>PVMO01019455.1_pt1 | contig 1027409 bp, 895 predicted proteins | sample 1853421 | NCBI WGS metagenome assembly PVMO01 (sample SAMN08533511, study PRJNA380276) | Human gut metagenome, whole genome shotgun sequencing project.
TCTCTTCTATCTGCTTTGCATCCTCTACAGTCTGCGTTGTGCAGCCACACAACGCCACTGTAAGGAACAAGCAAGGTACTATCTTTTTTCTTCTCATTACTTATACCCCGCATTTTCTTTACTCTTTTTATGTGTAATATCTTACAGACCTAATTATATAATAACCACACCTGTAAACCACTTTCAACCGCGATGTCGTGAACGACAAATATATGGCGTGAACGACATATTTTTTTAGTATAGTATTAAAAAAAGACCGCATTGCGGTCTTTTTTGCTATTACTACCACCTGATTGTGCAATAAAACATTTCACCCTCTTCGTAGTAATCACATATTCCTTTATTCTTTTTCATTAGATTTCTTATAATCTGCGTTCCTAAACCATGTGAAGCTTTATCAGCTTTAACAGTCTGAAGCTCCTCATTATTATCAAGAACTGACTTCGACACAAAGTTTCCTATACGGAATACACATTCTTCTCCATTCCAGAATGAACTTATCTCAATCTCTCTGTATTCATTCTCTCTTAGCTCCGCTTCTATGGCATTATCGATTAAATTACCTATTACTGTACATAAATCATTATCCTTCATCTGCTTAATTTTTTTATTAATGCTGGAAGATACGATGATTTTTTCTGACTTTGCATACTGAATTTTATTATTAATAATTGTATTAAAAAGCAGATTGTCTGTATGTATATAATCCTGTGTACTCTCAAGATTCATTCCGTACATCTTCAAGAATTGTTCAGCTTCATCATATTTTTTTGACTTTATCAGTTCTGTAAGTGTCTGTAACTGATTCTTCATATCATGCTTAATCACTCTGATCTGCTTATCCATAGCCTGGACATTCTTCAGGTAATCTTCTCCAAGATTGATTTTATTACGAAGACGGTCTGCCTCTTTCTCATTATAATTTTCTTCATAGAGCCTTACTGATATGCTATAAAATATGTAAGCCAGCATCAGCTGTAACAATCCTGCCAGAAGCAGATATTTTTTATATTCCTGACCAATATAACCTGACAGCCATACAAGCATTGCATATACTGCTATCGTAATAATAATATACAGAAATACTTTCATCCTGTCTGCTGCTGTAAAACATCCTCTTCTTATAGATAAAAATGTCTCAAGTACAACCATTGTGACAATATATACAAGCATTAGAATAATAACATCTGACTGTGATGGTATATTTGTATAAGCTTTCACAACCGTATAATATATAGCTGTAATACTTATAGTAACTATAACCGCAATAACGTATGCTGTAATTCTGTTAATCCTTTTAGCCAGTAATTCTGATACTTTTTTTAAAAATATGACACCTATTATAACAAGTATAAAATACTGCAGAATGGTTATAGAATTATATATATTTAACATGATTATAATGTACGATAATACAGTACTAACCCTTTCTCAAATATATCTTTATAATTGCGTCCAAGCCTGATAGTCTCACCTGTAACAAGTAACACCTCACCTGTAGAACTATTAATCTTTTTTACAAAACGATAATTAACAAGATACTTTTTGTGTGCACGGTTAATGAAATAATTCTTTAATTCATTTTCCAGTTCTGTCATACTTTTTCTTATAACATAATTATCATCGGTTGTGAATATTGTAATATAATGATCCTGACTTACAGCATATATTATATTAGCTGTATCTATAGCCACCAGACCATCCTTACTTTCAACCATTATTTTCTTTTCATGATTTTCCCTGTCAATAATTTTATTAACAACTCTTTTTACAGATATCTCATATCGTGACTTTCTGATAAAATAAAAAGGCATATAATCAAAAGAATCATATACTGTTTCTTCATGTGAAGTCACAAAAACTATAAGAATTTTCGAATTACTTTTTGCTATCTGCTCTGCAATCTGAAATCCGTCCATAGGCTCCATATTGATATCCAATAAAACCACCCTGTATGAATTATCCGCTTCAATGCTTGATAACAGCCTGACACCATCTTCATAATAATCAATAGTAACATCCTGCCATCCTTTGTTACTAAATTCATGTAACATTGAATTTTTAATATTCTGAGCCATTAAATTATCATCATCACATATTGCTATATTATATCCCATATTATATAAAACTCTCTTCTACATATTACATTAAGAGACATGAATTATTTGCTCATATTCTTAACTTCTTCAAACTTATCCATAACTTCCTTAGATGGCTTTCCTGTAGCAAGACTTACAACAATAATAACTAATGTTGCGAAGATAAATGCTGGTAAAAGCTCATATACAGCAAATATTCCTCCAAGCTTTGCAATTCCGAATTTCCATATAAATATCATTGCTCCACCTGCAATCATGCCCGATATAATTCCATACTTATTGGCTCTCTTCCAGAAAAGTGAGCATAGAACTACAGGACCGAATGCTGCACCGAAACCTGCCCATGCAAATGAAACAATCTTAAATACTGAGCTTGTAGGATCAAGTGCAAAGAATATTGATATAACTGATATAACAACAACTGTAAGTCTTGCAACAAGCATTGATGTCTTCTTAGACATATTAATATGTAACACCTCAACCGCAAGGTTCTGTGATATAGCAGATGAAGCTGCAAGAAGCTGTGAATCTGCTGTTGACATGGTTGCTGCAAGAATACCTGCAAGGATAATTCCTGCTATAAATGCTGCTACAGGGTTAAATGTTGAAAGATAATGTGATATCTTAACAATAATTGTCTCTGATTCTGAACCTGTAAGGGTATCAATAATACCATTCTTTGAAAGTGTAAGTCCTATTACACCGATTCCAGTTGCAACAATAAGTGATATGAATACCCATACAGTAGCAATTCTTCTTGAAATCTTTAACTTGTTCTCATCTTCAATAGCCATGAATCTTAAAAGGATATGTGGCATACCGAAGTATCCGAGTCCCCATGCAAGTGTTGAAACAATCTTAAAGAATCCATAGTCTCCAGATGTATTAGTCTCTGCAATATGTGTATGGAACATATCAAGATATCCAGGAAGTGCCTTGGCATTATCAAGTACAGCTCCCATTCCTCCAGCCTGCACAATTCCGAATATTACAACGACAGCAAGTGCGAATGTCATAATAATACTCTGTACAAGATCTGATGTACTTGCTGCAAGGAATCCACCCATTGTGCAGTAAAGTACAATAACAACAGCACTGACAATCATTGCTGCATGATAATCAAAACCTAAAAGACTGTTAAACAGCTTTCCGCAGGCAGCAAAGCCTGATGCTGTGTATGGTATAAAGAATATTACAATAAGTGCTGCTGATATTAATGTAATTACATGCTTGTCATCCCCGAATCTCTTAGAAAAATAATCAGGAAGTGTTATTGCCTGATAACCATGTGAATATAATCTTATCTTCTTGGCAACAATAAGCCAGTTAAGGTATGTACCAAGTGCAAGACCAATTGCTGTCCATGTTGCGTCAGCAAGACCTGTAAGGTATGCCAGTCCCGGAACACCCATAAGCAGATAACTGCTCATGTCTGACGCTTCTGCACTCATTGCAGTAACAACAGGTCCTAACTTTCTTCCACCAAGATAGAAGTCTCCTACATCACTGTTCTTCTTAGAACATATTACTCCTATCCATACTACCATTCCGAGGTAAAGTATAATTGCTGCTAAAATAATAATGTTTGACATAAAAAATCCCTTTTCCTTTCATAAATACACGAATGTACCTATTATAGCATACATTCGGCTTTATAAAAAGCGAAAAGGGATTAAATTATTGTATATAACTACTGTGTTGTGCTCTGGCTTGCTGCACTATGAGCCTCTGATTGTGTTGTTGTCTGTTGCATTGAAGACTGTTGTGTTGCAGACTGTGTTACAGTTTCTGTTACCCGTTGTGTCTCCTCTTGTCTTGAAACTGTCTCTGCCTGTGTTTCCGTCGGCTTAGTAGTTTCACTTATACTCTGCTGGATAGGACTGCTCTCTTTTAAATCATCTGTAGGATCTCTATATGCGTTATCAGCTATTCTGTTTATTTCCTCAACATTAATATCTGTACTGATATCAAAATCCTCAACTATCTCAACAGTTGTCTTAGCACCACAGTTTTCATATATCCACTTGGCATTGGCACATGTCATAAGAATAGAACCGTCTGATACATTCTGTCCAATAGCATTGTATGACTTTGGATTAAGATTATTATCACTCTGACTGTAATAAGTTGCCGTACTAAGATACTCAGCATTATCAAGTCTTGAAGAGTATCTGACATAATATATATCTGTAATCTTACGCCATAGAGATTTCTCTGATATAGCCGTCTTGGCAGGGGCTACTTTAGGTCCGAGAGCCACCTTGAATGCCTTGACCGGAATTGTAAATTCATTATTGTCATCAAGCTGATAGACAACAAGTGTATGCTTAGCTATGCTTATTCTGATATAATATGACTGGTTCTTTGCAATTGTCTGTGTCTGTGTATCCGTCTCTGATGAATCAGTTTCACCAGTGGTCTCTTCCTGTGATACATTATCAGCATTCTTATTGCTGTTATGCATACTTATAACAGTTCTTAACACAAACAGCAGTCCAAGAACCATTACAACAAGTATAACAAGGTATACGATTGAATTAGTTCCCTTAAACCATCTCTTAATATCAAACTTCTTCGTTCTCTTATAGCCATTAAAATTCATAACTTACCAACCGTGTATATATTAAAAGTGAATTAAATATCTTTGCCCATGTTCTTCTCTTTTAATTCAATAAACTTAAGTATCATATCAATTGCACCATCTATTCCTACAAGTCCACTGTCTATACAGAGATTGTAGCTCTTAGCTTCTCCCCACTTCTTGCTTGAGTAGTAATTGTAATAGCTTGCTCTTCTCTTATCCGTCTTCTGGATAAGATCTGCAGCCTTAGAATCATTAAGTTCATAGATTCTCTTAATTCTCTGTACTCTCTCATCAAGACTTGCCTTGATAAATACACTTACTGCATATGGATTATCTTCCAATGCATAATCAGCACATCTTCCTACAATAACACATGATTCTCTCTCTGCAAGTTTCTTGATAGCATCAAACTGTGCAAGGAAAACCTTGTGATTAATAGGCATATCCACATATGAATTAGTATATCCCAGTGAATATGTATCCATTACAAGAGAATAAAGGAAACTGTTAGTAGGCTTCTCGTCCTGAGATGCGAAAAGTTCTTCACAAAGTCCACTCTCCTTAGCTGCAAGTTCAAGCAGTTCCTTGTCGTAGCACTTTATTCCCAGCTTCTCTGCCAGTTTCATGCCTATCTCATGTCCACCGCTTCCAAATTCTCGTCCGATAGTAATAACTGTTCTCTCATCCATAGTTCCTACCTCCTAGTTTCAATTGTATACGAAATACTTTAGATATATTATACATTATTTCTGTGGTAAAATCTACATATTAAGCATAATTAAATTAATCTTTAATAATTATTAATTACTCTTCATAATGGTCTATATGCAAGAGTATCTCTGTAAGAAATTCTGCTATCTTGGTTCCAGCCTTATTAGATATCACACTGTATCTGCTCGGGGTAACACAAGCCAGTCTGATATTAGAAAAACCTCTTGCACCAAACATATAATTCTTACTAAAATTCTTAGATTTAAGCGCCTTCTCAACATCAGGAAGCACCTGATTTCTTGTGATTATTATAAATGATATATGTGTATACATATGATTCTTAGCCGGCAGCTTTCCGTCTCCTCGTACAAAATGCGGTTCAATCTTATTGACAGCAAAATCATATAAATCATCAAGTTCTTTCATACCAAGCGTATCACAATTAATGAAAAACAGATGCTCATAGCATTTTGAGTCCCATAACTTGGCATCATCTGTTGTAGAAAATCTGTCTTTCTTATTATAGCTGTAAGCATATATAACAAACTTTCTACCTTCAAACCAGTAATTATGGTATATATCAAATGTATCTGAAATACTGTTCAATATTATATCTATAAATTCCCTGCGTCTCAATTGCTACCTCCATTTCTTAAATCCTTAAGCAGCTTCTCAAAATATCCGGGCAATGGTGCTTTGAACTCCATATATTCACCTGTTGACGGGTGTATAAACCCAAGAACACCCGCATGTAATGTCTGTCCCTGCAGTTTATATCCACTCCTGGCATGACAATACACATCATCTCCAAGTATCGGATGTCCTATACTTGCCATATGTACTCTTATCTGATGAGTTCTGCCTGTCTCTAACTGACACTCTATAAAACTGTATTTGTCAAAATTCTCAAGTACACGGTAATGTGTAACAGCATGTTTTCCATTCTTTCTGTCAACCGCCATCATCTTGCGGTCCTTTGGATTACGCCCTATAGGTGCATCCACCGTGCCTTCTTCCTCTTTAAAGCGGTTATGTACAATGCAATAATACTTTCTTGTTATTGAATGGACAGCAAGCTGTGCAGCAATATCATTATGTGCCTTGTCATTCTTACATGCAACAATAACACCCGTGGTATTCATATCTATTCTGTGTACTATTCCAGGACGCATAACGCCGTTAATTCCTGACAGATTATCCCTACAGTGATACATAAGTGCATTGACAACTGTTCCTGTGTAATGTCCTGCAGCCGGATGTACAACCATTCCCTTTGGTTTATCTATCAGTATTACATCATCATCTTCATATATTATATTCAGAGGTATGTTTTCCGGAAGTATCTGTGGCACAATAAGTTCAGGAATTGTTATTGTGATATGTTCCGTTCCATTAAGCTTATAATTGGACTTGACACATTTGTCATCAACCGTAATATCTCCATCATCTAACAGCTTCTGTATGCGTGACCTTGACACATCTTCTAACTCCTGCGACAGATATTTATCTATTCTTGTCCCCTTATCCTCTGGTTCAGCAATTAAATTCTGCACTGAATCACTCATTATTATCACCCTTCTTCGATAACTTTAAGAATCCGAAATCATCTTCTTTGTAGACAAAAAGAATAAGAATTATAAGCAGAGCAACTGAAACAGTAACATAGCAGTCTGCCACATTGAATACCGGAAAATTAATAAGCTTGAAATATATAAAATCCCTTACGTATCCGAATCTTACCCTGTCAATAAAGTTTCCTACTGCACCAGATACAAGTAATGTACATGTTATAAGAAGTGGCATATACTTTCTTGTTGCAGGAAGATTAATAATTACATAAGTTACTATAAGCATAACTATAACTGTAAACACAAGAAACAGATTAATCTTACCGCTTAACATGCCCCATGCTGCACCTGAATTTCTAAGATAAGAGAATACGAAAGCATCTCCTATTATTTTAAAATCCGGTTTTCCTAAAAGCTTCGCTTCTGCAAGTGCTTTGGTAATCTGGTCTAATTCAGTCAGAACAACAATTCCTATAATATAAAATAACAAATTGAATATTTTCTTTTTATTATTCACTTTCGGCCTCCGTTATTAAACATTTATCTTATAACACCTTCAAGTGCTCTTCTCATCTGGTCATCAGTTATATCTCTGTCAATATAAGCATCTCCGACTGACTTAAGAAGAATGAACTTAACCTTGCCGGCATCCATCTTCTTGTCATTCTTGGATACCGCAACAACATCATCAATCTTAATTCCTGTGACATGGTCAGGGAATTCATATAATGCAAATGTTTTAAGAGCATCATCTCTTTCATTTGCAGTTATAGTTCCAAGCTCGACACATATATTGAGTGCTGCTATCATTCCAAGCACAACACACTCTCCATGATAAAGTGAGAAGTTCATCTCTTTCTCAATGGCATGTCCTAATGTATGTCCGAAATTAAGCAGTGCTCTTTCACCTTTCTCCTTAGGGTCATTCTCAACAACCTCTCTCTTGATATTACAGCTCACATATATCATATGTTCAAGTGCATCTGGATCTAGTGCCTTAATTCTGTCTGCATTGTCCTTAAGCCAGTTGTAATATTCCTTGTCTTTAATAAGACCATGCTTAATAATCTCACCAAATCCAGAATTAAAAAGTCTCTTACTGAGTGACTTAAGCACTGACATGTTCATATATACAAGCTTTGGCTGGTGAAATGCTCCAACCATATTCTTATATGCCCTGAAATCAACGCCTGTCTTGCCGCCAATACTTGAATCAACCTGTGCAAGAAGTGACGTAGGAACCTGTATGAATTTAATTCCTCTAAGATATGTTGCCGCAGAAAATCCTGTAAGGTCGCCAACAACTCCTCCGCCAAGTGCTACAAGGCAGTCATTCCTGTCAAAATGATTCTCTATAAGATATTCATATACATCCTGTACTGTGTCAAGAGTCTTATTCTCTTCTCCTGCTGCAAATGTATACACATATACTGCATTGCCTGTTTTTTCAAGTTCATTCTTTACCTGTTCTGCATATAAAGGACCTACATTGCTGTCTGTCACAATACATAACTTTCTCCCTGTTATTTCAAGCTTATTAAAGGCTTCTGAAAGTCCCCCGAATCCACTTTCAATCACAATATCGTATGCTGGTTTTCCTTCGCACTTTACATTAATACACTTCATAACATTCTCCCTTATTCTTATACTTAAACAGCCACCCATTATATGTGGGTGGCTGTGAAGATCAATTAAAATCTGTTTTCATTCTTGTTAAATGATGAAAGATCAATTCCTCCTGTTACTATCTCAGGAATATCACCCGAAATATCTACATTAGGTGGAGTCACCAGGAAAATATAATTAGTTATCTTCTGAAGGTTACCCCTTATTGCATATGTAGAACCAGCAGAATAATCTATTATTCTCTGTGCTATCTCAACATGGATTCCTTCAAGGTTAAGCACAACTGCCTTACCTGTAAGAAGTGTATCAGTTATCTCCTTAGCATCTTCCATAGATTCTGGTCTTATTACAACAACTTCAAGTCCTCTTGCAGACTGTGTCTTCATAGGAACAACCTTAGACTTCGAAGCGAATCTTGGCTTCTCTGCTGTATATGAAACTTCTTCATCAGCTACTGAATCTTTCTTGGATGAACCAGTAAAAAGTCTCTTTCTTGCAGAAGGCTTATCATCTTCATAATCTTCATCAAAATCATCATCGTAATCTTCGTAATCATCATCAAAATCGTCATCATCATGCATCTTAAACATATTAGTTAAACCATCTAACATTCCCATTATAAACACTCTCCTATATCTGATAATCTGACTTTCTTTAGTATCCCCAAAACATATTAATGTGAATAGTCCCTGGCTCCAAATATTGCTGTTCCCACTCTGACATGAGTTGCTCCTTCTTCCACCGCAACTGTATAGTCGTTAGTCATGCCCATGGACAAAACATTCATGTATACATTATCTATGTTTTTGTTATTTATGTCAACCAGTAATTGCTTTAATTCTCTAAAATACTTTCTGTTATCTTCTGGATTTTCAACGAATGGTGCACTTGTCATGAATCCTCTTATCCTGATTCCCGGAAGCACTGCTATTTTCTTTACAAATTCTTCTGCTTCATCACATGTTACACCGAATTTGTTCTCTTCTCCTGCAACATTTACTTCAATAAGAATATCCTGTACAAGACCTTTCTTTACTGCTTCATCACTTATTGCAACGGCAAGTCTTTCCGAATCAACTGAATGAATCAATGCAGCTCGTCCTACAACATATTTTACCTTGTTTCTCTGCAGATGTCCTATCATATGCCATGTTATATCCTTAGGAAGTGTATCTGCCTTGTCCACCATCTCCTGAACATAATTCTCTCCAAACTGTCTTATTCCACAGTCATATACCTCCATAAGCATATCCTTAGGCTTAGTCTTGCTTACTGCAACAAGACACACATCTTCTGGATTTCTTCCTGATTTCTCACATGCTTTCTTAATATGCTCTTCTACTTCAATAAGATTATCCTTTAACATAATGCCTCCTGAATGTAATTAATCTGATATACATAAGCATTTAATATATCATCTCATTCTCTGAATACTTGTCTGCATCTAGAATTATTCTGTCATATATTGACACACCATGGCTAAGTGACTGTTTAACAATATAGTATTCATTATTGCCATCTATTACTTCTACAAGCTTAAACACTGTATATCCTGTATTAACACAATAAATACCTTTAAGTTTTTCTACAGGACCAACTACAAATCTGTCATTGGAATCCATTTTAATAATGGCTGTTCCCGCCGAAAGCTCTGTCTTTTTAATATATATTGATTCATCATTTGATTTATAGATATCAACTGACTTAAATACCTGATTACGCTTTCCTTCTGAGTCACTTTCCTCTACAAGAAATCCATAATTGCCCTTTTCTCCATTAGTTATAAGATATTCCTTTGGTATCTTATAAAACTCATTCTCTGTAACTGCAGACACAGGAACCTTTATTCCTGATTTTCCTGACACAATTATTTCAATGTCAAGAAATCTTTCTGTTGCATATCTAATCATGTACTTTGATAAAGTAATCTCACCATATGAATTCTTTCCATCATTAACTATCTTAAAAGGAAATGTTCCCATAACATTGTCTTTTGTAAATTTGATTGATATTGTATCTTTACCTGATAACGAATACTTATCAATATCCGACTGTGTAACCGGAAACATAAGTGTCCAGTTCTCACTCGTAATAAGCTTATACGCCGGATCCGACGCTGCAATCAATTTTTCAGCTTTAAGATTCTGCTTATCATATGCAGTTTTTTTAAAATCTACATTTCCAATTGTATCTTCTGTTATTCCCTCGTATCCATCAATTGAATACACAACTATTCCCGGTTTATCTGATTTCACAGTCTTGAAAAGATCCTGGCTTCCTGTACTTGAAACAATCGAATCTAGATTAGCCATGATATTCTCATTAATAGACTGAAGAACTGTTGCGTTAAGATCAGACTTAAGATCATATACTGCACTGAAATCATTATCACCATATTCCGTCTTATAATTAGTAAGTGTATTCTTTATAACTGTCAGATTCTCATCAGACAGCTTATTACCATCTCCGGAAGTATACTGAGCAAGAATCTCTGACACTCTTCCTGTCTCATCAACCGTATACACTGTATCATCGGTCATAACCCTTGTTCCCTCTCGCTGATAATAGTTAATATCACCGGAATATGAAGAATTATAGACTTCTTCCTGTCTTAAGGCAACCGCTGTAAATGAAGCATTATTCATTAGTGAACCCACTTCAACTTCATATGTCTGTACCTTTGCTTTTGAAACATATATAACTATAAAGCACACAATATATACCAGCACTATTCCAAATATAATTGCTGCTGCTTTCGGCTTTCTTCTGTATCTGACTACTTTCTTTCCCGCCATGATAAACCTCATTATTTCCGCACTTTATCTGTGCTGATTCACAAACACTGTAATTGTAGCATTTTAGACAGTCTGATACAAGGTTTAAAGTCGTCAAGTTTACACTTTTTCTCAATAAAATCCATATTTTACCAGTATGATTTATCTTACATTTTCCATACTAATTTCAAAACCAAATCCGCTATTTTAAGGAGGCATTTTATGAATTCTAAACCTATAGACTACATTGCTCTTACAATTGCCATTGTAGGAACGCTTAACTGGGGACTTATCGGTTTCCTCAACTTTAATCTTGTGCATTTTATATTCAGATCAGTTATGGTTGACCGTATAATCTACGCACTTGTAGGTCTTTCCGGCTTATATCTTTTAAGTACTTACGGAAGAATCAAGGCACTTGGCGAAGATATGTAGCAAAACAGGCTGCCAGTTAACCGGCAGCCTGTTTTTATTATTGTCTTGCTTTCATTATTCTGTCAAGAAGTGCGTCAGCAACCTCTTCCTTACTCATCATAGGAAGCTCCTCGACTGCATCTTTAGTAATAACAGTAACCACATTGGTATCTGTTCCAAATCCGGCTCCTGCCACTTTGACATTATTAGCCACTATCATATCAAGATTCTTCTTTGTAAGCTTCACCTTGGAATTTTCAAGCATATGCTCTGTTTCCATTGAGAATCCGCACAGGAACAATCCATCTCTTTTACTGCTTCCAAGTGTGCCTATTATGTCTTTAGTCCGTTCAAGAGGAATTGACATATCACCATCTTTTTTCTTAATCTTTTCATCGCTCACATCAGATGGTCTGTAATCTGCAACTGCTGCTGCCTTTATTATGATATCTGCATCTTTAGCACTCTTAATTACTGCATTATACATATCCTCTGCTGAAACAATATCCACCATCTTAACAAATGGCACCGGCTCAAGGCTTACTTTTCCTGATATAAGTGTTACATCCGCTCCACGAAGCATTGCCATCTTAGCAATTGCATATCCCATTTTTCCAGTGGAATTATTAGATAAGAATCTTACAGGGTCTAACTTCTCTCTTGTAGGTCCTGCAGTAACTGTAAGCTTAATTCCGGTCATATCCTTATCTTTAGCTATTGTCCTTAAGATGTAATTAAGAAGAACCTGCTCCGACGGCATCTTTCCCGCACCTGTATCTCCACACGCAAGATATCCGCTGTCAGGCTGGATAATTTCATATCCATAATGCTCTAATTTCTTAAGATTATCCTGTACTATAGGATTAGTAAACATATTAGTGTTCATCGCAGGTGATATAAGCTTTGGACATTTGCATGCCATAATTGTTGTAGTCAGCATATCGTCTGCTATCCCATTTGCAATCTTTCCTATTACATCTGCCGAAGCAGGTGCTACAAGGAATATATCAGCCAGCTTTGCAAGGCTGACATGCTCAACATTAAACTGGAAGTTTCTGTCAAATGTATCAACTAAGCACTTATTTCCTGTAAGTGTCTCAAATGTTATCGGATTAATAAAATTGCATGCATTCTCAGTCATTATAACATGCACATTGGCATGCTTCTTTACAAGCATACTTGCAAGATTAGCAATCTTATATGCTGCTATACTGCCTGTTACTCCAAGAACAACTGTCTTTCCCTTAAGCATATTATCTCCTCCCGCCTATTCAGCCACTTTCTAGACATTTTTATCATAAATGTATTTCAGACCTCTTATAAGAAGTGCAGGGTCAGTCTCAATTCTATTCCTGCAGAATGGAATTATAACCTTGCTAAGCCCCCCTGTTGCCACAAGCTTTGCAGCAGGCTTTCCGTTCTTTCCGAATCCGCAGCAATCTATTATTCTGTCTATAATTCCGTCTATACTTCCTGCATGTCCGTATATAAGACCACTCTTCATACAGTCAACCGTGTTCTTTCCAACCGGTCCTTTTGGTGCATCAAAGCTGATTCTTGGAAGCTGCGCAGTTCTTGATGAAAGTGAATTCATTGAAACGCCTGCTCCCGGAAGGATTGCACCACCTATATAATTACCATTCTCATCAACTGTGCTTATAGTAGTAGCTGTGCCTATATCAACTATAATAACAGGTGCACCATAATCATGTGTCGCTGCAACTGCATCAACTATTAAGTCACTTCCCACCTGCTTCGGCTGGTCCATAAGAATGTTAAGTCCAGTCTTTACTCCGGGTCCTACAACCAGAGGCTCTATATCTACAACCTTTTCAACAGCAGCTTTAATAACATTAACAAGCTGTGGAACAACTGACGATATAATTGCACCATTGATATCCTCTGATTTTATATTATAGATTTCAAGAACATTCTTAAAACTGATGGCATACTCCAGCTCTGTCTTTGAAAGGTCTGTACTCAGCCTTTCCTCAAATATTACTTTATCATCATCAACACAGCCAATAACTATATTAGTATTGCCCATATCTATAGCTAATATTGTTCCTTTAGTATTCTTTCTTGACATTAATTATACCTCGCTAATATAGTAACCCCGTCACAGATAAGCTTATCAGCCATACATTCATATATGTCATTAACAGGATTATTCTTAAACTCATCAGCAGCTATTGCCACTCTTATATAGTTCTTTGTATATCCTGTATAATATGACCTGCCATCTATTTCTGTCAATTCTTCTATAAGAACTTCGAGCCTTTTTCCGATATACATTTTTCTGTATTCAAGTGACTGTGCCTTCTCTAACGCAAGCAGAACTGCACTTCTTTCTGACTTAACAGTGTCTGCTACCTGCTCCTTCATCTTATCAGCAACAGTTCCCTTTCTTCTTGAATATTTGAATATATGCATTTCGTAAAAATGTACTTTCTCAAGGAACTTGCGTGTCTCAAGGAAATCTTCCTCTGTCTCGCCCGGAAATCCCACAATTACATCAGTAGTTATTGCCGGATTATCAAACACTTCTCTTAACTTTACGCAGCCCTCATAATACTCTTCTGTATTATATTTTCTGTTCATTGCCTTTAATGTCTTGTCGCATCCACTCTGTAATGATAAGTGAAAATGTGGACATATCTTTTCTAAGCCGGCAATCCTTTTTGCAAATTCTTCTGTAATTATTCTTGGTTCAAGCGAACCTAAACGTATTCTTTTAATTCCTTCAATCTCATGAATTGCCTCTATAAGTTCTATAAGACTTATATTCTCAAGGTCTGTTCCATAAGATGATATATGAATTCCTGTAAGAACAACCTCCTTAACACCTGTAGCTGCAAGCGTCTTAACCTCATTTACTATATCTTCAGGCTTACGGCTTCTTACCCTGCCTCTTACGTATGGTATTATGCAGTAAGAACAGAACTGGTTGCATCCGTCCTGAATCTTGATATACGCTCTTGTATGTTCCCCTGTCTGGTTAATCTTAAGCGATTCATACTCCTGATACTTGTCATTAATATCAACAAGATAGCTTGTTTTATCCGCACCGCCAAAATAATCATTTAATGCTTCAACAATACTTATCTTCATATTATTACCAAGAATGATATCAACACATTCATCCTTTTTAACTCCGTCAGGGTCTGCCTGCACATAACAGCCAGCAGCAACAACAACCGCCTCCGGATTCATCTTCTTTGCCTTATGCAGCATCTGTCTTGATTTTCTGTCAGCAATATTAGTTACTGAACATGTATTAATTATATATATATCAGCCTGAACATCTTCACTGAAAGGCACTATCTCATACCCCTCATCCCTAAGCATTATCTCCATTGATTCTGCCTCATAGGAATTAACCTTACAGCCCAGACTGTGTATAGCAACTTTTTTCAATTTAATCCTCATTTCCTGTTAATTTTTGTTACATTTCTTTATTGACATAGGTTTAACAAATAGATATTATAGTTTATAGAAAAACATTTAAGGAGGTATTCTAATGAAAACTGTAAAGATTTCATTAAATTCAATCGACAAAGTAAAATCTTTTGTCAACGATATCACTAAATTCGATGTTGACTTTGATCTTGTTTCTGGCAGATATGTAATTGATGCCAAGTCTATAATGGGTATATTCAGTCTTGATCTTTCTAAGCCAATTGACCTGAACATTCATGCAGACAATGATATTGATACAATCCTTGCCGTATTAAAGCCATACATCGTTGAGTAATGATGTGTAAGAACATATAAACCGCTTTATCTGTTACAGATAAAGCGGTTTTATTTTATTCAATTACGATTTTTTCTGTTGTCTCAATTGCTGTCTTGTAAAGCTCCTCAATAACTCCGTCAAGGTTAGTCTCATGCTGCTTGATAACATTAAGATTAGGCTTGGTTACAGGGTGCTTTGCAACGAATATTGTACAGCAGTCCTCAAATGGCTGTATTGATGTCTCATATGAGCCAATCTTTTCTGATATATCAATAATCTCCTGCTTATCAAAACCGATAACCGGTCTGAATACAGGCATTGTACACACTTCGTTAGTACAGTAAAGACTTGCCATTGTCTGGCTTGCAACCTGTCCGATACTCTCTCCTGTAACAAGTCCCTGACATCCGCTTGATTTTCCTAAATCTTCAGCAATCTTCATCATATATCTTCTCATAATGATTGTAAGCTCATCATGTGGACATTTCTCATATATAGCCATCTGGATATCTGTGAAATTAACAACATTAAGTGTAATAGGGCCTGAATACTTAGATACAATCTTTGCAAGGTCAATTACCTTCTGCTTTGCTCTTTCACTTGTATATGGAGGAGCATGGAAGTATGTTGCTTCAATCTGTACACCTCTTTTGGCAACCATATATCCTGCAACAGGGCTGTCAATACCGCCTGATAATAAAAGCATAGCCTTTCCTGCTGTTCCGATTGGCATTCCGCCAGGACCCGGAACCTCGATAGAGTAAATATTGATTACATCTCCTCTGATTTCTACCTGTAAAAGAACCTCAGGCTTATGCACGTCAACCTTCATCTCTGGGAATGCATCAAGAATTCTTCCACCAAGCTCCATATTAATCTCCATTGAGTTCATTGGATAATTCTTTCTTGTTCTTCTTGCATTAACCTTGAATGTAAGATTCTTATTCTTATATGCCTTATCAAGATAATTGATAACCTGATTAGCAAGGTCATCAAAACCGTTATCTTCAATCTGAACTACAGGACAGATTCCAACTATACCAAATACTCTTGTAAGGCTCTCAATTACCTCATCATAATCATAGTCCGAAAGTGCATTAACATAGATTCTTCCATCTGCTCTTCTTACATCAAATTCTCCCTCAACATCTTTAAGTGAGAACTTAATCTGTCTTACAAGGGCATCCTCAAAGATGAATCTGTTCTTTCCTTTAACGCCTATTTCTCCATACTTTATCAAAAATGCTTTATACATCGTTATCTCCTTATCGTCTTGTGTACTTCCTAAGCATTGGAAGCAGCTGTTTAAGTGTTTCTATTGTGTATTCAAGTTCTTCCTTTGTTGTCTCATAGCAGAAGCTGAACCGAAGTGTAGAATCAAGCAGCTCCTTATCAAGTCCGATTGCAACAAGTGTATTGCTCAGTCCCGGCTTGTTAGATGAGCATGCTGAACCTGATGATACATAGATTCCTTTATCTTCAAGTGAATGAAGAAGCACTTCTGCCCTTACTCCCTTAAAGCTTGCACTTACAATCTGTGGTGCTGAATCCGTACCCTTCTTGCTGTTTACCTGCACATCAGGAAGCTTTTCAAGCTCATCTATGAAGTAATCCTTTAACTCATACAAATGTGCTATCTTGCTTTCAAAGTCATTATTATATATAAGCTTTACGGCAGTTGCAAGTCCTGCTATAGCTGGAACATTTTCAGTTCCTGAACGCATGCCCTTCTGCTGTCCTCCACCATATATAATAGGCTTGATTCTTGTCTTATCATTAATGAATAAGAATCCGCTCCCCTTAGGTCCGTGAATCTTATGTCCACTAACTGATAACAGATCAATTCCAAGCTTCTTAGGATATATCTTATATTTGCCATAAGCCTGAATCGCATCAACATGATATACAATATCAGGATTATAATCTTTAATTATATGTCCGATTTCTTCAATCGGTTCAACTGCACCAATTTCATTATTAACATACATTACTGAAACAAGTATTGTCTCATCATCAAGTGCATCCTTTAGAGCCTCTATATCAACTATTCCGTCTTTATCAACTGGAAGATATGTTATTCTGAAGCCTTCTTTTTCAAGGAAATTGAATGGCTCTTTAACTGATGAATGTTCTACAGATGATACTATGCAGTGCATTCCTTTTCTTTTATTAGCCATTGCTGTTCCGATTATTGCCATGTTATTAGATTCTGTTCCACCAGAAGTAAAGAGTATCTCCTTATCCTGACACTTAAGAGTCTTTGCTATTACCTCTTTAGCTTCACGGATATATTTCTCTGCATCAACGCCCTTCATATGCTTTGATGATGGATTACCATAATCTTCTGACATAACCTTTACTGCTGTTTCTACTACCTCTGCTGCACATTTCGTTGTAGCAGAATTATCAAGATATGCTTCCATATTGCCTCTTTTCCGCTTATTCTTCCATATTATACATAAGCACTGACAACAGCATCATTCCCGCTGTCTCAGTTCTTAATATTCTCTTACCTAGTGTGATTATCTCACAGCCTGCATTTACAGCTTCGTCAAGCTCTGACCTGTCGAATCCGCCCTCAGGGCCTATGAATATACCAACAGATTCTCCATGTCCAATTTCTTCAATCACTTTTCTGGTCTTTTCCATGCCTTCTGCGCACTCATATGGCAGTAAAAGCTTATCTAGCTTTCCTGCATACTCAAGTGCCTGCTTAAATGTCATAACTTCTGTCACTTCAGGCTGGATACTTCTCTTGCTTTGCTTGGCTGCACTTAATGCAATACCATTCCAGCGTTCAACCTTAGCTTTAGCTTTCTTCGCATCTAGTTTTACAACGCTTCTTTTCATTGCTACAGGAACAACACTGTATGCTCCGAGTTCTACAGCCTTCTGTATTATAAGCTCCATTTTGTCAGCCTTAGGCAGTCCCTGAAACAGAATTATTCTTGAAGGCAGTTCTTTCCCCTGCTCATCCTTGCTTAGTATATCTGCCCTTATATATTCATCTGACATAGAAGCAATGCTGCATTCATAATCAACATTATCTCCGCTGCTTATAAGAAGCTTGTCGCCTTCTTTGAATCTTAATACATTCTTAATGTGATTAACATCACTTCCAACTATATCTATATATGAATCATGGATATTCTCATGCTCTGCAAAAAAATGATACATACACTACTTCCTTCTTGCTGTGATATTAACCCACTCGCCATCATGGTTAATCTCAACTATCTCTAACTCAGGATTCTTCTTAAATGCCTCTGCTACCTCATTTTCCTTAGTATCTATAATACCAGAAGTAATAAAGTAAGCGCCGTGCTTCATATGCTCATGTATGCATGTTGAAAGTGGCTCTAATACGTCTGCAAGGATATTGGCACACACAATGTCGTAGCACTCATAGCCACAGGCATCTTTAACAGCTTTATCATCAATGATATTACCCTCAATAACCTCAAGCTGCTTCTTGTCTATATTGTTCTGCTCTGCATTTTCCTCTGATGCAATAATTGCATTAGGGTCGAGGTCTGTACCAAATGCATGCTTTGCACCATATTTTAATGCAACTACTGAAAGTATACCGCTTCCACAGCCGACATCTAACACTTCATCACCATCTTTAACATACTTCTGAAGCTGCTTTATAACCATTCTTGTAGTCTCATGTGAACCTGTTCCGAAAGCTGTTCCCGGGTCAATGCTAAGTACAGCATGCCCCTTCATCTCCTCTGTCTCCGGCTCCCATGTAGGCTTAATGAATAAGTCTCCTATTGTAAATGTATGCCAGTACTGCTTCCAGTTATTAATCCAGTCCTTATCCTCTGTCTCTGATTCTGTGATTGTACCCTCACCAATATCAATAAACATTCTTAAATCTTCAAGTTCTGCCTTAACCTTTTCAAGCATTGAGCCATCATCTTCTTCACTGTCAATGTAGAAATTAACCTTAGCTCTGCCATCATCAGGTGGAAGGTCAGGAATGAAATCTACAAACATTGACTTAGCCTCTTCCTTAGTAAGCTGTACATTATCCTCAATTTCGATACCTTCAATTCCTATATCATTAAGCGCGCTGCTTATCATATCAACTGCATCTGTAGTTGTCTGGATTGAATATTTATTCCACTTCATATTATTGTCCTTTCGTTAACACAAACATTTTACATCTGTAAAAATGCTTCATACCCCTTTAATGTCTCATATAGGTCAGCCTTGCTTATTACCTCGTATGGTGCATGCATATTCTGTACAGCAATTCCACTGTCGATTACATTCATATCAAGATTAGCCAAGATATATGCAATTGTTCCGCCACCGCCTGCATCTACCTTTCCAAGCTCTGCCATCTGGAAGTACACAGCTGCATCATCCATAACTTTTCTTAACTTTCCAATGAACTCAGCAGAAGCATCATTAGAACCGCTCTTACCTCTTGAACCTGTGTACTTGTTAAATACCATACCTTTTCCAAAGAATGCTGAATTCTTCTTTTCAAACACTGATGCATAATTAGGGTCATATGCTGCACTTACATCTGATGATAACATATAAGAATTAGCAAGCGCTCTTCTTAATTTAAGCTCTGAATAATCACCACATCTGTCCATAACCTCTGCGACCATATTTTCAAAGAATCTTGAATGCATACCTGTTGCGCCGACGCTTCCTATCTCCTCTTTATCCACAAGTATGCACACACCTGTTCTGTTAACCTGTGGTGTATTAAGAAGTGCAATAAGCGACGGATAAGCACACACTCTGTCATCATGGCCATATCCCATAATCATGCTTCTGTCCAGACCATAATCTCTTGCAGGTCCTGCCGGAACAGCCTCAAGCTCTGCTGATAAGAAATCTTCCTCTTCAATCCCATATTTTTCTTTAAGAATTGCAAGAATATTCTTCTTAACTGCTTCCTTTTCTTCCTTATCCTCATCTGTATTATCACTGTCTGATGCTGCCGGCATGCTTCCTATAAGGATATCAAGGTCCTCGCCCTCAACCACCGAGCTTCCTTTCTTTTCCATCTGTTTAGCAGCCAGGTGTATAAGAAGGTCTGATACTCCGACAACCGCATCATCAGCGTCTTCTCCGATTACAACTTCAACACATTCGCCATTCTTTAATGCAACAACACCATGAAGTGCAAGAGGAATTGCTACCCACTGGTATTTCTTGATTCCGCCATAATAATGTGTATCAAGAAGAACCAGGTCTGAATCTTCATACATAGGATTCTGCTTGATATCAAGTCTTGGAGAATCAATATGTGCCCCAAGTATATTCATGCCGGTACTTATCGGTTCACTTCCAATATTAAAAAGCACTATTGCCTTCTTCATATTAACGGCATATACCTTATCGCCTGCTTTAAGTGTCTCATTGGCTGCTATTATCTCCTGTAAATCTCTGTATCCGGCTTTCTTTGCCAATTCTACAGCCTTTTTTACACATTCTCTTTCTGTCTTACACTCAGATATAAAAGTCTTATATTCATCTGCAAATGTGAATACATTGTTCTTATCTTCGTCTGAATATTTCTTCCATGCATTCTTTCTTTCCATAATGTCAACTTCCTTTCTATATTCCTAATGTTATCTGACCATCAGAATCTTCCTGATTATCTGCATCAAAGCTTTCGCTTGCAAGCTCTAACTCTGCCTCTTCCTTATATTGTTCAACCATATCTTCACTGATTGTTGGAAGCTCATCTATAGACTGTACTCCAAATGACCTTAAAAAATCCTCTGTTGTTCCAAAAAGCATTGGTCTTCCCGGTGCATCAAGTCTTCCAACTTCCTTCACAAGACCAAGTTCAACAAGCTTGCTTACTGCTCTGTCTGAATTAACACCTCTGATATTCTCTATCTCAATCTTAGTTACAGGCTGCTTATATGCTATTATCGACAATGTCTCTAATGCCGCGTCTGTCAGTGTATATCTTCTTGGCTGGCTGCAAACTCTTATAAGTGCATCATAATATTCCTGCTTGGTACACAGCTGGAAGCTGTTCTCAAGCTCAATGATTCTTATTCCCCTGTTCTCTGATTCATATTTATCCATAAGATTGTGTACTATCTTAACAGTTGTATCCACATCCTGTTCTATGGCATCTGCAAGTTTACCTGCTTCCACAGAATCACCCATAGTAAAAAGCACAGCCTCAATTATGCCTTCCATCTGTTCTAAACTCATCATTCTACTCCTCTGTTATATCTTCAATAAGCTCAGGATCCCTGACCACCCTTATGAATATATCATCCTCCGGGCATTCCTGCTTAACCTCAACAAATCCAGTCTTAATAAGCTCTAACACAACTAAAAATGTTACTATAACAGCAACCTTTGACGGATTATTCCACAAAAGCTCCCTAAAACTAAAAGCTTCATGCTCCATCATAAATGCTTTAATATCCACAAGCTTTTCACTCATGGTAACTTCTTCTTTCTCAATCTTTCCAAACTTGCTTCGTACAGGATCTATCTTATCTTCCTTACGTTTACAAACATCAGCAAATATTCTGTTAAGACGCATAAGTGTTGTATCACCAATAACCTCTGTAAGATCAACCGGCGGTGTATATGCTGCAACCGCCTCCGGAATACTCTGCTTCTTATAATAGGTTCTCTCTGCATCTGTATGCTTGTCCTTTAATTCCTGTGCCATAGCCTTATACAGCTTGTACTCTAACAGCTTTTCAACAAGCTCTGCTCTTGGATCTTCCTCATTGCCTTCCTCATCCACTTCCTTAGGAAGTAACATTCTTGACTTAATATCAAGAAGAGTTGCCGCCATTACAAGGAACTCACTTACCACATTAAGATCTTCCTTCTTTAGCTGCTCAACATATTCCATATACTGTTCTGTAATCATTGCAATCGGAATATCATATATATTAACTTTATTCTTATCTATCAAATGTAAAAGAAGATCTAAAGGTCCTTCAAACACCTGAAGCTTAACACTTATTCCCATATCTGCCTCGCTATATTTACTGTGCATAATTACACGTATCACATTTTACATAAAATAACTGCTGTTTGCAAGTAATTGCTAAATTCTATAAAATAACATATAATATCTTGAAAACATTCAATTAAGGATTAAGGTATAAGAATGCTCAATTTAATATTATTAATTAAAAGAATTGTCACTAAAATATCTGAAGACCGCATCGGCGACTACGCATCCTCAGCATGTTACTATCTTATGCTGAGCTTTTTCCCGTTCTTTATTGGTCTTTTAAGCCTTATAAAGTTTCTGCCAGTTTCCAAAGCAGACCTTCTAAAGGTTATTTATGGCGTTCTTCCAACTCAGCTGCAGCCTATTGTTCAGGCAATGCTCACTGATATATATGACAATTCAACAACTGCATTAACCCTCATTACTGCAATTGCTATCATATGGGCTGCCGGTAAAGGTTTCATGGCTATAGTCCGTGGATTAAAACAGATATACAGAAAAGATAACCAGAAGAACTGGCTTTTCCAGAGAATAAGAGCAAGTATCTATGCCCTTATATTTATGATTCTTATTATTGCCAGCCTTATACTTATGGTATTTGGTAACAATATTATGAACTTCACTATGAAATATATACCACAGCTTACTAATGTAGTCGTGATATTCAGAGGTATATTTAACAGTAAACATTTTCTCTTTCCAAGTATATTCACACTCTTCTTTACTATAGCATTCTCACTTGTATCAAGAAGAGGAAAAAAGTTCTATAAAGAGATTCCAGGAGCTTTCTTTTCTGCTTTAGGATGGTATCTTTTTACAGCACTGTATTCTCTTTATGTTGGCCACTCACCGAACTTTTCATACATGTACGGAAGTCTTGCTACTATCATCATAGCACTTATATGGATGTATGCCTGTATGATTATAATATTCATCGGTGCAGAGATTAACTACTTCATCAATGATGAAAAAATATTCAGTCATTATCTTGGGAAGAAATCAGAGTAAGCGTAGTACCTCTGTAGAAGAATTCCAGAATCTGCGCGTAAGTCATGGATTCTGCCATTTTATTGGCAGCATTCTGACTCATGCCAATTCCATGTCCGTAGCCACCTCCTGTTATCTTAAAGCCTGTAAGCTTCTTTCCCTCCGTCACTTTCTCAAACACACAGAATGTGCTTGGGAGATTAGCATATCTTGTCGTTCCTGACTTAGTGTTCATATCCACATTTGCATTGCCAAATGCTGCCCTAATCGCTGATTCACTGTCTATCACTGTCTCGCCTTTATCACCTGTAACTTTAACTTTTACTGCAGCTCCTCCATTAACACGCTCAAGGACTTCAATATCTGTTATGTTTCCTACATTCTTCCCTGTAGAACGTGCAAATCCTTCACTTATCTCTTTAACAGATTCCTCCATGCTCCATCTGTACAATGTGCAGTCGTAATCATAATCAGCTTCATTTTCACCTTTTATAAATGTATTAAACTCCGATTCTACTGTCAGTGTAAGTCCTCTGTCCACTCCGCCCACACACTCCGCAACAAAATACGGATAGTTTTCTGTTGTATTGCCCCAGAGTGTAACGTCTGTTGTGCTTCCACATGAGGTTGAATAGTAATATGTCTTAACAACTTCTCCGTTATATGATAGCACCTGTCCCGCTGTCTCATCTACTGCAGTATCTGTTGATTCTGCCCGCTGTGAGTTATTATATACCTGAAACTGTATTGAGTCATCAATATGTGCTCCATAAGCACTATAATAGTTATTAGAAAGTTCCGTATAAGCATAGCTTCTTGCACATACAGCCTGACATTTCAGTGCTTCAAGATTAAACCCTGACGGCATCTCGCTAGGGACAACTTTTTTAAGATAATCTTCTATCCCCACTTCATTTACAATAACAATTCCTTCATCATACAGTGAAACTTCAATAGTTCCACCATATGAAGGTGTTCCTACGCCTCTGTTTACTGATTGGAACTGTATCTCACCTGATTTAGGAATTAGTTTTATTCTGCCCTCATTAAAGTCTTCTGTATCCGGATTAAACACAACCATCTCCGCGGGTGCTGTCTCATAAGATTCTTCACCAGTCTCAACTATCATTCCTGAATCAGCACAAAAAACTGCTTCATTAAAAAATATATCTCTGAATCCGCTTGTCTTGATAATTACTCTTATATTGTCAGCCTGCAAAGGTTTATTCTTAATAGCACCACAGACTTCTCCATCCGCCACAATAAAATCCTGTAATGCATAACCGACAATTATACTGCTGTAATTACTTATCAATGAGTTTTCTTTTTCATACATAATAAAGTCCTCATCCAGCTTAACAGAGCCATAACCTTCAATTTCAACGCTGTCTTGTGAAACTGACAGCACCTTTCCACTTACAACATCCGTCTTTGTATTAACTCCAACAATCTTTCCATTCTCAACGATAATATCACATAAACACCCGGTTACATCTTCTGCTATCTTTCCAGTATTGAATTTCTTTATATTACCATACATATTGGCAGTTATTGTATTGTCTTCTATATTAGTTACATATACATTTTTATAAAGATTGATTTCTGACGATGTGTCCTGATATCTTGATTTAATCATACATGACATATATATACATGCTGATGACATAAAAATCACCAGTGCAGAATAGGCTAAGAATATTATTTTTGTTCTCTGTTTCATATACTATTCTCCATACTAAATTAAGTGTCCTTGTTCAGACAAGCTCTTGATAGTATATGCTGAGAATTGAAGTTTTAGAACTAGGTATGCTCATCGCTTTTCGCGCAAAAAGCTTATATGCCAGAACTAAGTTCTGGCATTGTCGCGTTGCTCCTCGAATATAAAATCATAAAAAGCGACGCATGCAAGCATGGCCGCTTTTATAATTTTATATTCTCATCGCTTTTCGCGCAAAAAACAGGCTGTCACTTATGTGACAGCCTGTTAATAATATCCCAAAACGCCGCTCCCCACGCTTTCGACTCCTAGCGAAGCTAGGTGGGCAACCGCATCCAGACCGCTGCCTTCCACTGACTAAGGAGGCTTGACATTGGAATGGAGATATAGGAATCCCGTCGATGAAATGTAGGATCAAAATAATGTGGTTTTGCGAACGTCCCAGGAAATATTCAATTGATACGTAATCTGTACCGATGTATTGATTATACATCTTCTTTACTGATTACACAATATTATATGTCAAAAAAATTCAAATATACCTGCGAATGAATTCAATTCAGACGCAGGTATATAATCATAATTCAAACTCTGTAATGATTGAAAATTAAAGCTGTGGACCAGCAGCAACTAAAGCCTTACCAGCTTCGTTACCTGTGTACTTAACAAAGTTCTTATTGAATCTTGCAGCAAGATCCTTAGCCTTAGTCTCCCACTCAGAAGCATCAGCATATGTATCTCTTGGATCAAGGATTGCTGGATCTACTCCTGGAAGCTCTGTAGGAACTTCAAAGTTGAACATAGGAATCTTCTTAGTTGGAGCTGTATTAATAGCACCTGAAAGGATAGCATCAATGATACCACGAGTATCCTTAATAGAGATTCTCTTACCTGTTCCATTCCATCCTGTGTTAACTAAGTAAGCCTTAGCTCCACTCTTTTCCATCTTCTTAACAAGCTCTGCTGCATACTTTGTAGGATGAAGCTCAAGGAATGCCTGTCCGAAGCAAGCTGAGAATGTAGGTGTAGGCTCTGTGATTCCTCTCTCTGTACCAGCAAGCTTAGCAGTAAATCCTGAAAGGAAGTAGTACTGTGTCTGCTCTGGTGTAAGAATAGATACTGGAGGAAGTACTCCGAAAGCATCTGCTGAAAGGAAGATTACATTCTTAGCTGCTGGAGCTGAAGAAATTGGTCTTACTATATTCTCAATATGATTGATTGGGTAAGATACACGAGTATTCTCTGTTACGCTCTTATCTGCGAAATCAATCTTTCCATTCTCATCAAGTGTAACGTTCTCAAGAAGAGCGTTTCTCTTAATTGCATTGTAGATATCTGGCTCTGAGTCCTTATCAAGGTTGATAACCTTAGCGTAGCATCCACCTTCGAAGTTGAATACGCCATTGTCATCCCAACCATGCTCATCATCACCGATAAGGAGTCTCTTAGGATCTGTTGAAAGTGTTGTCTTACCTGTTCCTGAAAGACCAAAGAAGATTGCTGTATTCTCTCCGTTCTTATCTGTGTTAGCTGAGCAGTGCATTGAAGCAATACCCTTTAATGGAAGGTAGTAGTTCATCATAGAGAACATACCCTTCTTCATCTCTCCACCATACCATGTATTAATGATTACCTGCTCATGGCTTGTAATGTTGAATGCAACACATGTCTCTGAGTTAAGGCCTAATTCAGCATAGTTCTCAACCTTAGCCTTAGAAGCATTATATACAACGAAATCTGGCTCGAAGTTCTCAAGTTCTTCTGCTGTTGGCTTAATGAACATATTAGTTACAAAATGTGCCTGCCAAGCAACTTCAACGATGAAACGAACTGCCATTCTTGTGTCCTTGTTAGCTCCACAAAATGCATCAACTACGAAAAGTTTCTTATTAGAAAGCTCTGCCTTAGCGATGTCCTTAACCTTAGCCCATACATCTTCTGACATTGGGTGGTTATCGTTCTTATACTCATCTGATGTCCACCATACAGTGTCCTTAGAGTTCTCATCAACAACAATGTACTTGTCTTTAGGAGAACGACCTGTATAGATACCTGTCATAACATCAACAGCTCCAAGTTCGCTTTCCTTACCAACTTCATAACCTTCGTTAGTAGACTTAGTCTCTTCCTCGAATAATAATTCATAAGAAGGATTGTAGACGATCTCTGTAGCACCTGTGATGCCATACTTGCTTAAATCGATTTTTGCCATCTTACATAAACCTCTTTTCTTATAATTTCTTGTAAATTATTACAAAATTCTTTTTAATTCTATACCATGCCCTAATTAAAATCAATAAAAAATTGTTAAATTTTTCTCGAAATCGTGTATATATTAATTTTATTAATCAGTTATTCTTTAGGAACCGTCTTTTCGTACTTGATATCTTCAATTGTTTCACTTGAAAGCCTGATAGCCTCAAGTACCACATTTTCTGCAACTCCCATGTTCTTGGCTACTTCTTCCACCGTAGGTTTTCTTCCTAATTCTTCTTTAAGTCTTGTTCCCCAGTCATTTACAAGATTGACTTTATTGAGAATTTTTCCCGAAACCATATTAACATCCGTCTGTTCATCTATAAGCATATTAAGACTGCCTTCAATAAGCTCCTTAACTGCTTCGTCAATTCCTTTAAGCACATTAAGAAGGTCTTCCTGTCCACCTTCTTTAATCTTATCCTTCCACTCATAATTATTAAGCCATTCCTGCTGTCCTATATATGCTGTCATAGCCAGATTGGCCTCCTGTACAAGGTCACATGCAAGAACTCCCTTTCCTCTGAATGGTTCTATCCATGACGCAATCTTTTCAAGATAACTTTCTGTAAGCAGTTTTAGTGATTCTTTATCATTATCCTCAACTATGTTCATAAGAAGATATGATCTTGTAACATCTGTCATAGGCTGTATTTCTGATATATCCTGAAGATATATTTTCAGATACTTCTCATCCTCTTCATAATCAAGATGACTTACAATATCATCCGCAACCTTCTTATCTTCCTGTTCTTCCTTAGAAATATGTTGTCCTGACTCATCAATATTATCATCTGAGGCACTTTCCATCAGCTTCAGGAATTCATTATCTACGCTGTCTTCACCCTGTATCTTAATTCCATTAGCCATCAGATATCCTGAAATCATCTGGAATTTGGCATCATCTAATGCCATATCTTTAAAAAAGCTGTGTACATCCTCTCTTGTAATAATATTGCCATTAACCTTGGCGTATTCTTTAATGCTTCCAACAGCCTCCATAAATGCTGCCTGGGAATCTTTGTTTTCAGCCATATTATCTAACCTCTTTCAACTTAATTCGTTCTGTATAATATAACACATAAGTACGCATTTGGTAAATGTATTATTTCAGTATACACATTTGACAAAAGCAGACCCACAGCTTATAGTTTATATAGAATATAAGAAAAGAGGAGATTTCATAATGAGAATCGCATTAATTAATGAAAACAGCCAGGCTGCAAAGAACGAGATGATTTATGCATCACTTAAGAAGGTTGCAGAAAGCAAGGGACATACAGTTGATAATTATGGTATGTACTCAGCTGATGATAAAGCACAGCTTACATACGTACAGAACGGTATCCTTGCTGCTATTCTTTTAAACAGCGGTGCTGCTGACTTTGTGGTAACAGGCTGCGGTACTGGTGAAGGTGCTATGTTAGCACTTAACTCTTTCCCTGGAGTTCTCTGTGGACATGTTGTTGATCCTTCAGACGCTTATATGTTCATGCAGATTAACGATGGTAACGCTATCGCTCTTCCATTTGCAAAGGGCTTCGGATGGGGTGCAGAACTTAACCTCACATACATCTTTGAAAAGCTTTTCGAGGGTGAACCAGGTGGCGGATATCCTAAAGAAAGAGTTGTTCCTGAACAGAGAAACAAGAAGATTCTTGATGGCGTAAGAGCTGTTACTCTTAAGCAGGATCTCGTAGAAGTTCTTAAGGAGCTTGATCAGGATCTCGTTAAGGGTGCTGTTGCAGGTGAGAAGTTCGAAGAACTTTTCTTTGCTAACTGCAAGGATGAGAAGATTGCTGAGTATGTTAAGACTCTCAGATAATTAATTCTGCATTGTACTTAAAAAGGTGTCTCCGTTAATCCGGAGACACCTTTTTCTTTAACTTATTATGCTGCTTTCTGTATAAGACCAGCTTTAGTTATTGCATATCTTACTGTCTTTCCAAGAAGTGTTGCAATAACTATCTTAACAATATCAAATACGATAAATGGATATACACATACTGTAAGTGCATATGTGACTGAACATTTCATAAGGTATACAAACCATACCGTACCAAATGCATATGCAACAGCAGTTCCAACTACCCAGCCTAACATTGTAAGAAAAATATTTCTGTGTGAAAGCTCAATCACAGCTCCTCCAATAAGTGCCATGAATATGAAACCTATAAGATATCCTCCTGTTGGTCCAAGAAGTTTTCCTAATCCACCAGCAAATCCTGAAAATACAGGAAGTCCTACAGCACCAAGCAGCAGATATATTCCATAACTTCCTGTTCCTGCCCATATACCCAGAACAAATACTGTGAAGTAAATCACAAGATTAGTAAGGGATATTGGAATCTGACCAATTGGAACTGAAAGTGGTCCAAGAATACATGTAACTGCTGCCATCATAGCCATAAATGTCAGCTGATAAATAGTAACCTTTTTACTTTTCATAATTAAAGTCCTCTTTTCAAATGTAGTAATACAACATTTGTTATTGTACACACTCAAAAAGCTATTGTCAACCTATTATTAATTCAAGTTGACATTCAGTTAACATTACATTTTACAATGCTATTGTAATATATACTGTATCATTCCCGGTCCAAGCTCTGGTGTCGGCCTTGCGATAAATCCATGCTTTTCATAGAATATCTCTCTTCCCTTGGCACACATCAGACAAAGCATCATTCTTGTGCCATCCTGAGTAATTCCTTTGACATAATCTATTATATGTTCTATAAGCATGCTTCCTATGTGCTTACTCTGATATTCCGGTATTATTATTAAATCCTGGATATAGCTGATTACAGACATATCTCCAACCACTCTGCCCATTCCTATAGGCTTGCCATCATCATATACTGTGAATACTTTCACGCTGTTATCCAATGCTCTCTGAGCCTGATTTTCATCCAACTTAATCCAGCCAACCTGTTTTCTTAATGAAAGATATATATTAACATCTCTCATATCTTCTACTATTCTTATCATAATCTCTATTTCCTACAAATTTTTTAACGAATCGAATTATACTCGCTTTATTTATTAATGTCCAGTGTGCTATAATAGCAAAAAAATATCGGAGGTACTCACATGATTACTGTAGCTAAAGATAATTCCGGAGATTTTAATTCTATCCAGCAGGCTGTTGATTCAATTCCAGCCGGAACCCCTGAAACTATCTATATCAAAAAAGGAATATATAAAGAACGCGTTGAAGTCAGAAAGAATAATATATCATTTGTTGGTGAAAGCACTGATGATACTATAATAACAGAAAGCTATTATGCAAGAATGATTATGCCTGATGGCTCTAAACGTGGAACTTTCCGTTCTTATACATTTTTCGTCTACGCAGACAATTTTACTGCCAGCAATTTAACTTTTGAAAATGCAGCCGGATTCGGTGATGAATTTGGCCAGGCGATTGCAGTATATGCCGAAGGGGATAACATAACTTTCAGGAACTGCAAAATTCTCGGTCATCAGGATACTCTGTTCACCGGTCCTCTTCCAATGAAAGAAAAGCAGCCTGGTGGTTTCACCGGACCTACAATTGACGGAATACGCCGTGTTGTCCACCAGTTATATGAAGACTGCTACATTGCAGGAGAAATTGATTTTATATTTGGAAGTGCTACTGCTTACTTTAAAAACTGCACCCTTTTTGCACTGAACAGAAATCAGGAAATCAATGCTTTCTATACAGCACCTTCTACATATGAAGGACAGGCTTTTGGTTATGTATTTGAGAGCTGTACATTTACAGGTAACTGTCCTCCAAAAAGTGTTGCTTTAAGCAGGCCATGGAGAATACATGCCAAAACAGTTCTTCTTAACTGCAGCTATTCCGATCAGATAATTGATGAAGGATTTACTGACTGGAACAAGCCCGAATCGCATGAAACTGTATATTATGCAGAATACAACGGACATGGAGAAGGTTTTAAGCCTGAAAAAAGAGCAGCTTATGTTCATCAGTTAAATGAATCAGAAGCTGCCCTCTATACTCTTGAAAATGTTATGAATTCCTAATTAATTGTTAATGAACCAAGCGATGTTCCAGATGATGTTGCCGTCATAGAAGACCCGGCTACTAAACTGGCATCGCTTTCTTTTACCTGAAAAAGTACCACAACATCTTTACTTGCACCTGCTGCAAGACTTACATTTTTCAATGCTGTTATATCATTCTTCAATATTGATGCATAATTACCTACACCAGTTCCTCCAACTTCAAGTTTAAATGTTACATTACCTGAAGAATTGAGTGTTACTGCCTGTCCACTTGTATTAGTAAGTGTAAGTTCAACTGCAACCACCTTATATCCTTGCTGTGCAGGCACAGATACATAATCATCCAATGGATAAGCACTTCCTGTAACATAATCCTTATATCTGACTGTTACACCATTAAGTCCTAAAACTGCCGGAAGATTCCCCATTAAATCTGTTGACGCTGTTCCTGCTGCATTAGAAGCAGAAGGTTTATGTGAATTAACAGACTGACTCTGTGATGGTGTCTGTGTACTGCTGTTAGTACCTGCAGTTGTTGTAACACCTGTCTTCTGCGCAGTATTAAGCTTCTGGTACTTCCATTCATTATCATATGAATACTTAAGAAGTGTTCCTGCTATATATTCTGCTACAAGGTCATTCTCTTCATTAGTCAGTGATATATCATTCTTACCACAGCCTGTAAGTGCTGCCATACACAATAGTACAAGCAGACCCGTTAAAAATTTTTTCATATATTGTTCCTCAAACTCTTTAAAAAATTATTATTGTAGTTCATGATAAATAAATACATTTTCTAAACACTAATAACAATTATATCATATTATGATTTACAATCAAGATTAAACCAGAATTCTACACCATCAGATACATTTCTGACACCATATTCCTGCCCCATTGAATCCATAATAGCCTTTACAATAGACAGTCCTATTCCATTACCTCCATATTCTCTTGTTCTCGCTTTATCAGTCTTGTAGAACTTCTCCCATATTCTTTCAAGATCTTCATCAGCAATATTTTTTCCACTATTATATACAGTAACGGTAATAGTTCCTCCATTCTCTGATTTTTCAGTTCTCACCTCAATTGCACGCTTTCCATCACAGTGATTAAGTGCATTAGATATATAATTAGTAAGCACTTCCTCTGTCTTGTATTCATCAGCCCACACATAATTATGCTCATTACGGTTATCAAATACTATACTCATATTCTTTTGTCCCGCTCTTATTGCATTGGCATCTGCTACAGAAGCAATAAGCTCATTAATATCAAATCTCTCCATCTCAGGCTCATCATTTCCGAATTCAATCTGATTAAGTGTAAGAAGTCGCTTAACCATTGTATTCATCTTGTTTGCCTCGTCCATAATAACATCACAATAAAATTCCATGCTTTCAGGATCATCTGTTATGCCTTCCTTAAGCCCCTCAGCATATCCTTGTATAAGTGCAATAGGAGTCTTTAACTCATGAGATACATTTGAAAGAAAATCTGTTCTCATTATCTCAAGCTTTTCTTTTTTATCAATATCTTTCTTAAGTTCAAGGTTAGCCTTCTTAAGCTCAGCAATATTCTGTTCAAGCTTCTCAGACATATTGTTCATGCTCTTTCCAAGCAGACCAATCTCTCCCTTATCACTTCCCTCATATCTTGCATTGAAATCCATCTCTGACATCTTCTCAGCAATATTAGAAAGCTGCTTAATCGGTCTGGTAATATATGTTGATACTACAAATGCTGCAATTATACCAACAGCAAGAATTGCTCCTCCAACATACTTAATAAGAGTTGTCGATATATTTACATTATCTTTTATTCCCTGGATAGGAGTTCTTAATATAATTGAATATCCATTGTCAAGTGTACCCCATATCTCAAGATAGTAATCTCCAAGCCTTTCATCATACACCTTCTGTAATGTGTAATTATCATTGGAGCTTATAATTGTCCTGTTCTCAACAAGTGATGTACCTGACATATCAATAATATCTTCCAGACGCTTTCTATGATCTTTCTTATCATCCTTGTCTGCCGGGTTATCTGAATCATCTTCCTGTTCCTTAGGTTCCGGTGCTTTATCAGGTGAACCATTATTCTTAAAAATATCCCCATTAAATATACTCATGCGAAGACGTTCCATCATTGAATCATCTCCCTGAGTACTTACATATATGGTACACCAGCTGCTGTCAACTACAAGCACTGATATTCCCTTTGCTGTAGATATGTTCTCCATATCAGCACACATAGTATCTTTATCTATCTGTGAATCAGTATATTTCTGCATGATTTCATTGACATTCTCATAAGAATTAATCATGCTCTTCTGCTTACGGTTCATATACACTTTCTCAGAAAAAATGCTGTTAAATCCAATAAGCATAGCCACAAGACATGTAACAGTAACTACCAGAAGAAGTGTAATCTTAAACTTAATTGAATGTATCTTCATCTTTAATTGCCTTCCTTATACGCAGAATCAGTCAACAATGAACTTGTAACCCATACCCCAGATTGTCTTGATGTAATCACCCTTCTCACCCATTTTCTTTCTTAATTTCTTAACATGGGTATCTATAGTTCTTGCATCTCCATAGTAATCATAATTCCATACATTATTAAGAATCTTCTCTCTAGACAACGCAAGCCCTTTATTCTCAACAAAATAAGTAAGCAGTTCAAACTCCTTATAGCTTAACTCTATCTCTTCACCATCAATCTTAACGATATGTGCTGCTTTATCTATAGTAATTCCACCAATCTCAATTATCTCGTTGCTGTCAACACCATATGCACGTCTTATAATTGCATCAACTCTGGCTGTAAGTATCTTGGGTGAAAATGGCTTGGCAATATATTCGTCAGCTCCACATTCAAAGCCTTGTAGTTCATCCATCTCCTCGCCCTTTGCTGTAAGCATTATAATAGGAACTTTAGAATCCTTTCTTATCTGCCTGCACACTTCCCAGCCATCCATTCTTGGCATCATAACATCAAGAATTATAAGTGCAATATCTTTATTCTCCATAAATGTATCTACAGCTTCTACACCATCAGCCGCTTCAATAACAGCATATCCTTTTCTTGTAAGGAAATCACTTACAAGCTTTCTCATTCTGCTTTCATCATCTACTACTAAAACCTTCATCTTATCCATATGTAATCCTCACTTTCACGGTGAATTAATTATCTATATACTATCTGATAAATATGTTTAAAATGTGTACTCTGCTCATATATTTATATTATGACTACTTTGTTGACTGCTGTGATGATGATTTTAAAGACTGCTTTGATTCAAGTTCCGCTTCCCTTGAATTAAGCTCTTTCTCTTTTTCCTTTAACTTGGCTTCCTTAGATTCAAGCTCTGTCTGCCATGAAGAATACTTATTCTGTACATTCACTTCATAATTAATGACATTAGAATTAGAGCCTGTCTTAAGAATAAAAAACATTGCAATTAACGCAATAACAAGAAACACATTTACAATCATAATTCTCATAAAATTGTTCTTGTACTTTGCCACCTGAATTGAGAGAGTATGCAGCTCACTTCTATGCTCATTTCTTTCACGTCTTCTGTCAATCGCAATCTGTGTTTCACTCTTTACCGGAATCGGCTTAATCTTATCATCTGGAATATCTGGTGAATTATACAGAAACTGCTGTAAATTCTTGAGATAATTAAGCCCAATGGATGTATAAAATAACTGTCTGTCAATTATCTTATTATACAACACATACACCTGTTTCGGATCTTTACTGTCCGTCTTTCCAGACAGATACTTAATAGCATTCATCTCATCTTTTGCTTCCTGCGCTTCCTGCTTCGTCTTAAAAGTATATCCGCCGACAACAAAGCCTTTTTCCTTATTATTAACATTTTTATTATCGCTCATAAACTCCACTTCCCACGCACATTTTTGTTAATTGTAACATTAAATCTCATTATCTACAAACCAAACATCTCCTGGCATATCTTTTTGCCGCTTTCCGTCTTAAAAATGTTATTATATGCTTTCAATGCTGCATCCTTTGTAAGATTATCATCGCATATGTTAACTAAGAAATCCGCCTCAACAAGTATCTGATAATCAATGCCGTCAATATTATTGTAAGTATGGTGATGTCCTATCAGATACTGCACTCTTTCTGATACTTCACTGTCAAAGCCAAGCCTGTCAAGAAGTCCTGCGGCAATAGCAGGACCTTCTTTTTCCTGCAGTTTTCCTCCGCACTCACCATATTTTTCTTCACATGTATGAATCCCGATATCATGTGTGAGTGCCGCTGTTTCAATTATAAAAAGACATTTGTCATCAACATTTTCCATCTGTGCAATCAGCTTTGCATAGCTGTGAACCTTGCAAAAATGCTGTATTCTTTTAGCGTCTCCTTTATATAATTCAATCATTGCCATATGAAGTCTGTTAATCATAGTGTCTCCTTTTAATAACCAAGTGTATCATTTACAAGTATTACATGTATTCTTCCGACATGGCGTGAATATCTTGTAATCAGGAACTGACAGCATAATGTGTCTGGTGATTTGCAGTCAAAGCATTTTCCGGTTGTCTTGCAGGGTGTCTTGACATCAAAATTCTGTGCATTAGTTGGTGCAGCTATATTTCTTGCACGCTTCATTGCCGAATCGAGGTCTGAACAGACTTTGTTCATTCCAACTATGAAGATTACCTTCTTTGGTCCCTGCGCTATGCATGAAACACGGTTAGAATTGCCATCAATATTGACAAGTATTCCATCACTTGTCATTGCATTTGCACTTGATAAGAACACATCAGCGTCATATGAAGCCAGAAGTCCCTCTCTTGGAGTCATCTTTGAACGGTCTATATAATTGTAATTGCCCTCTTTCAAAGCCTCAACAAGTCCAATCTCCTGTGCGCTGTGGCAGCCGCCCATAGCAATTGTGCTTTCCTCATCAATTAATTCCAGAGCCTGCTTTAAAGCTGCTTCTTTATCCTCTGCATAATATCCTGACATATTTCTTGACTGTAAACCCTTAATCACAGTCTGTGCCAGTACTTCATTTCTTTTCTTTACATTTTCGTCCATGCTTGTATCCTCCAGTTATATTGTAATCAACTTTATCAATGTGTCCATTATAGCATACATTTCTACTTGATACTCATAACAAACTTTTCAAGCTTCTCCTGATTATCCTTTGCAGCACTACTATTGCGGTCTGCTAACGCAACCTGATTTTTTAGATTCTTAAGACTCTTTGACAGCTGCAGAAGGCATCTGTCATTGTCACCACCACCGCTGAATGTAAACACAGCGTCAATTTTATCTGCCACGCCGTAATTCTTAATAAATGTGTTGACCGGAGACGCAGGCATACCTGCCCATACTGGCATACCTAATATAATTTCATCATAATAATCTATGTTATCAGGAACACCTTTTATCTTAGGTCTCCTTCCAAATGTTGACTGCATTCCTCCGACAAGCATCTGTCTTACTGTATTCTTAGGTAATGGCTTAACTAAATCTATCTCAAAGATTTTTGCTCCCAACTTTCTTGCAATAACCTTTGCAGCTTCCTTTGTATTTCCTGATAATGAATAATAAACAACAGCTCTGTTCATAGCTGGCTCCTCCTTACTTATGTGATTGTACTTATTTTACGCTATTGAGTATTGTGTGGCAAGTGTACCTGGTGTTTTGGACTTTCTCGTACCTTACATTCTCTTCAATGTCCAATCTGCCACGCTTTCTCGTCCCTTTTGGACTTCCTTATGCCTTCCCGCTCCTTCAATGTCCAATCTGCCACGCTTGCCCATCCCTTTTGGACTTCAGCATACCTTTCCTCCGCTTCAACATCCAATCCACCGCTCTTGTTCATCCCTTTTGGACTTCCTCATGCCGTATCTCCGCTTCAACATCCAATCCACCGCTCTTGCTCATCCCTTTTGGACTTCCTCGTGCCTCCACTCCGCTTTAACGTCCAATCCACCGTGTATCCACCTCCCCCACAAAAGGGAGTCGAATTCTTCGCTCCGCTCCGGTCGGCGCAAAACCGAGGTCCACCGGACCTCGTGCGCCCCTGTCCAAAAACCCGGCTACGCCATGTTTTATCCATTAATAAGACTCCCCTCTGGTCCATAGGAAAAAGGGAGCGAAGAAGCTCACGCTTCCTCACTCCCTTTTTCCTATGGACCAGAGGGGAGTCGAACCCCTGTCCGAAAACCCATTCCCTGTTCTTCTACTATCATAGTTGATTGTTTAACATTCCCTCCGGTACACGAGAATCAACACCCTTGCACCTTTAGTAGCTTCATGATACGACCAGCATCTCAAAGCTTTGATACTGTCGTTTCCTACATGTTCGAAGCCTGGATCTTAAAGTGTAGGTGCTTTAAGTCAGACTGCTGCAATTAGGCAGCGTATGCTAAATTATCGTTAGCGTTTATATTTAAGTTTGGATTTTGACGCTTTCCTGCGGATAGCTTCACCAGCTTCAAGATCCCCGTCGAAACCTTTACTAGCCCGTGTGTAAGCAGTTTCACCTGCTTATTTATATTAACATTGGCATAATGCCAAGTCAATTAACTTGTGCTTCAAAACTGATAAAATATTTCTAAATATTTTTAAAATCTGAGATTCTTATTCTTGAATTCCTTCTGTGCATCTCTTATCTGGTCTTTCTTTGCAATAGAATCTCTCTTGTCAAAGTTCTTCTTACCTTTTCCAAGACCAATTTCCATCTTCACCTTTCCCTCTTTCAGATATACCTGAAGAGGAACAAGTGTGTAACCTTTAATTGTAAGTTCACCAGTAAGCTTATTAATCTGATTCTTGTGAAGAAGCAGCTTCTTAGGTCTTAAAGGATCTTTATTGAATATGTTTCCCTTCTCATATGGTGTAATATTCATACCTAATACATACACTTCGCCATTCTCAATCTTGATATAAGATTCCTTAATTGAGCACTTACCTGCTCTGATTGATTTAACCTCAGTGCCGTGAAGTACCATGCCCGCCTCGTATTTCTCTTCTATAAAATAATCAAAATAAGCTTTCTTATTGTTCGCTATAAGTCTGTTTCCAGATGCGCTTGTTTTTGATGCCATGTCAGTCTCCATTCTATTCTATGCAAATGCAAAATCAATTGTTCTTAGTATCTTATCGGTGCCTATAACCACAACCTTAACCTTCTGTCCGAGCTTATAACTTCTGTTCCCAAGTTCTCCTACCATCTCATAGTGTTCCTCGTCAAATGTATAGAATCCCTTCATATTATTGATAGAAACCATGCCCTCGATAGTGTTTGGAAGTTCAACATATACGCCCCACGCGGTAACACCCGAAACAACTCCATCAAATGTTTCTCCAACAAACTGTTCCATATACTCAGCCATTTTAAGCTTGTCTGTATCTCTTTCAGCATCTGCCGCACGCCGCTCCATCGCACTTGTCTGGACAGCAACATCCGGTAATATTGCATCATAATGGGCAGCTCTCTTAGGACTTAAACCTCCGTGAAGATTCTCCTTGATAATTCTGTGAATCTGGAGATCAGGATATCTTCTGATAGGCGATGTGAAATGACAGTAATACTTGGCAGCGAGTCCAAAATGTCCTACACATTCAGTAGTATACTTAGCTTTCTTCATAGAGCGGAGTGTCAGTCTGCTTATAAGATTCTCAGCATCAGAACCCTCTATCTCAGAAAGAAGCTTCTGAATCTCCTTAGGTCTTAAATCATCAGTAAGTCTTAATGTATAACCAAAGTTATTAATAAATGTGGCTAACTTACGCATTTTTTCAGGATCAGGATTCTCATGAGTTCTATATAGAAATGGCATATCCTGCCAGAAATAATCCTCTGCAACAGTTTCATTAGCAGCAAGCATAAAATCTTCAATAATCTTAGTTGCTACATTTCTGTCATACGGCTTAATATCAGTCGGGTGGCCATTCTCATCAAGTATAATCTTACTTTCAGGGAAATCAAAATCAACCGAACCTCTTGCAAATCTCTTCTTTCTAAGAAGCTCCGCAGCCTCTTCCATCATATGAAACATTGGAACAAGCTCTTTATACTTCATAATTTCATTAGTATCATTATCTACAAGAATCTTTTTTACGCTTGTATAGCTCATTCTTCTGTCTACATTAATAACAGTTTCACATATTCTATGTCCAACAATATTTCCCTTTTCATCAATATCCATAAGGCAGCTGAGTGCCAGTCTGTCTTCTCCCTGATTAAGTGAACATATCCCATTAGATAACTTATGCGGTATCATTGGAATAACACGGTCTACAAGGTAAACACTCGTACCTCGTTTAAGTGCCTCTTTATCCAGCGCACTTCCCTCTGTAACATAATGACTTACATCCGCAATGTGGACACCTAGATGATATACAGGTCCTTCTTTTGAGATAGATACTGCATCATCTAAATCCTTCGCATCCTCACCATCTATAGTAACCATCTGAACATTTCTTAAATCAACTCGTCCAGCCTTATCCTTTTCACTGACAACATCAGGAATATCATTAATTGCCTTCTTAACTGATTCAGGAAACTCCACTGGTAAATCATATGCCTTGATAATAGACATTATGTCCACACCCGGGTCATCTATATGTCCAAGTACTTCTGTGACCTTCCCCTGTGGATTCTTACTCTGGCTGCCGTAATCACTTATAGAAGCAACTACCTTAGAACCTTCAACCGCTCCATTCATGAATTCCTGCGGTATAAATATATCACAGTTAATCTTTGCATTATCAGGAATAACAAAACCATACGTTCTGTTCTTCTGGAATGTTCCGACAACTTCCTTAACCTCATGCTCAACAATAGCAACAATCTTACCTTCAGCCCTCTTACCGCCATTCTTCTCAGTAGTTATCACAACCTTGACTTTATCATGATAGAAAGCATTCATCGTGTCATTAGCCTTGACAAATATATCATCTTCCCTGTCAGGTATTACTACAAAGCCAAATCCCCTGCTTGTGCTTTCAAATGTTCCGACAAGTGCTACATTTTCAGGCTTCATATACTTACCCTTCTTTGATACACCTATTGTTCCATCTGCAACAAGACTGTCAAGCACTTCCATAAGCTCAGAACGCTTAGCTTTAGGAATATCGAGAAGCATAGCGATTTCTTTAGCTTTCATTGGAACATACAGTTCATTATTAAGAATCATATCAGTAAGCATCTGTCTTCGCTGTTTAAATATATCCTTCTCCATATCCTTTATATCCCTTTCTTACCATTAAAATATCCGAATTTCACCAGATTGCTCGTAAAAGTAAAAAACACTCTTAAGAAATTATCCGTTTCTTAAGAGTGTCCGTAATTTAGAAATTAAAATTAAGTATAACTGCTATAACAATAAAAAGAATTACAAGAATCTTGGTTATCTTAACAAGCTTGCCCTCCATTGAACGGCCCTTGTTCTTACCCCAGTATGAATCAGCAGCACCACTAATTGTTCCTGACAATCCGTTCTGCTTACTTTCCTGCATAAGAATTATTATTGCTAAAGCTATACAAATTACCACAAATACTCCCATTAAACCAATTCTTAATACATCTCCGACAGACATATGAAACAATGGAATTATCTTATTCATACTATCCTCATTCCTGCGCATCATGCGCTTTTTATTACATAATTATGCCAATACGGCAACATAGGTCATTCTATCACAAATAAACATTTTGTGCAAGAAAAATCAATAAATTAATTTCAACCATTCAATTAGTTCTTCTTCACAAGAAGAGACTCACCTGTCATCTCAACTGGTTTCTCAAGTCCCATAATTTCTATAAGTGTAGGAGCGATATCACATAATCTTCCACCCTCACGAAGTGTATAATTCTCATCATAATTAACAAGAATAAATGGAACAGGGTTAGTTGTATGTGCTGTATGTGGAGCTCCTGTTTCGTAATCAATCATCTTCTCAGCATTACCGTGGTCTGCACAGATGAAGAGAACTCCGTCAACATCCTTTACTGCATCTACAGCCTTGCCAACAAGCTCATCAACCTTCTCTACAGCCTTGATTGCTGCTGGGATAACACCTGTATGCCCAACCATATCAGGATTAGCGAAGTTGATAATAATAACATCATATTTGTCAGACTTTATAGCCTCAACTAAGTCCATACCTACTTCCGGAGCACTCATCTCTGGCTTTAAGTCATATGTTGCAACATCCTTAGGTGAGTTAACGAGTAATCTGAACTCATCAACATTAGGGTCTTCAACACCGCCATTAAAGAAGAATGTAACATGTGCATATTTCTCTGTCTCAGCAAGTCTTAACTGCTTCTTTCCATGATTAGCAAGGAATTCACCAAATGTGTTCTTAATAATCTCTTTCTTGAATGCAACCTTCTTGTTAGGGATTGATTCATCATAATCCTTGAAACATACAAATGTTAATGGAATAAATCCTGTCTTTCTTTCAAATCCTGTAAACTTATCATCGCAGAACGCTCTTGTCATCTCTCTTGCACGGTCTGGACGGAAGTTAAAGAATATAACAGAATCATTAGCCTTAACTAATGAAAGTGGCTGACCATCTTTACAGATAACTGTTGGCTCAACGAATTCATCTGTCTTACCATTATCATATGACTCCTGAAGTGCCTGTGTAGCTGACTCGGCCTTAATGCCATCACCTGTTACAAGTGAATCATAAGCCTTTTCTACTCTGTCCCAGTTATTATCTCTGTCCATTGCATAGTAACGACCTGATAAAGATGCGACCTTACCAACTCCGATTTCTGCCATCTTATTCTCAAGTGTCTCAACAAATCCCTTAGCTGAAGCTGGAGGTGTATCTCTTCCGTCAAGGAACGCATGAACATATACTTTAGACACTCCCTGCTGCTTTGCCATCTCTAAAAGTCCATATACATGGCTTAAATGACTGTGAACACCACCATCTGATAAAAGTCCGAAAAGGTGAAGATCCGAATCATTCTTCTTGCAGTTCTCCATTGCCTCAAGTAATTCTTCGTTCTTAAAGAATGTACCATCTTCAATATCCTTAGTAATTCTTGTAAGATCCTGATAAATAATTCTACCAGCACCAATATTCATATGACCAACTTCTGAATTACCCATCTGTCCGTCTGGAAGACCTACAGCAAGTCCTGAAGCATATCCCTTCTGGAACGGGCATTCCTTCATAAGCTTATCCATAACAGGAGTGTTAGCCATAGCAATAGCATTACCCTCTGTTCTATCATTTAAACCATAACCATCAAGTACCATTAAAACTACTGGTTTTTTACTCATAATGTGATTCTCCTTTAAATGTATTCTAATTAATTGCCTATAGCATGATAGCACATTTGTAAAAAAAATCAAAGACCTTGTCTTGAATATTATCATCAAAACAAGGTCTTTTCATGCTTATTTACTTATTATAATTAACTATATCCGCAAAATTCGGCTTGAGACTTGCACCTCCTACCAGTCCACCATCAATATCAGGCTGGGCAAAAAGCTCTGCTGCATTAGAAGCATTAACACTTCCTCCATAAAGAATCCTTATCTGATCCGCTGTTTCCTTATCATATAACTCTTCAAATACTGTTCTTATAAATCCGCATACTTCCTGTGCCTGCGCTGTAGTTGCAACCTTTCCTGTTCCAATAGCCCAGATTGGCTCATAAGCAACTATTGTATGAAGCACCTGCTCTTTAGTAACACCAACATATGCTTCTACTATCTGTTCTTTAATGAAATCAAGTGTAATCCCTTTTTCTCTCTGTTCAAGTGTCTCTCCACAACAAAGAATTGGGATAATTCCATGTTCAAGTACCTTATGCATCTTAAGATTAAGAACTGTATTGCTTTCGTTAAAGTACATTCTTCTTTCTGAATGTCCTATAATAACATGGCTTACCCCCGCATCAACAAGCATCTCTGGCGATAATTCACCGGTAAATGCTCCTTTCTCCTGATAATATACATTCTCTGCTCCAATATGTATATTAGATCCTTTCACTGCCTCCACTACAGGTACTATGTCAATTGATGGCACACAGAACACAACATCAACATCCGGATTATTAACATTCGGTTTCAATTCAGTAACGAGCTTAACTGCCTGGCTTGGTGTCATATTCATTTTCCAATTGCCTGCTATTACTTTTCTTCTCATTCTACGCCTCCCCACAGGAAATTATCCATAATAACATATATATGGACAATCCTATTAAATTATTCTAATATAACTATCCTAGTAAAATAGATAATAGCATACTTTGGTACATATTTCAAGCATAGTTTGTGAAATAAATAACAAAAAATCCAGACCCTACTTAACAAAAATAAGGTCTGGATTAAAATATAATTATATAACTATGTCAGTAATATTAATTACTTATCATTAGCTGCAACTACACCTGGAAGTTCTTTACCTTCAAGGAATTCAAGAGATGCTCCACCACCTGTAGAGATGTGTGTCATCTTATCTCCAAATCCTAAGTTGTTAACAGCTGCTGCTGAATCACCACCACCGATGATTGTTGTAGCACCTTTAAGCTGTGCAAGTTCCTCTGCAACAGCTATTGTTCCTGCTGCAAAATTAGGGAATTCAAACACTCCCATTGGTCCATTCCATACTACAGTCTTGGCATCCTTTAAAGCTTCCTTGTAAAGCTCACATGTCTTAGGTCCAATATCCATACCCATATCATCATCTGCCTGATGTCCTGCTTCTACGACATGCGAAGGAGAATCATTGCTGAATTCCTTAGCTACAACTGTATCGATAGGAATAAGCATTTTAACGCCCTTTTCCTCAGCCTTCTTCATCATTTCCTTAGCAAAATCAAGATAATCATCCTCTACTAATGACTTACCTACATTACCACCATGTGCCTTCTGGAATGTATAAGACATACCACCACCGATAATAAGTGTGTCAACCTTATCAAGAAGATTATTGATAACTGAAATCTTAGAAGAAACCTTTGAACCACCAAGAATTGCAACGAAAGGTCTTACAGGATTATTAACTGCATTTCCAAGGAAATCAATTTCCTTCTGCATAAGATATCCAACAACAGCTGTATCAACAAACTGTGTAACACCTACATTAGAACAATGCGCTCTGTGAGCTGTACCAAATGCATCATTAACAAATACATCTGCAATAGAAGCTAAATCCTTAGAAAATGCTTCACCGTTCTTAGTCTCTTCTGGTCTGAATCTTGTATTTTCAAGAAGAATAACATCTCCATCATTCATTGCAGCAACAGCTGCTCTTGCATTATCGCCTACAACAGTATCATCTGCTGCAAACTTAACTTCCTGACCAAGAAGTTCTGAAAGTCTCTTTGCAACTGGTGCAAGAGAAAATGCAGCATCTGGTCCCTTTGGCTTTCCAAGATGTGAACAAAGAATAACCTTTCCTCCATCAGCAATAAGCTTCTTGATTGTTGGAAGAGCAGCTACAAGTCTTGTTTCATCTGTAATTCTGCTTCCATCTAAAGGTACATTAAAATCACATCTGCATAATACTCTTTTGCCCTTTACATTGATATCATCAATAGACTTTTTATTAAGCATATTAATATCCTCCATATAATACATAAAATAGCTACATATACAGCTTTATAAAAAACCGGAGAATAGTCATACCATTCTCCGGCAAAAACAATCTAAATGATTAGTTTAATTCAGCGAAGTACTTAATTGTTCTAACCATCTGGCTTGTGTATGAGTTCTCATTATCATACCAAGAAACAACCTGAACCTGGCAGCCACCGTTTGGAAGTTCATTAACCATTGTCTGAGTAGCATCAAATAATGAACCAAATCTCATACCAACGATATCGCTAGATACAATCTGCTCTGTATTGTAACCGAATGACTCTGTTGCAGCAGCCTTCATAGCAGCATTAACTTCATCAACTGTAACCTTCTTAGCAACTACAGCATTAAGAATTGTTGTAGAACCTGTAGGTGTTGGAACTCTCTGAGCAGCTCCAATAAGCTTTCCGTTAAGTTCTGGGATAACAAGACCAATAGCCTTAGCAGCACCTGTTGAGTTAGGAACGATGTTGCAAGCACCTGCTCTAGATCTTCTTAAATCACCCTTTCTCTGTGGTCCGTCAAGAATCATCTGGTCACCTGTGTAAGCATGAATTGTACACATAATACCTGACTCGATTGTTGCACAATCGTTAAGTGCCTTAGCCATAGGAGCTAAGCAGTTTGTTGTACAAGAAGCAGCTGAGATAATCTGATCATCTGCTGTAAGTGTCTCATGGTTTACATTGTAAACGATAGTCTTAAGGTCGTTTCCAGCTGGAGCTGAGATAACTACCTTCTTAGCACCTGCATTAATATGAGCCTGTGCCTTAGCCTTAGATGTATAGAATCCTGAACACTCAAGAACTACATCAACACCAATCTCTCCCCATGGGCAGTTATTAGCATCTGGCTCTTTGTAAATCTTGATAGTCTTGCCTTTAACTGTGATTGTACCAGCCTCATCATCAGCTGTTACCTGATCTTCCTCACCGAAGTTAACATATCTTCCCTGTGATGAGTCATACTTTAAAAGATGAGCAAGCATCTTAGGGCTTGTTAAATCGTTAATAGCAACTACCTCATATCCTTCTGCACCAAACATCTGTCTGAATGCAAGTCTACCGATACGACCAAAACCATTGATTGCAACTTTTACTGACATAAAAACAATTCCTCCTAAAATGAATTTTTATAACATAGTTTGTTAAAATTTCAACTACCGTGTATTTTACATAAGAAGAAGCAAAATATCAAGGCTTTCTTCCCAATTTTTACATTTTTGCACTTTTTTCAATAATAACTCATTATCAATTAGTCATTTTGACGAAATCTTAACAAATTCTGTATCCAATATTGTCTACTTAACACTAATCTCTGCTTAATACTGACTTAAAGGAAACATTTCTTTGTATTCCTCAAAATATTTATCAAAATTAGTTCCATTATCTTTCTTGAGATTAATAAGATACTCATGTGTATCAAACACATTTAACTCAAGCTCAATAATCGCAACTGCCACGTTAGAACAATGGTCAGCAATTCTCTCAAAATCTGTAAGCAGATCATTAAATATAAAGCCCTGATGAAGTGTACATTCACCTTTCTGGACACGCTTGACATGATTCATCTTCATTTCATCACAATATATGTCAACGAGTTCTTCTAACGGCTCTGTCTTATAGGCATATTCAACCTTGTTCTGTTCAAATGCATCTATTACATTTCCAACTATTTCTTTCATAATTAATGACATCAGTTCAACATCTTCAACAGCACAATCAGAAAACCTAAGCTTTTCATTAAACAGTTCTGCTGCTGCCTGTGATATGTTAACAGCATGGTCACTTATTCTCTCAAAATCAGAAATTGTATGGAGAAGCTTTGAGACCTCCTTGTTCTGTCCAGAAGTAAGCTCCTGCTGTGTAATCTTTACAAGATAAGTTCCAAGCTTATCTTCATATCTGTCAACCTTATCTTCTCTTCTCTGAATCTTGTCATATTTTTCCTGCGAAAATGTATCCAGTAGTTCCATGGAACGAATAAGATTTTTCTGTGCCATATGTGCCATTGAACAAAGAACTGACTTAGCCTGTTCAATAGCAACTGTAGGATGAGCAATAAATCTGTCATCAAGTACACTGATTTCAACAATATCTTTATCTTCCTCATCAACAACCTCCTTGAAAATTGCACATACCATCTTTTCAAGGAATCTGATGAATGGAAACAGTACAGCAACTGTTGCAACTCTGAATAAAGAGTTCACAAATGCTATCGAAACAGTTGTCATCGTTCTGTCCATAAATGAAAAATGCACAAAATGATTAACACTATAAAATACTACTGCCCATATTAAAGCACCCAATGCATCAACAAGAAGATATACAAATGCTGTTCTCTTACCATCTGTAGTCGCACCAAATGAAGAAATGATAACAGGCATGGCAGCTCCGACAGCAATACCCATTATAATAGGCAGTGCTACTGAAAATGAAATAGCTCCTGTAACTGATAAAGCCTGAAGAATACCAACTGTAGCAGATGCACTCTGCAAAACGGCAGTAACCAAAAGTCCTATAAGTATTCCTATAAATGGATTAGAAAACTTAGTAAGCATATCAATAAATGCCGGCTCAGATCTTAATGGTGCAACTGCTGCACTCATGTTCTGCATTCCTACCATAAGGATACAGAAACCTATCATAATATCACCTATATGTTTCTTTGTAGGATTCTTACAAATCATCCTGAACATGATGCCAATAACACCAATAACAGCAGCAAGAACCTCTGTTGAAAGTAAGTCTACCCATCCGGCACCACCACTGATATCAGAAAGACATAATACCCATCCAGTAACAGATGTACCTATAATTGCGCCCATAATAATACCGATAGCCTGTTTCATTTTAATCATACCGGCATTAACAAAACCAACAACCATAACAGAAGTTGCCGACGATGACTGGATAATTGCCGTAACACCTGTACCAAGCAGTACTCCCTTAAGAGGTGTATTACTTAATCTGTACAGAATAACTTCCAGTTTGCCACCAGCCACTTTCTTTAATCCATCTCCCATAAGCTGCATTCCAAAAAGGAAAAGCGCTATTCCTCCGAGAAGAATAATCACAATGTGTATCAATTCAAAACTCACGAAAGCTCCTATCTGCGCATAAAAGTCAAGGTCGGACAGCGTAGTTGGTACTTCTACATCTATGCGCATTCACATAATCAGAATTTATACGCTGTCTTCTTAATAATATCAATACTAATAATCATTTTCAAGGAAAAATTACCTGTATTTTACATTAGTTTACATGTTCTACATAAACATCAAAAATATCAATTGCGGATTAATTATGTTTATGTATAATGTATATTGACATTTAAGCATATGACTAATATTTGATGGAGGACATTACTATGCTGTTATCAGATTCACATATACATACTATGTTCTCTTCTGATTCAGATGAGAACCCTGTAAATGTTGTTAACAATGCTATTTCACTGGGATTTAAACACATCTGTTTTACCGACCATAATGACTTTGATGCTCCTTTAGAAGATGGAAAAGTCATGTTTGACCTTGATTTTCCGGAATACATTAAGTATTTCCAGAATCTGAAAGAATCATACAAAGATAAAATCAATATTCACATAGGTGTTGAACAGGGACTTATGAGAAGTGTTGCAGACAGAGTCAATTCATACGATTCTGCAAAACAACTTGATTTTATAATAGGCTCGTCACATCTTGTATATGGAGAAGATCCCTACTACCCTGAGTTTTGGGAGAAACGTTCTGCAAAGGATACTGTTTTAACTTATTACGAAAGTATTCTTGATAATCTTGGCTGTTGTCACAACTTTGATGTGTATGGTCATCTTGATTATATTGCAAGATATATACCTGCCAATTCTTACACATATAACTGGCACGATTTTACCGATTTAATCTGCATAATTCTTAAAACAATCATTGAGCAAGGAAAAGGAATTGAGATCAACACTGCTGGTCTTAAATACGGAATGCCTGAACCTAATCCATGCCTTGATATTGTTAAAATGTATCATAACCTCGGAGGAGAGATAATCACTGTAGGTTCTGATGCACACGAAGTTAAGTTTTTTGCTTACAGATTTGATGTCGTGTCAGATATGCTTAAGAACGCAGGGTTTAATTACTACACAATATTTAATGAAAGAAAACCTGAGTTCATCAGATTATGATGAGCTCAGGCTTATTTTATATACATGTATCTTATCTGCACCTTCTACATACATCTGTAAAATCTGAAGCTGTATGGTGGAAGAACTATTTTCCCAGATAAGTCTTCCTTCTTACCTGTTATAAGATTAAGTGCATCTGCACATTCTGTATCAAAGTACGCTGTGTACTCATTCTCATCAGCATTAATTGCTACAAGCACTTTTTCTCCATCTGCTTCCCTTTTGAATACATATTGTCTGTTTGTAAGCACTTTCTTTGTGTAATCACCATAGCTTAATGCCCTGCTGTTATGATACATTTGTCCTAATGAACTTATTGTATCAGTCAGCTCGTTGTATTCCGGCTTATCAAACGCCGGACGCAGAATATTGTCATTGCCGCTGCCCTTAACTGCCTCGCAACCCCATTCACTTCCATAATATATACATGGAATTCCCGGCATACCAAACATAAGTGCATATATAAGCGGCAGATGTGCTTTATTGGTGAGTGTGCTGGCAATCCTTGAAACATCATGGTTATCAACAAATGTAAGCAGATGTTTTCCTGTATACAGACACCATGGCTCTTTTCCAAACTGCCTTTCTATGCTGTGTGCAATTTCGAACATATTCATTGAATTAAAGCTCGAATACAACCCCTTATAACACTCATAATTAGTTGCACTGTGCAGGCACTCATTACCCACAATTGTGTTGTAATCACCGTGAAGCATTTCTCCTACAAGGAAAAACTCCTGCTTCATCTGGTCTGTCTCGTATCTTAAACGCTTCATAAAATCCCTGTTAAGGCAGTACGCAACATCAAGTCTTATTCCATCAATATCAAATTCATTAACCCAGCCACGCACCGACTCAATAAGGTAATTAACCACATCCTGATTGTTCAGATTGAGCTTCACAAGATTGTAATATCCTTCCCATCCCTCATACCAGAAGCCGTCATTATATGGTGAATTGCCATCAAAGCTGATGTTAAACCAGTCCTTATAGGCAGAATCCCATTTTTTCTCACATACATCCTTAAATGCAAAGAAGCCCCTTCCGACATGATTAAACACACCGTCAATGACTACCTTTATTCCTGCCTCATGCAGCTTTGACACAAGCTCTGCAAAATTCTTATTAGTTCCTATTCTTTTATCTATCACACGGTAATCCCTTGTATCATAGCCATGATAATCGCTCTCAAAAATTGGAGAAAAATACACCGCATCAGTTCCTAACTTCTGCAAATGCGGTATCCAGTCTGCAAATTCTGATATGCATCTGTTCATCACCCCGTCGTTGTCTCTTAATCCATCACAAAATCCAAGTGGAAATACCTGATAAAACACCGCTTCTTCGTACCACATATTATTTTAACCTCCGTAACTGTCTGATATATTAATATTAAGCCAATTCCCGCAGTCTGGCAACATCTTTCTTAATACACTCAACCACATAATCAGCTTCCCTGTGTGTAATTGTATGGTTAATTGTCAGTCTTAGTGAACCTTCTGCTATTTTTTCATCAAGTCCAAGTGCAAGAAGGACATGTGATGGCTTTCCTGAATTAGATGTACATGCTGAACCTGCAGACACGCATATCCCCTGCTTATTAAGCATTACAACAAGCATTCCGCCATTAACATACTGAAAGCTGAAATTCATATTACCTGTAACGCGGCATTCCCTGCTTCCATTAAGCCTTGAATAAGGAATTTCTCTTAGTATTCTCTTAATCATATAGTCACTAATTCTCTTTTCCTGCCTTGCCCTGTCAGAAAGAGTTTCATAAGCAATTCTTGCTGCTGTTGCAAGTCCTGCAATCCCAGCTACATTTTCAGTGCCTGCCCTAAGTCCGTTCTCCTGTCCGCCTCCATGCATGAACCGTTCTGGCTTTCCGCCCCTGACATACAGAAATCCTACGCCCTTTGGTCCGCATATCTTATGTCCGCTTACATTTAAGAAATCCACACCCAGCTTTTTCACATCAACATCAATATGTCCAAATGCCGCCACTGCATCAGAATGAACCTTTGCACCATACTCATGCGCAATTTCACATACATTTTCTATCGGCTGGATAGTTCCAATTTCATTATTAGCAAGCATAACTGACACTAAAAATGTATCATTTCTAATCATTTTTTCTAACTGTTCCAGCTTAACAATTCCCTGCTCATCAACTGGTGCAAATGTGACATCTATTCCATAATTCTTAAGCCACAGTGCCGATTCCGTCACCGCATGGTGTTCTATTGAACTTACTATTATATGTCCCTGTTTTCTTTTCAGGCTCTCTGCTTTAACTGCCCAGTTATCCCCTTCCGTTCCACCAGAGGTGAAAAATATTTCATTTCTGTCAGCATTTATTATATCTGCAATAATACCTCTTGATTCCTCAACAACATTTTTAGCTTTTTCAGACAACCTATACACACCTGACGGGTTTCCATAATCTCCCAAAAGATATGGAAGCATTGCTTCAGCCACTTCTTTTCTGACAGCAGTTGTCGCCGCATTGTCCATATATATCATTATATTTCCGCCCTGTAATTCCTTATAATATTGTATTCAGGCAGGGCATATATTGTTAATAAGTCTATCTGCGGTATCTGCTATGAATAATAAATTATCCTTAAAAGGTGGCATATTCAAATCCGCCATAATCCTTACATTTGCCGGCATTCTATCAAAATTGCTCGGATTTTATTTTCGGATACTTCTCACTAATTATACAGGTGCTGCAGGAGTCGGACTTTTCCAGATGTGCATGCCTCTTATTGCGCTTGCATTTGCAGTATGCTGCAGTGGATTTTCTGTAGCTGTTTCAAAATATTCAGCATCATCTCCATCTCTAAAATGGCTTTTCTGCGTATTAAAGATTACTATTTCTCTTTCAATTGCCGTTATGCTTTTATTTCTTATATTCAGCGATTTCATTGCAAATCATATATTTATGGAAAGCCGCTGTGAGGGAATTATCAGTATAACCGCAATCTCTCTGCCATTCATGTGCATACATAACTGCTTGTCTAATTACTATTACAGTCAGAAGGAATCTTTTCTGCCAGCCTCCTCACAGCTTGTCGAACAGCTTGTGCGTATTGGCACTATTATACTTTATGTGCGCATAAAAAATGTATCAACAATATCCATTGCTGACGCTGTTACCGGTAATATATTCGGTGAATTTGCAGCTGCCACATACTGTGCTATTCCGCTGTTTTTCCGTTCCATTCATAATAAAAGCATGATGCAGAAGCTCTCCTGTTCACTCCGTGAATACAGATATATTGTTAAATATGCATTTCCAATTAACGCCAATCAGACTGTTCTGCATCTGCTTGAGGGTGCGGAAGCAATTCTTATTCCTGCAATCCTGTGCATGCATGGACTGACCAAAGATAACGCGATAAGCCAGTTTGGTATACTTACAGGAATGGCTCTTCCTCTGGTGCTTTTCCCATGTACGGCAGCTAATTCATTTGCACTTATGCTTCTTCCAAAGGTATCTGATGAAAGTTCGAATGTCCTGTCTGACCATCTTGCTGTGACAGTAAAAAGAACAGTTTCCATGTGTTTAAGTCTCGGCATTATAAGCATATTTTTATTCATTAACTATGGTGCGCGGCTTGGCGCAATGATGTTCCACGAAGAATCTGTATACATATACACCTGCATTCTTTCATGGCTGTGTCCTTTTCTCTACTTAAAAATCAGCCTTACAAGCGTGACTAATGGCATGGGACATACCGCCCTTACATTCATAATTAATATAACCGGAATTATCATCCGGCTTGCCTGTGTATTTCTGCTTATTCCAAAGCTTGGCATAACCGGTTATCTGTATGGTGTTCTTATTAGCAACATATGCATGAGTCTGCTTTACATTTTTAATATATACAGGAAACTGAACATCCAACCCGACCCATTTGGCAGCATAATTGTACCATTATGTATTGCGGTCATATCTATATTTTCATCAAGAATTATATGCCGGATTATGTTTGACCTGATAATAAAAGAAGCAGAAGAATATGTTCTCCTGCTTACCGGTGCCGCCATATGCTGCATTGTCTATATTATTCTTTTTATTCATGAACAATCGGAACAGCGTCCTTTATAGACGGTGCCGCTTCCCAATAGTCAAGTCTGGATTCGTACTGCTGCCTTATCCATTCCACGGCAGCAAGACGACCATCTTCTGTCAGTTCAAATATCTCTGTTGTCTTATCTTCTTCCTTAACAGCACATGAAGCATATGGTCCGCGCCACACGCACGCAGAAAGCTTTAAATCAGGCTTTTCTCCTGTCTGCTTAAGCATATATCTCATTCCATTGTGCTGTCCTGTATACACACCCTTGTATTTGAAGAAATTAAGTGGCATTATTCCATTCGGATCAATCATTGCCATCACCTTCCACACCATTATTATTCTTTATAAGCTTCTCATTATAAAATGCGCCACCTAAATACATAATTCCTATTACAACCGGAAGGCATATAAGAATCAGCATGTTACCAGTTATTGAATACTTAGATACCACAAATACTATTATTAAATCAACAACTCCTGCTATAGTCATAACAATTCCATAAACTTTGATTTTATTAACTGCATCAACAGCACCTATATTGGTCATTCCATAAAATCCAGCAATTGCAAAGTAAACTCCCTCAACAATAACTGCTAAAAATGCGATGTTCAACAGCTTGACAATCATATATAATGCCTTGCCCTGCTCTGTTGTTGAAAATGAATATAGCTCCGACATAATATAAAACGCATAAAATGCCATTATAATCCCCATCGTTACCGCAAGCATTGATGCTAATTTAAGAATTCTGCACTTTGACTTTTCTGTTACTACGCTCATGTTCTTATCTCCGTTTTCTGATGATTAATGATTATAACATGGGATTGGGGATTTTTAAAGGGTGGGATGTGCATAAGGCATACCAAATAAATTAATATACCTTATTTATCATAATTCATATGCACCTCTTTTAACGCCAAATACATCGGCTTATATTCTGAATCACAGCAATGCAAAGGCTGCATATCAATCTCTACTGGGTTAAACACATTTGCTCCATAAAAGCCTTCTGCTTCTGGAAGAGAATGTAAGAATAAAGCCTTAAACCCTATTACTTCATCTAATAAAGAATATGCAAAATCTATAATACCCCTCATTATCCATGCAGATATATCATGCTCTTTTTATTTTCTTTTGCCAAATAATTTACCAGCTTTCTTGCAAGACTCTAAAAAATCATTTGTTACTTTATTCTGATTAAATTCACGTACAAATTCTTGGGATTCTTGTCTTTTTATAACAGATATTCTATTAATCGGTTTCGCTAATACAGCCATATTCTTCCCCTCCTTCTTGTACATCAAACCATTTTCTTTATTCTCTTCAATTATATTCTATCACCTCAGTCTTTAATTTTAAATAACTGAGCATATAATTAATCTATATTACATAAATTATTACTATTCAAAGTTTACCATATGCCCATTTTGAAATTAATTTCTTTTTCTATAATATATCTACTTTTACTTAATTTATCCCCATGATTACTCATCATTTGCATTTAATTATATAACACTCATTTATTGATAAAGTTTTGTTGTTAGTTTATTTATTACTTCTTTTATAACTCTTTTAAATTCATTACTACAATCATAACATTCATTTTTTTGATTATTCAACAAAATCACTAACTATATAAACTTTTAATTTTTTATGATATAATATAGTATATTTAGTTTATGGAGGTACATTTATGAAAAACACTTTTAAAAAAATATTTAAAATTTTATATGGTTGTGATGATAATATAAAATATAAGATAATCTCTACTCTTTTTATTACAAGTGTTATTGAAACCATATTATCATTTATGTATAAAGATAATGCTTTTCTTTCAAATTTATTTTCAAATTTTTCTGGTATAGGATTTGCTCTTTTCTTAATATTTTTGCGTGGATTTGAGTTTTCTAAAAAATTCAGTTGTGAATTACTTCGCTTTGCTATCTTTTTCCCTATGTTTTTATATTCAGTATCTTATTTATTACATATAACAAATAAAAATATATTTAAAATAATTTTGGCATTGTTTTTTGCCTTTATTAGTTGCTTGTATTTTTCATCTAAATTAGATGATTTTATTATCTTAATAAAAACACTTTTCAAAAAACTCAAAATTAAATTATTTAACACCGATACCCCTACACCAACAGGTTTCAAATCTGTTCTTGAAAATATAACTGTATTTTTAGTTTCAATAGGAGGATTTTTAATTTCAATAGAAACTATCATAAAAGTTATCACACAAATATTAACTTTAGATTTCAAATAAACTAAACACCTTTTTATAACTATAATTTTAATAAGCTTCTGTTTCATTTGACCTTTTATGCTTTATATGAGTATTTTATCATCTACACATTTTAAGACACTAAAATAAGCCCACATACCTGTAAAATACAAGTACATGGACTTATTTATATGTCTTAATATTCAGTTATATCAATGAAAGTCTTTATTTGTGTTATTTTTTGTAAAATAAAAAACACCAATTTCATTTTTAAAAAACACCAACTCAAACCCACCATCACACCAACATACGCCAAATTATGCCAGCTTATGCCACGATATTGACAATTTATCCATTCACAGGAATCCCAGTAAACAAGCTGCAAACTCCCTTAAATACAGTAATTATCATAACTTTCATTAAGGTCATAAGGAGTTATCTGGTATACATAATAATTCAACCAGTTAGTATAGAGATTGTTGGCGTGGCTTCTCCATGAGAGCAATGGTTTTCTGTTGCAGTCGTCATCAGGATAATAATTTACCGGAAGGTCAGGCTCAATTCCTTTGTCAATATCACGCTTATATTCCTGATCAAGAGTTAATCTGTCATATTCAGGGTGTCCCATAACAAATATTTCTTTTCCTCCATCACCAAGAACAATATATATTCCTGCCTCATCTGAATCTGCAAGTACTTTAAGTCTTGGATTATCCAGAATCTGCTGTCTGTTTGCCTGTGTATATCTTGAATGTGGCGCCATGAATACATCATCAAAGCCTCTTACTAAAGGCTCTTTTCTATTCATAACCCTGTGCTTGTACACACCTGACAGCTTCTTCGGAAGTAATTCCTTCTTAATACCATAATGGTAATACAATCCTGCCTGTGCGCCCCAGCATATATGAATTGTTGATGTAACATGCTTCTTAGACCACTCCATTACTGTTATAAGTTCATCCCAGTAATTAACCTCTTCAAAGTCAAGCTTCTCGACAGGTGCTCCCGTAATAATCATTCCATCATAATTATTATTCTTAATTTCTTCAAAAGTCTGATAAAACTTTTTAATATGTGAAGCTGAGGTATTCTTTGAAACATGTGATGACATCTGCAAAAATGTAACATCTATCTGTAAAGGTGTATTAGACAGCCCTCTTAAAAGCTGTAATTCTGTATCCTGCTTTATAGGCATAAGATTAAGAACTATTATCTCCAAAGGTCTTATATTCTGTGAAATAGCTCTGTTTTCGTCCATGACGAATATATTTTCTTCTTCCAATTCTGCTTTAGCTGGTAAATCACTCTGAATCTTAATTGGCATTACTGTTCCTTCTTTCTGTTATCATTGCTGTCTGATTATATCATATCATCTTTAATAACTGCATAAAAATTTTCTTTACTTTATCATTTCCATAAATTCATCAATCGTAAGCACCTTAACCCCCAGTGAATTAGCCTTATCAAGCTTAGAGCCTGCTGCCTCACCTGCAACAAGATAATCAGTTTTTTTGCTGACACTTCCTGTTGCTTTGCCTCCATTAGAAACAATCAGTTCTTCCATATCCTTACGGCTGTAATTATCAAAGCTTCCTGTTACAACAATCGTCTTTCCTTCAAGCTTATCTGACATTTCTTTCTTCTCTGGCATCTGCATATTAAGACCTGACTGTTTTAGCCTTTCCAGCAATTCAATATTAGCCTCATCATGGAAAAAGTCATGTATACATTTAGCTGTAGTTGCGCCTATATCCGGAATATTCTGCAGTTCTTCCTCACCTGCATCAGCAAGTTCCATAAGATTATCATAATAATTCATAATCTGCTTGGCTGTATTCTTGCCGACATTTCTTATTCCAAGTGCAGTAAGCAGTCTGTCTGGTGTGTTCTCTTTAGATTTCTCAATAGCTGCAAGCAGCTTATCAGTATTCTTCTCTTTTCCTATGATTCCCTTCTCAATAAGTTCATCACGGTGTTCTTTCAATGCATATATATCAGCATAATTGTGTATATAACCATCTTTTATGAGAGCATCCACTAGAGTTTCACCAAGCCCCATGATATTCATGCAGTCAAGAGATGTAAAATATGCTACTGTTCTTGACAACTGTGCTGCACATGAAGGATTGACGCATCTTATATCTGCTGTATCCTCTTCTCTTATAAGAGGCTCTCCACATACAGGACATACCTTTGGTGCTTCAAACACATGCTCAGGTGCCTTTACACATCCATTAAGCTTAGGAATAATCTCTCCACTCTTAAACAGCTTATATTCCCCACCAATACCTACATTCATCTGTGTAATATAATCCTGGTTATGAAGAGTCGCTCTTGATACACTTGTACCACACAGTCTGGCAGGCTTTCCGGTTTCCGGATCATGGAATATCCCTGTAAATGTAAGTTTTCCTGTTCTTCCCACATCTACAAGAATATCATCCATAACAATAACCTTTTCTTCCGGTGGATATTTGTATGCAATATGACCGCTTGAATACTTGCTTCCTGCAGGGAACTCCTGTCTGAATGCGATATGGTCAATCTTTACAACAGCACCGTCAATGTCATATGGAAGTTCTTCTCTCATTCTTCCTATCTCATCAATTGCTCTGACAACCTCTTCCTTAGTCTTACATATCTTATGATATACAACCGGTACACCTGCTGCCTTTAATATATCCATTCCCCTGCCGTGGCTTTCCATAATCTCATCAGGTCCGTCCTGTACATTAAAGATAAACATCTTAAGACCTCGCTTCTTCGTAATTGAAGTATCAAGCTGTCTTAATGTTCCAGCCGCAAGATTTCTGGGATTAGCAGCTGTTTTTTTCTCAAGTCTTTCCTGTTCTTCATTATATTTTTCAAAATCTTCATGGCTCATATACACTTCGCCACGAAGTTCTAGTGAATCATAAGGAAGGTCAATAACCTGTAACACATCCCCCACTACCCTTGCATTAGCTGTCACATCCTCACCAATAAGACCATCTCCTCTTGTCTCTGCCAAATGCAAATGCAGCTTCCCATCTGCTTCTTTTACATATCTTAAACTCATGCTTAAACCGTCAATCTTAGTCTCTACTGAAAATGTGCAGTCAGGATGCATGGCATGAACCTTATCAACCCATGCACACACCGCATCTTCTGAAAACACATCTTCAATAGACAGCATAGGTACATTATGTGTGACCTTAACTCCAGCTTCTCTTTTGACAGTTCCACCAATCTTCTGTGAAGGTGAATCATATGTCACCCATTCCGGATGTTCTTTCTCAATCTCTTTAAGCCTTATCATAAGCTTATCATACTCATAATCGCTTATCTCCGGCTCGTCCTGATTGTAATATCTGTCCATATGATAATCTATCGTCTTCTTAAGTTCTGAATATTCCTGTAATAAATCCATAATCCGCTCCTTATATGCCGCTTATATATCGACTATTAAAATCTGCTTATATAAGCTTTTGCTGCTTACTTATATATCTTCTCATAAAGTGTATTAAGCTCTTTACCGTCCAGTTCCCTGTACTCACCAGTCTTTAAATCCCCTAATTCCACATTCATAATCCTTATTCTTGTCAGTTTAGTTACACTATATCCACATTCCGCACACATTCTTCTTATCTGTCTGTTAAGCCCCTGTGTAAGAATAATTCTGAATGTCTTGTCTGATATCTTTTCCACAACACATTTTCTTGTAGTTCTGTCGAGTTCCTTAAGATATATCCCCCCTGACATTCTCTTTATAAAGTCTTTGTTTATTGGTTTATTAACTGAAACGATATATTCCTTCTCATGACCATTAACGGAACGAAGCAGCCTGTCCATCATATCACCATCATTAGTAAGCAGAATAAGACCATCAGACTCTTTATCTAATCTGCCCACAGGGTATATGCGTTCCTTATATCCGATAAAATCCACTATGTTATTCTTTCCCTGTTTATCAGTTGTTGTACATACAATTCCTACAGGCTTATTAAAAGCTATGACTACCTGTGGTGGTGTGCTGTTGTCAACTTTCCTGCCATCAACACATATAATTGTATTGTCGTCTACCATCTCACCCATAGCTGCAATCCTGCCATCAATTGTGATACGTCCTTCCTGTATCATTCTGTCAGCTTCACGTCTTGAACAGATTCCATGGGCACTGAGATATTTATTAATACGCTCTGACATGTTTCCTCCAATTCTTATCATCATTGTTGATAAGTTCAAATCAAAATACAGATGTATTAATTCTAACAAAAGAAAAAAATTAATTCAATTGTTGCGGGTTTTAATTTAATAATGTATAGTATATAAGCATATAAATTATTATATGTTGTGTACATGTAGCTTAGCTGGATAAAGCGTTCGCCTCCGGAGCGGAAGATCGTGGGTTCGAATCCCATCATGTACATTTTAATGAATATGTTACATAGTTATCAGTCTTTCATTTCTGTTATATTCATACACATTATCAGAAAGTATTTCATCTGCTGCCACGCCTTCTGTATTAACTTCTCTTACCATATTAACAAGTTCATTTTTTTCAAATATAGGCAGCTTTGGAAGAAGAATGACTTCATGAATAGATGATGGAAGAATATACAAATCTTTACCAAGCTTTTGTGCAAAATCATATAAAACATTATCATAAAGAATACAGGCAGCACCATTTATCTTTGTTTCATTAGTAAGCACATACATATCCGATGGCACATAATCCTTTAAATCAACTTCCTTACCATCTACACTGACACCACATTTGTCAAAAAGAGCTGACATTGAACTTATTCTGGAATGTAGCAAATCCGGGGTATTCTTTAATGCTGCTTTATACACATCATCAATCGTTACATTCCAGTTTTTAAGATTATTATTATATATTAGTGCTGTTGCACTCTTTCCACCACAATTATCTAGCAGGCAGTAAAATACAACCGCCAGATCAAGTATTCGCTTGTGTGGTACCTGTTCAAGAAGTTTCTCATTACTTTTATAATTAACAATCTTATAAACTATCTTATCCTTTATTGTGTCAAAATTCTTAAGAATATTAACATCAAATGTGATGTTATCCCTGTTTTCTCTGTATATAGTCTCAATCTGTCTAATAATTTTTTTAATATTCTCTCCCTGAATATACATTTCATAAAAACTATCAAGATAAATGGTTGGCGCTATATCCCTGTCCTTTTCCATAATAACAAGTCCGTCCATCTCCCTGCCATTATTCTTAATCACATGATTAATAGTAATCTTTCCACCTTCTCCTGCGATATACGCCGCATTCTCCTTAATATACTCTACAAAATCCTTATACTCCATATACTGTTCCCTTTCAAAATTTCTATCCCCTTGCGCATGGAAATTAATAAATGTTTTGTACGGGTAAAATGTTATACTTAGCCCAGATATTTGTCAACAATATATATAGTATTGTAATAATCATGTCGTGAACGGTATGATTTATGTTGTAAACGGTATATAAAATGTCGTATTCGGTTGATTTCCCGTCGTCAAAAAAAATTCAGCCAAATACGACATATACAAGATATAGTTTTATTAAATTATTTACTATGAAAGCTGCTTTAATACATTCAGAATAAGCTCCCATATTCTTTGTGTCGAAGCAATATCCAGTTTTTCTTTTACAGTATGAATATCAATTATATCAGGACCAAAAGATACACAGTCCAGACCATCAATCTTGGCAGCCATGATACCGCATTCAACACCTGCATGCATTGTTTCCACAGATGCCTCTTTATCAAAAAGCCTCTTATAAGATTCACACAACATATCCCTGATTGCTGAATTCTTCTTAAATTCCCATGCCGGATAAACACCTTTAAGTTCATAAGTTCCACCAAGATATTCAGTCATTTTTCCAACCTTATCAGTAAGATATTCTTTTTCACTCTGCGAACTGCTCCTAATTAAGTAGGTTGCTGCAAATGTTTTCTCAGCCAGCTCTGTAACCCCCAGATTAAGCGAAGTCTGCACCAGCCCCTTGATATCATTACTCATCTTAACAACGCCATCAGGTATAAAATTAAGCACATTTATAAGCATCTGTGTTGTCGCATCATCACATGCCAAAGTGCTGCCTTCTCCTTCACAATTCACCTTGATGGTAAGCTGTGGGTCAGTAACCGAATACTCCTCTTTCAAGACATTTGCAGTATTATTAAGAAGCTCTGCAACCTTATCTGCTTCCTGTGTCATTATAACCGCATCAGCAAATGGAGCTATAGAATTATCTTTTTCACCACCCGATATGCTTACAATATTCACACATTCTTTAACAGCAAAAAGAAGACGTCCCATCAGAATATTTGCATTAGCTCTCTGGCATATTATATCTGTTCCAGAATGTCCACTTGTAAGGCCATTAATTTTAATAGACATCTGTGTTCCTGTAATATCCGATTTTTTTAATGGATAAGAAGCCTCTAAAGTTGCTCCTCCTGCACATCCTGAAAGGAATATCCCCTCCTCCTCAGAATCTATGTTAAGCATAATTTTACCTTCAAGACAGTCAGTATTAATCACCTCAGCACCAAGCATTCCAATTTCCTCGTCTACTGTAAACACAGCCTCAATCGGCGGATGACACATATCCTTGCTGTCTAATATAGCAAGTGCATAAGCAACTGCAATTCCATCATCAGCACCTAATGTTGTCCTGTCAGCCTTGACATATCCATCATCTATATACAGGTCAAGACCTTCTTTTTCCATATCTTTAACCTTATCATTCGTTTTGACGGCAACCATATCAATATGTCCCTGCAAAATAACAGGTGCAGCCTTGCTCTCACAGTTACTTGCCGGCTTTTTTATTATCACATTGTAACTTTCGTCCTGATTAAACCACAGATTTCTCTTGCGTGCAAATTCACACAGATAATCACTTATCTGCTTTACATTGCCTGAACCATGTGGAATTGCACATATCTGTTCAAAATATTTAAAGACAGCCTGTGGCTGTAAATCTGCTAAAATGTTGTTACTCATATTTTACCTCCTTTGGGTGTGGTGGTGATGGGACGGCAGGATATGTGGTGCAGGCGTGAGGCTCATGGTTTCGCTGTCTGGATACTGTGGGATTATGCGTGTATTTATGTCAGACGGACGCAACCGGTGCATACTCGCCATCCATGGCTCGGATGCACCTTTCCCGCACCTCGTGTGCGGGAATTGCTACACTGTAAGGCATAATCCTCTCAGTATCCGCCAGCTCCACATTCGCCTCACACCTGCACCACATATCCCGCCTGTCATTTCCACCACCCATTATAGGAAATAAGTCAGTTAAAAACAAGATGCGCTTCGCTGTCTTGTTTTTTGTTGTGGGGCGCCTGCTCTGCCGTCCGCGTTACTCCGTATATGCCTTTTCACCACTAAGTAATCTATCCAGCATATCTGCCACCGGTATCATCGCATTTTTAACCTCTGTACTTGTATTAGTCTGTGCTCCTGCTTCTATAAGCATCGACCTGCCCTTCATATGCAGACAGTAACGATATGCATTAATATAAATATTCCGTAACAGCCCCGGATAATACGCTTCTCCTAAAAGATACATCTGAAGACTCATTGCCAGATTATCATCTCTGTTTGCATTGTAAAGATAGCCTATATCCCCTTTTGCCTTGCTGTAGCTTATTCCATTAAAAAACATTACCTTTGACATTATTACTCCATTTTCTTCGGTTACAAGTCTTGTAGTATCCGGAACACCATCCCTGTGAAGGTCTATTACAACCTCAATTGACGGATTTTCTTTCAGTATTTTTGCCACATTTTCTTCTGCATATGTATAAGCCTTGCTTCTGTCAAGCTTCCCATCAACATAATCATACACACTTGTATCATGATAAACATTGTAACCATATGTATTAGTGAGTATATCTGTTAGATAATCTCCAACACCAACTATTGTTGTAGACGTATCTCCCTCAACCGTATCCATAAATCCCTCCTGTGAATGTGTATGAAATATAAGAATCTGTGGAGAATCCGCATTTTTCTCCAATGACAGGTCTTTTGCCAGAAATTCCTCCGGACGCATTATCTGTGTTGTCAGGCTTGTGATAGAGGTAACTGTATAGAACTTCATAAGAAAATCATAATTTTTTAAATCTGCAATATTATAAACATTTCCAGCTGCATTTTCCTGTAAAGGCCAAGGACAAACTGCAGCACCTGCCTCCACAACCCCCTCTTCCGTCTGTGTAGCAGGTTTTTTATCCTCCTCAGCCATACTAAACATATTTTCCGAATCGACCCACACAGAACGGGCATTTTCATCATAATTATCTTCAAAATATGTCTCTACAGGAAACAATGTCTTAACTGCATTTTCATAAATTCTGTTCTGAATATAATATATTAAATTAAAACTATAATTCATCATTATTACCATAAGCATTAAGCCCATGAATATAAACATATACACAGGCCTGTACTTTCTATCACCCATATATCCTCCTTGCTTTTCATTACCATTATATTGTATTCACATCAGCCATGAATATGAACACCAACACGGTTAATTGCTTTGGATATTATGATACTTATGTTTCTAATGTCTGAATCAATGTCCTTCGGGGTTACATACATTTTTCCTGCCCCCTGAATAATGCCTTCTGCGTCTATAACAGTAGGCACGCCAATTGCAAGCACAGGAACACCTATATTGTCTTTTGTTATTCCTATTCTGTGATTTCCAACACCTGAGCCAGGATTAATTCCCTGGTCAGAAAGCTGTATGGTACTATTTAATCTGTTCACACTTCTTGCAGCAAGAGCATCTATCGCAATGCATACATCCGGCTTTATCTGACTTACAACGCCTTTAATAATTCCTGCAGTTTCAATACCTGTCTGTGCCATAACTCCCGGACTAAGTGTGCACACTCCCGTCTCATCGCCCTCACTTATCTTAATACAAATGTTATCTACAACCTCAGGACCTAATGAATCCGATGTTATATTTCTGTTGCCAAGTCCGATAACAAGAATTTTTTCCGGCTTTACATTTTTATTCATGCGCTTTAAAAGCTTAAATATATAGCCTGTCAGTGTTGATATAACCTCTTTTGCATATTCTTCGTCTCCGCCTGTAATATCATCAGCCTCTATTGTAAGATAAGTTCCTTTGGGTCTTCCTATCGCGGCTTCGCCCAAATGATTTGTCACCTGCAATTCTGTGACCTTCACTCCCATTCTTGATTTATTGCTTTCTCTTAATCTTATTCCACGCAGCTTTCCTGTTCCATTCATTGCTTCTTCATTTGCCTCTACTGCAAGGTCAGTTCTTACAACTATATTATCCATTTTTCACATCACCTCCCCAACATATTGTGTAGAAAAATGAAATTTTTATACCAAAATCTTCATTTGGTTCTTGACATATAGATGTTTGTACTATAAAATGTGTGAGTATGTTTACATTAGATCGTCCGTGTCCGGCTTTAATGCGAAACAGATATTATTATTGAATTATGATTTGGAGGTGTACGGATTGGCTAACATTAAATCTGCTAAGAAGAGAGTAATTACAAGTCAGGTAAGAGCTGAGAGAAATAAGGCGGTTAAGTCTAGAGTTAAGACTTATATCAAGAAGGTAGAGGCTGCTGTTGCTGCTGGTGACAAGGCTGCTGCTAACGAAGCTCTCCCTGTTGCTATAGCTGAGATCGAGAAGGCTGCTTCTAAGGGAATCTTCCACAAGAACGCTGCTGCAAGAAAAGTATCTCACATTACTAAAGCTGTTAACGCAATGGCTTAATAAGAATTTTAATAATTTAAAGAACCCGGTGCTGACACCCACTCGCACCGGGTTCTTTTTTATTTGCTGTATTTAATTATAATAAGTTCTACTCCCAGCCTGTCATTAAGCCTTCCCTGCTTAACTGCTTCTTCTGTTTTCGCACATTCATTCAATGCATCCAACAGTGTATTCATCTCAAAATATTTTGCCTGTGCCTGATATTTACAGACAACAAATGGTGCTGCTCCTATCTTTGATGCAATCTCTTTACCTGAAATACCCCTTGACATAAGATCCTTCACCTGTAATATTCCGTTAAACTGTCTTACTATAAGATAAAGTATTCTCATAGGAGGTTCTTTTAATTCCAACAAATCATAATATAAATCAAGTGCCTGCTGTTGTTTCTTATTCGCAATTGCACTTATCATATCAAATATATGGCTTGTTGTCTGTGTTGCACATACTTTCTCTACATCTTCTGCTGTCACAACATTCCTTCCCTGACAATAACATACAAGCTTCTCTATTTCCTGCCTTATATAATCCATGCCTGCACCTGTCTTATCAAGTATCAAATCACAGGCTTCCCTGCTTATTTTAAGATTATCCTTAGCAAGAAGCCCTGCTATCCATTTTTCAAGAGTAGCAGTTGTCTGTGGCTTCATCTCGCATACATATCCCACAGAATCAACTGCCTTATATACCTTATTACGCTTGTCCACATCTTTTTCTACCATAACAATAACAAGATAATCAGGAATATGTTTAATATAATCTGCAAGCTCGTCATTAGAACTTTTCAAAAAACCGGTATTTTCCATTATAACAAGTCTCTTCTGGGCAAAAAAAGGCAGCGTTTCACACACATCAATTATATCCTTAACGCTGGCATTATCCGAATCATAATATGAATAATTCATAGTATCATCACCAGCTATAGCATTCTTTAATCTGTCTCTGTACTGCTTCTTAAGATACTCTTCCTCTCCATACAGAAGATATACACTCTTAAATTCGCCCTTTTTAATATCATCACTTATGACCTTCAAACCTGCTGCCTCCGTTTCTAATCTTAAACAATAGTATCAGATATGTACAAGTGGTTCAAGTTGAAAATATTTTATCATAGCATGCTATGCATATTCTATTCTTTTTGCTCACCAAACACTTCAATCGCATATGAATCTTCCCATACCCGCACCATAATCTCTCCTCCGTCATCAGTCCTGTACACCTTCGTACCTGCCTCTTTTAATCTCTGCAAAGTCTCTTTATGCGGATGTCCATATGAATTATCCACTCCACAGGATATCAGTGCAGTTTCAGGCTTAACAAACCTTAAAAAATTCTCTGAACTTGCACCTCTGCTGCCATGATGCCCAGCTTTTAATACATTTATGCCAGACAGCTTCTGCAAATCCACCACACTGTCTGACTTTCTGGCATCCTGTATCAGACATTTCTCTGCTTTACTCTCTGCATCTCCTGTCATAAGCATGGAAAATTTTCCAAATGATATAAGATAGACTGCTGAATAGTCATTAGCTGATTCATAATTGTAGTTCTTACATGGATGTACACAGCTTATACTAAGGTTACCTGCTGATAAAGCATCTCCCCTGCACGCGTATAAAACATTTATTCCTACTCTGTCAGCCATTTTCCTGATTTCCAATAATGTCTCATCCGTATCGTTAATATGCGGCAGAACAATGTTTTTTATTTCAAATGTATTATCACACATATCAATAAGTTCGTATATTCCACTTATGTGATCCTTATCGGGATGACTCACAAATACATAATCAAGACTCCGTACCCCGGCATATTTCAGATAAGTATATATCCTGTACCGTCCAATATTCTTCTTGCTTGTACTCCCTCCATCAAATAAAGCATTGAAGCCATCACTTGTCTGCAAAACTATTGAATCTCCCTGTCCCACATCAAGCATACTTATCTTCATGGAACAGCCTGTATCATATCTTAACTGTATAGTAATAATCAAATACAATATTACAGGCAGTACATTTCTATATTTTCCTGAAATACCGGAAAATACTTTCATATAATAAATCACACACCATACAATAAGAAACACATAATACAAAACAACCGCTTTTTCCGGAGGATGACCTGTTACTATAACTGCACCTGATGAACCTGATGCCTTTTCACACAACCAGCTATATAAGTCAAGAATGTACTCTCCGGCACCTGCAGTCCATATCGCAGCTTTCATTGATATAAGTCCCATAATTCCTGTTAATATCCCACTTACCATAATAACTGACATCAACGGTATAACTACTATATTAAGCAAAAGACTTATAATGGCAATCTGTCCTGACATGCTTAAAACAACAGGAAGCGTTGCAATCTGAACACACAAGCCTGTAATCAGCATGTCTATGATATTGTGGTATATAAACATTTCTGTAAGGGATACCATTTTCTTTTTTCTGAAAAAAAGCATAATTGTTTCTTCATTAGAAAAAATCGGCTTTACAAATATAATTCCTGCCATAGCAAGAAATGACATTAAAAAACCTGCGTTACTTATACAATAAGGATTTTTGATAATTAGTATTACAACCGCCAATCCAAGCGTATTAGCACCATCACTTGTTCTGCCAAGCACATCTGCAAGCATAAAAACAAGAATCATAATGACAGCACGCCCGGCAGACACGCTGTTTCCTGTAATATACAGATAGAAAAGCATTATAACGCTGCTTAACACTGCCGCCTGTATTACGCTTATAATTTTTTTCAGCATCCTGTATACCAGCATACCAACCATCGTTATATGAAGTGCACTGATTGCAAGAATATGTGATATTCCGTTTTTCTTGTATAACTCCTTAATCTCATCATCCAGAACACTCCTGTCCCCAAGCACAATCGCCCTCATGGTACCTGCATTCTTTCGTGTAAATGTATTAACATATACATTTTTTATTGAATCAGCTATATTTAACAGACTTGCTTTTAAAGTTCCTTCGCATGGTGTTATATTAACAGTTTTATTAAAAATTCCCTGATAATTAATACCATCTGATGTATAATAAGCTCTTGCATTAAACTGGCCTTCATTTGTTGGTTCTTCAAAATCCTTTAGTTTTACTCTCACCCAGATATAATCACCAGCATGACAGAATGAATCTTCCGAATATATAATAATTCCAGATTTTACCGGTTCATTAACCTTTTCATCATTATTTTCCCAGTCAGGAATGAGCAATGCATTATTAAGCCTTGTTGCATAACTGTTACCACCTTTTATTACAGACACTGCTTCGCCTTTTATATATGCGTAACAGTCCTGCGTCAGCTTTCCCTGATAACGCATTCCCCTGCTGTAATATTCAGTTCTTATTACCATAATTGGAAAAATCAAAACAAACAGAATGTAAAACAATGGTGTTTTACTGTATTTATAGAATATAAAATAGCAAGCAATAATTATAACGCCTGCTGACAATACAATATATCCAGATGAATATATTGACAAATACGCAGCAGCCAGTCCGATAACTGCTGCAACAAAAAAAGGTCTTTTCAAGTATTTCCTTTCTGGAAATAACCGTAGATATAATTATTTTTCAACAATTTCATTATTCATGTAAAAAATACCATCAAGACTTATAACATCACGATACATAAGATTAGAATTACCATTTACAAGAATCTTTACACCATCAATTCCATCAAGCCCGACAAGTGAATCAACTAAAGAATATAAAGTAACATTACTCTTAGCATTAACCATATCAGATGCAAATTCAGAACTAAAATTCACATAACATATCCTGTCTATAACTGATATACTTAACAACTTGGTACTTGATGGTACCGACTGATAATATCCTCTCTCCTCCGGTCCGCTGATAATCTGTTCCACAACTACCTTTTCCAGAGAAACATTTTTGTTGTAACATATTTTTTTCTTAGTCTTTATCAGAGCATCACCTGTTTTATTTGCATAATACAGATTAATTGTAACCCACTTCACATCAGCCACAGCACCTTCTGAGGAATCGATAAAATCTTCTGCGCTCATATTACCTATATTGCTTCCGTCCTCATATACAGCATCCTTACCATCAACATAAAATCTTACATAAGTAACGCCTTCTATCTGACATAATTCTTTTACAACAGCAGCCCTGTACAGAACCTCTGTTGAAGGCTTCATATCATAATAACTGCTGTCAAAATACACATTAACATATATACTGTCAAATTCAACTGTCGGAGAATTGACATTAACAGGCTTAATAACACTACATTCCTTACTACTTTCAGAATTCATGCTATCCAGCAGACGCTGTGCTATAACATACTGGTCATTTTCATCTATAAATATAACATTTTCAAGCAGAGATGTTCCCTGATTATTCGCATAATAAACTTTATATGCTGTCCCATGCTGCTTCTGGGTACAGGCAGACACCATAAACATTGGAACCATAATAGCAATCACGCATAATATTGCTGATGATATTTTCTTAGGCATATTTACAGTTCTCCTTTCCTGACAGCATTATTGTACTTCTACATAATTAAGAGGTACTCTCATTGTAAATGTAGTTCCTATATTTTCCTCACTATGAACTTTTATTGTTCCATGGTGTAAAAGTATTATATTTCTCACAATAGCAAGTCCCAGTCCTGTTCCACCTGTTTCTCTTGACCTTGCCTTATCAACCCTGTAGAATCTCTCAAATATCTTATTCTGGCTTTCCTCTGGTATTCCTATTCCTGAATCTTCAACTCTTATATAGAAATACTGATAATCCGCATTTAAAGATACATGTACCCAGCCATCATCTACATTATATTTTATAGCATTCTCTACAAGATTAGATATAACCTGAGTCATTTTAACTTCATCTATCTGTGCAACAACTGGTCTGAAGCTCTCAAACAGCAGTTCAATATTCTTCTTCTGGGCTATAGGCTTAAGTCTTTTAAGTGTCATCTCAAGTAATTCATTCATATTAACTGAGGTAATATTAAGTGTTGCTGTTGTCTTATCCATCCTTACCAGAGTAAGCAGATCTTCAATAATCTTACTTTCTCTGTCAATTTCAGTGACAATATCCTGCATAAATTCCTGATATACTTCAATCGGAACATTCTCTTGTGTGTTAAGAGACTCCGCAAGGACCTTTATCGAAGTAATAGGTGTCTTAAGTTCATGTGACACATTTGAAACAAATTCTGCTCTTGACTGGTCTGTCTCATTAGCCTTGTCCATAATTCCATTAAAATCCTCTGCTATCTCGCGGATTTCAGTATATCCCTTCAGAGGAATACGCTCATCATTATGACCTGCATTAACATTGGCCATTATATCTATTATTCTTCTTACCGGTCTGTTAAGAAAATGTAACAAAACAATTAATGCTATAAGACATATTGTAATAATTATAACCTTAATATTATTATTCTGACTATTCACATTCATAAACAATGAATCAATTTCCGTATAATCAAGGTCTGCAACAAGTACTGCAATAAAATCACCTTCATCATTATATACAGGTGTTACAGCCTGTATATCTCCAGACTTATAATCATACACTGTGCTGGTTTTATGACTGACAACAGTATCAAAAACCTTTGAATTAATTATGGTCTTCCCATAATCTGTTGAATAAGTATCTGCATAAACATTATAATTCAAATCAACGATTCTTATTCTTATCTGGTTCATTGCTGAATAACTGTTAAGCCTGCTTCCCATGCCAGACAATTCAGCATCATGAAGTCCTGCATAGCCTGCATACTCAGCCGCAATAAGAATTGCTTCATTCTGTACAACCGCCTTCTGTCGTGTTATTACAGACTCTTTATATATATACTCAAAGCCTTCAAATGTACCTATAACAGCTGCAGTTATTATAACTGCACTTACAACAAACTGTATTACTGTATATCTTCTTATAAATTTCAGAAAATTATCAAAAATTCTTATCCATACGATTTTTCTACGATTAATTTCCTTTTTATTTTTATTTTTATTAAACATTAAAGTAATATCCTACTCCCCACTTTGTATGAACATACTTAGGTTCACTTGGATTATTCTCAATCTTTTCCCTAAGTCTTCTCATGTGGACATCCACGGTTCTTGCATCTCCTGTATAATCCTGTCCCCATACAGCCTTTAACAGGTTGTCACGGCTATACACTTTTCCCGGATTAACAGCAAGTATCTCCAGCAAGTCAAATTCTTTTGCAGTAAGATTGATTTCCTTATCTGCAATATATAGACTTCTGCTGTCACAGTCAATTTTCATATCTCCTGCTTTTATCACATTACTTTTCTGTTCCTTTTGGGTTATTGATGAATTACGCCTTAAAATAGCTTTCATTCTTGCTTTCACTTCAAGAATATTAAAAGGCTTTGTTATATAATCATCCGCTCCATAATCAAGTCCCAGAATTTTATCCATGTCATCACCTTTTGCTGTCAGCATAATGATAGGAACATTAGAAAATTCCCTTATCTGCTGGCATACTGATAATCCATCCAGTTTAGGAAGCATAATATCGAGAAGGATAATGTCATATTTGTTGTTTCTGACATATTCAAGAGCCTCTTCCCCGTCATATGCACAGTCAACCTCACTGTAATCCTGCATAAGACTGAATTTAAGTCCCTTAACTATCATTTTCTCATCATCAACAACCAATACTCTGCCTGCCATATCCTTCTCCTTTTTCTTTTTATACACTTATATAATTCTTAATTTTATTAAATGCGGACTCTTTTATCCCGGATACCTTCATTATATCCTCAATCCTGTCAAATCTGCCATTAGTATTCCTGTAATTAATTATGTCTGCCGCTCTTGAACTTCCAATTCCCGGAAGAGTCATAAGCTCATTCTCCGTTGCCCTGTTAATATTAACCAGTCCTGAGGTTGACACTGTACCATCAGTTTCTGATATATGTTCACTTTCACAGGGTATATATACCCTGTCACCATCAGAAAGAATACCAGCCATATTAAGAGCTGCTGTGTCAGCGCATTCAGCCATACCACCTGCCATCTGAACTGCCTCATACATTCTTGTTCCTGCAGCACATTTTATAACTCCTGGTTCAAGCACATCTCCACATACATATACATATATATCATTCTCTGCCTGCACTTCATCCGTGCATTCTTCATTCTCTGTGTCTGCCTGTGTTATTATAACTGCATTCCCATACTCACGCTTCTTCTGTCCGGCAGAAAAATATACAGTTCCTGTAACCAGCAATACAACTGCGCACATACAGTATTTAACAGTTTCTTTATGTTTAACAAATATTCTTTTATAATTCATGTACAATCTCCTTAACTTACAGGTCAAGGAAATTCCCTTTGCGTACCTTTATATTTTACAGAATTGTTACAACGAATACAAGCCTAATTTTAGTTTAAATGTTTACACATTTTTTGTTCTTTGGTAAAATGTTACTATTATCGGCTAAGGGAGGAAAGCCATGACATCTTCAAAGAAATCAATTCTTAATTCTAATCTGACTTATGTAATAGCATTTGTGCTTCCTTTAATTATGATGGCAGCACTCTATTATACCCGGGAAATATTTCCATGGGGAAGCGACTGCTATCTAAGATCAGACATGTATCACCAGTATGCCCCTTTCTTTTCGGAATTGTGGCACAAGATAAGGAATGGTGAAAGTCTTACCTATTCATGGGATATTGGTATGGGAACCAACTTTACATCATTATATGCGTATTATCTTGCCAGTCCTGCGAACTGGTTTATTGTATTATTTCCGCAGAAATATATGATTGAAATTATGAATTCCCTTATCATATTAAAAATTGCCGGCAGCAGTCTTGCAATAACATATTACATAACCAGACATTTCGATACTAAAAACTGTGTGGCTGCCCTGTTTGGCATGTTCTATGGAATGTCCGGATTCATTGCAGCATACAGCTGGAACATCATGTGGCTTGACTGCGTAATATTATTACCACTAATAATGCTTGGTCTTGAAAGACTTGTTAATGAAAATAAATGTATCTTCTACTGTATAACACTAGGATTATGTATATTTACCAACTATTATATTTCAATCATGGTATGTATTTCTGTTGTTATTTACTTTATCGTACTTATGATTTCATATAATGGTCCGGTAAGCATATTACAATATGTAAAGAAATTCATTAATTTCTGTATATATTCACTCCTCGCAGGTGGACTTGGTGCCTGCCTTTTACTTCCGGAATTTTATACATTTTCTTTATCTGCATCAAGTGACACTTCATTTCCTGCACAGTTAAAATCATATTTCAGTATACTTTCAATGCTTACAAGGCAGCTTATTAATGTTCCTGTCCATCTCGGACTTGAACATTTTCCTAACATATATTGTGGTGTTGCTGTATTTTTGCTTATTCCGCTCTATGTTATGTGCAAAAAAATCAATGCCCGTGAAAAAATTGGAAAATGTATAATTCTTCTAATTTTCTTAACAGCATTTAACCTCAATATACCTAATTATATATGGCACGGACTGCATTTTCCAAACAGTCTTCCATGCAGACAGTCTTTTATCTACATATTTTTTGTTCTTACTATGTGTTTTGAGGCTGTATATAATATAAAAGAGTTATCTAATAAACAGATTGGTACTTCATTATGGATTTCAATCGGTCTGCTTGTTCTTTTTGAACAGTTATTTATGGCGGATGGAAGTACTTATTCATTCAAGATTGCATATGTAAGTGGAATATTCATATTGTTATATGCTCTTCTTATGTTTATTAACAATAATGCAAAGCTTAAAATACCGCTTGTACTTCTGCTTACATTTTCTGTATCAATCATAGAATGTACTCTTAATATGGATTCGACAGGTATCGGTACAACGAGCCGTACATCATATCTTCTTGATTATGATGCAGTAAAGACTGTTACTAAAACAGTTGCTGATAACGACGATTCATTTTACCGTATGGACAAGCTTTTTGGTGCAAGGACCAAAAATGATGGTGCATGGCATAATTACAAAACTGTATCCACATTTTCTTCTACATGTAATGCAGGTATGTCAAAACTATTCAATTATCTTGGTTTAGAGAATTCAACCAATGCATATGGATGCAATGGTCTCACAGAAGTAACTGATATGATATTCTCTGTTAAATATACCATAAGCAACAAGCTTCTTGCAGAAAGTAATTTAAGAAGCTACTATACAGGAAGTGACGGTGAGTTCATATATAAAAATAATTATACTCTTCCGATAGGATTTGCTATTAATGAACAGTCTGCTTCCAAAATGAATTTCATGACTGCCAATAACGGTATTGAAAACCAGAATCTTATGATTCAGAATATGACAGGGATAAGTGATGTATTCACTGTAGTTGATGAATTTCCTAACGAATCAGAGTGTACTATAAAACCACAAAAAGATGGACATTTGTATCTTATAGCTGCCAACCAGTCCGTTGATTACATAACCGTAACGCTTAATAATTCAGACAAATCTTATTCTTACAGTAACTTAAAGAGTAATAACAGAATTATTGATGTAGGTTATATCACAAAATCTGACACAGTGGAAGTTACCGCCGAAACAGGTATGAATCTTACTGCTTATATGCTTGATTCTGATAAGTTAATCAAGGCTTACAATATTCTCAATGCAGAAAGTTATCAGGTTGATTCATATACAGATACTCATTTTAAAGGATCAATCAGCTTATCTTCTGACAAGACTGTTCTGTTTTCTATTCCGTACGATGCCGGATGGTCTGTATATGTTGATGGCAAACGTGTAGATACATTTGTATGGAAGAACGCTTTGTTATGTGTTGATGTTCCAGCCGGAACACACTCACTTGAATTAAGGTATGTTCCACACAATTTAATATTGGGTTGCGTTTTAACTGCATTTAGCATTATTATATTGATTGGCATATATGTGTCTGCCCGTCTTATAAGGAACGGCAGAATACATACTTATAACTGGCCTGTTTTCATCAGAAAGTATCTTGAACTTCCTGTTATAGAATCTGTTGCAGAATCTCATTCTGATAATGAGGACTACAATTTCCTTAATAAGAATATACAAGAAACTATTCTTGATGAAATGAATGATTTTGATAATCTCGAATCTCCGGATTTCGAAGATGATACATCAGATTATAATTTAAAAGACAATGAAACCAAGGAGGATTTATAAATGAAATTATGGGGTGGACGATTCACCAAAGAAACTAATGAGCTTGTCAACAACTTCAACGCATCAATTTCATTTGACCAGAAGTTCTATAAGCAGGATATTGAAGGAAGCATTGCGCATGCTACTATGCTTGGCAAACAGGGAATTATTCCTGAAAGCGAAAGTGAGCAGATTGTAGAAGGTCTTAAGGGAATTCTTGCTGATATTGAATCAGGAAAGCTTGAAATCACTGATGAATACGAGGATATCCATACATTTATGGAGGCTACTCTTATTGAGAGAATCGGTGATGCCGGAAAGAGACTTCACACAGGACGAAGCAGAAATGACCAGGTTGCTCTTGATATGAGACTTTTCACAAGACAGGAAGTTCTTAATACTGATGCTGAGCTTAAAGAGCTTATGGCTGTTATCTTAAGAATCATGAAAGAAAACACTCATACATTCATGCCTGGATTTACTCATCTTCAGAAGGCACAGCCTGTTACTGTTGCTCATCATTTCGGTGCATATTTCGAAATGTTCAAGCGCGACAGAAGCAGACTTCACGATATATATGAAAGAATGAATTACTGCCCTCTTGGTGCAGGCGCACTTGCAGGAACAACTTATCCATTAGACAGAGAACTTACTGCTTCTCTTCTTGGTTTCTACGGCCCAACACTCAACAGTATGGATTCTGTTTCTGACAGAGATTATCTTATTGAATTCTTATCTGCATTATCAACTATCATGATGCATTTAAGCCGTTTCTCTGAGGAAATATGCATCTGGAATTCTAATGAATACAGATTCATAGAACTTGATGACGCTTTCAGTACAGGAAGCTCTATTATGCCTCAGAAGAAGAACCCTGATATTGCAGAGCTTGTAAGAGGTAAGACAGGCAGAGTATATGGTGCTCTTATAAGTCTCCTTACAACAATGAAGGGTATTCCTCTTGCTTACAATAAGGATATGCAGGAGGATAAGGAATTATCATTTGATGCATTTGACACAGCTAAAGGTTGCATCAGCCTTTTCAAGGGCATGATTGATACTATGAAATTCAACAACAAGAGAATGGAAGCTTCAGCAAAGAACGGCTTCACTAATGCTACTGATGCTGCTGACTATCTTGTTAAGAAGGGGGTTCCTTTCAGGGAAGCCCACGGTATTGTCGGTCAGCTTGTTCTTATGTGCATTGAGAAGAATATCGCACTTGATGACCTTTCACTTGACGAATACAAGGCTGTAAGCCCTGTATTTGATGAAGATATCTACGAGGCAATCAGCCTTCAGACTTGTGTAGATAAGAGACTTACTCTTGGAGCTCCTGGTCCAGAGGTTATGAATAAGGTTATTGCTATTTATGATAAATATATGGAAGAGAATTAAATAGTATTTCGGGGTCGTACAGTCTGTGAGTCAAGCATTAGTGCCAACTTTAGGTAAGCTGACCTAGTGGCTGTAAATGCCGCCATATACAGAGTTTATAACGGTGCAGGAAATCAAACGCGCTTCGCTTGAACGAGATTTCCTGCACCGAACTTTTGTATATAGCGGCATTAACACCCACACGGTAAGCTTACATGCCGTTGTCGCTAACGCTTAACTCACAGACACTACCACCGCGAAGGACTTATTATTGCTTCATATATATCAAAGAAGGACGGTGTAAGGCCATAAGCCTTACACCGTCCTTTTTCAACCGTACAACCGTTAAAATCATACTCTTATCTTAGTCCCCTTAGTATCCCTGTGTGCCGTCTTCATCTTGGCAAAGCTGATACTCTTGCCCTTATATTCCATTGTGAACTCATCACCTTCTGTTAGCAGGAATACATCTTCTATATAATCATCTTTTGAAAGCTTGATTCCTCTTACGCCAACAGCACTCTTCTTCTTCATTGGAATGTCTGTTAATGGGAACTTTAAGAACACTCCGTTTTCTGTCTGTACAATTACATTCTGGTTGCTCTCGACAACCTCTTCTTCCTTGATTTCTCCATCAAGTGAGAACTTTGAATAAATCTCTACTCTTGCGTCTGTTGAATACATTCCGATTAGCTTGTCGTCATCTGCTAATTTTGTACATGCAACTGTACGCTTTGCAACCTGGAATTCTTCGCTGTCTACAAGCTTCATCATTCCCTGTCTTGTGACAAAAAGCATTTTCTGATTCTTAAGTCGTTCAAATGGAGTAATGTACACAATTATCTCCTTAGAGCTGTCATAGTTACACAGATTATCAATCGGTGTGCCTTTATCTCTGAACTTAGTGAATGGCAGATCCTTTATCTTTAACTGGTGCAGATCTCCCGTATCAGTAAATATGCAGATTTTATCTGTGTTCATTACCGGAATGACATATTTGTTCTCATTAAATACAGCATCTTTATTTCTCTCAAATGCAGCCATATCAATGGTTCTTGCATATCCGAATCTGTCCATAATAAACATAACTTCCATCTCTGGAATCTTCTTTTCCTCAAATACAGCAGCTTCTCCGTCTTCAATTACAGTTCTTCTTTCAACACCATATTCCTTTTTAATATTAAGAAGGTCAGCCTTGATAACCTTAGCCATCTCTTTTCTGCTGCCAAGTATCTTTTCATACTTCTCAATCTTCTTGACACATTCATCATATTCTTTCTGAAGATTAAGAATTTCAAGGCCAATCAGCTTGTACAGACGCATTTCCAATATTGCGCCAGCCTGTCTTTCTGTGAAATCAAGACCTGCAGCCTGCTTTTTTGACTGCTCTGACTTAAACTTGATTCCCTCAACATTACCATTAACAAGGCAGTCCTTAGCCATCTTGAGATTAGCGCTGCCTCGTAATATCTCGATAATAAGGTCAATAATATCACATGCTCTTATAAGACCTTCCTTAATCTCCCTGTTAGCCTTCTCCTTTTCAAGAAGTGTTGTGTACTTTCTTGTAGCAAGCTCATACTGGAAATTAATGTGGTGTTTTATTATATCCTTAATACCTAAGGTCTCAGGTCTTCCATCAACGATAGCCAGCATATTTACGCCAAATGTATCTTCCAACTTGGTCTTCTTGTAAAGAAGATTTTCAAGATTCTTGACATCTGCGTTCTTCTTAAGTTCAAGGACAATTCTTATTCCTTCCTTAGAAGATTCATTGGAAATGTCGACAATATCGGTAGTTTTCTTAGTTTCTATAAGGCTTACAACATCAGATATAAATTTACCTATGTTAGCACCAATCATTGTATATGGAATCTCTGTAATAACAAGCTTGTCCTTCTCAGAACGGTTCTTGGCAGGCTCGAATACGACCTTGCCTCTTAACTTAATCTTACCTGTTCCAGTCTCATATATTGCACCAAGCTCGCTTTTATTAATCACAATTCCGCCTGTAGGAAAATCCGGTCCAGGGCAGAGCTGCATAAGCTCGTCTGTTGTGATATCCTCATTATCCATATATGCACATACTGCATCAACAACCTCTGAAAGATTGTGTGGAGGGATATTAGTTGTCATACCAACCGCAATACCATCTGCACCATTTACAAGCAGATTAGGTACTCTTACAGGAAGAACCTCAGGCTCTTTTTCTGTCTCATCAAAGTTAGGCACGAAATCTACAACATTTTTATCAAGGTCAGCAAGATATACATCCTGTGTGAACTTCTTTAACTTAGCTTCTGTATATCGCATGGCGGCAGCTCCATCACCTTCGATAGAACCGAAGTTTCCGTGTCCGTCAACAAGCGCCATACCCTTCTTAAAATCCTGTGAAAGTACAACAAGTGTCTCATATATTGAACTGTCACCATGTGGATGGTATTTACCCATTGTATCACCAACGATACGTGCAGACTTTCTGTGAGGCTTGTCGTAATTAAGCCCCAACTGGTCCATGGCATACAGCACCCTTCTCTGTACCGGCTTTAAACCGTCCCTTACATCAGGAAGTGCTCTTGCTGTAATAACGCTCATGGAATAATCTATATAGGACTTCTGCATAACCTCAGAATACTCAGTCCTTATAATCTTCTCAGCCATTTTCTACTCCTTTAGCTTTTACGCATCAATCTCAGCTTCATTAGCATGCGTATATATAAATTTTCTTCTAGGTGGTACATCTGTACCCATAAGCATTGCTGTAACCTCAGTTGCAAGCCTTGCGTCCTCAATCTCAACCTGCTTTAAAATTCTTGTTTCAGGATTAAGAGTTGTCTCCCATAGCTGGTCAGGATCCATCTCTCCAAGACCTTTGTATCTTTGAAGTGTAAATGTTCCTGAAGTATGCTTCTTTCTGTAATCCTCAAGTGCCTTGTCATCATATAGATATTCACCCTCGCCCTTCTTAGGAACAACCTTATAAAGAGGTGGTGTAGCAATATATACATGTCCCTGATTAATAAGCTCAGGCATGAATCTGTAGAAAAATGTAAGAAGCAGTGTATCAATATGTGCTCCATCCACATCGGCATCGGTCATGATAATAATCTTATTATATCTTAATCTGCTGATATCAAAGTCATTACCGTAACCCTCTAAGAACCCACAGTTGAATGAATTAATCATTGTCTTAATCTCGGCATTGGCAAGTACCTTATCAATACTTGCCTTTTCAACATTAAGAATCTTACCTCTGATTGGAAGAATTGCCTGAGTTCTTCTGTTTCTTGCAGTCTTTGCTGAACCTCCGGCTGAATCTCCCTCAACAATGAACACCTCACATTCCTCCGGATTCTTGCTCTCACAGTTGGCAAGCTTTCCATTGCTGTCTATAGAGAACTTCTGCTTTGTAAGCATATTTGTCTTGGCCTTTTCTTCTGCTTTTCTTATCTTCGCAGATTTTTCAGCGCATGCAATTACAGCGTTAAGATCGTCCAAATGTCTGTCGAAATAAAGCTGTACCTCGTCACCTGTTACATTTGCAACAACTGTACCAGCATCCGGATTATCAAGCTTGGTCTTGGTCTGTCCCTCAAATCTTGGCGCAGGATGCTTAACTGCAACAACTGCAGTCATACCATTTCTTACATCAAGACCTGTAAAATTCGCATCCTTATCCTTTAAGATGCCAAGTTCTCTCGCATACTGGTTGATAATCATTGTAAACTTGGTCTTAAAGCCTGTAATATGCGTTCCACCCTCCTGAGTGTATATGTTATTACAGAAGCCAAGAATATTTTCCTCAAATTCATTAACAAACTGAAATGCTACTTCAACCTCAATATCTTCCTGCTTCTTCTTAAAGTAGACGATATCGCATACTGTCTCTTTGCCATTGTTAAGGTCTTTGATATATGCCTTAAGTCCGTCAGGCTCATGGAAAGTTTCCTTATCCTCGCTGCCCTTTCTCTTATCTTCAAACTCAATTGTAAGCCCCGGATTAAGATATGCAGTCTCATGAAGCCTGCTCTTTATCGAGTCTGCTTTGAATCTTGTCTTTTCAAATATTTCTCCATCAGGAAGAAATGTAACAGTTGTACCAGTATCATTTTTTCTGCATGTACCAATCTTTTCAAGCGGCGCTGTTGCTTTTCCACGCTCGTATCTTTGCTTGTACACTCCACCGTCAACTCTTATCTCAACCTCAAGCCATACAGAAAGTGCATTAACAACAGACGCACCAACTCCATGAAGTCCTCCTGATATCTTATATCCGCCATCTCCGAACTTACCGCCTGCATGAAGTACTGTAAATACAACCTCAACCGCAGGTATTCCGGCTTTAGGGTGTATTCCTATAGGAATGCCTCGTCCATTATCCTTGATAGTTGCTGTTCCATCATCATTAAGAGTTACATTTATCTGTGTACAAAAACCTGCTAGATGCTCATCCACTGAATTATCCGCAATCTCATATATAAGATGATTAAGTCCCTTAGTTCCAACACTTCCAATATACATACCCGGTCTCATTCTTACCGCTTCAAGACCTTCCAGTATTGATATACTGTTAGCATCATATTTATTAGCTGCCATTATTAATTACGCTCCTCTTACTTTCCAAAATATGTGTTAAAAATATCTTCAAAGCAGCTATCTAATGTGTAACCATCTCTGATACTTAATTTTTTCCACGCATTGTTATTAAATTCCATATAAAGACCGGCTTCATATTTTTCGAAATCAGCATTAAACTTCTCTAACTTTCTTTTTTCAAGAATAGCCGTCTTATTAACCTCTGTCTTAGCTTTATCATTATCTGATGTACATCTGATAATATAATATCTGCCCTCTGCTTTAACAACCTTACTCATTTCACCTGTTGCTAAATCAAAAGCTGCTTTTTCAAATGTGCTGTCCATTTCACCACGCTTTAACTCATACTCATATTCGCCATCTGCATTACATTCTTTTGCAACTGCAAAAAATGAACTTCCTGAATTAACAAGATTATATGCTTTATTAATCTCTTCCTCAGAATCTGAAACAATATACTGAATATCAATAACTCTTGCTTCATCAGCACTTACTTCTATATCCATTTCAGAAGTTATATCTGAATATAATTTTTTTGCAATTGCAAATTCTGTGAACATATCACTAAGTTTTTTCTTAGTAATCCCAGTATTACTAATCTGCGTTTCAGAAAGACCATTATAATATGCATCAACAGCCTTGCTAACTGAATCCTTCTCATCTCTTCCAAGGACTACTCCCTTTTCTTTTGCCTTTGCATTCATTGCCTTAACACGCATAAGCTTACTCTTTATCTGATCTTTTATATAACTTTCGAAATCTGCATCACCAACATTTTCTTTCCAGATACTGCTGCCAAACATTTCCTCATATTCTTTTTTTACATCTGACATAAGTATTTCTGCTTCACATGTATATGTCACTTTCTGACCTGTAGTTTTTATAAGCTCGTCATCCTTCATTCCCATAGTAAAATATACTGGTTTTCCATTAAAAAACCTGATATATCCTGTTATAAGAAGCGCAACTACAAGAAATACTGCTATAATTACAATTGTTTTCTTTCTTCTTTTCATAATCCATCCTCTTTAACTACTTGTGATATGGCTCATTCTTCATAATCCTGTAAGCCCTGTATATCTGTTCCAAAAGAATAACTCTCATAAGCTGATGTGGAAATGTCATTTTTGAAAAACTCAGCTTATAATCTGCCCTTTTTAGGACTGCATCTGCCAGTCCCAAAGAGCCTCCTATTACAAATGTTATGTTGCTTGTTCCGTCTATTCCAAGTCTGTCAATCTTTTCTGATAGTTCAACAGAATCAAGCATTTTTCCTTCTATTGCAAGTGCGCATACATAAGCATCATCTTTAATGGCAGAAAGGATTCTCTCCCCTTCCTTGTTCTTAATCTGCTCGTTGACAACATCACTTGCATTATCCGGTGTTTTCTCATCAGGCAGCTCTACAATATCGAGCTTACAATATCTTGAAAGTCTCTTGGAATACTCATCTACCGCCTGGGTATAAAATTTTTCTTTAATCTTACCTACACATACAACCGTAATACGCATATGTATTATCCTTCCACAAAGAAATATCCGCCATTATCAAGTTTGAATACTTCTAACTGCTCAAGAAGCTCATCATTACTTAATTCAGATACATCCATTCCTTCATCATCCATAACTTCTCTTAACTCTTTAATATCCTTGCAGTATACTGCCATGCAATCCTCTAAGAATTCCTTTGCTTCGTCTAAATCATATGCAACAGGCTCATCAAAAAGCTGTTTCTGGTCTCTTAAAAATACCTTTGCGCATTCATCAATATGCTTATCCATAACTTAAGTCTCCTTATCTTATCTCCTTAAATTGTTCTCTTAATGTTCCTTCTACCCATCCTGTTATGAAACGCCCATGTTTCTTAACATCATCTACAGCTTTCTCCATAACATATGAGTAATACACATTGTCAAGCATTGCAATATCATTATAGTTATCACCAAATGCCATACATTCTTCAGGTTTTAGTCCAAAATACTGCTGAACCTGCTCAATTCCTCTTCCTTTATTAACATTAGTGTCCATAAGGTCTAAGTAAAGTTCTCCCGATACAAGTACTGAAGCCTTATCACTCCATTTGTTAATAAAATGCTCTTTAGAGTTCTTAATTCCTGTCATATCACATACAGCTATCTTTAATATATCCTCGTCAATGTCTGTAAACTTATCGACTAATGTAGTATGGTAATTGACCACCTTGGTCATTCTGTAATAATATTCTTCTGACTTAGGTTTAATATATGCCGTATGTTCTCCTGATACAAGCACCTCACAATTTGGCTGTTCAATTACATCCTCAATTATCTCTAATGCAAGTTTACGCTCCATTGGAGTCTTACCAATAGTTTTTCCCCTGTATTCTACAAGAGCACCATTCTCCGCAATATATGCAAGCCTATCACTGACAACTCCAAAAAGTCTCTTAAGACTCGTTATCTGCCTGCCACTAGCCGGTGCAAATATAACTCCATTATCAACAAGCTTATTAATATACTGTACCGCAGATTCATCAACACTCTGCGCTCCATTTAGAAGCAATGTCCCATCAAGGTCACTTGCTACGAATTTAACCATATATTTTCTCCTTAAAATACTTTAAGCTCATGTACAAGTCTTGCTACAGGCAGACCGACAACATTATTATAGTCGCCTTCAATACCCTTAATGTATGCTGCAAATTTCCCCTGAATACCATATGCACCAGCCTTGTCCATAGGCTCTCCTGTATTTATGTAATCCCCGATTTCTTCATCCGTCATATCATATACCCATACATCAGTTTTTTCGTAAAAGCTTACATTCTTGTGCGCACTGCATATAGTTACTCCTGTATACACCTGATGAATCTCACCCTCTAAAGACTTAAGTATTCTGAATGCATCCTCTTCATCCTCCGGCTTGGTAAGAATCTCTCCCTTATGGTAAACAATAGTATCTGCACCTATGACGATTACAGAATCCTCTTTATCAGCATATTGCTCTAATACAGACTGTGCCTTAATAGCAGATAACTCTCTTACATAATCTTCAGGCTCCATCTCTTTAATATTCTCATCTGCATCACTTGTAACAACAGTAAAATCAAGTCCTACCTGACTCATTAATTCTCTTCGTCTTGGTGAACCCGATGCAAGTATCAAATGTTTCATAAAACTTCCATCTCCTTGTTCTTCACTGTATTTTGTGTTCAGAGCCTATTTCGACTCATACATATTGCATTATAACATAAAAAAACAGCGTGCTTCAATACCACTTCAACAAAAAAGGCACAACATTACTGCTGTGCCCCTCTGATATCATTAACATTTATTATCTTTTATCGTTCTTTTTGCTTATCACAATAACAGTTCCAGAGATAACAGCTGCTGCCACAAGAATCACGATATATACCCATACATGATTATTATCACCAGTCTTTATGACCTCTTCATCAGCCGCAACTTCACCTGTTTTTCTGACTCTTGAGCCATCAACAGTCTCATTCTCTTTTCCTGTAACCAATTCCTCATCTCCTGCAACTTCACCTGTCTTCTTTATAACCTGTGCTGATGAAGTTGTATGTTCTTTTGTCTGTTTATTAAAATCAACTGTTGTTTCATTTGGCTTTGTTGGCTTAGTTTCCTTACCTGCATCAATCGTTGTCTTATTCAACTTTGTTGTTTCCTGTGCAGCTGTTGTCTCATTCGACTTTGTTGTTTCCTGTGCAGCTGTTGTCTTATTCGACTTTGTTGTTTCCTGTGCAGCTGTTGTCTCATCAGCCTGTGTTGTTTCCTGTGCAGCTGTTGTCTCATCAGCCTTTGTTGTCTCCTGTGCAGCTGTTGTCTCATCAGCCTGTGTTGTCTCTGATGAAGACTCTGCTGCAGAAGTTGTTTCCTTCTGTGTTGTCTCCTGCTGCTGATTGTCCGATATAAAATGCATTTGTCCATTAACATTAACAAATGAATTAGAAATTACTCTTCCGTTACATGTAGATGTTAAAGTAACATCTGCTTTTGGTGCAACAACTATACCACATACCTCACCTATATTAATATGCCCCGTTACATTAACAGCATTAAATATAACAGTATCTGATATATCAATATCCGTTAATCCACCTGTATTCTTACCATTAACACTGAATCTTTTAATTTCTGCATCACCATCACCGCCAAGCAGATTGATAATAACAAACTGTCCTTGTGCTTTATTTGTTATATTGAGCTGTCCTTCTCCATAATAAGATGAAACTTCTTTTTCCTGCCAGCCAATATAATTATTAGCATACATATTAACCACTACAATCTGCTTGTTCTTAAATGAAGAAAGATCAATCTTTCTCTCATCATACGCACCAATAACTATATCAGCCTCTGAATCCGGCGTATCTGCATATACCTTGAAATTATCATATACATTATCAAGTGCTGCAGTTACATCCATATAATCCTCTGCATAATAAACATTGATTGTATCCTTGCAGTTAGTGACATTAATAACAGCACCTGTTCTTTTTCCGTCAGCATCCTTAATATAATATTTATTCTCTCTAGGTTCATAATCATAATCAGTTCCAAGTACAAGATTATTAAATGCATTCCTATCCACATTCACTTCTGATGAACCTGAATTATCGAAGCTCTTGATATATGTTGTTCCAACACTCATGTCAAGCCATGCACTCATCCACTGATCTGTTATTACAAGCTTGTTAGTAGCGAAACATGTCTGATTGTGATTAGCATTCTTAAACTCTTCTGCAACTACACCATATGGCTTTGCTGTTCCAAGCAATCCATTAAGAATATCCTGTGTTTTCGAATATGCACCAGCTCTTATGGATGTACCCGCAACCACAGAACCTGCAACCACTGCAACTGTAAGAACACCAACTGCTGCCTTCTTAACCTTTGCACTCAAAACATTTAATCGTTTTCTAAAAAGCATTACTATCCCTCCAAAATTTCTGAACCAATAGTTTCCCCTTAACTATATTTCTTTCCCCTCCGGGCGTATAATATCATTAGTACCAAAGTACTGCATCCCCCTTTTTGTGGGGTTAACTTTACATAAATAAAATAACTCATGCCCCGGGCCACTATCATTCTAGTATATGTCCAGGACATGAGTTATATTACAAATCATTTAATTAAACAATAAATTATGCCTCAATACTTCTGTTCATTGCTGACTCTAATGCATCAATAGAAGCTCTGATAATATCGTGATCAATACCAATACCAAAGTAATTCTTACCATCTTCTCCTGTAATACCAACATACGCAATAGCACTTGAATCAGATCCCTTCTTTAATGAATGTTCTTCATAACAGAAAATATCACAAGGCTTTCCAAAATGTTCTGAAAGAGCATTGCTTACTGCATCAAGACGGCCATTACCACCGTTCTCAACATTGCTCTTCTTTCCGTTTTCATCAATAGTCACAACAGTCTGGATACCGTTAATCTGCTTAAAATGTACTTCCGTAATCTTAAATACCGGTGTGTACTTTTTATATCTCTTCTCGAAAATTTCAAGAACTTCATCTGGTGAGAGTTCCTTATGATGTACATCAGAAACATCCTTAACTGCATATCCTAAATCTTCTCTCATAGCCTTAGGAACTATCATTCCATAATTATGCTCAAGGACATATGCTACACCGCCCTTGCCTGACTGGCTGTTAATTCTGATAACATCTGAATCATATGTTCGTCCGACATCTTCTGGATTAATTGGAAGATATGGAACTGTCCATTTATTAGGATCTTTTTCAATTCTGTAATGCATTCCCTTAGATATAGCATCCTGATGTGAACCTGAGAAAGCTGCAAAAACAAGCTTACCACACCATGGATGACGGTCATCAATCCTCATCTGTGTGAGTCTTTCAAACACTTCTGCAAGATGTGGCATATCAGAAAGATCAAGCTCAGGATTAACACCCTGCATATACATATTCATAGCAAGTGTAATAATATCTACATTACCTGTTCTCTCACCATTACCAAAAAGTGTTCCCTCAATTCTGTCTGCTCCTGCAAGAAGTCCTAACTCTGCATCAGCAACACCTGTCGAACGGTCATTATGTGGATGAAGAGAAATAATAACATTTTCTCTGTTGTGCATGTACTTAGACATATATTCAATCTGGCTTGCAAATACATGCGGAAGTGACATCTCAACTGTAGCCGGAAGATTGATGATACATTTCTTATCAGGTGTTGGCTGCCAGATATCAACAACAGCGTTGCACACTTCAAGCGCATACTCCGGCTCAGTTCCTGTAAAGCTCTCAGGACTGTATTCAAAAAGGAAGTTTCCACCATCAGCTTCTGCAAGCTCCTTTAATAACTTAGCACCTTCAATAGCAATCTGTTTAACCTCTTCTTTAGACTTCTTAAACACCTGCTCTCTCTGAGCTAACGAAGTAGAATTATATACATGAACGATCGCTCTTGGAGCACCCTTTACAGCTTCAAATGTCTTCTTAATAATATGTGGTCTTGCCTGTGTAAGTACCTGTATTGTAACATCATCAGGAATCATATTCTTCTCAATAAGTGTACGGCAGAATTCATATTCTGTCTCAGAAGCTGCAGGGAAACCTATCTCAATTTCCTTAAATCCGACTTCAACTAACATCTGGAAGAATTCCAGCTTTTCATCAAGGCTCATAGGTTCAACAAGAGCCTGGTTACCATCTCTTAAATCAACCGAACACCAGATTGGTGCCTTATCAACATACTCCTTGTTAACCCAGTCATTGCACTTAACCGGTGGCATAAAATAGCCTCTTTCATACTGTCTGTAATCAAACATTCCTAAAACCTCCTGAAAAAATATATATGGTTAATAAGTAAAAGCTTTCTCAAAGATAAGCATAAAAAAATCTTTCGTCCATGGGTAATTCTACCCAAAGAGACGAAAGACATAATCTCACGCGTTACCACTCTTCTTCATAGCTATGCTATGCACTCACTGAATACGTATAACAAATGTGTTATATTATATTCTGTCCACTATAACGGTTGGCTTCCGGCTACTCCTACTTCTCATGATGATTTCAGGTAGCAGCTCCAAGGCGAGTTCAATAAGTTCCTTCGACTGCCTCGCACCATCCGGCAGTTCTCTGACTCTGGTTCCTATCTAATAGTCCTCTTCACAGCATTTACTTATTATGTATGCTTATTATACTTGTCATTTTTTACAAAGTCAAGCATAAATTCAAGTTCTTCTTTGGAAATATTCTTATCAGAATATCTGGCTTTTTCATAACTTCTTGTAATTTTTTCAGCAGTCGCAGCATTTGAAGTAATATTATTTCTTGTGATATCCGCAGGCTGCATATAAACCAAACTGTTTGCAGCCATCTTTTCTTTTCTTTTTCTCTTATCCGGCATCGCAGCCTTTTTAAATGCTTTTCTATATTGCATATTAACCGCAAGATTGTTTTTCTCCACAGCATGCTTAGACCTTCTGATTTTTCTTTCATGCCTGCCTGTTCCTATGAATTCAACCTCATCTCCATTATCATCCCTTGATTCCTTGAACTTTCTCGCATATCTTACAACAACATATATAGCAGCAATCAATAACCCTGTAATAATAACCACTGTGAAAGCAACGAAAACTGCCTGCATAACAGGATTATCCGCATAATCTTTTATCTCTGTTTCGTCATACAAAGAATCATCCTTATTGATCGGTTGAGTTGGCTGCTGAGGCAGAGCTTCGTCATTTTCCTTCATAAGCATAAGCAGCAATTTAAGAAGCGGTCTGAATACTACACCTAAGATACTTCCCATCAGTGCAAATATATTACCACCATCTCCTCTATAGAACAGAAGCATTCCCATTATCATTAGTACAGCTACAACAGCCGCAGTCACCATATTAATACCAGTTATTCTTCTTGCTGGAAATTCAGATTTACCTGTATTACTTATAAATAAATCATTAACTCCTTTAAGCTGATTCCCTATAAGGCAAAGAATTATAAAAAGGGCAAACATCAATGATTCAAAACTTACAAGTTTTGTACTGCCATTCTGTCCGCCAAGTGTACTTCCAACAATCATAACAATGCAATACACCACTGACATTCTCTCTGTAGTCTGCATTACCGCTTTCTTTTCATCATCATTAACATCTTCTGTTTTAGTGCTGAACCGCGACTCCTTCATATATTCAGTTTTTCTTACATTAGCAATCCTTACACTTACAGATCGTACACATACAACAAACGCACTTACAAAATATGCCGTACTTTCAGCATCTGTTCTTCCAAGCATAATTGCTGCTGCAATAAGTACTATATGAATCGTTACAAAAAGAAACAACGACTTTATATATCTTCTTACAAAAAATGTAATAACTACAGGAATAGTAACCAGTGTGGCATATAAAATATATTCATCAGACTTTTTAACAACCCCTAGAATTATCATTGCAGCAAATGCCATAAAAACAACACACTGACTAAGTAATTCCACAACTGACCGCGCCGCATATAATGTTTTATTTCCTGAACGCGCAACAGACTCACTCATATTGCTTCTCCTTACTTAACTTCCCATCCAACCGGCTCAAAATCACATAATTCCAGTCCATAATCATCTCCTGGAAAATGTGGTACAATCCATACCATATCTGCCTGAATCCTGCTGATTTTATTAATAACACTCTGCAATTTCTTTCTTCTGCTTGCAGAGATTAAAACATATACATATTCACTTTCTATTCTCATATTATCCGGCTCAAGAATTTTTTCAAGCATAGCAGAGTATTCTTCCATAGCAATTCCTGTATCAATTCTTGCAAGTGCAGTATTAATATTATTGAGATGTCCTGTTCCAGAACCATTATTTATTACAACCGGACTCTTTGTATCAACATCACATCCATTGCTGAGCATTGAAACATTTATTCCACATGCAATTAGCATCTGTGATATTCCTGCTGCAATACTTATAGCCTGTTCGTCAACTGCATCATACCTCAACACTCCGTCTTCTTCGAGATTTAGCAGAATGCATACATTTCTGCTGACAGACTCATCATATTCATTAACCATAAGATTGCCGGTTCTTGCCGTTGCTTTCCAGTTGACATTCTTAAGGCTGTCATTACTGGTATAGTCTCTTATCCCCCTGAATACAAATGGATCTTCCAGCATATATTTTTTCCGTTCTGCTTCTCCTGTAATCCTGCTGTTCACTGATTTTAACACTGTCGGGTCTGCCGGTTTTGGATATACTGTTATTTCACAGTTATTACCAGCCTTTAGAACATTAATTTCATTCATAAACAAGCCAGAGAATACAATCTCAAGACCTGAAATGCGGTAAACGCCCCTTCTTGTGCACCTGACAGGAACCTTTCTTGTAATTCTCTGATTAGAAAGAAGAGAAAACACATCATTACGGTAAGTCTTATCCGATACGCTTGAATTAGTATCTGCACCTGTAAAAAGCAATTCTCTTGCAGCCTGAAATTTAAGATTAATACAAGGAAGTGGCAGTCTCTTGGCATTAGTAACAACTTCCGTAATATTAACAATATCATCCTTAACCACATGCTTTTTATCAAATTCAAGACTCACTGTAAGATTTTTATTCCAGTTATATCTGTACACAAGCTTTACAGCAAGGTACACAATCAGTACACCTAAAAGCATTAACAAAACATTCATTATCTATTCCAATCTTCAGTAGGAACTGCTGTTTTCGAGACAACATTGCCTATGATCTGTTCTTTATTATCTCTGTTCATAAAACCAGCCTGTAAAACAAGTCTGTGTGCCCATACATATGGTGCCAAAATCTTAATATCCTCTGGCACAACATAATCTCTGCCTGCGACATACGCATATGCTCTTGCAGCATTCAGCATGCCAAGTGTTCCTCTTGGACTGACACCTGTTAATACATTTTCTTCATTTCTTGTCATTCTTGCAAGTTCAACAATATACTCAATAAGCACCGGATGAATGTATACATTCTTAGCATCTTCCTTCATTGCTATAATATCCTCACATGTTGCCACTTTTTCAAGAGTTATTTCCGGATTAGAAGTAAGGAATCTGTTAAGAATGAGTACCTCATCATCTTTTTCCGGGTAGCCCATATTAATCTTCATAAGGAATCTGTCAAGCTGTGCCTCTGGAAGCTGATATGTTCCTGCTGTTTCAATTGGATTCTGCGTTGCAATTACTATAAAAGGTTCTGCCAGTTTAGAATATTCTCCATCAACAGTAACCTGATGTTCTTCCATACACTCAAGAAGTGCCGACTGAGTTCTCGGTGTTGCCCTGTTAATCTCATCAGCAAGAATAACATTAGCAAATACAGGACCTCTTCTGAATACGAACTCCCCCTCTTTCTGGTTATACACATGTACGCCTGTTATATCAGACGGCAAAAGATCTGGTGTAAACTGAATTCTTGAAAATTCACCATCTATACTTTTGGCAAATGATTTCGCCATCATAGTCTTTCCTGTTCCCGGAACATCTTCAAGAAGAACATGTCCACCGGCAATAATACTTGTCAGAACCAGTTCTGAAACATTTCTCTTACCCACAATCACCTTACTTACATTATCTAATATATCTGAAGCCTTACTCATAATACCTCCTCGTAACACGAAATTTAAACTCAGATAATTATAACAAAAACACTGCCAGAACAGCAAGTGTCTGACAGTGTTAATAGGTTAAATAATTATGAACTTTTGATGAATTTAATTATCTGTAGGCATCTCCTGATTAACATCAATACCTCTTGGAGCAACAGGTGTTGAGAACACAATCTGTGTACTTGTTCTTCCGAACTTCTGAAGCTGGCCGATAAATGTATCAAGTTCCATGGTACTTGGGAACATAACCTTTAATAGCATTGAATAATTACCTGTTACACAGTTGCATTCAACAACATTAGGGCATGATTTGATAAATGGATAGAAATCCGGTTTCTGTACAGGAGCAACTTCAAGATTAATAAACGCAGTAATATGATATCCCAGCTTTAACTGATTAATCTTAACTTCATAACCTTCAATAATTTCTTCCTTCTCAAGCCTTTCAATTCTTGCTGAAACCGCAGGTGATGAAAGGAAAACATTTTCGGCAAGAGCCTTTAAAGGCATCCTTGCATTCTGCTGTAATAATGTAATTATCTTCTTATCGATTTTATCCATGGTGTTAACCTCCAGATTATAATATTCATTGTTTAATGCTATTAATTTAACCAAAAAAGGAGACAATCCTAGCGTTGCTGCTAAAATCGTCCCCTTTGACTTAAATTATTAACTTATGCATAATATACACCTTACATAATAAAATAGCAAGTCTTTTTTCTTTATTTTCATTGCTTTTATACATAATTTTTGTTAGAGTAGAGAAAATACTAAAGCCATTACTGGCAGAACGGAGACATTATGGAGAATAATAATCAGGAATATAACACAGTAACTCTGATGCTTGACGATAACACAGAATGTGAATGTGCAATAATACGCATATTCCCTGCTGGAGATAACGACTATATTGCTCTTCTTCCACTTGAGGGAGAAGCTGCAGACAACGATGAGGTATATCTCTACAGATACAAGGTTCAAGGTGACAACGAACCTGTACTTGAGAATATTGAATCTGATGATGAATACGAGCTTGTATCTGAAGCATTCGATGAAGAATTAGATGCTATGGAGTATGAAGATCTGTACGAAGAAGAGGATAACGAGCAGTAAGAATCTCTTCTAAAAAGCGTGAACGGGTTGTATCTTTATTGTACCTCTGCTTGGGGTACAGAAGATACAACTTTTCTTTTGCCCTTGTCATTGCAACATAAAAAAGTCTTCTTTCCTCTTCTATCTGCTCATCAAGAACTGCCTTATTATACGGTATTATCCCCTCACATACATCCATCACCATCACGATCTTATATTCAAGCCCTTTAGAGCCATGCATTGTAAGCATATGCACACCTTCCACCGTGTTGTTCCTACGCTGAGTATCACACTGCTTAAGGTATTCTGTAATACCATCAAGCCATTGTGAGAGGCTCATATACCGCGACGCCCTGTGTGCCAGTTCATCAAGCACATTATATAATTCTTCCTTATCAGCCTTATGTTCATATATATAATTTCTTATATATTCATCGTAGCCAATACCCTTTCTTATATAATTAACTGCCGCAAATGGAGACATATTTCTTATCATGTTAATATCAGATGCCAGCTTTTCCACCTGTTCACTCATCTGTTCATTTCTTTCACAGCTTCTCTTCAATGCATTAATATCTGCCGGCTGTGTAATATATGAACGGGTTATATATCGGATTGGTTTATTAATAATACGCAGAAAGTCCATTCTTTCCCTGCTTCCAAGTGCAATCCTTATATATGTCAGAATATCCTTACTTATCCAGTGCTCATATACATCCTGTACTGCCGAATAATCACAGCATGGAATCCCGTCACTTTCTAGCCTTGACATATACATATTCCCAATCACATTAGTTCTTGATAACACAGCAATGTCATCAGCAGCTATTCCGCTGTCAATAAGTCTTCTTATCTCAGATGTAACAAATGCTTTCTCATCATTCAGGCTGTTAAATTCATATATAAACACAGAATCTCCTTGTGAATTGTAGGTCGTTATATCTTTATAATAACGTTGCTCATTTTCCTCTGCTACAGCCCTTGAAGCAAGCACAATATTGCCCGTTGACCTGTAATTAATACACATGTCAATTCTTACTGCATCACTATAATACTTATTGAAATCTAACATTATCTGTGGAGCAGAACCTCTGAATCCATATATACTCTGGTCATCATCCCCCACCACGAAAAGATTCCTGTATCCGTCAGCAAGAATCCTCACAACATCAAACTGAGCCTTATTGATATCCTGAAACTCGTCAACCAAAATGTACTTATACTTATTCTGCCACGCCTTCCTGTAATCTTCCCTCTGCATCAGTAGGTCACGACATAGTCCTATCATGTCATCAAAATCAATCAGATGCTTTTTTACAAGCATATCATCATAAGCCATGTATATTATTCTGAAACTCTGTTGTGGAACAGACATGCTCTCATATTCATCTATATTAACAGCTTCACCCTTAACACGGCTTATCTCAGATAAAACACTTGCTACAGCTTCCTTCTCATCATCATACTCCAGTTCAAGTCTGCACATCTGGTCTTTCACGAATTCATGCTGTACCTGTGGCTTAATAATGCAGCGTGCAGAATAATTATATGCAGCCTTAAGTATTGTAAAAAATACTGCATGAAATGTACCAAATGTTACTGCAGAGTTTCTGCCCTCTGACAACCCCTTAAACTTAAGCTTCATCTGTTCGGCAGCAGCCTTAGTAAATGTAATAACAAGAATATCAGATGGATTGACCCCACACCTGTCAATAAGATATCTTACCCTGTGAGTAAGAACAGTTGTCTTTCCCGACCCCGGTCCGGCAATTACCATACACGGTCCTTTATTATGTTGTATAGCCTGTATCTGTGCTTCATTAAACTGCAAAAGCGGCACCCCTTATAATAATCTTACACAAACAAATGTATATTATGATTATATAAGTATGTTGCTAGTATGTCAATTCAATAATATATATTTATATTTTATTAATAACTTGTTATGTTATCATCAGAATCATCAGTATTAGATATATCTTTTATAACAACATAATATTCAACCTGTGGATTAACCTGTACAAGAACCCTGTCACCCTTCTTATGTCCAAGAAGAGCCTTACCTAGAGGAGATTCTATACTGATCATTCCACTTAACGAATCAGCCCTGATTGTAGTAACAATCTTAATAGTCTCAGTGCTTTCATCATCCTCATACAATACCTCAACCGTATTATTAACACCAACCTCATCATCTGCTGATGAATCATCAATAACAGTCGCATTCTTAATAGTTCTCTGCAGGTATCTTATTCTACTCTCGTTCTTATTCTTAAACCTTTTCGCTGCATGATACTCGAAATTCTCACTTAAATCTCCCTGAGCCCTTGTCTCCTTTACATCATCAAGTGCAGCCTTTCTTACCTCATGTATCCTGTACTCAATCTCTTCTTCCATCTTTTTGATATCATTCTTAGTAAGTTCGTGTCCCATATCTATCCTTCTTTCTTACCTTTTAATCAATGAAATAATATGAGTATATTTTGCCCTTTTAAGATACATTTTGCAAGTCTATTCTGTCTCGACTTTAAGTGTCTTGATTCCAAATATAAAATACAGCACATGGAAAAGCCATACAAAGCCAAGAATAATTCTTCCAACCGGCACAGCATGCATCATAATAAATCCGATGCTCATAAGAATTGTAACCGTAACCATTATTCTAATCTTGGTTTTCATAGTCATCCCTTTACCCTGCCGTTCTCAACACAGTACACCTTTATATTTTTCTCTCCATATGAGAATGTAACATTTTCAGCAGCAGCGCCCTTAAATTCAATGCTCTCACAGCCTGTAACATCCTTGGTAACCGGCTGTTCATCAAGAATATCCAACACTCTGTTTCCTGCTGTAAATGTGTTCTGCAATATACTTCCAAGATTAGCAAGATTAAGCGTTAGTTCCATTCTTTTTGAATACTTCTCTGCTTTTTCTTTTTCCTTAGCAGTAAGCACCGGTTTACGCGGTGTTTCCATTGAATCAGACATACAATCCTCCTTAGCAAAAATAAGCATATTGTTAGAAATTGCTAACCACATGTTTAAAACGATATTCTAATTTAGTTGTAATTTCAACTATAATCTTACACAATAAATGATGTAAATATATTTTACTTTTTTGCTTGCACTTCCCTGCAGATACGCTATAATATATAAGTCACATTTAAGCATCGGCGTGTGGCTCAGTTTGGTAGAGCGCGTGGTTCGGGACTACGAGGCCGCAGGTTCAAATCCTGTCACGCCGACTAAAAAGCTCATGGGAATTATTTTATTAATCTCCATGAGCTTTTTATTTTCTATACAAAATTATTTTTAACATAAACAAGTGCCTTATTAACGGCCGGCAATGATATAACCATAAGTGTTATCACTGCTTCAAGTCCAATATAAGAGGCATTATATACTATTGAATAAAGCACGGCACTGTTAAAAAAATCCGGAGTGTATACTGCAAAGAATATCCATCCAGACAGAAATGAGCATATAAATCTTCCTATAACTCCAGCTATATATCCCTTAACAAGCCCATGCTTTGAACCAGTGAATATTCCTGATAATCCAAGTGCACCAAATCCTAATATATAATCAAGCATAACCTGTGGAATATTCAAAATATATGGATCAAGCATCAACTGTAAAACCCCATATGCAACAGCTGCTGTTAATCCTGCCTTAATTCCATACCAATACCCTACGAGTACAATAAAAAGCATACTAAATAATGTTACAGAACCACCCATTGGAAGTTTAATAACCCTAATCATAGAAGTTACCACAGCCAGTGCAATTGCCATTGCTGCAAATACAATATGTTTCGCATTATTTTTCTTATTGCAGTCTCTCGCAACGCAGCCAATTATCAGTAGTGCAACACATAAAATTATAAGTACAGCGTAGCCTGCTCCTTTAAGACTATATGTTACCCCACTGTCATTAACCATTTTTTCAACTAAAAAACTCATAATCTTCCTTTCTTTCGCACCTCATTTAAGTACTTTCAAAAGATTATCTGTTTCTCTTATAAATGTCAAGAAAAACCCAGAGCATGACATTAACTAACTTAATGACTGCTCTGGGTTAATATGTTTTTTATTGCTTTAAATTAAACTCTTTTTTTCTTAGTAGAAGCAAAAATTCCTAATCCTGATAATCCAAGAAGAGAAACAAGCGCTGCAATTGGAGATTTGTCTCCTGTCTGTGGAGCTTCTGCTTCCTCCTTAATTTCTGTAGATGGCTTCTCTTCTGATGGTGTTTCTGATGGATTTTCAGCCTCAGCAATCTTTACCCCATACATAGATTTTACCATATTAGCAGCATCATAATCACCTAAAACATTTTTTAATGTATAACCTTCAGCCTGAATTGATGTAAGAAGAGGTCTGTCACTATTCAATACATAGCCTGGACCATATGAACCATATTCTGCAAATCTTGCATTCTTATATGAATTACCGCTCATATCACCATATCCTAAATCAACAATTGCTCTTCCAAGATAACAATTAATAAATGTTGTTGAATCATCTTTTCCCCATGGACGAGCCATTCTGTATGAATCATCTAAAACCTTGTCTTCTGCAAGGAATCTGCAATTATTAAATACATATCCATAATCTGTAGATGCATATGTTCTGCCTGCTGTAAAGCATCCATCAGCCTTATATTCTGTATATCTTGCAACAATATCACAATCATCAAAATATGATGTACCGGCTCCGTAAATGAAATCTACATTACCTGTAATATAACACTTAGAGAAGTACTGTCTTGTAACTTCATAGTTTCCATCAGCACCCTTTACCCTCGAATCTGTAAGAAGAGTATCCTGATATCCAACAAGTCTTACATTAACACAAGCTGTCTTATCTGCAACTATGCAAAGTGCGTCTGCCTGCTGGTCATTTCCATTAGTATACTTATATGAATTCTCTATTGTAAGATTCTCTGCTGTAAATCCATCTGCCTTAGAATCAACATACATAGCATTTCTATCCCACATACCTGTTGCTGTTTTTTCTGCAACCGCTGCCGAATAATAAATATGTGTCTTCTGGGCATCTTCTCCAAGAAGGCTTACATTAGGTACCATAACCGTTACTCTCTCGTTATATTTACCATTCTTAATAAATATAACCTTTGATTCTGCATTATCTTCAGATACCGAATTAATTGCTGCCTGCACAGTCTTATATGTTGCATATCCTTCTACAACATCCCCATCTTTACCTGTAAATGCTGAATCAACCACAATGTTATAATCAGGATTACTTACAAAGTTAAATATTTTCCTTGTTGTCTTTCCAGTTTCATCTTTGAAAAGAACCTCAACATCATTTCTACCTTTAACTAATGATGATGCTTCAAGAATAAATGCTTCATCAGCATTTACTTTCTTGGCTATTGTCTCATTGCCGTTAACAACCATTTTTACAGTTCCCGCTCTGTCTGATTTCATTGCAACAGATGCCTTATCCGCAAATACAGTATCATTATCCTTAGCAACAACTTCTAACTTTGCAGCCTCATTTTCATATACATACTCACCAGTATGTCCATTAGATGCAAGAACCTGTAGCGTTTCTGATGGATTGCTTGTATTATCAGCATTCTTTGCAACAATATAATAATAATACGGTTCCTCAGCCTTTATATCAGAATCTGTATACGATAAATCTCCTACTGTTTTTACAATCTCTGCTTTTCCATCTGAACCAAATGCTTTGTAAATATCATATTCTGTTGCACCTTCAACTGCTGTCCATGAAAGTTCAATACTCTTATCAGTTCCTTTAGCTGACAATATTGTCTTAGCTAATGGTGTTTTTAAGCTGACTGCATTAGTTTCAATTGCTGTTCCCATTGTATCTCCACCCACAGGAACAACTTTAAACTTATATGAACCATCCTCTTTTACACTATATGTATATGAATTAACCTTAGAATCTCCAGCTTTTACATAATCAGCTCCATCCTTAGATACATATACCTGATACTTAATATTTCCCGTGCCTTCTGTTGCAATATCCCAGTTTACAGAAATGCTGTTTCTGTCATCAGCAACCTTTGCTGTTGCATTGTTAATAACAGGTGCTACTCCGACAGCAATATAATAATCATTCATATCATATACTATTTCACCAGCTTCATTAATAAGCTTAACATTAGCTAAATCAACTGATATTCCAGAAAAAGCAAATCCATAGTTTACAGACTTTCCAGACTGAAGAGCCGAATCAATAACATCCTGTGCAAGATCAATTGTTGCCCCATTAGCTTCTGTGTCAACCAATACATCTCCTGATGCCGAAACAATTTTAACCTCAGCTTTATTATCTGCTTTCTTAGAATATGAAACTGTATATGTTCCTCCAATAGCATCAGCTAATGTACTAGTCTTCGGATTACCACAATTTCCTGTACCCCTGTTACCATATGTATGCTGATATACCTTATTTTTCTGGAAATGTACTACATCAAGTGATGTTTTTTGTTTTTCTTTAGTGCTGAACTGACCAATTGCGATTCCCTGCTTATCCGTTCCACTGTCAACAGCATTAACTGTTATATCAGCTGTAATTGTCAGATTTTCTGAAATCTCAGGGAATAATAGATAATCAATGTGCTTATCTTCTCTTATATTACCCTTATCAGCTTTAGAGCGTGTCTGAGTAATCTTTAATATATTACCGTCAGCAACTTCTTCGTATTTGTTACCTTCAATATATTTACCAGAATACGCTGCGCTTGTTGTATGAGTTGCCTTTAATTCTCCAACATTAGAATCGAACACAACCTTTTTAACCTTATTATCATCCTGAGTATACTCAGAAGTAATCTTTACATCTGAAAATGTTGCTGTTGCTCCTTCTGTTGCAAAAAAACCTACTGTCTTTGTATCTATACCACTAAGAGTCTCTGACTTTGTTGGTTTTTCTGAAAATTCTGATGTAGCTGAAACATAATAACTAACAACCTGTCCAACTATCTGAATTTTAACATACACTTCATCACCAGCTTTAGCACTTCCTAAAGGATTTGCTCCATTCTTTCCGCCATGCCTGCCATATCTGATCTGATTTTTACCAAAATCAGCATATATTGCCTCTGACTGGCTGCCAGGTTCACTTGCGTCATTTCTTACAAGAACACCAGCCTGAGCCTTTCCACTTCCTGAGACCTTCATTTTGGCAGTAATAGTTACATCACCTTTTGCATTAAAATAAGAATATGATAAATTATCGTTTCCATTATCCTTATCAAACTTTGTTCCCGCTCCTGTTACCACAACTGTTTTAGCCGAAGAATCATATGTATACGAACCTTTTCCAGTATGCTCTCCTATCTCTTCACTATTCCAGATTGTATCAAGTACCTTTGACTTAGCTTGTTCCTGTTCTTCTGCATGTACAATCTTACTAACTCCGAAATTCTGTGTAACCACACCAACAGGTAACATAGTTGCTGTCATAGCAACCACTGCTGCTACCCCAACCGCTTTCTTCAATTTTCTTGTTCGTCTCATGATATATAAAAGCCTCCCAATTTTTATTGACGCATTCCCGCGCATCACTGAAACATAATATAATTCACACGCTTTTTATTAACAACTTATATTTTTGCATTTTACTCATTGACTACATGTTTTTTAGTATTATACTACATTTTGTTAATAAGATAATAAAAATCAAGTCGGTTTTTGGTAATATTGCACAAAGATAATTGTAAAGGATATTAAATATATGGATTCAGGCATTAACAATATATCAAGATTCAGAATTGACCATTCATTTCATAAGCTGCACTATGCCATGCATTCTGCACACAGCCACACATACTATGAACTTTTTTACATGATGCATGGTAATTGTACTATTTCAATAGATGACAGGCTTTTCACGCTTTCCGAAGGAAACATTATATTTATACCTGCCAACTCAGTTCACCGAACATCGTATATTGGTGAACTTATTCCCGAAAGAACATATATAGAATTTTCTAAAGATTATATAGAAACAATCAGCCAGACTCTTGGTAAAAACTGGGCTGGACATAACCTCTGGGGACATATCTTATATATCGAAAAAGATAAACGCGAAAAGATTGACTTATTATTCAGGGAAATCCAGAAAGAATATGATATCGTTGACAGTTATTCAGACTGCTGTATAAGGCAGCTTTTCCAATATCTCATTATCAATCTCGTCCGCCTTGACAGAAATACTAAAGATATAAAAGAATTCATTACCAATTCAGATAATAAAACCAATCAGGACATGATTATTGCTGCCAAATACATTGCAGAAAATTTTAAGAATGATATTACACTCAAAGATGTTGCCAGCCATTTAAATCTTAATCCATCGTATTTTTCCAGCAAATTCAAAGCTTTTAACAACATCGGATTCGCCGAATACCTACGTAATATCCGCGTCAATCATGCTGAATGGTATCTTATCGAAACAGACTTAAGTCTCTCCGATATTGCCAGTGAATGCGGCTTCTGCAATTCCAATTATTTCGGTGATACATTTAAACTGGTCAATGGAATATCACCATCTGAATTTAGGAAGAATAATAAACCTAAGAAGGCTGAAAACTGATGTTCAAACATAAAAATAACTGTTACATCTGACCGTCAGCCAAATGTAACAGTTATTTAAATAATATATTGCACAAAATGTGCATATCATTTACTGAAGCTAAAAAAAATTTTTACTTAGAACTTACCATTCTTAGCAGCTTCCTCAATGGAAACAGCTACAGCTACAGTAGCACCAACCATAGGGTTATTACCCATTCCGATTAATCCCATCATTTCAACGTGAGCTGGAACTGATGAAGAACCTGCGAACTGAGCATCTGAGTGCATACGTCCCATAGTATCTGTCATACCATAAGAAGCAGGACCTGCTGCCATGTTATCTGGGTGAAGTGTACGTCCTGTACCACCACCTGAAGCTACTGAAAAGTACTTCTTTCCAGCTTCAAGTCTTTCCTTCTTATATGTACCTGCAACTGGATGCTGGAATCTTGTAGGGTTTGTTGAGTTACCTGTGATAGATATATCAACATTCTCCTTCCACATGATTGCAACACCTTCTGTTACATCGTTAGCGCCGTAGCAGTTAACCTTAGAACGAAGACCATCTGAATATGCTGTTCTAGAGATTTCCTTTACTTCGCCTGTTGAATAATCCATCTCTGTCTCAACGAATGTGAATCCGTTAATTCTTGAGATAATCTTAGCAGCATCCTTACCAAGACCGTTAAGGATAACTCTAAGAGGTTTCTGTCTAACCTTGTTAGCCTTCTCTGCAATACCGATAGCACCTTCAGCAGCAGCGAATGATTCATGACCTGCAAGGAATGCAAAACATTCTGTCTCTTCTTCAAGTAACATCTTTCCTAAGTTACCATGTCCAAGACCAACCTTTCTCTGGTCAGCAACTGAACCTGGAATACAGAATGCCTGAAGACCTTCACCGATAGCTGCAGCAGCTTCTGAAGCCTTTCTTGCACCCTTCTTGATAGCGATTGCTGCACCTACTGTGTAAGCCCAGCATGCATTTTCAAAACAAATTGGCTGGATACCCTTAACCATAGCATATACATCTAATCCGGCATCCTTAGTAATCTTTTCAGCTTCTTCAATACTAGCTATACCATAGCTGTTAAGAACTGAAGTAATCTTATCTATTCTTCTCTCATATGATTCAAATAAAGCCATTCTAATTGTCCTCCTTACTTAACTTCTTCATCTGTTCTTGGGTCAATAATCTTAACAGCATCTGCAACTCTTCCGTACTGTCCGCAAGCCTTCTCATATGCTGTTGTAGGGTCATCACCCTTCTTAATGAAGTCTGTCATCTTACCAAGGCTGACAAACTTGTAACCGATAATCTGGTTGTCCTTATCAAGGGCAATACCTGTTACATAACCTTCAGCCATCTCAAGGTAACGAGGACCTTTCTTTAATGTACCATACATAGTACCAACCTGAGAACGAAGTCCCTTACCAAGATCTTCAAGACCGGCACCAACTGCAAGTCCACCCTCAGAGAATGCGCTCTGAGTTCTTCCGTAAACAATCTGTAAAAATAACTCTCTCATAGCTGTGTTAATTGCATCACAGACAAGGTCAGTGTTAAGAGCTTCCATAACTGTAAGTCCTGGTAAAATCTCTGCTGCCATAGCTGCTGAATGTGTCATACCTGAACATCCGATAGTCTCAACTAAAGCTTCCTGAATGATACCTTCCTTAACATTAAGAGTAAGCTTACATGCACCCTGCTGAGGAGCACACCAGCCTACACCATGTGTAAAACCTGAAATATCTTCAACCTTCTTATTCTGTACCCATTTACCTTCTGTTGGCACTGGAGCTGCTCCATGATGAACGCCCTGTGCTACTGGACACATATTCTCTACTTCCTGTGTGTAAATCATCTTATTACTCCTTTCGTAATTCATAGTGTTTACTATAAATGAAACGACGGCCAGAAGCCGTCGTCCAAGCCTTGACTATTTTCTCACAAACTTTTGCATTAGTCAATGTGAGACACAACATTTTTACATTAATAAAACAAAAAATTCACATAATTATCTCTTAGTTACTACTTCGCCCTGCTTCTTATATATAGAACCTGCCGGAATAAAGCCTCTTACGCTTGAAAGCGGATAAATATTACTCTGTCTTCCAACAATTGTTCCAGGATTAAGTACGCTGCCACAGCCAACCTCAACATTATCTCCAAGAAAAGCACCAATCTTTTTGATACCTGTATCAATATTGCAGTCAGGTCCTTTAATAGTAATAAGCTTCTTGTCAGACTTAACATTAGAAGTTATAGAGCCCGCTCCCATATGAGCCTTGAATCCAAGAATTGAATCTCCAACATAATTATAATGTGGAACCTGTACCTTATTAAAAAGAATTACATTCTTAAGCTCAGTTGAATTACCAACAACAGCGCCTTCACCTACAATAGCTTTTCCACGGATAAATGCACAGTGTCTTACCTCTGCATCTTTACCGATAATTGCAGGTCCTGCAATATAAGCTGATGGAAATACATTTGCAGTTCTGTGAACCCATATATTCTCCCCACGCTTCTCATATTCATCTTCTGGCAGTGAATTGCCAAGTTCTACAATAAAATCACCAATCTTTGCAAGTACTTCCCATGGATATGTACAGCCTTCAAATACCTTTGCTGCAATAGTCTCATTAAGGTCATACAGATTACTTATCTTTAATGCATCATTATTCATATCAAATATCCTCTTTATATCAATTATTCAACAGTAACAGATTTTGCAAGGTTTCTTGGCTTATCTACATCGTTACCCTTAAGAACTGCTGTATAGTAGGCAATAAGCTGTAATGGGACTGCCGCAACCATAGGCATAAGAAGCTGGTCTGCCTGTGGAAGCTTAATAACAATATCTGCCACTCCATCCTCAATATCAAGCTCTGGTTCTGCAATAAGCACTACAAATGCTCCTCTTGACTTAACTTCCTTAATATTACTTATAGTCTTTTCCTCAAGATTCTTCTGTGTTGCTATTGCAATTACAGGCATCTGTTCTGTAATAAGCGAGATAGTTCCATGCTTAAGCTCTCCTGCTGCATATGATTCAGAATGAATATAAGATATCTCCTTTAACTTAAGAGAGCCTTCCATACTGAGTGCATAATCAAGACCTCGTCCTATATAAAGAAGACTGTCTGCATTAATAAGCTTAGAAGCTGCAAACTGACACTTACTCTCAAGTGCAATGGCTTCTTCAATAACCTCAGGTATTTCTTCCAGCATCTTAGTGTATCTGCTGCATTCTGCCTCATCCATCTTACCATTAGCATAAGCTAATTCAAATGCAATTAAATACATAATTGATATCTGAACCATATATGCCTTCGTTGAAGCAACTGAAATCTCAGGACCTGCATGTGTATATACAACCATATCTGCTTCTCTTGCAATTGATGAACCCTTGACATTAACAATTGCCATAGTATCAGCACCTGCCTGTTTTGCAAGTTCAAGTGCAGCCTTAGTATCAGCAGTCTCACCTGACTGTGATATAACAATCATAAGGTCATCTTCACTAATAAGAGGATCTCTGTATCTGAATTCTGATGCAATATCAACAGTTACAGATACTCTTGCTATCTTTTCTATTATATATTTACCGACCATTCCGGCATGCATTGCAGTACCACAGGCAACAATATATATATTCTTATAATTCTTTAACTTATCAGGATTGAATCCTTCTGCACTGAAATCAGGCATATCGTCCATGATTCTTGGCATAATTGTTCTCTTTACAGAATCTGGCTGCTCATGAATTTCCTTAAGCATAAAGTGCGCATAACCGCCCTTTTCTGCAGCATCAACATCCCAGTCAGCAGTATTTAATTCCTTATGTATCTCATTACCATGAACATCGTATATCTTAACTGAATCCTTCTTAATAACTGCAATCTCATTCTGGTCAAGAAGGTAATAATCTCTTGTGTAGTGAATAATAGCCGGAACATCAGATGCTATGAAATTCTCATGTTCTCCAACGCCAACAATAAGAGGGCTGTCCTTTCTTACTGCAAATATCTCATCAGGGAAATCCCTGAACATAATTCCAAGTGCGTATGAACCCTTAATCTCTGACAGTACCTTTGCAATAGTCTTCATCGGGTCACCATCATAATAGTAATCAAGCAGCTTTGCAGCAACCTCAGTATCTGTTTCACTTGCAAAGCTATATCCCTCTCCGACAAGAAAATCTTTAAGCTTCTTATAGTTCTCAATTATACCGTTATGTACAATAGTAACTCTCTTATTGCCATGTGGATGTGAATTAATGTCTGATGGTTCTCCATGCGTAGCCCATCTTGTATGGCCAATTCCAACATGTCCTTGTGGTTTTCCTTCTTCATCCATCTTCTCAACAAGGTTAGCAAGTCTTCCCTTGCACTTCTTGACCTTTATATTACCATGATCAAATACCGCAATACCTGCTGAATCATATCCTCTGTATTCAAGCTTAGATAATGCATCTACAAGTACATCTGCGCTTTCTCTGTCCCCTACATATCCTGCAATTCCGCACATATATTTAATTCCTTTCACTCATTTACTTATAATTCTTAGCGGTCTCGTTAAAAAGTCCTATAAGCCCCGCCTGATTCCTTAATGCCATAACAGCCCTTGTTCTTCTCGAAACAAAACCATCAAGCTTTTCCATATACTCATCTGCTGTAATATTCCCCTCTGCTACACCTGTAAGTCCTTTTTCCCAGCTTGCCGTAAGCTCCGGATTAAGCAGATGCCTGATAGAATTATCTACAACATCATATATTATCTCACCTAAAAATGTAGGTGTAATAATCTGTGTCTTAGAATTAATAGAAATATACTTAATAGTATTAAGTTTTTTAAGGATTTCAGCTCTGGTAGCACTTGTTCCTATTCCACTACCCTTAATCTGGGCACGCAGCTCCTCATCTTCAATAAGCTGTCCTGCATTCTCCATTGCAAGAATAATAGAACCTGAATTATATCTCTTAGGAGGTGATGTTTCACCTTCTTTGATATTAAACCCATTAAATGTGATTGTAGAACCTTTTCTGTATTTTTTCAATACCTCAAATAAAGCTGCATCACATTTATTATCTTCCTTATTATCGACGCTATCATCATCCTTTACTTTTGCATCATTTCTCGCCTTTGCAAATGAGTTCTTAGCTACGCTAAGATACCCTTCATCTACAAGCACTTTAAATGAAGCATACAGCTTTTCATTCTTTACATCACTGGTAATACTTACCTTCTGATAAATAGCCGGTGGATAGAATATACTTAAGAATCTTCTTACAATTATCTCATAAGTTCTCGCAGCTGTAACTGACAAGTTCTTTAAATTATTAAACCCCTGTCCTGTCGGAATAATCGCATAATGGTCTGTGATTGCTTTATCGTTGCAATATCTTGTCTTTTCAATCCCCTTCTGCATATTATTCTGTAATATATGCTCAGCTATCTCCTTCACAGGCGGAAAATTCCTGAGTCCTCCTATATTCTTATATATTTCCTTACTTACCGCAGTCGATAACACTCTCGCATCAGTTCTTGGATAAGTAACCAGTTTCTTTTCATACAGTTCCTGAATAATATTAAGGGTCTCATCAGGGCTTATCTTAAACAGCTTGCTGCATTCGTTCTGAATCTCGGCAAGATTATACAGAAGCGGTGGATTCTTGGTTTCTTTCTTTCTCTCAATAGAATCAACTACCCCCTGTGCCGGCAGTGGATCAGATAAGAACTTAACAAGTTCCTCAGCCTTTTCCCTTTCCTTAAAACCATTATCCTTATATAAATATGGCGTACCAGCATACATGCTCTTATCACTTACACGCCATTCTGCATCAAATGTTGAATTGTCAGCCTGTGCCTGTCCAATAACTCTATAGAATGGTGTCTTTACAAAGCTTCTTATCTCCCGTTCCCTTCTTACTACCATTCCAAGAACACATGTCATAACCCTTCCGACAGATACAACTGCCCTGTCAAGGTGCAGGTAATTAGCAATATTGCGTCCATATTTCAATGTAAGAACTCTAGAGAAATTAATTCCCATAAGATAATCTTCTTTAGCACGAAGATACGCTGAATCACTCAGATTATCATATTCAGATATATCTTTAGCCGTATTAATTCCTTTAAGAATCTCTTCCTCGGTCTGCGAATCAATCCACACACGGCGCTCTTTCTTTCCCTTAACGCCTGCCTCCTGCCTCACAAGCCTGTATATATATTCTCCCTCTCGTCCTGAATCGGTACACACATATATATATTCAACATCATCCCTTGTAAGAATGTCTTTAACTATATTAAACTGTTTCGCAACTGCAGGTATAACCTCATACTTGAATTCCTTTGGTATGAATGGCAATGTGTCAAAGCTCCATCTTTTCAGATTAGGATCATATGCATCCGGGTAGCTCATAGTTACCAGATGTCCTACACACCATGTCACAATATGGTCTCCACCCTCAAGATATCCGTCTTTTCTTGTGAAGTTCACATGCAGTGCCTTGGCAAACTCCTGCGCCACGCTTGGTTTTTCCGCGATATATACGGATTTTCCCATTATATCCCTCATTTCTGTGTCTATTACACAATTATTATTCTCCTGAAGCATCAAGAGTTCCCATATAAGCTGGTATATATTCTTTTATAAAATAATCTGCTTCCGGAATATTCATATCAACAATAGCCTGATATATTGTCTTTTCCGCATCAGCAAAATCCATATTACCAGACTTCTTTTCCTCAAGACATTTGATATAAGCTGACATCTTATCAGCCGCCTTTACATATTTCCAGAGTTCTTCTTCCTCTTCTGTCTCTGATAACACACCCTTATAATGTGCTCTTATATCAGAAGACAGACCTGAGAGCATCTGCTCCTCTGCAACATGCTCTACTTCCTTATAAGCATTTCTTATAACCGGATTGTAATACTTTACAGGAGTCGGAAGATCACCCGTAATTATCTCTGTAACATCATGATACATTCCAAGAATTGCAAGCCTTTCAGCATTAATATTCCCACCATATATCTCATTGTTGATAATTCCCAGTGCATGTGCTATGAATGCCACTTCAAGACTATGCTCGCACAGATTCTCATGACGTGTATTCTGCATAAGTCCCCATCTGTTAATATATTTCATTCTCGACAGCATTGCATAAAAATAATTTTCCTTCAATGTAAATGTCCCCTCTTTACTCTTTAAGTGGTTTCATAATTTTATATCATAATAGGTTTTTAAGCAAGTAAAAAGAGATGCCATCTCTGACATCTCTTTTCTGGTATGTGTATTAGAATTTAATTATTCTGCATCCTTAGGAGTGATATAACCCTGTGCCTTAAGAAGCTCTGCAATAAGAACAGCTCCACCTGCTGCACCTCTTAATGTGTTGTGTGAAAGACCAACAAACTTATAATCAAACACACTGTCTTCTCTTAAACGACCAAGTGAAACACCCATTCCATTCTCATAATTAACATCAAGCTTAACCTGTGGACGGTCATCCTCTTCAAGATACTGGATGAACTGCTTTGGAGCACTTGGAAGATTAAGTTCCTGTGGAACTCCCTTGAAGCTTCTCCACTTTTCAATAATCTGTTCCTTAGTAGGCTTCTTCTCAAAGTTAACAAATACTGCTGCTGTATGTCCATCAAGAACCGGAACTCTGATACACTGGCATGTGATAACCGGATCACTTGCAGGAACAATCTTTCCGTCCTCAATCTTACCCCATAATCTTAAAGGCTCTTTTTCAGACTTTTCTTCTTCTCCACCAATATAAGGAATGATATTCTCAACCATCTCTGGCCACTGCTCAAATGTCTTACCAGCACCTGAGATTGCCTGATATGTTGTTGCAACAACAAGCTTTGGTCCGAATTCCTTTAATGCATTAAGAGCAGGTGTGTAGCTCTGGATTGAACAGTTAGGCTTAACACAGATAAATCCTCTCTTAGTACCAAGTCTTTCTCTCTGATACTTAATAACTTCAAGATGCTCTGGGTTGATTTCCGGAACAACCATAGGAACATCTGGTGTCCAACGGTTAGCACTGTTATTAGAAACAACTGGAACTTCTGCCTTAGCATATCTTTCCTCTATAGCCTTGATCTGGTCCTTAGGCATATTAACTGCACAGAATACAAAATCTACCTTAGAAACAATTTCATCAAAATCCTTATCCATATCATATACAGTCATCTTCTTAACGAACTCTGGCATTGGTGTCTGCATCTTCCAGCGTCCTTCAACAGCATCTTCATAAAGCTTTCCTGCTGAACGTCCTGAAGCTGCTACTAAAACAACCTCAAACCAAGGATGATTCTCAAGTAATGTTATAAATCTCTGTCCTACCATACCTGTACCGCCAAGGATACCAACTCTTAACTTATCGCTCATTTTTAACTCCTTCAATATGTAAAATCTAAAAGACACTTCCCTCTGTTCTGTCTTTCTGTGACGGACATTTGTTTTTGTGTCTAAGAAAATATATCACAGCCTATAGGATAATGCAAGCCATTTTTAAATATTTTAAGATTTTTCTTAATAAAAATATATTTTTTTATGTAAAAATGAAAAAGCCCCGGCAGTTAACCGGAAGCTTTTTCTGGAAATATTAGGAGAAGTAAATTCTTATAAACTTATTTATCGAATGTCTTCTTTCTCTTTAATTCAACACATGCAATTCCTGCTGTTAATGTCATTGCAGCAATATACCATACCATATGGTATGAATCACCTGTCTCAACACCATTATTGTCTGATACCACTGGATCTGTAGCTGGCTGCTCTGCCGGTGTCTCTGGTTTAGCAGGCTGCTCTGGTGCTGGATTCTCTGGTTCGCCCGGTGTTGGATTCTCTGGTTCGCCTGCAGATGTAATCTCCTTACCATCAACAACAAGCTTAACATCTGAAAATGTCACATCAGCACTTCTTGCAACATACATTCCAACATATACATATTCTGAATCTACAGAAGTTAATTTAAAATCAAAACCACCTGTAATAGTTTCTTCATTACCAAATGTACATGCATAACCATCTGTATTACTTTCGATTTTAAGGTTATATGTCTCACCAGCCTTAATTTCATTAGCACATGTTCCGCCCTGTGTAAGAGCGCCACTCTTTCTTGCAAAACAGTTCCATACAGAATCTTTCTTAGTAAGCTTAAGTGGACCAGCTGCAACATAGTCACCCATTGTACTGTTAATATACTGATCTACATACATATCATCTCTTGCCATAAGACCGAATGATACCTGATCATTAGATGTAAAACTGTTTACAGTCGCCTTTGCTGTAATTGTAAAATTACTGTTTGCTGGAACTCTGTAATAATACATAGCAATTCCATCAGCAGTACTTGCTATCTTTCCTGCTCCATTAACAGCAATATTAATATTACCATTGTCAAGACTCTCAAGCTTAAATTTAGATGCTATCTTATCATTGCCGCCAACATTTCCAAATACAGTTCCCTTAAAGATTCCTGCATTAGCCCATAATTCGCTGTCTTTTAAATCATTTGAATATTCTGACTCTTTATAATCAGGATTAGACTTTAAAACATCACTCTTAGTTGGTGCTTTAGCATCAATAATATGCTCTGCAAGTCCTGCTACATTAAGTTCCTTAATTGTCTTAGTAACAAGATATGCATTATATGTTCCGCCCCAGATATTAGTATGCGTATTGTCTACACTTTCTGGCTTTGATGATGTCCATGCATGTAAATTAACTGTCTCGGCTGCTCCTAATGAATCATATAATTTCTTAGTAAGAGAAGTCATATCAACCACTGGAACATTAAGATCTTTTCCAAGATTAATGATTGCCTGTGGATAACTTCCTCCTTCAAACTCTCCTGAATCAGCTGTAACATGAAGCTGACTGTCAGACCAGTTGCCATCAGCAGTTCTTCTTACAATCGGTGTACATAAAACAACTGTTGTTCCTGCTGCCTGTGCTGGCTTTATATAATTCTCATATAAAGAATAAGCAAATGAACCTGCTGTTTTATAATCTCCATTAGGGTTAGTATATCTTCCGCTCTCCGCTTTTTCATCATTGTGGCCGAAACCAACAAGAAGAAAATCTCCCTTTTTCATTCCAGCTATAAGCTCACCATACTCCTTATCCGCTGTATAGCTTGTTGAACTTCTTCCTGATAAAGCAATATTCTTTACCTCAAAAGTTCCATCCAGATACTTATCAATCTGTGTTCCCCATCCATATCTAGGATAATAATAATTGTCTGTGAAAACACTGACTGTCGAATCTCCCACAATCCAGACAACAGGCTTTGATGAATCTGATTCCTCAGCTCCTGCAAATGTTCCAAATCCAAAGCTCATAACAAGCAAAAGGATTGCACTAAGCAGACAACTGATCAGCCTTCTATTTTTGTTTTTCATAACAAAGACCATTCCTTTCTTTTATTTGTTCAAATTGTAAACTATGAACCTATGTCAAGGTCAAGTCTTTGTGTATATTTTACCATAAAATGTTTTTTCAAAAAAATCCCCGCACTATGTGCGGGGAAATTCTCAAAATATTAATACGCTATACCATTAGATACTTCTACATAATAAATATTAACTCCACCAGATTCTGATACAATATAATATTCACCTGCCTCATCTAATCTGAATGATACTGACTTAAGTGAAGAACCAGGTATCTTAGCTGTACTTGTTACATCATTACCATTCTTATCAATAATCTTAATAAGTCTGCTTGTATCTGTATCTGAGCTTGTTGCATATATCTTTACCTTAGATTCACCTGCTGTCTTAAATGCAATAGCTCTTGCAGATTCGCTTCCTGCACCGCCAAGCTTGATTCTCTTTGTAAAGCTGATATTCTTGTAATCCTTATTGCTCTTATCAACCGTTACAGTCTTTTTGCTTGTTGCAACAATCTTAAGACCATCAACTACAGTTGAACTCTTAATCTTTCCTGTTGAAACATCATTAGCATTAAGAATTAATTTTTCACCCTTTGTTGATACTGAAGAAGCTTCTGTTGCTTTTGTTGGAGCCTGTGTAGCCTTTGTTGGAGTCTGTGTCTCCTTTGTTGTTGCCTCTGTCGCCTTAGTTGGAGCCTGTGTCTCCTTTGTTGTGCCTTCAGTAGCTTTAGTTGTTTCCTGAGCCTTTGTTGTCTCTTCTGGCTTAGTTACCTCAGATGATGAATTCTTTGAAGATACACTAATCATCTGATTAGCAACATTGAATCTTGCTCCCATTGAAGCATAGCTTCCTGTTGTCTCATAAAGGCTGTTCATGTTAATTGTTCCATCAGCATTTCTAAGCTGTTTATCTATATTTTTGCTCATATCAATTGCATTAACAGTGTTCTTAAACATTCCAGCTGTCTTAGCAGGGTCAGTTACAACAGTTCCCTTCTTATCTCCACTTACTAAAGAAGTAAACAAAGAACCTGAAAGATTATAATACTTACCTGAATTGTAATATATTGAATCAGCCATTTTACCAGTAAACTTATCTGAATCAATTGCACCAGCTGATACAAGTCCCTTAAATATTGCTGCACTTGATGTTCTGTAACATAAGAAGTTACCCTTCTTAGCATACTTTCCATTGCCCCATGCTGTAACATTTACAATTGTAAGACCTGTTGGGTTATTATTATCTGTAAATCCTGTTGCACCATTATCAAATGATAAGCAGTTCATTACCTTATGTGGTGTTCCAACACCTGAACCGCCAAGCTTGAAGCCATTCATATCTCCATTAGCATAATGAACACCATTAGATAATGTTCCATTATTAAATGCCACACAGTTTCTAATTGTAATTACACCTATAGGACCTGTTGCACTCTTTGCAAATAAATCCCATCCATCATCTGAGTTGCTGTATGATATACATCCATCAAACACATTTCCTTCACCACATGTAAGCTTTGCAGCAAAACCATCTGCATTCTCACCTGTACCGCCCTGGTCAGGGAAATCACAGTTATCATGTGATGTACAGTTGATAATCAGGTTATTTGATGGCCATAAATCCTTAGTAGCAGCTGTTGTGTCATATCTTGAAATCTGAAGTCCTGAATCTCTGTTTGCCTCAAATACACATTTTTCAAAAATGTTGTTGTTACCAGCAAGTAATACTCCGTTATCACCTGCGCCATAGAAGTTAATTCCCTGGAAATACCAGTAATCTCCATCTACAACTACACCTCTGTTAGCTCCATCAAGCTTCTGTGCTGAGAAATCAAACTTAACTTCCTTGCCACTTTCAGCCTTTACAATAATATAAGAGCCTAATTTTCCATTCATGGCATTATTAATTACGATTGTATCAGAAAACTTATATGTTCCCTCTTTTACAATAATTACATCGCCGGCCTTAGCTGAACTGATTGCATTAAGAATTTCATTTGAAGATGATACATACTTTGCATTCTTGAAATCTGCATCCTTCTTATTACTGATATCTGTGTACGCACCTGAGTAAGAAAGACTTGTCTTATCGTATGATGTTGTTGCATCTGAACCAGCTGTTTCCTTTTCAGTTGCCTTTGTTGCGCTCTCTGTTGCTTTTGTTGTTGTCTGTGTTTCCTTAGTTGTTGCCTGTGTAGCTTTTGTTGTACTCTCTGTTGCCTTAGTTTCTTCTGTTGTTGGATCTGGTGAAACAATCTTTGCATTAGTACCACCTACAGAAACAAGGTCTGTATTCTTGTAATTAGTAACTGTTGCCTTTAATTCCTTATCTATGGCATATACAGAATCATCTTTATCAGAGAATGTCCATGGAATTACTCCACCGCCAAGGCTTCCTGCTCCCTTTGCAGATGTTACTACTGAAGGTACATCTTCTGCATTATTAAGGCTTCCTGATTTAACCCCGAGATCCTTAGTTGTATCAAAGTTATCATAAGATGTTCCACCTGCTACTGTCTTATATGAAGATGGAACTTTTTCATCTGCTGATTTTGCAAGGTATGCATCAAATGATGCCGCATTTGCAGAATCACCTGTTTCTGAAACAGCATTTGCATAGATAATCTTCTGTGCACCTACAATAACATTTCCATATGCTTTAATGATACCACCGTTCTCACCTGAGAATGTACCTTCACCAAGTGCATCTGTTCCCTGATTAGATGAAAGCATTGGATTCTTGCAGTTTCTGAAATAGTTATTCTGTACGAATAATGAAGAACCCATTGTTGAACCTGCGCCATACTTTGCATTGCCATCATAGTAGTTGTTATACATATGCACTGACATTGTTCTTACTCTTGCATGTCTTGAATCAGAGTGATCAAACCAGTTATGATGATATGTAATATAGTTAGGACCAGATTCACTCTTCATTCCACATAAAGAACACTTACCTGAGTCATAAAAATGTACATATGAAACTGTTATATACTGTGAATTACCTTTAATGTCAATTGAACCATCACCCTTTGCCTGGTCAGCATCCCCACCTGCTTTACCATAGTACAGATCAACATTGTGAATCCATACATTGCAGTTTGCTGTATCGAGAGAAATACCATCATCCATGAAATTGATAATTGAGAAATTTCTCATCTCAACATTTCCTGCATTTCTTAAGAGGAAACCGAATCCATTGATTGTCGCATCATTTCCGATACCCTCTATTGTCATATTAAGATTTGAATAAGCACTAGCTCCTTTAATCTGTACTCCCTCAGATGAACTTGAAAACTTATCCATTGCAGCATCTGTAACACATCCGATTACACGGACATCAAGTGCTCTTGTTTCTATCCCCTTGCTAGCACTCTTTGTATATGCATCAATTATTGTCTGAAGACCTGTATATTCCTTCTCTCCCTTTGCCTCTTTTACTGATGCCTTAATTGTCTTTGCATTATCGTTAGTAACATAAAGAACAATTGCATCTTTCTTAAGTGTTCCATCCTCATTGTAAGCACCTGAACCTGTCTTATACTTTGATTCAGATGAGAATGCAAATCCGGATCTGTCATATGAACTTACAGTAAGTGTATCAGTTACTTTTGCTTTTCCTGTAACTTCTTTTCCGTCCTTTACAGGAACTACCTTAATAACATAGTCACCTGCCGCAAGTCCTACTGCATCAACCCTGTAGTAGTTCTTATACTTTCTGATAAGTTCATTGTCGATTCTTGCATAAGCAGAATCTGACTGGCTGGCTTTCTTGATATATGCTGTATATCCTTCTGCCTGATTATCAATGGACCACTGTGCATATGCTGACTCTAACCATCCTGCCGCACCATCAATAAATTTTACTGTTCCAACATCTGCCTTCACTGTAAGAAGTGATGTAGGAATCACGATACTCACAACCATAACTAGTGCAAGTACCCATGCCCATTTTCTACGGGCTGCTTTGCTAATAATAGCTTTCATGTTTTGCTTTTCCTCCTCAATACATTAATTTGTGCATTTTGCTTTAACAAGCAAGGGGTTATGTCGTTATATTAGCAACTTTTACTCAAAAAGTACATGTATGTTAAGTAGGAAATAGGTACCATATTCATAATTTTTATGTATTTCATGTGAAAATATGTCAAAAATATGTAAAACACCGTAGCACATTTGCTGGTAAGCTAATATGCCACGGTGCAGATTAAACATCCGGATATTCAAATATATATCTCTCATACCCATTAATTATCTTAGTATTCTCATTATACTCATATTCCTGCTTAAACTTCATCTGGTAGCTCTTATGGATATGACCATGGATAAAATACTTAGGCTTATATTTTTCCAACAGATAATTAAAGCCCTCAAAACCCTTATGCGGTTCGTCAGGCCCGTCACCTATTCCCGCTGCCGGAGAATGTGTAAGCAATATATCAAAGCCCTTATTCTTCTTTATCGAAAACCACATTTTATTAATCCTGCGGTTCATTTCTTTCTGTGTATACTGGTTCTTTCCCTTCTTATATCTTATAGAACCACCAAGTCCCATTATACGGACCCCCTTATACACATATATCTTATTCTCAATATTGATACATCCATCCGGTGGCTGTATCTCATAACAGTCATCATGATTGCCATGCACATAAAGAACAGGTACTTTTGTAAATGATGCCAGAAACGACAGATACTGGGGCTTTAAATCCCCTGCTGAAAGTATAAGATCTATACCTTCCAATTTTTCCTTTTCGAAATAATCCCATAAGTACTTTGATTCAACATCCGCTAACACAAGTATTTTCATTAATAATTCCCCAGCCACCACTGCAGGCAGCATGCTTTCTATTCTTCTTCTTTGATAACACCCTGAAGTGCCATTTTTAATTTAGCATTATCTGTAAGTTCATCATACCGAGGCAGTCTGCCAACCACATTATCAAGCAGCCAGTCCATAGTAATTATATGTTCCGGATCAATAAGCTTTCCTTCTTCAACCCTTATATTACCCTGCTGATCTTTTAATTCGCCCTCAAACACTCTGAACCTTGCCTCCTTAAGTTCTTTCTCAAAGAGCTTTACAAGCCTCTTAGTTGCTGATGGAAGGCTCTCTGAATATATAAGATCAACAACTCCTGCTGACATTCCCCACCAGTAATTAAGTGCTTTTACATTATCTCCGTCCTCATCCTTACTCCATGAACCGCTCATAATGCTCTGGATAAGCTTTTCATAAAAAACTCCCCAGTGCCATACAGGCATAGCCAGATGCTTATCTGAATCACTTGCTTTATACAATCCAAATCTTCTCTTGCTCTTGCCCGGAGTAATCATATCCTGATTAGATATAATGCTTATATTCTTCTTAGCAAGATTTCCCTCAGAATCATTATCATTAATACTATTCCATTCAAGGTAAACCTTGGCTCTTGGATTAACAAACTTTACTCCCAGTGCAAATGCATTAATATTCGCACACGCTCCATAAACCGGATTATCAGCTATATAACCAACATTATCATCATCAGCCATTGAGCCTGCAATAATTCCCGTTATAAACTTTGCTTCAAACATTCTCGCATAATATGACCTTATATATTTATGTGAAATATTAAGTGAACAATCAAGAATCTTTACTGACGGATGTGCTATTGCAGCTTTTAGTCCGGCCATACTCATTGCCGATGATGTCAGGAATATCAGGTCACAGCCTTTCTCTATAAGTCTGTTAATTGCTGCCTCATCACTCTGCTCCGGTATCACATTCTCCTCTACATATGTTTCTATCTGGTCACCAAATGTATCATCAATATACTGTCTTCCAAGCTCATGTGCATAGCACCACTCTGAATCCTGCGGAGTCTTTTCATACACAAATCCAACCTTAAGCTTCTTAACTCCTCCCATTGGAAGCAGATAGCTTAATATATTCTTCTTAGGTGCTGCAGCTGGTGTCATCTTAAGTTCCACTTCGCTGTTATCATCAATAAGCTCGAATTCAGCCCATGTCTTGGCAACATTCTTTGCCATCTCAGACTTAGTCATTCTCTTAACAGCATCATATCCGTGAATGTGAATAAATCGTAAAAATGAATCTCCCGTCGGAAAATCGAACTTATCCCCTCCTCTTGATTCATAAGCAAGCCTGAAATTAAGATAGCACGAAACAAGGTCTTTCTTATCATCCTCATCCATTGGTTCTCCTGGTGTAATTCCAACCAGCTCCATAAGAGTTGTAAAACTGCCCTCTTTACTGAAATATATATCATTTAACTTAGTAGATTTATAAAAATCCATGAATTCATAATATATCTTAACATCAGGATCATCACTATACTTAGGTATCTTTCTTATAACCTGTGCACTTACTGTCACCGCCTTAAAATACTTAAGTACACTGACTCTTTTATTACCTTCAAGCACATAGAACTTATTCATGTACTCATATACTTTAATATCGTCTCTTATTCCCTCATTTACCTGACTGTCGCTAAGTGAAGCCCACTTTGCCGAAAATTCTGTTCCCCAGTCAAGTATAGGCATAAAGTTGTCTGCAAATGCTGTAGTTCTTCCTGCTGTACATGTTCCTACTACCAGCCTTAATGGAATCTGGTCACTTCCAAGACTAACTTCTCTGTCAATACTGCTTTCGTCAATAATATCCTCCAGAACCGGAAGATATGGATAAGTACCCTTATTTACACACGCATGATATTCTTTTTTACCAATCTTTACTGCACTGAGATAATCCTGCACTGACATATCTTTTACCTTTCCTTTCTGTCTGCATTCTACCCTTTAATGTTCCTGTATGTAACATTTGCAGACCGCCATATCTTATTTATTTCTACTTACATATATAAAACTATCACATTTTCACCAAAAAATACACCTTAAAATTGACTTTTGTTAATTATGCTAGTATCTTATTCGATAGGCTTGAAATTTTTCTATATTTCCGGTCTGAATAAAATGCATGCAGATACGCATTTAAAGAAATGGAGTATACATATGAATATTGAATTTTCTAAAAGAGCTGACCGCTTTGGCAGCAACATTTTTAATATACTTAATCAGAAAAAGAATGACAGACTTGCACAGGGAAAGCCGGTATATAACTTTACTGTAGGAACTCCTGATTTCAAGCCTGATGAATATGTTATGAAGGTTGTTTCAGATGCAGCACTTGATCCTGAGAATTACAAATACTCACTTGGTGATACTGATGAGCTGCTTGACGCCGTATGCAAATGGTACAAACGCCGTTACAACACTGTTATCACACCTGATGAAGTCACCTCTGTATTCGGAACTCAGGAAGGTATGGCTCATATTGCCCTTGCTTTGTGCAATCCGGGAGATTTATGCTTAGTTCCTAATCCGGGATATCCTATATTCGAGATTGGACCATTCCTGTGTGATGCACAGATTGCTTATTACAATCTTCTTCCAGAGAATGATTATCTTATAGATTTTGATTCTATTGATGAAGATACTGCAAAAAGAGCCAAAATGATGGTTGTATCTTATCCACTGAATCCTGTATGTGCTACTGCACCTGATGAATTCTACGATAAACTCATCGCATTTGCAAAGAAATATAACATCATTATTATTCACGACAACGCATATTCTGAGATTATATATGACGGACAGATTGGTGGCTCTTTCTTAAGCCACGAAGGTGCTATGGAAGTCGGAGTTGAATTCAACTCTCTTTCTAAGACTTATAATCTTACTGGCCTGCGCCTTTCATTCCTTATCGGAAACCGTGAAATCGTAAGCAAATTCAAAACAGTCCGCTCACAATTTGACTATGGAACAAGTCTTATATACCAGAAAGCTGCTGTTGCTGCACTTAACGGTCCGCAGGAATATGTCGCTGACAACCGTGCTGAATATGAGTTAAGAAGAAATGCTCTCGTTGCCGGAATTAAGAAGCTTGGACTTAAACCTGCTGATGTTAAAGGCACAATGTTTGTATGGGCTGCTATTCCTGACGGCTATACCAGTTCAGCTGATTATGTTATGGAACTTCTTAATAAGACTGGTGTTTTATGTACACCTGGAAGCAGCTTCGGAAGCCTTGGAGAAGGTCATGTAAGATTTGCCCTTGTACTTCCCCATGAAGAAATTGAGAATATTTTTTCTAATCTGTAATTCACTAAAAAACATAATATACGTACAAAACCCCGTATCCTGCAAAACAGAATACGGGGTTTATATGTATCTTTGCTATTAACAATCACTGGTAATTAGCCACGGATCTTCTTAACAAGAGCAACAGCCTCTGCTGTCATATCCTTAATCTTGTCAAATTCTCCTGCCTTAATCATATCACCCTTAACCATCCATGAACCACCACAGCAGAAGATCTTATCGCATGATAAGAATTCCTCAAGGTTGGCTGTGTTGATACCACCTGTAGGCATGATTCTTACATTAGTGTAAGCTGCGCACATAGCCTTGATCATCTTAATTCCACCTGCAGCTGTAGCTGGGAAGAATTTAACTCTTGTAAGGCCTCTCTTAACAGCCTGTGCAAGCTCTGAAGGTGTAACGATACCTGGCATAACAGGAATGTTCTTAGAAATACAGTAATCAACGATTTCTGGATCAAATCCTGGGCTTACGATAACTGAAGCACCAGCTGCTACAGCTCTGTCAACCTGCTCTGTTGTAAGTACTGTACCTGCTGCAAGTACCATATCTGGATATGCTTCATGCATAAGACGGATAGATTCCTCAGCTGCTGCTGTACGGAATGTAACCTCTGCACAAGGAAGACCACCATCAACTAAAGCCTTAGCTAATGGAAGTGCATCTTTAGCATCATTCAATACTACTACTGGAATTACTCCAAGTTCTTCAAATTTGTCTGCAATATTGCTCATAATTATATAGACTCCTTTCATATTTTCCCAATCTCTGGGATAATTTTGTCCGCAAATATTCTATCACACTCTCAGCACCATTACAAGCATTATAAATGTTGTTATTCCCTCAGCAACAGCATACGCAAGCCATACTCCTGTCATTCCAAAAAGTGCTGACATTACAAAAACTGCACCTAAAATCAGCACAAATCCTCTTGCCACAGAAACAACTGCCGCTTTAAACGCATCCTCTGTTGCACTGAATGCACCGCCACCTACAATATTAATTCCCGCAAAGAATATTCCAATAAAATATAACTTAACGCCTTCTGTTGCGTAAAGCCTTAACATTTCTGAACCTTCACTGTTAAACACTGCGACAAACTGTCCTGCAAATATAAACAATATACTATACATAACCGCTGCAAGTACCAATGCTGTTGTATATCCCATTCGTTTTAACTGTTTACATCCATCCTTGTCTCCCCTGCCGAAACAACTGCTTATAAGTGGCTGACTTCCCTGTGCAACACCATTAAATACCGCAGTTGTGACAATTGCAATATTAGCCACAACTCCGTATGCAGCTACTCCAACATTACCAGCCAGCTTAAGAATTACGAAATTAAAAACAAGTGTAATAACAGCTGATGACATCTCTCCAACAAATGCCGATATACCAAGCTGGCACCCTGCCACAAGTTTTCTGACTGAAGGCTTACACACAACAAGCCTGACACTGCTTTTCTTAGAGAAGAAATGTATGCTGCATATTCCCATTCCGATAATCGGCGACAAAGCTGTTGCCAGTGCTGCACCTTCCATTCCCAGATTCATCGGGAACATGAGAATATAGTCAAATACTATATTAAACAAACTGCTAAAAAGTGTTGCACTCATAGCAATTCCCGGTGCTCCGTCATTTCTTACAAATGCATTAGTCACATAATTACACATAAACATCGGTGCAAAACACATGAATATCTTAGTGTAATTATTCCCAACTGCTACAATATGTTCATCAGCTCCTAGAACACGCATGATATCTGCCGAAAAGAATATTCCGGCAAAAACGAATATCATACTTGACAATATACACCATATTAATGCATTCCAGAAATAATCATCTGCATCTGCATCTTTTTTAATCTTACTGATTGCATATCTTATAGCTGAACCAACACCAATCATCTCACCAATTGAGAATATTATACTATATAATGGCATAACAAGATTTAATGCTGTAAGTCCGTCTGCTCCCTTTGCTATAGATATAAAATACGAGTCAGCAAGAACGTAGCATGAAAACCCTATCATTCCGAGAATATTCTGCGATACATATTTAGAAAAATTCTTTCTGTTTTCCTCCTTGCTCATCGAAATCTCCTTAATTAAATAATATAAGTTACAAAAACGGCTCCCGTTGGGAGCCGCATTTTACACACTATCATATCTCTTAGCGCAAAGCAATTACATGCCCATAATTATTTACTTAGTTCCGAAGATTCGGTCTCCGGCATCCCCAAGTCCTGGGCAGATATAAGCATCTGCATTAAGCTCTCTGTCAAGATGTCCAATGTATATCTGAACATCTGGATGTGCCTTATGAAGCTTTTCAACTCCCTCTGGGGCAGCTATGATACACATGAACTTAATCTGCTTTCCGCCAACCTTCTTTATCTGGTCAATTGCATCAACTGCCGAACCACCTGTTGCAAGCATCGGATCTGTTACAACAATAGTTCTTTCCTCAATTGGATGTGGAAGCTTGCAGTAATATGGTACCGGCTCATGTGTCTCTTCATTACGGTACATTCCAATATGTCCAACCTTAGCTGTTGGTACAAGTGAAAGTACACCAGGAACCATGCCAAGGCCTGCCCTTAAGATAGGAACAATTGCAAGCTTACGTCCTGAAATCATAGGTGTCATACAAGTCTCAATAGGTGTCTCAATCTCTACATCTTCTGTTGGAAGATCTGATAATGCCTCAAAACCTTCAAGCATAGCTATTTCTTCAACGAGCTTTCTAAATTCATTAGTTCCTGTTTTCTTATCTCTAAGAATTGAAATCTTATGCTGGATAAGTGGATGTGTAAATATTGTTATATTCTTCTCATTCTCAAAATCCATCATTATTAAGTACCTCCAAATTTTATTGTTATTTACTTATTATCTTCTGATTCTTCTTTTTCAGAGTCTGTGTTCATAACATAAACTCCACGGCTGCTGTCACCTGCTGGATTCTTACCGAATTCATAATCATTACCAGGTAATATAGCATTAAGAAGAATACCTGCTATAGCAGCGATTGCAAGTGCTGTAAGTGTTATAGATGTTCCACCGATTGTAAATGTAAGTCCACCACCGAAGCCTAAACCACATACAAATATAACACCTGCAATAATAAGGTTTCTTGACTTAGTAAGGTCAACCTTGTTCTCAACAACATTTCTTACACCGATAGCTGAAATCATACCATAAAGCATGAATGATATACCACCGATAATTGCTGTTGGCATAGTTGATATAACTGATGAAAACTTAGGTATGAATGAAAGTATAATTGCAAATACTGCTGCAATTCTGATTACTCTTGGGTCATATACCTTAGAAAGTTCAAGAACTCCTGTGTTCTCACCATATGTAGTATTAGCCGGACCTCCAATTGCACCTGCAAATGCTGTTGCAACACCATCACCAATAAGTGTTCTGTGAAGACCTGGATCTGCTAAGTAGTTTTCTTCAACTGTAGCCGAAATAGCTGACATATCTCCGATATGCTCCATCATTGTTGCAATAGCAATAGGTGCCATTACAAGGATTGCTGTTACATCAAATTTCATAAACTGGAACTTTGGAATTCCAACCCATGAAGCAGATGCAATTGATGAGAAATTAAGTATTGCTGAACCATCAGGATTATGTACGCCGCATGCATTAAGAATAAGTGCAAATACATATGAAATTACTACGCCCATAAGAATAGGAATAATCTTGAAAAGCCCCTTGCCCCATATATTGAATATAATAATTACAGCAAGTGCAACAAATGCAAGTAACCAGTTAGTTGAAGCATTTGTAATAGCTGAACCTGCAAGTGAAAGGCCAATACATATAATGATAGGTCCTGTAACTACAGGTGGAAGGAATTTCATAACTCTGTTGACTCCAACAAGCTTAATTATAAGTGCAAGTACAAAGTAAAGCATTCCGGCAACAAATATACCACCACATGCATAAGCAGCTTTATCATTAGCTGACATTCCAGCATACATACCGCTGTCAAGATTAGCTACTGTGTAGAATCCACCAAGAAATGCAAAGGAAGATCCTAAGAATGCAGGTACTTTGAATTTAGTACACAGGTGGAATATCAATGTACCAAAGCCTGCACAGAAAAGTGTTACTGATACAGACAGACCTCTGGTAAGCTCCTCACCGCAGGCAGCCTGAAAATATCCTGATACGAGAATAGGTACAAGAATAGTTGCGCCAAACATGGCAAACATATGCTGAATACCAAGAATCAGCATCTTCGCTTTACCAAGCTTTCTGGCATCACGAATAGGCTCGATTTTCTTTTGTTCCATAATACGCTCCAATCAATATATATTTTCATATTATTATAAAACATATTATGATTTAGGGCAATGAAAAAATATTCCATTTTAAACATTTCGGGGCATGAAAAGCTTTCGCTTTCCATGCCCCGAAACTCGTGTTATGGTCAAAAATTGGATTATTTCTCTTCCGCAATAGCAGCCTGTGCTGCTGCAAGTCTTGCAATAGGTACTCTGAATGGTGAGCAGCTCACATAATCAAGACCTATCTTGTGGCAGAATGCGACTGATGAAGGATCTCCACCATGCTCTCCACAGATACCTATGTGAAGATTCGGATTAACCGGTCTTCCAAGCTTTATTGTCATCTCCATAAGCTTACCTACACCATTCTGGTCAAGCTTTGCAAATGGATCATTTTCAAATATCTTAGATTCATAGTATGCATTAAGGAACTTACCAGCGTCATCTCTTGAGAATCCGAATGTCATCTGTGTAAGATCGTTAGTACCAAAGCAGAAGAAATCAGCTTCCTTAGCAATCTCATCAGCAGTAAGTGCAGCTCTTGGAATCTCAATCATAGTACCAACCTCGTATTCAAGGTCGATTCCTGCTGCCTTAATCTCTTCATCTGCTGTCTCAACAACAGTCTTCTTTACATACTTTAATTCCTTAACCTCACAGATAAGCGGAATCATAATCTCCGGCTTAACATTCCAGTCAGGATGTGCCTTCTTAACATTGATTGCAGCTCTTATAACAGCTCTTGTCTGCATCTTGGCAATCTCTGGATATGTTACTGCAAGACGGCATCCTCTGTGTCCCATCATTGGATTAAACTCATGAAGACTTGCAATAATATTCTTAATAGTCTCTACTGACTTGCCCTGTGATTCAGCTAACTTCTTAATATCTTCTTCCTCTGTAGGAACAAATTCATGAAGAGGTGGATCAAGGAATCTGATAGTTACAGGATTACCTTCAAGTGCCTCATAAAGTGCTTCGAAATCTCCCTGCTGATATGGCAGAATCTTATCCAGTGCTGCTTCTCTTTCTTCTACAGTATCAGAACATATCATCTCTCTGAATGCTGCAATTCTGTCCTCTTCAAAGAACATATGCTCAGTACGGCAAAGTCCGATACCTTCTGCTCCAAGTTCTCTTGCCTTCTTGGCATCCTTAGGAGTATCTGCATTAGTACGAACCTTTAACTTTCTGTACTTATCAGCCCACTCCATAACTCTTTCAAACTCTCCTGCAATCTTGGCATCAACCGTAGGAATCTTCCCATCATATATGTTGCCTGTTGTACCATCAATAGATATATAATCTCCTTCATGGTATTCCTTGCCTGCAAGTGTGAACTTCTTATTAGCTTCATCCATTGCAATATCACCACAGCCAGATACACAGCATGTTCCCATACCTCTTGCAACAACCGCTGCATGGCTTGTCATACCTCCTCTTACAGTAAGAATACCCTGTGAAGCCTTCATACCTGTAATATCTTCTGGCGATGTCTCAAGTCTTACAAGAACAACCTTCTCTCCTCTTGCATTCCACTCTTCTGCGTCTTCTGCTGAGAAAACAATCTTACCACATGCAGCGCCAGGAGATGCTCCAAGACCTCTTCCTGCTGGAGTTGCAGCCTTAAGTGCAGCTGCATCAAACTGAGGATGAAGAAGTGTATCAAGATTACGAGGATCAATCATTGCAACTGCTTCCTTCTCTGTTCTCATCCCCTCATCTACAAGGTCGCATGCAATCTTTAATGCTGCCTGTGCTGTTCTCTTACCATTACGTGTCTGTAACATGAACAGCTTGCCATGCTCTACTGTAAATTCCATATCCTGCATATCTCTGTAATGTTCTTCCAGAGTTGCACACACATCCTTAAACTGCTCAAATGCTTCCGGGAACTTCTCACTCATTTCCTGAATATGCATTGGGGTTCTTACTCCGGCAACAACATCTTCACCCTGTGCGTTAGTAAGGAACTCTCCAAAAAGTCCTTTAGCACCAGTTGCAGGATCTCTTGTAAATGCAACACCAGTTCCACAGTCATCCCCCATATTACCAAATGCCATAGACTGTACATTAACTGCTGTTCCCCAAGAATAAGGAATATCATTATCTCTTCTGTATACATTAGCTCTTGGGTTGTCCCATGAACGGAATACAGCTTTTATAGCTCCGTATAACTGTTCCTTAGGATCATCTGGGAAATCCTTGCCAATCTTAGACTTATATTCAGCCTTAAACTGTGTTGCAAGCTCCTTAAGATCATCCGCTGTAAGCTCTACATCAAGCTTAACCCCTCTCTCATCCTTCATCTTGTCAATAAGCTCTTCGAAATATTTCTTGCCAACTTCCATAACTACATCTGAATACATCTGGATAAATCTTCTATAACAATCCCATGCCCATCTTGGATTGCCGGATTTCTGTGCAATTACATTAACAACGTCCTCGTTAAGTCCAAGATTAAGGATTGTATCCATCATACCCGGCATAGAAGCTCTTGCTCCAGAACGAACAGAAACTAAAAGTGGATTCTCCATATCTCCAAACTTCTTGCCTGTAATCTGTTCCATCTTCTCAATATGTTCGTTAATCTGTCCCATGATCTCATCATTGATTTCTCTACCATCCTCGTAATACTGGGTACAAGCTTCTGTTGTAATTGTGAATCCCTGTGGTACAGGTAGACCGATATTAGTCATCTCTGCCAGATTCGCACCTTTACCACCGAGAAGCTCACGCATATCTGCGTTACCCTCTGTAAACAAATACACCCATTTCTTTCCCATAACAAAACCTCCATAATTTAATATTCAGTTATTTAAGTAGTATATTTCTCAGCTTGTTAAAATTATAACATAGTAATCGTTTTCGTGCAACCATAAATGTATTTATTTTAATACAATTTTATATACAAGCCTTACATTTACAGAATATGCTTAATATGGGAAAATATTCATGCTGTACTAAATAGTACAACAATAGAGCCATCACTGAAAACACAATATAAGGAGGATTTTTCTATGCCTAAAGACCCTGTTATGCTTTTAAGCTTTGTCAATACACAACTTCGAGACAATTACAATACATTAGAGGAACTGTGCAAATCTTATATGGTTTCTGAGGAAGAGATAACTGATAAGTTAAAGACAATTAATTACGAATATAATAGTGAAAAGAACCAGTTTGTTTAAAAAGCAGGTATAATATACAGACTCACTCTGCACATTACACCTGCTATATCAATTACTTATTATTTCTGTCTTGCAGCGGCTCTGGCTGTCAGCTTTCCATCTACAAGGTCAATAACAATATCATCCCCTGTATTGATATTGCCTGCAAGTATTAACTTGGCTGCCAGTGTCTCAACTGTCTTCTGGACATATCTCTTAAGCGGTCTTGCACCATACATTGGGTCAAATCCGTTTTCAACTATGAAATCCTTGGCTGCATCTGTAAGAACAATCTCAAGCTCTTTATCTGCAAGTCTCTTGTTAACATCTGCAACAAGAAGATTGATAATATTGCTGATATTATCCTTAGTAAGAGGCTTGAACATAATTATCTCATCAAGACGATTAAGGAATTCAGGTCTGAAATGATTCTTTAAATCACCCATAACAGCTTCCTCTGCCTCTGGCTTAATTGAGCCATCAGGATTGATGCCTTCAAGCAGATATGAAGAACCAATGTTACTTGTCATTATGATTATAGTGTTCTTAAAATCCACAGTTCTTCCCTGTGAATCAGTGATACGGCCATCATCAAGTACCTGTAAGAGGACATTAAATACATCTGGATGTGCTTTCTCAACTTCATCAAAAAGAACAACTGAATATGGTTTTCTTCTTACTGCTTCTGTAAGCTGTCCACCTTCATCATAACCTACATATCCTGGAGGCGCTCCGATAAGTCTGGATACTGAATACTTCTCCATATACTCGGACATATCAAGTCTTACTATATTAGATTCATCATCAAACAGACTCTCAGCAAGTGCCTTTGCAAGCTCTGTCTTACCTACACCTGTAGGTCCTAAGAACAGGAATGAACCGATTGGCTTAGTCGGGTCTTTAATACCAGCCTTAGACCTTATGATTGCCTCTGTAACCTTAGTAACACCTTCATCCTGACCGATAACTCTCTTGTGGAGCTGTTCATCAAGATTAAGAGTTTTCTGTCTTTCAGACTCACTTAACTTGCTAACCGGAATACCAGTCCATCTTGATATAATCTTGGCAATCTCTTCCTCAGTAACACTTTCATGAACAAGACTCATATCTCTATTACTTGACTTCTTCTCAGCTTCTTCCAAAGCCTTCTGTGCCTGTGGAAGTTTACCATACTGAAGTTCTGCTGCCTTATTAAGATCATATTCTCTCTTAGCCTGTGCTATCTGGGTATTAATCTGGTCAATCTCTTCCTTTAACTTGCTTACCTGGTCAACAGAAGATTTCTCGCTGTCCCATTTAGCTTTCTGGATATTGAAATCAGACCTTAATTCAGATAATTCCTTCTGTAATGCATCAAGTCTTTCCTTACTGAGGTTATCTGTCTCTTTCTTAAGAGCAGCCTCCTCAATCTCAAGCTGCATAATCTTTCTTCTCTTCTCATCAAGTTCGGCAGGCATTGAATCAAGTTCAGTCTTAATCATTGCACATGCCTCATCTACAAGGTCAATAGCCTTATCTGGCAGGAATCTGTCTGAAATATATCTGTCTGACAAAGTAGCTGCACTTACAAGTGCGCCATCTGTAATCTTAACTCCATGGAACACTTCATATCTGTCCTTAAGACCTCTAAGGATTGAGATAGTATCCTCAACTGTAGGCTCATCAACCATAACCGGCTGGAATCGTCTTTCAAGTGCCGGGTCTTTCTCAATATACTCTCTGTGCTCATCAAGAGTTGTAGCACCTATACAATGAAGTTCACCACGGGCAAGCATTGGCTTTAACATATTACCTGCATCCATAGCACCTTCTGTTTTACCTGCACCGACAATAGTGTGAATTTCATCAATAAACAGGATTATCTGACCTTCAGACTTCTTAACCTCATCAAGTACAGCCTTAAGTCTTTCCTCGAACTCACCACGATACTTTGCACCTGCAACAAGTGCGCCCATATCCAGTGCAAAAAGCTTCTTATCCTTTAAGCCTTCTGGAACATCACCTCTTACAATTCTCTGTGCAAGTCCTTCAACAACTGCTGTTTTACCAACACCTGGCTCACCAATAAGAACCGGATTGTTCTTAGTCTTACGGGAAAGAATTCTTATTACATTTCTTATTTCATTATCTCTGCCGATAACCGGATCAAGTTTTCCATCCTTGGCTCTTTCTACAAGGTCTGTAGCATATTTGCTGAGAGTATCATAAGTTGCCTCCGGATTATCCGAAGTAACACTCTGGTTACCTCTTACTGTCGCAAGGGCTGACAGGAATGATTCCCTGTTAATTCCATATGTCTTAAAAAGCTGCTTTATACCCTTGTTAGGTGCTGCAATCATCGCAAGCATAAGATGCTCAACAGAAACATATGCATCCCCCATTCTCTTTGCTTCATCTTCTGCATTTACTAAAACCTTATTAAGATCATTGCTTACATAAAGCTGTACATTTCCTGAAACCTTATTCTTCTGGCTAAGTAAAGTCTCAATATTTTTAATAAATGTGTCCTTATCAATTCCCATCTTCTCTATCAGGCTCGCGATAAGACTATCTTCTATAGTTAAGAGACTGTACAGAAAATGTTCCTGATCAATCTCCTGATTACCATAATCGTAGGCAATCTTCTCGCACTGGTTAACAGCCTCAATAGACTTCTGTGTAAACTTATTAATGTTCATACGATTACCTCCTTCTATTACAATGAATGCTTAACTTCACTGTTTATCTATTGTTTTCCTCTTACAATTGATGTTATACATCTCATTGTTAGCACTGTCAAGGGGTGAGTGCTAATGAATTTATTAAAAAAATATAAAGCCAGCAAAATACTGGCTTTACACTATAATAAATAATTAAATTATATATTTTTATCGCTTTATGTACCTTATCAATCTGATATAAGAAGCACAGAAACATCATTAACATTTGTTCCCGTAGGTCCTGTTATAATAAGCCCCTCTGTTAGTTTCAATGCATTATAAGCATCATTATTCTTAAGAACTTCAAATATATCTATTCCTTTATTCTTTAATTCTCCTGCTGTATCACCATCGCTATATCCACCTGCCGCATCCGTAGGTCCGTCTGTTCCATCGCTGCCTATACTGAATACTGCTGCATTTGACATTCCCTTAATACCTTCTGCTGCTGATAATGCAATCTCCTGATTTCTTCCGCCTTTACCATGTCCGGTAATATTAACAACAGTTTCTCCGCCTGCTATGTATGCCAGCTTCTTTCCTGACTTACAATGTGTCTTTGCTATAGATGCAAGAAAACTTCCGGCTTCTTTTGCCTGACAGCATAACTGGTCCGTAAGCATTACTGGTTCATATCCATACTTTGAACATTCCCTTGATACTGCACTGCATAATTCACGCACACTTCCATTAATAAAAGTTGTTACATTATCCAGTTTCTTCGGTGTCTCAATATCCATCAGCTTTTTTACATCTTCACTTATATTAAGATTATATTTTTCTACAATGTGCCATGCTTCTTCACATGTTGTTGTATCTGCACATGCCGGACCTGAAGCAATCATATCCAGTGGGTCACCAAGTATATCTGATAATACTATTGATAATACATGCGCCGGTTCACATAATTTTGCAAACCGTCCGCCCTTTACTTCTGATAAGCGTTTTCTTATCGTATTAATCTCAACAATATCTGCACCGCATGCAAGTAACTGATTAGTTATATCCTGCAATTCTTCTCCTGTAATCTTCGGCTTCTCAAATAAAGCACTTCCTCCACCTGAAAGAAGAAAAAGCACTGTATCATTCTTATTGAGTCCGCTTACCATCTCAATAGCTGCCTGTGTTGCTTTAAATGAATTCTCATCTGGAACAGGGTGGCCTGCCTCAAAACATTCTATTCTTTCAATCGGCTCTTTTACATGTCCATACTTCGTTATTACAATTCCTTCATTTATTCTGTCTCCCAGACAGTCACTTGCCGCCTTTGCCATCTGCCATGCGGCTTTTCCTACTGCTACAAGAATAACTTTTCCATCAAATTTCCTGTCATTAAGTGTTTTCTTAACTGCTTCATCCGGAAGAACTGCTTTAATTGCCGCATCAATTATATTGTCTGCAACCGCTCTTAATTCTTTATTCATAAGATTCTCCTTCCTGACATTATAATAACCTGTCAACAACATTTATAATTTTGTGTCTGCCAGTTTTTCATAATAATGTATAATTGCACTGTGGTCGCTGCTTCCATCTCCATTATTATGCAGATACTGCATTATTTCCTGAACCTGTGCCGTCATCGGTACTGGAGCTCCAACACTATGAGCACACTCAAGTGCATTATTCAAATCTTTAATATGTAAATCTACTCTGAATCCTGGTTCAACATTGTCCTCTATCATCATTGGAACTTTGGCATTCATAACAGTAGACCCTGCTAGTCCGCCTCTTATTGCCTCAAATACACGCTCAGGGTCTACTCCGGCTTTTTTTGCCAGAATGAAGCTTTCAGAAACTGCCTGGATATTACATGCAACAATTATCTGATTGGCAAGTTTTGTTGTATTTCCAGCTCCAAGTTCACCACATCTTGTAACTGATGAACCCATTTGTGTAAGGATCTGTTTATACTTATCAAATGTTTTCTCATCTCCACCAACCATAAATGCAACTGTTCCATCTATTGCTTTAGGTTCTCCTCCTGACACAGGTGCATCAAGCATATCAATTCCTTTTTCTTTTAATACATCACCAATATATCTGCTGTCGACAGGATTAATTGAACTCATATCTATAAAACATGTTCCTTTTTTCATATAACCCGCAATACCATTTTCCCCAAGCATTACATCCTTTACCTGAGGACTGTTTGGAAGCATTGTTATAACTACATCACTTTCCATGCCAATCTGTTTTAAATCACCACTTCTCGCACCTGCCTGTACAAGTTCATCGACATTTTCCTTATGATGGTCATTAACAATCAATGTGTATCCAGCTCTGCAAAGATTCTTTGCCATCGGTTTTCCCATTATTCCCAATCCAACAAAGCCTATAACCATATATAATCCTCCTGATATTGTTCTAAATGTATTGTTATTATAACCTTTCTTTTATATAATAATGCGGCCATACTGATAAGTCCATATAGTTCTCATAAGTATAGCCGCATTATGTAACATTTATATTATAAAATTAATGAAAGAATAAATATTTCAACCATTGCTGCAATACCCATTATTAATGTGCACACTGTCTGTGTCTTATATCCCTGTTCAGGATCCATGTCACCAAAATTAGTAACTACCCAGAAGTATGAGTCGTTAGCATGTGATACTGTCATGGCACCAGCACCTATAGCCATTACACAAAGCACTGTCTTAACAGGTGAAGCAAGTCCAAGAGCTCCAAGCAGTGGAGCAATGATACCTGCTGTAGTTGTAATTGCAACCGTCGAAGAACCCTGTGCTGTTTTTAATATTGCTGCAAGAAGGAATGGGAAGAATATTCCAACTGCTGAAAGCACTTCTGCATGCTGTGTAATAAATGCAACCATTGAGCTTGATGAAATAACCTTTCCTAATACACCACCAGCTGCTGTTACAAAAAGTATAGGACCAACTGTCTTTAATGTCTCATTGGTAATATTGTAAAAATCGGACATCTTATGTGCCGTTGCAAGCTGGATTACTCCAAATATTGTACCAACAGCAAGTGCTATAATTGGTTTTCCAAGGAACTGGCATGCTATGTCAAGTACGCCAGTCCAGCCAGCCATTGATGATATTGAACCAAGTGCCATAAGAATGATTGGTACAAGAATTGGAGCTAATGCATTAAATCCATTAGGAAGCTTTCCATACTCTGCAACTAATTCTTCATATGTCTTGGTAACCTCTCCATTGTCTGTTACTTCATCAGCACTCTTTACTCTCTTTCCAATAAACTTAGCATATACAAGACCTGCTATAAGAGGAAATATTGAACATACAACACCAAGTCCCATTACAAGTAAAAGATTATCTCCCACTCCAAGTGTATTAGCAGCTGCTATCGGACCAGGTGTTGGCGGAATAAAAACATGAGAAATATAAAGTCCTGCTGAAAGTGCTACTGTCATTGCTACACTTGAAACTGCTGTTCTTTTTACAAGTGCTTTTCTTATTGGATTAAGAATTACAAAACCACTGTCACAAAATACAGGAATTGAAACAACCCAGCCCATAAGCTCTATTGCAAGTTCTGGTCTTTTCTTTCCTACTACCTTAATTACCATATCTGCCAGCTTCAATGCTGCTCCTGTTTTTTCAAGTACCGAGCCAATCAATGCACCTAATATAATAACAATACCGATGCTGCTGAATGTACCTGAGAATCCAGCTCCTATAACTGTTGGAATTCCAGACACCTTTGTTCCGTCTGGTTTTACAGTATCAACAAATGGAATTCCTGCCATCATTGCAAGAATAAGTGATACCGCCATAATTGCTAAGAAAGGATGAACCTTAAACTTAGAGATTGCAACTATCATCACAATGATAGCCAACACAAATGCAATTATCAATGCTACTCCTGTCATAAAAACACCTCATTTCTATTTTATTATTGTACGGTTTGCACAAACCTTTGTGCTTTGTATGACACAATAATAACATGTAAAGCTTAATAGCAAAATGTTACACAGCACATAATATCATTTTTATTTTGTATTATGTAACAATAATGGTAAATCATATTTTTCATTAATTAATTCATCAGTAATTATGTATGCCAGATACAACGCTGGACTTTCTGTTGGTTTCCTGACATCAAGTCCTGTTATTTCTTTCAGTTTTGATATTCTGTATTGTAATGTATTCTTATGAATATAAAGATTGTCTGCTGCTTTCTGTATTGATCCCTGTGCATTAAAATACGCTTTCAGCAACGCAATATTCTCACATACATCATTATAATCCATATCTTTGAATACCTTCTTTAAATATTCAAGCTTAATCTCTGTCGGTACATTGCTTATTAAAAGTTCAAGACTAATATCCTCATAGCATATAATCTGTTCATGTTTTTCAGCTGCAGCCGTCCATGCCCTATGTGCTTCAACATAAGCTTCATGCATATCATAGCTTTGGGCTGAATCTATACCAATATTTAATTCAAACTTATCTTTTTCCCACACATATCCTGCCAGCTCTCCTGCAAATTTAACCACATTTTCCGTATCCATATTATCTATGATTATTATCTGTCTTGAAGCATTCCTGAAATGCATTTTATAATTATTTCTCTTTAAAAATGCATCAACATCATTTTCAAATTTTGCAATCTGAGACTGTCCCTGCTGTGAATCTTTAAGGTTGTCCAACTCATCTATGCTGGCAATAAACACTCTTCTTGGCTTATTAATATCTATTCCCAAAGCCATTCCACGGTCTTCTAAATCAGCATTCTTATATCCTCCATTTATAAGCCATTCTTCATAAAAAGCATTCCTTACACGCTTATTCATAAGCTGTCTATAGTTTGCACGACTCTCCATCAAAAGAATTTCCGTCATCTTTTTTAACAGTTTTCCTGACGTTATAACCTCTTCATATCCACCTGTCATTCCTATCACTCCTACTATTCCGCCATCAAGTTCAAGTGGAAGATTGATTCCTTTTTTTATGCCTTTTGATAAATCATCTTCATCAATATAATATTCCTCAAGATTTTCAGATATAATCTTATACGCACCATAATGAAAATCCCCTATTCTGGATTTATCACGACTTGCAATTATATGTCCTGTCTCATCCATAAGATTAATATTCTGTTTAACAAGTTTTGAAATTTCTTCAACAATCTGAGTTGCAGAATTCTTTGATATATGCATAACACGTACCTCCTCTTTGATAAGGATGTGACGGAATCCGTCACATATTCTTTCTATATATTATTGTACCATACATTTTTAATCATACAAATTTATGAATAAATCAGATATTCAGGATTCATAATATTAATTAATAATTATGAATCAAAAAGGAGTATTATATGAGTAATAATATGGATCTTGGATACGATATGTTCTGCTATCAATGTGAACAAACAGCCGGCGGAAAAGGCTGCACTAAACTCGGCGTATGCGGAAAGACACCAGAAATAGCCAATCTTCAGGATTTGCTTATATATCAGCTGAAAGGTATCAGCTTCTATGCCAGACATATTCTGGATTCAGGACTTAATGTTGACAAATCTGTTGTCAGCTTTATTGAGAATTGTCTTTTTACCACTCTTACCAATGTTAATTTCAATGTAGATGACCATGTCCATCTTCTTAAACAATCCCAGGACATCAAGAATAATCTGAAAAATATAGTAGGAACAACTGATTATATTACCCCATCTGCTGCATACGAACTGCCAGAAACTAAAGCTGATATGCTGCGTGACGCGCCAATGGCAGGTATTATGTACGACAAAACTCTGGATCCTGATATCCGCTCATTAAGACAGACTATTCTTTATGGTCTTAAAGGAATAAGCGCCTACGGTCATCAGGCAAGGGAACTTTCATACTATAGTGATAATGTTGACAATTTCTATATCATTGCACTCGAAGCAATAACAGATAACACCCTGACTGTCGAAGAACTTATCCGTCTGACTCTTAAAACAGGTGATATGGCTATTGAGATAATGAAAAAACTTGATGAAGCGAACACAACCATATATGGTAATCCATCACCACACTCGGTCAACGTTCACATTAAGAAAGGTCCCTTCATCATTGTTTCCGGTCATGACCTTAAAGACCTTGAAATGCTTCTTAAACAGACCGAAGGACTTGGCATTAATATATATACCCACGGGGAAATGCTCCCTTCCCATGGTTATGAAGGTCTAAAAAAATATAAGCATCTTGCAGGTAATTTTGGCGGCGCATGGCAGGACCAGCAGAAACAGTTTGATAATCTTCCCGGCTGTATCCTTATGACAACCAATTGTCTCATGCGTCCAAGAGACACATATAAAGACCGTATATATTCTACTAATGTTGTAGGCTGGGATGGCATAAAATATATAGAAAAGAAGCCTGACGGTGAAAAGGATTTTTCTGAAATCATAAAACAGTCTCTTGAACTTGGAGGCTTTACCGAAGAGCAGGAAGCAAAAGAAATTCTAGTAGGATTCGGACATGAAGCTGCTCTGTCTCATGCAGTTGAACTTGTTGAAGCGGTAAAATCAAAACAGATACGACATTTTTTCCTGATTGGTGGCTGTGATGGTGCAAGACCTGGCAGAAGTTATTTTACTGATTTTGCCACTATGGTTCCTGATGACTGCATGATTCTCACTCTTGCATGCGGCAAATATCGTTTCAATAAGCTTGATTTCGGCACAGTTGCCGGACTTCCAAGGCTTCTTGATATCGGACAGTGTAATGATGTATATTCTGCTATTCTTATTGCCAATGCCCTTTCAGATGCATTTGGTACAGATGTCAACGGACTTCCTTTATCTCTTATTGTTTCATGGTATGAGCAGAAGGCTGTTGCAGACCTTCTTGCCCTGTTAAGCCTTGGCATTAAGAATATTTATCTCGGTCCGACACTTCCAGCATTCTTAAGCCCTAATGTATTGCAGTACCTTGTAGACACTTTCCAGTTAAGACTTATAAGCAATCCGGAAGATGACATTAAGACATGTCTTGGACAGGCCGTTTAAATGTTTCTCCTAAAAAGGCTGCCACAAAGTGACAGCCTTACATACCTCATTAACATTCTTATAATTCCGCCAATCCGGCAAGTGCAACATATTTTTCTGATACTGTAAACCATGTAGGGAAATCTGTTATTCCTGACTGTGGCAGATTGAATATCCGCTGGAACTCCTTAACCGCTGCTGCCGTCTGCTCACCATATATTCCATCAGTACTTAGGACCGGAATAGAATTATAATACTCCCCTATAAGATTAAGCTGTTCCTGAAGCTGTCTTACCTTCTGCCCTGATGAACCTATATCAAGATTAGTTCCCGGCCATGAATAAGGAATTCCGCTTATCTGTTCTGCAGCATTAATATACACATCCTGACCATAATAATATCTTAATATATCAATCGATGAATAATTCTGATCTCCCAGATACTTGCTTCCCCACTGTGAAAGCCTGTTAGGACATGTCACTCTCTTTCCATCACAATACTGTGTAAGTATTGGCTGCTTTACATTAGGTCTTGATATGTAATTGTCAAATATATCATCTACTACCTGTGATATACTTTCGAACACATTTCTTCCATTAACCCATTTCTGGTCATATGCAGTTGATGAAGTTATTGTAAAATCATAAAATTTGTTTCTGTACCATTCTGTATATACCCGGTTTAATGTAAATGACATAATAGCAAGCACATTTGCCTCAATTGTCTGCCTCGGCCATGTTGAATATATCTCAGAGCTTGCTACATTCTTAATATAATCCTTATAAGTAACATAATAATTATCTGCCTCAGTATCTTTAGGCGGTCCGTCATGTACAACTACAATTTCAGGAACAACAACTCTGTCAAGCACAATTTCACCCGACTGACCCATAGGCTTAATCTCTTCTTCATCAATCTTAGGTGGGTAATCTCCATATAATGTGTTAACAGGTATGACTATATTATTCTGTGAATTATCCCTTGCAGACATCTTTACATTCTGAATGCTTAGCTCCCCCGAAAACATATCACTGCCTGATATATTTACATTATCAAATCCTGGCGCACTTACAGCTATGTCATACTCTGAAAATGGCTGCCTGTTCCCCGGTTCCATGCTATATTCAATTGGAGGCGTTCTTAAGTCGTTAAATATACTTATCCCGTCTCCGTCTGTACCACTTTCTCCTATTATATTATCAGGATTTCCTGTATACGACAGTCTTACAGCCGCTCCTTTAATTGGCACATTTTCTTCATTGACAACACTTACCTTCAATCGGCCTTTATCAATATTATTTTCTGGCACTTCAAATGTATGTACATATCCAACGTTCATAATCTGTCCTCTTTCTCATCTTAAGATAAATATATGTGACAGGTACGCTTATTATGTCTTTTGCATACAATAATATGATTAATGTTATCGGAGATATTATGGCTCAATATAAGATTGCTGTAGATGCCGGACACGGCGGAAGCGACTATGGTGCAACATATAATGGCAGAGCTGAGAAAGATGACAACTTAAAGCTAGCTCTCGCCGTAGGTGATATATTAGAAAAAAATGGTATTGATGTTATATACACCCGTACTACTGATGAATATGAAACACCTTTTAAAAAAGCGACTGATGCCAATGATGCTAAGGCTGATTATTTTGTTTCAATCCACAGAAATTCATCCCCTACGCCTAACCAGTACACAGGCGTGGAAACTCTTGTTTACAATAATTCCGGTATTAAATCACAGATGGCTGCCAATATCAATTCTGAGCTAGAAAAGGCTGGCTTTAAAAATCTTGGAATTACCGAACGTCCTAACCTTGTTGTACTCAAACGGACAAAAATGCCTGCCGTACTTGTAGAAGCCGGCTTCATTAACAATGATAAAGATAATGAAACATTTGATAAGAACTTTAACCAGATTGCAAATGGAATCGCAGATGGTATTCTTAAGACCCTTGGAATTAAACCAAAGACAAATAATACTACTGCACAGGCTGCTTCAGGTGAAGTCCCATCAGTGAAATCAGATTCTGCCAAATCCGCTGAAATCATGCCTGCAGCATGCGAAAAAAAGCCTGCACCTCCTGCTAAACCAGCATGTAACTGTGATGATGACCTCTCTCCTGAGCCACTTTATCGTGTTCAGGTTGGTGCCTACCGCAATAAAAGTAATGCAGACCGCATGCTTAATTCCCTGCTTATTGAAGGATTCCCGGCTTTTATCATATATGAAAACGACTATTATAAAGTTCAGGTTGGTGCTTTCAGACAGCTTTCAAACGCCATTAAAATGGAGCAGAAGCTGCGTAAATTCCGATACAACACCTATATTGTATACTCATAATTATAAAATCGGCACCAGACTGAATATTTTCAATCTGGTGCCTGATTTTAACTATAACAATCAGTTTTCTTCTGAATTTGAAACTAAATTCTTCACTTCTGCTTCTTCACTTGCAACAGCGCTCATTCCTTCCGGAAATCCAGTAAAATTTACATTCTTAGTAGTCTTTGCATCATATGTATTAGCCTTCATGACTTCTGTAAGGTCAAAGCCTGTAGTCTCTTTGATACTCTCTATAGTCTTTGCAAGTACTGATGGCACATTACCGCTGAATGTTCCCACACCATTCTCCCCAGAACCACCGTCAATAATTGTAACCTTATCAATGCTTTCAAGTGGTTTAGCTATTGCCTCAGCCATCTCTGGAAGAACTTTAATAATCATCTCTGTCATTGCTGCTTTACCATATTTCGCCATAGCTTCTGCTTTCTTCTCCATAGCTTCCGCCTCAGCAAGACCTTTGGCCTTAATACTTTCAGCATCAGCCATACCTTTTGCTTTAATGGCCTCAGCCTCAGCAATTCCCTGTGCCTTTACCGCTTCGGCTTCCTGTTCTTTTGCGAATCTGTCAGCCTCTGCCTGTGCTTTCTTAGCTTCTGCCTGCTTCTGTATTTCAAACTGCTTTGCTTCTGCTTCCTTCTGTCTCTGATAAAGCTGTGCATCAGCCTTCTGCTGTGCAGCGTATTTCTCTGCTTCTGCCTGTTTACGGATATCAGCATCAAGTGTCTTTTCCTTAACAGCAATCTCTTTTTCCCTTAATTCAATTTCCTTCTCCTGCTTTGCTATATTAGCATTTGCAGTTGTAATTTCGATTGTTTTTCTCTGTTCCTGCTGTTGGATTTCATATGCAGCATCCGCCTCAGCCTTCTTGACATCAGCAGTTTTCTTTAATTCCTGCTTTTTAATTTCGAGTTCATTATTTCTTTCTGCAATTGCTGTCTCTGCTTCAATTCTTGCATCATTAGCCTGCTTGGTTGCATTAGCCTTTGCAACAGCTATATCTCTTTCAGACTCAGCTCTTGATATCTGTGCCGACTTGCTGATACTTACAACCCTGTCAATACCAAGATTTTCAATAACATTACCCTCATCAGTAACATTCTGGACATTAAAGCTCACAATTTCAAGACCCATTCTTGCCATATCCGGTGCAGCATTCTCCTGTACCTTCTCAGCAAACATTTTTCTGTCCTGAACAATATCTTCAAGTCTCATCTGTCCTATAATTTCACGGACATTACCTTCTAACACATCCCCTACAGAATTTCTAATATAATCTTCATTCTTATTTAGGAAATTGCTGGCTGCTTTTTCAAGCATTTCTGTTGTTGAACCAACCTTAATCTTAACGGCTGAATCAATATTAACATTAATATACTCATTAGTAGGAACTGATTCCTTAGTCTTTACATCTACTGAAATCATTTTAAGTTCCAGTCTGTCGACTCTCTGTAAAAATGGTATTCTTAATGCTGATTTACCAATTACAAACTTTGGATGTTTTCTAAGACCTGAAACAATCAATGCCCTGTCTGTTGGTGCTTTAATATAACTTGCAAATATAAATATAATCAGCAAAACTATTATAATACCTATAACAATTGCTATTTCCATATTATCCCCCATATTATCTTAGTGAATCATTTTATTATTTCATTAGTAATTTAATTACCTGACAATGCTACTGAAAATAACTGCTTATAAAGATCATCGCTTATTATCTTTTTGAATACAGCAGAATTCTTGACAAACTCTGTCACAAGTGCTGTCTGCTGTGCAGATGTCATCTTGTCTACATTCACAGGCTTAGGAAAACTTGATGAAGAATACTTCATTGAGCTGAACTCTTTCTGTGAATAGTCTCCTGTAATCTTCATATTAGCTTTAACATCTTCTGTATTCATATCAATAGACATTTCATTAATATTCACATTACTTCCCGATAATGAACAATCCAGCTTCATCTTCATGTATTCATTTCCATTTTTTGCATCAACAATTACAGATGATCTGTTATCTGAATTATGTATTGTGAATTTAGTATTAAAGTTATCAGCAGCTGCTTCAATAACAACATAATCAGAAATATTATCTTTTCCTACAAAAGAAATTGCTATTTCTCCATTTGAATATTCATCAATATCAGATACATCGACTGAAACTCTTACTATTTTATCATCCTTATTAACATACATTGAAAAAGTTACAGGATCCATTCCCTGAATTGATGAAGCAATTTCTTTCTTAAGGCTGTCCTGTGTTACACCAGCAATAGTAAGCATTGACATATATGCTGATGTTGCTGAATCTGCGTATAAAGCATCAATTGCAGTATCAACACCGACCTTAATGGCATTTTCTGTAACTGTTACACTATATTCTGTAACTTCGATATCACCATTATCTGACTTATATGTAAGGCTTTCATTCTGACCGTACTGACATTCATCTGCAAATGCATCAATTCCCTTAGCTAATGCTCTGGCTGCTGCCTTTGCCGGCTCTTTATACTGTGAAAGATTACCTGAATTTAATGCTGACAGATAACCTGATATATCACTCATATCAAATGGGTAACCAAATGAAGAATCTATATCTGTATCATTAACAATCTGATTCACTGACATACTGAATGTCTCTGTAAATAATTCAGGAATCTTAAAGTACACTGTAGAACCATCTGTATAGAATGAAACTGTAAGTAACTCTGCATTACCATTCTGAAGCTTTAAATCTCCTGCAGCCTTCTGCATCGAAGTATCTGCCTGAATATCATACTTAACTGAATCAGCTTTGACATACTTGCTATATGACTCACCATTAACAGTCATGTTATCAAACTTAAATGTTCCGGAAAACTCTGTTTTGTCTGATATTGAACCAGCACCTAAATTATTAAACAAATTATCCACAGAATCTTCCAGTGATGCCCCTACATTTTTAATTGCAGTTACAGCATTCTTTGTAGGTGATAATTCTTTCTTCAGCTTAGGAAGTACAACTATAACAACTGCTGTTATTATAGCTACAAGCACAACTAATATTGCAACAACCAATGGCCATTTCTTCTTTTTCTTCTTAGGCTGTGGCTGCATAGGAGGTGCTTCCTGATATCTTGGTACATCTACATTCACTGGTGGAACTGCCCCTGACTGTGGCTGTGTTCCGAACTGTGGCTGTACCGTCTCATTAAACTGTGGCTGTGTTCCGAACTGCTGCTGTGCAACCGGCTCACTCTGTACCGTCTGTGGAGCCGGTTCGTTCTGTACAGGTGTTTCCTGTACTGGCTGTGGATTTAAAGGATTTCCACACTTTGGACAAAATTTTGCTGTCCCTGCATTATATCCGCATTTTGTGCAAAACATAACATTTCTCCCCTCTCTTGTTTTTTAATTATAGTATCAAATAAAATGTATATTTTCAATGAAAAAAATATGCCACAAACTGCTCTTTCATATCCGTTTCTGCACGATTCAAAACATAATTTACATTTTACAGTACTTTTTAAATTCGTAGCACAAATCAAAGTATGTGTGTTCCTCACTCATCTGTGTAACTTTCCATTCTGGCATCTTATCCAGATTAGGAAAATGTGCATCTGCATCATACTTATAATCAACACTCGTTATGTGTGCCACATCGCAATATGGAAGAAACTGTTCAAATACAGATTCTCCACCGATTACATATATATCCTCTGACTTATATGATGCAACCTTTTCAAGTGCCTCTTCTACTGAATGCACTACAACAGCTCCATCCTTCTTATATGACAAATCACTAGTAAGCACTACATTATATCTGTCTATAAGAGCTGTTCTGTCCGTAATCTGCTCATATGTCTTTCTTCCCATTATTGCAGCTTTTCCAGCTGTTTCCATTCGGAAAAGCTTAATATCTTCCGGAATATTAACAAGAAGATGTCCCTGTTTTCCTATTGACCAGTTCTTATCTACTGTTGCTATCAGATTCATAATTACAACTTCCCTTCTATCTCCTTAGGAACATAGGCAAGCACCTTAATTCCGTCTTCTGTGTACTCTTCACTTTCAAGCTGTCCGAACTGTCTTATAAGCTGTATCTTACCTGCTTCGCTGTAAGAAAATACTCTTTCAATTCTTATTCTGCTCTTAAGAATAATTTCCTGTAAGCACTCTTTAAATGCTTCAAGGCCATTGCCTCTTACGGCAGATATATTGTATGTGTAGTCTGCATGCAAATCCTTAGCTGCCGGCTTCTCCGGTAAAACATCACATTTATTAAACAATGTAACAACAGGCTTTCCTTCAACACCTAACTGCTTAAGTGTTGCATATACTGTTGACATCTGCTGTTCATAGTCTGGGTTGGATACATCAACAACATGCACTATAATGTCTGCATACTTTGCCTCTTCAAGAGTACTCTTGAATGCTTCAATAAGATTATGTGGAAGCTTTCTTATAAATCCGACTGTATCAGTAAGCAACACTTTCTCTCCATTAGGAAGTTCCATACTTCTTGTTGTAGGGTCAAGTGTTGCAAAAAGCTTATCCTCCGACAACACGCCCGCATCAGTAAGCTTGTTAAGAAGTGTTGATTTGCCGGCATTAGTATATCCAACTATAGCCGCAACAGATGTTGATGTCTTAGCTCTTTTGCTTCTCTGGACATCTCTGTGTTCCTTCATATCCTTAAGGTCTGCTGAGAGCTTTGATATTCTGTCCCTTATAAGTCGTCTGTCTGTCTCAATCTTTTTCTCACCGGGACCTCTTGTTCCTATTCCGCCACCAAGTCTTGACATTGATGTTCCGAAACCCGCAAGTCTTATTGAACGGTACTTTAACTGTGCCATCTCAACCTGAATCTTACCTTCACTTGATGTAGCTCTTGCCGCAAATATGTCAAGAATAACCATTGTTCTATCCATTACCTTGATTCCAAGCTCATCCTCAAGATTCTTAAACTGGGCAGGACTTAATTCGTCATCACATATAATTCCCGTAGCATCAAGCTCATCAATCATAAGTCTTAATTCTTCAATCTTACCTTTGCCAATATATGTTGCAGGGTGAAAGTTATCTCTTGTCTGAATCATTCTTCCAACTGTCTGCGCGCCTGCTGTCTTAGCAAGCTCTCCAAGCTCATCAAGAGAGCGTTCTGTATCATCATCTGTATCAAATGCTACTCCAACCAGAATAACTCTCTCGATAATCTCATCTGTCTCATAAACTGCCATATATATATTTCCTTTTACTTTTTATTTCTTTCTGATATATAGTCACTAAGATAGTCTGTTACTTCTTTCTCAGTTGCCATTGACATAACCTTATCTGTTACAAGTCCGGCTTCTTTAATTGACCAGTCTGCAATTGTCTTTCTCGTCTCTAATACCTTTCCTGTTGATACTGAAAATTCATCCAGACCAAATGATAAAAGTATCGGAGCCATTAAAGCATTTGCAGCTGCCTCACCACACATTCCGGCTTCAATACCTGCATTATGGGCACATTCTATTATCCTTCTTATAAGCCTTAATACTGCCGGATTAAATGCGGAATACAGATATGCCACATTTTCATTGCATCTGTCTACTGCAATAGTATACTGTGTAAGGTCATTAGTACCAATTGAAAAGAAATCAGCCTCCTTTGCTAATGTATCTGCCATAACAGCAGCTGCCGGAGTTTCAATCATAATGCCTGTCTGGATATTCTTATCATAATTAATTCCGTTACGGTCAAGGTCGCTGCATATCTTCTTAATCAGCTCTTTCACCTGTCTTACTTCATTAACTGATGTAATCATAGGTATCATAATTCTTATAGAGCCATATGCACTTGACCTTAGAATTGCACGAAGCTGTGTTGTAAATATATCAACTCTGTCAAGGCAGAATCTTATTGCACGGTATCCTAAAAATGGATTAGCCTCTTTGGTAAGTCCCATATAAGGAATATCCTTATCTCCACCAATATCAAGTGTTCTTATTGTAAGTGGCATGCCTTTTGTCAGCACTGCTGCCTTCTTATATTCCTCAAACTGTTCCTCCTCTGTCGGCAGCGCATTCTTATTAAGAAAGAGAAACTCTGTCCTGAAAAGTCCCACGCCTTCAGCTCCGTCCTTAACTGCCTTGGCTGCTTCATCAGCTCCACCAATATTGGCAGCAAGCATAACCTTCTTTCCATCAGCTGTCTCTGTGCTTTTATTAATAAAGGTCTTTAATTCCTCAATATGTTCTTCATATTTTTTCTTTTTCTTCTCATATATAGAAAGTGTACGCGGTGTCGGATTAATAAAAACTTCTCCATAAGCTCCATCTATTATTATAGAATCTCCATCTTTTACTTTCTGAAGTATTCCCTTCACACTAAGTACTGCCGGAATCTCAAGTGCTCTTGCAAGAATTGAAGCATGCGCCGTATCGCCACCCTTTTCAGCTATAATACCTGCAACATGTGCTATGTCCATAGAAGCTGTCATCGATGGCTTAATCTCATCTGCAACAATAACAGTATTATCCGGAAGATTAGTAAGGTCAAATGCTTTCGTTCCCTGCAATATCTGTATCATTCTTTCTCTCATATCCTGAATATCAGTAACACGCTGCTGCATATCAGGATTATCCATTGAAGAAAACAATTGAATCAGCTTATTACACACATCATCAAAAGCTGCTTCTGCACATATATGACTATTATCAATTGCAGCAACAACTTCATTCTCTGTTGTTATATCTCTTGCAAGATATATCTGATTCTTAAGCACCAGTGCATCCTTGTCAGACTCACCAAGTTTTTTCTCCAGTTCAGACAATAATTCTTCCGTCTGCTCTATAAATGTTTTTCTGGCCTCAAAGAATCTTTTCTTCTCTTCTTCGGCATTATAATGCGTTCCCCTGTTTACAACAGCACTGGCATTATAAACAATAAGAACATGTCCTATGCCAATTCCTCTTGAAGTTCCTATTCCTCTTTCCATACATATGCCCCCATTCTACTGATTAAACACATACCTTATCATGTTAACAATAGTTTCCGATGTATCTCTCGAATATATTGTCTCCCTTGCAAGCACCGGATTGTCAGTAATAATCCCATCTACGCCTTTGTTAGTCAGGTTCTTGATTGACTCTTTATTATTTACTGTCCAAGCATAAACACGCTTACCTGAATTATGAATTGCATCTATAGTTCTCTTTGATAAAAATGCAGCATTTATACTAAAGAAATCTATATTCTTCATATCATAAAAATCTCCATATGCTGCTGATAAAATATATCCAACCTTAATATTTTCATTGTATGATTTAACTGCCTGTAATGCAGAATTACTGAAAGATGTTATAACACAATCATTAACCATATTATATTTCTCTATAAGTCTTACTGTATTCTTTGCAAGAAGTTCACCATTATCTGAAGGTTTCAGCTCAATATTCAGTTTAATCTTACCCTGAGTAAATTCAAGTACCTCTTTTAACAGTGGAACATTTTCGCCTTTATACTCATCCGAAAACCACGAACCGGCATCAAGACTTTTAACTTCCCTATAAGTCATTTCAACTATATTTGCATCAATGCCGGTAGTTCTGTAAGCATTTGAATCATGCATTACAATTACCTCTCCACTTCCTGTCAGCTGTACATCCAGTTCAATGTAATCCGCCATGTCATCAATTGCTTTCTCAAAGGCAGCCATAGTATTCTCTGGCGCTTCTTTTGATGCTCCTCTGTGTGCCATAACCTTAGTTTCATGGAATATAGCAACATTTTCAAAAGGATTATTATTAAATGACATTAACAGATAGCATGAATCTGCAATAACTGCTGACGCAATAATAACACTATAGATTATCTTTCTGCGCCTTGCAGGACCTTCCTGTATATCTGTGAACTCAAATGTAATATCGTCTACATCAGTATATTTGTAATACATATGTGAAATAGCCGAAAAAGACAGTGGTATTGCTACACATACAAGAATACATTTTATAATTAGTCTTTCTGTCCTTAATGCAGACAGAAATATAGCATTTCCAAGATATGCCATATTAAGAATCTTAACACCTGCAACAAGAAATACTGATATAAGCACATAAGTTATTCCAATAATTGCAAGCATAACCAGATTATACACAACAAGTGCTGATATTGTTCCCATTGGATGCTTCTTAACCATACGGGCACTTTTCTTATATGCTTCCCTAAATCCCAGTCCTTCCATCATGCATATATTCATTGCATATATTCCAGGAATTACAATTGCGTATATAATGACAAACACAAATATAACTTCAGCTTTAATATACCAGTGATTCCTAATGATATACATTTTAATTAAGTTAGTATTAGTCTCACTGTATAAGACATTAAACCATACAGTTACATTGGAAGCCAGAATTGATATGAAGTAAAATATACTCAGACCTACATGCCTTGGCTTAAAAACATTTTTAAAAACCTTATAAGAATTATAAAATATATCAACAACAGATGCATTACATGATGTTCTCTTTGTCTCGAAACAGACTGAAAGATATGTCATCTCATAAGTGCAATAGAATACAAATATACCCACAGCAAGAAAAATTGCAAATATGACTACAGGGTGTGTCATTGCTCTCTGAATATATTCATTAGTAAGATAGTTCACTCCTGCTATCTTCATAAGAAAATTAATTGCAAATAAAACAATAGGGAATATAACAGCAAAAGCAACAAGCTTGTATGCCAGTTCAAATGTCCATACATGCCTGCTGCTGTCAATTAAAAGACTAAAATTGTTTCGTATCTTTTTAAAAATCATATAATTATCCCCGAATCAATTGTCAATAAGATGCTGCTTATCTGTGAAACATCTTAATAAACTTTCTCATCTCCGCTTTGATATCCATACTCTGCATATTAAGACTTTCCGAAAAGCTCTGCATAAAATCCGCAGTATATGAAAAGACAAGAATCATTGCCATAACACTGGCAATCCTGTAATCAATTGAGAATACAAAACGCTCCACAAATTTATTCAAAAATCCGAATATAAATACGGCAACAAAGCCCCAGGCAAGTGTTGACTGTAAGCATATGATGCCTTTGTAATTAAACTTAAGATGATCATAATTCCACCACACTTCTCCAAACAACTTTAACATAACCTGTGCTGTAAGGTACTCAAATGCTGTAGCACATATACATCCAAAAATATATAATGCAATATAATTATGCTCTATCGGCTTAAAAATATTAAAAGCAATCAGTGTTCCGAAACCATATATTACACAGAACGGCAGCTTGGCAAAGCCTCTGTTTTCCCAGTAACCAAGCTGCTTTCTGATAACCACACATTCCATACACCATCCAAGAAAGCTGTATATAAAAAACCATATAACCAGCTGGCTTATATTCATGCTTCTAAATGTTATACCCATTATATGTGACATAATGTCCCCCTCCATCATCAAATGGAAAATCCAGAACCCATTAATTAAAGAAGTTCCTCAAGAGTCTTTCTTATTGCACTGATGAAATCCTGTGTATTAAGTGTTACAGGATTCTCCATTGTTGTAATAAGTGCAAGATCCTTTGTCATCTTTCCATCTTCAATAGTTTTAATACATGCACGCTCAAGAGTATCAGCAAATTTTCCAAGCTCAGGAATGTTATCCAACTCTCCTCTTTTTCTTAAAGCGCCTGTCCATGCGAATATAGTAGCGATAGGGTTAGTAGATGTTTCTTCACCCTTAAGATGCTTATAATAATGTCTCTGTACTGTTCCGTGTGCAGCTTCATACTCATAGTATCCATTAGGTGATACAAGAACAGAAGTCATCATTGAAAGTGAACCAAATGCTGTGGCTACCATATCACTCATAACATCTCCATCATAGTTCTTACAAGCCCAGATATATCCACCCTCTGAACGGATAACTCTTGCTACTGCATCATCTATAAGTGTATAGAAATATGTTATGCCAGATTCCTCGAACTTAGTCTTATACTCAGCATCGAATATTTCCTGGAATATGTCCTTAAATGTATGGTCATACTTTTTAGAGATTGTATCCTTAGTTGCAAACCAGAGATCCTGCTTTGTCTCAAGCGCAAAATTAAAGCAGCTTCTTGCAAAGCTCTCAATAGAATCATTGAGGTTGTGCATTCCCTGTAGAACTCCTGCACCCTTGAAGTTATGAATAAGCTCTCTTGTCTCCTCACCAGCCTCGTTAGTAAATACAAGCTCTGCCTTACCAGCCTCAGAAACCTTCATCTCAGATGCCTTATATACATCACCATATGCATGTCTTGCAATTGTGATAGGCTTCTTCCATGTCTTAACATATGGCTCAATACCCTTAACGATAATAGGAGCTCTGAATACTGTACCATCAAGCATGGCTCTTATTGTTCCGTTAGGACTCTTATACATCTCTTTGAGATTATATTCTGTCATTCTTGCCGCATTAGGTGTAATTGTTGCACACTTTACTGCAACACCATACTTCTTAGTAGCTTCTGCTGAATCTATAGTTACCTGATCATTAGTCTCATTTCTATGTACAAGACCCAAATCATAGTATTCTGTGTTAAGGTCAATAAAAGGAGTGAGCAGCTCGTCCTTGATAAGCTTCCACAATACTCTTGTCATCTCATCTCCGTCCATCTCTACAAGTGGAGTTGTCATCTTAATTTTGTCCATAATATAAAGAACCTCTCTTTCTTTTCTTACCTGATTAATTATTATAATTTATTTCAAATGTTTTGTAAACAGAAACTGACTTGTATTAGCCTGATTACTTTGTTATAATTCATAAGTAAATTTTACATACTACATTTAACAATGCACTGATTGTGCAGACACAATATGGAGGTACAGATACATGTGTGGATTCGCTGGTTTTACCGGCTACTTAGCTGACGGTGATGCTGTTCTTGAACGCATGATGAATAAGATTATTCACAGAGGACCTGACAGCGCAGGTAAATACATTGATGATAAAGCGTACATGGGCTTTAGAAGACTTTCTATCATTGATCTTGATAACGGAAGCCAGCCTATGTTTAACGAGAATAAGAAGATAGTAATAACATTTAACGGTGAGATATATAATTATCAGGATTTAAGAAAAGACCTTATTGAGAAAGGTCACATATTTGCTAACAATTCAGATACCGAAGTTCTCATTCACTCATACGAGGAATATGGCAAGGACATGCTTAACAAGCTTCGTGGAATGTTTGCATTCGTAATCTGGGACAGCGAGAAAGAAACTCTTTTCGGAGCAAGAGACTTCTTCGGAATTAAGCCTTTCTACTACACAGTTGCAGACGGCAACATGATATATGGTTCAGAAATTAAAAGTATCTTAGAGCATCCTGCTTATAAGAAAGAGGTTAATCCTGTTGCACTTGAGAATTATCTCACATTCCAGTACTCAGTACTTGATGAAACATTCTTCAAAGGAATATTCAAGTTGATGCCTGGTCACTTCTTTACATTCCACAAGGGTGAGCTTAACATTGAAAGATATTGGGAGCCTACATTTGATGCTGATGAGAGCAAGTCTTTAGATGAATTTGTTGATGAAATCGACGATGTTATGCATGATTCAGTTGAACACCATAAGATTAGTGATGTTGAGGTTGGTTCATTCCTCTCAAGTGGTGTTGATTCAAGCTATGTTGCTGCTACATTTAACGGTGACAAAACATTTACTGTTGGATTTGATTATGAAAAATACAACGAGATTGACTATGCCAAAGCTTTATCTGACAAAATTAAAATTGACAACTATTCAAAGCTTGTTTCAAGTGAAGAATACTGGGCTGCAATTCCTAAAATCCAGTATCATATGGACGAGCCTTTAGCTGACCCTGCTGCGATTGCACTTTACTTTGTAAGCCAGACAGCAGCCAAGCATGTAAAGGTTGCCATGTCAGGTGAAGGTGCTGACGAGTTTTTTGGTGGATATAACATTTACAGAGAACCTCTCGATCTTGCAGAATTCCAGAAGCTCCCTAAGGGCTTAAGAAAAGGACTTGCCGGCATTGCCAATGCTATTCCATTCAAGTTCAAGGGAAAAAGCTTCTTAAACAGAGCAAGCAAGACAGTTGAAGAAAGATTCATCGGTAACGCTTTCATGTTCAATGAAAAAGAACGTGCCAGGATATTAAAGAATCCTACCGGCAAGTATGACCACAAGCAACTTACAAAGCCTTTCTATGATAAGGTTGCTGATAAGGATGATGTTACTAAGATGCAGTATATTGATATCAATTTCTGGCTGATAGGCGATATCTTACTTAAGGCTGATAAGATGAGTATGGCTCACTCTCTTGAGGTAAGAGTTCCATTCCTTGATAAGGAAGTGTTCAATGTTGCCCGTACTATTCCAACTAAGTACAAGGTTAACAAGAGTAATACCAAGTATGCCATGAGACAGGCTGCCCACAGACATCTTCCAGACATGGTTGCTGAGAAAAAGAAGCTTGGATTCCCTGTTCCTATCAGAATCTGGCTCAAGGATGAGAAATATTACAATATGATTAAAAAGGCTTTCACAAGTGAAGCTGCTGAGAAATATTTTAACACTGATGAGATTGTTAAATATCTTGATGAACACAAAGAAGGAAAGGCCGATAATTCGCGTAAGATATGGACAATTTACATGTTCCTTGTATGGTATGAAGATTTCTTCGGCAACGGAGTTAAAGAAGCCGCTTAATTTTTATAATTATAATAACAATTAACCCCTGCCGCTAATGCGACAGGGGTTTTGTTATACCTAACACATATTCTGTTAATTACTTATTAGTCTCTTCTATAAATCTTTCAAGCTGCTTCTTAGCTGCTCCGCTCTTAATAATCTCTCTTGCTTTCTCAATACCTTCCTTCATTGTAATACCATCTGAAGCAAGATATATGGCAGCTCCGGCATTAAGAAGTACCACATCTGTCTTAGGTCCTTCTGCACCTTCAAGAATATCTCTTGCAATCCTGGCATTAACTGCCGGCTCACCACCAACAAGATCTTCCTTCTTGCATCTTGTAAATCCAAAATCCTCCGGCTTTATAGTATATGATTTGAACTCATCGTTCTTGAACTCGCATACCTTTGTATCAGCACTTAAAGATATCTCATCTATGCTGTCCATTCCGTATATTGTCATAGCTCTTTTGCAGCCTAAATTATGTAATACATGTGCAAGCGGCTCAACAAGTTCCTCACTATATACACCAAAAAGCTGCATAGAAGCCCCTGCCGGATTGGCCAGAGGTCCAAGTATATTGAATAATGTACGGATTCCAATTTCCTTTCTCACACCTCCAACAAATCTCATAGCCGGATGATATTTCTGTGCAAAAAGAAAACATATATTAATATCCTTAAGAATCTGTGCCATCCTTGCAGGAGCTGCATCTATCTTAACGCCAAGAGCCTCTAAACAGTCTGCTGTACCACATTTGCTTGAAGCTGCTCTGTTACCATGCTTAGCAACCGGTATTCCAGCTGCTGATACTATGATAGAAGCTAAGGTTGATATATTGATTGAATTAGAACCATCTCCACCTGTTCCAACGATTTCAAGAACATCCATATCATTTAAGAACTTCTCACAGTGTGCTCTTAAAACTCTTGCTGCTGCTGTAATCTCGTCAATAGTCTCTCCCTTTGCTGCCAGAGCTGTAAGAAATGCTGCCTTCTGTGCATCAGTGGCTTCTCCTGTCATAATCTCTTCCATTACATCATTCATCTGCCCAGCAGTTAAATCTTCTTTCTTAACCAGCTTTGCAATAGCTTCTTTAATCATATTACCTTAGCCTCCCATAAACATATCTAAATGATAGCTTTAGTGTATTACTATAACGCCGTGCTGTCAATCCATAACAGCTTACAAAGGTTATCTGTCTCAAACACATCATCAAAAATAAAAGACTCATAAAGTGCTTCCATATTATCCTCTGAGTACTCGACCTGTCTTGAAAATATATGAACCGTATCTATTCTGTCCTCAAAACAAAACTTCTTATGCTTCTTATACCACACAAGCATATCCATCTGACGTAGTATAAGATAATTAGTAACAAACATTTTAGCTTTACCAACCACATCATAATCATATACAGCCTTTGCAAAATACCGAAACACCAGATATGTTATAAAGTTTCTGTACTCATACTCTCTTTCAAGCATTACTGTCATGAATTCTTCTTTAGTTTCCTGATACTGCTCATTATCCATATTGTCATGGAAAGTCTCTGTCATCTCAGCTAATATCTGTTCCCAGCGTGTATTAAGCACTTCCATATCCTCATACGGATACATAATACTTCTTATACATTTCCATACATCAACATCACCGAATTCATCGCTTTCTGATTCATCATTCATTTCAATAAGAATATGTTCAATATCGCTTCTTCCAAATGTATTGATATACTCTTTAAGTCCATCATAATCATCATTATTAATGTATTCCTGCATTACTGCACAATATTTTAATATAACAACAAGCTTTTCATTAATAGACATTTCCGGCATATCAAGAATCTTAAATATTTCATCTCTTGCCTTAAATATCCTGACAGCGTAAGCACTGTCATACTCATCATCCTCTGAATATTCCTCATCACACGGCTTTAATACAGTTGTAAATGTTTTGTTTTCAGAAAATATAATTCTTTCCACTTCCTCACATGCAAGCCCAATACCGCTTTCTTTGATTTCTCCATAATATTCAGAATATCTTGGAAACTGGTCACACACTACAGACAAATGCTCTGCTCCAAGTTCTTTATGAATTGTACATAATCCACACTTATCTAACAAACCGCAATGTCCATCTACGAGTTTAAAACAGTTCGAACCGTCTTCACTTTTAGTAATTGATTCTCTTATTCTGTCTCCAAGCTCGCCATCAAGACTCATATAATAATTATAAGTATCATCATCAATATCTATCTCCCAGCCGCCAACACAACAGTTGTCTTTACATTCTGAAGTTATACAGTGGAACTGGTCATAATAGAATGGAACCCTGAGTTTCATAATCCTTATCTTCTCCTTAGTCTGTAACGATATCAGCAATCTGATATCTTATAACTTTATCTACATCAGACAGCTTAACTTCTACCTGATGTCCGATTTTACCTGCACTAAACATTATAGTTTCAAAATTCTCAGCAGTCTTATGAAATGTTGTCGGAAAGAACTTCTTCATTCCTATAGGCGAACAGCCCCCATGCACATAGCCTGTAAGCGGAAGTAGTTCCTTTGATTTAATCATTTCTATTGATTTTTCTCCAACAGCCTTTGCTGCTTTCTTCAAATCCAGTTCCTTATTAACAGGAACAACAAATACATAATTCTTACCTGTCTTGCCAACTGTAACAAGTGTCTTGAAAGCCTGTGCCGGATTCTCATTAAGAACAGCAGCTATCTCATCACCGCTTAGCCCTTCTGCATCGGGGCACACATGTGTTTTATAAGGTACTTTTTTCTGGTCAAGCACTCTGCATACATTAGTCTTATCGTCTGATTTTCCCATAATTACATTCCTCTGGCAATTCTATATCTGTCTCATTCTCTCAAGTCTTTCATGAAGCTTTTTTATATGTTTCATCTCAGCTTCACTCTCCATTTTTCTATCTGAATAATAATATTCTACACTGCCTTTTTTCCCTTTATCTTTCTCAGTAAATATCCCTTTTTTCATAACAGTATTCTTAAGATTATTAGATACACCCGTATTTCCGTCAACCATCTCTAAATCATCAGGAAACAGCTTTGCAAATGAATCCTTGAAATAGTTAAAATGTGTACACCCAAGCACAAGTTCAGAATAATCATTAAGATTGTATGGAGCAAACTCACATTTTAAATAATCAGTCACATCTGAAGAATAAAAATCATCATCCTGTGCGAACCTTACAAGTTTTGGAAGTGCCACAACATCAACAACATGCTTATCATCATATTTATCTATAAGTCTTTTTAACTTTTCCCCTTTTGCTGTAACAGGTGTAGATACTACCATAACCCTTCTTCCGGTTTCAGAAGTATGTTCAACTGCAGGCTTGACTGCCGGCTCTATTCCAATTATTGGCAGCTTATACTTTTCTCTTAGATATGATATTGCTGCACTTGTTGCTGTATTACATGCAAGCACAATTGCCTGACAGCCCTTATCAATAAGAAATCCAACCGCATGATCAACAAGCTTTCTTACTTCCTCCCTTGTTTTTTCTCCATATGGAACATTATCCACATCAGCATAAAATATGTAATCAGCCTCTGGCATGGTAATCATCGCCTGATGAAGCACCGACAGACCACCTATCCCTGAGTCAAATATTCCTATCTTCATATTGCTACAATCCTCTATATTCTAATCATTATATACCTTGCAATAAACAATCATTTTATCCTTTAATATCTTAACCCTGCTCGGTCTTATCTCACCTGCAAATATCTTATCTGCGAAATCAGCAAACAGATATTTCTGTAACAATACCTTAAGTTGTTTATTCCCGGATCTTCTTATAGCTGACACAATCCAAACAGCAACAAAACACACTGGCCACACCCATACAGGAATATACTGCATAATTGTAAGTGCATATCTTCCTGCAAACGCAAATCCTATTGCACAAAATATAACAACATATACCACAGCCCATATATAAGCCTTTATCCATCCAACAGCACCAAGAACTTTAAGTCTGTTGGTTATCTTTCTATAATTTTCTGATTCTTCTGCCGTTATTGATAACTCTATTATCTCCATAAACAAGTCACACCTTTCTTAGCGATTAACAATAATTATAAGCCCTTAAGTCAAAGTATTCAAGATACTTTATTTTACGCTCTTTTTTAAGGCAAAAAAACTTTCCCCGTATACGATGAGACACAATTCATCATATACGGGGAAAACTATTATATTGGTTTCTTTTAAACAATTTGATTAATAGTCACTCAGAACATCTTCCACATGCTTAATAGAAATCTCTAAAAAATTGGATATTTCATAATCTGGAACACCATTATCATGAAGTATGAATATAAGTTCTTCCATACTCGTTCCCTTACGGCGTTCCATCATAATAAAATGTTTAACCTGAGTCTCGTCCATACCACACCTCACACCTCACATATTATTAAATTATTCCGCATCGAAACTTTTCAACATTATATCAGATACATTTCTAATAAGTCAATAGAATAGTCCTACTTACTGATTGTTCTTCCCAATAATCTTCTTTAACATATGTACCCTGTTAAATGGAAATGAAAAATAATACCCATCAACAAAATCAGTAGTCTTTGCAATTATTTCCTTTGCTATCTGAATACCCGTTTCTTCTCCCTCTTCTTTTGACATATCAGCTCTGTATCTTGAAAGAATCTCATCAGTGACATTAATACCTGTCATCTCATTTTTCATAAATGTTGCATTTCGAAGACTTACAAATGGCATTATTCCACAAAGAATCCTTGCCCCTGTCTGTTCTTTAATTTGTCTGAGTCTGTCTATATCTTCATCAGAGAATACTGGCTGCGTCATAAAAAATGTGGCTCCCGCCTCCATTTTTTTCTTAACACGTTCAAGTTCTACTTTAAAATTAACCCTGCCCTGATTAATTGCACCACCATAAATAACCGGTTTCCCGGCAAACTGTTCCTGATTCATATCACTTATTATATTCATAAGCCCAACTGAATCGAAGTTAAATACGCTCTTTACAGACGCTCTTACAACTGACGGTATGGGATCACCTGTAATAACGAGAAAATTATTGATATCATTTATATGTGCTCCCAAAAGCTGTGAACGCATTGCAATGGCATTTTTGTCACGACAGCATATATGCGGCATAACACACATTCCCGTTTCTCTTGAAACCTTTTCTGCCATAAGTATTGAATCTGCACGCGTTCTTCCTGATGGTGAATCCGGGAATGTAAGCACATCAACTCCGCTTTCCTTCATCAAAAAAGCAGCATCCATAATCTTCTCATCATCAATTCCAAGCGGAGGAGCAAGTTCTACAGCAATCAGTTTTCTTCCTTCTTTTCCTTTATAGAAAGAAACATCATTTGCAGTTTTCTTTTCTGATATCTCTTCTTCTATGGAAGCATTTTTCATATGAACAACATCAGCAGTTTTTAAAACCATCTGTCTTATATATTCAGGTGTTGTTCCACAACAGCCGCCAATAATATCAGCTCCATCCTCAGCCAGATCATGCATAATCTGTGAAAAATATGCTGCATTGTTATCATCAAATACCATTCGACCGCTTACAACCTGTGGATATCCTGCATTTGGAAGCACCGCAAAATACTTGTCATTCCTGTTAATAAGGCTCTGCACAAGCTTCTTCATATGTCCCGGACCAACTCCGCAGTTAAATCCACATGCATCAATATATGAATTTTTCTCAGCTTCTTCAATCAGCTTTCTTGCACTAAAGCCTGCACTGCTATAGCCAAACTGATTTATTGCAAACTGAGTTATAACAAATCCGTTTTCTCCTGCATTTTCAATTGCTTTATCAATAAATCCCAGTTCTGGAAATGTTTCAAAAACAAATATATCAACGCCACATTCCTTAAAAACATTAACTATATCAACATACTCTTTTTCAATATGCTCTTTTTCAATCATATTTTCACCAGGAATAGGGCCAATATCAGCTGCTACAAGCACATCTGTCCCCTTTACGGCTTCCCTTGCAATGTCAACGGCATTTTTAATATTATTTCTTACCTCATCAAATCCCGCTCCAAGACACACGGTATTACTTGCAAATGTATTAGTTCTGATAATCTTAGCACCAGCTTCAATATATTCTTTATGAATTGCCAGTACTCTGTCTGAAGCCTGTAAATTTGCCAGCTCAGGCAGGCTGCCCGTATCATACTTCTTAGCATAGTATGTTCCAAACGCACCATCTGCCACCAGTATTTCACTCTTTAATCTGTCATATAATATTCCTGCTGTTCCTGTATACTTCATGCCCAGTCCCCTTATCTTTTAACATTCAACTTAAAAAAGGAGCCACCTTATATAAGTGACTCCAAAATTGTATCATTATTAAGTTTAATTTGCACTAAAAATTAAAGGAAAATATACTTCAATATGAACAGCAATGCAAGCACGTACATAAGTGGAGTAATCTTCTTAGCCTTTCCAGCAACAAGATTAACAATAACATACGAAATAACACCAACTGCAATACCTTCTGAAATGCTGTACATAAGCGGCATACAGATAAGGCAGAGGTAAGCCGGAATACTCTCTGTTAAATCATTAAAATCAATTTCAACAACCGCACTAACCATAAGGAATCCTACAAAAATAAGTGCCGGAGCTGTTGCAAATCCAGGAATTGTAGTAAATACAGGTGCAAATATAATTGCAATAAGGAATAAGAAACCTGTTACAACTGAAGAAAGTCCTGTTCTTCCGCCTTCTGCAACACCTGATGAGCTCTCAACAAATGTTGTTGTTGTAGAAGTACCAAGGATGGCTCCTGCACTTGTTGCGATAGCATCAGCTAAAAGAGCCTGCTTAATTCTAGGAAGTCTTCCGTTCTCATCAAGCATTTTAGCCTTATTGGCAACACCGATAAGTGTTCCAAGTGTATCAAACATGTCAACAAAAAGGAATGAGCACATAATAACAATAAAATCTAATATATTAATATTAAGACCCTTAAGGTTAAAGCACTGTCCAAATGTCAGGCTGATAGCTGTGATATCAAAGCTTCTCCATGAAGGAATAAGTGAATAGAATCCTGCTGCCGCATCAACCTTATAAAGTCCTGTAAGCTGGCAGATAATACCAAGCACCCATGTTGCAACGATACCGATAAGGATAGAACCCTTAACATGCTTTACATAAAGAATAGCTATGATAAATGTACCGATAACTGCAAGTAAAGCACCTATTCCTACTGTGTTAAAATTAGTTCTGAAATTAACAACAGTAACCTTTGTTGACTCACTTGCAACAACTAGGTTAGCACCCTGAAGTCCGATAAATGCCACAAAAAGACCGATACCTACTGATACGCCCTTCTTTAATGTTGTAGGAATTGCGTTAAATATAGCTTCACGAACATTAGTAAGTGAAAGCACGATGAATACAAGTCCCTCAACAAATACAGCAAAAAGTGCTACTTTCCAGCTATATCCCATGCTTCCGCATACTGTATATGCGAAATAAGCGTTAAGTCCAAGTCCTGGAGCAAGTGCAAAAGGATAATTAGCAAGGAAAGCCATTGCAAAACAACCTATAGCAGATGCTATTGCAGTCGCCATAAGAATTGCATTAGAATCCATTCCTGATGCTGACAGGATAGATGGATTAACAGCCAGAATATAAGCCATTGTCATAAATGTTGTAATTCCAGCTACAACTTCAGTTCTTACACTGGTGTTGTTTTCCTTAAGTTTGAACAATTTGTCCATTTCAACCTCCATAATTTTATAAATATTAAAAAACACTTAATAATATTAACATATTCTTCTCAATTTTACGACAACTTTTTATTAGACATATATCTTTTCTAATAAAATCTCCCACTAAAAGAGGGAAGCACATTCAATAGCAAAATAGTACTATATCATTGTACTTTAGTTATACACCTGTGAATTGGACGTGAACACAGGTTTGGGGATACATCCATTTATGAAAAACATAAATAAAGCCATATATGCAGTTGGGAGACCTGCATATATGGCTTTATTTTATTTCTTATCTACTAATTCAGTTGTACAGAAAGGACATCTTGTTGCCTTAACAGATATCTTGCTGAAGCAGTATGGACAATCCTTTGTCGTTGGAGCCGGTTCATCTTTCTTCTTACCTAAGCTCATCATCTTGTTCATTGCTTTAACTAAAAGAAACAGAACAAATGCCATAATAAGAAAGTTAATAACTGCTGTTATGAATGAACCATAATCAAACACAACTCCTCTTATTGTAAATGTACCACCAACAGTAACGCCTTCTCCATTGGTGCCACCTGTAACCACTGCAATAAGCGGATTAATAAAACTGCTTGTAAGTGCTGTTACAATGCTCTGAAATGCAGCACCGATAATAACACCGACTGCCAGATTCATAACATTTCCTTTCAAAGCAAATTCTTTAAATTCCTGAATGAATTTTTTCATTGGGTTTTCCTCACGTATATTATTAATCTTAGAAACGATTATAGTGTCTTTAGTTTTTTCCTTATGTCCTCTACAGTTTCAACAATATAATCTGCTCCCGCTATCTCAAGCTCCTGTTCTTCTGCAAAACCATATCTTACTCCCATAGAATCAATTCCAGAAGCTTTAGCACCTAATATATCGTCTTTTCTGTCACCAATCATAATAGACTGTGACTTTGTTCCTGGCAGATTGTCAGCGTCCGCAAGTCCGGCAGCAGCAAGCCTTACAAACACTTCATCAATAACCTGGTTCTTATGTCTGCGTTCTCCACCTTCTAATTCACTTCCAACAGCAACATCAAAATACTTATCAACATTAAAGTACTCTAATATTCTTGGAACATATATTTCAGGCTTACATGTAGCAAGTGCAATTATATATCCATCACTCTTTAATCCTTCAAGCATATCTGCTATCCCGTCAAAAAGAACATTTTCATATATTCCCTTGTCAGAATATCTTTCACGGTAATAATCAACTGCCTTTAGTGCTTTTTCTTTGTCAAATCCATAAAATTTTTCAAAGCTTTCATCAAGAGGAGGACCTATGAATCTTCGAAGCATCGCCTGGTCATTTTCTTCTATTCCAAGTTTCTTAAGTGCATGCTGCACACTTTTGGTAATTCCCTCGCTTGAATCTGTAATTGTTCCATCAAGGTCAAATAATATATATCTCTTAGTCATATTTTCTCCATTATCACATTAATTCACTGTAACTTCTGATATTGTAATCGGCTATCTGACAAATATCCTGCCAGTCATCCGCTGAAGCCTCATCATATACTGCCACAACAGTAAAACCGCCACTCTTGGCTCCCTGTGCAGCCGATAACACATCTTCAAACACAATACATTCATTCACACTGCACCCTGCTTTGCCGGCTGCTTTCATATATACATCCGGAAATTTCTTTCCTCTGGATACTTCATTTGTCTGTGTAAATGCATCAAAAAAATCATATATTCCATTTCTTTTAAGGCATGGCTCAAAAAGTGCCCTGTCTGATGATGTTGCCGATACAATCTTAAAGCCATTATTATGCATTTGTTCTATAAAAGCTTTGGCATACGGCTTTAACACCACCTTGTCAGTGTATGCCTTACATGCTGCATCATACCATTCTTTCATGATTTCTTCTGTAGATTCCGGCAGATTATACTTTTCCTTAGTATATACCGAACCGGATTCAAATGTATGTGTCTTAATCTCCTGCATATATTCCTTAGATACAGGAATTCCTCTTCTGCCCAAAAAATCCATGTCAACCTTAGCCCATACCTGTGTTGAATCAAGTATAGTTCCATCAAGGTCGAATATGATACACCGGCAGTTACTAAGATCTAACATGGATAACTCCTCCAGATTTATGTACTACTTATATGAAAATCTCTTCTTTACATTAACACTATATTCATCAGTATATTTCTTGATATATTCTGAATATTTTTTATTAAGCACTGTCGATTTTATAGAATCATCATCTGCCCCATCATAAGTTCTATTAATATAATAAACAATATAGTAGCATGAATTGGCGCTGTCTTCTATAACAGTTACATCACCCTCACTTCTGTCAGATGAAACAATCCAGTCAGCACATGCTGATTCAATGTCGCTCTTCTTAACATCGCTGACTAATGATGCATCATCAGCAGCATACTTATCTTCTTCATCATTTGAATAAATTCTGCACTGAGTGGCAAATGTAGCTTCGCTTGTTACTCCTGAAGCAAATTTATCAGCCTTTGTCTTTGCTTCTGCCATATCTGATGAGTCAGAGCTTCCGGCTTTCACTGTAAATGTTCTGTACTTAAACTTATCATATGTATCTTTATTTGACTGATAATACTCATCTGCTTCCTCATCAGTTGCTGCAAGCTTCTCTGTAAGCACCTCCTGATATGCAGTGCTCTTAAGATAATCCTTTAAAAACACCTTAACCCTCTTTTCATTTGCTTTCTTTCCAAAAAGCTGTTTAAGATAATCTGAATAAGACATATCTGCTTCGCCTGCTGCATCCTTTAATTTACCAATGAATTCATCATAATCAGCAGCTTCATTATCATATTCAAATCCATTTGCATCAGCATCTTCTAATAAGGCTTTAGTCTCTTTAATAGTTGAAACTGCTGAATTAGCAAAATAATCATACCATGTATAATCTGTTGAATATTCCTGGCTCTTATCTGACTGGCTTGTCTTATATCCCATATAAGATGTGTAATAATCACCATATGTCATTGTGCCATATATAGCTGTGTTAAGATTGTTTGTCTTGGCAATTCCATAATAGAAGTCAAACTCTATCTGACTTATTTTATCATCATTAACCTCAATATAATCATTATAAATGCTATTAAGTTTAAGACCTGCTGCCGTACCGCAGCCAAGTATGATAACAGCTAAAACTGCTATGCTGACCCATTTAGTAATAAATCTTCTCTTAGCTTCTTTTCTCTCTTCTTCTTTTCGTTTCTGCATCTTACGGTCATATTTAGTAACAACCTTCTCCTTATCTGATGCCGCATTATTATCAGCCATAATGTCCTCCCTATTCATATCCGTTAATTTCTTTAATTCTGTCTAACTGTTTCATCCACTCATGCGAGCATGCATCACTCGGCATTCTTAAATCACCTCTTGGCGATACTGCAACTGAACCGACCTTAGGTCCGTCAGGCAGACACGAGCGCTTGAACTGCTGTGCAAAGAATCTCCATGTGAATGTCCTTAACCACTTATAGATAGTCTTATCATCATATTCTCCTGCAAATGCGTACTTTGCTATTCTGAATATCTTCTCAGGCTCTGCACCGAATCTTAGCATATGATACATAAAGAAATCGTGCAGCTCATAAGGTCCAACCAGATCTTCTGTCTTCTGTGCAATAGTACCATCATCCTTAGGCGGAAGCAGTTCCGGACTTACCGGAGTGTCAAGTACATCATTAAGTACTGCTGACAAATCATCATTGCCACATGTATCCGCATAAAACCGTACCAGATGTCTTACAAGTGTTTTAGGAACTGATGCATTAACTCCATACATGGACATATGGTCGCCATTATATGTTGCCCAGCCTAATGCAAGCTCCGACATATCACCTGTTCCTATTACCATTCCGTTAGTCTGGTTGGCAATATCCATAAGTATCTGTGTTCTCTCTCTTGCCTGACCGTTCTCATAAGTCACATTATGATTATTCTCATCATGTCCGATATCTTCAAAATGCTGTCTTACAGCCTTCATGATATTGATTTCCCTGAGCGAACAGCCAAGCTGCTTAGTAAGCTTGACAGCATTATTATAAGTTCTGTCTGTTGTACCAAAGCAAGGCATCGTTATACAGTGTATACCGCTTCTGTCAAAGCCGCACAGGTCAAATGCCCTTACGGTCACAAGAAGTGCCAGTGTCGAATCAAGTCCACCCGATATTCCGATTACCGCATTCCTGCAGTTAGTATGTTCCAGTCTCTTCTTGAGTCCATATGACTGGATATTAAGAATCTCTTCACATCTTGAGTCTCTCTCCTTCTTATCAGAAGGTACGAAAGGAGCTTTATCAAAATATCTTATAAGTCCTAACTCTTTATTGATAAGTCCATGAGCCTGAACTTCTGTATATGCGCTGTTCTCGTCAACTGCATAGGTTGTCATTCTTCTTCGTTCAGAGCATATTCTCTGGACATCGATATCAGCATATACCGACTCATCCGCAAACTTATGCGCCTCTGTAAGAACAGTACCATTCTCACATATAAGATTATGTGCTGAGAATACAATATCCTGAGTGGATTCTCCGCCTCCTGCACTTGAGTACACATATCCACATACAAGTCTTGCAGACTGTCCAGAAACAAGCTGTTTTCTGTAAGTGTCCTTGCCGATTGTCTCATTGCTTGCAGATGCATTAACAATAATTGTTGCACCATTCATTGCATGCTTTATGCTTGGTGGCTGTGGTGTCCACAAATCCTCGCATATCTCAACGCCAATCTTAACTTTTCTGTTATTATCAAATGTAAATAATAATTCACTTCCAAAGGGAACCTCTTCACCATCAACATCCACATATACACATTCGTTAAATCCAGGTGTAAACTGTCTTCTTTCATAGAATTCCCCATAATTAGGAAGATACATTTTAGGAACCATACCAAGAATACATCCATTCATAATACCTGCAACAACATTGTACAGTTTTCCGTTCATTTCATACGGAAGTCCGACAAAGCTTATCATCCCTGGTGTTGTTTCAGAATATTTCTTAATATCCACAAGTCCCTGAATAGCCGCATTAAGAAGTCTGTCATGTAAGAATAAATCATTACACGTATAACCTGTAATGCACATTTCTGGAAAAACAGCTATTGCAGTATCCTTCTTATGAGCCTCACTCATAAGCGACTTGATATTCTCTATATTATACTCACAGTCAGCCACTTTAATCTTCGGTGTCATGGCTGCTGCCCTTACATATCCGTCTTTCAATTTGCCCTCTCTTTCAACATATGTCTTTTCGTCAAACATTAAAATTATATCAGACTGGGTATTTATTTACAATAAAGGTCACAAAAAAGTCATTTTTCAGTGTGTAAAAATCATACACATTTTCGTTCTTTAATATCAATAGCATTTTAATAATTCATGTAATTATATATTGTATTAAAATATATTTTATGTTATTATACACTCAAGTTAAATATCACATTTAACTGTCTGGCAAGGTTTTACATTTCGCCAATTATATCCACAAAACAATATAGCAATACGAATAGAGGAGGAATTTTATGGGGAATACTGCACCTATTATGGCGGCAAAGGGAAAGATTGATTATGGTATGACTAATGATTACATGTTTCGCGCAATACTGCAAAAAAGCAGAAAAACGTTGATTGGACTGGCAAGTGCACTTCTGCATCTTAATCCTAAAGATATTAAGGAGATTGAAATAACCAATCCTATAATATTAGGTGAAAGCATTAATGCCAAAACATTTATACTTGATGTAAACATTCTGCTGAATAACAGTAGAATGCTTAATCTTGAGATGCAGGTTAATAATCTGCATAACTGGGAAAACAGGTCATTATGTTATTTATGTTCAGATTTCAGCCAGCTTAATAAAGGTGACGCATACGAGGATATTAAAGCTGTTATTAACATTGGGATTCTGGATTATACTTTATTTGAAGACGCTCCGGAATTTTATGCACAATATGAGCTGTTGAATAAGAAAACTCACAGAAGGTATAGTGACAAACTTGGTATCAGTGTGTTAGACTTAACTCAGATAGATATGGCAAGTGACGAAGATAAGGCTTATGGAATAGACACATGGGCGACTGTCTTCAAGGCTAAAACATGGGAGGAGTTGCGTATGGCTGTTCAGAGTAATGAATATATGAAAGATGCAGCAGAGACTTTGTATGAGCTTAATAGTGACGAAACAATCCGCCAGCAGTGTGAAGCACGAAGACGGGCTGAGATTGAAGAGAAACATATGCAGGATAAATTGAAAAAACTTGAAGAGGAGAAATCAGAACTGACAAAAGAAGCTCAAAAGTGGAAAGCTAAATACGAACAATTATTAGCATCCCAATCAGAAAAGAAAAATTAAGTACATAAAATAGTGCATACACATTCAACACCACGAATGTATATGCACTATTTTTATTTCACCAGTTATATTGTTGTTCATAAACAAGTGTCACGCCGCTTTCCTGCTCTTTCGGCTCATTACACCCTGTTAAAGCAGTTATCATACTTATAATAACCACCAGAGCCAATAGTCTCGCTGTCAGCTTTTTCTTTATTCCATCTTCTAACATAAAAAACCTCCACTGTCCATAAATCTATTATGAACCAGTGGAGGTTTTATTATACTTTAAATGTGCTTATTCAATTACGGCTGCACTAACCTTTATTACTCTGTGTCCAGCTAAGAGCTTATTCTCAATCTTATAGAATGCAACTACCTTAAGAGGCTTGCCATCTTTAGAAACAAACTCCTGTACATAGCTTACATATCTCTTATCTATGAACTTTTCTCTTAACTCTGTTATTACTTCCTCATACTCAACGCTTGGTACGAACTGCTTAAATACAATTCCCGCCTCAAAATCATCTTCTGTGTATCCAAGAAGCTCTGTAAATCCATCATCAATATCAATAATCTTACCGCTTCTCATCTCCATAGAAAACTGTGTAAAAGGAATTGCTTTCATTACTTCTGCCATAATTATTCTCCTTATCCGTGAAAACTACTTAGAAAGTGTTGCAAGACGCTCAGTTACCTGCTCAAGCATCTGTGTATATTTTACCAGCTTTGCCTTCTCTTCGTCAATCTTTGCCTGAGGAGCTTTTGATGTAAACCTCTCATTGTTAAGCATTCCGTTACATCTCTTGATTTCTCCCTGTAATCTGCCTTCCTCTTTCTTAAGTCTCTCTATTTCCTTGTCGATATCAACAAGCTCTGCGAAAGGAATATAGATAACAGCATCCGGTATAACTGTTGAAACAGCATCCTCTGGTATTCCAGCCTTGTCAGCCTGAACCTTAACCTCGCTTGCATATGCAAGTGTTCCAAAGAAGCCAAGTGAATTGTTAAATATGTTCTTAACATCTTCACTTGCTGTAACAACATATACAAGTGCCTTACGGCTAGGAGCAACATTCATATCTGCACGTAAGTTTCTTATATTACGGACAGCTTCCTTGATTGTCTCAATAGCCTTCTCCTCTGCTGCGAAATTATCAGTTTCATCATATACAGGCCATGAAGAAATCATGATTGACTCTTCCTCATCCTGAATATTGCAGAATATTTCTTCTGTAATGAATGGCATATATGGATGAAGCAGCTTAAGTGCATCTATAAGAACAGTTTTTAATGTCCAGATAGCTGCTGTCTTTGTCTCGTCTGCATCATTGTAAAGTCTTGGCTTAACCATCTCAATATACCAGTCACAGAATTCTTCCCAGATGAAGTCATTAAGCTTGGCAACAGCGATACCAAGTTCGTATTTTTCCATATTATCTGTAACTTCTTTGATAAGTCCATTCATCTTAGAAAGAATCCACTTATCAGCATCAGTTAAGTTAGCAGGTCTTGCATCTGTAGCCTTAATCTTGTTATCAGGATCATTCATCATGATAAATCTTGAAGCATTCCATACCTTATTAGCAAAGTTACGGCTAGCCTCAACTCTTGACCAGTAGAAACGCATATCATTACCAGGTGCATTTCCTGTAATAAGAGTGTATCTTAATGCATCTGCACCATATTTATCAATAACCTCAAGCGGATCAATACCATTTCCTAATGACTTACTCATCTTTCTTCCCTGGTCATCTCTTACAAGGCCGTGGAATAATACCTTGCCAAATGGCTTCTTGCCCATATGCTCATATCCTGAGAATATCATTCTGATTACCCAGAAGAATATAATATCATATCCTGTTACAAGCACATCTGTAGGATAGAAGTAGTCAAGTTCAGGTGTCTTATCTGGCCAACCAAGTGTTGAGAATGGCCATAATGCTGATGAGAACCATGTATCAAGTGTATCAGGATCCTGTTCAACATTAGCACTTCCACACTTAGGGCATGTGCATACCTTATCTCTTGAAACAGTCATTTCTCCACAATCCTTGCAATAGTATGCAGGAATTCTGTGTCCCCACCAAAGCTGTCTTGAAATACACCAGTCTCTGATATTGTCTGTCCAGTTATAATATGTCTTATCCATAGAAGCAGGGATAAGTTCAATATCACCATTCTTAACGCCTTCAACAGCAGGCTTGATAAGCTCGTCCATCTTAACGAACCACTGCTGCTTAATCATTGGCTCAACAGTTGTCTTACATCTGTCATGAGTACCAACATTGTGTGTATGGTCTTCAACTCTTACTAAAAGTCCAAGTGCATCAAGGTCAGCTACCATAGCCTTTCTTGCTTCATATCTGTCCATGCCTGCATACTTGCCGCCAAGATTATTAATTGTAGCATCATCATTTAAAATGTTAATCTCTGGTAAATTATGTCTCTTACCAACCTCAAAATCGTTAGGGTCATGTGCTGGAGTAATCTTAACTACACCTGTACCAAATTCCTTATCAACATAAGGGTCTGCAATAATAGGTATTGTTCTGTCTGTAAGTGGAAGTTCAACTTCCTTTCCAACAAGGTCTGTGTATCTTTCATCATCTGGATTAACAGCTAAAGCTGAATCTCCAAGTAATGTCTCTGGTCTTGTTGTTGCAATCTCAACGAATCTTCCCGGCTCACCAACTACAGGATAGTTAATATGCCAGAAATGTCCTGCCTGCTCCTCATGCTCAACTTCTGCATCTGATATAGAAGTGTTGCAGACCGGGCACCAGTTTACAATTCTTGAACCTTTGTATATAAGACCTTTCTCATAAAGCTTGATAAATACTTCCTGAACTGCCTTAGAACAGCCTTCGTCCATAGTGAATCTTTCTCTGTCCCAGTCACATGAAGAACCAATCTTCTTTAACTGGCTTGTGATAGTTCCACCATATTCTTTCTTCCATTCCCATGTTCTCTTTAAGAAGCCTTCTCTTCCAAGCTCATGCTTGTCAATTCCTTCTTCCTTAAGAGCATTAGTAACCTTAACCTCAGTTGAGATTGAAGCATGGTCAGTTCCAGGAATCCAGAGAGCTTCATAGCCCTGCATTCTCTTGAATCTGATGATAATATCCTGCATAGTGTTATCAAGCGCATGACCCATATGCAGCTTACCTGTAATATTAGGTGGTGGCATAACAATAGTAAATGGTTTCTTATCTCTGTTTACTTCTGCATGAAAATACTTCTTTTCAAGCCACTTGTGATATAATCTGTCTTCGATTTCAGACGGATTATAATTCTTTTCCAATTCCTTGCTCATTATTAATCTCCTTTTTAATATTGCATTCCGGGTTCTTTCCCAATTATGCGCTCGCTGCTCATATGCCAGAATTTCATTCTGGCATTGTCGCGGCGCTCCTCGAGAACCCATACAAAGTTCTCAGTTCGTGCAAGCACGACTGCGAACTTTCCATGACTTCTCTCATCGCTGCTCGCGCAAAAAAGCCCTTTGCAGGGCATATACTCTGCAAAGGGCGTAAATAAACTTATTAACGCGGTACCACCTTTGTTTAATTATCTTGTGATAATCCTCATTACTCCTTAACGCGGAATACGTCACAGCCTACTTAAATCAACAGTTCAGCCATGCGGCTCCAAAGCTACCTTCCATATCATTATTACCTGAACCATCTTCCAGCCAGTGAACAGTTCTCTCTGTCGGATAAGGATATGTACTCCTCTTTTTCAATGCCTTTAAATATAAAATTCTTTTCTATCTTAATATCTGACAGAAAAAAATGCAAGCATTTTATTCAGGAACTTCAATCTGCTTAATATTAAATTCATTGCCCTGAATAAGATATGTGTGCTTACTGCCACAGTTCGGACAGACTTTGGCGTATTTCACAGTCTCATAAGTTTCCCCACAGTCCTCGCAGTAAGTTATACCCGGAATTATCTCGACTTCCATCTCACAGTCCTTTACAAGTGCTTCTTTCTTGCAAGCCCACTTCCAGCAGTCTGTAAGATATTCTTCTACAACTCCTGATACTTCGCCAAGCTCAATTGTAACTTTAGATATGCTTGAAACATCATTATCTGAAGCTACTGCTTTGAGATCATCTATTATGTGAAATACTACGCCTAATTCATGCATACATTTTAGTCCTTTTTCTTTTTGAATTTAATCTTGATTGCCTGCTTTGCACCATATGGAAGAATGTACTTAAGCTTATCCTCACTTCTTCTCATTGTAGAACACTCTGGTAAGTCTCTCTGAAGATGAATAGCATCAAACTCACACTTTGTTGTACAGATACCACAGCCTACGCACTGGTTCTCATCAACGATTGTTGCACCACAGCCCAAGCATCTTGCAGTTTCTTTCTTAACCTGTTCCTCTGTGAATACACCTGCATCACTTCTGAATGACAGCTTATCAACTCCCGACTTCTTAGCTGGTCGCTGACGGCCTGTATTGTCATACTTCTCAACGCTGTAATCATCCTTATCAAGTTCAACATAATAGTTAGGATCCCTGCCTATTGTAAGTGAGCTGTGTGGCTGTACATATCTGTGAATAGATATAGCCCCCTGCTTACCTGCTGCAATAGCATCAATAGCGAATTTAGGACCTGTATATACATCACCACCGACAAAAATATCCGGCTCTGCTGTCTGATATGTAACCTTGTCAGCAACAGGATAATTACCATGCCAGAATTCAACCTTAGTACCCTCAAGAAGGTTGCCCAATTCAATTGTCTGTCCGACAGACATTATCACATTGCTGCATTCTATTGTCATAGTCTCATTCTCATCGTACTGTGGATTGAATCTTCCATCTGCATCCTTAACAGAAGTACATTTCTTAAATACGATGCCTGTAACCTTGCCATCTTCTGTAAGGATTTCTTTAGGTCCCCATCCACCAATAATATTGATACCTTCTGATTCAGCAGTCTCAATCTCTTCTGGAAGTGCTGGCATAATGTCTCTTGTCTCAAGAGATACCTGTGAAACCTTAGGTGAACCACAACGTATTGCTGTTCTGGATACATCAATGGCAACATTACCACCGCCAATGACTACTGTGTCACCTGTAAGCTTATAGCTTTCATCATCAGTTGTTATATGGAGAAGCTCAACGCCAGTCATAACTCCCTTAGCATCTTCTCCGGCAACGCCAGTCTTTCTACCGCCCTGACATCCAATTGCAACATAAAATGCTTTATAGCCCTGTTCGCGAAGCTGTGCGATTGTGATATCCTTACCTACTTCAACACCACATTTTATCTCAACACCCATAGCCCGTAATACATCTATCTCTGCCTGTACGATATTCTTCTCCATAACAAATGAAGGAATACCATATACAACCATACCGCCCGGTTCTTTATTCTTCTCGAATACAGTCACATTAGTATAGCCTTTCTCTGCAAGGTAATATGCACATGAAATACCAGCCGGACCTGCTCCTATAATCGCAACCTTCTCGTCAAAATATCCCTTAGTTGCAGGAACAACCTTTTCTGGAACATATCTTGTTTCTGCATTGATATCTAACATTGCGATATATTTCTTAACTTCATCAATAGCAATTGACTCATCAATAGTTCCCCTTGTACATGCGTCTTCACAACGCCTGTTACAGACATAACCACATATTGCAGGAAGCGGATTGTTCTTCTTAATAAGAGCGAGCGCATCCTGGTATCTTCCCTGTGCAGCCATCTTTAAATAGCCCTGTACAGCAATGTGGGCTGGACAGGCTGTCTTACATGGAGCAGTTCCTGACTCATGTGTATTGATTCTGTTCTTGTCCCTGTAGTCCTCTGACCACATGTGTCTGCCCCACTTCTGTTCTGAAGGAAGCGGCATCTTAGGATATGTAACCTCTGAGCCGTCCTTTCTGCAAAGCTTCTGTCCAAGAGACAATGCACCTGCAGGACAGTATTCAACACAGCGTCCACATGCAACACAGTTCTGCTTGTTGACATGTGCAACATATGCTGAACGTGACATATTAGGAGTATTGAAAAGCTGTGATGTCCTGAGCGCATAACAGACATTAACATTACAGTTACATATAGCAAATATCTTATCTTCACCATCAATATTAGTTATCTGGTGAACAAATCCGTTATCCTCTGCCTTCTTGAAAATCTCAAGCGCTTCTTCCTTAGTGATGTATCTTCCGCCTTTGCCAGTCTCAACGACATAATCAGCCATATCACCTACAGCAACACACCAGTCAGCAGGATCATCTGCACATCCCTCGTCAAATGTCTTTCTTGATTTACGGCATGAACATGGGCTTGCTGCATATTTGCCCTCGTATTTATCAAGCCAGTATGAAATCTTCTCAAGCGAGATGGCTTCATTACACATATCAACTTCCTTCTGTACAGGAATGACATGCATACCGATTCCGGCACCTCCTGGTGGAACCATATGTGTAAGTCCCTCAAGAGGAATACGGCTCATACGCTCAAAGAATCTTCCCATCTCAGGATGTTCCTCTAAGACAGCATCATTCATATTGGCAAATTCCGCACTTCCAGGAACAAACATAGGAAGCACATACTGTTTCTCGTGCTTTGGATTCTCCCAGTTATACTCGATTACACCATTAAAAGCCATCTTATTAAGAAGCTCCTCAAGATACTTCTCATCCATACCTGTAATCTTAACAAGTTCAGGAAGTGTCTTTGGCTTACGCACTCCCATCTTTAATGCAACCTCAGCCATCTCATCAGTACAGATTGCTGCAAGTCCCCAGTACTCAGGGTCATCTGCTGTGAGCTTCTCCAATCCAAGCTTTATTGCTGCCCTGTCAGTAACCATCTTTCCAAGTTTAAGGATTGGTTCCCTTACAGGAAGCTCAGGATGTGGATTCTTAAATTCAACATTCTTGGTATTCTCTGCCATAAATCATCCTCCGTTATTCTTTCCTCTGGCAAATGCCGGATTCTTTATTAACTGCACAATAAGCGGAATAACCATCAGAACCCATACTATAGGCTCTGAAACTATAACACCCCAGTATCCAATTAATGGAACAAGTGTAAATGTTATAACAACCTTTCCTGCAAGCTCAATCCCGCTTGATATGATAGGCGTAAGCCTGTCACCTATTCCCTGCAGTGAATTTCTTATGATAGTTATCATCGCTGTCACAAAATAAAGCAACGAGTCAACTCTTAAATACAGCGTTGCTGTATCTATTACATTTTTGTTATCCGAACTTATAAGCATTTTAACAAATGCAGGAACTATCGTATAAGATGTGATTACACATAACACACACCATACCCATCCCATAAGAATAGATGTTAATATGCCCTTTCTTATTCTTTCATACTTTCCTGCTCCAAGATTCTGTCCACAAAAGGTTGCCATCGTAGTTCCCAGCACACCGAACATCATCATGAAAAGCTCTGATAATCTTCTTGCAGTAGTATGGGCAAGAATTATATCCTGTCCAAATGAATTGATTGCACTCTGCAATGTAACAGAGCCAATTGATACAAGACTGCTCATAAAGCCCATGGAACAGCCTGTTGACATAAGTTTTCCACACAGACTGGCATCACTCTTAAAATCTTTCTTTTCAATCCACAGTATGTTGTATCTTTTAAGTGAATATATAAGACACGCGATAAGTGCTATGAGCTGTGAAAGCACTGTTGCCACTGCAGCACCTCTTACCCCCATTGGAATAACCTTAAGGAAAAATAAGTCTCCACCAATGTTAAGCACTACTGATATTCCTAAAAAAATAAGCGGAGTAAATGAATCTCCTATCGACCTTAACAGGGCTGCACAGACATTGTAAAGCATAAGTATTGTCATGCCTGCAAATATTATAAATATATAATCATAGGCTTCATTTAACAAATCCTCTGGTGTATTAAGTACTTTCAGAAGAGGTCGTAAAAATATCAGCACAACCACTGTCAGACCTGCTGATATCATAATTCCATATTTGAACGAACCTGCAACTGTCCTCTTAAAATTAGCTGTATCTCCTGCCCCAAAAAACTGTGCAGCAATAACAGCAAATCCATTAGTCAGTCCCTGTAAAAAGCCTATAACAAGGGTGTTCACTGAGTTAGTAGACCCTACAGCCGCCAGTGAACTTTCTCCTAATACATACCCTATAATCTTGGTATCCACAAGATTATAAGTCATCTGAAGCAGTGAGCCTATAAAAACCGGTAATGCAAACCAGAATATAAGCTTAGTTATACTTCCCTTAGTTAAATCTTTCATACAAATATTCCTATATAGTTCTTAATTCTGCCCAATTAATCCACTGATAAAAATGCATCCATCTCTTCAGCAACTTCATCAAAAGTCTGGTTATAAACAGCTGCAAATTCACCATACAAAAGCTTCCTTGCCGCAAGCAGCATCCTGCTGTCTGCTGATTTCATCTTTCTTAAATCCTTAGCTCTTTCATTCTTAATGACATATAATGCACGAATCAGATGCATAAGCTTTAAAGCATCCTGAGATTTCATATGTTCATCATACTGCATAGGTGTAACCTTTTCTGAAAGTTCTCCATCTTTCTTACAATTTCTGGCTCTTTCCTTTAACTTGTCACATTCCTTAACAGTCATAATGCTTCTTATCATAACCTTGTTGCTGTCAACGGGTGAATATATAATTCCCTTGCTGTCAAATACCGGCTGAAGAAAATAATAATCCCCTGATATTCCCTTAATAGGGGGTGTATCAATATTTTCAACCTCACACACTCCAACAACTCCGTACACTACCTTATCACCAATCTCAAACATGCTCTCCGTACTTCCTTCCAATTCTTCGTTAAATCCGTATCAATTATTAATATTATATTACATTTCTAAGATTTTTTCAAAGTATATTTTTACTGGAAATTCGAAACAAAATCTATCTGTCATATGACATAATAAATAAAAAACGCCGTTTCAATGAATCACTCATCAAAACGACGTTCAAATATCAATCTGGTTATTAATTAGAATAAATCTACTCTTCCTGCAACCTTTCCATCAGCAACATAATAGCATGCTCCATCCTGTGGCTTTATGTATAACTTAATATCCTTAGCTGCTACCTTCTGTGCCTTAAGATCAGCTTCAACTCTCTTTAAAACAGCATCCATATCTGTCTGCTCATCGTTGTACTGGATAAACGTCTCAGTCTTAACTTCTTTCTTTGCAACAGCCTTCTTAGCTGTAGTCTTAACGGCTGTCTTCTTAGCTGACACTTTCTTTGTTGTAGCCTTAGCTGCTTCCTTAACAGTCTCTTTAGCTTCTTCAACCTTAGTCTCAGCCTTAACTGCTGCTGTCTCAACTGCCTTCTTGGCTGTCTCTGTCTTAGCTGCCGCTTTTTTAGCAGTCTTCTTAACAGTTGTCTTAGCTTCTGCTGCCTTTACATCTGCTGTCTTTACAGCACCACCAAATACATTGCCATCCTTTTTTTCATTGTTTGCCATGTTTCCATCCTCCTTAATAAAAATACTACTCTCCAATAAGAAACTTCTTGATTGTTTCTACAGCTTTATCTGCATCATTGCCTTCTGCTGAAATAGTAACAGACATTCCGTCTCTTAATCCAAATGCCATAATCCCCATTAAGCTTTTAGCATTAATATTCTTGCCTTCTGATGAAATATCAATATGACTCTCAAACTGACAAGCAGTCTGAACAAGCTCAGCAATTGGATTCTTATGTACTTTATCAATGTTAGCAACGTTGATTGTCTCAGTCATTACAAATTACACCTTACTTTCGTTTAATTTCAGTTACTTTTGTAAATATACCCTAATAGTAAATATAAGTCAACATCTGCTTTCGCAATTTAATTAATAAACAGCCCTCATTTGATTGTAAGATTTATTGATTTATCTTCATAACCCTCATTATAAAGTTCTCTCATCTGCTCATCAAATATATCAGAAGGTTCATAATCACACAACAAAAGAATCAATTTTTTTATCTGTTCATTTTCAGAAGATAGTTTTTTATACTGTGGTTCTATTTTGTTTTTCAATTCCACAAGATTAGCAGCATTTTCCTCCTTAGGAATTGCCAACGCCCCTGACACAACTCCAAGAGCATAGGCACATTCATAATTGCCAGTCATTCTTGCATTAGAAAATTCACATTTGCGCGCAAGCGCTTGCTTAGCTAATATCGGTACCATCAGGCATTAAGCTCCTTCTTAAATGTTGCAACATAATCTGTGGCAGCTTCCTCTGAATAATTATTAGCTTCAAGAAGCTTGATAAAATGTGAACCAACGATTGCACCATCAATAATATCTTCAAGCGGTGCAACATCTGCTGCTGTTCTTATTCCGAATCCCATCATAACAGGAATCTTAGATTCTTTCTTAACTTCTGTAAGATATTCTCTTATCTGTGAATGGAAGTTAGCTCCCTTTCCTGTAACACCCATCTGTGAAACGCAGTATACAAAACCTCTTGCGTTCTCTAAAAGCATTGGAATCCTGCCCTTAGATACCGGAGATACAAGCTGGATAAGAATTGGCGACTTCTCGTTCTTTGCAAGGACATCCTTAATCTCGCCCTGCTCCTCGAATGGAAGGTCAGGTATGATAAGTCCGTCAACACCATTTTCAATACATTTATTCACGAAGTTCTCAACTCCATAATGATATACAGTATTATAGTAAAGCATGAATACAACAGGGCTGTTAAGACCAGCTTTTCTTACCTTACCCATCATTGTAAATATGCCTTCAAGTGAAGCTCCATTCTGTATTGCTTTGAAAGATGCATCCTGAATTACAGGGCCATCTGCAATAGGATCTGAGAAAGGAACACCTATTTCCATAATATCGATTCCTGCCTTCTCCTGTGCAAACATAATCTTCTTAGTTGTATCGTAATCCGGAAGTCCTGCTGTTGTATATGTAATAAATGCTTTCTTGCCCTCTTCCTTAAGTGCTGCTAGTCTTTCTTCTATTCTATTCATTACTTGTTAGTCTCCTCTCCGTTAAGATATTTCTGAACTGTATTAACATCCTTATCACCACGGCCTGAAAGACACATGATAATTGTCTTACCCTTATATTCACCCTGTGCCATCTTGAACACATGTGCAAGTGCATGAGCACTTTCAATTGCCGGAATAATTCCTTCCATTCTGCAAAGTTCCATAAGTGCATCCATACATTCTTTATCTGTTACAGAAACATATTTTGCTCTTCCAGAATCTCTTAAATAAGCATGTTCCGGACCAACACCCGGATAATCAAGACCAGCTGAGATTGAATGTGCAAGCTGGATATTACCGATTTCATCCTGTAAAAGATATGTCTTCATTCCGTGAAGGACACCAACCTGTCCGAGTGCCATTGCTGATGCATGCTTTCCAGTCTCAATGCCAAGACCTCCTGCCTCAACACCGATAAGGTCAACATCCTTATCATTGATGAAATCAGCAAACATTCCGATTGAATTAGAGCCACCGCCAACACAGGCAACAACTGCGTCAGGAAGCTTTCCTGTCTTCTCAAGAATCTGCTTTCTTGCCTCAGTACTGATAATTCTCTGGAATTCCTTAACCATCTTAGGATATGGATGTGGTCCTACAGCAGAACCAATGATGTAAAATGTATCCTCTGCCTTTTCAGCCCATGTTCTGATTGCTTCATTAGTAGCATCCTTTAATGTTGCACTTCCTGTTGTTACAGGCTGCACCTTAGCTCCAAGCATTTCCATTCTGAATACATTAAGTTTCTGTCTCTCGATATCCTCAGCACCCATGAAAACTGTACACTCCATATCAAAAAGTGCTGCGCCTGTAGCTGTTGCAACGCCATGCTGTCCGGCACCTGTCTCAGCGATAACCTTAGTCTTGCCCATTCTCTTTGCAAGAAGAATCTGACCGATAACATTATTAATCTTATGTGCTCCTGTATGGTTCAAATCTTCTCTCTTAAGATATATTTCAGCACCATATTTTTCGCTTATTCTTTCAGCATAGTAAAGAGGTGTTTCCCTTCCAACATACTCTTTAAGATAGTACATATAATCTTTAATAAACTGTGGATCATTAATTGCCTCATCAAATGCTTTCTCAAGCTCTGCCAGAGTATTCATAAGTGACTCTGAAACATACTGTCCTCCAAACTGTCCATAATACTTGCTTTCTGCCATTTTCTCTTTACCTCTTTTTCTTAATATTTTGCATTCTGTATAAATGCTTTAACTTTACTCTCATCTTTTCCTTTAACGGACACATCATCATATTCAACGCCCGAACTTATATCAACAACATCAGACCTTACTGCTTCTATCGCAGCTTTTACATTGTCTGGTGTAAGTCCTCCTGCAAGGAATAATTTTTTATTACCGCAGTCCGCTTTTTTAAGACTTTCCCAGTCGAATGTCTTACCGCTCCCCGGAACTCCCGCATCAAAAAGCAGTCCATATATTTTATCCAGACTTCGCCATCGCTTAGTCTCCAGATATATATCTTCTTCTGACTGATGCTTAATGTTAACGGCTCTTATAATCCTGACACTGCATGCATTATACACATCATCACTTAATTCACCGTGAATCTGTATATAATCAAATCCTGCATTCTGTATTGCTTCAAGCTGTGATACATTGGGGGACACAACAACAGCAACGCTCTTGATGTCCGATTTCTTCAATTGTGCAACAAGCACCGATGCCAGATTAATGTCAATATTGCGTTTGCTTTTTGGATAATATAGTACCATACCTGCATAATCTGCACCATATTTTTCTATAATGTGTACATCATCCATACTTGTAAGTCCGCATATCTTAACCTGTACTAAAGAATCATTTTCTTTCAGCATTATATACCTCTTTAAACTCTGATATTAATTCTTCCGGCTTCGGTGCTTCCATAAGCACTGTTCCTATAAGAAGTGCATCTGCTCCACTCTTTGCCAGCACCTTAATATCGTCTGTATCCGCAACACCGCTTTCTGATACAAGCAGTTTTCCAGCTTTTCTCATCTCTGGTGTAACCATATCTGCAAGTTTTTTCGTAGTATCAAGGTCAACATCAAATGTCTTAAGATTACGGTTGTTAATTCCTATAATCTTCACATCAAGATTCAGCATTCTCTGCATTTCCTCTTCGTTATGAACCTCGCATAAAACATCAAGTCCTAAACTGTAAGCAAGGTCATATAGTTCTTTAAATCTACTGTCATCAAGAATAGCAGCAATGAGAAGAACTGCATCCGCTCCTATTACCTTTGCTTCATACACCTGATATGGATCAATTATGAAATCCTTTCTGATAATCGGAAGGTCTGTCATCTGTCTTATCTGCTTAAGATATTCTGTACTTCCCTTAAAATGGTCTTCCTCTGTAAGACATGAAATAGCATCTGCGCTTTCGCCGTACTGTTTTATTCTTTCTTCCAGAGTAATCTTATTGTTCATATTACCATGACTTGGTGATGCTTTCTTGAACTCACTTATAATTGAAAGACCGTCCTTTGCTAGTGCATCATAGAAGCTGTGTGACACTCTATGGCTCTCAATCGCAAGTCTTGTCATCTCTTCTTCGCTGATTCTTTTCTTGTGTTCTGGAAGTCTTTTTAACTTATCCTCTACAATAACATCTAATATCATTAAATCACCCCATTAACGAAATTCTCAATCATTCTCTTGCCATGCTCTGTATATATTGACTCCGGATGGAACTGCAATCCGACCACCGGATAATCCTTATGTTTTACAGCCATTATTTCTCCATCCTGTGTCTTGGCAATAATCTCCAGGCAGTCTGGCAAAGTCTCTTCAATTATAGCGAGTGAATGATATCTTGCAACCTTTACTGGTGAATCAAGTCCGGTAAATATTCCTGTTCCATCATGGTATATTTCAGACTGTTTACCATGCATGATACATTTTGCATAAGAAACAGTCGCGCCAAATGCTTCTCCTATGCACTGATGTCCCAAACATATACCAAGTATCGGCTTCTTTCCTGTAAACTGCTTTATTACATCAACACATATTCCAGCATCTTTAGGGCTCTTAGGGCCAGGAGATACAACTATTGATTCAGGGTCAAGCTCCTCTATCTCCTCAATTGTTATCTTATCGTTTCTTACAACCTTAATATCACTGTTAAATATTCCAATAAACTGATACAGGTTATATGTAAATGAATCATAATTATCAATCAGCAGAATCATAAATGTTCCTCCTTAACAAGTGTCTTTGCAAGTGCCATTACTTTATTGCAGCACTCCTGATATTCCATCTCAGGCTTTGAATCAGCAACAATTCCTGCACCTGCCTGAAGATATACCTTATCGCCTTTCTTAATCATAGTCCTGATTGTAATGCAGAAGTTCATATTACCGCCAAAATCAAGGTATCCTGTAGCTCCTCCATACAGGCCTCTTCTTACTGTCTCAAGCTCATCTATGATTTCCATTGCTCTTATCTTAGGTGCGCCGCTTAATGTGCCTGCTGGAAGGAATGATGATACGAGGTCAAGTGGATGATATTCTCCATTCTTTCTTCCCTCAACAAGTGAAACAATATGCATAACATGTGAATATCTCTGGATGTTCATGAACTGGTCAACCTTGACTGTTCCTATCTCACTTATCCTACCCATATCATTACGTGCAAGGTCAACTAACATCACATGCTCTGCTCTCTCTTTCTCATCTGCAAGAAGTTCTTCCTCTAAAGCAATATCCTGTTCCTTTGTTGCTCCTCTTTTTCTTGTGCCCGCTATAGGACATGTATATACTTTATTGTCTGACTGCTTTACAATCATTTCCGGTGAACTTCCGATTATCTCAAAATCTCCGAAATTAAAGTAATACATATATGGTGAAGGATTAAGTTCTCTTAATTTTTCATAGAGATTAAAACCGCTCTGTCCCGTCTTTATTGTCCATCTCTGTGAAAGAACAGTCTGGAATATATGACCTTCTTTTATGTAATTCTTAATCTTATTAACCTTCTTGCTATATTGTTCAAGCGTGTCCGATTTTTTCAATATTACACCATCAAGTGACATATCAGGCTTATCATCCTTAAACTTATCTACACCCTCTCTTGCAGTCTTTATAAGCTCCTCCGCTTCCTTTAAAGCCTTAATCCTGCCTTCCTCTGAATCCTCTCCAAGTACTACTGCTGTGAATGTTTCTGCTGTATGATTGATAGCAATGAACTTGTCTGCAAGCATAAGCTGTATTGTCTCAATTCCTATTTCATCAGGATTATCATCAGGAAGGACTTCTGTGTATCTTATATAATCATATCCAAGGCTTCCAACAAGACCTCCGATGAAATCAAGTTCTCCCGGATCCTTTACTATCTCGAATTCATCAAAGTACTCTTTAAGTCTTATAAGAGGATTGCCCTCTCTTACCTCTCTGCTTCCATCTTTTCTTGTAATAACAAGGCTGTCCTTATCTGATTGGATTATCTCATTCGGTTCAACTCCCATAAAAGTATACTGTCCGCTTTCCTTGTCAGTTCCTTCAAGAAGAAATCCCTTCTTTTCAATTCCAAGTCCTTTGTATAGTTCAATAGCTTTCTCATTAACGATACTTACCGTCTTCTTATAAGCTCTTAATCTTCGTTTCATAGTTCCTCCCTATCCTTCGTTGTTCATTACTGGCGTCTGCTGCTTACATGCTTTTTTGTAAGCCAGGTCTTTCCGTGCCTTCGGCACTCCCAAGCCCTGGTAATTCACAACTCACGGACTTCGTCCTTCGTTGTTCATTACTGGCGCTCGTCATATGAACAAGAATTAAAGCAAGCTTTATTCTTGTTCGCATGACTCGCTGCTTACAAAAAATGTCCCTGACAGTAACCTGTATATTGCAGATTCCTGTCAGGGACGAATTACCGTGGTGCCACCCTTATTTATGAACATACTTGTAATATTAATAAAAAAGGTGACACTCCTTACCGGATATGCCACCTGTATGCTCAACTCATTATCAGATACAATTAATATATCCTTCCCCTGTAACGCGAGGCCACGTCGTAAACTACTGCTAATTCATCTACGCATCTCACAAACCCATTCCTTACGGCTCTCCATGCTGACATTCCACCACCGCCAGCTCTCTGTGATGTACCTTCCGAAAGTACTCTTTTGATCATCGACTTTAAATATTTAACTGCCACCTATAATAGCACTATGTTTATCTGCCGTCAAGCACAAAAGCTTAAAATTTCCTGGTATTAACAATTGTCTGAACCAGATATACTATGTATAAAACAGCTGCCACAAAAATAAGAACCGTTGTTGCATTTGTAAGTACCAGTATAATAACATTCACAGCAAGAAGAATAACTACTCCTAAAAATGTTTTTCCGATTGTTCTTTTAAATACTTTAACGCTTACAATATATACCATAACAACGATTATCATAATAATCAAACTCAGAATCGAAAGTGTTCTCCAAAAAACATCAAATTCTTCCTGTGTGGTCTGCTGAATCCTTGCAATTCCACTCTGAATAAAAAACATATATAGGTTTATTACCAGCAAAATTAATGTTACTATTTCTAACAGCATATTCTTTATAACTTTCATTTCTTAATTCCTCCATATTATATACTCACAATTTAAGTTCACTCTCAATTGACACTTACATAAGCCTTTCCAATGCCAATAACATTATGTAAAAGCCAACAAGTGCAAACCACACAATACTCAGAATCATATATATGGTCTGTTCATTTCCCATAACTCCATTATATGGATTATCTTTGTTAACACGTATGGTATAAACAGAACCCCTTTCATGATACATCGAAAATATATTCTTTTTTACACGGCAAACATAATTATGCCCTTTGTATCCATAAATAAACTCAGAAGCGTATTGATATTTATAGCCATTGCCATTTGCAACTCCTTTAGTTTTATAGAAATGCTTTTTTATGTATAAAAATCGGGCAAAAAAAACGAGATCCATCATAATACCTATAACTAGTGCTTCCATTTTCTACACCTCATATTTCATGTTATTTGACAGAGTTAGATGCAATGTGTTCGCTTGCTTTCTAATATATTTAATGCTGTTATTTGTATTTTCTCTAACTTCCTCAGAGTTGTTAAATAAATTCTTCAATTTTTCTTTCCCCCTATGGTATTTTTGAAGCCTGAATTTAAAACAAAAAAGGCTGCACTAAGAAATTTTTAAAAGATTTCTTAATGCAACCGAACTATCATAGTATTAGAGACTTATGCTTATGTGAATCTCTCAACTGAAAATAGTGTTTTTCAGCTTTATACCTCTAGACTTCTGGTTTTGCGTCCTTATATTTCTATAAGTTTGCCATATTTACTTTTTTAATATATATTAATTTATATCACCTGTAAACTGCTATTATTGAGATTGATTTGTATCTCTACTGAATTTTATCTTATTTCTTGCTAAAAGCCTACTCACTCACTTGAATTTCTATCTTGCGTAGGTCTTTTCCAAACTTCACATATTCTGGCACAGTTCTCAGCCTATCCCAGCCCAGCTCTCTACATATCATAACACAGCTTTAAGCCCCAAAGTACTCTCCAGCTTAAAACCCATCCTACAATATCTCTGCAAGCTCTGCAAAGCTCTCTATCTTAGCAACATAGCAGTCTTTGGATACGTCTCCAAATCCATACTCAGCATATATAAAATCTATGCCCGCATCTTTGGCAGACTTTGCATCGCCTGCTGTATCACCGACATACACAGGGTTCTTTAAGTTGTTTCTTTCTATAAGTATCTTATTAGACTCGCTCTTTGGCAGAAATGTCCTTCCCCAACATTCAGTATCTTTGAAGAAATCGGACATAAGGTGTGCTGTAAGAAAACTTTCAATATAACCATCCTGACAATTACTCACAATGTACAATGGATATTTCTTGCTTAATGTATAAAGAGTTTCTGCAAGCTGTGGATAAAGAATTCCACCTCTTTCTGCAAGATATCCATTCTCAAATGTACACAGCTCGTCCATAAGTGCATTTCTTACCTGCTCCTGTTCTTGTGGAAACAGCTTTGCAGCTATGTCGTACATCGGAAGTCCCATACAGTCATTAAGGTCAGCTTCCACTATTGGTGTTCTGTGAATCTCTTCATGACGAGAAAGTATTATATTCCACGCCTCACATATTGGCTTTCTTGTATCCCACATAGTACCGTCAAGGTCAAATATTATTCCATCATAAGATTTATTAAGCATTGTCAGCCTCCAGATCTTTATCTAATTCATCAAGCAATGTCTTTAACTGTGTTTCCTGTGTTATATCATAAACAATTGAAAAGCAGTCTCTTGCCAGACGGTAATCTTTATCATTCATCATAAGTTCACCGACTCTGTATATAATTCCTATTGTCTTAGAGTCAGGTCCTGGTTCCACCTCATTCTTATCAAGTATTTCCTGCATCTGTTTAACAGAATATTCCGGTGTCTTGTCATTTAATGCCTGCTCAAGATATTTAAGCTCATTATCTGCATTGTCTGTCTTATAATATATATTGCTATATGTGTAGCACACTCTTGCCGCCTCAGTATTATACCTTGCAACATAATAAAATCCCATATTTCTGTAATATCTTGCCATCGTTGCGCGGCTGCAGCAGAATCTGTATGCCTGCTTTGTAACATCAAGATATCTCGACAGCATATTAAGATTCTTATAACATTCTGCAAGCCCAAGATATGAATCAAGGTCAACAGGATTCCAGCATATAGCCTTCTTAAATGCATCCTCAGCTCTGCGAAACTTCGATAACTTTAGGCACAGACTGCCATAAGTCCTGTAGTACTCTCCAACCGGCAGTTCTGTACACAGCACATCCGTTTCCGGTTCAAAATAACATGCGTACACATAATATTCCATAACATGATTAAGGCTTATATATATTGGTCTGCCGTCCATGTCCGATTTTTTCACAAATGTATCATCCATAGTTCCGGCTTTACGCTCGTCCGTACACTCTTCTATTCTTTCAAGTATTGCAGATAATATATCTGCCGCTTTGTCATAATCACCTGAATTAAATATCTTCTCGTAATCTGCAAATCTATCTTTGACATCTGCAAGCTTCTTTATGTCCATTACTTCTCCTTTTTAGCAGGAATTTCATATGTTCCTGTGAGTATTGCAACGCTCCGTGGCTCAACACATACACTTCTGTTATTATCATCAATCACAGCACCTGATACATTAGAACTCATATCAACCTTCCATGTACCATTAATCTTAGGAAGTGCAAAGCTGTGATTCTCCCAGTGCATATTATATGCAGCATATATCAGACTGTGGTCTTCTTCATCCCCATATACACATGAATACATAATTCCTAAATGTCTGTCATATGTATTCATCTGTGCATACCACGCATTAGTTCCATGATATGATATATCAGGGTAGCCACATGATATCCTGTCACTTAAAGTAAGCGACTGCGGCATATGAAGTATCTTATTATTCTGTCTGAATTGTATAAGAGCCTTTGTCCATTCAAGAATTTCTTTTCCCTCTTTAGTTTCCTTCCAGTTAACCCATGAAAGTTCACTGTCAACACAATACGGATTATTGTTACCGTTCTGTGAATTGCCAAACTCGTCTCCGGCAAGTATAAGCGGAGTACCTGCCGACAAGAAAACAAATACCAGTGCATTTTTAATCTGACGCATTCTTAGTTCTTTAATCTTTCTCTTTCTTGTCGAACCTTCCTCGCCACAGTTCCAGCTGAAATTAAAATCCTCGCCATCCCTGTTATTCTCACCATTAAGCTCATTATGCTTTCTGTCATAGCTTACAAGGTCATTAAGAGTAAATCCATTGTTGTTGGCAATATAATTAATACTTGCACTGTTTGCCTCATTCTTTCTTGATATAGCTGCAAATTCTCCAAGCATATTCTCGTCACCCTTTAACAGGCGGCGCACAATATTCTGGAAATCATTATTATAATTAGCCATATGCTTCTTCGTTCCGGTTTTGCCATTCCAGTATACAGTTATAATCTTGGTATCCGCTAAAAGTGCATCCTGTGAAAGTGCCTTAAGCGCTGACTCATCACAGTACACATGAACTCCGTCAATGTGATATTCAGTAACCCAGTATCTTACACACTGCAGGATAAAGCCTGTACTTTCGTCAGTAAAAAACATTTCCATAACGACTTCAATGCCATTTCTGTGCAGTTCTTTAACCATATTCTTAAATTCAACTGTATAATCCCTAAACACCCCCGGATGCTTTGAAGCAATTGAAGAATACGATGCCTTTGGTGCGAAATAAAATCCTCCGACATATCCCCAGTAATTAATTTTCCGCGTATTCTTATCCACGCTGTAATGTGTTCCGGCTCCGTATTTTGACATTATAGTATCAGTCAACTGTGGAAAACGGCCTATTTCATCAAATTCATATGCAGGCTGTAACTCAATAGTTGTGATTCCAAGTTCCTTAAGATATGGAATCTTGTTAATTATTCCTGAAAATGTTCCTTTATCTTTAACCTTAGATGTTCTGCTTTTAGTAAAACCTCTTACATTCATCTTATAGAATATACAGTCGCTGTAATCATAATTAAGCGGCCTGTCATCTTCCCAGTCATAATCTGCCACATCAATCGCAGCCAGATACACATCTTCCTCGTCCGTCTGTCCAAATCTTCCGCAATCCGTTATCGCCTTTGCATATGGATCAAGATACATTAAGCCATCTATCTCATAGCAATAGAAACTTTTGTCCAGCTTCCTGTCACATACATATACTGAAAATATGTTGCCACATTTCATTGATGAATCCAGTTCTATCCGTTCTTTTGGCTTCATATGTGCATCAAAAATCAGCAGAGCTGCATTTTCGCATTCTGCCTCATATGTAAAATTATATCCATCCTTATATCTGCTGCATCCCATAAGCATGGGATTTCCTTTACTAATAAGCATATTAATCTCCACTCTATTTCTTATACAAGCCCCTCATAGTATTCTTATCCAGCTTATAGAATCTCATTATAAATATTGTCACAATCCAGCCTATTATCGGAATTATGCAATAGAAAAATATTGTCAGAAACTTAAGCTGTGGTGTCAGTTGGTCCTCCACCTGCGGAAAAACTTTAGAATACCCTGCTATCGCAAGTGCTATTCCTACAAATCCTGTTCCAAGTGCTGAAAATGATTTGTCAATAAATGAAAACAGTGCTCCCATTATTCCCGGCACAAAATGTCCGCTCAGTGTATATTCGTAATCAGTACAATCGGCAATCATAGGAACAACTATATTATTAGATATTGATTTCACTCCGTTAAGCAGCGTAAACACTAACAAAAACGCTACCGTTATAAAGTTAATATGTCTTAATGATACATTTGTAAGGTCTGAAAATATCATCATAAACATAAGTATCGTCTGAAAAATAATAGCAAGATATGTCGACCTTACTAATGTCTTCTTCTGTCCGCATCGCTTGGCATGCTCTATCCCAATATATATTATTCCTAAGTTGGGAATACCTACAATTATTCCAATTATACCAGCCAGCGGATAATTCTGCATCAGAATTCCATAAAGCATTACAAGAACTGTTGAATTACCATATACCATCTGTGCGAATTTGTTAGATGCCGCCGCAATAACAAGCATTCTGATTGGCTTATTATGTTTAATTATAGCCGCATAATCCCTGAAATGTATCTGCTGCTTCTTATCCTCATCAAGCTTGAAGTACTTTACATTATCCTTACTCCATATTCCCACAACAGCCAGTGCTGAGCATATTCCGGCTACAATAACCACTGTGATTACGAACTCTGAGAAAAGTGCCTGTGACTGGAATGTCTTATATTTCTCAATCAGATACACTGACACATAGAAAGCAACCAGACCATGTGCGAACATTATAAATGTTGAGTCAAAAAAAGTTATCATTGGCCTCTGCTTCATGTCATTAGTAATTACCGATTGTCCAGACTTTACAACTGCTGTCTGAAATGTGTATCCTATTATATATACTGAATATACAATTATAAAATACAATGGTCTTAAAATAACTGGAACAAGGCTTGTAGTAAAGAACAGTACAAGACTGCTGATTGCCATTAGTAAGTATCCTATAACAATATAAGGTCTGAATTTACCATATTTCCCATTAGTCTTATCTATAAAATACCCTATTACCGGATCTGTTACCCCATCAAATATTCTCATTCCCGTAAGAATAACTGAAATAAGCACAACTGAAAGACCTGCTATTCCATTAGCATAATATGAGACATATCCCATCATCGCAAGAAACAGATTAGTTGATGTATTATTAAGAGAAAACAAGCCAATCTGCCATATTCTGGCTCTGTTCTGCTCTATATGCCCATGCTTATTCTCCATATATTAATCCTGCCAATACATTTGTAATAATCTCTGTTACGATTATATAATCATATGCCCTCATAGTCAAATTCAGGTATGAAGCTTTCCTCTGCAACATCACCTTCCTGAATAAATCCATTATTAATCCCACAGTCTATTGCATAATCTACCACAGAATTATATTCTTTTCTTGTCACTTTACGCGACAGGAGTGGATGTTTTTTTAGTCTGTCAAATGGCGTGTACTGGCTCATTATGCTTATGTATATATCATCTCCATATGTATCAATAAGATACTTTATAACCGCTTTGGAATCCTTAGTTGTTCCCGGAAGTACAAGATGTCTTACAATTACGCCTTTTTTCATAATCCCGGCTTCAACTCTTCCGCTCTTCACGAGTTCATCATCTTCTATAAAGAATTCCGGCTTTCGGGTCTGTCTGACCATCTCATGTATTGCAGCTTTAGCCACATCAGCATAATCTGGTGCTTTCGAGTACTCTGCCGAAAGCCTGCTGTCTATGTATTTCATGTCTGGAAGATACACATCCACAAGCCCGTCAAGCATATTAAGCGTGCTGACATTCTCGTATGCACTTGAATTGTACACAACTGGTATGACAAGCCCCTTATTCTTTGCCTTGACAAGTGCCTCTGCGACTTGTGGCACGAAATGTGTTGCAGTTACAAGGTTAATATTGTTGGCACATTTGTCCTGAAGTTCCAGAAAAATGTCTGAAAGCCTCTCCACTGTTATCTTTTTCCCAACATGTGCCGCAGCAATCTCAGAATTCTGACAGAATATGCACCTTAATGTACACCCTGAAAAGAACACTGCCCCGCTGCCGTGTTCCCCCGATATGCATGGCTCTTCCCACATATGTAGAGCGGCTCTTGCCGCATATATATCATTAGTCATTCCGCAAAAGCCTTTGTTATCACTCCTGTCAACATTGCAGGCTCTTGGGCATATATTACATTTCATAATTTCCCCTTATTGCGTTATTGTTTATCAATCAATGAATCCAGCTTTGCAAGTGCATCGCTGATTCCTCCTACTTCACATATTAAACCTTCTTCAACAGCCTGTCTACCCACCAGCACTGTTCCTAAGTCTTTAGAGAGCTGTGTGGTGTCAACCATCATTTCCTCTACTCTTTCTTTGCTTACACTGCTGTGAGCCGCAATAAATGATGTTATCCTGTCAGATATCCGTTCAAAATAATCATATGTCTGCTGAACTCCGATAAGTGTTCCGTTCATCCTCACAGGATGTATTATCATGGTAGCTGTAGGCACAATAAATGAATAATCTGTACTCACAGCAAGCGGCACACCTATACTATGTGAATCGCCTATGATTAGTGAAACTGTTGGCTTTTTCATTGAAGCAATCATCTCTGCCAGTGCCAGTCCCGCACTGACATCCCCACCAACTGTATTCATAATAAAAAGTACACCTTTAATATCTTTATCCATCTCAATCTCCGCCAGCTTAGGAAGCATATGTTCATACTTGGTTGCTTTGCTTGTTGCAGGAAGATTATCATGTCCTTCTATCTCTCCAATAATTGTTATCATCTGAAGAGCATTTTTCGTAACAGCACCATCTTTGTAGTCATCTGCGGTATTCCCGTTGTTGGATTTCTCGTTGTCTGATATCTCATTGTCTGGTTTCTTGTTGTCCGATTCATTATTGCCTATTGTGTTCATGGCTGCCTCCTTCTTTGTTGCTAGTTATCTGTTCTTAATCTATAATTGTCCGTATAGAGAATTATTATTCATCATGTCAGGCTTATATATCCGTGAAATAACGACTTTACAAAAAAAGAATTAATATATATAATAATTGTTGTTCGTCGCCACAATATCGGCAGACAGACATGCCACCTTGGCTCAGTCGGTAGAGCGTTTCACTCGTAATGAAAAGGTCGCCGGTTCGATTCCGGCAGGTGGCTTTGTAACTAATGGACTTTATGAATGCTGTTATGCATCATAAAGTCCATTTTTGCACGCATACATTCCTATTTTGGACTTCATCCATGCCTCACTCCACTTCAACGTCCAATCCGCCACGCGTTGACCTTCCTTTTGGACTTTCTCCTGTCTTTCCTCCACCTCAACGTCCAATCCATCACTCTTTAACTTCCTTTTTGGACTTCATCCATGCCTCACTCCACTTCAACGTCCAATCTGCCACGCTTCAGTTTCACGCTACACTGTGCATCACCTTCCCTCCTCACTCTCCATCATCTTTCGAATATTCTATATTAGAACATTAAAAGAAAGGGGCTATGTAAATGAAGAAAATCATCAGAATATATATTGCAATTATTGCATCTGTATGCCTGTTCATGTCATTTCCAGCTGATATATATGCTGTGGTAATCGATGTGAGCAGTTACAACGGTTTTATTCAGTGGGATAATATGAAAAACTATATTGAGGGTACAATTATCCGTATAGGATATGGCAGTGATATCCAATCACAGGATGATTCTGCTGCCATAAGAAATATGGATGAATGTGAAAGGCTTGGAATTCCTTACGGCGTCTATCTATACAGTTATGCTTTAGATTATTACGATGCAGCAAGCGAAACTGCCCATGCTCTAAGACTTCTTAAAGGAAGGTCTCCCGAACTTGGTGTGTGGTTTGATATGGAAGATGCTGATGGATATAAAGCAAGAAACGGTCTGGATGTATACTCCGAAGGCGAACTGCTGTCTGATTTCTGCGAAATGTTTGTTAATGCTATGCGTGTCAGCGGATATAAAACCGGCGTCTATGCCAATTACAACTATTTTACAAATGTGCTTGACCTTGACAGACTGAAATCAATCCCAGAGATGAATATCTGGCTTGCGCACTGGGGAATTGATTCTCCAAGCCTTGACTGTACCATGTGGCAGTTTGGTGCAGTAGAAATCGAAGATGAAGAATATGATGGCAATATATATTACTCAGATTATTCTGTAAAAAATGATGGCAATACTGATGAAACTATCCGTACCGATGATAGTTCATCCAATAATATAAATGTTTACTATCAGACAAAGCTTGCAACGGGTCGCTGGCTTCCTGTTGTTAAGAATAATGATGACTACGCCGGATTATCCGGTCAGAGAATTACCGGTCTTGCAGTCACAACAGATACCGGCTATATAAAATACAGAGTCCATGTAAATAATGGCTGGCTTGGTTTCATAGACAGCCGCAACACTGATATTAACGATTATTATAACGGATATGCCGGCAATGACACACCTGTTGATGCTGTTGAGATATATTATTACACCCCTGATGATATTATTAATTCATCAGGTTATCATTATGCATTCTACAGGGTAAGCCCTAGGAATAACAATTACTACAGTCTGCAAAAAGGCAACAACACTGATAACGGAATGGATGGCTATGCCGGCATTTTCGGACATTTCATTGACAGAATACAGATTAATATAAAATAGCATACAAAACAAAAACTGCCGGTAAGAATTACATGCCGCTCATAAAAATCCGACTTAAAATCTGACATCTGACGAGCGGTAGTACACTTACCGGCAATTAATATATTTATTATTCAATACCTGCTTCCTTCAAGAATCTTGTCTTAATCTCCTGCTCAATTTTCAAAATTTCAGCCTCACTTATTTTCTCACCATCTGGTCTCCAGTATGAAACATAACCTCCAGCCATATTATCATGCCCTCCGCCAGTTCCAATTCCTTTAAGTGCATTCATGGTAATTACTCCTGACAGATATTTTCCACTGCTTCTTATAGAGATCTTTATTCCATCCTGCTTCGGTGAATAGACTATCGAAAGATTAACCCCATCCAGTGTCAGTGTAAAATCACATATAGCCGCAATAAGTGCTTCCTTGCATTCATATCCTGCACATGCAAAACATACATCCTCCCTTATGTCTATCGTGCTGAATGCATCCTTATATGCCTTGATATCATCATAATGCAATACACTGCTGTCAAGTTCTGAAAGAATATCTCTGTCAGCCATCATATACATCTTATAGAACATATCCAGATCCAATTGTGTGACGCCTCTTTTCATATCTGCAGTATCCATTTTAACACCATAAAGAAGTGCTGTTGCAACATTTTCAGGCATATCTATATTATTGTCAAAATAATAAGTTGCAATAATAGATGCACATGCTCCCACATCAGGTCTTATATCAGAAAATCTGTAATCTACCGGATCATATATAGGATGATGGTCTATGCATATAATTTCCTGTCCATTCATGTCTACAATATTAGAATTGCCTTTCTGTGCATCAACGAGAATAATCTCATCCCCTTCATTAAATTCATCCGGATTCGTGTATTCTTTCACTTTAATGTTAAGAAGTCCAACCATTTTAGCTGTTACTGTCCGTTCAATGTTCCCCTTATAACATATCTCTGCTTCTACCCCTTTTGCTTTTAGTAATTCAGATAATCCATACGCACATGCAATCGCATCAGGATCAGGAAAATTATGCGTCTGTATATGCACTCTGTTCCCACTTATATTAGCAATAATTTCCTCTAAATAGTTCATAAAGCTCCCCTCATTTGACTTTAATAGTTTTATTATATTCTTAATACCTGTTTTATTCAATCTTGATTATCACTTTTTCTGATATTTTTCATAAATTATAATAACCATAATATGGGAGTAATCTATTGGAAGCAATACTATCTTTAGACCACATATATTATTCTTATCATGATAAAAATGGAGAAACACCTGTAATCAATGACCTTTCTTTTGAAATAAAACCCGGTAGTTTCACATCAATTGTCGGTCCATCCGGTTGTGGCAAATCCACATTGCTCTCTCTGCTATGCGATCTTATAAAGCCTGAAGCAGGAACAATATATATAAGACCGCCAGAGAATAATCATGACTCCCGGATGGGATATATGCTACAGAAAGATAATCTGTTTGAATGGCGCAGTATATATAAAAATGTTATGTTAGGTCTTGAAATAAATAACAAAAAAACTCCTGAAAACATTGCCTATGTTAATCATCTCTTAGAGCAATACGACCTTGCAGGATTCAAATCAGCAAGGCCATCCCAGCTATCCGGAGGCATGAGACAGCGTGCAGCACTTATACGCACACTTGCTCTGAAACCGGATATTTTGCTTTTAGACGAACCTTTTTCTGCCCTCGATTATCAGACACGACTTGAAGTAAGAGAAGATATCTGCAGTATATTAAGAAAAGAGAAAAAAACGGTAATTCTTGTCACTCATGATATCTCTGAAGCCATAGCTATGACTGACCGTGTTCTTATTCTGACTAACAGACCTGCAAAGCTTTTAAAAACAGTTGATATTGAAGCAAGAGATACTCTTTCAAATCAGAAATATTTTGATGAAATAAGGGAGGTGTTAAAATGAATGTGAGCCCATTACAGCGAAGATTTATAATTAAGCAGCGTATATATTCCATATCAGTGGTTCTCTCCCGCCTTATACTGTTTTTAGGGTTCATTGGCATATGGGAATTTACTGCTGACAAAGGTATTATCAATGCATTTATATTCAGTTCACCCGTAAGACTATACCAGACATTTATAGATCTTTCCAGAGATGGTGTGATATTCATGCATATATGGGTAACACTTTATGAAACACTTGTTGCATTTGCAATTATTACCATTGTCGGAATAATATTCGCAATTCTTCTATGGTGTTTTAAAGGTCTTTCAGATTGTCTTGAACCTTTCATGGTTGTTCTTAACAGCCTCCCTAAATCAGCACTGGCTCCAATGCTTATTGTGTGGCTCGGAACTAATACAAAAGCGATAATTATAACAGCCGTGTCTGTCGCAATATTTGGTATGATTATTAATCTTTACACAGGATTCTTAGAAATCGACAAGGAAAAAATAACTCTTATACGCACCCTTGGCGGCAAAAAATGGCATATCTTATGCAAGCTTATTCTTCCCGGTTCTAAAAAAATTATTATAAGTAACATGAAAGTAAATATTGGTTTGTGCCTTGTAGGTGTAATCATAGGAGAATTCTTAGCTGCTAAAAAAGGGCTTGGCTATCTTATAATATATGGCAGCCAGGTATTTAAGATGAGCTATGTTGTACTTGGAATTGTTATTCTCTGCATTATATCAACGCTTCTTTTTGCACTTATAAATATAATTCAAAAGCTGTTTCTAAAAGACTGATTATATATTATAATTAAGATACTATAAGCAAAACAATGCGGCAGACAAGGAGGATTTATGCTTTCTCTTACTATTAAAGATTTAAAGCAATTTATGAATAAGCTTCTTATCAACAACACATTTGATAACATGTGCCTTTCAGAAGCATATATATGCACAGGATGCAGCTTTACCATAGATGGTAAGCTCAATACACAGTTTTATAATGAGGATGAATTAAATACCATGTCTTCATCCAGATACTCCTCATGGAAAACTATCAAGCCATTTGTATTCAGTATTATAAAAGGTAAAAAAGTGCCTGAACTACTAAGAATCACATTTGTTCTTCCAGAAACTGTTGCTGCCAGACTTATATTGGAAAATGATTTGAATTTTGACCCTGATTGTGTGAACGGTCTGTTCCTTAATATACGATATCAGGACGGAAGTGTGACAATGACGACAGCATCCTCACTAAACACATTTACACTTGACCACTCCCTTGATGAAGCATTTGAAAAATATATTGTCAAATTCTTAACTGATGCTGATATTTCCTATAAAGAATAATTTAGAATTATTTAATAAATGCTACAAAACCGCCTGTTTACACGCACAGGCGGTTTTTTGTTAGCACTCTTATTTAAGGAGTGCTAATTTTTGCTTGACTTATGTTTTATTGTGTATTAAATTAACATTTAGTTTAATACTATACAGATTGGAGAGTGAAATATTATGTCAAAAGAACATGGTAATTTATCTATTAACAGTCAGAATATTTTCCCTATCATCAAGAAATGGATGTATTCTGACCATGATATCTTCTATAGAGAGTTAGTTTCTAATGCATGTGATGCTATCACTAAGCTCAAGAAGCTTTCAATGATTGGAGAGTATGAAGCTCCTGATGATATTGAATATAAGGTTGAAATTAAGCTTTCTGCAAAAGATAAGACAATCAAGATCATTGATAACGGTATCGGTATGACTAAGGAAGAGGTTGATGAGTATATCAACCAGATTGCTTTTTCAGGTGCTGAAGCATTCCTTGAGAAGTATAAGGATAAGGCTAACGACGACCAGATTATCGGACATTTTGGTTTAGGTTTCTACTCAGCATTTATGGTTGCTGACCAGGTTACTATTGATACTCTTTCATTTAAGGACGGAGCAGAATCAGTTCACTGGTCATGTGACGGAGGAACTGAATATGATATAAGTGAGGGAACCAAAACAACTCCTGGTACTGAGATTACTCTTTACCTCAATGAGGACAGCTATGAATTTGCCAACGAATATAAGGCTAAAGAAGTTCTTGATAAATACTGCTCTTTCATGCCGGTTCCAATATTTGTAACTAACGAAGATGCGGGTGAACAGACTGAGGAAATTCCTGAAGAAGAAGTTACAGAAAAAGATACAGTTCTTGATACATTTATAAAGGACGCTGTTACAGAAGAAGTTGAGAAAGAAGATGGAACTAAGGAAACTGTTGAGAAAGTTCCAGCCAAAAAGATGGCTAAGATTGTAAAAAGACCTGTTGCAATCAACGATATCCATCCACTCTGGACAAAGCATCCAAATGAATGTTCAGATGAAGATTACAAGGAATTCTACCGCAAGGTATTCCACGATTATAAAGAACCATTATTCTGGATTCACCTTAATATGGATTATCCTTTCAATCTTAAGGGTATTCTCTACTTCCCTAAGATTAATACAGAGTATGAATCTATTGAAGGTACTATAAAGCTTTATAACAATCAGGTATTCGTAGCAGATAACATCAAAGAAGTTATTCCAGAATTTTTACTTCTTCTTAAAGGTGTTATTGACTGCCCAGACCTTCCACTTAATGTATCACGTTCAGCACTTCAGAATGATGGATTTGTTAAGAAGATATCTGATTACATTACTAAAAAGGTTGCCGACAAGCTTTCAGGAATGTGTAAAACAGATAAAGAGAACTATGAGAAATACTGGGATGACATCAATCCATTTATTAAATTCGGCTGCTTAAAGGATGAGAAATTTGCAGAGAAGATGAATGATTACATCATATTCAAGAACCTTGATGGCAAATATTTGACTCTTAAGGAATGTCTCGAAGAGAATAAAGAAAAACACGAAAACACTGTATTCTATGTAACAGATGAAGTTGAACAGAGTCAGTATATCAACATGTTTAAGAACGAAGGAATTGATGCTGTAATTCTTACTCATAACATTGACCAGCCATTCATAACTAACATGGAATCCAAGAATGAGAATCTCAAGTTCAAGCGTATCGATGCAGATCTTTCAGACAGCTTTAAGGAAGAGACTTCTAAAGACGAGTTGAAGGACATGACTGAAAAGCTCTCTAAGACTTTCAAGGATGCTCTTGGCAAAGAAAATTTAACTGTTAATGTCGAGAAATTAAAGGATTCATCTATATCTTCAATGATTACTCTTTCAGAAGAAAGCAGACGTATGCAGGATATGATGAAAATGTACGGTATGGCAGGTATGGACCCTAATATGTTTGGTGCTGAGGGTCAGACTCTTGTACTTAATGCTAACAATGACCTTGTCAAATATGTTGCAGAACATGCAGACGGTGAAAATACTAAGATTATATGTGAACAGCTCTATGACCTTGCAATGCTCAGTCATGCGCCTCTTTCACCAGAGCAGATGACAGGATTCATTGCAAGAAGTAATAAAATCATGGAATTGCTTGCAAAATAACGCCTTTTAAACTATCATTGTCTTATATAAAGATAAGGACTATTTAATATGACAGATTATAAAAATAATGAATTCGACGATGATAAAACATCAAAATACGATTTTGATGATGGCATAGAATTTCTTGATGATACTTATGAGCATCATGACAATGATTATTTTTCAAATTATGATGATAATGCTTCATACGAAACAGATATTCCGCGCTACAATGAAGAATACTATAATGACACTAAGGATTCCCAGAAGCAGGCTGCTAAAACCAGTGTTGGTTCTGAAATCTTTAGTTTCTTAAAAATCCTGACATTGGCTATTATCATGGCATTTCTATTTACAAGATTTATCATTGTTAATGCCCAGGTACCTTCTGGTTCTATGGAGAATACTATTCTCACAGGTGACAGACTTATAGGTTTCAGACTCGCCTACCTTTTCAGTGAGCCTAAGCGCGGAGATATTGTAATATTCAAATATCCTGATGACGAATCTCAGAATTTCGTTAAACGGGTAATAGGAGTCCCTGGTGATGTAATACAGATTACCAATGGGCATGTATATGTGAATGGTGATATTCTTGAAGAAGATTATTTAAGAGAACCTATGTATAATGATGGTGATGAGCTAACCTATGTTGTACCTGCTGATTCATATTTTATGCTCGGAGATAACAGAAATAATTCCAAGGATTCCAGATATTGGACCAACACATTTGTATCAAAAGATAAGATTATTGCTAAGGTTTCTTTCAGATATTTCAATGTCAGAACGAAGCGTTTTACATTTTCTTTCATTAAATAACACTCTGAATAAAGAATAATATAAAGGGTACAATAATATGGCCGCTATGTTTCACAAACAATAGCGGTCATATTTGTTTTTTGAAAGGAGAAATGCTATGGGAAATCTTAACTGTAATGCTGCTTCGTGCATGCATAACTGTGACAACCAGTGCTGTCTTAATTCAATCTGTGTAGAAGGAAGCTTGGCATGTCAATGTGATGAAACATGCTGCAGTGATTATGAACATCAGAAGCATGGATCAACTAATATGTGCCATATTCCTAAAGATTCGCTGACAATCTCTTGTCAGGCAACTAACTGCATATATAATACGAATAAAAAATGTGATGCAGACCATGTAGATATATCAGGCATTAAGGCTGTTACTGAAAATGATACTGTCTGTACAACATTCCAGGCAAGGGGATAAGTCTAGAACTATTCTCATCGCTACTCGCGCGAGTAGCGCATATGCCAGACTAAAGTCTGGCATTGTCGCGGTGCTCCTCGAATATCCGCCCAATTTATAATTCATGCAAGCATGATTATAAATTCTGCAGCTATTCTCATCGCTACTCGCGCAAAAAGGGCTGTCATGCATATGCATGACAGCCCTTTAATAATACATATTGATTATGCTCTTGATGTGTACTCACCTGTACGAGTATCAATCTTAATCTTATCGCCCTGGTTAACGAATAATGGAACCATAATCTTAGCTCCTGTCTCAACGATAGCTGGCTTAGTAGCACCTGTTGCTGTGTTACCCTTGATACCTGGCTCTGTCTCTGTTACTTCAAGCTCAACTGAAATAGGTGGCTCGATAGCAAATACATTACCATCATGTGAACAAAGCTTAACCATCTCATTCTCTTTAACGAACTTAAGAGAATCACCAACCTGATCAGCACTTAATGCAATCTGGTCATATGTCTCTGTATTCATAAAGTTGTAAAGATCTCCATCAGCATATAAATACTGATATTCTGATCTGTCGATGTGTGCAAGATCAAACTTCTCAGTTGGTCTGAAAGAATTCTCTATAACACCACCAGAAATAATATTCTTTAACTTAGCTCTAACGAAAGGTGATCCCTTACCAGGCTTAACATGCTGGAATTCGATTACCTGCCAAATTCCGTTCTCATACTGAATTGTAATACCGTTCTTAAAACTACCTGCATCTACCATTCTTTGGTATACCTCCTAAATAATCAAATGACTTCTAATATTGTATAATAAATATAAACATTTGGCAACTACTTTTTCATAGCAAGGTCAACAACTGCTTCCATGGCATATAAATATCCCTTAAGTCCAAGTCCAACAACCTGTCCGTTGCATACAGGAACTGTCACTGATGTGTGTCTGAACTCTTCTCTTGTATGTACATTAGATATATGAACCTCAATCTTAGGAATTGCTGCCACAGATGCAAGAGCATCTCTTACTGCATAGCTGTAATGAGTAAACGCTCCCGGATTAATAACTATTCCATCAACATCATTATAATATGCTTCCTGAATCTTATCAATTATAGCACCTTCATGATTGCTCTGGAACACCTCAACATCAGCTCCAAGCTCCTCTGCTTTCTTCTGAATCATTGAAACAAGAGCTTCATAATTCTGCTCTCCGTATATACCTTTCTCTCTTATTCCAAGAAAATTAATGTTAGGTCCATTCATTACAAGTATCTTCATATCAATCCTCCATTATGCCTATATTAATAGCTGAAACTATATCAGCATACATGTCTTCAAATCTTCTTCCATCAGTCTTAACTATAACATCAGCGGCATCCTTATAAAGCTCCTCCCTTGCAGTCATAAGACTTTCAATCTTTTCTCTTAAGTTACCTCCCGCAAGAAGTGGTCTGCTTGTATCCTTAGACAGTCTTTTTACAAGTTCATCAACTTCAGCTTCAAGATATACAACTACTCCAAGCTCTTTAAGAAGCCTGCGGTTAATATCTCTTACCGGCAGCCCTCCTCCAACAGATATAACACAGTTATCACATGAATCAGCAAGTTCTCTGACTGCCTGTGTCTCCATATCCCTGAAGGCTTCTTCTCCTGACTCTCTAAATATATCCTTAATAAGCTTATTGTATTTTTTTTCTATGTACTCATCAGTATCAAGGAACTTCATTGAATGGGACATCGATATCCACCTGCCAAATGTAGTCTTACCGCTTCCCATAAAACCAATAAGGATAATATTATTCTTACTATTCATTAATCCCAAGCTCCTTCTCAAGACACTTATATACTTCATCCGCTTCTTTTTTAGAAATCTTACAGTCATTCCAGAGTTCATAAGCACTTACTCCCTGATACAGAAGCATCTTAAGTCCATTATAAGCCTTTTTCCCCTGTGCCTTGATAAGCTTCATAAACATAGTCTCAGCCGGATTATATATAATATCAACACCAACTGCCGCCTTCTTATAAAATGATTCATCATCAATAACAACTGCAGTATCATTCGGGTGAAGTCCAACGCTTGTTGTCTGGATAACAATATAATCATCTCCTGGAATATCCGCATAATCAGCAATATTCATAGGAATTACTTTTTCATTGTTAAAATGTGTATTCACAGCATACGCTATATCCTGTGCCTTATCTACAGATCTGTTCAACAGATAAATTTTCTTTGCTCCCTTGCTTGAGCAAAGAAAAGTAATAGCTCTTGCTGCGCCTCCTGCTCCCAGAATAATAACCTTAGAATCAGCCAGTTCAATTCCTTCATCTTCAAGTTCCCTTGCAAGGCCAAGAATATCAGTGTTATATCCTTTAAATCCACCATCAGCTCTTACAAGAGTATTAACAGCACCTATAGCCTTTGCAAGCGGATCTATGTCTACAAGAGAATCAATAACCTCTGACTTGTGTGGAACAGTGACATTAAGTCCCAGTATATTAAGACTGTAAGCGCCCCTTACAGCAGCTTCCACATCTCCTTTTTCCACTTTAAATGTAGTATAAACCATATCTTTTCCTGTCAGCCGTGCAAGATTATTATGAATTGCCGGTGAAACAGAATGTCCTACCGGATTACCAATAAGTCCGCATACTCTTGTTGTTCCTTTGATGTCCATAATCTAAGCTCCTTTAAGCAATTAATGCTTTCTTCTTTTATAGAAAAATAATACAATCCATTCCAGTCTTCTCTTAAGAATTATCTGAATTTCTTCATGCTTATCAATAGGCTTTACAAGCACAGACATAATACCTGCCCTGTTAGCGCCCCACACATCTGTAAAAAGCTGGTCACCAACAAAGAATGTGTTATTCCTGTCTGTTCCCATAATATCCATTGCCTTAATATAATTGACCGGCGATGGTTTTGCTGCCTTACTTACATATCTTGAACCACATGCATCAGCAAGCGGCTTTACACGCGGTTCTTTGTTATTCGATATAATGCATGTATCAAACCCTATCGCTCTTAAACTGTCAAATAAATCACTGCACTTCTTCGTAACCGGTGCACCATGTTCCACAAGAGTATTGTCAATATCAAATATAATACCTCTGTAGCCCTTATTATACAGTCCTTCATAATCTATGTCGTAAGCTGAATCAATATATATATCAGGATAAAACCTCTTAAACATAACAAAAATGCTGCCTTTCTTAATTACTGATATATATTATTTAAGGATTTTCTTAATCTCTTCCATAAATGAATCAACATCCTTAAATTCTCTGTAAACAGATGCAAATCTTACATAGGCAACCTCATCAACTGCCTTAAGCTTGCTCATTACAATCTCACCAATAGTTTTAGTTGAGATTTCTTTCTCTCCAATATTAAATATCTGCGTCTCAATCTCATCAACCATATTATTAATCTGTGAGATAGATACAGGCCTTTTATGGCACGATCTTACTATACCAGCGGTTATCTTCTCTCTGTCATATGGTTCTCTGTTATTATCCTTCTTGATCACAATAAGAGGCATAGATTCAATCTTTTCATATGTGGTAAAACGCTTACCACACTCGTCACACTGACGACGTCTTCTTATTGAGCTGTCATCAGTCGGTCTTGAATCAATTACCTTAGTGTTATCTTTACCACAAAATGGACACTTCACGCTATCTACCTCCAAATTAAATATATAAATTAATTATGAATAAGCCCAGCCAAAATGTCAATCCTTTTAATGTTGATAAATTGAAAAACCAATTATTATTTAAGGAGGGATTATGGCTGGATACAAAGTTGAAATATGCGGAGTCAATACAAGTGACCTTCCTCTTCTTAAACCCGCCCAGGCAAAGGAACTGCTTGTAAAGATAAAATCAGGAGATACGCAGGCAAGAGAAACATTTATAAAAGGAAACTTAAGGCTTGTATTAAGCATTGTGCAACGCTTCAGCCAGAGTGGTGAAAATCTTGATGACCTGTTTCAGATAGGCTGTATAGGAATGATTAAAGCGATTGACAATTTTGATATGTCGTTAAATGTACAGTTTTCAACATATGCTGTTCCCATGATAATCGGTGAGATAAAGCGTTTCCTGCGTGATAACAGCACTATAAGAGTCAGCCGTTCCTTAAAAGATACAGCCTATAAAGCAATAACTACCCGTGAAACACTTATGAAGAAAAATCTTAAAGAACCATCAATTACAGAAATCGCAGAAGAAATAGGCATTTCAAAAGCTGATATCGTAATTGCCCTTGAAGCAGTCACACCTTCAATATCATTATATGAACCGGTATTCAATGATGGTGGTGACACCCTGTATGTTATTGATCAGGTAAAGGACAAGAAAAACACTGAAGACCGCTGGGTAAGAAATATTGCACTGCAAGAAGCAATAAACCGGCTTTCCCCAAGAGAACGCCAGATAATAATACTCCGTTTCTTTGATTGTCTCACACAGACTGAAGTTGCCAAAGGCCTTGGGATATCACAGGCCCAGGTAAGCCGTCTTGAAAAATGTGCCTTGCGTGATATGAAAAGACACCTTTGCTGATATTCGTAATATAATAATATAAGCACTTAACCAGGTATTATAATGCGTCTATGTGAACTTAAAGGAAAAACTGTAATAAATGATACCGACTGCTGCATATTAGGCTTTGTGGTTGATATTGATTTCGACCCGTCATCAGGCTGCATACTGGCACTCATTGTCCCCGGTCCCGCCAGATTATGCGGACTGCTTGGAAGAGATTTTGAATATGTAATTCCTTTCAAATGCATCCGCACAATCGGACCTGATATTATACTTGTAAGTATTTGTCCTGAAAAGGTTAAGCAAAAATGTATCTGACCAGTATTGAAAATCCTTTACTTATGCTATAAAATAATAATATATATGTTTTACGGAGGCGGATAATCATGGATAAGAAATATGTAGCTTATGCAGGCAGCTATACACACGAAAGCAGTAAGGGTATCCATATATATGACTGTGATGTAGCTAAAGGAAGAATAACAGAACGTGAAGAGGTGGCAATTGATAACCCTTCTTTCATTACATTTTCACATGATAAGAATTTCTTATATGCTATATGTGACCAGGGTGTTTCAGCTTATGCTGTATTAGAAGACGGCAGCCTTGAGCTTATGAATGTTGCATCCATTAACGGAATGCGTGGCTGTCATATATGCGTAACAAGTGATAACAGATTTCTTGTTGTTTCCGGATATCATGACGGCAAGATTACTGTTTTGCACATCAATGCTGATGGTTCAGTGGGATTTATAGCTGATGAAGTATTTCATAAAGGAATCGGAAGTGTTGCAGAAAGAAACTTCCGTCCTCATATAAGCTGGAGTACATTCACACCTGATGAAGAACTTTTATGTGTATGTGACCCTGGAATTGACCAGATTAAACTTTATGAATTCAATCATGTAACCGGTAAATTAAAGTTATACGATATAATCCGTTCACAGCAGGAATCTGCACCAAGACAGATTGAATTCAGTCAGGATGGTAAGTTTGCTTATGTTGTCTGCGAAATGAAGAATTATATTAATGTATATTCTTATGATAAGAATTCAGACAAAGACCGTTTTGATTTAGTACAGAATATATTCACTGTAAGAAGAGACCATAAATCTAACAGTGCGGCTGCTAACATAACATTTGACAGCACAGGAAAGCATCTGCTTTGCTCTAATGCCGGCGATAATACAGTTACAATATACAAGGTTGATACCAAAACAGGAAAGCTCTCAAGCCTTAATTCTCTCCCTATCAGTGGTGATTACCCTAAGTACATAAGGCTCTTCCCTGACGACAAGCATTTAATGTCAATGAATAATGAAGGGAATTCTATCACAATATTTACTGTAAAATACGACAAAGGGCTTATAATAATGAATGGTCCGGAGCTTAAGATTTCAAGACCTAATAATATGATAATTAAAGAACTTAAGTAAATGTGTCTTTGACACATATATTAAAATGGCTGCCGTTTAGTAACGACAGCCATTAATTTTTATGAATATTTCTCTTCACAGTACTTACATCTGTAAACCTGCTTTTCCTCATCAGCAAGTACGAACACCTGCTTTAAGCCCTGCTCGATAGATGTGATACATCTTGGATTCTTACATTTGATAATATTAGTAACCTGCTTTGGAAGAGATAGTCTCTTCTTCTCTACTATTTCACCATTCTTAATAATATTTACAGTAATGTTATGGTCAACGAATCCTAAAACATCAAGATCAACAAGATCAAGACCACCTTCAATCTTAATAATGTCTTTCTTTCCCATCTTACCACTTCTTGCATTCTTAATAATAGCAACCTGACAGTCAAGCTTATCAAGTCCTAAGTAATTGTATATCATCATGGCCTTTCCTGCTTCAATATGGTCAAGAACAAAGCCTTCATTAAGTTCGCCTACATTTAACATAAATTTTCCTCCTTATGCATCCAGTGAATCAAGTACATGAGCTAATGATGGATTAACCACTGTATCAAGTCCAAGTAAAGTAAGTATAAGTGCCATTCTTACATATACACCAAACTGAACCTGCTTGAAATAAGCAGCTCTGTCATCATTGTCAACATCAACAGATATTTCATTAACTCTTGGAAGCGGATGAAGAACATACATATCAGGCTTTCCAAGTGCCATCTTATCTTCATCAAGTATATAGAAATCTTTCATTCTTAAATATTCATCTTCACTGAAGAATCTTTCTCTCTGTACTCTTGTCATATAGAGAATATCAAGCTCAGGCATAGCCTGTTCAAGATTCTCAACTTCTACGAAATCGCAGTTATTAGCCTTAAGCACATCATCCCTGATATAATCAGGAATTCTTAACTCCTTAGGCGATATAAGGACAAACTTTACATTCTTATATCTTACTAATGAGCTTATAAGTGAGTGAACTGTTCTTCCGAACTTAAGGTCACCACATAATCCTATTGTAAAATTATCAAGTGAACCACGAAGTTCCCTTATTGTCATAAGATCTGTAAGTGTCTGTGTAGGATGCTGATGTCCTCCATCACCTGCATTGATAATAGGAATGTGCGAATATTCAGAAGCAACCATTGGAGCACCTTCCTTTGGATGACGCATTGCACATATATCTGCATAACAAGAGATAACTCTTATAGTATCTGCAACACTTTCACCCTTTGACGCTGAACTTGAAGAAGCCTCAGAAAAGCCTAATACCTGACCGCCAAGGTTAATCATGGCAGCCTCGAAGCTTAATCTTGTTCTAGTACTTGGCTCATAGAACAATGTGGCTATCTTCTTTCCATCACATACATGACCATACTTTGATGGATTCTTTGAAATGTCTCTTGCAAGATCTAATAATCTTGCCAGTTCATCAACGCTTAAATCAAGCGGACTAAGTAAATGTCTCATAATAGAAAAGCCTCCGTGTGTATATTTAATTAAAATAATTACTCTGTTCTGCTGTATTTTTCTGACTGAACCTTAATAAGTTCTGCATCATTAAAATAATCAATCTTCATAGCAGCCTTGACATCATCAAGAGTGTCTTGTGCAACAGCGTAAGCCGCTTCTGTACCTTTCTTAAGGATATTATATACTTCTGGAATATCCTTTTCATATTCATGTCTTCTTGCTCTGATTGGTTCAAGCTCCTTGTTGATAACATTAAGAAGGAACTTCTTAACCTTAACATCTCCAAGACCACCTCTTCTGTAATGATCCTTTAATTCATCAAGATTCTTATAATCAGGAAGGAATTCAGCAAAATCCTCATCACTGCTGAAAGCATCAAGATAAGTAAATACTGTGTTACCCTCAACCTGTCCAGGATCAGATACCTGAATATGGTTAGGGTCTGTGTACATACTCATAACCTTTTTCTTAACTTCCTCTGGAGTGTCAGATAAGTAGATGCAGTTTCCTAATGACTTGCTCATCTTAGCCTTACCATCAGTACCAGGAAGTCTTAAACATGCCTTATTATCTGGAAGAAGAATTTCTGGTTCAACCAATGCTTCTCCATATACAGAATTAAACTTTCTTACAATCTCACGACACTGCTCAATCATAGGCTCCTGATCTTCTCCTACAGGAACAGTAGTAGCCTTAAATGCAGTAATATCTGCTGCCTGGCTTATAGGATAACAGAAAAATCCTACCGGAATACTTGCCTCAAAATTACGCATCTGAATCTCAGATTTAACTGTAGGGTTTCTCTGAAGTCTTGAAACTGTAACGAGGTTCATATAATAAAATGTAAGCTCTGTAAGCTGTGAAATCTGTGACTGGATAAATATATTAGACTTAGCTGGATCAATACCAACTGAAAGATAATCGAGTGCAACCTCGATAATGTTCTGTCTTACTTTCTCTGGATTATCAGCATTATCTGTTAATGCCTGTGCATCCGCAATCATAATAAAAATCTTCTCATATTCACCTGAATTCTGTAATTCAACTCTTCGCTTTAAAGATCCAACATAATGACCTAAGTGAAGTCTTCCGGTTGGTCTGTCACCTGTTAATATAATCTTAGACATAAGCGCCACCTTTCCTCATCCCAAAATCGTAAAAATTATATCATACTTTTACGCAAATGGCAAAATAGTTTAATATAAATTGGCAGAATAACTGCAATTCCTGCAAGGAATGTAAGTCCCTCATTCCAGCACACTGCATCAAAGCCAAAATGTGGTATCAGAAGCACAGCAACAGCCGCCCTTCCAGCCATCTCTGCAAGTCCTGAGAGAATAGAATATTTGCCATAGCCCATACCCTGAACTGAATACCTTGCAGTAAATAAAAGTGCCAGTTCTGCATTAAACACACTTATGTATCTTATAAACTTCACAGTGTAACCGACAACAACTGTATCAGCTGCATCAACGAATATAAGTGCCATATATCTGCCGGTAAAGAAACATACTATCATCGTGATTACAGAATAGATAAGACCAATCTCTAAAGTTCTCTTAAATCCTTCACTGATACGGTCAAATCTCTTTGCTCCGAAATTCTGTCCAACGAATGATGAAAGAGCTGTTCCCAACGCATTTAACGGACACAGAATCAGATTCTTAATCTTATATCCGGATGTAAATCCTGCAATGGCGTCTTCTCCAAGTGCATTTACATAAAATTGCAGAATAATTGCGCCAATTGCAGTAATAGAATACTGCAGTCCCATTGGCATGCACATTTTAATAATGTTCTTCATGTAATACGGATGGAACTTTCTTTCATCTGCATTAACTGGAAATAACAGTTTGTACTTCTTAAAGATGTATACAGCACTAAGAACGCCTGCAATTCCCTGTGAAAATATAGTAGCAACTGCAGCTCCGGCAACACCCCATTTCACAACAACAACCAGAAACAAATCAAGAAATATATTAATAACAGTTGATACTGCCATAAACATTGTTGACTTTTTGCTGTCTCCAAATGCCATCAGAATCCCAAAACAGAAGTTATACAGAACCGTCAACGGAAGTCCTAAGAATATAATAACAAGATACACATGTGCATCCTTAAATATATTTTCAGGTGTCTTTAACCACGTTAAAAAGAGTCCACTCATAGACGCTGTAACTGCTGTCATAATAACCGCGATTGCAAGCGCAAAGTAGACTCCATTAACAAAATATTTTCTTAAATCATCATTCTTTCCTGCTCCAAATGCCTGTGACACAGGAACACTTATTCCTATACATGAACCTATACAGAAATAACATACTATATATGTAAGAGAAGATGTTGCACCAACCGCTGCAAGTGCCTTAGAACTTAAGAACTGTCCGACAATAGCTGCATCAGCAATATTATAAAGCTGCTGCAGTAACTGACCTAAAAGCACCGGACCTGCAAATGATAATAAAATCTTTGTTATTGGTCCATTAGTCATTTTTGCATTATCCATAGTGTTGGCATTTTCCATTTTTCTTCCATCCCATCATAATTACTATAATTCTTAACCATTATAGTCCTTATGAAAAGATTTGCAACTGATAATCATTTTTTCTTTTTATGAATCAGATATGATATTCCCCATATAATTAATGCTCCAATAACTGCTCCACAGCCATCAATTAAAACATCCTTTACCTGTCCGCTTCTTCCCGGCACAAAAAGCTGGTGAAGCTCATCCGTTGATGCATATAGTACGGCTATGCATACTGAAACCAATACATTTTTCCATCTGATTATGCTGACTGTAACAGCCCCCAGAACCAGTCCGGCAAGCATAGCATACTCTGTCGCATGTGCAGTCTTTCTTACCGGATGATCAATAGCCTGAGCCATATGAATCTGCTGCTGCTCACTTAAATCATCAAACCCTGGAACAAATACATGACAAACCATCATTCCTGCTTTAATACTCTGTTCTTCCGATTCATCCCCCGGCCTTGCCGAGAAAGAAAATATAACAACCATCCATGTAACCGCAAGAATTGTGAAAACAATTCGGCGGACACTATTCACCTTTTTCATTAATATCCTCACCAAAAACATTTATTGCATAGATATTATACATGCAATTTCCCATTCTGAAAACAATTATTACATTATTGACAACAGAAAAAGAACTGCAACAGACACACATCGATGTCATGCTACTTAACTTCCATAATTTCAACCAACCATATCATCAGGGTACTTCCTCACCGTTTCCAACTATTCCATTCTCCCCAGCATAGCTGGGGGATTAGACTTTTCATTTATACTGATTACAACGCATAAAAAAATCCGGCATATAGCCGGAAATAATTATTATAATAAAATGAGCAGCACTATAAGCCGGGTTATGTCAGCATAAGCTGTGATGATCATCTATCTAGTCCTGCTGTTGCCAGCAGGCTCAAGCGACCTACCTAAAGCTCGGCGGGCAGCCTTTATATCGCTTTTATTTGGTCTTGCTTCGAATGGGGTTTACATGTGCCACTGCTGTTACCAGCAATGCGGTAGTCTCTTACACTGCCTTTCCACCCTTACCATAACTTTCGCCATGGCGGTATATTTCTGTTGCACTGGCCTTGGAGTCGCCTCCACCGGATGTTATCCGGCATCCTGCCCTGTGAAGCCCGGACTTTCCTCACCTGCACGAATGCAGCCGCGATCATCTGTACTACTCATAATATTTAGTTGTTATTACTCTCGTACACAATCTGATAAACTTCTATCTTAAACTGGTCTTCAGAATTAATTCCAACGAATCTGCATCCATAGGTTGTCTCTATTTCTCCAAGATTCTCCATTCTGATTACTTCAATAACCGCTTCAAATGATTCACCATTAGATAATCTAATATCAGTATCATAATATGTGTTAAGCCTGAATTCATAATCTGACTTGAATGCAATTCCATCTTTAGATATATTAATAACATTAACAGTAACTGTGTCACCTGAGTATCCTGTTACATATTTATCATCAAGCTGTCTTAATGAAATAGTAACATCAATATCTGTTCTTTTTGACCTTCTTTTTTCAATCCCCATGATTACCCTCTGTTATAAACAGGTGCTCTGCCTGTCCTTCTTCATTTAATCTACTTAATGATAACATTAACTTATGCGAAGTTCAAATATATTTTATATATACTTTTATTGCTTTGTCTTTTATATCGTGTTAAAATATTTTTGTTACCACTTCCTGATTGGAACAGAACCCCCTCGGCGTAAACGGCACCGAGGGGGTTCGTCTGTGTTCATGAGTCATTTTACTCATTTAATATATCATTTTTTATTTTTATGTGCAAGTCTTTTCTATAAATATATATTATTATTTAATAAACATAGCATCTCCAAAGCTGAAGAATCTGTATTTCTCCTGCACCGCAACTTCATATGCATGAAGTACATGTTCTCTTCCAGCAAGCGCCGACACAAGCATAACAAGTGTTGATTCTGGAAGATGGAAATTAGTTATAAGACAATCGATTGCCTTGAACTTATATCCCGGATATATGAATATCTCTGTCCATCCACTCTTGGCTGGAATTGTTCCATCTTCAAGCGCAACAGATTCAAGTGTTCTCGTACTTGTTGTTCCGACAGCAATTACCCTTCCACCATTCTTTCTTGTATTATTAATCATGTCTGCTGCTTCCTGTGTAACAACATAAAACTCCGAATGCATATGATGGTCAAGAATATTCTCTACCTTGACAGGTCTGAATGTTCCAAGTCCCACATGAAGTGTTACTCTTGCAATGTTAACTCCCATAGCTTTGATTTTTTCAAGTAGCTCTGTTGTAAAATGAAGACCGGCAGTAGGAGCCGCCGCAGAACCCTCATGCTTTGCATACACAGTCTGATATCTGTTCTTATCCTCAAGCTTATGTGTTATATATGGTGGAAGTGGCATCTGTCCAAGTTCATCAAGAATCTCTTCAAATATTCCGTCATATGTGAACTGGATAAGTCTGTTTCCTTCTTCAACTATATCAATAATTTCACCTATAAGCTTCCCCTCACCGAAGCTTATCTTGGCACCAACCTTAGCTTTCTTTCCCGGCTTAACAAGAACTTCCCATGTATCCTGTCTGTCCTCAAGTCTCTTAAGAAGAAGAACTTCAATAGCAGCTCCAGTATCAACCTTAGTACCTATAAGTCTTGCTGGAATTACCTTAGTGTCATTGACAACAAGGCAGTCTCCCGGCTTAAGATAATCTACGATATCTCTGAATATCTTATGTTCAATCTCTCCTGTTTCCTTATCAAGCACCATAAGTCTTGAACTTGACCTGTCCGACAATGGATCCTGTGCAATAAGCTCCTCTGGCAGATCATAATAAAAATCATGTAAATCCATGCTTATACTCCTTTCCGTACTTTATACTTCACTGGATTGGACTTCCTACATGACTCACTCCGCTTTAAAGTCCAATCCGCGCCTACAGCTTCCCGATTTTGGACTTCCTCCGTGTCTCACACTACTTTAAAGTCCAATCCACGCCTACGGCTTCCCGAAACGCTACATAAAAGGGGCGGCGCCACACGCCGCCCCTTCATCAACCGCCACAACATCGCGGTCTATATCTGTATTACTTTCTAAGTTCGATTCCGTCAGCCTCAAGATCCTTGAATATCTTCTCCATTACTGGTGTGATGTCCTTATCCTCAAGTGTTCTGTCCTTAGCTCTGAATGCGATTGAGTAAGCAACTGACTTGAATCCTTCCTTAATCTGGCTTCCTTCGTAGATATCGAAGAGGTTGTAGCTCTCTAATATCTTGCCACCGCGCTTTTCAATAATCTTCTCCACTTCACCAACTGGAAGTTCCTTAGGCATTACCATACTGATATCTCTTGTTACAGCTGGGAACTTTGCAATTCCTGTGAACTTCTTATCGAAGCTTGCCATTTCTGTAACTGTTGGAATATCAATAACAACAATATATGTTCTCTCACCGATTGAGTAAGTATCGGCAACATCCGGATGAAGTTCTCCGATGTAACCAATCTTCTTATCAGCGTAATATACATCAGCCTGACGACCTGGATGTAAGAATGGAATACCAGCCTTGGCATCATATGTTGGCTTCTTCTTCATTCCAATCTTCTCAAGGAATTCTTCAATAACACCCTTCATTGAGTAGAAGTCAACGCTGCCGAAAGCTCCAAGTGTGAATTCAACTCTTTCATCCGGAAGCTCATTTACATCATCTGCTGCAAGGTAAACCTTAGCTAATTCATATAACTTAACATTCTTGTTTCTTCTGTTATAGTTAGTAGATAATGATGTAAGCATTCCGTGGATTGGAAGTGTTCTCATAACTGAGAAATCCTCTCCTAATGGGTTAGAGATTACAACTGTCTTTCTGTATACAGAATCAGCAGGAAGCTTTAACTTATCGAATACCTTAGGGCTCTCGAATGAGTATGTCATAGCCTGTGAGAATCCTGTAAACTGGGCAACCTCAGAAGCTGCATCTTCAATGCTCTGCTCAAATGAAATCTTACCCATTGTTGTCTCTCCCTTAGGAAGAGTTGTAGGAATGTTGTCATATCCGAAGAATCTTGCAACTTCCTCTGCTATATCAGCATCTCTGTTAAGATCCTGTCTGAATGTTGGGATGATAAGCTCATTAGCGTCTTTATCATATTCAACTTCAAGTCTTTCGAAGTAAGAAAGCATATCTTCATCTGATACATCAGTACCAAGCAAAGCATTGTATTTAGCCGGCTCAAATGGAAGTCTCTTCTTAGTTACAGGGTCAGGATATACATCAACCACGCCTCCTACAACATCACCTGCATCAAGCTCTTCAATAAGCTGGCATGCTCTGTTGATAGCTTCCATAGCGTTCTCTGGATCAAGTCCCTTCTCAAACTTACCAGAAGCGTCTGTTCTTAAACCAATCTTCTTAGTTGTCTTTCTGATGTTAGTTCCGTCAAATGTAGCTGCTTCAAAAAGCATTGTCTGGACATCATCAGTAATCATTGAATTCTCACCACCCATGATACCTGCGATACCAACCGGCTTCTCACCGTCACAGATAAGAAGTGTCTGTGCATCAAGAGTTCTCTCCTGTCCGTCAAGTGTTACGAACTTTTCGCCATCAGCAGCTGTTCTTACAACAATCTTGTGACCTGCAATAGTGTCATAGTCATATGCATGCATTGGCTGACCATATTCTTCCATAACATAGTTAGTTATATCAACGATGTTGTTGATTGGTCTGATACCTGCTGTCATAAGTCTTTGCTGCATCCACTTTGGAGATGGAGCAAGTCTTATATTCTTAACAACTCTTGCAACATATCTTGAGCAAAGCTCCTTAGCTTCAATATCAACTGAAACCATTGTGTTAACATCCTCATCGTTACCTGTCTTAGTAACAACAGGTGGATTGAAAGGCTTTCTGAATGTAGCAGCAGCCTCTCTTGCGATACCGATAACGCTGTAGCAGTCTACACGGTTATTAGTAATCTCATATTCAAATACTGTATCATTAAGTCCTAAGTATTCTACCGCACTTGAACCAACAACAGCATCATCTCCAAATATATATATTCCTTCCTCTGGTGCATCCGGGAAGAATTCTCTTGAAGAACCAAGTTCCTCGATAGAGCACATCATACCGCATGACTCTACTCCTCTTAGCTTGCCCTTCTTAATCTTAATTCCATCTTCTGGAAGTGCGCCACCGTCATGTCCTCCGGCAACTTTACCTCCGTCTAATACTACAGGAACCTTCTGTCCGCTTGAACCAACTTCAATGTTAGGTGCGCCTGTTACAATCTGCACATTCTCACTGCCCACATTAACCTGGCATATAACAAGCTTGTCTGCATCAGGATGTCTCTCAACTGAGAGAATCTGTCCAACTACGATTTTATCAAGGTTCTTGTCAAATGCATTAAAACACTCTACCTTAGTTCCTGAAAGTGTCATTGCATCTCTGAATTCCTGATCTGTACACTCAAGACCTGGAACCATTGCTTTTATCCAATTTAATGATGTATTCATATCGTCATTCTCCTTAAATATACTTTATCTTATTCCAGTCATTAGACCACTATATGAATCGATTTAAAACTGCTTTATAAATCTGACATCGTTTTCATAAAGAAGTCTCATGTCATCGATTTCGTACTTAAGAAGAGCAACTCTCTCAAGTCCTACACCAAAGGCAAATCCTGTATATTCTTCCTTATCAATTCCGCAAAGCTCGAATACATGTGGGTGAACCATTCCACAGCCAAGGATTTCAATCCATCCCTCGCCCTTGCAGAAACGGCATCCTTTACCACCACATTTGAAACAGCTTACATCCATCTCGGCACTAGGCTCAGTGAATGGGAAATGGTGTGGTCTGAATTTAACTTTAGTATCAGGTCCGAAAAGCTCCTTAGCGAATTCTGCTAAAGTTCCCTTAAGGTCTGCAAATGTAATTCCCTTATCAATTACAAGACCTTCTACCTGATGGAAGCATGGTGAATGTGTAGCATCAACTTCATCAGCTCTGTATACTCGTCCAGGAGAAATCATTCTGATAGGGAGCTTGCCCTTCTCCATAACTCTTGCCTGAACAGGTGAAGTCTGTGTACGGAGTACTATCTTATCATTGATGTAGAATGTATCCTGTTCATCCTTAGCCGGGTGGTTGGCTGGTATGTTAAGTGCCTCAAAGTTGTAGTAATCGTACTCAACTTCTGGTCCATCAACTACTTCATAACCCATTCCGATGAATATCTTCTGGATTTCTTCTAATGCAAGTGTATTAGGATGCTTATGTCCTAACTCATCCCTCTTAGATGGAAGAGTAACATCTATTACTTCACTCTTTAACTGAAGTTCTCTCTTCTTGGCAGCTAATTCTGTCTTAGCCTTATCTAATACTTCTTCAATTGCCTGTCTTGTCTCATTAACAATCTGACCGACCTTAGGTCTGTCTTCTGGTGCAACTTCCTTCATACCTTTAAGTACTTCTGTAAGTTCACCCTTCTTTCCAAGGAAAGCGACTCTGATATCATTCAGTTTATCAAGCGAATCAGTTTCATTAATCTGTGCTAAAGCTCTTTCTCTAATTGCTTCAAGTCTTTCTTTCATCCTTATAGCCTCCATACTTCTTTCGCTTTTTATCATTCATATGCGTAAAAAGCCACTGTTTATTGTAACATATCGATTTTATTTTGCAACCCGTGAATGTCTCTTCTCGTACATTTCTATTACGCGCATAGCTCCATCACTGTGTTCCGGATTAGACAATGTAGCATTTTTAATATTACTCTTTGCCTCTTCTATACGCTTTTCATTATATTCAATCTGCTGTCTTAATTTATATCTTCTGGTGTTTAGCTCATGCCTTACCTCTACCATTTCCTTAGGATTGATAAATGCCTTAACCCTTCCAAACCATATATGAGGGTCACTCAGTCCCAGCTTTCTGAGTATACTTTCAAGATCGTTTTCAGCACTGTTAAGTGATGATGTCATATCCAGCATTCTGCTCTGTTCTGCCTTCATTTCCTCATATAGTTTATATTTGTTTTCAAGCTCATATGCGCTCTTAACACCATATTTAGAATATTCATAATCAAGCGTGTTCGCCGCATTAACATATTTAATTTTTATTTTATTAAGAAGTCCTGTCGCTTTATTTAGTTTAATTTCTGTAACAAGCACGTTCCGCTCTGTCACCTTAAGTATCGCAAACATTCCAACAGCAAGTATCGCAGCAAGTAAAGAAATCACTATAAAAAATGCTGTTTCCTCATCATTTTCAACAATTGCCATAGATACTATGAATATGATAAAAACTACAACCATTGCAGCAAATGCTGTTCTGGCAAGTGACCTTATCTGTAACTGCCGTTTAACAAGTGCTTTGGATTCAAGTCTCAGATTCATTCTTTCTCCTTCAAGAACCCTTAAATCCTGCTTAACTGCATCATAATATTCTTCCTGTGCCTGCATCAGCTTAATTCCAGATGGTATTTCATCTTCAAATGTTTCCATTCTTCTGTATGCTGAATTGGAAAGTTTATGTTCTGTTGACTTTAATATTCTCCGGTCAACCATCATACTGTCAATAATTTCAGCACATGATATTATCTTATTCTTAATATCCTGAGGAGCCTCGTCTATCAGCTGGATATCATTGAATTCTTCTGTTACGGCTTCATACTCTGCCTTTACATTTTCTATATGTTCAGCTGCTTCTTCCATTATGTCACACTGCTGCTTTACATATACTTCCATATCATGTGTTCCAAGCTTCCTGACATTAATTATCTCTGCATCCTGTGAATCATCCTTTTTACTGATATCTGTTCCATAATTTTTCTCAACAGCCTGTATTAATGTCTGTGCCTGTACACTGTTTAGAAGATGGTCATACTTTTCTTCCTCCAGCTTACTCTTTTCCTGTCTTTTTCTTGTTTCGTAATCCGGCTTACCCTCAACTTTATTATTCTTTTCTTTTTTTTCTCTGACCTTGTCAAATGCTTCATACAATTCTATTGCATGTGTACTTTTTATTTTTTCTTTTTCATCATCAGGCGCATCATCTTCAAGAATCATTTTTTCAAGAGTGTTAGAATAACCATATCCATAATCTCTCTTTTTCTTTTTAAATATTCCCATATATAACCACACACTCTCTAAAATGTCTTACTATATTTCATGTAATCATTTTTCCATTTAACCAGTTCAGAATCAATAGCATTATTAAACTCTTTCATCATTCCCTGCTGCTTTAAAGCCTCAATCTGTTCAATCTGCCTGTATTCATCACTATATCTGGCATTATCCATCAATGTTTCTATTTCTCTGTTTATTACATATTCGTCTTCTGTGGCATCCACATTAACAGGTCCACTGTTTCTGTCTGCCAGCATGCCTGCCGCTATACTGCATTTTCTGGATTCCTCATGTTGTCCTATTGCGTAGGCTTCATCATAATACTTTACAGCTTTTTTATACATAAACATTCTTGCATAAGCTGTTCCAAGATTATGATACACTTTAGCATACTCCGAACCTGAAAGACCATTTCCCTTATATTCATTTATTATGCTCTCGTAGCATTTGACAGCACTAAAAAAGCACTCGTTCGCAAGATAACCATCGCCACGCGACTTTAGTCTCTCACACACATTCTGTCTACCAAGCGTATTCAGTGTTTCGCGTAATTTCTCAATATCAGACACCGAATAATAATCGACTGTTTTGAGAATAGTAACAAGCATCTCCGCCAGCCCCGCCTTTTTTTCATTCAGGCTTCTTATGCGTTCCGATAATTCTTCCTCACCCGTCTGCCTTAGAAACTCTATAAGTCTGCCGTTAATGAAATCCTGACCAATAAGGTATATATTATTATAAATGTAGTAGCAAAGTTCTTCAGCAGTATACAGCCGCATACCTGTTCCCTCTATCACAAGAGGTTTATCAGTCTGCCTTCCTCTGCACAGAATCATTTTCCCCATTATGTTCTCCATTCCGTGTATTTATCCACATTTATTCATTAGCAAATTCAAGTTCCTTATAAATAACTTTTCCAGAGCTTTTAAATAATTCCCCGAATCCCATATCTTTGATACTTATAAGGCATCTGTCTGCACTCATGAATTTAACATTCATTGATATCCGCGTTGTCATTCCTTCCCTGAATGGAATTTCACTTATATCAATGACTTCATCATAATATCTGTTATCTGGTGTTATGATTCTTAGTGTTATCTTTCTTAAATCATCAAGTATATACTCCATCGTCCTGTCTGCCATATACCAGTTCATTCCGGGCCTGATTATTCTGAACCTTTTATTCTTTCCATACTGGACGATATCTGTTTCAATTCCATACTTTACATGATTATCAAGAAGCATCGTTACATCTGTAAATATTCTTGGCTTAACTGCCTCTATTGCACCCAGGCAGGCCCCTTTACAATACAGGTTCTGTCCAACAAATGCTTTTCTTCTTGTTACCATTAATTTTGCAAATTTAGGTGGAAGCTTTTCAACATTGAACCCGGCTCCCGTAAGGTATGCTGACGAAACAGGTCTTTTAGCAAAATATTCTTCTGCCATGCTGCAAAGCTCATTCTCAATCCCATCAATATTTCTTATATCTGCAGCTGCACACACCGCTTCTGACGAATATTGTGTACTTTCCTGCAACAGATAATTATTATTATCCTTTTTTCTTATAGCCAGCATATCACATTTAATGCCATTACTGCCATAATCAAAAATCGCAACACCGGATGAATAAAGCTCCCTCTTCTGGCTGTATGCATAATAAGCAAAACTCTCTGCTTTGCTTATTATCTGCCATCTATCCCTTGGTATGCCTGCTTTCTCAAGCTCATCCCGCATTCTGTTAAGCTCATCTATCTGAAAATCTGATGTTGTTATACATACACTTTGTATTCTGCTTTCATCAGACAGTCTTAAACACTCTGCTACCAGCTTATTGACAGGGTATACTTCATCCGGTTGTTTTTCTTTTCCCTCCGGAAGTAAATTCACAGTTCTTATAACACATTTTTCACTGTCATATATTCCAGCCTGAATTGTTCTCTCGGCTATATCTATTCCTGCTATAAGACCACCATTCTGCTCCATCCCTGTCTCCTTATTTCACAATTTTAAACATCTGCTTACTTACATACTCTTCCACACTATAACTGCGCATAAGCTTCTTTAATGTAGCCATATCATGTAACTGCCTGCTTGCAAGGCAGTCATTAATTGCATCAAATCTTCCACTTACAGTATCGGGACTTACTTCCTCATATTTTAAATTATAATTCTCAGACACATTTTCTTCCCTGCTGCCTGCAACCGTATAATTATAATCAAGCACATCGCCATAGAAAAGATTAAACCTGCATGTATATATTCCCCAGTCATTTGACTTCATAATCTGTGTATGCTGCTGTTTGTCATCATTTAAAGTATAGGTTACTGTAACCTTGCTTTCCGGTTCCGCAATACACTCAAGAACTGTAATTCCTATAACATTATATGGTATGTCAAGCACCCCGTTAAATTTCTTATAAAACGCATATATTCTGTCATTTTCACACAGCTCATTTAAAATTTTCTGTGCATATTTTTTCTTCTTTTCATCATCAAGAACAGCAGTATTTTTAGAAATATTTTTAAGCCATGCCACATAACAGCACTCAGGAAGTCCTGTTCCATCTTCAATGCATTCATCCATTACCCTGAATACAATATCGTTAGCTTTCTTCTGTCTTATCAGGTAAAGCTGCGCATTATATGAAAGATATGCTTTAACAATCAGCATATCGGGTATCTTACCATAATAATCTGAAAATACTTCCGTAAATCTTCCACTATGTACTCCGGTATACATCATCTGGGCAAGTAGCCTTTCTGACAAATGTGTCACATTAACTCCATAGTTTAATCCTGCCTTCCACACTTCATACATGTCCTCATTCGGACCATTGAAAAATTCGGACATGTATGAAAGAACTGATTCATTGTATATATGCTCCCTGAACATATATGCTGTAATCTCATCTATAACTTCGTTATGCTCATCTGATACATTATTAAGAATATAATCTGTCATTTTAAGAAGCCTTGTAACAGCTACACGGCTGCATCCATATATGCTCACAAGCTCATATGCCTGCGAATACATGGATGAGTCTATAAGTATTTCTATAAGATTCTTTGCATCCTCCGACAACAATCCGTCTGTATCAACAAATGGATACTCATGCCAGAAATCATCCAGTTCATAATGTTTCCGGTAATAATCTATCATCCACGAATTAATTGTCTGTCTGAATGAATCATTAACACCTTCAAGCTTTTTAACATTCTTATAGCACATCAGTGTCTGATCATTAAATATCTGCTTCTTATGAAGCCTGCATGCACGGCTTACAAGTATACCTGCTTCTTTGCTCAAAGTATCATCACATTTTTCAAATACTTCTTTATATTCTTCTTCATCAAAGACTTTTTCTATCTCGTAATCAACACCAGAATTTCTTACCCTGCCATCACAACATCTGAACCCAACAACTGCATCAGGATTATACATGTATATGTAGCACTGCGTTCCCATAAGTTCATAATCACATTTATCTTTAAGCTGGTTATGCCAGACTTCTATACCTGTAACATAATTGCTAAAGCAATTTATCTTATATATGTATCTAAGTCTGCATATGAAATCATTAGTTTCCTCTGTTATTAATTGTGGTTCTAACAATGACTTATACAATATTTCAAGATATTCATTAATATTTCCTGCTTTCAATTGTTCATATACATATATTTCAATATTCTTTTCGTAGCAGGCATATATGTCTTTGTAATAACTATACCTGCCTCTTATTATATTTGCATACAAAAAAGCTTTATCCAGCCCCATCAGGGTATTATCATATGAGAAATACATAAGAACAATCTTTGGCAGCTGTCTTTCAACATCCTTTTTCATACTGGCAATATAGAACTCATATAATCTTGTAATTCTCAGTCCCCTGAGTACTCCAAGCTCATACACCTCATAATACTGTTCACCTGTAAGTCCCAGTCTTATCATGTGAGAAACAAGAGCTGTAAGAATTTCGTCACTTTCAAACCTGTCATTTAGTTTCTTTAATACTGACACCAGTTCATATGACCCATTCTTTTCAGATAAAGCCACATCCGCAATCTGCAAAGCGAGCTTTTCATTAATAATTCCATATCTGCATCCGAAATTAATAACCTTTATTTCGAATTTATTAAGTACTCTTAAAAGAACCGGCTGAGCGTTTAATATATTTATTGCTTCAAGATATATAACAGGACTTGTACATCCGTCATTAACAATATCCTTTATTCTGACAAGCCTTATGCTCTTATTGTTTTCTGTATCTGAGTTCAGATAAAAAAGCAGCCATAATAATCTGTATGTATCATACCCGTTCTCAAAAAATTTTCTTACCTGTTTATTAACCTGTTCTGTATATTCTTCTGACTTTACTATTAAAGTTGAAACATAAAGAAAGTAGCAATACATTTCCACATCGTCACCGATTCTGCCAATTATGTCTTTCTTAAGAAGTTCCATCATACCGGATGCCTCTTCTTCTCTTCCTGACATTGCAAAAAGCTGTACCTGCGCTATATCATAAAACGGATCATTTCCCCTGATTCCTCTTATCCTGTCAATAATCTGTAACGATTCAGAAATCCATTTTTCCTTCTTGATTTTTTTCATTCTAAAATCAAGGTAACATTTTGTAAGTCCTTCAACTGCCTTTTTATTTTCCAGTCTTAAATCATACCGATTATCATTTGTTTCATCTTCAGTTACTGCTGACGAAACAGCCACAGGCACCTTAAAATGCTGCTTAAATGTATCGATACATATGTATGCATAGTTATTACCAGCATGCAGCTTCTCCGGATCAATAATATATTCAAGCTTATATCTGTCTCCAATAAATTCATTATCACCTATAGAAGCCTTCCCGATTTTAATAAATGGTGCCTCAGAATATATACTTACTTCTGTTGTTCCATGTCCGATTTTTTCAATCACAATTGTATCTTCATACTTCTCATCAGATACATTAATTCTTATCTGCCCTGTTTCTACTTTAATAGAGGCATCCTGCTCTGGCTCTGGCTTTTTAACAGTTTCCGGTTCACATGTAAATACATATGGGATAACCTTTTCTCCTGCATTACTGACTATCGTAAAGCAGCCTTCTATATCATTCTTCTCCTCTATTCCTTCAGCATTGACAGTATAACTGATATCTATATCAGTTCCATTAAAACTCTTTGTAATTACATTAACTCTTTCATTGTCTGAATACACCATTCCCGCCGTCTGTATGGAAGCAGTAAAATTAAAGTTCCCCTCTGTACATTTATCACAGGAAACATTCATTGCTGCCTGCTCATTCTCAAATGTCAGTTTAGGAACTTCAATAATTGATTTACCTCTTGATAGTCTGTTAATGTAATCCCTCATTGAAAACTATGCCTCCGAATTAATCTTCTCCAAATGTTTCTTAATGTCCTTCTCATATCCCATATCAGATGGTTCGTAAAATTTCTCATCCACATATGCATCAGGAAGATACTGCTGTTTTACAAAATGATTAGGATAGTCATGTGCATATTTATATCCTATTCCATGTCCAAGTTTTGCACTTCCTTTATAATGTGCATCCTGCAAATGTACAGGCACAGGCGCAGTCTTTGAATTTTTAACCACATCCATTGCCTTATCAATTGCCATAATACACGAATTGCTCTTAGGCGCAGTGGCAATATAAAGTGCTGCCTGACTAAGTATTATCCGTGCTTCAGGCATTCCTATCCTTTCAACAGCCTGTGCTGCAGCAACTGCCACCTGCAATGCATTAGGATCCGCATTGCCTACATCCTCACTTGCACATATCATAATTCTTCTGGCAATGAATTTTATATCTTCACCTGCATATAACATTTTGGCAAGATAATAGCTTACAGCATCCGGATCTGATCCTCGCATACTCTTAATAAATGCAGATATTGTATCATAATGGTTATCGCCCTCTTTATCATATCTGACTGAACGTTTCTGGATACATTCCTGCGCTGTCTCAATGTCTATATGGATAAATCCATCCTCTGACCTGTCTGTCGTAAGTATACCAAGCTCTACGGCATTAAGTGCATTTCTTGCATCCCCATTGGATATATCAGCTAAGAACTCCAGTGCATCATCATCTATTACCGCCTTATAACTCCCCATACCTTTCTTTTCGTCATATACAGCTCTTTTTATTATTGTCTTTATATCGTCTTTTTCAAGAGGCTTCAACTCAAATATTATTGACCTTGATATTAAAGCCCCGTTTACTTCAAAATATGGATTCTCCGTGGTCGCGCCAATAAGAATTATAGTTCCATCCTCAACGAAAGGTAACAGATAATCCTGCTGACCTTTATTAAATCTATGAATCTCATCTACAAAAAGTATCGTTTTTCTTCCATACATTCCAAGATTGTCCTTTGCTTTTGCAACAACCTCTTCCATGTCCTTTTTGCCTGCTACTGTCGCATTAACCTGACAGAACTCTGCACTCGTTGTATTGGCTATAATTCTTGCAAGTGTAGTTTTTCCTGTTCCCGGCGGTCCATAAAAAATAACTGAACTTAGCTTATCAGCTTTAATAGCCCTGTAAAGCAGTTTATCTTTACCAACTATATGCGACTGTCCAACCATCTCCTCAAGAGTTTCTGGTCGTAATCTCATCGCAAGCGGAGACTCATTGTTCTTATTGTTTTCCCTCATGTATTCAAATAAATCCATAATCAATTCCTTATCCACAAAACATTTATTTAAGTTCTGTTCCAAGCCACAGCCTGTCAACATATCCAATCTGACTGCTGTTATTGCCTTTAAGTGTATTAGAATACAGTATGTTATCAGAATCATATGAATATATTCTGTTCTTATAGAAATGTGTTCCCTGCGTGCTTGTATTTGAATCTGCTTTAAATATAAGTACTGCCTTTTCTTTAATACTATTCATATAATACTGGTTATTATCTGCTATATATGTTATCGCCTTGCTTTTATTATACACCTTTGATAATGAACCTGCATTTACATCAGAAGCGATATCAGTGATTTTATTATTATCAATAACTCTTAACCGGTTATCTGCATTTACATATACAATTTCACCACTGGCAGAATTGTATATATAATTCTTCTCCTTAGTCATTGAATCTATATCAATATAATCTCCTGTCTTACCATCCTTATATAAGGCTGATGTAAGTGTAGCACCTGATAATCTGTATATAAGAGAATTATTCTTATCAATTATATAATCTGCATCCGTATCAGTTTTCTTATCAATTTTATGTACTGCTGCATCCTTACAGGAATAATAATACACCCCATCTGACTTGGAATACAGAAAAGCATCAACATCTTTTCTTGTATTAAGGCTGTCCGCATTACCTGTATATACGCCTGATGTATTCTCGGATGCCGGCCATATCTGCATAACTGTATCAGCAACTGTCACTGGTTTTTCTTTACGCTCATAGTCATATGTATACAATGATCCTGCATTTGTAAGACATACTATTATGTGCTTTGCTTCATATACATATGCCTTATTAAGGTTTCCTTCTATCAGCGTTGTCTGTGCCTCTGAATGTTTTTTAACTTCCATAATACTGCTCATTGCAAGACTTGTGCCATTCGTTGAGCCTTCATCATTGATAACATTATTATTCGTATATATTACCTTACCATCATTAGATATATACACAATTTCTTTCTGAAGATCATCCTCTGTAACAAGAACACACTCATCTTTATTCCATATATACATGGAATATTTTCTGGATGTTTTATTTTCATCATAAGTCACAGTGACAAAATATCTTCCATTATCACTTGCAACACTTAAAATATTCTTGTCAGAATTAATCTGTTCCGGCCACTCTGGTGTATAAAATGTCTTGCTGTCAGATGCAAATATAGCATTTTTTTCATCGCACACATAATTACTGTCCAGCCCCGCAATATCATATATCTTTCCATTATAACTTACATAAAGAGCATAATTTTTCTTTGTTGCAAGCTTGTATATTCCAAATGCTGCCGCCCCTGTAATTATCAGAACCACAATCAGCGCAGCTATCATTTTCATTCTTTTGTTCACTTTGCGGCGTGCAATTCTTACCTTTGAGTGTTCCTTAGTATCCTCGCCGGCTTTCATATTGTTATTTTTATTCTGTCTGCCCGTATCATTTTTTCTTTTATTCTGACTTGTTCTTTTCTGCACGCGCTTAACTAATTCCTGTCCATAGTCTCCTGGTGATTTCTCTTTTTTATCAGAAGAAGCAGACCTGTCTTTCAAAGCCTGCTTCTCTTCATATGCTTTTCTTCTGGCAAGATAATCACTATTGTTAACTAATATGACAGGTCCGTCACATCTTGGGCACTGACTGCCCTCATATTCCTGACCACATTTAGTACACAGCATAATTCTTTCCTTTTAATTATCGATTTAAATTCTGTTCTTTTATTAATTAAAATCTAAACTTATCTTCAAAATATGCCTTAAGATCTGCTATCTTTATTCTTTCCTGCTGCATTGTATCCCTATCTCTTACAGTTACAGCACCATCTTCTTCCGAATCAAAATCATATGTGATACAGAATGGTGTACCAATCTCATCCTGTCTTCTGTATCTCTTTCCAATATTACCTCTGTCATCAAATTCGCAGTTATAGTACTTAGAAAGCTCTGCATATACTTTTTCTGCACCTTCATTTAACTTCTTAGAAAGTGGAAGTATACCAATCTTAACTGGTGCTATTGCAGGGTGGAAATGAAGAACTGTTCTTACATCTCCTCCTTCAAGTTCTTCTTCGTCATAAGCTGAGCAGAGGAATGCTAATGTTACACGGTCTGCGCCAAGTGAAGGCTCGATAACATATGGTATATACTTCTCCTTAGCTTCATCATCAAAGTATGACATATCTTCGCCAGATACTGTCTGATGCTGTGTAAGGTCATAGTCTGTTCTGTCAGCAATACCCCAGAGTTCGCCCCATCCGAATGGGAAGAGGAATTCGATATCTGTTGTTCCCTTAGAGTAGAAGCAGAGTTCTTCTGGTGAATGATCTCTTGCTCTCATTTCATCTTCCTTAATTCCTAATGCCTTAAGCCAGTCTATGCAGTACTGTCTCCAGTATGTGAACCACTCAAGATCTGTTCCAGGCTTGCAGAAGAACTCTAATTCCATCTGCTCAAACTCTCTTGTTCTGAATGTGAAGTTACCTGGTGTAATCTCGTTACGGAATGACTTACCAATCTGTCCGATACCAAAAGGCACTTTCTTTCTTGATGTTCTCTGGACATTCTTGAAGTTAACGAAGATACCCTGAGCTGTCTCCGGTCTTAAATATACTGTATTCTTGGCATCCTCAGTTACACCCTGGAATGTCTTGAACATAAGGTTGAACTGTCTGATATCTGTGAAATTGTGCTTACCGCATGAAGGACAGCAGATATTCTTCTCATCAATGAAATTCTTCATCTGCTCCTGTGTCCATCCATCAACTGAACCGCCAAGATCATATGAATTCTCATCTGCCCAGTCTTCTATAAGTTTATCTGCTCTGAATCTCTCATGACATTCCTTGCAGTCCATTAATGGATCAGAAAATCCACCAAGATGACCTGATGCTACCCAAGTCTGAGGGTTCATAAGAATTGCACAATCAACACCAACATTATATGGGCTTTCCTGTACGAACTTCTGCCACCATGCCTTCTTAACATTGTTCTTTAACTCAACACCAAGATTACCATAATCCCATGTATTAGCTAATCCTCCATAGATTTCAGAACCTGGGTAAACAAATCCTCTCGCCTTAGCTAAAGAAACAATTTTCTCCATTGTCTTTTCCATAATAATATAATCCTCCTAAAGGCAACAGCCTGACTACATCGAACTGCATCGGCTGCTACATAATCTTAATTATTTTATAACATTTAGTGCTGATTAGCAAGAGGGATGATGGGAATCTTGTTTTGGACTTCCTCCGTGCCTCCCGCCACTTCAACGTCCAATCCGCCGCTTCTGCAAATCCCTTTTGGACTTTCTCCCGCCTTCCCGCCGCTTCTGCAAATCCCTTTTGGACTTCCTCCGTGCTTCCCGCCGCTTCAACGTCCAATCTGCCGCTTCTGCAAATCCCTTTTGGACTTTCTCCGTGCTTCCCGCCGCTTCAACGTCCAATCTGCCGCTTCTGCAAATCCCTTTTGGACTTTCTCCCGCCTTCCTGCCGCTTCAACGTCCAATCCGCCGCTTCCACGCATGTATTTGTAGTCTATGAATATTTTATAAATTATTACTTGACTTTAATGTCAGAATACTTTATATTCTTATTATAACCAAAACGCATTAGAAGGAGGATATTTCTTGTTTATCAATTACAACATTTCAGAGATTATCAGCCAACTTTCATCTGCCATACATTATGATGAAAGCATTGTAAAGAATCTGCCTGATGGCAAGCTCAATTGCACACATAATGGACGTTATATTAAGTGGTTTCTAAGCGATGGGAATAATATATCTTACATACACAAGAAAGACAGACAGCTTGCTTCCACGCTTGCCTTGAAAAAATTTCTGTTATCAAGAATTGAAGATAATAAAAGGCTTCTTGCCACATACAAGCAATGTAACAGCACCGATATCCAGTCCGAATTATTATTAAAAGATAACGATTTTAGGAAACTGCTTACAGACTATCCGGAGAATTCCAAGCACATATATTGCAACAGGGATTTATTCAGGGATTTCCACAATGAGCAGTTCCAGCCTGTCATTGATTCATGGCTGTCTGAAGAATATAATCACAATGAAGCATACCCACAGGCGCTTAAGCATCCATGTCCATCTGGCAATGTCGTTAGGTCAAAGTCCGAAGCTATGATTGATTTGTTACTTAACCAGTATGGAATTCCATACAGGTATGAATGTGAACTAAAGCTTGACAACATAAGTTTCTATCCTGACTTTACACTGTTTAATCCTATATCTGGGCAACTTGTGTACTGGGAACACTTTGGTATGATGGACGACCCGCAATACTCTCTTAATGCTTCAAGAAAAATCTCCAGATACATAGCTGGAAATATTATTCCTGGAATTAATTTAATAATGACATTTGAGACATCTCCCAATCCTCTATCAGGAGTTATTGCAGAATCAAAGATAGAGGAGTACCTGCTGATGTGCAATAACCAGCAAGCCCCCTCTTAACACCACAGCGATTTTATTCAATTACAACAATATTGGCAGCTAGATTTCCCATAATAGCAGTGCAACAGAACTATGCATTAATCCTCCCAGGGACGAATCCTGTAAGCTGCACCTATCTCATCACATAGCTTCTGGCACTCTGCCTCTTCCTCGTGAGATATGGTTGTGTCAACTGTTGTAAGAACAACATTAGGGATATACTTGATACATTCCTTTGCGAAGCTTATCATCTCATCAAATGATTTCTCACCGAACTTACTTCTTACAAGTGCATTGTATTCATCTTTGTGTGGATTGTTAAGACTGATAGATATTGTATCTATAAGCCCCTTCATCTCTGGCACAATATCCCTACCATTCACAAGATTGCCAACCCCATTGGTGTTAATTCTTGTCTTTTTGCCAAATGTTTTTTTGACATATTCAGCTACCTTGATAAGCACATCAAATCTTTCTGTTGGCTCCCCAAATCCACAGAATACAACCTCTTCATACTCATCCATATTGAACTTATCAAATTCAGCTATAACCTCATCATATAAAGGTTCTCTCTCAAGCCAGAGTCTTCCAGACTCTCCAATTCTGTCCATTGTCTGTCTTAAACAAAAAGTACATGCATATGGACATTTATTAGTTAGATTAACATATAAATTGTTATGAACTTTATATAATATTTCCATGATTTAACTCCTTTCATTTTGCCGCCTCGCTTCAACTTTTCTTTTGAACTTACTCGTGCCCTATCGCCGCTTCAACGTCCAATCCACCACGCTACGGCTTCCTTTTTGGACTTCCTCGTGCCTTCCCACTTCTTCAACGTCCAATCCGCCCCGCTTCGACTTCCTTTTTGGACTTTCTCGTGCCTTCCCGCCGCTTCAACGTCCAATCCGCCACGCCGCCAGCGCAATTTTGGACTTCCTCGTGCCTTATCGCCGCTTCAATGTCCAATCCACCACGCTACGTCTTCCTTTTTGGACTTTCTCGTGCCTTCCCGCCGCTTCAACGTCCAATCCGCCACGCCGCCAGCACCGTAGTTTGCGAAAAGCTACGACACATCAGCTCACATGACACATATTCCCACACTCCAACCACTTACTTCAACGTAGTCAGCAGTTCCTCAAACGGCACACCGTCTGTCAGAGGAATATCCATCTCTATAGCCTTGAGTATGCATTTTTTTATAAATGTAGATGCTTTTCTTACTGACTCATGGAAATTCACACCATTTACAGCATCTGCAGCTATTATAGATGCAAATATATCTCCTGTTCCGGAACGCTGTGTTCCAACCTTCATAGTCTTAATAAGATAGTCTTCCCTGTTCTTTTCATAACAGTAATTACCAATATAATGGCCCCGCTGGATTCCTGTAATAACAATCTTGGATGGTCCCATTGCAACAAGCTTCATTGCAATTTTTTTAAGCTCATCATTGGAATAATCCGGTCTGTATGGCTCGTCAGTTAAAATACATGCTTCTGTGAGGTTCGGAGTAAGAATATCTGCATATTTTACAAGCTTCTTCATCTCCTGGCATGTCTCATCAGTATATGTCGGATACAGATTTCCGTAATCCCCCATAACCGGGTCGATAACAACAATATTATCTTCCGTCTTGAAATTCTTGAAAAATTCTTCAACAATAGCAATCTGTTTATGTGAACCTAAGAATCCTGTTACAATTCCATCAAATTTAAGGTTTAACTTCTTCCACTCTGCCATATAAGGTGGCATATTCTCTGTGAAATCTTTAAAATAAAAGCTGTCAAAGCCTGTATGATTAGAAAATATCGATGTAGGCATTGGACAGCACTGAATTTTCATTGCTGATATAACAGGCAGTTCAACTGCAATAGAACATCTTCCAAAACCAGAATAATCATTAATTGCTGCTATTTTCTTCTGGTTATTATGAGACACATTATTCTCTGGCATATTGTCTCTCCTTTCGTCTAAATGTGGCATAAACCTGACAGCCTGTTATATGACAATCCTGCCATAATCTGACTGCAGTCCACACATAAAATCTTTATCTTTTAATATACAAAAAACTGGCATATGATAACATAGCCAGTTTATGTAATATTTATATGGTCAGATTAAGCATTTCCTTCGACTTAAATTCTTTATCGAATACAATGCTTTCCAGCCTGTTTACCACAAGCCTTAATTCTTCCTGGACTTCTTTGGTAACGGTGAATGAATACAGCCTGTTAAGCTGTGTTGTAACAATATACTGGAGTGTATATACCGTTGAGCCCAAAAGTGTAATTCCATCATATACATTTGCAGCACAATTCTTACAGCATAGTCCGTTTCTTGAATATGAATATACATACAGATTATCTTCTCTTCCGCATTCGTGACATGTGAAGAAATCCGGACATTCACCGTTGACTGCAATCATTCTTATCTCGTATATGAATCTTATAAGTTCATGGCTTACAGCACCTCTGCCCAATGCCTTTAGAGTGATATAAAGCAGATTAATCATTTCTGTTGCATCAAGATTCTCCCTGCCATAATAATCTGCAATCTCAGCAAAATAGCAGGCGTAGCACACGGCATTAAGGTCATTTACCACATTTTCAAAGTACTCCTTAGCCGATGCTTTATACATCGTATATGATTCGCGTCCACGGTACACCTCAAATGTTCCGAATATAAAGCTTCTCGTAACACCAATCAGTGCGCTGTTAGGCTTTCTCGCACCTTTCGCAAATACCGTTATCTTGCCATACTCCTTAGTGAGTATAACCAGTCTTCTGTCATATTCCCCGACAGGCATGGCGGAAAGTATCATGCCTGTAACAGTAGTAACCTCCGCCATCGCACCCTCCTGTCATGTATATTATTTGTCCTTCTTCTTGTCATATCCGAAGTTCTTAAGAAGAATATCACTGTCGCGCCATTCCTTCTTAACTTTTACCCATAGCTTAAGATTAACCTTCATGTCAAGCTGCTTCTCAATCTCATATCTTGCATTAGTTCCGATTTTCTTAAGCATTTCGCCGCCCTTGCCAATAATAATTCCTTTGTGAGAATCTCTTTCGCATATGATAGTAGCGTCGATATCTGTTATAGGACCTCTTGCATTTCTTCTTTCCTTGAAGCTGTCAATAACAACCGCGATTCCGTGTGGAATCTCGTCATTTAATGCATGAAGTGCCTTCTCTCTTATAAGCTCTGCAACAATCTGCTTCATTGGCTGGTCTGTTACTGTATCTTCATCATAGTACATCGGGCCATAATCAAGATGTGAGAATATAACATCAAGCAGGTCGTCAACATTATTGCCGTTTCTTGCGCACACAGGAACAATATCAACAAAATCAAGTTCCTTTCTGTAGCAGTCAATAACCGGTAGAATCTCCTCTTTCTTAATTGTGTCAGTCTTATTGATAACAAGAACTATAGGAGTCTTACACTCTTTAAGCTTCTCAACGATATGCTCCTCGGCAGCTCCAAGATGTGTTGTAGGCTCAACAAGCCAGCATATAAGGTCAACCTCACTGATTGTCTTCTCTGCCGCACCAACCATGTATTCACCAAGCTTGTTCTTAGCCTTGTGGATACCCGGAGTATCAACGAAAACAATCTGTCCACGCTCATCAGTGTATACAGTCTGTATTCTGTTTCTTGTAGTCTGAGGCTTGTTAGAAGTAATCGCAATCTTCTGTCCGATTATCTGATTCATAAGTGTTGACTTACCAACATTAGGTCTTCCTATAAATGTTACAAAGCCTGTCTTAGTTCTTGTGTTCTCTGCCTTAGCGCCCCCGGTAATTCCGCTGGCTGCAAGCATCTCATCTAAATTCATACATTCTTCCTTTCTATTATCCCTGCACCTTGATAAGTGGCTGTATCTTATCAAAAAGCTCACTCTCTTTATTAATTTCCTTGCTGCTTCCCACAACGCAGAAATAATTCTCATCCATCGCACATCTTACAAGTGGAGCAAGCTCTCTTATTCTTTCTACATTACAGTCAAGAACCTGACCTCTTTCTTTCTTGAGTGACTCATAATCTGTATTACAGATGTATGCACCAAATGATCTTGTTCCCTTTGCTGCCGGATTCATAGGTGTATCCATATCACCTATTGTTCCGATTATGAACTTGACCATATCCCTGTCGCTTACATCAAAATGTTCAAGATAGTCTGCTGCATTTTCATATATATCGTTAGTCTTTCTTAAGTTAGGGTCTCTGTAAGAAACCATATACATGTCACCGTTTCTGTAAGAACCGCTCATGCAGCCGTATGCGCCGCCTTTAACTCTTACATTAATCCAGAGATAATCATACGAGAATATAACCTTAAGCACTCTTAATGCTCCTGTGTATTCATATCCTCCATCCCTGAAATTGCCACATCTTGCAACATACTGAACCTGTGAAGCTGAAGTATATCCTGTCTTGACATTTGCAGGTGTGTACTTTCTTTCGCATGCTGACATGTCCGATTTTTTCAATTCTTCCGCATACTTTCCGAAGGCAGGTGCAAATGCATCATATCCCTTATCATCAGCAGTAAAGCTGACAATAATATTCTCTTTGTGGAATATATAATCGACAAGTTTGCTTAACTTATCTGCGATATCTTCCTTAAGCTCATCAAACTGTGAGTCAAGCTTCTGTATAAGCTCATAGAACCCATATCCTCTCATCTCGTTAGAATAATATGCATTTCTTGAGAACTGTGCCATACCTGCAAGCATTGCTGTTGAATGTCCTGCACTTGTCATTGTGCTTTCCATTCTTGACTTAAGCTTCGCAATTATCTCTTTAAGTCTCTTATAATCTGAGAACTTTGTCTTATATATAATTTCATTCATCATATCAAGGACGAACTGGATATTGTCATAGAGAACCTTACCCTTAACCTCATACATAATAGTACATTTGTCAAAATCCTTATTATCTGTGTATATGGCAGCATCAGTTGAGATTCCACCACAGTTAATATTGATTTCATTAGTCAGCTCTGTATATGTGTACTTTTCAGTATCCATAAGTCCAAGAACCGAGCTTAAAAGTCCGATATATGGAAGCAGTTCATCAGGCACATTCTTACAGTCGTAGCACATCATTATATATGCAATTCCATTAGTGAACATATTGTGGTGGATTACATCAACACCACCAGTCTTCTTAGGGTCAATATATAACTTGGCCGGCTCTCTTGTGATATCCTTTAACTCAAGCTGTGGAATCTTCTCAAGGTCCTTCTGGCTTGAAGGTGTATCCTGATATTCCTTTAATGCCTTTGTCTGCTTAACAAGCTCTTCCAGCTCTTCCTTAGAAAGTGTTGCCTTATACTTTGCAAGCTGCTCTGCTTCCTTTGCTTCCTTCTTCTCTGCAAGTCCATGCTTTGGAACAAGACTTAACACTACCTCATGATTATTATTAATAATATTGTCTTCAATGAATTTCTCAAAGAAGCCGTTCTCTGAATCCTTCTTGATTATTTCAAATGTCTCACCTGCCTCAACATGAATGAATGGCTTGTTCTCATCATAAAGCCAGCTGTCCATCATTGTAAGATAATACATAAGTCCCTTCGGATATGGCCCAAAATCAGCTTCTCTGTATTTGAATTCGTAATAGTTGATTCCTGCCTTAACCATTCTCTTGCTAAGACCGTTCTTAACAATATCAGAAAGTGTGTCTTCAACAACCTTTACGAATCTGTCTCTGTCACTTTCATTCGCATTCTTGGTAATAATTGAATACACCGGCTGGTACACAGATGTCTCTAACACACTATACACATCTGTTCCAATTCCGGCATCAATAAGTGCCTGCTTAAGCGGAGCACCCGGTGCCATGATAAGTGCATAATCAAGAATCTGTAATGCAAGGTAGCTTACAGGGTCTGTTGATGTTCCGATAACAACATTGTAAGAAAGATAAGTGTTATCCTCCTCTGGCTCATCATCAGTAATTGCATACTCTCTTGTTTCATACTTAGGTGCGTCAAATGCTTTCTGGAAAGTTACCTCGGCATCTATATTAACATCGTTCTTATCGAAAGCTGAGAGGTATTCCTTATCAAGATATTCAAGTCTCTCATCAACATCAATATCTCCGTACAGATAGATATAACTGTTCACAGGATGATAATATTCCTTGTGATACTTAATGAAATCTTCATACTTAAGCTGTGGTATAGCCTCAGGGTCACCACCTGATTCATTCTTGTATTCAGAATCAGGGAAGAGTGATACAAATGTATATCTTGAAAGTACATCATCTGCTGAAGAATACACACCCTTCATCTCATTAAATACAACTCCGTTATAAGCAAGCTCTCCATCTACATCTTCAAGTTCATAATGCCAGCCTTCCTGCTTGAATATCTCCTCATGCTCATACATTGCAGGATAGAATACCGCATCCATATAGACATCCATAATATTCTTAAAATCCGCCATATTGCAGCTTGCAACAGGATATACTGTCTTATCCGGATAAGTCATTGCATTAAGAAATGTGTTAAGAGAACCCTTGCATAGTTCTACAAATGGGTCTTTAACCGGATATTTTCTTGAGCCACACAAGGTAGAATGTTCAATTATATGCTGCATTCCTGTGTCATTATCCGGTGGTGTCTTAAAACCTATAGAAAATACCTTGTTATCATCATCATTAGAAATAATTGCAACTCTCGCACCTGATTTCTTATGCTTTAATAAAAGTCCTACAGAATTAAGGTCATTAAGCTTTTCAATATTAACAAGCTCATATGCACCGTAATCTTTATTAAGTTTGTTATATCTTGTCTCTAAATTCATATTACTGCTTTAATCTCCAATCTTTACAATAAGGAATTATACATATAAATATAATACCCCACAATGTAGGATTTTACCACATTGTGGGGTGAGTGTAAACTTACATTACATATGTAAGCTATAGTATTTATTTGCCGAAAAGACCTTTCTTCTTACCGTGTCTTTCATTGCCTGTAAGCGCCTTTTCATATGCCATAAGTGCGTCCTTCTGCTCCTGATTAAGCTTTGTAGGAATATCAACTATTAAAGTGATATAATGGTCGCCTCTCTGTGCTGCATTTCTTACACTTGGCATACCTTTGCCTTTAAGTCTTACTCTTGTACCTGATGCTGTTCCCGGCTTAACTTCGTACAATACTTCTCCATCAACAGTCTTAACCTTGATTTCACCGCCAAGTACCGCTGTTGGATAGCTTATTACAACATTAGAGAATATATTGTATCCGTCTCTTTCAAATTCTGTGCTTGCTGAGATAATAACAGCAACTAAGAGGTCACCTCTTGGTCCGCCATTAACTCCCGGCTCACCTTTGCCCTGTATACGTACGCACTGGCCATTATCGATACCAGCTGGGATATTGACTTCAATAGTCTTCTTGCTGCTTATATAGCCTGTTCCGTAACAATCCGGACACTTCTCCTTAATTATCTTACCAGTTCCATGACAGTCAGGACATGGCTGCTGGCTTCTTACCATTCCAAGGAATGACTGCTGTGTGAAAGTTACCTGTCCACGGCCACCACATTTGCTACAGGTCTCTGGTGATGTACCAGGCTTAGCTCCTGTACCGTGACAGCTTGAGCACTCATCCTTTAATGTAACATCTATCTTCTTGGTTGTTCCCCTTACTGACTCGTCAAATGTAATTCTTACATTAACTCTTACATCAGCACCTCTTCTTGGTCCATTGCTGTTTCGTCTGCTTCCGCCGCCTCCGAACATACCGCCAAAGAGATCTCCGAAAATATCTCCCATGTCACCAAAATCGAAATCGAAGCCACCTGCTCCAGCTCCACCTGCTCCGCCTTCAAATGCGGCATGGCCAAACTGGTCATACTGTCTTCTCTTTTCAGCATCGCTTAACACCGCATAAGCTTCAGAAGCCTCTTTGAATTTTATTTCAGCTTCTTTATCCCCTGGATTCATATCAGGATGATATTTCTTTGCAAGTTGTCTGTATGCTTTCTTAATAGCAGCGTCATCGGCATCCTTAGGCACGCCAAGGACTTCATAATAATCTCTCTTATCTGCCATGATTGCTTCCTCTTTCTTATTTAATCAACAGAAACTGCACGGAGTTTACACCCCATGCAGTCCTTATTCCAGTCAGTTATTGCTGACAATTAAACCTCTTTGTAATCTCCGTCAACTACATCATCGCCGTATGGAGCTGAACCATTAGAAGCACCAGCACCCATATCAGGACCTGCACCTGCTCCCATGTCTGGGCCTGCACCACCAGCAGCCTGCTGTGACTCATATAACTTAGCGAAAAGCTTCTGAGCACTTTCCATAAGTTTTTCCTTGGCAGCCTTGATTTCATCAACCTGTGCATCTGTCATGTTTTCTGGGTCAGAACCATCAACAAGTGCCTTTAATGCGTTAAGGTCAGTCTCAACTGCAGCCTTGTCAGAAGCATCAAGCTTGTCGCCTGCCTCATCCATAGCCTTCTGTGTCTGGAATACCATTGAATCAGCTTCGTTACGTGCATCAATAGCATCCTTACGCTTCTTATCCTGAGCCTCGAACTCAGCAGCTTCCTTAACTGCCTTATCGATATCTTCATCAGACATGTTAGAACCAGCAGTAATTGTGATGTGCTGTTCCTTACCTGTTCCAAGGTCCTTAGCAGATACATTTACAATACCATTGGCATCGATATCAAATGTAACTTCAATCTGTGGAACACCTCTTCTTGCTGGAGGGATACCATCAAGTCTGAACTGTCCAAGTGACTTGTTATCTCTGGCAAACTGTCTCTCACCCTGTACAACGTTGATATCAACGGCTGTCTGGTTATCAGCAGCTGTAGAGAAAATCTGACTCTTCTTTGTAGGAATAGTTGTATTTCTCTCAATAAGTCTTGTAGCAATACCACCCATTGTCTCGATTGAAAGTGAAAGTGGTGTTACATCAAGAAGAAGAATATCACCAGCACCTGCATCACCAGCTAACTTACCACCCTGGATAGAAGCACCGATAGCTACGCACTCATCTGGGTTAAGAGTCTTGCTTGGCTCATGTCCTGTTAATGACTTAACCTTATCCTGTACAGCAGGGATTCTTGTAGAACCACCAACTAATAATACCTTTGAAAGCTCTGAAGCTGTAAGACCTGCATCTGAAAGTGCATTCTTAACTGGCTCTGCTGTCTTTTCTACAAGGTCATGTGTTAATTCATCGAATTTAGCTCTTGTAAGAGTCATCTCAAAGTGCTTTGGTCCTTCAGCTGTAGCTGTGATGTAAGGAAGATTGATTTCTGTCTGAGTTGTGCTTGAAAGTTCCTTCTTAGCCTTCTCAGCTGCTTCCTTAAGTCTCTGAAGAGCCATTGTATCCTTAGAAAGGTCAACGCCTTCCTTAGCCTTGAAATCATTTAACATATACTGTGTAACAGCATTATCGAAATCATCACCACCAAGCTTGTTATTACCAGCTGTAGCAAGAACTTCAATTACACCATCACCGATTTCGATAATAGACACATCGAATGTACCACCACCTAAATCGTAAACCATAATCTTCTGCTCATGCTCATTATCAAGACCATAAGCTAAAGCTGCTGCTGTAGGCTCGTTGATAATACGCTTTACATCAAGACCTGCAATCTTACCAGCATCCTTAGTAGCCTGACGCTGTGCATCGTTGAAGTAAGCAGGAACTGTTATAACTGCCTCTGTAACCTTCTCACCAAGATAATTCTCTGCATCTGACTTTAATTTCTGTAAAATCATAGCTGAGATTTCCTGTGGAGTATATTTCTTTCCATCAATCTCAACCTTGTAATCTGTACCCATATGTCTCTTGATAGAAGAGATTGTCTTATCAGCATTAGTAACTGCCTGACGCTTTGCAGGATCACCTACAAGTCTCTCTCCTGTCTTTGAAAATGCAACTACTGAAGGAGTAGTTCTTAAACCTTCTGCGTTAGCGATAACAACTGGCTTACCACCTTCCATTACAGCTACGCAAGAATTAGTTGTACCTAAATCAATACCAATAATCTTTCCCATGATAAAATGTCCTTTCTATAATTAAATTGATTAATACCTTGTGTTACATATGCTTTCTGGCTTATCGCTAGTTAGCAACCTTGACCATGCTGTGTCTTATAACCTGGTCTCTGTATGTGTAGCCCTTCTCAAACTCTTCAACTACGATGTTCTCTCCAACTGAATCATCCTCGACATGCATTACTGCATTGTGGAAATCTGGATTGAACTCACCGCCTAAAGCTTCAATAGGCTTAACATCTGCATCCTCAAGCATCTTTAAAAGCTGCTTGTGAACCATATCCATTCCCTTAGCGAATGGAGTTTCAAGTTCCTCATCTGTCACACTCTTAAATCCTCTGTCGAAATTATCAACAATAGGTAAAAGCTTCTTAATGATATCTGAGGCTCCCATCTCGAACATAGTAGATTTCTCTTTCTCTGTTCTCTTTCTGAAATTATCAAACTCAGCCATCTGCCTCTTTACTCTGTCCTGAAGTTCTTCTATAACTGCATCCTTAGGATCTTTCTTCTTAGAGCTCTCAGTGCTCTCATCCTGTGCCTCGGCCTTGTCTGATTCATCAGCTTCACATGTATTCTGACTTTCATCAGCCTTACATTCTGATTCGCAGTTGCAGGCTTCTTCTTTCTTAGCATCAGTCTCCTGATTCTTTACTTCATCCTGAACTGTCTCTTCTGATTTCTTTTTCTTTACATCCTTTGACACTTCAATACCAACCTTTCCTAAGTTTTCTTAAATACATCATCCAAATGCGTCTGCATCTCTTTTAAGGTATCAACAACCTTTTCATAATCCATACGCTTCGGTCCAATAATACCAATTGTTCCCTTCATTCCATCCTGCAATTCATATGTGGCTGTTACCACACTACAGTCCTTCATGGACTCAACCGGTGTTTCATTTCCTATATATACCTGAATGCCGTGGTTATCATCTTCAGTCTTATCTGAATCATCCTTGTCATTAACAAGTCCAGACAAGCCCTGTTTTTCCTCCAAGGCATATATAAGCTCACTTGCTTTCCCGGAATCACTAAGCTCCGGATACTTGAATATGTTAGTTGCGCCGCTTGTGTATATCTTCAGGTCGTCAGCCTTACTTATAGTCTCAACAATCGCGTCTAACACTTCTTTAACAATACCCATATGCTCACCTGCCTGGCTCTCCATCTTGGATATAAGTCCCAGATGCATTTCCTGCAATGTAAGACCTGTGAGTGTTGTATTAAGAAGAAGATTAAGCTTCAGAAGATTCTCTGGTGAAATATCCTCGCTGATAGTTATAACCTTGTTCCTTATAAGATTACCTTCCATAACAATAACAGCAAGAAGCTTATTCGGTTCAAGCTGTGAAAGCTGAACAAATCTTAACTTATTACCAGTTACCTTAGGAGTTGTTATCATCGTGGCATAATTAGTATTATTCGCCAGAACCTTTGCTACATTCTGAAGAAGCTCCTCTACTCTGTCTACCTTCTCTGATAAGGCATCCTTCATAGAATCAAGTTCTTTCTCTTTATCACCAACCTGCTGTTCTCTTAAGGATATCTCTTCCTCTTTCTGGGCCATTAAATCGTCAACATATAATCTGTAACCCTTATCAGTTGGAATTCTTCCAGCAGAGGTATGTGGCTGTACAATGTAGCCAAGCTCTTCTAAGTCTGCCATCTCATTCCTTATAGTTGCTGAACTTAGCTGTAAGTCAGTCAGCTTGGAAATCGTTCTTGAGCCAACCGGTTCTCCGGTATCAAGATAATTCTGAATAACAGCTTTAAGTATCTTAACCTTACGGTCATCCAGTCGTCCATCCGTCTCCATGGCATCCTCTCCTTTCATCTTGTTAGCACTCGTCAGATTGGAGTGCTAATATCGATACATTTAAGATATCACTACCCTTTCGTGATGTCAACAATAATATTTCTTTTTTCTATAAATAATTTATAAATTTATTGAACAGAATCTTAACATACTATATAATTCAGCTATAAATATCATTATTATATATAGAGATATTTACCAAGGAGTTATAATGAAAAAACACAGTTCAAAAAAAACATTTTTAAAGATTCTGCTTATACTTTCTCTTATCGCTGCATCTGTTACAATATCATCATTCCTTATCAATATGAAAAATTCTTCTCCTGATAATGTAAGTATTAACATAACACCAGTTGGGACTATTTCATCGGATGATTTATCGCGTGGAGAAGTTAATAATTCTGACAGTTCACAGGATAATAATAAAAATAATAATCCAGAGGATTCTTATAAAGATTTTCACAATACAATTCATTCTGAAAATGAACTGAAAGAACTACTGACATCTGGAAGAAAAGCGTATATAGATAATTTTCCGTGTCTGAATCAGTTACCGGAGCTTCCTACCGGCTGTGAAGTCACATCTCTCACTATGGTTCTTAACTATCTTGGATATGATGCTGATAAGACAGACCTGGCTGCTAATTATTTAAAAAAAGAAGACTACCCTGCTGCCAATCCTAACACAGCTTTTGTAGGAACACCTTTTGATAAATCATCATACGGCTGCTATGCTCCAGTTATTACAGATTGTGCTAATCTGTATGGTGCCCATGCCATTAATATATCTGGAGCCTCAATCGACCAGCTCTGCCAGTATGTTGAAAATGGACAGCCTGTTATTGTGTGGGCAGCTATGAATATGAATTCTATTGATTATGGTTCTTCTGTATGGATTGCTAAGGATGGTCAGCTTGTTATCTGGCCCGGTATGGAACACTGCCTGGTTATGATTGGATTTGATGCATCAGCAGATGAAGTATACACGGCTGATCCTCTGTTAGGAGAAATAAAAACATATAAATTTTCTGTATTTTATCAAAGATGGCTTGAACTTGGCTGTCAGGGAGTAATTGTTGACAGATAAATAAAAAAACTCCGGACCATCATCACACGGTCCGGAGATTTTTATTTTCTTATAATATTAGATTCCAAGAATCTTCTTAACTTCATCACACATCTTATCAGAATCACATACAGTATCATGAAGAACTGGTGCTGTTCTGATTTCTTCAATTGCGTTAGGAACTTTGACATTGCTTATCTTGCTAAGCTCATCTACAAGTTCGAAGTCTCCCATTGAATCATACTTAGAATCAATAGCATTCATAACACTTCTTGTAAACTTATATGGGCTTGCTGTTGAAGCAATAACTGTTTTAGTTGTATCGCCAGTTTCCTTTCTGTACTTATCATATACAGTTGCAGCAACTGATGTATGTGTATCGATTACATATCCGCAATCTTCATATATCTTCTTGATTGTAGCAGCGTCCTCTGCCTCTGTAGCATAATTGCCATAGAAGTCAGCTAACTGTGCTTTCATATCATCTGTAATCTTGTATTTTCCTTCTGACTTTAATGATGCCATAAGCTCTGCATTCTTAGCTGCATTATTGCCGGCAATTCTGTATATAAGTCTCTCAAGGTTGCTTGAAATAAGAATATCCATAGATGGTGAAGTTGTAAGAACGAATTCTCTGTTTCTGTCGTACTCACCTGTTGTAAAGAAATCATATAATACCTTATTCTCATTAGATGCGCAGATAAACTTATTAATAGGAAGTCCCATGTTCTTAGCATAAAATGCAGCTAAGATATTACCAAAGTTACCTGTAGGAACAACTACATTTATCTTCTCGCCATCCTTAATCTCTCCATTAGCTAATAACTTGGCATATGCATATACATAGTAGACAATCTGAGGAACAAGTCTTCCGATATTGATTGAATTAGCTGATGAGAACTGGAATCCGGCATCATTCATAACCTTCTCTAATTCCTTATCAGAGAAAATATTCTTAACACCTGTCTGCGCATCATCAAAGTTACCCTTGATCCCGATTACATATGTATTGTCACCCTTCTGTGTAACCATCTGCTTCTCCTGAATTGGGCTTACACCATTCTTAGGATAGAATACGATAATCTTAGTTCCAGGAACATTAGCAAATCCAGCTAAAGCTGCCTTTCCTGTATCTCCTGATGTAGCTGTAAGAATGACAATTTCATTCTTAACATTGTTCTTCTTTGCAGAAGTTGTAAGAAGATGTGGAAGTATAGAAAGTGCCATATCCTTGAAAGCTATTGTAGCTCCATGGAAAAGTTCAAGGAAATATTCATTCTCAACTTTAACAAGTGGAGTCATCTCCTCTGTATCAAACTTAGAATCATAAGCTCTGTCTATACAGCTCTTAAGTTCTTCCTCTGTGAAATCATCAAGCATAAGCTTCATAACTTCATAAGCAACTTCCTTATAATTCATCTTAGACAACTCTTCTAAGCTTTTATCTAATGATGGAATACTCTCTGGTACAAAAAGTCCTCCGTCTGCTGCCAGCCCCTTTAATATAGCCTGCGATGCAGTAACCTTAACACTGTCGTCTCTAGTACTTCTGTAGAACATGCTCATCTTTAATACACCTCATAATTAATATAGTGTGCCTGCGAAAACGTCGTAGGCTTTTGATATTATACAACAGACTTCTGTGCAAAAACAATACCCTTATGTACGAAATACATTTTAAAATAATATTACTTTGCAGTTACAGGTACACACATCAGCACATATAACATCTCTTCTTCATCTTCATATGCCTTGCTTATAACAATTCCTGTCACGTCTCCTGCTACTTTAAAATTATGTTCTTTCATATATGTAATATGCTTTCCTATCATAATCTGACGAACCTCATCATCAGACTTTTCACTCATCAGGCTTAATTTTGCAGGAACTCTTGAGATTCCCATAACAGATGGCTTGGCTGTATAATGCCCGGCATAGTCATTGGTCTTAAGACTGTATTTCTCAACATGTTCCTCTTTTACAGCGATTCCACAGCATATAGTAAATCTGCCCTTTTCAATCTCTTCCTTTGGAATCATATATATGTGTTGTAATTCAGGAGAATTATACAGAAATTCTTTCACCTGCAATAACCGTTCCGGCTCCTGAAGCAGTTTTTCACCATATTTGTACAGAACATATCTAAGGTCAAGGCTGTTCTTCTCATATATGTCCGAATTGACTGCAGCCTTATTCATCAGCACATAATCATCTTTCAGCCGGTGCCTTAAATATGTCATATACGCAATCTGCCTGTCCATCTCATCCATGCGTTCTTTGTATGCCTCAATAGACTGTTCTAATGAAAAATGCTGCATCTTTGCTATCTGTTCATGTGAAAATCCATACTTCACATGCATTTTAGCATTAAGTACGCCGAATATCCCATCATCATCATAATACCTGTATCCACTGTTTTCATCGCGCACAGCCGATATATACCCCATATCCTCATATCGTCTGACAGTATTAGTAGATACATCTAATAATTTTGCCAGATCACTAATCTTATATCTCATATTTTTTGCCTCTTAATATAATATTTTAGTAAGCCGGAACAAATGGCAGCTCTATCGGATCTGTCTTTGTGTTTTCTATTTTATCGTTTTCTGAACTGGTACTGTCTGTTCCTGAAGTATTATCAGTTCCTGAAGTATCCTTATCAGCCGCATCGCTACTGGCGGCAGCAGTACTTTCGGGTACGATACTTACTGGCTGCAGCTCAGAATTAATGTTATTATCCTGCGCATCAGAAGCATTTTCCTGTACATTCTTTTTTTCGCCGGTCTTCTGTGATTCACCAGTTGTCTGTAACTCACCATTTGTCTGTGATTCACCAGCCGGAATCATATGTGCATCTCTGTCATCATCATATTCCTGACCGCTTTCACTTTGCAGCTTCTGGCTGTTATCAGTTGAAATGTTATTCTTATTCTTTCCACATGCTGATAACGGCAATGTCATAAGTGTAATTATCATAATTATAAATGTTATATTTCTTTTACTCATTCTTTTACCTTTCAATATGTTCTGCCAATGTGTTATCATTTATTATATATAATTATATCTGTATACACAATTAATATATGTTATAATCTTTATATCAATGGTAGTGTCAAATGGCACATTAAATCAGAGTATAAGTTTGGGGAAGCCTACTAATATTGCAAAATGTGATGAAATAGTGGGTTTAAAGGACAAGTTTATAGAACGATTGGGGGATTCTCATGACAGGAGTTTACGAAGCAAGAAAGAAAAGCGGTGAAATATATTACCGTGCGTCATTTACATATAAGAATAAACACATCAGCCTCGGAAGTTCCTCTGACGAGGCTTCCTGTCATGCCATGTACAACGAAGCCTGTGAGATAATAAACAATTCTTCTGACCACTGGATTGATACTGACCACAGAACAACTTCATATAATGAAGCAATGACACTTTCTCTTGGTAAATACATCTCACTTATCAATTTCAGGGATAACAACATTTATATAAAGACACCTATATATATGTGCCATAAATATTTCCTGTATTTTCTCAAAGAACATGAGGTTTTACAGTTTTCTACTGATGACCTTTTTTACTATTCCAACCACACAATTATGAGCCGCGGAGGATATTATTTTGTAAATGATTATGGAATGCAGACAAGCATTCTCTCAAGATTCGGAGTAAGAAGCCACTCTGTAAAAGGCAGGGATTATGTATTTAAAAATGGGGATACGCATGATTACAGATACGAAAACATTCTTGTTGTCAATAAATACAATGGTGTTTCCCAGTTTACTAAGAATGGACGAATTATGTACAGAACCAGGATTCATATTAACGGCGACTATATACTCGGTGAATTCTCATCCGAAGCGGAAGCTGCAATTGCATATAACAAGGCCGTTGACATGCTTTCAGGCCTTGTAAATATAACTTATACCCCTAATTACATAGAAGGCATATCCTCCGTAGAATATGCCTCCCTTTATCACAATATTATATTGTCTAAGAATTTCAGAAATTATGTAAAGTCTGTCTGTTTTTAAGCCTCCACAATCTTTCCAGCAATAGCACTTGCTGCTGCTGTAGCTGGAGACGCAAGGAATATCTTAACCTTGCTTGTTCCCATTCTTCCAAGGAAGTTTCTGTTGTTAGTTGCAACAACTACCTCTCCGTCAGTAAGAATTCCGCCTGTTCGTCCACAGCATAATCCGCATCCTGGATGTGTAACAATTGCTCCGGCTTCAACAAGTGTCTCAAGTGTTCCGTCTGCAAGAGCTTCTTTATATATCTTGCGGCTTGCAGGAGTAACTATTAACTTGACAAATGGTGCAACCTTCTTACCCTTAAGAATAGCTGCTGCACACTGAAGATCCTCTAATCTTCCATTAGTACATGAACCGATGAATACCTGATCTACTGCTGTTCCGGCAAGCTCTGTAACAGGCTTGATGTTATCTACCTGTGATGGACATGCAAGAACTGGAACTAAATCCTCTGCATTATATGTAATCTCTCTTGCATATACTGCATCCGCATCTCCCTTTAAATCCTTTAATTCATCTGTAAGTTCTACATTACAGTACTCTGCTGTCTTTTCATCTGGTGTAAAAAGAGCACATTTGGCACCGGCTTCAATAGCCATGTTAGACATAGTCATACGGCTTGCAACGCTCATCTCGTCAATTGTTGAACCTGTGAATTCAAGTGCCTGATAAGTTGCGCCATCTGCTCCAAGGTCACCGATAAGTCTTAATATGATATCCTTTGAACGCACATTTTCAGGAAGCTTTCCATTAACTGTTACCTTGATAGTCTGTGGAACTTTAACCCACATTTTGCCTGTTCCTAATACACTTGCCATCTCTGTATATCCGATACCCGATGAAAATGCACCAACACAGCCATATGTTGTTGTGTGGCTGTCTGTACCAAATGCGATATCTCCCGGCTTTACATAACCTGCCTCTGTCATTAACTGATGGCAGATTCCGTCTGAACGGTGGATATTCTTCATTCCGTACTTTTCAACGAATTCATTACCAATACGGAAATGTCTTGTATCATCAACCTGACTTGCTGGAACAAGGTGGTCATATATAAGAACTGCTTTGTCAGGGTCCCATATCTTAGTAAATCCCATCTCTTCGAACTTCTCTTTAACAAATGGAATAAAAATGTCATGAATCATTACTCTGTCAACATTAACAGTTACGATATCTCCCGGCTTTACTTCCCTGCCAATATTCTTTCCAATAATCTTTTCAATAATTGTATGTCCCATTATTCTTACCTCTCCCTGTCTTAGTCAAGACCGTTAAGCTTTCTCATTGCCTTAACAAGTCCGCCTGCATTAAGTATATCCACAAGATTATCAGGAAGTGAAGCAATAGGATATGCTTTTCCATTGTGTGTAATCTGTGCATTTACTTCAACATCAATAGTATCGCCTTCTTTAACTGCGTCGTGAAGGTCTGCATTCTCTATAAGGAGAAGTCCGTTATTAATAGAATTTCTAAAGAATATTCTTGCATATGATTTGGCAATAACACATTTAATACCTAATGCCTTAATAACCTCAGGTGCCTGCTCTCTTGATGAACCACAACCAAAGTTCTTTCCTGCAACAATGATGTCGCCTGGCTTAATCTGACCTGCAAGTTCTGGTCTTAATGGCGAAAATGCATATGGCTTCATATCTTCTACTGTCTTTAATGCGAGGTACTCTGTAGGAATAATGATATCTGTATCAATGTCATCACCAAGCACCCATACTTTACCGCTAAATTTCTCGTTCATAATTACTCCTTTGAAGTTAAATCCTTATCTTATACCATGTCTGCTGTTGCTATCTCGCCCTTGATTGCTGATGCTGTAACAGTTGCCGCTGAAGCAAGATATACGAAAGAATCTTTATGTCCTGCACGACCCTTGAAGTTTCGTGTACCTGTGCTGATAAGAGTCTCGCCCTCACCGATAACACCCTGACAGCTGCCCCAGCATACAGAGCAGTTAGGATTCATAACAATTGCACCTGCGTCCATGAATATATCAAGGAGTCCCTCTTTCATAGCCTGAAGATATACCGAACGGCTTGCAGGAACTACAAGGAATCTTACCTTAGGAGCAACCTTTTTCCCTTTGATGATTGCTGCGCCAACTCTTAAATCCTCGATTCGTCCATTGTTACATGAGCCAAGAAATGCTTCATCAATCTTTACACCAAGTGATTCCTTAGCCGGAACTACATTGTCAACAAAATGTGGCTTTGCAACGATTGGCTGTATTGTTGAAAGGTCAATATCATAAACCTGCTCAAATACTGCATCATCATCTGATGTAAAGCATGCCTTTGGCTCTCTGCCATGCTCCTTAAGATAATCCATTGCAACATCATCAACTTCCATGAGTGCAGTCTTAGCACCTGCCTCTACGCAAAGGTTACAGATTGATATTCTGTCTGCCATTGAAAGGCTGTGTAAGCCTTCTCCTGCAAATTCCATTGCTTTATAGTTAGCACCGTTAGCGCCAATCTTTCCAATAATAGAGAGTATTAAATCTCTTGCATATACTCCATCGTTAAGCTTTCCCTTAAGGTTGAATCTTAATGTTCCCGGAACCATTACCCATGATGTTCCTGTAACCATTGCATACAGATAATCTGTACAACCAACACCTGTACCAAATGCACCTAACGCACCATATGCACAAGTATGGCTGTCTGCTCCGAATATAAGCTCACCCGGCACTACATGATTTTCCATCATAACCTGATGACACACACCCTCGCCCTCGTAGAACTTAATATCATTAGCTTTAGCAAAGTCTCTCATCTTCTTCTGTGAGGCTGCTGTCTTAGGACTGTCTGATGGAATATTGTGGTCTACAATCCATACAAGCTTATCCTTGTCAGCAATATGAGGATTCTTTAACTTCTCATACATACCAATAGTAAGATGTGTTGTTCCATCATTACTCATAAGTCTGTCAAGAGTAACAGTCGCAATATCGCCAGCCTTAACCTGAGAAAGTCCTGCTGCCCTTGCGATAATCTTTTCTGCGATAGTCATGCCATGCTTTGCTTCATCTGCTGGTGCTGCTGCACCTCCAGCCTCTTCTGCCTCACCGTTAAGTGATGCAATAAGTCCGCCCTGATTAAGAATAGCCTGCATCTTGGCTGGAAGCTTTGTACATGTATAAGTCTTTCCATTAACAGTTATAATTCCATCTTCTAATGAAAGCTCACATTCATCCCCCGCATTAACTTCGTCATGGAGTTCTTTACATACAATAACAGGAAGTCCTATATTAATAGCATTACGATAGAATATTCTTGCAAATGATTTGGCAATCACTGCCTTGACACCTAATGCCTTAAGTACGCTTGGTGCCTGCTCTCTTGATGAACCACATCCAAAGTTGTCATCTGCAACAACGAAATCTCCCGGCTTTACGGCAGAAGCAAAATCAGAGTCTAATGATTCAAATGTATGACTCTTCATCTCATCAATTGTCGGAAACAAAAGATACTGCGATGCAATAATCTGATCTGTATCAACATCTTTATCAAACTTAAATATCCTACCCATTGTTTTCTCCTTATCTTATCCCTGATATAACAGGTATTATTAATAGTCATTTTAACATTTTACCCTATTAAAGTGTGTTTTTCAATCGTTAATATTAACAGAAACGGTAATTAAGTGAAAGGTCGTTATCCTTAACCTTAACCTGTGTATATGCCCCACTTACTATCGGCATTGAAGGTGAAAGATGCCCGAAATCACAGTCCATTATAACCGGCACATTATACTTTGCCGCAATATCTGTAACTGCTCTATACTGGTCAAGCCCCATCATTTCCTGTCCGTAGCACAGCGGTCTTCCTATGAGAAATCCCTTCACATTCTTAAACCACCCGGCATTATCCATCTGCCACATAGCCCTTCTGATTGCAAATACATTCAGATCACAGCTCTCTAAGAACCATATAATTCCGTCATCTGCGTATCTTTCGTTAAACTCTTTAACCTTGTCAAAACTTGTACCTGTAAGATTAACAAGACAGTCCATGCAGCCGCCGACAAGCCTTCCTTCAAATGCAATCTCCGTATCACATTCATCCCCACCAACATATTTTCTTAAAATCTTCTTCTCAGTAAGATTGTATTGTGGTGCAGGGTTCTCCTCATTCTTTAGAGACTCTCTCTCCCATGTGTCATATCCATGGACCTGTTTTTCCACAACTCCGTTATTGTTCTTGCAGCCTTTTCCACGAAGCACATCAAAAGTATCCACAAGCGCCTGATGCCAGTCCTTCATTGCAAATGCGCCTGCACACGGTCCGTATACACTTGCCGTATCAGCAATCGTGTTCTGTAAAAATGTGAAGTTGGTATTATCAGAATATCCAAGATACCACTTAGGCTTTGCCGCCTTAATCCTGTCAAAATCAACATATGGCAGAATCTCACACATCAGTTCACCACCGCCACATGATATAAGCACATCATTGACATTGCTCTCATACATCTGTGTAAGCTCCTTACCGCATTCCTGCGGTGTGTTGCTTATCCCAATTCCCTTGTCCTCATAACAGTTAGGTCCAAGTTCTACTGTATAACCTTCTTTTTCAAATCTTTTAATTGTCATTCCGAATGCTGTTTTATAAGGCTCCGTCGCACAACCAAAAGATGGTGCAACGAAGCCTATAGTTCCGCCTTCGGATAAGAATTCAGGATATCTCATATACTGCCTCCTTACCTCATCATTCAGATTCTGCCTGAATAATTAATCTACATATATTTCTTTACTACATTAATAGCATTATTGTTAATAATAACGCTAAAGTGTTCCTTAACAAAAGCAGCCCTTTCCTGCTTTGAAGAATCAAATTCACCATATTCCATAAGCAGATTAAGAAGGCTCCTGTATTTTTCTTCCGAACATCTTCCTTTCTGCAATACAAAATAATATGTATTATCTGTCTCATCCTTATATAAGGCATTGGTTATTCCCCATGTCCTTGCACTGACAGCACACATTTCCTCAAAGTCATTAAAGCTTTGCAGTCTGAACACTCCTGTTCCAGCCTTTAAAACATTGCTTCCTGTTTTCTTCGCATCAGAACGCTTAAAACTATCAGATTCATCATCAGATACCGCAAACTTATCAAGGCTGTCTCCAAATGTTTCAAATTCTGCATCACTATATATCCCATCACCATTCTTTATAACATTACTCTTCTCTGGCTTAGAAAATGCTTTTGATATACTTTCTCCAGCTTTCTTTAACATACTGCCTAAATCATCTTTACCCGATGAAACCGTGAGAAGTATAGAATGATCCGGCTGTGGTGCCAGCTGTAACGACATAACCTCTCCGCTTAATGTAACTCCTATATTCCTTTCAGCCTCTTCCATAACAACTTCTAACAGGCTGTGTATCTTATCTGTATCATTCTTAAAGAAATCATCCAGCGAAATATTATTATCCTCAAGGTCTTCTTCATTGAGTCTGCACTGGAACTTTCTATCATCAATTTTTTTGAATTCCATATATCCTCTTTTCAAAAATATTTATATATCAATATGTTATTATTACATACTTTTGCTAATTCTGTCTACTATTTTTCTCATTATAAGATTTTTATTTTTTAGCTCATCTTTTTCCTGAACCTTTATATTACCTCTGTATCCTTTTACATCAGCATATACTTCTATCTTATCTCCTGATATTTTCACATATGCATTACAGGATTTAACATAATCATTCATAAGAAGTCTTCTTATAATATCTTCCTCTATATCAAAGCTCATTGCCGTCGTCCGATGTGACACATCAAACATGTGCTTTATTACACTTCTTTTTCCATTAGTCAGAATGCAATATATTCCCTGTCCGTGTGGTGGAACACAATCTGAAAAGTCCATAAGAGTATATTTATACTTTAATCCGTTGTAAAGTCTGGCAATTCTGATATCATCATAAAATGCAAATACAGCATCACATTCTTCACTATCCAGTTTGCTCATGCAGTCTTTTATATTGTTTTCAACTACACACTCCACATTATCGTACATTTCACATATAACTGCGGCATTTTCATCAGAGTCCGTTACAACCACAGCATTTTCAACAACATCCTTTGTTCCTCTTCTCCGTATCATGACATACCTTGGATCTCTGCGTTTTATAACTCCCGATATAACTATTCCATCATCTAACTGCTGTCCTGACTTCTCCATTTCAACAAGCATTCTCATGTCAACAAGCACCATGTCTATATTATCATCAATAAGTGCTTCCAATGCAGGATAAATATCGCTTCCTCCAATTTCTACAGTATCCAGATTACCTTTCCAGTTCTTCTGCATTATGCCGGCTGCTTTTTTCAGTTTAATGCGTTCTATTCCCCGACCGTACATTCCCAGTCTTTCTGATTTCTCGTTATCTTTTTCCATATGTTTTAAGCATCCTTATATTCTGTTTAGGTTTTTATTATAACATATTGCTTTCAATCCTTGAAAGTATGTGTTCATTATGTTTATAATAATAAGGAAATTTTAATAAGGAATGGTATAATATATGATTCGAATTAAACTGAAACAATATTTAGGCAGCATAGTAACAATTGCTGCTGTCCTGTTTTTATTTGTTGTATTGTTTTCTTCTCCAGTAATGGCTGATGAAAATACTGCCTCAGAGGTAAATACTACAATAACACTTTCAAACAGCGGAAACGTAAGTAAAATGACAGATGGTTCTTACAACACAAAAACCTCATTTGCTTCTGGCGATTCCATAACTGTAACCGGAAAGGATAAAATATATTCTCTCTATATCAAATGGGATCTTGTTCCGGATGAATGGACTCTAAGCTATAATGGTACAACGAAAACATATGGAACTAACGGATTTCTGCATGAATATGTTGAAATTCCAGAAGGCGCTGAAACACTTACGATTACATTTTCTTCAAATGAAGCAATATGTGACCTGCATGCATATTCAGCCGGCACAGCACCTTCAGATGTACAGGCATGGAAAACGCCTTGTGATAAAGCAGATATACTTGTGTTTGCAACTCATGCCGATGATGAAATTCTTTTCCTGGGAGGAGTACTTGCAACATATGGAGGCGAGCAGGATTTAGCTGTACAGGTTGCATATATGTGTGAATTCACATCGTCTGCCAAGATAAGAGAACATGAGAAATTAGATGGTTTATGGGAATCCGGCATCAAACATTATCCTATATGCGGTGATTTCCCTGATTTATACAGCACATCCTTAGAAGCTGCCAAAAAACAATACATATATGATGATGTGTTATCATATACAACTTCAACCATAAGACGTTTTAAACCCCTTGTGGTTGTAACGCAGGATCTTAATGGTGAATATGGGCACGGCGGTCACATGCTTTTCTCACATGCAGTAGCAGAATCTGTAGAATCAAGCAGCGAGCCATCATATTTTCCTGATTCAGCTTCAAAATACGGAACATGGGATGTTCCTAAAACTTACCTTCATCTGTATTCAGATAATAAAATCACAATGAATTTAAGGCTTCCTCTTTCCCGAATGGGAAACAGAACATCTATTGAAGTTCAGACTGCTGCATATAAAAAACATGTATCACAGCAGTGGTGCTGGTTCTATGTTTCAGATGACTATGAATACAGCTGTGCTGACTTTGGTTTATACAGAACAACCGTTGGCAATGACTCTGGTAATGATATGCTGGAAAATATAACAACATACGAAGAACAGGAAAAAATCGAAAAAGAAAAAGCGGAAAAAGAATCAGTCGAAGCATCTATTGCAGCAGAAGAATCAAGTATAGCAGATGTAAAAAGCAATACATCCAATTCCACCAGACAGTCTGGCAGGAAAATAATAATTTTTGCAGCACTCATATTAATTGTTATCATAATATTATTTGCTGCCTACAGATATTATCAGCTGATACAGTCAAGAAAAAGACATCGTCGTCATAAAAGGAAGTAAATAATATATGGAATTATTAATCAATATAATTGCAATTTTACTCGTTGCAGTAATAATCGGATTCCAGTTTTCCAGAACCCGTAATTTATACAAGAAAAAATATAATGAGAATAAAGACGAATTCAAAAAAGATCAGGAATAAATGATTTTCTCTGACTCATCATTACATTCAAAAAGGGCTGCCATAACGGCAGCCCTTAAATATTATCAATTACTGATTATTAGTTGTTGATAAGCATATCCTTTTCATTGTTCCAGCTGTAAAGCTTTCTAATCTCAGCTCCAACCTTCTCAGATGGATGCTCAGAAGCAAGCTTTCTCATAGCCTTGAAATGTACCTGTCCACCAGCATCGCTCATGTCAAGTAAGAATTCCTTAGCAAATGTACCATCCTGAATATCAGAAAGAATCTTCTTCATAGCCTTCTTAGTATCCTCTGTGATAATCTTAGGTCCTGTTATGTAATCACCATACTCAGCTGTGTTAGAGATTGAATATCTCATTCCTGCAAAACCTGACTGGTAAATAAGGTCAACAATAAGCTTCATCTCGTGGATACACTCGAAGTAAGCGTTACGTGGATCATATCCAGCTTCGCAAAGAGTTTCGAAACCAGCCTGCATAAGTGCACAAACACCACCGCAAAGAACTGCCTGCTCACCGAAGAGGTCTGTCTCTGTCTCTGTTCTGAATGTAGTCTCAAGAAGACCGGCTCTTGCTCCACCAATACCAAGACCATAAGCAAGTGCCATATCAAGAGCCTTACCTGTCTCATCCTGCTCTACAGCTACAAGACAAGGAGTACCCTTTCCAGCCTGATATTCTGAACGAACTGTATGTCCAGGTGCCTTAGGTGCGATCATTGTTACATCAACACCCTTAGGAGCCTTAATTAAACCAAAGTGAATGTTGAAACCATGTGCGAACATAAGCATGTTACCCGGCTCAAGATTTGGCTCGATATCTTCCTTATAAAGCTTAGCCTGCTTCTCATCATTGATAAGAATCATGATGATATCAGCTCTCTTAGCAGCCTCTGCAGCAGTGAATACTTCAAATCCCTGCTCTTCAGCTCTCTTCCATGACTTAGAGCCCTCATAAAGTCCGATAATTACATGACAACCTGAATCCTTAAGATTTAATGCGTGTGCATGTCCCTGGCTACCATAACCGATAATAGCGATTGTCTTACCGTCAAGTAATGATAAATTACAATCTGACTGATAATAGATCTTAGCTTCTGCCATTTTAAACTACCTCCATATAAATGTGTTTTATATTGTAAAAGTTCTCTGGATACTCCAAAGAATTATTACATCTTTTTCAAATCAGCACTCCCTCTTGCAAGACCTGTAATACCTGTTCTTGCAACCTCTGTAATATTGAAGTCTTCAAGAAGTTCAATAAATGCATTCATCTTACTCAAACTTCCTGTAAGTGCAATTATCATTGACTCTTTTGATACATCAACAATATTGGCTCTAAATATATCTGCTATAGATGAAACCTGCTGTCTCTTCTCCGGACCACATTCAACCTTAATCATAACAAGTTCCCTGCAAACAGACTCATGTGCAGGAAGTTCTACAATTTCCTTCACATCAATGAGTTTGTTAAGCTGTTTCTCAATCTGCTCAAGAACATCATCCTCACCTGTTACTGCGATAGTCATTCGTGAATACTCAGGGTTGAGAGTCTCACCAACAGTAAGGCTGTCTATATTATATCCTCTGCGGCTGAACATACCAGCAACACGGCTAAGTACACCGGCTGAATTACCTACGAGAATAGAAAAAACTGCTCGTCTCATATCTAACACTCCTAAAACTCTAATTCATCTGCAAATTACTTTTAATTGCCAATTAATTATAGCACACAACATCAATCTGTCAATCGCCCACTTATAGCATTTGTCATGCCCAGGACAATCATTTTTAACATTGATATATCTGTGTCACTCCATTTTCTTCTGTTAGTTCCAAATATATCGAATTCAAACGTATATTCCTGCTCATCGTTTCCCATAGTTTTCATCTGGACAAATGAACAGATATTATTATCTCTTAATCTGCCAAATGCCTCTGGGAAATTAATTGTAAGCGATGCAATATTATTAACACAATTGATACCATATTCGTCAAAGTGGCTTTCATATCCATCTTTATATATATATGAAGCATTTTCGACCTTAATCTTGTAATGACCTGTACTGTATATGCACTTCATATCATTTCCTGCAAATATACTTATACCATGAATATTAAGCTTATCCATTATCTCAGAAAGAACATCCATGACTTTCATCTGTCCAAGTGAAACCTTCATAACGATATTAGCTGCAAGCTCATACTTCGCCATAGGCTTCATAAATTCATTGCCAAATGCAATATCATGCTTCATATCAGCCAATATATCGCCATGCTTGTCGTAATCATATATTATGTACCTGTCTTTACCCTTTTCTTTTGCAATATACAATGCTGCATCTGCAATCTTAAATAAAGTTTCAAAATCAGTTCCGTCTTTTGAAAACTGGGAAATTCCTATTGAAGTAGAAAACAGATATTCAGGCTGCTTCTGTGCCAGTAACATTTTCAGACCTTTTCTCATGGATTTAAGCATTATGCGGATTTCTTCTACTGATACATCTTTAAGAAGTACCATAAACTCATCGCCGCCAATTCTTCCAACAAGGCCTCTTCCTCCTACTGACATTCTTAATGAATCTGCAAAAGATTTAATTACTTCATCACCAAAATAATGCCCGTAGCTGTCATTAACGCTCTTAAAATTATCAATATCCAGTATCATAAGATACATTTGTCTATTCTTGTTTTCAACAGCTGCTTTATTGATTTCTTCCGTTATCATGTCAGTAATGGCTTTCTTGTTATATATTCCGGTAGCAGAGTCAAGCTTTGCCTCGTCCATATCTGTGTGCTCCTGAACCACTCTGGTTCTTTTGTCTGGCTCAGAAATAACACCAACAGTGAGTCTCTTATCAGACTCTATCATTAATGCCTGTCCATTAAACACGAGATTATCGACTCTTTCTCCCCTAGACATAATAGATGAACTGAACTTCACTGTAAAACTAGACATGCCGCTTAAGATGCTTGTGCATAATGCTTCAAAATGAATAACATCATCATTAGTAACATATCCCTTATTAATGCATGCGTCTCTCCACTCAATAAGATCCATTCTCTCGAATATCTCGGATTTATTATTTCTGTAGCAATATATTGTCAGCATCCGTGTCTCTGGGTCATATTCAAAAATCTTTTCTTCAATAACATTCATTAAAGCTCTGTATTTTCTTACCCTGTGATAATACATGTCAAAGTCATTAGATATAACAATAATATCCTGCGCAACAAGCTTTACCATACGTTCAGAACCGACATTATATATCTTCTTTTTTAGAAGGAGCATCCAGCGATATGTTCCATTCTTAATAAGACATCTGACAACGCAATATTCCTCTGACATATCAGAATTAACAAAATGTTCAAATGTAGTTACATCATCAGGGTGAACAAGTCCGTTAAAAGCTGAGAGCATTGTCTCTCCCATAAGATTATAAAATCTTTCATCTCCAATTTTGACAACATATCTGTCATCGAGTGTGAATTCAACCTCATTAGGCATATTGCCTTCGTATGAAATATCTAATTCATATTTACGCATAATTCCCCCATTCTAAGGAATCCGGCTGCTTATCCGTCAATATGTCCTTCCCGATTTTCCTTTTCTACTTTAACTTTAAGTATCATCCTGTTACGGACTTCAAGAGTCTTAAATATGTACCCATTATACTCAACTTCAAAGCTCTCCCCATCATCGGGTATTTTGCCAAGCTTATAAATCATAAAACCACTGAGTGTATCAATATCCTCACACTCAAATTCTATTCCTAACCTGGCTTCCACATCTTCAAGATCAGCCTGACCTTCTATTATATAAGAACCGTCTGCGTCGGTTACTATCTGTTCTTCTTCGTCATCATATTCATCAAGGATATTACCTACTATTTCCTCAAGTATATCCTCCATTGTTATGATTCCTGCTGTCTGTCCATATTCATCCACAACTATAGCCATATGGATTTTATCTGACTGCATCTGCCTGAATAATGGACTTATATTTCTCGTCTCAGGTATGCAATATGGCTGAAAAAGTATTTCTTTCCCAACCTCACCAAGTTTTCTGCTCTGGTTGCTTTCCTCTACATATATTTTGAGAAGATCACGGATATGTAACACACCTGTTATATTATCAATATCTCCATCATATACCGGATACCTTGAATAATTTTCTTCCATAACACGGTCAAATGCCTCTTTAACCGTAATATCATTATCAAGTGCTACAATATTGTTTCTGTGAGTCATTACATCTGATGCCTGCTTTTCTCCAAATTCGAATATATTGCCAATCATCTCAGCCTCATTCTCCTCAAGCACACCCTGTTCATGGCTCTCATTAACCATATCCATTATCTCTTCTGTTACATCCTCATCGCGTTTTCCTCTGCCAAATCTCTTAAACAGTGACGAAAACTTCTTTTCTTTCCCATCCGCGGGATGGCCGTCATTCATAATATTCCTCCATAAATAATATCCTATTGTACGATAACAATTATCCTGTCTATAATAACACAGTTTTATGCTGACAGTCAATTCATCTCTAAGCTTACAGACAGTGCTTTATTAACCTGTCCGATGATGTCATTATCCAGATGGCACACCTTATCCTTGAGTCTTCTTTTATCTATCGTTCTTAACTGTTCTAAAAGTATTACTGAATCCTTAACCATGTCATATCTTGATGAATCCAGCTCTACATGAGTTGGAAGCTTACTCTTATGCATCTGGCTCGTTATTGCAGCACATATGACTGTTGGACTGTGCTTATTTCCTGTATCATTCTGTATAATAAGTACCGGTCTTATTCCCCCTTGCTCCGAGCCAACCACAGGTCTTAAATCTGCATAAAAAATATCTCCTCTTTTTATCACCACAACTGTCACACTCCTAAAGCTAAATTGTTTCCTCTGGCATTAGTATTGCCTACTTTTAAGTGTGTATTCAGTTATCTTTTATCTTTTAATAGCATCTGCAACTGCATTTGCAATATCTGATGCCGTCATCCCTGCCTTTCCCCTGTTTAATGCTGCAATATCTCCAGCTTTTCCGTGAACATATACAGCCAGACATGCTGCCTCAAATGCATCAATTCCCATAGCTGTAAATCCCGCTGTCAGTCCTGTAAGAACATCTCCTGAACCTCCCGTTGACATTCCATCATTACCTGTACTGTTGATATACACATTTGTTCCGTCTGTCACAACTGTTCTTGCATCCTTTAATACACATATGCACTGATGTTCTTTTGCAAATTCTTTTGCACACTGTACCAGATTCTTTTTAATATCTGACACACTTTTTCCTATAAGCCTTGACATTTCCATAAGATGCGGCGTAACAATAATATTGCCTTCAGCATTTCCCCTAAAATCAATTTTTTCTGCAGCTATAATATTTAGTGCATCTGCATCTAATATTCTGACCTTATCATTAATTTCAATAACACTTCTGGTAATCTCTGCTGCCACTTCATTCATAGAAAGACCTGGTCCTGCAGCTATACTTTTTGCCCATGCAAAATCCTTTTTCAATTCTGCTGCAAGAGGCTTATTATCCTGATAAGTTGCAATCAGGCATTCTGGCATCCGTACAAGTAACGGTGTTTTATTTGCTTCATGTGTAAGAATCTTAACAAGTCCTGTTCCACTCCTGTATGCTGCGCTTGCTGATAAAACCGCAGCACCCCCCATATCCTTAGAGCCTGCTATTATAAGCGTTCTTCCGTATGTTCCCTTGTTAGAGTCCGAAGTTCTCACAACAAGTCTATCTATATCGTCATCCGTATATGTGAATGTTCTGCCAAAGCCATCCACTTTATTATGTAACACATTTTCAGGAACAAATCCTGCATTAACAACCTCCACACTACCACTGTATGTTGCTCCCGGATAAAACATGATACCTGTCTTTTTATAACCAAATGTTACAGTATAATCAGCTTTGACAGCCACTCCCATAATCTGACCATTATCAGCATTAATTCCTGATGCAATATCCACAGCAACAACCACAGAGCCTTTTTCCCCTGCTTCGTTGACAGCTTCTGCAATCTGTGCATATCTTCCTTCAATATTTCTTGAAAGTCCTATCCCGAACATTGCATCTACAATATAATCATATTCAGAAAAATCAATATTGCCATTATATTCCACACATTCTATTCCAAGATTGCTGACAATATTTTTCTGCAGTCTGTATTCTTCTGTTCCCTCTGATGTTCCCGCAATAACAACACTTACATTAATGCCATTCTCATTGAGCTGTCTTGCAACGGCAAGTCCATCTGCACCATTATTGCCACTGCCACATACACATACAGTTTTGATGCATTTATTACTTTTCTCTCTGGTAATCAGACCTTTTAAAAACACTGAAACCCCCAGTGCTGCTCTTTCCATAAGCACCACTGAGGGAATCTTAAACTCCTGTATTGAGCAGTTATCAACTGCCTTCATTGTATGTGAATCTGCTAAATATTCCATAACCTTATTCCTCGTTAATTCTGTCTAATTCTTTCATGACATCTGCTCCTAAAATATCATGCATTGATGAATACATACGATTATTAGCTTCTTCTTTATCCTGCCTGATAAGAATATTCTTCTTTAACTTTACTCTGGTTGCATTAATCCATTTATCAAGTACTTCAAGATCTTCTTTGTTACTGTTAATCTTATTATAACACACCTTTACTGTCTCTATAAGCAGATTTCTGTTAGCATCAACAATATCCCTCGGTATATCAAGTGCCTCATCCTCAAGACTGTTAATCTTATCCTTTGCCTCCTGGATAAGTCTCTGATTCTGCTCCATAACCTTAGCTTTCTTAGGATCGTTATCTTCATCCTGCATATTATCAACAACATCCTGAATAAGCTGTTTTTTTATCTTTTTTACTTCTTTTATGTCATTATTAACCTGTCCCTGCTTCTTAAGCAGCTCATTAAGGCGCTTTTCCCAGTAACGTATTTCGTCCGTCTTTAACTTATCTGTTATAAGGTGATACCATCTTTCATCAAGAGTAAGTATCGGTATATCATTTATGGCTGTACAACTTTTCAGCTTCTCAATATCAGGTTCTGCCATATTATCCTCCCAAACAGTTACTTTCTGTTAGCAATAGTATATGAAAGTCTCATAAGACTTTCTGACAAATGTACATTCTCAACAATAACATCATCCGGAAGATTAAGATCTGTATGTGCAAAGTTCCATATAGCCTTGACTCCTGCATCAGCAACAACCTTTGCTATCTGTCTTGCTGCTTCTTTAGGAATAGTAAGTGCAACTATCTCGATTTCATTATCTTTAATAAAATCAGTAAGTTCATTCATCATCCTTACTTCTATTCCACGAATCTTAGTGCCCTTAATCTTAGGATTATTATCAAATATTCCCTTAATAACGAATCCTCTTTTTTCAAAATCACTATAATTAACTATTGCCTTGCCTAAATTACCGGCTCCGATAATAACCATATTATGATTTCTGTCTATTCCAAGAATCTTGCCAATTTCTTCATACAGGTACTGCACATTATATCCATATCCCTGCTGACCAAAGCCTCCAAAATTATTAAGATCCTGTCTTATCTGAGAGGCAGTCACTTTCATTCTGGCGCTCAATTCTTTAGATGATATTCTCTGTACACCAGACTCTATCAGTTCTCCCAGATATCTGTAATATCTTGGCAGCCTTCTTATTACCGCCGATGAAATCTTTTTTTCTTCCATTACCATAAACCTCCAGACTACAATTGCATATATAAAAAACACATCAAATATTATATAAATCAATTATACTAAGTGCTATAATTATAAACATTTTTTCTCGATATGTCAAAATTTTAACCAAGAACTCTTTTAGCAATATCAACAGATTCTTTTGCATCCTTTGCATAGAAATCTGCATCTATCTCTTTAGCATATTCCGGAGTAAGTACTGCTCCGCCAACCATAACCTTACAATCAAGATTATTTTCTCTTATAAGTGCAATTGTTTCCTTCATAGATACAAGTGTTGTTGTCATAAGTGCAGAAAGTCCACACAGTTTAACATCATTATCTCTTATTGCATCAACAACTGTCTGGTACTCGACATCTTTACCAAGGTCAATAACATCATATCCATAATTTTCAAGAAGAACCTTAACAATATTCTTACCGATATCATGGACATCCCCCTTGACTGTAGCTATAACAATCTTTCCCTTGCTTACAGGAGCATTATCAGACATAACCATATGCTTTCTTATAACTTCAAATGCTGCCTGTGTAACTGATGCTGCCATAATAAGCTGTGGAAGGAACAATGTACCCTTCTCGAATTCAGCACCTATCTTATCAAGCGCAGGAATAAGCACCTGATTAACAATCTCCATCGAATCCATAGTTTTAAGAAGTGCCTCTGTTATCTCAGCCCCTTCATTTTTAAGTCCTTTTTCTACGGCATAGAAAAGGTCATCTCCTGTATAGTTCCCATCCTTCTTTTCCTTCTTGACAGGATCAATCTTAGAAACATTTGGCATAGCGCCATAGTTTTTTATATAATCAACTGAATTCTTATCAATATTGGCAAGAAGCTTGTACGCCCTTACCGCACCTGTCATCTCTGGGATGTTAGGATTTATAATCGCAAGGTCAAGTCCGTTAGTAAGTGCCATTGTAAGGAAAATGTGGTTTACAAGCACTCTGTTTGGAAGTCCGAATGAAATATTAGAAACACCAAGCACTGTCTTTAAGCCAAGCTCATTCTTAACTGTATGAAGTGCATTAAGAGTTTCCATTACGCCCTCCTGTTCAGCAGAAGCTGTGAGTGTAAGGCAGTCAATATAAATATCTTCTTTAGGGATTCCCATTGCAACAGCCCTGTCCATAATCTTCTTTGCTATTGCAACTCTGTCCTCTGCCTTCTTAGGAATGCCATCTTTATCAAGTGCAAGTCCGATAACTCCTGCACCATATTTCTTAACAAGAGGAAGAACATTGTTAAGAGACTCCTCCTCACCATTAACTGAGTTAACAAGCGGCTTACCATTGTATACACGGAGTGCTGCCTCAAGTACTTCAGGTATTGTAGAATCGATCTGAAGTGGGACATCTACAACTGCCTGTAATGACTTTATTGTATCAATCATCATTTCACGCTCATCAATTCCCGGAAGACCTACATTGACATCAAGAATATCTGCTCCGCCTGATATCTGCTCTAAAGCCTGTCCAAGAATATAATCCATATCATGTCTTAAAAGTGCTTCCTTAAAAAGCTTCTTACCTGTAGGATTGATTCTTTCACCGATAATTCTTGGCTCATCAACGACAACAGTGCTTGTTGCTGAACACACTGCACCCGGAATATATTTGTGTGGTGCTGCCGGATTGCCTTCTCTTTTTAACATTTCTGATAATTCTTTAATGAATTCAGGATTAGTTCCACAGCAGCCGCCGAATATCTTAATGCCATATTTTCTTAAATCCTTCATGAAATCTGCAAACTGGGCTGCAGTAACATTATAAAGGTTAGTTTCAGGGTCAGGAAGTCCTGCATTAGGCTTTACTATTATTGGAAGATTAGTCCATTTTACAAGTTCTTCAATAACCGGTTCTAATTCCTTAGGTCCTAAAGAACAGTTTACACCTAGTGCATCAACGCCAAGTCCTGTAAGCGTAAGAGCCATTGCTGATATAGAACAGCCTGTGAATGTTCTCATATTCTGTTCAAATGTCATCGTAGCAGCAATAGGAAGGTCGCTGTTTTCCTTAGCTGCAAGTACAGCAGCCTTAACATCTAAAAGGTCGGTCATTGTCTCAAATACAACAAGGTCTGCTCCCGCAGCAGCTCCAGCCTTTACTATCTCGGCATACATATCATATGCTTCTTCAAAGCTTAATACGCCTGTTGGCTCAAGAAGTTGTCCGATTGGTCCGACATCGAGTGCAACAAGTCCGTCAGGCTTTACTGCATCTCTTGCCTTCTTTGCATTGACAATTCCGGCAGTTACAAGCTCCTCAACGCTTTTTCCGCATTCTTCAAGCTTATATCTGTTTGCACCAAATGTATTGGCATATACCACATCTGAACCGGCATTAAAATACTGCTCTGCAATTGAAACAAGAAGCTCCGGCCTTGTTATATTAAGCACTTCAGGTGTCTCTCCCATCTTCATGCCAGCTGCCTGAAGCATTGTACCCATAGCACCATCAAATATTATATAATCTCTATTTTTTAAGAGTTCTCTGAATCTGTCAGCCACTACAATGTCCTCCCATTCCTCTGTATGCGCAGGTTTTATTAAGATTGCAGGTTGCGCAACCTCTGTTCTCAGTACTTACCGGCTCCTTAGTAAGTCCGATAACCGCAGTTACCGACTTTACTGGAGCAAGCATATATGATTTGTTAAGATTAAGTCCTATCTTTTTACTGGCATCTAATACCTTAAGGAAAGGAGCCTGCATGCTTATCGGCAAATCACCGTAACCAATTCCGAACCTGAATGTCTGGTAATAATCAGGATATTCCTCTCTTAAAAGTTCTTCAACCTTATCACATGCCTGTTCAACAGCTACACTTGCCAGACTATCAAACACCAGTGCCTTTGCCATATCTGTAAGCTGCAACACTCTTAGCTGTCTGTCAATACCTTCCGATATCGTTACAGCCATGCATATTGCACTATCACATTTATACAGGTGCTTCTTAATAGACTCACCCGGAAGCACCATGCTTGTATTCTTAAATGCCACACCGTCTTCATTAACTGTAAAATCGAACTTCTTATAAATAAATCTTGGAACTGCGGTCTTTAATACAAGCTCCTCACATTCATCCATAAGCTCTTCCACCCGCTCATCAGGTGCATTTTTCTTATATCCCAGATATCTTAACGCTTCTTTTCTGTTAAGACTGGTAAGCTTAATACTTTTCTCCATTTCTTCTTACCTTGCCGCCTTTACTTCTGCGTTCTTTAAGTTTGTCATGTTTTCCACGGGACTCGTCTTTTTTTCTTCTTGTATCTGGCTTTGACTTGGATTTTCTTGCAGGCTTTGCAGATACATTTGCCTTCTCTACATTAACCTTTCTGCCCTTGATAAGCACATTGTCATTCATTGCTGCAAGTACTGCTTCCGCATGCTTTGCAGGAACATCAACAAATGTATAATTATCCATCATATCAATTGCACCGACAAGTCTTCCCGGCATTCCAGATTCTCCTGCAATCGCTCCAAGAATATTGGCTGGTGTAATCTTGTCCTTCTTACCAACATTAATAAAGAGTCTTACCATTCTTGAAGTATCCGCATTTTCATCAAAATGGAAATTTTCAACCTCATCGATTCTGTCCAATGTATCTCCTACTATCATCTTAAGAAGTGCTGCTGCCATATCCATTGATGTGTAGTCTTCCTGATTAACATGCTCCTCAACCATATCAAGCATGGCTCTGTGCTCATCAGCTTCAATCATCTCTTTAATCTTGTCAAATATACCATCCATCTTGGTGTTCTTGACATCATCAAGTGATGGAATTGGCTTTGCTAGAATCTTAGTCTTGCAATATCTTTCGATATCCTTTAACTTATATACTTCTCTTCCAGATATAAATGAAAGTGCAAGTCCTGATTTTCCAGCCCTTCCTGTTCTTCCTATTCTGTGTACATAATATTCTTCGTCCTGTGGAAGGTCATAGTTAAATACTATATCAACTCCGTCAACATCAATTCCTCTTGCCGCAACATCAGTTGCAATAAGAATTTCTGTTTTTCCACTTCTGAAATCGTCCATTACACGGTCTCTCTGTTGCTGTTTCATATCTCCGTGTATACCGTCAGCAAAATATCCTCTGCCCTTAAGCTCTGATATAAGCTCGTCTACCTGTCTCTTGGTGTTACAGAACACAACTGACAGCTTAGGATTGTATATATCAATAAGACGGCTTAAGATTTCTGTTTTATTCTTAGGCCTTACTTCATAATAGAACTGATCAATGTTAGAGACTGTAAGTTCTTTTCTTACAACCTTGATAATCCTGGCGTCCTTCTGGAATTTTCTTGCAATCTCCATGATAGGCTTAGGCATTGTAGCTGAGAAAAGAACTGTCTGTCTTTCCTCTGGTGTCTCCGTAAGAATTGTTTCCATGTCCTCACGAAATCCCATATCAAGCATCTCATCAGCTTCATCTAATATAACCATAGAAACAGAATCAAACTTAACTGTCTTTCTTCTCATATGGTCCATAACTCGTCCCGGAGTTCCAACAATAATCTGTACGCCGGCTTTTAAAGACTTAATCTGTCTTACAATCTCCTGTCCGCCATACACCGGTAACACCTTAATGTCACTCATGTACTTGGCAAGCTTTCTTATCTCTTCTGCAACCTGTACTGCAAGCTCTCTTGTAGGACAGAGTACAATTGCCTGTGGTTTCTTAACATCTGGATTAATCTTCTGTAACATAGGGATAGAGTACGCAGCAGTCTTACCTGTTCCGGTCTGTGCCTGTCCGATAACATCAATTCCTTCCAATACTGCAGGAATGGCCTGTGTCTGTATAGGAGATGTCTCCTCAAAGCCCATATCCTCTACCGCTCTTAAAATTCTTTCATCAATATTTAATTCATCAAATTTCATTCTTTAATCTCCATTTCTATAACTTGTTAATTTTACATTACAGAAGTCCATAAGTCAAAGTAATAATTGCATTTTATTTCTTGTACATATATAATCGTATGAGAAAGGAGTTTTTATGATTTTATCTTGCAATAATATTAGTAAATCTTTTGGAACAGATGTTATTATCAAGTCCTGTTCTTTTAATATAGAGGATCATGAGAAGGCTGCCATTGTTGGAATCAATGGTGCCGGTAAATCTACTCTGCTAAAGATTATCACAGGTGAAGAACCTGCTGATACAGGTATTGTCACTCTTGCTAAGGATAAGACTCTTGGTTATCTTGCACAGCAGCAGGACCTTCAGTCTGATAGAAGCATTTATGATGAGCTTCTTTCTGTAAAGCAGTATATCCTTGATATGGAAAGCGAATTAAGACGCATAGAAGCCGCAATGAACAATGCTTCAGGTGATGAACTTGAATCCCTTATGAACAGATATACCAATCTTAATCATGAGTTCGAGATGAACAATGGTTATGCGTATAAGAGTGAGATTACGGGAGTACTCAAAGGTCTTGGTTTTGCTGAAGAGGATTTTTCTTTACACGTAAACACTTTATCCGGAGGTCAGAAAACCCGTGTATCTTTAGGTAAGCTATTACTTTCCAAGCCCGATATTATAATGCTCGACGAGCCTACTAACCACCTTGATATGGATTCAATAAGCTGGTTAGAGAATTATCTTCTCAACTACAGCGGTGCTGTTCTTATCGTTGCTCACGACAGATATTTCCTTGATAAGATTGTAAGCAAGATTATTGAAATTGATAACGGTGACTGTACCGTTTTTTCTGGTAATTACACAGATTATGCTTCCAAGAAGGCAATTCTTCGTAATATGAAGTTAAAGGAATATTTAAACCAGCAGCGTGATATCAAGCATCAGGAAGAGGTTATTGCCAAGTTAAAGCAGTTTAACCGCGAAAAATCCATCAAACGTGCAGAGAGCCGTGAAAAAATGCTTGATAAAATAAAGGTTGTTGACAAGCCTGTTGAACTTAATGCAAAAATGAACATTAAACTTGAGCCATCTGTTATAAGTGGTAATGATGTTCTTACTGTTACTGACCTTACCAAATCATTTGACGGCAATACTCTTTTCAATAATATTAATTTTGAGATTAAACGTGGTGAGCGTGTTGCTTTAATAGGTAATAACGGAACCGGTAAAACAACTATATTAAAGCTTATTAATGGCATTATCCAGCCGGACAGCGGAAGCATTTATCTTGGTGCCAAGGTTGCTATTGGTTATTACGATCAGGAACATCATGTGCTTGACCCTGACAAGACCCTTTTTCAGGAGATTCAGGACGCATATCCTGACCTTAATAACACACAAATAAGAAATACCCTTGCTGCATTTCTTTTTACTGATGATGATGTATTCAAATACATCCGCGATTTAAGTGGTGGTGAACGTGGCAGAGTTTCACTGGCAAAGCTTATGCTTTCCAATGCCAACCTGCTTATTCTTGATGAACCTACTAACCATCTTGATATTGTATCCAAAGAGATTCTTGAAAATGCACTTAACAGCTACACAGGCACTGTTCTATATGTTTCCCACGACAGATACTTTATCAACGCTACTGCAACAAGAATTATTGAACTCACTAACCAGAATATAGTCAATTATATTGGCAATTATGATTATTACATTGAAAAAAGGGATATACTGACAGCAAAGGCTTTTCCAGATACACCTGATATTTCTTCTGACAACATTTCTGTAAAGAGCTCTAAACTATCATGGCAGCAGTCCCGTGAAGAGCAGAATAAGCTTAAGAAAAAGCAGAACGAAATCAAGAAAACAGAAGAAAGAATTGCTGAAATCGAAGACAGGATGTCTGCTATTGATGCAGAATATTCTGACCCTTCAATAGGCAGTAACACAGCACGTTTAATGGAACTTCATAATGAATCCACTCAATTAAAGAAAGAATTAGACACACTATATGAACACTGGGAAGAATTAATGGAAGAAATGTAAGTGTTTACAATTAGCAAAAAGCGCCAAAAATCCCCATTTTGAGCCACTTTTTATTGACAAATTATCAATCTAGGAGTATAAATAATTTATACTTATTATTACTTAATTTTTTAAGGAGGACAATTTAATTATGAATAAGTCAGAATTAGTTGCTGCTATCGCAGAAAAGGCTGAGCTTTCTAAGAAGGACGCAGAGAAGGCTGTTAAGGCTTTTACAGACACTGTTGCAGAACAGTTAAAGGCTGGAGAAAAGATCCAGTTAGTAGGTTTCGGTACATTTGAAGTTGCTGAAAGAGCTGCAAGAACAGGTAAGAATCCTCAGACAGGAAAGGCTATCCAGATTCCTGCTTCTAAGGCACCTAAGTTCAAGGCTGGTAAGGCTTTAAAGGATGTTGTAAACACTCCAGCTAAGAAGTCTAAGAAGAAGTAATTATTGAATGACTTTTAAAGGCTGTCACTTATGTGGCAGCCTTTTTTCTCTTTATTTAATTAAGTTAAAAGAATCGAGGTTTATTATGGAAATCGAGCGTAAATATCTTGTGTCAGGAATACCTGACGATATAGATTTATATCCATGCCGCATTATTGAACAGGGTTATCTTAATACTTCCCCTGTTGTGCGCGTAAGGCGTGACAATGATGACTTTTATCTTACCTACAAAGGAAACGGCATGATAGCAAGGGAAGAATATAATCTTCCACTTAATAAGAATGCATATGATCATCTGATAAAAAAGGCTGATGGCAATATTATAACCAAGAAACGTTATGAAATTCCTGATGATAGCGGATATACAATTGAACTAGACATATTTGAGGGGCTTTTTGCAGGCACTGTTCTTGCTGAGGTTGAATTTCCAACTATTGAAGCAGCCAATTCATACACTCCACCTTCATGGTTTATACAGGATGTAACCAATAATCCGGATTATCATAACAGCAACATGAGTAAAAAGATCTTTTAAAGTATGAGGTATTGGGATATGGATAAAGAAACTTTGTTTGAATATATTCAACGGCTTAAACTTGCAGTAATAACTCTTTTCAAATGGCTATTCTGTTCGGTTGTATGTGGCTGTTTTATCGGTTCTGTCGGTGCTGTATTTCACCTGATGCTTGGTTATGTAGGCAGCCTGCGGGTTGAATACCCATTTTTACTATTCGGACTGCCTGTTGCAGGTATCATCATTGTATTCATGTACAACATTGTTCACGAAGCAGGAAACCGCGGAACTAACCTTGTCATAACTGCAATACAGTCGAATGATGAAGTACCGGGAAGAGTTGCCCCTCTTATAATTGTATCAACTCTTCTTACCCATCTTTGTGGTGGTTCTGCCGGACGAGAAGGTGCTGCGCTTCAGGTCGGAGGTGCATTAGGCAATACATTTGCAAAACTGTTTAAATTCGACGAGAAGGATACTCGAATTATGATTATGTGTGGTATGAGTGCCTGTTTCTCAGCACTTTTCGGAACACCTATTGCAGCAGCCGTTTTCTCTATGGAAGTAATAAGCGTTGGTGTTATGTATTATGCTGCTTTAGTGCCATGCGTACTCGCTGCATTTATAGCACAGGGCATAGCCTCTGCACTGGGACTTGAATCTACACATTTTGTAGTTGATGAAATCGCTTCTTTTTCTTTTATTAATGGCAATAAATTCATCATCATGTCCGTACTTTTTGCTCTTGTAAGCATTCTGCTGTGTGTTGTTTTACACGGTACTTCAAAGCTCTACATTAATTACATAAACAACCCATACATAAGAATAATTATTGCCGGAGTCCTTGTTATTTCCATGCGTTACATATTTGGCACAACTGATTATCTCGGTGCAGGCTCAGATATTATTGCAAAAAGCTTTGTAACAAGCTGTGCATGGTATGTATTCCTTTTAAAAATGCTGTTTACAGCCGTAACATTGGGTGGTGGATTCAAAGGTGGTGAGATTGTTCCTACTCTTTTCGTGGGTGCAACGCTTGGAAGCTTCTTAGCACCTATATTCGGACTCCCTGTCGGATTGTGTGCAGCATGTGGTATGGTAAGTGTGTTCTGTGGAGTAACTAACTGCCCACTCACATCATTCATTCTATCTATTGAGATGTTTGGTGCATCAACAATGAAATTCACAATTCTGTGTATTGCATTAAGTTATCTGTTATCCGGATATTACAGCCTGTATAACAGCCAGAAAATCGTCTATTCTAAGTATAAGACAGAATATATAAACCGCCGGTCCCATTGACCTATACAGGTCAAAGAACCGACGGTTCTTTTATTGGAAGGCTGCTATTTACACATATCTCCAGTCTTCTATCCGAAACTGTATTGAAACAATCCCATTATATTCATTAATATCCGGGTAATACACCATAGATATCTTCCTTCCAACCTCTGGTATCTCCTGTCCGTCTAATTTGAACCTGATTGCTGTCACCAGCTTGCCATGCTCACTTTCTAACTGACATCTTAATACATTTTTATTTTTTCCAATCACAGCTGACTGTCTGACAGTAAGATTTCTGTCTGCAAACACCGGTTTTTCATTACCTTTCCCGAAAGGCTGCAGCTTCTCAAACTGTTTTATAAGTTTTATATCAACATAATCAACCGGCATAGGCACATCAATCCACACTGTCGGCGTTAGTACATTTTCTGTCATTGTCTGATTCTCATTCAGCGCTTTCCTGAATTCATCAATTTTATCAATATCAAGCGATATTCCGGCAGCCATTGGATGTCCGCCATATTTGTTAAGGAGTTTACCACATTTGCTTATCTCCTCAAACATGTTATAGCCTTCTATTGAACGCCCTGAGCCCTTTGCACCATCTTCTGCCTTAGTGATTACTATTGAAGGTCTGTAGAATTTTTCTCTTACCCTTCCTGCAATTATCCCTGCAACACTTTCATGGCATTCAGGAAGATACACAACTAACACCTTATCGTCTTTTAGTTCAGTGTTCTCAACCTGTTCAATTGCAATAGCGGCATATTCTTCTGTTATATCTTTTCTTTCAACATTAAGTGTGCGAAGCTCTAAAGCCTTCTTTCTCGCATCTTCCATATCTGTAGTAAGAAGCAGCTCAATGGCTCTTCTTGCTGAATCAAGTCTTCCTGTCGCATTAAGACATGGACCTATAACAAATCCTATGTGATATGAGCTTATCTTGTCTATTTCAAGCTCACACGCCTCTACAAGCGCTCTTATACCGATATTAGAAGTTACTGCCAGATGCTTTAAACCATATTTGACAATTACCCTGTTCTCATCTGATAAATCAACTACATCTCCTATTGTTGCAATTGCCATAAGCTCTGCATATTCTTCAAGATCGATTGGATTAAGTCCAAGTCTCTCATATAGAATCTTAATAACCTTGAAGGCTACTCCGGCTCCACACAGCTTATCAAATGGATACGGACAGTCCTCCTGCTTAGGATTAACAATTGCATCTGCCTGTGGTACTTTATGTATCTTTTCTCCATCAACAAAGTCAAACGGAATATCATGATGGTCAGTAACAATTACTGTCATTCCCTTTTCTTTAGCATATTTAATCTGCTCAATCGCAGCAATTCCATTATCACATGTAATAATCGTATCAGTTCCATTATTATATGCTTCATCTATCAGATGCTCATTAATACCGTATCCGTCAATAATTCTGTCTGGTACTGCAAATGTAACATCTGCTCCCGCTGCCTTTAGCCCTTTATAAAGAATAGTTGTTGAACATATCCCATCTATATCATAATCACCGATAATATGTATTTTCTTCCCGGCATGTATCTTGTCTGTCAGGATATCAACACATTTGTCTGCATCCTTTAATAAATGTGGTGAATGCATATCATCCACGGTTCCATTAAGATACATATTTATCTGCTCGTCCGTTTCTAACCCTCTGTTACGGATAATTCTTGCCATAACCTGGTCAATGCCAAATCTTTCCCCAATTGCTTTGAAATCAGCTTTCTTAGTGTATACTTTCCAGTTGCTTTTCACTCTTTTCTCCCTGTTTCATTATTAAACCAATTATGGCGGGAACTGATATACAATCCCCGCCATGTCATAAACTTATTGTATCTGTTAATTAAACCTGAGAACCGTCTTCAAAAACCTCTTTCTTGGAAGCTGCTTTTTTATTATTCTCTTCTACAACGCCTCTCTTCTTACCACCCATTACGTACCACATAGCACTTGTTAAGCATACTGATGAGTAAGCACCAACAACAATACCTACGATAAGTGGAAGTGTGAACTCCTTAACCGAAGTTACACCCATAATGAAAAGAACAATAAGCATTATAAGTGTTGTTATAGATGTATATACTGTTCTTGACATTGTGCTTGTTATTGATGAGTTAACAAGCTCTGTAATGTTAGTCTTTGAATTAGCTGTCTTTAACTGCTCTCTTATTCTGTCAAAGATAATAATTGTACCGTTAATAGAATAACCTACTATTGTAAGCATACATGCAATAAATGTTGTTCCAACCGGAATTCTTGCAAATGCATAGAATGCAAGAACAACAAGTACATCATGAAGAAGTGCTAATACAGCTGCAAGTGCAAATCTGATATCACGGAATCTTACAAAGATATATATCAACATACAGATTGTAGCAAGTATAACTGAAAGAATAGCATCTCTCTTAACTGTTGCAGAAACTGATGAGCTGATTGTATCTGTCTCAACGATTGTTCCATCTTTGATTGGATACTTAGCTGTAACCGCATTTTCAATAGCTTCTCTCTGTTCAAGTGAAAGATCTGATGTCTTGAATGAAACCTGTGTTGAATCTGCAACCTTCTGCTGCTGAACCTCTGTAATACCTGCAGCATCTCTGATTACAGGAATGATATTATCCTCAATCTCTTCTGCTGTATATTCTTTATCAAATGTAAATGTTGTTGTTGAACCACCAACAAACTCAAGGCTGAAATTTAATGCTCTGTTTCCAAGACCAGCCTGTACTGCCATAGTTATGATACCTGCAGCAATAACTACTGCTGAGCCAATCGCAGCCCATTTCTTAATGCTAAGAACATCAAGCGTCTTTCTGTATACATTCTTACCATACCACTTAGCATCCCTGATACCAAAGTTATATAAAAGCTTCATAATAACCTTAGTAATAACAAGTGATGTAAAAATTGATACTATATTACCAACTGCAAGAGTTGTAGCAAATCCCTTAACTGGACCTGTACCGAATATGTACAATACTAAAGCAGCGATAAGTGTTGTTACGTTACCATCTACTATAGATGATGTTGCCTTGTTATAACCTGAAAGAATAGCACTTTCTACAGACTTTCCGGCACCAATCTCTTCTCTTATTCTTGTGTAGATAATAACATTACCATCTACTGCCATACCAATACCAAGAATAATACCGGCAATACCCGGAAGTGTAAGAGTAAGATCATATACACTTACAAGGAATAAAACAAGTGATGTATAGATAATCAGTGATAATGTTGCAACAAGTCCAGGAATTCTGAACATAACAATCATGAATAAACAAAGTAACGCAAGACCAATAGCTGCAGCAACTAAACTTGATTTGATAGCAGCATGTCCAAGCTGTGCTCCAACGATGTTAGAGCTTACTTCTTCAAGTGTAAGAGGAATTGAACCAACTCTTATATATGTTGCAAGGTTATCTGCCTCATCGAATGATTCCATACCTGTGATAGTTGCTGTACCACCTGATATAGCTGTCTTAACGTTAGGTGCACTTACAACTTCTCCGTCGTATACTATATATATTCTGTTACCAATATTAGCTGATGTTGCATCATAGAATTTAGTTGCACCATCATCTGTAAATGTAAGCTGGACACCATAAGGTGTATCTTCTGAACTATTAGTATCAGTGTAAGCCTGTGCTGCCTTTACATCTGAACCTGTAAGTAGTGGTGTGTAATCATTGCCCTGTGAGAATGCTGAATATCCTGTAGAATCAAGGAATTCCAATGAACCTGGTGTACCAAGTTCCTTAAGAATCTCATTAGCATCTGTTACTCCAGGAATCTCAACAGTAATTCTGTTGTCACCTTCCTTATAAACCTGTGACTCTGTACTCTTTCCTTCTACTCGCTTCTGAAGCTTATAGATTGTATCCTCTACATCCTGTGATGTAAAGTTATCTTCCTTAATCTGGTATGTGATACTTACACCACCTGCAAGATCAAGACCAAGATCTATATCATAAGTGCTTCCGTATCCCTTTCCATTAAGTCCGAAAAATGCTGTTAATACAAGTCCAACCAGTAAAACAGCAACGATTATTGAATAAATAATCTTCTTAGGTAAACTGTACTTCATGTTAAAAACTCTCCCTTATACTTATTCTTCCTCAGCCATGGCCGCACGAATCATTATTGCACATTCTATACGCTTTTTCTGAAGTTCACATCCAACATCATACGCATCATTGATATTACCATGGAAGTTATATGAGTTAGCTGCACAACCACCACTGCAATAGAATTTTGCAAAACAATTCTTACATTTTTCCTTTGAATAGACATTACTATTCTTAAACATGTCTCTGATGTCCGGTCTTACTATTCCATCATCAACATTACCCATAAGGAAATCTTCGTTACCAACAAACTGATGACATGGGTAGAAATCTCCCCAAGGTGTAACTGCAAGATACTCACAGCCTGAACCACATCCTGACAATCTCTTGGCAACACATGGACCACCATTAATATCTATCATAAAGTGGAAGAAATTAAAGCCTTTACCAGCTTTCTTTCGCTTAATGATTTCTTTCGCAAGGATATCATACTGTTCACAAAGGAACGGAATATCCTCTTCTCTTATAGCATATGAATCTGTCGGCTGTGCAACAACAGGCTCAACAGAAATCTGCTCAAATCCCTCATCAGCAAGATGAAGAACATCTTCTGAAAAATCAAGATTATTATGTGTAAATGTACCTCTGACATAATAATTCATCTGATTTCTGCTCTCTGCCACCTTCTTAAACTTAGGCATTATAATGTCATATGAGCTGCCGTGGTTATTCCTTGTCGGACGCATAAGGTCATTAATCTCCTTACGTCCATCTATGCTAAGTACAATATTACTCATCTCCTTATTGGCGAAATCAAGAATCTCGTCATTAAGAAGAATACCATTAGTCGTAAGTGTGAATCTGAACTTCTTATTATTAGCCTCTTCTATGCTTCTTCCGTATTCAACAAGCTGCTTAACAACTTCAAAATTCATAGTTGGCTCACCGCCAAAGAAGTCAACCTCAAGATTCTTTCTTGAACCTGAATTGGCAACAAGGAAATCAAGTGCCTTCTTTCCTACCTCATAGCTCATAAGAGCTCTTCTTCCATGATATTCACCTTCTTCAGCAAAACAATATTTACATGCAAGGTTACAATCATGTGCTATGTGAAGACATAACGCTTTAACAACTGTAGGTCTGTCCTTAAAGTTATCAATATATGGTTCATATATATCTTCTGTAAAGAGCTGGCCTGCTTCCTTAAGTTCGCCAATCTCTTCATATGCCTCTTTAATATCCTGAACAGAATATCTGTCTCTAAGTGCATCTGTAATCTGCTCAAGAGTATTATTCTCATAAAGTCCTATAATATCGTATACCATGTCATCAACAACATGCACAGAACCGCTGTTGACATCTAATACGATGTTATAACCGTTATTCTTATACTGATGTATCATTAAAAAGCCTCCAAACCGTAAATGTTCTCTATACATTTACGAAAAATAAGAGAGTGCAGAATAGCTCGACACTCTCTTACTAAAAATACTAGTTATTCTTATTCTCACAGCTCTGGTTACCAACTGTGCAAGATGTCTTACATGCTGACTGGCATGATGTCTGGCACTCGCCACATCCGCCGTGCTTCATTGTATCCTTTAATACGCGGTTGCTGATTGTCTTAATATGTTTCACGACAATACCTCCTTCATATATTCAAATTATATCGTATTATATCATGTACAAGTCTTATTTTCAATCATTTATTCTAAAGATTTGTTCAGATAATTATTCTTCTTTCAAAAGTCTTTTCGCAATTTTTATGTATTTTGCATTAAATACAGCTACTTTTCTTATGTTTTCACATAAATTATTGTTTTATATTATTAAGATATGCTATGTATTAATATAGGAGATTATTATGTTTACATCTAAAGATTTAAAGAAGCTTATTATTCCTCTGATATTTGAACAGCTGCTGGCTGTCAGCGTAGGCTTTGTTGATACATTCATGGTATCAATAGCAGGAGAGGCGGCAGTTTCAGGTGTCGCACTTGTTGATAATATAAGTAACCTGCTTATTCAGATATTATCAGCTCTCGCAACCGGAGGTGCTGTTGTATGCAGCCAGTATCTTGGCAGCAGGAATATTAATATGTCCAAGAAATCTGCCGGACAGCTTATATTTATTATGAGTGCACTATCATCATTACTGATGGTTATCTCTCTCATAGGCAATCACGGTATCATCAATTTCATATTTGGCAAGATTGAAAAAGATGTATTTGTAAGTGCAAGTATATATTTCTATATAACAGCAATCTCATACCCGTTCCTCGGTGTTTATAATGCAGGTGCAGCACTTTTTAGAAGTATTGGAAACAGCAAGATAAGTATGAACACAAGCCTTATCATGAACATAATCAATATTTGTGGGAATGCTTTATTTATATTTGTATTTGATATGGGGGTTGCCGGTGTAGCTTTAGCCACTCTTATTTCGCGAATCATATCAGCCATAATTATTATTGGACTTATGTTCAGAACAGAATCAGCAATAAGAATAAAGACCTGCAAAGATTTTCTTCCATCACCTTCTATCATTAAGAAGATTCTGTCTATTGGTCTTCCGAGCGGATTGGAAAACGGCATGTTCCAGATAGGTAAGCTTTCTGTTTCAAGCCTTGTTTCAACATTTGGTACTGCTGCCATCGCTGCCAACTCTGTTGCCAATTCTGTTACAATGTTTGCCAATATTCCGGGTAACGCAATTGGCATGGCAATGATTACTGTTATTGGCCAGTGTATAGGTGCAAAGAAGCCTGATGAAGCCAAAAGATATGGAAAAAAACTTATGTTTATTGCATATGCAGGTATTCTTGCAACCAACATTGTAATGACAATAGTTGCCGTTCCTGTGGTAGGACTTTTCCATCTGTCACCGGAAGCAACCAAAACCGGTTTAAGCCTTATCCATTGCTTCTCAATTGTAGCAATATTCATATGGCCACTTAGCTTTACTATGCCTAATGCTCTCCGTGCTGCCGGTGATGCCAAATACACAATGATGGTAAGCATCTTCTCTATGTGGGCATTCCGTGTGGGAAGCAGTTACCTTCTTGGTGGTACATTAGGACTTGGCGTGCTCGGTGTATGGTTTGGTATGTTCATCGACTGGGGATTCCGTTCACTTGCATTCCTTATAAGATTCATCCGTGGAAAATGGACACAGAAGGCGGTTATATGATGATAATTATATGACAGTCTGATGTCTGTGAACTGTCTCTTAACACCGGATATCTACTGTCAGATGGACGACAAGTCGTCTAATTCTGGATATACAATGTCATTTGTGTGATGAATAATGCGACTACCTATAGGTATCACATCAATAAAAAAGTTCCTGCCAATCAGGCGCTTTGAGCCCGCCGGTACTTAATGAGCGTGTAACGCGAATTTAGTACCGCTGCGAGGCGAGAGCAGCGAAAGCGTGCCTGATTGGCAGGAACTTATTTTATTTCTTACCAGCTTATTACTTCGTGTCCGTCCTCTGTTACAAGAACCTGAATTTCCCACTGTGCTGAAGGAAGTCCATCAGCTGTAGATACTTCCCAGCCGTTCTTTTCATCTGTAACAACATTTACCTTACCCATATTAACCATAGGCTCTATTGTAAACATCATTCCCGGAGCCATAACCATATCTGTTCCTTTTCTGGTGTTGTACCCAACCCATGGGTCTTCATGAAATTCAAGTCCGACTCCATGGCCGCCGATTTCTCTTACAACAGTATATCCATTAGCATATGCATGGTCATGTACTGCCTGTCCCATATCGCCTAAGAAGCCCCAAGGCTTAACCTGCTCAAGTCCTAATTCAACACATTCCTTAGTAACATCAACAAGCTTCTTTACCTCAGGCTTAACATCACCTATACAGAACATTCTTGATGAATCTGAAAAATATCCGTGAAGAATTGTAGAACAGTCAACATTTACAATATCACCTGACTTAAGGATAACATCCTTAGATGGAAATCCGTGGCATACCTGCTCATTAACAGATGTACACACACTGTAAGGATATCCTTCATAATTAAGTGGTGCTGGAATTCCTCCCATATCAGTGGTTACATCATATACAATCTTATCAATCTCCGCAGTGTTCATGCCCTCATGTATTTCTGCTGCAACCGCATCAAGGCACGCTACATTTATCCTGGCACTCTCTTTAATTTTCTCAATCTGTTCAGGTGTCTTGATTAACTTGTGTGATGGCACAATATGTCCAATATCCTCAAGATATCTTAACTTATCGTCAAATGCTTCATGACACGCTTTGTATTTCTTACCACTGCCACACCAGCAATGGTCGTTTCTTCCTAATTTCTTAATCATTGTTCTGCCTTCCTGTTACATATATTATAATCATACACAACTATAAGGCTTTCTTAATATTTTTTCAATATCTGTTTCAAATGATTAATCATTATTAACATTAAAAGCCCTGATTCCCGGATATACCGCACCGGCGCCAAGCTGTTCCTCAATTCTTAAAAGCTGGTTATACTTAGCAACTCTTTCTGATCTTGAAGGAGCACCTGTCTTAATCTGGCAAGTGTTAAGAGCAACAGCGAGGTCTGCAATTGTTGTATCTGCTGTCTCACCTGATCTGTGTGAGCTGATTGCTGTATATCCAGCCTTATGAGCCATCTTGATAGCTTCAAGTGTCTCTGAAACTGAACCAATCTGATTAAGCTTGATAAGAATTGCATTACCTGCTCCAAGTTCAATTCCCCTAGAGAGCCTCTCTGTATTAGTAACAAAAAGGTCATCACCTACAAGCTGAACCTTATCTCCAAGTCTGTCTGTAAGCTTCTTCCAGCCTTCCCAGTCCTCTTCATCAAGACCATCTTCAATAGATATAATAGGATACTTCTCACATAATTTAGCCCAGTGCTCAATAAGCTCCTCTGCTGTATACTCTGTTCCAGCCTTAGGAAGCTTGTAATAACCCTTTCCTTTCTCACTCTTCCACTCTGAAGAAGCTGCATCCATTGCAATCCTAAAGTCCCTGCCCGGCTTATATCCAGCCTTTTCTACTGCCTGTAATATTGTCTCAATTGCTTCTTCATCCGACTTAAGTGCCGGAGCAAAACCGCCCTCATCACCTACAGAGGTTGCAAGTCCTCTTTCTTTAAGTATAGCTGCAAGTGCATGAAATACCTCTGCACACCATCTTAAGCATTCCTTAAAGCTTGGTGCACCAACAGGCATAATCATGAATTCCTGAACATCAAGTCCGCTTGATAATGCATGGCAGCCTCCATTAATAATATTCATCATTGGAACAGGAAGCCTGTTTCCTGATACTCCGCCTAAGAACCTGTAAAGAGGAATATCTAAAGATACAGATGCTGCTCTTGCTGCTGCAATAGATACCGCAAGAATAGCATTTGCACCAAGATTAGACTTATCCTTAGTTCCATCAGCTTTAATCATCGCTGCATCAACTGCATATATATCAGATGCATCTATTCCAAAGAGGCAGTTATTAATAACAGTGTTTATGTTCTCTACTGCCTTAGTAACGCCCTTTCCCAAATATCTTGACTTATCCTTATCTCTTAACTCAAGCGCCTCAAATTCACCTGTAGATGCTCCTGAAGGTGCCGCGCCTCTTCCAACAGTTCCATCCGCAAGATAAACCTCTGCCTCAACTGTAGGATTGCCTCTTGAATCAAGAATTTCTCTGCCTATAACCTTTTCAATCTCTAAATATCCTGCCATATAATCCTCCTAATCAAATGCTTTGTAATCTTTTAAGTTAGTTTCTTCTAACTTTAGCAATACAATTCTAGCATTATACAACCAAATCCACAATGCAAGAAAATGGGAAGTTTTCTCATTAAAAAACTTCCCATTAACAATTATATCCAGCTATTTAGTTTGTATACACATAAATTATTTTTCCATCTTCTGTAAAAATGCTTTGGTTCTTTCATTACTTGGATTGTCAATAACATCCTCCGGCTTTCCCTGCTCAACAATAACTCCGCCATCCATGAATATTACCCTGTCTGCAACCTTTCTTGCAAATTCAATCTCATGTGTAACGATAATCATTGTCATCTTTTCATCAGCAAGCTGTCTTAAAACCTTAAGAATTCCTGCAGTAATCTCAGGGTCAAGTGCTGATGTAGGCTCGTCGAAGAAAAGCATTTCAGGATTCATTGCAAGTGCTCTTGCTATCGCAACTCTCTGCTGTTGTCCTCCTGACAACTGGCATGGATAACTGTTCTCCTTGCCATCAAGTCCAACTTTCTTTAAAAGCTCTTTGGCTTCTTTCTCTACTTCATTCTTGTCCCTTTTCTGAACAGAAACAGGTGCATCAGTAACATTTTTCATGACTGTATAATGTGGAAAAAGATTAAAGTTCTGAAACACAAGTCCATATGTATTCTTGATTTCTCTTAATTCTTTCTTTCCAACATACACTGAAACTCCGTCCTTGTCCTCACATGCAGTTTCACCACCTAACTTAAGAGTTCCTGCATCCATTGTCTCAAGAAGTGTTGCACATCGAAGCAGTGTTGATTTACCCGATCCGGAAGGTCCAAGAATTGCAACAACCTCACCCTCGTTAACTTCCATTGATATATCCTTAAGCACCTCAGTATCGCCGAAGGATTTCTTTAAATGTGATATTTCTAATAATTTCTTCATATTAAAATCCTCCTTAATCAAAATACTGCATACGCTTTTCTAATTTTTCCATAACCATAGCAACAAGGAAATTGAAAATGTAATAGAACAATCCTGCTATGAATAATGGCATGATACTTGCTGTTGAAGCCGCTACCTGCTTGGCAAGTGTAAACATTTCTGTGTAAGCAAGTGCAAATGCAAGTGATGTATCCTTAACAAGTGTTATAACCTCGTTAGTAACCGGAGGAAGTACTCTCTTAACCATCTGAGGGAATATAATCTTCCAGAATGTCTGTACCTTGGAATATCCGAGTACCTCTGCTGCCTCGTACTGTCCCTTAGGTATGCTCTCAATTCCACCTCTGTATATTTCTGCAAAATATGCTGCATAATTAAGTGCAAATCCAATAATTACAGCATAGAATCTGTATGTTGCCGTAACCTTCATTCCAAACAGATAATATGGTCCGAAGAACACAACAAGAAGCTGTAACATAAGAGGAGTTCCTCTCATTATAGATATGTATATTCTCGCAATCCATCTTACAATGCCTATTCTTGACTTTCTTATTTCACATACAAGAAGTCCTAGCGGCATTGAGAATATAAGTGTTAAGAAGAATATTGCAAGAGTTGCTAACATTCCTGATGAAAGTTGCTTAACTATATCCACAAGCCTTTCACCAAAAGAAGCCTTAGTAGTACTGGTACTGTCAAGGAGATAGGCACTGTCTGTTCCTTCTTCTCCAAGACATACGCTGTCTGTAAGTCCCCATTTTTCAGCAATCTTGTCAAATGTGCCATCAGCAAGCATATCATTAAGGCTTGTCTGAACTTCATCTCTTAATGCTGTATTACCTAACTTAAAACCAATACCATACTGTTCCGATGAAACAGTCTCATCAAGCATTGTGAACTTGTTACCTCTCTGCTCAAGCTGATACTTTGCAACGCCCATATCCATACATACAGCATCTGCCGAACCTGATTCAAGGTTCATAAATGCTGAATTATAATCAGATACCTGCTGAAGTGTCTTAAATTGTGCCGCAAGTGCAAGATTTTCTTCTGTTGCATCCTCTCCTGTAAATGCTGCAAGAGCTGATGAATCAGCCTGTACAATAACAACCTTACCCTTAAGGTCTTCTAACTTCTTTATTCCTGAACCAGATTTAACTATAACAACCTGTGAATTATCAATATATGCCTTAGACCATGTATACTCACGCTCTCTTCCATTAAGTGTGAATCCGTTCCATATACAGTCAATAGAGCCTGAACTAAGCTCCATATCTTTAGAATCCCAATCAATAGGCTGCTTAACCAGATTCCAGCCATTTCTTTCACATACTTCCTGTGCAAGATCAAGGTCAAAACCTACATACTCTCCACTATCATCTTTGTAACCATAAGGTGGGAATTCCGCATCAAATCCTACTGTAAATGTAGTTCGTCCATCATCGCTCTTTTTATTACTGCATGCTGTGAACATTCCCACAATCACAGACAACATCGCCAGTAACAGGACGGCTTTTCTGATATTCTTAGCCATATAAAAATCCATGCCTTTCTCGCTTTAATATGCTTTCACTTTACCACAGTAAATCAAGCCTGTCTATTATAACATGAATTACCTGATAAAAACACTATAAATATTCTAAATCAGCCCAAAATTTCTTAATATAAATATCCACGCTGTAAGAGTCACACTTGAAAGTAATGTTGTAAGCACAACTATGCTTGATGACAGTACCTCGTCATTATCCATACCTTTAGCCATAACAAAGCAGGTAACTGTAGATGGTGAAGCAAGCATAATAAGAATTGCCATAAGTTCCTGATTACGAAATCCCATTTTTACTGCTATAGGAAGAAATATTGCTGCTAGACCCACAAGTTTTAAAAATGTAGCAATAACCGTAGGTTTAATCTTCTTAATTGCCTTTTTCCCTTCAAATGACGCACCAATACATATAAGTGCAACAGGTGTAGCTGTCTGCGCAATATTATTAATTGCCTTATTGATAATTACCGGATATCTTAATCCTGCAAGAGAAGATAACAACCCCAGCACAATTCCTATAATTATCGGATTAGTTACAATATTAAAGCACGCTTTTTTAATGTTTTCTTTCTTATCCGTAGATTGTTCTTCTGTGCTGCCATGACACTCAGGATGTGCCTTAAAGGTAAGCACTATTACCGAAAATATATTAAACAACGGAACTGCAGCAACTATCATAAGTGGTGCCATTCCAGTGCTCTGGTACATATTCTGTATGAATGCCATTCCCAGTATCGCCGCACTGCTTCTGAATGATGCCTGCACAAATGCACCCTTCTGTGTATCATCCTTCATGAATATCTCTGTGCATATCCATATTCCGCTAAACATTATAGTAGTAACAATCATGCAGTACAGTACAAACTTAACATCAAACTGCGATTTAAAATCTGCTGCTGCTAAATCCCTGAATAACAGTACTGGAAGTGCCACCTTAAATACATATTTATTAGCCACATTTGCAAAATGGTCATCTATAACGCCAATCTGCTTTATTACCCAGCCAACTATCATAACTAAAAATATTGGTACCGTTGCATTTATACTATATAAGAAGCTGTCCATCTGTCTCTCCTTCTACTACTTATTAATATCAAGCCAGTATGTATGGTCAAGCGGGCCACTGCCGCTTCCAAGATTAAGCCCTGCTTTCAACGCACCTGTCAGGTACTCTTTAGCTGCCTTCACACTTTCTTCTATTGATAATCCCTGTGCAAGATTAGCTGCAATGGCTGATGACAATGTACAGCCAGTTCCATGTGTGTTAGGATTATCAACTCTCTCCCCATTAAGCCACACTATTCTGCCATCTACACACAGACAGTCGTTAGCCGTATGAACAGCATGTCCTCCTTTTACTAAGACAGCCGCATGTCCTCCTTTTGATTTAAGATTCTCATATATCTTTATTGCTGCTTTCTCCATTGAATCTGCACTGTCAACAGTCATTCCTGTAAGCACTTCTGTCTCCGGAATATTAGGTGTAATAACATCTGCAAGCACCATCAGGCGTTCTTTAAGAACCTCTGCTGCATCTTCCTTAATAAGTCTGCTTCCACTTGTTGATACCATTACTGGGTCAAGAACAATATTTCTTGCCTTATATGTAATTAACGCATCTGCTATTGTTTCTATAAGTTCCTTTGACGCAACCATTCCTATCTTAACTGCATCAGGATATATATCTGTAAATATTGCATCAAGCTGTGCCTTAAGAAATTCAGGTGAAGATTCCGATATTCCTGTAACTCCTAAAGTATTCTGTGCTGTAAGGGCAGTAATTGCTGACATTCCATATACCTTATGTGCTGCAAATGTTTTTAAGTCTGCCTGTATTCCTGCTCCACCACTGCAATCACTTCCTGCTATTGTTAATGCTGTATTCATATAATTTCCTTTCTACATCTATTCTCATCGCTGCCCGAAACGTTTGTTGCGGGCAGCTCATATGCCAGAACTTCGTTCCGGCATTGTCGCGGCGCTCCTCGAGAATACATATAAAGTTCTCTGTTCGTGCAAGCACGACTGTGAACTTTCCATGTTTTCTCTCATCGCTGCCCGCACAAAAAAAGCACCGAGGTTACCTCGGTGCTTTTAGTGCAGTCGGCGGGACTTGAACCCGCACCCAAGCAATATGGACTAGATCCTTAGTCTAGCGCGTATGCCAATTCCGCCACGACTGCTTGTTTTGTTTTCGTGTCGTTCGCTGCTCGCTGACGACTTGATTATAATATCACCACATCGATATAATGTCAACAACTTTTTTAAACTTTTTTGAAATTTTTTGAATTTTCTGTTTTTTCATGCTTCGACTTCCTTTTTGGACTTTTTCGTGCCTTTCCTCTGCATAAACGTCCAATCCAACCAGCTTTGACTTCTTTTTTGGACTTCATCGTGCCTTCCCTCTGCTTCAACGTCCAATCCAACCAGCTTTGACTTCTTTTTTGGACTTCATCGTGCCTTCCCTCTGCTTCAACGTCCAATCCGAACAGCTTTGACTTCTTTTTTGGACTTCATCGTGCCTTCCCTCCACTTCAACGTCCAATCCAACCAGCCTCGATTCCCTTTCAGATAAGAAATTTTAAAAATGACAGCTATTCATATTGACACATTTTCAAATCTCCTATAAAATATCAATGTTGTGTAACTTATTAAGTTTGTTATACATCATATATGCAGAAGTGTCGGAATGGCAGACGAGCAAGATTCAGATTCTTGTGCGGGTTACCGCGTGTGGGTTCAAGTCCCATCTTCTGCACTCATTAAAAGAACCGTGTGATTTTGTGTCACACGGTTCTTTTTGAATCATATTCAATCTGTTTTCAATGTAAATGCTATCTCTGTTCTTCCAGCAGTTCATCATTCTGCTCCTTCAAATCCACTATCTCATCCTTCATTCTGTCGACCATCAACTCTGCCATATTCCTGTCCAATATTCTCAACGCTTCTGAAAACATACTGAGCACCTCTTCCTGCTTTACAATATTTTCTTGCTTTTCCTTTTATCTGCATACATAGCTTTATCTGCTTCAGCAATTGAATTATTTAATTCTTCTTCGTTATTCGCTATGGATATGCCATAAGAAGTTCCCACTGTAATGTTCTGTAACTTTATATTACCTTCAGCATTTTTTATCTGATTTATAATTTTATCACTATCCTTTTTATCACATTCCTGTAATAGAATAAGAAATTCATCTCCCCCTAATCTTATTAATACATCTACAGGTCTAATATAACGCTGCATATTATTAACAATGGTCCTAATTAAGATATCGCCTTCTTTATGCCCATAATTATCATTATAATATTTCAAATTATTTATATCAGCCATAACAACACCTACTGGATATTTAAGTTTATTTTTATATTCACCTGATTCGTAAAAAGACCTGTTATATGTCTGTGTCATCATATCTGTTATACTATAATTTTTTAACTTTTCTTGTAATTTAATCAAATCAGAAATATCTTTCACAATTCCAACTATACCCATTACATTTCCATCAGCATCTAATACAGGATTTTTATTTATCTGATAATAAAACACATCTTCTCCGAACTTCATTTTCTCAATATAATTCACGTTATTTTTCGTCTTTATTATATTCATATCTTCTTCATAAAACTTTTTTCCAAGTGTTTTATCTGGCTGAATATCCAAATCCGTTTTTCCATATATTGAAAAACTAGAATCACCGTTGCTGTTTAACATATTACATACATGTGTCGATAAAACATATCTGCCATTAGTGTCTTTAAAGAAAATATTCTCATTAATTGCATTCAGAATGCACTGTAATTCTCTTCTATCCAAATCCATAAGCTATCTCCTTTGTATATCTCCACTGCTTTACAAAGTGCATTTATTAACCATATCCCCAATATCATTTTCGTAATTATATCATCTTTTAGCAAACAATACAATGCTATAAGCATTTTTATATTAGCCTACGGATATAATATAGAATGTAAAATCATAGAAAAATAGTGGAGGTAATCTATGATTAATGGTTTAGGAGAACGTTTACAGGAACAACGGACAACACATAAACTATCCCAACGAGAAGTTGCATTGGCTCTAAATGTATCACCAACTGTTATCTCGAACTATGAAAAGGGAGAGCGCACACCAAGTTTGGAAATGCTTATTGCACTCGCGCGTTTCTACCATTGTTCTACTGATTATCTAGTCGGTTTTGAAAAGCCAAACGCCAATACAATAAATGTTTCTATGCTTACAGATAAACAAAAAAATTTATTGAAGCTCTTTTTAGAAGAACTATAAAAACATTTTATGATATATAAAAAGGATACTGTCATGAGTCAACTCACAAACAGTATCCTTTAATAACCAATTATATAACTTTCCTTTTCAATATCTCCTGCATAACAAAAGCCTTGCGCATCTCATTCTTATCAAACTTAAGGTCATCAAGAATAACTTTACCTCCCGTCTGACTCTGTGGAACAATCTCATCATTATATTCATGTCCGCAGTCATACTGTGTAAATGTATGTCCGCCTGTCATATCAGAATATGTTCCAGTGCTTCCCGCCTGCATAACCGGTGAATGAAATTCTGCTTTATCAAGTGTCTTCATTGCAGGTGCTGCATTATCTGCTGCTGGCGGTGGAGTAACATATTGCGGAACTGGTGCCTCTGCTCTATGCGAAGTAACATTCTTGACATTAAAGTTATTTCTTGAACGTATCTCCTGCTTAAGCTTTTCAGTTTCTGCACTTGTCATCTTCTGAGAACCTGAATATGTCTGTACAGACGGATCAATGTACTGCTTTTCACCATAAGAATTCACCATGTATGGTGCAGACTGTGCATGGCTGTCATCCTTCTTATTCAGATTAGCACCGTGGCTTAATGAGCCATTCCCGGAACTGTTATTCTGCATCCGATGCATATTACTACCATATTCCGGCACATTCTGGTTATGTTCCTGCATATTACGCTGGTGTTCCTGCATGCGCTCCTGCTGCATCTTCTTGGCTTTATTCATATTCATTATAACTATAATAATGAATATTGCCAATATAATTATTATTTCCATACAAATCCGCTTTCCTTTTAATTCACAAGTTCATTAAATAGTTGCCGGCTTCTCTGTTTCTCCTGCTATCGACTGTCTCATCTTAGTATCAGCCTTCAGATTCTGAAGGTCATAATAATCCTTAAAGCCCATTCTGCCTGTTCTTAAAGCTTCAGCCAAAGCCTTAGGTACTTCTGCCTCAGCAGCTACAACGCTTGCTTTCATCTCCTGCTCAAGAGCAACAGCGGCTGCTCTTCTTTCCTCTGCCTTAGCCTGTGCAATATTCTTATCAGCCTCAGCCTGAAGACTCTGAAGATGAGCGCCTATATTTCTTCCGATATCAACATCCGCAATATCAATAGAAAGAATCTGGAATGCTGTTCCAATATCAAGACCCTTCTGCAATATAGCCTTAGAGATAGAATCAGGATTCTCAAGCACGCTCTTGTGCGAATCTGCTGAACCTACTGTTGTTACAATACCCTCACCGACTCTGGCAATTACAGTAGCCTCGCCTGCACCACCAACCAACTGGTTAATATTAGTTCTAACAGTAACTCTTGCCTTAACTAACAGTTCAATACCATCCTTGGCAACTGCTGAAATATTAGGTGTCTCAATAACCTTAGGATTAACACTCATTCTGACAGCCTCTAAAACATCACGGCCTGCAAGGTCGATAGCTGCAGCCATCTCAAATGGTATGTTCATACCAGCTCTGCTTGATGCAATAAGTGCATTAACAACAGCATCTACATGGCCACCTGCCATATAATGTGACTCGAGCTGATTAGTGTTAAGCTGTAATCCGGCTTTTCTTGCCTGAATAAGTGGAAGCACAATTCTTGCTGGTGGAACCTTTCTCAGTCTCATACCGATAAGAGTTCCTATACCGACATGGCTTCCTGATGCTAATGCAGTAATCCATAATCTCATTGGTACAAATGCGAATAACAATATAAGCAGTACCACAATAATGATTGGAATAATTGGAATGTAAGGCATAATTAATCCCCCTTTATATATTTTGATTTTCAAAAATATTATTACATATAATGAGAAAAAATACCACATTTATATAGAATCATTTTAAAAAATCTGCTATAGTAATTAGTAATCGATAATTTTTTGTCAATTATTACAAAGGAGGTTTCATTATGTTATCTAATGATGCTACTATTCAGAATATCAAGCATGAAATCCTGTATGAAGTTGCCAAGCTCGCATATGCAGGAAGGTTTGAAGAAGAAAAGGACGAACTGGCATACAAGATGTTTCCTGGTCCTAAAGCAAGATTCCGCTGTTGTGTATATAAAGAAAGAGAAATTGCAAGACAACGAATCCGCCTGGCAGAAGGCAAATGTCCAACAGAAAGTGACCATCCGGGTGCTAATAACATAATCCAGGTAATTGAAGCCGCATGTGCCGACTGTCCGCTTTCTCACTATATCGTAACTGATAATTGCAGAAAATGTATGATGAAAGCCTGCCAGCAGGCATGTAAGTTCGGTGCTGTAAGTATGACAAGAGACAGAGCCTACATAGACCCTGACAAATGCAAGGAATGCGGCATGTGTGCCAAAGCCTGTCCATACAATGCAATCGCAGACCTCATAAGGCCATGTAAGAAAATCTGTCCAGCCAATGCTATTACAATGGATGAGAATGGCATCTGTGAAATAGATGAAAACAAATGTATCCAGTGCGGACAGTGTATCCACGCCTGTCCATTCGGTGCTATCGGTTCTAAAACTGATATAGTTGATGTAATAAAGGCAATCGTAGACGGAAAGAAAGTCGTTGCAATGGTAGCACCTGCTGTTGAAGGACAGTTTGGAGACACAATAACAATGAGCAGCATCCGCACAGCATGCAAGAAGCTGGGCTTTAATGATATGTATGAGGTAGGTCTTGGCGGAGACCTTACTGCACAGGCCGAGGCAGAAGAATGGCTTGAAGCAGCTAAAGAAGGAAAGAAGCTTACAACCTCATGCTGTCCTGCATTTGTTAATCTGATTAAGAAACAGTATCCTGAGCTTGCAGAACATATATCAACAACTATATCCCCTATGTTTGCACTTTCAAGACTTCTTAAGTCAGAAGATCCTGATACAATAACCGTATTTATCGGACCATGTATAGCCAAGAAGAATGAAAAGCAGGAATATAAGGGTCAGGGAAATGCTGATTTCGTACTTACACTCGGTGAATTCAGAGCAATGATGCGGGCTAAAGAAGTAGTTCTTGAGCCTGAGGAAAACAGCGACCAGCAGGCAAGCATATATGGTAAAAGATTCGGTAACGGAGGCGGTGTTTCCGCTGCTGTTGCACAATGTATGCGTGAAGCAGGTGCTGACCCTGATAAATTCAATATAGAAAAATGCTCAGGTGCTGCCGAATGTAAGAAAGCACTTACACTTCTTAAAGTAGGAAAACTCCCTGCAGATTTCATTGAGGGAATGGTATGTGAAGGCGGCTGTGTTGGTGGACCAAGCCGTCACAGAAGCGGAAAGAATCCTGTTCTTGCTGCCAAAGACCGTGACAAGCTGCTCGCCGAAGCAGACAACCGTAATGTTTCAGACAACTTAAGTAAATATGACTTAACAGCATTTTCAATGCACAAATAAAATTAACGCAAAAATAGCGTTGGCAATATTCACATTGTCAACGCTATTTTTTTAGTGCTGCTTTTAAAGTAAGCACAACAAGTTTTTCAAATATCACACTCAATACAACAATTATAACCGTCCACGCCAGCAAATCATCCGTATCAAGATATATTTTCGACATATAAAGCATTTGTCCAACAGAACCTTTGGGCATTCCGATAATCTCTGCTGCCACTCCTGCTTTCCAAGCCATACCAGCAGTAACTCTTCCTGCTGATATAAGATAAGGTGAAAGCTGTGGCATGATAATATAACGTATTCTGCGAATCCAAGGAATATGAAATACATCTGCCATTTCCCTAATGCCTTTATCAGTACTTCTAAGACCGGTCAGTGTATTCTGGTATATAACAGGCACAACTATTAAAAATGCAATGAACACCGACAGGTTCTTTGCCGTAAACCATATAAGACATATAACCACAAAAGACGCAACAGGTACTGCCTTAATTGTAACCATCCACGGCCACAGAATATATTCAACAGGCTTACATATATATGCAAGCACTGCACATATAATTCCACACAATAATCCTGCGAGAAATCCACCGACAATATGATACATTGTAAACCACACAGTTCCTGCAAAATCCGGTTCATGCCATATAGTAAATAATCTGCCAAGCACCTGTACCGGTGTCACTAATAATATCGGTGAATCAATCTTTAGCGCAGCTATTTCCCATAAAATAAGTGCCAGCATAACTGCCAGCACTTTATATATTACATTCAATATCTTCTTATTAATATTCATAATAGAAATCATCTTTCGGCATACTGCCACCTACCGACTTAGGATTCTGGTCATATAACACCTGTAAGAACCCTTCAAGTGCACTTCTCATGTTATTATTAATATAGCATACAATATGGCACTTAGGAAGAGCCTTCTTAGCTATTGCTTCTGATGCAACAATTCCATACTCAGCAATAAGCTGTGCTGTCTCATCAATATTGCTTGAAGTATATACAACACTTTCGTTATATTCATCAATGAACTTCTTAAGCTGTTCTGGATATTTTTCAGCAAATTCTTTTCTTACAACAATTACACCTGTAACAATCTTAGAATTATTATTAATCTTCTCCCATGCTTCATTAAGATCCATAACAACTCTTAAACCACTAATCTGGGCACTTGCTGCTGTAACAAAAGGCTGTGGAAGAACAGCAATTGCACCATCTTCTGACTTTAACTTAGAAAGTGCTTCTGTTGTATCTGAACACCACACAATATCAACATCTTTGTCGGCATCAAGTCCGTTACCTGAAAGAATATATCTTATGGTATATTCCGGCACTGCACCCATTCCTGTAGCATATATAGTCTTACCCTTAAGGTCGCTGATACTGTTGACAGTGTTGCCTCTTTCTACAAGATTAAGAACACCAAGTGTATTAACAGCAACAACCTGGACCTTGCCTTCCGTCTTATTATATATATTAGCTGCAAGATTAGATGGTACAGCTGCTATATCAATCTCCCCGGTTGCAAGCGGCGTTACAAATGCAGATGCATCAGTAGCAAAATCTTCAAATGCATATGTGTTCTTAGTATTTCCATTCTCTGAATCTTTGCGTAGCTTAACCATCCCCATCGCTGTAGGTCCTGCCATAGCTCCGATTCTTATTGTTGTTGTCTCTTCTGTCTGACTCTCACCTTCATTATTGACTGATTTTCCTGCACATGCCGCAAATGAAAATACCATAATAACCGAAAGCATAACTGCTAGTAATTTCTTCAACTTATTATTCTCCTGATATATTTAATTAGTATTCCATGAACTCCTGTATATCCCTTAATACATCCTCTATCTCGCCTTCTCCGTCATTAATTGTAAGCTGCAATGGTTTACTGATATCCAGACTGAATAAACCAACTAAGGATTTGCCATCAACACAGCTATACCCCGACTCCACATCAAATCCACATGAGTACTTACTAATTGTACTTACAAACCTTTGAACCTTCTCCACAGAATCCAAAAGAATCGTCACTGTCAGCATATTATTTCCTCCGCTTCCTCATATTGTAATTCCCATATCAGAGACTAATATACACCATAAAACTTATAAAAACAACCATTAACTAAGACTAAAATATGGCACGGATGCCACAGAAAACGCATATCTCAGCCGTTTTCATATCATCCATGCCATATTTGATAATCATAAATTAGAGATTAGTATATCCCATAAGGTAGTAATCAACTGCTCTTGCACAGTCTCTTCCCTGTCTTATAGCTTTCACAACGAGCGACTGTCCTGTATGCATATCTCCTGCTGTAAATACTCCCGGTACACTTGTTTCAAATCCGTCTGCTGCTGTCTTTACATTAGTTCTTTCTGTAAGCTCAACGCCAAATGCATCTGTAACATATTTCTGTGAGCCCAGGAAACCTGCTGCTATCAGTACAAGCTCACATGGAAGCTCTGCTTCTGTTCCCTCCACAGGGACCATCATTCTTCTTCCTGTCTTTTCATCAGTCTTAGACTCAAGCTTTACTGTAACAACACTTGTAAGATTACCCTTCTTATCCTTCTTGAATTCCTTAACTGTAGTTGTATATATTCTTGGATCATGTCCGAATACTGCAATTGCTTCTTCCTGACCGTAATCTGTCTTGCAGACTAAAGGCCACTGTGGCCAAGGATTGTTCTCCGCACGCTCATCTGGTGCTTTTGGCATCATCTCAAGCTGTGTTACCGACTTACAGCCATGTCTTATACATGTTCCGACACAGTCATTACCTGTATCACCACCACCGATAACGATAACATTTTTATCCTTTGCAGAAATGTATCTGCCATCCTTAAGTCCTGAATCAAGAAGACTCTTTGTAGTTGCTGTAAGGAAATCTACTGCAAAGTATATCCCATTGGCATCTCTTCCAGGAGCATTGATATCTCTTGGATTAGCAGCCCCACACGCAAGTACTACAGCATCATAATCTGCCATAAGCTTCTTAGCCTTAATGTTCTCACCAACATTTGCATTAGTTACGAACTCAATGCCTTCTTCCTTCATAATATCAAGCTTTCTGTCAATTATATGCTTTTCAAGCTTCATATTAGGAATGCCATATCTTAAAAGTCCACCGATACGGTCAGCTCTTTCATATACAGTAACACTGTGTCCTCTCTGATTTAACTGGTCTGCTACAGCAAGTCCGGCAGGACCTGAACCCACTACAGCAATTCTTTTCTTAGTTCTTACCTTAGGAGGATTTGCTTTCGCATAACCTTTGGCATACGCATGTTCAATGATTGCCATTTCATTCTCTTTAGTACATACTGCCTTGCCATTAAGTCCGCATGTACATGCCTTTTCACAGAGTGCAGGACACACACGGCTTGTAAATTCAGGGAAGTTACTTGTCTTATGTAACCTGTGATATGCCTGTTCCCAGTTTCCTGTGTAAAGAAGATCATTCCATTCCGGAATAAGATTATTAAGAGGACATCCGCTAGTCATTCCCTTTATTGTCATACCAGACTGGCAGAATGGCACGCCACAGTCCATGCAGCGTGAACTCTGCTTTCTCTGCTCATCTTCTGACAGAGGTGTATGAAATTCATTAAAATTCTTTATTCTTTCCTTAGGTGAAACCGCTGTGGCTTCAACTCTTTCATAGTCTAAAAATCCTGTTGGCTTTCCCATGGTTAGCTCCTTTCATGTATGTTATAAACCTGCACTGTCCTTTTTCTACATCTTGCGCACCCTACTTGGTAGCCGCATAGAATGCTTCTATCTGAGCCTGTTCGCTGCTAAGTCCTTTTTCTTCCATCTGTACTATCATGTTAAGCATCTTCTTATAATCATGTGGCATGATTTTCTTGAATTTAGGAAGATATTCTCCGAAGTTGTCAAGTATTTCCTTGCCCTTCTTAGAATTAGTATAAGCAACATGTTCTGTTATAAGCTGCTTTAACTCAAGGACATCATATTTATTAGAAACTGCTTCCATTGAAACGAGCTGCTTATTAACTCTCTTGTAAAGGCTTGTGTCTTCATCAAGAACATAAGCAATTCCACCGCTCATACCAGCAGCAAAGTTCTTGCCAGTCTTGCCTAATACCACTACTGTACCACCTGTCATATATTCACAGCCATGGTCACCAGTTCCCTCAACAACTGCTGTTGCACCTGAATTTCTTACACAGAATCTTTCTCCGGCAACACCATTGATAAACGCCTTACCACTTGTAGCACCATATAATGCAACATTACCGATGATGATATTCTCGTCTTCCTTATAAGTACTTCCTGTTGGTGGATATACAATAAGCTTTCCACCTGAAAGTCCCTTTCCAAAGTAATCGTTACTATCACCTACAAGTTCAAGTGTAAGTCCCTTAGGAATAAATGCACCAAAGCTCTGTCCGCCTGCGCCATTACATTTTACTGTATATGTATCATCATCAAGCTTATCATCAAATCTTCTTGTAATCTCAGCGCCAAGAAGTGTTCCTAATGTACGGTCTGTATTGGCAACATCGATTTCAAGACTTCTCTTGCTTCCTGTCTCCATGGCAGATTCGAACTTCTTAAGTAAAATCTTTTCATCAACTGTCTTCTCAAGTTCGAAATCAAATACATTTTTCTTATCATAATGTATCTTTGTCTGCTTAACATATGGATTATCAAGAATCTGTGATAAATCAATCTCTGCTGAACGTCCGCTCTTGGCAACATTCTTCTGCTCAAGCAGATCTGTTCTTCCTACCAGCTCATCAAGTGTCTTAATTCCTAAGTCAGCCATTATCTCTCGGAGTTCCTGTGCAATGAATCTCATGAAATTAACAACATATTCAGGCTTACCTGTAAATCTCTTACGAAGCTCAGGATTCTGTGTTGCAACACCAACAGGGCATGTATCAAGGTTACATACTCTCATCATTACGCATCCCATAGTTACAAGTGGAGCTGTTGCAAATCCGAATTCCTCTGCACCAAGCATTGCTGCGATAGCAACGTCTCTTCCGCTCATTAACTTACCATCTGTCTCAATAATAACCTTATTACGCAGTCCGTTCATTGTAAGTGTCTGATGAGCCTCTGCAAGACCTAATTCCCAAGGAAGTCCGGCATTATGTATAGAGCTTCTTGGAGCTGCACCAGTACCTCCGTCATAACCAGAAATAAGAATTACCTGTGCGCCCGCCTTGGCAACACCTGATGCAACTGTACCAACACCAGCTTCTGAAACAAGCTTGACTGATATTCTTGCATTCTTGTTAGCATTCTTAAGGTCGTATATAAGCTGTGCCAGATCCTCAATTGAATATATATCATGATGTGGTGGTGGTGAAATAAGCGCAACACCCGGAGTTGAAAGACGAGTCTTTGCAATCCAAGGATACACCTTCTTTCCTGGAAGATGTCCACCTTCACCCGGCTTAGCGCCCTGTGCCATCTTAATCTGAATCTCCTGTGCGCTTACAAGGTATCTTGAAGTAACGCCGAATCTTCCTGATGCAACCTGCTTGATTGCAGAGCATCTATTAAGACCATCCGGACCAACCTTTAATCTGTCAATGTCCTCTCCACCTTCACCTGAGTTAGACTTACCATGAAGCATGTTCATGGCAATAGCCATAGTTTCATGTGCCTCTCTTGATATTGAACCATATGACATAGCACCAGTCTTGAATCTTCTTACGATAGAATCAACACTTTCAACCTCATCAATGCTGATTCCCTTCTTAGGAAACTTAATGTTCATAAGACCTCTTAAGTTCTTAACGCCCTCTTCCTTATTAACAAGAGCTGTATATTCCTTAAATGTCTTGTAATCTCCTGTTCTTGTAGCAAGCTGTAACAAATGTATTGTCTGTGGGTTATACAGATGTTCTTCCTTGCCGCTTCTCATCTTATGAGCGCCTGAGCTGTCAAGAGTAGTATCTGTAGAAAGTCCAAGTGGATCAAATGCCTTAGAGTGAAGTGTCTCAACATCTTCCTGAATATCCTTTAGTGACACACCTTCAATTCTTGAAACTGTACCCTTAAAGTATTTATCTATAACATCTGAATTAATTCCAATTGCCTCAAATATCTTAGCACCCTGATATGACTGGATTGTTGAAATACCCATCTTGGCAGCAATCTTAACAATACCTGTGATAATTGCTTTATTGTAATCATCAACTGCTGCATAATAATCCTTGTCAAGCATATTAAGGTCGATAAGCTCCTGAATGCTCTCCTGTGCAAGATATGGGTTAATTGCAGAAGCACCATATCCAAGAAGAGTTGCAAAATGATGGACATCTCTTGGCTCACCACTCTCTAAGATTACAGCCATGCTTGTTCTCTTCTTAGTCTGTACAAGATACTGCTGTAATGCAGCAACCGCAAGTAATGAAGGAATAGCAACATGGTTCTCATCAACACCTCTGTCTGAAAGAATAATAATATTAGCACCTTCTCTGTGTGCTCTGTCAACCTCAACAAATAAGTGATCGATAGCTCTTTCAAGTGAAGTGTTCTTATAATATATAATAGGAATAGTTTCTACCTTAAATCCTTCAACATTCATATTCTTAATCTTAAGAAGGTCTGTGTTAGTAAGGATTGGATCATTAATTCTTAACTGTTTGCAGTTCTCAGCCTTTTCCTCAAGAATATTACCCTCTGTTCCAAGATAAACAGTTGTTGATGTAACAACCTTCTCTCTTATTGAATCAATTGGCGGATTAGTAACCTGTGCAAATAACTGTTTGAAATAATTAAACAGTGGCTGATGCTTGTTAGAAAGTACTGCAAGTGGTGTATCAATACCCATGGCACCTGTCTGCTCTGTTCCATTAAGCGCCATAGGAAGTATTGAAGTCTTAAAATCCTCGTATGTATAGCCAAATGCTTTCTGGAGTCTTGCTCTTTCTTCCTTAGTATGAACAGGGACTTTCTTGTTAGGAATCTTTAAATCCTTAAGCTGGATAAGATTACTGTCAAGCCACTCACCATAAGGGTTCTTAGTTGCATACTCTTCCTTAAGCTTATCGTCTTCTATGAGTTCGCCCTTAACTGTATCTATAAGAAGCATTTTTCCAGGTCTTAATCTGTCCTTTAACTTGATTCTGCTCTCTGGGATTGGGAGTGCACCAACCTCTGAAGAAAGAATAAGATAACCATCGTTTGTGATATAATATCTTGAAGGACGAAGACCGTTACGGTCAAGCACTGCTCCAAAGTAGTCTCCATCTGTAAATGCGATAGAAGCCGGACCATCCCAAGGCTCCATCATTGTTGCATAATACTGGTAGAAGTCCTTCTTCTCCTGTGCCATTGCACCATTATTAATCCATGGCTCTGGAATTGTAATCATAACAGCAAGTGGAAGCGGCATGCCATTCATAACAAAGAACTCAAGTGTGTTATCTAACATTGCTGAATCTGAACCATTAGTATTAACAACCGGAGTAATCTTTGACATCTCATCTTCAAGATATGGAGATGTCATTGTCTCTTCTCTTGCTAACATTCTGTCGGCATTACCCTTGATAGTATTAATCTCACCATTATGTACCATGAATCTGTTAGGATGAGCTCTCTCCCAGCTTGGGTTAGTGTTAGTTGAGAATCTTGAATGAACAAGTGCAATAGCTGACTCATAATCAGGATTTTCAAGGTCGCCAAAGAACTGACGAAGCTGTCCTACAAGGAACATACCTTTGTATACAATCGTTCTGCTTGATAATGAACATACGTAAGTTGTATCTTCTGCTGTCTGCTCAAATACTCGTCTTGCAACATAAAGTCTTCTGTCGAATTCAATTCCTTTAGCTGCATTGGCAGGTCTTTTTACAAATCCCTGCATGATATATGGCATACAGTCAACTGCCTTTTTACCAAGGACATTAGGAAATGTTGGAACATCTCTCCAACCTAAGAACTCAAGTCCTTCCTTCTCAACAATGATTTCGAACATCTTCTTGGCTCTGTTTCTTGCCAGTTCATCCTGTGGAAAGAAAAACATTCCAACGCCATAATCACGCTCATCTCCAAGCTCAATTCCTAATGGCTTTACAGCTTTCTTAAAGAATTTGTGTGATATCTGAAGAAGGATACCAACACCATCACCAGTCTTTCCTTCTGCATCTTTACCAGCTCTATGCTCAAGATTTTCTACAATGCTTAAAGCATCAGATACTGTCTGATGTGTCTTAATTCCATTAATACTTACAATAGCTCCGATACCACAGGCATCATGCTCAAGTTCAGATCTGTAAAGACCAGGCTGTTTGATTTCATTTTCCATAAGTCTAATCATCCTTTCGTATATTCTAAAGCTTTGCTTGCACATAATATACTCCTGTTTTATGGGTTTTGTAAATATTTTTTCGCTCTAATTGTCTGATAATATAACTATTATTATATTTATTTGTAATTGTCTGATAATTATGAAAATTGTCACAGTATTATCTCTTAAAACGCATTGTTATCTACATTTATTATCATCTTATTTTTGTTTAATCTCTACTTGTCCTTAAGCAAAACAGCCAAATTGTATCTAAATTGTGTCTGATTTTTACCTATCTGTATAAAATTAGTAAAAAAATAAAGTGACAAAACCCTACATATTAATTTACAAGGTTTTATCACTTTATATTATTAATGATTATCAATTAGTTATTAACAGGTACTCCTCCTATCAGGAAATCAACTGCTTTCTCCTTAACAGAAAACTGTATTTCTGTATGTTCTCCACCATATTCACCATCAAGTGTCCATGATACAGGCTGTGGTGATTCAAACCTTACAAACTTGGTCTTCCATGTACATACCCAGTCACATTTGCTAAGATCTTTAGTTATAAAAGCATTAATAAGCGATTGGACTGCTATAGGATTGTTAAGTTCTCTTATCAGGGTAACTTCAAATAATCCATCCTGCAGATTAACATCATTGCCGGTAAGATTCTTTATTCCACCAACTGAATCTGTATTGCTTATCATTCCATATACAAAATTGCCCTCAACATTCATCTCCTCAGAATATACACGCATATACTGTGATTTAATAGTTGATAAGCTTCTGACTGCTTCAATTACATAAGCCTGATGTCCAAGTATATTCTTAAGATTCTGTGGAGTTCCATAAGAAACCCTTGTAAACGCCCCAAATGCAGCAACATAATTAAATGAGCGTTCTCCATTTACAATTCCTACATCACAAGGAAAACGTTTACCCTTTGCTATATTAACAGCGGCCTTCGTCATATTTCTTGGAATTCCCAGACTCGCAGCAAAATCATTCGTTGTTCCACTAGGAATATACCCTATCGGCGGCTTCTCTCCTTTATACTTAAGAACAGCCGCAACCGTTTCATTAAGAGTACCATCTCCACCACTACATGTTATGACATCATACCTGCCTTCATTATCTAAAATGTGCTGATAGCCATCAAGCGGTGCCTTAGTCGGATATACAGTAATCTCATATCCAGCCTTAGAAAACACCTGTATTATCTTCATCAGCTGGTTCTTAATCTGAGCTTTTCCTGAGTTTGGATTAAAAACAAACAGCATCTTCATCATAATCACCTGTCCCATTTATCACATAATGCATTAATCTGATCTGTAAACTTAGCCAGATCTTTATTCGTACCACCCTCATTGTGTGTAATAACTGTCATGAGGCGCTTTCCAGCAGCAACAAGTCTGTCAAATACAGTTTTACCACGCTGTGTACTCGTCGTTCTTCTAGTCTTTCTTTCCTTAACACCTTCAGAGATAACTCTGTCTGCAATAAGGTCATAACTTCCGCCTGTATATGGTGCCATGGCATCATAACCATATTCTTCTTTAAGGCATTCCGTAAACTCGTCACACACACTGTCTTCGCCATGCACAACAAACACCTTTTTAGGCTTTGTGTCAAATGCATTAATCCAACAAAGAAGCCCATCTTTATCAGCATGACCACTTGAACCCTTAAGCTGTACAATCTCTGCCTTTATCTGTATCGGTTCGCCAAAAAGTTTAATCTCCTCTGCACCATCAACTATTATACGGCCTGTTGTTCCAACAGCCTGATAACCGACAAATACAATTGTACACTCTGGTCTCCACAAATTATGCTTCAGGTGATGTCTTATTCTTCCCGCTTCACACATACCTGATGAAGAAATAATAACCTTAGGATTAGGATCAAAGTTAATCTGCTTTGATTCATCACCCGTAGTTGCATACTTAAGTCCTGGAAATGAAAGCGGATTAATACCCTTTCTTACAAGCTCAACTGCTTCATCATCAAAGCAGCTGTCAACATTCTTGATAAATATGTTAGTTGCCTCTATTGCAAGCGGACTATCCATATACACATCAAAATCCCTGCCTACAAGATTATCTTCTTTAATCTTTCTTATAACGTAAAGAAGCTCCTGCGTTCTTCCAACAGCGAATGAAGGAATAACAACATTACCTCCTCTTTCAAATGTTCTCTTGAATATATTCGTTAAATCTTCAACATAGTTAGGAGTTCCACCGTGGCTTCTGTTACCATAGGTTGATTCCATGACTACATAATCAGCGTCTGTAACATGCTTCGGGTCTTTAATTATAGGCTTGTTGATATTACCAATATCACCTGAGAACACAATCTTCTCTGTTACATCACCATTCTCAGTCTTTTCTGTAGCCCATACCTCAATACTTGCTGAACCAAGCAGATGTCCTACATCTGTGAATCTTATCTTAATTCCGTCAGCAATATTGTATATCTTATCATACTCACAGCCAACAAACTGCTTGCAGACATTAACGGCTGCATCCATATCATACAATGGAACGAATTCCTTAAGCTTTCCACCTGATCTTGCAGCCTTTCTGTTTCTCCATTCAGCTTCAAACATCTGGATATGTGCGCTGTCTCTTAACATTATCTCACATAACTGTGCTGTAGCCGATGTTGAATACACCTGCCCCCTGAATCCATTCACATACATAAGTGGAATAAGACCTGAATGGTCAATGTGTGCGTGTGTCAGCAATATGCAATCCACATCAGATGCCACAACCGGAAGCTCCTGATTCTCATATACATCATTACCCTGTTCCATACCGCAGTCTACAAGAATATTAAGACCTGCCGCCTGTAAGAAATGACAGCTTCCTGTTACCTCATGATCCGCGCCTAAAAATGTTAGTTTCATAATATGCCTCATTTCCGCGTCAACGCTATTTTTTCACGATATTTCTGATGTAATTGTAACATTTTCCTATGTAAAATTAAATACAATCATATATAAAAATTGTATTAATTCTCTGTATATTCTATATCCGTAAATGTAACATCCGCATTTCTCGAAATGAAGAATCCTGCGTATACATGCTTAGGGTCTACGGCTGTCAGCTTAAAATCAAATCCGCCTGTTAAGAACTCTCCATCGCCTAATTTTACTGCATAGCCGTCCGGATTAGACTTTATACATACTTCTACGGTATCACCCGGCTTAAGCTCTCTTCCTGTCACGCTTCCCTGCATAAGCTCGCTGTTCTTTCTTGCAAAACAACTCCATGCCTGGTCTTTATAAGTAAGGTTAAGCGGTGCTGCCGCTACATAATCGCCAAGTACATCGGGCATTTTCTTATCAATATACATGTCATCTCTTACCATAAGCCCAAATGACACCTGATTGTTATAGAAATAATCATTAATTGTCATCTTAGCCTTAAGGGTAAAGTTCACATTTACAGGAATTTTCTTATAATACATTGCAATTCCGTCTGTAACAGTAGATATCTTGCCATCATTATTCTTAACCGCGATGTGTATTCCCCCTGGAACTTCTTCAAGTATATAATTATCAGATTCCGTTGGCAGAGTTGTAACATCACCGAATACTGTGCCTTTGAATCCATATGCATCTTTAAAGTTCTTGCTGTCAGCAAGCTCATCGCTGAACACTACCGGCTTGTATGAAGCATTTTTTTCAAGATATCTGTTCTTGTCTGGAAGCGGTTCATCTGCCCTTATATTAACTATATTCTCTGAAAGTCCTGATATTCCAGCCTTTTCAAGCTCCTGCATAACAAGGAAAGCATTAACCCTGCCGCCCCATATATTAGTGTGTGTATTGTCAACACTTACTTCTTTATTAGATGGCCATGCGTGAAGATAAATTGTCTCTTCTGGTCCTAACTCATCATATAAAGCCTTTGTCTTTTCAGTCATATCAACACAGACGATTCCAAGGTCTCTTGCAAGGTCACGGACTGCCTTTGAATAATCCCCTCCCTTAAACTGCGCTGCGTCATCAGTTATGTGAAGCTCCTGCCTTGTCCACTCTCCTGTTGCAGTTCTTCTTACAATAGGCGTACACAGTATTGGTGTACATGAAACATCAAGTGCCGGCTTTATATAATTATCATATAATGATGCTGCAAATGTGCCTTTCTTATCCCTGCCGCCTATCGGGCTTGTATATCTTCCTGTCTCAGTTTTCTCATCATTATGTCCAAATCCGATTATAAGAAAATCTCCTGCTTTCATGCCTGCAAGAAGCTCCTTATAATTCTCTTCCTTAGTAAAGCTTAAGCTGCTTCTTCCTGAAAGTGCAAGATTATTAACCTGCACATTGCTGTTAAGATAACAGCCAAGCTTGGTTCCGTATCCATATCTTGGATAATAGTATTTGTCATCAAAAGAACTTAATGTTGAATCACCAACAACCCATAATGTACTCATCGTATGTCACCTCGTTTTAAATATATGTGTTATCATCAATATGTTTTATTAAGGTAGTTTTCGCGGAGGTGTTCTTCCATCGCAGCTATCTCTTTCTCGAACTCTCTGGCAGATATAAGCAGGCATCCCTGTCCTCTTATAATTACCTGTTCTACGCCATCTGATGTTGCCACCGTTACATTATATTTCTTTCCATTCTCATGTGCAAATTTTTCTATATAATGGTCAGCAGTTTCCGCTGTCTTCGTAAATACAACATGAATATTATGAAAATCTATAAACTCCTCATCATGTCCCGGAACTCTGTATGCGTCAAATACCGCAATCAGTTCACAACCCTTCATTGCCTGATAATTACACAATATATCAAGCAGCCTGCCTCTTGCACTGTCAAGATTGACCTGTGCAAGCTCTGAAAGTTCTTTAAATGCATGTATTATATTATATCCATCAACAAGAAGGAAGCTTTTCTTAGCCGGATTATATTCAGGTGCTTTAGGATGATTCTTAACATTTGCATTACCGCCTGTAACATATCTTCCAACTGCTGTGTCAGCTTTTCTTTTCGATAACTTTCTTCTTTCATTATCGCCTCTGCTGTTAGAAAAATATGTTTCGTTCAAGATTCTGTCTACCTCGTCTGTTCCAATCCACTCGTCAGACACTGTTCTTGAAGCCTGCTTTGCCGTAAGCTTGACCTCCCTGTCAGACTGTCCACCGGCAACCCCGGAATCCGTCACGGCTATCTCGACATGTGCATGCTCTCTTACTTCATTCCACGGCACAACATATCCCGAACCGCCTGCACAGAATACTGAATCTACCGGGTTTCTTGTATCACGCTCAGGCTCATAGCCGAATTTTTCAATAACCTCTTCTGTATTATGGCATGGTCTGTAACCTGCCATCTTAAGTGCAAGCCTGCCTGTTCCTTTTGTATAGGCATTGACCTCTGCCTGATAGTTGCCAATCACTGAAACCGGACCTTCACCTGTGATAACAACATTATCACCATCAGCCTCCTGCATGTTAAATGCTGCACCCATTCTCTCGAAGTCGGTCATTGCCCTGCCGACATAATCTCTCTTTACCTCAAGTGAAAATGCGTAGAATGGCTCTAACAATACTGATTCTGCCTGCATAAGCCCCTGCCTTACAGCTCTGTAGGTTGCCTGCCTGAAATCTCCGCCTTCCGTATGCTTTGGATGCGCCCTTCCTGCAACCAGCGTAATCTTCATGTCCGTGAGTTCAGAACCTGTAAGCACTCCTCTATGCATTTTTTCACACAAATGTGTATACACAAGCCTCTGCCAGTTCTTATCAAGTATATCCTCACTGCAATGACATTCGTATCTCATGCCGCTTCCCGGCTCACCCGGTTCAAGCAGCAGATGAACCTCCGCATAATGTCTTAAAGGCTCGAAATGTCCGATTCCATACGCCTTATTCTTAATTGTCTCTTTATATACAATGCTTCCTTCACCAAATGTTACATCTACACCAAATCTTGTCTTAATAATATTGGTCAGCACCTCAATAAGCACCGGTCCCATTACGCTTACATGTATTTCTTTGAAGTTCTCGTCCCATTCAACATGAAGCTCAGGTTCTTCCTCCTCTAGTGTACGAAGCTTTGAAAGAAGTGCCACCGGATCTGTCCCTGCCGGAAGATTAAGCTTGTAATTAAGTACCGGCTCAAGCACAGGTATATTATCCTCTCCGCCTGCTCCGATAAACTGACCTGCCTTAGTCTCTGAAAGTCCTGTCACAGCACATACAGTTCCTGCAACTGCTTCATTAATGCTTGTAAACTTATCTCCTGCATAGACTCTTATCTGGTTGACCTTCTCATTGCCAATAAGCATTTTTGATTTTAAAGAACCACCGCATACTTTAAGATGTGTAAGTCTTTCTCCTCTGTCATCTCTTGTAATCTTATACACCTTTGCCGAGAACTCTTCGCCGTAATCAGGACAGCTTACATATGTATCAATTCCATTTATAAGTTCCTCAACTCCGTTCATTCTGAGTGCCGAACCAAAATATACAGGAAACATTTTTCTTTCCATAATCATGCGGCTCATAAGGGCATCATCAACATGTGCAGATTCAAGAAACTGCTCAAGTGCCTCTTCATGGCACATTGCAACTTCTTCGTAATCTATATTATTAAAATCCACACATGACTCTGACAGCCTGTTCTTTAGCTGCTCCATAATTCTTGCCCTGTTCGTTCCCTGCTGGTCCATCTTATTGACAAATATAAATACCGGAATTCCAAGTCTTTTAAGCAGACTCCACAGCGTCTCGGTATGTCCCTGTACTCCGTCCATTCCGCTTATTACAAGAACCGCTGCGTCAAGCACCCACAACGTTCTCTCAGTCTCTGCCGAGAAATCAACATGTCCCGGTGTATCAAGCAGCGTGTATGAACTTCCGTTATAATTATAAGCCGCCTGCTTTGAGAATATGGTGATTCCTCTTGCTCTCTCCATATCCCCTGTATCAAGAAATGTATCCTGATTATCAACTCGTCCTAATTTTCTTATGCTTCCCGCACTATATAGTATCGCCTCTGACAGCGTCGTCTTTCCTGCATCAACATGTGCCAGCATGCCGATTGTTATCGGATTACTATGTGCCATATCATTTCCTTTCTCCAAGTTTTATTCCATGCCTTCTTTAAGCCATCTCGCAATATTGGTAAAATCAATCTTAAGTTCTCCATTATATATATTCACCGGAACCGGCTTATCAAATCCATATATCACCGGATATACATCACTCTCAAAGAAATACACAAGGACCTTCTCCTGCGCAAAGTCCAGTATCCAGTATTCACGCACTCCAGCCTCCATATACTTGGAAAGCTTCAATGCATAATCCTTCTTCTTGGTAGACGAAGAAACGACCTCCACAACAAAATCCGGTGCACCATATATACCAAATCTCTTAATCTTAGATGTATCGCATACTATTCCTACGTCCGGCTGAACCATAGTCCTCTCATCACAATCAAGCTGTACATCTACAGGTGCTATAAATGGACGACAGTTTCCACCATGTTCCATAATATAATTAGCAATCTGCCTGTGAATCTCTCCACAAATTGACTGATGTCCGAAAGTCGGCGAAGCCATATCATAAAAGTATCCGTCAATCAGCTCCACTCTCTGTTCATCAGGCAGTGCCCTGTAATCATCAATAGTGTATTCACCATTCTTTCTTGCCTTATATAATCCACCTGGCTCCCTTACTTCTAACTGTTTATTAAAAACCTGTTCCAGTGCTGTAAGAGTATCATATCGCGGACTCTCTGTTTCCCCAGAAAAAATCTTCTGCACTGTTCCCAGAGGCACCCCAGACAATTCAGCTATCTTGGCATATGAATATCCTTTTTCCTTCTTCTTCTCTTTCATCTCATTAATTGTCATATAACCCTCTCCAATCAAAACATAAGTATCCGTACATGATTAAATATAATTTCTATACTCATTATAATAGTTGTATATTCATTAGTCAACCAAAATATAGTAAATAAATATCCGTTTTATAACCGTTTCGTTTCCAAACTCACTGGTTGTAACTTAAATGATGATAAATATCGCACTTGAGCTTAGCTCACTCACCACATGATTATTCAACAACCTACTAGATTGCCTTATCATCATAATTTCGTAGGTCATTTTTGCACTAAAAAAGAGTTTTATATTCTAAAAAACATACTAAATGACTCAGGTTTCATTAAATAGTAGGTTATTTCTTGGATTTTTCGTTGCGAATTGCTTGAAAAGCAGAAAAAACACCTACTAATCATGCATAAAATGCAGTTATAGTAGGTGTTGGTATAGAAATTATTAAGGGTTATTCAACACGCCCATAAGGCTTGCAAGATTAACATCTACAATAGTAACCTGAAATTATATACTCTGATGGTTTAAATGTTTCTATGCCTTTTTTTAAAAAGAATACCTTAGGCAGCATTTTATTAGGTCCAGGAAGCAGATTGTATACCATTTTCTTATAATCAGCATCACTCTTTCTCTCCCCACTGCCCTGAATTATCTTTTTATCAGGCTTATTTTTTGCGTTAAAAACTGCAAGAAAATACTTGTCATCTACAAAGTAGAAATTATTTAAGGTTATTCAAACACTTTCAGCTGCAAAATCCATCTGATTATCTACAAAGTAGAAATTATTTAAGGTTATTCAAACAAGAAAAGACTCGAAAAGAGTTAGAAATCTACAAAGTAGAAATTATTTAAGGTTATTCAAACTCACCCTTCTTCACGTTATTAGATCTACAAAGTAGAAATTATTTAAGGTTATTCAAACGGCTTGGTATGACGAGTATACAGTATCAATCTACAAAGTAGAAATTATTTAAGGTTATTCAAACTCTTAATTCGTCAAATTAAACAAATTATTAAGCATATAACCTTATAAAAAACAATTTATTTGTGTATTTTTTCATATTTTATTGAATAACCTCTAAATAATACTTTATCAAAGCCCATGTTTGCATTATGTAATAATAATAAAATCTTTTTCATCATTTTTTGCATATCCAAACCTTAGTACTTCACAACTTGAAGATAATTTAAAGATCATAACACTGTCTTCCTGACTAAATCTCTTCTCATACTTATTCTTCAAATCACTGATTATATTATCTAATATTCTAGTGCTATTGTCAATTTCAAAAACCGAATACTGTATCCTGTGACCGAATTTAGACAAATATTTTGCAAAATTTGTTCTTAATTTATCATCCGAAATATCGTAACTTACTATTATCATTTTCACCTCTAATGAATTATAAACACAGGTATCTCACTTACACTTTTTCTTTTCATAAAAAATCTATAATATTGTTGAATGTATAAAAATATATCATCTTTATATTCCAATATTGCATTCATTAAGAACTGTATATATTGCGGATTAGACTTATATTTTAAGCACCATCTATTATTAATAACTTCGAAATCATTTTCTTTACATTGTCCAAGATTTATTGATTTTCTTACCTGATAATCAACAACCGGTCTTATTGGTTCCATCAAGTCACACACCAATGATTTTCTCATGTAAAAGCATTTATGAAATACCCCGTAATATGTGTCAAATCCATAAACCTGCAATATGGCATCCACAATATTAAACAGCATGGTATGTAAGATTGTCCTGACTTCCATATAACTTATGAAAATATATAGAAGCCGGACAAAATATAAAATCATTTAAGTTAGAAATAATTATGATATCATCCATTATTCATACCTTTTATTCTGTATAAAATCCAACCATTCAGCATGAGGTAATTTCAGGCAGTTCCTGTCAAAACCATCTTCTGTCCACTCAGACTTTATCTTTAACACCTCATATAATCCCTTAAGTGCTATACAATATGCACCATTTGCATCTGCATCTTTTGGCATCTTGCATTCTTTATCATCTGATTCTTTATAATTATCTGAGTCAAAAAATTCTCCTTCATCATTGATTACAGGTGATATTATTTTATCGTAACTTATTCCCTTCTCCTGTTCCTCAGCTTCAGTATAACTATTTCTCATCTGAACTGTAAGTTTATATAAAGATAACAGTTGTGCAAAGAATTCAGAATTTTTATCTTCATCCATCTTCTCCATATCTATCCTTACATCATGTCCATCAGCATAATTAATTTCATTATCTTTTAATAATAATTTTATTGTTTCTGTAAGATTTATCGATTTTGTTTTGCCTGTTCTCCTTGCATTGTTGAATTCACTCTGCAGTCTCTCACCATTGGTATATACTGTCCATTGTGTCTTACCCATGGTAATGTTGTAGGTATCAAAATTATTATAATCAAATCCAAAACTGAACATGTCTTTTTCGGCACAATATCTTATTTCATCAAATTGCATAAAGAACTGTTTTCTCGAAGCATTTGTTGAAATGCTCTTAAAATTAAATGCACTGATAAATCCGGTTGACGGATCTATTTTTGATGTAAATGCAGCAGGTACATAAAATATTACACCACATTGTTTCCCAAGATTTTTTATATTATCTGGTACATATGTCAATTGATATCCTTTTAATAGTCCCCCTGGTTCATCTACAGATTTTCCTTTAGAAGCAAAATAATTCAGCTTATTAATAAGCATACTCTCGAACTTCTGGTATACCTGTCGTTCAACTTTAAAACGACCTCGCTTAAATCCATAATTCAAATCTTCCATAGCAATTATTGCATTATACTCAACCATAAGCATTGCTATCTCATGAACTACCCCTGAAATATATCCTTCTTTCAACTCTTTAATATTTCCTATAGATTTCCAGTTCTTTCTCGCATATTCTCTGGTCTTTTCCTTCTCAACCAGCTTCTTCTTATAATCATAATTATTCAATATATTATAACTTTTCTGTTTAACTATATTTCCATGAGAATCTATAACAGAAATATATATAAGATTACGCTCGCCCCTGTCAATTCCAATAACATGTATATCATCATTTTGTGCAATATATTTTACAGCCATATCATTTACATTATTTCGCGCTGTCACTTTATAATTAATAGTAATTGGAGTATGTATAAAATATTTGTCAACTGTGTATCTGTAATCTTTGACTATTTCCTTCTGGGCAGTCCTGACCTCTACTTTATCAAGATATTCCTTTGCAGCTCCTGACAAGTCACTTTCTTTAATATATCCATTATACATTTTATAAATTTCATTATATATATCATCTGGAATCGGTATTCTTACAACATCACCATTATCAAGCTGATTTTTATATGTCTTATTAACCAATACAGAATCCTTTTTATGCTTAACTGGATTTTTTACACTTGCCTTTCTATAAAATAATTCCGCCTGTCCATTTAACTTAATAACAATATTCTTAAGATTTTCTTCACTAAAAATATTCTTGAAATACATAGTGTGAAGATTTTCTTTTCCTGTACTGTTCTCTGCGAAGTCCTTATTATAAATCTGAAATAAATATATCTTGCCTTCCTCATCAAGCTTATTAATATCAGCTTCACTTATATAAGTCCAGTCAATTCTATACCCCTGCATTTCAACTTCACGGTAGAATTCACTTATATCGTTATAACTATCAGTTGCAGAGAATTTAAATTCATATTTTCTCCATTCCGCATGTTTCTCTATGCTGTTCTTAAAATAATCAATTAAATCCCTACAAAAACTGATATCAAAATTCTCACCTGTCTTAATATGTTTGTGTGCATTATAACCGGAAATTATATAATCAGATGGCTTAAATGTTTCTATTCCTTTCTTTGATAAGAACACTTTAGGAAGCATTTTATTCGCCCCCGGCAACAGATTATATACCATCTTCTTATAATCATTATCGTTCTTTTTATCAGAATTTCCCTGTATAATCTTTTTATCGGGTTTATTTTTAGCATTAAAAATTGCCAGATAATACTTATTATCTCTTATTAAAATTATTGCATTATTATCAAACTCTTTACTCTGCGACCATCCATTAGCAAGTGTAGGACTTTGAAAATTAAGTTTTATTTTCTTAGAAGTGTATGGTTTCTGTGTAACGTAATTTCTCACCCTGTTATATAATGGCACTATATTTTCTAATATATTATAGATATCGTCTATATCTGAATAAAACATTTCATCTCTATCCAGTACTTCATCAACAATAAATGCTTTTGCCCAATGATACATGTTCATATACATATCAAGCCTTTTCTTCATTTCATCAGCTTTTTCTTCGCTCTCAATCAGACTTATATGCTCATCGTATTCCAAATGTGCTGTTTCTGTATCAGTTATTATATTACTAATTTCCCTTATATATTGCTTAGCATTAGAATTTTTAAATTCATTTCGTTCTTTTTCATCTATATATTTCTCAACTAAATCATTAACATCATTAATACTCTTATATTTATCTTCTTTTACAGCTTTTTTAACTTTTTCTTCTTTAGACTTGATAAAGTCTATATAATGGTGTAAATTACAAATCTATATAAAAAGAGCCAAGTGCTCATCTTTCAGTTATAATTAAGTTACCACACAAAACATAATTGAAAGGATGAAACCCATGGCTCAATTACATTTTACATTAGATAGTGATTTTTTTGTAGGACTTTTTTCAGAAACCAAAGATGAAGCATTTGGCAAGCTTATGGAAGCTTTACTTAATCAGGTTCTTCAAGCTGAATCTACCGAACAACTTGGTGCTAATAACTATGAACGTTCGCAGGAACGTTCTGATTACAGAAACGGAACCAGGACAAGGTCATTAACTACTCGCATCGGAAAGATTGAATTACAAGTTCCTAGACATCGTAATGTCCCATTTAAGACTTCCTTATTCGAGAATTACCAGCGTAATGAGCAAGCTTTGATTACAACCATGATGGAAATGGTAGTGCAGGGTATATCAACCAGAAATGTCAAAAAAGTAACTGAAGAACTCTGTGGAGAGTCTTTCTCTAAATCTACTGTTTCTGAAATTTGTAAGGAACTTGATGTTCCAATTAAACATTTCAAAGAACGTTTATTACCGGAACATTATCCATTTATTATTGTTGATGCGATATATTTAAAAGTTCGCGAAGATCATCGTGTCAAGTCCAAAGCATTGTTTGTCGCTATTGGGATAAACAATACAGGTCACAAGGAAGTACTCGGTTTTGAAGTATACGATTCTGAGAAAGTAAACACCTGGAAGGACTTCTTTGAAAGTCTTAAAAGTCGTGGCTTACGTGGCGTGGATATTGTGATATCAGATGCACACGCAGGGCTTGTTGAAGCAATAAAGGAATGCTTCTCTGGTTCTTCATGGCAGCGTTGTCAGGCTCATTTTACTAGAAATATCATAGATAAGTGTCCCAAAAAATACAGCACTGGTTTAGCTTCTGAATTGCGAGATATGTTCAATGCAACTACTATTGAAGAAGCCCGTCGCCTAAAAGAATCAATATACGATGAATATCAGGATGTTGCAAATGAAGCAATGGTTGTCCTTGATGAAGGGTTTGAAGATAGCATTACAATCATGGCATTACCTTCAAAATATCGTATTGCATTAAGAACCAGCAACATAATAGAGCGTGAAAACAGAGAGATCAGAAGACGAGAAAAGGTCATTCAGATTTTCCCTAATACGGAATCTATTATACGACTGATTGGCGCAGTTCTTCAGGATGATCATAATGATTGGAGTGTCAGTCACAGAATTTTTGATATGAAAGAGTACTATGACAAACTAAGCTCCATTCAATCAAATCTCCTGAAGATAAAGGCAGCATAGACGGACTAATATAGCTGGAAGATGAATTTACACACAAATTTGGACTTGACTTTAGACTTACCTTTTGCATGTATATTTTCATCATAAAAATTTTCAACGCAGCCTGTAATTAAATTCCAGTTACCACTCATAAAACATGATAATGTCTCATAAAAATCTTTTGATATATATATTCTTTTCTCATCTAATTCATCATATTTATTAACGATATCTTTCAGTTTTCCAATTATATTGCCTTTTTCTGTTTCATCAATAAACGCATTAACAGCATTATATACGCTCATATCATCTTCAAACATTTTAGGTACTTCAAATGAAGTTGATGTATACGCAAGGATTTGCTTATGCAGCTTACGCATTTTGAATAAATTGTAATTATTCTTTGTCTGCTGGCAATAAAGATTCATATGTGCATTAACCACACCACATATTTCATTGTAAAAGTCTATTCCTGACTGAATTAATACCATGTTATAAAAATCCGGATTAAATATCTGATTCAATTCCCAATCACCCATTTTATCCTGATTATTTTTTTCAATTACTTCTATTTCATCCAATGCCTTTTCTGAGATTTTCTTATATGATGTCATATTAGCAAGAAAAATCAAAGAATTTTCATGCACAATTCTATAAGCTATAGATGTAGAAACAGCCTCTTTAGTAAATACATTTTTTCTCTTTTCAAAAAAATCCGTAAAATATGTGCTAAAACCATTAAACAATGCTAATGTTTCCAGTTTGCCAGCTTTGTCTTTAACATCATATTGATTATAATTTTTAATAAAATCTGGCAGTATCTCTTTCAAAAGCTTTGCGTTAAATATATTTTTGTAATTAGAATCTGATTGCAGATGTGTGCATATCTGTTCTCTCATTTTGCTCTGCTCTTTTTCTAATGCTTTCTTATTATCTTTTGATGGACTTGACTGAACCAAATTCATTAATTCAAAAAGCAGAGTAAAATCTAGATCAGTTACACCTGATAATGATTTATCTATATATTCTCTATAATAATCATCCATTATATTTTTTAACTCTGTGCTTTTCTCTTGTCTTAACTCATCTTCCTGGATAAGTCCATTCTGTATTATATGCTCCTGTGTATGCCCAACAGGTCTTAATTCATTCCTTAGTGTCTTTGCTACTGGTATAACCCCCACAAACTCTCTGTAAACTATGCTACGATTTCCATTCATATAAATATCCTCCTTTACTATGTTCAATTTTTATAAAGTGATGTAATATATACTCGATTATATTTAAAAAAATAACGCTTCCTATGCGTTACCTTTTAACAAATCACTTTAATCTACCTAAAAGTAGAAATTAATTTTATTATATTAACTTCTTATATATCCGTCAATATTATTCTTTAAATATATTTTATAGATTATATTGACATATTCTCTCTGTATTGTTATTATATATTACACATTGGTGCATCATTTTATATTTTAACTATATCTCACATATGAAACATTTAAGAAAGGCGACATATGAATAATAGCAACCGCACTACTCACCAGAAAGATGTCTCCCTTAAGACTTTCTGGCGTGATAATGAACATTTTGCAGATCTTTTCAATGCTACTGTCTTTAATGGTAAACAGGTGCTTAAACCTGACAAACTTACAGAAATGGACACTGATGTCTCTGCTACAATTCATTCCAAAAGTTACAATGAATCTATTACCAGAAACAGAGATGTAGTAAAGAAGATGTCTGATGGCGTTGAGTTCAATATTCTTGGTCTTGAGATTCAAGACAAGACCCATTATGCCATGCCTCTAAGAACTATGACTTATGATGCACTCGGCTACATAAAAGAATATAATGATATCAAAAAACATCATAAGCTGAATAAAGATTCTTTCAGTTCTCATGAAGAATTTCTTTCTGGAATTAACAAGTCTGACCGTTTCCACCCTATAATAACGCTCGTTCTTTACTATGGTGAGTCGTTATGGGATGGTCCTACCTGCCTGTCTGACATGATGATTTCCATGCCTGATAATATCAAGGCTTACTTCTCCGACTATAAGTTAAATCTGGTTCAGATACTTGATTCTGATAAATATACATTTTATAATGAAGATGTAAGAGATGTGTTTAATATTATAAGGAACATATATAATGATGATTTCGATTCAATATATCGTGAATATGAATCCCGCAATGTAGATATTGATGTAATGGAACTGATATGTAACATAACCTCAGTTCCAAAGCTTATGGACTTATGTACAGATACTGAACAAGGAGGGACTGTCAATATGTGTGAAGCAATGAAACGATTTCAGGCTGAATGTGAAAGCAAAGGTATGAAAGAAGGTATCGATTCCGAAAAAGTCAACTCTATCATCTCCATGCTAGAATTCGGCATAACCAAAGAACAGATATTAACCAGGTACACTAAAGAGGATTTAGAAAGAGCAGAAGCTGCTATCGCTAATGAGAACTAACACCATACTAATAATATTAAAGCCAGTTAATCTAGCAATTAAGATTAACTGGCTTATTTTATCTGATACCTTTATAGATTTCTGGTCTTCTGTCCCTGAACAGGCCCCAGCTCACGCGAAGGTCGGCATCTGCGTCAAGGTCGGATTCCCCATAGACAATTTCTTCCTTGTCTCTTGATGCCTGTGTCACTATCTCGCCTGTTGCATCTGTTACAAATGAAGAACCATAGAATAAAAGTGATGATTCCTGATAACCATTAGCTTCAGATGGTGTAACCTTCTCCTCACCAATACGGTTGGCAGCTACTACAGGAACTATATTGCACGCTGAATGTCCCTGCATACATCTTCTCCAGTGCGGCATGCTGTCAACCTCAAGAATCGGCTCTGAGCCAATCGCTGTCGGATAGAAAAGGATTTCTGCTCCCTGTACCGCCATTCCTCTGGCTGTCTCTGGAAACCACTGATCCCAGCATATTCCTACTCCAATTCTCGCATATCTTGTATCCCACACCTTAAAACCTGTATCTCCCGGTGTGAAATAGAACTTTTCCTGATAATAATGGTCATCAGGAATATGTGTTTTTCTGTATATTCCAAGAACACTTCCATCTGCGTCAATAACTGCAACAGTGTTATAGAACACATTTATATCTCTTTCATAAAAGCTTATTGGAAGCACAACTTTAAGTTCGGCTGCCAGCTTCTGAAAATGCTTCACAGCCGGATTCTCATCAACAGGTGTTGCAAATGCGTAATAATCATAATTTCTCTCCTGACAGAAATACTGTCTTTCAAAAAGCTCAGGAAGCAGTATTATCTGTGCACCGTTAGCTGCCGCTTCACGAACCATCTTATCAGCCTTTGCAATGTTCTCTTCTACCGACCGTGAACACTGCATCTGTATGCCTGCATACTTTACATTTCTCACACTATTTTACCTCCGGAATCTGTTGTGTAATACAGTGGATATTACCTCCACCGACTATTATATCTCTTGCATATATCCCGACTATCTTTCTGTCAGGAAATGCTTCTTTAAGCACATTTACAGCAAGGCTGTCCGCCTCGTCATCAAATTGCGGCACTATAACTGAGTCATTGGCAATATAGAAATTAACATAAGACGCAGCAAGACGCTCGCCTGCTTCTCTCATGTCCTCGCCTTCCTCAAATTCAAAGCCATTAAGTTCTTCCTCAGTTATGCACACAGGTTTCTTAGGAATAAGCATTTTTCTTACTTTAATGTGTCTTCCTTTGGCATCAGTTACATTTTCAAGAACAGAAAGACAAGCCTTGCTCATCTCGTACTGCGGGTCATTCTCATCATCCGTCCACGCAAGCACAACTTCTCCTGGTGCTGTGAATGCACACACATTATCCACATGCTCGTTAGTCTCATCGTTGTATATTCCACATGGAAGCCAGATTATCTTGCTTACATTGCAGTACTGTTTTAATTTATTCTCAATCTGTTCCCTGCTAAGCTGTGGATTTCTTCCCTTACTCAACAGACAGCTTTCAGTAACAAGCATTGTTCCTTCGCCATCTGTATGTATTGAACCACCTTCAAGAACAAATGGTGCTGCATTATATCCCTGACAGCCAAGATAAGACATAAACTGTCCGGCTACAAGGTTGTCATTGTCCCAGTCCGCGTACAGTCCGTCATATGTTCCGCCCCACGCATTAAATTCCCAGTTAATTCCACGCAAATCACGCGCTTCATATGGTGTATCCACATTTCCACTTACAACGAATGTAGGACCCGTATCTCTTGCCCATGCATCGTCTGTATCCATGACTACAAGCCTGACCGTTTCCGGGAGCATCTTTGCTGCTTCCTCTTTTCTACCTTCTGATACAATCATGTATACCTGCTCGCTTTCACTGATTACAGACGCTATCTGTGCAAATGCTTTCTTAGCCGCCTTTGCTCCATAAGCCCAGGAACCCGGTCTTTCTGGCCATATCATAATGCAGCCCTGATGTCTTTCAAATTCAGCAGGCATGCGAAAACCATCTGCTGCCGGAGTACTGTTAATATAATCCATATCTATAATCTCCCTTTGAAATCTTCATAGCCAAAATGCTTCCATACCTTACATTCCCCATCACTATCCATAATTACAATATCCGGCAGCGGGATTCCGTTAAATGTATTGTTCTTAACCATTGAATATATAGCCATATCTTCAAATACGAGTCTGTCCCCGACATTGATTTCCCTGCCGAATTGATAATCACCTATGATATCTCCTGCAAGACATGTATAAGATGACAGTCTGTATCTGTATCTTCCATTCTTCGCCGGTTTCCATATACCTTCTTTTACGTCCATATCAAAATCAATCTCTATGTCCTTATCAATTCCATACTCATCTTCCATGTCCGATATTTTCAATCCACCACGAAGAGGTGGTGTGTATGGCATTTCCAGTACATCTGGCATATGACACGCTGCAGATGCATCAAGTATAAGAGTTGTTATTCCATTTTCAACCTTATCAAGCACTGTAGTCACAAGATATCCTGCATTAAGTGCAACAGCTTCCCCCGGTTCAACATACACCTGTACGTCATATTTCCTTCTTACATGACTGATACATTTTTCAAGAGTTTCAATGTCGTAATCTTCACGGGTTATATGATGTCCGCCGCCAAAATTAACCCACTTCATATCTTTCATGAGAAATCCGAATTTCTCTTCAACAGCCTTTAATGTTGCCTCTAAGTCATCTGAATTCTGCTCACATAATGTATGAAAATGTATTCCTTCCATGCCAGATAACACATCCGGTTCTTCCTTAAGAGCGGCTTTCAGATTCTTAAGAGTAACTCCAAGTCTGCTGCCCGGCGCGCATGGGTCATATATTGCATGGTCACCCTGTGTAGAAAACTCTGGATTAACTCGAAGTCCAAAGCTTACTCCAGCCTCAATACATCTGGCTTTATGCTTCTTTAACTGTGAAACTGAATTAAAGACAACATGGTCACATATATTCACAAGCTCATCCATATCCTCATCAGTAAATGCCGGTGCAAATACATGATTTTCTTTTCCCATACACTCAGCACCAAGTCTGGCTTCATATATTCCACTGGCCGTAGTTCCGCTTATATATTTTCCAATCAGCGGATATTCTGCATATGCTGAAAATGCTTTCTGCGCCAGCAGTATGTGGCAGCCGGTATCTTCTTCTACTTTATGAAGTATCTCAAGATTATGAATAAGCATTTTTTCATCTATTACATATGCCGGTGTCTTTAACTCATCAAATCTCATAATTAACCTCTCTTTTTAGTCTACTAAAACAGGATTTTCATCGACAACCCATGGAAGACCGTACTTATTAAGCGCATCCATGTATGGATCCGGATCAAATTCATCTGTTGTGAATACTCCCGGCTTGTTCCAGAGTCCCTTTGCAACAAGCATTGTACCAATCATAGCAGGTACACCTGTTGTGTACGAAATAGCCTGTGAACCTACCTCACGGTAACATTCCTGATGGTCACACACATTGTAAATATATACATTCTTCTCCTTGCCGTCTTTGATACCTGTGAAGATACAGCCGATATTAGTCTTACCTACTGTTCTTGGTCCAAGTGAAGCAGGGTCTGGAAGAAGTGCCTTTAAGAACTGGATTGGAACTATCTCCTGTCCGTTGAATTCAACCGGGTCAGTTCTTAACATTCCGACATTCTCAAGGCATTTCATATGTGTAAGATAGCTCTGTCCAAATGTCATGAAGAAACGTATTCTCTTAACATGCGGAATATTAGCAGCAAGTGCCTCTATTTCCTCATGGTGAAGCAGGTACATATCCTTCATTCCTACTCCCTCAAAATTATACTCTCTCTTTATTGACATAGCAGGAATCTCAACCCAGTGACCATCCTCCCAGTATGAGCCTGGTGCTGATACCTCACGAAGATTAATCTCCGGGTTAAAGTTAGTTGCAAACGGATATCCATGGTCTCCGCCGTTGCAGTCTAATATATCAATTGTATGTATCTCATCAAAATAGTGTTTCTGTGCATAAGCTGTGAATACGCTTGTTACACCCGGGTCAAAACCAGTTCCTAAAAGTGCTGTAATTCCGGCTTCTTTATATTTTTCTCTGTAAGCCCACTGCCATGAGTAGTCAAAATATGCTGTAAATCCAAGACGCTTGCATCTCTCCTCATATACCTTTCTCCACTCAGGATTGTCTGTATCCTCACACTCGTAATTAGCAGTATCAACATAAGGAACTTTACATGCAAGGCAGGCATCCATAATCGTAAGGTCCTGATATGGAAGTGCCACATTAAGAACTACATCCGGCTTGAATTCATTGATAAGTGCAATAACCTCGTCTGTGTTGTCAGCATCAACCTTTGCTGTTGTGATGTTAGTACTTGTCTTACCCTTCAATTCGTCCGCTAATTTGTCACATTTGCTCACTGTTCTGCTCGCTATGCACAGGTCTGAAAACACCTCGCTCACCTGACATATCTTGTTGATTGCTACTGAAGCAACTCCTCCGCAACCAATTACTAATACTCTGCTCATCTTTCTTCCTCCTGTTCTAATAATTCTTCAACATACTTTGGCAGCATGAATGCACCTGTATGAAGATTAGTTGTGTAATATTCTGTATGTATATTTCTTCTCTTCCACTCTGCCGGCTTGAAATCCTTAAGCGGATGATATTTCTTTGACGCAAATCCAAACAGCCAGTATCCTGACGGACTTGTTGGTATATGTGCCTGATACACGCGGCTTATTGGAAATGTGTGGAACACCTTCCTGTGCATGCTTCTGCATGCATCCTCATCTTCATCATAGAAAGGACTTCCATGCTGGTACACAAGTATTCCGTCCTCCTTAAGCGCCTTATAACAGTTACCGTAGAATTCTCTTGTAAACAGTCCCTCACTCGCACCAAACGGGTCTGTTGCGTCATTAATTATAAGGTCATACATATCCTGCTTGGAGCGTAAGAACCTTAATGCATCTGAATTATAAATGTGTACTCTCTCATCTTCTAATCCTGATGCCGTCTCTGGAAAATACTCCCTGCACACATCAACAAACATATTGTCCTGTTCAACTATGTCAATATTTTCGATATTGTCATACTGCAACAGTTCCTTTGATACACCTCCGTCACCGCCACCGATTATCAATACATTTTTAACATCTGGATGGACTGCCATTGGCACATGCACCACCATCTCGTTATAGATGAAACAATCCTGTTCTGAAAATATAACACTTCCATTAAGTGTCAGGAATTTTCCGAACTCTGGCGACTGAAATACATCTATTCTCTGATAGTCGCTCTCGCCAGAAAACAGTTGTTTTTCAACCCTGATATCAAACTTCACATGTGGTGAATGAAGTTCTGAAAACCAAAATTCCATAGAAACTTTCTCCCTTCTATATTTGACCGATTGAACAAATCGGACATTTACATTCTTAATACATTCAGTGTCTGCAATGTTGAATCTTCCATTCCCTGCATTGAACAGCCCTTCTCTACTGAATACTGAATATAGTCTATTATCTCGTCTGTGATTTCTTCACCCGGCGCAAGTATAGGAATTCCTGGCGGATATGCCATTACGAACTCCCCTGATATATGTCCTGCTGCCTCACGGATTGGAACTTTAATCTTATCGGCATAGAAGGCTTCCTGTGGTGAAGCAAGTACCCTTGGAAGCAGCATTTGTCTGTCTACTTCAAAGCGTTTTTCTTCTTTTGAATACAGACGGCTGATTTCAGCCAATGCTCCGACAAGTCTTTCTATATCCTGTATTCTGTCACCAATTGATATGTACGCCATTATATTTCCAATGTCGCCGAATTCTATCTGGATATCATACTCATCTCTTAAGATATCATACACCTCAATTCCATCAAGTCCGATATCCCTTGTATAAACACAAAGCTTGGTAACATCATAATCATAGACTGTTCCACCATTAATCAGTTCTTTTCCGTATGCATAATAACCGCCTACCATATTAATCTCATCTCTTGCATACTGTGCCCACTCGCTCACCTTTGCAAATGACTGTCTGCCGCGCAGGGCAAGATTTCTTCTTGATATATCAAGGCTTGTCATAAGAAGATATGACGCGCTCGTTGTCTGCGTAATATTAATAATTGTCTGTACATAATCAGCATTCATACCATTATTGGTAAGAAGGATCGAACTCTGCGTAAGCGAACCGCCTGACTTATGCATTGATATTGCTGCAAGGTCTGCTCCTGCTTTCATTGAATTCATAGGAAGGTTGTCACCAAAATACAGATGCGTTCCATGTGCCTCATCGGCAAGCACCTTAAGTCCATATGAATGTGCTATATCACATATTCCTTTAATGTCTGAACAGATTCCATAATATGTAGGATTATTCACCAAAACCGCCACCGCATTCGGATGCTCCTGTATTGTCTTTTCAACCTGCTGCACAGTTACTCCAAGCACTATTCCAAGCTTTGCATTAATTTCTGTATTAAGATAAACAGGAATCGCACCACACAGAATCAATGCATTAATTACGCTTTTATGCACATTTCTTGGAACGATAATCTCATCTCCAGCCTTACATACAGATAACACCATGTTCTGTACTGCCTGCGTAGTTCCTCCTACCATGAAAAATGCGTGTTCTGCCCCAAATGCCTCTGCTGTGAGCTCCTCTGCCTCCTTGATAACAGAAACAGGGTGGCACAGGTTATCAAGTGGCTTCATTGAATTAACATCTATTCCAACACATCTTTCTCCAAGTAAATCTACCAGTTCTGGGTTGCCCCTTCCTCTCTTATGTCCCGGAACATCAAACGGAACAATTCTTTTCTTTCTGAATTTCTCAATTGCTTCGTAAAGCGGTGCACTCGCCTGTCTTTTTAAGTCCATAATCTCCCCCTGTTCTCATTGCTGCTCGCGCTCGCAGCTTTATTCCAGAGCTTCGCTCTGTCATTGTCGCGGCGCTCCTCGAATATCCGTGAAGAAATCCCAATTCATGCAAGCATGATTGTGATTTTTCACTTCTATTCTCATCGCTGCTCGCGCAAAAAGGCGTGATTGATTTAAAATCAATCACGCCTGTATAATCATATTCTATCTTCTTTTTGATTACTGTATTGCCAAATACAGAAAATCTGACCTTTCAGAGTTTATCCAAGTAAGTCACTGTTACCGCTCTTATTGACCGTTTCACAAGATGATATGCTCTCTCGCATGATAATTTTAAAATCAACTTATAAAATTTGAGCTTCTAACTCAATCAATAATGTGTGCCCTCGTCACACTCGGCAACCGACCCGCCCGTCCGCAAGGCTTAACATGTAAACATGTGGTCTGTATTTGCGATATCTTTTTATATCCAAAATACCTTTAAAATATAATATAACTGTCTGCTGGTGTCAATAACATTTTTTATATTTACCCCATATTTTACCTGAACTTTTCGGATATATTACATTATTAACCCTGAAACCTAAAGACATTATTTCCTTTTTTATTTGTTACCATACAACTTCCGTGCTACCACAAATGCTTCCTCAGGAATCCCCATTTCTCTATACATTTCCTTCCAGTCTTCTGTAAGTTGTCCTTTTAATTCGAGCTGTGTTTTCCTGTTTATACCCGAAAATACCCCAAACCATTTACGGACATCCGGATTGCTTTTGTAAAAACTGCCACCCTCACGCTTTATCTGCATGTCCATAACTGCTGTTATCTGTAACATAAGATGCAATTCACCGGTTACATCAGACGCCTCCATGAGAACATCAGGTCTTTTATTGTAAAAGTCCATAAAGTACTGCATAGCACCCTTTGTATCCTCTTTTGCAAGATAAGACGACAAAACTGCTTTCAGCTCCCTTGTTTCGGCTTTTTCGCCAACCATTCCAACCTTGCATTCCTTTACCTTGATATTGTTTACTCTCACCCACACAAGCAATAAGAATTCAGATATAAAGCCAAACACACGCCTGTGGTATGAATCCTTATCAGTCTCCATATCAATGCGTTTCTGAACCTCAAAAAATATGGTAAACAGCCACTCAGCATATTTATCAAAAAGCTCTTTAGAAGTGACTATCATATTTCCAAAATATGTCTCATTGCCATTAACAAGCTGTATAAATGTATCATAATACTCGGGATATAATTCCTTAATAACTTCACCTGTCATGTCAAGCGCAGTTACATTATGATTAGCAGAAAATCCGTAATGATATGAATTATTAAGAATTACTCTCTTGGTTGTAACAAGTTCGTACTCCTTAAAAATCTGCTCATACTGCTTTTCATTCATAATATGCTCGTTCTCATCAATAAGATATCTTCTGTAATGGCATGTTCCAACATAATTAATATCATGCACATTTTTCCATATCCAGTATAATCCTGTAAGTTCACTGTAATAACCGTTAAGAGCCGATATATTATCTCCTGTATCGTCCCTGAGATACCCCAGTGGTGAATTAATGGCTGTACCTACCTGAAGTGGCACATACATATTATCATCAGGCTTTGTAAAATGTTTATGTGTAAGTGTGTAAATTGTTAAGTCCATATTCACCCTTTATGCCAGAAATCCACTGGCTCATACTCCTGCAATTTTGCAAGAAATCCAAGTTTTCCAAGCTCCTCCTGAATTAAATCCAGTGTCTGTTCGTCATCCGCAACAATTGTATGATAATGATATCCTGATGTCACATTCATCAATAGGCTGCTCTTTCCATTTGCAATTTCCTCAAGATATTTCCTGATATCACGCCTTGAATGGATATTCATCTCCGCTCTTATAACACCATATACCTTGTGATACACAAAAACGTCTCTTATCCATCCACCCATGTCAACTATTGCTCCAAGCTCTGCTTCCACCTCATCATCTTCATGTTTAACCTTAAGTATGCGGCTGTACTCCTGCTTATCATTAAGCACATAGCCTCTGTTAGTTGAGAAAACATCTATATTCTTCGCGCGGATAAGCGCTATATCCTGCACTATAACCTGCCTGCTTACATCTAATATCTGTGCAAGCTGTGTACCCGGCACAGGACTTGACGAATGTTTTAATATATCTACTATCTGATTTCTTCTCTCTTCTCCATTCATTGCTACAACTCCCCAGTTCACCCCGACAATGATTACTCCTGTACAGGATGAAGATTTTTTAATGAAATGTCCATAATTGGTGCAGAATGTGTAAGTGCACCACTTGATACAAAGTCTACACCAAGGTCAGTAATTTTTGCAATGTTTTCTTTAGTTACATTTCCAGAAACTTCAACTAAAGCTTTTCCACCAATTATATTCATAGCCTCTCGCATATCCTCATGACTCATATTATCAAGCATAATAATATCTGCGCCTGCCTCAACAGCTTCACGCACCATTGAAAGGTTCTCAACTTCAACTTCTATCTTTCTTACAAATGGTGCATATTCCTTAGCCATTGTAACTGCCTGCTTAACTCCGCCTGCAGCACCTATATGGTTATCCTTAAGGAGTACTCCGTCTGTAAGATTATATCTGTGGTTATTACCACCTCCGATTCTGACAGCATACTTCTCAAATATACGGTTATTAGGTGATGTCTTTCTTGTATCAAGAAGCTTTGTATTAGTTCCTGCAAGCAGCTTCGCAACACCATTAGTATATGTCGCAATTCCACTCATTCTCTGGAGATAATTAAGTGCTGTTCTTTCTCCACACAGAAGAACTCTTATATCTCCTCTTACAACTGCCATCTTCTGACCTTTCTTAACCTCATCCCCGTCTTTTGCAAAAAATGTAATCTCTACATCTTCATCAAGCAGTTCAAATGTTCTTGCAAATACCTGCAGACCACATATTATTCCGTCCTGCTTGCATATAAGCTCGACTTCTCCAAGTTTTGGTTCTGGCATAACACTGTTAGTTGACACATCCTCACTTGTAATATCTTCTTTAAGTGCTCCAAGAATGAGCGGATCCACATTTAACTTTAAAGTAACTTTATCAAACATATCATTTCTCCATTTCTATATATTATGCGTAATTCTTCTTCTGGCTTTCTTCATAGGCTTTATCTGCCTCTTCAATCTTTTTATTGACTAATTCTGCATATTCTCCGTCAATTTTCGACTCATCTGCATATTTTTCTGCATCAAATGTATCAAAATATGTAATCTCATCCTGTGTCGGTTTTACAACTGCATTTTCAGTAATATCAAGCGCTGCCCTCTTTGCAAACACAAGACTTTCAAGAAGTGAGTTGCTTGCAAGCCTGTTTCTTCCATGAACTCCGTTGCAGGCTGTCTCGCCTATTGCATACAGGTTATCCATTGTTGTTCTGCTCTCATGGTCTACCTTAATTCCTCCCATGAAATAGTGCTGTGCAGGAACAACCGGAATACACTCTTTTGACGGGTCATATCCCTTATCAATACAATACTGCACTATATTAGGGAAATGCGTTTTTAATTCTTCTTCAGGTATTGTCCTTAAATCTTCCCATACAAAGTCTGTATTGTCCTTTGTCATCTGTTTTCTAATCTCTTCAGTAAGCAGGTCTCTTGGAAGCAGCTCATTAACAAATCTTTTTCCATTCTTATCATAAAGCTTTGCGCCTTCGCCTCTTACTGATTCAGATATAAGAAAGCTCCTGTCTTCCTCTTTGTCAGAATAAAATGTTGTCGGATGAATCTGGACATAATTAATATCCTTTAATTCTACTCCATGCTTTATAGCAATTGCAATTGCATCTCCCGTAAGATGTCTGAAATTCGTTGAATGTCTGTATAAACCACCAATTCCACCTGTAGCAAGTACAACATCTGAAGCTTCTACCTTAATAAGCTCTCCATTTTCTGTCCTTATAACCGCACCAAGGCATCTGTTATCTCTGCTTATTATATCAAGCAGTCTTGTGTATTCCATAATTGTCACATTGGGAAGAGTTCTCACCTTCTCTAACAGATGACTTGTTATCTCTTTACCTGTAATATCTTCATGGAATATTATCCTGTTAGATGAATGAGCTCCTTCTCTTGTGTATGCAAGACTTCCGTCAGCCTCTCTTGCAAATCTTGCTCCACAATCGACAAGATCTTTTACTACATCTGCTGATGAACGGATCATTATTTCAACAGATTTCTTATCATTTTCATAATGGCCGGCTTTCATTGTATCTTCAAAATAACTGTCGTAATCTTCTTCACATTTTAGCATACACATACCGCCCTGTGCCAGAAATGAATCACTGCTCTCACAATCAGACTTTGTTATCATAAGAATCTTCTTATCGGCAGGCAGATTCATTGCCATATACAGACCAGAACAGCCACATCCGGCTATCAGCACATCTGTTTTAATTGTATTATTCATAGGATACCTCCATTCTTTCTGCGCATACTACAATCTTACTTTGCAAGCTCAAGCATTCTTGTAAGTGGCTTCATTGCTTTCTTTGCAACTTCTTCATCTACAAACACTTCATTATTTTCCTGTTCAAGAACATCAAGCACCTTATCTAAGGTTACCATCTTCATGTTGACACATACCTGGTCAGGCTTTAATGTATACAGTTTCTTGCCAGGTGCCTTTTTTCTTATCTCACCAAATACACCATCAACTGTTGCAATTATGAATTCCTCACAATCTGTATCTACAACATAATCAATAATTCCTGATGTACTGCCTATGTAATCAGCATATTTTAATACTTCCTCTGTACATTCAGGGTGTGCTGCAAGCTTTGCCTGTGGATATTTCTTCTTAGTTTCAACGACCATATCCTCTGTTATCGCGACATGTCTTGGACAGAAGCCTTTATTAAGAATCACATTTTTCTCTGGCACCTGCTTTGCAACGAATCTTCCAAGATTCTGATCAGGAATAAAGAAGATGTTTTTATTAGGAAGGTTCTTTACTATCTTTACTGCATTTGATGATGTCACACAGACGTCTGAATAAGTCTTTAGCTCTGCTGTTGAATTGATGTAACAGACAACTGCAAGATCATCATACTGTTCACGCATCTTAAGAATTTCTTCCTTAGTTGCCATATGTGCCATTGGACAATCAGCCCCCGGCTCTGGCATAAGCACCTTCTTTTTCGGATTAAGAATCTTAGCACTCTCACCCATGAACTCAACACCCGCAAATACTATAATATCCTGTTCTACCTTAGTAGCTACCTTGCTAAGATAGAATGAATCCCCAACATAATCAGCAACTTCCTGAACATCTTCATCTACATAATAATGTGCAAGAATAACTGCATTCTTCTCTTTTTTCAACTTTAAAATATCACTTGTAACTGACATATTGCTTCTCCAATCGTTAAGGTTTACATATGCTTGACTTGCGTTTTACATACATTGTGCTAGAGTATACCACGAATGTTTACATGTGACAAGACAGTTGTAAAATTTTCTGTACAGTCAGAGTGTTGGGTTACTCAGCCGATTTCTCTGGTATATTTTTCTATTAAGCTGTTATTTTGCCTACGCATACTTGTTAATCACGCAATTGCGTAGGTTTTTTCTCACTTCTTATGAACTTTATTGCATAAAACCTACCATCTTTCTATTTTCTATCGTTTGCGTAGGTTTTTTCTCACTAAAAAAGGAGCTTCATCATCGATGAAACTCCTTTTTTGTAAAATAACACCTACACAATCTACATTTTGATATTAAATAGTAGGTTTCTTAATATGATTTTGTATCCTTACTGCCTATATTACACCTACTCACGCTTATTAATAATGCAGTTGCGTAGGTTTCTCCAGCCATTCCAGTCCTGAACAGCCCTATCATAATTACATATCTTCCTCAATATGTTCTCTTCCCTGTGCGATTATGCTTCTTACATGATCGTCTGCCAGTGAATAGAATATTGATTTACCTTCTCTTCTGTTCTTTACTAACTTGTTCTGCTTTAATATTCTTAACTGATGAGATATTGCAGACTGTGTCATATTGAGAGCCTGTGCTAAATCACATACGCACACTTCTGCCTCAAATAATACATACAGTATTCTAATTCTCGTTGAATCACCGAATACCTTGAACAATTCTGCAAGGTCGTATAATTCATTCTCATCTGGCATTGTTTCATTAACTATCTTTAATAAGTCCTCATGTATTTCTATTGACTCACAGCATTCACAATCTGCCATTATATTACCTCTTTCTTTATAAGTTCTTTACGAATAATGCTCTTATTGCATTGATTACAGCAATAACCATTACACCTACATCTGCAAATATTGCTACCCACATGTTTGCTATACCTATTGCACCAAGCACCAGACATATAAGCTTTATGCCTATTGCAAAATAAATATTTTCATAAACAATACGTAAGCATTTTCTTGATATCTTAATTGCCTTGGATATCTTTAACGGGTCATCGTCCATCAATACTATGTCAGCTGCTTCTATAGCGGCATCACTTCCTAATGCGCCCATTGCTATTCCGATATCTGCTCTTGAAAGTACCGGTGCATCATTAATACCATCACCTACAAATGCAAGCTTTTTCTTTGATTTCTTATGTTCTAACAGCTCCTCAACCTTAGAAACCTTATCTGCCGGAAGCAATTCACTGTACACAGCATCTATATTTAATTCTTTAGCTACAGCATCTGCTACATTCTTTGCATCACCGGTAAGCATTACTGTCTTACGTACTCCAGCTTTCTTAAGTTCTTCTATAGCCTGCTTTGCATGAGGCTTTAACAAATCTGATATTAGTATAAGTCCTGCATATGCCCCGTCAACTGCCACATGAACCTGAGTTCCGGCCTCGTTGCACTCTGCATATTCAAGACCGAGTCTTCTCATAAGCTTTCTGTTACCTGCAGCCACTTCTCTTCCTGATACATTAGCCTTAACACCTTCACCACTGATTTCCTCAACATCTGTAACTAATGTCTTGTCAATCTCTTTTCCATAAGCTTTCTGTAAACTCTTGCTTATAGGGTGTGTTGAATAGCTTTCTGCAAATGCAGCATATTTTATAAGTTCATCTTTGTCAATAGTGTTATTATATACACCACTGACCTCAAATACTCCCTGTGTCATAGTTCCTGTCTTATCAAAGACAACAATGTCTGTCTCTGCAAGTGCTTCAAGATAACTTGAACCTTTTACAAGAACACCCTGATTACTTGCTCCACCGATTCCTGCAAAGAAGCTGAGCGGAATACTTATGACAAGTGCACAAGGACAGCTTATTACTAAAAATGTAAGTGCTCTGTATATCCACATTCCCCACTGAGGAGATACTTCTAAGAATATCATGCTTACAAGTGGTGGAATTATAGCAAGTGCCAGCGCACCGTAACAGACTGCAGGTGTATATATCTTTGCAAATTTACTGATAAAGTTCTCTGAACGAGATTTCTTGGAACTTGCATTCTCTACAAGATCAAGTATCTTAGATACTGTGGATTCACCAAATTCCTTAGTTGTGCGGATCTTAAGCACACCTGACATATTAATGCAGCCGCTTATTACTTCATCACCAGCCTTTGCCTGTCTTGGAAGGCTTTCACCTGTAAGTGCACTTGTATTAAGAGTTGTATTACCTTCTTCAATAATACCATCAATAGGAACTTTCTCTCCCGGCTGGACAACAATAACTGTACCAACCTCTACTTCATCAGGATCTACCTGCTCAAGCTTTCCATCAACTTCAATATTGGCATAATCAGGTCTGATGTCCATAAGCTCACTTATGTTCTTACGGCTCTTTCCAACTGCAATATTCTGGAACAGCTCACCAATCTGATAAAAGAGCATAACCGCAATTGCTTCTGTAAAATCACCATCATCTACAAGTGCAATTATAATTGCACCTACAGTTGCAACTGCCATAAGGAAATTCTCATCAAATACCTGTCTGTTAAGAATTCCCTTAATTGCTTTCCTTAAAATATCATATCCAATAACAAGATAAGGAACCATGTACATTATAAAAAGAACACCCGTAGGAATATCAACAAATGTGCTTATCACCTTAAAAGCAATCATAAGGACTGCTGCGATAATGATTCTTGTAAGCATCTTTTTCTGCTTTTTATTCATATTCTACTCCAATCTGCCAGAACAACTCTCACGGCTTTCTATTACAGATATATCTCGCAATCATCTTCTACTTTCTTGCAGTTCTTAAGAACATCCTGCATAACAGCCTTAGGATCCTGTCCTTCTTCAAATTCAACAATCATCTTAAGTGCCATAAAATTAACTGTGGCATCCTTAACACCTGCTGTATTCTTAGCTGCATCTTCCATCTTATTAGCACAGTTTGCACAATCAACATCAATCTTATAAGTCTTCTTCATAATATTCTCTCCTTAAAAACATTAAATAATCAAAATTCTTTCATATGAACATTCATTCATATGTTCATTTTCATTATAACACCTATAAAACTTCTGTCAACAAGAATTCACTATATTTTTCTGCAAATATTTTATGTCCTTTCTCATCTAAATGCTGTCTGTCAACTTCACTTGGTTTTGCAGCACCAGCAGCATCAAAATAATAAAATCCATTTTCCTTTGCTATCTTTTCATATTCCCATGCAAGCTGCCTTGAAACATTTTCAGAACTTTCATTAAATTCAGGATCAAAGCCTTCTTCACCTACACCTTTTCCAAGATGAATCGGAGAAACTATAACTATCTTTGCATGTTCTCCTGCTGTCTTGTTAGCCTTTCTTGCAACTGCCTCCATTCCTTTTGCAATTGTCTTTGCATCAGCATGAAATTCAGTCTTGCAGTCATTCGTACCAAGCATTATAGCTATAACATCTACCGGCTTATGTGATTCAACAACTACTCCAATAAGATCAATGCCCTTTCTTGCATCTCTTACAGCATCTGGAAATATAGTTGTTCTTCCACAAAGCCCCTCTTCAATAATATTATATTCATTTCCAAGAAGATTAGCTATTCTGCCTGTCCATCTTACATCATAATCATATCTTCCTGATTTATCAGGCTTATATCCATAAGTATTAGAATCCCCAAAAAACAAAATATTTTTCATTGCCACATCCTCCCGCAAAACATCTGTTAAACATACTGTTACCTTAATTCATACTTACTTTGTATGTTTATATGTTATAACTTCTTCGTGGCTTTGTCAACAAGGAATCACTATAAAAAATGCTCAGCCCGCCAGTAGGTTGTGTCAGTCTATATTTCCAAGTGATGTTTTACAGTATAGCATGCTTGATTTTTTATGAGCTGTGTGGGAGTTAAAGCTGCTATATACAAAAAATCAGTGCTAAAAAACTCGTTCAAGCGAAGCGCGTTGTTTTTTAGCACTGTAATATATTCTGTATATGGCAGCTTTTACTCCCACTAGGCGAATAAATCCATGAAAGCATGTTGTACTGTAAAATGTCACTTGGAAATCTTCATACCTAACACAACCCTACTGCTCTCTTTGCAAGCCTGTCAGCCTCTTCATTTCCTTCCACCCCTGAATGTCCCCTGACCTTCACGAATCTGATATTAATTGAATCCCTGACAGATGTAATATAATTATAATATTCTATTGTTCCTTTTTTGTTTCGTTTCCATTCTCCCACAGCCCATGCCTTGATACCTGCATAATCATAGAATATAGAAATATCTTTAAGTCCAAGCTCTATTGCTTTTTTTACAGCGGCCATGCTTCCAAGAATCTCTCCTGCAACATTACGCATTGAAGCCATCTCTTTATCACTGCCATTGCCTGACAATTCATATCTTACGCCATCATGCATAAGAAAACCGCCATATCCATACACTCCGGTTGCAATATTAAAAGAACCATCAACAAATGCATAATCATTGTCAGGCATTACATCTTCCATATTGCCACTTCCGGTCTTTCCATTAATCTCCTGTACAGCTTCCCTTCCCATATAAGCCTTCGCCTCTTCCATAGACATGAAGCTCTTATATTCGGCAGCTGGAAAACCATGTACATTCTTCTTACATTCGTCCCATGTCTGATATATTCCGGGAACTTTACCTACACGCACAGCATAATATTTCTTAGCCATATATATTTCCCTATTCTGATTAATAAACTCGGATTACTCCGGCAATCTCTTTTACCACTGAAAGTCCATTAAATACTGTCATTGCATCATTAAAATTCTTCTCTGCAACAACATCTGTAATAATAACCAGTTCAGCAACACCGTCCTTACGGCTCTTCTGGACCACCTGCGCAATACTTACATCATTGTTTCCAAGAACACTTGCAATGTTAGCAAGAACCCCCTGCTTGTCTAATGCTTCTATTCTTAAGAAGAATTTGCTCTTAGTTTCAGATATATCCTTAACAGGAAGCTCTTTGTAGCATGAGCAGCCAATCTTGCCACATGAGCCATGAACTATGTTACGGCATACATCTATAATGTCCCCCATAACAGCAGAAGCTGTTGGCATCTGACCTGCGCCCCTGCCCATAAACATAGTATCATCACTTGCCTCACCATGAACAAATACTGCATTAAATGAATCTCTTACTGTAGCCAGAGGGTGATTCTCGTCAATAAGCATAGGATGAACCTTAACTTCTATTCCATCCGGTGTATTTCTGGCAAGTCCAAGAAGCTTGATAACATATCCGAATTCCTTAGCATACTTAATATCTTCTGCTGTAATCTTAGTAATACCCTCTGTATATACCTGATTAAATGTTACCCTTGAATTAAATGCGATTGATGACATAATAGCCATCTTTCTTCCTGCATCATATCCTTCAACATCTGCTGTAGGGTCTGCCTCTGCATATCCTAATTCTGTAGCCTTTGCAAGAGCGTCCTTGTAATTCATTCCTGATTCAGTCATCTTTGTAAGGATATAATTAGTTGTTCCGTTAACAATACCAATAATCTCTGTGATATTGTTGCCAGCCATGCTCTGCTTTAATGGTCTGATTATTGGAATTGCTCCCGCAACAGCCGCCTCAAACTGAAGGTCAGCATGCATTTTGTCTGCCATTCCCATAACCTCTTCACCATGCTCAGCAAGAAGATCCTTATTGGCAGTAACAACCTGCTTTCCAGCCTCAAGTGCCTCAAGAATATACTGCTTTGCAGGAGTAGTTCCACCCATAAGCTCTATTACAATCTCAATATCCTTATCTTCAATAATATCCTTCCAGTTGTCAGTCAGTAATTCTCTGTCAATTGGATCACGGTCTTTATCAAGATTTCTTACAAGAACCTTCTTAACTACAAGTTCTGCACCCGTCTTACTAATCACATCATCTTTCATACTCTGACATAACTTGTATACACCTGTTCCAACTGTTCCTGCTCCTAATATAGCCGCATAAATCTTTCTGCTCATTACTTTGTACGCCCTCATTCCTGTTTATTATGTTAAGTTTATTATATTAATCTGTGATACATTTATTTCATATCTACAGCATCAACCTGATCCTTAAAGTTCTTTATAGCCTTCCCAGCCTTCTTTGTTACAGATACAATTCTCATAAGAGATATAAAATCCCATAACCCCTCTATCATCAGAGCAATTCCAATAAATACTATAAGTGCTGATGATGTTGAAAATGGATTCAATAATGCAATGATGCCAATAACAACCATTACAACTGCACCTATAAGCTCAATCCACCATTTGTCTGACTCAAGATGGTAGAAATCCACAGCATACTGAAGTTTAAGGATTCCATCAACAATAATAATAATTGCAAGTGCTGTTCCTAAAAAAACCGCAATAAAACCTGGTTTAATCACGAAAAACATACCAAATGCAAGAAGCGTAACTCCCTGTACAAGACCATATGATCCAAGAATCTCACTTCCCGCAATCCTGAAATAATTGATAAGTCTTAATACTCCCCAGACACATAAGGCAACTCCAATTCCTTTACATATGATTTCCTGGGATGCTGTTGGAAATATTACCAGCAGTAAGCCAAGAACAAACAATGCAATTGAAACAATAATAATCTCAAACTTAATTGTCTTTAACTTCTTATAAATACTGTTCATATGCTCCATCTCCTTTTCACTCATTTCAAAGTTCCGTAGTTCTTTTGTCTTTTGATTATACACAAAAAAGAACATCACTTCAAGACATGCATTTTTCTGCACTTTAATCTGTCTGTGATGTTCTTTATTATTATTTAATATTAAGTTAACATATACAGATTACTCTGCTCTTGACATAGCCTGCTCGTAGTCTCTTGTTCCAACCCAGATTTCCTTAGTATATGGACACTTCTTCTGTTCAATAGAGCGCTTGATAATAACCGAAATACATACCACATTCGCTATTATTGCAAGCATTGCAACAACTCCCTGTGCTGTCGGGTTAGCTGTTATACCAAAGTTGGCAATTGCATCTCCTGCACTTGCACCTGTAGTGTGACATGTAATTGCTGCGTTATAAAGATCAAGTGCCTTAACACCAGCCTTAGTTGCTCCACCATATAATGATGGCAATACACTGAATGTATTGCTTAACTGGAATAATGGTAATACCTGTGCAAACATGCACCATGTCGCAAGTGTCATGGCTCTGTTCTGAATCCATCCACCCTTATTCCATAATGCATTAGCAAATGTAGGAGCAAGAAGAAGAGCTACACCACAGTACCATGTATGTGTTGGAAGATTACAATATGTATACTCAAAATTCCAGATGTCATAAGCAACGATAAACCATATTGTCATATCCGGCCAGAGCATATCATCCTTTTTCTTAGATGAGTAAATTCCCCACCAGCCTGTCATACAGAAGATATTAATAAGTCCTGCAATTCCATTAACAATATTCCACCAGCCACCATAAAGGAATACACCTTCATTAGATGCCCACCATGCACCAGAAAAATCTCCAGTAATCTGGTAAGCTCTTATGGCTGATTCAAAATCAGATACTACCGCAATAAGAATATTAATAGCAACAATTACGAATGGCCAAGGTTTAAACCATTCTTTCTTTCCAATTCCCCACTTATACTTAATCATGAGGAAACCGACAACTCCGATATCTGCTGCATAAAGCTTAGCATAATGGAACCATCCGTTCATATACTCATATGTCTGATTGCTGTGACCGCCAAACAGACCTGCCTGAATTGTTATGAAATAGATTGTGAGTACAGCCGGAATGATAACGAATAACACGATACCACCAATCTTAGTACGACGACCTATCTCATTAAGAATTACTAATCCTGCAAACACAAGCACCCAACCCAGTAACTGAGTCATGGCTGTGCTGCCATAAAGTTGAAATAACATTGTTCACGCCTCCAATCGCTTGATTGATTTTATAAGTATTTTACACTTTTTTAATAAATATTTCAAGTAAAAATGATAGTCTATATGGGCTATCCTAAACATTTTAATATCTGCGATTTCTTGTTGTTGACAACTGCAAGGTTTTGCAAGGCCGAACGAATATTTTTCTGAATCACTGCCGCCCTTATTCCTTCGAATGGTTTAAGAAAGCTGTTAATTCCAAGTTCTTTAGCATTCTGTTCCAGTCTTGTAATTGAAGTAAACGCTGCAGACCACTGTGTATTATTAATTGTCTGTTCTAGTCTTATGAAGTCATAACACGCCATATATTCCCTTACATCCTTTATATATACGGTCATAACAACTTCATTCTCTATATCTTTATCCTTGAATTTTGAATTAGAAATATCTATTCCGAGTCTTCTAAGATTCGCGATTATTTTCATCAATACCTGTTCGCGGGCTGACATACTAACACTCCCCTTCACACTCAGCTTTCTTATATATTCTGGGCAGTACATTATTATGCTTTAGTTTTACTTTTTCTTTCAGGAATAACATATATCCATATAAGTGAACTTACAAACAAAAACATTGGATAAAACAGCTTTGGAAGAATCTGAAATGCTGTAATGCTATATCCAAGCTCTGAAACCGCTGATATGGCAACCAGCATCTGGGCACCATATGGAATTATCCCTTGAAATATACATGAAAATGTATCAAGAAGCGAAGCTGCTTTTCTTGGAGTGATATCATAATCATCAGCCATCTCTTTTGCAATAGGGTTAGCCATTACAATAGCAACTGTATTATTAGCTGTAGCAATATCCATTGTTCCAACTAAAAGTCCCATTCCAAGCTGTCCGCCTTTTTTCCCTTTAAATAATCTTCTTATTCCATTAAGTAAAGCATCAAATCCACCATATTCTTTAATAAGTGAACACATTACAGATACAAGAACTGCAACCATACATGTCTCAAACATTCCTGACGCACCACTTCCCATATTAAGAAGCAGAGTCTCTAATGTAACCCCACCCATAACAAGCATAATAACTATTCCAGAAATAATACCTGTTATAAGTACAACAAAAACATTTACACCAATAATTCCACCCGCAAGTACAAGCACATATGGAATAATCTGAAAAAGATTATATGAATGTGCAATCTCGCCATGAATATCTGTACTAAAAGAAAGCACAAGAATTATAACAAGGGTCACAATTGCTGCCGGAAGTGCTATCCAGAAATTCTCCCTGAACTTGTCTTTCATGGCACAACCCTGACCATTACAAGCTGCAATAGTAGTATCTGATATAAAAGAAAGATTGTCCCCAAACATTGCACCACCCATGACAGATGCAACACATAATGCCATACTAAATCCTGATGCTTCTGATACCGCAACCGCTATTGGTGTAATAAGTGTTATTGTTCCAACAGATGTACCCATTGCCGTAGATACAAAACAGGCAACAATAAAAAGTACCGCTACTGCAAACTTTGCAGGAATAATGCTTAACATAAAATAAGCTACACTCTCTGCACTGCTTCTTCCTACAACTCCGACAAATATTCCGGCTGTAATGAATATCAGAAGCATTGTAACAATGTTCCTGTCAGCCAGCCCTTTTGCCATTACATCAAGCTTTTCATCAAACTTAAGCTGTGAATTCTGCATGCACGCTACTAGTATTGCAGCCATAAATGCAACAATAATTGGTACATTATAGAATCCCATTGGAATCTTCATGACATATTCAAATATAATTCCAGTTCCAAGATACAACACAAGAAAAACAAGTATAGGTACCAGCGCAACCGGATTAGAATTCCTATCCTTTTTCATAATACCAATTAATCCTCGCCCATCTTAGCAAGCTTGGCAGCCTGGTCGGCAGCGATACATGCATCAATAATATCCTGGATGTCTCCATCCATAATCTTGTCAAGCTTATATAATGTAAGACCAATTCTGTGGTCTGTTACTCTTCCCTGTGGGAAATTATAAGTTCTTATCTTCTCAGCTCTGTCACCTGTACCAATCTGGCTTCTTCTTGCATCTGCCTCTGCGTCATGTGCTTTCTGAGTCTCAATGTCATATAACTTGGCTCTTAAAAGTGCAAATGCTTTCTCCTTATTCTGTATCTGTGACTTCTCTGTCTGTGAATAAATAACTATTCCTGTTGGATAATGAGTAAGTCGTACAGCAGAATCAGTTGTATTGACACACTGTCCACCATTACCTGACGCTCGCATAACATCAATACGGATGTCCTTCTCATCAATGTGGATATCAACCTCTTCTGCCTCTGGCATAACAGCTACAGAAGCAGTAGAAGTCTGTATTCGTCCGTTAGATTCAGTTACCGGGATTCTCTGTACTCTGTGTACACCAGACTCATATTTCATGATAGAGTAAGCTCCCTGTCCCTTAACCATGAATTCTACTTCCTTCATTCCACCAATACCGGTTTCATCGCCACTTAATACTTCAACCTTCCAGCCTCTTGCCTGTGCATAGTGTACATACATTCTGAAAAGCTCTGCTGCAAAAAGTGCCGCCTCTTCTCCACCTGCACCCGCTCTGATTTCAACAACAATATCCTTATCATCATTAGGGTCTTTAGGTAAAAGAAGAATCTTTAATTCATGCTCTAATTCTTCTACTCTTGCCTTAGATTCATTAAGCTCTTCCTTCGCCATCTCTTTAAGTTCTTCATCTGTCTCTTCATCAAGAATAGCAAGACTGTCCTCAATATTCTTCTTACAGTTCTTATACTCAGTATAAGTTTCTATAAGTGGTGCAAGACTACTCTGTTCTTTCATAAGCTTTTTGAACTTTTCCTGATCATTAACCACATCAGGATTACCAAGTTCAGCAGTTATATCTTCATATCTGTTGACTGTATCTTCAAGTCTATCAAACATACTCTGTCACTTTTCCTTTCTACATCAATTATATACAATTACTTTCTTCCCATAACAACACGGTCAAAACCAGCAAGATCTTTCACGACAGTTATATCCTTAAAGCCAGCCTTTTTCATTATATCAGAAACATCTGCCGCCTGCTCTGCTCCTATTTCATAACAGAGATATCCATCAGTTTCAAGGAAGTCTCCCGCCTGTGCAGTTATTTTTCTATAAAACATAAGTCCATCTTCCATTCCATCAAGTGCAAGCATAGGATCATGTAATCTGACTTCCTCCTGAAGTCCTTCAATAACCTTTGTTGGTATATATGGAGGATTAGAAACTATTGTATTGAATGTTATATCATGATTTAATTCTTCGAATAAATCACTTCTCATAAAATCAATATTTTCAGCCTCAAGATTTTGTTTATTACTCTGTGCAACATTTAGTGCCTTTTCTGAGACATCAACTCCAAGCACCCTGCATTCAGGAAACTTTTTAGCAAGCGTAATACCTATGCATCCTGAGCCGGTACACATATCAAGAATATAATCTCCACTTCTTGTCACCTTAATCACTTCACCAACTAAAATCTCTGTATCCTGTCTTGGAATAAGGACATCACTGTTAACCATATATTCATAACCATAAAACCATGTTTTTCCAAGGATATGCTGAAGTGGTATATGAGAAGCTCTCTGTTCTATATATTCCTCAAACATGAGAAAATTTTCTTCCGACAATAAACTGTCACCATTGATAAGATAAAAGGTTCTTGTCATGCCATTGACAGTGGATAACAGTTCAAAACTGTCATGCTCTGCATTGTCAATTCCGTTATCTTTCAACATCTGTGTTCCCCAGTTTACGGCCTGTCTAATTGTCATCATATCTACTTATCTTCCAGCCTTTTCTGCTTAAACATCGGAACATCTTCCGGATATTGTTCCTCCGGCTTCTGTTCTGCTTCAAATTCAAATCCTGCAACAACTTCTTCTTCAGATAATTCTTCTCCTTCTTCAGCTTCAGACTGGTTATCTATAACATAAGAAGCTGTATCCATGAATTCAAATCCCTCTATAGCTGATGGAGCATCATGTCCATCTTCACCATATCCATATGAATCTTCTTCTGAATCACTATCATCAAATGAATTATCATAGATAGTACTCTCAGACTCATCACTTACTTCATATACAGAAGAGAAAGTCTCTCTGTCAGTATCATCCATTCCAAACTCTTTTCCAGCCTGGATATATCTTTCCTCAGCAGTCATCTCACTAACAGGTTTCTCTTCTTCCTGTTCCTCTACATCAATTGTTCTTGTCTGTTCATTACCATGAATAAGACTTCCTGATATAGCCAGTTCTGCCTCAGAAGCAACAAGTTCTTCAACAGGATTCTCTGCTTCTGCATAATACTGTGCAAGGAATTCCTTCCAGTCAAATACTTCCTCAACAGCCCTGATAGCAACTTCTATCATATCCGTATCAGGTTCTCTTGTAGTAAGCTTCTGGAACCACATTCCCGGCTTGCTTAATGCTCTTACAAATGCGTTATCATTCTTTCCAGCCCATCTTATGACCTCATACGATACTCCGGCAATGACCGGAATAAGAAGGATTCTGATAACAATCTGTAATGCTGTATTATCAACCCTTATAAATATAAAAAAGATAATACTTATAAACATAACAAAAAATAAAAAGCTTGTTCCACATCTTTTATGATATCTTGAACTGTTCTTGACATTCTCAGGTGTAAGTCTTGCACCATTCTCTATACAGTTGATACATTTGTGCTCTGCACCATGATACATAAAAGTTCTCTTTATATCCTTCATCATTGATATAAGAGAAATATATATAACAAATATAAGCAGTCTTACAATTCCTTCGATAAAATTAAGCAGTGTCTTGGAAACTATGTATTTCGATACCAGCTTAGTTGCAAGATACGGAAGCACCATAAACAAGCCTATTGCAAAAAATATAGAAAGAATAACTGTCACAGCCATAAGCACTGACTCAAATTTATCTTTAAGGAGATTCTTGCCTGCTTCATCAAGCTTGGTTTTCTCCTGCTCTGCAGGATCATCATAAAATGATGCAGAATAATTAATTGTTGAAATTCCCGTAACCAGCGAATCAATAAAATTAACAATTCCTCTTATTATCGGAAGATTAAGCCATGGATGCTTTTCTGTTATAAGCCTGCTCTCTCTAACGACAACCTCAATTTCATTATCAGGTTTTCTGACAGCAATAGAATATTTATCCTTATTGCGCATCATGATTCCTTCAATTACAGCCTGTCCCCCAATTCCTGATGGCTTCATATCACATAACCATACCTTTCTAAAATGTTTTGTATACATTCAAAAAAAGTTGAGGTCCCGAAAAACCTCAACCTTAATTCAAAATTAATTGTTTGATACACCATACTTCTTGTTGAACTTATCAATTCTTCCACGAGTTGATGATGCCTTCTGCTGTCCTGTGTAGAATGGATGGCACTTTGAACAGATTTCTACGTGGATTTCTTCCTTAGTTGAACCTGTTACAAATTCGTTACCGCAGTTACAAACAACCTTTGCCTGATAGTAATCTGGATGGATTCCTTCTCTCATGATTTCACCTCTTTACAAATTATTAAGTATTACAATTGTGAATTCCGCCTTAGGTTCCCTTTCTGTCCCGATGGGACCTATGCGCATTAGACACAATGACCTCTTTATCTGTCATAAACAGCTTTCATATTGTATCACGATGTTATATTATATGCAAGCACTTTTTCAAAAAGTTATAAAAATGTTATAGAAAGAAAGTATACTTTAAATATAATGATTCTTAATTACTGTTCTTACAAGTTCTTCATTATTCTTGGTTTTAACAAAAAGGTCAAGAATTCTCTCTGCTGCCTCATCCGTCTTTAAACCGTTAAGTGCCTTTCTCATAATATCAACAGCTTCCTGTTCTTCTTTGTTAAGCAGTAAATCTTCGCGTCTTGTACTTGACTTTGCTATATCAATAGCTGGAAATACTCTCTTTTCTGACAATTTTCTATCAAGGACAAGTTCCATATTACCCGTACCCTTAAACTCCTCGAATACAACATCATCCATCTTGCTTCCAGTCTCAACAAGTGCTGTTGCCAAAATTGTAAGACTTCCACCCTCACGCATATTTCTTGCCGCGCCAAAGAATCTCTTAGGCATGTGGAGTGCTGCCGGATCAAGACCTCCGGAAAGAGTTCGTCCACTTGCCTGAACTGTAAGGTTATATGCCCTTGCAAGTCTTGTAATACTATCAAGAAGTATTATAACATCTGTCTTCTGCTCAACAAGTCTTTTAGCTCTTTCAATAACCATCTCTGATACTCTCTTATGTCTTTCTGGCAACTCGTCAAATGTTGAATATATAACTTCTACATTATCTCCAACTATTGACTCTTTGATATCTGTTACTTCCTCTGGTCGTTCGTCAATAAGAAGAATCATAAGATGCATCTCTGGGTTATTCTTAGTTACTGCATTGGCAATCTGCTTAAGAAGTGTTGTCTTACCCGACTTAGGCTGCGAAACAATCATGCCTCGCTGTCCTTTTCCTATAGGAGATATAAGGTCAACCATTCTCATTGCCACTGTACTTGAATTCTTTTCAAGATGAATTCTTTCATTAGGGAAAATTGGCGTAAGGCTTTCAAATGCCGGTCTTTTCTGTGCAACAGAAGGATCCTTACCATTAACGCTTTCCAGATACATAAGTGCCGAAAACTTTTCACCCGATGTTTTCATTCTCTTAGGTCCCTGAATAATATCACCTGTCTTTAAATTAAACTTTCTTATCTGTGACGGAGAAACATATACATCATTCTCTCCGGGAAGAAAATTCTCACATCTTATAAATCCATATCCTTCTGACAAAACTTCAAGAATACCATCTGCCATAGGCATATCCTGTTCCTGCTTTGACTGCTCCGACCCCTTATGTGACTGTGCATGATAATTATCTTTATGTTCTTCTTTAACATACTGTTCAGACTTCTGATGTGAATATTCTGATGTCTTATGATTGTTCTGTCCGTCAGCTTCATCTTCTGCAACAACACTTGCAACTTCAGCCGGCTCGTTCTTTTCCTCGCCTTCTGCCGCTGCGATAATTGCCTCTATAAGTTCACTCTTTCTCATTGTCGAGATATTCTTAATATTCTTATCCTTTGCAAATTCACGCAATACACTAACTGACAATGTTTCTAACTTTGCCTTCATATAATCCACCTCTGTATTCATCTAAAAATCAATAGGGAAAATGATGCAGAAAACGCATCAAAGATGTATTAATTATACAACATATTATTCTAAAAGAAAAGACTAAAAATGCTTTTTTTAGTCAGAGCAATATGTTATTATATATAATGCTGTTAAAAGCACTAATTATTGAAAGGAAGATTAGATATCATGACTAATGCAGAGAAAGCCTTACAGCTCCATGAAGAGTGGAATGGTAAATTTGAAACAACTCCTAAAATGAAGATTCAGACAAGAGAAGATCTTGCTCTTGCTTATACTCCTGGTGTAGCAGAACCTTGCAAGGTTATTGCCAAGGACAAAGAAGCAGCTTATAAGTACACTATCAAGTCTAACACTATCGCTGTTGTATCTGACGGAAGTGCTGTACTTGGACTCGGTAATATCGGTGCTCATGCCGCTATGCCTGTTATGGAAGGAAAAGCTGTTCTTTTCAAAGAATTTGGTAACGTTAATGCTGTGCCTGTCTGCCTTGATACACAGGACACAGAAGAAATCATCAAAACTGTAGTTAATATTGCACCTGCATTTGGCGGTATCAATCTTGAAGATATATCAGCTCCAAGATGTTTTGAAATCGAGACAAGACTTAAAGAGCTTCTGGACATACCTGTATTCCATGATGACCAGCATGGTACAGCTATCGTTGTATTAGCAGGTATTATTAATGGACTTAAAGTTACAGGCAAGACTAAAGAAGATTGCCAGGTAGTAGTCAACGGTGCCGGTTCTGCCGGAGTTGCTATCACAAAGCTTCTTCTTACATATGGTTTTAAGCATGTAACAATGTGTGATAAGTCTGGTATCCTTTCTAAGGCTTCAGAAGGTCTTAACTGGATGCAGCAGTCAATGATGGAAGTAACTAACCTTGAGAACAAGACTGGTTCTTTAGCTGATGCACTCCGTGGTGCAGATATATTTGTCGGAGTTTCTGCTCCTAACATCGTTACAGCAGACATGGTTAAGACTATGAATAAAGATGCTATTATATTTGCAATGGCCAACCCTGTTCCAGAGATTATGCCAGATGTTGCCAAGGCAGCCGGTGCCAGAGTTGTTGGTACAGGCCGTTCTGATTTTCCTAATCAGGTTAATAATGTAATCGCTTTTCCTGGCATTTTCAAGGGTGCTCTCGAAGGACGTGCCAGACAGATAACTGAAGACATGAAGCTTGCTGCTGCGCTTGCAATTGCTAATCTTGTTCCAGATGACGAAGTAAGTGATGTTAACATCCTTCCAGAAGCATTTGACCCAAGAGTTGCTGATGTCGTAAGTAAAGCTGTAATCGACCATATAGAGAAGTAATTATGCTTCCATATTATTATTCTGTAAGTGAATATCTTAAAGACACTTATGGTAAGAAATTATACAAATTAAGTCTTTCCGGAAACATGACATGTCCCAACAGAGATGGAAAACTCGATACAAGAGGATGCATATTCTGCAGCAGTCATGGTTCCGGAGATTTTGCTGTCAGTGATATTGACAAAGCAAAGGAAATAGTATCTAATAAATACTCTGGCACTGAATATATTGCGTATTTTCAATCCTTTACTAACACTTATGCTGATGTAAGTTATTTAAGAGATTTGTTCATGCCGGTAATAGAAAGAGATGACATAAGAATTCTCTCCATCGCAACCCGTCCGGATTGTCTTGATGATGATGTACTCAGTCTTCTCGACGAGCTTAATCATATAAAACCAGTATGGATTGAATTAGGACTACAGACCACTAACAATTCAACTGCCAAGTATATCCGCAGAGGATACAATTTGTCAGCATATGATAATGCAGTTAATAATTTACTATCAATCAGAATTGCACCTATCGTCCATATGATTATCGGGCTTCCAGGTGAAACAATCAGTGATTACACTGCTACCGCAAAATATATTGCTCAAAGCGGTGCATCAGGAATCAAGATATCTTTATTACACATTTTAAAAGATACAGATCTTTATACTGATTATTGCAATGGTTTATTTAATGCCATGACTATAGAAGATTATCTTTATGCAATTGGAGCAATTCTTCCTGTATTGCCTGAAAATATGGTAGTACACAGACTTACAGGGGACGGACCTAAGAACATTCTTGCAGCGCCGTTATGGACCACTGATAAAAAAAGAGTCCTTAACACTCTGCATCATTACCTCAAAGAAAATAAGATTTATCAAGGAAAAGATTTATGAACACTGATTCTACTACATTATACAAATTAATGATTTTATATATGCTGAACAAAGTTAATTTTCCTTTGTCCAATACACAGCTGTCTTCTTTTATGCTGGACAAGCAATATACTGATTATTTTACATTCCAGAAAACTATCAGTTCACTTGTTGAAGATGGATTTATAAGAGGTACCACTCATCAGAGCAGCACCCATTATACCTTAACCAAAGAAGGCGAAGAAACCATTGCTTTTTTCTATACCAAAATCTCAACTGCAATAAGAGATGATATTGAAACTTATCTTGCTGATAATAAATACGAACTAAAGAATCAGGCTGGAACTGTAACTGACTGTTACAAGCTTCCTAATGGAAATTACATTGCACACTGTCAGGTAAAAGAGGGAGATACAACTTTGATTGAGCTTAATCTTAATGTCCCAATTGAAGAGCAGGCGGAAATAATATGCGCAAGATGGCGCGAAAACAGTCAGGAATTATATGACTATATCATTCATAAACTTATGTAAAAAAGCGTTCTGCTGGTAATCAGCCAGTCAGAACGCTTTTATTATTCTTGTATAATTGCAGCACTTTCAGAATCAGTCTCATTTTCTTCCTGTGGCAGTACATATGAATCTATAAGCTGCCATAATTCTTTAAGTCCCTGCTTAGTCTGTGATGAAAAAGGAATAAGAATATCTTCCTGCCTTAATCCAAGTCCTGTTCTTACAGCTTTCACCTGTTTGCTTATCTGGCTTCTCTTAATCTTATCCAGCTTTGTTGCAACAATTACAGGTCTGTAACCGTTATTTACAATCCAGTCATACATCATTCTGTCATTATCAGATGGGTCATGACGGATATCAATCAGCAAGAACACCTGCTTTAACTGGCTGCTTTTTCTTAAATATTTCTCAATCATCTTGCCCCATTTGGCTTTGACAGCCGGACTTACATTGGCATATCCATAGCCTGGAAGGTCAACCAGATACATGCTGTCATTAATATTATAGAAATTAATAGTCTGTGTCTTACCCGGCTGTGATGATGTTCTTGCATATGATTTTCTGTTCATTAACGCATTAATGAGCGATGATTTACCAACATTTGACTTACCTGCAAATGCAACCTCAGGGAATGAAGTCTCAGGAAGTGTACTTGTAACTCCGACTACTATATCCAGATTAACTTTTTTTATAACCATAATCCGCTGCTCCTTTCATTTAACGCATTAATGCCTGTGCAAATACTTCAATAGCATTATTCACATATATTATATTCATCCCTTCAGTTATCTCTGTGTCAAGTTCTTCAACATCCGACCTGTTATCCCGAGGTACAAAAACATTTGTTATGCCCGCTGTCTTACTTGCAAGAAGCTTTTCTTTAAGACCTCCTATCGGAAGAACCTTACCTCTTAATGTAAGCTCTCCAGTCATTGCAACATCTGCTTTTACAGGAATTCCAGTAACCGCAGACAATACTGCCGTTGCCATTGTAATGCCAGCAGAAGGTCCGTCTTTCGGAGTTGCACCCTCTGGTATATGAAGATGGAATGCATGATTCTGGAAATATTCAGCATCCACTTTATATCTGCCTTTTTCTGTTACTGATCTGATATAAGAAACAGCTATGCTTGCTGATTCTTTCATTACATCACCCATGTTACCTGTAAGCTTGAACTCGCCTTTGCCCGGCATTGTTATAACCTCTATCTCAAGAGTATCTCCACCTGACTGTGTCCATGCAAGCCCTCTTACTATACCAACTTCACCCTTTGTATTCTTTTTGTCCGGTCTGTATTTAACTTTTCCAAGATAATCTGTAATATTCTTATCAGATATATTAACTGTTTTCTTTACAGTCTTATCTCTTGTTCCATCAGATGTGAACACTCCGGCTTTGTATAATTCTCTAACCGCTTTTCTTACAATCTTTGCAATCTGCCTTTCAAGACCTCTCACACCAGCTTCTCTTGTATACGAATTAATAATTGTTCTTATAACTTTATCAGTGAACTTTACATCAGATACAAGCAGACCATTCTCTTTAATCTGTTTCTTAATAAGGTGTTCCTTAGCAATATGAAACTTTTCATTAGCTGTGTATGAACCAACTTCAATAATTTCCATTCTGTCAAGCAATGGACGGCTTATATTAGACAGATCATTAGCTGTTGCAATAAAAAGCACATTTGACAAATCAACCGGCATCTCTATATAGTGGTCGACAAAATTAACATTCTGTTCGCTGTCTAATACTTCAAGAAGTGCAGCTGATGTATCGCCCTTATAATCACTGCTTATCTTATCTATCTCATCAAGAAGCATAAGAGGATTATTAACTCCGGCACTCTTAAGTCCCTCAATAATTCTTCCAGGCATAGCTCCAATATATGTTTTCCTGTGTCCTCTTATCTCAGCCTCATCTCTTACACCACCCAGACAGATTCTTACATACTCCTTGCCAAGTGCCTTTGCAACTGATCTTGCTATAGATGTCTTACCTGTTCCCGGAGGTCCTGCAAGACATATGACAGGTGCTTTTCCACTACCTGTTATGTTTCTTACCGCAAGTGATTCCAGAATTCTTTCCTTAATATCTTTCATTCCATAGTGGTCCGAATCAAGCACTTTTGCAGCATTATCTATATCTTTGTTATCTTCAGTCGACACATTCCATGGTAATTCAAGACATGTCTCTATATATGTTCTCTCAACATTAGCCTCAGCATTATTACCAGCAAGTGATTTCAGTCTCTTAATCTCCCTTTTTAGCTTATCCTTTACATACTGCGGTGAATCAAGCTTTTCAACGTCCGCCTCATATTCTTCAGCCTCTGTTATGGTTCCTCCATCAAGTTCTTCATTAATCGCTGCAAGTTCTTCTCTTAATATGTAATCCTTCTGGTTCTTATCTACTCTTTCTCTTACAATATTGCCAAGTTCTTCTTTAATAGTATAAGCATTTATCTCATTTACAAGCAATGTTGCAGCAAATGTATACATCTGCTCATAGTCTTCTGCCTCCAGAAACTGCTGTCTTTTATCAAAATCCATCATAAATTCCTGAGCAAATTCCGTCATCAGTTTTTCTGCATCATTATAAGAAAGCCATCTCTTGACTGTATCCTTTGCAAACTTCGGATTAACATGTGCATACTGTGTCAAAAGTTCTCTCATTCCTACAATTATAGCTCTCGACACCATTTTATCAGGCTTCTCAAATCCTTGCATAACACTTACATCAGCAAGCATCATTCCTGACGCTTCTTCAAATCTATTTACAAGTGCCTTTTCAAGCCCTTCTACCTGAACCCTTAAAATTTTGCCTGGCATCTTTATTATCTGTTTTATCTTAGCAATTGTTCCTACTGTATATAAATCTGCTATCCCTGGTTCGCTCACCTGCGAATCTCTCTGTGTTACAAGATATATAAGTTCATCAGCTGCCATACTTGCTTCTACAGCTTTTACAGACTTCTTTCTGCTCACATCAAAGTGCATTACCATCCCCGGAAAAACAGTGACATTTCTTAATGGAATAGCTGGATAATGTCTATCATATTTGTTACTCATATATTCCTCTCTATCTAAAAAACGGACCGTCCATCATGAACAGCCCGCCTGAATTAATTTCGTTACTGTGCTTTTTTTACAGCATCCGTTCTGTATTCTAACAGAGGCTTTGCGCTTCCTTCTACAGCTTCCTTAGTTATTATACATTTTGATATTGTTTCATCTGACGGAATCTCATACATTACTTCATTCATGACAGATTCTAAAATTGAACGTAAGCCTCTTGCTCCTGTCTTTCTCTCAAAGCTCTTATGGGCAACCGCCTCAACAGCTTCATCCGTAAACTCAAGTGCTACTTCATCAAGTCCAAAAAGTGCCTGATACTGCTTTATAATAGCATTCTTAGGCTCTTTTAGAATTCTCACAAGTGCTTCCTCATCAAGTGAATCTAATGAAACAACAACCGGAACTCGGCCTACAAACTCAGGAATAAGACCGAATTTGATAAGATCCTGTGGAAGTGCCTTATGGAACATCTCTCCAACATCGTCGTTGCTCTTTTCCTTAAGTTCAGAGTTGAAACCAATTGAACTCTTATCCATTCTTGATTCAATAATCTTCTCGAGTCCGTCAAATGCACCACCACATATGAAAAGAATATTAGTTGTATCAATTGGAATAAGCTCCTGCTGTGGATGCTTTCTTCCTCCCTGTGGTGGAACTGATGCTATTGTTCCCTCTAATATCTTAAGAAGAGCCTGCTGTACGCCCTCGCCAGATACATCTCTTGTTATGGAAACATTTTCTGACTTCTTAGTAATCTTATCTATCTCATCAATATATATAATACCATATTGTGCTTTTTCAACATCATAATCCGCAGCCTGAATAAGCTTCAAAAGGATATTCTCAACATCCTCACCTACATATCCGGCTTCCGTAAGAGTTGTAGCATCTGCAATTGCAAAAGGTACATTAAGAAGCCTTGCAAGATTCTGTGCAAGAAATGTCTTTCCTGAACCTGTTGGTCCAAGCATAAGAATATTACTCTTCTGTAACTCTACATCCAGATCAGACTGTGACATTATCCTCTTATAATGATTATATACAGCAACCGCAAGAACCTTCTTTGCTTCATCCTGTCCTATAACATAATCATCAAGAAATTCTTTTATCTGCTTTGGCTTAAGCAGGTTGATATTCATTCCATCAACCACTTCTTTTGCATCTGCCTCTGTTTCAAACTCTTCATCAAGGATATCGCTGCATATTTCTACACATTCATCACAAATGTAAACGCCATTATGTCCTGCGATCAGCTTTTTAACCTGATCCTGTGTCTTATTACAGAATGAGCATCTAAGCTTCTCATCAATATTTCTGCCTGCCATACTATCCTCCAAATCACTATAAATCCTTTAAATAAAGGTTCGCTTATCACACAAAAACAAGGGAGACACCTGCAAATGTATTATCTGCAGGCATCTTCCTTATCATAAGCAATTATTATCTCTTCTCTACAACACTGTCGATAAGTCCATATGCAACAGCTTCCTGTGCTGTCATATAGTTATCTCTCTCTGTGTCGCGTGAAATCTCTTCAACTGACTTGCCAGTATTAGCTGCCAGTATTTCGTTTAACTTATTTCTTGTCTTAAGTATATTCTCAGCAACGATTCTGATTTCAGTTTCCTGACCTCTTGCACCACCTGATGGCTGATGAATCATAATCTCTGCATTAGGAAGAGCAAGTCTCTTTCCCTTAGCACCGCCTGAAAGAAGGAATGCACCCATACTTGCAGCCATACCTATACAGATTGTAGAAACATCACACTTGATGTACTGCATTGTATCATATATAGCAAATCCTGCTGATACAGAACCTCCCGGGCTGTTAATGTAGAAATGTATATCCTTGCTCGGATCTTCTGCTTCAAGGAATAACATCTGCGCAACCACAAGATTAGCAGAAACATCTGTTACCTCTTCTCCTAAGAATATAATTCTGTCTTTAAGCAGACGTGAATAAATATCATATGATCTTTCGCCTCTGCTGTTCTGTTCAATGACATAAGGTACAAAACTCATTACACAACCTCCAATATACTAAAATGTTTCTTTAAGATTCAATTACTTTTCAACAACTGATCCTACGATAACATCTACAGCCTTCTGAATTGCAAGATCTTCCTTAATCTGCTTCTTCTCATAGTCTCCCATGAATTCCTTAATCTGATCAAGTTCCATCTTGTATGCTTCAGCCATCTTCTTTAACTCTGCTTCGAAATCTTCGTCTGAAGTCTCAATATTCTCAGCCTTAACAACTGCTTCAAGAACAAGTCTTGACTGAATTCTCTTAACAGCCTCCGGCTTCATTTCTTCCATAATCTTATCAGCTGTCATGCCTGTGTACTGGAAGTACTGCTCAACTGATAATCCCTGCTGCTGTAATCTCTGAGCGAAATCCTCAACCATTCTGTTAACCTGTGTATCAACCATAGCATCTGGAATATCCATCTTAGAGTCTTCAATAATCTTAGCGATTGCTTCGTCTTCCTGCTTAGCCTTAGCTTCTCTTGACTTTCTGTCAGCAATCTTTTTCTTTAAATCATCCTTATATTCAGCAATTGTATCAAAATCAGATACATCCTGAGCAAATTCATCATTAAGCTCTGGAAGCTGCTTCTCCTTAATTTCCTTAACAGAAACCTTAAACATAGCTGGCTTACCCTTAAGATCATCTACATGATACTCTTCTGGGAATGTAACATTGATTTCTTTCTCATCACCGATATTCATACCGATAATCTGATCCTCGAATGTATCAATGAATGAATGAGATCCGATTGTAAGTGGGTAATCTGTTCCCTTTCCACCTTCAAATGCAACACCATCAACAAATCCTTCGAAATCAATAACTGTATTATCGCCATCCTTAACAGCTCTGTCTGTTACAGCTACTGTTCTTGAATTCTGATCCTGTACTCTCTTTAACTCTTCTTCAACATCAGCATCTGTTGCTTCTGTATCAGCCTTAGTTACCTCAACACCCTTGTACTGTCCAAGTTCAACTTCTGGCTTAGTAGCAACAACAGCTTCGAAGATAAATGGCTTTCCAGCCTCTAACTGTGTTACATTGATCTTAGGCTGTGAAACAAGTTCAAGACCGCACTCATCAGCAGCCTTAGCATATGCATCTGGAATGATTGAATTAGCAGCATCTTCGTAGAATACTTCTGCGCCATACATCTTCTCAATCATCTTTCTAGGTGCTTTACCTTTTCTGAAACCAGGAAGGCTGATCTTGCTCTTATTCTTATTATATGCAGTATTAAGACCTGCCTCAAACTCCTCAGCAGTAGACTCAATAACAAGTTTAACCATATTCTTCTCTTCTAAATTCTCAACTGTGAAACTCATTATAAATTAATCCTCCTATGAAATATGTATTGTTACTATCGTACAACATACCCACGAATTATAACACAACTGTTTTTAGATTACCAGTACTATTTTTAAAAAATAAAAGATAGGGCTGCAATCTTTATATTTGCTAAGAAATATGTGGATTACAACCCTATTTATTACTTAAGATAAATCATTTTTTCACATCCCAGATGATTACTTACCGCTCATCTGCTCTTCCTGTCTTCTGATCATCTCTTTTACCATGTTACCACCAACTGAACCAGCTTCTGCTGATGTGAGGTCTCCATTGTAACCATCCTTTAAGTTAACGCCAATTTCTGAAGCAACCTCCATCTTGAATCTGTCAAGTGCGTTCTGTGCTTCCTTCTTAGTCTTATAATTAGAACTTGTTGATTTAGCCATAATAAGCCTCCTTATTAAACACATTTTAGGTTTAAGCCGAAAAGTTATGGCGCCATAACTTTTCGTCTTGATATTATTATGTATCTGTTAATTCTGATTATTATGACATATTCTGGCTGTTAATTATTAGTAGTTATTTTTTTGTTTCTGCTTCTAAATTTTTCTCTGATTCAGGAATTATATTCTTATATACATATATTTCGTCATAAACCGGTGCCCATTTATATGTAGCCCCGCCTGTGCAGAATACATAAGCATGCCCTTTATTAGTGACCGCATAGCTTACAAGACAGCTTCCTGCCTGGCTGATAAATCCTGTCTTGCCACCTTTAACAATAACCCCGGGTGCTTCATTGCCATATATCCTTGAATACATTGTACTTGTAAGCTGTATTCCATCTGGATGCTGGGCTGTTGCTTTGGTTTTATACTGATATGTTCCAAGCACTTTTGCCCTTAGTTCATCCCTCATTGCATACTCCATTATCATAGCCATCTCTGCAGGAGTTGTATACTGTTCCTCGTCATAAAGTCCTGTAGGGTTTGCAAATCGTGTATGTTTTAAACCAAGTTCATTACATTTTGCATTCATCAGCTTAGCAAATTCTTCATTAGAACCTGCAACCATTATTGCAAGTGCCTCTGCCGCATCAGCACCTGACGGAAGTATCAATCCATAAAGTAAATCTTCCACATCAACAGTCTCTCCATCAAGAAATCCTGCTACAGAAGCTTCTTCCCTGAATAATCTGTTAAGCATTTCAAATCCAAATGTATATGTCTGTGGAATCTTATCTATATTATCAGTTACAACTATAAGAGTCATTACCTTTGTCATAGACGCCGGATACATTCTGGTATCTGCCTGTTTTCCTGCAATTATTTTATGATTATCAACATCTAAAAGAGCAGCATATGGCGAAGAAACCTTACTTTCAGATGTAAGATCAAAATAATCAGATGCCATCTGGGCATATATAAGAGGCGGCTCTGTAGGCTTCTCTGTTTCTTCCTCTGGCTGTGTTTCACTAATCACATCCGATGCAAATGCTTCCTTCTGTTTAAATGTTTTCTTTATTCCTGAAACAGAATTGATAATAATAACTGCAAGTATAATCGCAATAACCATTAAAGCCGTTATCATAATTCTTCTTCTTAAAATCTGCTGTCTTTTCTTCTTCATCAACAGCATTTTTCTTTTTCTGTTGCGGCGTATTTTTTCTTCATCATAATTATCGAATCCCATCGTAATTTCTCTCCCTCATACTAAATATACTGGGTAGAAGCTTTTAATTTTTCTGCCAGTTCTTCCCCTTTGATAAGTCTTACAAGTTCGAGTCCCAAATCAATAGATGTTCCCATTCCTCTTGATGTTGTAATATTACCATCTGTAACAACGCGCTCAGGAGCTGTAACTACAGTTGCACCATTTAACTGATCTTCAAATCCAGGAAATGCCATTGCTTTCTTTCCATCAAGAAGTCCGAGATTTCCCAGAACCGAAGGTGCTGCACATATGGCTGCAATTCTGTTATTCTTCTTATTGTATTCTTTAAGAAGTTCCAGTAAATCCTTGCAATCATAATATGACTTATGACCCGGACCACCCGGAAGGAATAACAGTTCATCTCCTTCAAATACATATTCATCCAAAAGCTCATCAGCCTGAACAATTACCCCCTGAGCACTTTTTACATTAATGTCACCTGTTATTGATATCACATCTGTCTTAATATCCGCTCTTCTTAATATATCTACAACTGCAAGTGCTTCTACCGTTTCAAAACCATCTGTAAGAAATGCACATACCTTCATCAATTATTTCCTCCGCTCGAAAAAATATACATACGAGTTGATTATACAACATTTTTTTATTTTTACAAACTTATATTTTACAAAATATTAATATTAATGTATTGTAGTTTTAAAAACTATGTGTTATCATTTCAATTAACAAAACAAATCGTTTTTACAACGCGGAGGATAATATATATTATGTTTGATATAATCACTGATTCAGCCTGCGATATTGTTAGAGAATATGCAGAGACACACAATCTTAAGCTTGTACCTCTCTACACAACATTTGATGGTGTTAATTATCTTAAAGAACAATATGACATTACTCACGATGAATTCTATAGAAGAATGACTGACGAAGGTGCATTCCCTAAGTCCTCTCTTCCAAGTGTACAGGATTTTGTTGATGCTATTATGCCAAGTGTGGAAGCTGGCAGACCTGCTATTGTATGTACAATTACATCATACTTCTCAGGATCTTATAACTCAGCCTGCACAGCTAAGGATATTATATTAGAAGATCATCCTGATGCTAAGGTTACAGTTATTAATTCACTGCTTAACTCAGCATCATTTTCACTCTTCATATATCAGGCTCTGCAGATGAGAAAAGCAGGATATTCATATGAGGATACAATCAAGGTTCTTGAAGCTTTAAGAAACGATGGCCGAATAATGTTTACAACAGAATCACTTGAATACTTAAGTAAAGGCGGGCGTCTTGCCAAGACAGCAATTACAATCACAAGCAAATTAAGCCTCCGTCCTATCATCGTTATGAAAGAAGGAGAAATCGGGCTTGGTGGATTTACACGAACAAGAAATAAGGGTAAATCTAATGTTATTGACATGATTCAGAAATACATTGAATCAAAGGGAATGCCGATTGAGAACTGGGATATCACTGTTGGTTACTGTACTAACCTGGAAGAAGCTGAAAAATACAGAGATGATGTTGAAGCACAACTTGGTGTGAAGCTTCTCGAAAGACGCGAAGATTTCAAGACAAGAATCAGTATTATCTCTGGCTGCCATACAGGTCCTTACGCATTAGGAATTGCATGCATTCCTAAGTACACTACTATCAGATTATAATCAATAAAGAAATAAGCGGAATGGTTTGAAACTGCCATTCCGCTATTATTAATCTACTTACTCATATGGTTCATAATCCAGCCATATATTTCTTCATATATTTCTTCTTTATTAAGTTCATTACACAGCTCATGCCTGCAATCCTCGTAAAGTCTTAAATCAATATCATCAATATGACCATGATATGAATTATATGCCCTGTAAACGCCTTTTCCGTACTCTCCCACCGGATCATCAAGCCCTGATATCATAAGCATTGGCAAATTCTTAGGAATTCTTTCTATGTTGCGCGGCTTTCTTACATACAGAATCATATTCATAAGTCCTCTGTAACCATTGACCGTAAAAAGAAATGTTGTCAGTTTTCCAGCATTGTATTCATCAACAACTGCTTCATCTCTTGTCAGCCAGTCATTGACTGTTCTTACATTCTTTATGCGCTTGTTATAAGCTCCGAACATAATCTTAGATATTAGTCTGCTTCTGTACCTATCACCCTTTATAAGTCTTACTGCATCAGCAAGCACATTTCCTGCAAGCACCATTGGTGCCGGCTGGTGTCCTGTTCCCATTACAATAACTCCATCAAGTTCATATCCGTAATCACATATATATCTTCTTGTAACAAATGACCCCATGCTGTGTCCTGCAAGATAATATGGAATACCAGGATACATTTTCCTGATAAGAACTGTAAGATGATGTGCATCCTTTGCAAGTGCCTCTCCCGGATTCTTCTCTTTAAAAAATCCCAGATCATCATCCGTGCATACTGACTTTCCATGTCCAAGATGATCATTGCCAACAACAACAAATCCTCTCTCTGCCATATATCTTGCAAATCCGTCGTATCTGTCAATATACTCAATCATCCCATGACATATCTGCAATACCGCAACAGGCTTGTCATATTCTGTCTCATCGGGACACCACATAACAACATGAACAGATGTCTTTCCATCACATGACAGAAAAGAATTACTTTTTTTCTTTACCATAAACCATCCTCCTTATCGTTTTATAACATTTTCAATCCCTTCAAACGCTTCATTTCCTATATAATCAACCGACTTAGGAACATCAATCTCACTAATATTCATATCAGAAAATGCACCGTATTCAATCCGCTTAATACCTGATGGAAGCTTAACTTCCTTAAGCCCCTTGCAGCCAGCAAATGCATATGCTCCAATTACTTCCACACTGTCAGGAATATTTATTTGTGTAAGACCATCTTTATTATAAAACACTCCCGAAGCAACTGTCCTTACACCATCCGGAATATTGTAAATTCCACTATCTTTACTTACCTTGCATAACACATCATTAACAATAATCTCATTCTTATCAGCAAGCTGGTCATATTCCCACTGTGTATCAGTAAATGCATTAGTTCCAACAGAATTAACTGATTCCGGAATCTCAATTGTTTTAAGATTATAACAGCTCAAGAAAGCATTTTCTGCAATATAGCTTATTCCATCAGATATAACAATCTCTGTCACTGTAGTATCATCACGAAATACACCACTTCCTATACCTTCAACCTGTCTGCCATCAATCTGCGCAGGAACTACAATCTTTGCATCAGCTCTTCCTTTATCTGTAAGCCCTGTAATAACCAGCTTTCCAGCATCATTTTCCTCATATGTAAATATAGCTGCCTTTGATATCTTTTTACATCCTGATATACAGACCATCACCAGTACCAGCATAATACCTGTTATTATTCTTTTACCTTTCATCATACCATTGCCTCTTTATTATTAATTTCTTGCCCACATATAGCAGAACGCCTGTGTTCTCGCTGCAAAATGACTATCTTTAAGAAGTGCCTTTACTTCTTCCTTCGAATACCATGCTGCTGCAATTTCCTCAAATGTAGATGTACTGGGTGAAAATTCTCCTGTAGCTTTTCCTATAACCACGGCATTTGTCTCATTAGAAAATCCTATGGCACTGTAGCTGTCATAGAGTTTATCCTCAATTATAATAAGATCAAGTCCTGTCTCCTCTTTGAGCTCACGTTTTGCTGCCATCTCAGGAGTTTCTCCTTCATCAATAAGTCCTGCCGGAAAATTATAAACATAATCTCCCACAGACATTCTATATTCCTTATTAATCAGAATATGTTCGTCCGATTCGTCTGTTGCAACAATAACCACACCATCAGTCTTTTCGTTTCTTATGTCTTCAATAGTTTTTATATCCTTGTTTCTGCTTATGATTTCGTAAACCTTTTTCTTATCATCCTCAGTTGTATAATACAGATCGTATCTGTTTATGAATCTTCCCTCTGAAACCTTTTTTATTCCATCGAATTTCATTTACCTGTCCTTCTTTCCCTTCATTCTGCCAACCGCTTCATGAACAACATCCATCATCCATCCATTAGTCGAGTTTCTCATTGCAATACCGTATTTCATGGAAACTTTCATCTTATCATCAGAACATTCCGTGCTTACTGCTTTTTCTATTTCTGCAAATATGATGTCAGCTTTTTTCAATGAAATATTCTTAATTACCGCCACAAAATCTCCTTCATTAAGTCTTGCAATATATGCGGAATCCTTAAGCTTTTTCTTTAATACTCCTGCCACATTTACAAGTACAGAATTGCCTGCCTTCTGTCCGTATTTAAAATTAATTTCTGAAAGTCCGTCAATATCGCACACTGCTACCGCAATATTTCCCTTATACCCATCATAAGACTTACAATGCTCCATAAAGCTGTACATACTGTAAACGCCAGTAAGCCGGTCATATATAACCATATTTTCAAGTTCTGTATATGCCCTTTTTAGTTCTGTAACATCCTGCATTACAATGATTGTTCCAAGCAGCCTTTTCTTATCATCCAATAATTTCTCTATTCTGCAGTCATAAGCCTTATTATCCAGTTTCCACTGGAATGTATTTTGTCCTGCCATAACCGGAACACATTTACTCTTAAAAAACCAGTCAATTGTCTGCTCCCTGTCATCATATTCCAGATTCCCAAACAATTCCTTCATAGATGTATTAAAATCCGCAAGCACCCCTTCATAATCAAACAAAATAACAGGAACATGCATATGATCTATAATCATAGCATGAGTTATTGTGAGCATATTCTTTTTTGAATACCAGAATGTATTCCAGTAAACCATTACTCCTATAAATGCATACAAAAAAATTGATATATCAAATCTTAAATCTATTATCTTATATATGAATACACATTTAATAAGTATAATAATTGCCAAACCTGCTGCCATAACAATATATCTTCCCCAGTAAGCCCCTGGTATATGTATACATTTTATAACTAATACAGCAATTATACATGCTGTTATAATCATGCTCATAACAGCATGTATGCCAAACCACAATTCCCCTTCATATCCAAGTACATATATTCCGTCACATTTTACCAGACTGTACTTAACAGCAATTTCATTAAATATATTCGCAATAAATACAACAGAATCAATTATTGCAATTACAAAAGCCGCAATTGTCATTACTTTAGTTACCTTATTGCTTATTCTTGCAAATGCTGTTGTATATATAAAAAGTGAAACAAGCAGAAAATCCTGTGCAGACATCATAATACTTGTAGCCGCAGACATTACATTATAATTATCTGTCATGAAATTCACAGAATAACTCACAATACATATCATTGCAAGGGCCAGCAAGACTATTACATACCTTCTCATTCTGTCCTTCTCCTGATATGTCTTAACCATCACAAATCCTACAATCATTGCTGCAATTACATACAATAACAGATATACCATGTTCATTATTTTATCCCCCAAAATACGCTTTTAGCATATAAAGAGATTTTAACATTTAATTATGTGTTACTCAACTAAAAAATCTCCGTCAGACAAATCATCCGACGGAGGTTCTTAATCTCTAATATCATTTACTTAACTGCTGTTACCTTATAATCCTTATCTTCCACAGCCTTCTTTAATACATCATTATCAACTTCCTTAGAAAGTGTAACAACTGCTGTTCCGTTCTCATGACTTACAACTGCCTCTGTAACTCCATCAACAGCCTCAAGTGCCTTCTTAACTGCAGCTTCACAGTGTCCACACATCATACCCTCAATATTCATAGTCTTTGTCATAGCCATGTCTCCTTTTGTCGTTTTATTTTTATTTTTGCGAGACTTTTTCTTATAAATGTGGTCTTTTCCTGTATCATATATCTTTATAAGATTAAGTCTTAATGCATTAGTTACTACGCAGAAGCTTGATAAGCTCATAGCTGCTGCACCAAACATTGGATTAAGTGTCCAGCCAAATACTGGTATCCACACACCTGCTGCAAGTGGGATTCCTATACAGTTATAGAAAAATGCCCAGAACAGATTCTCGTGTATGTTGGTAAGTGTCCTCTTTGAAAGTCTTATGGCAGCAGGAACATCTGATAATCTGCTCTTCATAAGAACTATATCCGCCGCATCTATAGCAACATCTGTACCGGCTCCGATTGCAATACCAATATCAGCTCTTGTAAGTGCAGGTGCATCATTAATGCCATCACCTACCATTATAACACTTCCCTGGTCCTTAAGTCTTGCTATTTCTTTTTCTTTTCCTTCAGGAAGAACACCTGCAATAACCTCATCAACTCCGGCAAGCTTTCCTATTGCTTTCGCGCTTCTTTCATTATCTCCGGTAATCATTACAACCCTTATTCCCATGTTCTGAAGTTCTTTAATAGCCTGTGGGCTGTCTTTCTTAATCGTATCTGCAACAGCGATTATTCCCATAAGTTCATTATCTCTTGCAAAGAAAAGCGGTGTCTTTCCTTCTGATGATAAATCGTCAGCCTTGTTTCTTAAATCATCAGAGACATTACAATATTCTGAAATAAACTTAAGATTACCGCCTGCCACTACATTTGTATCAAGCATTCCCTTAAGTCCGTTACCGGCAACAGCCTTAAAACCAGTCACTTCCTCTGCAAATGAATTCTTATCGCCACTCTCTTCAACATAATTAACAACTGCTTTTGCTAGTGGGTGTTCACTTTTTCTTTCAAGCCCATATGCTATAGTAAGAAGCTCATTCTGTAAGATTCCATCACCTGTTATAATATCTGTAACCTTGGGTTCCCCCTCTGTAATAGTACCAGTCTTATCGAGTGCAACTATCTGCATCTTTCCTGTCTGCTCTAAAGAAACAGCGGTCTTGAACATAATTCCATTCTTTGCACCAACTCCGTTACCAACCATAATCGCAACCGGAGTGGCAAGTCCTAACGCACAAGGACAGCTTATTACAAGCACTGAGATTCCTCTCGCAAGTGCAAATCCTAAGTCCTTGCCACATAACAGCCATACTATTGTTGTTATAACTGCTATTGTTATAACTGCAGGTACAAATACTCCCGAAACTTTATCAGCAATCTTTGCAATAGGTGCTTTTGTTGCAGCCGCGTCACTCACCATCTGTATTATCTTGGAAAGTGTTGTATCTTCTCCAACTCTTGTCGCCCTGCACTTTATATATCCTGATGTATTAAGTGTTGCTGCACTTACCTGATCTCCCTCCTGCTTATCAACAGGAATACTCTCACCTGTAAGAGCTGATTCATTAACTGCCGTGTTACCTTCAATGATGACACCATCTACAGGTATATTCTCACCCGGTCTTACAACAAATATATCACCTGTCATAACCTGTTCAACAGGGACGCATGTTTCCTGTCCATCTGAATAAAGTACCGCTGTCTTAGCAGCAAGCTTCATAAGGCTCTTTAATGCGTCAGTTGTCTTTCCCTTTGAGTGGGCTTCAAGCATTTTTCCTACTGTTATAAGTGTAAGAATCATAGCTGCCGACTCAAAATAGAATTCATCCATGTAGTGCATTACACCTGCCATATCACCTCTTACCTGACAATCTGTCATGGCAAAAAGTGCATATGTACTCCACACAAATGCTGCTCCTGAACCAAGCGCAACAAGTGTGTCCATATTAGGTGAACGATGTAACAATCCCTTGAAGCCACTTATGAAGAAATGCTGATTAATAACCATTATTATTATTGTAAGCAGCATTTGTATAAGGCCCATGGCCACATGATTTCCTTCAAGCACTGATGGAAGTGGCCAGCCCCACATCATATGTCCCATACTGAAATACATAAGCACAATAAGAAATATAACTGAAGCTGTTAATCTCTTCTTTAAAACTGGGGTTGTCTTATCTGCCAGCGCATCTTCCTGCTCCTGCATTGAAGGACTGCTGTTCTTTGCCCCCTTAACTGATGCACCATATCCCGCAGTTTCCACAGCTTTAATGATTACATCTGTGGGTGCAGTTCCCTCAACACCCATTGAATTAGTAAGAAGACTTACTGAACAGCTTTCCACTCCAGGCACTTTGCTGACAGCCTTCTCGACTCTCGCCTGACACGCTGCACAGCTCATTCCTGTAACATTGTACTGTTCCATATCGCACTACACCTCCATGCGGTTAGTTGTTATTCCTGTAACTTTAAAATCAAGTCTCTCAATTGCAATTCTTATATCAGCGTCATCGATTTCTCTGTCAACTTCAATTGTTGCCTGCTTCTTCTTAAGATTAACCTGGCATGAAGCACCATCAATCTTATTAACAGATCTCTCAATACTATTCTTGCAGTTTTCACAATGCATGCCTTCAATATCAACAGTCTTGACAGCAATTACAGGATTATCAAGAATCTTCTTCTCTTCTGGAACAGTATCTCCACCACCGCCACAGCAGCCGCCTTCACCTTTCATATGCTTAACACTGCTTATCACTGCGATTACTACTATTACTGCTAATATTCCAATTATTATAGCTGTTCCCATATTATGTATCTCCTTTTATAATTCTTATCGCATGAATTTGCCAATTGTCTTAACAAGCTCTTCTACTGTATCGTCCTTGCCTTCTTTAATATCACGGACTACACAACTCTTGATATGATTATCTAAGAGCACCTTCGTAAAACTGTTAAGCGCTGACTGGGCTGCCGATACCTGATTAAGAATGTCAATACAGTATGCGTCCTTCTCGACCATTCCCTTAATTCCTCTTATCTGACCTTCAATTCTGCTAAGTCTGTTACAGAGGTCTTTATATTCCTTGGCATCACGTTCTTTTGTCTTATGACAGCAACATTCTTTTTCCATTATTCCTCCTTAGTCTGATTATTATATTCTGTGCCTGATAAACACTTTATTATATTTATCTGTTGCGATTGTACTATACCCTGGTGGGGTATGTTTAATTCACATGTTGTATAATATACCCTATGTGGGTATATGTCAACAGGAATTATTAATTCTTGTCATTCACTACTTAGAATAAGTCACAGTCCTACTGTTCTCATCATACTTAAATAATCCATCATTCTTCTCTTCAAGTGCCTTGATGATGTGATATGTATATTCATTATATGGTGTATCAATTCCAAGTTCTTTTCCCATACGCATCATTGCGCCGGAGAACATATCTATCTCTGTATGTCTGCCTGCATCAATGTCCTGCAGTGTTGAATATCTTGCTGTTGGTGAAACTGCACTTCCACGGCTTGAGTTATCTGCACATCTGCTCATATCAATGCCTTTGGCAAGAGCTACTGCTTCAACCTCTTTACGTAATCCTTCGCTGATTGCTTTCATATGCTCACTGTCTGTATAACAGCCAACACCTGCTCCAATAATAGCCTGTGGAAGATTGTTACAGATATTAAGTCTATACTTGCTCCATATCTCTTCTTTGATGTGTTCAGTCACTCTGTAATTAAGTCCTGTTCCTTCAAATAAATCTCTTATTGCCACGACTCTCTCACTCTCAAATGGTGCAGCTTCCTCTCCATATATAATTCCTATTGTAGTCTCAGGATTGAATACATATTCCTTTTCTTCGCGGTGTGACGCCACCTTTATAAGTGAATAAATGATATGTGATTTGTCTATCTTAGTAGATATTATCTCTTCACTGTCGACGCCATTCATAAGACTCATAACAATCGTATTCTCTCCGACAGCTTCCCTAATATCATCTAATGCACCTGCAAGTGCTCCGTATTTTAACGACACTACAAGAAGGTCAACACCCTTTGCTTCCTCTGGTGTCAATACCTCCGGGTGGTATGTCTTTCCATTAATCAAGCAGCCTTCTGACTTAAGTCTCTCCGCTCTTTCACCCTTTGCAATAACGCTTAAACTTATATCCTTCTTTTCTGAAAGTCCCCATATAACATAAGAGCCGACTGCTCCTGCTCCAAATACTGCCACTGATTTTATCTTCATATACATTTTCCTCTCAATCTTTGTAATTTCTTCAAATATATATACACTTCCCTTCTTTCCGCGTCAAATGCTTTTATCTTCCTACAATATCGCCCTCTTCAAAATCGTAAGTCAGCTTCTTTCCATATGCCATGACATATGCAGCACATTTCTGCTCATAGTCTGTGTGCTGCATTCTTAAACTTGCTGTTCTTTCATCAAGCTGTCTGTCCGGATATATTACTGGCAGGACATGTACCCTGAATGTGTGCAAATGTGTACTTTTAACCTGCTGTTCAACAAACAGCGAAATCACCGGCACATTAAACTTTACCGCATACAGATATGCACCTCTTTTGCATGGACGGGGCTTCCGATAATTAAACCACATTTCCTGCTCAGGATATATAAGCACAAGTTTGTTTTCATCAAGTGCATTCTCAATCTGATTAGGAAACTCAGTCTCCATAAACCATTTCAGGCTGCTTACGGGCATTGTGTCGGCATATTTTTGCATATACCCGACAAAACCTTTCATTGCAAGGTTAGTATCTTGATTAACAATACTTATTCTTCTGAATCCAGCTTTTCTCATTGCAAACCTGACAATTGCAGGGTCTAACGGGCTGAAATGATTGCATGTTACAATCGCAGGACCTCTGATTCCAGAAAGATTCTCAAGTCCGTCAACTTGTGTTATAAGCCCCACCGCAGAAGTCCCGGCATGAAATATAGCTTCTGCAATATATTTCTTCACACAAAAACCATATGCTGTGCGGTAATCAATATAATGTCTTAGTAATGCTTCTTTATCTTCGCGTAACAGCTTAGGGTCTCCCGGCTCAACCTTTGAATTCAACTGATTAAGGCTTACAGCCGTCCTAATATTTTCATAGACCTGCTCCCTATCACCAATCATATCTCCTCCGACATAATTTATTTTGCAGCATCACTGCTATCCTTCACGAAACCACTATCCACAACAAATCTGCTTCCCACAACATCAGAAAACTTAACCCCATCACCGTCCGCAATATTCTCAGCCCTTGCAAGAAGCTTCTTTAAATTCTCACGGTCAGCTTTCTTTTCATTATCCCCATACTGCTTGCGCTGTTTAATCAGCAACGGATAAAATCCCGACTCCGCCGCATACTGCCAGAAATACTCCTCATACGGAATCTCGCTGTAATGCCACGGCTTGTCAAACAGGTTATAATGTATCAGCTTCGGTCTTGCTATATACTCCCCGCCCTTGTTAGGCATAACATTCCATTCCTTATCAAGAAAATATATTTCTTTCGCACACATAGCATTAATATAATCCTGGTCAGGTGCAACACTGTCAAAGTGATATTCAGCCATAAGCTTTAAGAATCTGTCTGCCAGATGAGCCTGTCTTATCTTATCAAGATTCATAAGAAGCACTCCTGAATTGACATATTCATTCCGCTCTATTCCCACTACATTTTCAATGTAATGAGCCAGTATTGTATTCTTTCCTGCAAATGTATCTCTTACTGCACCAAACATTGCATCTCCCATATCAACTGAATAAAGCTTTGCAATGTCATCATTTATTACGGTATCAGAGTCAATATACACAGCTTTATCAAGCTCTGGAAAAAGCTCTGCAATAAATAACCTGAAATATATCGTCAGTGTAAACTCGCCTGAATAAAGCCTGTTTTCCTGTCTGTCAGTAACTGTCTGTCCAAAGCTTTCAGAATATTCGTACATTTTCTTTCTTATATCAACGAATTCAATATCTATGTTTTCATAATCCTTTATCACATTACGAAGCTGAATCATCGTAATATTCTTCACATTATCGCACATAACAATTATGCGGTAACGCTCATCACAAGCCACATGTACAGCCAGCGATTTAAGGCACACTGCCAGATATGGTGCGTACTGTTCATTAATCGAGAAAAACACAGGAATACATGAAACTGCCATGTACTCTTCATGCTCCCTGTTATAAGAATCCAGAAGCTCATCATATTCATGAAGCCCAAGTATATTATGCATTTTATCAATCTCCCACGGCTTGACTGAAACAGTCCTTATCACCGGAAACACCCGGAAGGTAGTTGTAAAATGCTGAAAAACAGTGTTGTCATGCAGCCTCCTCTGGTCATTAAACTTTCGTCCGCACAGATTAACTCTTGTTGCAAATGTATTAACAGCCGTCTGGTCAGGCATAAACATTTCCTTTCTTATGCACTGTTCACGACATTTTTCCAGAAGCCCGTTCTGTCTTATCATCCTCATATTCATAAGCATTACTCCGGAATTAATGTAACCATCACCAAAAAGCCATCTGCCATAATAATCAGAAACTCCCGCAATCTCTATGCCATCCATATTCTGATAATAAAAATCCCTGAAATCTTTCCTGCACAGCACATCAGTATCCAGATAAAGAACTCTATCCTTAATATCTGTCTTATCAGCAAAAAGGCGCAACATACAGCACGCAGTAAATCTGCTCTGCATATTTGCCTCCGGCAGCTCCTCAACAAAATATCTTGTAACATCAACAAGAAAGACATTTACTTTAATGTCCGATTTATTCAATTTTTCTTTCAGATATTTTGCAAATGCTTTATCAACCGGCTTGTAATTAATACCTTTTTCCCTGTAATCAACCGTGAGAATATATATATTTAACGGTTCATCCACATTTTTTATAAGAGACATTGAAGATAAAAGAATCCCCTTCTGCATCGTTTTATCACCACAATACAATATGTTCATAAATCCGTATCCTTTCTTAAATTATTAAATATGTCTGATTTATCCTCTCTGTATTGATTTTCCCCAGTTTCTTAAGTAAAATACATATAAGTTTTAAACGATAATTAAAGAATTGAGGAATGTTATGATACTTAAGATTTTCAAAAGAGATTTGAGAGGTCTTAGCAGGAATATTCTGGCTTTAGCCATTGCGCTTGGTCTGTGCCTTATTCCATCGCTTTACGCATGGTTTAACATATATTCCAACTGGGATCCTTACGCAAACACTGCGTCCGTCCAGATTGCTATTGTTTCTGAAGATGAAGGCTACTCTGAATCTGATGATTCCACTATCAATATGGGAGCACAGATTGTTGAACAGCTTCATTCGAATGATAAATTAGGCTGGCGTTTTCCGGAAACTAAAGATGAAGCCATGAATAAACTGAATGCCGGGAAGTACTATGCCGTTATCGTTGTTGGTGAGGACTTTTCACGAAGCCTGTATGACTTCCTTGACAATGGTCTTAATCCGCCAACAGTTACATATTATGAGAATTCCAAGAAAAATGCTGTTGCTTCCAAGATTACAGATACAGGAAAAAGCACTCTTCAGAACACTATCAATTCCGAATTCATTGATGTGTGTGTTAAGACTATTATGCAGGGACTTAACGAAATAGCTGAAAATGATCCTTCAATTATTGAAAAGACAGTTAAGGACTTACAAAGCATTTCAGCTAATATAAGTTCTTACGACACCATGATTGACATGTTTATTAAGAGTAATTCAAACCTTGCTGATAATCTTGCAGCTCTTGAGGAAGTTCTGCCTGAAATAAAAGATGTTATCACAGGAACTACTGATGTTGCAGACATTGCCAACAAGACACTCGACAACATTACCAATGACATTTATGACCAGATTGACTCTGTACTTAAAGCCATGAATGAATTGGCAGATGACTCACTTAAATCTGTTGATAATGCTGTAAATGCAGCTATAACTGATGTCGGACAGGCTGGTGTTGAACTTAATAATGCCAATAATAAGCTCAACGAACTTATTAATCAGAATAAAGCACTTGAAGATGCCATTGATTCTTTAAGCAAAATTGATGGTATTGATCCGTCTGTTATTACAGCTTTAAAATCTGCACTTTCATCAGTAAATGCTATGGAAAATGTAGCTTATAACCTTGTAAAACAATGTGCTGACATTTTAACTGACTCTCCCGAAACCCTTCAGGTCAAATATCAGTTGATAAAATCAGTTGTTGAACAGTGTCGTTCAGAGATACAAAAAAGTCAGGTTATTATACAGACTGTTATCAGAACTAATGTAAATCTCTTGGAATCATCTGTTAAAAATGCTGTAAGCAGTCTTGCTTCCAATATAAGCAGTACCGGAGACAGCATTAACGGAATAACACAGATGCTTCTTGGTGTAAGTGATATTTCTGTAAATATTAATACAACACTCGAAAGTACAAAAACTCTGCTCGACTCACTTAACAGCAAGTTGTCTGTTATCTCTGGTTCTGTCGGAGATATCAGTTCATCTTCTACATATAAGTTAATAATGGATTTCATCAACTCAGATGCTGAGTCAATTGCATCGTTCCTTTCAGAACCTGTACAGGTAGAAGAAATATATGTCTATATGCAGACTAACTATGGAACAAGTGTTACACCTTTCTATACAACACTTGCTCTCTGGGTTGGGGGAATTGTTTTAGTTGCCCTTATGAAAGTAAAGGTTGACTATGAAGATGATGAATTCAAGGATGCCACAGAACATCAAAAATATATAGGTCGTGCATTACTCTTCCTTGCAATGGGACAGCTTCAGGCTCTTGTAGTTGTTCTTGGTGATTTGTACATTTTAAAAATTGACTGCACCTACCCATTCATGCTGTGGCTTGCAGCCGCTATAACAAGCTTTGTATTTACATTATTTATATATACACTTGTTCTTACATTTGGTGATTTGGGAAAAGCTATTGCTGTAGTTATGATTGTGTTACAGATTGCCGGTTCAGGCGGAACTTATCCAATAGAACTTCTTCCTGAATTCTTCCAGAATGTGTACCTTTACTTCCCATTCCCTTATGCAATCAATGCCATGAGGGAGGCAATAAGCGGATTATATCAGTGTGATTACGCTGTATTTCTTGTGAAATTATGCGCTTATGCTGTTATTTCCCTTATTCTGGGTCTTGGAATCAGAAAGTCACTTCTTGAAGTACGCGAGTTCTTCGAACGCCGTATGAAAGAAACACATTTTATGTAAAGGAGAAATGAATTTATGCAAAATGATGATTTTAATATAGATGTTGTTCTTGCGGAAATCACAGCATTTGCAGAAAATATGCACGCTAAGAACCAGCACAAGAAAAAGGTCTGCTTAAGATGTATGATGATAATTCCTTTAGTATTCATGGTGCTTATGTTTACCATGGATACAGCTAAAGTTGTTTATCTGCTTCTTTGGGTAATCTCACTTTTTATATTCTGTGCTTATCTTATAGTTATTGATTATATTGATGACAAGCTCGCAAGAAAGCTCAATGATCTCAATATTGAGATTAAGGAAAAACAGGCTGATACTTCTCTTACAGACAGTATCAAAGCATTTTTAAGTGAGGTACAGTTATGAAAAATATATTTAAGATTATACGGGCTGACCTTCGCCATATAAAAACAAATGTAATTGCACTATGCGTAATTATCGGTCTTACCGTTATTCCTGCATTGTATTCGTGGTTTAATATCCTGTCAAACTGGGATCCATATGGACAGGCTTCCACAAGCAGGATTAAAGTTGCCGTTGTATCTGTTGACAAAGGTACTTCTCTTGAAGGAACGGAGCTTAATGTCGGTGACACCATAATTGATGCACTTAAAACTAATAACACTATCGGTTGGCAGTTTGTTGCTTCATCAGATGAAGCAATCGAAGGCGTATACAGCGGTGAGTATTATGCAGCCCTCGTTGTTCCAGAGAATTTTTCCAAGAATCTTATAAGCTTCTTAAGTGATTCCATGGAACATCCTCAGTTAAAATATTACTGTAACCAGAAAGCAAACGCTATTGCACCTAAGATAACAGACAAGGCTAAAACAGCAGTTCAGCAGCAGGTAAACCAGACATTTATAGATACAATCGTATCTACGATTGCCGGTACTGGCGACTCAGTTATCAAAGATGCAGATAAAGAAACCGGTTCTCTTATGGATGCAGTTATTAACAGACTTACATCCGCAAGGACTACACTTTCAACATACGATGTAATTCTTAACTCAATGCTTGCAATTACTGACCTTACATCATCAATAAGCAGCAGTTCAAACAGTGCTGCACCGCAAGTTTATACACAATTACAGTTACAGCAGCGACAGTTAATAACCTTACAGGCACTTGTAAATGGTAATTCCGCTGAATCTTTAAATGAATTATCATCTGCTCTTTCAAACCAGATGTCCCAGATTCAAAGCATTATGAGTTCATTAACAGAGCTTTATTCTGACATGAACATGGATGTTGCAGACCTGTCTGCTGCAATTAAGCTTACATCGGGCTCACTCACTCAGACTAAAGAACTTCTCAGTGACCTTAAGACAAAGCTTGATAATGCAATTAATACATTAAACACAATCACTGAACAGGATACATATGGTTTATTATCAGAGATGTTAAATGCAGATTCCAATACTTTGGGAGATTTTCTCTCTGCACCTGTAAATATAACAACAGAGCAGGTATATGCTGTTAAAAGCTATGGAACAAGCGCTTCACCATTCTACACAATACTTGCACTGTGGTTTGGTGGACTTATACTTGTTGCTATTATGCACACACCTGTGCATCCTGCTCCGGACATTCCAGCAGATGCAAAGAGATATGAAAAATTCTTCGGAAGGTATTTTATCTTCTTTGCAGTAGGACAGCTTCAGGCACTGCTTATAACACTTGGAAATCTTCTCTACATAGGAATCCAGTGTTACCACCCATTCCTTTACTGGGTTGCATGTGCATTCTCAAGCTTCGTATTCACCTTCTTTATGTACAGCCTTACTGTTGCATTTGGAAATATCGGTGAAGCACTTGGAATTGTCCTGCTCGTTATACAGGTTGCCGGCTCAGGCGGTACATTCCCTATAGAAGTACTTCCTAACGCCTACCAGATAATATACCGGTTCCTGCTCTTCCCATATTCAATGGATGCATTAAGAGAATGTATAGCAGGAATGTACAGATATGATTACATTAAGAATCTCGCATTTCTTTCAATATATATAGTTGTTTCGCTGATTATCGGATTGTTCTTACAGAAACCATTTGAGAAGCTGAATCATATGATTGAGAGAAGTAAGGAGAAGTCGGGGGTAATGTTGTAGGAAGTTGCTCCCCTAAAGCACGCCCAGCCGTGTATATTAGTAAAATCAAAACACGCTTCCGCTCGGATTCCGACGCAGCGGTACTAGGTTCGCTGGGATTTGCTACCACTTTGTGGCAGCTTTCCCAGCTTACCAAGTGCCGGCGTCTTCATACGGTTTTGATTTTACTAATATACACGGCTGGGCTTTTCTTTACCGGACAACTGCTCCGCCCCGCCTTTGGCAAGATTGGGGCGGGAGAGATATTCTCATCTCCTATGTAGAAAAACTCCCGGAAGTTTGGAGGCAGGTGGTTTGTGGGGTGCGGTATTCCGACTGTAAACTGTGCGCATAATAAAAGCATTGAGTCATAAGTAAACCAAAGCGTACACACGCCATGGATGGCGTGTGAGATGTCTCGCACATGGATGTGCGTAGACATCGTTAGCGGATGGTATAATTACCTAAACACTCAATGCTTATTATTATGCAGTGCAGTTTACCGGAGGTATTCCACACCCCACAACCACCTGCCTCCCACTCCCGGGAGTCACTTTTCTAGAATAACCCAGTTATTACCCCATCATCATTAACATCTATATTATATGCCGCTGGTGATTTTGAAAGTCCTGGCATTGTCATTACTGAACCTGTAAGCACTACTATGAAGCCTGCACCGGCTGATACATATGCTTCTCTTACATTCATCTCAAATCCTTCCGGACGGCCAAGTAATGTTGGATCGTCTGAAAGCGAATACTGTGTCTTAGCCATACAGATTGGAAGATTACCAAATCCTAACTGTTCAAGCTGTGCAATCTGCTTATTAGCTGCTGCCGAATAATTAACACTTCCTGCGCCATATATTTCTTTGGCAATTGTCTCAATCTTTGCTTTAACCGGCTGGTCTGTCTCATACAGACAATGGAAATTGCTCTTCTTTGTCTCAAGTGTCTTAAGAACCTTTTCTGCAAGCTCAATTCCGCCTTCTCCACCCTTTTCCCATACTTTGGCAAGGGCGAATTCACAGCCTTTATCTTCACAGAACTTCTGTATATAATCTAATTCTGCCTGTGTATCTGATACAAACGCATTAAGTGTAACAACTACAGGCACACCATATTTCTGAAGATTCTCAATATGCTTTTCAAGGTTTACGATTCCCTTCTTTAATGCGTCAAGATTCTCTGCTGATAATTCTGTCTTAGGTACTCCACCGTTGTACTTAAGTGCTCTTACTGTTGCTACTAATACAACTGCATCTGGCTTTAAGCCTGACTTACGGCACTTTATATCAAAGAATTTCTCTGCACCTAAATCTGCTCCAAATCCTGCCTCTGTGATAACATAATCTGCCATCTTGAGTGCAGTCTTAGTTGCTCTTACTGAATTACAGCCATGTGCGATATTAGCAAATGGTCCACCATGTACTAATGCTGGAGTATGCTCAAGTGTCTGGATAAGGTTAGGCTTTAATGCATCCTTTAACAAAGCTGCCATTGAACCTACTGCCTTGATATCTGATGCTGTAACAGGCTGTCCCTGATAATTGTAAGCAACTACCATCTTGCCGAGTCTTTCCTTTAAATCCTTCATATCTGTTGCAAGACATAATACTGCCATAATCTCTGACGCAACTGTGATAACAAAATGATCTTCTCTTACAGTTCCGTCAACCTTAGAGCCAAGACCAACAACTATATTTCTAAGAACACGGTCGTTCATATCCATACATCTTTTCCATGTAACACATCTTGGGTCAATTCCAAGTTCGTTGCCCTGCTGTATATGGTTATCAAGAAGTGCTGCACATAAGTTGTTAGCTGATGTGATTGCATGGAAATCGCCTGTAAAATGCAGATTCAATTCTTCCATAGGAACAACCTGTGCATATCCACCACCTGCTGCTCCACCTTTGATACCGAAACATGGACCAAGTGATGGCTCACGAAGTGCTATAACTGCCTTCTTGCCAAGCTTTCCAAATGCTTCTCCAAGCCCTACAGTAATTGTTGTCTTTCCCTCTCCTGCCGGAGTTGGATTTATGGCTGTAACAAGAATTAACTTTCCATCTTTATTGTCTTTGACACTGTTGATGTACTCATCTGATATCTTAGCCTTATACTTTCCGTATAATTCAAGATCATCCTCGCTTATGCCGCATCTGGCTGCAACATTCTTAATTGGCTCCATTACTGCTTCCTGTGCAATTTCAATGTCTGTCTTCATAATGTTTCTCTCCTTTGCTTTAGCCTTTTCGTGCCTTGCAATCCTGCCTTATCAAGATTCTTAAGAAGATTCCCTTCCTAATATATCTTTACATAAAAACAAGAGGCTACAGGCGCACTTTAATACACCTATGCCTCTGTTAAAAACCTGAAAGATTCTCCCCAAGCAAATCAGCCTCAATATTTCTCATCTCTATGCTTAGAAATTGCTTCTTCGGTGCTGATAATTACAGCTCTCCAGAGTTCCGTCCATAACCGGTCCTTTTGCCTGAGAGTTTTCGCTGTCACCTTCGGCGCTGCATTTTTACACAGTCTCTCCCGATTATATCTTCCGGATATTACCTTAATAATAAGGAAAAAAGCGTCTTGCTTTATCTGCAAAACGCCTTCTTTTTCAACAATAATATATAAATTGACAGAGTTTGTCAATAAGCAACATTTAACAAAATTATTTATTATATTAGGAAATAACAGTATTCAATTGAAAAAAAAATTGTTTTATGGTAAAATTTATCTTAATTTTTTATAAAAAGGGAGAATACATAATATGTTTAGTAAAATCAATACTATTCTCGTTACTATTGACGCATATGTCTGGGGAATTCCACTCATTGTCCTTATACTTTCAGTTGGTCTGTTTCTTACTATCAGACTTAAGTGTGTTCAGTTTACTAATCTTGGACGTGCTTTTAAGTACATTTTCAAAGACGAAACTGATGGAAAGCATGGTGAAGTGAGCAGTTTCGCAGCACTATGTACAGCACTTTCAGCAACAATCGGTACAGGTAATATCGTAGGTGTTGCTACTGCTATTGTCTCAGGCGGTCCTGGTGCATTATTCTGGATGTGGCTTGCTGCCTTAGTTGGTACTGCTACCAAGTACGCAGAGTGTCTCTTAGCAGTTAAGTTCAGACAGGTTGACGAAGACGGTCATGTTGTTGGTGGTCCTTTTAACTACATTGAACATGGTATGGGACCTAAGTGGAAATGGCTTGCCAAGATATTTGCTTTCTTTGGTATAGGCGTTGGTCTTTTAGGAATTGGTACATTTACACAGGTGAATGGAATCTCTTCTGCTGTTAATAATTTCTTTGATTCTAACAACGCATGGACTGTTTCATTATTTGGAAGAACATATTCATGGACTGTAGTTATAAGCTGTCTTATCCTTACATTCTGTGTTGCTCTTGTTCTTATTGGTGGAATCCAGAGAATTTCTAAAGTTGCTCAGGTTATTGTTCCTTTCATGGCTGCAACATATTTTTTAGCAGGTATTCTTATTATTTTATTTAATATTACAGATGTTCCTGCTGCCATCCTTACAATTGTGCAGAGTGCATTTGGTCTTAAGGCCGCTGCTGGTGGTGCCCTTGGTGCCATGGTTGTAGCTATGCAGAAGGGTATTGCAAGAGGTATCTTCTCTAATGAGGCCGGTCTTGGTAGTGCACCTATTGCCGCTGCCGCTGCTCGTACCAATGAACCTGTACGTCAGGGTCTTGTATCTATGACAGCTACTTTTATTGATACTATTATCATCTGTTCAATTACAGGTATTGCAATTGTTCTTACAGGAGCTTACGATATGGGACTTGAAGGTGTTGCAGTAACAACTAAAGCATTCCAGTTAGGACTTCCATTCCCTGATGGAGTTGCTTCATTTATTCTTATGTTATGCCTCGTATTCTTTGCATTTACAACTATTCTTGGCTGGGATTATTATTCTGAGCGCTGCCTTGAATACCTTACTAATGGTAAGAAGAAATGCATCAAGGCATACAGATGGATATATATCCTCTGCGTATTCATTGGTCCTTATATGACAGTATCTGCGGTATGGACAATTGCAGATATATTTAATGGTCTGATGGCTATTCCTAACCTTATTGCACTCGTTGCTTTAAACGGTGTGGTTGCTAAAGAAACTAAAGATTATCTTGACAGAATTAAGAAAAAAGAAATTGATTAATTAAGCATTAACTGCTTATGCGTATAATAAGCCCCACTCCGGATTAATCCGGAATGGGGCATTTTGTATATATCTTTATTCTGTTATAGTACTATGAGGGAATTTCCACGCTGTAATCACATTTTATGAGCCCATTTTAATATATCCATCACATTTCATGAGTTTTATAGCAAAAGGGGGCTTGTATTCTCCCATATAAACATCTCCATCATCATGCATATTATCTTCCTCTATCATACATTTTTATAAAGAAATTCAATGTAATAATATAACACGTTTGACCGATATATAATGTAGAAGTAACATTTTGAAATAAGGTCCAAGGAGGGATTATTGCAGCAAATGGAGTTATTCGCAATTCAAAAGTGTACCCAGTCCAGACTATCAGTAATCTCAAAGGGGTAGGACAGGATAATACCAGTACAGAACACGGTAACAGTGGACAGTCTCACAGACAGACAATAACTATCAGAGTTAATCCTGAGACTTATGCTGATGCACCAGCCGATTGTTATACAGTTACCTATAACCGTAACAGTCAGCTTCAGGCATTTTATTATCGCCCTCGCCATGAGTATACTTACTAATAATGGACGAAGAAAAACACCTCTTAATCAGAATGTATATTGCTGATTAAGAGGTGTTTTCTTATGCTCTGCGCTTCAGCTTTATATATATGAGTTGCAATATTATTGCACACGCAATGCCAACTGAAACATAAGATATTAAATCTGTATTGACATATGTCGGGTTAAGACTTGCTGTTCTGCCAAGAAATCTGTTACTGAATAACGTTCAAGATGATAGCTGTATGGGTGCTGGCTCTGATTTAGTAGTATATATTGTATAAATCCACTATAATGTTGTTAAACATTTCCTATAAGAATATCTATATTTCAAGATTTATAGGCATATTATTATTGATTAAGAAATGTCTTGTCTGATTTTTTTGTCATGATACCTATAGGTAGTCGTATATTCTGACAGCTTATAGGTATTTTCTGCACATTCTTCTCTCGAATCAGACATTATCCTTGTCAGAAAGCTAAAGATTGCCTATAGATAATGTGGTTTTTCATGATTTATAGGTATTTACAATGAAATCTGCGCTTTATGAGCAGAAATCCTAATATTTCTGCCTATAAGCAATAGAAATAATATCTTCTTATAGGTTCTGCTCTATATTCTGCGACCATCTTGCTGTCAGATGCAAATGTATCACCTAGTTGGACGATACACTATTTTGCCCCATCATTTATGTTCATATTTTTCCTAGTAGATAATAACATTTTTATCCACCGATATAATATTCTCCTAAACCATGTAATTTTTGTGTAAAGAAAAAAGCACCATGTTTCAGGTGCTAATCTTCATAATGGAACTTGCGGAATATATTATCAGATTTTGATTCATGTCCATATTATACGTAAGTCTGTGTTCGTCTGTGATTCTTCTACTGCACATCTTCCTATGCTTTAATGGTTTCTAAAGGAATAATCATAGGTAATAATATATTTTCTTCTAAATCATCAATCCGTATCCATATACTTTAAGATATGTATCACGCCTTCTTTCCACCAACACCATTAATATACATCAACGGTATTCCGAAGAATGCCATTCCTCCAACAATATTACCTATTGTAACAGGAATAAGATTATTAAATATAAAATTCGGTATATTCAATGTACTAAGCTGCTGTGCTGTATAACCATATTGCTCCATAGCATCTTTCACATATAACGGATTAAGTTTTGCTATCATTCCTGCAGGTACATAATACATATTAGCAACACAATGCTCATAACCGCTTACAACAAAAAGCAGTATTATAAAAAAACAACATAACAGTTTTCCGGTCACATCCTTTGCACGTGCCGCAAGCATAACTGCTGCACACACAAGTATGTTACATAATATTCCCGATGCAAGCGCTGTTGTAAAATCAAGATTACATTTACCAAGCGCTACTTTAATTGTATATGCACCAAGTATTCCCGATGAATAATTATACTGCCCACTTACATAATCAATACATGTAAGCATTAACGAGCCAAGAAGATTTCCCAGATATACTACAACAAGCATTCGTATAAGCTTAAGTGCTGTATGTTTCTTCTGTACAGTTGCCATAATTGCCAGACAGTCTCCCGTGAAAAGCTCAGCACCTGTCATAACAACCATCATAAGTCCCATTGGGAATACAACTCCTGCAACCAGACGTGCAATTCCTACATTGACGATATCATGTGCTGCCACACTGCTTCCGGCTGCGCCAAATGCAATCATCATTCCTGCAAGTATGGCTTTCATAAAAAGCTTGTATGCTGGACAGTCAACCTTCCCAACACAACCTTCCACATAATTCTCTATCGCTTCTTTCATAGATAACATCTTAAGTTCCTCCCTGATTGTGTATTCCTACACTTCAATCGTTTTGTTTTAACTGTGTATACAAAATACGCTTGCATATTATAGCAAGCTGAATATTTATTTACAAGTATCTTATAAAGAACAATTCTACATGCTTCGGCACCCCTTTTGGACTTTCTCTGTGCATCACACCTCTCTAAGGTCCAAATCGTCAGACTGACTCTTCCCTTTTGGACTTTAACACGCCTTCCCACCGCTTCAACGTCCGATCTGCCGCGGCTCGGCTTCCCTTTTGGACTTCAACACGCCTTCCTACCGCTTCAACGTCCAATTCGCCGCGCTTTGGCTTCTCTTTTGGACTTCAGCGCGCTTTCTCACTACTTTAACGTCCAATCCACCACGCCATGGCTAACCATTATCCCTGCACGACAAAAAGCACCTGCCAGAATGCTATTCACAAGCATTCTGGCAGGTGCAAACCCACATATGTATCATAAATTCTACTTTCCAGATGTTGCCTTAAGTCTTGCCATAGCTCTTGCAAGTGCTGCTCTTGAGTGATAATACTCATGGATACTCTGCTTCTGGCGAAGTCTCTCCTCAGCCCTCTGCTTAGCTTCCTCTGCTCTTCTTACATCGATTTCCTCAGGCTTTTCTGCTGTCTCAACAAGAAGAGTTACACGGTTGTTGACGATTTCAACAAATCCCATTCCAACAACAGCATGAATCCACTCGTCGCTGCCCTCTGGCTGGAACTTCATCTGACCTTCATCAATTGCAATAACCATGTCTTCATGATGGGCAAGAATTTCCTTCTGTCCATCGAACTCAGGCACAATCAGAGAACGGCATTTGCCAGCGAAAAACACCCGGTTAGCTGATATTACTTTTAAATAAAATGAACTTGTAGCCATTAGTTTTTCCTTTCTGGCAGGATGTTACTGCATCTTCTCAGCCTTTTTAATAACATCATCTATAGTTCCTACATTGAAAAATGCGTTCTCAGGATATTCGTCCATCTCACCATCAATAATTGCCTTGAAACCTCTTATAGTCTCCTTTAATGGAACATATACACCAGGAATACCTGTGAAGTTCTCAGCAACATGGAATGGCTGTGATAAGAATTTCTGAATCTTTCTTGCTCTGAATACTGTAACCTTATCTTCATCTGCAAGCTCTTCCATACCAAGAATAGCAATGATATCCTGTAATTCCTTGTACTTCTGGAGGATTTCCTGAACCTTTCTTGCTACCTCATAATGCTCCTCACCTACAATGTCCGGCTCAAGAATTCTTGATGTAGAATCAAGAGGGTCTACTGCCGGGTAGATACCCTGTTCAACTATCTTTCTTGAAAGGACTGTAGTTGCATCAAGATGTGCAAATGTTGTTGCAGGTGCAGGGTCAGTAAGGTCATCGGCAGGTACATATACTGCCTGTACTGATGTTACAGAACCATTCTTTGTAGAAGCAATTCTCTCCTGTAATTCACCCATCTCAGTTGCAAGTGTTGGCTGATAACCTACGGCTGAAGGCATACGTCCAAGAAGTGCTGAAACCTCTGAACCAGCCTGTGTGAAACGGAATATATTATCAATGAATAAAAGCACGTTCTGATGCTTCTCATCACGGAAATATTCAGCCATTGTAAGTCCTGTCTCAGCAACACGCATACGTGCTCCAGGTGGTTCATTCATCTGACCAAACACCAGGGCAGTTTTTTCAAGAACGCCCGACTCTTTCATTTCTGTCCAGAGGTCGTTACCTTCTCTTGATCTTTCTCCTACACCTGTGAATATTGAATATCCACCATGCTCTGTTGCAATATTGCTGATAAGTTCCTGAATAAGAACTGTCTTACCAACTCCGGCACCACCAAACAGACCAATCTTACCACCCTTTGCATAAGGTGCCAAAAGGTCAATTACCTTGATACCTGTCTCAAGAATCTCTTCTGCAGGATTCTGTTCTTCAAATGTTGGAGGTTCTCTGTGGATTTCCCACTTCTCCTCTGTGTCTGGCTGCTCTCCACCATCAATAGCCTCTCCTAATACATTAAAGAGACGGCCAAGAGTTTTCTCTCCAACAGGAGTCTTAATGCCACTGCCTGTAGCTGTTACTTCCATGTCTCTGCAAAGACCTTCACTGGAAGCAAGCATAATACAGCGGACTGTGTCGTTACCGATATGCTGTGCAACTTCCATTACACATTTTTTATCACCATTATTAACTTCAAGTGCGTCCCTGATTGCCGGAAGGTTCTCATCTTCGAACGCTACATCGACAACAGGTCCCATTACCTGTATAATCTTTCCTTTATTACTCATATTATCTCCTATCCGTCGCATTATTTCTTTCGTTTCTTCTTCTGCGACTTCGCACCAGCGATAACCTCAGTTATTTCCTGTGTGATTGAAGCCTGTCTGGCTCTGTTATACTGTATATCAAGATCGTGCAGCATATCCTTTGCACTCTTTGATGCAGCCTCCATCGCCATCATACGGGCATTCTGTTCGCAGGAGAATGACTCTACCAAAGCTCCGTATACGAAACCAACTATATAATCAGGAACAATTCTGTCCATAACTACTTCTGGGGAAGGTTTTAATGCAAGTTCCTCTCTTTTGAAATCAACCGGTATCTGGATATTGAAATCTGCCTTCTTAAGAGGAAGAAGCTGTTCAATCTGTGTTTCCTCCTGAATAGCATTAATCATACTTGTGTATATGATATACACCTCATCAAGTTCACCTTTTCTGTACAGTTCTATTATTTCTTCTGAAATATTTCTTGCTCTGTTAAGAGTAGGATTCTGAACTGTATAGTGGAACTGCTTCTCAATCTCAATACCGCGCTGTTCAAAATAATGTCGTCCAAGTTCTCCTAATACGAATAATGAATGATTAGGATTCTTTTCAAGCTGCTCCTGCGCAATCTTTAAAACATTATGGTTATATGAACCTGCAAGTCCCTTATCAGCAGTAATAACTATGTAGCCTACCTTTTTATCCGCTGCGTCTTTATCCTCATTTGTCTTAAAATATATACTGCTTATATCAGGTATATGTCTTAAGATTCGGCTCATTTCTGACTGCAGAGTGAAAAAGTATGGTTCCGTGTCTGAAAGCATTTTCTTAGATTTCTTAAGCTTGGAAGAAGAAATCATATACATGGCATTAGTAATCTTTAATGTATCATTGATACTTTTTATTCGATCCTGAATTTCCTTTGTGTTTGCCATATCTATACGCTTACCTTTCTTTTAGCACACATGCATTATGCAAATTCTTTTACTGCTTCCAGAATATTCTTAACCAGCTCATCATTAATCTCTTTCTTATCTTCAATCTGCTTTCCTATTTCAGGATGCTTGAGATCTATGAATTCAAGTAATTCTGTCTGGTGTTTCTTAACTTCCTTAGTAGGTATCTCATCAAATACGCCGTTGTTAGCCATAACTAGTGTCATAACCTGCTCATGCATTGAAAGTGGATGGCAGAGTGGCTGCTTTAAAAGCTCCATAAGAGCTTTTCCGTGCTGTAACTGTGCCTTAGTTGCATCATCAAGATCTGATGCAAACTGTGTAAATACTTCCATCTCTCTGTACTGTGCAAGGTCAATTCTTATGCTTCCTGATGCCTTCTTCATTGCCTTAGTCTGGGCTGCACCACCAACTCGTGAAACCGAAAGACCTACATTAACGGCTGGTCTCATACCTGAATTAAACAAATTAGTTTCAAGGAATATCTGACCATCTGTGATAGAGATAACATTTGTTGGAATATATGCTGATACATCACCAGCCTGTGTCTCTATTATAGGAAGTGCTGTTATTGAGCCTCCACCTAACGCATCACTTAAACGGCTTGATCTTTCAAGAAGTCTTGAATGAAGATAGAATACATCTCCAGGATAAGCCTCTCGTCCAGGTGATCTTTCAAGCAGAAGGGAAAGTGCTCTATACGCTACCGCATGTTTGCTCAAATCATCATATACAATAAGAACATCTTTTCCCTGATGCATGAAATGCTCTGCCATTGCAGTACCTGCATATGGAGCTATATACTGAAGTGATGCAGGATCACTCGCTGTTGAAGATACAACAATTGAATAATCCATTGCACCATGCTTAGTAAGTGTTGATACAACCTTGGCAACTGTAGATGCCTTCTGCCCGATTGCAACATACACACAGATAACACCTTTACCTTTCTGGTTAATAATTGTATCTGTGGCAATTGATGTCTTACCAGTCTGACGATCACCAATGATAAGTTCTCGCTGTCCACGGCCAATTGGGAACATTGAATCAATTGAAAGTATTCCTGTTTCCATTGGTGTGCTTACAGACTTACGGTCTACGATACCAGGAGCATCTTCCTCGATTGGTCTATAATCTTCTTCTTTAATATCGCCTTTTCCATCAATAGGCTCGCCAAGTGCATTGATTACTCTTCCTACAAATGCGCTGCCTACCGGAATTCCGGCTTTTTTCTTGGTTCTTACAACCTTAGTTCCTTCTTTGATTCCTGTATCCCTGCCGAACAAGATAACACCTATCTCATTCTCACGGATATCCTGAACCATTCCTTTTACTCCATTATCAAATACTACGATTTCACCATACATTGCATGGTCAATACCGTATACAGTAGCAATTCCATCACCGACCCATATTACATTACCGGTCTCACGGCTTGCTTCATCCCAATTGAAATTCTCAATCTCACTCTGGATAATGGAGATAATATCTGTTGCACTAATTGCGCCCACAGGGGTCACCTCCCAGTTAATTTTCTTTCAAGCTGACAAAAACGTCCTTCAAAACTTCTGTCGTATTCCTTGTGATGCGCTCTTATAACATATCCGCCTAAGAGATCCGCATCCACTGTCTTTGTCAGTTCAATTGTATAATCCGGATATCTGCTCTTTAAGAAATCCTGTGCCTGCTTTGCATTATCATCTTCATCACTGCTGTCTGCACTTATAAGCTCTGCTTTTAAAATGTGGTTTGCTTCATCATCAATTCTGTAATATGAGTCAAATATGTCTCTCATCTCATCACAATAACTAAGCTTACACATTTCTTTAATGAAATTCTTCATAAGCTCCTTGGTATCATCAAGTGCAAACACTTTATCAATGATGTCGTATTTCTTTGCAAGAGGTATTTCAGGATTCGTGAGAATTTTCTGAAGTTCTGAAGTTTTGCTGTATAACTCATCAGCCCTTCTTACATCCTCTCTGCTCACAGACAACCGGTGTAAAACTATTGCATTATTTACTGCTGCCTGCGTCATGAGCATCACCTGTCTTTACGATTTTTCTTGCAGCTATGAGAGCGAGTCTTGCAATATCTGCCTGTGCAGCTTCCGTTGCTTTCTCTTTCTCTGTAGCTATATCAGCCTTTGCCTTTTCAAGCATTACTTCTGTTTCTTTTCTGGTCTTTTCCAAAGCTGCCTCATGCTCTTCCTGTGCTCTGTTTCTAGCATTTACAATAATCTCATCAGCTTCAGTCTTCGCACTTTCAAGCTTTTCGTCATATGAAGCCTTTAATGCATCTGCTTCTTCCTGACTCTTCTTAGCATCATCAAACTGCTGCTTAATCATATCTTCTCTTGCATTGATTACTTTCATAACAGGCTTAAACAGGAACTTCTTAAACACCAGATATAAGACGAGCAGATTGACTACTGTCCATAATATATTCCATGGATCTATACTTAACACTAGCTTCGCCTTCCTTTCTATCTTGTCTTAGTTATCTTTCCCATAAATGTTATTAGCCTAAGAAAAGGATTATAAGAAGGGCGATAACGAAACCATAAATAGCTGTTGCCTCTGCAAGGGCACAACCTAAAAGAAGTGACTTACTAATCTTGCTTTCTGCCTCTGGCTGTCTTGCGATAGCGTCTACTGCACTGCTTGTTGCCTTACCGATACCAAGACCAGCACCGATACCTGTTAATACTGCTATACCTGCTCCGATTGCTACTAAAATTGTTGACATAATAATAATCTCCTTTTTAAAACATTTATTCTTGTTACATATACTCTTACTCTGTAGCCTCTTTTATAAAAAGACCAGTTAAGAATACGAAAACATACGCCTGTATCAGTCCATCGAATATATCGAAGTAACAACTGAATACTGCCGGTAAAACTGCTGGAACTACCATCTTTAATAATTCCATGATTACAAATGAACCTAAAACATTACCGAATAATCGCATGCAAAGTGATAAGGGCTTGATAAATACTTCCAGAATATTAATAGGAAGTATTATCGGCATTGGCTCTGCAAAACTCTTAAGCCAGCCTTTAGTTCCTCTGGCTCTGATTCCTGCGACCTCAATAAGTACAATACTCATCAACGCCAGTGTTGCTGTGACATTCATATCCTTAGTTGGCGGCTTGAAACCAAGCAGTCCTATCAGGTTCGCAATTCCTATGTAAATAGCAATTGCTGACAGATATGGAATGTATGCCTTTCCTTTTTCTCCTACCGTCTCAGTGAAGAAATCATTGAGTCCCTTTATTGCTGTTTCTACAACTACCTGTCTGCGACTGGGGTTTTCCACACTTAGATTTCGGCTTAGCAGAATACACAACAGAAACACAACAGCCATGATAATCCATGTAACAACAACGGATTCATATACTGGGATTCCACCAAACAAAGGTATAGTGAACACTGTCTCGCAATTAAGTTCTTCCATAAGCCCTTCTACCAAAGCATCCATCTGCACGACCTCCTTTCTAAATATGAAACATATTTCTTTTCTGTTCACGGATTTTATTCCACAAAAAAAATAATGTCAAGCCTAGATTCTGCCTAGGTTTGACACTATTTCCCCCTTTAATAATCGTACATTTTTAACAAAAAATCATTTGTGACCAGCGTTCATTTTTGTTATTTTTTACATTGAATTCTGTCAAACTTTATTTTTATTTAATAATTTCATTAAAATTTGTCAAAAATATGTCAATAAAATCTGTTAATTTTTCTACAAATTTGTCATTTAATTAAGATATATCCGGTTATTCATTAATTATATTAATATCTACAAAGCCGTTAAAACACTTGTATTCTCTATAACAAAGTTCCTGAACGTCTCTACAGCAGGAGACATGTATGTACTATTATCATTAACCATATAAAAGCTTCTCTCATATTCAGGTGACTCGATTTCAAATATTTCTACAGACATCTTTTCCAATATATCCATATATGGAACTACCGCTATTCCGAATCCATTAGCAACCAGCCCGGCAATAACCTGATCTTCCTCAGTTTCATATGCAACCTTTACTGTTATGTCCGATCTTTTCAACATTTCATCAAATATGCTTCTTATTCCAGAGTTCTTGTCAAAACATACATATGAATACCCGGCTGTCTCTGCAAGATTAATGCTCCTTTTCCTTTTCTTAGCCAGCGGATGTCCTTTGGGAGTAATAAGCACCAGTCTCTGCTTCATAACGGGCTCAGCCGTAAAATGATATTCTTCTGATGGCTTGGAACAGAACAACAAATCATACTTTCCAAGCTGCATATCGTCAAGCAGCCTGCCCGTAACATCTGTGTGAAACGTAAAATCTATATCAAGCTTCGGATTCTTCTTTATAAATGCTGCCGCCATCCGAGGGACATAGCTTATTCCCAATGGTCTTACAAATCCTAATCTTATCGTTCCATTTCCCATTGCACTTCTTTTAATAGAAGCAATTCCATCATCTAACACATCAAGAGTCTTTTCTGCATAAGAAAGAAACTCCTCTCCGAATTGAGTCAGAGTTATCTTATGTCCGTTTTTTTCAAAGAGTTTAACACCAAGTTCCTTTTCCATCTGTGAAATTGCATGACTAAGACTCGGCTGTGTAATGCATAATTCCTCTGCCGCCTTCGTGTACTGGCGGATTCTTGCAAGTGTAACGAAATATCTAAGATTATATATATTCATAGACAGCCTCCTGAGCACATTTATTATCTTAATTATAAACAGTTCTATAGACAAAATCTATAATTTCATTGAAATTATTCATTTGTTATTAATCAATAATGAAACTACACTTAGAGACTGTGATTATGTTCTTTATTAAAAAGGAAAGGGGATTCATTATGAGTTCAATTGATAGTGCAATAGATTTAAATGCTGGTTCTGTTTCTGAAAATGTTAAGACTACGCTTAGAGGTGAGCTTGTTCTTGCCTTTGCTGTTATAATCAACAGCCTTGGAGTTGTGCTTATGCTTTACTCAGGAACTGGAATATCTGCAATCTCAAGCGTTCCATATGCTTTTTCCGAAGTCTTCCCTAAGATTACTCTTGGTACATTTACATATATGTTCCAGGGACTTCTTGTACTCAGCCTTATGATTCTGCGAAAGAAGTTCGTACCATCATATCTGTTTTCATTCGTTGTCGGATTCATATTTGGTGAATGCATCGACATGCACAATATGTGGGTTCCAATGCTCCCAACTGCAATCGGATTCAGAATTGTGTACTTTATTATAAGCTACTGCCTGATAAGTCTCGGCATAGCTCTTTCTAACAGATGCAAGCTTCCAATTATTCCTACTGACCTGTTCCCTCGTGAACTTGCTGACATCACTGGCGTTGCATATTCACGCATCAAGATTTCTTTCGATGTTATATGCCTTGCCGTAACTGCATGTCTTACCGGCCTGATATTAGGTCATATTAAGGGTCTTGGCATCGGTACTGTTGTTGCTGCATTTACAATGGGAAAAGCCATCGGCCTTGTCGGCAGATGGCTTGATAAGAAATTTGATTTTGTTTCATTTATGAAGAAATAACTTTCTTACATATTGTCTAATCTATCTTTAATTACATTAATATCATAATCAGGGGCAGATGAAACTACTGCATCGTATATTGGCTTTATATCTGCCTCTTCTTCCTCTAGTTCTGAGGCTATTGTCTCCAGAGTTTTTGACTTCTTTACTTTCTTTATGACCTGATTAATTAAATTTAACTGTCTGCCGCTCTGTTCACCTTCAGCAAATGCTTTATCAGAAGCCTCCTTAGTGGCTTTCTCTACCAATTCTTTCGCCATTCCCTGTGCAACTTCCTGCGCATACTCCTCAGCCAACACTCTCCTGACTTCTTCCTCATCATAATCATATATGCTCACTTCGACGACCTCCTCCCTGTGCTGTTCAAAGAAATCGACAAGTATATCCTCATCTATACATTCGTCCATCGCCTCTGTTACCGCAATCCTGACATCGTCCCCTTCAACACCCATCTTGAATCTGACCTTATTAACAAATGTCATATAATCACGCAGCGTTTTGCACTTATTAAGGATATGTACATCTTTATTAATGTTGATAACACGCACCTTAAGCTCCAGCTCTGGATTATCTGACGGAATCTCATACATATCTGACAGCCTGATTTCATCCTCATCTTCAATCCATTTTTCCAGACCATTGTAAAATGTCACAAAATGCGGAACAGGAATCTTAATCATACTTCTTCTGTGAAGCATGGAATTGCTGAACAACTCTCTGAACACATCTGATACATAGTGCAAAAATCTTAACGGCATATTAGGATTCTTGCTAGACTGCTGCTCAAACATATACAGGCTCATGCATAGTAAAAATGAAGCATCATTCTTATACTTCATATATGAACCGCCGTTTAATGTCGTTACCTGCAAATCATCCACATTCGTGTAAGCTGAATTGTTAAGTGCATTATACAGTTCTAAAAGATTTCTCTTATCTCTGTATAACATACAGAATACATTGTCCTTAAATTTAGATGTTACATTGTCTTTCTTCTCTGCCATAGATATCCTCCTCGTCTCTTTCGCAGGCAGATATCCACGCACATATACTAATAAATATTATCTTTATCTATATAAGTATATTAGCATTTACGGATACCTAAAACAAGTCTGCATTATTCAATTATGTGTTATGTGGATTTTGCTGAATGAATGTCTATAAATGTTTTTAGAAAAATAAACCTTTATAAATGAACTTTCATAGATGTATGTTAATCTATGAATATCCAGCTTTGATAAGCAACTGGTGTTGATTATTGAAGCAATCAACACCATGTTACTTTAGAAAAGATTTTATTCTTTAAATATATTAATATCATATATAATTATGTATGTCAATATATATTATCTAAACATTAGAAATACCTCATTTTTATTAAAAAAGGTACAACATTCATCATGTGAATATTATACCTATAATTAATAAATATTATCTATACGCTCTCTCGTATATACCCGCAATCTCTTCATCAGTAGTTTCCTGAGGGTCTCTTACGAACAATCTCATCATTGTTGCCCTTGCGTTCTTGGCAAGTGTCATTGCTTCTTCCTTCTTTATTCCGTAATCAGACATCTTAAGGTCATCAACTCCACATGCCTTCTGTAATTCAAGAAGTGCTGTGATGAAATCTTCCGGTTTAGACGCATCTTTCATTCCAAGAAAATGTGCCATATCAATGAAGCGTTCATCACATACATGCTTATTAATCCAGAATGTGAAGTACTCCTTAGACAGCATGATAAGTCCTGCTCCATGAGGAAGTTCAGGGTGATATGCACTCATTGCATGCTCCATAGAATGTTCTGATATACATGATGTTACAACCATTGAATAGCCAGACATTGTATTAGCGTATGCAACATGTTCTCTTGCCTCAATATCATTGCCATCCTTAACTGCTCTTGCAAGATAATGTCCGATATTTTCAATCGCGGCACGCTGAATCATATCTCCCATAATATTATGTTTGTTGCTTATATACCCTTCCAATGAATGGAAAAGTGCATCAAATCCCTGATATGCAGTGAATTTCGGTGGAACTGTTTTCATAAGCTCAGGGTCAACAATTGCATACTTTGCAAACATCCCCGCCATTCCACCAATACCAATCTTTTCATTAGTATCAGGATTAGAAATTACTCCGATAGTATCAACCTCTGAGCCTGTTCCTGCTGATGTAGTAATTGCAATCCATGGAAGCATCTCATTAGGAGGTGTCATCTTTCCACCTGATGGACTGTTAGCATAATCCCACAGATTATCTGATGGCTGTGGAATGAACATTGCCATATTCTTAGCCGCATCCATAACTGAACCACCGCCTAAAGCAACAACAAAGTCAACTCCATTCTTGCGACCAATTCTTGCACCTTCTTCAACTGCTGACTTCAGCGGATTAGCTCCTATTCCGTTATAAAGCACATATGAAACATCAGCCTGTTTAAGTTCATCTATTGTTCTGTCAAGTGAACCATTCATCCTTGCAGACTTTCCATTGCTTATAACAAGAAGTGCTTTCTTTCCTGGCATCTTAAGAGTATGAAGCTTAGAAAGACTTCCGCATCCAAATACGACATCTACTGGTGAAAAAAACTGATATTCATTCATGATTACTCCTCTCTGAAATTAATACTGCCATCTGCAGCATTCATTCCATCAACAATAGCCAGAGATTCCAGCTGGTATCCAAGGTTACGGATAATCTGTCCTCCCTGCTGGAAGCCCTTCTCAACTGCGATTCCAATACCTTCAACAGTTCCGCCTGCCTGATTGACAATAGATATAAGTCCCTGAAGTGCACAGCCATTTGCAAGAAAATCATCAATAATAAGTACATGATCCTCTGGACCTACAAACTTCTTAGATATAAGAACCTGATTCTTGCACTTATGTGTAAATGATTCAACTTCCGCAGAATACACATCACCATCAATATTGACACTCTGTGACTTCTTTGCAAATACAACCGGTACATCAAAGCATTCTGCAACTATACATGCAATACCAATTCCTGAAGCCTCAATTGTTATAATCTTATTAATATTCTTTCCGGCAAATCTTCTCTTAAATTCTTCGCCCATCTGCTTGAAAAGCTTAACATCCATCTGATGATTAAGAAAACTGTCTACTTTAAGAATGTTGCCTTCTTTGACAACTCCGTCCTTCATAATTCTTTCTTCAAGAAAATTCATAGTAATGATTCCTTTCGTAAGTAAATTATCTGTCATATTATAAGAAATAATTCTATCATCACTAAGCATTGCGGTCAATCGCTTTTAGTACTTAATACCCATATTTTTTCTTCTTCGCAACAAGGAAAATTATGGTTGCAATCATAGCAAGAAATTCTGCCACAACTACTGACATCCACACACCTGTAAGCTTGAAAAACACAGGCAGAATAAGCACTGCTGTCACCTGAAATACAAGGGTCCTAAGAAACGATATCAATGCTGATGTAAGGCCATCACTAAGTGCTGTGAAGAATGACGAACCTAATATCGGGAAGCCTGAAAACAGAAACGAACATGAAAAAATCATGAAACCTGCAACAGTTATGTCGAATAATTCCTTATCATACCCGACAAACACCTGCGCAAGCGGTCTTGCAAGAACCTGTCCCAGCACAAACATTGTAAATGCTCCAACAACGATAATTCTTATACCTTTTCCAAGAATACTCTTTAATTCTTTTTTATTACCAGAGCCATAATTAAATCCGACAATAGGTGCACTTCCTACTGAGTATCCCATGAATATTGCCTGAAATATGAAATTGACATACATAACAACACCATAAGCTGCAATTCCATTTTCTCCGGCATATTTCATCAACTGCATATTGTAAAGCATACTTACTAAAGACGCTGACACATTATTCATGAATTCAGACGCACCGTTAGATGCTGCTTTACCAAGTATTCTGATATCAAATCTGAACTTTGTTAATCTTAAAAGGCTTGTGTTCTTTTTCATAAAATACACAACCGGAATTGCACCTCCAACAAGCTCACTCATCGAAGTTGCAAGTGCCGCACCGACAAGCCCCCATCTGAATCCTGCAACAAAAAGTGCATCAAGCGCCATATTGGTAACACCTGCTGCCACAGTCACATACAGACCAAGCTTAGGCTTTCCCGCTGTTGCAAACAGACACTGAAACTCAAACTGCAATATATAAAAAGGTAATGCCGCAAGAATAATTCTTCCATATAATACACAGTCACTAAGAAGCTTTCCTTCTGCACCAAGCATCATGGCAACAGGTCTTATCAATATAATACCAAGAAGTCCTAATACAATACCGCATATTGCTGAAAATGCCACTATAAACGAGAATATGTGGCTTGCCTTCTCTTTCTTTCCCTCTCCAAGTGACATTGCAATAAGTGCGCCACCACCTGTTCCAAACATAAATCCGACGCAGCCAAGAATCATAAGCACCGGCATAATCAGATTAACTGCTGCAAATGAAGTTTTACCTACAAAGTTAGAAACAAACAAGCCATCAACAACGCCATATATAGATGTAAATATCAGCATAACAATTGATGGCATTGTGAATCTCATGAGTTTCCTATATCCAAAATGATCTGATAATTTAATCTCTTCTTTCATTCATTTCCTCAAAATAATCACTTCTGTCTTGCCATTGCAATCTGGTCAGGAGTTATAGGAAGCTCGTAAAATCTCTTTCCTGCCGCATGGCTTAATGCATCTGTAATTGCAGGAAGCGGTGTATTAATTACAACCTCTCCGATTGATTTAGCACCAAAAGGACCTGCATTCTCGTAACTGCTCTCAAACTCAACATTAATATGTCCAATATCCATTCTTGATGGAATCTTGTACTGTAAAAATGAGTTCTCATACAGCTTGCCTTTATCTGAATATGTGATATTCTCTGACATTGTCATTCCAATTCCCTGTAAGATACCACCCTCTGCCTGTACTCTTGCAAGGTTAGGATTAACAGGTGTTCCACAATCAACACATGCGTCATACTCAACAACACGGCTCTCACCTGTGAGAAGGTCAACCTCGACCTCCGCTGCTCCAACCATGAATGGTGGTGGTGAAATAGGTGATGTATGTGTATTGGTAACTGAAAGTGCTATATCATTACCACACATGGATGCTGTTGATATATCGGCCAGGGTTACACATTTATCCTTGTTCTCACCTGATTCGCATATTACTTTCTTTCCGTCAAATGTGACATCACATTTCTCGCAGCCTAACATCTTAGCACCAAGCTTTTCGATTCTGTCTCTAAGCTCTAATGCACATTTTTCAACAGCCTTACCAGTTACATATGTTGTACTTGATGCGTATGAACCTGAATCATAAGGTGATATGTCAGTATCTGCACCAAATACACTTATATCGTCTGTGCTGCATTCAAGAACCTCTGCTGCAATCTGTGCAAGTATTGTATCACAGCCTGTTCCCATATCAGCAGCTCCGATGTTCATAGTATATACACCTTCATCATTAAGCTTTAGTGTCGCACTGCCGACATCAACTCCTGATATACCTGAGCCCTGCATTGCCATGCCCATTCCGACAAAACGTGCCTTAGTATCAGAAATCTTTCTCATAGGATATTTCTCATCCCATTTAATCATCTCTTTGACCTTTGCAAGACATCTGTCAAGTGCACAGCTTGTATTAACCTGTCCATAGTAAGCAGGCATTACATCGCCCTCTTTTACTATGTTCTTAAATCTGATTTCAAACGGGTCCATATGAAGTTTGTCTGCCAGTTCATTTACAGCCGACTCAACTGCAAAAAGACCCTGTGTCGCACCATAACCTCTGTAAGCACCCGCTGACATTATATTAGTATATACAACATCACTTACAAAACGGAACGCCTCTGCCTTTCCATATAATGGAATTGACTTGTGTCCAGAAAGACCTACTGTTGTAGGCCCATGCTCGCCATATGCACCTGTATTAGATAATGTGTATAAATCAATTCCTTTTACAATACCATCCTTAGTTGCACCAAGTCTTACATGCATCTGCATCTCATGTCTTGGTGATGAAGCTGACTGTGTTTCTTCCCTTGAAAATATAATCTTAGACGGTTTCTTGGTCTTCCATGTAACAAATGCAGGATATATCTCTGACACAGATGTCTGCTTTGCTCCAAATCCGCCTCCGATTCTTGGCTTGGTAACTCTTATCTTAGATGGCGATATTCCAAGTGCATGTGAAATAATTCTCCTGCAATGGAATACTATCTGTGTAGAACTTACGACATGAAGTCTTCCATAAGTATCTATTGTACAGAAAGTTCTGAAAGTCTCCATCATGCTCTGCTGGCATGCCTTAGTATGATATGTCCTGTCAATCACAATATCACACTCATCTAACACTTTATCGATATCTCCGTTGCCGCTCTCATCATGCGCACACAGATTTCTTTTATTATCAGCTCCAACAGGACATAATGCCTCCCAGTTATCCTCAGGGTGTACAAGGATCTCATTATCCTTTGCCTTAGTGAAATCAAGCAATGGTTCAAGCACTTCATATTCTGTCTTAATAAGCTTCATTGCCTTATCAACACAGCGTTCATCAGCACCTGCAACAATGGCAACCGGATCGCCTATGAATCTTACATGCTTATCAAGAATAAGCCTGTCATAAGGACTTGGCTCAGGATATGTCTGACCTGCACATGTGAATCTTTTCATATTCTGGTCAACATCTTTATATGTAAATATTGCTTCTATTCCCGGCACCTTCATCGCAATATCAGTATTAATATTCTTTACAAATGCGTTGGCATATGGTGAGCGCAGAAGCTTTACAACAAGGCAGTCCTTAGGTGCAATATCATCTGTATACACCGGCTTTCCAAGAAGCAGTTCCATCGCATCTTTCTTTCTGATAGCTTTATTAACCGACTTCATTTATTCAGCCTCCTTTGCTTTCTTTGCCTCAAGGAAATTCATAATTCCTCTTAACTGTCCCTCATAACCTGAACATCTGCACAGATTTCCTGAAAGGAACTCCTTTATCTCCTCTTCATCAGGATAAGGATTCTCTCTGAAAAGTGCCAATGCATTCATAACAAATCCCGGATTACAGAATCCGCACTGCTCTGCTCCCTGGTCTGCTATAAATGTGACAAATTCAGACGCCTCCTCCTGTAATCCTTCGAGTGTTGTAACACTGCATTTGTCTGCTCTTGCTGCAAGAACTGAACATGAAAGGACAGGCTTATCATTAAGAAATACTGTACATAAGCCACAGTTAGATGTTTCACAGCCACATTTTACGCTGTAACAGCCATGCTCTCTCACGAATTCATAGAGTGTCATGTCTGCCGTAATATCTGCTTTAACAGATTTTCCATTCAACTTAATATCAACTAACATATATTCTCCAATCCGTAATCACCAATTAATCTCTGTTAATATTCTGAAGTGCCCTGCCTGCAAGAACGCCTGCAAGATGGCTTCTATACTCAGCACTTCCTCTCATATTGCCCGCTGTAGGCACATTTTTCTTAACAAATGTACTGAATTCTTCTACTGACTTCTCGTTAATACCGCCTGCAAGTATTCCTTCTGTATCTTTAACAACAATTGCTCTTCCCGGTCTTGCACCTATGCAGATGTTGCAGACTCCAGTATCTTTAAACTTTACTCCTGCACATGTAAGCACCGGCAGATCTGTTTCTGTTATTCTCACTGCTTCATAAAACATATTCACCGGTCTTTTCTTAACAATAATATTAACAACAATGTCCCTGTCATAATCACGGTCAGCATACTCAGTTAATGGAACAATGCCTCCCTTGTATAGTTCTACATAAGAATCCAGTCCGATTAAAAGCGTAAGCACATCAGAAAATCCATATCTTCCATATATACTTCCACCAACTGTTGCAAGATTTCTGAACTGCACACCTACAATATGTCTTAAAGCCTCCTTAGCACAGCCATCTGTATATTCATTAAAACTCTCATGAACTTCTAACTGTCTTAAAGTAGCCATACAGCCAATCTTAAATTCTTCATCTGATTCTTCAATCTTATCAAGTCCAAGCCCTGACATATCAATAGCAGTATTCATTCTGTTGTCGCCCATACGCATCCACATCATGCCGCCGACAATACGGTTAGCTTTCTTCTGATTAAGCTCATAGGCTTCTTCAAGGCTTTCTACTTTCTTATAATTCTGTATAGTAAGCATAAAAACTCCAATCTATTTATTAGTGATATGAACAACGGACGGTTGTGACGGGCGCAGACCCGTTACCTGCAGGTGATGACTCTCATGGCAGCTTAGCTTAGTGGGAGTAAATGCCGCCATCTGCAAAGCCTATTAGTGTGCAGAAAATCAAACGCGCTACGCTTGAACGAGATTTTCTGCACACACCTTTAAGCATATGGCGGCATAACTCCCACACAGCACGCTGCAAATCGAGCCCTCGCCTGCTGGCATCGGGTCTGTGCCCGCCACAACCTGTCTGTCATCCTTCACTACTAAATTGATAAATAATCTCATTCTCTTTCCTTATATAAATATAACGGCTTGTAAAACCCTTGTCAATCTGATAAAATTCATTCGCTACTATTTATGTAAATTAATTTGTTGGATAATTGTTAGGAAGTCAGCCACGAAAAATAGTTGAGTCCAACACAGGATGCTTTGGACTCAACTATTTTTCGTGGCGTCCGTTCTAACAACCCCCCACAAACCAATTCGCAGAAAGGATTTTAACATGAAAAATTTTAAAAGATTTACCGCCCTCTTTTTAGCAATACTCATGCTTTTTTCATTAGCAGCATGCGGCAATTCTACAACTGCTGATAAGGGCACAGAAGAAGCTACTACTTCAGCATTTGACGTAATGTCACAGTTTAATGAGATTGGCGTAAGCTATCCTCTTACTGTTACTGACCAGGCTGGTAGAACCGTAACATTTGAAAAGGCTCCAGAAAAGATTGCATCATCTTACTACATTTCAACAAGCCTTCTTCTTGCACTTGGATTACAGGATAAACTCGTTGGAATTGAAGCCAAGGCTAACACAAGAAATATTTACAAGCTTGCAGCTCCTGCAATTGTAAGCCTTCCTAACATGGGAACAGCCAAGGAATTTAATACAGAAGCATGTGTAGCTGCTGCACCTGATGTTGTATTTCTTCCAATAAAATTAAAGAAAACAGCTGATACTCTTGAAAGTCTTGGAATCAAGGCTATTGTTGTGAATCCAGAAGACCAGTCACTTTTAGAGGAATGCATAACTCTTGTTGGAAAGATTACTAACAATGCAGGACGTGCTGAAGCACTTAATAATTCAATCAAGACATTTTTAGCTGATAACAAGACTAATGTTTCTGGCGAAAATACACCATCTGTATACCTTGCAGGTAACAGCTCTGTTCTCTCAACTGCCGGAAGCAAGATGTATCAGAATACTCTGCTTACTAACGCAGGTGGTAAAAATGTTGCTTCTGAACTTACAGATACTTACTGGGCAAATGTTTCTTACGAGCAGATTCTTGCATGGAACCCTGATTACATCGTTATCGCTGCTGATGCAACTTACTCAGTTGATGACATCTTAAACGATGCTAATCTTACCGGCTGCAATGCTGTTAAGAACAAAAATGTAGTAAAGCTTCCTAACGATATCGAAGCATGGGATTCTCCAGTTCCTGGAAGCTTCCTTGGAAGTATATACATTGCTTCTGTTCTTCACCCAGAAAAGGTAACTAAAGATTTCTATGAAACTTGTGTAACTAAATTCTATGAAAGCTTTTATGGATTTACACCTGCAAAATAATTAAGGATGATTTATGTTCAAGAATATTAATAATTACCGGAACAAAATTATACTATTATCTGTCATGTGGGCACTGCTTCTTATAGCAGTGTTTACATGGTCAGTTCTTACCGGACAGTATCCACTCACATTAAAAGGACTGCTGTCAGGGGACACTATGTCAATTATGGTCTTTAAAAGACTAAGACTTCCACGCGCCATTATGGGTATTATTGGAGGCTTTGGCCTTTCAATATCTGGTTATGTATATCAGATGATATTTAAAAATCCACTGGCATCACCTGATGTTGTCGGTGTTTCTTCCGGTGCAAGTGCCGGCGCAGCTTTTGCTATAGTTGCGGTTTCGTCTTTAACCCCTGTTGTATCAATATCCGCATTTGCCGGAGGAATAATTGCCCTTATAATCACATTACTTGTGGCTTATCTTGTTCCCGGCAGAAACAGTTACACAATTGTACTTGCTGGTATTGCCATTCATTCTGTAGCACAGACAATTCTTATGTTTCTCAAACTTGCTGCAGATCCTGAAAAACAGCTTGCTTCTATTGAATACTGGATCATGGGAAGCCTTAACGGTGTTTCAAAGAACAGCCTTGCTATTCCTTTTTTTGTAACATGTGCAGGCTTTATAATCATGACTTTATTATACAGACAGATTCTCATTCTCTCGATAAATGAGGATGAAGCTGCCTCTCTCGGTGTCAATGTCACAGTTCTCCGTTTTATCATATTAATGATTGCAACGTTAATCGTATCATCAATTATATGTGTAACCGGACTTATCAGTTTTATTGGACTTATTGCACCTCACATTGCCAGATTACTCACAAGACGCAATGACAGATTCACATACATATCAAGCGGACTGGCTGGTGCCATCATCATGACACTTGCTGATATATTTGCAAGAAGTGTATCCTCATCGGAACTCCCTGTAAGCATATTTACATCACTCCTTGGTGCACCGCTGCTTATAATCCTGCTTATCAAAGCTAACAAAAAGGAGGTTGCATAATGTCCGATTTATTCAATCCTGAATTATATGTTTCAGATGTATCAGTATATTATGGAAGCAAATGTGCTGTACAGAATGTAAGCTTTGACATTCAGCCTGGACAGCTTACAGCAATTATCGGCAATAACGGCTGCGGAAAAACCTCACTTATAAGAGCTGTCATGAATCTTGTTAAACATAGTGGAAAATGCATGCTTGGTGAACTCCAGCTTGAAAGTATATCTGTCAGAAAAAGAGCCGGCATGATAAGCTACATTCCACAGAGAACCGGAATAAGCATAAGTATGACTGTAAGAGAAGTGTGTCTGCTCGGATTTAATCCACAGCTTCACATGCTTGAATCATACAATTCCAACATGAGACATCGTGCTGATAAGGCTATCGATTCTGTTGGCCTTGCCGGATTATATGATACAGACTTTCTCACATTAAGCGAAGGCCAGAAGCAGTTATGCATACTTGCACGCACACTTATAGAAGCTTCGGCGCTTCTGCTTCTTGATGAGCCTGACAGTGCGCTTGATTTTTCTAACCGCCATATGCTTATGAAACATATCCGGAATATCATTTCTGATAACAAATGTGCTCTCATGTGTATACACAGTCCGGAACTGGCACTTGAGTACTGCGACAGGATTCTTCTTATGAAAGATGGAAAAATTGTTTCAGATATTGATGTACATGCAGCCAGTCTTTCAGAAATCAATGAGAAAATGTCTCTTATATATGATAATATCAATGTTACTGAATGTACTGATACCAAGGGAAATGTACACAGAATAGTTCTTGCTTTGTAATAGGGGGATTTATGAATAATTGTTATTTGGACGCAGAAGCCGTAATTACATTTTTCAGGATGACCGGCAGAAAACACATTTTTATAACAGGCAGCCGCGGCAGTGGAAAATCTCATCTTGTTAATAATATGTCAAAACATATGTCCGATTCTTTCAATCTGTTACAGAGTCATAGAACGGATACGCCACAGGTTGTCATTAAATCTAATCTGGTTGCTGACAATAAAGAATTCGTAATTGGTATACCCCGGACATCTGGAATTAATCCTGTATCTAAAGGCAATAATATGACAATTATTGAAGATGGATTTATTAATTGCGCAATTCCTGCCATTGATACACATCTTGATACAACTCCTGAAAGGTTATTTGTTATTGATGAGCTTGGTTATCTTGAAAGCTCTTGCATCCCATTTCAGAAGGCTGTTGAAAAACTGCTTGATAATTCACATGTTTTAGCTGTAATCAGAAAACAATCCACAGAATTTCTAAACAGAATCTGTAACAGGAAAGATGTTCTTGTTATTGATATTGACAGCACATTTGAAACGCTTTCTTGCATTATTATGGCTTCCGGTATGTCAAAACGTTTTGGCTCTAATAAGCTGATTACAGACTTTAATGGACGCCCTCTTTTTGAAAATGCAGTATCTATAAGCCATTTTGCCGGCTTTGGTGAAACACTTGCAGTAACACGGCATGATGAAGTTGTCCATATATGTGAAGATAAAAATATACATTTTCTCCGACACGACATGCCATACAGAAATGAAATGGTCCGGCTTGGAGTTACCAGAATTCTATCAGATAACGCTTCTTCAGGTAATCTGCAGCCTCAGGGAATCCTTTTCCTGCCATCAGACCAGCCGCTTATTACAAGGACAAGCCTGCAGCTTCTATGTCTTACATTTCTTTATTATGATGATAAGATATGCAGACTTTCCTACAATGAAAATGCTGGTTCTCCATGTATATTTCCTGCAAAATATTACGATGAGCTTCTAAATCTTCCTGAGAAAAAAGGCGGCGGGTTCTTAACAAAAAAATATCCCGCACAGGTTGTATTAGTTCCTGTACGGGATGAATATGAACTATATGATATCGATACTCCAGACGATATTACTCGTCTTTTGAAGTTTCTTCATTAGCCGGTTTGCTCTTAGGAAGTATCACATTAAGTAATATTGCCACAAATGCTGCAGGTACAATACCTGACTCACCAAACATAAGCTGTACTGCCTGTGGTGTATGTTCAAGAATTGCAGGGCTTACACCCATTCCATAACCTACACCAAGTGCAACTGAAACAATTGAAAGTCTTCTTGCATCAAGCGGCTCTTTAGTAATAAGCTGGATACCACTTACTATGATTGATGAGAACATCATAACTGCTGCACCACCAAGTACTGACTGTGGCATGATTGATATAAGTGCTCCAAGCTTAGGTATAAGTCCGCATAATATAAGAAATACCGCACCTGATGCAAGTGCAACTCTGTTGACAACCTTAGTCATTGCAACAAGTCCTACATTCTGGCTGAATGATGTATTAGGAAGCACACCGAACATTGCTGCAAGTGTTGAACCAAGACCATCACACATTACGCCTCCAGAAAGCTCCTTATCTGTTGCCTCTCTTCCCATTCCACCTTCCATAACGCCTGAAATATCACCAACAGTCTCTACTGCTGTTACAACAAACATTACAAGTACAGGAAGTATTGCTCTTAAATCAAACACAGGCTTAACTGGCATAAACTTTGGAATTGCAATCCATTTAGCCTCTGCTACCTTGTTCCAGTTAAGTACCCATGATTTAGTATACTCAACTCCATCAGCTGTAACTGCTGTATGTGGAAGAACCAGTCCCATAATAATTGCTACAATATAACCCACAATAATTCCAACAAGAATTGCAGATGAACTAAGATATCCCTTAGTCCAGTGCTTAACAAATAATATAACTACAAGCACAACAAATGCCAGGAAAAGATTTTCCAATGAACCAAAATCCTTAGCAGAGCTTCCACCACCAAATGAATTGATACCTACTGAGATAAGCGACAATCCTATGGAAAGAACTACTGTTCCTGTTACTACTGATGGGAAGAACTTTCTTAATGGTTTAATAAATGCTCCAAGTACAGTCTCAAAAAGACCTCCTATAATAGATGCACCCATAATTGCACCATAAGCTAATATTCCGCCACCCATAATCTTGGTAACACTGCTGAATACTCCGATAAATCCAGAGCTTGTACCCATAATAATAGGCACCTTGCCACCAACAGGTCCGATTGAAAACAACTGAATAAGTGTTACAATACCTGCAATAATCATTGCGTTCTGTAAAAGTGCAACCTGGATAGATGCATATTCACTTCCTGCCCCAATTCCACATGCACCTGTAATAATAAGCAGAGGTGTAAGATTACCTACAAACATTGCCATTACATGCTGAAGTCCAAGCGGTATTGCCTGTTTTAGCGGAAGCTTTCCATTAAAATCATATGCTTCCGGCATAAGCGCTTTTATTTTTTTCATAAGTCCTCCAAATATTTATAAGAATTTTATAAAGCACTAATACTATAATTCAAAATTCATGTGTTGGCAATATTTTAGTGTTATTTCTAATATTTTTTAATCTAAGATTTTCCCATCAGTTGAAATCGTCACAACCTGCCATGGAATGAATTTTCCACTGTTCTGTAATGCTGTCCTTGCAGCATATTCAAGTCCTCCGCAGCATGGAACTTCCATTCGAACAATAGTAACACTCTGAATATTATTGTTACTTATTATCTGTGTAAGCTTTTCGCTGTAATCAACATCATCAAGCTTCGGACAACCGATAATAGTAATCTTTCCCTTCATGAATTCCTGATGCATATTGGCATATGCATATGCTGTACAATCCGCCGCGATTAAAAGCTTTGCTCCGTCAAAGTATGGTGCATTAACTGGCACAAGCTTAATCTGACATGGCCATTGTGCAAGCTGGGATTCTGGTGCAACCGGGTATGCTGTGTGTCCTGCTGCTGAATCTTCTGTCTCCGCATTTACCTGTGAATTTCTGTTAAACTGTCTCATCATGCTTCCAGGGCATCCTGAAAAATGTGGTTTATGTGCTGCTGCCTGCTCCTTTGCAGCTTTATTGGCAAGAACCGCAGCTTCATCATATGCTGCCGCTTCTCTTTCTACAAATGAAATTGCCCCTGTAGGACACTGTGGCAGACAATCGCCAAGACCATCACAGTAGTCGTCTCTCATAAGTCTTGCCTTTCCATCAACCAATCCGATTGCCCCCTCATGACATGCTGTCACGCATGCTCCGCACCCATTACATTTATCCTCATCAATATGAATAACTCTTCTTATCATCACTTAATCCTCCTGTGTTCTCATTGATTTCGTGATTAAAGAATAATATAATGAGCATAATAAATATGTTGTTTTAACCACATTTTTGATAATTTATTAAAAATGTATTTTAAGTCAGAAAATTGGATTTTACCGGGGCAGTATAAGGAGAACTTATGGCAATTATCAAATCACCAATATTTAAAGATATCACCGAATCTGAAATATCAGAAATGACCGCAGCCGGATTTCTGCGTGCCAGAAAATTCCGCAAAAATTCGTTTATATATCATGTAACAGACAGTGTTCACGAAATTGGAATTGTTGCATCTGGTCAGGTAACTATTGAATATATAGATTTGTGGGGCAACAAAGCTATTATGAGCAATATTACTCCGGGACATGTATTTGCTGAAACATATGCTCTGACTGGCGAACCGCTCATGGTAGATGCGGTCGCTTCTGAAACAAGTGTAATTCTTTTTCTTGATATGGATAAATTGATGAGTTCACAATTTGAAAATACGCACTGCAAAGATACAATCCTTAACAATCTGCTGCACATTTCCATTCAGAAGAATCTCACCCTGTCTAACCGGATATTCTGCACATCACCTAAGACAATCCGAGAAAGGCTTCTTATATATCTGTCCAACGAGTCAAGAAAAGCTGGCAGTCAGGAATTCGTAATTCCATTCGACCGCCAGCAGCTTGCCGATTATCTTAACGTTGACCGTTCAGCACTTTCCAAGGAACTTGGAAAAATGCGTGATGAAGGGCTTATTGATTTCAGAAAAAATGCATTTCATCTGCACAGCATTTGCTAAGAATTCTGTTCTATAAACCGTTTCACCACTGGTCTTATCGGTGGTGAAATGTTATCCAGTTCAACCTCGGCAATATTAAAAAACTTCAGTTCTTCAATTTCTTCTTCCTGTCTCTTTAATTCTCCATGGTATTTTCTGCACACATATATAATCTCAATATTAGACACTTCATCTCCATTAGGATACACGTAATGCACCTCCGGACCGGAATTCACCATAAAAAATTCTATCTCATCTGCAATAAGACCTGTCTCCTCAAACAGCTCTCTTCTTGCACAATCCTCCACTTTCTCGTCAAGTTCAATAGAACCCCCGGCATATCCCCATTTGTGATTATCTGTACGCTTTCCTAAAAGAATCTGGTTCTTTTCATTCACTATTATTATGCTTGCGGCGCACTGCATCAGTGTCCTGTGTCCTACAAGCTTTCTTAAATCCATTATGTAACCTGGCATTGTTTAATCCTTTCAACAGTAAATTCCAATTTATCCTCTAACTGCCTCTCCACACGAAAAGACATATTCTCTTCTATTCTACAAGACTCTTACTTTTCCATTTTCCACTTTTCCATCTAAGCACCATTCCAACTGCTCTCGCACACTCGTCACCTGCCATGGCAATATATGCCCCTACCGCAAGCAGCCCCATATGTATTCCAAGAAAATATGTTCCACCAACTGCAAACAGATACATAAATATTGCGCCCATTATAACAGGGAAAATAGCATCTCCACTTGTTTTTAATGCCTGGCCATATACAAGATTTGTCACTCTTCCAAATTCAAGAAATATATCTACTACCAACAGTTTTACTACAAGCTCAATCATCTGTATATCATTCGTAAATATATGAACGATAAAACGTCCGGTAATTGCAAATGTCACAGAAAAGCACGTTGCTGTTACAAGACCATATATCACAGCTTTTCGCGTACCCCTGTCACATTCCTCATACTTCTTTGCTCCGATTCTCCAGCCCGTCATAATGGCATTTGCCTGTGCAAGCGCAGCTCCCACACAATATGAAAAATTGGCTATCTGCATAGCATACGAACGAGCTGTAACATTCATTCCATCCGTATCCATATGGTTCATAAAACATACTATAAATGTCATTGCCACATTATAAAGTGCTGTTTCGAATGCCGAAGGAAAACCGATTTTAACAATCTGTGCAAGTATCTTTCGTGGTTGTGCGCGCTCAGGACTTTGCTTTGCTTTTATAAGTACAGCTCCCATTGCTGCTACAATAATAAGATTCACAACCTTTGAAAAAACTGTTGCAGCAGCAACTCCCATTACTCCCCAGTTAAACACAAACAAGAATACCGAATTCAATATAATATTAATTACATTACCAACAACTGTGCCTATTAAGGAATGTTTTGTATAACCAAACACTCTTAAATAACTCGAAAAAATTGGAATAAGCGCATTTAAAAAACTTGCACCTCCAACAATTTTAAGGTATGTTTCAGCCGGCTCAAGTAAAGCAGGGGCAATACTCACTATCTTAAGTATCCACCCAGAAAAAGCAGCAAGAATAAAAGACATCAGGATACCTGTCAGTGCATTAAATACAAGTCCAAGCTGCCTGGCCTGATATGCAATTCCAGGTTTTCCAGCTCCAATATTTTGTGACATAACTGCTACCATACCGGATGATATTACCCCGAACATGATAATAAAAACACCTATATATGTATTTGCTGTTCCAACAGCCCCCACAGCCTGATCACTTACTGATGATAACATCAGTGTATCAACCATACCTGAAAGCATATAAAATAAAGTTTCCAGACATATTGGCACAGATAGCTGTGTCAATGTTTTTCTTTCACCTTCCATACATTCTCCTTAAAATACTAATGTAATATATATTATCAAATTCAGTTTCCGCATGAATCGTCCCACCAGTGTTTACGAACTCTGATAAGGGCAAATACAAGGGCAAAAAATCTGATAACACATTATAACACAAAATGAAAATGACATGGTGATTAACCAGTAGGAAATGTTGCATGATTAATCTGCTGTTTTGGCTGCCTTGATACTTCTTAGGTTGACGGCTAGATACGCATTAGAGATGTCTCCATCCAAATGCTATTCTAGCAAGTGACTTTTCCCTTGAACCCTTTGTTTATTATATATGTGTACTAGTCAACAAAAAGTAGACACCACTTTATATTTTTATACATCATTTAATGAGCATAATACTCCCTATACTGTTTTGGAGTCAGATAATTCAGAGAGTATGCCGGACGTTCTTCATTGAAGAATCTGATGTATTTCTCCACCTCATATGTTATATTTTCATTACTTGTAAGATGGAAATCATTAAATATCTCTGCTTTGATCCAACCATTGATTGCTTCCATGGCAGCGTTATCTGTTGGAGTACCAGCTCGAGACATTGAATGAACTATGTTATATAGTGGCAATAATTCATTGAAACTTTTTGAAGAATATACAGATCCTTGATCAGTATGTAACACCATTTCAAGATCTGGATTTTTCTTCTTAAGTTCAATTAATCCTTCTAACCCGTGAATATATGTCATACGATCACCTTTTCGTGATGAAAGTGAATATGAAAGTATTTCATTGTTCCATAAATCCATAAAAAGTGTTAGTTCATAATAACTTCCCTTTAAATGAAATGCGGTCATATCACTTACAACACACTGTAAAGGTCCTGTTATATCTAATCCTGTCAGTAGAAGATTTGGATAAATGCGATAAGGATCTCCTGGCTTTTTGTATCGATAATGCTTGGAAACACTTGCTATGCCCGCTGTTTTACATAGCTTATGAGCATACTGATCTGATACCATAAGTCCTGTATCCAGACGAATTTTTGCATTTAACCATCTATATCCATGTGATGGATATTTACTATGATATTCCTTAAATAATATAAGATTGGATACTAAAGTTTTTAATTTGTCAGAAGGTTTTTCTAAACGTTTTTTCCATTTATAAAATCCACTTCTGTTAATATCCAGAACATCACATAGATGCTTAACAGGAAATTGAGATGACATTTCCATTATGATTTCGTATTCTTGTTGTTTAAAATACTGTACTCCTTGTTTGCACCAGCTCCTTTCACTTCGTATCCTTTTTTTGCCCTTAATTCATTCGCTTTAGCTATAATAAGTTCATTTATTAATTCTTCTTTGGACATAGCCATATATGTATCAATGTCAGGTGAAGACAATGATTTTAAGACTGCTGAATTTTTCATTTTAGGCACTGTATTAGCAAGAGGAATTCCTTGTGCTTTCTTATAATCTGTCATGTATTTATGTGCACAGGATTCACTAAGACCATAAATCTCCATAGCCTCTTTATAAGTAATCTCGTGTAAATACATACGTCGTCCTATATCCATTCTTTCTTCTAAACTGTGCTTCATGTGACACCTCCATGATTCCATTATTGTATAAGTGACTACCTTATAAAAAATGGTACTCTTATATATAAATAATGTCTACAATAATTGGGTTGGTGTCTACTTTTAGATTACCACTTCAATGGTGGTGCTTTTCGCCCCCAAATAGTGAAAGTGGGGGCACTTTCTGCCCCCGCTCAGGAAATATTGCTAAAATTGCGCCAATCTCGACAATAATACCCATAATTCTGTTAGCAACGGTCGATACCTCCTTCCGTAAAAATGGGCATAAAAAAAAACAGAAACTATTGCAGAATTATATCTTGTTTAAGAAAATATTTTAATTTTAAAGATAAAAAATTCTTCATCCTGCAATGCTTTATATTCCATATTGTAATTATTCAGAATATTACTTACAATATATAAACCTAATCCATTACTATTTTCCTTATTTAAATCAAATTTAACATCAAATATTTTATCCATATTCGAAATTTTATTGTTACCGTATGTATTCTCTATATATAACCAATCATTAACTATCCCAATATTAATTACCCCATTTACATCAGTATATTTTACCGCATTACTAATCAAATTAGATAGAATAATCTTTAAAGCTGTTTTTCCTATATAAACATTCTCATCTAATATATAATTATTGACAGTTATTTTCTTTTGATTTGCTAATATTTCATACTTTTTTAATATGTCTTCTAATGTATCATTTATTTTCAAATATTCTTCATCATTATTCAAATTTTCTATAGAATGAACTGATAATATTTGAGAAATATTTTTTGTTAAACTATCAACGATTTCAATACATTCATTAATATAAATATCTCTTTCTTTATATTTTCCAATATTGTATTTCATGTTTTCCAGTATTATTTTAAGACTAGCAAGAGGAGTTTTAAGTTCATGGGATGCGCCTTTAAAAAAGTCATATTTTAACTTTTCTAATTTTAAAATTTCTTTATTTTTAAATTCCAAATCGTCAATTGTTCTTAATAAAGTAGAATACAAATCATTAATTTGTTGTTTTAATTCTCCAACCTCATCATTAGAGCTAACTTTTAAACGCGTTTTTTTATCCAGTTTCATCATTTTATCAGTAACAATTTTTATTTCTTGTAAATTATTTTTTATTGATTTTGCATAAATTAAAGAAATAATAGCAGAAAATAAAATTGATATTAATAATGAATATGGTAAAAATTTAAGGCTTAAATCTTTCGCATCTCTTTGCATATCAGCTGTAGAAACAAATTGTAGATTTATTTTTTTACCATCATTAAGCTTTATTTCTCTTTCTTCAATTATCAGAGAATTACTATCACTTTCTAAATTAACATTTATATTATCTTTGATTTGTATTTCATTCTTATTATTTTCTTCTTTTATAAATGCTTTTATTTCACTACTCTTAGAATAAAGTTCCAAAGTTTGTTCTATATATTTTATTTCTTTTCCATTCATATTACTAGAAATTTCATTTGCAATATTATAAATCTTTTCTTTTCTCGTCTCCAAATATGTTTTAGGAAAGATAAAAAAAACTAATGAATGAACTAATATAATTATTATTCCAAGAACAGAAAATATTTGTATGAACATTTTGGGAAATATCTTTAATTTTTTCATTTTCTCTCCAATTTATATCCTACATTTCTTATAGTAGTTATACAGTCTAATTGTAATTTTTTTCTAAGTTCTTTTATATATACATCTATTACTCGATCATAAGGAGTTTCTTCGCTATCTTTCCATACATAATCAATAATTTGCATTCTTGTTAACACTTGTCCATTATTATCCAATAAACATTTTAATACTTCTAGTTCTTTTGCATTTACATCTATTTCTTCACCATTTATTTTAGCTGTATAGCTATTAAAATTAACCGATAGATCCTTATATTCAAACTTCTCTAAATGTCCATAATTCTTCTTAATTAAAGAATCTATTCTAGCCTTTAAGACCGGCAATGAAAATGGCTTTTCTATATATCCATCTGCCAGATTAGTAAACGCATCAATTTTATATTCTTCATCACTAAATGCAGTCAGGATTAGAATTGGTAAATTGCTTTTCTTTCTAATTTCTTTCAATACTTCTAAACCATTTATAAAAGGTATCTGTATGTCTAAGATAACCAGATTTATATCGCTATTAAATTCTGACAAGGCTTCTCTTCCATCTTTAGCTTGAATAACAGTATATCCAAATTCTGAAAGATATTCACTTAATCCCTCTCTTATCATATTATCATCTTCAACAATTAATATTTTCATGTATACCTCCACTTAAGCCTATTCGCTTATATTGTACAGCATATTATTGGATATTTAAAAGCAAAAAAATTTTTGGTGCTAAAAAGCACCAAAAATTTTATTTATTGTCAATTAATAATTCTTTTGGATTCCTTCTTAATATATTGAATGAAGAAATAATCAAAGATACAAGAAGTACTAAACTCATAAATATAACTACATAAAATATGAATTTAGGTAATACATTTATATCTAAACTTGATAATGTCTTGTTAAATCCTTCAGCTTCTGCCCCACCACCTAATTGGCTAGATGCAGATTGTCTGGCAATTTGTTTAGCTATATCACCAGTAACCTTATTCAATATATTATTCCCAAGCTTTTCAGCTGTATACCTAGCTAAGAAATAAGAGCCAACATATGCGGGGATTGATATAAATACCATCTCAATCAGGAATTGACCAAAAATTTCTAATTTTGATATACCTAATGATAGTAATACTGCTATTTCCTTCTTTCTGGCATTCATCCATAATAATAATAATAATGAAACTACAACTCCTGCAAATATTAATGAGCCAGCAAATAATTTATTTGAAATTGAGTAGATACCTGATATAGATTGTTGTAATGCAGGATAATTTGATGAACTTTTAATCAAATTATATTCTCTCCAATTTATATCTAATTTCTCAATCTCTTTTATTACACTATCAAGATTCTTATCACCTTTTACAAAGAATGTTGCATCCTGGTATACAGCTGTATCTTCTGTATTACCATAAACTTTAGCAGCAGTATGAACATCAGTGATTAATGTATTTTCGTATAGTTCCTGTGCTGCACTTACTCCACCACTATTATGCCCATCGAATAGACCTTTAATTTCTACTTCTACTGTTTCATCTGCTTGTTTCTCGTTATCAGCGTCAAATAAATTAGATTTTATTTTTATCTTATCTCCAACTTTAAGATTATTTTTTTCAGCTAAATCTTTATGCATTAAGATTTTATTTTTATCTTCATTTTCTAAATGCTTTCCTTCTACTAATTTATATGCTTCTGATACAAATTTTGTTTCTTTTGATGAGTCGTTAACTCCGGTTAACATCACTGTTCTTTTAAAATTCTTCGCTCTTTTAGGCGATTGATTCGCAAGAGTCTCTTTAGTTTCAATAATATCATAATCAACTAAATCTGCAACACTGTTTATTCTTTTTACATAGGAGTCTATACTATCTGTTTGAGCTATCTTTTTAATATCTTCACCTTTTACATTTCCTCCACCTCTAGGTGTTCCTGGATTTACTTGTCTATTTATCTCCATAGAAAAACTATTTGTTATATTAGCAAATGTTTCTTTTGAAGCTCTGTCCGTAGCATCTTTAATAGATAAACTTATAAGACTTAAAGTTGACATAGCCAAAATAACTAACATAATAATTATTGATTTTAAGCTTTTTCTAGTTATATAAGCAAATGCATTTTTTATCATTATTCAACCTCCAAATTCATTTTATTTACTTTTTTTAACTTCTTACCACTTAGCTCTAAAATGATATCCGCAGAATCTGCTGCTTCCTTACTATGTGTTACAACTATTACACATTTATTCCTTTCTTTAGCTAATGTCTTTAATATATTAATTATTTCTCCGGCAGTAACACTATCCAGATTACCAGTAGGCTCATCAGCCAGTATTATTGGAGCATCTGATACCAATGCTCTGGCAATAGCTACTCTTTGCTGCTGTCCACCAGATAATTTCATAACATTTCTTTTTATTTGTTTTTTATCTAAGCCTAGTTCAAACAAGATACTTTCATCTGCTGATTTATTCACTAATCTAATATTTTCAATCGGCGATAAATAATCTATTAAATTATAGTTTTGAAATACTAAAGATATATTATTTTTTCTATGATTACTATATCCTTTCTTTTGTATATCTTCATTCTTAAACAATATTTGTCCTGTTTGAGGTTTATCGAGTCCAGCAAGTAAGGAAAGAAGTGTAGATTTTCCTGCTCCTGACTTTCCTACTATCGCATAAAACTTCCCAAGTTCAAATTTTTGATTTACTCCTGACAAAACTTTTTCTTTAGAATTGGCATAACTATATGATACATTCTTTATTTCTAATATTTCCATCATTTTCTCCTAACTTATTTTTGATAATATTTCTTTAGGCTTCTTGATTAATATTAATGAAGAAGCAAATACAACTGATAAAACAATAATACTTATTAATATTAAATAACTTTGTCCAAGTGTTGTAATATTTAACATAAAACTATCATTTATTAAACTTCCACCATAAATCATTGAGTCCTCTGAGTTAACGATTCCACCTGCAATTACTTTTAGTAATACATTTCCTAAAAATAAGGAAGATATTATACTTGGTATCGATATGAATAATAACTCGAATATAAATTGCATTATAATATGTATCTTAGATGTTCCAATAGATAAAAATATACCTATTTCATAAATTCTTTCTCTTAACCATAGAATCAAGATTAATGAAAGAACAACCATCCCACCTAACATAATAGAATAAGTCATTATTTTTATTATGTGTTTTATTCCACTCACTGACTCCAAAGACTCTTCAAACGCATTAGAATCTTTTTCAACAAAATACTTTGACTCATCAATTTTAAGCTCTTTCAATTTGTTTAAGGCTAAGTCCGTAGATTCTGCACTACCAGAATACATTAAAATTTTATTTGCAATTTTATTATTTTCTGATTTATTTAATATCTCTTGGCTTGTTGAATAATCTACAAACACCATATTTTCGCTAAAATCAGAAGATAGCCCTGTATATGTTTCATGTTTTTTACCAGAAAAGATCCCTATAATTTTAAATTTATGACTTTTTATTTTTCCACTTTTTTCAATATCTAGTAATTCAAGATCAACTTCATCACCTAATTTTAGATTGTTTTGTTTAGCAAATTCTTCATGAACAATAATTGAATCCTTATCATTTTCTCCTATATTTTTACCTTCTTTAATTGTAAATACTCCACTACTAAATAAAATATTTCTTTTAGTATTATTTGTAGCTTCGAGTGAAACAACATTCTTAAATTCGTCAGATAAATCTTCTCTATTTATTCTTTGTTCTCCGCTAACTACTTTAGCATCTTTTAGCTTTGCTAATCCATCATATTGCATTATTATTTCTTCAATTTCTTTTAATTTTTCAATATCTTTAAATTCATTAACATTAAAATAGTTACCATCTTTTTTTGTTATTGATATTGAAGAATTAGAACTTTCATATAAAGCCTTTTCTATTTCATCGCTTGATTTCATTATTGTTAAACAAGAATACAAGCAAGAAAGAACTATAGTTAATATGATAAAAATTATTAAAGTTCTATTTCTCTTTCTTGTAATATATGCTATAGCATTTTTTATCACTTTCCTAACTACTCCTTTCTATTTTCTTACTCCATAACTAATTGCATCTACTGGACAAGCATTTTTTCATAAATTATTCCTCCTTTATTTTTTTCACAATAGCATTTTATAGCTACTTTTAATATCATTCTACACACCTTTTATGAAACGTTGATGAAATATAATTTTTTATTTTTCCTACACTTTGAATTATACAGGAAGCCAGTCTGTAATTTGGTGGTATCTCCGTCAATCTGTTATTTATGCCTTCATCCTTCTTGACCAGCTCTTTATAGCGAATGGCATACATAGAATACCAATCAAGACAGGAATTGTAATAAGTAGATATGGTGACCAGATAAGCTTCCCAAAAATACGAAAAATATTAGTTCTGAAAATATCTGTTGAACTTCCTACCAATGGTATTAAATCCAATGCTTTTTGCATTCCATAAGGAAGATATTCTGCAATCATCATTGGTCCATATACAACAGCCAGACTAAGCAATAAGGTAAGTACATTATTTTTTACAGCCGCTGATATAAACATAACAATTCCGGCAAAACCTATTGCTCCAAGCAGTACAAAAGCATATTCATAAATTTCTGCCTGCAGCATATTCATAGGTGCAACAGCAATCAGCTTGATATTCTGAATCGGCATATCCCATCCGGCAGTTCCCATAAAAAACAACTGTGATATAACACTTGAAACAGCAAGTAATGCAAATAACTCCACTGTAAACGCTAAACCAGTAAGAATTTTGGCAAGAGCGATTTTCCCCCAACCATTTCGAGTCGTCAATACTAATGCACTTGTATTATCATGCCATTCGCCAGCAAATAAAGAGGATAAAACAATACCGAGAAACAAAGCCATCACAACTCCCAAATCCGCAACCGTACTACCAAGAAGCGTTGACCATCCTTCTACCCACTCATAATGAAATGGTTTTTCTACCTTTCTCTCTATCTGATGTAAAAACTCTTTTTCAGCTCCTACCTGACCACTGACCTCCAAAAACTCATCAAGCACCTGCTGTCTTCTTTCATAGAAACCTGTTAACTTATCCGGATCAACATAGCTTATCATCGTTTTATAATTACTGGTATCTCGAAGCTCCGGATACAATGTTCCGAGCCAACTATTAACTATCTGCCAGTCTGTCTTTTCCAGTTCTTCCTCCATACCGTCAGCTTCCATTTGCTGATAATCACTTACTATTTGCTGCAAGGTTTCATCAGTCAATTCTCCACCAAATGAAAGTGCATATCCCTGACTATCCTTTATTACTGTATATCCATCAAAATTATTGCCAAAAGCACTTGTATAGTCATCTGAACTGCCAAAACCGAACCATTGAAACAAAAGTATGCTTCCAAAAATTACATAATAAACAAAACACAAAAACACACATATTTTAACAATTTTCTTTCGCCATAACTTTTTATGCTCTAACCAAAATAGTTCCATTCTATTTCACTCCTTCCTCTGTGGGAAAATAAAATAAATAAAGATCTTCCAATGTAGCTTCACAAGGAACCGCTCGCTCACTGGGCATATTGTCTGAAATAATACGCAATATAATTTCTTTTCCTTCGTGCCGTAAATTAGCAACCGTTGCTTTTGTCTGCCATTGTCTAGCTTCTTGTGGAGAAACAGAAAGCTCCCAAACCTTACCATTTGCCTTGTGAATCAACTCAGGAACCGTACCCTGCAATATAAATTTTCCTTTTTTCATCAATAGCACTTCATCTGCTATTGCTTCTATATCCGATACAATATGTGTGGAAAGAATTACAATTTTATCACCTGCATACTCTGAGAGCAGATTACGAAAACGGACACGCTCTTTCGGATCAAGTCCCGCAGTCGGCTCATCCAAAATCAAAATTTTTGGATTATTAAGTAACGCCTGTGCAATTCCTACTCTTTGTTTCATACCACCGGAAAAAGTTTTTACTTTTTTGTTTGCCACAAGGCTTAAATCAACTACTTCCAACAATTCAGTCGCACGTTTTTTTGCAACATTCTTCGGTATTCCTTTCAGTGCTGCAATATACATTAAGAACTCCATCGCAGTATAATTTGGATAATATCCAAAATCCTGTGGTAAATAACCCAACACATTCCGGTAATCTGCCCCCATCGAAGTTACTTCTTTTCCATCCAGCAATACCTCCCCTGAGGTTGACTCTAAAACAGCACATAGCATACGCATCAATGTTGTTTTACCTGCACCGTTAGCCCCCAAAAGACCATATACTCCCGGCTTTAAGGTTGCACTAACACAATCTACCGCTATTTTCCTGCCATACTGTTTTGTTAAACGATCAAGCGACAATTCCATACATTTTTCCTTCCTTTCTCATCTCTGCAATATAATGAATTTCATTTATAAAGAACATAGCAAAAATCAAAAATGTAACAATCCACACCCCCACTGCTGATGTTTCATATAACCATGGCAATATTCTTGCTGACATCCCCCAACAAATGCAGGAACCCAGCATTACAATCGCACATATCTGTAAACTCTGTTTCTTTTGCAAACGGATCAAGCGTAGCAACGCAACCATACACACTAAGTACGGAACCAGGCAGTATAGAACCATCTGTCCAATCTCTTTATAAGAATTTTGCAAATAAACTTCCATACACAAAAGAATTGTTATACACACCAAATTAGCAGCCCCAGCCAAAACCAGCTTTGCTAATGTGATTTGGGCACCAGAAGCTCTTGTTACCGCTTCAATCTCGCTCATTCCATAATACTGGCTTTTAAAAATTGCTGGCATGATAGCCAATACAAACAGCGGCATAAAAATTGGTATATTCTTTGGCACGTCTGCAATGCTGGCAATTGTTAAACAAACTATAAATAACGTTACTGCCTGCAAACCAAATATTGGAATACCTTCAAAGCGAAATACATCTGAAAGATAGTGAAAGAAACCTGTCCTCGGTTCTGCCCTAGTCACTTCCTGTTCTCGTACAATTTCAGTGCAAAGCTTAATCGTTTCCTCTAATCTTTTAGGTTGTACTTCCTCTCCTAAAGATTGCTGTAAATAGCCCTTCAAATTTCTATCTTTCATTTTCCTGCTCCTTTCTCATAATTTTTAAAGCATTACGAACCCTGCTTTGTGCTGTTCGCATATTGCATCCCATCACTTTTGCAATCTCTCCAAAACTAAGTTGTTCTCCAAAGCGTAGAATGACTGCTTCCCTTTGTTCTGATGATAAAAAATTCAAAAAATAGCTTATCTCTGCCCTATCCTCTAGCCGAACTATATCGTTATACTCATGCGCTATATTTTCTTCATCTTCTAATGGATAAAACTCAACCTTCCTACTTTCATCAATACATAAATGATTTGCAATCGTGTAAAGATAAGCCTTAAATTTCTTTTTCCCTTTATATCCGGATAAGTTCTTAAACAACTTCAAAAATGTTTCCTGAGTCAGGTCTTCTGCTTTTTCCAGATTAGAGCAATGCCACCTACAGTAACGTAAAATAGATGTATAATAGCGTTTTATCAATTCTTCTGCTACATTTTCATTTCCAAGTAGAATCTGTTCCACTAATTCGTCATCACTCAACACGCATCAGACTCCTTTCCATTGAATATCTGTATATATATAATAACGGGTTATGCACTTAAAATGATTAAAAGATTCCTCATTTTTTCTTTTTTGCCCATCATAGCCACTGCGATACCCTCCTTCAAAATGTGCTAAAGCCTTATCCCTTTTGCATAGATTTATCCACTTTGTCAAGATGGCTATGTAAACAGTACCAGAGAACGCAAAAAAGCCGCCTACTCTTAAAATCAATAAGAATAAGCCGCTTTGTAATCTGCCTTAGCCATAGGCTGTTCCTCTCGGATTCATGGAACGATATACACCTTCCGGAATGACAAGATAAGTGTCCGCACTTACAAAAGATCCTGCAATCTTTGCAAGACTTCTGTCAGCTGTATTCATCATTCCAATAATATAAACATTTTTAGGTACTGCAAATTTTTCATCTGAATATAAAAGCTGCAACTCACTTCCACGTTTATCTTTTTCAATCAGCATGAATAACTCACCAAATATTTTACTGAGATTTCCTCTATTTATTTCATCTATAATGAAAAAATAATCATTGTCACTATCTATTTCTGCTTTTTTACAGAAGTTATAAAACGCACCTTTTTTTAATTCAAACCCAGAAAGTGTTGGTCTAAATCCCATAATAAAATCTTCATATGAATAACTCTGGTGAAACTGAACCATCTTTACACGCTCAACATCTTTAACTCCCATTATGGAATATGCCAGTCTTTTTGCTACATATGTTTTACCTACACCAGGTGCTCCCTGTAAAATTATATTCTTTTTATTACAAAGAACCCCTGTTAATCTATTATAGTCTTCCTCTGACATATAAACATCTTTTAAGAAATCTTTTCTTGTATATTCAGGATATACAATTTCCTTTTCATCTTCATCATCAATATTTTCAAATAAAGAATCTAATTCCTGCACTAAATCAGTATATGGAGTAATATCTGCCAGCATTTTTTGTGGCAATTTCTGCTGAACTGACCATAACCCTTCATTTATCCAATTGATTTTTCTAACATTTCTATATTCACTGTCACAATCTGAATCATAACTATAATCAGATTCTACTATACCATTTCCAATAACACTGCTATTTCCTTTCTTAACAAAAATTATATGTAGCTTTTAAATTATTTAATACCGGAACCCCATCAAAATTATCCGGTACATTTGCGGATATTTGAAATTCTGAAGCAATTCCATTAAGAATTAATATACGGTTATTATTAGTTATACCTTTATTAAACAGCCCGAATACAGTGAACGGATCAATGTCTGTAATTTCATTATCTTTCTCCAACTTGGGAACACTTATACCTATATTGTCATAAATACTATATATTTTATTTATTAATTTTTCTCTATTATCTTTAAATTCCAATAATTTAGTTGCAAATTCTGTATAAAAATCAATCCATTCAAAATTCATGTTAAACCCCTCTCGTTAATTAATTTGTCCCAGCAACTTCATCATCCCACTGAATCATATTCTTATTTCTTTGCGTTTTCTTCCAACTCTAACATATACTTATCAAAATCAGACATAAACAATCTGTCCTGAACAACTCGATATTTCTCAAACTCAGTCTCAGCATGAAGCTTTGCAATCTCAGCAGACACCTTACCTGCATCCTGCAAAATCCCATAATCAAACATTTCAATAAAACTATTAAGACGCTTTTCCCAATCCTCCATAGTCAATGGAATATGCCTCAGTGTCATGTTTTCAGCGAAATCTAAATACGCAGTAACCATACGATTTAATTGTTTCATTTCATCCTGACTCAAATAATTTTTAGCAATTGTAACATCACTTTTCTTAATTTTTCCTTCAGGAGCATCTGCCCAAGTAGTTAATCCCATATGTTCTTTGGTATGGTCTGCTCTTTCTACAATCAGCTCTGATGCTGTATGTCCATGAACCGCAAAATGCATCTTATTCTGAACAGTAGCATAAAATCTCTTTGTTGCAGCTGAATTTTTATCATAATCTATTGCAGTAGCATAAAGGTCTGTAATTTTCTGATAAAACTTTCTTTCACTTGCTCTTATTTCGCGAATGCGCTCTAACTGCTCGTCAAAGTACTTTTCTGTCAGATAAGTTCCTCTTTTTAACCTTTCATCATCCATAGCCCAGCCTTTGATGGTGTAATCTTTTGCAATCTGATTTACCCATTTTCTGAACTGAACAGCACGCTCGGAATTGACCTTAAAACCTACAGCAATAATCATCTCCAAGGAATAGTGATTTGTATTGTAGCTTTTTCCGTCAGGAGCAGTTATTCGAAATTTTCGAATAACTGAATCCTCCTGTAGTTCACTATCCTCGAATATCTTTTTAATATGATAATTGATTGTATTTGTTCCTATATCGTACAATGTAGCCATCATCTTCTGTGTCAGCCATATATTCTCATCCTCGTAGCGCATTTCAACACTATCCTGCTGTTCACCAACAGATGCAACATATGTTAGATATTCTGCTGCGCTGGAACGGATTGTTACTTCTTCTTTCTTCTTTTTCAAATAGGATTACCTCCTTTTAATTGCTTAATATTTTTATTTTCACTTTTAAATACTCTCTTCTGAAAATTTTTCTTACTCTAAGTAAATCTTAATTCGCATATTTCTTAAAATTCTCTGCCTGTTCAAGAACTTCCTTGTAAACATCATCAATGGTTACTGGCGGATAGCCAAAATCATCAAGCAGCAATATTAAATCCACTTGCAGATTTGCCTTAATATCATCACGGGCAGACCAATCGGTATAGCGTGACTTATCATCAACAATCAGCTTTATCCTTTTGGAAAGTTCAATCATTTTATCGTCTGGATATTCAAACTCATACTTTTTAGCAACTGCTTTCAAAATATCATAGAAAGCCTTTTCTTCATAATCTATTCCCATATTCTTGAATGAGTTCTTTTCTGTTTTCAGTTCAGACAACAACTGTGCAAGCTGCTCCGCAACATCATCAAGGACTTCGTTGGCATACGCTTCATCACGACGACGGTTATTATACTCATCAACAACCTTTTTGAGTCTGTCTGCAAATTCCACACCCATAATCTTATTAACTTTCTTAAACTCGTCGATTGCCTGAGAAAGAAGTCTTTGAAGTATCTTAATTTTCGTATTCGGCAACTGAATAGCATTTATCTTGTCCATATACTCATCGCTGAAAATATCAACCGATATATGCTTTCCAGTTTCAAATAGTTCCTCAATACCATCGGACTGAATTGCCCCCTCAAGCATTTTGCGAACACGAGCGTTCATCTGCTCAATATCTGGTGCGTCACCCTTTGTCAACTTGAAAAGGATAGAACGGACAGCACAATAAAAATGGATATAATCCTTATCTTCATCAGAGAATTTTTCACTTGAACTACAAAGATTAAATGCCTGCTTCATTCTCTTGACTGCTGCCATAAATCTTCTTTCCAGTTCTTCAGACAATTGCACATACTCAACCGCACGGTTCAGGCAGGCAAGCTGTTCGGTAGGGGAACCGTTAAAGAAATCACTACTGTTAAAGTTGTGGAACATCTGACCAAGAACTTCTAACTGGTCTTTTACAATCGTGATGGACTGCTCCACACCTTCAAATTCTTCGCTCTCAAAATTCGTATATTTCTTGAGAGCGGTATTCATATTTTTCTTAATACCTATATAATCAACAATCAAACCTTTATCCTTGCCCTCGTATACACGATTAACACGGGAAATCGTCTGAATAAGGGTATGCTGCTGAATAGGCTTATCAATATAAATCGTATCAAGCTCCGGCACATCAAAACCAGTCAGCCACATATCTACAACAATGGCAATCTTAAAGTTTGATTTCGGATTTTTGAACTGACGGTCCAATTCTTTCCTATCTTCTTTTGTGCCAAGCATATCAAAGAGGTCTTTTTCATCATCTTTATTACGAGTCATAACCAACTTGATTTTTTCCATTGGCTTCATCTCTTTTTTATCTTTTTCACTCAGAACAACACCGTCATCACAAATTTTCTTTTCTGTCCATTCCGGTCTGAGTTCCTTTACTATTTTATAGAAATCGTATGCTATATTTCGGTTGGAACATACAAACATTGCTTTTCCTGCTACGGTTGCACCTTCTGCCACACGGGTTTCATAATGTTTGATAAAGTCCTCCGCAACAGCACAAAGTCTGTCAGGGTCGCCAATAATAACTTCCATTTTGGCAACTGCTTTCTGACTTTCTTCTACTTGATGTTCATTTGCTCCCTCAAGCTCACACTGTGCATAGTATTCCTCAATCTGTCTTACCTTGTCCTGATTGAGCATAACTTTAGCTGCACGACCATCGTAAACAAGATTAACTGTAATACCGTCCTTAACAGCTTCCGTCATTGTATATGCGTCTACAACACCGCCAAAGACTTCGATTGTTCCATCAACCGGAGTTCCGGTAAATCCAACATAAGTTGCATTTGGTAAAGAGTCGTGCAGATACTTAGCAAAGCCATAAGTTTTCTGAACACCGGACTCTGTAATCTTAACCTTTTGGTCGAGATTGATTTGACTTCTGTGTGCTTCATCAGAAATACAAACAACATTTGTTCTGTCTGTAAGAAGCTGCAAATCCTCTGTAAATTTCTGAATAGTAGTCAGATAAACACCACCACTCTCTCGTCCCTGCAGCTCCTCACGAAGTTTCTCACGTGACTCAATACTTACAACCGTTTCATCTCCAATATATTTTTTTGAACCGACAAACTGCTTGGAAAGCTGGTCATCAAGGTCTGTTCTGTCCGTAATAATTAGAATAGTCGGAGAAGAAAAGTATTTACTTTTCATCAGCATACGGGTAAGGAAAAGCATTGTATAACTCTTGCCGCACCCTGTCGCTCCAAAGTATGTACCACCTTTACCATCTCCTTCAGGGCGAAGATGAGCCTTGATATTCTCATACAATTTATTTGCCGCAAAGAACTGTGGATAACGGCACACTATCTTCAAATCCTTATCTGAGTTATCCGGAAAATAAATAAAATCTTTGATAACTTCAAGTAAACGGTCTTTTCGGAAAAGTCCTTTTACCATTGTCACAATGGAATTGATACCGTCCAGTTCTTTATCGTCTGAGTTTATCTTTCTCCACGCATAGAAGAAATCATACGGGCTGAAGAAAGAACCATATTTATTATTTGCTCCGTCACTGATAACAACAAACGCATTGTATTTGAAAATCTCCGGAATATCTCTACGGTAACGGATTGTAAGCTGCTTATATGCGTCCATTATAGTCGTATTTTCTTGTACCGCACTCTTAAATTCAAGAACAACAACAGGAATACCATTTACGAACACAATGCCATCAGGAATACGCAACTGATTATTTACACCTTCAATTTCAAACTGATTAACCACTTTGAAAATATTGTTTTCGGGAGTGTCGAAATCAATAAGTTCAATATAGAGGTCTTTCTGCGTTCTGTCCTCACGATTAAAAATAAAGCCATCGCAGAGCAACTTAAATACTGCTTTGTTTGCTTCATAAATCGTACCGGAAATATTACGCAGCATTAGAATGACACTATCAACCTCACTCGGTGTGATACCATCTTTCGCATAGCGATTATAGAGGTATTGCTTCAGGTCATCTGTAAGCAGAACCTCCGTCCTTTCTCTGTGTATCTGGTCGCCGCTGACATAGGTGTATCCCTCGTCTACAAACAACTCCATTATTGACATTTCCAATGTATGTTCATTAAAATTTGCCATTGCATTCACTCCTTTTATACGCTCTGTGTTTTATAAAATATCAGCAAAATATCTGTTCTTCTTTTTAGTAAATACAACTTGTGATGGAAATAAATTTGCTCCTCTATTCGCCATTCTAATAATCATATATGCCCAATCGCTCAATTCTTCTGGCAAGCGATAACAAATTGGATTGCCATCATTTGAAATCGTAATCAATGGAATGCCCGATTTATCCATTCCTACGGATAAAACCATTTCTGTTTGAGTGCCTTCGTCAATTTGAAGAATAGGTTGCTTCGTAATATCAAAATAAACTTTCGCTCCACGACGGTTTAGGAAATACTTCTCATCATTTTTATCAATAAGGTCTATCGGTAATTTACTTCGCCTGCGGTTAAAATAATCAGATAACTGCTGACAAACATATCCATTAAAATATTCGCCCTGCATTTCAAGTTTCTCATTGACAAGCTGTTCTGGATTTTCAAAATGAGCCATATAGCCAAGGAGTCCTATAAAACATACCAAATCATCGGAATAAATTCCCGCATACGATTTATACCAAGCATTATCCCATTCACAAATTATCTTATATAACTTTTTATATAGGTTCAGTTGAACTTCATTAAGTTGAAACCATTTTTTATCTAATAGCTTTTTCTGCGTTCCCTCTTCAATAGAATGATAATGTAAGGCATCACACAAAGATTTTAACAGTTTTGAAATAATCCCTACCATCATATCTGCCATACGCAAGCCACAAATATCTTTTGAATTTTCCTCTGTTACATTAGACAGTCCCATTTCACACGCAGCCTGCTTTGTCCTACTGGCTTCGTTCTGCTCTCCCTCTTTATCTAAAACTAAGGCATAATTCTTAATATATTCTTCTTGTAAGTATTTCACAAAACCGCTAAACGGCATATGATAATCCCATCGAAGTTCTGGAATAGCTGAAATATCATTCAAAATATACAGTATATTTTTTAAAGCTTCATTCTCCTGCTCTTTCAGACTCATATTTGAACGGTTACATTCAATTCGTTCTCTAAAAAATTCTTTCAATTCTTCTACAAATCCTTCTGGATTATCATAAATACTTTTAATAACATTCTGCGGACGATATACAACAAGAGCTTTTGTAATGGAATACTTAACTGCATCTGCATCTATAATTAAGTTATTCTGATAACCTATAAAAAGCTGCAGAATCAAATATTCTATCTTACTCGCAACAGAAAAATACAACTTGGTACTTTCATCAAAAATGGATAAGAAGTCCATTATAAACTGTGTGTTGTCTTTATCGAGTGAAGCCAATCCATATTCAAACTTCTTTTGCTTCAAAGTTGTACTTTTTAATTCTCCGTTTCTATCTTTACGGTCAGCATATTTATTTTCAAAATCCTCATATTTCTTAAAAACTTCTTTTTCCTTTTCTTTCTCACAACCAACTATAACCGTAACAAAATTATCGTAATAATTTGGAGCAGTTACAGTATTATAGTTAATTTTTCTACTGTGTTCTGACTCATCATAATAAAATTTGTATGTATCCATAACTGTTCCATCTCCTTTCGGTTAAATGATAATTTAGCGGCTTAATCAACCAAACGAGTTAAAAGCAATGACTGGAGTGCATCCAGCTTTTTGATTTCGGACTCATTGGTAAGCCTTTGGTCAAAAAATGGCTGTATTATATTGTTGAATTTTAACATTGTTTCACTATCAGGTATCGTAATAGGGAAACTCTTTAAATTAGCTTGGTTAATCTTAGGTTGTGCAGCACCAGTAACAATCGGTGCCATATTGGTATTCGCCAAGAATAGATACAAGCTATCCTCATTAAAGCCAGCTTTTCCTTTTAGTATGTGTGCGTGATTGTTTGCCCAAAACTTTCCTGAGATATGTTGTATCAACGGGTGTCCATTTTCATCGACAACATAAATACCATCTTCACTAACAAGAAGATATTCTCCATCAAAGATATAGTCATCGACATAATCAACAATGGAAACTGCACCATAATATGGATATATTCGTTCCATATCAGCTCGTTCTAACGAGGACAGTGGCTTACGCATTGAGTCGAAGAACTCAGCAATATCTTCAACGCACCCTGTTTCCCAATTAGATGGGCAAACACCGTCAACTGGGTCATAATCAACAAACCAAGACCTAAAGATAGCTTGAACTGAGTTGAGTAAATTATCATTTATCTTCTGCTTCAATGCAATTCTGTCTGTAACAATCTTATATGCGTTCACAATCTTTCGCTGTTTTTCAATAGGCGGTACTGGCAATTTCATTTTTGCAAATTCTTCCCATGGCATACTACCACGCACACCGCCAATCGCAATAAAAGCAGCTTCTCTATCAAATTCAGGTCTTTTGAACCACATTTCCAAATACTCTGGCAAAATAATATTCTTATCTTTTACTCTAAAAATAGGATATGCGGGCGACATTATTGCTTCTTCATATTCCTCTAATCTTGCAACCGGTATTTTTCCGTCACGACTGACCTGCATTAAGCTTACCGCAAAGTCATTTTTATGTATAATCTTATACTTTGAAAGGTCTGTTCCATTTGTATTTGCAACAGATTTAATGAAACATTTATCAATACTTACACCTATCAGTTCTGAAACTGTTCCATCACTATTTCTTTCATCTACCCTTGTTACAAGTTCTTCAATGGTTTTATACATATCTTTTCCGCCTCATCCTATATATTTTCTATGAGCAATTTTCACATTGCTCTGCTTAACCATTGCATATTGCAATGTCGTATCTATTCTTCTATGCCCCAAGAGCTGCTGAAGCTGCTCTATCGGCATTCCTTTATCTATCGCCATTGTCGCAAGCGTTCGCCTGAATTTATGAGGGTGTACCTTATTTAGACCCAATTGTTTTCCAAGCTGTCGTAACCTCACTTCAATACCTCCGATATTCATTCGATTATACGGAGATTGTAATGATACAAAAAGTGCCGGATTATCGTCCTTGCGACTGTTCAAGTAATTCTGCAAATGTATTTTTGTTCTTGCATCAAAATATACAATTCGCTCCTTATCGCCTTTGCCGAAAACAACACATTCTCTTTCGTTAAAATCTATATCCTCACGATTTAGTAACACCATTTCTCCGACACGCATACCCGTTGAAGCAAGCATATCAATCATTGCCAAGTCCCTGAGTTCGGTGCAATTATCCCTCATCAATTCAAGTGCTTCATCAGAGTAGGTTTCTTTAATGTTCGTTCCAGTCTTAACCTTATGTATTCTCCTGACCGGACTTTTCAAAATATAATCCTCGTCCTCAAGCCAAGAGAAAAAGCTGGAAAGTATTCGTCTTATATTATCTATCGTAACTTTACTTGATTTTTTCTTAGCTTGATACTCTGTCAAATAACAACGAATATCGTCGGTCACAATATATTTGATGCCCTTTCCAATACCATCAAGCATTGATTGTATCGTTGCATTATAGTATTTCAATGTTTTCTCAGAACAGCCCTCAATACGCTTCGCCGATAGAAAAGACTCTACTAAATTCTGTTCTGAAAGTTCCTTATCTCTTTCTGTCTTTGTTACCTCATAATCAAAAAGTGTATACTGCAACACCTCTTGCAATCTTTCTGTCTGTGCGTTATTCAAATAAGGTAACATTCCTTGAATAACATCTGTAATTAGATTCTGTTTCATAGTCAATTCTCCTTTCATTTTTTAAGAGAACGACTACCAGTGGCAGTCCCTTGTTTTAACTCCCGCCACTGATGGGAGTTCTATTGTAAATGATAATTTAGAAGCAACTGCTCAAGCGTACTTCGATAATTTATTCTTTTCTTGTGATGATACGGATTGTACATTGGCTGATATTGCACTGGTTAATCCTTCTCGACCTCTTTCTAAGGGGGTTGAAGCCCGTTGTTTTGATATGTCAACATTACCAACAAGTGGTTGCATACCTACTGGAGATACAATTAAGCCATATAACGGTGGTGTCCGATTTATAAATGGAGATACTTTAATCGCACGTATTACACCATGTCTTGAAAATGGTAAAGCTGCATATTTAAATATTCTTAATGAGGGAGAAGTTGCTTTTGGCTCAACCGAATATATTGTTTTTGCTTCTAAAGATGATATTCCATCTTGCTTTTACTATTTTCTCATTAGAAACTCAAAATTTGTAACCTTTGCATTGCAATTTATGAATGGTTCAAGTGGTCGCCAAAGAGTTTCAGGAGAGGAATTAGCTTCTTTTCCGTTAATGACTCCCTCAAAAGAAAAGCTGGCGGCATTCAATAAGGTTGGTAAATTAGTTCTTGAGCAAATGAAAGAAGCAACTGAGGAAATTCAGCTCCTAAAACAACTTCAGGAAACGATTACTGCTACATTATCAAGCAACTAAATTATCATTTATCTTCTGCTTCAATGCAATTCTATTTTCGATAACAGTATTATAATCCACTATTTTTTGCTGTTCTTCGACTGGCGGAAATTCTATCTCAATTTCAGAAATATTACTAAATCTGCAATATTCCCTTGCAGAACCTTGTCCTAAAAACTCGCAATAACGTGTAAACCACTTCTGTCTTATTATCAGCTTCAAATAATGTGGCAACAACAAATCTGTTCTGTGAACATAAAACACTTCATATAAAGAAGAACATATAGCACGGTCATACATATCATTGATAGCTATTGAATTTAATTCCATTCGTGCCGGATTAAAAATAAAATCATCTCTATAAAATACATTGTAAATTGATGTATCAGCATCTTTCTGTTTTGGTGGAATTAACCCATCTTTTGATACTCCGCAGATTGGCAAATCTGAGCCATCATTTTTCTCTCGCCTTTGGGTTATAAGTTCTCCGAGTTTGCACTTAGTTAATTCCATAACCCAGTTCCTCCATTACCTTTAGTAAATCTGATTTGGATTTTTCCTCTTGAACAAGAAGGTCTTTGAGTTCTCCCTGCAATGACTTCATTTTTGTATCAAAGTCGATATTCTCATCACGGTTGACAAACTCAATATATCTGCTCGGCACAAGAGTAAATCCTTTTTCCTTTACTTCATCAAAAGAAGCAGAATAGCAAAACTCCGGCACATTCTCATAAGTTTCCTCATATCCTTCCTGCTGCCAGTTATGATATACACTTGTAACCTTTGCTCTATCTTCCTCTGTCAATTCAATGTACTTTTTCTCATAAGGACTGCCCATCTGTCGTAAGTCCATAAAGAGTATTTCATCTTCTCGGTCACGATAGCGTTTGAGCTTTCCGTTCTGTTCCACAACACGAGCCTTTTTATTCTTATTGAGTACCCAAAGGGTAACGCTGATGTCAGTAGTATAGAAAAGGTTTCTCGGAAGAATAATAATCGCTTCTACCAAGTGGTTTTCTATAAGCTGCTGTCTGATTTTCAGTTCTGTACCATCATCGGATAATGCACCATTGGCAAGCAGAAAACCTGCCACACCGTTTTGTGAGAGTTTGGAAACAATATTCAGTATCCAACCATAATTTGCATTGCTTGTCGGCGGAACTTCATAGCCATTCCAACGAGGGTCATCTACAAGCTCATTTTCGGCTCTCCACTGCTTCTGATTGAAAGGCGGGTTTGCCATAATGAAATCTGCTTTAAGGTCTTTGTGCTGGTCATTGGTAAATGTATTGGCAGCCATCTCTCCAAGATTTGCAGAAATACCACGAATAGCTAAATTCATTTTTGCCAGTTTGAATGTGGTATTTGTATATTCCTGACCGTAAATAGACACTTTCTTTTTATTACCTCTATGTGCTTCTACGAACTTGATGGACTGCACAAACATACCGCCCGAACCGCAACAAGGGTCATAAAGTATTCCATCGTAAGGCTCAAGCATTTCAGCAATCAGATTTACAATGCACTTTGGTGTGTAGAACTCTCCTTTACCTTTTCCTTCTGCAAGAGCGAACTTACTAAGGAAATACTCATATATACGACCTATAATGTCGTTCTCTTTATCATCAGTGTTGATACGATTGATTTCATCAAGCAATGAAGCCAACTTTGCCGTATCAATATGTAAACGGGAGTAATAGTTATCCGGCAAAGCACCTTTCAATGATGGGTTGTTCTTTTCAATCGTATAAAGTGCCGTATCTATTTTCAAAGCAATATCGTCCTGCTTCGCATTTTCAATAATGTACTTCCAACGGCTTTCTTCAGGAAGATAGAATACATTTTCCTGAGTATAAAACGGCTTCATATCCGCATACTTTTCGCCGTGTGTAGCAATAATCTTATTACGGCATTCCTCAAACTTGTCACTGGCAAATTTAAGGAAGAACAAACTCAGAACAACGTGCTTATACTCCGCAGGTTCAACAGAACCTCTCAGTTTATCAGCACTTTTCCAAAGTGCCTCTTCCATTGATATTTCTTTCTTACCCTTAATATCTTTAGCCATTTATGGTTTCCTCCACACCGTTAATTTTCATCATAATACTCCTATTAAATATGTGTCTATAATTACGCTACTATTTATAGTAACATTAAAATTTTATATCATCAATGATCTTCTTTCAATGTTTCTTAATGTTTAGTTAAAAAGAAGGTCTTTCCATAATTAGAAATATATACATATTTAGAATCTTTACCTTCACGCTGTCGTTTCTCTTTCCTCTCAATCTCAGCTAGTACCATAGCTGCATATAGCCCAATAAGCATACAAGCCATAGCATTGTCCCGCTTTGATAAATCCATAAGTGTAGTTGGATGCTCTATTATCTTTACACGGATGCCATTATCTCTCTAATACTGCAACTCCTTTAATGTTTCCTACTTATTTCTACCAAGTGTGTCTACCTCAATAATAATTAACTCGTCACCCGCTCTTAATACATACTGTTTCAACACCTGATATCTTGGACGATTAAAATTCTTGCCTTTCTACTGGTCTGTAAAAATTTTTTCCAATTTCTAATTGTTCTGCTCACAATAGGTTGTAATCTCATTGATACCTCTGTCTAAATGCTGTTCTCTTATACTTGTTCTGTGATAACCATATCTCTTCAAGATTATTTGCTCCTTCCTTAGTCCTAAAATGTGTACTTTTTGAAACTACTAAAAAAGGACTGATAAACAGTCCCTAAATATATAGACCTCCCTTTACGGAACGTCCCAGTATTTATATATGCTTTTGGGCACCACCTCCTTAAAAATGGGTATAAAAAAAGAAGGTGTATCTCAACCTTCTTCTCTGAAATGACACTACTCTCCTTAATTTTCATCATAAGTGAGGCTAAGTCAATACTTACAAACTTTGAACCTATTCAAATTTATTAAGTTAGCAGTTCAACAGCATTCCTACTAGTTGATGCAATTTCTTGTAAATCTCATAAGCAGTTCTATAGTCCTCTGATATTAAACAATGATTAACATTATCCGCATCCAGAATATATACTTCTATTTTATCAATACCTGAATTAAACGCCTTTTTTATCCTGTGATTTCCATTAATCACAAATGGTTGAACAAACATATCATTCACCAAAACAATGATAGGATTATCTTCCTTGCTCTTTCGTAAAGTATCATTCATTTTTATATACTTTATATCCATATCCGATTCAACTTGACAGCACTTACAAATTACTTGCGTGTCCACACTTTGTGATTCTATAGAATTCTGTAATATGAACTCATAAACTTGATTTACATTATATTCTAAACAATCTGAACTCCAAACTTCTTCATTTAACATTAACTCTGTTTGCTCCGATTCATCTAATAAAAATTGTAAATCACATAAAGATTGTACTAACTTCAATACCTTCCGTTTTTTAAAAAAAGGAAGCTTCATTTTATGTATTGCCGACACAATATCCTTTTTATACTGTTTTTTTCGTTCTATATCATTAACATAATTTTCATGCTCATAACACATTGTTGCTAAATATCTCTGCATACCAACCTCCCAAAGCTAAATCAGCTTAAAATGCTTCAACGCATCCTTAATATACTCCACCTTCTCCTGCGGGCACTGCTTTACCTCAGGATTTCCTTTCTTAGACTTATTGTAGTTCTCACCCATGTCCAGACCACACATCCGCTTTACCTGTGCAATATAAGAAGTATGCACATTCACACCGTACTTTTCCTTCACATATTCCTTAATCTTTGAATAAGTAGCCTTTTCTTGTGGTGTATAATTACTCTCTTCATCAGGCTCCATTGTAACCTCAATCTTAGGTGTATCTTTTTTTAGGGATAATTTGACAACCGTCTCCACATGCCCCGTATTAGGAAACATATCAACGCAACAGCACTTCTCCACCTTATACCCTCTCTCCTGCAGAGTAACAAGGTCTCTTGCAAGTGAAGTAGGCTTGCAGGAAATGTACACCATTCTGTCAACACCGTAATCAATAATCTTTTCAAGTGCCTTAGGGTGGATTCCGTCACGAGGTGGATCAAGTACGATGAAATCTGGCTTAATCTCAATATTATCAAGTGCCTTTAAGACATCATCTGCAATGAACTCACAGTTAGTAAGACCGTTCTGAGCTGCATTCTTCTTGGCAGCCTCAACAGCTTCCGCAACAATCTCAACACCAATAACCTTGCTGGCAACCGGCGATAACATCTGCGCAATCGTACCCGTACCTGTATACAGGTCATATATAACCGGTTTGCTGCCAGCCACATCTCCAAATCCGCCAGAAAGCACATACTCCCTCGCCTTAGAGTAAAGCACTTCCGCTCCAAGAGAATTGGTCTGGAAGAATGAAAACGGTGTTATCTTGAAACGCAGCCCAAGAAGCTCCTCTTCAATATAATCCTGACCATACAGAAGCTCAGTTTTCTCGTTAATTACTGCATCTGCAAGGCTGTCGTTAAATGTATGGAGAACACCTGTAAGAGTGCCCTTATATTCAATTGATGTCAGGCGGTTTACAAGCTCTGTGAAATCATGCTCAATCTGAGTCGTTGTTACGATATCAACTAGAATCTGTCCTGTCTTTACTGACTTTCTTACAAGAAGATGACGCAGATACCCCTCGTGGCTTAACTTGTGCTGGAAAGGAAGCTCCTTCTCTATTGCATAATCCTGAACGCATGTGAGAATCTTTCTGTAATCCTCATCAATAATCTTACATTCTGTAACTGGAACAATATCATACATGCTGTTTCGTTTGTGAAGTCCGAGTGCAAGCGGTCCGTCCTTGTACTCATCACCAAATGAAAATTCCATCTTGTTACGGTATTCTTCTGTGACCGGACTTCCGATTATCCCCTCAAATGGAAGCTCACCCGAAACAACTTCGCTAAGAAGCTTTTCCACCTGTGTGCTCTTAATCTTTAACTGTTCCTCGTAAGTTACTGTCTGGTAAGTGCAGCCACCGCATTTGCCAAAATGTGGACATGCCGGGTTGGTTTCAAGCGGACTGTTCTCAACAACTTCCATAAGTCTGCCTTCGCAATGTCCCTTTCTTTTCTTATTCACGCAGAATCTGACAGTCTGTCCAGGAATTGCGTTCTTGACGATTGCCTTTTCCTTCTGTCCGTCCTCATCTGTCACCCACACTGTCGCCTTGTTAGGGAAATCAACCTTTTCAACTTTACCTTCGTATACGCTTCCTTTTTTCAATCTATACTCCATTCCGCACATGAATTGTGCCTGTTATTAACATATTAATAGTTTCTGGCAGCACTTATTCACATAACGGCATACCTTATATAATTTTATCAGAAAAATGTGCTAAAGTATAGTAGTCACATTTACTCCACCACGCTGGCATTCTTTGCCTGCACTGCAGAATGTATTCTTTCAAGTACCTTGTCACACAGCCATGTATAAGCAGCCCCGGCAGCATTCAGTCCTATACGTAATGCAACTGCATAAGGCATTCCAAAAAGTCCCGCCGCAATTGATAATGCGCCAAATGTATTAAAAGCTGTCTGCCATGCATAACCAGCGGAATATCCGACTCCGATACCACCTATCATGCCTATATACGGATACATTGATTCTGGCAGTACTATATACATCACTGCAAAAATCGCACATCCAACAACATTAAACAATGCCCTGTTTCCAATTCTCTTATCAACATCTTTAGAAAACGGCAGACACACTGACATGCACGCAATTCCAATCCACATTGCCCTAGGCAGTCCCATCAGTGAAACAATCAGCATAGCGCTTGATACGATAAATGTAAGCTTAATGTACCATCTTGTCCTTGCTGAATTAATATTAAATTCCTTAAACAAATCCCAGAATGTTCTTCTATATGGTCTGTTCCTCTGATTCTTATAGAAAATAATCATGCATACTAACATCCCGGCAAGCAGTCCCACAACTCTCATCATATATTCATGGCCTGTGACATCATATCCCTGCAGCAAAAGATACCCAAGAACGAATGTTGAATGATTATACATAATTACATTGTGACATCCCATTATCATAAGAAGCATAATACACACAACATTTATTACAAATGCAGCAACTGGCGGTACCATATTGGAAACCCTCGGTCCTGCTATCAATATTGCATATATTCCCATTATCGAAACTAAACCATGTGATGTCTTAATTCCAAAATCCGCCTGTCTTAATACCAGCACCACAAGAAGCACTGTCACTCCGACAACGCTGTTATTATTCCCAAGCAGCTTACTGAATACTGTAACTACTGCGACGCAGAATATCATAACCAGATACACCTTAAAATTATATATAAGAATATGTCTTCTTTTCTCTTTAGAATCCTGTGTGTTCTTGATAAGCTGTTTTGAACCAGCCGAGCTTAACTGTAACTCCTGATAAAATGTCATAAATTCCTGCTTTCCTTTCCTCCCCTTAAATTTTGCTTAATGACAGGGTTGAGTAATATAACACTGATTACACCCCTATGTCAATTAAGAAATAATTAAATATTATGCAATAAAAAAGCCACAACCGCTGACATATCCTAATGGACATATCAAGCCGGCTGTGGCTTTCAATCATATCGCACTTATTACATTACTTCTCGATGTCTTCATCCTCGAAATCATCGTCAAAATCTTCGTCTTCGAAATCTTCATCATCGAAGTCATCTAAATAATCTGGTGTAAAATATCTGTATACAGCATAAGCGATACCAGCAACTGCTGCAACTGCACCAACGATAGCAAGAACAGCTATGATAATTGTGCTGCACTTCTTGCAGCATTTCTTATCTTCATCTTCCTTCTTGCTAATAAGTTCTCCTAATTTAGTAGCTGCGATAAGCTCATCTAATTTTTCTTTACTCATAACAATATCTCCTTTCATACCACGGATTTAATAAATGTATTATAGCATAGCGTTAAACATTTGTCATTATAGTTTTTTAAGTCTGGCAAATCCTGCCAGCATTTTCTTCTGTCCGTACTCTGCAAATTCAACTGTTACCATATAGTCTCTTGCTGAATCCTCTATAGCAAGTACCTTTCCTTCACCGAATTTCACATGGCTCACCATATCACCGACACTGTAGCCAAGTCCGCCTGAAGATTTTGCACTTATATCTGCACCTCTTGCAGCACCTATTACATTTCTTGAAGATAAGCCGCTTCGTGTAGGCACTCCTGCATAAGCACTTCTTACAGAATCTGCCGGAGTCTTCCTCTTTTCTGGTTTCTTAAGGTCAAATAATTCCATAGGATCTTTTCCGAATCCCGGATTAGAACCGCCATTTATCTTAACCTTTCTTGAACTATATGTTCCTGCTGCCCTTCCGCCTGGTGTGCCGCTTCCGTAGCTGCTAAGAATTGATCTGGCTGTTGCACGCATGTTAATGCCTGTTGTATCTGGCTCATCTGATGTCCCGCCATATGCAATCCTGCCTTTAGCATACCCACTGGAATTGTTTTCTATGTGCATATATTCTTTAGGAATTTCATTAATGAATCTTGAAACCTTATTCATCTGTGTTTCACCACGTACCATACGCGACTTGGCACTTGTAAGATTAAGTATTTTCTCTGCTCTTGTTATTCCAACATAGCACAGTCTTCTCTCTTCCTCTATCTCAGTTGAATCATCTGACACAATTGTCATATAGCTTGGGAAAAGTCCGTCCTCCATTCCTGTCATATACACGATTGGAAATTCCAGACCTTTCGCACTGTGCAGCGTCATAAGCATTACATGAGGCTCTGACTCATCAAGATTATCAATATCTGCTATTAAGGCAACTTCTTCAAGAAGTCCTGAAAGTGTAGGCTCTTCGCCTGCTTCCTTACAGCTCTCCTCATAGCTTACAACCTTATTAATGAATTCATCCAGATTCTCGCGTCTTGCCTCAACCTCTTCCACCGTTTCATTCTGTGAAAGGCTCTCAATATATCCTGTATCCTCAATTACAGCCTCAGCAAGCTCCTTTAATGACATAAATTCTTCTTTGGCACGCAGTCTTCCAATAAGGTCAACAAATGGCTCTAACTTGGAAAGTGCCGCATTCTTTATTGTGTCAATATCCTTTGCATTGACAAGTGCTTCCCAGAAAGTAATATCATTAAAATCTGCATATTCCTGCAATCTGTCAATCGTAGTATTACCAATCCCCCTCTTAGGAACATTTATAATTCGCTTGACCGCCTGACCGTCAAGACCATTATCAATAGTTTTCAGATAAGCAAGAATATCCTTGATTTCCTTTCGCTGATAGAAGTTCTGTCCGCCATATATCTTATATGGAATGTTGTGAATCATCAGCTTTTCTTCGAGCGCTCTTGATTGTGCATTAGTTCTGTAAAGAATGGCAACATCATTATAATTCCAGCCATCCCTTACATACTCTGCAATACCACTCGCAACGCCTTCTGCCTCATCATATCCGTTCTCATACAGAGTATAATTGACCTTCTCGCCCTCTCCGTTATCAGTCCAGAGTGACTTGCTCTTTCTGCCAATATTATTACTTATCACCGCATTTGCAGCATTAAGAATAGTCTGCGTCGAACGGTAATTCTGCTCAAGCTTTATAACCTTAGCGCCTGTGAACACATTTTCAAAGTTAAGAATATTATAAATATTTGCTCCACGGAACTTATATATAGACTGGTCATCATCACCAACCACACATATATTGCCATACTTTGCTGCAAGCATTGCAACAAGCTTAAACTGTGATGTATTAGTATCCTGATACTCGTCGACCATTATATATCTGAATCTGTCCTGATAATGCTCAAGTACCTCTGCATCACTCTGAAACAGCTCAACCGTCTTAAATATCAAGTCATCAAAATCAAGTGCATTGTTAAGCTTAAGCGTCTTCTGATATTCTCTGTATACGCCCGCAATTCTTCTGAGATTATAGTCGTTACCTGCCTCAAGCTCGAACTCATCAGGAGTCTTTAACTCATCTTTAGCAGATGAAATCTTACTCATAATTGCACGCTCTTTAAGCATCTTCGTATCTATATTCATCTTCTTACATATATCCTTGATTACAGACTTCTGGTCGTCCGTATCATATATCGTAAAGTTATTATCGTATCCAATTCTGTCTATGTATCTTCTTAAAATTCTCACGCATGTTGAGTGGAATGTACTTACCCATACAGCCCCTGCACCCTGTGTCACAGTAGTCTCAACTCGTTCTTTCATCTCTCTTGCAGCTTTATTAGTAAATGTAATTGCCATAATATTATATGGGTCTACTCCGCATTCTTCTATTAAATATGCAATTCTGTTCGTAAGCACACGCGTCTTTCCAGAGCCTGCCCCAGCAATAATAAGCAGCGCGCCATCTGTATATTTAACTGCCCTTTTCTGGCTGTCATTCAAATCTTCTAATCTCATATATCCACCTTCATGCAAATGTGAAATCTATATCCACCTTATTTCTGCCAACTACCACATTATACAAAAACAACGGGATGTTGCCAAGCCAATATGACAACATCCCTGATTGTTATTTATTAAATTCACATATTACTAATTGTCAGATTATGCAAGCTTTGTTCCACAGTTAGAACAGAACTTAGCGCCATTAGTTGGTGTTCCACAGTTAGGACAGAACTTAGGTGCTGTGCCACCTGACACATTTGCATTATTATTCATTGCAGTATTCATGTTATTCATCATCTGCTGTCCAACCTGCATTCCCATCTGGAGCTGCATCATATCACTGGCAATATTCGAACCGCCTCTTGAATTGCCGATACTATCAGCCATAGCCATCTGTGTATATCTGTTCATATCTCCAACCATTGCCTGAGAAGCTGCCTTATTAGTCATCTTCTGTACTTCTTCCGGATAAGAGAAGCTTGAGATAGTAAAGCTTGTTATTGTGATTCCTAACTTGCTCATCTCCATATCAAGGTCTGTCTTAATACCCGCTGAGATATCATAAGCATTAGCCTGAAGATTAAACATATCCTTGCCTTCTTTAGAAATCCACTTCATAAGAAGCTGGTCAAGAACTGCTGATATTCTTTCCTTAACATCTGCAACAGTGTACATCTGCTTTACACCTGCTACCTTGTCTATAAGCGTAATGTAATCAGATACTGAAAACGAGAAGTTACCGAAAGCTCTTATTGGCATGCCACCTGGAAGTGCCTGTGTTGGAATAAGAATAGGATTCTTAGTTCCCCACTTCTCTGTGAATTCCTTAGTATTAACGAATAAAACTTCAGCTCTTACTCCACTGTTGAAGCCAAACTTAAAGCCTTTAAGTGTTGATAAGAATGGAATAATCTGTGATTCAATATCAAAGCTTCCCTCGTCCTTAAAAATACCTTCAATCTTACCATTGTACATAAAGATTGCATCCTGGCCGGCGCGGATAATCAGCTTACTGCCTTTCTTGATTTCTCTGTTGGTCCATTTCCAGAAGATTATATCATCTCTGTACTCTTCCCATTCAACTACGTTGGCAAACTGCCCTTTGAATAATCCCATGTTCCCTCTCCTTATCTATGTATTGCTTATCTCATTATAAATGTGCTTCTGAATTATAAGCCCATCTGAGCCTTAAGTGCTGCTAATTCATCATCAACTGCTGTGTTAGCTGGCTCTGCATCATACTTAGCTGCAAGACTGTCAACATCTGCCTCAAGCTGTGTCTGGTTAAGCTCTGCCATTGCATTAGCCTCGTCAAGCATCTTATTAGCCTTAGCCTCCATCTTACCGAATGCATCCATGCTTGTTCCAACACTGTTAACACTTGAACCAACCTTGTTGATTCTCTCCTGAGCCTTAGCTGCTGCAACCTTAGCCTTAACTGCGTCTCTTCTTGCTTCAAGAGACTGGATATCCTTGCAGAGCTTATCATGCATCTGACGCATCTTAGCTGCATTGTCTGCTGCAATATTATATGTCTGCTGTAATGTAGCCTGCTTAGAAACTAACTGCTGCTTCTTCTCAAGGAATGTTCTTGCATCTGCCTCGTTGCCAGCCTTAAGAGCCTTTTCTGCATATGACTGATACTTGGCAACATCTGCTGTGCATTCATCAAGCTCTCTTTTACATCTTGTCTCCTCAGCCATAACTGAAGCTGTCTCTGCCTTAACCTTTCCAAGGTCGCTCTCAAGATTTCTCATGTACTGGTCAATCATCTTCTCTGGATCTTCACACTTATCGAGAAGTGCATTGATGTTAGCGCTCATAATGTCCTTGAATCTTGTTAAAATACCCATAATAATCCTCCATTCCTGTGCCGCTTTCTGGCACATATCACCCTCTGGTGCATCCGAATTCTGTCTCCCAGAATTCTTAAAAAACCTTTTTCATTATAATATATCAGGAGTAAAAAGTCACGAATATTTGCTCCTATGAAACATATTTTATATTCTTGTAATAAATATTAAAATATCATAATATGCACATTACACTATGCTAAAGTTCATTATATTATTCCTACTTGAAATGTGGTTTTAAAAACTATATAATATAGCTTAAGCATTAATATAAATGTATTCTCTCATGAATACGCATTTTTAAAGAAATGAGGAACATATGAACAACGATATTAAAGAGCTTATGAGCGGTATTCTTAAAGATATGTCTGCTCTTAACTATATAAGACCCGGAGATGTGCCTAACATCAACCTGTACATGGATCAGGTTACAACATTTATGTATGAACATCTTCACGATACAAAGCGTACCACTGATGATAAAGTACTAACCAAAACAATGATTAACAACTATGCCAAAAACAATCTGCTGCCATCACCAGTAAAGAAAAAGTACTCTAAGGAACACATATATATCCTTACATTTATCTATTACTTTAAGAACATTCTCTCAATAAGTGATATACAGAAAATGCTCAATCCTCTCACTGAGAAATTCTTTGATGAAGGTTCCAAGCCGGATCTGGATTATATATATAAAGAGATATTTTCAATGGAATCCTCTCTTGCAAGGCCCTTATCTAAAGATATATTTGCAAAGTCTGAACAGGCAAGCAATGCATTTACCGATGTAAAGGATGATGATGACAGAGAATTCTTACAGTTCTTCAGCCTTGTATGCCTTTTAAGCTTTGATGTATACATGAAGAAGAACATGATTGAAAGTCTGATTGATGATTACTCTGCCAAGCATGCGCCAAAGCAGCCTGAGAAGCCTGATAAAACAGACAAAAAGAAATAATCCATACAAATTAAGGGAACTGCCAGTACTGACAGTTCCCTTTTACATTGCTTCATATATTACTTATTATCTTCTGACTCTTTCTCAAGCATGCCAAGTCTTTCAAATACTCTGTCATACCCGTCATTACCATAATTAAGCGAACGGTTTACCCTGCTGATTGTCGCAGTAGACGCACCTGTCTTCTCTGCAATATCAAGATATGTCCTGTGTTCTCTTAACATCTTGGCAACCTCAAATCTCTGTGACAGGGATAAAATCTCGTTAATTGTACATACATCCTCAAAGAAATCGTATGCTTCATCTAAATCCTTAAGGCTTAATATTGCCTGAAAAAGCTGCTCAACAGCCTGTGTCTTTAACTTATTGTTCATAATTATCCACCCCGGTTTTCCAAAAATAACATTGGCTTATTACTTTTAAATTTTAACACAGTGAAGTTTTAAAGTAAAGACATTATTCACTTCTTAATGCCACAACAGGGTCTTTTTTAGCTGCAAGCTTTGCTGGGATAAGTCCGGCAATAAATGTAAGGAACATGCTTATTATTATAAGTATTACTCCTCCTGCAACCGGAAGCTGTGCAACATTGGAAATGTCTGTAAGGTGCTTAATCAACGCATTTGCAGGTATACACAACAATAAAGTTACAACAATGCCGAGTGCGCCTGAGACAAAACCTTCAATAAGTGTCTCTGCATTGAATATTCTTGAAACATCTTTCTTAGAAGCACCAATACTTCTTAATACTCCAATTTCCTTAGTTCTTTCAAGTACTGAAATGTATGTGATAATACCTATCATTATCGAAGAAACTATAAGTGATATTGCAACAAATGCTATTAATACATAAGAGATTGCATTAATAATTGTACTTACTGATGACATCATTATTCCAACATAATCTGTGTAGTTAATAACATTTTCTTCCTTGCCATCGTCCTGCTGTAGCTTATTGTAATCCTTGATAATATTCTGAACCTTCTCCTTAGAGTCAAAATCAGTTGCATATATATCTATCTGTGAAGGTGTATCAAGGTCTGTAATTCCAAGCTTCGACTTATTGCTGTCTAATGTTGCATCTGTTGTTCTAGCCTTTAGTGATGCTGAGAAAAGCTGTAGTATCTGATCATCGCTCATTCCACTTGTCATTGCCTGCATCTGTGCGCTTTCCTCTGGTGAAAGTGTTGCCATATATGCATTTACATCATCCATTGTAATCTCTGTATTCCTGTCATTGTCAAATGGAACTCCTGTAAATACATCAACGCTTGTATCAGCAAGCTGTGCCTTGGCTATCTCACTGTTCTTTACTTCTTCGATAATGTATTCCGTAAGCTTTGCTGTATAACCGATTCCACTTGAAAGTGAAGTACTGACTGCATCATCATTAGGTCTGATTATTCCACATACTTTAATGTCAGTTCCGTTATTTACAACATTTGTCATATACTTATCATCTTTGCTGTAATCGTCCCATGTACCAGTCACATCATTGTACTTATACATGTCTGTAGGCATAACAAGCTTAAACTCTGTATCAAGAATCTCGTCAAATGTATAGCTTATATCTTTTTTTGTTTCGTATGATTCACCAACCATCATTTTCTTAAAGAGTGTTCTTACTTCCTCAGGGTCTTTAAGACCTAATGAGTAAAGTGTATAATCATCAACCTCGTTATTCTTATCTGCAACAAGCACAACCTCGTTGAAATTCTCTGGCCAGTGTCCTGCAAGGACATCATACTGCTCATCAAGAACCTGCTGGTTTCCTAAAAGCTGGTTCCACACACTGCTGTTAGAAAACATTCCCATGCCCATACCAGATGACATTGAAGAAGATGCGCTTGTTGCACCTTCGCCATATATCGAATCAAACATTGTACCTGGATTTAACTGCTCAACACCGTTAGAAGTATCCTTCATATAAATGTTAAGAGGAACATCATATGAATACTGGATATCACTTACGTATGACTTAATGTCAGAGCTGCCGTTTTCAATGTATTTCTTAAACTCAGAAAGGTTATTGCTCTTAACTTCCTTTACCATGGTATTAATCATGTCACCCATGATATCGTTAGAATATATTTTAGACTTATCCTCATGCTCTTCTGAATCCGAATTACCTGTCATGCTTGATACCATACTGCTTATATCAATAGCTTCCGCCTGAAGTGTTATAGGATAACTCGAAAGCGTATCTCTCTGAACCCTGTCTATGTATAACTGGATACCATTTGAGATAGACAGAATCATTGCAATACCGATAATTCCTATGCTTCCTGCAAATGCAGTAAGAATCATTCTTGTTTTCTTAGTCATCAGGTTATTAAAGGAAAGCGAAAGTGCTGTAAAGAATGACATAGATGTTTTCTGCTTCTTTCCTGACTTTTTAGTCTTCTTTTCTGATGTCTTAACCTTAGCAGCCTCTTTAGCCCTGATATCAGCTTCCATATCTTCTAACGAATATGGATCAGAGTCATCAGTTATCACACCATCTAATAATCTGACTATTCTTGTAGAATAATCTTTGGCAAGCTCCGGATTATGAGTTACCATAATTATAAGTCTGTCCTTTGATATCTCCTTTAAAAGCTCCATAATCTGGATACTTGTCTCTGTGTCAAGCGCTCCTGTAGGCTCGTCAGCAAGCAGGATATCAGGATTATTTACAAGTGCTCTTGCAATAGCAACCCTCTGCATCTGTCCACCTGACATCTGATTAGGCTTCTTGTGAATCTGCTCTCCAAGTCCAACTTTCTCAAGTGCCTCTATAGCTCTTTTCTTTCTCTCTGCCTTAGATACACCTGAAAGCGTAAGCGCAAGCTCTACATTAGATAAAACAGTCTGGTGCGGAATCAGATTGTAACTCTGAAACACAAAACCAATAGAATTATTTCTGTAAAAATCCCAGTCTCTGTCCTTATAATTCTTAGTTGACACTCCATTTATCTTAAGGTCACCGCTTGTATACTTATCAAGTCCGCCTATAATATTAAGCATAGTAGTCTTACCACATCCGGACTGTCCAAGAATCGACACGAACTCACAGTCCCTGAACCTAAGATTAATGCCCTTAAGTGCGCTCACAGTAGTAGAACCGGACACATAATCCTTTTTTATATCATTTAATTCAAGCATTTAAGTCTCCTTTTGTTTTATTGCGGGTTGCGGATTGGGAATTGGTCTGCGTCTTAAATGTTGTGTATATCAGTTGCGGTGTCTGACTATAGCATACGCTTGAAAAATCCGAGCTGTGTGTAACTTAATGTCGCTATATACATAAGGGCGGTGCGTCAAATCTCGTTCAAGCGAAGCGCGTTTGATTTGACGCACCGTAATAAACTCTGTAGATAGCGGCATTTAGTTACACTAAGCGCAGGATTCCTGAAAGCGTATGCTATAGTCAGATGCCACAACGTCATGTACGCAAGTCGAAGGATGCAGACAAGTTCCCAATCCGCACTCCTCAATTAATATACACCATGGAAAGCTTGGCTTGCAATTTATTCCAGCACATTTTATACTAATATTGTTTTTTATTTATAAAAATATAATGATTATCAGGAGTCTATGTGAAACATTTTATCAGATTAAGATTAAAGAATTTAACAGCCATTGGTCTTTCGCTTTGCATGGCAGCTACATTTGCTGTTCCATTTTTTGCTTATCCTGACCAGTTGATGGCTGATACACAGGATGACCTCGACGCTGTTAATAAACAGCTTGAAGAATTAAGAAATAAACAGAGCGAACTCAATGCATCTTACGGGGAGCTTAACGAGAAGCTGTCTGCTTCCGGTGAAAAAATCGCCTCTATTGAAGATGCAATTAATGCCAAACAGACTGAAATTGACCGCTCTAATGAAGATATAGCAAGCATGCAGGAAGAGATTGACCAACAGTACGCCGCCATGAAACTTCGTATTCAGTTTATGTATGAGAATAATAATACTACTATCCTGTCAACGCTTCTGTCGGCTGAAAGCCTTTCTGACCTTTTATCCAAGTCAGAATATATCCAGCAGATTTCTAATTATGACCACCAGAAGATGCAGGAATTAAGTAACCTTCTGGCTTCTCTTAAAGAAACTCAGGCAAAGCTTGAAGAAGAGATGACCGAACTTGTCACTCTTAAAGATGATGCAGCCCGCGAAGCTGATAATTTTGCTGTGCTTCTCTCACAATGCCAGACAGAGCTTGACACTACAAGTGACAGCATTACTGATGCAGAGGCACTTGCGCTTGAATACGAAAAGCAGATTGAACAGGAAATGTTAGAGCGTCAGCGCCGTGAAATGGAAGCCCTTGAAGCTGCAAAAAAAGCACAGGAAGAGGCTGACAAAGTCAATAACGCCGGTAATACAGGCAATAATTCATCTTCCGGCTCTGCTATGGTTGACCAGAACGCTCTTAACAATGTTCTTAAGAATCACACTGCCGAAGATGTTGCAATGCTCGCAGCAATTATTGAATGTGAAGCCGGCAATCAGTCATACGAAGGCAAATGTGCTGTAGGAAGTGTTGTTATCAACAGAGTTGCAGACCCACGCTTTGCCAACAGCATAAGTGGCGTAATATATGCACCTTATCAGTTTTCACCTGTTGCCAGCGGCCGATTTGCAATAGTCCTTGCAAGAGGTGCGAATGCAGCCTGCACTCAGGCAGCCGTTGATGTGCTTAACGGTTATATCAATATTAACGCACTATATTTTCATGTATATGACAGTTCTGTCGATGTGGGTGGAACCGTTATCGGAGATCATGTATTTTACTAACTCATTAAATATACCAAGGGGAGAATTATTAACTATGAAGAAAGCAACTAAAGCATCTGATAACAGATATTATCAGGCAAGATTTTCTGCTGCACAGAAAAATGCTGACTTTGAAAGCCGTGAAGCAGCTTCAGATGTCGTAGGTATAGACAGAACAAGACTTGCAAGAATTGAACTTGGCAATGTAACACCTTATGCAGACGAGGTTGTATCTATGTCAAAATGCTACAACGCTCCTGAACTCTGCTACAATTACTGCTCAAACGAATGTCCGATTGGAAGGCTTACAATGAAGGAAGTCGAGATTAATTCATTTGACAGATTATCATTAAAAATGCTTGGTTCTTTGAATGATATTGAAAACCTGCGTGCTTCTATTATCAATATCTCTGCTGATGGCCAGGTTGATATTGGAGAACAGGAGGAATTCAAGCAGATACTTGAATCCCTCGACCTTATTTCCAATAATGCGAAAGCCCTTGAATTGTGGGCTAAGAAAAACATTAAGAATATTTAACGGCTGTATCTTACATAATCTACCGTAACAAAACCTTTGTTTTCACTATTGGCAGAATTATCATGTGATACATATACACCGCTCTTTACACCAACCCATCTTCCGGCTTTGGCAATAACGGAAACAGGGTTGGTGTATTTTTTTCCGTCTGTGCTTATCTCTATTGTTACTGTCTCAACAGGTGCTTCCTTAACAGGAAGTCCACCCTCGACATGATCTTTAGTTCCTGTCTTTTTAACTGTGTATCTGAAATATATTTTCTTAAGATTATCGTATGAAGCAAGCAATTCTTTAGTCTCTTTAGTATAAGCCTGGTCACAGTCAAACTGCTGCACACCCTTTACTGCATACACTTCCATCTTACCGCCTTTGACAGTCACATCTGCTGCCAGATAATTCATTCCCATATGAATGAATCCGGCATTATCACCATCAACCATTCCACTGATATTCATCTTAGTAATACAGCTAAATTCCGGTGCCGGCCACTTCTGCAGGAGAAGATTTCTGTAATCGCCAATTGGTCTGTTTGATGCTCTGCCAACTGCATTAAGCTTTATATAAGAACCGTCATCAGACACATTTCCACTTTCATCAGTGCCAGACTGCGCCCAGTCACTATCAGGATTGGCGTTCCACTGCCACTGCAGTCCCAAAGTATCTTCTGTGAATTCATCTGTAGTATCTGGCTCACATATTTCATAAACGGCACCAACATCAGGTTTTTCGTACTCCATCACAGGCTCGCCATAATCATTGCCATCTTTCTTAACTCCAATAACAGGCCAGTCATTTTCCCAGCTCATTGGCTGCAGATGTGTTATTCTGCCTGCTGCATACACATCCTGAAAATGTATGAACCAGTCCTGTCCTGTAACTGTGTCAACCCATGCACCCTGATGAGGTCCATTTACAGGCGAATCTCCTTGTCTCATAACCACTTTATACTCATATGGTCCAAACACATTTTTCGACCTTAACACTGTCTGCCAGCCTGTCTTAACACCGCCAGCCGGTGCAAATATATAATACCATCCGTTTCGCTTATACATCTTAGGACCTTCTATTGTAATCTGGTCATTTAAGTTACCGTCAAATATAATCTTTTCCTCACCAATAAGCCCCATTCCATCTGGCTGCATCTCTACCATATGAAGCACACTCTTGTATCCGATACGGCTCTTGGCAACTCCTGCAACAAGATATGCCTTTCCATCCTCATCCCAGAATGGGCATGGGTCAATCCAGCCTGCGCCTGGTCTTATATTCACTGGCTTACTCCACTCACCATAAGGGTCTGTTGCTGTAGTCATATATATTCCTTCATCCGGCATTGGGAAGCACACATAATATGTACCCTCATGATATCTTATTGCAGGTGCCCACACTCCGCATCCATGAATTGGATTTCTATATCTGAATTCTGGAATTTCAGCCAAAATGTAGTTAACAACCTTCCAGTTTACAAGGTCCTTAGAATGAAGCAACGGCATAGCCGGAGCATTAGAAAAGCTTGATGATATCATAAAATAATCATCACCGACACGGATTGCGTCCGGATCTGAATAATCAGCGTAAAGTATTGGATTCTTGTATCGTCCATTCCCTAAATCTGCTGTCCACATATATGACCTCTTTCTGCCAGTTTACGGCTCAATAATTTATTTCTGCTTATGCAGATATTTCTCTGCTATCATATTACAACAGTTAAATAAGAATTTCCAGTACTTTTGTAAAGTTATTTTATAAAAGTTTTTTAGTTGACATTTTATTATTAAGTATTCTGCGCTTAAACCGATATTATATATAACCGTGTTCATTGCTGAATATGAAAGGCGGGTATACTTATGATAATTGCAGACAGCAACATGAGTATGTCTTCAAGAAGACACTACTCACAAAAGGTATCAAGCGGCATGGTCGCAGCAGGCAGCTCTGGTAACTCCTTTAGTTTTGGAATGAGCCAGGCAAGAAGCAGCTTAAGCCAGAAAGAATCATATTTTAGTAATTCTTCTGATTCTTCGGGCAGAAAGTATGACGACATGTTTCTGATGATGCCACTCTACAATCGTTCTGGCAGACTTAATGTCCCGGACGATTCTTCTAAAACGGATTTGGCTGGTGAGGAATCACCAGAAGGCACGGAGGCTTTAACACCTGCTTACAACAAAGCCAGCTTAGTTTCTATGCGGCAGAATGTAAGCTTCAGTTACACAGAAATAACAAGAAAGGTTTATATGTCCCTGTTGGATTTTATTCAATCTCTGTCTTTCCGTGGAATGTTTCATGATGCTGACAGTTTATCCTGCAATTCAGTCTCTGACACATCTTCATCTGACAAAGCCTCAAAAACCCTTTCTATTACTAACCAGATTTCTCCTACTGTGTGGACTGTAAGAACCAGATATTCTTCAACCTATGAAGAAAAGGAAAGCACTTCATTTTCAACAACCGGAACTGTTAAAACAGCAGACGGCAGGAAACTTAATTTTAATCTTGATATGACCATGTCACGCAGATACATGGAAGAACACAGCATTGAATTTGTTTCAAGCTTTGATACCGTACTGACAGATCCTCTTGTTATTAATCTTGGAAGCAATCCTGTTTCTGTTTCTGATAAGTCCTTTAGTTTTGACATTGATGGTGATGGTAAAGACGAGACTATTGCACAGATGAATCCTGAAAGTGGCTTTCTTGCTCTTGATAAGAACGGCGACGGAATTATCAATGACGGCAGCGAGCTGTTCGGAACCAAGACCGGTAATGGCTTTTCCGAGCTTGCAGAATACGATTCTGACGGCAACGGCTGGATTGATGAAAATGATGAAGTCTATGACCAGTTAAAGGTCTGGGTTAAAGATGAGAATGGCAAGGACAAGCTCTTATCACTTAAGGAAGCCAATGTCGGTGCAATCTGTCTTGGCAGCTCCAAAACAACATTTCATGTAACTGATGATGATAACAATCTTAAAGCTAAAGTACGAAGCAGCGGCATGTATCTTCATGAAGACGGCAGCGCCGGTTCTGTACAGCAGGTGGATTTCTAATTATTAAGGGCGGGTGAATCAATCACCCGCCCTGTTCATTCCTAGAAATTCAAATCAATATCAATTCCCTTAATATCCTCATTAAGCAGCTTATTATCTTTCATTATCCTGACTATCTGCTTCTGGGCTTCAGTTACATAGTCGACATCATTGCTTCTTATATTGGCATTCATCTCTAACTTGTCAGCCTCTGCCTGTCCCTCAATAATCTCTTCCTGTTCTTTTCTTTCCTTGCGCTTTTCGTCAATCTTTTCCTGCTGTTCTTCCTGTTTCTTCTCTGCTTCGTCAGCTTTTTCCTTATTCTCTTCTACCTTGTCATCAATGTTGTCTTTACCTTCATTTACAAGCAGATTCTTAACCTCTCCCTCAACAGCACCTATTATCTGGTCTGCTGAATCCTGTGCCTTTAGCATTTCCTGAGATTTATCCCTGTCGATTTCGGCAAGTGCAATTGAAGCTGTCGTGCATGCAATCTTAAGCTCCTTCTGACCAATTTCATCCTTAAAATGTATCTGTGATGAATTCAGCTTAAGCACTTTCTCCTGATACTCTGTAAGCGGAGTATTCTGTAATTCCTTTAAACGGTCAAGTTCTTCTTTTGAAAATGTGTCCTCAGCCGAACCATATCGGTTATTCTGGTATTTTTCAAGCAGTTCAAGGTCTTTTTGTTCCTGTGAATCCATATCAACACCATAATCTGCGCGGTAAGCCTCTTTTTCATTTTCCAAACCACTAACCTTATTCTTAAGTTCTGTGATTTCATCAAGCTTATTAAGCTTATCGAGCTTCATATCCTCAATATTCTTATCCCTCATATCAGCAGATTTCCATGCATCAGATATAAGCTTCATAGCCTGCTTTCTGGCTCTGAGCCTTTTAGCATCAATCTGGTTATCATTGTATGGCTTCAGATTAAGCTCTGATACATTAATTGTCTTTCTATTCCTGGGTTGCTTTGAATTATCAGTATTCTTATCTGCATTATCTATTCCCTGTACAGCTGCCTGATTATTCATTGTGCTTCTTATCGTAAGTGACATATACCCTCCTTGTCATAATCCTATCCCAAACTCCTTTTCGGGAATCACATTAGTTTAACTATATATCGGCATATGTACCACCATTATTATAGTCAGTTCTTGTTTATAATGAATAAATATGATATAGTCTTACTATCAATTTATCATGAGGGGAGATTATGATGAAATTTGCAAAAGGAACTGATAAAGTGTTGACAATCATATACACTGTTTTCAGTGTTTTACTTATTGCCACATTTATATTATTACTTATATATGCAGGAGGTCTTATGAACAATGCCGGCGGCAGTATTATTAAAGCTGGCAGCTATTCACCTGATGATTACACAGCAGGATATAGATTTATGGGACATTTATTTTATGGTGGACTTTCTTTCACAGCATCTGTTTTCTTATATATAATTGCTATATATGCAGCACTTTTTGCTTTACCACTTATAATAATTACAATATTTGCTTATGTTGGCATGGCATTATATAAGAAAACGCATAATCCAAAACACATAAAACGCAATCTTATTGTTAAAATCGTATATACCGCAATATGGACAATACTTGCACTTATAATGACAATCAATGATGTTGGATTTGTTGTTATGTTCGTAATACTGGCTCTTGTATTATCGCTTCTTTTCGGTGCTTTGTACGGCATGACCAATCATGAATATTTTTCCGAATACTAAAATAATGGCAGGACACGATATTAATCCATGTCCTGCCATATTATATTTAATCTTACAGATGAAGCACTCTCTCTTTAATCTCCTGAGTTCTTCCCTGATTCCAGAACTGTGTCCCAATATATCCACAAGTACGTCTTGCAACATTCATCTTATCCTGATTACGGTTTCCGCAGTTAGGGCATTCCCATATAAGCTTTCCGTCATCATCAGTTATAATCTGAATCTGGCCTGTGTAGCCGCATTCCTGACAATAATCACTCTTAGTATTAAGCTCTGCATACATAATATTATCATAAATGTACTGCATAACCTTAAGTACTGCAGGAATGTTATTCTGCATATCAGGAACCTCAACATAGCTGATAGCACCACCTGGGGATAATTCCTGGAACTGTGATTCGAATTTCAGTTTATCAAATGCATTGATATTCTCTGTTACATGAACATGATAACTGTTAGTTATATAGTTCTTATCTGTTACACCGGCAATCTTACCGAATCTCTTCTGTAAACACTTAGCAAACTTGTAAGTTGTTGATTCAAGTGGTGTACCATAAAGTGAGAAATCAATATTAGTCTCTGCCGCCCATTTCTTACATATATCGTTAAGATGTTTCATTACCTCAAGTGCAAATTCTGTACCATCTGGCTTAGTATGTGTAACACCCTTCATGTAATATGTACACTCACAAAGTCCTGCATATCCAAGCGAAATTGTTGAATATCCTCCATAAAGAAGCTTATCAATTGTTTCACCCTTCTTAAGTCTTGCAAGCGCACCATTCTGCCAGAGAATTGGAGCAACATCAGAAGGTGTTCCTTTAAGTCTGTAATGTCTGCACATAAGTGCTCTCTTACAAAGCTCAAGTCTCTCATCAAGGATACTCCAGAACTTATCCATATCCTTTCCTGATGAGCATGCAACATCAACAAGGTTAAGAGTTACAACACCCTGATTGAATCTTCCATAATACTTTGGTTTTCCTGTCTCTGGATCAATATATGGTGTAAGGAAGCTTCTGCATCCCATACATGGGAAACACTGTCCATTGCCATTGGCATCAACCTTTAATTCCTTCATCTTCTTTTCAGATATATAATCAGGAACCATTCTCTTAGCTGTACATTCTGCTGCCAGCTTTGTAAGTTCCCAATACTTGCTGCCTTCTCTTATATTGTCCTCCTCAAGAACATATATAAGCTTAGGGAAAGCTGGTGTAATCCATACACCCTTCTCATTCTTAACACCCTGCATTCTCTGCTTAAGAACTTCCTCTGTAACAAGAGCCAGATCTTCTCTTGTTCTTCCTTCTGGAACTTCATCAAGGTACATAAATACAGTAACGAATGGAGCCTGACCATTAGTTGTCATAAGTGTGATAACCTGATACTGAATCATCTGGACGCCACGCTTAATCTCATCTCTTACACGAAGTTCAGCGACCTCTTTAATCTTCTCTTCTGATGCTTCTATTCCTGTTCTCTCAAATTCATCCCTTACCTGACCAATAAATTTCTCACGGCTCACCTGAACAAACGGAGCAAGATGTGCAAGTGATATACTCTGTCCGCCATACTGTGAACTTGCAATCTGTGCAATTGCCTGAGTTGCAATATTACATGCTGTAGAAAAGCTGTGTGGCTTCTCAATCATAGTCTCGCTTATTACAGTTCCATTCTGTAACATATCCTCAAGATTGACAAGACAGCAGTTATGCATATGCTGTGCAAAATAATCTGCATCATGGAAATGTATAAGTCCCTGCTCATGTGCATCAACAATATCTGCTGGGAGAAGAAGTCTTTTAGTAATGTCCTTACTTACCTCTCCTGCCATATAATCTCTCTGCACACTGTTAACAGTAGGATTCTTATTAGAATTTTCCTGCTTTACTTCCTCATTATTACACTCAAGAAGGCTTAATATCTGCTCATCTGTTGAATTAGACTTACGCACAAGCGCTCTCTTATAACGATATGTAATATACTTTCTTGCAACTGCAAATGCTCTTAAATTCATAATCTGGTTTTCTACAAGATCCTGAATTTCCTCAACACTTAATGAACGGTTCATTTCTTTACAGATGCTCTCAACATTATTAGATATTGTTTCAATCTGTTCTTCTGACAGTCTTTCGCTATGGACAACTTCCATATTAGCTTTTGATACGGCGGCCATGATTTTACTTATATCAAATGTAACCTCCGACCCACTTCTTTTAATAATTTTCATACTTCAAACCCTCACATAAACACTTTCATGTCCCCATGAATAATCATTAATAACACCATGTGAAATCATACACATGAAAAAAAATCTGCTGGGAACCCAGTATCCATGCGGTTTCCCAAGCAGATTTGATTATACAACATATAGGCTTGTAAGTCAATCAAAAACACAATATCTTGTAATAAAATATATTAATTAATTATTTTCAGACTCAGCAATAATATTAATAAGAGAAGCTGCTACCACAGCCATTTCTATTTCATACTCAGCCCACTGTGACGATTCCTTACAACGGTCTATTGTAAATATTCCCTTAACATTGTTCTGTGTTCCGACTATGCAATGTATAGTAGAAAAAACTCTCTTTTCTCTCATTGCCATACCAAATTCCGGTGCAATATCTGTCTGTCTTCCAACAAATCCAATAGCAACATGATTCTTCCCGCCAAGGAGCTTCCTGAATTCTTCTGTATTAACATAGTCTGCACTCATTGGACCACCCAGTTCTACCCCGATATAATATGTCCTGTTAAGGTTAGGCCCCCAATACAGATTAATACTGTCAAGCTTAAAAGAATCATACATATGATGAAGCAGTTCATCAACAGCTTTTCTTCCATCCTGTGCAAATTCTTCCATTATTCCTGACAGAAAACGAAGTTCTTTCATCTCTCTGCCATCATTAACATTCTTATCCTTTGTATTAAGCGAATTCTCATACGATTCCTTATGAAGATCATCTCTGAAAAATACATATCTGTCTCTTCCCTTTTCCTTAGCAACATACAGACAATAATCAGCTTTTTTGAAAAGCTCTTCATATTCTGTGCCATTATTTGGACTATATGATGCTCCGATAGAACATGTTATCATCAGGTCTTCAAAATCATCAACAAATTCCCATTTAATCTGCGTTCTTATTGCTCTTAACATTCCTCGCAACGCATGCTCATCATTAATTCCATTAAACACAATGATAAATTCATCGCCACCTATTCGTCCGACAACTCCATCCTCACCGACCACTTCCTTAAGCTTTCGTCCAACTCTGGCAAGAATCTTATCACCATACATATGACCATACACATCATTGACCTTCTTAAAATGATCCACATCAAGAACAGCTATTGTGACCCTGTTATTCTTTTCTTCTTTAAGACACTTTACAGCATAAGCAGTTATTGTTTTCTTATTATATACATGCGTAAGAGAATCAAACTGTAATTCCTCTATCATATCTGAAATCTGGTTATAACTACGGTTATCTGCCTCTGGAATAACCCTGCCAACAACAATCTTTCTTCCATCGCTCTTGGTCATAACAGTTCCGATGAATCTCAATGTTTCCATAACCTTGTTATATGTACGCATGCTGGTCTTAAACTTTGTTGAGAATGTCTGTGTATATGAACGCACCTCAGATATAAAATTAGTGAACATTTCCTTATCACTTTTCTCTATATATCCTTCTGTAAGCATCTGTCTCTTCCAGTCATCAATGTCAGCCTTGTATATAACATCTCTTGAATCAACATCATATCTGTACATACTGAAAATATTATTATCCCTATTATATGTAAACGTGTATTCACGGTCTAATCCAAGAAGCATCTTATGCTTTGATACATCATCCCTGAGACTCTTATTAGCTTCTTCTATTGATTCAACATCGACAATCTCAATATCTCTCATATGTCCATTACCAGCACCGCGCTGCTCATACACAAAAAGATGATTATACCTTTCCTCTCCCTGTGCATTAATAAACTTAAACATTCCACTCTTGGCGGTACCATCATAATTTTCTATGAAATCTATCAGCCTTTCTTTATCCTGTGGTGCTATCACTTCAAGAAGTGTATCTACAATGTGTCCGAAATATTCTTCAAATGCTTTATTAGAAACACTTACTACACAATATTTGTCAACTGATGCAATTCTCCTGCTCATCTTGTGTACAATTTCAAATCTTTCTTTTTCTGTCGCTTTATTATCCATGTTGGTACCTCATGCTATTTACTATTAATTCTTAATAACTAATTCCGAATTTTGATAATAAAATTATATTATATACATGACGATTTTACAAGTGTTCTAAAGTACATCCCTTAATTTTTTTGGTACTTTAGTACCAATACAAAATATTGTATTTTCTTTTGCATAACAACATGTTATAATACAATATATTGTTGGTTTTAGCTTGAAAGCATTATTATTAAATATGAGGAGGGTTTCTAATGGAACGAGTAAAGTACAACAAAGTTGAGGTCAGCCACGGAAATATTGCAAAAAAATTCCCTGTCTATGAAATTTATCTTGATGGCGTTATTGTGACTAAGGTATCATCTGAGAACGAAGCTTTAGAGATGGTATCCCGCTGGCAGGAAATTTACAAATAATTCTTAAAAGCAAAAGGCATGTACACCCTGCAATGTACATGCCTTTTTTATAACATTTTCTTCTTCTTTAATACCCACAAAACTATTATACATATAAGAAGTATTATTCCACTTATTATCTCAAATCCAAAAGGTGTCTTTGCAAATGGCATCCATTCTCCGCCAACATTCATTCCATATATGCCGGATATTATTGTTGGAATAGCCATCACAATTGTAATTGAAGTAAGATATTTCATTACATTGTTCAGTTTACTGTCAATTACTGATGACATCAGCTCCCTTGTACCATCAATGACATCCCTGTATATTGTTGTCATCTCTATGGCCTGCTGGTACTCAACCATTACATCCTCAAGAAGCTCCATATCTTCAGGATACTGTTCAAGCCTTTTATATCTTCTGAGTCTTTCTAACACAATACTGTTAGCTCGAAGAGATGTTGCAAAATAGACAAGCGTAGATTCCAACTCGTGAAGTTCGATAAGGTCTGTATCTGATGTGTCTCCATCAACTCTCTCCTCTATCTCAATTCTTTTCTTATCAATCAGACGAAGATTTGCCTGATACACAAATGCTGAACGGAAAAGCATCTGGTATATAAAACGCATTTTTTTCTTAGTGCTGAATTCTCTGACTTTATTCCTTATGAAATAATTAATAATAGGTGTATCTACTTTGCATACAGTTATTATTGCATCACTTTTAAGAATTATGCCAAGTGGAATTGTTGTATACATTTTCTTTTCATGTCTTACCTCTGGGGTTGGAATATCCACAAGTATTAATGTATATCCATCCTCAAGACTTATTCGCGAACTTTCTTCTTCATCAAGCGCAGATGCAATATCCTCCGGTTCTATTTCAAAACGCTCCGCTATCTGCTCAAGTTCTTTACTTGTAGGATCTACCATATTAATCCAGCATCCATCCTGAATATCATCCAGCGTGCTTAACACCTGCTGGTCCGTTCTATATATCTCTACCATAAGTCCGGCCTTTCATAATTATTATTTCATCAAAATCGTCCCTGATGCGTCTCATAATAAAATCTCTTAAAGGCTCATCGAAACTTCTATATATATTGCTTACGGCTTCACATTCTAATGGATTGCGCGTAAGAAAATATCGTGTATTAAAACTATACATCGTATACATTATATGAAGCACTCTAACATCTGGCTTTGACAAGCCATTCTCCAATGCACAGTAGCTTCTATGAGACATTCCCAATATATGTGCCATATTGGTTTTATCCATATCCTGTATCCGTCTTATTTCTGTAAGAGTATATCCGGTCCGCACATTATCAGGCACATCAAGTTCCATTCCATTGACAATTTCAAGTATCATTCTGTGATAATATATCACTTCCCTTTCTTCTTTATACCCGAATTGCAGCATGCTGTCAAATAGACAAAGCAAATTTCTTATAAAAACTTTTTTCCTGAATTCAGGGCATTCCTTATACATCTGCATAAACGGGTTATCATTTCGTATTCCATGCAGTATGTAGTCAGAATTCCAATCCGTATATTTCTCCATTCTTTCTATCATTCTGTATGTAACAGGCTGCGTTCCAGTTTCTATACGTGCCAGATAATCAGGCGTGATATGAAGTATTTCTGCCACTTCTATTCTTGACAGTTCCTTACATATCCGATATTCTTTCAGTCTGTCCCCTATTTTGTACATTCATTCCTCCAAGCATCACATTTTTGACAATGCGACTATAATATACGATTAATGATGCACAATTAGTACGACAGCCTGTAATATTTATAATATTAATCTATAAAGCATTATTTCTTGTCAGTTTTACAGCTTCTTAATCCACATGAGCCGCAATTACCATCACAGCCCTTCCCAAGACCGCTTTTTTCATGCTTATATGAAACTGCAATATATATGGCAACAACCACAACTAACAATATTCCTGCTGATATAACCTGTCCCATTCTTTATCTCCTTATTAATTGCTCTTATAAGCTTTTCCAATCTCACCTGTAAGTAAAGCAAATATCTTAAGTATCATTGCACGTTCTGATTTGTCAAGTTCCCTGAAAGACTTAAGAACGGCATTAATATTCTTAAACCTGGCTGTACTTATCTCTGAAAGGTTCTTTGCACCACTTGCAGTTACCAGTGAGAATAATGTATCTACGAATTCTGCCCTCTGTTCTCTTGTAAGCCCGTCTATCCATGCGCTCAGTGCTGCATTTAACCTTTTACTCTTAGGACTTAACTCCTGCTCAGTCTCAAAATCTGGTCCTATAACCTGCCATGACATAGAATCATGCTGCATAAGACCTGACTGGCTGCTCTTTACAACCTCATAATCCCCATCATGATTAAGAAGCATTCCAACAACTGAGCCATAAGGAACAATACTCTTAATCCTAGGCAGAATTGCCAGATAATCCGGATGCTTTACAAAATCACTGTCAAATCCCGGACCATCATTATTATAAACAGTAATAATTCTTTTCTTCACTGATGGTCTTGCAAATACTGATGCATATACTGCCAGATTACCACCTTTGGAATGTCCGCCAAGAATCAGCTTTCCTTCTGAACGCTGCACGGTTGTGTCAATATATCTTACCGCATCCTTCTGCGATGGAACAGGGGATAAGAAGCTCATGTTAAAATCCTCTTTCCAGCCCACAAGTGTATCATCAGTTCCCCTGAAAGCAATATACGTAAGTCTGTTATCAATTCTTACATGAAATGCCGCAAACTGTTCTTCTTTGCCGCCATCGACATAATCAACATAATTAGTAAGTATAAGTGAGCCAAATCTTTTTGTTGCTGCTGCCTCCCTTAAAAGATACGGGGCTTTTCCTATGAAAGATTTGCATTTCTTAATCTCCTTCTCATCATGGGTATCAAAAAATGTGTCTGCCGCTTCCGCAATTGTAATAGTCTCGATACTTCCAGGTGCCGGTACAATATCAGTAAAATCAACATATGCAATCTGCGCAAGTATTAAATTGTCCACGTCATTAAATGGTGCCTGGCTAAAATCAAGGTCACCTCTCCATTTCAAATAATCAGATACATTACTCATATTTAACCCCTTCTTATTCTACGCATTTTCCTTTCAGAAACCTTCTTAGTTACAAGATCCTTCCATACTGAAGGTGTGAACAGAATTATCAGTGGAAATAACTCCAGTCGTCCGGCAAGCATGTCAAACATCAGGACATATTTGCTGAAATCAGAATAACTTCCAAAATTCTGTGTTGGTCCGACAGCCGAAAGCCCAGGACCTATATTATTAATAGTCGCTGCTACTGCAGTGAAATTCGTCACAATATCCTTTCCTTCAATAGATATTAGCAGTAAAGACGCTGTGAATATCATCATAAATGTTATGAAATATATACTCACCGACCTGCATGTTTCACTATCAACAGGCTTTCCTTCTGTCTTAATCACCTTAACACTCTTAGGATGAATATATGACTGAATCTCTCTGAATATTGTCTTTATCACTATTATAAACCTGGAAACCTTAATTCCGCCACCTGTACTTCCGGCACATGCTCCCACAAACATCAGCACAACAAGCACCGACTTTGACAATGACGGCCACATATCGAAATCCACTGATGAAAATCCGGTTGTCGTTATAATAGATGCAACCTGAAACATTGACTGTCTCAGTGTAAGTTCAACAGTACCTACACTTCTGTATATATTAACAAATATAATTGCTGTTGCTGCAAGGATAATTCCAAAATAACATCTTACCTCTTCTACTTTAACAGCCTTCTTAAACTGTCTTAGAACAATAAGATAATATGCGTTGAAATTAACTCCAAACAATATCATAAATATGGTTACAACCCACTGGATATAAGGTGAAAAGCTTGTAAAGCTGTCATTTCTGATACCAAATCCACCTGTTCCGGCTGTTCCCATTGCTGTATTAAGTGCATCAAGGAATGTCATTCCTCCAAAAAGAAGAAGAATTGTCTGAAGTACAGTCATCCCAAAATATATAATATACAGTATTCTTGCTGTATATCTGATCTTAGGAACAAGTTTACCCACTGATGGTCCCGGACTCTCTGCTTTCATAAGATTGATATTGGAGCCACCTGTAAGAGGTATTACTGCAAGCAGAAATACCAGAACTCCCATACCACCAATCCAGTGAGTAAAGCATCTCCAGAACATAATGCTCTGTGACAGTCCTTCAACTTCACTTAATATACTTGCTCCTGTCGTTGTAAATCCTGATATTGTCTCAAAAAGCGCATCTGTGAATGAAGGTATTTCCCTGCTTATAAAAAAAGGCAGACAGCCAAATATACTCATAAGAATCCAGCTGAGTGCAGTTGTAATGCAACCCTCCTTCAGATAAAAAACTGTATTGGCAGGCTTTTTAATTGTCATAAGAATCCCACATACAGCACATAGTGCAATTGTTATCAAGAATGCAGATATTGCCTTCTCCCTGTATATAACGCCAACAATCACAGGAATGACCATAAGAGCCGCTTCTATCTTTAAAACATGTCCAAGAATATATCTTACTATAGAACTGTTCATATCAATGTTCCCAGCCTTTCCTATCTAAGAATATCAGTTATAGCATCAAACCCTGTATGAGTTGTTACAATAACCACAGTATCTCCAACCATAAGGCTGTCAGTACCACTTGGAATAATAATCTTACCATTACGGTTAATAAGTGCTATAAGAAGATTATCCTTCAGCTTAAGTTCCATAAACTGCTTGCCTGTAACTCCTGATTCTTTATCAACATTAAACTCTATAGCTTCTGCCTTCTGGTCAAACAAATGATACAAGGTCTGTATGTTATTGCTTCCCATAGACTCCTTCTTAGCTCTTACATAAGCAATGATAGCTTCTGATGTTATATATCTTGGATAAATCACACTGCCAAGATCAAGGCTGTTAATAACACTGCTGAATCCCATTCTTGTTATTTTCGTAATACATTTGGCTTCAGATACTTTTCTTGCATACAGAGTAAGCATTACATTCTCTTCATCAATCCCTGTAAGAGGAACAAAGCTCTCAACATACTCAATCCCCTCTTCTCTTAAAAGGCTCTCGTCAGTACCATCACCATTGATAATAACAGCTCCCGGCAGCTCCTCGCTTAACTTTAACGCGCGTTCCTTGTCATTCTCAATAATCTTTACATCAATTCCCATATTAAGGAGCTGTTTTGCAAGATAATATGCAACTCTTCCACCTCCGACAATCATGGTACTCTTGACCTGATGTGTCTGAAAACCTACACTTGCAAGAAATGTCCTTGCATTCTTTCTTGATGCAATGAAAGATAACTTATCATCTGCCCTTATAATAAAATGTCCCGATGGAATGAACACCTCACCATCCCTCTCAACTGCACATATAAGAACCTTAGATGATGAAGCCTTAGATATCTCCGCAAGGGTATGGTCACACATCTGGTTACCCTCAGGGACTTTTATCTTAATCATCTCTGCCTGTCCATGTGCAAATGTTCCAATCTCAAGTGCTGTAGGCATATAAAGCACACGTGCTATCTCACTTGCAGCCTCGAATTCCGGATTAATAATCATTGCCAGACCTAATCTGTCTCTTAAAAATGCAGCTTCCTGACTGTATTCAGGTGTTCTTACTCTTGCAATTGCCTCACATCTGCCAGCTCTCTTTGCAAGTGTACAGCATAAAAGATTCAACTCATCAGAATCTGTTACTGAAATAAGAAGGTCAGCTGAGTCAATACCTGCCTCCTTCTGAACTGCAAAACTGGCTCCATTGCCCTCAACTCCCATAACATCATATGCACTTGTTATGGCATCAAGCTTAACCCTGTTCTTATCAATAAGAGTAATGTCATGGTTCTCCCTGCTGAGTCTCTCAACAAGAGTGGCACCAACCTTACCGCCACCTACAACTATAATATTAAGTCCGTTCTTTCTGGACTTGACATTCCCAAACATTCCAATCCCCCTTTTGCCACATTGTTTTTCGAAGCAAACTATCTACCCATTTCTTTTAATTCTTCAAGCAGTTCCAAATCAGACTGCTGTACCTTTATATTAGATGTTATAGGTGCCTCTCCAGGATTGGTAACTGTAATTTCAATTATGGTTCCTTCCTTAAGTCCACCTGCAAAACATCTGTTAAGAAATGCCACGAACTTCGGATGATTCTTCTGAAACTTATTCTTGGCACTCATAAGCTTCATAATTGATGCTGGATTCATAATAATCTCCATTCTTTCTAATTCTGCTACTCAGCATGCAAAGTATACCATATTATCAAAAAAATAGAAATCCCTGACATCTCTTGCATATATTAATTTTTCAAAAATTCACTTTAAAATAAATTTAAAATAATTTTTCTAAAAAAGTATTGACAAATTATCATTTTCCCATTATTATCTTAATTGTCTTTGCGCGAGTGGCTCAGTGGTGGAGCACCTCCTTGCCAAGGAGGGGGTCGCGGGTTCGATCCCCGTCTCGCGCTCTTTTATTTTGTAAGGAAGTCAGTATTTATCTGACTTCCTTTATTTATGCAAAAAGACATGGCGCCACCTGGTACCATGTCTTTCTCTAAGTTTAATAAGTGATGCGCTATCACCCGTCACTTCACATAAACAGCCGCTTTATCTGATACTTTTCCTGAATTGTCGCCACCACCGACTTCCTTAAATCCCACATCAACAATCTCTGTTGTTCCATCTCCATATGTCACAGTTATACTTAATGTAAGTCCTTCATACATATTTTTAACCATCTCATTGTATACCTGACGTTCCTGATACAAAGATTCTTTTTCTAACTGCTTTGAAAACTTTACAATCTGTATGCCCTCGCTCTGACTGTTGCCGCTCTCCTCATACTCTTTCCCGATATCTTCAATAATGTAATAAGCATAGCCGTTCTCCGTCTGTTTTCTGAATTTTTCAGAAGATGTCTGATATTCAGAACTGTCCTTGTCAACCTCTTTCATTCTCGCCAGATTATATGTCACATCTGAATCATTTCCCGTTATAGAATACTTAATCTTTGAGATATCTTCGCCCATTACATTTATACCAGCCATAACCTGTCCCATCACAGATGAATCTCCAGCCTGGCTTGAAATTCCAGCCACAACTCCTGATACACCAGCATTTTTCTCATCATTAGAAAAAATACATTCCGATGTATCATCAAGCCCGGCTGCATACACATTCATTACATGAGCAATTTTAAATCCTGTCTGCTCTGATGCTGGCTGATTACTGCTCTGGTTTCCGCTTCCTGTCACAGAAGTCTTCAATCCTCTGACTCCCAATACAGCAGTAACAGCCGCTGCTGCCACAAGACCTGCTGCAATTATCTTCTTTACATTATTGCTCTTTTTATACCTGATATCCACACTGGCAGTTTTCTTGTAATTTCCCGCTTCTTCAATCATTCGCGGACTAATTTCATTAAGTCCTTCATATAAATCCATTGCCTCTGATTTTTTCATAGATATAAACCCTCGCTTTCCAGATATTTTCTTAATTCTTTTCTCGTTCTGTGAAGAGTAACTTTCACTGCTGATTCGCTCATCTGCATCCTTTCCGAAATGTCTTTAATTGAATCCGAGTACCAGTACCGCCTGAGAAATATAATTCTTTTATTTTTATCAACTGTTTCAAGAAAATGCGATAACATCTCTCCAATATCTTCCTTGTCCAGATGTGTCTGCAATCCGCCATCACCTATGCATTCTTCCAGCTCTTTTGTCAGCTCAACCACTTTTGCCTGCCTCTTACCAGCATTGTTTTTCCTTATCATATCAATCGCAATATTTCTTGCAGATGTTGCAAGAAATGCGAATAAATACTCTGGTCTTGCAGGCGGTATGCTGTTCCATGCTTTCATATACGTGTCATTGACACATTCCAGCCCATCCTCTCTTGATTGCAGTATATTGGCTGCCAGTGCATTTAACTTAGAACCATATTTTTCATCAACTGCATTAATTGCATCTTCATTCCTTTGAAAAAATAAATTAATTATCTGATTATCATCCATTACTGTCTGTACTCCCTGTTTTTTAAAAGCGTTAACCCTTTCATAATTAGAGACGGATTATTCCGGCAATGGTTACATTTATCCCATAAAAAAATTCTGGAAGACGCATTATCTCCCAGAATCATATTTATATTCACAACACATTAAGCATTACCACTGTTTTAGTAATTCCCCAAACACATCCAGTGCTTCCTGCACAACATCCGGTCTTGTCATATCTATTCCGCACAGCTTAAGAAGCTCAATAGGGTGCATTGAAGAGCCACCTGACAAGAACTTTCTGTAGCCTGCTATAACCTGCTCATCACCTGCAAGTATCTTGGTTGATATTGCAATTGCAGCGGAATAGCCTGTTGCATACTGGTATACATAGAATGGTGTGTAAAAATGTGGTATTCTTGCCCACTCAAGTGCTATCTCATCATCAATAACCATATCCGGGCCGAAATACTTCTCATTCAGTTTCTTGTACATGGCACAAAGGCTCTCTGCTGATAAAACCTCGCCATGTTCAGCTTTTGCATGCGCTTCCATCTCAAACTCTGCAAACATAGTCTGTCTGTAAAGAGTTCCCTTAAACTGCTCAAAGAAATGATTGAGCAGATATCTTTTCTTCTTCTCATCATCAGTATTCTTTAACATATACTGCATAAGAATCGCTTCATTACAGGTTGACGCAACCTCCGCAACAAAGATCTTATACCCTGCATAAATATAAGGCTGGTTTGCATTAGAATAATAAGTGTGCATTGCATGTCCCATCTCATGAATAACCGTAAAAACATCATTGAGTGTATCTGAGTAATTAAGAAATACATATGGGTGTGTGCCATAAGCGCCCCATGAAAATGCTCCCGAACGCTTTCCGGTATTCTCATACACATCTACCCAGCCATTATTGAAGCCTTCTTTAATGTGTGAAACATACTCCTCACCCATTGGTGCAAGTGCCTTCACAACAATGTCCTTAGCCTCATCATAGCTTATCTTCCAGTCAATATCCTCTACCATCGGTGCATATATATCGTAAAAATGCAGCTCGTCAACACCAAGTGCCTTCTTTCTTATATCAACATAGCAGTACATTTTGTCAAGATTGTCATTGACAGTCTTAATAAGATTCTTATATACATTTTCTGGAATAAATGAGCCATCAAGATACATGTTCAGTGTTGACTTGTAACCCCTTGCGTCTGCATAGAACATTGCCTGCTTGACATTGCCATAAAACGCTGCCGCAATTGTGTTGATATACGCCCCATACTGCTTATACAGCGCCTCAAATGCCGCCTTTCTTACAGCTCTGTCCTGACTTTCCATAAATGTAGCAAAATTGCCGTTAGTCAGCTCATCTTCCTGTCCGTTCTCTCTTTTCACCTTTCCGAACTTAACATCAGCATTGTTAAACTTAGAGAACACCTCATCAGGCACAGTTGACATCTGTGATGCCTTTGCAAGCAGTGCTTCCTCCTTTTCAGAAAGCGTATGCTCTTTCCCTGCGAGGCAGTCATCAATAAAATGCTTATACATTCCCAGCCTTTCATCCTCGCTGATATATTTATCAAGCACATCAGCATCTATTGATATAAGCTCAGGCTCTAAAAATGCATATTTCTCTGACACCTTCATCGCAGCCATCTGGGCTTTCCCAGATATTTCCTGATACTTTGAATTGCCTGTATCCTCATAATATTTCATAAATGCATACACATACACTCTTTCAGTAATGTATTCTACCTGTTCATACTCCTTAAGCGCCTTGTAAAGCATGCCGGCAGACTCGCCCATCCTGCCCTTAAGCTCACTTGGCTGGTCAGTCAGTTCAAGTATACTGTTATAATCCTTCTCCCATGCTTCATCAGAGCTGTATAAATCACTCACAGCCCATTTAAACTTATCATCAATCTCACTTCTTGCTGGCATAACAATCCTCCATTCATATTAAATTACGGGAATATCCGTATCTATAACAAAAGCCTGCAACAACTCATGCGCTGTCACAGGCTTATCATTCGTATTAATCAAGTTCTGGCAGATAAGCAGATGTCGCTATCGCAAGTGCACCATGTCCTATGTGGCAGGCAACTGAAAGTGAAAGTGGATCCATGTGGAAATCAAACTGCGGAAAAGTCTCTTTAACTAACGCAGCCCATTCCTCTGCCTCCTCAGGATTACCTGAATAGGCAACCTCCATATGCATCTTTCCATCCTTTGCAAACTCTGCAAATCTTGTATCTAAATCATCCTGCATTGCCTTAAGCATAATCTTCTTCGCAGAAGCCTTACCTCTTGCCTTGGCAAATGCATCTAACTTCTCACCCTGAATCTGAAGCACAGGATTAAGCTTTAACATAGTTCCAATAGCAGCTGCCGCAGGAGTTATTCTTCCGCCCTTCTTTAAGTACTTAAGAGTATCAAGTGTAATATATATGCTTGATTCCATCTTATGTTTCTCAAGAATCTCCTTAATCTCTGCCGCAGACTTACCTCTCTTAGCAAGCTCCTTCGCATCAAGAACAGACTGTCTCATGGTTACAGAAATTCTCTGGTTATTGACAACCTGAACCTTTCCATCATAATCATCAGCAACCATAGTAGCTGTCTGGCATGTTCCGCTGAGCCCGCTTGACATAGGAATATATACAAGTTCATCATATTCCTTAAGAAGCTCATCAAATGCGTCCTGCATCTCACCAATAGAAGGCTGTGAAGTAGATATATCAGCATCCTGCTTTAACTTCTCGTAAAACTCTTCCTGTGTAAGATTAATATCTTCAAAATACTGTTCTCCATCTATAAAGAACGGCATTGGTATAACTTTAACTCCAAGCTCCTTAGACTGAGCCTGTGTAATTCCACTGTTACTGTCTGTAAGTATTGCTACTTTACCCATGTAAATCCTCCCAATAACCTATTGCTGGTAAATCATATTTTTTGTTATACTTCCGTATATACCCTTATATAGTAAGGCATTTTGACACTTTTGTAAACAAATGTTTCTTATTTCAAAGTAATATTTTTATAAACTTTTATTGGAGAACCACTATGAAATATATTGAGATTGACTATCTGGACAACATTTTAATGAATGCTCTTGAAGAACTTATTAACAAATGTGACGGCTACGAGCCTTATTACTGCGATTCCCATAACGACAGCTTTATCCAGTGTGCGCTTGTTGATGACAGCACAGATTCACCTGTAATGTATGGCTTTGTTGGACTGCTTATCAATGATGAATGCGGATATGTTGAAGTTTCAGGTCTTGTAGCACCTGATTTTCGCCATAGAGGACATTTTCATAATATGCTATCCATCTGTTACAGGAAGCTTAAAAGCAGCTCTGCTGGCAATTTAGAGCTTATTGCGCCTATAAGCGGAGAACTTCTTAATTGTTCTTTATGTGGTGATGTATGTTTCTACGAATATCTGTACCAGCTTGATAAAGCACATTTTAACTTAGAATCAATACAGGCTGCAGAGCCTGACAATGCCGAATATTATCTTGAGGGTGAGGATTATCTTATGTATCTGCCGGAATATGAAGAACCTGTGGCGCTTCTTTATCTTGATACACAGAACACATTTGTCAATGTATACGGAGTATTCGTTGATGAGAAGCTTCGTGGGAAAGGCATTGGTACATGCCTTATGAAGCATTTTCTTAAAGACTACTTTAACATTGCTTCACTTCCACTCGTACTTAATGTAACAAGCAATAACAGGGCAGCTGTGGCATTATATAAAAAATGCGGCTTCGCCGAAGCAAGCCGCATTGAATATCATTATATTAACTGTTCTGACAACTAGTTCTTAGCTGCAATAACATCTCTCATATCGTACATTCCAGCCGGCTTTCCTGCAAGGAACTTGGCAGCCTCAACTGCACCCTTTGCAAATACAGCCTTAGAATGTGCGGTATGCTTGAATTCTATAACCTCGTCTTCTCCAGCAAAGATTACTTCATGCTCTCCAACAATAGTTCCGCCTCTTACGGCACTGATTCCGATTTCCTTAGGATCACGCTTCTGTCTTAACTGGCTTCTGTCATATCTGTAGAAATAATCATCATCAAGCACTTCCTTCATTGAATCTGCAAGTGCAAGAGCTGTTCCACTTGGCGCATCAAGCTTCTGGTTGTGGTGCTTTTCAACTATCTCAATATCAAAGCCTGCTGACGCAAACACTTTGGCAGCATCCTGTAAAAGCTTGAATAATGTATTGATTCCAAGTGACATATTAGCTGAACGTAATATTGCAACACTCTTTGATGCTTCATTGATTGATGCAATCTGCTCATCGCTTAATCCTGTTGTACATATTACAGCAGGAATCTTAGTTTTCTTAATATAGTCAACAAGTGTATCCTCTGCCTTAGCTGATGCGAAATCAATAATAACATCTGCTTCAACATTACATTCTTCTAATGAAGCAAATACCGGATATAAGTTATGTCCGTCATCGCGAAGGTCAATTCCTGCTACTATCTGTGCATTAGCATCGTTAGCAACTATTCCTGTAATGACCTGTCCCATATGGCCGTTACAGCCATGCATAATTATTCTTGTCATGTTCATTCTCCTGTCAATTAAAGTATTCCGTAGTTAACCATTGCTTTCTTTAATCTCTCAAGGTTAGCCTCTTCCATCTCGCATAATGGGCTTCTGAGTGGTCCCATATCCCATCCCATAAGATTAAGTGCATGCTTAACAGGAATTGGATTAACCTCACAGAATAATGCATCTACAAGTTCTAATGCCTTAAACTGTAACTGTGCAGCCTTAGCAACATCTCCTGCTGCAAATGTAGCGCAGATATCATGTGTCTGCTTAGGAGCAACATTAGATAATACTGAAATTACACCCTTTGCTCCAATTGACATAAGAGGAACAATAAGTCCGTCTTCACCTGAGTACATATCAAGTCTTCCCTCAGCTAAAGCCATTGTCTTAGTCTCCTGTGCAAGATTACCTGTTGCAGCTTTGATAGCAACGATATTGTCAACATCCTTAGCAAGCTTGGCTGCTGTCTCTGGCTGGATATTGCAGCCTGTTCTTCCAGGAACATTATACATAATGATAGGAAGGTCTACTGACTTCGCAACTGCTGTATAGTGCTGGACAAGGCCCTTCTGTGTTGCTTTATTATAATATGGTGTAACTACAAGACATCCATCAACTCCTGCCTTCTGTGCTTCCTTTGAAAGCCATACAGCTGTTTCTGTGCAGTTAGAACCTGTTCCTGCAATAACAGGAACTCTTTTCTTTACATAATCAGCAGCAAATCTGATTGTTTCTACATGCTCCTCATGTGTAAGTGTTGATGCCTCTCCTGTTGTTCCACAGATAATAATTGCATCTGTTGAGTTATTAATCTGGTAATCAAGGAATTCTCCAAGCTTATCATAATTAACTTCTCCATTAGCTTTCATTGGTGTAATAATCGCTACACCGGCTCCGGTAAATACTGACATACCATCCTTCTTTCCGCTGTTAACAGCTATTATTATGTACATGATTCCTGTCTATTCTCATCGCTACCTATGTGGGTAGCTCAACAACATAGAAGAGCCAATCTGCTCAAACAGACTGGCTCTTAAAGAAATCATAGTAATAGTCCTTTAAGTAGCTCTCCATCTATTCGATGACAGTCGTAAAACTATTAATCCTACGCCCAGTAAGACTGCTCCGGAAACAATCCTCTTCGGCACTTTCCCCTTTTACTATCCTTCATATGTCTTCCGGGACATCAGGATAATTACTCTTGAATCGTGCGACCTCTACCTGCTGTAGGGGAAACCCTTACAGTTAATGTGACTATATCACTCTGATAATGTTATGTCAATATATATCCTTAAACTAAAGAACATAAATGTTGTCTTAATTATTCCTCATCTTCAACAAGGTCAATCTTGCTTACTGATACCTCATAAGCAACTCTTCTCTCAACCTCTTCTTCTCCTATTTTCTTAGTGTACTCTCTGCTCTGTACACGTCCGCTAACCTGAAGATGTGCACCTACTTCAAGACCTCCTGCAAATCTTGCATTTCTTCCCCATGCTATACATGGTATGTAATCCGACTTGCCATATGGTCTGTTTACAGCCACTAAGATATCTGCAATTTCTCTTCCTAATGGAGTTTTTCTATAAATAGGAGGCTTGCATACATATCCGTCAAGGAATATCTGGTTAGACTTTGACTGCTCTTCAGGCATCTCGTCATCTTCTAAAAATCTTAATTCTCTTACAAATATTGAGAGAACAAGCTTATTCTTAGTTCCTTCATGTCTGTTATATGAACGGAACTGTCCTGCAACCTCAATCTTCATTCCTCTATAATCCTTAGTAACATCAATAAGTCTTTCAGATATCATAAGTGGTATGACATCCACCATATCACTTAATCTGTTCACTGATACATTAGCAATATAGAAGCCCTCTCCAAAGACCTCATGGCTGAAAGTGAACTCTGAGACAATCTCTCCAATGATACACACTCTGTTGTTTTCAATTACTTTATCAAGCATTCTGTATTTCTCCCTTCTTTGCCACCTTATTATTAATGTGTTGTGGCATGTGCTTTGTTTTCTCTAATATGTATATGTTGTCGTTTTCGCAAATATTACAAAAACTTTTTGAATAATCTGTGTTCAAAAAATGAAAAAATTTTTATATATTTAGTATTGTTTTTTAAGAATATTGTGATAGAATATAAAAGTTGCTAATCATAGAAGATATTTTGAGTTTAATTCAGGAAGGACATTATTAATGAAAACAAAGCGTGATGATATTCGTAATATTGCAATTATTGCCCACGTTGATCATGGTAAGACAACCCTTGTTGATGAGCTGTTGAAGCAGAGCGGAACTTTCAGAGCTAATCAGGAAGTTGCTGAACGAGTTATGGATTCCAATGATATCGAAAGAGAAAGAGGAATCACTATTCTTTCTAAGAATACAGCTATCACATATAAGGATACTAAGATTAACATTATTGATACTCCTGGCCATGCCGATTTTGGCGGTGAGGTTGAACGAGTACTTAAAATGGTTAACGGCGTTATTCTTGTTGTTGACGCATTCGAAGGTGTTATGCCTCAGACTAAGTTCGTATTACAGAAAGCCCTTGATATGAATCTTTCTGTTATAGTATGTATTAACAAGATAGACAGACCAGAAGCAAGACCAGAAGAAGTTATCGATGAGATCTTAGAGCTTTTCATTGACCTTGATGCTAATGAAGATCAGCTTGATTGTCCATTCATCTTTGCTTCAGCTAAGTCAGGCTATGCTATGGCAGACCTTAATGATGAAAAGAAAGACATGCAGCCACTCTTCGACTGTATCGTCAATAACATTCCTGCACCAGAGGGTGACCCTGATGCAGATACACAGATGCTTATCTCTACTATTGACTACAACGAATTCGTTGGTAGAATTGGTGTAGGTAAGATTGATAATGGAAGCCTTAAGGTTAATCAAGAGGTTATGATTGTTAACCACCATGATCCAAGCGTTAAGAAGCGTGTAAGAATTACTAAGCTTTATACATTTAACGGACTTAATAAGGTAGAAGTTAATGAAGCAGGAATCGGTGAAATTGTTGCTGTATCAGGTATTGCTGATATTCATATCGGTGATACAATCTGTTCACTTAACAACCCTGTTGCCATTCCTTTCCAGAAGATTTCAGAGCCTACTCTTTCTATGGACTTCATGGTTAATGACAGTCCTCTTGCAGGTAAAGAAGGTAAATTCGTTACTTCAAGACATTTAAGAGACAGACTTTTCAAGGAACTTAATACAGATGTTAGTTTAAGAGTTGAGGAAACACCTGGCGTTGAGAACTCATTTAAGGTTTCAGGACGTGGTGAGCTTCATCTTTCAGTTCTTATTGAGAATATGAGAAGAGAAGGTTATGAATTTGCAGTAAGTAAAGCCGAGGTACTCTACCACACAGATGAGAGAGGTAAGAAGCTTGAGCCTATGGAACTTGCTTATATCGATGTCCCAGATGACTGCACAGGATCTGTTATCCAGAAGTTAAGCCAGAGAAAAGGCGAACTCCTTGGTATGTCACCAATTAACGGCGGATACACAAGACTTCAATTCTCTATTCCTTCAAGAGGTCTTATCGGATACAGAGGCGAATTCCTTACTGATACTAAGGGTAACGGTATTATCAATTCTTCTTTTGAAGGATATGAAGAATACAAAGGAGACATTTCTTACAGAAAGAATGGTTCTCTTATCGCTTACGAAAGCGGTGATGCTATCACTTATGGTCTTTTCAATGCGCAGGAAAGAGGTACTCTTTTCATTGGACCAGGTGAGAAAGTATATGCCGGAATGATCGTTGGCGAGAATCCTCGTACTGAGGATATTGAGGTTAATGTATGCAAGACAAAGCATCTTACCAACACTCGTTCTTCAAGTGCTGATGAGGCCCTCCGTCTTGTTCCGCCTAAGATTCTTAGCTTGGAGCAGGCACTGGATTATATTGACACAGACGAATTACTTGAAGTAACACCTAAGAGTCTTAGAATCCGTAAGAAGATTCTTGATCACACAGCTCGTTACAGAGCAAACAAAAAGTAATTATTTTTAGGAGGTTTGAATTATGGATAGCGATTTAGGAGCTAAAGTTAAGAAGTTAAGAATTGCACACGGTCTTACACAGGAAGACGTTGCTAAGGCATTAGAGGTTACACCTGGTTACATAAGTAATGTTGAGAATGGCCGTAACCTTATGACATTAAGAATGCTTTCATATTATGCAGAGCTTACAGGAGTTTCTCTTGATTATCTTGCAGGAAGCGTTGACAAGTCATACCAGAATACAGCTCTTGACAATGAAATTATGCAGATTGTACAGAAGTTAGATGTTGATTCTAAGGAAAAGCTTATCTCTACACTTAGAATCTGGTTTTCTGAGAATAAGTAATTAAAGCCGGCAGGCATCTAAATAAGGAGACGGGTTATATTCCCGCCTCCTTTTATTTTTAACTCTGTATTGATTTCATCTGATAGAACTCGCCTTTAAGTTCCATAAGCTCATCATATGTTCCATATTCAACACAATGGCCATCCGCTATTACTGCTATTCTGTCTGCACCCTTTATAGTTGATAATCTGTGTGCAACTATAAATGTTGTCCTGTCTTTAGTAAGATTATTAAGTGCCTCCTGAATAAGCTTCTCGGATATACTGTCTAATGCCGATGTTGCCTCATCAAGAACTATTACCTTAGGATTTCTCATAAGTGCCCTTGCGATTGATACACGCTGTCTCTGGCCTCCTGAAAGCTTTCCTCCATGTTCTCCGACAACTGTGTCTAATCCATCCGGAAGTGAATCTATAAGATCTCTTAAATTAGCTGCGTCAACAACTTTGTTAAGTGTATCTTCATCAACATCATCTATTCCATATGTTATATTATCTCTTATAGTACCTGAGAATAATATTGATGTCTGCGGTACAACCGCCAGATGCTTTCTATAGCTTCTAAGATCAATATCTCTCATATCATGTCCATCAATTGTAACAACTCCGTCTGTGGCAAAATTAAAGCCTATAACAAGGTTAAGAATTGTAGATTTACCGGCTCCTGATTCTCCCACAAGTGCAATCGTCTGTCCCTTATCAACATGAAGATTAAGTTCATGAAGTACCGGTTTATCTGTATTATTATAGGCAAATCTGACATTTTTAAAATCAAACTCTCCTTCTACACTATCAAGTGCTTCTTTTCCGTCATTACATTCAATATCTTCTTCAAGAAGTACTTCTCCAATAGAATTAACTGACTCAACACCCTTGGCAATTACTGGTATAAGTGACATAAGTGATGATACCTGGCTTACTATTGTTGCAAAATAACTTTGGTAAAGTGTAATATCTCCAGGACCAACACTTCCCTTTAAAGCAAGAAATCCTGTGAATCCCAGACACACAACCTGAAAAATCTGGAATATTGCCCATCCAACCGAGCCAAATAATGCCTGTATAACATCAAGCTTATAGCCTTTCTCAGCAACTGCAAAAAGCTGTCCGCTCATCTTGGTTACCTCTTCCTCTTCAAGTGCATGTGCCCTTGTAACCGGAATAAGCTCAACCATCTCCATAACCCTTGCAGATGTCTCTTCCATCTCTTTACGGAACTCGGTATTTCTCTTCTTCATAATATTTCTGAAAAATACCATAGTTACCGCCGCAAGAGGTGTAGTAAGAAGAAAGAATAAGAATACTATAAGACTCTTTGATACCGTAACAAAAAGTGCAACTCCAATATTAAGTGCAATATTTAATATACTTAAAAACATCTGTGTTGATAGTGTCTCAACCGCCTCCACATCTCGCATTATCTTTGATTGCAGTCTGCCTGACTGTGTCTCTTTGTGATACGAAATTGAAAGCTGTTGTAATTTTCTTACAAGTGCTTTTCTAAGTCCTGTTTCTGCATATCTCGTTGCTAATGATTTATATCTTGTATACAGATAATTCATTGGCACATTAAGAGCAACTAATGCAACCATAATTATTGCCTGAATAATAATATTCTGTATAGTATCTGGCGAACCGCTTGTAATATCATTGATAATATTAGCCGTTACAATTGGCAGAACCCACACAGGGGCATGCTTTATAAAGAAAAATAATACCGCAAGAAAGAACTTATTATAATTTCCCTTATAAAGCCCTATAAGTATCTTTAATGGATGCCCCTTATGTTTCCTATAGCACTCAATGAACCAATTCTCAACATCAATTCCCTTTGGTGCATGTAAATTCATGATTGTTCCTCATATTTCTATATATTTATACTAATCTCTTTCAATCTTATCAACATTATCTGCCACAATTGCTTCTCCATCACAGCCTTCAATATTGACATTCTTTAATATAAGATTTTCTACATTACTTACAATAAGTCCCTGTCTGCTTGCTTCATCACAGCCAAGCATCATTGCAGCTACACCCGGCTTTGCATCTTTAGCATAGCTGAAGTTGATATTCTCAAATGTAAGCTTTTCCACCTTACTTTCTGGCAGACCGAATATATATGCACCTGCAACATGGCAGTTTTTCGCATTGATATCCTTAAATGTAAGACTCTTAATTGAAGGTGTTCTGTCATCAACAGGAAGCGGCTTTCTAGAGCCAACATACTCTGTCTTTCCATCCGGATCACAGAAATAGAAACTGTTAACAACAAATGGTGTCATAACATTATCCATATCAATATTCTCAAACGAAATATCATCAAGTACAGATAATTTACCACGACCTCTTCTTGTCTTAACTCTTAAACCTCTGTCTGTATTCATGAACATACAGTCTCTGATATGAACATCTTTAACTCCAGCTGCAATCTCGCTTCCTACTGTTACTGCACCGTGTCCGTCTCTCATACAGCACTGGCGTACTGTCATATCCTCTGTAGGAGTCTTTTCCTTCTGAGCCATATATATCTTGCCTGACTTGATTGCTATACAGTCATCGCCAACTGATATGTATGTTCCAAGTACAAGAACATCCTGACAGCTTTCCGGGTCAAGACCATCTGTGTTGTGTGAATTAGCAGGATTAAGAATCTTAACATCAATAAACTTAAGATGTTTACTAAAATATGGGTGGATTGTCCATGATGGTGAATTCTGAACTGTAATTCCATGCATAGTAACATTACTACAGTTATTGATAAAGAATAATCTTGGTCTCCACGCAGTATTTCTTATCTTACAATTCTTCCACCAGTTATCGTGAGTTGTACATCCATCAATAGTTCCTTCACCTGTAATTGTAACATTTGAACAGTTAATACCACATACAATTGCTGAAAACATATCCAGAGGATTGCCTTCCCATGTACCAAGATTGTAATAATCTTTCTCATCGTATGTCTCAATCTGTCCCGGTAATATAGGGAACTTTTCTCTTTCTGTAAATGCTGAAAGTACTGCTCCTTTAGCAAGCTCAAGGTTAAGATTATCTTTTAAAAATATGCTTGATATCTTATAAACACCCTCTGGAACTAATACTCTGGAATCCTTAGGAGCTGCCATAATCGCACACTGGATTGCATTAGTATCATCATGCTCTCCATCACCATACGCACCAAATTCTCTGACATTAAGTGTTACATATTCATAATCTGTCTTAAATTCAACAGGTCCGTATTCTTTTCCTGCATACACCGCTGTAATCTTATATTCTGTATCTGGCTTAAGACCATATATTGTTGTAACAACCTTTTCTGTCTTGCCATATTCTTCTCCATTAATCAGGAGTGTGTATTCTTCCTTAGAATAATACTTTCCACCGTCATCAAATTCTACTACAGCACTTCTTCCTGTTTTGATAACTAACTTTAACTCCATAATACACCTCCATTGCTGCGTCCGTAATCCTGATAATCCCTGTTTCTTATATACTCACTGTAAGCTGTTATGTATGCTGCTGATACAGCTACACTGCTCTTATCCGCAACATGCTTATCAGTTGCTTTTTCAAAGATTTCCTCAGCCTTGGTTGCATATTTTTCAGTCTGTATAAGTTTCATACGGCATCCTTTCAATACTGCATATGCATATATAAGCTTTATAAACTGCGAATCTGTATTATCAATTGTATCATTAAGAACTGAAACTGCTGCTTTATACATTTCTCTTATTCTTGCAAATATCTCATACAACGCCTGGTCCATAACTTCAAGTGTATCAACTGCTCCTGCTGCAAATAAAGCAAGTGCTTTTACAGCCTTAGCATCACCATCATGTGCTGCCTTTCCTGCGTTCTCAAAGCATTCTGTATATATTGCATTATACTGCGCGATTATATCATTATAATGTTCTTTACCACCATCTTTTGTCTCATAATTCATATAGAAGCTTAAAGCCTTAAATGCAGTGCATAAGCATCTGCCACCTTCCGCTCCTGTAAAATATCCTGATTCTGTTCTTGGCTGTCTCTCTGTCTGCTTAGCAATATTAACAGCAATATCATTCTTTCCAACACTGTAGCATGCATTACCATACATGTAATTAACAAGGTCATTCTCACCCATATTAATAGTATTTTCCTGTATAAGCTTATCTAATTCACCTATAATAACATCCTTATATTCATCACTATGCTCTGCTGCTTCAAGTTTACCTAAAGCATTAAGAAGAAGTGCCTTATCAAATGCATCTGCTCCTTCAAGCCCGGTTTCTTTTAATACATTATTAATGTATCCTTTAATTTCAAAACTTTTATCCAAGCCTTTTTCCTCCTAACCAATATTTGTTTTATTGTATCATGTTAAACAGTATTATTCCACTATTTGACTGGTAATGACGAATAAAAATACAGTTTTTTCGCTTCTCGCGCTCGTAGCTCATACTCCAGAACTTCGTTCTGTCGTTGTCGCGGTGCTCCTCGAATATACAATCAAAAACACCAGCATATGCGAGCATAGCTGGTGCATTTGATTGTACATTCTCATCGCTACTCGCGCAAAAAGGCGAGTCCATATGGACCCGCCTTAAATAAATTCAAAATATTAACATTACTCCTTAACGGCACCTACGTTAACACCCTGTACGAAGTACTTCTGACAGAATGGGTAGATAATCATGAAAGGAAGAATAGCAATGATTGTAGCTGCATTACCAATTGTTTCCTGATTAACTGCGTCATCAACTGGAATATCACTATCAATAACCATGTTTCTTAACTGAATCTGGAAGTTGAACAGCTTATTCTTAGTAATATATAACTTGAAGTTTGTATAATCATTCCAGAAACTAACTGCGAACATCAAACCAATTGATGCAAGAGCTGCCTTTGAAAGAGGAAGAACAATCTTAAAGAAAATTCCCATTGGAGAGCATCCATCAATCTGAGCTGCCTCAAAAAGAGACTCTGGGATACCTTCAAAGAAGTTTCTCATAAGAACTAAGTTATATACATTGATTGACATTGGTAAAATAACTGCCCAAAGTGTATTCATTAATCCCAACTGCTTGATAACAAGGTACTTAGGAATCATACCACCATCGAAAATCATTGTGAAGAGAAGCATATAAGCGAAGAAGTTTCTTCCTGGCATCTCCCACTGAATTAATACATAACCACCAAGTGTTACAACTAAAAGTCCAACAAATGTACCAATAATTGTTGTAACAACTGAAATCAAGAATGGTGTATATAAGCTTGATCTGGTTAATACGGCTGTATATCCACCCCATGTAAACTTAGATGGTAACCATACAAAGTTGTATGAAGTATTAGCATCAATAGAACTGATAATTACTCGATAAATTGGTATCATAATCAAGCATGCAACAATAATAAAGAATATTGCATTAACTATTGGGAATATTTTAAATTTTTTCTTTTTCTTTTTGTAAACTAATGTCGTACTATCACTCATTATTTATTCCCTCCTATACAATACCACGTCCACGTACTTTCTTACTTGCCCAGTTACAACCGAGAACTAAGATCATACCAACGAACGACTTAAATAAACCTACAGCAGTTGTATAACCATAATCTGAGTTACCACCACCGAATGTCTTAACATATACATATGTCTGTAATACCTGTGACTTAGTATAAGTAATAGGTGACTGTAATACGAATACTGACTCAAACAGGTTCATAACCTTAGCAAGGTTAAGGATAAATACTGTAATAATAGTATTAGCAAGAGCTGGTAATGTAATATATATCAGTCTCTTAAATCTATTAGCACCATCAATCTGTGCAGCCTCATAAAGGTCTGGGCTGATACCTGATAATGTAGCTAAGAATAAGATTGTTCCCCATCCTGTATCTTTCCAAACATTCATTACATAGAATGTTCCACGCCAGTACTGAGCAGAATTCATGAAATCAATAGGTGTATCAATAAGGCCCATGTTCATAAGAATTGAGTTTACTGGAGCGATATCATACGGTGCAAGCATCATCTTGAAAACTGAAGCAACAACTACCCATGACATGAAATGTGGAAGGTAAATAATTGTCTGTACTGTCTTCTTGAAAATCATGTTTGCAATTTCATTTAAAAGAAGTGAAATTATAACAGCTGCGCCTGTATTTAAGAACAACTTAATAATTGACAAAATTAATGTATTTCTAAATGCCTGCCAGAAATATACATCGTTAGTAAACATTGTTACAAAATGGTAAAGTCCCATGTAATAAGGGTTACCAATGATATAACATGTAAATGCATAACGGCATCCAAGCATTGGCCAGTAGTTGAACAACATAATCATTACAAATACTGGTAAGAACATAAGGTAGAAACCTCTATAATAATAAATCTTATTAGAAAGGCTCTGATTTAATGAATTAGAAAGATACTTAGTATCAACATGAAGATCTTTCTTAAATGGCTTCACAACATCAATGAAGCAACCTGCAATTGCAATAACAACACCAATTGCAAGAACAATTAATCCACATCCGATATGATATGAATTACCATTATAACCATTGCTGAGAAGATCTGTAAGTGAATGAGGGACAAATTTAAGACCACCACCCATTACTTTTCCTTCAACACTGTTAAAGTCGAATGCAAGGAATGAAACAATTGTAATAACAACTGAAACTGCTACCGGAATAATAGACAGAATTTCTTTTCTTGCTACTACAAGAATAATTGCAACAACTATACATGCAATAAATAAATACCACATAACCGGCATACTGATATTCATGTAGCCGAAAGCATAAGCTTTAGGATATAATCCCAGTTTAATCTTCTCGCCTGACTGTACCATTGGTAAAAGACTTGCAATAAGCATTACAACAAATCCAATGATAGCCATTACTCTTAAGTTTCCCTTTGGTTTTCCTATTGCTGTACCACACTTAGGGCAAACCTTTGCTTTCTTAGGAAGCTCTGTGTTACAAGATGGACACTGCATTTTTTTACCTTCTTTCCTAATAATTTATCGTATGCCTACCAAATAAATACAAAAAATACAAATTTCATAAGCAAATCTTTTCTCAATATAAGCGGCGCGGATTTCTCTGCGCCGCCATATTGAATATCTGATGCATCCGCATCTTAAATTCTTAACATTAAGTTAAATTACTTAATTGTCTCATTTAATGACTCGATAACAGCTGTAACCTTAGCACCTACCTGGCTATTGTAATCAGCCATAGCCTCGTCATATGACTTAGTTCCAAGAACTACCTGTGAAAGAACTTCTACTCTCTTAGTATTGATATCTGTGATATTGTTACTAAGAACTTCTGTTGTAGGAAGAGCTTCAACCATTTCGCAGTTAGCATTGAACATCTTGTAGCATTCAGTAATAATTGGATCTTGAGCCTTGTGACCTGGATCTTCCTTATCTCCAAATCCAGCAATTGCAAGATCTGGATCAATATGGTTCTTAGTTGTAAGTGTTGATGGTGTTTCTGGAGATGGAAGATTATGGAATTCTCCTTCTGCTGCTGTATAAGTCTTACCTTCTTTTCCATCCTTACCAGCTACTGTATATGTCTCTGCCTTATCATCCCAGTGTGTTCCCTTAGCGCCGTATTCCCAAGCTACCTGGATATCTCCACCATCAAGCATTGTATCGATGAAGTACTTAAAGATTCCCTCAGCCTTTCCATTCTCATATGCCTTATATGTAATAGCCCAAGCTGGAGCAAGACGCTCTACATACTTGCCAACTTCCTTGATAGGCTTGATAGCTACAAGGCTGTCTGTCTGATCTGGAAGTAATTTAGTAAGGTTCTTATCCCATGTACCAGCCCAGTATGTAAATACTGAAGATGCAAGGTTAGCGTCCTTATTAGTAAACTTGTTACGAGCTTCCTTTGTTGAAGCATTCTGTGTAGCAGGATCAAGAATCTTGTCATCAATTGCTGTCTTAAGTCTGTCCATAGCCTTCTTCATTGCTTCTTCTGAGAATCCATCTACATACTTTCCATCCTTAAGATAGAATGTGAACTGAGCATCCTGATAGAATTCTGGAAGGTAGTTAGTATATGGAGCTTCTGGCTTGTTACCACCAGCAACAAAACCTGATGTAGAGATTACATAGTTCTTGTTAGATGATGCTGCCTGAATCTTCTTAAGCATATCATAGTACTGATCATATGTCATTGTCTCATTAGCAACCTTATCTGGGTCTAATCCAGCTGCCTTTAATGCAGAAGCCTTTACATATGTACAGCATCCGTTACCACGTGTTGGTGAGAAGCCGTAAAGAGCCTTTGTTCCGTCTGGACCAGCAAGTACATTACCTGCCATAACAGCATCAGCCATATCAGTAAGTCTTCCTGAATTCTTAGTAGCTGACTGCTCCCAAGCATCTGTCATATCCCAAAGATATCCGTTTGATGCGAAGTTTGCAAGATAATCTGAGTTCAGAAGAACTACATCTGGAAGGTCTCCTGATGCGAATGTGTTCTTTACAGAGTCAGCGTAGCTTGAGTGATCTGGACGAATCCACTCAATATCAAGTCCTGTAAGTTCCTTATAATACTTATAGAACTCAGCAGCTCCGTTAGTTTCCTTAACAATAGTTCCGTCTACCATAACTGTAAACTTACCTGGCTTTTCAACTGAAGCCCAGTCAACTGTTTCCTTTTTGCTGTCTGTAGTGTTGTTCTTAGAACCACAAGCAACAAGTCCTACTACTGATGTAAGTGTTAAACCTACAGCAGCAAACTTCTTTAATGTCTTTTTCATAAACCTTAAAACCCTCCTTATTTGGTTTTCGGGGCTTAACCCCCATTTCGTTTTTTAGACATTGATATATTATCATTTTTGTACTATTTTAACAAGACTAATTTTAATAAATATTGTATTTTTTTTGTGTTTTGTGTGAAACTCCAGTATTTATGCGGTTTGCCATGTTCACATTTTTTTAATTTTTCTTAATTTTTTGTCTGAATTATTTCGTAAGAATACTTTTTCTTTCAATAACTATCATATTTTTATGTAAAAAATGCACTAGCACACTCGCATTTTTTATGTTTTTTTACATCACTTTTACATATTATTCTTTTAGATTCACAAAAGTTGACCATTGTATTGTTATTTTTTACTACTGTTAATTTTTTATTCATATTTTACAGGCTCAATATTCCTCTGCCATCTCTGTACATTTTAACTTCCTTAATGTCTCTTAGTCCTATCCTGCCTGATGACATTTCTGTCAGTGCTTTCTCAAACCTCTGCCGAACCTGCTTCTCCATCATCAATTCAAATATTACATTATCTGAATATTCTGTATTAACAATTGTAATGTCATACTGTGTACATAAATGCTGTATTATCCCCACATAATTATAATCAGCATCAAGATATGCATGCACTCCTTCAACAAGCTCTCCTGTCAGACAATCATCCAGTGCCTCCTTTGATGCACTTGTATACGCCCTTATAAGACCGCCTGTTCCAAGCAATACTCCTCCAAAATATCTTGTTACAATGCACAGGCAATTACTGCATTCATTGCCCGATAATACTTCCAGTATTGGTTTTCCTGCTGTCCCAGACGGCTCTCCATCATCTGAAAACCTCTGTATCTCCCCTTTATCCCCAAGTATATAGGCATAACAGTTATGTCTGGCATCCCAGTATTTCTTTTTTGCTTCTGCTATTATGGCTGCTGCCTGTTGTTCGCTTTCAACATTAAAAATATGCGCTATAAATTTTGATTTTTTCTCTATATATTCTCCCTGTCCGTTTTTAATTATTTTTTTCATATTTTTTCCTTTTCCAAATCACTCGGCACAACTCCAATTATTTGCCTGTGCCTTCTTTTTATGATATAATATCATGACTTTATTAAGGAGGACAATATATGAATTATGGTGATAAAGGCATAAAACAAAAGAAAAAGCTGCTCAATTCAGCTACTACCAAGCTTGGCACCAAATTAGGTATATTTTTTATAAAGCTGGCTCTGGTCGGAATAATAGCATTAGTTGTAGCAGGTTCATGCCTTGTATTCGGTTCATTTCAGGGAATTATAGAAAACGCTCCTGATATAGCTTCTATTAATGTTTCGCCCGAAGGATTTGCGACCAAAATATATGATGCTGATAATAATGAAATACAGACACTTTCATCTGCTGGAGCTAACAGGACTTATGTTACCATTGACCAGATTCCTTTAAATCTTCAGCATGCATTTATTGCTATTGAGGATGAACGTTTTTATGAGCATAACGGCATAGATATGAAAGGTATTTTAAGAGCTGCATCTATCACTCTTTCTTCAGGACACATGTCACAGGGTGCCAGTACGATTACACAGCAGCTGATTAAGAATAATGTATTTAATGCCTACAACGAATCTGACATTGAAAAGATAAAACGAAAAGTACAGGAACAGTATCTTGCCATAAAGCTTGAAACTGTAATGTCCAAGAAATCAATACTTGAGAACTATCTTAATACTATTAATCTTGGAAACGGATATTATGGTGTCCAGGCTGCTGCGAAAGGTTACTTTAATAAAGATGTATCTGAGCTTTCATTAAGCGAGTGCGCAGTTATTGCCTCTATCACTAAAAGTCCTACCGGTCTTAATCCAATAAGACACGCTGACAGAAACAGAGACAGACAAAGCCAGGTTCTTCTTAATATGAAAGATCAGGGATATATTTCACAGGCTGAATATGATGATGCTCTTACAGATGATGTATATGCAAGACTTGAAGGCATTGAACTTGCCGGAACATCTACAACTACCTATTCATATTTTGTAGATGAACTTATTAACCAGCTTACCTCAGATCTTATGTCACAGAAAGGCTATACAGAATCTCAGGCAACAAGCCTTATATACCGCGGAGGACTTCAGGTTTATTCAACGCAGGATACAATGATGCAGCAGGTTGCTGATGATGTGATTAATGACCCTGATAATTACAATGATAATACACATTTTTCAATTAACTATGCTTTAACTGTCAAGCAGACAGATGGTACATTTTCGTATTATTCACATAACTCAATGGCTAACTGGTATACCAAAAAACTCGGTGATACAAGTTTCAGCCTCACAATGACTGATGAGGATGCTGCCAGAGCATATGTTGAAGCATATAAAGAAGAACTCCTTAAGCAAGGGGGAGAAGTTTATTCAGAAACGCTTACCTTTACATTACAGCCACAGATTTCATTTACAATAATGGATCAGACCAATGGACATGTTAAAGTAATGGTTGGTGGGCGCGGCGATAAAACTCTTAACCGAAGCTTAAACCGTGCTTCTAATGATATTGCAAGACAACCGGGCTCAAGTATTAAACCACTTGTGGCATATGGCCCCGCTCTTGATACAGGAACATATACACTTGCTTCTGCCATTGATGATGCACCTTATTATTACTCTGGCACAGATGCCAAGCTTGTAACTAATTTCACAAAAGGAGAATATCGTGGTCTGATTACATTAAGACAGGCACTTACAATTTCACAGAATGTACCTGCTGTTAAGATTCTTACAAAGCTGACTCCTCAGGTCGGATACAATTATCTTGAGAAATTCGGTATATCAACACTTGTTTCTCCTAAGAATGCAATTAACGGTGCACATGATGTTGTCCAGTCACTTGCACTTGGTGGTATGACCCGTGGTGTTTCCAATATCGATATGTGTGCTGCTTATGCTGCTATCGCTAACAAGGGAACCTATACAAAACCAGTTTATTACACAAAGGTACTTGATTCAGATGGCAATATTATCATTGATAATACCATTCCAGAAACGCATAAGGTTCTTAATGAGAACTCAGACTGGCTCCTTATACAGGGTCTCCGTTCAGTTGCAACTGATGGTACAGCACGTTCAGCAAACTTTTCAAGCCAGCCTGTAGCAGGTAAGACAGGTACAACACAGTATGACAGCGACAGATGGTTCTGTGGCTTCACTCCATATTATACAGCCACAATATGGGTTGGATATGATGACAATTCAAGAGAGCTTGGAAATGTTGTAAATCATAATATTATTTGGCGTTCAATTATGCAGACAATCCATGAAAACCTTAATCTTCCAACCGGAACATATGAACAGCCTTCTGGTATTGTAGAAGCATCTGTCTGCTCTAAATCAGGCCTTCTTCCTGTTGAAGGATTATGTGATCAGGATCCTGAAGGAAACTGCATAATAACTGAATATTTTACAGAAGACACAGTTCCAACAGAATACTGTACAACACATACCAAAGTAACTTTCTGTAATGTATCAGGAGATATTGCTACATCAGGTTGTCCAAGCACAACAACCAAAATTATGAGAAAGAAATCTTCTGCTGATAAGCTTGGTGATGATAAGGAAGGCTCGGAATTCAAGACATGGGATGCTGATATTTCAATAACAGACACTGAATTATCTAAGCTATGTACTCTTCACAGCGCCACAACAAAGCCAACCAAAGCAACAAATACTAATAAAAGTACTGAGGAAACTTCATCTGCAACACAGTCGGAAACTAAAACAGATAAAAGTACATCCTCATCGTCTTCATCAACCAAACGGCCATAATTAATTTAAAATCACAAAAAAGAGATGTCAGATTATTTTTATTCTGGCATCTCTTTTCATATCTACTCTTTCTTCATCTTAGGTTCAAATATAAGCGACGCAATAAATCCAAATATAAGCGCTGCTGATACTCCGACTGCACATGAAGTAAATCCTCCTGTAAACAATCCTAAAAATCCCTGCTCATCTATTGCTTTCTTCATGCCCTTCCATAAGACATTGCCAAATCCTGTAAGAGGAACTGTTGCTCCCGCTCCTGCAAATTTAACAAAAGGCTCATATATTCCAACTGCTCCAAGTACAACTCCTGTTGTTACAAGAATAACCATTATCCTTCCCGGCATAAGCTTTGTCTTTTCCATAAGAATCTGTGTAAGAACACATATTAATCCCCCACATACAAATGCTTTAACAAAATCCATGGCTTTAACTCTCCTTTCCCTCAAGAATTACACCATGGGCTATGCCCGGCACACTTTTTCCTTCATTGTAACTTACGGTAGATAACAAAGCTCCTGTAGGAACAAAAAGAACCCTTTTATATTCCCCTCTTATAAGCCTGTCCATAATACAGCTTCCAAGAACAACTGCACTGCAGCCACAGCCGCTTCCGCCTGAACACTTAGTTTCCCCCTCGTAAATAAGCATTCCACAATCATACAGCTTATCAGCAATATCAATACTTTTTTCTTTTAGAAGCTCAGACAATATTCTGTTGCCAATCTCTCCTAAGTCGCCTGTAAATATTGCATCATAATAGTCCTTATCAACATCAAGATCTTTGAAATTAGCTTCTATAAGCTCTGCTGCTGCTGGAGCCATACATGCTCCCATATTCATTGAATCCTTAACACCGTAATCAACAATCTTTCCCGTTGTAATACCCTTTATGAGAACACATTTTTTCTTATCCAGAGGCTTATCGCCGACGATATACGCCCCTGCTCCTGTAACTGTCCATGTAGATGCAACTGGTCTCTGGTTTCCATACTCGAGCGGATAACGGAACTGCTTTTCAGCACTTGCAAAATGGCTTGACGCGATGGCAATTACATTTTGCGCATATCCGGCATTAACACACATTGCACCAAGTGATAATGCCTCGCCCATCGTTGAACATGCTCCGTACAGACCAAACATCGGTATTTCATATCTCATAAGACCGAAAGATGTTGCTATTAGCTGTCCAAGAAGGTCTCCGGCATAGATATAATCTATGTCTGACGCAGCCATGCCGCTTTTAATAAGCAGCTTGTCAACCGCCATCTCCTGAATGTGGCTCTCTGCCTCCTCCCAGCTTTTCTTTCCAAACATATCATCTTCTACTGCCACATCAAACATTTCACCAAGCGGACCATCAGCCTCTTTCTTTCCAACCACTGTCGCTGTGCATCTTACATATACATCTTTGTCAAATAACAGACTCTGTTTTCCAGTCATAATCCTCGTTTCCGCACATACTCATGTGCCATTAGTCTTTATAAGTAGTCTGTCCAAAAATGTATTAATTATGTATTATTTTCGTATTATGTCAAGCGTATGTGCAGCAGCACCAAGCAGATCAGCTCTTTCACAGGTTGCAAGATGATACTTGTAAAACATCTCGTATTCCTCCTCGTCAAGCTGGTTCACGAACTGTCTTATGTAATTAGCCGGTCCATCCGGTGTCACAATCTTCACACGTTCACATCCTGCTGCTTCATTAACCTTCTCAATATCTTCAAGACGCACATAATCATACAGATCCTGTTCTGAAGATATCGTGTGGAAATCCTCTGTCAGCCTGCCCTGTTCCATACACTCCTTAATATGTCTTTCCTTAAATGCATATGTAATAACACCATACTCGTTCATAACATAAGCGACAAGAATAAAGCCACCCTTCCTTGTAATACGGGCCGCCTCCTTTAATGCCTTAACCTTATCCTCCTGTCCGAACAGATGATACATCGGCCCGAACAGCAGGGTTATGTCAAATGTTTCATCCTCGAAACGCTTTAACTTAAGTGCATTGCCCTGATAAGCCTTAACTGATGAATTCTTGGATTTCAATATTCCAAGATTGTGCTTTACCAGTTCAACTGCAGTTACATCAAAGCCTTCCTCAGCCAGTGCAACGCTGTATCTGCCTGTCCCGGCACCTATATCCATAATCTTTATATTCTCTCTGCCTTCTCTCTTTAATTCTTCAATACACTCATGTATATAATGAATCGATGTACGGAATTCAATCTGTCCGTGTCTTGAAGTCAGTCTTTTTTCTTCATTAAATTTATTATAATAATCTTCTAAAAAAGTTCCCATATTATCCTCGTATCCTGCGCATTTCTTTAAAACAGTTCCTATGATTCTACCATACAAATGTTTCTTAATCAAGAATCACAGTACATGTATAAGCTTTAAAGCCAGATATATAAGTCCTGCACACCAGCTAAAAAATATTCCATATAGAATAACAGGACCGGCAATCGTGAATATCTTGCAGCCAATACCGAACACCCGTCCCTCCTTCTTATACTCAATCGCAGGTGCAGCAACGCTGTTTGCAAATCCTGTAATCGGAACAAGACTTCCTGCTCCGCCAAATGTGGTTATAGACGGATAAATATTAAGTCCGGTAAGAATTACACTTAAAAATACCAGTATCAGTGTTGTGTAAGATGCTGCATCCGTGTCAGGCACTTTCATCCACTTGCATACATTTAAAATAATCTGTCCTGCAACACATATACAGCCACCAACAATGAATGCCTTAAAGCATTTTGCCACACAGCTTCCTTTAGGCGTAACATTTTTTACATAAGCATTATAGCTTTCATTTCTTTTTTCAATATCAGCTTTGGTACCGCTTTCAGAATTAATATCGTGCATAAATCCTCCCTTTTTGCAATGCAAAATCAATACATATATAAGTAATATACAAGCTGTCCTAGTGCTTTTCCTGCCGCTGTCGCCGCCACAATAAAACCAAGACCGGTGCCTGCCTTTGCCCTGTGAACGAATATAGGCAATGCTTTAACTGTCTCTGCAAGGCTTATTAAAAATGTGCCTATAAATATCCCGGATATCAACCCGAATATAATGCAGCCCGTCATTCCTATTCTAACCGTGATTCCAAGAACATATACAGCATTGGCTGCCGTCGCACCGATTATTATACATTCCTCATACAGAGACACATGTCTGCTCGTCCCGCTGACATCAGCATATCTGTTAATAACACCAACACTGGTTATAAGTGCAAAAAGTCCTGCTGCAGTAAACACTCCCGACATAGCCCCTATAAGAATAATAACCGCTATCATTTTCCACCTTCCCTGTCAATAACAGATTCTGATATATCTTTGTCATATTTATCCATTTCAACCTCAAGCGGTGTTGGTGCTTTTGACAGCTTTTGTCCTGCAAAATGATCATAAAATATAACAATTCCAATAAACAATCCCACAGCATAGGCAATCTCCATTGCATTTGTTGCCTTATATGCAGAAGCTCCAAGAAGCTCGTACACCCGGTCAAATATATCCGTCGTACTTACGTCATTGTTGTACGCAATAATTCCATATCCGCTTCCAACCATTGTTATAAAACATATAACAGCTACCTTAATCCAATGCAATGTGCCTTCCTTCTCCGGCTTCTTGTACTCAACAACAAAATCACATTCCCCAAGACATTCAATATCTGCATCCGGATACTCCTTCTGAATAATGCCCACAACATCAAGTGCGTCAAACACCTTCCTGTCGTACTTGCCCAGCGTAAACTCCGCAAGCGTTATATGTCCGATTTTTTCAATCATATCCTTATCACTGCAATAAACAGTCATCACATCCCCAATAGTGACCTTTGGCTTCTTAACATACCTTTGCTGGTCAATCTTCAAATAAATCTTCTCTGACATAACAAACCCTCCGTTGCTAGTATTAGTATTGTACATACCCAAAAATTTATTCATACAACCAGCCGCTTGCGCATGCCACTTAAAATCTTCTTCTCCATCCGCGACACCTGCACCTGCGATATTCCGAACTCCTTAGCAACCTGCATCTGTGTGTAATCATCATAATAACGCATCCTGATAAGCTCTTTTTCACGCTGTGAAAGTGTTTCCATAAGTTGTACAAGTGCCACTTTACTTGACGCAGTTTCCCCAATGTCTGCCTTATCTTCTAACTTATCCATCAGCATGACCTCACTTCCATCCCCCTGATAGATTGTCTTATATATTGACTCAACCTCCATTGATGCAGACATCGACAGTGTTATGTCTTCAACTGACAACTCACAGGCAGCTGCTATCTGTTCTACTGTCGGTTCGCAGCCTAATGTGTCACGGAGCTGTCCCGCCGCTTTCATGCTTTTTACTGCATTTTCTTTGATAGAACGGCTGACCTTTACCATTCCGTCATCCCGCAGAAATCTTCTTATCTCACCTGTTATCATTGGAACTGCATATGTTGAAAATGCAACATCCATATCCAGATTGAAATTATCAATTGCCTTTATAAGTCCTATACATCCTATCTGAAACAGATCCTCCTGTTCTGTTCCTCTTCCCTTAAATCTTTTAATTATGTTCCATATAAGCCCTAGATTATCTGTTACCAGCTTCTCTCTGGCCTCTTTGTCATTATTGTGTGCTTTAGCGATCAATTCCCTGGTACAATCCTTAGTCTGATCCATAGCATCACATCCTATCAATTACTCCCCTATTTTCTTTCTCATAAGAACTGTTGTCCCTTTGCCCGGTGCCGACGCAACTCTTAAATCATCCATGAATGCCTCCATGAACGAAAATCCCATTCCTGAACGTTCCTGTTCAGGCTTGGTTGTATACAGAGGTTCCATTGCTTTTGCAACATTTTCCATGCCAAGACCGTCATCGTGCACTTCTATTATTACCTGATTCTGTATGCCCTTTAATCTCATTCTTACTTTTCCCGGACCATTATCATAGCCATGGACTATTGCGTTAGTTACTGCCTCGGAAACTGCTGTTTTTATGTCCTGCAATTCTTCGATTGTTGGATCTAAATATGTAACAAAGGCTGCCGCAACAACCCTTGCAAATGCTTCATTTTCCGATCTGGCTTCAAATAATAATTCAACATTGTTATTCTCTATCATGCTTATACCTCCTGTCCTTTAAGTTCATATATATTAACTATCTTATGAAGTCCGGATATAAGAAGTATCCGCTTAACGCTTTCACGAACCCCCACAATTGTTATATCACCCTTATCCATAACCCTTTTGTATCGCCCCATAATAAGCCCTATTCCTGCACTGTCCATGAAATCAACCTTTGTAAAATCAAACACTATATGCATTACGCCTCTCTTATCTATGACATCATCTATAACCTGACGCATCTCTTCTGCCAGATGGTGATCCAGCTCTGCATTCATTCGTATTATCAGCTTATCTCCATTAACCATGTATATATAATCCATATGTCTGGTCTCTTCCTCTTGTATTTCCTGTGATATATCAAAGTTTTTTTCTTCAGCTTCATTATAATTTTTCTTGATTTCCTGTCTTGACATACTAAACTCCTCTTTCCTCCGGTTCCTACAACTCCTTGTTTTACGGCAAAGCCCCCGGCAAAGAAATAATTCTTTGCCGGGGGCTTATCTTTTAGTACCTCATCAATGTGAATTAACATAATCGCTGGCTTCTTTATAATATCCGCTAGTCGAATAATCATCCACAATATACTTATAGTATTTCTTTGCATCATCAGTCTTTGCTAATGCTACATATGACTTAGCCGCATAATAAGCTGAATCTGCACTGTTATTACATTTGTATGCTTTGACAAGATTCTCTGCCGCAACTTCATAGTTGGACTTATAATACTCTGTCATTCCTGTGTTATAGAAATTCTGTGCTGCTGATGGAAGTGTAGCCGTAGCAATTGTATTATACAATGCCTTAGCCGAATCACTTGGAAGCGCACTGACATCTATATCAACAAGCTTGTCTGCAGCATCAGCAGGCTTGTTAGCAATATAAGCACTCGCAGCCTCTATTACTGCTACCAGCAGCTTGTTGCTTCCTTCTGTTCCATTAACTACACCAAGCTGCTGCTCAAGAGCATCTCTTTGTGATTTTACATCTTCAAGCTCCTTCTGCATTGAATTAAGTTCAACATTGCCAGATGACAACTGCTCGCTATACTCCTGAAGGCTCTTCTTGTAATCCTGTGTAAGTCCCTTATTTCTTGCCGGGACAATAAGGAACCATATAAGTGCTGCACCAATAACAACACCAACAAGCACATTTATTATTGTAATTGCACCATTGCTTGGCTCTTTATAAGATGATCTTGGAAGAATAACATCATTACCACTAAGAGGCTTTTTATCGATGTCTTTTTCCTTTCTCTTTGGCAGAAATGCTGATGAACTCTCTGCTTTCTTTATTGCAATTTTCTCATCTATTTCCTTCTTATACAGCTGTGCAAGCGTATTGTTCTTATCTATTGCAAGAACCGCATTGAGAAGTTTTCTTGCTCTTGCCAGTTCATCCTGCTTGATATATATAAGTGCCAGTAACAAATGTGCTTTTATAAGCTGAGGATTATTAGCCACAACCTTTTTTAACTGTATAACAGCCATATCAAGATTGCCATCTTTTGCGTATTTCAAAGAAAGGTTATATTTCTTTATTGTGCCTGTTATCATCTCAAATCTGTTCTGGTTAGTCTGTATCTTCTTAATATATGCACCCGCAACATTATCCTCTGGTGCAAAATTCTTGCTCACAACCCACTGACTGAGTGCTTCTACAACATCTCCCATTTCACAGTAAACAAGACCTAAAAGATTTCTTGCATTTGTATTATATTTATTAACCATAAGACTTATTTTAAGGCTCTCTACAGCACCTGTTAAGTCTCTTACGCGTGCCTTATACAATCCTGAATTATAATATGCATCTGATACTCTTGCTGTCTTTTTATAGACTCTTACATCCTCACCACATTTAGGGCATGTATCATTCTCAGAAAGAAGGCTTCCACATTTAAAGCATCTCATAATGTCCACCCCTCACTATTTATCCGAATTCTTTCCACCAAGTATCTGCGATATCAAATCCGTAATATCCGGAACATCATTGTTATATATTGCATCCTCTGCGTCTTCTACTTCAAGACTTGGCTGAAACTTCTGTATCTCTTCATCAAAATTAATCATGATTATTTTCCTTTCTTTCTAATGCACGGACAACATCACCCACAAGATACAATGAACCTGTTGCAAACATAAGTCCATTATCCCATTCATGTATGATTCTGTCCACACTGTCAGATATTTCTATAGAAATCCCCGGTAAATACACTTCAAATGTCTGTTTTATAATCTCCGAAGAAAGCCTTCTCGCACCTCCTGTCATCGTAACATATATATGTTTGAAGTGTTTACATTCACACAATATCTTTATCATCTGTTCATAATTCTTATCACTTACCACTGAAAAAAGCAATGTGGCATCAGATAATTCTTCGCTTTCATAAAGGCTGTTCACAGAATCCACAAAGCTCCTTATCCCCTGCGGATTATGTGCCCCATCAACATACAAATTCTCCTTAACCGGTTCCATTCTTCCTGCCCAGTGAGTTTTGCTGACAGCTTCTTTTGTTAGTCTGTCATCCAGTTTCACACCTGAATCTTTAAGAACTGCACATACAGTAAGTGCAATACTTGCATTCTCAATCTGGTATAAGGCATTAGTAGCCAGTCTGAAGCAATCATTCTTATAATACTCATTATGAATTAAAAAATCAATATTACCATATGTATTTTGCTTAAGTTCATAAGAATTCTCATCCAAAACAATGCATGCACTTGAATTATCAGATGCAATTTCTTTTATTACATTTGCAGCATGCTTGTCCACACCGCTGCACACTACCGGTATTCCAGGCTTTATTATTCCTGCTTTCTCTGTTGCAATCTTTTCTATTGTATCTCCTAATATTGCAGTATGTTCAAGTGATATTGTTGATATAACAGATATAAGTGGCTGTTTTACTGCATTAGTGGCATCCAGTCTTCCTCCAAGTCCTGTTTCCATAACAACATAATCAACATTCTGCCTGTTATAATAATATACTGCCATTCCAAAAAGATAATCAAAATATGCCAGTTCACCACTATGATGTTCTTCAACATATTCATATGCTTCTACAAAATCTTCTTTAGAAATCATTTCATTGTTAATTCGTATTCTCTCCCGGACATCTACAAGATGAGGAGATGTAAAAAGGCCTGTCTTATAACCGTTTTCCTGAAGAATCTGCGCTATATATGCACAAACAGATCCCTTTCCGTTAGTTCCTGCAACATGTATGATATTAAGCTTTTCTTCCGGATTATTCATATCCCTCAACAGTATTTCTGCGCGCTGTACACCTGAAGATGAAGCGAACTGTCCTATACTGTTAAGTCTGTCTATAATTTCATCATACATTGTTTCATCCTTCCTATGTGCAGTCTATGGCAGTAATTCTATGTTCTTTATAGCTTATCACTGCTATCCTTCTGCCACCTGTATATGCTTTTATCTGCTCTGCATCTCCTACCGCAAGCATTGTATCCGAATCATGTGCTTCCTTAAGAATTTCTTCAATATTTCTTAATTCTTCTCTGCTAAATTTTCTGACAGCAGTCTCAAACACAGCATCCTCAAATGTAAACTTAAAGAAAAAAGCACTCCATTTTAATTTAAGTGCTTGTGCTCTTCTTAATGTCTGTTCTTTAACTATATTCTTAAAATTTGCTGTATTTTCACGCTTTTCTTCAGTCCTTCTTTTTGATTCCTCATATTCTCTTTCTATATCACGCAGCTTCTTTTTCTTTTTTTCACAATCCTCCTGGTTTCTGTCAAGCTCTCTCTTAGTTTCATTGACATCTGCGTAATACCGTCTGGATTCTTCCTCTGTCTTTCTATTTTTTATATAATCATCCTTAACAACTTCGAGCTTCTGGAATTCACTCCGGATTTCATCATACTTTAACATTGCAGTCTCGTATTTCTCTGTCATATCATTAAGCCTTGACAGCTTATTTTCTTCATCCCTGATGCATCTGTCCAGTTCCTTCTCTGCCTTGTCCATCTGCTGGCACATAAGCATATACTCTTTCTCAGTCTCATCAGTTACTGTTTTTTCATCCGCTGGGATATATGATGGCATCAGATCGACAGGTACATAAAATTTCTTATCACCTGATTTGCTTATCTTCCACACATATCTGACAGCCTGCATTTTGGAAATCCTGGTCATACTCTTTAGTGCCTGATAAAATGTTTTTATCTCTGCTTCTGGCGTTTTAAATGCCTCAAAGCCAAGAAGCTTTATAACTGCCTCTAACTTCGCTGTGCTTCTCTGTTTTTTTAGCGCATCAATAATACCCTCACCATTGAATTTCTCTGGCATAAGAGTTTTCTGAACCTGTCTCTTGACATCCATAGATGCCATGCCAAGCCTTCTCCCTATCTGCTCTGCATACTCCTTTTTCTTTAATGCATCAAGATTCCTTAACTGACTCATGATATTACTTAAAAAGGCATTGTTATATCTTATGCTTATTTCCTCTATTTTATGAGCCGGTGACATATATTTGTTAATCATATACACAGATGCCGCCTCATCAATTATTGACTTTGACACTATTTCAAATGTACTTTTCTGATTATCTTCATCTTTAGGTATAACCGGAGTCATAAGGCACAGCCTGTCCCATAACATTTTTTTTAGCTGTATCCTGTCTACTGCCTTATATTTTAATGTATCGTCTCTTACAAGGTCAGAAACTTTCTTTATCTCATAATCTATAGAATTCTTTATTCCTATGCTCTCCGTGAATGCATTGGCAACATCAGCAAGCACATTTATAAGTCTGTGCCCTGTCTCTTTAACTGCATTAGGAATGTTGACATTATCAATAAGTGCTATCTGCATACGAATTTCATCATCCGTCATATTGTCCATTTCTGAGATTATATCTGCCATATATTTCTCCTTACCATACTGGTTTTATTACATAAGCCAGCAGTCAGAATTATACCACAGGAATAAAAGATAAATTTCAATTATCACAAGTATGCCTGTAATCACCCATCTTACAACTTTATTGAATCTTGAAAGAATATCATACATACCGACAAATACCACATAAGTTCCAAATGTAAACCTGCATGTACTCATAACATGTGATGTAAGCGGAACAAGTAATGAGATTATCCCAAATACTGCCATCGCATAATATTTTCTAAAGAACATATATCCGTACAAAATAAGTATTGCTACACAAAACCATCCCATATATGTATATCTTGGTTCTATCTGCCCTGTACACGATTTCCAAAGCACTCCCACAACAGGAAAATACTCATCATCTCTCCATGCAATCTGTACATTTTTATAAGCCCATGCATCTCCACAGAAGAAATTAAGGAATGTCATATAGCTGAACGCCCCAAACGGACATATTAGTACTGCAAATATTTTACCGGGATTCTTAAACATGGTTACAACAAAGTCTTTTATGCGGCCCAGACTTATCTTATCGCCTTCAATATCTATATACAACTGCACAACCAGTGCAAATACCAGTATACATCCCACTATTCTTGTTGCACTTGAACACGCTGCCATTACTCCTGCCAGAACATATTTCTTTTCTGACAGAAAGTAGAAAAACAGCACAATAAACATTATAAACATAGCTTCTGTATATACAGACGCTCCGTAAAATGTATATGGCGCCATAAACATAAGCACCGGCATAAGAAACTCATATCCATCCTTAATATCTGTCTGCTTCTTAAGTCCCTTTACTGCAAAAAATGCAGCTATAATACTACATACATTTGAAACAATCATTCCAATAACATATGTGTTAATCAATCCACCTGTTATTGTCTTAAAGATCATGCATACAATCACATACAATGGAAAAAATGCCCAGTTAGCCTGAGGATCCGTATCAGTAGGGTAAGTATATCCATTATTGATAATATATGCGTATTTCTTGGCATCCCATTCATTCATAAGAAAGATAAATGACCTGTTTGTACCCATTATGCCATTATATACTGGCACCATTACTAACATAATCAGTCGAGATATCGCAAATATTATTAATATTTTAAGCAACAGCTTAAAATTATCATTATCCTTTAGTCTGCTCATTTAATGCCTCATTTCACTATTATGTGGTAAATAGCAGATGGAATAGTTGTTACTGCCGGAACAGCAAACATTGCAACTACTATTACTGCAAATAAACCAATATATATATATTCCGCACACTTTTTAGCCCATACCGGAACATTTATTTTTCTGAAACGATTAATTACAAGGCAGGCAATTATTGTTATAAGGGTGAACATTGTAATCATCATTCCTGTATTCTTTCCCTTTGGAACAAATGTAAAGGCAACCGTATTCTCTCCTGTCTGAAGCTGCACTCCCGTAAATAATCCGGCAACCTCTTTTGTCTTTACTATCCTACCGTTCACAGTAACTTTCCAGTTATCACTGTGAATTACAGGAATAAGGGCATAATTATTAGTTCCATCTCCATTTATATTAACAGTCAGTGTATTATCAGTATATGAAACCTCTGTCTGTTTATCCGGCTCTGAAAATTTTGCACAAAGGCTTTCCATTTTATTCATATTAAGACATCCTACTGTTATCCTGCTCTGCTTCATATATTTCGTCTTGTCATACTCTACCTTTATCTCAACTTCTTCATTTTCAAATATGCCAAGATATAAAAGATTGTTATTATAATCTGTAAAATATGCAGTGTTTTTAACATCTCCAAGCGTTGGTACAAGTACAGCTTCTCCATTAACATAAACATGCATGCTGCTGTCTAAAGCTGATGCATTAGCATCTGCATTTGGCTTTTTAATATCAGCTATACTCATATACAATGCACTTCTGTCACCAACAGAAATTGTCATTGTATTAATATTACCTGTATTGGCACTCTCTGGATATATCCTTGTAACAAGTGATTCACTATCGCCTGTCATTGCTTTATAAAATCTGTTATGATAAGTTATCCAGTCAACATTAGTCATATCCAGCTTGCTGAAACTGTCATCAATACAGAATCCAAATGGCAGAGTATAGTTATTACTATACAGGCTGTAATCGCCTTCCTTTTTTTTCAGTGTAAAAAGATTACTGTCAAGCTCATTGATATTGACTGCCTCTGTCACATGGAGGATAGAATTAGTAAACACGGTTCCACCCGAATCTAACAGCCAGAGGAAATACTTTGAATATCCCCATTTTTTAGCATAGCTTTGTGTGTCATTCTGGAGAGCAGCTGTAAAACTTGATAATGCACCCCTTCTTAATATAAGCGGATAATTAGCATTAAGACTTATATCAGGATTTACGATTCTGTCAGTTGCAGACTCATCTATATCAAGACTGTCTGATACATTATTGGCATACTGCACATAATCTCCAATCTGGTAATCTTCATATGTATAAAATTTCGGAGGTCCTATAAGAGCATAAGCGCCAATAAAAAGTTCCACAATCATTATTGATATTAAAGACTTAGGATTAAATTTATGTTTCTTCCCTGTAATCATTAACATATAAATAATGAACATAGCCACAAATACTATTGTAAAAAATGCAAGCGCTTTCATCTCATTATTAACCGGAAGAATATTATATATCATCACATATACGGCACTTGCAATAACTGCAAATATCCCCTGTCTGATATAAGCAACTGTTTTCAACGGCTCATTAATAAACATTCTTTCAGAATATCCTGCTGCAATGCATATGAGTGTAAATGCTATTATAAAGCCATTCCTTAATGTATATCCGTTATATGAACCAAAATGCCACATAAGATTAGCAGCTTCCATAATAACAGGTCCCAACGCTACAACCAGCATTGCCACAACATATATTAATTCTTTCCTGTCTTTTCTGTATTTCCTGATTCCTGTTACTATAACAGCAATTACAAATGCCAGTCCATATAACATCATCCATCTCTGAAGTGCCGCCATTGCTCCATCTGTCACTACTGAGCTTGTCACCCACCCAATGTACTGTGACAGAATGCCTTTCCCGGCACCACCTCTTTGTGATGATGACAGCTGTGCAAATACAGGCACTAACACAAAAGCCGACAGACCTATTCCGCCAAATGTTCCTATCCCGGCATTCCATGCAGTTTCCTTCCACCTGTTCTTTTCCTGCATAAGAATCATTCTGATGCCACATATAAGGAAAATATATATAACCGCCATCGCACTTAAGTAATAATTAATTATAAAACTTAACGCAATCATACATATATAAAACATTTTTTTACCTGTTTCAACCATGTGGTCATATGCCATTATAACAATTGGAAATATTGCAACTATATCCATCCACGGTGTAAAACATGAGCCATATAATATTACATATCCGCAGAATGCATACATACACGAATATGCAACCTTTAAACCATATATAAGATTATTATATTTCTTATTAATCAGAGAATACATGGCAATTGACATAAACACCATTTTTACTATTGTAAGTATGGATATACTCTCTAATATGTAATTTCTTGGAATAACATATAATAACAGATTAAATGGTGTCAGCATACTGAATGCAGATATACTCATTGACACATTTGTTCCAAGTCCTGTATACCAGTCAAACCACAACGATGCTTTTCCATGCATCCAGTCCCATAAATGCGCATATAAAGGTGCAACCTGCTGCATATTGTCAAAATAATCTATACGTTCATTTCCAAACGGCCATATACCTTTAAGAATAAGAATAACAACCATAACAAGACATGTAATAATCCCTGGCATGGCATATGGTTTGATTTTCCCTAAAATTGTTTTAAATTTTGACTTCTTCATACAAAATCTGCCTTTCCTTACTATTTAATAAAATCTGTCATTTCCAGATTACTCTTCATCCAGACTTATGCTATAAAGTATATATGTCATGTTATCTGACTTAAACTTTACTGTTAAAAGTTCCCCTCCATCAACATGCCCTATCTTAAGCTCTGTCTTTCCTGCTTTATCTATACTTCCTATCAGCATATCATTCACATATACCTTAATATCTTCTGCGTCATAATCAGCATTATTATACTCAGTAATATCACATACCAGTTTTACACTATCAGAAGATTTTTGGGGTATATAGTACAGATATGAATCATTTGCTGTATTTTTCGTTCCATCATATCTCTTACTTTTCTGCCAGCCCTGTCCCTTACGGCTGCATACATTACTTAATTCATTTCCATTACGGTCTTTATGTTCCGTACAATATTCTGTTGTTCCATAACTATATGATAATTTCCCATATCCAGGCCAGTCTGTAAGTTCATGTGTTAAATAATACATCCTGTATTCTGTTCCAACCTTTGGATTCTTCCCCCACCATAACACTGTAATATAAAAAACAACAAGCACTACACATACCATGTACAGTAAAACTCCTGCTATATTCTTTTTCATACTGACCTCCGTATTTTATAGTTCTTCAAAAATATAATATAAATCATTTTTTGCAATCTGCCAAGTAGAAAAAGGTTCTGCAGACATATTATTACCTGCAGAACCTTTTTTAATTTATAATTATTTTGTTATATTTTAAAATTAGCAAACTCCCTGAGCAAGCATAGCGTCAACAACCTTCTCGAAACCAGCGATATTAGCACCAGCAACATAGTCTGTCTTTCCACCAACTGTCATATCATATCTCTTAGCAGCATCTGAAATGTTAGCGTAGATTGTTTCCATGATTCCCTTAAGCTTTCCATCAACTTCTTCGAATGTCCATGAAAGTCTCTCTGAGTTCTGGCTCATCTCAAGAGCAGATGTAGCAACACCACCAGCGTTAGCAGCCTTACCACCTACGAAGAGAACACCATTCTCCTGAAGATACTTAGTAGCTTCTAATGTTGTAGGCATGTTAGCACCCTCTGTTACAGATACAACACCGTTAGCAACAAGCATCTTAGCATCCTCGATGTCTAACTCATTCTGTGTAGCACATGGAAGAGCCAGATCTACCTTGTACTGCCATACTCCGTGTTCACCATTCTGCTTAGCAAAATACTGAGCTGATGGCTTAGCAGCAGCGTATTCTGTAAGACGTGCTCTCTTAACTTCCTTAACTTCCTTAAGAAGTGCAACATCAATTCCTTCTGGATCATAAATCCAGCCTGTTGAGTCTGAGCATGTAACAACCTTAACACCTAACTGCTGTGCCTTCTGGATAGCGTAGATAGCAACATTACCTGAACCAGATACAGCTGCTGTCTTGCCCTCAAGTGACATTCCATTATCTTTCCATAAAGCATTAGTAAGGTATAATAAACCATAACCTGTAGCTTCTGTTCTTGCAAGTGATCCACCGTATGTAAGTCCCTTACCTGTAAGTACGCCTTCGAACATTCCACGGATTCTCTTATACTGACCGAACATGAATCCGATTTCTCTTGCGCCTGTTCCGATATCACCAGCTGGAACATCGACATCAGCACCGATATATTTGCAAAGTTCTGTCATAAAGCTCTGGCAGAATGCCATGATTTCTCTGTCTGACTTGCCCTTAGGATCAAAATCAGAACCACCCTTACCACCACCGATTGGAAGAGTTGTAAGTGAGTTCTTGAATACCTGTTCGAAACCTAAGAACTTGATGATGCCTAAGTTTACTGAAGGATGTAATCTTAAACCACCCTTGTATGGTCCAATAGCGTTATTGAACTGTACACGGAAACCTCTGTTTACCTGTACCTGTCCCTTGTCATCTACCCAAGGAACTCTGAACATGATCTGACGATCTGGCTCTGTAATTCTTTCAAGAATAGCGTTCTTTCTGTAAACTTCCTCGTTAGCCTCAACAACTGGTCTCAAAGACTCAAGAACCTCTGTTACTGCCTGTAAAAATTCAGGCTGATCTGCATTCTTCTTAGACACGATGTCTAATACTTCATCAACATACCCCATAACCTTAAAACACTCCTTTAAATTATTATTTAAGATTGTACATTACTGCACATCAATTCTAGCGTTATTATATCTGTTTTGGTTAATTTCCGCAAGTTTTTTATAGCGTTTACCTATTAACTTTAAGTTATTTGTAATAATATTAATTAAAATAAGCCTATATCTAAGGTATGTTGTTTTTCTTGCTTAAGATAATTAAGTTTTACTTTTTGATAAAATCATGGTAGAATGTATTCGTTATTTTTTTATTATCCTAGTGTAATTAAGGAGTGAATTATGTCTAATTTTTTTACAAGAAGTAAAGACGATATGAAATATTTATTTAAGAATAAAGAAGAGCTTTCTAAGAAAGAACGAAAAAGAAAAAGGCGTGGCTGGGGTACACTTATTGGTCTTATATTAGTTCTGATACAGCTTATTGTATCGGGATTACTTTTATTTAATATATTTAAGTTAGATATTCTTCCGTTGAAGTATTTAATTGCGGTCAACGCATTTTTACTGCTGATATTCCTGTATGATTTCACATCACAGTTTACGAAGGCACATATTATAGGTAAGATTCTTGCAGTACTTATGTCAGGAGTGATTGTTTTCATATACCTTGTATCATCTAAGCTTGATTCTGTCCTTAATAAACTTAATCTTCCTGAGATTAACACTGACATCGTTGATGTAGTTGTACTGGCAGATGACAAGGCTTCCTCTTTAAATGATCTTGCCAATTACAAGTTTGCTTATAATTCAACTGCAAGCAACGCTAATGTCAAGACAGCATTTGATTCTGTTAAATCAGAGCTTAACAAGAGCAGCCTAGAACTTGCAGAATACAAATCATGGGATGATCTTGTAACTGCCTTTTATGATAATACAGAGATTCAGGCAATTGTTATGAATGATTCCATGCTTAAGGTTGTTGCCTCACAGTATGAAGACTTTGATACCAAGGTTAAGATTATTAAGCAATACGAATATAAGAAGCTTGTTACTGTCCAGAAATCCAACGTTAACGTAAAGAAAGAACCATTTATAATATATGTTTCCGGTATCTCAAGTGAAGATGGTGCCGATTCAGCACTCTCTAATAATGCACTTAGTGATGTTAATATAGTTGCCGTTGTTAATCCTGAAACAAAGCAGATTCTCCTAGTTACAACACCAAGAGATTCTTACATTAAGATTACCGGACCTGATGGAAGAAAAGGTTATGATAAACTTACACATGCTGGAAACTACGGTGTAGAAGCTTCTATTGACACTCTCCAGAATCTGTATGGCATTGACATTGATTATTATGTAAAGATTAATTTCACAGGTTGTATCTCTGTTGTAGATGCACTTGGTGGAATCACCATTGACTCAGAAGTAGAATTTACATGTGGTGAAGATGCTTCTCCTATTCCATATCATTTCGTCAAAGGACCTAATGAATGTGATGGCGATATGGCAGTTGCATTCTCAAGAGAAAGACATGCCTTTGCTGCTGGAGACTTCCAGCGTGGACGTAACCAGACAGCAGCTATAAAGGGGATCTTACAGAAGGCCACTTCACCTGCAATACTTACCAAGTATTCAGCCGTACTCGATGCTGTTAGTGATATGTTCCTTACTAATATTCCAACAAGTACAATATCTGATCTTGTTAAACTTCAGTTAAGTGACGGTACAGCATGGAATATCCAGACATACAGTATTGAAGGAACAACCCAGCCACCCGCTGGACAGGGTCCTGCTTATCTCGAAATAACTGGTCTTAGAGGTGCTTCTGTTGTGTATCCTTATGCAGACAGTATTAATACAGCTATCCAGCTTATGAGTAAGATTCAGAACGGTGATGTATTCGATGTAGATGAATATGTTGACAGTCTCAATAACAATTCTAATTAATCAATAAAATATACCCCCGGCAGTCAATAAAACTGCCTGGGGTATATTTTTTAATCCATTATTATAATATATAATTATCTATAACATATGCCACACCACAGTCATCGTTAGATGGTGCATTGACATCTGCATATTTCTTAACTTCAGGATATGCATTCTCCATAACCGCTGCAAGACCTGCATACTTTAACATTGGAATATCATTCATTCCATCGCCGCATGCAACGAGTTCTTCACTTGTTATATCAAGCATTGTGAGCAGCTTATCCAAAGATGCATCCTTTGCAACTCCTGCAGGTACTACCTCTAAGAAATAACTCTCTGAAAAAAATGCATTGATTACTCCCTCATGCTTATCTAACAGGGCTTTCTGTACCGGAATAAGCTTTTCATGCTCTCCTACAACCAGAAATTTCTCTACAGGATAATCCACAAATTTGCACAAATCATCTACTTTCTTGATTGTAGTGCTGTTGCATATTGCCTCTTTCTTTACATATTCATCAGAATCACTCTCAGCAGCTATCTGCGTATCAGCATATGTCAGGGCATACACACCGTTGGCTCTTGCAAGACTGCATATATCTGCTATACAGTCCTGTGGCATTATTGTCGCAGACATCTGCTTTCCCGTCTTGCAGTCAACTATACAGCCGCCATTATATGCCAGTATATAACCGCCTTTCTTGTCAAGCTCAAGCTCTCTGGCTATTGGTGTTATTCCAAAAAGTGGTCTTCCTGATGCAAGAATAACCTTAACGCCTGCATCTATTGCTTTCGCAATCGCTTCTTTGTTGCCTGCTGGAACTTTCTTCTCTCTATTAGTTAATGTTCCGTCCAAATCCAGTGCCAATGCCTTATATTTCATACTTCTCTATCTCCTCTTTTAGTCATGTATGAACAATTTAGCATATAACACCAGTGATTTCAACCTAAGATATTCTCATCATATTAAATGTTGTATATATATTCAGTTTTCCATAACCAGATACAGGGTTAGGATATACCATATATTCTGAACGTACTGCACCTCTTATAAGCTGTGCTTTAATATCGTTATGATTAATCATCTGTGAATTCTTTACATTTACCTGATATGAATATAAAAGTGCAACACAGCCCCCGGCATAAGCCGCTGCATAGCTTGTTCCAGTAACCTTAACGCCTCCAGATGGAGCAATTCCATATACCCCCGCACCCGGTGCAACAAAATCAGGTTTAATCCTGCCGTCAGCGCTATATCCACGCCCACTTTCATAATAAGCAGCCCCTGTATAATGATTATATGCTCCTACACTTATAACACCATCAGCTGCCGCTGGAACTGTAAGTGTTGTATCCGGGTCGGATTTTAAAAAATATATATCCTGTCCGGAAAACTGCTTTAATGGAAGCCATGCATTATAACTTCCTTTTATATTAGTGAGACTATATATATAGAATTTCCATGTACCCTCAACTGGTGTCTTAAGCCTTATGAATATAACCTCCATTCCAGCCACATTTTCAGTTATCTGATAATCTACCGTAACCGTACTTCTCTCATAAAGAAATGTATACTCCATACTTGCACCCATTCTTGCAGGTATTCTTGGAACAAATTCCCCTGACGGTGATTCAATCGACACAGATAATATATCAAGACTATCCGCCCATATTTCCATCGTAAAACCCTTTCCTGTTCCATCAACATTAATTTCCATAACATCAGGTACCAGGGCTGACATTACTGTCCCTTTATAATGACATTTATTATTAGCTTCATTGCCCATACATGTTATAACTGATATATTGGGTTTTTTAGTAAGATTCTCCATCATTTCTGCCAGAGGAGATGCGCCTGTTCTTGAACCATTAGCACTTCCCAGACCAAATATTATTATCAATGGTTTTCCAAGTCGTATAGCGTAATCTTCAAGAAATCTTAAAGCCAGCATAATATCACTTTCCTCAAAAGCTGGAACGTCATCCTTTATCAGAAAAAAATCTCTCAGATACTGTTTACTTTGTTTTAATTTAACCACTAAAAGTTCTGCTCCTGGTGCAACGCCAACATATCCGTCTGTATATGAACCTGCTGATATTGAAGCCAGCAGCGTTCCATGTCCTGACGTGTCTCTTTGTGCAACATAAGAATATGGATTTTCTCCGTTATTGTCAGCCTCTATTGCCCTGTCTATTTCATCCTTTTCATATACTCTGCCAAAATGTGCATATGTATTTGCAACATCAGTACCTGTTTTATCTGTCTGATCCCATATAGCCTGAATTCTTGTATTTCCAAGTCTGTCCTTGAAAACATCATTAAGATAATCTATTCCGGTATCCACATACCCTATGAGAACATTACTCCCGTCTGCCTGCAGATTATCCTGTCCAAGTACCCGTAAAGCACCTATTTCATCAAGTGCACTTATATCCGCATCGCCTTCCATGAGTCCATATAACTTTGGAATAGTAAAATACCCCAGAGAGCTTATATTAAGCTGGCGGTTATCAGGCAGTTCTCCATGAGCTATAATCCATTGCGAATCAGCTCTCTGCGAACATATCCCTGGCAATGCCTTAATAGCTTCATCAGCCCCTGGGGTATCTTCTATTATGTAATCATATATATTCTCTTTGGTTATATCAAAATCACATGCCATAACATCTCCTTAACATAAAGCAATCACTGTACATGCTATATGTATTCAGAAATGTATTGTATTATTCTGCTATAACTATTATGCTCTCATAGTTATTACCGGAGCACCTTTCTTTTCAACAACATCTTCTGTTATTGTAACTGAACCTATATTGCTGTCTTTCGGTATCTCATACATTATATCAAGCATAAAATCCTCAATAATAGAACGGAGTGCTCTTGCACCTGTATCTTTTTCCATTGCCTTTCTTGCTATGCTTCTTAATGCATCATCTGTAAACTCAAGCTTCACCTCATCAAGCTCTAACAGCTTCTGATACTGCTTAAGAATAGCATTCTTAGGCTCTTTCAGAATATTGACAAGCATATCCTCATCCAGTCTGTCAAGTGAATATATGATAGGCAGTCTTCCTAAAAATTCTGGAATCATTCCGTATTCTCTAAGATCATCAACCGTCACATAAGACATGATGTTCTTCTCATCATCATATTTATCTTTAAGGTCAGCATTAAATCCCATTGAGGATGACTTATTAAGCCTTGTCTTGATAATATCCTCAAGATCTGGAAATGCACCACCACATATAAACAGAATATCCTTCGTGTTAACAGTTACCTGTGGAACCATTGCATTCTTACTTGTCGCACCAACAGGAACTTCAATCTCACTGCCTTCTAACAGCTTTAACATCCCCTGCTGTACAGACTCGCCACTTACATCTCTGCTTCTGGTCTCTTTCTTCTTAGCAATCTTGTCTATCTCATCAATAAATATAATTCCATGTTCAGCTTTCTCTACATCATTGTCTGCTGCCAGTAAAAGCTTAGAAACAACTGACTCTATATCATCTCCGATATATCCTGCCTCTGTAAGTGTTGTTGCATCTGTAATAGCAAGTGGCACCTGTAATATCCTTGCAAGCGTCTTAACAAGATATGTCTTACCACTTCCTGTAGGTCCAATCATAAGCATATTAGACTTCTCAATCTCAACGTCACCCAGAATCTTAGCATCTGCTGAAACTCTTTTATAATGATTATATACAGCCACCGACATTACCTTCTTAGCATAGTCCTGACCTATAACATACTCATCTAACTTTCTCTTAATCTCATGTGGTGCAGGCAGCTTAGAAACGTCAAGCGCTGGTAACTCCTTCTTATTCTCTTTCTTTTTCTTAAGCTTCTGCTTTTCTGGAACCGGGTCTGAATCCATAGCGCCAAAATTGCCAAACATGCCCATTCCAGGCATGTTTGACATCTTCATCATATCTTCATAATTAATTCCGTTGCTGTTAATTGAATCAAATGTTCTTTGCATACAATCCTGACAGATGTATATATTGTTAGGCATAACAATCATCTTACCAGCTCTTGATTCTGGTCTTCTGCACACAAAACATATCTTCTCATAATCATCGGAATTCCCATTGTTATTCTTATTAATATCCTTATCTTCTGTCATATTCTCATTGGTATTATCCATAAATATCTACTTGGAATATATCCTTAAGATGCCTTCTTAGAACCAAGCGTTACCTCCGTGCTCTTAAGAACATACTCGCTTCCTTCCATATGATAATAATCTATAGTTACTTTTTCACCTGCCTCATAATACTGAAGCATGTTAGTAAGTCCTGACATAGTAGTAACTGTCTGGTCATCAAATCCGACAATTATGTCATATGTCTCTAATCCTGCCTTGTCTGCTGCTGAATCATCAGCTACAGTTCTTATAAGAATACCTACAGGATATCCATAATATGATGCATAATTACTTGTAATATCTACTGCTGCAATTCCAAGGTATGCTGCCTTATCTGATGAAACCTTGTTTCTTGTCTGCTTAGTCATTAATGAATCGATAATATCCTTAACATTAGAGACAGGAATTGAATAAGCCATACCTTCTACACCATCACTGCTTGTTTTTGCAAAGTTAATAGCGATAACCTTTCCTTCTGAATTAAGAAGAGCTCCACCACTGTTACCAGAGTTAATCGCTGCATCTGTCATAAGAAGTCCTGTAAATGTTACATTGTTGACTGTAATTGAACGGTCCTTTGCACTAATTATACCAGTTGTAACTGACTGGCCTTCACCTAATGCATTACCAATAGCAACAACCTGCTGTCCAACTTTAATATCTGATGAATCTTCAAGTTCTGCAATTGCAATATTAGACGCTGTATCAGATGAAATATCACTTAATGATACTGCGGCTACTGCAATATCCTGATCTGACTTAGAACCCTTAACAGAACAGCTTGCACTTGTGCCATCAGAGAATACACATTTAAGATTATCAATATTATCAACAACATGTGCATTAGTTACAATAAGTAATTCAGTATCACTCTTGCCTACAATAATACCTGTACCACTTGATGTTGCTTCATAACTCTGTCCATATCCAAAATAACTTGAACTTTTAACTGTTGTTGTACCATTAAGCTGAACCATTGCAGGAATGGCTGCTGTAGCAACCGCCTCTACATCCATCTTACCTGATGCTGAAAGATTAGTATCTTCTGTAAGCGAAGAATCTGTCTTAGCAACATTAGAAATATTATTACTTACTGTTGGTATATTAACACCTGTAGCATCAGACTTATTACTGCCAGCAATCTTTCCGCCTGCATAATTAACACCAAACATAACCGAACCGGCTATTGCGCCAAAAAGTACTGCTGAAAGAACAAAGCATGCTGCTTTCTTTGCAAATCCGCCTTTGTGTTTCTTGTGCTTCTTAGCTTCATAAGGTGCACTTGAAAATGCTGTGTTATTATTGGCTGTACTGCTATTATTAGTATTGTTATATGGTATATCACTGCCACTGTAACGGTACTGTGAATCATTCTCATTATTGTCGTTATACATAATCATTCTCTCCTTTTAACATTGTATTATGACAATGAAGATTCCATACATAACAAATGAACACATCTCACTGTCAATACATGTAATATAACAACGAAATGTGTTCATATTGTGTTTTAGTTGTTAATTAAATTTGAACTGATTATAAACCAACAATTTCAGAAACTGCATCAGTAAGTTCTTCTAACTTCTTATCAGCATCCTCAAGATCTGTTCCCTTAACACCCATATAGAACTTAATCTTAGGCTCTGTTCCTGAAGGTCTTGCACAGCACCATGCATGGTCATTAAGTTCAAAATAAAGTACGTTAGATTCAGGAAGTCCTGTAGGCTTTTTCTCGCCTGTAGCAATAACTGTACACTCATCCTTCTTATAATCTCTGAACTCAACAACATTCCATGCTCCGAACTTCTTAGGTGGATTATTTCTTAAATCATCCATCATCTTAGCAATCTGGACAGCACCTTCTGCACCCTTCATAGTTACAGCCTTCTGTCCTTCCTTGAAGTAGCCGTACTTATCAAAGATATTAATCATCTGATCCCATAAAGTAATGCCTTTAGACTTATAGTAAGCTGCTGCTTCACATAATGCCATAACAGCTACGATGGCATCCTTGTCTCTTGCATGAGTTCCAACCAAGCAGCCGTAACTCTCTTCAAAACCGAATTCATATTCGTATGTATTATTCTGCTCAAAGAACTTAATCTGCTCACCAATATATTTAAATCCTGTAAGAACTTCAATAAGCTTTAAGTTATATTCCTTAGCAATAAGATCAGCTAAGTTAGTAGATACGATAGTCTTTACAAATGCACCATTCTCATGAAGAAGTCCCTTCTCCTTTCTCTGTGAAAGAAGGTATTCTGCAATAAGCATACCAGACATATTACCTGTGAATGACTTGTACTCACCTGACTTAGTGTCCTTAGAATATACGCCAAGTCTGTCCGCATCAGGGTCAGTTGCAAGAATAATATCTGCATCAACTTCCTTAGCAAGTCTTAATGCATATGTGAATGCCTTAGGGTCTTCAGGATTAGGGTACTCGAGTGTTGTAAAGTCAGGATCTGGTTTTTCCTGTTCTGGAACAACATATACATTCTTGAAACCTAACTCTCTTAAAATTCTTCTTACAGGAACATTACCTGTACCATTGAATGGAGAGTATACAATCTTAATATCATCAGCAACCTGCTTAATGATATCTCCGTTAAGGCTCTGCTTCTTTAATGCTGCAATAAATGCATCATCCATATCATATCCAATAATGTTATACAGACCTCTTACTCTAGCCTCTTCTTCATCAATAGTCTTAACATCATTAAAATCAGTAACAGCCTTAACCTCATTGATAATCTGTGTATCCTTAGGTGCTGTTATCTGGCATCCGTCATCCCAGTATACCTTATATCCATTGTATTCTGGAGGATTGTGGCTTGCCGTAACCATAATACCTGCTGTACAGTGAAGTTCTCTTACTGCAAATGAAAGTTCTGGTGTTGGTCTTAATGAAGGGAATATGTATACCTTAATGCCATTAGCCGCAAGACAAAGAGCTGCTTCCTGCGCAAATTCTCTTGACATTCTTCTGTTATCATGAGAAATAGCAACACCCTTATCCTGTGTTCCTTCCTTGATAATAAAATTAGCTAACCCTTGTGTTGCCTTTCTTACAATGTATACATTCATTCTGTTAGTACCATTGCCTATAACACCTCTAAGTCCACCTGTTCCAAACTCAAGATCCTTATAGAATCTGTCCTCAATCTCTTTCTCATCTCCTGCAATTGATTTGAGTTCTGCACGTGTGTCTTCATCAAAATATTCATTCTCACACCATGCTTTGTAAGTTTCCATATAACCCATACCCTTTACCTCTTTTCTTGATTTATATTAGTCCTGTAAAGCTTTTCTAAAGCTCTCAGAAACTGCTTTCAATGCTTCTTCTTCGTCCGGACCTTCTGCTATGAGAGTTATCTCATCTCCACAGCCAACGCCTGATGCAAGAATAGATATAACACTCTTTGCATTGACAACCTTATTCTTAAATGTGAATGTAATGTGTGAATCAAATTTAACAGCTGTATCACACATTGCTCCTGCAGGACGAAGATGTATTCCTAATGCACTTCCAACTAGTATCTTCTCACTTACCATATGAATCACCTCTCTGTTGTATTAGTTGTTCCAGCTTTTGTAGCAGTCTCTTCTGCCTTTGTTTCGGAATTATTACTTTTTAACTCAGCTTTAACCGTTAAATCCTTACTCTTCAATGTATAGCCTTCTGGTAATTTAACATCAAGCTTGACATTAACTTCTCCTGATGTTGTATAACCAGACAGACTTGCACTGACTGTTATTCTGGATGCATCCAGTGTTGCTGTATTATCAGCATTTCTTTCAACATCAATATTAATTGTCTTATCTATAAAATTATAACTCATACCTGTGTTCAAGCCAACAACTTTAATGTCTGATGTATTGAAAACTATCTTGTCTGAACTAACCGGTACAATCTTCACTGTTATTTCAACCCTTGAGTTATTCAATATATGAAGTGATTTATCAATGTAATTATCAAGTAAAAACTTAAACACTCTGTCCTCTGACAAACCTTCCACATTAATATTGCTGGCAGGAATGACTATTTTCTCCAGATTATTCAATGCATTTTCATCACCATATACCTGTACCTGATTCTGATTATAGGTTATTGAATTTACTCTATATCCATCCTTTGGTGTTCCGGATGTCTGTGCCTCTATAGATACATTTTTAAATCTGACAACCTGTGCTGTATAACTTACAGATGTCTGTGACATATCTATTGATTCATCCTTGATTTCATTAGCATCGTCATCATACAAATGAATATCTGCATCACCATGTACATCCCCTGTTGCTCCTGTGACATCATAAGAAATTCCTGCATATGATATTGTATCAATAACAGATGATGGTCCAGTCACTTTAATTGATGCCGGATTCAGCGACTCCTTTACAACCGCATGTCCATCCGCCGGATTTCCCGTTACATTAGTAACAACATTGACAGTTTTAGTATCCCTGTTCTCTATACTCAGTTTTACAGCAGATGTCTTAGGTGTTGCTTCTACACTATTAAGCACCTGACCATTCTGCACGACAGATACATGAATATCAACATAATCTGCAAAAGCACTTATTTTACTAAGATCAGCAGTTGCTACAATATCACTTGCCTTAATATTTGTTACAACACTCTTTGGACCACTTACATATACGGAAATCTTTCCTCCATCCACAACCTCATAACTGTAATTCTTATCAGTAAGGCTTTCGGTATTAATTAACTGAACCGTAACATTACTGAATGTATAACTTGTGGTAGGGTCATATATATTAACGATAATAGTCCAGAGAACAACTGCAAATACAGCAGACAATATTTTCAGACTAAGATTTTTAAATATCTTTTCCTTCATGCTTCAGCCTTCCTCTCCATATTCTGAACGACTTCACATCTATGGTCCTTCTGCGAAGATATTCTAATTTATTTCTAAGAGAATCTGCATCAATATCATGAATAAGCTCTCCGCCGACAGCAACTGAAACCTTGCCTGTTTCTTCTGATACAATTATCGTCATACTGTCTGTAACTTCACTTATTCCTACCCCTGCACGATGTCTTGTTCCCAAAGATTTATTAAGATTACCATTGTCAGAAAGTGGAAGATAACAAGTTGCAGCAACAACCCTGTCTCCTCTTATGATAACTGCTCCATCATGCAACGGAGTGTTATGCTCAAATATATTAACAAGAAGCTGGCTTGTAACAATACCATCCACCGCAATTCCCGTCTTTTCATATTCTTCAAGAATCATATCCTGTTCAATAACGATAAGTGCTCCTGTGTAAGCAGCACCCATGTCATAACATGCTCTTACAATCTCCTCAGCAGTCTTACTACTGAACCGTTCACCTTTATCCCTTCCATCACTGAACCTGAACAATCCAAAAACGATTTTTTTACGTCCAAGCTGTTCCAAGGCTCTTCTTAATTCAGGCTGAAAAATAATAACAAGCGCAATAATTCCAACACTTATTGTCTTACCAGCAATCCATAAAATAGTCTTAAGATTAAGAATATAAGCAAATATTGCAAATAAAGCAACAACTATAATTCCTCTTAGCAAAACCCATGCCTTAGTTTTCTTAATCCAAACCATTACATTATATAAAACAAAGGCAATTATAATTATTTCTATAATATCAGTCCATGTAATATGCGGAATATATAATTTAACCAGATAATCCTGTATGAAATTATTCAATATTATCTCGCCTCCATTTTATAATCTGTACAGCAATATATTGCCATTTATTATTTATCATCATTATCATAGAAAAGAATATCATCCTCTTCTTCAGCTGATGCTGCCTGATATCCTGATTCTGCCCTATGTGAAGAAGTTTTCTTCATATCTCTTATATCTGAAGTTTTCTTTGTTTTCTTTGCATTTATGTGTTTAATTCTTACATCCTCACTTGCAACATTAAGTTTAGGTACAGCCTTAACATAGTAATAATATTCATCATCTTCATATTGTACATATTCCGTTCTCTTATAATCCAGAGCAAAGAACACAACATTGCATACATAGGCTACAGCAGCACCAAGTACAACACCAAGTATCATAAGAATAATACTAAAATCAGACTTAAATGCTATCTGCAACACAACAAGCATAAGAAATTCTGTAACGCTGCCAGCAACTATTGCAATTTCCCATGCATGATTAATCTTCTGTCTTCTTATGATGTAAACAACAAGAATTGTTATTACAGCTGCTATTACCATTACCAGCATCTGCCTGTTCTTAAGAAGACTTTCAACAAGATAAGTTATCTGCTTCATACTTTCTGTTATTGACTGATTAGATATAGCTGCCTCATAATCACTTGCAGTTCTTATAATATAATAAATAATTATTCCAAAACCTACCGGTATAACTGAAAGTGCTGTTGTGCATAATCCAATAACAACTGGTATTGCAAACGGAATTTTCATCCAGCATAAAATAGCTGTTATAATAAGTATATATGCTGTCTTTGGTGTAAATCTGAAATACAGCAGATACATAAGCAATACTATACATAATGTAAGCAATGCAAACTCCGCTGAGATAGCATATAAATGAAACAACATAAACATTGAAAGTATTACAAGAGTAAACCCTCCTGGCAAAAATGCACATACAACAGAAAGTAATATTGCAAATATAGGATTTTTTAATTTATCCATATATCCAATACTTGCATTAATCATCAAAAATGATATAAGTGCAATAATAAACTTTGCTGCTGGTACAATATATGTATTGTATTTGTTATAAAATGTTTTAAATCTTTCCTTGAATTCTAATAAAAATGCCATTGGAGCCTCCTACTAATTATTTCTTTTTCTGTCCTGTATAAAATCTTTCCAGCTTATTAAGCCTTGAAAAATATCTCTTAAGTCCCTTTCTTGTATGTTCATATCTGTAATAATACACAATACCAGAAATGATACTGAATACTATAAGCATAAGCACATAATATAATGATATCTTCTTGGCAAGGCCTACATAATCCAGATTATTTATCTGCTGTATCATTCCTTCTGCATTACACAGGAAATACATTGTCAGAAGTATTATAGCCGCAAATGTTGTTGCAATAACAGACTTAAGAATTCCAAAAGCAATATAGTCGCCCTTGAAATATCTGGCTGTCTTTAACATACTTTTTCCTTCATTCTTTTCATATATTGCCATTTTGGTCATCATCTTAATTTTATTCTCATTAAGCAATTGTTTCACCTCGCAAGTTTAATGTTTTTAATTACATATGGTTAAATATAACATATTTTCTCTTAATTGTATATTACAATTTGAGAGTGTCCCCCACCTGTTGCAACAACAATACGTACCATTCTGTTATCTACAGTAAATGTTCTGTCTGTTGATGCAGATACATAACTATTCCATACATAAGCAGAATTCCCTGGTAATAAATTCTCAATTACACTTTGAATTCTGTTATCAAACGCAGCACTTCTCTGCTTTATATATATAATGGTTACATTACTCTGTGTAACAATCTCACCATAGTAAACTCCATCCTGTCTGCATACATACACATTTGATACAGTCTGCTCAAATCCATTACCAGAAAGCATACTTCCTATATCATCAGAACTATTTCCACCTTTCTGGCTGTTATCAGTATTGCCCGGAACTGACTGGTTATTTTCTGATGTAACACCACCTGTCTGACTATTTTCTGATGAAGAACTGCCTGTCTGTCCGTTTTCCTGCTGTCCATGACCTAAGCCTGTACCGATACCTACCTGTTGTCCATGTTCACCTGAACTATCATATGTATTACCTTTTCCATTATTATTATTTCCTGTATACACAACAAATCCATTAGAAGAACCTTGCGACACTTTTGTGATTCCTTCTACAACCACGGCGTCAGATACACTTCCTACTGTAGCAGTAAGAGTTGCTGTTCCAACTCCGTTAATTGTTATTACACCATCCTTATCCACAGAAAACACCTGTTCATTACTGCTTGTCCATATAAGTGATTTCTCATTATCATCAGGAGATACTATTGCTGTAACCTTAAGGCTTGTTCCTACAGGAATAGCTGTATTTTCAAAAAGAATATCAATCTGTGTTCCTTCTTTAACTTCATATTCATCCTGAGCTTGTGATGGTTTAAGATTAATTTTACTTACATTAACATCTGCCTGTTGTTCATTTCCATCTGATTTATTAAATGATATTATTAAAACAACAGCCAGTACTGCCGCAAGAATTATTCCCATTAATATAATAACTGTTGTACGCTTTATTTTTATATTTCTCATAATTTTCCTCGTAAAAATATTATATTCAATACACATTTATAATATAACAATTCATTCCACTTGTAAAAGAAAAAATGGATGATATACAATTTAATAATCTGTATATCATCCGTATTATGTCAGAATTCAATCCGTATTACAGTTCCCTTATTAACTTCACTGTCAAGATAAATTCTTGCATCATGAAGTTCAACAATATGCTTTACAATAGCAAGACCGAGTCCTGTTCCACCAGTTTCCTTTGATCGGCTCTTGTCAACTCTGTAAAATCTTTCAAACACCCTGTCCTGCTGATCCTTAGGAATTCCTATTCCATCATCAGTCACTTCTAACCTTGGCTTTCCATCTACCATACCCGCAAACACTTCCACATGTCCGCCTTCTTTATTGTATCTTATTGCATTCTGTACAAGATTATCAATAAGTTCTCTTATCATATCCTTATTACCGCGGATCATACATGAAGAACCTCTGTATGAAAAATGTATTCCCTGTTTCTGTGCATTAACCTGAAGAGATTCTGCACAGTCCTTGACAAACTCATACAGATCAAAATTCTCATACTGTCTTGGCATTTCGCTATGATCTAATTCTGAAAGCCTTATAATATCATTAATTAATGATAATAATCTTTCTGAATTACGCTTAATCTCATGCGCAAAATGTATCTCCTGTTCATGGCTTACCATCTCATTCTCAATAAGCTCGGCATAGCCTGATATTGCGGTAAGAGGAGTCTTTAGTTCATGTGATACATTTGCAGTAAAATCCTGTCTGCTTCTTGCAGCAGCAAGAATATTCTCATGCTGTGTCCTGATTTTCTCTGCAAAAGGTGCTATTTCTTTATATACAGGCTTCTCCTGTACAGAATCTATATTCTTAGCCATTCTCTCAATAGGTTCAATAAGTGTCCTTGTAAGTAACCGTGAAAGAACGATACACACCACTATAATTACTGCCAGTATTCCTGTTACGGCCGGAAATACATTACCAAACACACTTAATAAACTGCTTGCATCACAGGATACTCTTATAACTGTCCCATCCTTCTGTTTTAGAGCATAATAAAAGGTGTTCATATCCATCGTGTCAGAATTTCTTACACACTGGCCATGTCCGGTATGAAATGCATCCTGCACCTCAGGTCTGTCTTTGTGATTAGGCATTACATTAATATCATTGTCATTATCAAAAAGCACCACGCCATCTGAATCTATCCATGTAACCCTGAGATTATTAATTGGAAGCTTTACATCTGCATATTGCGACGACTTCTCAAAGACTCCGGTTTCCATGAGTACTTCTGCATTAGTTCTCAGTCCGGCCTGAACCTGTTTCTTAAACAGCCCATAATATATAAAAGTTATTCCGATAGCTGTAGCAAGAACTGCTATAACTGCTATTCCAATAAGCCTTAAATTAATCTTCTGCTTCATATATTCACCCTGTTCTGTCTGTTAATTATATCAGGCTACTCAATAACATATCCTACATTACGCACGGTTCTTATACGCGAGCCTGCATCACCTAACTTCTGTCTTAAAGTCTTAATATGCATATCCACAGTTCTTGACTCACCTTCAAATTCTGTTCCCCATACCTTAAGTACAATAGAATCTCTTGAAAGCACTATATTTTTGTTAGCCATAAGATATCTTAACAATTCATATTCTTTAAATGTAAGTTCAATCTGCTTTCCTGAGACCGTAACTGCATGCCTTTCATGATTAAGTTCAATCTCTCCTACATCCAGCACTCCTGCCTCATCTGTTTCTGTTCTTCTAAGAAGTGCTTTAACTCTTGTAATAAGCTCCATTACAGAAAATGGCTTCTTAATATAATCGTCAGCACCATCCTCAAGTCCCTTTATCATATCAAGCTCCGTAGACTTTGCTGTTACCATAATAACAGGCAGTCTCTTAGTTGCAGAATTCAGTCTCAACTTCTTAATGATGTCATAACCACTTTCATCAGGAAGCATCACATCAAGTAAAACAAGGTCTGGAAGAATCTCATCAAGCTTCTTAAAGAACTCTTTGGAACTTCCAAATGCACCTATCATATGTCCACTGTTCTTAAGTGCAATTGTCTCTATTTCCCTTATGCTTTCATCATCTTCAACTATGTATATAAGAGCCATATTCTCATCTCCTGTTCTAGTCAGCCTTCTTTAATTCCGGAAGCTGATACTGTTTATAATAATCTCTGCATTCTTTTGCAAACTGAGGATTATCCTCATTTGTAAGATGCTCCAGATATCCATGTGTTTCAAAACCATTATCTCTTACTTCAATCATACATACAGCAATATTAGAGCAATGGTCTGATACTCTCTCAAAATTCGTCATAATATCTTCGAGTATGAGTCCTGTTTCAATTGTACATCTGCCTTTTCTTAATCTGTTGATATGACGCTGCTTAATCTCTAAGTTCAGTCCATCAATAACCTGTTCTAACGGCTCAATATGCTTTGCTGCCTCAATATCCTGATTTTCAAAAACCTGTACTGTGTTACTAACTATATCATGTACCGCTTTTGCAAATGTTTCAAGTTCTTTTCTTGCATTCTGTGAAAAAGATGACGCCTTGCTGTTCATCTCTTTTGCAGATTTTGCAATATTAATCGCATGGTCAGATATTCTTTCGAAATCACTCATGCAGTGAAGAAGTATTGAAAATGTATGATTATCATGTCTTGATAAATCGCAGTTACCAACCTTTACAAGATATGAACCAAGCTTATCCTCATACTTATCAACATCTTCTTCCATCGCCACAACCTCATCATATGCAGCATCTGAATAATTATTAATAATATCAAGTGCCTTATCTAACGCCTTCTGTGACAGATGTGCCATCTTTACAGCAGTATTCCTGCATAACTCCATCGCAACTGCCGGAGTCTCTAAAAATCTTTCATCAAGTGCTGCAAGATCTGCTGCCACACCTGTCTGAACAACTTCCTCATGTTTTCCATCAGGAATAGAAAGAGTTGCAAGCTTCACAAGCAGATTAGAAAATGGAAAAAGTATGATTACACATCCAATATTAAAGAGACTGTGAATTACTGCTATTCCTGCTGCATTTGCCGGTGTTGATAAGAATTCAAAATGAACAAACATATTCAGGCTGTAAAAAATAACCATAAATATGACTGTACCAATCATGTTAAAATAAAGATGTATCATTGATGCTCTCTTGGCATTCTTCTTTGCACCTACAGAAGATATAAGCGCTGTTACACATGTACCTATATTCTGTCCCATAATAATAGGAATTGCTGTTGCATAGTTAACCGCACCTGTTACACATAACGCCTGCAGTATACCAACCGACGCTGATGATGACTGGATAACTGCTGTAAGCACTGTACCTGCAAGAAGCCCAAATAACGGATTAGAAAACAGTGTAAGCATACCAGTAAACTTCTCATTGTCAGCCAGCGGTGCAACTGCGCCACTCATAGTTTCCATACCGAACATAAGAATTGCAAATCCAAGAAGAATATTACCTATATCCTTTTTCTTAGAATTATCCTTGCATGTCATAGTCATAATTATACCAATAACAGCAAGCACTGGTGAGAAGGATGATGGCTTTAAAAGATTAATCCATCCTGCTCCGCTTATACCTGTAAGCGATAACATCCATGACGTCACTGTCGTACCAATATTGGCACCCATAATAATACCTACAGCCTGTGAAAGCTGCATAATACCCGAATTAACAAAGCCTACAACCATTACCGTAGTTGCAGATGATGACTGTATAACTGCTGTCACAGCCATACCAAGCAATACTGCCATAATTCTTTTAGAAGTAAGTTTTTCGAGTATCTGTTCTAATTTACCTCCGGACAGCTTTGCTAAGGAATCTCCCATGACATTCATTCCATATAAGAACAAAGCCAATCCGCCTGCCATCGTAAGTACACCAAAAATATTCATTTTACATAAGCTCCTTTTTGAACGACTTTTTCACACATCATGTGTATTCTAAATGAGCATTGTAAAATGTATTATGTAAGTTATGTAAAATTTATGTAAAATTTGCAGCCGCGTTTCTTATGCGCTCTGCATCAACAGGTTTTGATATATGTGCATTCATTCCAGCATCAAAAGCTGCCTTTACATCATTTGAAAATGCATCTGCTGTCATTGCTACAATCGGTATATCCTTTGCATCAGGATGCTTAAGCTGTCTTATGGCTTTTGTTGCCTCATATCCATCCATATTAGGCATCTGGACATCCATAAATATCAAGTCATACTGACCTTTTACCGAATGACTAAATGCATTCACAGCTGCCATTCCATCCTTTGCAATGTCACATAATGCCCCCTCTGACTTTAAAAATTCTCTCATCATCTCCGCATTAATAACATTGTCCTCTGCCACAAGGAATTTCTTTCCCTCAAGCACCCCGCTCTGTTTAATATCTTCTTGTGTCATATTGGCTGCATACCCTGTACCACTCTGAATATTTGTTTTCTTTTCAGGAATCATGAATTCCATTGTAACTTCAAATGTACTTCCTTCACCTTTCTTGCTTTTAACCTTTATAGTTCCTCCCATAAGGTCAATAAGGTTCTTTGTTATAGGCATTCCAAGTCCTGTTCCCTGCACATTATCAGTCACATTATTATCTTCCCTTGTAAAAGGTTTAAATATCTCTTTAATATAACCATCGCTCATTCCTATTCCGTTATCAGATATTTTAAACTTATACTTTGCAAACTGACTTCCTGTATGATTCATCCCTCTTATTTCAAATGTTATCATCCCATACTCTGGCGTATATTTTACGGCATTTGATAAGATATTCAGGAGTATCTGGTTTAAACGCAGTTTATCTGTTTTAATCCAGCCATATTCTACATTATCTGAGCTGATTATAAGTGTCTGCTTTTTCTGTTTTGCCTGTGGTCTTATAATGTTATCTATTTCCTGAACAATATCAGCAATATTTACATCACTTAAATTAAGAGTAGTCTTCCCTGATTCTATTTTACTCATATCGAGAACATCATTTATAAGGTTTAACAAGTGCTGGCTTGATATCACTATCTTCTCAGCATATTTTTTTACTTTATCAGGGTTCTTTTCATGTCTTAATAATAACTGCGAAAATCCCACAATGGCATTCATTGGTGTCCTTATATCATGGCTCATATTAGCAAGAAACTGGCTTTTAGCAAGATTTGCAGCTTCTGCTGTATGAAGTGCATCCTCCATATGTCCTCTTATCTGCTGCTCATAGGTTCTGTCAGAAATAATTACGACAAGGACATCATCCCCATCCTTATCCATATGATAACAGCCCTGTTTAAATAATCTGTACTCATTTGAATCAGCTGGCTTTATCCAGTATTCATTGACTACAGATTCTCCTATATCTAGTCCGGTAATATCATTCCAATCCGGGATTTCCCCCTTCTTATCAAGTTTCTTAAACTCATCTGTAAGTTCTGAATATTCATCATTTTTTAATCCCAGAACTCTCTCAATATTTCTGCTGACATAAAGTTTACGCCAATCGCCCCATGAAAGCATAATATATACATCATCAAGATTTTTTGCCATAATAGAAAATAAAATATCCCGCCTTGATATTTCGTGATTCTTTTCACTGATATATCTTCTGTAGTATGTATACAATACAACAACAGCCACTATAAAAAACAATCCACCTATCTGCATAGCCATCCACACTGTTCTCTGTTGTACTGCAACAATGCTTGAATTTGCAATTCTTATAGGAACCATTGATATAAGTCCCCAGTTATCAAAACCAACAGGAACATACACAAGGTAATACTGGCGGTTATCCAATGTAAATTCCATCTCACCAGACTCGCCAGCCTTAACGTCCTGCATGAATCCTTCAAGCGACTTTCCGTAAAAATCCGCATTTTTCAAATGATAAAATATATTCCCCCCTGTATCCATGCTTCCTTCTGACTTCAAAACTATATCGCCATTAGCATATACTATGTAACTGCTTGTATCCTTAGCAAATGCCTTGATTCCCAATTCTCTGTTAATACTGTCTGTATTGTACGAAACAGCTATTGAACTATAAGAAAAACCATTAATATATGCCGGATCTACAGGTATGGCAAAAAACATAACTTCATCACTGCCAGGATTTGAGCCGTCAACTATAACACTCTCCCTGTTTATAACAAGGCTCTTCCATGTATTTCCAAGCTCAAGATATCCCCTCCTGCCTGCCGATGACAAATAGTTACAGTCATCATCTACAAAATAAAATTCTGTATAATGCCACTCATTTTTCCATTCATTCAGAAAAGATCTGATATCTTCTTCATTTCCATCAGCCTCATTTATAAAATCGCCTGTCATTCGCAGCAGCTTCCATTGCTGCCCGGTTATCTGAAGGAATTTCTCACTTACCTGTTTATATACTTCATTAAGATTTCTCGAACTTGTCTCATATAATTCCTTTTTCACATTAACTGAGTAATTAAATAATATAATACCGACACACATAAATACAGCTATTGCCACTCCAACTGCTGCAAAAAAATATATGCCATTCTCATTTTTCTTCATCTGGCTTATTTCCTTTCCTCTGGTCAATCAGCTCTTTTCTATATATGCCTGTGGTTTTGGTAGTTTACCGCCATCTATAAAATACTTCAGCCATTGCTCTGACACACCAGTTGTATGAACTATATATCCGTCATATTTTCCCCCTTCTTTTATGTCAGTATCCTGCTTGTACATATGTACTCCACCATGTTCTGACATATCATAATTATATGCGCGTTCCAGCAAAGTATGACCAGAAACATCAACATAACAAAAAGAATATGTTTTTTCGTCAGCAATTGACTCTCCATCAGCAATAATATCCAGAAGTTGCATTTTTCCATCATCATCTCTTGATATCTTCATTGTAAATCCGCTCGATGCAGGGAGCGTGTCCCATGATATCGGGTCATCATCACGCCCGCAGCCTTCCACAAGGCAACGCACAACATTTTTTATCTCAGCTCCCGTTGCGTCCTTTGTATAAAACTTTACTCCTCCACCCATAATAAGTGCCTGAAGCTGTGCCGCTGTATAATCCCCCTTATATATGTCACCTGCATTCATTGCTGCAGGCGCAATAAGCATGTCTGCACCACATATTTCCCGCAGAATATTAACTCTTACTGAAAATGACTCACTTCCTGTATCCGTAGATTTCCATGTATATTCTCTGTCAAATGTGGTTACAGTATTTCCTTTTTCTTTAACATAATTATAATTATCATTAAATATTTTTACCGCCTGTCTGGCATCAGCCTCACCCACAAGCATTTTCTGCACTGCAGAATAGCTTGCCTTACTCACACTGTCGTTTCTTATATAGGTATACATACGGTTGCTCTCAATATATGGAACTATATTAGAAAAAATATCCTGAACATCTACATTTACATTCTTGTTATATACCACAAATGACTGTATCCTGTCTGCCATCGCATTCATCACTTCACTGCTAAAAAAATATCTTACTATATCAAGTGCCAGTTCTTCACGCTTTCCTGCCCCCTTTAGTTTTCCGTTCATGGCTACTGAATATCCTGGTGTACTGAAATACCAGTCATCATTTTCTGTCTCCCCAAAATATGGCAGCAGCATAAGACTGGTCATTCCTTCAGCCTGATATTCAGCAATATTGGTGCTCTGGCGTATCATTGCCACCCTGCCTGACACAAAATCTTCGAATGTAACTGAATATCCTCTACTGACATCTTCTACCTGCACACCCGTATCTTTAAATACCTGTTCAAGTCTTGAAAACAACTGCGTTCCCAATTCATCAGGCAGATAATCAACATTTCCTTCTGATGCATCATTGCGCCAAATTCTTCCTTTTGAACTCTGAAGCAATGGTATCGACCATGCCTGAAGCATATATGAATCTGTGTAATCATATTTGTAATCTGTTGCAAATCCCCTTATACCATATTCTCCAAACTTGTTGCACGCTTCAACAAATGTATCATAATTGTAAGGAAGCTGTATTCCATACTCATCAAAAAGTTCAGTATTAGCCAGTATTCCCTCAACACTTGCCGCACCAGGAAGCCAGTTTACTGAACCATCTTCATTGGTAAACCCATCAAGATATACTTTGTAAAACATATTTGTAATATCTGTCCATGAAAAATCATATAGATATTCTTCTGGATTAATATCATAGTCATCATCAAGTGTTGAAGTCTGTGTCCATGACGATGCATCTATTATTATATCTGCAAGGTCATCATTTACTGCTGCATCATTAAGATACTGTGCCCCTCCCCTGCTTATTACAAAATCAAATTCGACATCCGGGAAGTGTTCTTTCAACATTCTTCCTACACTTGCAAGCCAGTAATTCTGGTCAAGCTGTACAACAATTCTTTGTTTTACTTCCTTACTGTTCTTTAATGGCATACTACATGACATCAAAAAAGCTCCGCAGAATACTATCATCAGCAAAACACACATTACCCTTTTCATTATATCCTCCAAAATGTTCTAATCCTATGTTGCTTAATAATAATACTCTTTATTTTTGTCGAAATATGTCGAATATAGTTATAACTATTATTACATCCAAACTATTACTTAAAAAAATATATCAACCGCACTTATACACATCAGCTTAAAATAATTTATTTTGTCAGAATTGCCCGCAGAATATAATTGGTGTATTATTTTATAAAAAGATATCAGAATATTATTATAACTTAAAAAATACAGGAGGGCTTATGTGTACAGCAGCTACTTATAAAACTAAAGATTTCTATATGGGAAGAACACTAGATTATGAATTTTCTTATGGTGATGAGGTGACTGTAACACCTAGAAATTATCCTATTAATTTCAGATTTATGGGTGTAAGGAATAACCACTTTGCGATGATTGGAATGGCACATGTGGCTGACGATTATCCTTTATATTATGAAGCATTTAACGAAAAAGGGCTTGGCATGGCCGGTCTTAACTTTGTTGACAATGCAGCTTACAGCGAACCGGACCTAAGAGGTCTTAACGGAGAGAGTAATATTGAAAATGTTGCCGTATTCGAATTCATTCCGTGGATATTATCGCAGTGTGCGACAGTTGATGAAGCTAAAGAAAACTTGCAGTTTATTAATCTTACCAACACTCAGTTTAATGAAATGTTTCCATGTGCTAATCTTCACTGGATTATCGCTGACAAGGAAAGCTGCATAACTGTTGAATCCATGTCAGACGGACTTCATATATATGATAACCCTGTTGGCGTGCTTACTAATAATCCGCCATTTAACATACAGATGTTTAATCTTAACAATTACATGGGATTATCTACAAAACAGCCTGAGAGCAATTTCTCGGACAAGCTCGAATTCAACAGATACAGCCGTGGTATGGGTGCACTCGGACTTCCTGGGGATCTGTCATCTCAGTCAAGATTCGTAAAAGTTGCTTTTACTAAGATGAATTCTGTTTCAGGTGACGATGAAAAATCAAGCGTAAGCCAGTTCTTTCATATATTAGGCAGCGTAGACCAGCAGCGTGGCTGCTGCCAGCTAGACGATGACAAATATGAGATAACAATATATACCTGCTGCTGCAATACAACTAAAGGCATCTATTATTACACAGCATATGACAACCATCAGATATGTGCTGTTGATATGCATAAGGAGAACCTTGACGGTGATAAGCTGGTTCGCTATCCACTTATTACTGATGGCGAGATAAGGGCTGTTAATTAATATATACCTGACAAAACGAGCTGGACGTTTAATTACCATCCAGCTCGTTTTTAACACATTTTTCTATGTCGTACGCAACCTCAGTGCATATATCTTTTTCCATTCCAGCTGCTGTTCCAACAGCAGCCAGCTCCTTAATTCCTGGATTTCTTCCATTGCCGTCTACTGTAGTAGTATGTTCTCCATAATATGTCGTACTATAAGTCAGGTCATATGCCGGGCTCAGTCTCCAGCCATCATTATTTTCATCATATATAAATGTAAAATTCTTTGAATGGTCATCTCTGTTATGTGCAAACACATTAAAACACATTCGTCGGTACATATTCTCTATATCATGCTTATTGTCCCTTGTTAATATTTTTGTTAATTTCATAAGTTGGTGATAATCCATATTGGGCTGCCTGAAATCCAGTTCAAGAAGCGCTGCTGCTGTAAGCATATGGATTCTGTGTTCTCCAAATGAATCATTCTTACGATCAAATCTTTTAGTTCCAAAGTATCCATCACATATATCAGATGGAAAAAGTCTGGTCTCTTCCATATCAATTCCACACTGCTTTGCACACTGTGAATATCGGTATTCCATCAGCCCCGCATTCTTTCCATCAACATGAGCAGGAAACTTGATAATCCAATCCTCACCATCTATCTTAGTCATAATTTTAGGTCTTGCTCCACCACTTGTTCCACCAAGCCTGTATAATTCATCAAGCTTGTCAGAATATTCAGTATTAAGAATTTTCTGACACTGTTCAGATAATTCATCAAGACTGCTGAGTTTTTCCTGCTTTGGCATATCCCATTCCGGTCTGTATGTTAATGCTCCCATTCCTGATTCTCCAACAATTGCAAGCCTGTCCAACATACTCACATTGTCTATATTACATCCCTTTTCTTTTAACATCCTGTCAAGCAGCAGCTGTCCCCATGCATCAGGCAGACTGTCTGCAAATACTCCCCATAAGCCATTAAAATATTCTTTAACAGGGACACATACTTTCTTTTCAAGGGGCAATGAAAACGGACTTATTGAAAATCCGTTCTCCAGCCATTCATCTGCATATTCAAATGCAGCCTTTCTTTCGTTCGTCATAGCAAGAGTTCCAACAAGCCTGTCATGATAAAAAACATTTATAACTCTATCTTCTTTCATTTATTACCTCCTCAATACTGTTATAAGGAATCTCCGTAAAAATGTTTCTTAAATCATCAGCGATATTAAGTGCTACAGCTATCTTAGTCAGCGATAACAGTGAAATCTGTCCTGTTGTTTCAAATCTTTTTATCGAGCCAAGACTGACATTGCTAATCTTAGAAAGCTTCTCTTGTGAAATGGCGCGTCTTTTTCTTATTAGTCTTACCCTGTCAGCTATTTTTTTATCCAGTTCTTCACATGTCTCCCAGACATATTCATTCATATATTAATCTCTCCTTATGTGCAAACATATATATAATATATTAGCTAGTTTCTTGATAATTATGCATTTATAGCTAATATTTTATCTGTAACTATTATAGCACATAACTTAATATATTCAATCCTCTCCTTGCCAACTTCCCAGAATATGTTATTATATGATAGATTATTATAAGTGTTTAAAGCACAGAAAGAGGAATTTATGTTAGTTTATGACGCTAATGCCAATTCTGGCAGCAATGCCGGTTTTGAGTGTACCTATACAACTTTTAAATCTGACAATTCTACAGCTTCACCAGAGAACCCAATCCTTGTTCTGGATAATTCTGAGAAGAAGTGGGATGAGACATCTTATGGTTTATTCACTAACCCTTATAAAAAGACGGCATTTGATTTTCAGATTGACGGAGAATCTTTTACAAGCAATATCTTAAAGATTGATTCAAGATTTACAAGCCTTATCAAATGGCTTGGCGAGAACAGAGTTAAAGTAAAGCTTACAGGTGCTAACACATCTGAAGGATATAATGTATACAAGATTCAGGAAGTTGCATTTGGCAATGGTAACAAGTTATCCGCTGAAGACGGTTTTCTTCAGTTTATGATTGAAAGATTATTAGAGAGCAGTGCCGTTGCAGAAGACAATAGTGAAGAGCCTGATGAATCTGCTGATGATATGAAGCTTACAAGCCTTACAAGCATATCAGATTTTCTTAACTGTGCAGGAAGCACGCTTCCTGAGAATATCCGTTTATGGGCAAGACGCAATCTTGTTGTTGCCCGTTCAAGCGAGGTAACTCCTGAGGAGAAAAGACATGCACAGAGAGCACTTTCTATCATGCTTAATATCAAGTGGAAGAGCAATTACTTCGAATCAATTGACCCTGTGGAAGCAAGAAGAATTCTTGACGAAGAACTTTTCGGTATGGAGAGTGTTAAGCAGAGAATCATTGAGACAGTTATTCAGATTAACAGAACACACACTCTTCCTGCATATGGTATCCTTCTTGTTGGTCCTGCCGGAACAGGTAAATCACAGATTGCCTACCTTGTTGCCAAGATTCTTAAAATGCCTTGGACAACTCTTGATATGAGTTCAATCAATGACGCAGAACAGCTTACAGGAAGTTCAAGAATATACTCCAATGCAAAGCCTGGTATTATCATGGAAGCATTCAACATGGCTGGTGAATCTAACCTTGTATTCATTATCAACGAGCTTGATAAGGCAACTTCAAGTAATGGTAACGCCAACCCTGCGGATGTACTCCTTACACTCCTTGATAATCTTGGATTCACTGATAATTACATGGAGTGTCTCATCCCAACTTCAGGCGTATATCCTATCGCCACAGCTAATGATAAGGATAAGATAAGTGCACCGCTTCTTTCAAGATTTGCAGTAATTGATATTCCTGATTACACAAGAGAAGAGAAAAAGACAATTTTCCTTAAATATTCACTCCCAAAGGTTCTTAAAAGAATCGGACTTCACGAGGATGAGTGCCTGGTGTTTGATGACGGACTTGACGCTGTTCTTGATTACTGCAAGGATACTACAGGTATCAGAGACCTTGAACAGGCAGCAGAACATTTAGCAGCACATGCTCTTTATATGATCGAGGTTGAGCATGCCACAAGCGTTTCATACACAGCAGACATGGTAAATGAACTCTTTTAATTAAATTATTCAAACCCGATAACAAATACATGATATACAATAAGGAGCTGATATCACTACGATAACAGCTCCTTAAATAATCTTTACATATGTAATTGTAATTATCAGTCATTTCTTAACTTAAACTGTGCAACCATCTCACTAAGAGTTGTAGCCTGTGCTGTAAGCTCTTCACTTGTAGCTGATGTCTCCTGTGATGTTGCTGAATTAGCCTGTACAACTTCTGCAATTCTTGCAATTGCAACATCCGCCTGCTCCATACCTGCAGCCTGACTTGTAGATACATCTCTCATCTTCTTGGCACTCTCTGCGATAGACTGAACACCATCAACAACTTCCTTAAGTGAATCAGATGCCTTAGTAGCAATCTTATTCCCCTCTCCTACCTCGTAGATAGAAGCTTCTATAAGATTTCTTGAATCTACCGCTGACTTAGCACTCTGCTCTGCAAGTGTACGAATCTGATCAGCAACTACTGCAAATCCTCTTCCTGCATCACCTGCTCTTGCAGCCTCAATGGAAGCATTAAGTGAAAGAAGGTTCGTCTGGCTTGCAATGCTTTCAATCTCTGAAATGATATTGCCAATCTTCTCAGAAGCCTCACTGATACGAGCCATTGCCCCCATAAGAGCTTCCATGCTTTCTCTGCTGTTTTCTGCTGTATCAGCATATCTCTCTGCTTCTTTATATGAACTTTCCAGCTGTTCTGCTGTCTTCTGTATACCTTCATTAAGATCATTAATGGTTGCCTGCATCTCTTCAACCGTTGCAGCCTGATCTGTTGCACCTTCTGCAAGCGACTGTGCAGCGTCCGAAAGATTAGCTGAACCTTCTGCCACCTGTTTAGAAGCATCTTCAACACCCTTTAATGTTGAATTCATCTGACGGTTCATGTTACGAATTCCAAGTAACAATGCATTAAATGCGCCTGTATACTGATCTTCATGTTCGGTTGCGATAGCGAAATTACCATCTGCCATCTCTCCCATAAGTCTTCCGGCATCACTGATAATATTATGTAATCTTTCTGCCATAGCATGTGCACTATCTATGAGATCGGATATCTCATCTTTAGTCTCAACTTCAGGGAATGGTGAATCAAGATCTCCCTGTGCAAATGTCTCGAATCTGGCCATCATTCCATCTAATGGAGCTTCTATACTCTTTGCAATCGCACGTGCTGATTTAGAAGCAACAACAACTACCGCAGCTATAATTCCAACTGCCGCAACAATTGCTATTTTAAGTAATATTTCAAGCTTTAATTTTTCTGCATTACCTTTAGCAACATTAGTGTCCATAAGTTCATTAAGTGCATTATCAAGTGCCTCATACTTAGGTGCCATCTCTTTCTGCATCATCGTCTGTGCCTTCATTGACTGATTAGCATCTGTTGTAGCTCCCAGCTTTATAACCTGCTCATCAATCTCCTTATATTCAGCCCATGCCTTATCAATCTTGTCCATACATTCCTTGCCAGCCTTACTAGACATTAAAGGTCTTATCTGTTCAAGCTTGTCTTCAAATGCTTCGACATGCTCATCATGCTGCTGTTTCATTGAGTTGATAAGACTTACTGAATCATATCCTACAACTCCTCTTGAAGCGCCTCTTATCTCTGCTGCCTCAGACATAGCTGTAGCAATATCTCCCTGAGGGAACGCATAACGCGTCAACACCCTGCGGTAATCCATAGACATATAAATCATCATTACACATATAACAACTGCAACTACGGAAAATGATATAATTATCAGTCTGAATACATAGTCCAAACGCCCCTTTATCTTCTTGTTATTCATTTTCTTAAACATCTTATAACTCCCACCTTTCCATACGCATCATTTGTACAATATGTTTAATTGTTCCCTATTGTTATCTAATTAATATTATTCCTAATTCTAATTTTTTTCAAGGTATTTTCACAAAATACTCATATGTAATTGTCTGAGCCCATCTATTTCATCGCACAATTCCCTGCTTGAGCATGTAGAACAATCCATCGTAAGACCGTTAAATATGTTGTTTAATGAGTCTGTTATCTGTTCGCATCTGTGTGCTTCACTTTTTAAAAATGTGTAATCAATATCCTGCTCCGTGACAAAATATATGCTTACAGCCTCAACCTCAGGACGCTTCCTATAGGCATTGATAAGCCCCTGTCCTACCGCTGCAAAATTAATCCCATGCGAAACTGCTTCCTTACTCACTCTCACAGGCTCTCTTTCCCTGACTGCTGATATTCTCATCATATATCCTTTAGGAAATGCATGGTATCTTACATAATCAGTTGCCCTCATTGAAGCATACAGTGCATTATCATCATGGTTCTTAATGTATTCACCATCCAGCCTGATTAAAGTAATTCTTGCATATGAGATATCATTCTTAATATCACACAGATCATCTCCAACAAGATACACAGCATCTTCCGGCACAAGTTTCTCATCCTGTGTAAATGCAATTGCACTCACTGCCTGATTGCTTCCACCGCCAAGCTCATAAGCCATCTCACTTTTAAGGATAAGATTCTCTTTCACAGTAATCTCCCATTCTTTCTGTAATGGCAGTTTCTTAGCACCGTGGCTTTCAAGCATGGATATAAGCTTCCTTATCTCTCCATCATATAAATCCATTGGATGTTTCTACCCTTCCTGTTATTCTTTCTGTGTATCCTGTTCCTTCTTTTTCTTTACCTCACGCCTGTTCTTTGACCAGTTATAATATGCAGTAAGCGGCTTGATTAAAACTGCCGCAAATTTCATATCAAGATTAAAGAAATATATAACAAGAGTCAGAAGAAACAATGCAACTAACACGATTGCTATAATAGCCAGCACTTTTAATACTATCATACATTACTTCCCTTCTGTCTTGCATATTCTGCAGCACCTAATGCTCCCATAAGCTGTGGGTCTGTCGGAAGGTCCACTACATTAATCTTAAGCACCTTTTCTATTGCTTTCTTCAAGCCTTCATTCTTGGCACATCCGCCTGTAAGTGTAACGCTGTCAGCCGCACCGGCTTTCTTAGCCATAACAAAACACCTCTTGGCAACCGATAACTGTATTCCTGCTGCAATCTCTTCCATAGGCTTACCCTCGCCCACTAATGAGATAACTTCACTCTCTGCAAATACCGCGCACTGTGCTGTTATTGGAATCACGTTCTTCGCTGTAAGAGACAGATTAGAGAATTCATCTAAAGACATCTCAAATGCTCTTGCCATAGATTCAAAGAATCTTCCCGTTCCTGCTGCACATTTGTCATTCATCGCAAAATTAAGCACGGTTCCATCAGTGTCAATCGCAATTCCCTTAACATCCTGACCGCCGATATCAATAATCGCCTTAACCGAAGGGTCAGTTACATGTACGCCCATGGCATGACAGCTTATCTCTGATATATTCTCATCTGCAAATGGTACTTTGTTTCTTCCGTAACCCGTACCAATCAGATATGTAAGCTCCTCTGCGCTGTTTAAACCGTCAACCTGGCTTACAGCCTCGTCAAGCGCATCCTTCGCACTAAGCACAGGGTTAATCCTGCTTCTCTTAGTAACCGCAGCTAAGATTTTTCCATTCTCATCTATAATTACGCATTTGGTATATGTACTTCCTGCGTCACAACCACCGAAATATTTCATTCTGCTATCCTTTCCTGCCACATATGCAGCATACACACTTCTTACCAGCTCTTAGAATCGTCAAAATCCTCAAGTGACGGGTCAAGCGGTTCTTCCCTGAAAACAGTTCTCATGTATCTGTTAATCTCCGTTCTCATGTCTCTTCTAGTTCCATCCTCAGGACACATAAGATTGTGCGTTACCCATATTAAATGAATTCCATGTTTTCTTGCTTCTTCTTCAAATAAACCGTGATATCCCGACATTGATTTGCAGCCCATATGAACATACATGATTACTATATCAATATTAAACATTTCGCAGAAACGCCAGAGTGCCTCTACGCCTGTCTCATAACCGCCGTTAGAGCGGTTTCTCATAATCATGTTCTCATACAGATATGCAAGGTCTAACATTGCCTGGTGCTTATCCTCTGTGTTGACCATCTCTGTAGACACCATACTTAACATATCTGCAATAGTTACAACACCCCAGCAGTTAAGAAGCCAGATTGGGAGTGCCGTATAATATGCAGCCTGAACGCCCCATGTCATGGCTCTGTGGCGGTACTCCTTCGCCGCCATCTCTTTATTCTTATATGCATCAAGTGCCATCTTTGTAAGCTTTTTATCCATATCAAGGAATGCCTGATTTCTTCCACCGGCAGCCTGATATACACCATATCTGTAGAGTGCAAGCGTTACGCCCATAACCTGCGGATAATCTGTCTTGGAAATCTCCATCCACTCTAAGAATTCCTCTGTCTCTGCATTAAACCGCTTCATACTCTTAAAGAATGCATCCCAGTCGAACTTCTCTCCAGTCTGTTCCTCTATGAAATGGATTGCATTGACAACCTCTTCTGCCGCATACTCCTGTACGCTTTCCTGTCTGTGTCTTATTGGCACAGCAAGCTGAAATGTAGGAATCTTAAATGACCTTGCTTCAATCCCGTTACCCATAAGGCTTCCGTCACATGTCGTATTACACTGCACGGCACAGCAGCCTATAAGCGGAAAATCATCAGCCAATGCAACACCAAGCTCAGCTGCCGGCATAGGACAGACATCTGACGGCACACCATACTGATGTGTAACATCTACATAATAGCTTACTCCGTCCTGTGACATCATCGAGCTTGTATACACAGCAGGAACTTCCACTGACAACCATGTAAGGTTAGGGAAACCTCCCATCAGTGTACTCATCATATTTTCATCAAAAAGTACAATCTTGCTGTTTAGCTTCTTATCATTGCCGATAGCCGGGTCTGCCTTAAATATCTGTCCAAGCATCCCGCATATATCAGTAACGATAAGTCCCAATGCCTGATGCGCCATTCTAAGCTGAGTTCCTCTCATGCCCTCGGTATGCCTGTCCATGAAATCAGGCAATGCAAGATAATTAATCATCCAGCGGTATCTGAAGAAGCCCTTCATGTTATTAGGTTTTATTATAAATGTAATTAAAGTCTTCCAGTATCCAAGCCACCTTACATAGTCGTACCATGTATCTTTCAATCCGCGCCATTCTCTTCTTCTCTTCGGCTTTTTGCCTGTATAGAATCTGCCGAGTGGCTCGCTTCCTATATTCTTAGACATATTTATAATTTCCTTCCTGCATTGATACGCTTAATCTCAAGGCTCTCAACAAATGCCTGTATCCTCGTTCTTAACTGTCCAGAAGTTCCGACAGCATAAGGTCTGTCAATTGAAAGAACAGGATAGCCGTATTTTTCTTTCATGACATGGAATGCCGAAGCCCTCTCATAGCCCCAGTAATCACAGAATTTAATCTGCTGATATATAAGGCCATCCGCCTTATACTCTTTAGCTATTGCGTCAACATACTCCTGTCTCTCGATAATCTTTTCTGTATTCATGAATCTTGGACACTGTCCCCACTTCATATACTGTCTGCATATCTGTGTAAGAACATCCTCTGTATCGTTAATAATAATCTCATCTCTTCCCGGAAGTGAACCAAAACAGAATCTGTCAGCCACAACCAGTGCCCCTGCCTCCTCAGCAAGCTTTATAAGCTCAGGATTATCAATCTCTGAACCAACCATTACTACCCTTGCCCTGTAATTACATTTTTTATCAGGTTCACGCGTCTTAAGCTCCTCAAGTGTTTCTTCGAGCTTTTCTATAAGTGCCTCTTTCGGGCAACAGTAGGTTGCAAGACACAGAACCGCGAATTCATACCCAGTAATTCTTGGATTATCTTCTTTTCTGTAATCACCGATGCTTCTTATAAGCCGGCTTATCTTATTCTGCAATTCTACTGACTTTCTAAGTGCATCATCTGATATGTCTATTCCATATGTATTATTAAGTGGTTCAAGCACATGAAGTCTCATCTGCTTAACAAAATGTCTTAACGCCGTCTCATCATTCTTCATCGGAACATCTGAATATTCCACAAAGAATTTTTCCTTCTCTATAAGGTGCTGTCTCTCAATATTCTCTACGCACCTGTTCATCTGCGCACATGCATCCGGCGCAATTATACAGTCAAGAAAGTTAAATCCACCCTCAATTGCTCTCTCTAATATCGCACGACATCCCTCACATAGCATACTGCTCATGTAATATGTACCCATCTCTATAGAACCTGTACGGGGTGCACGCAGCCTTACCGAAAAGCTGCCAGGCAGATTAATAAGCGGCTCCGGTATCTGAAAACAGACTGCACCGATTGCAATATCACCTTTAGCCTGTGCCTGCCTTACAAGGTCGTTATTCACGTCCTCCAAAAGCTTCTCAAAATAATACAGATTAGCTAAATCCTTCACATTTGCCTCCTCTTACAATATTCCCATATTAACAAGGGCTTTCTTTGCACCCTCAACAATAATCGCATCATCAGGGAGATTGAATACATTTTCACCAAGAACATCTGCCTGCGCAAGCTTGGAATCGCTCTGTATTACTGAAAGCAGTTCAAGGCCGCCGATATCCATAAGCTTCGCAACCTCCATATCCGGTATTCTGTTAGCGATAACTCCGATTCTGTCATACATTACAAGCTCATCTGCAACTTTCTTGATTGTCTGCACAACCTGGCATCCCTTCTTGCTCGCGTCAGTAACAAGCAGCAGATGTGTTACCTTCTCCATAACTCTTCTGTTAATCTGCTCTATTCCTGCTTCTCCATCAATTACAACATAATCAAACTTATCTGAAAGCATTGTGATAACTTCTTTAAGATATGAATTAATCTTGCAGTAACAGCCTGCTGTCTCAGGTCTTCCTATTGCGATAAATGCATATCCGTCCTGTTCAACAACTGCATCCATTATCTCGTATTTGGCTTCTCCAAGTAACTCCACAGCAGTCTTGGTATCTCCGTCTTCAACATTCTTGATTACTTCTTTTCTTATATCATCTATAGTCTTTTCCACTTCAACATTAAGCACTGTAGAAAGTCCGACAGCCGGGTCAGCGTCAATCGCAAGTATCTTCTTATCTGGGTGTGCCTCAACAAGAAGCTTTACAATAACTCCCGCTAAAGAAGTCTTACCAACGCCGCCTTTTCCTGCAACCGCTATAATCTGTGTTTTCTTATCCATTATTGTTCTCCTTAAAATATTTCGAATTTAATTCTTAATTATCAGTATCCAAAAAATGTGCTGACACCATTCACAAGTCCATTGGCAAGCATTTCTAATGTTTCATCACTATGGTCTGAGCTTGCATTCCCAAGTTCCATATCAACTGACGGAACTGTACTGTATGATGTCTGTGTCAGATCTATCGCCATGCTTCCAGAACCATGAATCTTTGCACCTTGTCCACGAAGTCCTTCAACAAGTGATGCCCCAAGTGAATCATGCTGCTGCCAGTGGTCTGCCACAGGACTCATATTCTTAATTGCATCGGGAACTGCTATATAAAAGCATCCCTTATCGTATGAAAGTCCATCACCATCCCAGTGCAATGATATATGACAGTCTGCAACATTGTTACATATTACAGTTCTTGCCACATTATCAAGCTGTACATCTGATGAATCCCTTATCATCAGCACATCATATCCTTCTAACAGAAGTTTATCTCTTAAAATCTCTGCCATCTTAAGTGTTACTTCGCTCTCTGGTGTCCCGTCATAAAATGTCATTCCGCCTGACACCGCCGTTGCTGTCGCAGCGCCAGCCGCCGTACTGCCTCCTGTACTCTTAAGAGAACCATCCGGATGGCACAATGTTCTGACCGCCGAACCTCCTGCCGTTCCATGCCCGGCATTAACTCCGACAACAATGTTCTTTCTCTGACCTGACGCTTTATAAAGAACAGCATAGCCATCACTTATAGCAGAATGGTCCGCATATTCCCATGTTGTATTCATATAAATGTGTTCCAGATTCTCATATACAGGGACTCCGGTATATGGTTCTTTCTGTCTTATATATGGATTCTGCGTCTCCTCCTGCCCTGCATCTGTTTCAATCTGTTCTGTATTCTCTTCAAAATCGCTTTCTGTCTGCTCTGTGCTTTCTGTTTCTGCTGTCTCCTCAGCAGACTGACTGCCTACATCTGAATCCTCGATTCCGCTTCCAGTCATATCCTGACTTGTTTCTTCAATGTCCGATTTATTCAATTCTGATGAAACATCAGTATTATTCTTTTTACAGCCTGACACCATCGTCACAGTAACTATCAGCGACATTATAATAGCTGCATATTTAGCAGCATTTGTCAATCTATTCATCTGTATCCTCCGGCCACACTGAACCTTCATCAAGTCCGTTATCAGTAAGCCATTTATCTTCTACTGTAATATATTTCTTAGCGCCAGCTTCATCAACAAGCATAACAGAAACCCTGGGTGTCTGCCCTTCTGCAAGTTCTTCACACCCATAATCTCCGTCAAATATCTGTTTTATCTTCCACATAACAATCTCCGTTTCAAATACTTAATGTTTTTATTATAAAACATTTTTACAAAATATGCTATAATATATCCATTATGAAAGTACGGCGGACATGATGGTGTAAGCTATGGTGTTGTATGTAACCATGACGAGACATGTGGTGGATAAGTCCTGTCACTGGCGTAAAAAGTCACATTGGCAAATGCTCCGCCGATTCATTCACTGCTAAGAAATTCGCTAAAGTTGAGGGTGATGATACCGACAGGGTGCTGGTGATAAAGTAATAATAAAATGGACTTTCCCACGGATTTACCGTGCAGAAAGTCCATTTTGCTTTTATTTCAGTTTATCTTACCCCCAGATAAGCTTCTCCCAGAATTCCTTATCCCTGACATACTTTAATATATCCTCTTCTTTTTCGTTATCGAGGTAATCCATAACCTTGTTGTAATCTGTCGGATTTTTAAAATCAATCTGCCACAAAAGTGTGCCTACTCCGTCCTTAAATTCCTTACATATAATTCCCTGCTCGGTATATGCAGTAACTGTCCACACTTTTTCTCCTGATTCATCATCACATGATGCACTTTCTGTTGCACCTTCTGTCTTGCTTACACCTTCTGTTGTGTCTCCTGTAAGCATAAGCTCCTGAGACTTGCTAAGGCTGTCCTGTGCTTTTTCATTGGCAATAGCTGCTTTATGAAGAATTGTCTGATTCTCTGTTTTCATGTCATATGTCCAACTGTTTTCTTCTATCCATTCTTCATCCTCAGTCTTTACATCCGATGCAAATCCATTGGCTGCTGCACTCTGCGCTGCGCTCGAAGCTGCATTTGCCTTCTGCCCTGCCGGTGCATTAGCTGCTGCCTTAGAAGCTGCTTCATCCTGAACTTCCTTAAGCTTTCTGATTTTATCCTTGATTGCATCAATATTCTGGTCAAAACTGTTTAAAAGCTTTTCCCATTCCTTGTCTGACATATCCCGCCAGTCCTTTTCCTCAAGATCGTCTGCTGTAAGCTCATACTGCTGTTTGAGCATTTCAATGAGATCCGCTACAGAATATCTTTCACCCGTTGCCTCATTTTCAAGTTCAATACCTGAACCAGCCAGTGCAGCATTCCAGTTTTTCTTTTCAGTTAAAGCTTCATCCAGTGAATTGTATGAATATGCCATATCATCTGTCAAATGTTTCAAGGCATTCCAGCTGCCCCATTTGTATGAACCTTCACTGGTTGAGTCTGCATACTGGCAATATGCAAACATTTCCACAGCACTTGCATTAGATGGATCTATCTTGGAAAGATTAACATCATAATTTTTAAATTCATTTCCACCCAGTGCAACACTTACTCTTATAATCGTGTCCTCACTGTCCGGATTAATAATCTGGGTTGCCCTCATTCCGTAGCCGGTATCCCCAACATTTAAGAAGCCAATTCCTAATGACTTGTACTGGATATTATTATCCTGCTTCATAGATTCTTCAAAACCGGTGTCTCCTTTGCCAGTCTTCGTTGTTCTGGAACTGTACTCTGAATAAGTCCCATACCTCATTTGTGTGTTAATATTCATGTATTCTCCTTTCTGCAGCCTCTCAGTCAGTCGCAGCCGCACCACTTTCCAGAAAGGTCCAAGTGGCAAATAATAAAAAAAACGCATTCATCCAACAGCTTCAATCCATTGAATAAATGCGCCTTCCATGCCTAATATATATCGACATTATTTCATATATCATTATAGTAATTCAGAATTTCATTCCATATTTTTTCAGGTCAACCCTGCCATTAACAACCTCAATTCCATCTGCCATAAGCAGTTCTGCCTGCTTTCCGGCTCCTCCAAATGCGAATTCCCCGGCAAGCTCTCCCTTCGAATTAACTACTCTGTAGCACGGAATATGTAACGGATCCGGGTTCTTATGAAGTGCATTGCCAACTGCACGCGCCATATTTCTGTCGCCTGCAAGCTCTGCAATCTGTCCATATGTTGCAACCTGTCCTCTAGGAATCTTCTTAACAGCTTCATATATCCTCTTGGTCGGGCTGTAAGATACAAGGTCATAGCTTTCCGCAATCATGCGTCTGATATCTTCATCAGGAACAGTTCCATCAAGAATAATAGTATTCCAGTGTTCCTTATTCTGATGCCAGCCCGCAATTACAGAAGAATATGTACTCCTCCACAAATCCCGCCATTCAGGTGAAACTTTCACATTAAGATTAATATATCCGTCACGCTCGTATGTCCATAAAAATGCTTTCTTGCATCCTTTAACTCTTACCAGCTGCCAGTTCTGATCATGAAACGGTGCTTCCTGATAAGTATCTGGAAAAGAAAGTCCATATTCGAGTGCTTCTTCCCTAGTCGTCATATCATCAGTCCTTAATTATATTTGTAAAAGCCTTCGCCAGAAGACATTCCAAGCTTGCCCTCATCAATATATTTCTTAAGGATTGCTTCCATCTTCTTGAAATTATATGGCATCATCATCTTCTTAAGAAGTGGTGAGAAAATTCCCGGAACGCTCTGGTACTGGTGAACAATATTGTAGGCAGTATTAAGTCCTACTGTGTCAAATATCTGGAATGGTCCTTTAGGTGCTCCAGTTCCTCTTGTCCATGCAATATCAATACTTTCAGGATCAGATATTCCTGCTGCGTACAAATCAAGCCCGCTTAAAAGGAATGGAACAAGCATAGAATTAAGCAGATATCCGCTCTTTTCCTTTCTTACAGGAAGTCCGATCATTCGTATGTCGTTGGCAAACTGCATAACCTCGTTAAAATATTTTTCATCAGTCTGTGCCTGTGTCATAACCTCTGCAGTATTATTCTTCCATATAGAATTAGCAAAATGTAATGACAGATATTTGTCAGGTCTGCCTGTATATTTAGCAAACATTGAAGGAAGAAGTGTTGATGAATTAGTTACAATCACAGTCTTTTCTGGAAGAAGCGGTGAAAGCTTTTCATAGAAAGCAATCTTGTCCTTCTCATTCTCAGCCATTGACTCAATTACAAGGTCTGCATCTGCAACAGCCTTAGCCATATCAAGTTCAAGCTTGAGATTAGCATATGCATTTTCAACCTTCTTAAGACACTCTTCCTTGTCAAATGTATCTTCATCCGCAAGTCCTGCACACCATGCATTCTTATCCTCCGCCATCTTCTCAATAGCTTCGATATAAGTCTGCTTAAGATGGTCAATCTTAGGCTGTGTTCTTCCAATAGACCCCTCGCTTCTTAACCAGATAGTTACATTAAATCCACAATATGCTGCCTGAAAAGCAATCTGGCTTCCAAGCACTCCGCCTCCAGCAACAACAACATTTGAATATTTCATACTTATCCCCTTTCTCATGAATACTCACTACGCCATAAGACTTCTAAATGTATCAAGCACATCATTTCGTCCAATCATTATGTCATAATCAGGCTTTTCCGGTTCTCTTCTCAATGCCGGTTCCGGTGGAATAACCGGTTCTTTAGGCATTATCGGTTCTTTAGGCAATGCCAGCCGTGATAATTCAATCCTTACATTCATTATTTCCTTATCCTTCTTGGCTGCTTTTGCCCCAGCCATAAAACCTTCTATAAATCCTTTATCTTCCTGAAGTCTCTTTAACTCATATTCAAGTTTCTGCTTGTTGTCATTATATTCTTTCTTCTTGGCATTCCATTCTTCAATAGCTGCACCATTTACAGCCAGCCACTCATCATGTTCCTTCTGCTTCTCTTCAACATCCTTAACCCACTGCTGTCTGGCTTCCTCAAGATTATCTCTCTCATACTCCCACGAATCATGGTCTTTCTGGTATTCTGCTTCACTGTTGGAAAGATTAGCATTTGCCATATCGTCTGCCTTCTTAAATGCATCCTCAAGCTTTGAAAAATATGCTGTTTCCTGCTGTCTGGCTGCCTCTATCTCTTGTTGTTCCTGTTCTGTTACATTCTTTAATATCTCGTCAAGATGCCTGTTTACATTAGCAACAAATTCTTCTATTCCGGCTGCCACCTCAGCATCGGCATTCTGCTTTGCCCTCTTGAAAAGCTCATTATCACTTAATATGTAATGCTCATTATTAGCTGCAATGGCACTCTTTGTATTCTCAACACCTGACTGATAGTTAAAATGTACATCAAACAGATTCGCATACTCTTCTTCTGAGAACAGATTAGCAACAGGATACTTGTCCTTTATCTCCTGACGCCTGTCTCTGATTTCCAGTTCATATGTATTATCTGATGTATTTCCAATTACCTGAAGATACAAATTATCTGCCATTTCTCTTGCATTAGTGCATTCCTGCTGCACAAGAAGCTGTCCCCAGTATGCCTTTGAATTATCAGGTTCTTCATCAAGGACCTGAAAGAAAAGCTTATTGGCTTTTTTCCAGTTCTTATCTGAAATTGCAGAAAATCCTTCATCAAGCAGCTTATTGATATTCACTGGTTCGATGATTTCTATTTCTTCAAGTTCAATCTCTTCCGCTGGTTCAGCCTTTTCTGGTTCTGGTGCTGGCTGGTTAACTGATTCCGGCTTCACCACATTTGCAATCTCAGCCATTATATTATTAAATGTATCATCGTTTCCAAGCTGGCACACCTTCAGACCTGCAAATTCTTTAGGAATATCATATTCATCAACATCTTTATAACATGGAATAAGACATTTGTTCTTATTCTTTTCTGCTATCTCAAGATATCTGTTCCATTCATTCTTAACCCAGACATCGTTATAATCATCATATGATGTACCAAGTGCAAGCATAACATTTGCTGAATTAAGAGCTGAATATATGTATGGTTCACATTCTGATCGCTTTTTTCCTTTAAGTGCGGCTTCTGATAAAAATACCCTGTATCCGGCTGATGTCAGCTTGTTATATAAATGTCCTGCTATTTCACTAACAGCCGTCTTATCTCCATTATCATCTTTTGCCCTGTAGCTTATATATATATCGTATGGCTGTTCACTTTCAGCAATCTGAATATATTTCTTACGATTTTCCTCTATGATCTTAGCTTCTTCCCTGAATATTGCTCTTGACTCTGAATCTGAATTCTCCATAACAAGTTCAAAATCTTCATCATCCATTACACTATCATAAGAGATTCTGTGACAAACAGGTACCTTTTTTCCACTCGCATTATCCGCATATTCAATACCATATTTGCAAAGGACTAATCCCCAGTATCCTTCTGCTTCCTCTGGGTAACTGTCAGTTATTGTATTATATATTCCTGCTGCTTTATCAAAATCGCAGTTAAAACGCAGTCTCCCGGCACGCTCAAACAGCTTAAGTTCTTTATCGTCCTCTATATCCGGAACTGTCTGGCTCGTTCCACATTTTTCGCATTTACAGACAGTAATCGAATCCTCTATCTCCAGATTACTTCCGCACATTTTGCACTTTAAGGCCCCCATTTGCATTCTCCTTATCATTAACGTATTTCACTTAATCACGCATATAATACAATACTATTAAAGCCGTATAGAATATTATAGTATTTAGTTATTGGGGTGTCAATTTCGGATTTCGTTTCAGGCAGCCATGTAAATTCATCAATTCCTAGTACATCGTTTTCGAAATAACTACTCCATCCTCTGACTAAAGTGCTGTGTAAGTTTATTATTAATTTTCTCAGTCAGACAAAAAAGTTTATTAAATCTCATTATGGTTCAATCGACTTTTTAACTCCAAAATATCATGCTTTATTTGTTCAATGACTATCTTAAATTCCTCATCGCTTTTCCCAGTTGGATCTTCAAGTCCCCAATTATCATCAAATGGTCTGCCTATAAATGGACACCCTACATTACATCCCATTGATATTGCAATATCCGGTTCTGGAATATCACTAACCAGCTTACTGAACTGTCCTTCTGCTTCCATATCTATATTATATAATTCCTTCATAATACGGACAGCATCCTGATTAATCCGTGGTTTTGTTTCTGTCCCCGCCGAATAACTTTGAAACACGTCTGATGCCATATGTCTTCCAAAAGCCTCAGCAATCTGACTTCGGCAGGAATTATGGACACAAATAAAAGCTACTTTTATCTTACTCATAAAATGGACACCTCTCCTTTATACATTGCTCATTAAAATCTGTGAATCCGCATTGCATTTGTTCGTATTGCAATGTTACTCCATAATGAGCATTTACATAATCAATACCATTCTTAAATGCTATCATTGCATCTCTCTTGCAGCATCTTGGTCCGTTTATGGTTCCTAATTCTCCAATTGCTTTCGAGGTAAACTGCATATGATTTCCCCATGTTCCATCCGTTGAAAGCGGACCTGTTCCGTCGATGATTGCTAGTGCAGCACCTATAGATGTGATTGCTCCGCATATTCCCCATAAACCGCACATTGCCCCCGGCATCCTAAGACCCTCTGCCATCAGCCTTTCCAACGCCTGTTCTAAGTCTATCTCTCCACCTGCGTTTTTGTAGGCTACAAGCAAACTTGCACCATCTAATATATGGTGTTCCGGTCCATGAATACTGACATTGAAACGGATGAATAAAAGACCAATTTTTTAGGCAGGATAAGACACCGCAGACACATTTAATGTCTGCGGCGGAAGTAATTCAATATGTTTAGCGGATTACAGTTTGTAATCAACATCAGGGTTTATGGTGAGTGCAACACCGGTTTCAAATGTACCGTTACCGTTTTCGGCAAAAAGTGAAAATAATGTTCCTGTAAAAGTCATTGTACGTGTACCCTCCGTGCTGAGTCCGGCATTAAGTCCTGAACCGATTTCATGGCAGGCAATTTTTGCATCAAGATTCGTTGTATCAGCAAGGGCATAAGAAAAAGTATATTTTTCACGGTCAGTATCTATTTTTACAAGAAGATTGAGATTTTCATCTTCTTTAGATATAGGAATATGTGCAAGTTCTGCACCCATGTCGTGTATATGTTTATAAAATCCGACATATTTTCCGCTTTCATCGCTGCCAACATATATTTCATAGTGATAATCGTTGTTATAATAGGCAGCAACACCAAATCGTTTTGCTGTACTGTCTTTTATTTTTAATACAGCTTTAAGTGATGTTGTAAATTCCGGCTGCTTAAATGAAAGAACAGTCGGGGATTTACCTGGTTCATTCAATGTGATATCAGTACCTCTAAGCGTGAGACATCCGTTTTTACTGTCATAAATATAATGAGACATATCAGGATTTCTTGTGAACTGCAGGCGTTTGTCAATGGCATCGCGGTGGAAGTCAATATTGACGCTATGGTCTGCATGTAAAAATGGCCTGCCTGTTGCATCGTCTGTTATTGTATTAGCAATTGTCTCCGGCTCGTTCATGCCCGGAAGAGGTGCATCCATTACAAGTTCAATAGTCCCATTTCCGTTGTATCCGACAACAGGCCATCCGTCTTCATTCCATGTGACAGGTGCAAGAAAGGTTTCACGACCGAGATTGTGAAGAAGTGCATGGCTGAAGCGTCTTATTCCGAGGAATACAAGCCACCAGTTTCCGTTTGCATCTTCAACAAGGTCAGCATGTCCCGTAGCCTGAATTTCGGATTTTTTATACTCTTTATGAGAAATAATAGGATTGTGTGGACATGGTGTATAAGGACCGAATACATTTTTTGAACGCTGTATTGTTTCGCGGTGAGCATATTCTGTTCCGCCTTCCGCAATCATCAGGTAATACCAGCCGTCTTTTTTGTAGATATGTGGACCTTCTGCACATTGACCGCCGCAGCCAGTGCTTATAAGGTGTTTGTCGGAAAGAATTTCGCCTGTCATTGGATTAATTTTAAATGCAACAATACCTCTTACACCTTCAAGATTACCGGTTGAACAGTAATAACAGCAATCATCATCATCCCAGAAAAGTGATGGGTCTATACCACCTTGGTCAATCCATGCAGGGTCGGACCATTCTTTGTTTATATTGTCTGTATGGACAACAAAGTTTCCTTTATCGGTAACATTAGTTGTTATCATATAAAACATTCCTTTGTGGTGCCTTATTGTAGGTGCATATATACCACCGGAATTTCGGCAGCCTTCAAGTTCAAGCTGCGAACGTCTGTTAAGGCAGTATCCGGTAAGTTCCCAGTTTACAAGATTGCGGCTGTGATATATTGGTACACCGGGGAAGAATTCAAATGTAGAATTAACAAGATAAAAATCATCGCCAACGCGGCAGATGCTTGGGTCGGGATTGTATCCCGGAATAACAGGGTTTTTAAAAAGCATAATCTTATCACCTCAGAAAAAATATTGCATATAAAATAAAAATTAAAGTGCAGTTATATAAAACTCATATAATAATTTATCTATAGAATATATTTATTGAAAGATAAATTCAAGGTAAAAGTGTGTCACAAATTATTTAATTTACAGAAAAACTTTTGACAAATCTGACACATAAATTTTGTATGTAACGTATATGGCGCTTGTTTTTAATCAGAAATAATTTAATATATGAAGTGCATGGCGGCAAAGTAGTTTACTTGAAATATGCCTCCTTCTTCCATGAGATTACAGCAAATGTAGTAGTAACGTCTATCAAAAGACTTTTACATATTAGATAAATGCATGTAAAATTTCTTTTGCATAGCTTAATTGCGGTCTATTTAGCTTGTTTCCTGACTACTCAGGAAAAATATTTCTACCCTCGCCCCACCTGTATTTTCAGAATTTGAAAGTTTAATACCTCCACCATATTTTGCAGCCACAGTTTTTGCAAAAAATAGTCCCATCCCATAATGGGCTTCGCCATTTCTACTTGTGTCATCCATAAAAAACTGCTCTGTGCCATGCAATAATGCTTCTTTTGTAAATCCTGATCCGCTATCCTCCACAATGAATGTCAGCCGGCCATCCTGCTCCTTTGCGTCAATATAAATGATTCCATTTTCTTTTGTATGCTCCACTGCATTCTGAATCACATTCATTACGGCCCGGAACATTGGATCATAAGCAATCGTTACCTTTTTATCACTTTGTCCCGCCTTCCAATCTATTTTCTGGTGATAGATTTCTACCAGTCCGAGTGCCTGTTCCTTTATATCTGCGAAAAAATCTTCTAACCTCACCGTTGTATAGGTAACATCACTGCAATTCCATGATTTTGTGACATCTATCAACTGTTTTACATAACTTTGTATCTGTGTTGTGCCGTTCAAAACATAAGTGATATTTTTCTTCTGTTCTGTGGTCAGTTCAGTCTCTGAAAGTAGTTCTGCATTTCCCCGTACAATCGTAAGAGGTGTTTTAATATCATGCGCCAAAGCAGACATCTGCTGTTTCTTTTGCTGCTCTGTTTTCCACTGCTTTTCTAAAGATTCTCGCAATGCATCTCGCATATCATCGATTGCCGATAAACAGTCATCAAACTCTTTGATACCGGAACAGGATGTCTCATATTCCAGATTTTGATCCTTTATTTGTCCGATTGCGTCTAATACAGGCTGCATCTGCTTTTTGATTCTTTTTCCAAAACGTATGGACGGAATGATGATAATCGCTACCGCTCCAATCACAGACATAATAATCATCACATTCTGTGGTCCTATAAAATGCTCCCTCAAAAAAGCTGAATGATATTGAGGTGTCAGGCGATATTGCAATACAACATATTCATTTTCCCTTACAATTACTTTATAAAAATATTTCCCGGATGCGTTTCCGTACTTTGCAACATTCCATGCTATCTGTTCGTATTGTTCTGACAGATCTCCACCTATTTTCTCTCCATTCTCTGAAAAAATTACATAATCACAAAGTGCGGGAATCATCTCAGCAGTCACTTTATCTGCACGTAGAATCGTATCATATGCTTCATTAATCTTTTGCTCTGCATAATTTGCCGGATAAATACAGCCCACACTAATCAAAAGGCACAGCAGCAGCCAAGCAACAATCACCAAACCAACTAATGATCCAAGCATGACCAGTACATATCTCATAAAAATCCTGCTGAGTGCATTGCTTCTCTTTACTCTTCCCATTTATATCCAATCCCCCAGACTGTTTTTATCGGTGTATAATCATAATCCGCAAATTTTGCTCTTATATTTTTGATATGCGTGATTATAGTACTGTCATTACTCTCATTGTCAAAGCCAAAGACCGCTTCCAATATCTGTTCCTTCGAGAAAACCTGTCCTCTGTTTTTAGCCAGAAATTCACAGATTTCGTACTCCGCTTTCGTAAGAGGAAGTTCCTTATCATCAACCAATAGTTTCTTTTGAGATATCTGAATGCAGACTCTCCCTAAAACCATCCGGACAGAATGTTCCCTGTGCTCTCTCCGTAGATGCGCGTTGATCCTTGCCCGAAGTTCCATCACTCCAAATGGCTTTGAAATATAATCATCTGCTCCTAAAGAAAGTCCGTTTACCAGACTGTTTTCCTCCGTTTTTGCCGTAAGAAACAAAATCGGACAATCCACAAGTGCCCTGATTCTTTTGCATAATTCGAAACCATCAATTCCAGGCATCATAATGTCCAGTAAAATCAGGTCATAACGATGTAATTCTTCCATATTAATTTTTAGTGGATTACTTACTTTGGTAACCAGATGTCCATCCTTATTCAAAATGCTTTCTATCATTTCCAGAATTGCCGGTTCATCATCAACTGCCAGTATTTTTGCCATAGTTTCCCTCGATTCTATTCCGATATTCTGTTTCCTTCCCAGTGGTTTACCCACCAAAAATAGTATACCATACTAATCCCTGTAAATATTAAGCAACTTGGTATGAATGACAACCATTCACCTACACTAGTTTCTCCCAATACAGATTGCAGATAAGTATATGGTACTCTACCCGTCCAGCATACAAATACATATTTCCACACATAATCTCCAAGTCCGGTAAGCATCAATGCACTAATTAGTCCTGATATAATCCCTGCTCCAATGGATACCCCTTTTCCAAACTGAAAAGCCAGAATCAGCTGCCACAGATAAAGTGGAACACTGCTTCCCCACAGCAGCAATGCTGCAAATATACATCCTTTCATGATTTCGATATCGCTTGATGCGATTCTTCCAAATCCAATTCCGAATATGATTGCTGTCAATAGGATAGAGCACAGACACAAAACCAGTAGCATCAACAGTTTCGATAAAAATGCTGCAGGTTTATCCGGTAAAGACAACAGATTTTGAAAATCACCTGCATTTTGTTCCTGTTCCATCACACTTGCTGTAAAAATTCCAATAAGTACCGGAAGTCCTGCTCCTATTGCCTGATAAAATGCAATCACTTTCATATTTTCATTCCATGGTGAAAAAAAGTAATATATTAAAAATATAACGCTGGTTATAATCGGAATCAGTAAGTGTGCCAGAATCACAGATGTTCCTTTCATCTTTCGCAAGTCTGCATTAAGAGATCTTCCAATCATCTTATTTCACCTCTCTTCTCTCAAACCATTTCAAAAACAGAACCGTTACAAAAACAAACCAGATGATTGAGAGACACATTCCCGGAACAATGACTCCCGTATCCAAAAGAGGATTCCCTGCTTCTGCGGCAAGTCCATTTGGTAAAACATGAAGCAACGGGCACATCATTCGCATAGGGATTGCAGAAACAAGTACATACCAGATTCTGGTTTGTGATATTACCACACCGCTGACGGTAATAAATAGGCAGACGAACAGGTTTACAATCATTCCAAATCGTTCACTTAAAAATAAAGCTACCGGAATCTCCCATAACTCAGAAACTGTCAGAAACAATACTGCAATCAACGCTCCTCCAACTGGAACATGTGTCGTTAGAAGAAAGCCTCCAAGCGTTGCTCCTGCAAACACAATCACATTAGAAAACAAAATCATGTACCCAATATAAATAATTTTCCCAAGCAACAATTTTCTTCTGTCTGTGGGAATAGTCATTAAATGATAGTATTTTATCTTTTTCTCCTGCGCCACAGAAAGATAACAAAATAGAGCAATCATCCCCGGCAGCAAAAGTGTATACCACCAGTTCCAAACACTTTCTGCATAAGCATTTGTCATCCCAAGAGTAAATATAAATGCCATGACAAATGTAAGAAGAGGAAATCCCCAGATAAACTTTTTTCGCATGGTTCTTTTGGCTTTTTGATGTTCTGCTTTTATAATATTAACCATGGATTTCACCTGCTTTCTGGTTTTTTCTTACCACATTCATAAACAAATCTTCAAGATTATCTCCCTGCTTTAATGCTCCTTCGTATCCTAAGATTCCACCTGAAATAATCCCGACTTTATCTGCAAGTAACTGTACCTCTGAGAGAATATGACTGGAGAGAATTACAGTGATTCCCTGTTCCGGAAAAGACCGGATCAGCTCTCGTAATTCCTCGATGCCTATTGGATCTAATCCATTCGTAGGTTCATCCAATATCAAAAGTTCCGGTTCTCCAAGCAATGCCATTGCAATGCCTAGTCTTTGCTTCATCCCCAAAGAAAACTGTCCTGCTTTCTTCTTTCCGGTGTTTGTAAGTGATACAATCTGCAAGACCTCATCAATTCTGTTTTCATCTGTACCAAGCAATAATTGTCTTACCTTCAAATTCTCTCTGGCGGAAAGATTTTCATAAATAGGCGGATTTTCAATTAACGCTCCTATTTTTGATAAATCTTTCCTATCCAAAAGTTTTCCATCAAAGTAAATCTTTCCTGCAGTTGGTTTCATCATACCGGTCAGCATTTTCAATGTGGTAGATTTACCAGCGCCATTCGGTCCAAGCAGTCCATAAATCTGTCCCTTTTCGATATTAAGTGAAACATTATTTACCGCTTTCTGTTTTCTAAAATATTTACATAGATTTTGTGTCTGTAACATCATTTCCATCTTTACTATCCTTCCTTCTATATTTCATTTCTTACTGAAATATAACCTAACAGGAAAAAATAAAGATTTGATGAAGATTTATTCCTGTATGGAATAAACCATCAATTGAATATCACCTACTTATAAAACTCAGAATCTGTAATATGAAAAGTTTCAAGATACTTATCCAATATTTCTGTATTAACAAGTACAAGCTGACCAATTTTATAAGCCTATATTAAGAAATTACAAAACGATAAAGACCGAATTTTCCTTATCTCACTCAATGAAAAGTATGCACCTATCAAGGTTAGTGAAAACGACCGCTTAGACATATTTGGAAAAGTTCTTGGAAAATCTGATGCTTCTGCTATTACAGGACATTGCCGATAAAATTGCAAGTCCTTTTTATCGGACACATTATTTTGCATAATGACAATAAGAAAATATCTATAGAACTGAAAGAAGGGATTTTTATGGCGATTACCAATAATATCAGAGAAATCCGGGAGCAGCGTGGCATTTACCAGAACGACCTTGCCGCTGCTATCGGATACAGCACCAAAACTGTCGGCAGGATAGAGCGTGGGGACAGTACCCCATCTGCCGAATTTATGCTGCAGATATCAAAGTACTTTAATATGCTGGTGGAAGATGTATTCCATGTGGAAGATTGAGTCGGAGCAGCAATTTTTTTGATTCTCCTTGTATGCCTTGTAATTCTTTTTGCGTGTTTCTGCTACTCTCATTCTGACACAGATAGAAGATGCCATATCCAAGAAGCCCCGCCACAGAAAAAACAAATATCACCGCTAATAAAAGTTGCAGAGTCAGGCATTTCCATTTCCATTCCCATACACGCCTTCTGCTTTGATTCCGTCTTTGTCTTTTCTTTCGCCTCTTCCGCAGCGTACACTCCCTGTTGTGTTTTCTTTGAAGAAAAGACGGACATACATGCCCGCCTTCTCCATGGTTATTTTCTCGTTTTATTTTTTAACTATCGTTTCTATGAATTCAAATTTTCTCTGCGTTTCTTTACGGTAATAATCAATCCCGTTCCGGAAAGAATTGATAGTATAAACAGCCATACACTCGGTGTGTTGTCTCCGGTTTTAGGTGCAGTCACATCCTTCTTATCAATTCCACTCGATGGCTTGTCATCAGAGGAATTGCTATTGTTATTATCATTCTGGTTGTTATTACTGTTATCAGAGATATTTGCTTTGGTGGTAAATGTGGTGCTTGCAGAACCATCCGTCCAAAGGATTTCAACTGTATGGTTTCCTGCCGAAAGTGTATTCAGGTAGGAAGCTTTCAGTGTGATAATGGTAGAGCCTTCCTTTGCAGTGTAGTTGCTCTTGTCTATCAAATTTCCGTCCACCTTAACTCCGGTAAACTTGGAGAAGTCTCCGTTACCCCGGATGGTGATATTACCATCACTGTCATGCGTCCAACTACTGTTTGCTCCATCAATAATCTGATAGGTGTTATTCGGTGTGTCAGGATTATCGGAACCGCCCGCATCCTGTACGGTCAATGTTGCAGAATTACTCTCTACGTTTCCTGCGCTGTTTGAAACAACACACTTATACTTAAATCCGTTGCAGCTTATATTGACTGTGGATGTGGTATAGCTCGTTGCCGTTGCACCGTCAATGTTTACCCATCCTTTCCCATCATTTCTGTCTATCTGCCACTGATAGGTAAGATCTGTACCACTTGCTGCTATGGTAAAGGACGCAGTCTCACCTACCTTCACTGTCGCATTTCCAGGCTGTGTGGTTATGCTTGGTGCAATCACATCCGGCACATCCGGTGTCTGGCTTTCCTGTTTAAAGGTAACTTCTATGGTGTGATCAGTATTCACATCACTAAAGGTGTAGCTTGTGGTTGCTGTCACTTCCGAACCATCCACCTTTACGTCCGCAATATAATATCCTTCGTTCGCCTTGATTGTATATGTAAGCTGACCTGCGGCAGATACCGTTGTCGTGCCACCGGGAGAGATTGTTCCACCGATACCTGCCGTTGCGGTAATCTTGTAGCTTGCTGTACCGCTCGGAGGCGTTATCGGCGCTGTATCCGCCGTAAAACTCCAACTTCCACGGAATACCACGGTTGTGCCGTTTAGGTTGCCGGCATCCCAGCCCGAAAAAGCCCATGTGCCGTTTTTACCATCCTTTTGTGCCTGAATGCGTGTTGTGGAGGTATATTTCTTATCCACAGCCGCCTTCGCCTGTTGCACACTCGAATAGGAGCTGCTATTTAGCGGCAGCGTTGCGCCTGTCGGGAATACAGAGCCCCAATTGTATTGCACCGTATAATTTTTTGTCACCGGCGGCTCGGGGCGTTCCTCAGACCTTTTATAAATATAACGAATCGTCATACCACTGTTCGGGACAGCATTTTCCATCCCCTCCGCTTTAACAAAAGTGTAGCCGTGCAGTTCCTGCGGCGGCTGCCAATCAACCTTTTTGCCTACCGGAACAGTAAAGGTAGTCGGCATGGTGTTTGGAACATCTGTGCCATCCTCCAGCTGATATTGGATGGTGACATTGACATAGCGCTGCTGCTCCGTATCATCATCAGCCAATACCTCGCCTGTCGCATGATCTACAATCTCAAAGCCGATGGTATCGCCGGATTGCAGAATGGCATTCTCCGGAATCGTGTAAACCAGAGAGCAGTTGACAAGGCCGGAATTAAAGTCGCTGCCCTCGTAATCCAACGCACCCTTTGTCCAGAATTTGCTTTTCTCTTTCCAAACAGGGATGTCAAACTCCTGCGTAGTGAAAACCTGCTCCCCATCTGTCGTGACCGCTTTTTCGCCGTTGGAATGTTCCACCCACAGGCGCAGGGTCACAGTCTTCGCTTGGGTATTCGAAAGATTTTGTATAATGGTGCGCAGCTCAACCTGCTGCCCCTTCATGCTGCTATAATCAAAGCTGTTTTTACTGCCGCCGCTTAATAGACGGCTATTCCTGTCATTTTGATAGCTCGCATATGCGGAGGAATTCGCTGCCTCAAAGGCAGAAGGATCTTTTGTGGGATTTCTGTAACCGCCGATATACTTTTTCACCTCAGGAACAGCCACATAAAGCGCAGGGGGATTTGTAATGAGCTGACTCATGACCTTTATGCCCTGTAGCTTGCACACATCGCAAAAATCATTCTGAAAGGTCTCTCGCATCAGACAATCCCTGCTGGAATTATAGGTATAAGGATAGTAGTCAAGATGCGGGCAGGTATAGGTATTACGGAAGCCAAGCAGCTGCTTCCACTTCACTTTCGTGGGATCTTTTGTTGCAGTCATATTCAGTGATGTAGTGTAATTCCACTCATCTACAGGAACAGTGCTATAATTATATTCATCTCCCAGATGGAACAGACCGTGTCCCAGTTCATGCCGCTGGGTAAACGCAGAATATGCGTTTCTCGCTGACGCAACAATATAGTGAATACCATATTGTTTATTATCATGAGAGCCACCGAAATACTCACCGCTATTCGCCAACACAACGAATTGGTTGATATTTTCATACACATAATCATACTGTCTATAATTATGATCCATCGTGTTTTCGTTTGGATGCGTTTCATTAGGAATATGTGCGTCATGAATCTTCTCGATAAACGCAGGGCCTATGATGCGCTCCAAAACATGGTTGCGCCAGTTCCCTTTGTTAGTAGAAATTCCTCCTTTGGCGGTCGCAGCAAAAAATGTGCTGGTACCGCCATAGCCATCCACCGATGCCGTGCAGAGTGCATAGACATTAAAGCGATCCGCCATGCTGCGATATGGCTCTATCTGCAATACCTCCCCCCACAGCTTTTTTACATCCTCGACAAACTGCTTTTGCTGGCTTTTGGTGTAGCCCTCGGCGCAGTACACAATCACCATGTTCTCCTTATCGCTGCGAGGCTTCTGGATTGTATACACCGGTACGGTTACATTTGCATATGCAGGATCCTCAGTGTAGAGGGTACTCATCTCCAGCTGTAGATACTCATCCGTGTTCACATTCCAGTCACCATTCACATCCTCTCGCACAGCGCCGGATATGCCAATGCTGTCATCCGGCGCATCCGGTGCGGAAACAACATAGGGGTCCTGTGCGCTCTGTCCTGTGCCGGATGATACGGTGTAATTTTCCGTATTCAGATAGAAGGCAGGACGAACGCCGTAATATCCCTTATAGGGTGCGTCACGCAAAATATTCCCTTGAGGGGTCACAAATCGCATATCATGGTTACAGGTTGTAATCGGTGTACGCAGCCAATAGTTCCATGCTACACCGCTTCTGTTTTTTGCGATATGGTAGCCGTTCAGGTTATCATTAACCGTTTTGAGCTGCTGAACATCCAGCAGAAAAACTCTATCCCAAATATATTCATAATGGGCACTGTCATACCCATCCGCTACCGTATCAATTGTGGTGTTATAGGGAAGATCAACACCGGCTGCGTCGATATAACCTGCCGTATACTCCGGATGGGAAACGATAGAACGCTGCTTCACCGTTCGAATCGCTCCCAGCTCATCCGAACGAAAGCTGCGAAGGAAGCCCTCCTTTTGGTCATATGCTGCCGTTTTAGGATAGACAGAATCCTCTGTTGGCGGATTTCCGCAAAGCCATTTCACTTTTCCTGCTTCAGCGTTGGAATTGAGCCAAGAACGTATGTTGCTGTCTCTCCAGTGGTTAGAACCAAAATTATCTCTCCAGCTATTGCGCCGGTGCGAGCCTGTTTCGGCATTTTTGTTGGTTTTTGCATCATAGGGCATGTAATCACACAATACTCTATCCGAAAGCATCAATGGCCCATTGCTATCCTTCGCTACACAACGCCACACAATTGGCACTCCCCCATAAGTACCCATCTGAATGTAGTCACCAATTTCGATGGTTGGCTTGTTATCTGCCGCCCTAACCGGCAAAGGGCATAGCACCAAAATTACCGCAAGCAGCAGAGATACCGTTCGTTTGCCATATTTATGTTTGATAATATTCATAAAGTCCTCCTTTTGTCATTCTCTCCTGAGCGTCATTCACGGTCAGTAGGCTTCTACCCCCCCCCATTTTTGACATATGTCAATTTATACAATTGCTGCATCATCGATATTCACCTCATTTCTACTTGAGTTATTGCAAAAAATAGGTCTTTCTGCGATAACCCCTTGTGCCAAATGCTGAAACACCTTCATAAAGATGTAATAGCTTATTTATTTTAGAAAAGTATCCGACAAAAACTCTACACTTCCGACAAAAAATATATATATTTCTCAAACCATATCATGGCGATGTACATTTGTCAATGATGTGACACCTCAAGATCACCACAGTCCTGATACTTCTTATACATGTCATTGATATAAATCGTAGGCGAAATATTCCTGCCTTCCTCTCGTAAGATGATGCCATCAAGAGTCACATTCACCTTTTCCACGGGTTCTGCCACAAGCTCCATTCCTTTGAACTTCTCAGGCATATAATCCATAAACTTTTCTTTTACTACTTCCTTAAAAATCTCGTAATTCATCATATTACGGTTCCTCCTTAATCTAAATTGTCATACAAGATCCCTTCATCCTCGGGATTTTTGTGTTCTCTGTAACTGTTGTCTTCTTCGATTCCCATATCAAAAGTGGTATGAGATTTTCTTTTCTTTCTGTAATAATTCTTGAGAAACATGCACTTTCTACAGTCCTCACAGAATAATTCTTCCGGCGGAATGCCAAGTGCCTTTGCAATCCTGTTCAACGTTCCCGTCCTTGGAACTCTTGAACCATTTTCGTATTGGGCAATTCTTACATCACCTCTATTTTCAAAACCACTTTTCTCGCCCAGTTCCCTGAGTGTCATTTTTTGTCGTTTTCTGTAATATCTGATTCTTTCTCCTACCACTGTTTGTCCTCCAAATCAAAAAAAGCAGGGAACATAAGTCACTGGCTTACATTCCCCGCAAGGTTAATTGTTACTGTTTATTCTTTTTCTTTCTTCCACGAAGTCCTATTGCCCTGTCAATTCTTAAAAGATTTACTTCACTTTGCAAAACATCTCCTTCGATAAAATTTAGAAATTCATTCACTTGAATATAATTGTAATTACATAATGAAAACTGTTTTCCAGCTCCATAATTATTTTTTACATTATGCATTATTCTCTTTCTAATATCTCTAGATACATCATATATAAATCTATTTCTTGCTTTTGTACCTGCTTCTTCACAAGAAATGCCTTGATTTATATAATCAATCTTATAGCTGTCATATATTTGTTTTGCTTCATCATTTCCCTTTAATACTACATTCACCTTTTTTTCCGCAAGAATATTAGCGTATTCTAGTACTGCTTTCTTTACAATATTTTCTTTGTCCATCATTCCACCTATTCCACCTATTATAATACGCACATTATAGCATTCATCACCAATATTATATAGGTGGAAATGATGGAATTGTGGAATTAATTTTCTTCTAAAGTATCTATAATTACCCTAACCACACCAATTATAATTGCTTTCAATACAGTATCCATAACTATCAGCTCCTTTCTAAAAAATAAAAGGTACTAATTACAGAACTATATTTCCGTAACTAATACCTTTTCATAATAATATTATATAATTGATTATCTTGACTTTAACACATTAAAAATCATCTTCATCTTCATGTGATAAATCCCATATCATTTTAGCTTCTCCAACTTCCCTTTTTAATATTCTTTTTCCAGAGTTAAACAAATCTCTCGGTGTATCACTCATGCTTGCCTGTTTTGAGCGATTACAATGCTTGCATATACACTGTAAATTCCATTCAGAACTACTTCCTCCAAACTTTTGTGGAATAATATGGTCTATATCCATATCACCTTTTCTGAACTTCCTGCCACACTTCTGACATGTATACCAGCCATTGTTATTATCATATGCATCATTCTTATTAAAATAAGTATCTCTGTATCCCATAAATCCTTCTCCTTTTATAATCCTCTTTCATATGCTTCTTGACATAAAATATCATATCTGTAATCATTTTCTAACCCCTGCTTCTCCATATTGTTAATAGCATTTAATATGTATTTATCGTCCTTGTTTTTTATTTGTCTTTTAAAATTCTTTTTTGTATTATCAATATCCTTTTGAAGAGAAGTTTGTAATCCACTAGATAATGCATTTATTTTCTGTTGTGTGTTCATCTCCTTGTAATCATCATTATCACATGACATACCTTCTTTTGCCTTTAAATAACCTGTTCCCAATAAAAATGCACCACCCACTAAATATTCAAAAAAACTCATTTTGATATACCTCCTTTCACGCTATCTAATGTCTACATTATATAATTCGTACATCAATTATGCAAGCATTAGATTTTAGATATAATATCTAAAAATAAAGGAGTGTCTATATATGGTTCGTCTGCGTGTGCTTGATATACTTAAAGAACAAAATCACTCAAAATACTGGTTATATAAACAGATGGAATTAAGTTATCAGAATTTCAACAGAATGGTACAAAATGAAACATCATCTATAAAATTTGAAAATCTTGAAAAATTATGTTCCATTTTAAATTGCTCTATAGGAGATTTATTTGAAATAACCAACAATACTACAACGGACAAAAAATAAATCCATCTTTGCCAAAACAAAGATGGATTTTTATTTTTTGCAGTAAATTTGCAGTAAAATACTAAAAACAGGGGCTTCCAAATCGCTGGAAGCCCCTATTTATCTAGCTTTTACTTATCCATGCTCTTCATTGTCGGGAATTTTTTTAGCATTTCTTCGTTATTCTTCATAACGCTTCGCTGGGCTGTTTCTATTAAATTGTCTTCTCTTCATCATTATTCATGATGAACCATTGTCAAATTATATTTGTTGTCAATTTGATGTCATTTGGTTCTTTCTGTTGTCAGATGGAAGTCTTCATAAGCCCTTCTTAAAATACATCCATTGTTGCAGCCAAATGTTCAAATGTTTCCTGTTTTTTCTCCTCGGTCGCTTCCGCATAGATATCCATAGTAGTCTGAATATCCTTATGCCCCATGATCGACTGGATAACCTTCAGATTGGTTTCTCTTTCACAAAGTCTTGTACAAAAAGTGTGTCTCAGATTGTGTGCCGAAAAGTTGGGGAGCAGCACTGGCTCTCGATGCTCTTTTCTTGCTTCTACTTCTTCCGTCGCATTGTAGGAAGAAGATATCCTCTTGATTGCCCGATTGACTGACTGTGCATTCATTATATTTCCATAACGGTTACAGAAAATAAATCCTGTCATTCCATCAATCTCTGCATCCGTCCAGCCTTTCTCTTTCTGTTCTTCCCAGATCATTTCAAAAGCATCTTTTACCGCATCCAGCATAGGAATCGTCCGCATCCCAGCTTCTGTTTTCGGTGTTGAAATGTGATTTTCTGAGGCACGATCCTCACCTACCGGATAATACGTCAGATTATGATTAACGCAGATAATCCGCTTCTCATAATTGATGTCTTCCCATCTCAATCCCAACACTTCACCGATACGACAGCCAGTTCCAAGAAAAACGGTAAAGATTGGCCACCAGTGATAATAAATCGGATGCGTGGCAATATATTCAATAAATGCTCTCTGCTGTGGAATTGTCAGTGCATGTCTCACACCGGTTTTCATACCCAAATTTTTCTTTAACTCTGCCATGACACCATCCGAAGGATTTTTTCTGATAATGTCATCCCTCACTGCCAGTTGAAAAGTCGGATGCAGTAACGTATGAACTGTTTCCAGTGTATTGATCTGCAATTCTTGTTTCTCAACCAGGTAATTATAGAATTGCACTACATCTGAATACTTGATCTCTGCTATATTCCGCTTTCCAAATGTATCTCGCACAAAGCGGTCATACATATACAGATAATTGCTCTTGGTCGTCGGTTTCAGATTGTTTTTGAGACTCATGTAACGGTCAAATACAAAATTTACAGTAGCCTTTCCGGCAACATAGATATCCAGACCGTCCATCTGATCTTTCAAGAGTTGTGCTTCTTTTTCCCGAAGCGTTACAAGGTCTTGTGCATAAACATATTTACGTCTTCCAAGTGGGTCCGTATAAGTATATACATACCTCTCATCGGAACGTCTCTGTGATTCACCTTTCCGCAGGACTCTGCCCCGCAGATCTTTTCTTGTCTGTGCCATATAAATCCTCCTTCAAATAAAGGAAGGACTCCATATTATTCAGGTCTGTTCAAAACTTTCTCCAGTCCCTGCAAGACAACTTCTGTCACAGTCATTTTGTGTTTTCCGGCATAATCACAGATACGCTTATACATAGAATCTTCCACCCGGATACTCAATACTTTCTTTTTTACATTTTCCGATTTTGGTCTCCCTGTTCTCGCCATATCTGTTCTTATTCCTCCACATCCACATTATAATTTTCGTATGACAAAAAGTCAATCCCTGTTTTTCGTCCTTCCGCAAGTTTCTTCTGTTTTCTACGCAATCCGAAATGTCTCCAGATATTTCTCAAAGATCTCACAATTTACAAGCGCAACTTTATCAATCTTGTACACTGCTTTCGCCTCTTTTGCCAGCTCTTGGAATTTTGTCAGCCCAATGCTGTAAAGTTCTGCCCCTTCCTGATAACGGACAAATTTCTTGGCTATTTTCTTTGTCTTTTCTACATCTTTACGTGCATATCCCATACACGACACCTCCTTTTGGGCATGAAAAAAGCAGCTACCCTATTTTTTTCATAGACTAACTGCTCGTGTTAAGTTCCATATTCAGTTTTATTCTATAAATCCGACAGTGAAATTCGGTCATATGCGCCATTTTTCTTATCTTCCGGGTGTGGTTCCAGTCCGATAATCGTAATGTCTTTCTGGTCTGGTCCATAAACCCAGTACATTCTCATTGCGCCACTGGTTTTGTTTTCCAGATAAGACTGCCACACTTTCATTCCATAACGTCTGGACAATGGCTCTATCTCATGGGTTTGAAGACTTGGATACCCTGGATCTGCCGATAACAGCTTTAAAGCCTTTCCCCATTTTTTATACAACTGTTCTTCCTTCTTTTTTATATTCCCAGAACGATATTTCTCCTGCAGATCTAGCCAAAGTTCCTGCATTTCAGGGATTCCCATTCGTATATTAAAGTTCATTCTTTGTTCCTTTTAAAAATCTGACAGGTCAATAGCCGGAGAAACATCTCCTCTTTTAAAGTTACTTACTGCACGATCCATATCTGCCAGGGTTCTGGCTGAAATGCTCTCTGGCACTGCCAGTTCCCGAGGTTCCAGAATAATGCAGCCATTTCCATATTCTTTTACATTATAATACTGATAAGCAGCTCCTCTGAGGGTAATCCTTTTTTTATTGTCCAGATGAGCAACATAATCTTTCATTGCTTCCATTATCAACACCTCCTACGCAAGCATTTGTGTGGGAAATCCCACCTCTTGCTATTATAATACGCTTTTCTATATTTTCTGTCAATCCAAATTTACTTATTCCTATACACTTAAAAATATCCATACGCCGGCAGGTGGCAGACGGCAGATAAGGTATCTATAAAACGCTGTACCTTCTTAATCTGTCTGCCACCATCCGTTTTTTAATCAGATATTCCTGTTTATTCTTCATTCGGTCTCTTACATCACACATTATCTGCCTGAATGTTTTCTGCTTTTTCACTTTCTTTAGTACACTCATAATCTTCAATGCTTTCCGTCAGTTCATTCTCTATTCCCTGTTTTAATCCATTAAGAATTTTCTCACCTTTTTCTTTATGAACTTTTTTCATTGAATAAAGTTTTTTTGCTCCAACTATTAGTCCTACCCCAGCAAGAGTTGCTGTTGCACCAAGCAATGCGCCTTTTCTCATACCGTTTTCTTCAAAAAAATCTACCATAATTTTCATTCCCTCTTTCATATCCCCATCACCGATATTTTTCAGACCATGCGTCATATCCGGTGCAGCTTTACATTCATTAGACAATAACTCTGTTATTTTTTTACTAAGATCACTCATTTGCATCCCCCTTTACATTCTCAATGTTTTTCAATAAATATTCCAGGCTTTTTACCTTTGTTTCTTCATCAACTATTTCCTGTTCAAGCTGGGCAATAGCCTTCTTCTTATTTTTTATATTTGCATTAACCGTTACAAGATTCTCTTTCAATATCTTTTTTATTTCCTCCGAATCAACAGTAGAATTCTTTATTGCTTCACCTTTTTCAATATTCTTTGCTACAAAAGTTCCTAACAACAATGTCGAGGCAGCAACAATTCCTCCTATCGGATTAGCCAATGCAGCAGCATATTTAGGCGTATTCCTTGTGAATTCTCTCAACATTGCATCAGTGATAACACTCCCCTTCTTCCGCGAATCCATATTAGCCTTTAATTTCCCTGAGCGAATCCATCTTCTAACAGTTTCTTCAGACGTATTCATCATTTTGGCAACTTCTTTTACTGTGTACGTGTCCAAAGAATCTCACCTCCTAAAATCAAGTATACATTTTAATGCTACATTTGTCAATTTTTATAGCATTAAAATGTAGCATTAAATTCAACGATCTATACAATTGTTAAACGGTTCTGATTGGTTGGATTATTCTTTAATATTAATCACACTTTTAACCGAATACAGTTTTCCTGCTTCTCATTTATCCAATACTCCAGTTCATTCTTCATCCGGCTTCTTACATCACGCATTGTCCTCCCGGATATTCCCTGTTCCTTTGCTTTGTCGTCTAATTCCCTGATTGAAATTTCGTTTTTATCAACAAGCAGTTCCTGAATCAGCTTTGCTCCTCGTTCCAGCTTTGTTTCGGTTGCTTTTCCTTCTTTTCCATCTAACAATTCATCTGCCGAAATTTCATAAGCTCCCACCCATCGGAAACCTTCTTCATCTCCCAGTTTAAAAGCCATTGTCTCCCCTGGCGGTGCAAGAGAACTTTTTTCATGAATCAACACTCTCGTTGTCGGATCTTTTCTCACTTTTCCAATAAAAATCAAGCTTCTTACTGCTGCCATGATATCAATAGAGCCAAGCCCCCGGTAAGTACTCTGTGTCCCAGAAGATTTGTTCAAATGACCAATCAGTACGATAGCACAACTGGTTTTCTCTGCAATCATACCCAATTTGCGAAATACCGGACGAACTTCATTTGCCCGGTTCATGTCCACATCTGCTCCGATAAATGCCTGTACCGGATCAATGATTACAAGCCGGACATGATTCTGTCTGACCGCTTTTTCAATCCGATCATCGGATAAGGTCAATACTTCTTCCGAATCATCAATTACCATAACCCGGCTCAGATCTGCTCCTGCTTCCACCAGTCTTGGCTTAATAGTATCGCCCATGCCATCCTCTGCTGTCTGGTAAATCACATTGAATGGCTCAATATCTTCCATGTTTGGAAACAACTTACGGTTCGTGCACGCTGCTGTCAGCATCATGGCAAAATAGGTTTTTCCCTCTCCCGGATTGCCCTGAATGATTGTTAGTTTTCCAAATGGAATATAAGGGAACCACAGCCATTCCACACTGGTCTGTTCAATATCTTTATAACATAACATCGGCACCAGTGCTTCTTTCTCCTGCATTTTCATTGTAACGGTTTCCTGTATCACTTTCTTTCTGTCAGCATTTTCGTCACAGAGAATTTCATTCCAGTCTTTTCTGGCAGGTTTCAACCGGATCACACGATATCCATCCGGAATTTCTCCTGCCAATTTTTCACAAGCTTCATTTCCTGCGTGATCATTATCCAGGCACAGGAAAACCGAAGTAATCTGAGGGCGTTCAGAAAGAAAAGTCATCAGTGCCACACTGGAGACTCCGCCCAGGCTCAGGTAGCTACGTTTCTTCCAGTCTTTTGGAAATAACTGGATAAATGACAGCAGATCAATGGCTGCTTCAAATACAAACAGTTGATTATCCTCTCCTCTGTGACAGAATCCATAAGATTTATCCGAACCAGCTACATCTCCCCGATATTTTATCCCGCCAGTTCCCCTGCTGTGCGCATATCTCGGAATACCGTCTGCATCTCTGCCGACAAATACAACATTATGGTGTTTCTTTTCTTCGTAAATATTCCCACCGGCAATCCATTCCTCCACCAGATCTTTCTCAAGCCTCCTGATTTCTGTCAGATATTTTATGACCGTCTCATTCGTTTCACTTTTCTCCGGTAACCGGAAGTCAGGTGACGGGGCGAGGCAGGACTTCTGCCTGCCTTCGCCTTCTTCATCGATCAACATCTTCACCGCTTCCGGAAATGTGGCATGATAAAATTCCATCACAAAATCCACCGGATAGCCACCCTTATTCTGGCTATGACGATACCAGCGATTTCCTGATACCGTTACACTGTCATGCTTTTTCCAACGGTATTCTCTGCCACTTTTTACCAACTGTTCTCCCCGTGCATTCAGAAAAGAAACAAGATCTGTCTGGTTTGCTCTTGCGATCTGTTCTTCTGTATACTGCATTTTCATCATCCTTTCCCGTCTGTCCTGCAACAGATTTTTATAAACTTATCTCATTACTTCGTTTTTTCTTCATTTGTCGATTTTTCACTTTTTCTTCCTCAATCAGTTTCTGGTTCTCCGCCAGTCTGCCATGAATAGAAGATTTCTGTTTCGATTCCTGCTCCGGCATTTCTCTTTTTTCTTCTGAAAGCCCGGAAGTATCTGTTTCTGGCATTTCACGATCTCGCCTGGCAATATCAGCACATCTCTGTACCTTTTTCACAAAGGCAAGCTCATCCTGATAGGGCTGATTATCAGCTTTTAATTCTTCAATCATTATACGGAGATCTTCTTTTTCTTTTTTCCATCTGGATTCTGGCAGCCGTCCCTTTTTATCCCGGTATGGTTTTAGTTCACGCTCACATTTACGATAATAATTGATCGCTTTTTTATGCTCCGTATAAAACTTTTCCCGTCTTTTCTGGAAAAAGAAGTGGTTGTATTCATCTATCAACGGCTGATTCTGCTTCAATACCTGCATCTTCTTTTCCAAATCTTCCAGGTTTTTCAGTTGTTCTCTCTTTTCACTGATTTCAGCTTTGCTGGCAGAAATAATTCCATTCAGTTCCTGAATTCGTGTTTGTAAATCGTCCATTGTCTCAATGTTGTGTACCTGAAGATAATTGATGGATTTTGCAAACTCCTGTAAGTTTGAAATTTTCTTTCCCCTTCGTTCCATCTCCGCATAAAAATTTGAAAGTTTCGGGCTATTCTGCGTTTTTTTATCATAATAATCTTGCAGACTCTCCAAAAGCGTCGGGTTCTGCTGCCTTCGATCCAGTTCCATTTTCATTTCTTCATAGGCTGTTTTCATCCACTGGATAGATTCTTTTAAGGAAATGAACATCTGATTGAATTGCCGGATCGCCCGATTCAACTCTCCAATGATTGTTTTGATTCCCTTCTTCTCCATTGCTCTGACTTCGTACCCTTCATGAATTGTCGGGATCAGATCAATTCCCTGTTCTTTATAGGAACGATGGTCGATTCTTGCTGCCATATGACACTCCCGGAATTTATCATTCACTTTCTCGGTCCATGCCTTTCTCCATTCCTTTAAAAGTTCAGGATCGTTCCAACCGGTAGTAGAAACAGCATTGAAGACATACTTTCCTTTGGCATCTTTTATCCTGTTTCCTTCTTCGTCTAAAACATATTCCCGTTTCTGTTTATTTCCCCAAATTCCTTCTTCTGTAAAAGGACGAATTGGAGCAAGTACATGAAAATGAGGATTATCCGGTTCATCTCCATCTTTTGATTTTCCCTCATGAACTGCCAGATCCACAATCATGCCACGTGCCACAAATTGTTCCTGGCAAAATTCTCTCGCCAGTTGGATATTCTCCTCTAACGTCAGTTCATTCTGCAATGCAATGTCAAAAGAATAGGCAAGCTGTGCCCGCTTGCCCTTTTCTGCTCTCTCTACCTCGTTCCATAATGTTTCCCTGTCTGATAATCGTTCCGGCACATAATCCGGTTTGAGGATTTCTGTAAACATCACACCGGATTTCCTCGTGTAATCATGGACTTGTCCATAATAATCGTTATACAATTTTTGCCCGGAAATATACGCAGCCGAATTCACCACTGTCTGCCCTTTTCCTCTGGATACCTGCTTTACAGAAAAATGATAAAGTGCCATCAGCTATCATCTCCCTTCGTGGTTTTCTTTACTTCTTCAGCAATCTGCTGTCGTTCCTTTCTTCCTGCCTCCAGATATCTATCCCGGACTGTATCTCTGTTGTATTTAAGAACTTTCATTTCATTCATTACTTTCTGGAAATCCTCCTGCTCAAGATCTTTGGACATAGGAAACGCTTTTTCAAACTCAGCACCTTTAACCACCAATCGGTGTGATCGTTCTTTCCTCTCGATCAGCTTTTTTCTCTGTTCCAGAATATTCTTATTGTGCATTGCCTGTTCAAGTTCCTTTTTACTTTTTTCCATGTTGGCTTTCAATTCTTCCAGTGACATGGATTCATATTTGGGGTTCTTCTCTCTGGTCATTGTCTGTCTCTCCTTATTTTCACAAACAAAAAGAACCAGCTTTCTCTCATAAATGCTGATTCCCTGATATAAATGAGATAGGCACCTGTGCCGCAAGGGGAGCTATCCCCTTGTCCGAAATCTATGATTTCGCTACATTCCCGGATTAAGATTTCTCAAATCCGGGAACAGCACCGCAGGTCGCACGATACAGGCAGATGTAATTGCCTGTATAGAAGTGCGCTCTTAGCTTGCTAAGAGAATTATGCCGTATCCGGCGTGCTATTTTCATCATCCGTAAATTCCATCATCTCATCAATGGTACAGTCCATTTTTTTACAGATCTTCTCAACTGTCTCCATGGACACATACTTGTTTTTTCCCATCCGGGCAAGAATATTTCCGCTGATTCCGGCGAGGTATTGCATCTCTACTCGCTTCATATTTTTATCAATGAGCATTTTCCATAATCTGTTATAACTCACACCCATAATCCACACCTCCAACCACTTATTCCAGATTAGTCAAATGGGATCTCACCTTCTGCTGCTTCCATAAATCCGTCCTTATCTGTTTTCGGTGTACCAGTTGAGTTTTCACCACCGCTGTTGTCCTTGTTCTGAGCAAATTCATGCTCTTCCACAATTACATCCGTGGTATAAATCATCTTTCCATCCTTGTCCTTATAATTACCAGTACTGATACGACCACCGATCACAATCCGCATTCCTTTATGAAGATATTTCTGTGCAAACTCTGCACTCTTTCCAAATGTTACACAGGAAATAAAATCTGCTTCCTGTTCCCCATCACGTTTATATCTTCTGTTTACTGCCAGCATGTATCTTGCTACTGCCATATCATTATCTTTCCCGGCATATTTAATTTCCGGATTTTTTGTCAATCTTCCCATTAAAATAACCTTATTCATAGTCATTATCATCCTTTCCAGGCATTTCGCCCTGTGAATATTATTATCAGTTACTTTTTCGCCAGCGGTTTCCGTGCGTTTCCCTGTCACCTGCAGCCATCTCAGACTGCCTCTGCCTGCATATACAGGTCACTGACCATAAGGCTCCGGTCAGCCGCCCATCATCGGGAGTGTCATTATGATCTCGCTCACTTTCAGAAAAGAAAGGTCATGGCAAGACTCCTGGTAGACTTCCAGGGTGCACTTATCAGTTGTCAAGGTTCAACAAAGGAACATTTTCAAAACGTCCTCTAATTACTAAAGTCAAATGACCTGGCACGATGCAAAAAATTCGTGATATTTTTTTGCGTTTTGATAAAGTCTATATAATGGTGTAAATTACAAATCTATATAAAAAGAGCCAAGTGCTCATCTTTCAGTTATAATTAAGTTACCACACAAAACATAATTGAAAGGATGAAACCCATGGCTCAATTACATTTTACATTAGATAGTGATTTTTTTGTAGGACTTTTTTCAGAAACCAAAGATGAAGCATTTGGCAAGCTTATGGAAGCTTTACTTAATCAGGTTCTTCAAGCTGAATCTACCGAACAACTTGGTGCTAATAACTATGAACGTTCGCAGGAACGTTCTGATTACAGAAACGGAACCAGGACAAGGTCATTAACTACTCGCATCGGAAAGATTGAATTACAAGTTCCTAGACATCGTAATGTCCCATTTAAGACTTCCTTATTCGAGAATTACCAGCGTAATGAGCAAGCTTTGATTACAACCATGATGGAAATGGTAGTGCAGGGTATATCAACCAGAAATGTCAAAAAAGTAACTGAAGAACTCTGTGGAGAGTCTTTCTCTAAATCTACTGTTTCTGAAATTTGTAAGGAACTTGATGTTCCAATTAAACATTTCAAAGAACGTTTATTACCGGAACATTATCCATTTATTATTGTTGATGCGATATATTTAAAAGTTCGCGAAGATCATCGTGTCAAGTCCAAAGCATTGTTTGTCGCTATTGGGATAAACAATACAGGTCACAAGGAAGTACTCGGTTTTGAAGTATACGATTCTGAGAAAGTAAACACCTGGAAGGACTTCTTTGAAAGTCTTAAAAGTCGTGGCTTACGTGGCGTGGATATTGTGATATCAGATGCACACGCAGGGCTTGTTGAAGCAATAAAGGAATGCTTCTCTGGTTCTTCATGGCAGCGTTGTCAGGCTCATTTTACTAGAAATATCATAGATAAGTGTCCCAAAAAATACAGCACTGGTTTAGCTTCTGAATTGCGAGATATGTTCAATGCAACTACTATTGAAGAAGCCCGTCGCCTAAAAGAATCAATATACGATGAATATCAGGATGTTGCAAATGAAGCAATGGTTGTCCTTGATGAAGGGTTTGAAGATAGCATTACAATCATGGCATTACCTTCAAAATATCGTATTGCATTAAGAACCAGCAACATAATAGAGCGTGAAAACAGAGAGATCAGAAGACGAGAAAAGGTCATTCAGATTTTCCCTAATACGGAATCTATTATACGACTGATTGGCGCAGTTCTTCAGGATGATCATAATGATTGGAGTGTCAGTCACAGAATTTTTGATATGAAAGAGTACTATGACAAACTAAGCTCCATTCAATCAAATCTCCTGAAGATAAAGGCAGCATAGACGGACTAATATAGCTGGAAGATGAATTTACACACAAATTTGGACTTGACTTGCGTTTTTATTACCTTACCTTTTGTTTTCGTTAGTTCCTTCATATACTCTGTACTGAGGCGTATAAAAACGGACATGATTTTGAAAAATAATTGTTCCTCTACCTATAAAGCTTTAAAAACGGTATTTACCAACCCTCTTTTGCAAGTTTGTTATACATAAATGAAATATTTCTTCACTAATTACCTGTTACATAGAACGTGAGGGCAGATATTTTCTTAGAAAAATCATTTTTCCACTAATCACACGTGGCAGAGGATATAATGTCAGATGATTTTGAAAAAAAGCAAAAAAAATAGGCACTAACCATTTACGGTTAATGCCCTTTGGGATAATCATTATTTATCTGTTTTTATCTGATTGCGAAAGTACACTTGCAGCTAAACTCTTTGTTGTTCCAGAATACTTATTACTGTTCATTACCATAGATGCCTTTGTTTCCATAGCTTTACCAGTAATTTTTCCGGTGTTTCTCTGTGACAATACACTTGCAGCTAATGACTTCTGAATTTGAGAACTATTATTCGATCTCATAATTTTTGAAGCCTGTGTTGATAATTTCTGTCCACTTGATTTTTTATTCATGTTTTGTCTCTCTTTCTTTTTAAGAGAGAATGTGATCATCAAACATTCTCGAACATATTGTTACTTATAATTTATTTATCGTTCTTTTCTTTGGCTTCTTTACGTGGAAAGCAAAATACCTTTTTGCCAACCTGCTTAGCATATAAACGATTTCCATTTCTTAATGTAATATATGCTGTAAAAACCATGTCAGTCTGGTCACATTTTACCATGCAATCTGCCTCCTTTCCAAAAGATTTTTCTCAGACGAATCCGAAAAAGTATGGAAATTGGCAGAAACAAATACTAAAATATATTTGAAAGATATGGTTTTAGTAGATGATCTTTTGTCTCTGCTATTTCCGCCAGAGTTCGTTTGAGGCCCTAATCTCAAATGAACTCTTTTTTGGAATCAGAAAAGTTGCAAGCCTTATACCATAGTGACTGCTTCATTCAAATCAAACAGCATTAAATTCATTTCTGGAACTAATACGCCATTTACTCGATACGACAACTGACTCAAATCCCAATCACAAATTCTTGCAATCGTGTTAATCAAATCTTTTGCATTCCATCGAACCGACAAAACACCATTTGATTTTTCCTTATAAAACTGTACTGACTTATCATCATGTTCATCACATGCTTGAACCGCAATCTGTTTATCAGATTCGTTTATCAGAAGCTTTACATATGTTGGGTATTTCATCTTCATGATTACAGATTTGTTGAATGTAATACCATTACTTGTAATCGAAATATATGGTACACCCTCGCTAAAGTCAAACGTCTTAAAATTTGATAAATCAATCACTCTGCTCGCCTCCTTTCTGTTTTCTATATGATTATAACATATTCATCCATTCTGTTCAATCCTATTTATTTTCTTGTTTTCTTTTCGTCTTTTATTTGTTTTTTATTCATCTTTTGTTCTTCTATTATTTTATTATTTATTCACTTGTCATTTTGTACATTTGTATTAAAACTCATGCGAATACTTTTTATTTAAAAGAATTTAACTGAAAACAGATACAATTTTTATAGTAGTCAAAACAAAAGGCACTAACCATTTGCGGGTAATGCCTTTTCGGTTAATCATTATTTTCTATTTTTCTTCTGTCAGCTTCTGATACATTTTCATCAATTCTGCCACACAATCGGCTTCCGACATTTTAGTGCTGAATCCATAAGCCTCCATCACAGCTCTGTTGTTTGCGTTATGTGCTTTAAGTAATTCCGGCGGCATAGTCAACGGGTCATAAAGATCTGCAAGACTGCTATTTGGATAAAGTGCTCTGGCATTTAAGATTGCCTGTGCAGTTTTCTTTATCTTTTCTTTTTGTTCATCCGTAGGTGACGGCCATGGGAAATTATTGTAAACAATCGTATTAGAATAACTATAATCACTCTTTAATCTGCCACATACAACTCTTGTCCACGCCATATGAACATTCGACATCAATATACCAAACTCATAGCTTGTTGCAGATGGCATTGTAAAAAGTTTATCACCCGGAATAATTTCACCATCCAGATAATCCATTGGAATATATCTTCTGTTTTGTGATGACACCTTCGGTATCGCTATATACGGAGAATCATATTCAAGTATTGATGCAAATAATCCTGGAGTATCTGCAGCTTTTCTTGTATTATTTCTCGTGCTTGCCATTCTAAATTCACGAACTTTATCAATTCTTTCTCTGACAAGCGGACACCGTTTCAATAATGATGGATCTGCCCCAACCAGCCATATACAATATCTTGGTTTTCTATCAATAAAATCTTTTCCCATCATATAATGTCTGATGAAAGATATTGCCTGTGGCTCTTTAGATATCAATTCTTCTTTTTCTTCTTCCGTAAGTATCAAATATCCGCCATCTATTGCCTGTCCTCCTAATGAAATAGGTGGAACATCTGATAAAGGTTTCATTCTTTTTTCAATTGAAATATTATCTGCATCCAGCAGATAACCATTAATATTTTTTGCTACTATTATATCGTCCTTGGAATATATCTTCTTCTGATACTCTGCACCATTTTTTCTACTAAATCCTATAATGACACAATGTACATGTGCTTTGATTGAAGCCTCACTATCCCATATAAATGTTCTATATGCATAATCAATTTGTATTCCATCTTCAAACAGTGGTTTCCACAAAATGGAAACGCTCTCTCCCTGAGTAATTGAATTAGTCGATACAAGAGCTGCTCTGATATTTATATTTTCCTTCATGTAATCAGATGCCTTTTTATACCAGCAACTTACATAATCGAGATTACCTACACTTTTCCATCCAGCAAATATATCAGCAACATCTTCTTTTTGTTTTTCTCCCATCCACCTTGCACCAACGAAAGGTGGATTCCCCATTATATAAGATAATGACTTAGCCAAAACAACGCTGTTCCAATCTATCTTCAGTGCATTACCTTCTGCAATATTTACATACGTCTTCAACGGAAGGAAATCATCATTGAACCCATATACAATATTTTTTGTTTCCTCCATCATCTGTGATTCTGCAATCCACAAAGCTGTCTTTGCTACTGTCACGGCAAAGTCATTGATCTCAATTCCATAAAATTGTTGAATGGATACTCTGATTGGATTATGAACATCTCCCAACGTCATCTGACCACCAACTTTTTCACGAATGACTTCATTTTCTAACCGTCGAAGTGATAAATATGTTTCCGTCAGAAAATTTCCCGAACCACAAGCCGGATCTAAAAATGTCAGTAAAGCCAGTTTATTCTGAAATTCATCCAGACGTTTTACTTTTGTCCTCTGCACCTGTATTTTCAAAATCTCATGAAATTCCGTCTGCAATTTATCGAGAAACAACGGATCAATCACTTTATGTATATTGGAAATACTTGTATAGTGCATTCCACCGGATCTTCTCGTTTCTGGATTTAACGTTGACTCAAACACTGCCCCAAAAATTGTAGGGGATATATCACTCCAGTCAAAATCTTCAGAAGCTTTGGTCAAAAGTAATTCTTTGATTTCTTCTGTCAACGGCGGAATCTCAATAGTTTCATCTGAAAACAATCCACCATTCACATACGGAAACTGTGCTAAATCTTCTTCTAAATATTCGTCTCTCTCAGAGACAGGTGTATCCAAGACTTTAAACAGTTCCAGTAATGCACGCCTACAGTCTTTCACTTCATATGCTTTCAGATAATCATGGAAAATATTCCGTTTTCCAAAAATCCCAGCATCCTCGGCATAAAGACAGAACACAATTCGAACACATAAAGCATTCAGACTTTTCAGTTTATGCTCTCTTTTCTCTTTTTGTTCAATGGTTTCCTCTTTCGCTTTTACTTCTGGAATCTTATACTGTGTAAGGAATGCTTCATAAAGCAGTCCAACAATATCTCCTGCTTTAATCGATACTTCCATCTCGTGAGAGATTTTCTGCACATCTTTCTTTATTAAAATATCAAGCAACGGATACTTACTCGGTATTTCATCCAATGATATTTTTACTGCCTCCGGTACTCTGGCATTCATATCATAAATCCATATATCAGAGAAATTGCTGGTAATAATCCAACGTGCCTTTTCATCATATGGGAGATTATCATTATATCGTTTTGCTTGATCATACGGCGTCAGTTCTATTGAACCAGAATTCATAATCTTATGGTCCAGTGCTTTACCAAGACTCTTTTGTTCAATCAATACATGCGTTTCTGGAATATACACATCAATTCTTTTTGTATTTCCATCTACCACAACTTTTTTCTCAAATTCCACACGATCTGTCACATTCTCCATTCCAAGAACGTTTGACAGAAAATCAATCCAATATGATCTTCCATCCTCATCTTCTCTTCCTCTCCCCTTCCATTTATTTGCAAATTGGCGGGCAGCTTCCCTCTGTTCTGCATCGGTCATCGTTTTTTTCCTCCTGCGTATCCGTAAGCTCTCATATTCATAATCTATTAACTCAGACAGGTAAAGTACCGATACTTATCATGTATCTGTATATCATCATTCATCTGCAAAAATGTGTACTTTCCTGTAAAATGCTCATTTTTTCTCTACTACTCCATAATATCATAAAACAGCCTATCTTCCAACGATAGAAGTTCGTTGACGATACCTCCAAAGCACTTGTCAAAAAGTACACTTTCATGTAAAACACCCACCTTACAATAATTTGGCTTTTTCGTAAATTTCTGCACGATACCGAAAAGTTGATAAGGGCATATTACATTCTTTCGCAGCAGACGTTCCAGTTATTTTCCCGTTTTTCCACCGCTGATACACATCGTGAAAATTATCTGGCAATCTGCTTGGTGGTCTACCGAACCGCACACCTCTGGCTTTTGCCGCTGCAATACCTTCTGCCTGCCTTTGCCGAATATTTGTTCTTTCGTTTTCTGCTACAAATGACAGTACCTGCAATACAATATCTGACAGAAACGTTCCCATCAAATCTTTTCCCCGGCGAGTGTCAAGTAAAGGCATATCAAGAACCACAATATCAATTCCTTTATCTTTTGTGAGAATTCTCCACTGTTCCAGTATTTCCGCATAGTTACGTCCTAAGCGATCAATACTTTTTATATAAAGAAGATCATCTTTCCGGACACGTCGAATCATTTTTCTGTATTGTGGGCGCTTGAAGTCTTTTCCAGACTGTTTATCAATAAAAATATTCTTTTCTGGGATAGCCAACTCCTTCAATGCAATCAATTGCCGATCTTCGTTCTGATCCCGACTACTGACACGTATATATCCAAATATATTTCCCATCCTTGTTTCCTCCTGCATAGTCTCTGATAGGTGAAAAGCTGTCTTCCCCAAAAGAAAGACAGCTCCCCATGTCTTCTCTGAACTTTTTCACTCTAAACTACTCTCTTATTCAGGACAATGCTTTAAGGATCTGTTTCATGCACTTTTTCAACTTCATCCCATCTTTTAATCCCAGTCGATAAAAGAATTCCTCTGTATCTGCTCCACTGTTGAATATAGCATCACAATATTTCGTAATCGCTTCTTCCTGCTCCGGCGAAAGTGAAACTATTACTTTTTCATATTCTTCCTCGACTTTATCTGGTTCTGTATCTGTTTGCTGTTTTAATTTCCAGTCCGTATATGCCTTTCCCATGTGTTCTGTTATTGCCAGATTTAAAAATTCTTCAATTTCTTTTGTCATTTTCATAGATTCCCACCTGCTCTTTCTCAATCCTGTATCTCATTTGCCCTCCTATACATACACCAATTCGTTCAATACAATTTCCTGTGCACGATTCCTGATATTATTTGCCCTGCGAACCCATTCCATAGGATTCTGTGCTTTCAAGTCCTCTGTTACGCCCTCAGCACTTCTCATCTGTGCTTCAATCAGCTCAAAGCGTTCCTGTGCCTGTTCATTCACATCTGCCAGATGACTGTCCAGCCTGGCGGTCAGAAGAAGACAGCTATACATTCCTGATTTATGTTCTTTCAGATATTCCTTCCGTAGCATCCCCCAGCAGCCAATCGGTCTGGTTTCTTCCGGTAAGGATAACACTGGCAGATAATAATCTCCTACCAGTACATAATCCAATCCATTATTATCATCATGTATCTTTTTTCTTAATTCGCTCATGTGCTTGCCTCCCTCAGATTTTCCTTTGCTCACGTAAATATGCTTCAAATATACTTCTTCGAATCAAAACTTTCTTTCCAATCTTATAGACTGCTCCAGCTTCATGTGCCATGCGAATAACAGGTTTCATTCCCAACCGGTAATACTCACACGCCATATTGTAGGTCACATAGTCATGGCTCATAAATTCCAGATCTTCATCGTCAATCTCATCTGAAAACATCCATACATTACCGCTCATCTGTCTTCTTCTCCTTATCTTTTCCTGTTGCCGGTTCATGGAAACGTTCCAGGTAATCATCAAAAATATCACGACGAATCAGTACCGTTCCATCAATTCTGTAAATAGCTCCTGCATCACTGGCAAGCTCTAAGAGTTTCTTATGAGAGATACTGTAAATAATCTCTGCCTGTTGATATCGCAGATACTGTCGGCGTAATTTTCTTAAATGTTCCGGAACTTCCTTCATACTTGTAATCGGTTTGTACTTTTCATTCATAATGCTTTCCTCCAAAATTAGATTTACTGTTTTACAGAAGTTGACTGCCGGAATATAACTTTTCCACGAAAAAAAGCACCTCTTAGATCAACTCTAAGAAGTGCTCTTGCTTCATTGCCAAACCCGTGTCTTTCCACCTGAAATTCGTCATGCTTCATAACGATTCATTATTATCCCAAATTTTGTTGTCAAATTGTTGTCAAATGCGGTCTGACATCATGGTTTTAGACATTTTATATTTAATTTTAGTACAGCTTTGCACCAGCCGGAATGTGGTTATCAACCATCAGAAGATGAAGTTTTTCTTCTCCTTCTTCTTCGTGGATTGCACTAAGCAACATACCACAGGATTCAATTCCCATCATAGCTCTTGGAGGCAGATTTGTGATAGCGATCAGTGTCTTGCCTACCAGTTCTTCTGGCTCGTAATAAGCGTGAATACCGCTTAAAATCGTACGATCTGTGCCTGTTCCGTCATCCAGAGTGAACTGCAGAAGCTTCTTGGATTTCTTAACAGCTTCACATGCTTTTACCTTTACAGCTCTGAAATCAGACTTGCTAAAAGTATCGAAATCTACAAATTCTTCGAATAACGGCTCCACTTTTACCTTAGAGAAATCGATCACTTCTTCTTTCTCCGGTGCAGCTTCAGAAGTGCTGTTTGTTGTCTTGGAAACTTTCTTATCAGCGTCCAGTGACTTCATTGTCGGGAAGAGCAGAACATCTCTAATTGCAGGTGAATCTGTAAGCAGCATAACAAGTCTGTCAATACCGTAACCGATACCGCCTGTTGGTGGCATACCTACTGCAAGTGCGTTAAGGAAGTCCTCATCTGTGTGCTGTGCTTCCTCGTCGCCGTTCTCTGCGTTCTTATCCTGCTGTGCGAAACGCTCTCTCTGGTCGATTGGGTCGTTAAGCTCTGAGTACGCATTACACATTTCCCATGTGTTAATGAAAAGCTCGAAACGCTCAACCTTCTCTGGATCAGATGGCTTCTTCTTAGTAAGTGGAGATATTGCAAGAGGATGATCCATAATAAATGTAGGCTGGATTAAATTCTCCTCGCAGTACTCCTCAAAGAAGAGGTTGATGATGTCGCCCTTAGTGTGACGCTCCTCGAACTCAATTCCTCTCTCCTTAGCAAGAGCCTTAGCTTCTTCGTCAGTCTTAATTGTATCAAAATCAACACCGGCATATTCCTTGATTGCGTCATTCATAGTAAGTCTTCTGAATGGCTTTCCAAGGTCAATCTCTGTGCCGTTGTAAGTAATCTTAGTTGTACCGCATACAGTCTCGGCAAGGTGTCTGAACATGCTCTCCGTAAGTTCCATCATTCCCTCGTAATCTGTGTATGCCTGATAAAGCTCCATAAGTGTGAACTCAGGATTGTGTCTTGTATCAACACCCTCGTTACGGTATACTCGTCCGATTTCGTAAACTCTCTCAAGACCACCAACGATAAGTCTCTTAAGATAAAGCTCTAATGAAATACGAAGCTTAACATCCTCGTCAAGTGCGTTGTAATGAGTCTCAAATGGTCTTGCAGCAGCACCACCAGCATTAGATACAAGTGTTGGTGTCTCAACTTCCATGAAGTCTCTGCCATCAAGGAACTTTCTGATTTCCTTGATAATCTTTGATCTCTTTACAAATGTTTCCTTAACCTCAGGATTCATTATTAAATCAACATATCTCTGACGGTATCTCATATCAGTATCTGTGATTCCGTGGAACTTTTCTGGAAGTACCTGTAAGCTCTTAGAAAGAAGAGTAATCTCCTCAGCGTGAACTGAAATCTCTCCTGTCTTAGTTCTGAAGATAAATCCCTTGATACCGAAGATATCACCGATATCAGACTTCTTAAAGTCTGCATATGCTTCTTCGCCAATTGCATCTCTTGAAATATATGCCTGCATTCTGCCCTTAAGATCAGCAATGTTACAGAAAGATGCCTTTCCCATTACTCTCTTGAACATCATACGTCCGGCAAAGCTCACATTAATTGGAGAAGCGTCCATAATGGCTCTTCTCTCATTGTAATCGGCATTAACTGCTTCTCTTGCCTGCTGCTCATCTAAACCTTCAGTATTAACTACTGGTCTGTCACCGAGAAGTTCCTTCTCATGTGCTTCATAGATAGCTCTTATTTCGTCTGTGTGATGTGTTACATCATACTTTGTTATCTGGAATGGATCCTTACCTGCGTCCTGAAGGTTCTTTAACTTTTCCATACGAACCTTAATCTGCTCGTTAACGTCAGGCTGCTGTGCAGATTTATTATCTCCCATGAATGAGTATCTCCTTTTCTATATGTTACTGAAAATTAGTCGTTCTTTACAGATACAACTGTATATTCAATCTCTCCAACAGGTGCTTCTACCTTAACAGTGTCACCCTTCTTCTTTCCAATAAGAGCTGCACCAAGTGGTGACTCATTAGAAATCTTGTTATTAAGGCTGTCTGCCTCTGATGAACCAACGATTGTGTACTCGATATCCTCATCGAATTCTACATCGTGAAGTACAACAACGCTCTCCATCTTAACTACATCTTTATTCTTATCGTTATCCTGAATAACCTCACAGTTAGCAAGAATTGCTTCAAGTTCTGCAATTTCTGTTTCGATATCTCTCTGCTCGTCCTTAGCTGCATCGTACTCAGCGTTCTCTGATAAATCGCCCTGCTCTCTTGCTTCCTTTAACTTCTGGGCAACTTCCTTTCTTCTGACAACCTTAAGCTCCTCAAGTCTTGCTACTCTTTCGTCATACCCCTTTTTAGTAAGAAACTGTTTCTCTGCCATGTTCTTATCACCTTTCTATATATATGCTACACTAATATGCTTCTGCTCTACTAGAGAATAAAACCCCACAAGCGTCACAATATTATAAACTATCAGTTCCTGTCTGTCAATGCAGCCCTTCCAGTATCCTGTCCACAAGCCCATCAAACTGTTCCAGATTAGTAACCTGGTTAGCTTCATTTCTTAATGCCGCTGCGTGCTTGATTCCTGCTGTATACCATGCAAAATGTTTTCTCATCTCGCGGATTCCTGTAAACTCGCCTTTTATCTCACACAGTCCTTTGGCATGTCTCTTAATCATCTGGCATATTTCTTCAACGGATGGTGGTTCAATTATTGTACCATTATTCATATATTCAGAAACCTGTCTGAATATCCATGGATTTCCTCTTGCTGCCCTTCCAATCATTATTCCGTCACAGCCTGTCTGCTTCATCATATTAACAGCGTCTTCGCCGCTTTTAATATCGCCATTACCAATAACAGGAATTGATACTGCTTCTTTTACCTGTCTTATTATATCCCAGTCTGCATGTCCTGAATAATACTGCTGCCTTGTTCTTGCATGGACTGCAACAGCAGCCCCGCCAGACTCCTCAATAACATGTGCTATCTCAGGTGCATTTATACTATTCTCATCAAATCCTGCCCTTATCTTGATTGTAAGCGGCTTATCAAGTGCATCAGCCATCTTCTCGACTATTCTTCCGACAAGCACAGGGTCCTTCATAAGTGCCGAACCTTCGCCATTATTGACTACCTTTGGAACAGGACATCCCATATTGACATCAATTATATCGAACTCTCTTTCAGAAAGTCTCTTTGCTATATCTGCCATGATATCAGGGTCTGAACCGAAAAGCTGCAATGCAAGCGGACGCTCCCCCGGCACCGTCTTCATCAAGTCTTCTGTATTCTTATTGTTATACAGCACAGCTTTGGCGCTGACCATCTCTGTACACATAAGCCCACAGCCCTGCTCCTTGCATAAAAGTCGAAATGGCAGGTCTGTTACTCCTGCCATCGGTGCCAATGCAATATTGTTCTTTATCTCAACATTTCCAATTCTCATAATTACTCCATGCCTAAGAAGAATACCTTGAAGAACATCTCAAGTGATTCAAGAAGTTCTCTCTTCTCATACTGATACTTCTTGACGAGCATACCGCATGCTATCTCGTCATACAGTAAATCACCCTCGTCTGCTGATGATTTGAACAAAAGATTGCCCTCCGCATCGAATTCCATATCAAGTATTCCGCCTACTTCCTCTGTGAAAAGAACGCACATAATCTTTAACTCGTTCTTTACATCATCAGGAAGCTTATCGAAATCAGGGTTAAAATAGTATTTCTTCTCATAAGAATTAGATACACATAAAACTACATTTTCATCAAACATATCCATATAATCCTCTCACAGAAACCTCTCCGGTTCTGATAATCTTCTCGCCCTCGTCTGTCTTAATGATAAGCTCACCCTCATCATTGATTCCAATTGATTTTCCAACAATTTCCTTGTCAGCATATATTGCCTTGACGTCGCCGCCCTTATTGACAAGCATTGAATTATAGTCTTCTTTAAGCCCAGCCAGATTCTGTGTCTTAACAAATGTATCATAGTACTTTGCAAAGCTCTCTGAAAATGCGGCTACTATACGGCTTCTTTTCAGATGGTCGCCAGTCTCAAGATACAGCGAAGAAGCTGTTGCCTTGATTGAATCATCAAATTCTGTCGTATTAACATTAATTCCCATACCGATAACTACATAATGTATGTAATCCATCTCAGCACTCATCTCTGTTAATATTCCACATACTTTCTTCTTATTAAGAACTATATCATTAGGCCACTTTATTCTGCACTCTGCGTCATGTCCGTCCTCTGTAAGAACCTTGTGGATTGCCTCCTGCACAGCCATGGCTGCCACTATTGTAAGCATTGACGCATTGACTGGTGCAATATCCGGTCTTAAAAGAAGGGACATCCATATCCCGCTTCCTGCAGGAGACACCCAATTCCTGCCACGTCTTCCGCGGCCGCCTGTCTGGCTCTCTGTTATATAAAGTGTCCCATCTGCTGCATTATCTCTTTCTGCCGCTCTCTTAGCTTCGTTGTTGGTAGAATCTGTCTCGTCATAATACACTACTTCGCGGATAATCCCGATAATCCCGGTTGTACTGCCTGTATCCACACAGGTAAGCTGACTCATTATCTCGCTTGATGTAAGAATATCAGGATACTGTGTTATATGATATCCCTTATTCTGGACTGCCTCTATAACATAGCCTTCTTCTTTTAACTGGTTTATCACCTTCCAGACAGCCGTTCTTGAAACCCCCAGCATATTACACAGTGCCTGCCCTGACACATATCCATCTGATTTTCTCAAAACATTTAAAATCTTAGTCTTCATACCATTACCCGCCATGCTATTACTGCCATAAGCAGAAGTCCTAACGTAACAACTGTAAGAATAACACCTGACACCGTTCTGTCGCTCATGAAATTCTTAGCTGCTGTAAGTCCGTTAACTAATGCTCCAAGCATGAATTCCACAGCGAATAATATTCCGCTTCCACTGCGCAAGAAAAGTATAATTATGAATACTACTCCTATTGCAAATGTGAGTGCTATATTGGCATAGTCTATGAGCATCTTGCTCTTTCTGTACGCGCCACTCGTTGTATAATACATAACGCCTCCATAATAAATATCTGGTGAATTACTATTTCATGCTGTGTCGTCCTGATTTTGGACTTTCACATGTCTTTCCACTGCTCTAACGTCCAATTCCGCGTGTCGGCTTCCCGATTTTGGACTTCCTCGTGCCTATTCACTGTTTTAAAGTCCAATCTGTCATTCTTTCTCGTCACTTTTGGACTTTCACATGTCTTTCCACTGCTCTAACGTCCAATTCCGCGTGTCGGCTTCCCGATTTTGGACTTCCGGCATGACACACGCCACTCTAACGTCCAATTTACTTATAAGCTCCAAGTGTAGCTGCCATTACAGCCTTGATTGTATGCATTCTGTTCTCTGCCTCGTCGAATACAACTGACTGCTCTGACTCAAATACTTCATCAGTAACTTCCATCTCGTCAAGACCGAATTTGTCATGAATCTCTTTACCAATCTTAGTCTTAAGGTCATGGAATGCAGGAAGACAGTGCATAAATATTGCGTCCTTAGAAGCATTGTCCATAACTGCCTTGTTAACCTGATATGGAAGAAGTGCCTTGATTCTTTCAGCCCATACTTCATCAGGCTCGCCCATTGATACCCATACATCTGTGTATAATACATCTGCGTCCTTAGTTCCTGCCTTAACATCTTCTGTAAGTGTTACAGAACCACCGCTTATCTTTGCCCATTCCTCACACTGTGCAACAAGTTCCTTGTCTGGGAAATATTCCTTAGCTGTGCAGGCTGTATAATGAAGTCCTAACTTAGCGCAGACAATCATAAGTGAATTACCCATGTTGTATCTTGCATCACCCATGTATACGAACTTAACGCCCTTTAATCTGCCAAGCTTTTCCTTGATTGTAAGCATATCTGCAAGCATCTGTGTTGGATGGTATTCGTTAGTAAGTCCGTTCCATACAGGCACGCTTGAATATTTTGCAAGGTCTTCAACTATCTCCTGACCGAATCCTCTGTATTCGATTCCTTCAAACATTGTACAGAGAACTCTTGCTGTATCAGCAATGCTCTCCTTCTTGCCAATCTGTGAACCTGTAGGGTCAAGATATGTAACTCCCATTCCAAGGTCATGGGCTGCTACCTCAAATGAACAACGTGTTCTTGTACTTGTCTTCTCGAATATAAGTGCAACATTCTTTCCGATAAGTGGCTGTTCTACAATGCCCTTTTTCTTCTTATCCTTAAGCTCTGCTGCTAAGTCTATCAAATATAAAATCTCCTCAGGTGTGTAATCCTTGAGTGTTAAAAAGTCGCGTCCCTTTAAATCCATGACATCCTCCTGTCTGTATGGCAAATTCGCCTACATTGAATAATTAATAACTTTGTTCATTCTATCGCAATTATAGTCCTTCGTCAAATGCGTTGTTTAATTTGTGTAGTTGCAAAACGGTCGGTTGTGAGAGATAGCGGATAGCTTCCGTTAAACTTCTCTGCATAATAATAGGTACTGGGCGTTCCATGCTTCGTCCCCGACCGTTAACGCTGGCAACGCACATTCATGGGAGGGACTTTGCCCCGTCCCATGAATATTCCGCATCTGCCACACCTTCCGTCCGCCTATAAAAAAGGTGGTGTGGCCTTTCTGACTGCAAACTATGCACATAATAAAAGCATTGAGCAAAGTCACTACCTAAGTGTACGCGCGTCCACTGACGGACGCGCGAGCTGTCTCGCACACGGATGTGCGTTGACAGCGTAACGAGAACTTAAACAGCCTTCCACGCTCAATGCTTATTATCATGTAGCGTAGTTTGTACGGAAGAAAACCACACCACCTTTTTTATCCCTTAATGGAATATATGATCTCCAATTATTACAAAATCTGAATAGTTGTTAACATCTACAGTATATAATGCCCTGAATGATGTATAACCACCTATATTATTAACGCCTGATAATGCTTCAAGTGCTGCCTGCATGCATTCTGTGTTTCTTGGACCATTTGCAAGTCTTGCTGCAAATCTGTCTGATGGATTACCAGCGCCATCTGATACACCAGAGAACTGTGATCTCTGATAAACAACACCCGAAACTGTACCCGGATAATGTCCGCTTCTTACTCTGTTAAGAATAACATTTGCAACAGCGAGCTTTCCTGCATATGGCTGATATGCAGCCTCCCAGTCTATGATACATGCCATAAGCCATATATCATCATCTGATACGCTCATAGTTGGGTTATATGTTATATCTGTTCCTGATATTGTATTAGCAATTATCTTCTGTCGTCTTGCTTCCTCTGCTGCAGCTGCCGCTCTTGCAGCTTCTGCCTCTGCCTCAAGTCTTGCTTCTTCTGCAAGTCTTGCAGCCTCTTCTTCTGCTTCAATAGCTTCAATCTCTGCCATTGTATATCCTGCAAGAAGATTATCTGTTCCAATCTGTTCTGCTATAGCCTCTGCTTCTTCTCCAAAACATAAGCACTGTGTCTGTACATAACCTTCGCAGTTTCCTGAACTAACTTTAGTCCATTCCTTTCCGACCATATCAACATCTACAAGTGTGTTAGTATATAATCTTCCCACAACCTGTGCTGTCTCTTCGTCAGAAGTGTCATAAACATCAAGATAAGGATCAGTAATTGCTACTGCCTTGTTCTTGTATGTTCCTGTTTCTTCATACCCAGTCACAAGAACCTCTTCTGTATTAGCTGAATAAGATGCAACCTTAATTCCCGTGTCAGTATTCTGTGTTTTCTCATAGGTAGTTGCCACTGCTGGAAGAACCGGTGTCATAAATAACACAATTGCAGCTCCCACATAGCAAGCAGCTTTGCTACTTCTAAGTTTCATATTATACTTCCCTTTCCGGCGGCTTATTTAGCTTCGCCTGTAAATTGTTACAGAAATGTTACAATTTATTACGGAAATATAATAGCAAAGTTACAGTAATTTGTCAAATATGTTAAAACCCGCTCTATGAGCGGGTTTGCGGGTTTGTCTATTAAATTCATTTTGCAAAATATAGTATATGACCATATATATAGTTGGTTATCTACACACTTCTCTGTCTGACAGCTTCGTATGTAAGAATTGTACATGCTATTGCCGCGTTAAGAGATTCAACCTCTCCCTGCATCGGAATTCTTATAAGCGTATCTGCCTGCTTAGTGATATCCTCTGTAAGTCCATTCCCCTCATTGCCTATTAGAAATGCGGTTCCTTCCCTGTAATCTTCACCAAGATATGTATTCTTTCCGTCAAGATGTGCAGCATATACCTTAATTCCGGCATTCTGACACTGTGAAACTGCATCGCTAAAATCCTGCACATAAACAAATGGCACTCTGAATATAGAACCCATTGTTGACCTTATTGTCTTAGGATTATATATATCCACAGTATTAGAGCTCATAATAACTCCGGTAACGCCTGCACCTTCACCCATCCTTAATATAGTTCCCAGATTACCCGGATCCTGAAGATTCTCAACAAGAATCAGCAACGGATTGTCGGTAAGCATATCTGAAATACTGCTGTCCTTCATTCTTACAACCGCCATAATCCCCTGTGGTGTCTGTGTCTGTGACATTCTGTCAAATACATTATCGGCGACAATCTCAATACTGTCAGAAGAAATCCCCTGCTTCTTAACCAGCTCATGCACATACTCAGGATTGTTACTATGAAATCTTTCAGACATATATATCTTCACCAGCAAATCTGCCGGCACCTCAGATACCATACGGACTCCCTCTACAACATATTCTTTATTCTTCTTTCTTTCCCTGGCCTTAGAAAGCAATGATATAACATGCTTTACCTGTGAACTGCTCGTACTGGTTATCATTATGAGGTTACCTTTCTGCCATGCATTACTTAGAAAGTAATGCACTTATATTAAATTCATAATCATTAATATCCTTAGTCATGGCAAGTGCTTCATCAATATCATAATCAACAAACTTACCATCCCTGTATGCTACAAGTCTGTTACTCTTTCCTTCAGCAAGAAGGTCAACAGCATAAGCACCCATAATAGACGCATACATTCTGTCCTTACATGTTGGTGAACCACCACGCTGCATGTATCCTAAAATAGTAGCTCTTGTCTCAATACCTGTTGCAGCTTCAATTCTTCTTGCCATTCCTGTAGAATGTCCGATACCTTCAGCATTAATAATAAGATGGTGTTTCTTGCCCTTCTTTCTTCCTTCTATAATATGATTAATAAGAGCCTGCTCATCATTATCATATCTTTCAGGAAGAAGGATATCCTCTGCACCATTGGCAATACCACACCACAATGCAATATATCCTGCATTTCTTCCCATAACCTCGATAATACTGCATCTTTCATGTGATGTAGATGTATCTCTTATCTTATCAATAGCTTCCATTGCTGTATTAACAGCAGTATCAAATCCAATAGTATAATCTGTACATGCAATATCAAGATCAATTGTTCCCGGAAGTCCGATAGTATTAATTCCCTGTGCTGCAAGCTTCTGTGCACCTCTGAAAGAACCATCTCCACCGATTACAACTATACCGTCAATTCCATGCTTTCTGCATACTTCAGCACCTCTCTTCTGACCTTCTTCAGTCATGAATTCCATGCATCGTGCTGTATAGAGGACTGTTCCACCACGCTGGATAATATCAGCAACGCTTCGCTTGTCCATATCAATTATCTCATCATTAAGAAGTCCGTTATAGCCCTTCTGAATACCCTTGACCTTAAGTCCCTTATTCAAAGCAGTTCTTACAACTGCACGGATAGCAGCATTCATGCCTGGAGCATCTCCACCACTTGTTAATACGCCGATTGTTTTAATTTCCTTTGCCATAACTTCCCCTTTCTTATCTCTTAATATTATTTTCTGTTTTATGTTACCACATTATAAAAGAAAAATCTTCTTTTTTTGATAATTTTTTACCAATGTTAATTAAAATTTATGTTGTAGCAACATTTTTCTCACCATATTTACTCTTAAGAATATAAAGCAGGTCTGATGTCACCTTCACGCACTGACTCTGAGGAAGCACTATTCTCTGTTTTTCTGCCACACAATATATTGTGACTGTGTCTTTACCGTCCGATTCTTTGAAAATATCAGCAAGCTCATCCCTGTGTGTCTCATACTCAGCAAGACTGTCAAACCTAAGCCACAATCTTCTTGGAACACTGTCAAAGCTCACAACACTGTCTGCCATAAGTCTTGCTGGTTTATCGGCATCTGCCTGTATTCTTCCTGTAATAAATACTTTGTTAGTCGTATCAAAAAATCTTTTATATTTTTCGTAATTTCTTGGAAACATAATTACCTCAACGCTTCCAACAAAATCTTCTATTGTAAGGTACGCCATCTGCTGGCCTGAACCGGTAGTAATAACCTTAATGTTACTTATAAGGCCACCTATCGTCTGCTTTGAACCGTTCATAAGCTTTGCCTGTCCGGTTTCCTCATCAATAAGAAAATCTGTACTTCTCGCAGAAATATGCTTCTCCCACATACCAGTATATTCATCCAGCGGATGTCCTGTTACATATACACCGAGAACTTCTTTTTCACGTTCAAGCAGATCCTCCTTTTCAAACTCCTGAATATCAGGCACTTTCATTTCAAGGCTCTGTTTATCCTCTTCACTTACGAAATCGAATAGTGACATTTGTCCTGAAATAGCATCTTTATTCTGCTTAACAGCACTATCAATCATTCTCTCATAGACATTCATCATGCCCCGTCTCGTATTACCAAATGTGTCAAATGCACCTGCAAGTATAAGATGCTCAACTGTTCTCTTATTAATTGCCCCTGCCATCCTTGTAATAAAATCCTGCATGGAGTGAAAATCGCCATTATTGGTCCTTTCTTCAATAATCGCAGTAATTGTAGGTCTTCCCATACTCTTTACCGCATTAAATCCAAACCTTATATTCTTACCTTCAACACCGAAATCAGCAACTGATTTATTGACATCAACAGGAAGAATACTAATTCCCATCTCTCTTGCTGCAAGAATATATTCTGCGACCTTACTTGTTTTATCAGTTACACTTGATATCAGCCATGCCATATACTGTACAGGAAAATGTACTTTCAGATATGCTGTCTGGTATGCCACAACCGCATAGCATGCCGCATGTGATTTGTTAAATGCGTATTTTGCAAAATCCATCATCTCATCATATATCTTATTGGCAGTCTGTTCACTTATGCCATTCTTAATACAGCCTGGTACTCCGTTAGCCTCATTACCATATACGAAATTCTGACGTTCCTGCTCCATTACATCAAGCTTTTTCTTAGCCATTGCTCTTCGCACATTATCACTACCGCCCCACGAATATCCGGCAAGGTCACGGACAATCTGCATAACCTGCTCCTGATAAACCATACAGCCATATGTCGGCTCTAAGATTGGCTCTAACTGCGAGCATTCATAAGTTATGTTTCCCGCGTTCTCTTTTCCTTTAATATACTGTGGTATGAAATCCATTGGTCCCGGTCTGTAAAGCGATATACCGGCAATTAAATCCTCTAAACAATCCGGTTTTAACTCTTTCATGAAGTTTTTCATTCCGCCACTCTCTAACTGGAATATACCTGCACATTTGCCCTGACTTATACATTCAAATACAGCCTTATCGTTATATGGTATATTATCCACCGAAAATGCAGGGTCAATCTGCTGTTCACATTTTTCAGTCTGTTGGATTACAGTTAAGTTTCTAAGACCTAAAAAGTCGAATTTTAACAATCCCAGATGCTCCAGAGTAGGCCCCTCAAACTGAGTAACCTTGACATTATCCGCTCCAACTGCAACCGGAACATACTCTCCAACATCCTTCTGACTGATAAGAACACCTGAGGCATGAACTGAAGCATGCCTTGGCAGTCCTTCAAGTCTCTTTGCTTTATCTATAAGATCTCTCACTGTCTCATCAGCTTCATACAATGCCTTAAACTCAGCATTTGGCTTAATGTCCCTGTCTGCGTCACCATTCATTGCACTGTCAATCGTAACTCCAACCTTCTGTGGTATCATCTTCGCAATGTTATCAACCATCGCATATGGAAGATCCATAACCCTTCCGACATCTTTAATAACAGCTCGTGCTGCCATTGTTCCAAATGTGATTATCTGGCACACACATTCTTTACCATATTTTTCTATAACATAATCAATAACCTTCTGTCTGCCTTCTGGTGCAAAGTCCACGTCAATATCGGGCATGGACACACGCTCAGGATTCAGGAATCGTTCAAATACAAGATTGTATTTAACAGGGTCAAGCGTTGTTATTCCAAGACAGTATGACACAAGACTTCCCGCCGCTGAGCCTCGTCCGGGTCCAACCGGAATATCATGTGTCTTGGCATAATTAATGTAATCCCACACAATCAGGAAATAATCGACATATCCCATTGAATAGATAACTGACAGCTCGTAAGAAAGTCTCTGGAATATATCATTCGAATCCTCTGCCCTTTTTATAACAACATCTTTTCTGTCTGCAACTATTGATGCTTTTGCCTGCTCTATAATATCTTCAATGCATACATCTGCGGTCTTGTCCGGATATCTCTTCTTTAATCCCTCATAACATAAAGCATTAAGATACACCCACGAATTCTTTCCATATGCTTCAGGCACATCAAATGCTGGCAGCTTTGTAACTCCGAATTCTATCTCAACATTACATCTTTCTGCTATCTTATGAGTGTTCTCAACTGCTTCCGGTGCGTATTTGAACAATTCCGCCATCTCTTCCTCTGACTTTAAATAGAACTGTCCACCCTCATATCGCATCCTGTTTTCATCAGAAAGCTTCTTGCCTGTCTGTATACACAATAATATATCATGTGCATCTACATCATCTGCATAGGTATAATGAACATCATTCGTACATACCAGTTCAATTCCGGTCTCATTATGCATACGCATAAGCTGTGGATTGACATAGTGCTGTTCTGCTATTCCGTGATCCTGTAATTCAAGAAAGAAATTTCCCTTTCCGAATATATCCTGAAGTTCAAGGGCAGCGTCTCTTGCAGTCTCATACATGCCTCTTGACAGATATCTCTGCACCTCACCTGCAAGACACGCACTCGTAGCAATAATTCCCTCGTGATATTCCCTTAACACTTCCTTGTCTACTCTCGGCTTATAGTAAAAGCCTTCTGTAAACCCCTTTGAGACTATCTTCATAAGATTCTGATATCCGGTGTTATTCTCTGCCAGTAATACAAGGTGATTATATTTATCCTCACTCTGTCCTGCGCCTTTATCAAATCTTGACCCCGGAGCTACATACACCTCACAACCAAGAACAGGCTTGATTCCTGCCTTCTTAGCCGCCTCGTAAAATTCAATAACACCATACATCACACCATGGTCAGTTATTGCAAGGCTGTCCATGCCAAGTTCCTTTGCCCGTTTAGTAATCTCTTTTATCTTACTGGAGCCATCCAGCAATGAATATTCAGTATGCACATGCAAATGTGTAAAACTCATAGCATCTCCTCCCTATGTAAAAAAATATAACATATTTTCGTTTATTAATCAGCAATTTTATGATATTCTATATTTAATTATTAATGTAAGGGAGTTGTATTATGTTAATATCTGATATTCCCGTAGGCGGGCCAATTTCAATTGAAATATCCATAGATAATGTCAGCTACGAGATGCCTTCCTCTGTTGTTGCATCCAAGAATGGATACATTCTCATAGCGCCTTTTACATCAAAAGGTGCTGTAATAGATTTTTCTTCTTATAAAGATATTTTATTTAATCTTTATACCATAGACCCGTCAACGCAGAACCGGGTAGTCTGGAAGAATATTAATATAGAAACTATCGGATATAAAGCTTCTGATTTTTCATCAGCATACTATAAAATATCGACTAATGTTTTTGCAAGCATTGCATCAGAATGTGACAGACGCTTCAATCAGCGTATTTCAACGGAAGCTTCTGGAAGTATTACTCTGAATTCCGACAATGAAATTATACCAGTAACTTTAATTGATGTATGTAATAAAGGTTTGTCCTTTTCCATCAACAATAAAACAGCCCCTGACTACAATAATATATACATAACATTTTCTGATATAGCCAATGGAAAACAATTTAATTTTCATTTTAAATGTGTAATAATACGCAGCCAGATATCAGGTGAGCGGTGCATTTGTGGATGTGTTGTACCTGCGCCGTCACGCGAATATCTTACATATGTTTTTCTTAAAAAGATTGAATATAGAATCAACGCCTCTAAAGAACAGGAACAGCAGAACGCTCTTAAAGATGCTGCCTATGTTGCTTCTCAGTCAATCGACAATACTTCATCAGGATTTCACTCACATATATCATCAAAAAGCAGATAAAAAGGGCATATCAAAACGATACGCCCTTTTTATTACTCATCATCTTTAGTTGTATCATCAGATGCATTACTATCTGAATCATCATGCTTTGTAATATTCTTCCATATATCGCTTTCCGGCTCACCACTTACTGTTGATGAATAGCTTCCATCATCATTAAATGTTACGCTTTCTGCCACCTTCTCAGATGTTGAGAATAATGAAGTATCAACAGGTTCAGGTATACCCTTTGCTTCTCTGAATATCTTCATAAATTCCTTACCAGTGATAGTCTCATGGTCGTACAGATATCTTGCAAGCTGATCCATTACATCTCTGTTATCTCTTATAATCTGCTTAGCTTCCTCATAACATGAAGCGATAAGCTTCTTTACCTCGTCATCGACCTCTGCCTCAGTTGCCTGTGCACAGTTCATAGATGCTCTTCCGCTAAGATACTCATCTTCGACTGTTGATAATGCAACTAGTCCGAATCTGTCTGACATACCATATCTTGTAATCATTGTCTTGGCAAGGTTAGTTGCCTTCTTGATATCATCATAAGCACCATTAGTAACTGAACCAAATACAACTTCTTCTGCAGCACGGCCACCAACAAGTGATATAAGGTCTGTCATAAGTTCATCCTTAGTCTCAAGATGCTTCTCTTCCTCTGGGAAGTTAAGCACATAACCAAGCGAACCGTTAGTATGAGGTATAATAGTAATCTTCTGGACCGGATCTGAATTGTTCTTTATAGCTCTTATAAGAGCATGTCCAATCTCATGGTAAGCAACAACCTGCTTTTCCTTCTTGCTAAGAACTCTTTCCTTCTTCTCCTTACCTGCTACAACTGTATCAAAAGCACCAAGAAGATCCTTCTGTGTAACAACATTTCTTCCATTCTTAACTGCCGCAATAGCTGCTTCATTAATGATATTAGCAAGGTCTGAACCTACAAGACCGCTTGTTGCCATCGCAATCTCATCAAAATCAACTGTATCGTCCATAAGTACATCCTTAGAATGTACCTTAAGAGTCTCAATCCTTCCCTTCTTATCAGGTCTGTCGACGGTAATTCTTCTGTCGAGACGGCCTGGTCTAAGTAAAGCCTTATCAAGTACCTCCGGTCTGTTAGTTGCTGCAAGAATGAATATTCCCTTAGAAGAATCAAAACCATCCATCTCTGCAAGTAACTGGTTCAATGTCTGCTCACGCTCGTCATTGCCACCGCCATACTTGGAATCTCTGCTCTTACCAATAGCATCAATCTCATCAATAAATATAATACAAGGAGCCTGCTTAGTTGCTTCCTTGAACAAGTCTCTTACTCGTGATGCACCGACACCAACGAACATCTCAACAAAATCAGAACCTGCAAGTGAGAAGAAAGGTACATCTGCCTCACCGGCTACAGCCTTGGCAAGAAGCGTCTTACCTGTTCCCGGAGGTCCTACTAAAAGTGCACCCTTAGGAAGCTTTGCACCAATCTTGGCATATTTCTCAGGGTAATGTAAGAAATCAACAATTTCTGTAAGTGATTCCTTAGCTTCATCCTGACCTGCAACATCCTTGAATGTAACACCTGTCTTTTTCTGGACATATACTTTGGCGTTGCTCTTTCCAACGCCCATTCCGCCCATCATTCCACCATTCTTAGCAATTCTTCTATATACAAATGCAAAGATTATATATATGAATAAGAATGGCAGTACATATGCAAGCAGAAATTCTACAATTGAAGAACTTGAATCCGGAATATATCCTTCAAACTCAATACCCTTTCTCTTAAGAAGTGGTACAAGAGTATCATCATTAACATACCCTGTATAATATGTGTATGAAACTCCTGCTATGCCAGACTGTTTCTCCTCTTCAACTGGTGTAATAAGAATTCTGTCCTGCTCTAATGCTACTTTCTTTACCTTATCTTCATCAATCATCTGCATGAACTGGTCATAGCTTATCTCCTTGTATGTCGCATTCCTAAACATATTGCTAAGAAGCGTAAGCCCGATAAATGTTACAACTGCCGCTATAATAATGAATATTATAAGGTTAACATTCTTTGGCTTCTTGTTATTATTGTTGTTATTACGATTATTGTTGCGGTTATCGTTATTATTATAACCATTGTCATAACCGTTGTTGTTATAATTATCCATACTCTTCTCCTGATATGATACTGTACTTATCTTAAGCATTTCCAAATAAGTCTGTTTTCATTATAAAGAAGGAAAAAATATAAATCAACCAAAATCTAAGTGTTTAATAAGATGTTTATATTTACTTTATATTCTTAGTTTTTTTCTTTAAACTATGGAAATTTATAATACAGGGCTGTATAATATTGCATATTTTTTTGATTACACATTCAGATTGGAGGAAAAGATGGCTGTTAAATATGTATTTGTAACAGGTGGTGTTGTTTCCGGTTTAGGAAAAGGTATCACTGCCGCATCTTTAGGCAGACTGCTTAAAGCCCGTGGTTTTTCTGTAACCATGCAGAAGTTTGACCCTTATATTAATATTGATCCAGGTACTATGAACCCTATCCAGCACGGAGAAGTTTTCGTAACTGACGATGGTGCTGAGACAGACCTTGACCTTGGTCACTATGAAAGATTTATTGATGAGAGCCTTAATAAGAATTCTAATGTAACTACCGGTAAAGTATACTGGTCTGTATTGCAGAAGGAACGCCGTGGAGATTTCGGTGGAGGCACAGTCCAGGTAATCCCTCATATTACTAATGAAATAAAGAGCCGTTTTTTCAGAGATTATTCAACTGATGAAACTAAGATTGCAATTATAGAAGTTGGTGGTACTGTTGGAGATATCGAGAGTCAGCCTTTCCTTGAGGCAATCAGACAGTTCCAGCATGAAGTCGGACATGAGAACGCAATTCTTATTCACGTAACACTTATTCCTTATCTTAAAGCATCTGGTGAGATGAAGACTAAGCCAACTCAGGCAAGTGTTAAGGAACTTCAGGGAATGGGAATCCGTCCGGATATTCTTGTGTGCCGTACCGAACATCCACTTGAGGCCGGTATCAAAGATAAGATAGCACTTTTCTGTAATGTACCTAAGTCTCATGTACTTCAGAACTTAGATGTTGAGATTCTTTATGATGCACCTCTTGCGATGGAAGAAGAACATCTTGCACAGGTAGCATGTGAATGTTTACACCTTGACTGTCCAGAACCAGATCTCGATGAATGGAGAGCAATGTGCAAAGCCTGGAAGAATCCTACCAAGAAGGTAACTGTTGCATTAGTCGGTAAATATATCCAGCTTCATGATGCTTATATCAGTGTTGTAGAAGCATTAAAGCATGGTGGTGTATATAATTCATGTGATGTAACTATCAAATGGATTGATTCAGAAACTGTAACTCCTGAAACTGCTGATGAACTTCTCTCTGACGTATCCGGTATATTAGTTCCAGGCGGATTCGGAGACAGAGGTACAGAAGGAAAAATTGAAGCTATCCGTTATGCAAGAGAGCATAATATTCCATTCTTAGGATTGTGCCTGGGAATGCAGCTTTCAATTGTTGAATTTGCAAGAAATGTTATAGGATATGACGACGCACACAGTGTTGAACTTAATCCTAACACAACCCACCCTGTTATACATCTTATGCCAGATCAGGAAGGCATTGATGATATCGGCGGTACATTAAGACTTGGTTCTTATCCTTGTGTACTTGATAAAACAAGTAAGGCTTATGAACTTTATGGTGAAGAGCTTATACATGAACGTCACAGACACAGATATGAAGTAAATAATGATTATAGAAAAGTTCTTACCGAGAACGGTATGATGCTTTCAGGAATATCTCCTGATGGAAGAATTGTTGAGATGATAGAATTAAAGAATCACCCATGGTTTGTTGCCACACAGGCACATCCGGAATTAAAGTCAAGACCTAACCGTCCACATCCATTATTCAGAGGCTTTATAACAGCAGCCCTTGAATATCAGGATAAGAACCATTAATTATATATACACATAATAAAAACATCACCTGACGAATCTGATATGTACCCAGAATCCTGGACACATATTTATGAACTAGGCTGAACACATGGATGCTATCCTGTATTGTACAGGTGGCATCCATTTTGTTTTTACCTGAATTCTTTTGTTATTATAATAATCTATATATTCTTCAACCGCTTGTGAAAATTCTTCGAATGAAGAATAATCTTTCTCATAACCGTAATACATCTCATTTTTTAATCTTCCAAAAAATGTCTCCATAATACAATTATCATAACAATTACCTTTTCGTGACATGGATTGTATAATGCCATGTTCCTGTAAGGTATTTCTAAAGTAAGCATGTTGATACTGCCAGCCTTGATCTGAATGAAATATTAATCCTTCCAATGAAGGAAATTTTTCAAATGCTTTATTCAGCATTCTTTCTATCTGTTCAAGATTAGGACTCATAGATAAATCATATGAAATGATTTCATTCGTATTCATATCTAGCACTGGCGATATATAACACTTTCCCCATGAAAAATTAAATTGAGATACATCAGTGGTCCATTTTTGCAAAGGCGCAGTTGTGCTGAAGTCCCTATCTATTATGTTATCAGCAATTTTGCCAACTTCACCCTTATAAGAATGATATTGCTCCTTTGGTCGTTTTCCCGCTAATCCTGCTTCATGCATAAGACGCTGGACTCTCTTATGGTTCACCTGATATCCGCGGTTAATGAGTTCCCGGTGAACCCGTCTTACACCATACCTGCGCTTGTTCTCAACAAAAACACTTTTTATTTCTTCTAGTATTTCTTGATTGCGTTCGGCAACAACATCGTTTCTGCTAAGCTCAAAATAGTAAGTAGATCTAGCCATATGCATTGCTTTAAGAAGATACTTTAATTGGTATCCTTTTTCTCTGAGTTCTTTGATGATTGCTGCTTTTTCGCCTTGAGTTGCGCAGCCCACTTTTCTTGCCTCAAGGCGATCCGTTTTTTTATTACTTCATTTTCAGCTTTGATATATTCGTTTTCAGCTCTTAAGCGTATCAGTTCTTCTCGTTCCGATTCTGTTAAAGGTAATGGATTGGTTGATTTCTTCATTCTTGGTTCCTTTGTTGGTCGTCCTTTTTTACTTTCTACTAATCCATTATATCCTTGTAATTTATATTTGTGTACCCATTGATAAAGCATTCCTGGGTTAATACCTGCTTCTATGGCAACTTTCGTTCTTGGTATGCCTGCAATAACTTTTGAAACCAATTCAAGCTTTTCTTCCGGTGTCCACACTCTATTAAACACCTTATGCCTTAAAACTTCTGGACCATGTAAATCAACCAATCTGGACCATTTTCGTATATGACTTTTTAAGGTATCTGGATTCAGTCCCTCTGGAATATCAGGATACGAACCCGAATGATACAATTCAACACACATCAATTTAAATTCATAACTATAACGCATAAAAATACCCTCCTTACTGGTTGTCCAGTAAAGAGGGTACATATCAATCCGACTTTCGTATCAGGTGATGTTTTTTATTGCTTTTGCTTATAAAATTATTACTTATTAAGACCATTAAGAATCTTCTTAATTCTCTTAATTTCATCGTCTTCTAACTTCTGTGATTCACAGATAGAAGCTACCATGTCAACAGCCTTGCCGTTGAACCAGAAATCAGCTTCTTCTTTTAAAAGCTGTCTTCTGTATTCCTCTTCTGAACGAAGCGGATGAATAAAAGCTGACTTTCCCTTACGGTATGTATCAACAAATCTCTTGTCCTTTAACTTACCTACGAAAGTAACAACTGTTGTTCTCGCATATTCCTTACCGTAATCGTCTCTTAACTGATCAATAAGCTCCTGAACAGGAATATCCTGTGGTGCCTCCCATATAAGCTTCATAATTAATGCTTCACATGGACTTAATTCATTAAAATGATTTCTGCTCATAAACCCTCCTTAGGCTTTTCAATAGATATACATGTTCTATATTATACCGCCATTATTAATATTTTTCAACTGTATAATGAATAGTTGGATATGGATTTCACAATTGTATTGCTGATAATCTGAATCCATCAACTTCCTTTTCTACAATAGTGAAATTCTGGGGAAATCCGCACATATACGCCGACATTTTCCCTTTCTCTAATCTATAAACTATTTTACCTAAAATGTCAAGCACACCTTGGCCTGTAGCCTTGCCATATGCCTCTTTAAGTGTCCATATTCTGAAGAATCTTTCGTCACTATCACACTCTTTAATCCATTCTGCTTCTGATATGTCAAAGAAGCGTTTTGCCAGATTTTGTCTACCTTCACGGGTTTTTTCAATGTCAATTCCTACCGGTCTGTCGCCTATTACACACGCTACATAATTAGACGAATGTGAGATATTGAAAAAAATTTCACAATTTGATAAAAAATAAGGTTTCCCTTGCGAATTATATGCTATTTCATAATCAAAATACTGATTATTTGCTTCAATCACAGAAATAATATCCACCGTCTCATATAGAATTTCATCTGTTTTATAATCCTTTTCTCCTTTTTTTATAGACCATTTTCCTACTGCATAATTAAGAAGTAGTCCTGCCGTCACAGTTTGCAGCTTATTTTCACGCATTTTCATCTTATCAGCCTTAACTTTCCTGTATTCCGGAATAAGCGAATAGGCCTTTTCATATAACTTTTCATCTGCTAATGCATCTGTCGTTGTCACAAATATCATCATAATCATTCACCATCTATACGCTTATTGTCTGTGCATCTGCCATATAACGCTTTGAGAACACGAATACTATATCACCTGATTTAATCAATGTCTCACCATTTCTTAACACTGCTGCAAGAATCAGTCCCCTTGGAATGTTAAGCTCACACACCTTCTTTTCATTCCAGTTGTGGTCCTTAGTTATAATAAGCTTGATAAACTTAAGTTCCTTCTCCATAAGGTAATCTGTAGACTTCTTAATAAGGCTGTACTGCTCAACGAAACCTGCAGATAAGATACCTGTTGGAATAGCGACCATTCCGACGCCAAGAAATGTAATGATAATACTGAACATTTTTCCAAGCACTGTCACAGGATAGATATCGCCGTAACCTACTGTAAGAAGTGTCGATACCGACCACCATATTCCTGAAAATGCATTCTTAAACACTTCTGGCTGGTACGTAATCGACTGTTCAAATGTATCAAATATCGCAATGAAAAGGTTGATTATAATTGCAGCAGTTATCGCAATATCAAATGTACGGCTTGCAACATCGCCCGCATAGCCAATCTGGATAATGTCAAATATACGTTTTTTCTTATTATTCACCGTATCCCATCCTCCTACTTAAGCATATACCATGGAAGCAGCAATGCTCTTATATATTTTGCAAATGGCACATATGCTGTTATGTTAATGAATACCGGACATAATATAAGACACGCTATAAGAAGCACCGGTATTATTGAAATCATTGCATTGGCACTCCTAACAGGTATTGCCACAAGCCATGCAAATAAAGTAACTGCTATTACATACACAGCCATATGCAGTATATCTGCTGCCCCCTTAAGCTGTCCTGCCACCGCAAGTGTTAACATTGCTGATACCGCAAAAAGTACACACGATATTAACGCATACAACGGCTTTCCTGAAACACGGTATATACGAGGCAGTGTTATAAATGTTCCTGAATTCTTATCAAGATAATATTCCACGATTCCAAAAAGTCCGCCTATATATACAAGAATTATAAGCAATGCCCTTAACGGAAAATCTCCTGTCTTATCTTCAAGCTGTGTCCCATTATCATGTACACCATCTAACACCTTAAAATCAATTCTGAATGTGTCATCTCCGGATATGTATTCCTCGTACCCTTTTCTTATCTCTTCCTCTGCCTTTTCAGAATGCTTTTTAAATATGTCTACAGAATTAACATAATTAACTGCAACCTCAGGCGAATATGCCTTAAACATAGCAGAAAAGAATATCTCATCAGTCATTGAGCTGACAAAATCTGACCTGCATATAATAAGCTCTATAATGTCTCTGTAGCTGCCACTGTCAAGCTTATCCTTAAGCCCGGTACCAACTACATAGCCACACTCTGTGTATTTATTCATTATATCCTGCTCAAGCTTTTCCTGCGATTCTGCTTCGTAGAATTGAACTGAATAATTGCCATTCACAAGATAATCTCTTGTCATTATGGCAATCTTATCGTCATCTTCAAGCACTATTCCAACCCTTACAGGCTCTGTCTCCTTAAGAGACGCTGTATGCATAATTATTAACGCTGCAACAGGCATTGCAATAAGCACCACGACAATCACAGGATTCTTTAACTGCCTTTTAACAAGCAGATACATCCAGTATAACAATCTCTTCATTATCTGTCTCTCCTTATCTTAACCGCCAATGCCCCTGCTGCCTGAAATATAATTATCCACAAAACATTTGTCATAATGGTACTGATATCCACAGTTCCCTTGATTATCTGACATGCAAGTGTGAATAAGCCGTTAGTCGGAAGATACATGCCAATAACCCTCACACCCGGCGCAAGAAATGCTGATGAAACAATACATCCGGATGCATACATGCACGCCATTCCAAGGATACACACCGTAATAACTGAATACACCGTGTCGTCAACTACTGAGAATATACAGTTTATAAATGAAACTGCCGCATACACAAGCACCACAATCCCCAGTATGGAAGCAATGAATTCTCCAACTGTCGAAACTGCCAGAACTCCTGATATTGCAGGCACCCCCAGCCTCATTACATTAATTATAATAAAAAGCACTTCAAATATCATTATATACACAATGCCAACTCCGGTAGTTCTTGCAATTCCTGTATCAAATGCTGATATTCCCGCACCTTTAAGGCTCTTTGCAAGCGACCTGCTCTCCCCCTTCATATTACCGGCACATGTTATTGTGCTAAGTAAAAGCATCATCACAATTGCTGTGCATACATAGAACTGTACTGTACTCAAGCCTTCTTTAACCGATATATCTCTTGTCTTAAAGTATATGCTTCTGTTAAGTGCATACGAAAGATATATGTCATTAAGCTTATTCTCATGTGTACCCCGCAAGCCCCTGTAATTCTTAAGCACACCATTGAACAAATCGTCAAATGTATATATCCCCGCTTCTGCAGTTGCAAGGTCTGAGCCTCCTGCTCTCACCATCTCACGGAATATCATTGATGTATTATTAACGCCCGCTGACGGACACACAACCTCAACAGGTGTATTCTCGCCCGACATAATATCACTTATCATGTTCTCTGGCACGATAATAGCCATAACATAATAATTATTTCTTAAACCATCTATAGCCTGCTGTCTGTCAGTATATTCAAATGTACAGACATTCTTAATTGTGTCTATCTCACTGACATAATTGAATGCCATCTTAATATATCGAAACTCCTTATTATCATCTGCCGAATCAGAGTTTTCTGTCTCATCATAATCAGGATACACAACAGCAACCTTCATTCTCAGGTCACTGTCCTGTGCCGTTGCAATGCACACGCATGTACTTATTGCAATCACAAGTACTGCCGTCACTATCGTACCCAGAATTATCTTCGGTATAGATAAAAATGCGGATTTAATCTGCAATTTTAATAATTCCAGTTTTCTTCTCATCTAATCCCCCAATTAAATCTATCTGTGAATAATCTCTAAAAGCTCATTGCCGGTAACCGGATGGTCAAGTTCATTAAGCTTACCATTCTTTAAAAGATACATTCTGTCAGCAAGCTTTAATTCACCTTCTTCGTGGCTTGTTATAATGACTGTACCTCCGCTTTTCGTATAAGCAGACAGATAATTCATAATATCCTGTTTACATACAATATCTAACGAAGCTCCCGGCTCATCTAGTATAAGTACATGTGGATTCTTAGCCAGTGCACAGCATATACTTAAACGCTTCTTCATGCCTCCTGACAGCTTATCAACACGTTTGTCAAGATATCCTGATACTCCTAACACTGCAGGAACACCGTTTAATAAGTCTGCTTCCATATTTCTTCCAGTATCACAGTACCAGAATTTAAGATTATCTCTTGCCGACAGCTTCTCCATAAGTGGATTCTCCTGCGGCACAAAACCAATATATTTCTGAAACACCTTAGCATCTGCAAATGCATCTGTGCCATCTATCTTAAGACTTCCTCCATCTGCCTTAAGACTTCCTGCCAGTATCTCCAGAAGAGTAGATTTGCCACAGCCGTTGGCACCGACTATGGCAATATACTCTCCGCTGGCAGCATGAAACGAAGCGCCGTTAAGCACTGTCATTTTCCTGCCATATGATTTTCTAATATTCTCCGCCTCTATAAACATACATATATCTCCACATTAATTCTGGGCTGCTGTATCAAACTGGCTGTAATACAGCTTGTGATAGAATCCGTTCTTAGCCAGTAATTCTTCATGATTACCCTGCTCTATAATATGTCCATCTTTCATAACAAGAATAACATCCGCAGACTGGATAGTTGAAAGTCTGTGGGCTACAATAAAGCTTGTTCTTCCCTCCATCAGCTTTGCAAATGCATTCTGTATCTTTATCTCTGTTCTTGTATCAATAGAAGATGTGGCCTCATCAAGAATAAGCATTGGCGGCTTTGCAAGCATAATTCTTGTTATACATAAAAGCTGCTTCTGTCCCTGTGAAAGGCTTCCGCCATCCTCGCCTATAACTGTGTCGAATCCGTTAGACATTCTCTTGATGAATCCATATGAATGAGCTGCCTTGGCTGCTGCAATAATCTCTTCTTCTGTGGCATCCGGTTTGCCCATAACAATATTTTCTCTTATAGTTCCTGACTTTAGCCATGTCTCCTGAAGAACCATACCAAAGCCCTGTCTTAAAGACTTTCTGGTCATCTCTCTGATATCAGTTCCTGATACATCAATGCTTCCGCTGTTAACATCATAGAATCTCATAAGAAGATTAATAACTGTTGTTTTACCACAGCCTGTAGGTCCTACAATCGCAATTCTCTGTCCCTTCTTGACATGAAGATTGAAGTTCTCAATAAGCTTCTTGTCAGGTACATAGGAAAAGCACACATCATTAAGGTCAACTGTTCCGTCAACCTCATCAATAACCTTTGCGTCTTTAGCATCAGGAATCTCAGGTTCTTCTTCAATAAGTTCAAATATTCTGGCTGCACATGCAAGAGCATTCTGAAGTTCAGTAACAACGCCTGATATCTCATTAAAAGGCTTAGTATACTGGTTGGCATAGCTTAAGAAGCTTGATAACTGGCCAACTGTGATACCTGCACTAACTCCGTTAATGCCATTGATTGCTGAAAATGCACCAACAATCGCAACACTCGCATATACAAGACTGTTTACGAATCTTGTTGAAGGGTTAGTGATAGATGAGAAGAAGATTGCCTTTAAGGAATACTTCTGAAGTCTTTCATTAATCTCATCAAATTTTCTTACCGCCTCATCTTCATAGCCGTAAGCCTTAACAACCTTCTGGCCGCCAATCATTTCATCAATAAGTGCTGTCTGCTCGCCTCTTGTCTCAGACTGGAGTTTGAACATGCTGAAGGTCTTCTTGGCAATAAAGCTTGCAACTAAAAATGAAAGTGGCGTGATAACAACAACAGCAAGTGTAATCTTAGCATTGATTGTAATCATGAATATAAGCGTTCCAAGTATAGTCATGACGCCTGTGAAAAACTGTGTGAATCCCATAAGCAGACCATCTGCAAACTGGTCAACATCAGCTATTACACGGCTCACAATCTCACCGTATGAATGTCCGTCAATGTACTTGAGTGGAAGCACCTGAATTTTTTCTATAGCCTCATTTCTTATATCTCTTGTTACTTCATATGTGATTCTGTTGTTACATATGTTCATAAGCCACTGTGAAAGTGCTGTAATTCCAACAAATATACCGATTCTTATAAGTATATTCACAATCTTTGCAAAATCCACATTATTCACACCGATAATGCAGTCAATTCCACGACCTACAAGAATTGGTACATAAAGTGTAGTTGCAACAGTTACTGCTGCCATAATAAGCGATAATATTATAAAAAAGCTGTGCTTCTTAATTCTTTTAAGGAGTTTTACAAATGTTGATTTATTCTTCTTCATTATGCTACACCCCCTTCTGAATCTGCTTTCCTAAACTGTGATTCATATATCTCTTTATAAACCTCACAATTTGCAAGAAGCTCGTCATGTGTTCCCATTCCTGCAACCTGTCCGTCATCTAATACGATAATGAGATCAGCATACATAAGTGATGCCGCTCTCTGTGAAACTATGAACACAGTAGGAGAATTGTTCATTCCCCTTATAGCTTTTCGAAGTGCTGCATCAGTTGCAAAATCAAGAGCTGATGCACTGTCATCAAGAATAAGCACATCCGGCTTTCTTACGATTGCTCTTGCAATAGTAAGTCTCTGTCTCTGGCCACCTGAAAGGTTCTTACCTCCCTGCTCTATAACATAATCCAGACGTCCCTGCTTAGAATCTACGAATTCCTTAGACTGTGAAATCTCAAGTGCTTCATCTATCTGCTCATCAGTAGCACCCTTCTTTCCCATCCACATATTCTCTCTTATAGTACCTTTAAAAAGTACTGCTTTCTGCATAACGATACCGACCTTATTTCTTAAAGCCTCAATATCATAATCTTTAACATTTACACCATCAACAAGTACTTCACCCTGTGTAGCGTCATACAGTCTCGGGATAAGATTAACAAGACTGGATTTACCTGAACCTGTGCCACCTATAACACCGATTGTCTGGCCTTTCATAGCCTTGAAATTAATTCCTTCAACTGAAGGTGCGCCTGAACCGCTGTATGTAAGTGAAACATTTTTAAATTCAACGCTTGGCTGCTCTTCCTTAGCTGCAGCTTCCTTAACGCTTCCATCTGCCATTACTGATTTCACCTCGAATACAGACTCAATTCTTCCTGCGCATGCAAGTGCCTTAGTAATTGTGATGATAAGGTTGGCAAGCTTGATAAGCTCAACTAATATCTGTGACATGTAGTTGTAAAGGGCAACAACCTGTCCCTGTGTAAGCGCACCGGCGTTAACTCTTACTCCACCAATCCATATAAGTGCAATTATTGATACATTTACAACAACATAAGTAAGCGGATTCATAAGTCCTGATATCTTACCAACAAATTTCTGTAATCTGTTAAGGCTTTCGTTATCGTTTTTGAAACGCTTAATCTCATCCTGTTCTTTATTGAATGCTCTGATAACTCTCACACCGGTAAGGTTCTCTCTTGTTATTCCAAGAATCTTATCAAGCCCTGACTGTACATTTTTGTACATAGGTCTTGTTGCAAGCATGATACCGAATACGATAAGTGCAAGTACCGGGATTGCCGCAACAAATACAAGTGCTGCCTTCACATCAATAGTAAATGCCATAATCATCGCACCAAATACAATAAATGGTGAACGAAGGAACAGTCGCAGTACCATGTTGATACCATTCTGCACCTGATTAATATCACTTGTCATTCTTGTTACAAGTGTCGATGTACCAAGTGTATCCATCTCTGTGAATGAGAATGTCTGGATATGTGCAAATAAACTGTGTCTCATTCCGGTTGCCGCACCAACTGCAGCCTTAGCACTGAAATACTGTGCTGTGATGGCACATACAAGTCCTATGATTGCAAGAAGTATAAGCATAAAACACATCTGCATAATGTATCCCTTGTCTGCATTAACAATACCCTTATCGATAACTGATGATACTACCAGCGGCACAAACAGCTCAAATATCGCCTCAAGCATCTTAAAAAGCGGTGCCAGAACACATTCCTTTTTGTAATCCTTAAGGAATCTCATAATCATTTTCATAAGAAAACTTCCTCCATTAATTCAGTGACACTAAAGCGTCCATAAGAAACTTATATGAATAACATCTCTTCATGCCAAAGTACTCTCTATAAACTTCATAATTGTAATATGAATGTTCAAACTGTCTTGAATACAAATGTGCTATATCAACGCGCATTGTAAAATCTGGCATACAGCCGGACGCCTGATTAGCTGCTGCCATAATGTCCACTGCAAGTATGCCTATAACCGCATTCTTTGCTTTAAGCAGGATATCATAATCATTCACTGCGTCAAGCATGTATCTATACACATAGTACATTGCAAGCTGCTCATATTCATGTGCAAATACTTCACTTCCCGCATGGTAAGTTTTCATTACCGCTGCAAGCCCAGAATCATCCGCCAGCCCGTCAAGGAACTGTCTTACTCTTGCCACATGAATATTCCAGTCAGGATTGATTACCTCCATTCCTTTAAAGTCATCAAAGAAATGCCTCAATCCCTTTATCAGCCTTTTGCCATGCAGCTTAGCATCCCGGCTTTTTAGTCTGTCAAGCAGCTCCTCTCTGTAATCAGCTCCACAGAACCGCTTTGCAACACCAGCTATAAGCTCGTCCCTTTCAGCATCAAGATGCTTCTGGATACGCTTTGCATAATCAAGGTAGAGCATCAGTCTCTCAAATATACTTATATCCCTGTCTGATATTATTCCAAAAGCCACTATTCTTGCCTGCCGAAGCTGCATATATGTATATGCGTCTATATCATTAGGCTCAGGCGTAAGGCTGTTATCCTCAGCCGTATCAAATGTAAGTTCATCTTTATAAGAAAACATCAGCTCACCAGCCGTCTTACACGAGGGTGCTATGCCAATCTCTCTTATATTGCCATAATCGTTAATAAATCTTGGAAACTCTGCACATGTTTCACACAGCTTATCCTCTCCAAGTTCTATATATAAATCGCACAGATTATCATCATTAAGAAAAGGACATCGTCCTCCTTCTTTCAATGTAAATGTACATTCTCCGTCCTGTGATGGTACCATTACACTCTTCAGGCGCTTTCCAAAAGCACCTTTAACTGTTTTATAATATTTGTAAGAATCCTTATCAACATCGACATCCCAGCCGGCACAGCATGTATCTGTACAGGCTCCTGCAATGCATCTGAAATCCTTATAATAATGTGGTGTCATTACCTTCATTTTATTATCTCCCGCAAATAAACCGGTATATTAAATGCATCTGTTAACTGCGCAAAAATTGTCTGCCACACCTTATTAGTGCAGCAGACACATTTACATGTACATATTATTATAATTACCGTTCTTTTTCTTGTCCACAATATACTTATACACTGTGACACACGCAAGAATAATCATAAGCCCCTCTGCTGCCATGTATGTATAGAACAGATATGGCTGTCTTAACGCTGACACAAGAAGCGGTGAGCTGATTGCAAAGTCATACATCCCAGCATCGCCTATATACTTAGACATAACAACCGTACTCATGATTGTTATATTAGGAAAAGACATATTACCAAGCACAAGTGCCACAATCAACACCGTATTGCGTATCAGAAAAAATGTCCTGCTCACCTTAGCTTTACTAAGACAGCTCATAACAATGCCTCCAATTATACATACAAGAAATAAAAGAAACATCATATACATCTCAGAAGCTGCAAATGCAGACACTTCTGTTGTCGCAGTCTCATATCCTGTAAGCAGTACAAAGAACCCAAATATAGAGCGGCCACCCACAACGCATGCCGCTAGAACAAATAATAATAGTAATAAATTCCTTCTGTTTAACTTCCTGTTATCCATAATTCCTCCATTTGTATTATTATCGCAATTATGGAGACAGATTTCAATAAATATTTGCGCAAACTTCATATTTTATTGTCACCCGCCACCACTCACCTCTCAGGCACGCACTGGTCCACAGGGGTTGGAACGATTCGTTAGAATTGCGTTAATTTATCAGGTGGTGCTTTTGGCTTAATGTTTGTGTCTATATAAACTTACTCCGCCACTTTATTGCCTCGTCACGATACGCAATTGCTGTCTCCATAAGTTCATTATACTGCGCCTTAGCACTTTCTATTGTTGCCTCAAGCTGGCTTATTGTCTGTATTGCCTGTCTGTTTTCCTGCATATATGTATTAAGCTGGTTTTCGTACTCTGATATTTTCTGTTCATTCTGCATCAGCATGTCTGTATCCTGACATTTAATGAATTTTCCATCTGATGTTATTTCGTAGAAACTGTCTACATACAAAAATGCTTTTCCCTGCATTCCAAACACTTCATACATATCAACATTTTCACAATCAACAGGAATATTAAGACTGTCACCTTCTTCCAGTGGGTAGACAGCTCGCAGCGACAGTCTGTCCGTAAACGGGTTTGTCACCATATAAAACAGCATTAACCTGTCTTTATTTACTACAAGCTGTGGACAGTGCATATCTGGGTTCTCACTGCTTTTCACACGAAAAAGTGCTTCGTTGTTCATCACATTTTTAACAAGAATATCTCCGTTCTGGTTCTGATATGCATAATATATTGTGTCTCCAAGCACTACATCTGAAAGTCCGTCCAGAAAGTCTGACACAAGCATTATCGGGCGTTCTATACCGTCTATGTACGCCGTTCTCAAAAATATATATCGTGATATGCTATAGATTATAAGCCGTCTGTCGCTGCCTGCTGTGTATACATTTGCCATAAAAGGACACTCCCGTTTTTATACTATTATATGGTCACGCGAATGTAGATAGAACATATAATGTAGTAAAGAAACGAAGAAGGAAAAGATAATGGCTAAATGTAAATGCAGCAAATGTGGTTCTACCCGCATTGTAAGCAATATTGTGCAGAACATGCCTAATGGCTGCTTTGATGTGTGCACGACCCCGATATGCGGTTCCCCCGATGAACTCAGTATTCTTGCCCCTCTTATCTATGATGAGATAGGTATTAATCTGTGTACCACATTCGCTGTCGGCACAGATATTTCAACGACTTATCCAACAGCTACCAACGCATCAGTCAGTGTTATAGATATAGCCTACACTTATGGTGATGAAAATGTTGAAATCACCCAGATAGCCGGAAGACCTAACTGCTACTCTGTGAAACTTGCCAACCTTACTGTAACATTTGCAGTAACGCTTTATGATGAGTCATGCAGAGCATTAGCAACTCTTACCCCAACGGCAGTCTACCTTCCTAACTCAACTACTGCTGCAACTTATGATGAAGATACCAATCCGACATCTGTCACCCTTGAAATATTCGCTCCTTACGGAGTTTCCTACAACTCGAATAACGCAACTCCACCTGTTTATACGCCTGCACTTAACAGTATAGGTTTCTTGTCATCTGCCAATGTTGTAACCCAGGGACTCAACCTTTATGCAATACCTAAGCTTTTAGGTCTTGATACTACAGATGACGAGGTTACTGTAGGTCTCACTCTCATCTTACAGAGCCTTTACTTCTGTGGATACCGCGTAACAAGTGCCGGCAGAATCTCAACGCCTAAGGGAAGCATTGTTTCCGGTGAAGAATCTGACTGCATCAAGTTTGTTTGCGGAAACCTCTTAGACAGAGCCATCAAGCCTCTCGATTTAAGTCCACCTTCATGCGAAGGTAACTTAAAGAAAGACTGCAAGAAGCCTTGCATGAATGACTGCATCGACACTCTTAATACTAACAGTACAGCCTGCCAGAGCGCATGTAATAATGGCAATAACAGCCAGACTACCTCTGGTGCATGCACCGGACCTTGCAATGGCATATGCAGCAAGACTAACTAATAACCTCAATCTGTGGGAACAGACGCCTGCCTGGCGGCTGTTTCCATGTACATATTTTCTTCTTTTGGACTTCTGCGCGCCTTTCCTCCGCTTCAACGTCCAATCCACCGCTCTTTCTTGCTCCTTTTGGACTTCCTCCGTGTATTCCTCTGCTTCAACGTCCAATCCGCCACGCCGCTTCTTCCCTTTTGGACTTCCTCCGTGCATTCCTCTGCTTCAACGTCCAATCCACCGCTCTTTTCCGTTCCTTTTGGACTTCCTCCGTGTATTCCTCTGCTTCAACGTCCAATCCGCCACTCAATTTCTTCCCTTTTGGACTTTTGCTTGCCTTTCCACTACTTCAACGTCCAATCCCAATCTATACACTCACATTTTCTTCCATCGCAAATATTTTAATTGCTAATTTCCCTACTATGTGTGTATAATTAATGAAATATATTATATTGAACTGTTGTATACACAGTCGCAAAGTGAATATATTTAGCTGTGGATGCTCTTTGGAGCAGCCACAGCTAAATATATTCGCTTTGCAGCGTCCGTATACACCACAGTTCGCATGGAAAGGAGTTACTAATGAATTTTAAAAAGTACAGGTCGAGATTCCTTTTGGTTTTTGCGGCCCTCACTCTCTTGTTCTCTTCTGTTCTTCTTACTTCATGTCAGGGCAAGAAGATTAAGAACACTGTATTTTCTGTAGATGATCTTGCAGGCAAGACTATTGGTGTTCAGTTAGGAACAACTGGTGATACTCTCGTAAGTGATTACGAAACTGACGGTTCTGGCACAACAGTATCAAGATACAACAAAGGTTCTGATGCTATACAGGCTTTAAAGCAGGGTAAAGCTGATGCTGTTGTTATTGATGAACAGCCTGCTTTAGCATTTGTTAAAGCTAATCCAGACCTTACAATTCTTGAAGAAGAATTTGCAAATGAGGATTATGCCATCTGTGTTGCTAAGGGCAATTCCCTTACTGCAAAGCTCAATGAGGCTATTGAAGTACTTATGGCAGATGGAACTATCCAGAAGCTTATTGACGATTATGTTGGCGATAATGCCACATTTTCAGGTTACAAATCACCAGACGGTATAAGCCGTACTAATGGAACTCTTGTTATGGCTACAAATGCTTACTTCAAGCCATACGAGTACTATGAAGGGGGTTCTATTATTGGTATTGACGCTGATATTGCACAGGCTATTGCTGATTACCTCGGAATGAATTTAAAGATTGAGGATATGGAATTTGATTCAATTATCACTGCCGTATCTTCTGGTAAAGCTGATTTCGGTATGGCTGGTATGACAGTTACAGATGAGCGTAAGAAAAATATTGATTTCACAACTACTTATACAACTTCTAAGCAGGTTATTATTGTCCGTGACGACAATGCGTCTGCATCAGGCATGAGCTTTGCCGAGAAGTTCAAGACGGACTTCATCAAAGAAGCAAGATACACATATCTTCTTAAAGGTCTGTTAAATACAGTAATTATTGCATTCTTTGCAGCACTTATGGGTGTTGTTATTGGTTTCCTTATTGCAGTTGTCCGTTCTAACCATGATAAGACAGGACACATGAAGATTCTTAACTTCATTTGCAACATTTATCTTACTGTAATCAGAGGAACACCAACTATGGTACAGCTGCTTATTATCTACTATGTAATATTCAGTTCTGTACATATTGACAAGCTTATTGTTGCGATACTTGCATTTGGTATCAACTCAGGTGCTTATGTTGCCGAAATATTCCGTTCAGGTATTATGTCTATTGATAACGGACAGTTTGAAGCAGCACGAAGCCTTGGTCTTTCTTATAAAACAACTATGATAAGCGTTATTCTTCCACAGGCATTCAAGAATGTTCTCCCAGCACTTGCTAATGAGTTCATTGTTCTGTTAAAGGAAACATCTATCAGCGGTTATATCGGTCTTAACGACCTTACAAGAGGCGGCGATATTATCAGAAGCATAACTTATGATCCAATGCTTCCACTTATTGGTGTTGCCATCATCTACCTTGTAATGGTTATGGGACTTTCACAGCTTGTTAAGAAACTTGAGAGGAGGTTAAGAAACAATGAGCGATAATACTAACGAAATCATACTTGAAGTTAAGGATTTGAAGAAATCTTTTGGCGACCATGTTGTATTAGAATCAATCAATACAACAGTCCGCAAAGGAGAGGTTATTGCAATTATCGGACCATCTGGCTGCGGTAAATCAACATTTTTGCGTTCACTTAACCTTCTTGAAACTCCTACAGAAGGTCATGTATTATTCCATGAGCAGGATCTTACAGATAAGAGCGTAAATGTGGATCAATTAAGAGAAAAGATTGGAATGGTGTTCCAGCATTTTAACCTTTTTCCTAATATGACTATAAGAAGAAACATAACTCTTGCTCCTACTAAGCTGGGACTTATGAGTAAGGAAGAAGCTGATAAGAAAGCTGATGAGCTTCTTGCAAGAGTGGGACTTTCTGACAAAGCCGATGCTTATCCTAACCAGTTGAGTGGTGGTCAGAAGCAGAGAGTTGCTATAGCAAGAGCACTCGCAATGAATCCTGAGATAATGCTTTTCGACGAGCCAACATCCGCACTTGATCCTGAAATGGTTGGTGAGGTTCTCGCAATCATGAAGGAACTTGCCGCATCAGGAATGACAATGATTGTCGTAACTCATGAGATGGGATTTGCAAAAGAAGTTGCCAACAGATGCATGTTCTTCTATGATGGAGTCATCAATGAAGAGGGGGCTCCGGAAGAATTCTTTGGCAATCCTCAGAGTGAGAGATTGAAGGATTTCTTGTCGAAGGTGCTTTAATTAGTACAGTGAGGGAGTCGCTTGGGTGTATGTTTATATTGCATGCTCTCATGGATTCCTCGCCTAGTGAAAGTAAATAACGCCATCTGCAAAGTCTATTACTATGCATGAAATCAAACGCGCTTCGCTTGAACGAGATTTCATGCACAGACCTTCTGCAGATGGCGTTATTAACATTCACACGACTCGTCATAAATCGAGCACACAACTTAAACATACACCCAAGCGACACCACCCCGCTACTAAGCAACCAAGCCTTCCACGGCTGGTGCAAACGTATCTTATCAACAGAGGACATCACGCACTTCACCAGCCACCACCCCACCCAGAATGCAATGCCGCAGGCGAGCATTCGTCCGTAGGCTGACTACTTGAAGAAGAAAAAGTCAGCCGTACAGTATGCTGTGGGATAGGTGTGTGGTGTCCTTAGGTGTATGCCCGAATATTCTTATGTCGTGTGAAAGTTAATGCCGCAATCTGCTAAAGGTTGGGACTTGTAATCTCGTTCAAGCGAAGCGCGTTTGATTACAAGTCCCATTATAAACTTAGCAGATTGCGGCATTTAGTTTCACTAGACATAAGAATCCTGAGGGCAGATGCCTAAGGACACCACACACCTATCCCACAGTACACTGTACGGCGTCCGGACTATCAAGCCTCCTTCGAGTAGTCAACCTTCAGAAGACACAGTCCCTTCGCCGGCGCAGTTGCACCTGCAAGGCTTCTGTTTCTCCCCTCCAAAAGTTCATACATACTCTCCGGTGTTCTCTTTCCCTGTCCAACTTCAAGAAGTGTACCACTTAATATTCTTACCATGTACTGCAGGAATCCGCTTCCATGATATGTAAGATTAAGGAATGAACCCTTTAAAGAAACATCTATCGAATAAATCTCACGGACTGTCGATTTCTTCATCTTGGGATTACCACAAAATGATGCATAATCATGTTCTCCAGTAAGTATGTCTGCTGCCTTCTTCATGGCTTCAACGTCCAGCTTACCATCAATTATATTGACATATTTTCTGTTAAATACAGGCTTCTTATCCCCAACATAACATGTATAGCAGTAAGTTTTCCCCTGCGCATTGTAACGGCTGTGGAATCTGTCAGATGCAATACGGACCTCCTGCACACAGATATCTTCCGGAAGATATCTGTTCATATAATCGCATATATCATCTTCCTTCATCTTAGTTTCCATATGCGCATTGGCTACCATTCCCTTTGCATGCACTCCGGCATCTGTTCTTCCTGCACCTATAACCTCAACCTCAGTTCCTGTCATGGCAGAAAGCACTGATTCTAACTTGCCCTGAATTGTCATATCTGTAGTTGGCTGATGTTCCCAGCCATAATACCTTGTACCATCATAAGTAATTATCATCTTATAATTCTTCATTCATATCTCCCATTCATTCTTCTGATTTGAAGCCATATAATTTCATACAATTAACATCTGTAATCTCATCTCGCAAAATACTGTCCATAAGCACATTTTCTCATCTTGCCAGATTCTGCTTCATACCATCGAGAAAATCATATATTTCATCCATAAACACCTTGCCATAGCGCTCATATTTATTCTCACCGACACCGCTTACTGACAGCATTTCTTCCTGATTAAACGGAACTTTAAGACACATATCTATAAGCGTCCTGTCTGAAAATATTACATATGGCGGAACGCCTACTGAAACAGCTATCTGTTTTCTTAACTCACGCAGTCTGTTAAACAACATAACACCTCTGTCATTAAGTGCATCCTCCGGCTTCTTTGACTTAGATGTTGCATATGCTGATTTTGCAGCAGCAGCAGAACGCTTCATTCTGTCTGCCACCATTGCAGCATTCCTTGATACAGGTGCACTGAAACGGTTTCCCGGATACATATAAGCCTCATCTGCTTCCTGCTCTGCCTCATCAACGACACAATTAGAGCAGTTATGGCAGTTATATCTTCCACCCTCTGGATTGTCTGGTCTTTCTCCAAAATATTTAAGTATATACTCTCTTAAACAACCTGTTGTCTTGCAGTAATCGACCATTGCATTAAGCCTTCTTTTATCAAGAATCATAAGCCGTGCCTGTTCTTCTGCATCAATATCAGGATTAGGCTCTCTGTGTTCTATGAAAAACTTATTTATCATGATATCCTGCGGAGAATACAGCAATACGCATTCTGAATCCTCTCCATCTCTTCCGGCACGTCCAGCCTCCTGATAATAATTCTCTATACACTGCGGCATATTATAATGAATTACAAATCTTACATTTGACTTGTCAATTCCCATTCCAAATGCATTAGTTGCAACAACAACCGGCTTGATATCATATATAAATGAATCCTGATTTTCTTTTCTCTCTTCTGCTGAGAGACCTGCATGATACTTAGTCACAGAAAGTCCGTTGGCATTAAGCATGTCATAGACTTTTTCAACATTTTTTCTTGTAGCACAGTATATAATTCCACTATCCTGTCTGTGGCTTACAAGGTAATCAAGTATATATGAATCCTTGTCCTTAATATGCTTGACCTTGAATGTCAGATTGCTTCTGTCAAAACCTGTAGTGAGTATTACCGGTCTTTCAAGGGAAAGAATCTGCAATATATCATCTCTTACTTTGCTTGTCGCTGTAGCTGTAAATGCGCTTATTATAGGACGCCTTGCCAGCTTCTTAACAAATGACAATATATTCAGATAACTTGGTCTGAAATCCTGCCCCCACTGTGATATACAGTGAGCTTCATCTACAGTAATCATAGATATCTCTACATGCGTGGCAAAATCAAGAAATCCCCAGGTTTCCAGCCTTTCAGGTGCAACATATATAATTTTATACCGTCCCTGCTTTGCATATGCGAGTGCCTTAGTTATCTGATTATCTGTAAGAGAACTGTTAATATAAGCTGCATGTACACCTGCCTGATTAAGTGCTCCAACCTGATCCTTCATTAGCGATATAAGTGGAGATACAACAAGAGTAATGCCGGACATTAACAATGCCGGCACCTGATAACATAATGATTTTCCCGCACCTGTAGGCATAATTCCTAACACATCCTGCCCAGCAAGAATAGCATCAACTAACTTTTCCTGACCTGGACGAAATGAATCATACCCAAAATAATGCTTTAATATTCCGTATTTATCCATATATCACTCTCTTTTCAATCTTCTCTTACTCTCATACATTTTCTTATCAGCTCTGCTTCTCGTATCTTCAAAGTTCTTATCTGTCTTTATATCATATTCGGCATAACCACATGCAATCTGTACATTAAGTCCTTTAATTCCAAGTTCCTTTTCAGCATACTTTTCAAGTTCCCTTAGCTGCTTCACATGTCTTGCATTATCAAATTTTTTGGACTTCTGATTAATTACAGTACAGAATTCATCCCCGCCTATACGATAACATTTGCCATGACTGCCAAATATCTCTTTAATAATTCTGGCTGATGCCTGAATATAGGCATCTCCTGCTGCATGCCCCAGATTATCATTACACCACTTGAGATTATTAAGGTCAAATGTTGCTATAGAATATCCTTCATAATCAGAAGTTTCATGTTCCCACTCCTGAAATGCAGAGCGATTATAAACCCCTGTCATAGTATCAGTTACAGCCATCTCTTTGTAGAAATCTGCCTTCTGTCCTTCTTTAATCTTCTCAAATGCTTCTGATATGCTCTCATAACCAAGCACAATAATAAATACAAGAATACCCAGTTTTCCTATAAGATCTGTCTGCTGCATTCCCTTATAATATGCAATAAGATCAACAATCATAGAAATCCCAAGTGCAGCCGCACCTATAATATTAGCTTTTACTTTTCTGTCAAAGCCATTGACATGTATTCTCTTAATCAGCACGCCGCAGAAATATATCAGTGATATAATAAGCATCATATGAATAATATATACACTATTTTTAAATTCCTTCACAGCAGTCATGTGGCATACAAGCAGTACTATATCTATTACAGTAAATAATGCACATAACACATTACTTACCACAGATTTCTTTTCTGCCTGAAAAAAATTCTTCTCTGCCTGTATAAATGGTACCGGCATTATCATAAGCAGCATATAACCGATGAGTGAAGCTATTTTACGGTCTTCTATAAGAAGTGTTGCAAGATCTGTCTCATTAAGTGCCCATGCACCTATAATCATTGCAAATAATCCAAAATAAAAAAGTGCTTCTGTCTGTGCTATATTTTTTCTGCATATAATCCACAGAATAACCATTGCAAATCCAACCAATATTATAAAAGAACTCAAAATTACTGACGGCAATGATTCTGCTATAAGTTCCTTTATAATCCTTGTTTCGTCACCATATTCAAATGAAGTTTCCCTTGCCTTATATCCATCATAAACATTGGTAAGTCTGACAACAACATCTGTTGTATATGAAGGTACATTGATTATTGTATAATTCGTTCCTGTAGTTGTTCCGTATATTGACTTATGATTCCTTACATAATATATAAGTTTATCACCTGCATATACTTCAACATTCTGATGTCTGCTGACAAATGCAAGTGCCATATTATTCCCTGACGTTGCATCAAGCTTAATGTGATATTCAATTTTACCATCACCGATATATCTGGTATTCTCAGGTTTTATAGATATCCTTGTCTTACTGTCAGCTGGTGTTTTCATATCAACCGTACTGAATATAAAAGCCGATCCCATAAAAATAAGAAATGCCAGGAGAATAACACAATATATAATTCTGTTAATTATCTTAATCCTTTTCATAAATAAAAAAGCCTTTCGACTGTATTATAGATTTGTCCGTAATACTTTCGACTCCATAATACAGTAGATTGGCTTCATTTTCAAATATTTTTTCTTTACTATTATATCAATTATATATTCTTTGCAAGATCAGCTGGGTTCTCTGAATGTTTAAGAGCAGCTTCTCTTGAAATAACCCTTGTCTTAACAAGATTAGCAAGCGAATAATTCAATGTATGCATACCTGATGAAAGATTTGACTGTAAAACGGTCTGAATCTGATTAGTTTTCTTTTCCTTAATAAGGTTGGCTACAGCCGTATTATTAAGCATAACCTCTGTTGCCGCAATTCGGCCTTCCTTTCTTGCAAAAGGTACAAGTGTCTGTGTAATAACACCCGTAAGAATTGAAGAAAGCTGGATTGTAAGAGCAGGCTGTGCCTCTATCGGGCATGCGCTGATAATTCTTTCAACGGTCTGTGCTGCACTCTTAGTATGCAATGTTGACATTACAAGATGTCCTGTCTCAGCAGCAGTAATAGCCGCATTGATTGTCTCATAATCTCTCATTTCACCTACAAGGATTACATCAGGATCTTCTCGAAGTGCTGAACGAAGTGCAGATGCAAAATTAGGGACATCTCTTCCAACCTGTCTCTGATGAATCATAGACTGCTTAAAACCATATACATACTCGATAGGATCCTCTACTGTAATAATATGTCTTGCCATATTATTATTAATATAATCAATCATTGCAGCAAGTGTTGTAGACTTACCACTACCTGTAGGACCTGTTACAAGAACAAGACCACTTCTCTTAGATGCTAGCTCTGCAAGCAACTTTCCTGGAAGTCCAAGATCCTCAAATGATGGTATATTTGCATCCAGTAAACGGATACTGGCTGCAAGATTTCTTCTCTGGTGATAGATATTAATTCTTAATCGTCCACCTGACTCGTCAGATGCAGCAACATCAATATCTTCTCCATTCTTAACCCTTCTTATATCCTCATCATTAAGAATATCAAACAGCATTTTTTCTGTTTCTTCAATCGTTGGCTTAATATCAATCAGTTTAAGTTCTCCAAATCTTCTTACTGCTACAAAATCTCCTGCTGTAATATGCAAATCTGAACATTGTACACTTCTTGCTTTTCTTATTAACTGTTTTAATTCCATGTTCCCCTCCCATACATTTTGTTCATTAGTATGAACAACAATAAGATACTACCACAATAAAAATACGTATTCAATCATACTTTTATCCCATTTTTCTTGCAGATATCATTAAGGCAGCATCTTTCACAATGCGGCGTAGTACGCGCCGTACATACTTCTCTTCCGTGGTCTACAAACCTGTGGCACAATCCGCTTCCTTCTTCCGGCGGGACTATCTTCCACAATGCCATCTCAACCTTCTTAGGCTCTTTCTCGTCTTTTACAAGACCTATTCTGTTACAAAGCCTTATACAGTGTGTATCTGTAACAATTGCCGGCTTTCCGAACACATCACCCATAATAAGATTGGCACTCTTTCTTCCAACTCCAGGAAGCTTTAATAATTCTTCCATGCTGTCAGGAACTTTATCGTTATACTGCTCATGAAGCATACGCATACATGCACATATATCCTTTGCCTTGCTTTTTCCAAGACCACAAGGTCTTATAATCTTTTCAATCTCTTCCGGAGATGCTGCAGCAAGTGATGCTATATCAGGATATTTCTCATACAGCCCCTTAACCACAACATTTACTCTTGCATCAGTGCATTGTGCCGCAAGTCTTACGCTTACAAGCAGTTTCCAGGCATCATCGTAATCAAGGCTGCACTCCGAATCCGGATATTCTGCCTTTAATCTTCTTATAACCTCTAAAGCAAGTTCTTTCTTAGTCATAGATTACGCATCTTTCTTCTTATAATTAGCAATTCCGAATATTGCAAGAAGCAATACACACGCAAATATCATCCAGCCAACAAGATAACCTGTTCCCCTTGGTTTAAATGTATCATAATAACCCTTAAGGTATACAACTACTATAATAGCCGGAAGTATATAACTCATATAGAATCTTAACCATTCAGGAAGCTTAGGACCTTTTCCTTCATTAGCTTCTTTTCTGAAGCCTTCCCAGCCCCAGCCATTCTTCTTGGTACAGAATAATACAAATATCATGCTTCCAAGAGGAAGCAGATTATATGAAACAAGGAAATCCTCCAGATCCATAATTGAACTTCCCGGACCAATAGGCTGGAAAGCTGCAAGCTTGTTAAAGCCTAATACAGCAGGAAGTGAAAGCAGTATCATGAATATAACATTACCTGCAACAACCTTTTTCCTTGAAAATCCCTTAAGGTCAATATAAAAAGCAATAATGTTCTCAAACACAGCAATTACAGTTGATAATGCTGCAAATGACATGAATACAAAGAATGCTGTTCCCCATATTCTTCCTCCCGCCATATGATTAAATATGTTAGGCAGTGTTATAAATAAAAGTGATGGACCGGCACCCGGAGCAACACCATATGCAAAGCATGCAGGAATAATTATGAATCCTGCCATAAGAGCAACAAATGTATCAATCAGAATTATATTAACAGCCTCTCCACCTATTGTTCTGTCTTTCTTTAAGTAGCTTCCGAATATCTCCATTGCGCCAATGCCTACACTAAGTGTAAAGAATGCATGTGTCATGGCATCAAATATAACCGGTCCTAAACCTCTTGATTTAATAGCATCCAGATTAGGCACCATATAGAATTTAACACCTTCTGATGCATTAGGAAGTACAAGTGAATGAACTGCCAGTACCACAATAAGGATAAGAAGAAGTAACATCATAACCTTAGTAATCTTCTCAACGCCCTTCTGTAATCCTAATACACATACACCAAACGAAAGTAAAACTGCAACAATCATCCAGATTGTCATTGTACCAGGCTGTGAAAGCATAGTTCCAAATGCTCCTGAAACCTCATCTGGCTCTAAACCTGCTAACGAACCTCTTGCCTCACGCCATGCATAATAAAGCATCCATCCTGCAACCATAGTATAGAAAGCCATTAATACGTAGCTTCCTACTACCGATACCCATTTGAAATGATGCCATTTACTTCCCTTAGTCTCCAGTTCTTCAAATGCCCTTGCAGCACCTTTACCGCTTCCTCGTCCTACTGTGAACTCCGCACACATAATAGGAAATCCAAGAATTGCAAGAAATACAAGATAGATAAGCACGAATGCCGCACCACCATTTTCCCCGCATATGTATGGAAATTTCCACACATTACCAAGTCCCACCGCACACCCGGCAGACACTAAGATAAAGCCGAGTCGCGAGCCGAATTTTTCTCTCTCTTTCAAAATAAAACCTCCATCGTTAATATATTTACATTAATTAAGATTGTATCATATATCACTATATTTTCACAGCCAATTATTTCATACTCTCACTGACTTCTGATGTAATAGTCTGACCGCCCTGTTCATTCCATTCTTTTACAAATCTATCGAAGTAAGATATATCTTCTTCTCCGCTTATAATCTTTAAATATGCCTCTTTTTCTTTAGCCTTAAGTCTCCACCAATGGCTCTTCATTGTGTCTGTGGTCTTAAAATAAAGCGAGTCAACTACCTTTATATTATCCTGTGCAATCAGACTGCATGCCTTAATTCTTGACATATACGCTGCCCATTGCGTACTTGTTTTGTTAGCATTCTTGATATACTCACTACACGCATCATAAAATGAGCGTTCAAGAAGTTCCAGACTGTCAGGATTCTTTCTTCCTGAAATTGTGGCATCTATATTCCTGTAACATATTGAAAGTGCATTATTGTAATCAACATTTATTGATAAAGGTCTTGCCGTAGGTTCAACATTAAGCTGATAGTAATTCTTGAATTCTTCTGAGTCTGTACAGTCAAATCTTACCTTATCGAACATGACGCTTATCATCTTTGCTGCAATCTCAGGATGTTCATAGCCCTTTCTTACAACAACATATTTGTAACACGGATTCTGACTGTGATAACTCGTTGTCCCATCCGAATCTGTTGCTATTAAATATGGCTGCCAGTCTGCATCCGGATTCCTGCTTACTGCATTAGCAAGCGGATTATTCGGTGCCCACCATGGTCCGAAAAACGAGCCACACAGACCATTCTCTATAAGCTCACATATATTGGTTGATGTACGCAGAAGAAAATCATTATCTATAACGCCCTGATTGTACAGACTGCTTATATATGAAAGTGCTTCTTTTGCCTCATTTGTAACCGAACCATATACAATCTCACCATCGTCGTTCATTATCCACTGCTTTGGATACGCTCCAAAGCAGGCAAATATTATATCCAGCAGAAATTCACTGCTGTAACCACATTCACCTGTCACATCTGTATCCACTGCAAGCCCCACTGTATTAGGTTTTCCGGACGCATCCACGCCATTATTTCCAGGGTCTTCTGATATAAAATGCTTCACTATATTAACAACATCATCAATAGTGTGTGGCTCTGACAATCCAAGCTTATCCATCCAGTCTTTTCTTAACCACACAAGATTAGGTCCATCTGTTATATTAGTCTCCGGCAGTGCCATTATCTTTCCATCATATGTAACCATATCCTTAAGTGAATCGCCATAGCTTTCATACATTTTCCTGATTCTGTCACTTATACAGTTATTGTAGCTTTCTGTAAGGTCCTCTATAAGTCCTGCTTCCACTAACTGTTCAACCTCATCCTGACTTGATACAACCATAATATCCGGAAGGCTTCCCATTGAGATTACCATTGAAACATTAGTGTCATACTGGCTGTCGTTTGCTTCAAATACATCAACATTCTGCACATTTATCACAGACTTAATATAGCGTGTGTACGCATTATCCGTATAAGTGTCATTCTCCGGCATATTGGAATTATTAACACTTGTCATCTTTCCAAGTGTATATTCTATAGTCTCCGGGTAAGCTCCGAATGGAGTTGTTCTCGCTTCTTCCATTCTCGCATTGTATTCTTCATTATCATTAGACACAAAACCAGCCGGGCTTTTACACCCGGCTAATATAAGCATTATTCCTGTGACACCAAATGCCACACATTTTTTTAATGTTTGCTTTAATCTATTCATATATCTAACCCTTCACTGCACCTGTCATGCTTTCATTATAACATCTTTGCATTATCATAAACAAGGCTGCAATTGGAATTGATATAAGAACTGCTCCTGCTGCAAATCTTGTGTACCATACATCAACATACTCCTTTTCAAGCATCTGCCACAAGCCGATTGCTACAGTATAATACTTCGCATTTGCCCTGCAGATTACTCTTGCAAATATGAAATCCACCCAAGGTGCTATGAATGATGTAAGTATTGTATACACTATAATTGGTTTACTGAGAGGTATTGTTATCTTAGTAAATACCTGCCACTTCGTCGCTCCATCTATCATAGCAGCCTCATCTATTGTCTTAGGGATAGTATCAAAGAATCCCTTTGCAATGTAAAACTGTATTCCTGATGATGCTGAATATACAAGCACAAGCGCAACTCTTATCATTGCTCCTTCTGAAAGTCCTACTGCTTTAAGTATATAATATACGGCAACCATCGCCATAAATGCAGGGAAAAGTCCAAGTATCATTGCGATATTCATCATTGCTTTTCTCATCTTAAACTTAAGCCTTGACATACAGTAGGCTACTGACAGTACAAAAAATGTTGATATAATACATGAGAATACTGCTACTATCAGAGTATTGGTAAACATTCGTGGAAAATTAAGTATTCCTGTATCTGTAAAAAGCTTTACATAATTATCAAGTGAATACTGCTTTGGGAAGAAGGAGCTTGTATAAGCACCCTTCTGAGCCCTGAAGCTTGTGAGGAGTATCCAGAAAAGAGGACTTACCCACACTATCGCTAATATTGTAAGCACTGTATGTGCCAGTATATTTTTAATAGTCTTTTTCTTTTTCACTGGAATCCCTCCTCATCTTTATACGCTTTCGTTCTTCTGTATACAAGCAGTGAACCAATTGCTAAGAATATGAATGTCATAATACCGATAACAGCACCAAGATTATAATACTGATAATCTATTGTCATCTTGTACAGCCATGTTACCAGAAGGTCTGTCTTTCCTGCTGTTGCACCTGCCATAACCGGATCTCCCTTAGTCAGCAGGTAAACAATGTTAAAGTTGTTAATATTAGCAGTAAATGTAGTAATAAGATATGGTGCCGTTACAAATAACATATATGGCATTGTTATCTTAATAAACTTGACAAATCCATTAGCTCCATCTACATCTGCTGCCTCATACAGCTCCATAGGTATATTCTGTAATATACCTGTAACCTGCAGAATAGTATATGGAATACCTATCCACAGATTTACCACGATTACTGTAATTCTTGCCCAAGTCGCATTTGTAAAGAATGGCAGTGATTTTGTTATCCAGCCTGCATTCTTTAAAACAACATTTATAATTCCATCCTGTGCCAGCATGCTTCTGACAATAAGAAGTGAAACAAACTGTGGAATTGCGATTGAAAGTATAAATATAAATCTCCAGAAAGCCTTGAATTTCGTACCTTTTCTGTTGATAAGCAGTGCAACAAGTATTCCGAATATGTAATTAAGAAATGTTGCAAATATTGCCCACACTATAGTCCAGCCAAATACTGACCAGAAAGACTGTCCTATCATGCTTCCTGAATCGAATATCTGCTTGAAATTCTCAAGTCCTACCCAGTCGAAAAGCACCAGATGGCTGTCAACCTTACTATAATTAGTGAATGCCATGCTTATCATGAAAATAAGCGGAAGTATTGTGAATATAAGCACACCTGATACTGGAAGTGTAAGCAGCAGCTTATGAAGATTCTCATTAAACAGCGACTTCACGTCTTCTGCAAATGTGTTTATATGCTTTCCTTTTTCCTTTAACAGCTCCAGCTTATATGAGCTTTTTACAGCACTAGCTGCAACTATTATATAAGCTATAACAATGAATATTGTTGCTATTCCATACAGAAGTATAAGAAGTGAATTATCACCTGCAACATACTCATATATTCCAAGCTTTTCATTCCAGACCTCCTGCTGCGGTCTGCTTCCAAGACCTGGAAGCATCGCAAGGCAGTTAATTCCCTTCATAATCATAAAGCATACAAAGGCTGCTTCTATAGCTATATACATAATTCCCTTTATAATCTGCTTTCCTACAAGATTACCAAGTCCCGGAATCAGAATGCTTAACTTCGTAAATATATTTCCTTTTCTAAATGATTCAGTGAACTTAACTGCCATTATGCGCCACTCCTTTCAGCATTTAATCCCTATCAATTATTTTGCGATTGATGTATTAATCTGCTTATAGAAATCCTGTGTCTTAGCTGCTGCATTATCTGCTGTTATTTCACCATTTACGATTGCCTTAGCAAAGTTCTGTGCAGGTGCCCAGTAATCATTCATGCCTGTTACTGTTGGCTGGATTACTGATGTCTTGTTAAATGTATCATTCTGTGCTGTTACAAGTGCATCCTTCTTTACTTCATCAGTTGCAAGAAGCTCTGTATTACAAGGAATAACACCTCTTAATTCATAGTGCTTCTTCTGTGCATCCTTGCTTCCAAGATACTTTGCAAGTGCAACTGCTACCTGCTGATACTTGCAGTTAGGATTAACTGCGATTGCCTTAGAACCTGCAAATGCTAACATCTGCTTGTCTTTTCCACCAATCTTTACTGTAGGAAGTGAAACTGCTCCAAAATTGTCTCCAAGAATCTCTTTAACACTCTTATAATCCCATGATCCTGAGAAGTAAGCTCCAACTGAACCATCTCTTAAGCCAGCGATACCAACACCCTGAAGGTCATTGACAAAGTTAGGATTATTTACAAGTGAAACCATTGCCTGTGTTGCCTGTGTTCCCTTATCTCCTGAGATATCAACACCTGCTGAATTATCTTTTCCGTCTTTTCCAAAATATTTACATCCATTAGCAAGGAAGAATGATGACATATACCAGCCCTCTGTAATATTGAAAGCCACCTTATTCTTCTCAAGCATCTTATCAAGGCTCTTTACATCACTGTCTGTGAATTTGCTCTTGTCATAGTACATAAACCATGTATTAGTTGTAAATGGTACTCCGTATACAGCCCCATCTACTGATACTGAATCCACAATTGCATCTGAGTTAGTTTTCTTAACATAATCTGCTGTCTCTCCACCAAGCTTTGCAATAGCGTTAGCATCAACAAGTGTCTGAAGCTGGTCGTTAGCAAAGAAGTATACATCTCCTGAATTCTCTGGATCCTGTGGAACTATCTTTCCTGCGTCCTGCTCTGAGCATACACCGTATTCAAATGTTAAATCCCAGTCAGGATGCTCTGAATTAAACTGGTCACACATTGTCTGAAGCCATTTGCCGTTCTCATCTGCCTGATCTTCTGCACAGCCCCATACCTTGATTGTAGCTGTGATTTTTTCCTCGCCTGCTGCTGTGTCATCCTTTTTAGCATTGCCACAACCTACAAAAAGTGACCCACACATTGTTGCTGCCATCACTGCAGCCGCTAATCTCTTAAACTTCATAAAAAACCCTCCTTAATAATTATCCGAGACAGCTTTGATTACTGTCCTCTTTTGATAATCTAATTATATTAAGGAGGGGTTAATATTAAAATATAAGATATTTTAGAAACATATCAGTTTTTTGTGTTGTATGGTTTTGCCGGGAATTTTATTGTTATTGTTGTTCCCTCATCAGGTATGCTCTGCACTTCCAGATGATAGCTTTCGCCGTAATAAAGTCTTATTCTGTCATTAACATTTCTTGCACCATACCCTTTTGACTGGACTGTTAAGAAGTTTTGTGCAGTTTCTTTGTCCATTCCTACACCGTTATCAGACACTGTTACACATACAAGCTTTTTACCTTCTTCATCCGTCTGCATCTTGGCCTCTACTGTTATTACACCTTTCCTGTCTGTCAGCAGATCTATACCGTGGTCTATTGCATTTTCTACCAATGGCTGGAGTATAAGGTTTAAAGATTCGCATGGCATAACTTCCTCTGATACATTTATCACCACATCAAATGAGTTGTCATGCATTATCTGCTGAATCTTAAGATACGACTGCATGTTGCTTAATTCCTGCTCAAAGCTTAGTATATTCTTTCCCTTATTAAGCGATGTACGGTAGTAGTTAGACAATGCAAGTGTTATCTCACTTATATCCTCCTGCTCATATTCTATTGCTTTCCAGTTGATAAGCGATAATGAATTGTAGAGAAAATGCGGATTAATCTGTGCCCTTAATGCCCGCATCTCTGATTCTTTCTGGCTTATACGTCCTTCATATACCTGCGTGATAAGATTCTTAATCTGGGTTGTCATGCTGTTAAAGCTATGAATAAGGTCACCTATTTCATCTTTGTCCTGTGTATTAATTACCGCATCAAAGTCTCCATTTTCAACCTTTGCCATACTGTTTTTTAATTTATTAATTCTTCTTGTAATGAAGCCTGTTGTAAATATACTCGCCGCAGCGGCACCTGCAACTGCTACCACAAATGCAACTACAATCATTGTAATCATTGAATTAGCTGACCTGAGCACAAGTTTTCTTGGTTCATAGACATATACTGTCCATCCGGTAACAGAGCTTTCCTTCTTTACTACAGAATAACCCTCTGTATTTCCACATGTATCATTATCCCATTCTGCCCCGTCGATTAACGAAAGCAGTTTCTTGCTGTTTAATCTGTATCTGGTGTTATTGTTTTCAAATGTGTCACTGCTGCATATAACTTTTCCATCAGCGTCAAGCACCACCATTCCGCAGTTCTGCTCAAGACCACCTGTAAATGAACTCATCATGCTGTCATAATCAACATCTATGTACATGATTCCAAGAATTCCTAACTGGTCAAGCGTTGACATTTTTCGTGCTGAAACAAGTGTCCTGCTGTCTTCATCAACAAACCACTGTATCTTAGTGCTTTCAGCAGCAGAATTATAAAAAGGTCTGTCTTTTATCTCTTCTATTGGAGCTATAGTCGTATCATGTTTAATAGCTTTATCCACATATATTGTTACTCTGTTAATATCATTGTGAAAATACTTTAATGATGAAAGCATAGGGTCAAATGTAGTGACAATCTGGTTATACATCTCATATGTGCTTTTGTAATCGTATGAAAGCACTCCCGACAGCGTATCATTAAATGTTATATAATTAGACAGATTATCATACACCTCTATCTGCCCATCCACCGTTGTAACAGACTGTTCAATTGTCCCCTTGATGCTCTTTAAGTCCCTGTCCATAAGAATGTTTCTCATCTGACAGTATGCAAAAACAAAAAGCACAATCAGGGGAATAAGTCCGGTCACTACATATATGATGACAAGCTTGTTCTGCAATCTTATATCATTGATTTTCTGCTTAATCTTTTTCAACTCAATTCTCCCTGATCCCTGAATTTCTGAGGACTTATACCAAAGTACTCCCTGAAGCTCTGTACAAAATATGAAACATTTGGATAACCCACCTGCTCACTTATATTCACAATCTTCATGTTCGTACCGGTAAGCAGTTCCTTAGCCTTCTCCATTCTGTACTGTTTAATATATTTGCTCAGATTCTGTCCTGTTTCCTTCTTAAAAAGTGAACTTAAATAGCTTGGTGCAAGATAAACCATATCCGCAAGCTGCTGTGCGCCAATCTCCTCACCATAATGGTTATGTATATAATTCTTTACGGTCTCAATCTCCCGGTGTGACGTGGCCGGCTCTTTTCCAAAACTCTTTTCCAACAAATCAATATAGTTATTCACTATATCCATAATGCATGAGAAATCCTCCGACTTATACAGTCTGTCAATCTCCCTGCCAAATTCCGCCTCATCAGCACCCGGAATATTGTCATAGAAATCTTTTAACAGATTGGAAAATACGAACTTGATGTATATATGTGAGAAGTTCGACTGCCCCCTGTATTTCTTACACAATGCATCAAAATGTATACGTAAAAATGTGATATCCTTCATCTTGATATCCTGCTTCATCTGCTTCATAAGTGCATCATCATCAATCTGTACAAGCACAGGTGTATCTTCACTGATATTATCAGAAAAAATATATCTTCCTGTCTCATAAAACTTATTATTCATCAGTGTATCAACTGCATCCATTACCTGTGGAAGCTCATGATAATCGTTGAATAAACCGGACACAGCAATATACATAAACTGTCCTGTCTTTCTATATATATAGTCATGAATATTTGTAAACATTTCTTCAATGTTCTTATCAATATTACCATCTGCTGTGAATGATTTATCAGAAAATATGATAACTGACTGTAACGGGTTAAGATTAAGGTACTGATAATCCAGTTCCCCGGTTATCTCTTTAAATATGTCTTCACCTGTATCATATTTCCCAAAGAAATCAGTATTGAATTCTATAAGTGCAAGTCTGTTATACCCTGCCAGAAAATCCCCATTATCAAGTATTCCTGATGCATCACCGGAGTTGAGCAGCGTATACATGTAGTACTGTTTTATAAAGTTAGCCTGCCTGTTATAGTCCTCATCCTTCTTGTGTTCCTCGTCAAGCTCTGTTATAACCCCTGTAATTGTCGAACTGAATTCTGACGGATCAACCGGCTTTAATATATAATCTTTAACTCCTAATTTAACTGCCAGCTTGGCATACTCAAACTCGTTATAGCCTGAGAATATAATTGTCTTTAAACTGATGTCGTTGTGCATCACATTCTTAATAAGCTCTATCCCGTCCATAAACGGCATCTTAACATCTGTAAGCAGTATATCTATATGTCCAATTCCTGTATTCTTGTCAGATGTCAGATATTCCAGTGCCTGCTTTCCGTTGCACGCCTCAAATACTCCAAGCTCAATTCCCATTCTCTTAAGAAGCATTCTTATTCCGCTTCTTTCAATCTTTTCATCATCCACTATAAGTATATTATACATAAATCTACCCCGAAACCTTCCTCATTCACGAACTTTTGCTCTTATAATGATTATAGCTTCCGGGGCAATTATTATCAACTTATTTAGTTATATTAAAGATGCCATATATCTTCATTGTACTGTCGGATTGTTCTGTCTGATGAGAAAAATCCGGCATTTGCAATATTAACAAGCATTTTTTCTGCCCACGCATATCTGTCATCATAATCTGCGAGAGCCTTTTCTTTGGTTTCTATATAGCTTCGTAAGTCAAGCAATGCCATAAACCAGTCTTTTCCTACAATCTCATTATACAGTCTGTTAAGACTATGTGAATCACCTGCCTGAAGCATAGCATCCGATATTATAAAATCCACACATTTTTTTATAAGAGCATCTGTCTCATAAAGCTTCTTTGCGTTATAGTCACAATTTTCATAATGTGCAATAACTTCATCACTTGTTGCGCCAAATGTATATATATTATCTTTACCTACAAGCTCTGCAATCTCAACATTAGCACCATCCATTGTTCCTAATGTCACAGCACCATTGAGCATGAATTTCATGTTGCCTGTTCCTGATGCTTCTTTAGATGCAAGTGATATCTGCTCTGATATATCACATGCAGGAATCAGCTTCTCTGCCAATGTTACATTGTAGTTCTGGACAAGCACAACCTTAAGGTAAGGACTTACGTCTTTATCAGCCTCAATAACCTTACTCAATGTAAGTATCAGATGAATTATATCCTTCGCAATTGTGTATGCAGGTGCAGCCTTTGCGCCAAATATCACTGTAACAGGAGTCTTTGGAATGTTGCCTGCCTTGATGTCAAAATATTTATATATTATATACAGTGCGTTCATCTGCTGTCTTTTATACTCATGCAGTCGCTTTATCTGTATATCGTATATTGACTGTGGATTAATCTCTATTCCCTGTGTCTGCTTAAGGTATTCTGCAAGATTTCTCTTGTTGTCTGTCTTAATCTCAAGAAGATTATCGTAAACATTTTTATCACCGGCAAACTTTAAAAGGTCTTTTAACTTTTCTGCGTCATGTCTGTATTCACTTCCGATAAGTGTCTCAATGTATTTCGCAAGTCCGTTATTACAGTGGATAAGCCACCTTCTGAATGTGATTCCGTTAGTTTTGTTATTAAACTTCTCTGGATATATCCTATAGAAATTATTAAGCTCTGTATTCTCTAATATCTCAGTATGAAGCTTTGCTACTCCGTTGACGCTCATTCCATAATGAATATCGATGTGTGCCATGTGAACGAGATTATTATCGTCAATTATATACACTGATTTATCTGTGTACTTCTTACGCACTCTTCTGTCAAGCTCTTTTATAATCGGCATAAGCTGTGGCACAACCCTGTTAAGATAGTCCACAGGCCATTTTTCAAGGGCTTCAGCAAGGATTGTGTGATTAGTATACGCACAGCTTTTTGATACAATATCAATTGCTTCGTCCATTGTTATCGGACTTCCATCTATATCTCCATTTTCTGTAAGAAGTCTTATAAGCTCCGGGATTACCATTGTCGGATGCGTATCGTTAATCTGGATAACTGCAAGGTCTGACAGATTCTTAAATGTTTTTCCGGTGTTAATACATTTGTCCCTGCACTCATCTAATATAAGCCTTGCTCCATTGCTTACCATGAAATACTGCTGATAGATTCTAAGAAGCCTTCCCTGTTCGTCACTGTCATCAGGATAAAGAAACAGTGTAAGGTTCTTGGCAATATCTGACTTATCAAAGTCTATGCTGTCACCTTTTACGATGCTCTCATCAACTGTCTCCACATCAAACAAATGAAGCTTATTCGTTCTCTTTTCTCCGTACACATTGATATCATACATTCTTGAAACCACACTGATTTCACCGAAATTGATAGTGTATGTCACATCTGTCGGAACAAGCCAGCTATCCTTACCAATCCATGGATTAGGCACTTCCTTCTGCTTTCCATTCTCAAACACCTGCTTAAAAAGTCCAAGATGATAATTAAGTCCGATTCCGTCACCATTAAGACCAAGGTTAGCAATCGAATCAAGGAAGCATGCTGCAAGTCTTCCAAGTCCGCCATTACCAAGTGACGGCTCTACTTCCAGTTCTTCAATATCTGAAAGATTTTTTCCTGCCTGTGTAAGTTCTTCCTTAACTTCATCGTAGATTCCTAAATTAATAAGATTATTGGATAAAAGCTTTCCTATAAGGAACTCTGCAGAAATGTAGTATACCTTTCTGCCATTGTCTTTCACTATTCTATCACGTCCCTTTTGTGCAACCAGCTTCATAAGTGCATGAAAGCACTCCTCGTTGCTGCATAAGTGCAAGTCTTTTCCATATTCTTCCAAACATATAGTGTTAAGCATATCGTTGCCCTCCATTCTTGTATTTATATTTTATTATAGGGTTGCTGGAAAAATTCTCTTGCTTTATAATGGGATAAACTTGTACTATTCTATCATATTTAAGGAGAACCTTATGAATATAACAGATTATGGACCACTGAAAGAAACCAAGTCTCATTTTGATTCAGATTTTTTATATAACACTTACCCATGCTCTATCCCGCTTGATTTTACGGAAGTTCCGCTGCACTGGCATAATGAAATGGAGCTTATATACATCAAGAAGGGATGCATGATCGCAAGCGTTGACCTTGAGTATTCTGTTGTAAATGCTGGAGATATTGTTGTTGTCATGCCTGGACATATCCATTCTATTATCCAGAACGAGAGTGATTCATGCGAATACGAAAATATTCTTTTTAATCTTGATATGCTTGTTAGCAGGCAGTGTGATTATGATACCGTAAGCTTTTTTAACGGAATTGCCGGCTTTAATGGGTATTGCCCTCCTGTTATCAGTAAAACTGCGCCACACTATTCTGATTTAATTCATTATATTGATGAAGCTGATAATATATGCAAGTATTTCCCTGACGGGTACAGGCTGAAAATCCGTGCATGTCTTTTTAATTTCTTTTTTGAGCTTAATGCACATTTTTACACGCATACGGATATGCCTGTACACTTGTCTGATGATAAGATGGATAAGCTGAAACTGGTACTAAATTATATTGAGAAAAACTTCGCGCGTGCAATATCCATTGAAGAGATTGCTCAGTGGTGTCATTTCAGCCAGTCGCATTTTATGAAGTTTTTTAAGAACTGCACCGGCACATCTTTTATCACTTACTTAAACGACTACCGGCTTATTATTGCTGCAAGAATATTAAAAACCACAACCCAGCCAGTTATTATAGTGGCTTCTGATTGTGGTTTTGATAATATATCTTACTTTAATAGAAAATTCAAAGAAAAATATGGTGTTTCTCCGAGGGAATTCAGGAAATAAGGTGTTATTAATATAATCTGTTTTTTACATATTCTTCAAATCTTGGCAGTGCCATTGCTATATTCTCATGTAATGGTTTTTAATAGCTGCATAATTTTATAACTTTTATCAATTGCAAAATAAAAAATCCTGCTCTCAGGCAGCCATAACCACCTGAAAGCAGGATTAACATTTTAATTATTAACAGATTACATTAAACCATGTGCTCTGTTGTAAGCATTACATATCTTATTAGAATTCTTGATAAGAATATGCATTGCAACAAATGGTCCAATTCCACAGATAAAAGCACCAAATATCTGCCATAAAAGAACAGTTGTACCATTCTCCTGGATTGAAAGTCCATAACGAGGTCCGTTAGCTGCAAGTCTGTTACCAAGATTATAGTACCAGAACCATGCATATATACCACATGTTATGAGTGATAAAAGAACAAATGCAACAAGCCCTGATGTATTCTCTCCATCTCCCTCACATGCAATATTAACATCATGTGCCATCTTGTAAATGAAATAATAGCTGTATATTCCACATGTGATAATTGAAAGAATTATGTATGAGGCAAGACCTCTGTCATCCTTTAATCTTGTACCTGAGTATGGTGGGATTGTGCCATTATTATAACCATTGCTGTAATTCTGATTAGCATTGTAACCCTGATTATTATTCTGATTATTGTTGCCTGTAAAGCTCTGCTTTACCTCATTAAAAGCACTTCCAAGTTCCTGCTCAGCCTTGTTGAATACCTGACTTGCCTGACCAGCAATATCCTGCTCCGGTGAACAATTTGCTCCACAATATGGGCAGAACTTAGTTGAATCTGGAACCTGTTTTCCACATTTTGTACAAAACATAATATTTCCTCCCCTTATAAGTTTAGTTTGCGAATGATTCGGAATACAATATTGTTCTGTGGTTCAAAAACCACCACATTGCCATCTCCAATAAACATTCTATACAAGTAAACTATAACAAATGCACCTGCCATTGTAAACATAAAAATTTTATAAAATTTAATATTTATTTTAGATTTCAGAAGCATAACTATAACAACAACCGGTGGCAGGAAAAAAAGTGGATGATACATGAATGCTTCATGTATATTAAAATGCATTAAAGCTATCCATGCCCTTGACATTCCACAGCCTGCACATGATATTCCTGTTATGTATTTTATAGGGCATGTAACCCCGAAGCTTTCTAGTATCACATACAGCACAACAACTGCCGCAACTGATGTTATCACTTCTATTCTTCTATGCGATTTTCTTTTATATGCATTGCCTCCGCTCATTATTCCCCCTGATAATGCTTTTTATTACATTATAATCTCTCCTGCAAGCAATGCAAGACAAGGAAGCGTAATTATGCTAATCAATGTAGACAAAGTAACTGCACCAACTGCGAGCTTCTGGTCGTGACCGAACTTAATCGCAAAAAGTGTTGTAATAGCCGCACATGGGCATGCCTCAAGTATAATTGTAATAACAGCAACCATTCCATGGGCATGTATCAGATACATAACCAGAGTGCAAATTACCGGTATAATAAACATCCTGAGAATAACCGTAAAATACACTCTTTTATCCTTTAAGATACTCAATAATGGGAACTGTGAAATAGTAATTCCTGTTATTATCATAGACAACGGGGTATTCATGCCTCCTACAACATTAAATGTATCCTTTAAAACATCCGCAACCGGAATTCTTGCAAGGAATATGACAAGACCGACCGCAACCGATATAATTGGTGGGCATGTAACAATCTTCTTTAAAAGTTCCTTGAAACTCATACTCTCTGAAACATACACAATTCCGACAGTCCATAAAAGAATATTGAATACAGTAACATATACGCTCGCATACAGTACACCTTCTGAACCATACATTGCCTGAATAAGTGGAAATCCCATATAAGCCGCATTAGAAAATGTAGTTGCAAATCTTATAATGCCGCGCACTTCCTTTTTCATCAAAAATGTTATGCCAATCGATAAAGCCATTCCTATGCATATAGTAAGTATGCTGTAAAAAAGCATTCTGCCCATATTCTTAAGAATCTCGGCATTGTATCCTGACATGTAAGAATTAATAATCATAAATGGAACAACAAAATATATAAGAAGGTTAGAAAGCATCCCCTTTCCTTCTTCGTTAACCATCTTAATCTTTCCTATAACAACTCCACACAGTATAAGTATGAATAACTCAAATACCTGCTTCGCTGTAATAAGTGCTAAATCCATAGCTCTCTTATCCTCCTTTTCATACACGCAAAAAACATGTTATATATTTCATCTTCTGAGATATATAACATGTTAATAGCAAAGTCAAGTAAAAATCTAATACTTTATCTCTGGCATAAGCTCTGCACTTATTACATTAAGCATACGCTCCATTGTCTCTAACTCTTCTTTAGAAAATCTGTCCTCAATCCTGCCCATTACAGTCTTAAGATACGTATTGCTGATATTATAATAATCTATATACTTCTGTGTTACCTCGAGATGATACTCTCTCTTGTCTTCCTCAGACTGTACTTTCTTTAAGTATCCCTTCTTAACAAGATTATTAATCTTATACGCCGCGTTAGGAGATGATATATTTGCCATATCAGCAAACTGTGCCACAGTAGGTTTATCAAGTGCATATATTATCTCCATGCAGAAAGTTTCTACAGTTGTAAGAGATGTCTCCCTCTCCTGTAGCTTTTCAAACATTTTCTGATAAAAATGCATCTTAAACTTCGTATATACCTTACTAAAAGAATCCTGCAGCACCTTACTTTACCTCCAAAGCTTTTTTAATTGTTTATTATTATAACAATAGCTCTATTCTATTGCAAATGTAAGTTCAGCTGACACTGCAAGTTTTCCGTCAACATAAGCTTCTGCCTTTCCTACTCCCACAGGACCTTTTCTTGCTATAATCTCGCATGACATTTCAAGCACATCCCCAGGTGTGACCTGAGCCTTAAACTTAGCATTTTTAATTCCTGCAAAAAGTGCTATATGTCCCTTATTCTTTTCTTCCGACAATAAAGCAACTGCTCCAGTCTGCGCCAGTGCCTCAATAATAAGTACTCCCGGCATTACCTTCTTCTGTGGAAAATGTCCTACAAAATGCATTTCATTGGCAGATACGCATTTAATACCACAAGCCTTCTTTCCAGGTTCACACTCTGTTATCCTGTCTACTAATAGAAATGGATATCTGTGTGGCAGAATCTGCTGTATTTCATCTGAATTAAGCTGCATCTTTACACCACCTTTCTAAGCACGATAGACGCATTATGTCCACCAAAGCCAAGTGAATTAGACATAGCATAATCAACTCTTGACTCTCTTGCCTTATTTGGAACGATATCAAGATCACAGTCATCATCCGACACCTGATAATTAATGGTTGGTGGAATTATATCATTCTTTACAGCAAGTGCCGATATAATTGCCTCAACAGCACCACTTGCACCTAACATATGTCCTGTCATCGACTTTGTTGAGCTTACCGCAAGCTTGTACGCATGTTCTCCAAATGCCTTCTTTATCGCGTTAGTCTCGCCCTTATCATTAAGCTTTGTACTTGTTCCATGTGCATTAATATAATCAATATTCTCTGGTTTTATTCCTGCATCCTTAACAGCCTCAGTCATTGCCTGTGCTGCCATGCTTCCGTCTTCGAGAGGGGCTGTAACGTGGTTTGCATCACATGTTGAACCATATCCTGCAATTTCACAGTATATCTTAGCGCCTCTTTTCAGTGCATGTTCATACTCTTCAAGAATAAGCACACCTGCTCCTTCTCCCATAACAAATCCGCTTCTTTCTTTATCAAACGGAATAGAAGCCCTGTTGACATCTTCTGCTTTGCTTAATGCATGCATTGATGTAAAACCACCAATTCCAAAATCAGTTATACAGCTTTCTGCACCTCCGCACACAATCACATCCTGATATCCATCCCTGATCTGTCTTAATGCATCTCCAACAGCATTGGTTCCACTGGCACATGCAGTAACAACACATGTACACATTCCATGTAGTCCAAATCTGATTGCAACATGTCCTGCCGCCATATTAGTTATCGACATTGGCACAAAATGTGGCGAAACTCTGTCATATCCTTTACTTTCGCCTCTTAAGCATTCTCTCTGTATAGTTGTAAGTCCACCAATTCCACTTGATAATATAACACCACATCTTAATGTGTCTTCTTTGCCAAAATCTATAGCTGAATCCTTCACTGCTTCATCTGCAGCAGCAAGTGCATATATCGTGAAATCGTCCATTTTCCTTAATTCTGCTTTATCAACAATACTCTCTGCGTCAAAGCCTTTTACTTCACCGGCAAGCTTGACTGCACTGTTTTCTGTATTAAAATGTGTTATCTTACCAATACCACATTTACCAGCCTTTACAGCTTCCCACATATCATTAACATTGTTTCCGACAGGAGTAACTGCTCCCATACCTGTTATTACAACTCTTCTCATATTGCCATTCCTCCGTCTACACAAAGTACCTGTCCGGTTATGTATCGTGCTCCGTCACCCGCAAGAAATGCTACCGTTTCTGCAATATCTTCCGGCTTTCCCATCTCTTTAAAAGGTATATTCTCCACCACTTTTTCTTTAACAGCATCTGACATTGCTCCGGTCATATCAGTTTCAATCATTCCCGGTGCAACCGCATTTACAGTTATATGTCTTGACGCAAGCTCTCTTGCAAGCGACTTCGTCATACCAATAACACCTGCTTTACTCGCAGAATAATTAACCTGCCCTGCATTGCCCATAACACCAACTACAGAACTCATATTAATAATTCTTCCTGCTCTCTGTCTTAACATAAGCCTTGAAACTCCACGCATCATGTAAAATGTACCCTTTAGATTCACATCTATAACTGCATCGAAATCCTCATCCTTCATACGTCCAATAAGATTGTCCTTAGTAATTCCTGCATTATTGACAAGAATATCAATTCTTCCGCCAAGTAAATCCACAGCTTCCCTAATTAAACGCTCACATTCCTCTGAATTACTCACATCTGCCTTAATTGCATGGATTTCAATCCCATACTCTCTGCATAAATTAACTGTTTCACTGGCAGCCTCATCACCTGAACGGTAACTGAATACAATATCTGTTCCTTCACTTGCAAGCTTAACGCATATAGCCCTTCCTATTCCCCTGCTTGCACCTGTAATAAGTGCTTTTCTTCTCTCAGTCATTCCCTATCCTTTCCAAATCAATGTCAGATTTGCTCAACCAAAGCTTATATGTCCGATTTATTCAATCTATAATCTGTCATAATCTCATTAATAAGTTCCTGTACGCTCATTATCCGGTCAACTCTGTCTGCATTACTTCCTGCAAAAAACAGTCCATTATCCCAGTCACCCTTAACTGCTGCTATAAGTGCCCTGCTTATGCAATATGGTATACTGTCATCCTTCTTACATGCTGTAAGACAACCATTACATTTTCTTGCCGTGAAGGTTTCTCCTGCATCAAGCCTTTCAAGCAGTGGGCTGTTAATTGCACGTGCCGGCATTCCAACAGGACTTTTAATAATACGGATGTCTTCTCTCTTTGCATTAACAACAGCCTTTTTAAATGTATCTGAAGCATCACATTCATTGGTAGCAATGAATCTTGTCGCAATCTGTACACCTGCAGCACCTTCATTTACATAATGTGCCATATCTTTGCCATCAAACACACCTCCAGCGACAAAAACCGGGATATCCGCACCGTACTCTTCTATTACAGCAAGTACATCTGACAATATTTCATCGTTAGTCTGTGTTTTTCCCTGTGTAATGTCATCTGCACCAAAGCCTAAATGTCCTCCTGCCATGCTTCCTTCAATAATGAACATATCCGGATACACATCATAATGCTTCTTATAAGTTTTCATAATTATCCTGGCAGCCCTGCCACTTGAAACAATGGGTGCTGCCAGTATATCTGTTCCCTTAGTAAACTGTGGCAGATTAAGCGGAAGTCCTGCACCTGAGATAATAATATCTGCTCCTGCTGAAACTGCGGTCTTACAGCTTTCCTCATAATGAGAAACTGCAGTCATAATATTTACAGCTACAAGTCCCTTCTTTGTACTTTCTGCTGCAATCTGCTTAGCTCTCTTAATATGGTAATCAAGTGCCCTTAGATTCGCCTTAAAGGGGCTGCTCTTAAAATCCTGTTCATCATAACCTGCATTAACAGAACTGATAACTCCACATGCCCCATTTGCTGCGACTGCACCTGCAAGGGATGAAAGAGAAACTCCGACACCCATACCGCCCTGAATTACCGGAACATCAAGCACTTTGTCCTTAATCTGCATACAATTCCTTTCGCACAGCCTCATATTCTTCATATATTTGTTCAAATATTTTCTCAATTGGCTGTATCTTATCAATCTGGCCTGCAACCTGACCTGCCATCAGTGAGCCATTCATTGTGTCACCGTCAAACACTGCCTTACGAAGAGAACCTAATGTATATTTCTCAAGTTCCATCTTATCAGCACCTGCCTTCTCCTGCTTTACATACTCGCGTGACATCTCATTTTTAAGCACACGCACAGGAGTACCAGCAATTCTTCCTGTAACTATCGTGTCATTATCCTTTGCTTTAAGTATTGCCTGCTTATAATTATCATGTATAGGACACTCTGTACTTGCCAGAAGACAAGTTCCCATCTGTACACCTGCAGCACCAAGTGCAAATGCTGCTGCAAGCTGTCTGCCATCTGCAATTCCTCCGGCCGCAATAACCGGAATATTCACACTGTCAACTACCTTTGGAACAAGTGTCATAGTTGTCATCTCACCGACATGACCACCACTTTCTGTTCCCTCTGCAACTACTGCATCAGCTCCGAAACGCTCCATTCTTATTGCAAGCGCTGCACTCGAAACAACCGGTATAACCATCATTCCGTTAGATTTCCATTTTTCCATATATTTGGCCGGACTTCCTGCTCCTGTTGTTACAATCTTTACATTTTCTTCCACAAGCAGTTCTGCCATTGCATCAGCTTCCGGATTCATAAGCATCAGATTCACACCAAATGGTTTATCCGTAAGTGTTCTGCATTTTCTTATGTTTTCACGAAGCATATCCGTGTTCATTCCACCAGCTCCAATAAGCCCCAGTCCACCTGCATTACTAACTGCAGCTGCAAATTCTCCTGTTGCAATATTAGCCATTCCGCCCTGTATAAACGGATATTTTATTCCTAACATCTTATCTAATCTCATTATGCTGCTCCTTATTATGTCTCTATCAAAGCACTGCTCCAGCTAAGCCCCGCTCCAAAGCCCGCAAGAATCAGCTTTCTGCCTTTGTCAAAGCATCCGCTTTGTGCTAACTCATCTAGTGCTATTGGGATACTTGCCGCTGATGTATTACCGTATTCCGCTATATTTATATAGAACTTATCTTCATGTCCCGGATATTTTTTCTTTACATGATTGATAATTCTTTCATTAGCCTGATGGCACACAATATAATCTATGTCATCAAGTGTCATGTCCGATTTTTTCAATATTTCATCAATTCCCTGTTTAAGAACATCAACTGCAAAACGGAACACCGCATTTCCATTCATCTTTACATATGCATCCTGTGCACCTATACCTCTGCATACAAGTACATCAGTATCGCCTCTTGTGTAATTAATCTGTCTATACATATTGTCAGCCGCTTTTATAAGAACTGCACCTGCACCATCTCCAAAAAGCACGCATGTTGAGCGGTCTGTATAATCTAATATCTTAGACATCTGCTCGCTTCCAATAAGCAGTATGTATTTATAATCAGTGCTGTTAAACAGTGCCTGTCCAACATTTAATGCATGCAGAAAACCTGTACATGCACTGCTTAAATCAAATGCAAGTACATTCTCAGCCAATCCAAGCTCCTTCTGTACAATTGCTGCAGTAGATGGAAATGCATTATCTGCAGTTGAAGTTGCAACTATAACTGCACCTATTTCTGCAATATCCACATCTGATGCCTCTACCGCTTCATATGCTGCTCTGACTGCAAGTGATGTAGTATTTTCCTGTGTACATCTGTATCTTTTCTTAATACCTGTTCTTGTTGTTATCCATTCATCATTCGTATCAACAATCCGGCTTAAGTCATCATTCGTAATTATCTCTTCTGGGAGTGCTTTCCCTGTGGACACTATCTGAATGCCTTTCACTTTATCTCTCCCCTGTCTATATTCCTGAATTTGTCATATCTTGAATTAACAAGCTCTTTTGATTTCATCCTGCCAAGAATTCCGAGTTCTTTTTCTAACATTCTTGCTATATCTGAAAAACTCCTGTCTCCTTCTGCAATTACACCATCAACGAGTCCGGCAGTAAAAAGCTCCTGTGCAGTAAGCTTCATAATCTCACTTGCCTGTGGTGCTTTCTTAGCATCCTTATATATTATTGACGCAAAACCTTCCGGAGACAGAATCGAATATACTGCATTTTCAAGCATATACACCCTGTCGGCTGCTGCCAGTGCCAATGCACCGCCACTTCCGCCTTCACCTGTGATTACAGATATAACAGGTACTGTAAGCTTAAGCATTGCTGCTATACTTCCCGCAATCGCATTACTCTGTCCGTTGCTTTCTGCTTCCATGCCTGGATATGCACCTGGCGTGTCAACAAATGTTATGACAGGTCTCCTGAATTTTTCAGCCTGTTTCATAACACGGACTGCTTTTCTATACCCTTCAGGTGACGCCATTCCGAAGTTATATCTTATATTATCTTCTATATTCTTTCCTTTACGGTTTCCAATAACAGTTACCGTTTTTCCATTAAATGAAGCAATTCCTGCAACAAGGCTTTTATCATCTTTATAGTATCTGTCACCATGCATTTCTATAAAATCATCGAAAAGCACTTCTATGTATTTCATAATATCCGGACGGTCACTTTTTCTGGCTGCAAGGACTTTCTCATATGGTGTTAAAACATTTTCACTGCTCATGCTTCTCCTCCGGTATTCACATGCATTTTCAATATCTTTGATAAAGTCTGCTTCATATCTTTTCTGTCAACTATCATATCTATCATGCCATGTTCTAACAGAAACTCTGAGTGCTGGAAGCCTTCCGGCAGCTTCTGTCCGATAGTCTGTTCAATAACTCTTGGCCCGGCAAAGCATATAAGTGCTCCTGGTTCAGCAATTATAATGTCACCAAGACTTGCAAAGCTTGCGCTCACACCACCTGTTGTCGGATTAGTGAGATATGATATAAATAATCCACCAGCATCCTTGAACTTTTCAATTGCCGCTGTTGTCTTTGCCATCTGCATAAGCGAGAAAAGGCCTTCCTGCATTCTCGCTCCACCGCTTGCAGCAAATATTATAAGTGGCAGTTTTCTTTTCATTGCATATTCTGTGAGTCTTGTAATCTTTTCACCTACCGCAATTCCCATGCTTCCCATAAGAAATCTTTTATCCATAACTGCAACAGCTGTTTTGACTCCGCCAATTCGGCATGTTCCAGTAACTACTGCATCCTGCTGGCCTGTCTTTAATCTGTTTGCTTCAACCTTTTTCTCATATCCCGGAAAGCTGTTTGGATTGCCTGTCTTAACCTGTGCATACAATTCCCTGAAACTTTTGTCATCACTTATAAGTGCAATTCTTCTTGATGGTGTAAGGCTTCCGTCTGCCTGTTCCTCACTATCCCTTAATCTGTTGATAATACCCCACCTTTTCTTACGCTTTAAGAAAATGTCATTGATATTCATTTAACTGTAATTCCTTCCTTAAGCCACTTTTCAATTTCGGTATGATTCTTCTCCCAGAAACCTGTATTGTAATTTCCTCTTATAAAATCCTTATGATATGTAAGAAGATGCATGAACTCTCTGTTAGTCTTAACTCCTTCAATTATCAGTTCCTCAAGAGCTCTTCTTAATCGTCTTACCGCCTCAAGTCTGCTGCTTCCAGTCACTATAATCTTGGCAATCATTGAATCATAAAACGGACTCACTTCATAACCTTCAAAAAGATGGCTCTCAACTCTTACTCCATAACCATCTGGAAAATGTAAGAATTTAATAACTCCCGGTGTAGCCGCATTTATTCTGCACTCAATTGCATGTCCATTGACACATGTATCTTCCTGATTGATATTAAGCTTCATTCCGGCAGCTATTCTTATCTGTTCTCTTATAAGGTCAATTCCTGTAACCTGCTCAGTTACCGGATGTTCAACCTGTATTCTCGTATTCATCTCTATAAAATAGTAGTCACCCTGCTCATTCACAACAAATTCAACAGTTCCTGCACTATAATATCCTGCTGCTCTGGCAGCTCTTACTGCAGTCTCTCCCATGACTGTACGCTGATCTTTACATAATCTTGCACTCGGAGCTTCCTCTAAAAGCTTCTGATTATTACGCTGGATTGAACAGTCACGTTCTCCAAGATATATTGTATTGCCATATTTATCTGCAAGAATCTGTATCTCAATATGCCGTGGATTGATTATCAGCTTCTCTATGTACATATCATCGTTGCCAAATGCAGCTTTAGCTTCACTCTTAGCGGTTTCAAATGCATTTTCTATATCTTCTCTGCTGAATGCCTTACGCATTCCTTTTCCACCGCCTCCAGCTGACGCTTTAATAAGTACCGGATAACCAATTTTTTCTGCAATGTGTGCTGCTTCCTCTGCTGTTGCAACCAGACCATCAGAACCTGGTACAACCGGAACCCCGCATTCAATCATAAGCTGCCTTGCCGACTGTTTATCTCCCATGCTGCTTATTATGTCTGCTGATGGTCCTATAAATATAAGATTGTTCTCCTCACATTTTCTTGCAAATGCAGCATTCTCAGACAGAAAACCATAACCAGGGTGGACTGCCTCACACCCTGTCAGTATTGCTGTTTCTATTATCGCATCCTGATTAAGATAACTTTCAGCCGCCTTTGCCGGTCCAATGCAAACTGCCTTGTCTGCTGCCATAACAGCAAGTGAATCCTTATCTGCTGTTGAATATACAATTACGGTTTCTACATCCATCTCACGGCAGCATCTGATTATCCTTAACGCTATTTCACCACGGTTTGCTATCAGTATTCTCTTAAACACTTCTGCTACCTCCGTTAATTAAGGATTACAAGCGGCTGTCCATACTCAACCATAGTGCCATTCTCTGCTGCCACTTCCTTAACCGTACCGTCACAATCTGCTGTAACTTCGTTCATCAGCTTCATTGCTTCAATTATTCCAATAACATCACCTGCATGAACGCTCTGCCCTGGTTTTACAAAAGGTTCCTCATCAGGACCTGCTGCTGTATAGAAAGTTCCAACCAGTGGCGCTTTAATTTCTTTAATATGCTCATCTGACTGTGGCTGTACGTCCTGAATAGTTGTAACGGTCTGTTCCTGTTCTGTATTAATGCGAACAATATCTCTCTTTACAGGCACATCACATATTGCTTCGTGCATTGTTTTCTTCAGTCCAAGGCATACGCCATTCATCTCCAAATTCAGTTCGCTGCATCCACTTGCATCAAACTTATCTATAATCCCATAAATATCATTAATATCCATAACAAACTGTCTTCCTTAAAATCTTTATGTTAAGCTGCATTCTTGTCAACATACTCAACAATTGCTTTAACTGATGTAAGATTAGGAAGTTCTTCTTCTGGAACAGTAATTCCATAAGCATCTTCAACTGCCATCATAAGTTCCATAGAATCAAGTGAATCAATTCCAAGATCATCCTTTAAATTCGCTTCTAATGTAATCTTATCCTCTGAGCAGTTAATAGTATCCATAATAATTTCTTTTACCTTTTCAAATGTCATTATTTTGTTCTCCTTAAATAATTTTATCTAAATATATTTAACTAATATATTTGAGCTAATTATAAGAGCACAAATTAGGTTTGTCAATACTATTTTGATATTCAAAGCATTTATTTTGTTTCACAGCTGAGTATTATTCCGCCTCGCTCAGCATAATAACTGCATAATCCTCCTGCTTTATATACGCACACATCCGTAGTACCATATGCCTGCTTTATCATATCAGCTATCTTATCTGCAAGAGCTTCATTCTCAACATGACATATTCTCAGCTTTCCGCCTTCATATCCTGCATCGTCAAGTAATGCCTGCAGTTTTACAAGAAGCTTTTTATCACCCCTGCATTTACCGATTGCTTCCAATGTTCCATGACTGCTTGCTGTTCCTATTACACTTATGCCAAGAACCTCCGCAGCCGATGCTACAACCTTGCTTACACGACCATTCTGTGCAAGATTATGCAATGATTTTAATGAACAGAACAGTCTTGTTTTCTGCATATATGCATCTATTGCTCCATCTATCTCTTCAAATTTCTTTCCTTCTTTAATCATTTGCTGCAATTGTTCCAGTATAATACGCATCTGTGGACCAGTGCTTTTAGAATCTATTACCCTGACCTTAGCCTGTGGATGTTCCTCCAGATATACTGCCCTCGCTGCCATTGCAGAATTATATGTTCCTGACATTCCTGCAGTTATTGTTACAACAAATATCTCATCATCATCACCAAAAGCTTCAAGCCATGCATCTATTCCAGGGCACGCTGTATATGAACGTCCCTTATGTTTTTCAAGAATATCAAGCATTCTGTGAATATCAAGCTGCCCATCGTCACAAAACTCCTCGTTATCTGTAGATATTGTAAGCGGAACTGCCTTAAAAACCATTCCCCTAAGTTCTTTTATATCGCATGCTGAATCTGCTACTAATCTCATTATTAATCCTCCTGTTTGCCGGATATACTCCGTTTCGATGTAGTTTTAAATACTATGTCATATTGTATTTTATAACTTATAGTGTTACAATATACAAAAATAGCGTTTTTGTATATTTCAGGAGTACATTATGAATATAGTTAACAAAGATTCTAAAAATACATTTACACGAATGTGCATAGGTGAAGCAATAATCAAGCTTCTTAAAGACACTGATTTTGATAAGATTCGAATTACGAGTGTGGCGAAATGTGCCGGTGTATCACGCATAACTTTTTACAAATATTATGAATCAATCCATGATGCACTATGCGACTATCTTAATATTATTATAATTGAATATCTGGAAGAATGTGCCAACAACCCTGAAAACGGGAGCTTTCTGGATTATTCCCACATTCTTTTTGCACTTGAATTCTTTAACCGGTATAAGGATTATTTTCTTACTCTTTCAAGATGTGGACTTCATTCTATTCTTATTAACAGTATTAATAATTTTATGTCTGAACATTTTACGAATCCTAAGAATTACTCTGAGTACAGACTATACTGTTACTCTGGCGGATTGCTTAATACATTTTTAAAATGGGAAGAAAACGGATGTGACTGTGATGCTGGCGAGATAGCCAGGACTCTTGAAGAACTTTATAGTTAATAAGCCACTCCTTCCGGAATGGCTTAAATATTTTATAATCATTTATTAATCTGTGAATGCACTTTTCGACGTACTACTAGGAAACATATAACCTGCATAATTATCGTTGCCGTCCATGATGCCGGATAAGATATGAACAGGTCATAAAGAGTTCTGTGACTTGGGAATATGACGAATATCCAGAATATTCTCATTCCTACTGTACCAATAACTGATAATATCATAGGTACTAGCGAATACCCCATTCCACGAAGCGCGCCCGGAAACAGATCCATTATTCCACATAAGAAATATGGTACTGTAGTAATTGATAATATCTCAACACCACATTTGATAACATCTTCACTGTTAGTGTATATCATAAGCACTTTATCACCAAATATATATGCACCGCAGCCAAATACAAGTGATGCTCCTACCGAAAGTATTGCACAATCTATAAGCACCTTGTCCATTCTCTTGAACTTTCTTACACCATAATTCTGACTTGTAAAACTCATGCAGGCCTGTGTTACTGAATTAATTGATGCATATAGAAAGCCAAGAATATTGTTGGCTGCTGTATATCCTGCCATTGCTGTTGAACCGAATGAATTAACCGACGACTGCAGCAAAGCATTTGAGAAATTAATAACTGTACTCTGTATTCCTGCCGGAATTCCAACCTGAAATATCTGTTTAAGATAGTATCCCTTTATCTTTAGCTTTGAGAATCTCAACTGGTAACTTGCATCTGTCTTATTCAGACATCTTAATACAAGCACACACGATATAAACTGTGAAAATATTGTTGCGATTGCCACTCCTGCAACCCCTAAGTTAAACACAATAACAAGTACCATATTAAGGCAAGCATTTATAATTCCCGCTGCCATAAGAAACATCAGCGGTCTCTTGGTATCACCAACTGCTCTAAGAACAGCCGCACCATAGTTATAAAGCATAAAGAATGGCATACCAAGAAAATATATTCTCATATACAGTGTTGAGAGGTTAATTACATCATCCGGTGTTCCCATAAGTTCAAGTGCCGGCTTAGCCATCAGCACGCCTATCAGCGCCATCACAACTCCGCTTATTGCTGCAAATGTTATCGCAGTATGCACTGTCTCTGACATCTCTTTATGTTTGCCTGACGCATAGAATCTGGCAGCCAGTACATTTGCTCCCAAAGAAACTCCTATGAAAAGATTAACAAACATATTAATAAGCGCTGTCGTTGAACCTACTGCTGCTAACGACTGGCTTCCTGCAAATCTTCCAACAACAATTATATCTACAGCATTAAACATTAGCTGTAGTATTCCTGAAAGCATCAATGGTACTGAAAACGATATTAACTTGTCCATTATTGTGCCATTGCACATATCTATTTCGTATTTATTCTTACTCATTACCGCATTCCCTCATGAAGCAACCTTATTCCCAGTAGCCCAGTTCAACACCCTTCTGATATAAACCAAGCCCCTTAGCATAATATCCATATGCATTAAAATGTGTCCAGTCCGAACGAAGTTTCCCTGATATACATCCAAATGCAGCATACAATCTGTCAAGCGCAGATGCTTTAAGTCCACAATTACTCAGTCCGTATTCCAGCATATATACTCTTGTATTAAAGAAATGTTCACCAAATGCATCTCTTAAAGCTACTTCCCAGTCTGTATAATTCTTTCCTGTTCCGCCTTCACTGTTATCCATATTTATAACACCTTCATCAGCTAAAGAACTGCCAGGATCATCCGTATCACCTACAATAATATAATCCTCACATCCTGTATAATCTATAATCGACTGATATTGTGCTATCAGCTCATCATAATTATCCCAGCCGCCATTACTGCCCATTTCGATGATAAGAATATCATCCCTATGGTCCTGTGCTGCTTTAGGAACAACCCTGCTTCCCTGCGCTACATACATGCCATCTCTATGCTGTTCATTCTCTATATCGTACAGCTTTATTCCTACAACATAATCTTCCTGCTTTAAATTATCGTAATCTCCCGGTATAAGTTCATCGCCAAAATCCTGCAATATATCAAACCAGTCTTCTCCTTCTTCCTCTGCTGCTTCCCTCTCTGCTTCCTGCTTTGCTACGCGGTCTTCATAACGGTTCTCTATCTGGCATAAAATGCCATTTATATATACTGTATCCGGATAATCATTATATTCAATACCATAGCCACTGTAATCATACATATGAACCGGTTGTCCGTCATCATCAACTAATACAACATCTGTATACTCATATGGAGTAATATATACATTTCTGTCAGTATATAGTCCCAGTCCTCCGGCGCGTATTGAAATTTCATCAGACTTCTCACCTGATACTCCGAAATTATATGTCCTGATTCCTGTAAGACGTTCTATTGTATGCGGAGATGTATAATAACTTATATCTACCCTGCCAACACCTGTAAGAATATATCCCTCATCAGTGCCCAGACCTTCTGTCATACTGTCTCCCCAGCATGCAATACCACGATCACTTTTATAATCAGCTGTTGTATCCCTGCCATCTGAATCTAAAATACTGTCATCACCGGAAATACTATCTGAAACACTTACAATATCATGAGTTCTGTCGCCTTTTGGTATTTCAATTTCAACATAACTACTGTTATCATTCTTAACAATACTGTTACCATGTGCCAGAACAAAACTTGTAACAGTCCCCATTAAAGCTAATGCTACCGCCCCCACAATAGCAAATTTCTTTAATTTCATACATATCACCTTTTTCTGCTGAATGTATCAGCAGTATTGTTATAACATTAATTTGTACTTTCTTCAATATTTCACCAGACTTACTTAACATCAAAATAATAATGATATAAAAACGCAAAAAAATAGAGCGGGTGATGGGGTGCCAGGTGCCTGTGGCACCTGCCTGGCACCGACCGGAGCGAAGCGTAGACCGAACCCGTGGGTTCGATTCACATCACCCTGAAATAGTTCACTTAGACAAAAAAATAAAGCGGGTGATGGGAATCGAACCCACGTATCTAGCTTGGAAGGCTAGTGTTCTACCATTGAACTACACCCGCATAACCACTGATATCTCAGTGCTTTGTTAAGATATCATAATTATATTATAAAGTCAAGTATTTTATGCCAATATGTTCTTTGCAACATGTTTTATCAACATATATACTTGACTTTATCTGTTCTTAGGAATAAATTATGTTAGTTGCATTTTAGTTTGTAAAATATTATGGAGTAATTTCAATGACTAATAATTCTGACCACATTTTTTCTAATGTAGATATAAGGAAACTTCTTATTCCTATCATGCTGGAAAATCTCTTAGCTTCACTTATGGGAACTGTTGATACTATGATGGTAAGTAATGTAGGTGCATCTGCTGTTTCAGCAGTATCGCTTGTTGATTCCATCAATATTCTTGTAATACAGGCCTTGTCAGCACTTGCTGCCGGAGGTGCAATCCTGTGTTCCCAGTACATAGGAAGCAGCAACCCTAAAGGTGCCAACCGCGCTGCGAGACAGGTATTTCTTGTCATGACAGTGCTGTCGGTTTTCATATCAGCAATATGTCTCATTCTTCGTGTACCAATGCTTAGGTTCATCTTTGGTTCGGTAGAAGCTGAGGTTATGGCTGATTCACAGGCGTACTTCCTGTTTACCCTGTTGTCATTTCCATTCATTGGCCTGTATGACGCTGGTGCGTCCATTATGAGAGCCCAGAAGGACAGCAAAAGCCCTATGATAATATCAATAATATCCAACTTCCTTAATATAGGTGGTAATGCGATTCTTATATTCGGACTTGGAATGGGTGTTGCAGGGGCTGCAATATCAACACTTGCATCAAGAGTTTTCTGTGCAGTTGTTGTAATTATTAAATTAAGAAATCCATCTCAGACTATCTGCGTAAACAGATATTACGCAATCCGTCCCGACTGGGATTTAATTAAGAAAGTCTTATATATTGGTATTCCTTCAGGTATTGAAAACAGCATGTTCCAGTTTGGAAAGCTGGCAATCCAGTCAACAGTTTCAACGCTTGGAACTGCTGCCATCGCTGCAAATGCTGTGACCAATATTCTTGAAAACCTTAACGGAGTTGCTGCACAGGGTGTAGGAATCGGACTTATGACTATAGTTGGCCAGTGCATTGGAGCCGGAAGAAAAGATGAAGCCATATATTATATAAAGAAGCTCAGTAAAATGGCTGAAGCTGCCATTATTATAAGCTGTCTTGTTGTATTTGCATTGTGCAGGCCGATTACCATACTCGGTGGAATGGAATCAGAAAGTGCAAGAATGTGTTTTGAGATGACTCTTTTCATAACAATAACCAAGCCAATATCATGGGTATTGTCATTCATTCCGGCGTACGGAATGCGTGCCGCCGGAGACGTGAAATTTTCAATGATAACATCATGTGCAAGCATGTGGTTATGTCGTGTAAGCTTTACTATATTCTTATGCCGTGTATATGGCTTTGGTCCTATTGCTGTATGGATTGGAATGTTTGCCGACTGGACTGTGCGCGGTATCGTGTTCACTATACGTTTCCACTCCCGCAGATGGCTTAATCATCACATAATAGATTAAAAAATAAAACAATAGAGGCGTTATTTTGCTGGCAGTGTCCGATATCATGCAAAATAAATCGCCTCTGATGCTAAAAATACCATAATAAGGATAAAAATGAAATGGCTTAAAATTACAAAGATTTACGCAAGTATTTGTGCATTTTGTATAGTTAGTTCTGAAATATGTCGTTTCCTTAATACATTTTTACTTAAAAACTGATTTATTGCTATTACACAATCACTCTCTATTATCTTTCAGGCTTTCAACCATATCAACCCTGTCAGCCTTTCTTCTCACTATAAGAAGTGATACTGCATAGCATGCAATCACTATTACTATAGTCAGTATTATGCTCTGTGCTGTTATTACCGGTGTGTAAAGCACCCCCTCCATTCCAGAATATATCCTGAATACCACAACCATCATAAAATACCCTGTAAGCATTCCGACTGCTATGCCAAACGGTATTATTATATGGTTTACATCAATAATCATTCTGTTAATTTCACGGTTCTTAAGACCAAGTACTTTAAGCATAGATATGTTGTGACGGTTCTCTGAAATAAGCATATTTACTGATACATACAATGCCGCAATACATATAATTGCTCCGATTACTACAAGTGAATATATAATTGCGCCCATCTCTGTAAGAATTGTCTGCATCTGTTCCCTGATGTCATCAGATGTCACCGTCTTAGATATCTCATCACCTAAATCAAGCTTTTTCTCTGAAAGCAGTCCGTTGTATGTTCCGTCATTCCAGCCCAGCAGTTTCCTTGCATTGTCCTGACTGCATACAATCATTTTCTGGCTGTCATTCATTATAATTCCGCTTATTGTGACTTTCTTTTCTTCCATTGTAATAGGATTAACAAATGTAAATCCGTCCCCGGCTTCGAGCTTATAGGCGTATGCCATTACATTTGTAACATAATATCCATTGGAAAGGTCTGCCCTGCTACCATCCTCAGTATCAATATTCAGATACTTCACATCTGTATCCGCGCCTATCAGTGAAAATGAAGAGCCGTCATGCTCGTATTTTCCTATAACAAGCTCATCTGCTCCTGCCACTTCATCTGTCTTTAGGCGGTTAAGCACATATTCATACTTAAAACTTCCCATGCTGTCAGCACCTCTGTCAATTACATTATTGATAGAGTCTATAAACATAAACGCAACTGTTATCATCAGTGCCCCTAAAAATGCACCTAAAAATACAACAAAACTTCTTCCCGGATTGGCAAGTATGCTTCTTAATGCGAACTTATTTCTTACCTTGCCCTTCTTACCGGCTAATACATGTCTTGTTCTGCTGTCACCATCTGCATTGCCATTAAGCATTTCTACAGTGTCTTTCTTTAAGAGCTTAGACACTTTATGTGCTGCCTCAAGCATATAGATAGCCGTAGGAATTATTATTCCTATAACTGCTATCGGAATTGGAAGTGTGAAATGGACCGGCATTGGCTCATAATCTGCAAGGCTCATTTCGCCATATGGCTGCTGTATTATCTTGGTAATAATTGTAACAATAATTCCACCGGCAAGTCCCGGAATCATGGCAAGCACACTGTAATGCCACATAAGTTGTCTTTTAGTGTAGCCAAGTGCTGACAGTGTACCAATCATTTTCTGTTCCTGCTTTATCTTTCTGCCTATTATAATAGCTATAAGTGCAACTGTAATAAGCGGCAGTGTAAACAGAAATACAAATGCCATAATAAGAAACATTATTGCCTGATCATCAACCATTGTAATTCTCTGGTTATTGTCTTTAGCAAGATAGCTGTTTATCTTGTACTGCTCGTTCATGTCTTTCCTGAACTGTGTCACATCACTGTCGTCACTGTATACTACCTTGTACTGACATGAGCTTGCCTCAAGCGCATCGTACGCACTATCTGTCATGTATGCAAGGAAAAATGATGTGATATTCTTGTATGAATCATCAGTATTCTCAAGCATATACAGGTAATCAGGTCTTAAGAAATATCCTGTAACCTTGTATTCTTTTCCCTTAATTGTGAGCCTGTCGCCAATACTTACATGCTCACTTTCAGCATATCCCTTTGATATAACAATCTCATCATCGTTAGATATGTCATTTCCATCAATCACCTTATAAAGGTCGATTTTCTTATTGCGTTTGAAAACTCTTACTTTATATCCGTCCTCATTAATATTTACATAATGTTCTTTCTCAAATGTAACATTATATTTCTTCTCAATATTAGTAATCTCGTTATCAGGTATCTCCACATATGTTGTAAATGTGGCATCTTCCAGCTTATTATCTATAAAGAATTGGTCACCATATGATTTAATTCCTGTTCCTGCTATGTAAAAAAGATAGAACAGCAGCAGGGCAACTACCGTAAGAACTGCCGCAACTACATAAAATGACAGATTCTCTTTAACATTTCTTAAATATCTCTTGTTAAGAGTCATAACCAGCCTCCTCATAATCACATTTTAAAATTCATACTTGTGCTTCTGCTTTTACAGTTCAAGTTCTTCTGCACTACGCTTATTGCCATTGTTTGTGCAGGAAGCAACCTGACCATCTTTAATTCTTATGACTGTATCCGCCATATCAGCTATCGCTTCATTATGTGTTATGATTATAATTGTAGTCTTAAATTGTTCATTGACTTTCTCTATGAATTTCAGGACATTTTTTGATGACTTGGAATCAAGCGCACCTGTAAGCTCATCGCACAGAAGAATCTTAGGATTCTTTATTAATGCTCTTGCTATCGCAACTCTCTGTTGCTGTCCACCTGAAAGTTCCTTAGGAAAACGATTCTTGTATTTGTCAATATCAAGTGCTTTCATTACCTCTTCTATATCCATTGGCTGCTTTGCAATATCAGCGACAACCTGAATATTCTCCTGCACAGTAAGGTCTGGAATCAGATTGTAAAACTGGAATACAAATCCAACATCTTCCCTTCTGTAGTCTGTCATTTTCTTCTTGTCAATTCTGCTTATGTTCCTGCCTGAAATTGTGATTTCGCCTGAATCAAGTGAATCAAGACCTCCAATCATATTAAGAAGCGTACTCTTTCCTGAACCTGAAGGTCCGAGAATTACATATATCCTGCCTTCTCCCAAAGACAGGCTCACGCCGTCAAGTGCGTTGACAAGTGTCTCGCCCTCACCATAATGTTTTCTTGCATCCTTAATATCTATAAACATATATTCCCTCCTATCATTTTTGCAGCTTTAACCAGCTTTTGTTATAATAGCGGTCAGTCTTTGCTGTAGTCACAACTCGCTTCCGTTAGTTCTCACTAACTATACTATGATAATAACACTAGTAATCGCAATTAACAAGGGAATTTAATAAAATACGGCGCGCCAGTTTCCTGACACGCCGCATTTTTAAGTAATTCATATTGTCACCTACCTTGATGTAAAAGTGGTTATCCTATCGATATTATAAAGAGGTATGTTAGTCATCCAGTCCTGCTCCCGATAATCTGACATAGATGTCCTCACTGCATAATCAGGATTATATTTATCACAAAATGCTCTTAAACTCTTGGCTCTTAGATTTTCCTCTGCCTTTACTTCAATTGGAATAACAGATGTTCTACCCTGCACAAGGAAATCAATTTCTCCTCTGGAATTCTGCGCAGAATAGTAATAAGGTACAATCCCTGCTTCACTGATAAGCTGCTGCAATACATACTGCTCCGTCAACGCTCCCTTAAATTCTGTAAAAATCCTGTTGCCATCAATAATAACTCTCGCATCTAAGTCCGTCATGGCAATAAGAAGCCCTATATCAAGCAAAAACATTTTAAATGAGTCTAAATCCATATATGCCTTCAATGGAAGTGCCGGCTTGCTAACCCTTGCTACTTTATGAATGAGTCCGCAATCAAGCAGCCACTGTATTGCAAGTTCAAAATCTTTGGCTCTCGCGCCCTCTCTGACCTGTCCATAAATGTATTTCTTATTTTCTTTCGCAAGCTGCATAGGAATTGAATCCCACACAAGATTAAGTCGTGGAACAAGATTAATCTCTGCATGTTTTGAAAAATCCTGCCTGTAATAATTCAACAGATTCTTCTGTATCTCACGAACCCTGTTAAAGTCCTTATTCTCTACATATGATGCTACAACTTCTGGCATTCCTCCAACATAATAATACTCCCTAAGTCTGTCTATATATTTAGAACTAAATGCACTTACCATTGATGTATCTTCACCCTTAAGTACATCTACATATCGCTCTTCCCCTAATGCACATAAGAATTCCTGATAGCTTAAGGGATACAAATCCATAAAGTCAACCTTGCCAACTGGAAATGAAGTGCCTGTGTGAAGTGCAACCCCCAACAGAGAACCTGCTGCAACAACCGCATACTCCGGTGCATTTTCACAGAAATATTTAAGTGACGAAAGTGCTTTAGGCACTTCCTGTATCTCGTCAAATATAATAAGTGTATTATGACTGTCAATTGTCATTCCTGTCTCTATACTTATTGCCATAATAATCCTGGGAATGTCAATTTCACCATCAAAAACATTCTTCATTCTTGCATTACTATCAAAGTTCACATATGCAACATTTTCAAAACATGTTCTTCCAAACTCCTTCATAAGCCATGTTTTTCCAACCTGTCTTGCTCCTCTGATAATAAGAGGTTTTCTGTCTTTTTTATCTTTCCATTGCTTTAACTGTTCAATTGCAAAACGCTTCATCAGACACCTCCTGAAAAATACTATAACCTGTGTATAATATTTTATTCCTTTAAGAGTGTATGGTCAACATTTTTATGGACGTAAAAATGTGTTTTATCACACTTTTATGTACGAACTTTTGTGTTATGTTACATTTTTCTGTACGAACTTTTCTCAATCCACTCATCTGGCATCTCAAAGTGCTGGTAATCTTTTGCATGTTCCCAGTCGCCGCCCCACTCAAATCCATGTTCTGCAAACACCTTATAGCACAAATCGTCATGGTCGATTTTGTGTGGAAATTCAATGCTTCTGTCTGTATACTTTTCAGCATTGGCAGGCTCTACATTTCTTCTGCCATCAACATATTTCACATAAGGATTATAAAGCGTGTTGATGTCAACCGCCAGCCCTAACGCATGCTTTGACAGCTTCGTTGAATAGGAAATGTATCTGAAATTAAACGCTGAAGAATTATTATCACTCATCGACTTCTCATCATCAGCATCATATTCATCAATAAGTCTGATTTTTTCAATCTCATAGCCATCCTCGTAAAGCTGCTTAAATATATCAAGCACATCATCAGCAATCAGCCTGTTCACAACCAGCTCACCTATGTGCGTTTTCCCATCAAATCCGACATGCAAAACTTTAAGATACCGCAAATCTTCTCTTGGCACGGTGCAGTTGTCCTTAAATGATTTTCCCTGCATCTTTGCAAATATGTCGTCTGGAATTGGTGATATGGTAAATGGTTGGGTGTTCATGTGTGTGCTCCTTTATTTATCTAATATTCAAATTCTACTATCCTGCAATTCTCGCATATGCATGCTTCCACTTTCGTTCTGTGGCTCGCCTTAAGCGGTGTGATTTCAACAAATCCTTTGGCTGTTTTCGCATTTGTGAATACTCCAGGCACTTCATCGGCAAAGCTGAATGCGCCGTCTTTACTGCTGAAAAGGTATCCTTTTCGCATTTCCTTATTACATTTTGGACAAATCATACATAACACCTCATTCCTTAATATCTTTACTAAGAACCGACATTGCCATGCTAAGTTTCTCTTCAAACTGCTCCGCTTTAACAAGCGCTATGCCCTCATTGTCATCGCCAAGCACAACCAGCCTGCTGCCATTCACCAGTCCAAAAGTCTCTCTAGCCTCTTTAGGAATAACTATCTGACCGCGGTCATTCACTGTGACAACACCCCACATGTGTTTGCCTTTCGGTGCTGGTGCCATCTTCTGCCCTTCAAGCTGCACATCATCCTTTATTAAGGAATCCATCGTCACGCCATAAAATTCTGCAAGTCTGCCGCATTTTTCAATATCAGGAATTGTTTCACCACGCTCCCATTTGGCATACGCCTGCCTCGATATTCCAATAACCTCTGCGATATCCTCCTGCGTCTTCCCCGCAAACGACCTCAGCATAATAAGATTCTCCTGTAGCATAATGTCAGTCCTTTCTGTTGTTATGTATGTATTATAATCCTTGTAAATGCGAATTCCACCAATTGTAGTTGTCAGAAAAGTGGGAATTGTGTTGGAATTGGTTGCGTGGAGGGGATTGCATTTATCAATCATATTGATCCTGTCAAAAGCGCATAATTTAAAGCCACTATTTTGTTTAATAACATATCCTATCTTCAAGAAAATCAAACATATAATTGTATCGTATTTTATATTCCACTATGTAACTATTAATTCTACATCCCCTCATATAAATCCGCACCTTCTTTAGCTATTTACATCGAACTATGTAACTATTAATTCCTTAACCGCTTCATTCTGACTATCAGTGAGGGAGAAATTTACATCCCACTATGCAACTATTAATTCTAGACAAATCAAGTATTGAACAGCTATATGCAATGTAATTTACATCCCACTATGTAACTATTAATTCTCGTCAACATTCTCCTTTTCTGTTTTATTTTCAGCATTTACATCCCACTATGTAACTATTAATTCCTTGACGGCTCATTACCGGGGATTGTGTACTCCGTATTTACATCCCACTATGTAACTATTAATTCTTAACCGGGAAAAACCAGTTAAGATATCCAAGCGCATTTACATCCCACTATGTAACTATTAATTCGGCTCTTAAATCCTCCGCTGTCTTGTACATTTTATATTTACATCCCACTATGTAACTATTAATTCGGATGAGGCTGTAAAAAATATGACTAATTACATCATTTACATCCCACTATGTAACTATTAATTCGTCACATCTTGCAACTATAAAGAATCTCTTTCTCAATTTACATCCCACTATGTAACTATTAATTCTGATTCCTGTTCTTTTACTGTAACATTTATTGTCATTTACATCCCACTATGTAACTATTAATTCTATCCTTCACATTTTCAATGTTCCCATATGTGTAAATTTACATCCCACTATGTAACTATTAATTCGGATTACCGGTCATTACTACAGCATGAACTTCCATATTTACATCCCACTATGTAACTATTAATTCCAACAAGACCAGCTCCTACTAATGGCAATACAATATTTACATCCCACTATGTAACTATTAATTCTATCAAGAGAAAACTTAGCAACATCTTTCATGTTAATTTACATCCCACTATGTAACTATTAATTCGGATTTCGACAGGGCGAAAGCAGTGCAGGAAAGAAAATTTACATCCCACTATGTAACTATTAATTCCATTTCCGCATATGTTCGTTCTGCAAGCTTAGTAGAATTTACATCCCACTATGTAACTATTAATTCACGGCACTCTTCGCTGATTATAATATCTTGATTTAATTTACATCCCACTATGTAACTACTAATTCAAACACCGTGCGCCCCGGTGCGTTCGTGATTAACTCATTTACATCCCACTATGTAACTACTAATTCATGTCGTCTGTTGGGTTTCCTATTAAATTAATTAATATTTACATCCCACTATGTAACTACTAATTCCCGATCAAACAGCTATACGGCCCGTCTGTTCCGCAGAATTTACATCCCACTATGTAACTACTAATTCTTCCTCTTGAGTAACATTCGATAAGTCAACACCTTTATTTACATCCCACTATGTAACTACTAATTCATTTTCTTAAGAGCTTTTTGTATTTCATAATAACTATTTACATCCCACTATGTAACTACTAATTCGTACAAAGTTTCAATAGAAGGTTTTGACAAAGTAACTATTTACATCCCACTATGTAACTACTAATTCCCGTAATTTTATATACAGCTTTAAACCTCTAATCTAAAGCTGTTATTTGTCGTTCTAATAAAATCTCGCATATATTACTAATGTCATTTTCAATAAATTCAAATTAAACGCATAAATTAAGCCTTTGTCGACCTTACTTATATTTTACACTATAATAGGTCGACAAGCAATTTCAAATATATCTTTATCATTTTTCACTTATAACTTTTCTTGCTTTTCCCACAATTCACAAAATACATAAGTCGATGTCAAATCAATGCCATTGCTAATTGTAAAAACAGTGATATTTTCACCCTTGAGAATAATTTCATAAGTACCTCTAAAATGTTTTTATATTGTTTAAGGCATTCAAAACTTTGCTATCAGATTCCATATTAAATAAATCTTTTTCATCCCAAAAATATTTTCAATTCCTCAGATTGTCTAATTTGTAAGTCATATTCCTTTAATTTTATCTTTTAAATATATCATTGTTCTGTCTATTTACTACTATATTTTCTCACCAGTTCCCTATCGCTGGCATATATTCACCATCAATTTTCTACTGTATTACCCATGATGCAACCAGCGTATTCATGATAAAAAGGTCAAAAAAGATTACAAACAGGATTAGAAACAGCAATATACTGTCATGATGGTTGAGCAGTTTGACAGATTGTCGAAGTATTCGCTGAATCCGGATAATAAGAAAATGTATGAGGTAAGGAAGGAACAGTGGGAGAATGTTTCAAAAGAATATGAGAGGGGATATATAGATAATAATTCTCAGAGAATAGGAACGAATAAAATAGACCTAGACTATATTAATTCCAAAGATTATGCGGATAAATATATGAAGATTAGCAAAGATATGGAATTAAATAATGTAATATATAGTAAATCAATGGATATATTGAGAAGTAATAACAGTAGTGATACTGAGGGATTATGTGTGATAAGCGTTTCTAATAGACAGGTGTTGCTTAATGTAAGGGGAAAGCCTGATGCAATATGTGTTGAACTAAATAAGAAGCAAATGTCTATAATAAATAAGCACAAAAATGATATAATAGGAATACATAATCATCCAACAAATTTATTACCTAATGGAAGTGATTTTGTTGCTGCTGGGGCAAGAGGATATCAATATGGAATAGTAGTAACACATGATGGAAGAATATATAAATATTCCGTAGGAGATAAACCATTTTTACCTTATTTGTTAGATAACAGGATTGACAAATATTGTTCAAAAGAATACAATTTAAATATTAAAGAAGCTTACGAAAAAGCACTTAATGAGTTTAGCAAGGAGTATGGTATATCATGGCAGGAAATAGAATAAGATGTTATTTGGATGTTGTGATACATCATCCGGATTGGACAATAGAAGATTTTGAAAAAGAAGAAGAAAGGCTTAAAGAAGAAAGTGATAAACTTACGGATTGGTCAGAAATAAAATAATCAGTTTTGTAGCCACCAGTCGCAAGATTGGTGGTATTTTTATACCCAATTTTAAGAAAGTGAGGATTTAGAAATGAAGGATTATATTGGAGTAAAAGTGGTGGCAGCAGAGCCAATGAGCAGAGGCGAATACAATGCATACAGAGGATGGAAGATACCAAGTGATGAGAACCCAGCAGATGAAGGTTATCATATAAGATATTCTGATGAATATGAGAGTTGGTGTCCTAAGAAACAGTTTTATGAAGCGTATAGAAGATGTGATAATATGACATTTGGAATTGCTATTGAAGCACTGAAAAAAGGTAAGAAAGTAGCAAGAGCTGGATGGAACGGTAAGGGAATGTTTTTATATTATGTTCCAGTTGGTGAATATGCTCCTTGTACAGAAATTGCAGCAAGTCTTGTTAATGAGAATGGATTAGTAGAGTATGGAGCATATATCGCCATGAAAACTGCACAGGGGAATGTAGTCCCTTGGTTAGCAAGTCAGACTGACATGCTTGCAGAAGATTGGATTATAATAGAATAGTTCGAAGTTGCACCAGTGCAACAGAATAACGATGAAAAACATTTCTCTTGAAATTACACCTATTCGTAGATTTACATCCCACTATGTATCTATTAATTCAATCAGACCACACTTTTCCAATACAGCTTTTACTTCATTTACATCCCACTATGTATCTATTAATTCAGTAGAGATATCTTCATATCTGTCATAGTTTTCTATATTTACATCCCACTATGTATCTATTAATTCTAGACTTCGAGCAGCAGGATATTGAAAGTAATAGTACATTTACATCCCACTATGTATCTATTAATTCCTCCTGTTACAGTTCCATTGCCAATCTTGCTAATATATTTACATCCCACTATGTATCTATTAATTCTTGCCCTTAGTATCGCATTGTGCTGTAATAATTTCATTTACATCCCACTATGTATCTATTAATTCCCAGTGCAGCATTAAGAACACCGCCTAATTCAATCTCATTTACATCCCACTATGTATCTATTAATTCTTCTTAGCATGTTTGCACAGAATGAATGATATGTACATTTACATCCCACTATGTATCTATTAATTCAGGATAAGCTTAAGGCAGAAATTGAAGTAAGAACAATTTACATCCCACTATGTATCTATTAATTCAATAAGACCTTCCATATCTTTCTCTGAAAGCTTCTCATTTACATCCCACTATGTATCTATTAATTCCCAGGAAGTCTATGTAATTCCTTACTGTATCACTATTTACATCCCACTATGTATCTATTAATTCCGTAGGAGCGTTTTGTTTTGGCGCTACTGTGAAATGTATTTACATCCCACTATGTATCTATTAATTCTAGTTGCCGTTTGCCAAGTCTTCAATGCCTTTAATTCATTTACATCCCACTATGTATCTATTAATTCATGATTGGATTGGAATACACACAGCGCTTATCCACATTTACATCCCACTATGTATCTATTAATTCTAGGTTTCCATACTTCCGCATATCCGCGTAAATACATTTACATCCCACTATGTATCTATTAATTCATCAGCCCTTTGTCCTTCATATCGCTTTCGATCCTCATTTACATCCCACTATGTATCTATTAATTCTGTGTCGGGGGCTGAACACTTCTATTAGGTTTGAAGATTTACATCCCACTATGTATCTATTAATTCTGAGACTATCAATTAATTATCATGGTGATGTATTATATTTACATCCCACTATGTATCTATTAATTCCCGTAATTATTAAAGCCTCTCTGTTTCTCAACTCTGAAGCGTTATTCTGTCTACCCTTTAAATCCGCCAACAGATTACTAATACTTTATGCCCTGAATATGCCAGAAGCATAGCAATATCGCCATTGTCGACTCTGTGCATATTTTACACTATTTCTGGTCGACAATCAAATTATGAAACTCGCCAAATCATCTTCCTTACCCCAAAATTCTTTATCCAGCCATTTTTCACTCCTGCTTTTGAATAAAATGACTGAATCCAGATTAGTATTAACATGTGGTTTCAACTCACGTCGTAATTTTTCTAATTGAACTGTTGATATTTCTCCTTCAAAGACAGAATTCTGAATATGCGTCAGATACTTTTTGCAGATTTTGAAAATATGTGACCATCTCTTTTGCCCATTTTCATCTTTACTAACATCATATACAAGTACAATATACATATACTACCACCATATTCTAAACCCTTCATATTCTTTCTCACCTATTAAATGCTTTATAAGCTTATATGCTTCTAACCTCATCAGATACTGATAAGACACCTGCCTCCCCAATTCTTTATGCATTATCGTTTTCTTCATACGATTCTCAAATTCTGAAACAATAAGTTTAGAAGCTTCTTTCTTAAGATGAAGATAGTTAAGTTCTTTTGTAAAGCTGTCTTCTGTTATCTGTCTTCTGTTTAACAACGAAAATATCAATCTGTCTCCAATCAATGGTTTAAATACTTCCGATATATCCAGACATAATGAATATCTTCTTACTCCCGGTTCATGCAGATAACTTATCGTTGGATTCAGTTGTGTATGATATATCTCGCTTAATAAACGCGTATACACCAGGGAATTAACAAATGAAATCAATGAATTAATCATATTGTCTGGCGGATGCATAACACGCTTATCAAACTGTATATCCTGATTAACAATCACATTCCACGCTGCATAATATCTCTTTCTTATATTTCCTTCAATTCCCATCAATTCTTCTATTGTCCTTGCTTTACAAAGAGTCCCACGAAGTGAATCTATATCCCTCATATATTCCGAGACATCTTTTTCGCGGCCATTATAATATCTGAGATTTCTATATATATTATCTGCTGCCGCCTGTATAAATTTTATGGCAATATCCAATCTCTTATCATAATCCACATAATGTTCAACCTGCTTAACCAGCAACTGACCTGCCGGATTTCCATCCTTTGGATAAAAACTTCCTGAATAATAATTATAATAATTAAAGAAATGTATAGGTATTCCATACTGCGATATATAATTAAGAAATGTCGTATTAAACGACATTTCAGACATTACATATATATCTGAAATTCTTTCAATTGGAATATCTCTTTTTTCTCCGTCATAAGCAGTGAACTGTAATGTATTATCCTTGCGTTTTAAATCCCCATTATTATACACATAAAAACTCTGTTTCAATTATCATCACCTTCTTCTGTCTATATAAAACACAAATCATAATATGCACATTTTTTGCATATCTTTTTCTCTTCCAGCTTCGGCGGATACTCCTGATTCTTCACACTAATGATTTCTTTTATAATATCATCTAGTTTTTTACAGTCCTCATCCGACAATTCTACATCAACATTTTTCTTCAGCAGCGGATAGTCTATCACGCCATGAAGTCCATCCACATTTCTTTTTTTCAGGTAATATAAATAATACTTAACCTGCCATATTCCAGCCTCTTCTATACTCTTGCTCTTCTTTATCTCATGAAGTTCATTTTTTTCATGAATAAAATCAATATTAATAATGCCATCTATTTCAATATGCTTATCATCCCGCTTGTAACTGTTCTCATCCAGTAATTTTCCAAGCTGCACATTTTCATTCTCATCTTCCATATTAATCTGATGACAAAAATACCATAACTTTCTTGAGCACACGAAATAATAATAAATCATCACTCCTGTTATTCTTTCTTCCATAAAATGCTCCTATCGTATGAATATTCAGACAAATATATCTCTTTCATATTCGCCTAAAACTAACCCTGCTCCTGTTAAATCCACAACATTGAAATCGTACATAATACATGATCTATGAATATCACTACCATATATTACATCACGATCTATCCCATCCGGATATTTCTTATAAGCATATAACTGTATAGAAATCACATATGAATCCAGCTTTGTTCTTGCGTCATTCTTCTCTCTTCTATCAGCATCAGAGCTATGCATTATATCAATACACTCGCTTATAACTTCACGATTATCTTCATATACGTCATCAGGAATAATTTTAATACTGTTAATATCCCTGAATTTTTCATCAGCTTCACTTTTACTGTATTCTGCTGGTGTCAGTTCTTTAAACATTGCAAGAAACTTCTCTATATCCCTGTAATAATCCGTATCCTTTATCTCATCTGTACAGTATACTTTATTGATATATTCAGATTTGTCTGATTCTGTCATAACTCTGCCAATATATTTTTCTAAACACTCAACAGAACGAGTGTATATCTCACGATTATATATAGCCCGGCTGACTCCTACTCCATTTGCATTAATGTATATATGTATATTGGCCTTATCCGGAATATACCGACCTTTCCTGTTGCATCTTCCCATTCTCTGCAACAAACTATCAGCCGTACTCATCTCTGTATACAACACATCAAAATCAATATCCAGACTTGCCTCAACTAACTGTGTTGTTACCCATATTCCCGTTTCATTTTCACTATCTGAGAACTTTATAATCTCATTTTCCAACATTCTCTTATGTTCTTTGGTAAATCGTGCATGCAGAAGATGAACATTATCTGTTTTTTCGGTCAGGCTTTTATATATCTGCTGTGCCTTTTTTACCGTATTGCATATTACAAGAACCTTTTTATCATAGCTATCTTCTACAACCCTATCTATTTCTATATCGCCATCTTTTATATCTATCCAATGTCTTTTAAGATCCGATAATGCAGAAAAATCCCTGTATTCATACTGACTATCAGCCATCAATCCATATTTATGCATAAAACTTCCCAATACCGGTGGAAATGTTGCTGTTATTATGGCAAATTTTCCACCCATATCAGTCACTATCTTTAATCCATATATTATTGCTGCTATTACTGATGGACTATATGCCTGTATCTCATCAATAATTATCTTAGAATATTTCAATGTAGCTGCAAATATTTCTGTTCCCAACGCCTTATACACAAACTTAAACAACTGATCTACTGTACATATAGTAAGCGGCTGAGATAATAATTTTGCTTTCTGATATTTTTCATATCCATCAGAATCTGTTTCGTTTACCTGGTCTTCAAAATAATAATGCATACTGTCTGAATGAAGTATTGCCACGTCCTTATATTCATACCTGTCTCTTATTCTTTCATATATTGCATTCGATGATACTACATATGGCAATGTATAAAATCCCTTTTCACCATTAAGCCATAATAATGATGCCTCTGTTTTTCCCATTCCAGTTGGTGCAACCACAACAAGATTCTTATCACATTTATCTCTCATATACTCCTGAACTTGTCTTAATCCATGCTGTTGAAAAATGTTTTCTATAGATGTTTTAAGATATTTTGTTGTGAAATCAGAACAATCCTCTGCTTCTGTATAACCAGCACTCACTGTATAATCAAATTTATTCAGCAGACCTTTGATTAGCACAAATTCCTGCCATTCATGCAAATATTCATTCTTATCATAACAGCTCATGATGTATTTGCTTCCCGATATGCTGCCTGTGTTTCTGAACAGAAGATATTTATTTATACCAGATACCTTAGCTTTGATACTTTCATCATTTAAAAAATCCCTTATATATGGGTTATAGTATTCCTTACAGAAATCTAATATTATATCATCACCGTTTTTATCTTCTCTGACATGATGATGATATACTGCTGTATAGAAAGCTTTATAATCATCATTATCTGCTTCTGGTATATGATTCTTAAATTCTTCAGGCGATGTAGTCATTGCACTTAAAAATCCGTGTGGTATCTCCTGAGTCTTTATTGCATCCAGTTCTTTATTTATCTTAGATTGAAAAACAATGTTTGCCTTTCCCAGATCATGCACTCTGCATGCTTCTATTATTATTGCTTTTTCTTTTTCTGTAAAATAATGTCCGAATTTTTCAAAAAAATCCTGTGCACATTCAACTATATCATCCAGATGCTGTTTTAATGTCACCTGTTCTTCTTTAGAACCCACATTCGGAACTGACTTTGCAAAATATTCCATCTACCCCTCCATACATTTAAATAAAATCCACAATGTAACTATTAATAAAATCTCATCACGCAAATATTACAATTACAACATCTTTATCATCCGTATCATCTACATACGCTCTTTCCAGGCATTTATGAGGCGGGCAGTAATATACCTTAACTCTTCCACCTTCTTTTTCAGACTTCCATCGCCTTAACCCCTGTTTAGTTATCTCATATTCTTTATTTAATGTATAAACAGTTGCTTTAACATGTTCTTCCCCCATGTAAGACACAGGAATATACATACCGTGATTAGTCAGTACTTCTTCATCTTCTTTTAATGAAACAATTCTGACATCTCTTATATCTATAATATCCTCATATCTTCCAAGAGACAGATATGTTGGCGGATTCTTAAGTGCCTGATATATTATTTCAAAATCAGCCTCATCCTCTGGCACAATATGTATTATGAGCTTGCATTCACATAACAGTTCAACATTGACTATTCCCTTAAATATTCCATAATTACCGCCATCTTTTACGCATATCTGATGCCTGCCCTCTTCATATCTGGCACCTGCTGAAAATGAATAGCGTGTATACAGATCTGATATAGTCCCTTTGTTATCGCCCTGAATACTCAGCTTCATTTTGTGATACTCTTTAAATCCACATGCGGCATGTATCATTCCACTTACTGTTGAATATGGTGGAAGAGGATAGGTCTCTTTAATTATAAAACTGCTCGGTTTTCTATAATTAACAAGATTCTGAAAACAATCCAGTCTTATTGCTCTATGCATAGTACTCATCCACTTTCTTCTTAAACTCTTCAAATGCTTCTGCTATTGTTACAGCCCCAAGTTTTTCCTTAATCTGACTGTCATTATTAAAGATTCCTGATGTTACTCCTACTATTGTAGAATTTTCAAGATTTTCACTGCTTTCTTTCATTTCTACCAATGTATCAACATTTATCATATTATTATCAATCTTAACTATATTTTCAAAAAACGGATTCTTTCTTTCATAGTTACCACCTATGATAAATAATGGAGATAAATTTTCTCTCCTGCCGCGTATATCTCTATAAAGATACTGAACGGTTTCAAGAAGTATTTTAACCCTTTTAGCTTTTTCCTCCTTTGATACATTAATCTCTCCATCAATTCCAACCCTGTCAAGATCCACTGAAATTGTATATGCATAATAAGAACGGTGAATTTCACTCTGTGCAATACCATTGTCAAGATTCTGGCGCTTAGCTAATCCCATATTAGTAAGAAACTCCAGCTCCCCCTGATATGGTTCAAGTGATATGGCGTTGCTAAGTCTAGCCACTGCACTTCTTGTTGATGCACCTCCCCTTGCATTATCGTCCTTTGCCATTGTCTTCATATAACCAAATAAATCTATTTCTGGGTAATCCTCAATAGTAGCTGATGGAGCAAACTGTACAACTCCGCTCTTATCCTCGACAGGTGTGTTATCCCACTCAGCCTGCTGTACAATATTGTATCTTATTGCCTGCCTTGATATATATGAATACTGGCTTGCATTACCTCTTGTCATTTTCTTAATATTAGAAATATTACCTAATCCTTCTCCATAATTCGCACTCTCTGCAACAAATACTATTGTCATTGTCAATCCGTTCTTACTCATCTAAATAACCTCCTCATTCTTCTTATTCTGTCTGCATCCTTTTAATCCCAAGACAAATGCATATCCATATTCTTCAAATAACTCCTGATTTTTCTGGATATATACAAACTCTCTTGGAATAACTAATTTATCAACCTGTCCCACTTCAGCTGGCACCTTACAGGTACAATATAATCTCATTACAATATCCAGAAATTTTCCTGTATTTCTCGTAGATAATGCATTAAGAAGCTGATATATTGTTCCTTTGATACATTCATCATCCTTTGCCCCTTTTGAAGACAATATGGCAGTTCTTAAAGCAAAACCACTATCCATTACTGTTATACTTCCCATTTCTATAACCTTACCTCCATTTCCTTGCAAATCCTTATCTTTCTTAACAAGTGCACTATACAACATTACAACATATATCCAATAAGCAGTTACTATCTGTCCCGCATTATCAGAATCAAGATTATTCTTAAGCACTTTCTTTAGAAGCAATTCCTGACTTCTATATTTCAGAATATTCATAACTACATTTTCGTATATATTAAGATAATCCGCTCCAATTCTTGTGTAAGGATATTTTCCTAAACACTCTAAAGCTTTTCTTACCTTTTCATCATTAAATGTCTGAAGTGCTTCATTACTTATTACAGAAAAGATATATTTATCCTTCTCATCTGTTCCCTTTAAAATAACCTGAATATTGCTAAGCTGTTCAACTTTACAATCCATCAACTGCTTCAACATTCTGGCAAACCATTGTGTATATTGTTCAGCTTCTTTTTTCTCTGCCTCTGTCACAATCTTTCCACTCCTGCTATTAGAAGCCAGTAACTGATTAATTGATGAATTAGTATTCATAAATGCAAAACGCTGTCCTAAAAGTGTGAATCCAAGCGGACTGGCAGCATATACAAATGCGCATGCAGGACACAAAAAGGCATCTACTTTACAATTCCAGAATGCAGACTTTTTTCTTGCAAGATCATCTGCCATATCCTTCATAAAAGCAATAGAAACACGTTCCTTGTTTCCCATTGGTCTTCCACAGTCTATACACATATCCTTATCTTTATCATAATTTGTCCTGATATATTCTTTAAATGGTTTTGTAAAATCCTGTTCAAACAATATACGCATGTCCTTCTTTGCATTAGCTCTTAGCAGAAAACATTTACCATCCCAGAAACGGTTAATATAGTTATATATGACGCTCTTCATTACAAATGTTTCTTTACACTTTGGCTGCATTATAAAGTTCTTGATACCTTCAAGCCTCTGTTTTAGTTCTTGTGATGTTGATTTCGCATTTAATTTATTTTGCTGAAGATTCACATATATCTCAGACCCATCAACTTCGTTTCTTATATTTTCAAATCCAGCCTTATAACTATTGGACAAAAGCTTATCATTTATAAACTTGATATCTTCCTTATCTTCTTTAACCAGCTTGTCCGGCTTCCATTGGTCATTATCAATTTTGCATATAATCTTGTTAATTCTGTCTAATATTCCTTTATATATTGTAAAATCTCCATAATAGTTAACACAGGCATCAAAATACATTCCAGTCCAGTCACACTGCTGCACGAAATCATCGTCAAGCCATAATCCCTGCTCATACAGTTCAAGCCCATCTACCGGTCTGTTCTGCATTTTTATGCCATAATCCTTTCCGCTCTCTGCATCTGACATATCCAGCATATAGTTAAGACCTACTATCCCCGCATTTTTCAGGAAATCTCCCATAGTTACCAGATATTTACCCACATTCTGTCCCTCCTTTCCTAAAATTATAGTAATATTTCAAACTTACCGTGACCTTCTGATCTTCTGGCACCCAGCCCTGCCTGATAAAGAATATTAAGCAGCTCGCAATTACCGCTAAGCTTATATATTCCAAGGTTAGCATCAACCTTTCTTCCAAAGCAGTTAACTACTACTTTTCTTGCTTTGACAGGTTCTATTGATAATCCTTCTGTATCAACCCCGATTTCCATTTTCTGAATAAAAATCTCTACATTTTCACATAATGCCTTTGAAAATCCTTCATCTGCATATGTATAATAAATGTCTTTGTTAGTCACACTGTCGTGCCGTCTTACAATCAATGGACTCTGCATCTTTACAATAATTTCATCATCAACAATATCTTTACGATTGTTTGACCTTATTGAAATCAATTTCATAGAATTGCCACTGACAGGATACTGCTTGTATCTCATAAGCTGAAAAGCATTAAACCATTCTATAATCTGTCCCATATCAGCATCTGTAAAAAACACTTTAAATCTGTTGTCCCTAAGAAATATAGTGTCACCTTTAAATACCGCACCTGGCAGATATGTACTGAATGTAAATGATTTAATAATTGAATGCTCCTTATTATATAATCGCTCAAACATATCTTCCGAATAATTCCTGCTTGCTGCTTTTAAGAAACTAACCATCAATCTCTCATATTCCAGCGGTAACTGTGGCTTTTCAAGTTGAAATTCTAAAGATAGCTGTATCATTGTATCACCTCCTTTTGCTTAATTATGTAGTTCATATCTGGATATTACTACTTTAGAATTAAGATATCAATATAAATAATCAATTTGGATTAAAAAACCTTGTTTGATTTTTAATGTCACTTATTATAATATACATATATAATTTCTACATTTTGGGATGTAAATAATTGATAATTAATATAATCAACTTTTAATAGCTACATTTTGGAATTCTCCCATCCCCCAAACCTTTCCATTGTTATTTTTCCCAGCCTATATTATAATTTTTATTAACTACACCAATGAAGGAGATTTATTAAATGAAGAAAAATAGTATTTTTCGCAGCCTGCCGTTTAAATTGCTGGTGGGCGTTATTGCTGGCGTCCTGGTGGGACTGCTGTTAAGTTCAACTGATGGCAATGCATTTTCACGCGCCATTTTGAATATTGTTGTAACTCTGAAATATATTCTCAATCAGATAATTAATTTCTGCATACCGCTGATAATCATTGCATTTATTGCACCTTCGATTACTCAGATGGGTAAAAATGCATCAAAGCTTCTTCTGATTGCAGTTACAATCGCATATACATCATCAGTTGGTGCTGCACTTTTCTCTACAGCATCCGGATATCTTTTGATACCACATTTGTCAATATCCTCTACTGCTGATGGATTGAAAGAGCTTCCGGCTGCGGTTTTCGAATTATCAATCCCGCAGATAATGCCTGTTATGAGTGCACTTGTGTTCTCAATTATGGTCGGACTTGCTGCCGCTTGGACAAAAGCAGAATTGATTTCAAATATTCTTGAAGAATTCCAGAAAATCGTGCTTGCGATAGTTTCAAGAATCATGATACCGATTCTTCCATTTTTCATCGGACTTACTTTCTGCGGACTCTCATACGAAGGTTCAATAACAAAGCAGGTTCCTGTGTTCCTGAAAATTATAATTATTGTATTAATCGGACATTACATTTGGATGACTCTGCTTTACACAATCGCAGGATTGTATTCTAAGAAGAACCCGATTGAAGTAATCAGACATTACGGTCCTGCATACCTTACATCAATTGGAACAATGTCATCTGCTGCCACACTCGCAGTTGCACTCCAGTGTGCCGGCAAATCAAAGGTTTTGAGAAAGGACATGGTCTCTTTTGGAATTCCTTTGTTTGCAAATATACATTTATGCGGCTCAGTGCTGACAGAGGTATTTTTCTGCATGACTGTATCTAAGATTTTGTATGGCTCTATTCCATCAGCCGGAACTATGATTCTGTTCTGCGTGCTTCTCGGAATATTTGCAATCGGCGCACCTGGCGTACCTGGCGGAACAGTTATGGCTTCGCTCGGACTTATTACCGGCGTGCTTGGATTTAACGACACTGGAACTGCCCTTATGCTTACAATATTTGCACTTCAGGACAGCTTCGGAACAGCCTGCAATGTAACAGGCGACGGTGCGCTCACACTTATCCTGACTGGATATGCAGAGCGCCACGGCATCAAAGAAGGCGCTGACGATTAATATGTTTCTTTGACAAATGTAAAGTGCTATAATCATCACATGAATACACGCGCCTGCGGCGCAGAAATGAGGTAACATATGCCATTTATTAATTCTAAGATAAGCACTTCTCTTACAGAAGCACAGGAAACTGAAATCAAAACCCGTTTAGGCCAGGCTATCCAGACAATTCCCGGCAAGTCAGAAAGCTGGCTCATGGTCGGCTTCGAACCTGACTACAAGCTCTACTTCAGAGGAAGCAATGCCGAGCCTGTGGCTATGGTCGAGGTCAGCGTTTACGGCAATGAGAATCCATCTGCCTTTTCTAAGCTCACTGGACAGATATGTAACATTTTTAAAGATGTTCTTGGCATCGCACCGGATCATGTCTATGTAAAATATCAGGCTGTTTCTAACTGGGGTTGGAATGGGGATAATTTCTAATATATGTTAATAAGCGGGACACTCTTTTATTTATGAATGTCCCGCTTAAATATTTTTTCTAAAATTCTTTCTTTTCCATAATCCGGACACTAATTGCATAAGAGAGCAGTATGAGAAGTACTATCACTACCACTGCAATTCCTGCAAGTATCCAGCCATTCATCTGGTTTAAAAATGAAAAGGCACTTAATACATTTGTCTTTACCAGCTTCGCAAATGCAATGACAGACGCTCCCATTACACCACATGCCCCCGAAATGACTACTCTGCTCTTTTCTACTCCGGATACTAGCTGCAGCGGAATCAGCAATGCAATCAACAATGCCGTAACCGGCAGAAACACCAATACCACAGGAATCTGGGAAGCCATGTCTACCGGCATCTGCTGTTTCATTTCCAGGATCATGTAAAGTCCCGCTGCCACAAGCCATGAAACCGTTCCTCCTGTAAGACAGAAAAAATATTTTTCCCTCACATACGTTTCTGCATCAATCGGCAAAGTCATCAAAAATCCATATCCTTTATCAAGCTCGTCATAGGTAATTGTATTTATCAGAAGAATACTGATTGCAAACGGCAACCACCCCAGGATAACCGCTTCATTCTGTAATCCTATTACCACTCCAATGATAAGTAAGAAAATTAATGCCTGTTTATTACACCAAATTAACCGGAAATCTTTTTCTACTAATCCTGCCATTATCTGTACCCTCCCGTCATCATAAGAATTAATTCATCAATTCCGCCCTGCTCCACCGCAATCTGCGGATAATTTTCCTGATAAAATCTTCTGTCATTAGTAAAGCAGGCATAACCATAAGTTTCTTTCTGTACTTTTATGACTGCTGTCTTGTCTAATGTCTTGTATTGTTCCTCATTCACCTTCAAAATACCATACTGCTCTAAAATAACATCTGTGTCCTCATGCAAAATGATTTTTCCGTCATGAATGAGATAAATGTCGTCACAAAGTGACTCCAAATCTGTGGAAATGTGCGATGTAATCAATATTGTGCGCTTCTCGTCCTGCGCTATATATTCCCGTAGCAAATCAAGGATTTCATTCCTTGCCTCCACATCAAGCCCTGCGGTCGGCTCATCTAAAATCAACAAATCAGCTTTATGGCTGATTGCTGTCAGCACCCTCAGTTTTGCTTTCATACCTGTGGAAAATTCTTTTAATTTCTTCTTCCGTGGAAGCTTTAAAGCCTCACATTTTTGGTCAAAAAAATCCTTCTGGAAATCAGGATACATTTTAGCAAGGATATGCCAGACATCTTCCACCGTAAATTGTGAACTAAAGCCTGCCTCCGTCAAAGATACTCCGATTTTCTGCTTTACCGCAGCCGGAAGCTCTCCACCTTCGTTACCAAACACACAAATCTTTCCAGCATCCGGCTTTACCAGTCCAAGTATCAGTTTAATTGCCGTACTTTTTCCTGCGCCGTTTTTTCCTACAAACCCTGTAATTCTCCCCTCTGGTATTTCCAAGGATAGTTCCAGTTCAAAGTCCTTATATTTTTTTCGGACATTCTGCATTGTTATCATAATTCGCCTTTCTATTTCTCATCAAGTATGAGCTTTACAACCTCTAAGATTTCTTCTTTCTCCATCCCAATTGCCACTGCCCGGTCAATGGCTTTGTCAAAGTCCTCTTCCACAGCAATTCTTCTCGCCTCCGACGCAAGCTGTTTATCCGAAGCAGTCACATATGTTCCCTTTCCGTGAACAGTCGTAACAAAGCCTTCCTCTTCTAACTTGTCATAAGCTTTCTTTACAGTCAGCGCGCTGATGCGAAGTTCCCCTGCAAGCGTCCTCACAGACGGAAGTGCCTCTCCCTCTTTTAATACAGACTGGATAATCTCTGACTTTATCTGCTCCATAAGCTGTTCGTAAATCGGAACCATGGAAGAATGATTTAATATAATATGCATATTTTTGTTTTCTCCTTTGTGATAAACAGTATATAACAGTTGATGTGTGTTGTCAACTGTTATATACTGTTTATTAAAAATATACAAAATAAGAGCCACTCTAAAGTGACTCTCATTTATTTTTATATTTAACTTAACTAAAATATTTTACCTATTTTTCTGTTAATCTACAAGAAGTTCCCTACAATAATATTTTAATCCTTTTTGAGCATTCTCTTTCTTATAAATATAAAAATCGTACCAAACTTTCAAAGTTTAGTACGATATCTCCACTATAATAGGATTATTTCGACTATCCAACTAGCTTATCCAACATTCCTGCAATCTTTTCTCTTTCACTGCTGCCATTAGTCTTAAATCTTAATAATGGAATTTCATACAAATCCATTATGCGGTCCTTTAATAAATCTCTTGAAGCCTGCACGGTATCCTTTTTATGAAATTCATATCCATCAACTTCAATCGCTAAAACCGGCTTTTTACTGATTCTGTTGTAAATCAGAAAATCCAGATGTGTTGCTGGATTCATTGCATACTGGCACTCCCTGTCATTTAATAGTTGAGGATTTTTAATCAGCATATTCAATGGAAAATGACAAACAACATCTAAACTTAAATATTTATTATCAGCAATTATTTCCTGTATCAATGAATACATAAGATTCTCAGAGTCATATTCTGATATCTTTTTATATTTCTGCAAATATGCTATTCTTTCCTCAGTATACTGCTTGTAAAGATAATCAAAAATTGAATAAATCTTACTCTCAACAACTTCAAAATTATTATACTGAATGTAATCTATTAAATCTGTTATATTGCGTTCTTTTGACTGTTCATTTCCAGTCACAACCAGCATCAGTTTCTTTTTTGCCCTTGAAACAGCAACATTAATCAAATATGGATCATCTGCAAAATCTGATATTTCATCATCTACAGTGGATATAATAATATTGTCTTTCTCCTTGCCCTGAAACTTATGTACGGTAGCTGCATCAATATCTGTTATCTCCCTGTTCAATGCTTCAACCTGATTCCTGTACGGAGTAATAATCCCTGTTTCTTCCGGGTTGAAGTTATATTTAGGCATAATTTCATTTTTTATAACATCTATCTGACGCTGACTGTAATGATTTCGTTCATGATTTCCGGCAACTGTTTTCACAACTGACAAAACATCATCTTCACCATTATCCTTTGTCATAATAATCAGTTCACCACGATAAAATTTCTGATTACAGAAATTAATTATTTTAGGATGACACCTATAATGCTCTCGCAATAATGTCTGTGTTACATCAGGCATAATATCCAGAATTGACTGCAAAAAGCTCTTTGTAAACTGATATCCTTCTTTCAGATTATATGTATCAAATATAGCTTTTGCTCTGACCCTCATATCTTCTGTAACAACATTTGGAAGCTGCTTAGTATCTCCCACAATAACCACATTTCTCGCACAAGAAAGTGCTAAAGCCCCTGTTGCAATATCTACCTGTGATGCCTCGTCCATAATAAGATAATCATATACCACATCTGAATTCAGACTATTTCTCGATGAAAATGTGGTACTTAATATAACCGGATACTCCTTCAATACATCATTGGATTCCTTCCACAGATTATCCTCACTAAATACTCTCCGGCTGTCGTTCCCTTCATATCTTCTTGCCAGCTTGTCTTTTAGTAAAATCATTGAATTGTCACATAAATCGTCAAGCAAATGCTTATCAACACCGTTTAAATATCCCTCAATATCTGAAATCTGCTTAGATAATTCTTTTTCTTTTGCCTTATAATACATAGCCTGAAATGTTGTAATTATCTTTGAAAATTCCTGCTTATAAAAACTCCTGTGTGTTACGCCATACTTGAAAAATGTCTTTATTTTAAACCAGAATCCTATTGCCTTTTTCTCCTCTGATATTGCCTGACACTCCTGCCATAACATCATCCATTGTTTTGACGATAACATTTTCTTGAACTTTATATTATCTGTATTAACATCGGATTCTTCAACATACTGGTTAAAATATTGCTGTTCTGTAACTAATTGAGATAATTCCTGCCTTGAATAAGCAAGTTTTTCCTGTTTATCAAAAAATTCTTTTAACCTAACGGATTGCTCTGATATTTTCTTACGCATTTCGCCAAATTCTTCAGACATTTTCCAAGTTAAAAAATCAGGATAAGATGAATCCTGATGTTCAACAAATGTTTTCTTATTTTTAGAACTTCCCAATGTTGCAGCAACAAATCCCAGATTATACTGTGGCGAAGACAGTTTGTCATATACATTTTCAGTTGCAGAATTATTATTAGATACAATCTGTACCGTTTTGTCCTGCATCAATATATTAGCGATAATATTTAATATCGTCTGTGTTTTACCTGTTCCCGGCGGTCCCTGTATTACACTTATCTGATTCTCCATCGCATTTTTTACAGCATTATACTGACTGTTATTACAGCCAAATGGAAATATCGGAACATATTCTCCCCCTCTTTTACCAGTATTCAATAAAGAAGGATTCAAATATTTCGCTAATGCAACCTCATTACCAACATAAGTAATTTTATCAAATCTTTTAGGTAATAATTTTTCCCCCGTCTCTTCATTTCTAATATTACTCAATTCAGCAATCTGCTTTATATATTGGAATACATCGGCAGACCTTTTATCATTCAGGCACGACTCCGCAATATGTAAATCGTGCTCATGGTAATCCCGTTCACTGCCGTCTTTAAAACAAATATGCCAATAAGACTCCTGTCTGCCTCTGAACACAGATATTGCATCTATATCAAAAAACTCCCGTCCCTCTCTGCTAATACGATACGACTTAGGATTTAAAACATCCGGCTTAGTTAATTTCTCAACATTCATATATGCATAGAGATAGCTTTTCCCATTATTAAATTTCACATTCCATTTATGTGTCTCCGTGTCGTACACACATGACATTACTTCGGTTGTCTTTATCTCGCCCTTGATAATAATCATATAATATCTTGTATCCATTTAGGCCTCACTGTTTCTGGTTGTTATTGTATTTAATCTACATAAAAAATTGCATAACAAAAGCCACCGTGCTTATTATACAACTTATCAATGCTATTATAATAGAGCTGACTGCATATATCTTATTAGAATCTTTCTCATTCGAAAATTGTTTTGCTGATATTATTATTACACTTGCAAAAAACAAACAATATATAACAATTACACCTATCCATAGAAGAACTGTCACTTGTAATTTCCCAATATTATTTATGATACCAATTACACCACCCAAACTGACTAGTTGTAAAAATCCTCCTATGAAATACATTATCAAACTTATTATAAGAGTTAACATATCATCATAAATATTATCCTTTAACTTAAACTTTTCATGTATCTTCCATGGAAAAAATAGAACATTTAGAAAATATTGCACCCATTCATATTTCTTATATTTTTTAACTTTATGCTCTGGCTCATTCTCGCTTTTAGATTCATTTTCTATCCTTTTTAACGCCTTATAGTATGCGTCGGCATATATATCAATTAATTCTTCCTTGGTAATGTCATCTTTCTGTATTCCTAATTCTTCTAATTTATAACCATTATTTTTTATTGATTTTCTATTTCTCTTCTTTTTCGCCAATATACATTCCCCTTCGTACTATTCTTCTTTACATTCAGCTTTATCAACCTGCTCAATATAATAATCAAGCAATTCATATATCCAATCTTTTAAATTAGAAAAACGATATCCTGTCTTCTCAGCCTTGTCTGTATTTATACTATATTCCGGTTCTCCATTATAAGGTGCAGCCTCCCCTTGTTCACTTAAAGCCGCACATTTTCCTGTCTTTTCTTCGATATAATTAATCACTTCTCGAAGCGAGATAGTTTCTGAAGCACTTCCGTTAATTGCACCTTTAACATCTTTATCTACTAAATATGCAATAAACTCTCCCGCTTCATCTGAACGGATATAGCTCATTTGATAATCTATATTATCTATATACATCGGCTCTGATTTAATGACATGTTCTACATAGAATAAAAGTCTTTTCGTATAATCATCTTTACCTATTGCAAATGGATATCTGACAGCAATCCAGTTTTTTCCCGGATATTTCTGCCATAATGCGTACTCAGCCTGTCTTTTTATCTGCTCATATGGAAATTCTTTTCTGTCACACCACACAAAATCCTTAGAATATCCATCAAAATCAGATTCCACAGTATTCATATGTTTTGGATTATAAACTGATGTACTAGACATATATATGTATTTGTCGCAATCAACATAGTCCATAACATACCTTATATCATTAGAACAATACGCGATTTTATCAATAACTACATCAAAATGCTTTCCTTGTAATGCCTCTCGCATACTTTCTTCATTTGTCCTTTGAATGGTAATGCGCTCTACTTTGTCTCCATATGAATCTGGTGTTTTGCCTCTTGTTGCTATTGTTACTGCATGTCCTTGTTCTAAAAGCTTATTAACCATATGTATACCAAAATATCTTGTTCCGCCTATTACTAATATTTTCATTTGCAATTCTCCATTTCTTTTTATAAAAATTGTTTTAATCTATTAAATAATTGTTCTTGAATTCCATTCCAACCATCGATATAACCTACTCTTTTTATTAAATTGTCCTCATATAAAATAGCATTTATTTCCAACTTTTCTAAAATCACAAGCCGATACAAATAACTCATTTTAATAGCATATAAAACTGATTCTCTACCATCCAATGCAGGCTTTCTTTGATTAATTTTTATATGCATAATATTGACACGAGTATTTACCAGACAAGAAAGAATTTTTTCCAGGTCAAACTCTATTTCATTTCTAAAAAGAGTTTTTCCATAGCAATTGATAATTGTCCTAAGACATGGTTTTAATTTTCCATTTTCATTAGGATATTTTTGCAATTTTATATCTTCACTTTGAATTATCTCCATTAACGACTCAGAAAGTTCTACAAGAAATGCACACTTCACATCATTCGTGAATCCAGCAGAACTTGTCGCATATAAATACATCTGATTAACAACTCCTAATTCATCCAATAAAATTCTCCATTTATCAAATAATTCAGATGACAAAATATCTTCATATTTTAAGAGTCTATCACTGAATATTGAAATAAAGTTTGCAGACGAAAAGTAATGTAATCTTTGTATTTTAAAGTGTTCTACTAAGGCATTATATGAATTAGTGCTTTCTCTTCCATATATTTCTATAGCCTCCAAATCAAGAAAAACTCCATCAAATATCTGCAATAATCTTTCTAATTCTTGCAGTAACGAATATAACTTTTTAGCTTCAATTTCTTCTTCGCAAGTAAAAGTTATAATCCTATTCCCTACTTCTTCTATGCAAACCTTTATCATTGGCATTACAGATATTGTAAATTCATATGGTGCAGCACATCTTAACATGCCATTTTTTACACTATATATAGCCTTTAAGCTATCACACTTTATTGAAATATCCATGTTGCCTCCTAACTGCAATGTAATACCTTTCACACCCTCAGTTTTTTGTACTTACATATCTATCCACTGTATAAACGCTGTTTTATCCGTACTATTGTAGCCAGCATTTCTATAGAAATTCAATGTACTCTCTTCCTTTGAACCAGTAAGTAACATCATTTTATAGCAATTATTTTCCTTGGCAATATGTTTTGCATAATTTAAGCAATCCGTAGCATATCCCTTCTTTCGGTAATCTGCGTGTGTTACTACATTCTCCACAAAAGCATATGGACGAACATTTCTTGTAAGATTCGGAATAACCACACATACACATGATGCAACTATCTTTCCATCTACCTCACAAACAATCAAATGATGATTGTTGTCATTCATTATATTTCCCCACGTACTCCTTAACTGCTCAGATTCTTCTGGTACGCTCTTTTCATACAAATATAGATATAAATGCAGTATTTCAGTCAAATCTTCTTCTTTTGATTCTCTTACCACCACAATTGGCACATTGTTAGCACCAATATTGGCATGTAGCACAAATCTTTGATTAGGATACCCAAATTCTTCAATCAATTCATCCTCTTCAAAGCCAAATTTCTTATATAAATTTCTAGGTGCAATTCCTTTAACATCGTTCTCTCTAAATGTGGACACAGTTATATCTTTATCTCGGTCAAGTTTATCAAGTGCCTCACTCAAAAGCATCGAAGCAATTCCATTTTTTCGATAAGCCGGATCAACAGCCAGACAACATATCATATTATGCTTTCTTGAATACAAAAGCACGCCAACAATATCTTCTTCATTCTTCACGCACAAAGCACGCTTGTCATTCATAAATTTCAAAACAATTATTTTGTGTTCTTCTATACTCTGCTCCGTCTCTAATCCCGGAAAATTCCAACTTACTTTTCTCACTAATCGCATCCATGAATCAATATCTAATGTTCTGCCAAATTCTACCTTCATATTTTCTATCATTGACTATCTCCTCAAATCTGTTTTGAAACAAAATGTACAATTTCTTTCCCTGGCTCAAGGATATATGGTATCAACTCCAAAGGATATACCTTAGTACCCTTCTTTAAATCTTCTAGTGAAACCCAGCAGAAATCCAAATCAATTCTTTCATTATCCAGCTCATCATATCCATGAAACACTCCATCTAATGGAATATTATCATCCATCAGATGTACATTATAATATAAGCATATCTGATGACAGGGCCTTTTTCCCCATGGAAAATAAATTTCTCCGATTGCTAACAGATTATCTACCTCTATCTTAGCATGAAGCTCTTCTTCAAATTCCCGTTTAAGAGTTTCCATACTTGTCTCCATAGCCGCAACATGTCCTCCAATAATGGCATAATCATCATTCTTCGGACGCTGTAACAAAATTTTACCATTATGTTTCAATATACCACCAACTCTGTATGAAAATACAAAATCATCATTTTTAAATAAAATATCCACTTAACCACCTGCCAATCATTACCTTGAAATACATATCATATTTATACATTACCCCGCCTACAAATAGAGCCAAACCAGAGCCATTTAATAAAGCAAATGCCGGAAGCCCGCATAAATACAGGCTTTCGGCATTTTAATCCGTTATTCAAACTCGGCAAGGTGTCACTTTAATTTAAACTATTTTGTTTAAGTTTTATTTGAAATCTGTCGATATTTTACTTCATTTGCGCATTTTATTCTGGCTTACTGATTTTCTGTTGCCAAAGTATTGCCATGAATATTATATCAAATATGTTAGTAAAATAGAATTTTTCAATGCTTCAACATTTCAATGCAAACTTGAGCTTACATTAGTAATTCTCTCAGTATATCCTTCATATTAAATAAACATTCTTTTTCAAAAAAACCTTCCACATTCTGGGACAGTAAATCCTCAATTTTAAAGTCTAAATTATTTTCCTTTAAAACTCTAATACAATTTTCAGCTACTTTCTTTTGAACAACACAGCCAACACGCTTATTCCACTTACTAATTATCTCTCTGTTATTATTCAACTCATGCCTTGATACATTTAATTCAAGTCTTGATTCTGCTGTCAAATTAACTATAACATACCCAACCCCTATTGGTACAATGCATTGCGGATTAAATTCAAGAAGAATTCCATCTTGATATAATTCAGATTTTCCGAACACAAATCTTTCTCCTTTATATCTATCTGGAACTGCAATATTATTAAAAAATTTGTATCCCCTCAAAAAATCATTATTTTCAATGACATCTTCAATTATCTCTCCTTCGACATCAAAAATCTCATAAAAATCATTATCTTTTAATAGTATCACATCGTATGAAAAACCATAATTGTCATCAATTTCATCATACTCGCCCTTAACTATATGTTCATAATAATCTTCACTTTCCTGCTCTTGTAATCTATTGTTCATTTCATAATCTGCATCTGCAATTTCATCAAGGCTAATAATATTACTTGTAAACAAAGAACTATCATCCGTATCAGATGAAACTTTTACAATATTTTTTACGATTTTACTCTCATTGAACATAAAAGCGTTTATTGAACGCCACTCTATTCCCAAATTATAATCAACAAAATTTGAGGAAATATATATTATCCCCCTACTGGAATTGCTAATTGTATCTTTATAAATTCTACTAATGTTAAATGTATCGTCTAACTCCAAAATCAACTGTTTATAATCAACAATTTCATGGATGTCATTTCTAAATATGGGAAATAAAAATTGTGGATACTTTTTGAATTTTTCATCAATAATTTTTTTCTGGCTACTTACTTCCTTCCTTATTTTACTCATGCATTCTTCGTTTACAACTGTATCATTAACAATAGCTTTAATCCTTTCTAATAAATCAGTTTCATAAAAACTATTATTCAACATATTACGCACCTTAGCAATCGTACCATCTATTTCTGCTTCATCCGATAATATTTCCATCATCTTCATTAGACATTTATAATCAGGTAAAATTTTATTTATTCCATAATTTCTCTTCTGCTCCGTATGTTCTACAATCTGTAAAATACATTCACTTTCATCTAGCACTGTACTTCCATCCGCATATATATTAAGTGTATCTACATCTACTAAATCAATTTCTACACTCGGGCAACCAAAATAAGTAAAAACGTAATTTTTAAGTTCATTAAACGAATACTTTTCTTTAACGTGAAGTATTACTGTTGTCCCCTGACAAGCTCGTTGTATATTTTTCTCAATAAATGCAATTGTACTCTTTGATTCTATTTCAGCATTTATACCGTTATCACTTTGTGTTTGTGTTAATATCTGAATTTTATCCGCTTTTGTTAAACAAGCCACAAAACCAATACCAAATTTTGCAATAGCCGGAAACATGAATTCTCTCTTTTTCATATATTTATATCCAGAATTTGCGGTTTTAAATAAATAGTTTGATAGTTCATTCTCATTCATACCAGTGCCATAATCTTCAACCCAAAGTGTTCCTTCTTTTTGAGAGTATGCAATCATTACTTTATCGTTACAATGCCATGATCTCGGAGATTGATATTCAATATTTTCTTTATCATCTAAATATATCTTTAAAAGTGTTGCATCTATTGCATTTTGTATAAGTTCCCTAATATAATCAAATTCATTGGTATAAACCGATTTAGTAATTATATCCCAAAGAGCTCCCGTATCGTCCACTTGAAATCGAATTTCTTCAACTGCAAATTTTGCATTTTCACTTGGCTTTACACATTTTATAACTTCAGGTAATTTGTAATTTCTAAAGAAATCCGAATTCTCTCCTATTAAATAATGTGTATTTGCATACATTATTTCTTCATCAAGGTACTCCAACCATTGAGACCATACTTTATATTTTTCTCTATCATCCGTTAAAACACTTACAGTAATTTTGCTCGGAGAATAATTGTAAGTTATATCATCCAAATGACGTCGATTATGTACTAACGATACTGGATTATTATAATATTCCAAATTCATATGCATATTAAACTCACACACTCTTTGCTCTTCCAAATCCATTAAATCTCCAATGCGAAGAAGTATTGCTAACAAGCCATACCTCAAAACTTGACCTTCTATTGTTTCAATCTTTCTAAAATCATTATCATTATATAGCTCCTCAATAGACCTACCATGTGCCTCACTAACAAATATAATACACTTCTCCAGTCTTCTTCTCTCTACTAACATCTGCATGTATTTTTCAAAGAAATGTTTTATTGGTCTATAAGCATAAAGATGATGATTAGTTCTCTGATTATCTTTATCTTCAACATCCACTAATGTCATGCCCATATCATGAAAAAATGCAGCCATAATGAAACAAAATATTTCTACATCTGAAATGTTTTGTTTAAGGTCCTCACTCATGATGGAATATACGTAATTAATAATACGTAAAGAATGCTGAATACCATGCTCTGTAAAATTAGGAAATTGCGTCTTTATATATTCCAATGTTTTAGCAACCTCTGGCTCAATTAAACCCAAAATGCCTGATAAACTTTTAGCTACATTATTTTCCCTTTTTATCAATAGGTTGTACATTCCACAAGTTTCTAATGATTGTTGAACCATAAACTTTCTCCCTCGTATAATATAACATGCCAATTTCTACTATTCTTACCATAAAATAGCATTATTCAAACTCGCAGAGTCTGGTTTGATTTTGATTATTTCAGTGCAGTTATCTATACCGTTTTGTATTGATAACTCATACTTTTTCCACACGTTATTTTTCGTTTCACATATTTTTAGTACCAATCCAGTACCATTGCATTTTTTCATTATTGTGTGTAGTTCCGGTGGCTTGCAGGTTGGTTTGCTATTCACAGAATAATATTCTGTCGTTTTGCATGTCCACCTATGAAAATTATAATCTCCGGACGATGTTTCTGCAATAAAAAATTTTGTGGTACTAATGGGTAGTACCATCCTTCTCCATATCATTCATCAATTTATCAAAGTCACTTTCATATAGTGAATCCTGTATAACCCTGTATTTTTCAAATTCACTTTCTGCAAATTCTTTCGCAATAGCTGCTGTTACTTTTCCTTTATCCTGAAGTACATCCGCATCATTAAATCTAAGAAATGCGTCAAGCTTTGTTTTCCAATCTTCCATAGTCATAGGAATATGTCTTCGTGCCTGTCTTGTTGCATAATCAAGATACATTGTCACAATCTCATTTAATTCTGCAAGTTCTTCTTTTTCCAAGTAGTTTTTTGCAATTGACACATCTGTTTTTACTATTTTACCATCAGGCGCATTTTTCCATGATTTAAGTCCCATATGTTTCTTATTATGATCAGCTCTTTCCACTATCACTTCTGCCGCTGTATTACCATGAACTGCATAATGCATCTTATTCTGAACTGTTGCATAAAACTCTCTTGTCATCTGTGAATTCTTATCATAATCAACTGCTGTTGCATATATATCTGTGATTTTCTGGTAAAATCTTCTCTCACTTGCTCTGATTTCCTGAATCTCAGCAATAAGATGCTCAAAATAATCTTCGTCGAAAATCTGTCCATTAATCAATCTGCTTTTATCAAGAACATAACCCTGCTTTGTAAATGTATCCAACACTTTGGTTGCCCATGTCCTGAACTGTGTTGCCCGTTCTGAATTAATGCGATATCCCACAGCAATAATAGCTGCTAACGAATAAAATTTATATTTGTATGTTTTTCCATTATCGGCAACTTGTGCAAAATTTGCACAAGTTGAATTTTCATCTAATTCTCCCTCTTTAAAAATGTTGCTCAGATGCTTTGTAACCACACTTCTATCTACATCAAAAAGCTGCGAAATTGCTTTCTGCGTAAGCCATACATCGCCATTCTGAACCCTGACTTCTATTCCGTCTTCTCCTGCATCTCGTGTGAAAACCAAGAAATCAACAGTGCTATTTCTTATCTGTAATTCTTTGCTCATAAAAGAGCTCCTTCCCAATCAGCTTCCTTAAATCCAACTAACACAATATCATGAGTTATCACCATTGGACGCTTTACCAACATTCCATGCGTAGCAAGCAACATTAACTGTTCCTCTTCACTCATTGATGTTAGCTTATCCTTTAATTGCATTTCTTTATAGACCAAACCACTTGTATTAAAAAACTTCTTTATTGGCAGACCGCTCTGCTGATACCACACCTTTAATTCATCATATGTTGGATTTTTCTCTGCAATGTGACGTTCTGTATACTTTATACCACGTTCATCAAGCCATTTCCTCGCTTTCTGACATGTTGAACATTTGGGATAACATAAAAATAACATTTTGAACCTCCTGTTTATCTTACAATTTTTCATTCATCTTATTGTACTGAATATTCCCTGTTTTTCTTAACTCTCTGGCATGTTCCTTTTTCATATCAATATATATTTTGCAATATCTGATAAATTTCGGACGTGCATCCTTATTTATGTAATCTATCTCTTTTTGTATCTCTGATATAGCTTTATTCATTTCCTCTAATCTCAATTTTGATTTTTCGAGATTTTTTATCTGTTTCTTAATACTCTGCAAATCTTGTTGTGATAAATATACATTGTCAGTTAATCCCTGATTTTTATATAATTCTATAAGTTCTTCTGTATTATTTTGTATTTTTGTTTCTGTTTCCAACAATTTTATCCGTTCTTGCTCTTTATCTAAGCATTCAAGAAAACTCTCACCTATATCAAGCATATTAAAATAATGTCTTTCTATATCATAAAATAAGTCTCTTAATTCAATCATAACTTTTCTATCTATGCAAGGTAAATACCTACAGTTCTCGCACTTTTTAAAATCATCACACAATTCTGTTAATATTTCAAATTTTATATGCATTTGATCCATATTAGCTCTAGCATTTGTCAACACCATTCTGCCATCATAGATATTAGCGGACTTTGACTGTTGTAATAGTGCTTTATAAACTATACTGGTATTAAAACCTTGTGTTACATCAACCAAAACATTTTCTTCCTGCCTTACTCCCTCCAAATATTGTTGTGCTTGCTCTTCCTGCAGTTTATGCTTTCTGTCCGTGTTGGAAGAAACATATGCCACGCATAATCCAACAAAAGAAATTGCAATAGCCAAATACTGTTTCCAAAAGCCTAACCATTCTGCATTATTTAATCCCTTTGCAGTTAATGTATTTCCCGTTTTCTCATATATGATATCTGTAAACACTAGTCCAAGATTAATCGCCACTGGAGCAACTGCAAATGCAATTACAATGTATATCAGGCTTTTACTTTTAAAAATTGTTTTCCATTTTTCTGATTTTTTCATTATCATCCGCCACTCCTCTAAAAATAGTAATATATTCTCAACTGCCATGTCATCCTACATAACATTTCATTTCAATTGAGTGGCAATTGAGTTTTTTTAAAATAAACTCAATTATCACTCAATCCTTTATATAAAACATATCTGGTTGCTGGTCCTTTTCCCATTAAATCTATCAATTTCTCACTACTCATTTTATCAATGACACTTCTCGCCTGCTGCTTAATAAATCCGCACATCTCCTGAATCTTGGCAGATGTTATCTGATCATTTGTCTGTAACTATTCTAAAATCATATTTTTAGTCTTGATATACTGAACCATTTTATCCCTTGTATATTCCACATCTTATTTTAACGCCTCATAAACTTTAGCTGTCAGCATAATTCCTTGCCAACAATCTCAATCAGTCTTCTGTTAACCAGCTCATTACATGACTTTTTTGTTTCATCCAGAGATTTTGGACTTTCCTTGACAGCTCTGATAACTGCTCTTTCCTATTGTCCATTAAGTTTCTTAATATCATCATCTCTGCCAATGGCATAATTTTGCTGTTTTTATCCTGTCTGTAATAAACTTAACAAATTGTGCATTATCTATTGCAATGAATATTGTCAAAGAAACTGCATCATTAAATGACCTGCATCTAGAATAAGGTTTACCCATTGAAACCATATCTTATCTATAATTCTTTGCTCATAAAAGCATTCCTTTCTCTAGATTCTATCAATACATCTCTATTCCTTACTGCCTCTTTAGTGAAACCCATATCTTCAAAAAAATATCATAATCTGTAATGCATTCTGTGAGTTCCATTTTGACTGCATAACAACTATTTATTATGTTCTCCTTTTCCGTCGCTTTTTTCGTCACTTTTTTAGCGACGAATTATTTTATACATCTTGCTTTTCGTCATTGCAAACTAACTTCTTATGCCCAAACAATTGCTTTAATAATTCTTTTGTGCTAATGGTTAGTACTGCGATTAGTATCTATCTATTTGGTAAAATCGATTATCTTTGCAGGCTTTCTCTTAGAAATAATCCCTAATCGTTCCATGTCTAATTTAAAAAGTTCACTCGGATATCCATACGCATCAAATCCCTCTGGCTGGCAGATATCTCTGTTCAAATACTCACTAAGTTCCCATTGATACTTTGCTTCTTTCTCCAGCTTCTTACCAAAATACTGTGCATCCATTACCATTCTGTTAATGCCACCAACCGATTTCCTACCATGAGTTTTTGTTACAGTTGTATCGCCTGACATTTTAAAATACTGCCCTATCTGTTCCTCGGAATATCCCATTTCCTGCATCACGCCATGAATCACACTGCAGATATACATTATATAGTAATTCCAGTTTCTTGGTTCAATATCTGTCATTGCTATTGTATAACGATTACTGGCATTCACAATAAACAAGACATTTCTTCCTTTTATTTTCGTCAAATGTGTGTCCCAGCAGAACACAAGTGAAGCACATTTGCTTTTTTCAATCTTTGTTGTTTTTAGTCGATCTTGAACTACTTTTGTTACACCAAGCTCCATATGTATCACCTGCTCATTTCAAGTATTCTTTTTACTTCATTCTGTAATTCATCACTAAAGTCTGATAAATCATTATATGTAATTACTTTCAGTCTAATAAGACGAACAATATCCCATATTATCTCTGATTTTTTCAGTTCCATGACAACTCCCGGATGACGTTTATCTTCTTTTATCCGTTTTTCAAGTTCCCAGAATTTTTCTGATGCAGGATTTTTATCATCATTCAGAAAATTTGCATACTCTTTAACAAGACCTTCCATATAATTTTCCTGCCAGCCTGATAATCTTTCTCGAAATAATTTCCAATCCCTTTTGCTTATGTCCATGATTTTGAATCTCCTCGGCTTCATATCATTCACCGAAAGTCATGCCATAAATGTCTTATGTTACTCTATAAATACATACTTTTCTATTTTACTGCCATAACAACCTCCATATCTCTAAGTTTCACCTTCCCTGCTTTTGCTGTATATAGCGAATATTCTAGTATTTTTGCAATTTCATTTTTGCTAAAAATCTGATTTTTCTCTATTTCATCACATTCCTTAAGAATATTTTCCTTCGATTGATCCTTATATTTCTGTTGTACAATCACCGATTTTGATTGTCAAGCAACGACACATTTACTGCAACAGTTAATTTTAAATGAATCAGTGGATTTTCAACAATAGTTTTTACTACATTTGAATTATAAATCAACACCTACATTATAATAACATTTGTATAATGAATATTATTGCGTCAAGAAACCGTGATTCCGACGCAGTGGAAACCTACATTCCGGATACGGAAACCGCCTTTGATTGGCTTAACTACCATTCATAAGAAATTGAGCCAATGTCAAGCCCAGAGCCGCTTTGCGGGGCGTTAGCCGGCTTTATATTGGTGAGATTTCTTGTATTCTAAATAATTGCCAATCGGTTTCCTAACCACCGGACAGCACGGACACAAAGACCGGAATATTCATATAATAATATTTATCTTCTACGTATTAACATTTCCTACTGTTGTTTAACCCATACTTCAAAGCACCTCTTTTTTCTATCATTCTTTTCTTGGTAACTAGTAATAAAACCTTTCTTTTGCAGTTGCAACAATAATCTCTCATTATGACCATTTACATCAATCGAAATTTCTTCCTTATGTCTAGACTTATTATCACTAAGCTTACTCCACTCACCACCAAGTTCCATCAATAATCTCGAGATTTCTGCAACACTATACACTTGTAAATGGTAAACAAGCAACATATGTCTTTCCGTATTATCCAAAAATTTCCATGCACGCTCAACATACACTTTATCTACATCAAATTGATTACTTGCAATAGTCTGTGCTAACTTTTTTGTCATAATACCTGCAGATATTTTTTTCAATATTTCAGGCTTAAAATGCTTATCAATAGTCGTATCATTCAGTAACATAACAACTTCACTTTCATTTAGTGAAACTGATGGCAAATCATTTATAAATTGATCAATATACTCTCTGCAATATATACCAAAACCATCTATTGCATTACTTTTAATCTTTTCAGTATTTGATAAGGAATATCTTATATAATGTTTTCTAATCAATACATAAATTTTATCCTCTGGAAGTTTTGATACATCAAACTCAATTTCTTCATCACATTTATAATTATCTACTATCTGTCCCACGGCTTGTACTGTAATTTCTGGATTAATAATAATATTCTTTATGCACTCATTGTCTATCTTATCCGTCTTCTCTGACTTTACAACATCACTACAGTTTTCATTAAACCAGTCTGACAGTTCAATGGTAATACCAAATTCAATATAATAAGATTCGAAATTCTTCCAAGTACAAGAAATACGTCTATTGTCAAATAAATAATTCCAAATTTCTTTCTTTTTGTCTTTTTCAACATTATTCTTGCAACATTCATCCAACTCGTCCCAGCTTACTTTTTCTTTATCCAATACAGCAATGGCAAGTTCAATATTTGTATTTGCCAAACGTTCTATGATATCTTCTACCGCATTTATATCCTCAGAAACATTCTCATCTATTCCCAATACAAAATGATTAATATAATCTTCAAAATCATCCCAAATCCTATTATTTAAGACATTAATATCAGCATTTAGAATAGTTGTATAATGTGCATTTCCAAGCCCATCTACCAAATCCGGATGATAAAATTTTATCATCGATGAAATCATAGAATTATTTAACTCATACATATCGTTTTGGTATATATAATTTAACACTTCTGCGTTTGCACCTACATTGCTAATTTTTCTGAATACAATCGACTGTCTTGATATTAATTCGATTAGTACATCGGCTGATACTCCTTTTAAGCATGCTAATGATTTTTCATCTTCGACTATGAAATTTTTTATGCAGTTCGAACGATCTACTTCATCCAATACTACAATTTGATCCATAGTTGCATTATTCAAAATTAGTGACAAATAATTATATTTAGTCTCATCCAACAAAGAAACATCCTCTGCAATATTTTTCCACATATGGCGGTAGTATTTACACAATTCACTTATAAAGTCATTAACATTCTGGCCTCTCTCAATATACTCTTTTGTAAATTGATAATGTTCCATTCCTTTGTCCAATTCAAAACCATCAAAATAATACTTTTTATTTGTTTTCTCTGAACATTGGATAAGCATAAAATCCGTAAGTAAATAATTTAATGTCTCTGTCTGCCTATATTCCGCATCATATATACGATCACTCACCTGCTGCAAATTTTTAATTTCAAACGCAAAGTTTTTTGCTTTATTACGCATACGAATGCTACGTAAGTAATCATTCTCATCCTTCGTAATACTATTTGGATGGAAATAATTAATATAATCTACATAACCTTCGTTTATATATCCATTTATAAGCAAGAACTTTAAAATTCCATACTTACTTATTCCTTCCGGAAGAAAATCTTCACCAAACTCAGCAATCAGTTCCTTTAATGAATATCCATCTATCTTTGCAATCTTCTCTTCCAAATTTTGTATTTCTGAAATCAATTCTTGTTTTTTAGATTTCTCGCTAAATTGCAAATCATTCATACGTTTTAAATATTGGTTACCTTCTGATTCCATTTTTTGTGTGATATTACTTACTGTATGAGTTTTTTCGTAATAATCATTAGATATATCATAGCCAATAATTACCTGATTCATATTCTCAAACTTAGTCAAATCAAAATCCTCTTTAATTATCTCTCTATAAGAATATTTAGTTCCATTATTTATCTGCAAATTTTTTAATGGATAATAGGTTCCATTGTCATATGATAAAAATCCCAAAAATACAATTTTAATTTCCTTCAAATCTAACAGAATATCATTATGTACATTTTTTAGAATTTCTCTTTTAGATACTATTTGCTCTTCAAGTTTTTGCTTTTCATTAATTACAAATTTTTCCTTTTCTTGAAAAGCATCCTTAACTATTCCTCTCTCAGCCTGTAATTCAGCAAATTCTTTCGGATATAGATTTTTAAATGTAATCATCGAAAACATTTCTTCATCTTTAAGTTTTGTCGTTTTTAATGTTCTCTTATATACAAGAAATTCATTGCATATATTAGTCAACACTCTCATATCTTGTACAAAAGGCGAAATCTTCCATATATAGCGATCTGATATATCATAATTCATGCTTTTATATGTACCATCTTCTCCCTTTTCAAATTTCAACAATCCTCTTAATATTTCACCAGAGTTAGTTGCATTGATATAAGGAATCACAGGAACAATAAAATCAAAAAACTTGGTTCTCTCCTCATCTTTGAACATATCGTCTTTTATCGCATATATAAATACAACTTTGCGTTTAATATTATCATAATTATTTATAACAGTATTTAATTCACGTAGTTTTATAAAAATATTTGGCTGATTAAACCTATCCAAATCCTCAATAAAAACAGTATCATAAGTTGTACTTTCAAAGAAATACACAATTTCGTCCAACGACTTGTCAAAGATTGATTCCTTTTCTTCTTTCTTTGATATACTTGCCTTATCACCCAGGTTAATATTAGCAATTCTGAAATTTGACATCACATATTTAAGAACTGTTGTAATCAATAACAATAATCCAAAGATTGTTACTGTAAATACAGCATACGATGACCATTGATTAAGATGAAAAAATGCTCCATTATTAATGACTGTATTTTTAAAGTCTTCCAAAACATTCGGATTAATTTCAAGATAAACAGCTGATGCTACGACAGTTAACATCAATAGCGTGAAAAACATTTTCCAATAGGATAACTTCTTAATCTTTCTATATCGACTTTGTGGAATTTTTCCCACATCCACTCTGTAAAAAAGTTGCTTAAGAATTCCTTCCTCTATTACATTTTCATCAACGTCATCTAAAGTCCAATCATTAGCTAATGAAGATGATTTATCATCTTCTCCTTCTCCATTTACTGATTTCATTGGCGTTGAAAATGCTGCCAATGATATGGACAAATATTTTGTCTTAGGATATTTTTCCAGATATGTTTTTATAACACTACTTTTTCCCGACCCATATGGACCTGATAATGCTATATTTTTCACATCTTTATTCTTTATTGCCCAATGGAGCGCTCGTATATATTCTTCACTATTCTTTGTATCTGATTCCGGTGTTAAATCCCTGTACCCAGACTCTCCATCCAAGCCATCACCTTTTTTTTGCCCAGAAATTAAATTCTGTATTTTTTTCCTCAAATTCCAATTTATCATTTTTATCCTTTCCGGGCATCATATGCTCTGATAGTTCTTCATCAATTCATTATGTTTCGTTGTTCAACCACAAACTTTTGAGAAGCAATCAACGCTTACAATATAAAATAATTTGTATAATAAAGCAGATTCTTTATTTCTATGTTTCATATATTGCCTTACTTTCAGCAACCATCATGGGCTTTGCATAATTTGTCTCAGCATATGATGTTGATTCCCTGCGAAGGTTAATAACCTTCTCCTCGCCCATATCATTATTATCTGTCCAAAGTTCACATTGTATAACTATTACTGAAATTTCCAATAAACAAGACATTTCTTCCTTTTATTTTCGTCAAATGTGTGTCCCAGCAGAACACAAGTGAAGCACATTTGCTTTTTTCAATCTTTGTTGTTTTTAGTCGATCTTGAACTACTTTTGTTACACCAAGCTCCATATGTATCACCTGCTCATTTCAAGTATTCTTTTTACTTCATTCTGTAATTCATCACTAAAGTCTGATAAATCATCATATGTAATTACTTTCAGTCTAATGAGACGAACAATATCCCATATTGCCTCTGATTTACTCATCTCCATGATAACACCCGGATGGCGCTTATCTTCTTTTATCCGTTTTTCAAGTTCCTAGAATTTTTCTGATGCAGGCTTTTTATCATCATTCAGAAAATTTGTATACTCTTTAACAAAACCTTCCATATAATTTTCCTGCCAGCCTAATAATCTTTCTCGAAATAATTTCCAATCCTTTTTGCTTATGTCCATGATTTTGAACCTCCTCAGTCTCACGTTAGTCTCAACAAACAATTTCAAAAATGAGACTGACTTGAGACTACAACTTTATAATTCACCTGCAAATACCGATTTTATCGCATTTTGCTATATCATAGAGTCTCACTCAGTCTCAAATCTCGTGAGACTTCGTTGAGACTAACTTTGAAATATTCGTTTTTCAGAAAACTCTTTAAGCGTCTCTCACGCTTTAGAAAGCTTCTTCTTAGAATATTCTGATTTTAGTCACTTGATTTTTCTCAAAATTTCTATGACATTTTCTATGACATTTCTACGACATTTTCTGTGACATTCTCCATCTTCATTATAAGAGTTACTTAAATCAAATTTGTGCCTTTAATCAATTCAATTTTTACCTTCTCCCTACTTCCATACATAGAGCTTTTACATTTAGGAATACTCTATATCTCATTTTTATTCTATGAATACATACTTTTCCTTTACCATTCACCGCTTTAACAACTTACATGTCTTTAAGCTTTATTATGACTGCTCTTGCTGTGGATGGTGAGCAATCAAGAATTTCTTTTATTTCTTTTGTTCCAAAAATTTGATTTTTCTCTATTTCATCATACACCTTAAGAATATTTGCCTTCGAAGGTTCATTATATTTTTTCTGCTCAATCGCCGGCTTTTGGTAATCAATCAACGACTTATTGACTGCAACAGCCAATTTTTTTAATGAATCAGAGGTTTTCTCAACAATAGTCTTTCCAACTTTTGAATTATAAATAACCGCTTGCAACATAAATGCATTTGTATGATAAACAGGATCTTTTAGTCCCACCTGCTCCAACTCATTACACATACGATTAACACCTTCGCAAAATTCTTTTACAAATTTATAGTTCTTTAGGAACTCTGCAATCTTATGTTTTCTGTATTGAATCCATTATATTACTCTGTCCATTTCAAAGTCAATTGCTACGCCATCAGCAATTATCAGTGCTTTCTCGTCCGTATATATTTTAAAAAATAAAATCTATTAGGCTAATCTCTCATAGAATCACATTTTATATTCTTCTTTTTACAAATATTATTAAAGAACTGATATTCTGAACTACTGTCTTCCGTAATAACTATTTTAGGTTTAGTTTTTCCTTATTTCACGAGATGTAAAAGACTTTTGACACGCTAAAAACCTTGATGTCAAAGCTTTTTGATAGCAAAAATATAAATTTTTGATTAGTATGAGTATGCAAGGAGGTGAAGAGATGAAATTCGGGAAACAAATAAAAAAGCTTCGTCAGGAAGCACAATTATCTCAAGAGGAGTTAGCCGAACGAATTTATGTATCAAGGCAAACAATATCAAATTGGGAAAATGATAAAAGCTATCCAGATGTGAACAGTTTGGTATTACTGAGTGAAACCTTTCAGATTTCTCTTGACAAATTAATCAAAGGAGATATTGAAGTTATGAAAGATGTAATTCAAAAAGAAGAAATTGAAAAAATGAACCGCTATGGCGGAATATACACTATGATGTTGATTGCCTCTGCTGTTTCAGCGGTTCCGTTATTCATGTTACTTGGTGTTTGGGCACTCATTCCTTGGGGTATTATCTGGGGAATCGCAATGTATTTCGCTTTTATGCTTGAAAAAATAAAAAAAGACAATGATGTTCAAACGTATAAAGAAATTGTTGCATTTTCTGAGGGGCAACTACTGGATGATATACAAAAACAGAGAGAAATAGGTAAACGTCAGTTTAGGTTAATGAATGTCCTTAAGGACACCGCCTATCCTGTTGGCAGACAGGATAGGCATTTTTATTTTCGCCTACTCTTCATCGAAGAGCTTTTCTCTTTATCGAGAAAGGCAAGCAACGCTACAATCAAGCTACCAAAGGACATCAGCAATGCTAATATCCCAATGAAAATCGAAATGATCTCATAAGCCGTCATCGGCACCACGTCTACGCTCCGCTCCGGTCGGCGCTAAACAAGCGTCCCCCGGACGCTTAACGCCCTGTCATGGGTACTTTCCTTAGATAGTATCCTAACATAATAACTAATGCTTCTGCAAGGATAACTATGTTTTTTCAATTTCTTTTATTTTTTCCCAATTATGACAACATGATTACTTGCTCCTAAAATTGATTGTTCCCGACATACACTATAGTGATAGTCGCACCATGTTTTGAACTGATTTTCATCCCATTTGTCAACCTTTTGCGATAAAAGAGGAGCTAAACCATCTTGAGCGAAATGGTCTACAATTTTTAATCCATATCTTCGATAAATTGATTCCATTTCATCTTTTGATGAGTAATAAGTATCTGTCCAAAAGCATTTCTCATCATCATGCTTCAGCACACCAGTTTCAATAAGTTGCTTCGCCAAGTGTTCATCCAAATATTTTTCATTGCTCGTAGCAATATATTGAAAAACATAGTATCTTGGAATGTACGCAGTAACCAAAAGCCCGCCTTTCCTTAACACTCTTAGACATTCCTTCATGCATTTTTCTCTCTGCTCTTCTGTAATCAAATGATAAAATGGTCCCATATTGAGAACAATATCAAATGAATCATCTGCGAAACAGGACATATCTGTAGCATCCAAAACAGAAGTATTCATATGATAATTTTTATTGGTAAGAGTTCGATTAATAATGTCTATATGCCTTGGCGTAATATCTGTAGCAGTTACATCATGCCCCTCATCTGCAAACCAGAAAGCATAAATTCCTGTTCCTGCTGCACAATCTAATATTTTACTCTTGGTGTCGATAATCTCATCCAAAACTCTTGTAGTTGTTACAAATTCAATTCTTCTTGCATTATTTGTAGTCAAACGATTTTCCTCTTTGTAATTCTCGTAACTGTCAACAACATAATTCATCATTAATTCCTCCGATTCTATTATTTTTATGTATTAAAAAAGCTACCCTCCTTAAATTTACTTTAAGGACGATAGCTGATAGCTTCGTGTTACCACCTTAATTCATCTATATCTCGCAATATAGACCTTAGCAAGTACGGAAATCTCTTTCGATACTCTGACGCTATAATGGGCGTTCCCAGTGTAGCCTAATAAATATCTCACTCGGTACACGGCTCCAAGACTGGTTCAATATTTCTTCAATAGAGTTTTCCACCAAGCAACTCCTCTCTGTAATTTCCAAAATATTTACTATCTCTCTTCATCGCTTTTTAACATAGTAGATTCATAATTATTTTTTGTCAAGACATACAAAATAAAAATTATTAATTATTGAGAATAATATCTATTATATCTTTCTTTCCTTTAGTGTACAATCCCCTATTATCAGCATACTTACTTTCCAGTTCTTCCTTCACCCTCTGATACTGCAAAGCCATATTCTCATTATCATTTAGATAATCTCTGAAATGAATATAATTTTTCCACTCAGTTCCGTTCCATTTCACAATATGAATATGGTGTGTCCTGATATCCTTTTCCATATCACCCATTACATAAAGAATCTGATCTTCCACATCCGAACCACGATAAAAGATTCCATCCTTCTGTAACTGCTCATTATATGACATTATTTTCTCAAAATCAGTTACCCCAACAGCAATATCAATAATCGGTTTTGCTTTAATTGCTGGTATTGCTGTACTTCCAATATGTTGTATATCAACAGCATCATCACCTAATATAGATTTAAGGTTCTTGATTGTTTGAATGGCAGCCTCATCCCACTGTTTATCATGTGGTTCAAGCTGCACTGTTCCTCTTTTTAATCCTAATGACATAGCAATCTCCTTAATATTACATCACAATTTCACTATCAAAATATTGCTCCTGAAAATAAATCTGCTGCCTAATCTCATCTTTTGAAAACATCATTCCGTCAGGTACAACTACCCACTTTTCTTCTATATCATCTTTTCTATGAACAATAGCCATAATTTTACCTGTAAACTTGTCTACTGGTTCATTTACACCTAATATATAAGCGTCCTGCTCTTCTCCATCTGGTGCCATAACTCCTTCAATGTAACCATAATTTATTGGATAATACATATCCTTATATTCAGGATGATAACTTCCTAATGGTCTATCGACTGTGACAGTTACTGTTGCTCCAATTATAGAATTATTTTTACCTGTAAATACTTCTCTATCAATTTCGGCTGTATCAACGGATATGTCCAGTTCTCAGGCAACTCATCCATAAGCACAACTTTCTCCATTTCGCTATGTAATTCTTTCGCAAACTCTGTTATCTCTGCAAAGCAAAGCAGTCCAAATGTTTCTTCACCGGTATCATTTACTCTAGTCTTACCTGTCACCGAATATACGCATATTGGTTTTATCTCAAATTTGATAGCCCCAGTCTCTTCCTGCAACTCCCTTTTAGCTGTTTCAAAAATATCCTCCCCAGCTTCTCTATGCCCTCCCGGCACTTCATATGTATCTCTTTCTTTATGTTTGCAAAATACCCACTTGCCGTTACTCTGTGAGATAATTACTGCAAATTTCAATAGTTCATCATTAACTGTATCATAAAATTTTACTTCCACCATATTTCCTCTCCATATACATATCTATAATATTTCATTTTCAATAAAATCCGCAATACCATCTTCATCATTTGAACCAATTACAATATCAGCTCTCTCTTTTACCTCATCAATCGCATTCCCCATTGCAACACCTGTTCCACATAATTCAAGCATTCCGATATCTGCATAATCATCTCCAAATGCAATAATTGAATCTGTACTAAATCCACATACTTCCGTAATCTTCATAATTGCGTTTTCTTTCGTCACATTCTTTTTTGTAAACTTGTACCAAAATCCATCAGAGAAACGAATACAATCACAATCAGAGAGACTTCGAGTCAGCTTATCTGCCTTATCTTGATTAAATATCTCAACACACATTTTTAATGAACATTCGTTAAAATCTGAAAAATCTGTATAAATACTATCTCCCCAACTCTTATCTAACTTCTTAGGATCTATTTTATAATTCCAATAATGTGCATCTATTGTGTCTATCGTAATTTCGCAATCATTTCCACAAATATTTCTTGCCATGTCAATCATCACATTCGTTTCTTCTTCGGAAAATTCTGCCCTATAAATATATTCTGTTTTGTATTTTACTAATGCACCTCCACTCGATATTAAAATATCGGGCATCAATTCATTTAAAAATACCAAAGAGTTTTGCTCACTTCTGGAGGTGGAAACACCTATCAATATATCATTTCCCCTGCATTTTTTTAGAGCTGATAATGTTCTGGTTGATATTGTTTTGTCACTCTGTAATAAAGTTCCGTCTAAATCAAATAAAAGAAGTTTGCATTTCTTCATATCATTTTTTCCTTTTCATTCTTCTGAATAATTACATTTGCATCAATTACTCTCCCCACAAATAGAGCCAAACTAGAGCCATTTGATAAAACAAATGCCGGAAGCCCGCATAAATACAGGCTTTCGGCATTCTAATCCGCTATTCAAACTCTTCCCAAGGGAAGTATCATCAAATCAAAAATGCTGATTTTATGCGGCATTCCACCGCATCTATTTCATCAAATGTTACTCTTTTCATATTGTTTTCAAAAACTTTAGTAGCAAATTAGTTGCAATGATTCACTATTGCTTCCACGAAATCCATGGCAGATATAATCTACTTTTACTACTAAAAACGAATAATCAAATGTGGCTTGCGGGTGCTTAATTGTGCCTGCTGCCACACCCACTATGAAAGGAGCTTTTCTATGAGCAATCAACACAAACATCCAACTATAAGTTTTAGAATAAGCGATGCTGAACGCAAGCAAATCGAAGCCCGCATTCTTGCCAGTGGCATGATGAAAAAAGATTACTTTGTCCGTTCCTGCATCTATAACCGCATCTGCGTTGTCGGCAAGAAAGAAACCATATATCCTCTTGTACAGACTGTAAATGCATTATATCTGCAATTACTTGAAATGCAGAAAACATTTACCAAATGCTGTGAACACCCAGCTTTAAATAATCTTCCTACAAGTGAAGAAATTAAGGAACTTCAAACCGACTATAACAATATGCTTACAGCCATCATTGATCTACTTGATGGTGCTAAGTATCTGTGGGAAGGAGAACATCATGAAACAAAATAACCCTTGTTACCTGTTTAGCATGTATGAACCTGATACAGATTCCGTTATTGTTAATGCCATCAATGATACATATACTGGCACACCTCTTTCTATCAGTTGTAAAAAATATAATTCATCTGTCTTGCTTGATACGCCTGATGATATTGTGTATCTGTACCGACTGGCACATGAGAATCCTCTGCTATATGCTGAATTAGCTTGTAAACCTAATGGATTACAGGAATATGTGAACGCTATGAATGAATTCAATTAACACCTAAAACAGTCCTTTCACACAACTTTGTTAGGACTGTTTTTTACTCGCAAATTACTTTCTCATATTTATGATATGTAATTGAAACCCCTGTCATATCTTCTAAACTATATGTACCCTTTTTTAAAATAATTGTTTCGTCTTGTATTTCACAACTCATAACCACAAATTTACCATCATAATTTGATACTATAGCTCTATTCTGTTCAATAACCTCATACTCTTTCTTATCAGCAATTTCATAGTTAATTTTTATTGAAATCCCTATAGCTACATTCAAAACATATAGTATCAACGCTATTGCTAATATTATCTTTCCGCACACACTGTATTTCTTATTTTTCCAGAAGAAATTCCTTATGATTATAAAATAAGCTATCACTATGTCGACAATTAAAAACACGCCAATTGTTGCATAATTATCTATAAATCGTCTCAACCATGCCCAAGGAATAATTTCTATTAGGTTAATCGTATAAGAAAGATTTTGAAAGAACATAATATATACCGTTATAATAAATGTAAATATCACATATAATTTGCTATTCATTTTTTTATTTATGTATGAAAATATAAATGGGTAAGCAAACAATGCCAATGCACAAAAAATAAAAATCAATTTATTCTCGAACATTTCTGTTCCATCAAAGTATTTTCCATCTATTCCATAAAAATTCGAACACGAAACAGAAAAGTTTTTTGAAATTACCAAATTTATCATTTCTACTAAAGTTATAGTTGTAGCCAAACCTGTACTCAAAATATTCCATACATTATCTTTCAAAAATTGTTTAGTCTTATTATCTTTTATACTTTTAATAACATTTCCTTGACTGTCAACTATGTCCCTGTTTTTTTTATCCTGCATATCTGCTCTTCCTTACACTTGCTTCATCATCCATAATAATACCCAAGAATATATGAATGTTATAAACAAATTTAACCAATTTCTTGAAATATCATCCCCGTTTCAATTCTATATCATAATAAATAATTTAACTTGAGACAAGGATATTCATTTCAATATTCTAATACTGTAAATTCACAAATCTTTGCTTTCTAACACAATGTTTTTTTACTTTTCATTCGATTTCTGTGATATTTTCTTATTCATTATCCATTGGCTATAAGTATAATAATTTTCTTTTCCAACAAGTTCCATTAAAAATTCTTTAAAAGTCTGATCTATAGGAATCGTCACAAAGAAAAATAACCGCTTTCTTGGTCTTGAACAACAAACATAAAACAAATTACGATTTCGTTCAAAAGAAATCTGCTTCCCACTCGGAATGGAAGCCTTTCCAGTTATCATAGGTGCATATGTTTCAAACTGGTACATATTCCAGCCCCTACTAATGACAAAAATAACATTGTCATATTCTTCTCCTTTGACTCCATGTTCTGTGGAAAATAACGCTTCAGGATATAAAAATTCTATTGCCGAAATGAATTGCGTATAATCCAACTCCAAAAATGCTTGAATTGACGCATTAGATGAATATATTGTTCCCGGTGCATTACGATACAAATGATACCATCCATCCAATTTAGGTGGAAAAGGAATTAATTTTGTTTCATTTATAACCTCAATAACATCAATTGCTCTTTTCTCTCTTGCTTCTCGTAATTTCTCTTGAAAAATTTTCCACTTCTCTTTCTCCGATTTTTTAGTAATTGGATATCTCTTAATTCCTAAAGTATCAAAAAGCAACTGCATATTTAATGTTTCTAATGCATGGTAAATTGGTTCAACGGTGTCCATAAAAAACAAAAGAAAGGGATCTTCCTTGTCACGTAAACCATCGTTAATGATACTTAAAAGTCGTTCATATCCCTGTTGTGCAGCCAATACTTTATGTGTAATCATTAAAATTTTTAATGTATCAGAATCCGCTGTATTTTGTTTTATTTCTTCGAAGATTTTATTTAAACGTATTTTTAACTCTTCTGGTGGCAATTCGCCTTGAAAATTACGATCAGTACGACGTTCTCCGTCATAATCCTCACATGTGATTACAACTACTTCACCCTGAAAGTTATCTATCGCAGATGTTTGTGGCAAATCTGGTCGTATATCATTCAAAAGTTGAACAATTCTTGGAGAAGATCTAAAATTTGCACCTTTTTTTATCACTTCTAAATTTTTATGTTCTATAATCCCACAAGCTTTATTTGACTGATAAATAGTTTGCCACGCATCTCCGAAAAAAGCAAATTGTGGAGATTTCTTTTCAGCAATAAAATATTTAATAAAGCGTTCGATAATCGGTTTATATGAGTCTTGATATTCATCAATCAGAATCAAAGGATATTTATCAGAAAATACACGTCTAAATTTCGCATTATCCAATAGTTTACAAAACAGCTTAAGAACATCATCATGATAAAGGTACTGAACTCCATTTTCCTTATATCGATGTCCTAAAGTATATGTAACTTCATTAACCTTAAAAAAGTCACTTTCATCTGGTAAAAAATCAGGGTCTGTTGTTACAACATCCACAAGATAGCTTTGATATTGTTTGATTGCATTCCAAGCAAACGAATGAATTGTAGATGGAATAATAAATGAATCTTTTGATAATCTTTCTGTGATTACCTCTACAGCAGCGTTCGTATATGTAATACAAACTACATTTTGCTTTTTTCGACTATATTTAGACCACATATTTTCTTGTATCCATTCAATGACTCTATTAAGCGAATAAGTCTTTCCTGACCCCGCACCTGCTTCAACACGAAAACTATGTCCATCCCGTAATGCTTCAATAATTTTCTCGTCTACTTTATCAGCTTCAGCTTTTGCTAATTCATAATTTGCACCATGATAATTTTCACACATAATCCATCATCCTTTTTATTCAAGTACCTTTTGGTTATTAAGCCATATTAATCCAGATCTAATGTATGTCGGAATGTTATAATCAGTACACTCATAAATAAGTTTAAGTGCAAAATCTGTTTTACATTTTCCAGAAAACTCCAGATCATCTTCGGTCGGGCTATCACTTAATCCATAATGTGAACGATTGACATTCCGAATAGCTTCTTCTAAAGAATGTCCACATAATTCATTCTCTTTTGTTTGGAATTCAATATGACATTTTCCTCTGGTTTTATCGTCAGAAGACATTGATATTATATCTGCCAAATCAATTTGGGTTTTATCATCGTTCGACAACCCTTTATTCTTTCGAACCCACCATTTTAAAGTTTCATTAGATGTTGTTTCACCACACGAAACCGGAACAGATTTATAATATATTTGTCCATTTTTACCTTCTTGCCCCAATACAGAATCTACATCCGTAAGTATAAGACACGGAATACCTAAAAACTCAATAAATGGAATAAACTTATAAGCATACGCACCACCTATTTCAATTATAGTATAATATTGAGCTGGTAATTTATATTTCTGTGAACTAAAATCTCCTGACTTATTGCACTTATCTATCATATCAGGTATTAATAACCGTTCTGATGCTCCTTCAACCAAAATTGCTTTATCCGCAAAAAACAAATCACATTTGGTTAATGTAAGATATTTTCTAATAAAATCACTATTATCTGGATTTTCCTGTGCAAATGAATTTAAATTTCTATAAATAACTCCTTCTTTTGTTTTTTGTGCATATCGAACTTTTGAGAAAGCCATAGTATTAGCAACTTGAGCAGAATGTGAAGTTAAAAGAGTCTGAATTCCTACAGAAGTAATTTTCCCAAGAAACGCTTCTAAATATTCCGCAAAAGCATGCTGCATCTGTGGATGCATATGAGATTCCGGTTCCTCAATAAAAAGTAATGGTATACAAGCATTTCCGCACTTTTCTATCTTCTTCGCAAATGCCGCAAGAAGAAACTCCATTTTAATTAGATTTTTATAGCCCAATCCATTATATGTACCTGGAAGACATTCATTACTTGTACCTGCTGTGTATGAAAGCTGAGTTTGATTTTTTATCTGATCATCAATACTTAATTGAGTAGTAACTCCTAGTTGAAGTTCTTCTCCGTTTGGATACCCAAACCCAACCGAATCATTTACAAGTGAACTTAAAATGCTATCACTTTGTTTCTGAACATTTTTATTTGCTTTCTCAACAATAGCACGCAACTCCTTGACTTTTTCTGCAACACTTGGATCCAGTTCTTCTTCATTCATTTCGAAAAATTCTGAAATAAGCGAAGAAAGAGAACTATTCTGTGTTCCATCCTCTCCAAGGAGACGTTCTGCCGGAATAATATGAAATGGGAAAAGTTCTTCCAATTCTTTATGTTTCTTTATTTGTGTTTCCTTTGGATTTTTAGGATTCACTGCATAAATTACTAATTCAAAAAGTTTTGAAAAATTAGTACTGATAACATCCCGAGCCTCATCTGATGGTACAAAAACACCATTTGGGTAATAGCTTTCTTCCAATGTTCTCCATAACACTTTTTCATCTGGCTTTAACCGAAATTCCACACGAATTAATGCAGTGGTAGTATCTACATCCACATCTATAATAAAAGGCGATAGTGCCCCTAAATTATCCTCTAAATCTTCTAAAGAATAATCTACAAAGAACTCTATAGATATTGGTTCTAATTGCTCACATAACGATTCAAAAGAAATTTCTTTTGCCATAAATGAAGCTATTATTTCATACAATGTTTTTCTTTTAACCAACGGATAGTCATCAAAGGAAAACGGATGTCCATTCAACACATTTTCTATACATGCCAAACATGATGTCTTAGCTGTATTATTTCGACCAACAATTAACGTAGTCTTAGCATCAACTTCTAATTCAGCATCTATAAGCAATCTGTAGTTTTTTATTTTTATTTTCGATATATACATATTTGCATCCTTTCCACTGATACACGCAGAAGTAATCTGTGTACTATCTTTATCCCGAAATACCTTTTATATCATTTATAAAAATATTTTTCTATTTACTCCATCCCTCTATGTAGTACTGATGAATGCAATCAATTTGACCATTAAAACTGCCATCCTGCACCAAATAATTTTCCAACACATTCCAAACTACAACAAATGCATTATGTGTAGGCGGAAAAATATCTGCCGTTGTATAACCAACATATCTTTTTACTTCAAAACCAAAATCATACACTAATGAATACATATAATCATTAGAATTTATTCGATATGTTATGTTGTTTACACCTGCACTTTTTGCGTTATACCAATCTAAAAATTCTGATGATAAATACGCACGTTCCCCATAATAATGTATTCTTCCTTCTTTTCCCCATGCCCCTTGATTATCATTACTTTCAAAGTGAAGTTCTATCAATCCTGAATCATTTATATTCCTATAATGCAACCTATTTGCCAAATACCCAAGAGCAAACGCAAATGCTTCCCATGAGCTGTATCTTATTCCTGAATGTTTCCAACGTGGATTATATGTTGTATAATCTAATGTAATCATAATATTTCTCCTATCATCATTTTTTATCTTCTACAATTTGTCTAAGTTCCTCTACTGAAACCATATAATTTCTAAACCTATGTAGCATCCTATGGCAATTTGAACATACACATATTAGATCTGTTGCAGGATTTACCACAACTTCTTCATCTAAATCGGAAAGCGGTTTAATATGATGAACTTCTATATAACCTTTACCTAATTCTCCATATTTCTTTTCAAAATCGAAACCGCATATCATGCACTTTGTTCCATGTATACGAATTGCTTCTTCGCGATTTTGAGCACTTCGTTCATACTTTGTTGTGTAGTAAACAGTCTTCTTTCCCTCTGTGCGTAGTTGCGCTTCTTCCTGCTTCGTTTCTCCTGTCAAATTAATATCATACGCAGATATATTTCTCACTCTCTTAACAACTTCACAATTCCAATGATATCCTCGATAAAAATCATTTTCATATTCTTTTGGCACTGTTTCCAAAACTTTTTCAAGAGACTCTTTGTATAACCATTTAGTAAAATCACTTCCTGTGGGATCGACTTCCTTGATGAAATAATGATTTTCTTTTAGATTTCTTACATATTTTGTTTCGCTAATTCTTCCATCTAAACTTGTCTCAAATGCTTTCATTAAAGGTTCTGGTAAAGAACTAATATCCACATTCCTTAATAATAATCTCCCTTGTAGTGCCCATGCTCCAGATTTATCATTACTTTCCGTATAAACCCTTATATACTCTTCATCTTTTGCCAGAAATCCTAGTACTTCATAATACTCTCTCTCATCAGCAAATTTTAAAACATTACCCCAATCTAATTTCATAAACGTACCTATCCTCTGATTCCTAATTCTTTTGCAATTCTCTTTACTTGCAATATGAAACTATCTCTTTTTCGTTCGTCTGTCATTTCTTTTGTTGTAGTCACCGACCATCTATAAATCTGTTCTATACTGCCATATCCCCTTTTAAATAACCTAGCATATTTCACACAATTTTCTTTTGTAGGTGCGTCAGATAAAATAATTTTCAGTTCTTCATCTGTCCATTTACTACCTTTATTGGAAGTATCACGCTTTTCTTCATTATCCTTTTCATAATCCACTAATAAATTATGCACAAGTATCATTTTATCGTCATATGACATTCCATCCACAACATTATTCAATGCCTCAAACAATGTTTCCTTAAATTCTTTTCGTTTCATTTCGTATCCTCACTAATAATATTTTTCAATCTTATTTAGCAATCCGTCAAAATCCATCTCCTGCACTTCAAAGAATTCATCTGTTTCTAAGCCTGTATTCAATACATTTTGATACAGATAAAAATCGTATATTACAGGTTCATTCTTATGCCCAATTAAATTGTCTCTTATTGAACCAGTCTTTGCAATTAAACATAAATATTGGTATGCCCGATCAATATACTGAGTATTATTATTCGGATGCGCATAAGTAAAATGTTGCGTAGGAGTTAATGCAATCAGATTTTCTAAATAATCTGCAATCTGTGGATATTCATTGGCAGGAAAAATATGATGCATCTGAGTTGCCGGATCATCTATGTGTCGCTCATCATACACTTCCGTTTTACTATTACGATATACATCATTAAATCTACGAAGATTTCTCTTGGCTCTGTTTATACGATATGTGGTCATATAGTCTTCATCTGGTTTTGGCAATGTAACTTCATAATCTACTCTAGTCATATCTTTAGGCTTCTCCGATAATATATCCCGCCAATTTCTCTGGTTATACATAATTTTATCTTGAGTAATAATATCTTTTGAAATATGACCTCTTTCAGTTCCACACTTTTTGTATTTACATGCTAAGGGATTTAACACTTTTGTAAAAATACGCCCACATTCCGTTGCACCATTAATAGGTGTATTTTGTATAGTAAACGATGTATATGAATCTTTTAATTCTTTGAAACTATTCTTATCTTGTAAACGAAAAAAATACTCAAACATTCTATAAATTCCACTATCTCTAAGCACTTTTTCAATATAAAGACAAAGAAAATTATAGCAGTTTCGTTCTCTAAAGCTTATATATTCTAATAAATCCTGATTGACTATAGAATAAACATACCCATGTCCATTTTTCTCTCCATGAATTATTCCAGCAGCATCTAATAATTTTATCGGCTGACCAAAATACTTATCATATTCATTGGATGCCTTTTCTGTTGGATTTGGCTTGCTAAATATCTGTTGTACATTATCTACTGTATAATCATTGTACCAAATATCATTTACAGTAAAGCTTTTTCTGTTTCTACCACTTGTATATTCAACAATACAGTCTGATACCAGACACACAACGTCCATTGTGCATTTTTGATCTATCCAACGACCATTATGTGTCTTTCTAATATCATAATCATGTTCATCTAAAAACTCTTGTATAGTTGCATTATCCATTACAGCACTCCTTTAGTACACCATAGAAAAAAACACTTGTCGCATCTACATTTAAAGAACGTGTCTGGTAATTTCTCGCTATTTGATAAAATTTTCTATATTCATCAGACGAAAAATATTCCATCTGTTTCTCTGTTAAATGAATATCCTCTTTTGGAATTAACACAGCTACAGAACCATTTACAACAACATTCTTTGTATTACGCATTACTCTTGGTTTATATGTCATATTAGGTGTTAAATATACATTTTGATTACCAACATACTTATAAGCACTCAAAGCCTCCACTGTTTCCTTTTTAATATAAGAATCATATCCTGGTATATCAACTATTTCTTTTCCATCATCACTTATATTTCTTGACTTAATAACTCTTAGGCAATCAGCTTTTTTCTCCTGTGTTGTATTAGAATTTGTTATTTGACGATCTCTAAACACAGTAAACTTATCAAATTCAAGCCTTTGAGAGATATTATCAAAGAATTTATCTCTATAAATAATCCAATACGGATATTTCATATCTGTAATATATTTTTGTTTTTGTATTACAGACTGCTTCAATGTCAATGATTCTACTTTGGTTTCATTTGGTATTCCAACAGTATCAATAAACATACATATTGTCTCAACCAATACCCCTTTAAACCCATTTTCTCCGTAATCCTGAATACAATCTATCTTCTTATGTGAAAGAATTTCCCTTGTATCACTAAATTCTGGTGTGTTTAAAATCGCCTTTGGCATTATCATCGATACATAATCGGAAATAGCTAATGCTTTCTCTAAGAAAAACTCAAATGTATTGGTTGTATTCTTATTTATATTATTCTCCAAATACTTTTTTGCATCCTTTGCTTTCAGTTTTGAAAATGGTGGATTCCCTACAACCAAATCATATCTCTTCTTGAAATCGTACAATAATGTATCTGTGTTAATATAATTTATATTTACATTAGATGGCATCTTTTTCTTCTGCAACAATAACTGAAGAATCTGTAAATTCTTTTTATCAATATCAGCCACATCAATATTAACTCTTTTTACATTCTCATATTTTTTAAATAGAAATGGCAAAAAATTTCCCACTCCAACAGATGGTTCAAGTATGTTAATTTCCTCCTTTTCAAATTCAGGAAGTTGCTTATATATTTCATTCACTATGAACTTGTTTGTGTAATATGCAGCATTGTTCTCTCTTTTAGAATTTGTCAATTCAGCTATTCTAGCCAAAGAGGCACTTCCTAAATTAAGCGGATTGTTTACAATAAAATCAATTAAATTATCAGGACTATCCAACTGGTAATCTTCAATTGTTTTGTTAATCATAGAGTTATCAAAATGCTCCTGCTCCATAAAACCTCTGATATTACATGCAATTTGGAAAAAGATTTCTGTAGGTACAGCCTCTCCTATGCTTTGTCTTATCTTTATCTCTTCTTTTTTTAAAAGAGCTCTTTTATTCTTTTCTGGTAAAGCATTCAATTCCTCTAAAGTCTTATCAATCCACTTAAATTCCGGTGGAATTGTCATAATTTTCATAAGTTCACGAATTGAAAATACTCTGTCTTCTTCTGGATGTACAGTATTTTGACTTGCCAATTGGTCATTTCTTGTATGAATACAAGGTGCAACCTTATCCCAATATTGACGAGTATATTTATCTCCATTTTTTTGTTTATTAGGTACTACTACCCCGTCAACAATCTTATGTGGACGTTTCAATTCATCTTCATTATCAAATGCACTTTGTCCTTGCTTCAAATCATGAATCCAACAACGCATTTCTTCTGGATATGTTCTAAATGAGTGATAAAAATCTGTTGGGCAAATTTCACCCCACTCCAATTTAGGCATATCGCCTATTACATCTCTAAGAGTTCTCTCTTCTACATATGTTGGATACAACTCAATAGGTGCAACATATTCTGCTATATCCTTACTTACACCGATAACAACAGTTCGCGTTCTTGATGAATTTGAACCATAGTTTTTAAAATTAAGAATTCTACTGACAATAATATATTTATCACTCAATTCCTCATAAACCACATCACCTATCGCTTTAACTGTTCCATCAGGCGCTGTACAACCTGTTTTCATAAATGCAGCTACGTTTTCAAAGATAAAAAATCTAGGCGCTACTTTCTGTATTAAATGTACTGACTCAACAACCAAGCTATTACGAACTATTTCATTTTCTGCTTTTTTATGATTTGCAACAGACATTCCCTGACAAGGGGGTGTTGCAATTAAAACATCCACCCTGTCATTTCCAAGCTCTTTCCATCTGTCTATTTCTTTAAATATTTTATTTTTTGTCTCATCTGTAGTTATATCATCGCAAATATATCCTGATTCAAATCTACACTTATTATTATATTTTTGAACGTTTAATCTTCTTTCTATCAGCTCATTCGTAGCTATACACTCAAATCCAGCTTTTTTAAATCCAAAACACCCAACTCCAGCACAACTAAAAAGACTTATATATGTTAATGTTTTATCCTTTAGCATACCAATACACCTCGTTTACTATGATTGTTTTTTCTTGCATCTTCAGGCTTTTCTGCATCACATGGTATAAGCCATGTTTTTCCCTTTTTCACAACGCCATCTATTCGACCTTGCTCGCATAAAATTGCTATCCGTCTCGAGGTAATTCCCCATTTTTTTGACATTTCTATGGTAGTTAAATAGTTCATTGTATTCCTCCAATCATATATTCTATTATATTCACTTATCTGAATAATTACAAGTTTTTTTTGCCAAACATCCGTTCTTTTTATATCTTCCATATGGAAATCATCTGCCTTTTAATACCCTGTTCTTTTCTATAGGTTCTTCTCTATGCTTATCAGCATTTCTAATAACACTCTCATCATAAACCCTCTGAAACTCCTCATAAAGCCCATCTCCATCCAGCTTTATCTCCAACCGTTTCATTACGTCCGAAAACAGTCTTATACTTCCACTCACATCTGCAATATCAAATCCAAATACATCAACCTTAGCAGAATCGTCGACATTCTCATAACCACCAAGCTCTGATATTCTCCTAACAATCCAGCCAGCTTTATCCACAGGTTCAGTTTCTCTAATTTCCACAAATTCATTTTTATCTGTTACATCAGTTATACTTTCGCCCACTCCTGCCACATTCATGTCAGACGAATTATGAATCTCTGGTATTCCTATGCCATCTAAATCAGTCTGTTGTTTTCTCGCACTATCAGATTGCTCTTTCAGTCTGCTTATTTCATTCTGATTATTGTTAGGATTCATCACCTCAACATTTTTATCAGGCTCAACGACTGTTGCCGTTGCTTTCTCAACCGCAGTATCCTCTTCCATCCCCGGTATCTCAACATCCCTGTCAGCAACAATCTCCTCCTTCCCCGACACCGCATAATAAGCCGTATACAAATCTTCTTTTATAATGTCATCAGCAAGCTGTATCTGCCTCTTAATTTTCCTTTTCTCCTGCTTCAGTTCGTCCAGTTCTTCCTGCACTTCCACATGCCATATCTGATATTCCCGGTACTGCTCTTCATTCTTTATACTGCGTTTCCGACTAGAGCTTTCTCTGTATATCTCATGCTGTCTGTCCTCAATCTGCTGAATCTTTTCTTCCTGCTCATTTATGAAATCCACAAGATCCACAACACTTTTGATGTCATTATTTACAATCAGCAGATATTCGTCCTGTAACTGATGAAACCGCTTCAAATCCTCTGTATACTTTGCTCCACCAACTGCAAAACGCTTCTGCTCTACAATCCTTAATCTGTATAGCTTTGCATAAAACTTCTTCTGGAATGGTGACAGCTTCGCCCTGTGCAATCCTCTTATATCAGACGAATAAAAGTAAGGCTTTGCCATCCAAGGCATATCCACATGATGCCGTAACATATCCTCTGAAAACATCTCGTCCAGCTTTGCCAGTTTATGATAATATCGAAATCCTGGTGCCTGCACTTCCATCCACGCATCTTTCTTGAATACATATCCAAGTCTTTTCATCAGATATTTAAAATGCTCCACATTTCCGGCTGCATATGCACACATCTTGGCATCACGAAGAATTATTTCTTTCATGGACATTTCCTTTTCCCACTTGTCCCTGCTGATATTCTTTGGATTCTTGCTGTACTCTGCCGGCATTATGGAAAGTCCAAGTTCATCACAATATTTATTTGTGATAGGCTGGAGATGATTCTTCCAGTTGCTTTTCGGTGAATTGTATTTCTTGCCGGTTGTCATGCTGACACTGTTCCAGATAAGATGTCCATGCATATGCTCTCTGTCTGTGTGGACTGCATACACAGCCTCATAATCATCACCAAGCACATCCTTCGCAAAGTGCTCCAGCACATACATTGCCTGCTCTGCCGTCACTTTTTCTTCCGGTGAAAATGATATGATCACATGATACCCCTGCCTTTTACCCGTCTTATGAAAAATGTTCTTTGTCTCTTCCATCTGCTCAAATGCTGTATCCGGCAGGCAGTTAATACCGCCCACCAGTACACATTCTTCTGTCTTATCCGGATTCTGAATATATTCCAAAGCATTCTTCAGGTGCGATGCCGGATTTCTGCCTTCCGATTCCATGATATTCAGGATCTTTGTAATCGCCATATTTCCAGCACCTCCCCAAATGTTTTCTTTACATCATCCAGACCGCTCTGCAGTTTATCAATATCGCTGTAATATAACTTTCCCTGTGAATTGCCAAGCTTTACTGCCTGATTAATATTATTTGCAATACCGGCAATAACACGGATTGCTCTTGCCCTTTCCTCAGGATAACTTGTATCTATATTGCCACCTGTCCGTATTAATTCTCTTATATAAGCACTTGCTGTCATTCCTGTCCGTTTAAGTGCCGCTTTTAGAATATCCATATCTTTTTCCGACAGCTTCACAGAAACCTTATAATCTTTCCTGTCAGACTTGTATCTTCTCTTTCCACCTGCCATACGTTTTTTCCCTTTCATAGTTTTCTAATGTCGTATAAAACCAATCTCTTTTTATCTGTACCATTGCTTTTTCATCCTTTCTAAAAGTTCTGCTTATAGGTTTTGCAAGATGCGGAAAAGGTCGGACCTTTTCCCGAAAAAATATAAACGCATCAGCGTTTACATAATTTTTCGTCTTGGCAGGAGCACCTGCACCCTGTATATGATATGTAGTGGTTAATGTACCACCACGATTACTGATATGGTGATTGAAGTTCCACTTGATTTAAAAGTGGTGGCGCTTTTTGCCATCACTTTACTGTTTTAGTGGCGTTTTCCGCCACCACTTTTCCATTTTGACGGCACTTTCCGCCACCATAACTTTTTTCTCGCTTATCTGAGTGGTGGCGATAAAGTCTATATAATGGTGTAAATTACAAATCTATATAAAAAGAGCCAAGTGCTCATCTTTCAGTTATAATTAAGTTACCACACAAAACATAATTGAAAGGATGAAACCCATGGCTCAATTACATTTTACATTAGATAGTGATTTTTTTGTAGGACTTTTTTCAGAAACCAAAGATGAAGCATTTGGCAAGCTTATGGAAGCTTTACTTAATCAGGTTCTTCAAGCTGAATCTACCGAACAACTTGGTGCTAATAACTATGAACGTTCGCAGGAACGTTCTGATTACAGAAACGGAACCAGGACAAGGTCATTAACTACTCGCATCGGAAAGATTGAATTACAAGTTCCTAGACATCGTAATGTCCCATTTAAGACTTCCTTATTCGAGAATTACCAGCGTAATGAGCAAGCTTTGATTACAACCATGATGGAAATGGTAGTGCAGGGTATATCAACCAGAAATGTCAAAAAAGTAACTGAAGAACTCTGTGGAGAGTCTTTCTCTAAATCTACTGTTTCTGAAATTTGTAAGGAACTTGATGTTCCAATTAAACATTTCAAAGAACGTTTATTACCGGAACATTATCCATTTATTATTGTTGATGCGATATATTTAAAAGTTCGCGAAGATCATCGTGTCAAGTCCAAAGCATTGTTTGTCGCTATTGGGATAAACAATACAGGTCACAAGGAAGTACTCGGTTTTGAAGTATACGATTCTGAGAAAGTAAACACCTGGAAGGACTTCTTTGAAAGTCTTAAAAGTCGTGGCTTACGTGGCGTGGATATTGTGATATCAGATGCACACGCAGGGCTTGTTGAAGCAATAAAGGAATGCTTCTCTGGTTCTTCATGGCAGCGTTGTCAGGCTCATTTTACTAGAAATATCATAGATAAGTGTCCCAAAAAATACAGCACTGGTTTAGCTTCTGAATTGCGAGATATGTTCAATGCAACTACTATTGAAGAAGCCCGTCGCCTAAAAGAATCAATATACGATGAATATCAGGATGTTGCAAATGAAGCAATGGTTGTCCTTGATGAAGGGTTTGAAGATAGCATTACAATCATGGCATTACCTTCAAAATATCGTATTGCATTAAGAACCAGCAACATAATAGAGCGTGAAAACAGAGAGATCAGAAGACGAGAAAAGGTCATTCAGATTTTCCCTAATACGGAATCTATTATACGACTGATTGGCGCAGTTCTTCAGGATGATCATAATGATTGGAGTGTCAGTCACAGAATTTTTGATATGAAAGAGTACTATGACAAACTAAGCTCCATTCAATCAAATCTCCTGAAGATAAAGGCAGCATAGACGGACTAATATAGCTGGAAGATGAATTTACACACAAATTTGGACTTGACTGTGGTGGCGCTTTTTGCCGTCACTTTGCTGTTTTGACGGCGCTTTTTGCCCCCACTTTTCCATTTTGACGGCACTTTTTGCCGTCACACTTTTTCGGCTCTGATTTGTGCGGGGGCGCTTTCTGCCCCCACTTTGTGGTTTTGGGGGCGCTTTCTGCCCCCATTTGCACGTTTTGGTGGCGCTTTTTGCCCCCACTCGCTGGATTCACCTATTCAGTTGTCTCTTTCACCATTACATCTGCATCCAACATCACATTTTCTGCTATCTCAGCACCATCTTCCGACAATTCATTTGTTTCAGGCGGTATATCCACTTCATCCTGTTCACTTATCACAGAATCCCCAACTGCCGCTTCATAATCCATTTCTTCTACAACCTTGCTTCGGTTACGCTGTGGCTCATAATCCGGATTGTAATAATCTTCGTAACCATAGATTTTCTGTTCAAAGTACTTCCTTGGACATTTGCCCCGCATGGTGAAATAACCTTTTGCCTCAAGCTCTGCATTATATTCCTTTATAATTGCATATGCCTTTGTCATCCCGATACCAAGCATCTGGCTTATCTCACCTGCATCTATGAATGCTTCCTTTATACCCTTCATGCAGCTCCTCCTTTCATAAATTGTTATTTTAAATACGTGTTTTTACAAAACAGCTATCCTGTTCTTCATTTAATCCGTATTTCTAATTCGTGTTTATTTTAATATCCTTTTCAAAATTTGTCAATAGAACTTTTTATAATTACGCACTTGAAATTCGTTTTTATTTATGATAAAGTAATCGTACAATCATAAACAAGTCACTTACTGATACGTATTTCATTTAATATCAACCTAATACGTATCTTTACAACGGACTATTTTATATAAAGGAAGGTGAACCACATGGCTTACATTATGGACATTCCGTCTCCACAGGAGATTGGAAAGAACATCCAGAAGCACCGCAGGGCTCAAAAGATAACACAGAAGGAATTTGCAAAAAGACTTGGTAAATCAGAACGCACCATTCAGAAGTATGAATCCGGTGAGATTATCATGAAGCTGGATGTAGTAAAGGAAGTTGCTAATGAGCTGAACATTCCATTTCAGGAGCTTTTATATCCGGCAGGAATTGATAATGCTGCAAAAGAACCAATAAAACAGTCAACATCATATGAATTCCACACTATGTCAGATGTAATCAATGTTCTCTTTGCCATAACTGAACTTACTGATTTTTCATTTGAGCTGACCAACACCAAACCTCCTGAAAGTCCTGAATGGACTGCCGGGATTAAGGTTAATGGCAAAGGCAATGGAAAATATGATGCAGACTTCTGTCTCTTTATGGAAAACTGGATAACAAAGAAGAATATGCTTCAGACAGGAAAAATTTCAAAAGAAAAGTTTGATTCATGGAAATCAGATATGTTGGCATATTATAAGGATTCCAGACTGGATAATGAAGCCGATTAAAAAACTGAATAATTGCAGGCTTACACCTTTAGTAAAGAAAAAGCTCCGGCATACTCCTTCTCGCAAAAGGAATAACCGAAGCTATGTAAGTGATTGACCCGAAGGCTTTATAATCACCCTGAACAAGTAGATTATATCATAGCCTTTTGATGATTGCACAACAATTTTACAAAAAGGAGATGATATTCATGCCAGCTTACAAAGATGAAAAAACTGGTAAATGGTTCGCCAAGTTCTATTATACGAACTGGCAGGGAATCAAAAAACAGAAGTGGAAAAGAGGCTTTGCCACCAAAAAGGAAGCCTTAGGATTTGAAAGGGATTTTCTGGAAAAGCAGTCTGCCAATCCTGACATGACATTTCAAAACCTTTATGAAATTTATATGGAGGATATGGCTGCAAGACTTAAGCAGTCAACTCTTCTGACAAAAAAGGCGGTACTACAGACGCATATTCTTCCATTCTTCGGTAGCAAGCCGATAAATGAAATCAAAGCCTCAGATGTACGAAGATGGCAGGCGAAGCTTATGAGTTCGCCTAATAATTACTCCCAGACCTATCTGAAAAAGATTAACACGGAGCTTAACAGCATCATCAATTACGCCAAGCGTTTCTATGACCTTAACACCAATCCCTGCGGCAAGGCAGGCACCATTGGAAAAGCAAAGGCTGAGGAAATGGATTACTGGACTTACAATGAATATATTGCTTTCCGTGAGGGTGTAAAAGACAAGTCGCTATCGTATATATGCTTTGAAGTCCTGTACTGGACTGGTATGCGAGAAGGTGAACTGCTTGCTCTATCACCTGCTGATATTGACCTTGATAACAAGACAATATCCATCAACAGAACATATCAGCGGATAGAAGGAAAAGATGTATTTACATCACCTAAGACAAGAAAAAGTAAGCGAAAGATTCCGATTCCGGATTTTCTCTGCCAGGAGCTATCAGATTATATCCAGTCAAGGTATATGCTTGACGCAGATGAAAGGCTGTTCCCGGTAACAAAATCATATCTCTCACACGAGATGATAAGAGGTTGCAAAAACACAGGTGTAAAGAAGATACGAATCCACGATATCAGGCATTCGCACGCCAGCTTACTTATTAATCAGGGCTGTGATGCGCTGATGTTAGCAGACAGGCTCGGACACGAGAAAGTATCCACAACACTTAACACATACTCTCATCTGTTTCCACATAAACAGCAGGAGCTTGTGCATAGTCTGGAATCATTGCAGGCGACAGATTCGCCAACACCTGAACCACCATCTGATAACCCTCTGCTTGAAGCAGCAGGTATCACATGTGAAGTGCCGCAGACTCAGGACAACGGCTCAGATGTAACAATCCGACCTCAGTTCGGTCCTGCGTTAGTACCACCAAATACCGTATCAGGGAAAATCATCCAGATGCCACAAAGAAAGATCATATAGAAGAAATCCAGCAGTCATCAGGGTTTCTTGCTATTAAAGTTAATGACAACCAACTGAAAACGATAGAAAAAGAGTAGTTGCTATTAGTAGCAAATTAGTAGCAGAGCAAAAGAAAAAGTCTCGGAATCCGCTTGTTTAGCGGGTTCCAAGACTTGTGGCTCTTATTCAAACTCGGCAAGTCCAAAGATGTTCTTAAATATATTTGTTTAAGTTTCGTATCTTTTTTGCCGTTATTTTATTTCTGTTGCATATATTATTTTGGCTTGCCGATTTTCTGTTGCCAATTTGTTGCCACTTCATTATAACTACTAAATCCGTCATTGACAACTTTTATTTTAAAATCCCTCCATAAATGTTTCTTCTTATCACTCTACCATTTGTCGATTACATCGTCGAATAGAATTAGGCAACATTATATCTATCTCTTCTTCTGAAAAAGTCTGCTCCTCTTCTGTTTTCAATGCTTTTTGTGCTGCTGTATAGCTCTTAGCATCCGTTCTAGGCGAATTGCTGTATACCTCTGATGTTCTTTCTTGCAGCTCATCTCGCTTGTTTCGAATTGCATTTGCATCCAGCATTTCAAAATCTGTTAATAACGACACATACTCTTCTCTTATTTTCCATAATAAATCAGAAGCCTTTTTATGTTCTTGTGCTATTCCAGAAAGGTCAAAATTTTTAATATATGTGTTTAGTATTAACAATGCTAAAGAAACTATTGCTCCTAAAATACTAGCAATCTTATCATCAGAAAATATTGCTACCACAAAGCCACTTGTGGTGATTGCAGACAATACGATTTGTGCTACTTTTATTCTATCCTCTAATTTTACCGTCCGATTTATAAACTTATCATGGCATGTTTGTGAATATGTAACTCTTCCATAAGCCTCCCGAATTTGTGATTCCAATTTATATCCTTGACTATTCCGGGAATTTCGTTCCATAAATCTCTCTCCATTTCTGTTTAGCTGAATATGAATAATTACTGTTTTCATATGATATTGCAGAAACTGCATTATTATATGCTGTTTTTGCTTTTGTATGAAACTCTCCGTTTTTCCATACATAGCGCTGACTTCCTGGTGCAAGCCAGTAATTCTGATTTTCATCCAATTCTTCAAGATATTTGAAAAAATCTCTACTCATAAAATCATAATAAAGATACGATTTATCTTTATATTCCCAATCATTTATAAATTTATAAGCTAACGTATCTATAAGTATTCCACTCATCGGTACATTGCATTTCCCTTTCCATGCTCTCGCCATTCTACAAAGACGCTTCAAGTTTTTGTTTGTATTTTTATTTCTACTATTCATTGCATCGATCTCTTTTTTGGGATCCGTTGTTCTCCAACTTCCTCCATTATTAGAGTCAGGATAAGTATAACTTCCATCTGTATTTATAAAAGCAGGAACAATTTCAAAATTGATTCCATCTGAAAAGTTAATCCCTATTACCTGTCCATCACCCTTTACATATGATGTACTATAAGTCTTTTGCAAAACTCCCTTAACTTCCTGTAACAGTGCTGACTGTCCATTACTTTTGTATGCATTAAATTTTTCATAGGTAGAATATGGCAACTGGACAATAATATCTATATCGCTCGTCCATATTTCCGTTCCACGCCCATATGAACCTACATATAAACTGTGTGTTGTTTCCGATGAACTACTCCAATAGTCCAGATTTATTCTTTTAGTTATCTGATGATACCTATATTGAATTGTTGATACGGTATCAGAACTCATTCTCAGATTCGAACAAAATGTTGAAAAATAATCACTTACTGACATACTCTACCCCTTCCTTTCAAAAAATTATTATATTGTAATTCCATATTGATCAAAAATCCATATTTGACCAGTTTCAATCATTTTTGTTAAATATTTTTGTTTTACTTCCTCTAAAAACTCTGTAATAGCATCCGGATGATTTTTTAAAAACCATTGTATATGATTTTCAATGTACTCGATTCTAACATTTGCATCATTTAAATCATTTGGACATCTTTTCATTTTCTCATCAATACTATCAAATCCTTTAAACTCTTCAAGTAGGCGTTCTTCCGTCATCTCTATATATTCTGGATTTATATCTATGCCAACACCCCTACGATTCGTCTGTTGACATACTCTTAAACATGTCCCTGAACCGACAAAAGGATCCACAACTACATCATTTTCTTTACTTGAAGCCAATATCATTCGTTCATATAATCCTTCTGGCTTCTGTGTAGGATGTTTTTTTCGATTTTTGTTACAATAATGCATATGAGAAAATTCCCAAACATTTCCAGGATTCGCACCTCGCATATTATTTACCGAGCGATAATACTTTTGTGGAACTCGTATTGCATCTAAATCAAATACAAACTTTTTTGCATTTTTTGTAAACATTAAAATATCATCATGTCTCGGACTAAACCCCTTTGTTTTACCAATGCCTTGTGTATAATACCATGTAATCCAGCTATTAAATGTCATGCCCAATTCTTGTTCTAAGATAGTATATATATAAGAAATATATTTCATTCCCATGAAAATATATATTGTACCATCAGGCTTTAAAACTCTCTTCGCCTCTTTTAGCCAAAGGCGACTAAACTCAAGATAATCTTCAAACTTTAGTTTATCTTGGCTGGTTCCATAATCTTTATTTAAATTATACGGAGGATCTGTTACTATAAGATTTACAGACTCATTTTCCATTTTCTGGAGTTCTGCAATGGCATCTCCACAGATTGCTTCTATTCTTTTATCCATTTATTTCTCTTTGCCTCATTATAAAAATCTTCTATAGTTCTTTTTGAACTATGTAAATATTTACTATCCAACAGTTGACACATTTCCCATGTTGTTCTGTATTGATATGTAATATAATGGATGTCTTTTATCTGTATTTGTCCAGTTCCTAATGCTGGATTATAGTTAATATCTGCATCACTAATAAATTTCAAATCATATGCGTTATAATCAACAATTTCCATGATACCATCCATTAATTTTGTTTTTTCGTTTCTTTGAACATATACCTTATGTTTAATTGAAAGAATTACAAACATAAAATCAGGATCTTTTACATATGCAGTTCTAATTCTACTAAAACTTGTAATATTAGGTCCCTTTCCGCTATTAGGAATATCATCTGCTGTAGCCTTAACATCAACATTTCCAGTAATAACTCTATTACATTTCTTGAACTGCAATATGATATCTGCCATTCCTAAACGTTCTTGTGCCTCAACATTTATAAGCTGAAATGGATTATTCATATCATCACGAATACCGGCAAATACTTCCCCCGCCCATGCTTCAATCATTGGGCCTGCAATTTTGTTTATATTTTCTAATGGCAATCCCATTCTAAGATTTGTGTTAATAACAATTCGATTATCTCCCTTTTGTCTCTGCCTATCCAAAATTTGTGTTATCTGTTCAATAACAAATTCACTATCTTCTTTATATGATTCTGACTCTACAGGTACTTTAAAGTTCATATCTTCGTATTTCATTTTCTACCTCTTCTGATGTTCAAATACTTTTCTTATAATTGTATTGAATAACACTTTTTACTGAATTATTCTTTATAATATTACCATGTATTCTTCACTTCAGCAAGCCTATACCCTTCTCTATACTTTCTTAAAAGGCGGTCACACATTGTAACCGCCTTGCACTCTACGCATAAACAATCTCTTTTACCACCATCTCCTCTGCACATGCCCGGATATTATTCATTCTCCCAATCCATGCCATCTGATTCTGCATCTTCAGTTCTTCCGTCACTCCATGTGCTTCTTTCATCTGCTCTACCAGTCTTTCCATCATCTGATTACAATCCTCATCAATCTGATGCAGATGCTCATTTAACTTCCCAGCAAGTATCAGTTCCAGATATAATCCTTTCCGATGCTCTTTCAAGTATGATTTTCTCAACATTCCATACTTTCCAATCGGATACTCTGTCTCTTCCGGGAGGTACAGGTCTGGATAATACAGACCGTCCTCTCCTAAAGTATAACTGATTCCATTTTCTCCCATAATATGTTTCTCCATGATTGTCCTCCTACCTTGCTCCCCGATCTTTGTTCTGACTACGGGTATGCTGTTTATTTTTCTGTTCATTCTGTATTTCTTGTTTCTTTTCTGCCAGCTTCGCCCTAATACTATGCGCTACTGGCTCTTTTCCTGTTTCTTTCTTCCATTTTTCTATTGCAGTTCGATACTGGCTATACTCAGTTTGAGAAGCCTTAAAATCTTTTAAAAATTCCTGTACACTTCTATATCCGATTTTCTGCACAATCCTTGGAAGATAATCTTTCATATCTCTAATCTGACTTTTCAATTCATCAATTTCATTCTGCAATTCTTTTTTCTTTCTTCCTTTAAACCATCCCTTTACCTCTGACAGTTCTTTCTTTTTTGCAGAAAGCTGTTTTTGTTTCTTCTGAATTGCACTATTTTGTTCTTCTAGTTCTTTATTCACTTTAAATAGTTTCGGATACTTTGATGCAAGCCTCGTCATTTTAGGTTGTTCCGGTTCTGCCTTTTCTTCTTTTGTTGTCTTGACTGCTGCCATGCTATTTTCAGCAACATACTCTGGGTGTTCAGTTTCCGTTCGCTCTGTCTGTTTTGGCACTTCCCTGGGTTTCTTAAACAGCACACTTGCTATCAAAAACTCCAATGCCTCAACCGCCACTGTTACAACTCTGGAAAATAATCGTGGTCTGTTTCCACGCCGGGCAATTGATTTCCTAATCGGCTCCGTGATTTCTTTCCGCTTCACTTCCATTATCTTCGGTTCTGGCACTCCACTAATCAATGCCATATCAACAGCTCTGTTCCATTCCCGGCGTTTTTGGTTATCTACTTCTATTTCCTGTTCCTTCGGATTATTTTTTCCGATTTTCTTTGTTGCAAGATAAACACTGCCACGCTCAAATACCTGTAGTTTCTGTTTCTCGTCCCGCACATAAATATTGATTAAATCTGTATAAGAATGCTTTACCTCATCCAGAAATGAATTACTCTTGAAACGCTCATCTTTCGCAGTAAACAGCTTCTTCTCATAGACTTCTCCTTTCTTCACAATACTGCAGCCTTCTCGGATCTCGCCATCTTCTCCTAATATCTCTTTTTTGGTTCGGACATGTTTTCCATTTTCATCATAAAACATATTTCTGCTGGCAATCTTAATGATTGGTTCATCCAGTAGTTTCCGTTCTGCAAATATCAAATGAATGTGATAATTGGTCTTTCTTTTATTGTGGTGCAAAGCAGCAATACACTCTGTTCCATAATTCTGTTTAAAATGATTTGTAAAAAGCTGCAGCAATCTATCCGACTGATATTCTGTAAAACTCTCTGGCAAAGCAATGATCAGTTCTCTTGCTTCAATGCATTTTCCTTCTGTTCCACTTTTTGCAAATTCTTCCTGATTACATTTTGCAAGTTCCCGCCAGAATTTCCGTTCTATGGTTTCATAAACTGCATAAAGATTTTCCTGTTTTGCGTGACTGGATATATAAGTGATTCTGCCTTTTACATTGCTTAGTTTTGTCATTTGAATAAATGAATTTCTTCCGATAGGCACTCCCTCCTTGTCTTCGGCAAAATAAATTCTGCCATATCATTTGTGAGTGGATGCATCGGCATCCGTTTACGAACTTACTGCCGTTTCCGGCTATAATAGCCCCCTGCAAGGGCGAAATACGCAGAGCATAAACGAAGTTTGTGCGATGGGTGTATTTCGCTCTCAAACGCCGAGGGCTTTGTGAGATGCTTCTTACATCTACCACAACTTGCTTTCGCTTTTCATTTTGGGCGTATCCGCCCTCTTTTTCTGCCCGTATCCGGGCTTATTTTTTCACTAACAACAAACCGACTATTACTCTTCCTGTCTGCTTTATTCCCGTATCCTTGCCCGTACATACTCCAGATCTCCACAATACGGTGTTCCCACCAAATACCATTCTCTCGCCAGATTCATTTCCATTCGTGTCTTTACCCACTGATCATCAACTAGAACTTCCAGACATTCTCCGCAGTGAAATCCTGGATCAATCCATAAGTCTGATGACAATAATCCATATCTTTTGTTATAACTGTTGTAACCTAATCTTCCTTCTCTCATGGTGTCATTCTCCCTTCATTTATCATTTCCGCAGGGACGCCCTGAATCAGGGCCCCCTTTTGAAAAGTTTTTTCTTCGCCAATCAACTACCGGCTACACCTTACAAACCTTCTCTTTGTCTGCTATTTACAGGTGCGTGGCACGCTCCTGTCATAAGGTCATCAAGCAGAATCTTTACCAACGAAAGTTCTCATGCATTCCACACTTATCCAAATACTCTTGTCTTGCCTTTTCCCGTTCTTCCTCGGTTGGTGCTGTTTTGAATGTTGTATATAACTGACGTTTTACCATACTGTCTAATTTTTCCATCAATGCTTTTTCTATCTCCGGCAGATATTCCTCATTCCCGGCAAGATGGTACTGGAACAATGCCAGTAATAAATCTTTTGGTATCTGCACCTGTGATTTTCTTTCCATGTTTCTCCTTTCCGTGACGGTCGTGACGATAGTGACGATATTTTCACAACCGACACACTATATAAAATACCGTCACAACCGTCACATATCGTCACGCTTGTTTTCCAACAAAGGCTAATCTGATCTTTCTTCCATCATGTCCTCGTTCCGCTTTATACTGGATTCCATATTCCAGAATCAATCGTTCCAAGCTGACATTTAATTTTCGTGATAATGCGTTCGGCTGCATTTCCACCTGCAATACTTCCACAAGCTCTGTTGCTGTTCCTGCCCACTCTGGCGTAGTTTCTGTTACAAGTTCTTTGATTTTTTCCAACACTGGATCTTCTGGTTCTTTCCAAAGTTCTGTTTCTGTCTTGGTAAGTTCCCAGACACATCTCTCCCGATTAAAGTTCAACCACAGTTTCTGATCCTGCTGGTCACGCCCTGCCACTTCCAGAACTGCCTTATTATCTGTCCGTTTTTCTTTCTGCATGACGAATGCTCCATCCGCAGCTCCAAGCAATCCATTCGTGCCAGAAATCATATCAAAACTATCTGAAGATTCCATTTTCCTTGTATGATGCACAACCAGAAAACAGATACCATATTTATCACTGAATGCTTTCAGCTTCGTTACAATCTCATAATCACTGGCATAACTGAATTTATCTCCACCAACCTCACGCACTTTCTGAAGAGTATCAATGATAATCAGTCTTGCGTCTTTATGCTCCGTCACAAATGTTACAAGCTGCCTTTCCAGTCCGTCATTGAGCGATTTTGATTTTGTAGCGAAATAAAAATTCTCACTGCCTTCCATTCCAAACATCTGTGATAACCGCTTTTGCAACCTTGCATAATCATCTTCCAATGCCAGATACAGAACCGTTCCCTGTCTGACTGAAAAGCCCCACAATGGAAGTCCTTTACTGATGTGGTACCCGATCTGTGCCATAAAGAATGATTTTCCAATTTTCGGCGAACCAACAAACAGATAAGTTCCGTTATACAGAAGTCCATCTACAATCGGCAATTTTGGTGGATATGCAGTATCGTATAATTCCATCATAGAAACTGTTTCCAGATCATCTGGATTCTTTTTATTTGCTGATTTTGCTATATTTTCCGCATTATTTGTAGCTTGCAGATTGCCCTTACCGGGCAAATCTGCTATACTTTGGTTGGTTAATTTATTACTTGATGACTGTTCCACATCTGCGCCAACAGATGCAATCGGAGCAGTCATTTTTTCTTTTTCTGTCATTCATTATCCCCTTTCAATCCATACAATGTCTCTGCGACCAATTTCAGGGTACTCAGCAACTCTTCGTTTTCCTCACCGCATTTTTCCAGACGTTTCAATTCTTCATAAATCTCTGCCATCTGATTTCGCAATGCTTTATACACTCTTGGATTTCCCTGTACTACAATTTCCCGATCAGTTAATCGTTTTGTGATATAGTCCTGCTTACTAAGTCCTGACAATCGGACACTTGCATCAATCTGCTCTGCTTCTTCCGGTGATACCCGGAATGCTACAATTTTGTTTCTCCATCTTCCTTTACTGTCCAGATTCTTCTCCATTTGATTTTTCCATCCTTTCAATATCCAGTTGTTCTGCCATCTGCGTCTGCTCACTTGGAAACAGGTGTGCATATCGGTAAGTGATATCAATGCTCTCATGTCCCATTCGGTCTGCGATTGCCAATACCGTAAATCCCATATTGATCAATAACGATACATGGGAATGTCTCAAATCATGCACACGAATTCGCTTCACCCCAGACACTTTTGATCCTCTGTTCATTTCATGATGCAGATAAGATTTGGAAATCGTGAAAATCCGTTCGTCCTCTTTCGGCTCATACAGCATTTTCAGATAATCCTGCATCTCATCGCACAAAAACTGTGGCATCTTAATGGTTCGATTACTTTTTAACGTCTTTGGTGGTGTAATCACATCTTCCCGATGCAGTCTCTGATAGGACTTGTTAATCCGTAGTGTATGCGTTTCAAAATTGAAATCTTCCGGTGTAAGTGCTAATAACTCGCCCATGCGAAGCCCACACCAGTAAAGTATTTCAAACGCATAATAGGAAACAGGCTTGTCCATCATGGCATCTGCAAATTTCAGATATTCTTCTTTTGTCCAGAACAGCATTTCCCGGTGTTCCTCTTTTCCCATATTTCCTGCTTTCTGTGCTGGATTAGATGGAAGATGGTAAAAATTAACTGCATGGTTGAAAATAGCACTTAACTGACTGTGAATTTTCTGCAGATAAGAAGCAGAATACGGTTTTCCATTTGGCTGACGGATCGCAAGCAGTTCATTCTGCCATGCAATAATGTCCCTAGGCTCAATTTCTCCTATCTTACGCTTTCCGAAATAAGGAAGAATTTTAGTTCTGGCAATATTTGTCTTCGTTCCCCAGGTATTATCACGAATTCGATTTTGCATATCCTCCACATAAATTTCATAAAAGCTTTCAAAAGTCATATCCAATTTGGCTTCTTTCTTCAACAATAGCTCTCGTTCCCACATCTGCGCTTCTCGTTTTGTAGGAAATCCTCTTTTGGATGACTGATGCGTTTCTCCTGTCCAATCGGTATAACGATAGACTACTCGCCACTTTCCAGTGGCATTATCTTTATGAATACTCATACAAATTCTCCTCTCTTTCTCTTACATTTCGCTGTAACATACTTTTTTGCGGAAATAATTGGTGTTTACTCTGCCAGCTACCGTAAGATAACCCAGCTTCTGTAATTCTTCATTTAGCTGTTTGACAATCTTATAAGCATAAGACTTGGAAACCCCCAGTTCCGCTGCAACTTCTTCTACTGTCATAAAAGTTCTGTTCGTCACATCGCATCTCTCCTTTCTTCTTAACGCAATTTGTTTAGGTCGTTATATTTGCATGATACTAAACTTTTTTATTTAAGTCAAGTAATTTGACGAGAATATTAAATTTTTTTGTTTAAGTTCTTCTTGCTATCCGAAATTGCTCATGCTATACTGAACCTAAACAGAATTGTTTTATTTTCTATCACAATTAATTATGGCAACACGAATGACCACTATAAGGAGGCAAACAAAAATGGCAATCGGACAACGTATCAAATATTTTCGCAACCGCAAAGGCATGACACAAAAGCAACTCGGAGAACAACTGGGATTCATGGGAAAAACCTCAGATGTCCGCATGGCTCAGTATGAATCTGAAGCCAGAGTTCCTAAGATTGATCTTGTAAAACAAATGTCTCAGATCTTTGGTGTCAACACACATGCTTTAACTGTGCCCGATATTGATACTCACATAGGTCTGATGCATACACTATTTGCACTGGAAGATATGTATGGTCTGAAGGTAAAAAATGTAGATGGACAACCTCATCTCTGCCTTGACTCTTCCATATCTGCTCCCGGCTCCTCTGCCGATGAAATGCTTCGTGCATGGATGGAACAAGCTGACAAACTGAAAAACGGTGAAATCAGCAAGGAAGAATATGATGAATGGAGATATAAGTACCCGGAACTGGATACTTACCAGAAACGTGCCAAGGTACCATCTCAGGAACTGAGTGATTACCTCGTAAAAGAATTGACTAAAAAAGAAAAATAAAAGAAGAAAATAGAAAAACCTTACCGATATTCAGTTTTTTACTTCTGAAAATCAGTAAGGTTTCTTTATATACGTTATGAAATAAAATTTTTATCTCTTGAATAATCACAAAATGTTGCCATTTTGTTGCCAATTACTAAGCAAATTTGCTTGTAACCAGCATAAATACTGGTATCTTATGATTGTGTGGATTATTCAAACTCAATCGTTCCAGGTGGTTTACTAGTCAGATCATAGAATACTCTGTTGACCCCACGCACCTCATTTATAATTCTGCTCATGACTGTCTGGAGAACCTCAAATGGAATCTCTGCGCTCTCTGCTGTCATGAAATCAATTGTGTTGACTGCACGAAGTGCAACCGCATAATCGTAAGTTCTTTCGTCACCCATAACACCAACGGAACGCATGTTAGTGAGGGCTGCGAAATACTGGTTTGGCATCCATGCTGGAGCCTTGCCGTTAGCCTTCTTGTACTCAGCTACGGCCTTGTCAACCTCCGAACGGTAGATATAGTCAGCGTCCTGAACGATACGAACCTTATCAGCTGTTACCTCGCCGATAATTCTGATTCCAAGTCCCGGACCTGGGAATGGCTGACGGAATACAAGATGTTCTGGTATTCCAAGCTCAAGACCAGCCTTACGAACCTCATCTTTGAAAAGGTTGCGGAGTGGCTCAATGATTTCCTTGAAATCAACGAAATCAGGAAGTCCTCCTACATTGTGGTGAGACTTGATTACGGCTGATTCACCGCCAAGTCCGCTTTCTACAACGTCTGGATATATAGTTCCCTGTGCAAGGAAGTCAACTGCACCAATCTTCTTGGCTTCTTCCTCAAATACACGGATAAACTCTTCACCAATAATCTTTCTCTTAGCTTCTGGCTCTGTAACGCCTGCAAGCTTAGAGTAATATCTCTCCTGTGCATTAACTCTTATAAAGTTAAGGTCGAACTGTCCTTCTGGTCCAAATACGCTCTCAACTTCATCGCCTTCATCTTTACGGAGAAGACCGTGATCTACGAATACGCATGTAAGCTGCTTTCCAATAGCTCTTGAAAGAAGTCCGGCTGCAACAGATGAATCAACACCACCTGAAAGAGCAAGTAAAACCTTGCCACTGCCAACCTTCTCGCGGATTTCCTTAATTGTATTCTCAACAAATGCATCCATCTTCCATGTTCCGGCACATCCGCATACTCCACGAACAAAGTTGTGAAGCATCTTGGTTCCTTCCTGAGTATGAAGAACCTCTGGGTGGAACTGAATTGCATAAAGATTCTTCTCTGTACACTCTGCTGCTGCAACTGGGCAGTCTGCTGTGTGGGCAACAATCTTGAATCCTGGTGCAATCTGTGAGATGTAATCAAAATGGCTCATCCACACAATAGTTTTCTCTGAGACATCTGAGAATAAAGCGCTGCTCTTATCTACAAATGTTTCTGTCTTTCCATACTCTCTTACTGGTGCCTTCTCAACCTTGCCACCAAGCACATGCTGCATAAGCTGTGCGCCATAGCAAAGACCAAGTACAGGTACACCAAGTTCAAAAAGTTCTTTAGTACATGTTGGCGCGCCATCTTCATAACAGCTGTTAGGACCACCCGTAAGGATAATTCCTTTAGGGTTCATGGCCTTAATCTGCGCCAGGTCTGTCTTGTAAGAATAGATCTCACAATATACATTACATTCACGGACACGGCGCGCAACCAGCTGGTTGTACTGACCACCGAAGTCAATGACAATAACTTTCTCCTGATCCATGATCAATCTCCAATCTTGTGTATTTATATATACATTATAGTTAAACTTGCCACTTATGACAAGCCTTAATTCTCCCCAATTCCTATCTTACTAATTCTCCTCCAGACAATCCTTATCTATGCATCTTTCTTCCCAATTCTCTTCTTCACATAAGAATCCATCTTCTCTCTGACCATCGCCATCTTTCTGTTGGTCTCCTCATTATCAGAATGAAAATGCATAAGCTTTGCAAGATAGCCCTGTTCCACAGTAATCCGCACGCTCTCATCATACACAAGCTCATAAGCAAGTGATACATGACCAATAACAGTATCAGCCGGTGTGCGTCTTATTGCTTTGAGTATACAGTGTTCCTCATCAAACGCTTCTAACACTTCATCTGTAATATCACTCTTCATCAGTTCTTCAGTCGTAGTGTTATATATTTCTTCAAGCGGAGTATCAATATTAACCTTAAATATATCAACCTTATCAGCGTCACGAAGCACATTGCAGAATGCCTGCTCGCGGCGATTAAGTCCCTGCGGAATTCTGTACATATTGTGACACCTTATTGCAAGTTCAAGCATTTCCATGTCCGATTTATTCAATCTGTCATACAGAAATACTCCATCAGAACTATATCGATCCTCTAATGCTCCTGGCTTGTAGCCTGTACATTTGACCATTCCATTAAGAAAAGTACTGATAAGACCATCTTTGAACAACAGGTCTGCACCAAATTTTGCATGGTCAACAGAGTCCGCATCTGAAAATGTGTTATAACGCTTTATCTGTTCAAATCTTCCAACATCATGAAGCATTCCGGATAACCATGCCAGCTCAACATCATAGGCACACATTCCAGCTGCCTTTGCAATTCTTTCGCACAAAGCTGCAACTCTGTAAGTGTGGTCAATTTTTAATTTAATCTTAGGGTCATCTGCATTATAAGCTACTGTGTATTCTGCAAATGCTTTCTTAACATGCACTCTGTCAACATACACACGGTTTATCTTGGCATTTTCATAATAACCTTCAACATCAGCAACCTTTCCCTCATTCCATGTGTCTACAATATCAGGCACATCAGATAAAGAATGGCACACAACTGAAGTCAGTCTTCGGATGTCATCGTTAATCTCAATAGTATCAGGTATATGAATCACCTTCATGCCTGCTGCATATCCTGCTTTAATGCCATTAATACTGTCCTCAATGACTACACATTCTGACGGTTCACATCCGATAAAGCCTGCTGCCCTTAAGAATATGTCCGGCTCAGGCTTTCCATGCTCAACCTCATCTCCATATACAACACCAGAAAGATAATCCCATGCTCCTATTCTGTGAAGACTCTTTTCAGCACTTGATTTCTGTGTTGAAGTTGCAACAGCACATTTGAGTCCATTATCCTTAATATAATCAAGCAGCATATGAAGCCCCGGCTTAACCGGAACTTCCTCTGTCTCCCTGATTTTGTAAACATGGTCTGTGCGCATTGTCCGCATTTCCCAGTAATCCTGCTCTCCATGATAATAATCATCAAAAAAGCTCTGACTAAGCTTTGCCGGTGCACCTTTAAAACTGTCGATAAGCCATAATGGCATCTCTACATTTTTCTGGGAAGCTGCCCACAGCCAGCCAAGATTAGACTGATTTTCCGTATCAATCATAACTCCGTCCATATCAAAGATAATTCCTTTTATCATAACTACCTCCATTCTACTCCCCAAAATATCAAACCGACATCCCTTGCATACACTTCCCAGATATACGTTCATTCACTTCTTAATATTACTTCTCTTCCAGATACTTCTTAACATACTGTCCGGTATAAGACTTCTTAACCTTAACAATCTCCTCAGGCGTTCCCTTGGCAATAACAGTTCCACCGCGGTCGCCACCCTCTGGTCCCATATCTATAATATAATCTGCTGTCTTAATAACATCAAGATTATGTTCAATAACAACTACAGTGTTGCCACCCTCTGCAAGCCTGTGAAGGATATTGACAAGCTTGTGGACATCGGCAAAATGCAGACCGGTTGTAGGCTCATCAAGAATATATATAGTCTTTCCTGTGCTTCTTCTTGAAAGCTCTGTTGCAAGCTTGATTCTCTGTGCCTCACCACCTGAAAGCTCAGTTGATGGCTGTCCAAGCTTGACGTAAGACAAGCCAACCTCGTTGAGAGTCTCAATCTTTCTTCTTATACTTGGCACATTTTCAAAGAAATCAACTGCATCCTCAATAGTCATGTCAAGAACATCATATATGCTCTTATCCTTGTATTTTACTTCAAGAGTTTCTCTGTTGTAACGCTTACCCTCGCAGACTTCACAAGGAACATACACATCCGGCAGGAAATGCATCTCTATCTTGATAATACCGTCGCCTGAGCATGCCTCACATCTTCCGCCTTTAACATTAAAGCTGAATCTGCCCTTCGTATATCCTCGTTCCTTCGCGTCCTTAGTCGTTGCAAACAGGTCTCTTATCATGTCAAATACACCTGTATATGTTGCCGGATTAGACCTTGGTGTTCGTCCAATTGGTGACTGGTCAATATTAATGACCTTATCAAGCTGCTCTATTCCGTCAATTCCATCATGGTCGCCTGCAATACATCTCGCCCTGTTAAGCGACTTTGCAAGGTGCTTGTAAAGAATCTCATTAACAAGTGAACTCTTGCCTGAGCCTGACACACCTGTTACGCATGTGACAACTCCAAGCGGAATATCTACATCAATATTCTTAAGATTATTCTCCCTTGCGCCTCTTACCTTAATCCAGCCAGCAGGCTTTCTACGCTCTGCCGGTACAGGTATCTTGATTCTTCCTGACAGATATGCACCTGTAAGTGAGTCCTTGCACGCCATAATGTCCGCAGCAGTTCCTGTTGCGACAACTTCTCCACCATTTCTTCCTGCGCCTGGTCCGATATCCACAATATAATCGGCTGCAAACATAGTATCCTCATCATGTTCAACGACAATAACTGAGTTACCAAGATCGCGCAAATGTGTCAGAGTTCCAAGCAGCTTGTCATTATCCCTCTGGTGAAGTCCGATACTTGGCTCATCAAGAATATAAGCAACTCCTACAAGACCTGAACCAATCTGTGTAGCAAGCCTGATTCTCTGTGCTTCACCACCTGACAGAGTTCCTGTGGCACGCGAAAGTGCCAGATAATCAAGCCCTACATCTACAAGGAACTTAATTCTCGCCTTGATTTCCTTAAGAATCTCTGCACCAATAAACAGCTGTCTCTCTGAAAGCTTCATATTCTCAAGGAATTCCTGAAGCTTTATAATAGACATGTTAGTAATCTCATATATGTTCTTATCTGCAATAGTAACAGCAAGTGAAGACGGCTTAAGTCTCTGTCCATGACAGGCAGAACAAGGTCTTATTCTCATAAATTCCTCATACTGCTGCTTAGTATTATCAGAATATGTCTCTCTGTATCTTCTCTCCATATTCTTAATAAGACCTTCAAATGCGACATCATATACACCCTCTCCGCGCTGGCCTTTATATTTAACCTTTACAGAATGTCCCTTAGTACCATTGATAATAATATCCTTAATATCATCAGGATAATCCTTGAATGGTGTCTTTAATGAAAATCCATATTCCTCTGCAAGTGCATCAAGAATCGCCCTGCTGAAGCTGCCCTCATCCTTAGATGACTGCCATCCCATTCCGACAATAGCGCCTTCATCAATGCTGAGACTCTCATCCGGTATAAGCAGCTCTGCATCAAACTTCATTGTATAACCAAGTCCGAAACAGTCCGGGCATGCGCCAAATGGATTGTTGAACGAAAAGCTTCTTGGCTCAACCTCATCAATACTTATACCACAGTCTGGGCAGGAAAAGCTCTGGCTGAAATTAAGTGTCTCACCATCAATAACATCTACTGTCATAAGACCTTCGGCAAGCTTAAGAGCTGTCTCAATAGAATCTGTAAGTCGTTTCTGGATTCCGTCTCTTACAGAAAGTCTGTCTACAACAATCTCAATATTATGCTTCTTATTCTTATCAAGCTTAATCTCATCTGTCAGCTCATACATGCTTCCATCAGCAATAACACGCACAAATCCGCTCTTCTTTGCCTGTTCAAATAGCTTTACATGTTCACCCTTTCGTCCACGGACAACAGGTGCAAGAATCTGAATCTTAGTTCTTTCAGGAAGTGCCATAATAACATCAACCATCTGGTCAACTGTCTGTTTGTTGATTTCGCGTCCACATTGTGGACAATGCGGAATACCAATTCTTGCATAGAGAAGTCGGAAATAATCATATATTTCTGTAACAGTTCCTACTGTAGAACGTGGATTTCTGTTAGTCGACTTCTGGTCTATAGATATAGCCGGTGAAAGTCCTTCAATACTGTCAACATCAGGCTTTTCCATCTGTCCCAAGAACTGTCTTGCATATGAAGACAGTGATTCCATATATCTTCTCTGACCTTCTGCATATATTGTATCAAATGCAAGACTCGACTTTCCCGAACCTGAAAGTCCTGTAAGCACAACAAGCTTGTCTCTTGGAATATCAACATCTATTCCTTTAAGATTATGCTCTCTTGCACCCTTTATCCTTATGCAGTTCTTGTAACTGCCTCTTTCAATCTCTTTCTTTAACTTACTATCAGCCATGTTTTTTTCCTTCATAAATATATTTATTAATTTCAATCATCTTGTCACGAAGCTGTGCAGCCTCCTCAAAGTTAAGCTCTGCTGCTGCCTTACGCATGTTCTTCTCAACCTGCGTCTTAACCTTCTCAAGCTCTTTGATGCTCATAGATTCATAATCAACCTTAAGCTTTCCGGAAGCATCACCCGGCTCCGCTGCCTTGCTTATACTTATCAGATCTCTTACTGCCTTCTTGATTGTCTGTGGAGTAATTCCATGCTCATCATTATACTCCTGCTGAATCTTTCTTCTTCGTTCTGTCTCTGAAATAGCCTTTTCCATAGATTCAGTAATCTTGTCTGCATACATGATAACATGTCCCTCTGCATTTCTTGCAGCTCGACCAATCGTCTGTATAAGCGATGTCTCTGTTCTTAAGAAGCCTTCCTTATCAGCATCAAGTATTGCAACAAGGCTGATTTCAGGAATATCCAGACCTTCTCGTAGCAGGTTGATTCCAACAAGAACATCAAATCCATCAAGACGCATATCTCTTATAATCTTCTGACGCTCAAGCGTATCAATATCTGCATGAAGATACTTAACCCTGATTCCTGCCTCTTTAAGATAATCAGTAAGATCCTCCGCCATTCTCTTGGTAAGTGTAGTAACAAGCACCTTGTTCTTCTTGGCAGTTTCCTTATTAATCTCTGATATAAGGTCATCAATCTGTCCTTCAATCGGCTTAACAGTTATCTCCGGGTCAAGAAGTCCGGTAGGTCTTATAACCTGCTCGGTTCTCATAAGTTCATGCTCTGCCTCGTATGTGCTTGGTGTTGCTGATACGAAAAGCATCTGTGAAATCTTACTCTCAAACTCGCTGAAATTAAGCGGTCTGTTGTCCTTCGCAGATGGCAGTCTGAAGCCATAATCTACAAGCGTAGTCTTTCTTGACTGGTCACCGGCATACATGCCTCGAATCTGCGGAATAGTGATATGCGACTCATCCACAATAATAAGAAAATCATCTGGAAAATAATCCATCAGCGTATACGGAGGACACCCTGCCGGAAGTCCTGCCAGATGTCTTGAATAATTCTCTATTCCTGAACAAAAGCCTGTCTCCTGCATCATCTCTATATCAAAATTCGTTCTCTCTTCAATTCTCTGTGCCTCTAGAAGCTTGTCCTCACTCTTGAAATACTTCACTCTCTCGGCAAGCTCTGCCTTGATATTCTCAATCGCAGCGTCCATCTTCTCTTTCTCAACAACATAATGTGAGTTAGGGAATATCGCAATATGTTCAAGAACGCCTTTAACTTCGCCTGTTAGGGAATCTATCTCACTTATTCTGTCCACTTCATCACCAAAGAATTCAACTCTTATGGCATCACCTGATGATGATGAAGGATACACTTCAACAACATCGCCTCTTACCCTGAAGGTTCCTCGCTTAAAATCCTGGTCGTTCCTTACATACTGGATATCAATAAGCTTTCTTATGCAATCATCCCTGTCCTTCTCCATTCCCGGACGAAGCGAAATAACCATGTTCTTATAATCAACCGGCGCACCTAATCCATATATACATGAAACCGAAGCAACGATAATAACATCATTTCTTTCAGAAAGTGCCGCTGTTGCCGAATGTCTTAATTTATCAATTTCATCATTAATAGATGAATCCTTCGCAATATAAGTGTCACTCTGAGGTACATAGGCCTCAGGCTGGTAATAATCATAATAGGAGACAAAGTACTCAACCGCATTCTCTGGAAAGAACTCCTTCATCTCCCCATACAACTGTGCAGCCAGTGTCTTATTATGGCTTATAATAAGTGTAGGTTTCTGAACATTCTGTATAATGTTCGCCATTGTAAATGTTTTACCAGAACCAGTTACACCAACTAGAGTCTCAAACTGATTGCCTTCCTCAAAGCCCTTTGTAAGTGCTTCAATAGCCTGCGGCTGGTCGCCCATCGGCTTAAAATCCGAATGTAATACAAATCTGTCCATAATCCCTCCTTGTTTTCCAGCATTTTTCTCATTATACAATATAACAGTTAAAAAGTACAGAACAAACATTCGATTTGTCCTGTACTTTATTCCATACCTCTATATTCGTTATTCTGCCGCGCTGACACTCATTTTTCCATTGAGATAATCAACTGCTGCCTTCAACTGCACATCTTCAGTCGCATCATCCGGAAGTTCCACAACACTGTCAGGTGTCACTCCCTTGCCATGAATATCCTGTCCCTTAGGAGTAAAATATTTGGCAATTGTATACTTAACCGCACTTCCATCAGTAAGCGGACGGATTGTCTGCACAATGCCCTTACCAAATGTCTGTGTTCCGATTATCTGTGCCTTATCATAATCCTGCATTGCACCGGCAAATATCTCAGATGCACTTGCACTATTGCCATTTACTAAAACTGCCATCGGAATATTAAGCTCATGATTATCAGAACCTGAATATTCCTGTCTCTTACCAGACTTAGTCTCTGTATACACGATAAGTCCGTTCGGAAGAATATAATCTAGCATATCAGCCACAGTCTTAAGAACTCCGCCAGGATTATTTCTTATATCAATTACAAGTCCTGTAATTCCCTGCTTCTGAAGGTCATCAACAGCCGATTTAAACTGCTCTGTTGTAACATCATCAAACTGTGAAATATAAATATAACCTATATTATTCTCAAGCACCTCTGATGAAACAGTCTTAATATCAATCTTGTCTCTTGTAACTGTGAAACTCAGCTTCTCGCCATTTCTCATAACAGTAAGGTTAACATCTGTACCCTTCTCGCCCTTAATAAGGGCAACTGCTACAGAAAGGTCCATTCCTGTAATATCCTCACCATTAACCTCTGTTACCTTATCTCCATTTCTGATACCAGCCTTATATGCCGGTGCATCCTCATATGCCTCTGATATAAGTATTGAACCGTCGTCAGCCTTCTGGCATACAGCACCAATTCCATAGAAAGAACCTGATGTTGACTCCATCATTGACTTATATTCTTCAGGCGTATAATAAACAGTATATTTATCACCATATGCAGCAAGATATGCCTTAAAAATGTTGTCTGCAGCCTTTTCATCATCTACATCATCAAAGTAGAATCCATCTCCAAGCAGCGAATCCAAAGCATTCAGCTTACCTTCAACCTTAGTTCCGATTCCTTCGTTATCACTTGTTCCAACATCCTGGACATATATACGTCCGTCCATTCCAATATGGATATTACCACTTCTTATAAGTCCAATGAATACGCATGACAACGCCAGTATCACAACCAGCAGTGTTGCCACAACACCAATAATAACGCCTTTGCCTAAAGCATGTTTTCTCTTACGTTCCTGTGCGGCCCCTTCCGAAGAAAAAGGTCTGTTATTATCATATTCCATTGAGTCCTCCTGTTAAGTTGAATTATTTATTAAAATATGGCATAGGATTAACATATGAACCATTGAGCATTACATCAAAATGCAGATGTGCGCCAAATGAATTACCCGTATTACCCATAACACCAAGCTTCTGTCCTTTCGTCACCTGGGCTCCTACTGATACATTTAAACTATCAAGATGCAGGTATCTCGTATACAGTCCATTACCATGATAAATCATCACATAATTACCCGCTGTTGAGTAATATTCGCTCTGTCTGTGTGCAATAACAACTTTACCGTCATAAGCCGCATATACAGAATCACCTGAAACTCCTGCTCTGACTGCTCCAATATCCACACCTTTATGCGGTGAAGTTCTGTCAGATGTATCTCCATATGGAGAAGTTATTCTTGTACTTGTTGTCGGCCATTTGAAAGTTCCGCCATCATATCTGTTAGACGGAGTAACTCCGCTTGCTTCCTCTGCCTTAATCTTAGCTGTTATAGAAGCAATCTCTGCATCCAGTTTCTTCTCGTCAGCTTCGAGCTGTTTCTTATATGCCACCTGATTAGCCGTATTCTTACTCAAAGCATTAAGCTGAGCAGTCTTCTCATTCTGAACAACCTCCAGTGCGTCAACCTGTGCCTGAAGTGTCTCCTGGCTGGCAGTCAGAGTCTCTTTATCTTCTTCAAGCTTTACTTTAGAAGATGATATAAGATTAATCGTTGACTGATATTCCTCGAGCATCTGTCTGTCATACTCTGATATCTTATTAATATACTCAAATTTATTAAGCATATCCGCCATACTCTGTGATGATAAAATCACTTCAACATATGTATAATCATTATGCTCATACATAAACTGGATTCGCAGCTTCATAGCCTCATACTGGCTCTCCTTATCAGCCTCAGCCTGCTCAAGCTGTACCTGTGTCTCCTCAATCTCAGCTTCAAGCTCTGCAATCTGGGTATTAATGTCATCTAATGACGCTGACAATTCTCCCATCTGGGCATCCAGTCCCTGAATAAGAGATGTAAGATCTGAACTCTGCGACTTAAGCTGTGCAATCTTATCCTCTGTTTCTTTCTTTTTATTCTGTATATCATTCTGCTGGTTCTGGGCATTCTTCAGATCCGACTTATTATCTCCAAATGTAACCTGTGCAAAACAATACGGTATAAGCAGCATTACTATCATGAGTGCCGCTGTTATTTTCTTTATTAAATTGTTCTGAAACAGTGCTTTCTCCATACAGCCACTCCTTTACCATAATTAAAATGTTTTCTAAAAACAAACAGGGACTTCTGCATCCGTTTGCAAAAGCCCCCAAAAACTATCCGAAACTATACATCGGCATGCTTTCTTACAGCGAAGAAACTTCCTATAAGACCAATACCAATTCCAAGAATAACTGCTACCGGAATAAGTACCTCAAATACTTCTGATGCTGGCATAAATGCTAATATATTCTGTAAAACAGAGAATTTTCCAAGAACAAAATTAACAACTCCACCATAAATATACCTCAATATTGCTACCGGAATAATAGCACCTATAAGTCCTATAACGATACCTTCTACGAAGAATGGTGCATTAACAAATGCATCCGTAGCTCCTATATATTTCATGATTGATATCTCATCTTTTCGTACTGTAATACCAATGACGATTGTATTGGTAATAAGGAATATAGATACCGCAAGAAGAACAACGATTACTGCAACTGCAACATAACTTACAAGTCTTGCTGCACTGGCAAGTCCGCTTGCTGTAACCTCTGAACGGTTAACCTGTCTTATTCCATCCTTATTCTCTAGGTACTTAACCAGTGTACCCTGATTACTTGCATCCTTAAGATATATTTCATAAGAAGAAGAATTAGCTAAAGGATTATCATCCTTGAATCCTTCTGCAAGTTCAGGATATGCAGCGAAATACTCACTCTTGAAGCTTTCCCATGCATCATCTGCAGACACATACTGAACTCTTGATACTTCTTCTCTTTTACTGATTTCATCTCCAAGCTTCTTAATATCTGTCTCACTGAGATCTTCGTCAAAGAAAACTGTTACACAAACCTCTGTCTCAGCCTTCTTAATCATATACTGGAAATTAACCACTATAGAATAGAACACTCCAAAAAGGAATATACATGCTGTAATTGTTGCTATTGATGCCAGTGAGAACATCTTATTACGATGGATGTTCTTAAATCCATCTTTAATATGATATGCTAATGACCTAATCTTCATAGAAATAACCACCCTTTTCCTGATCGCTGATAATCTTTCCTTCACTCATAGTAATAGTTCTCTTCTTCATCTGCTGAACTATCTCCATATTATGGGTAACTACAAGTACTGTTGTTCCCTGCTTATTAACCTGATTAAGAATCTTCATGATTTCATTAGAATTGGCAGGATCAAGGTTACCTGTTGGCTCGTCACACAACAATATAGCCGGCTTGTTAACCAGCGCTCTTGCAATTGCGATTCTCTGCTGCTCACCACCTGATAACTCATTAGGAAAAGCCTTATATTTGTCAAGAAGTCCTACCATGGAAAGCATCGCAAGTACTCTTGACTTAATCTTTCTGTTAGGAGCTTCTACTACCTTCTGTGCAAATGCGATATTCTCATATACATTTCTGTCTGGTAACAGACGGAAATCCTGGAATACTACACCAATATCTCTTCTAAGATACGGAAGCTTCTTTCTTGTTATCTTATTGAGATATTTCTTATTAACATATATCTTACCTGATGTAGGATCTAATTCCTTAAGTAATAGTTTGATAAGAGTCGACTTACCTGAACCACTCTTACCTACTATAAATACGAATTCACCTTTCTGGATGTGAAGATTAATTCCATTAAGCGCAGCAACGCCAGTGGAATATGTCTTCGTAACATCTTCCATGATTATCATGTATCATTTCCTCCAAAAATCACTAAAATGTATCTTTACTTTCCATATACTTCATGTACTTAACTACCATAAGAGCAATCTTAAATGTTATTGCATCATCAAACACTCTGAGGTCAAGCCCGGTTATCTTCTGTATCTTATCAAGTCTGTAAACAAGTGTATTTCTGTGAATGTAAAGCTGTCTTGATGTCTCTGAAACATTAAGGCTGTTCTCAAAGAACTTATTAATTGTTGACAGAGTCTCATCGTCAAAATCATCAGGAGCCTTTCCTTCAAATATCTCCTTAATGAACATCTGACATAATGGTATAGGAAGCTGATATATAAGACGGCCTATTCCTAATCTGTTGTAAGCAACAACATTCTTATTGCTGTAGAAAATCTTTCCCACATCAAGTGCCATCTTTGCTTCCTTGTAAGATCTTGAAACCTCCCTTATATCATTAACAATTGTACCATAAGCAACATGTGCCGCACTCATCGCCTCAGTGTTTAACATATCAATTATAACATCAGCTGTCTTGTCAAGTTCATCATATGACTCATTGCCTTTAACTTCCTTAACAAGAATTATACTCTTCTCGTCAACTGCTGTAATGAAATCTCTTGTCTTATTAGCAAAAAGTGTTCTTACTGTCTCTAACGCACTTGTATCCTTCTCATGCTTAGTTTCAATAATATATACAACTCTCTTCACATCTGTTTCAATATGAAGCTTTTCTGCTCTTGTGTACATATCAACACGAAGAAGATTATCAAGCAGAAGATTCTTGATAAAGTTATCTTTATCAAATCTTTCTTTATATGCAACCAGAAGATTCTGAATCTGGAAAGCAGCCAGCTTTCCAACCATATATACATCATCGCTTGTGCCTCTTGCCATAATTATATACTCAAGATTTCCTTCATCCTCAACCTTAAAAAACTGAAAACCATTAACTGCCTGACTCTCTGCTGGCGAATCAATAAAACTAATCGCATCCGCGAGGCATTCTGAAACATTATCAAAAGTCTTGGCTGCAACATTCTTATCTGCATCCACAATGCACAAATCCACTCGTGAAATAGCCTTAAGTCCATCTACAGTTGTCTGTAAAATTCTATTAGATATCATTGTTATCCCTTTCTGTCTACCACATTCCCTTTATTCGCACATATTCTATCTTATTGTAAAGCAAAATGAATAAAAAAAAAAGAGAAAATGCAAATTTATTGCATTTTCCCTTAATAATTAAGATTAATTTAATAATTAGTGTGTGATAACGATTTCTGTTTCCTTATCAAATACATGAAGTCTTTCAACATCCATAGCAAATGTTACTTCATCACCTGGTCTTGCTGTTGTACGAGGATTAACCTTTGCTGTACATGTTACATCACCAATCTCATAGTGAAGGTTTACTTCTGAACCAAGTAATTCGTAAACCTTAACTGTAGCTGTGAACTTAGAATCAGCATTCTTAGCAATAAACTCTGCATCATCCTTAACATCTTCTGGACGAATACCAACTACAACTGTCTTTCCTACATAGTTACCATCAATAAGCTTCTTGCTCTTATCAGCTGGAAGTGTAATTGTAACTGTATCAGAAAGTCTAAGGTCAACCTGTGAACCATTAGCAACAACTTCTGCATCAATAAGGTTCATCTGAGGTGATCCGATGAATCCAGCAACGAAGATGTTGTTAGGTGTGTTATAAAGGTTCTGAGGTGTATCTACCTGCTGAATAATACCATCCTTAAGAACTACAATTCTTGTACCAAGTGTCATAGCCTCTGTCTGGTCATGTGTTACATAAATAATAGTTGTCTGTAATCTCTGGTGAAGCTTAGAAATCTCAACACGCATCTGAACTCTTAACTTAGCATCAAGGTTTGAAAGAGGCTCATCCATAAGGAATACCTTAGGGCTACGAACGATAGCACGTCCCATAGCAACTCTCTGTCTCTGACCACCTGAAAGAGCCTTTGGCTTACGGTCAAGAAGATGCTCGATATCAAGAATTTTAGCAGCTTCATGTACTGACTTATCAATCTCAGCCTTAGGAACTTTTCTTAACTTAAGACCGAATGCCATGTTATCATATACAGACATATGTGGATAAAGAGCATAGTTCTGGAATACCATAGCGATATCTCTGTCCTTAGGCTCTACATCGTTAACCATCTTGTCACCAATCCATAACTCACCTGAGCTGATTTCCTCAAGACCTGCAATCATACGAAGTGTAGTAGACTTACCACATCCTGAAGGTCCAACGAAAATGATGAACTCCTGATCAGCAATTTCAAGATTAAAATCCTTAACAGCTACGAAACCGTTAGGATATACTTTACAAACATTCTTAAGCGATAAACTTGCCATTATTAAATATCCTCCTAATATAAATGCGCCTCTGCGCTTTTGATGTGATTATAATACACTAAATGGGACTTTTTTACCACATGACATTTTTACAAATCTTTTCCTCGTTTTTTTTGCAAATTTACCATAGTCAGTCCTCTTATGTATAAATTGTACAAAATTAACAGTTGTTTATCTGCAAACATCACTAATGCAAGTTTATTATTATTTTATAATTCATCATTGAATTAAACTATCCACATGTATATAATTAAATACAGAAAAACTGACAGAACGGAGGGATTATATGATAATTGGTGGTCTTTATACCAGCATCAGCACTTCTGATATCAATAATGATATCCAGGTTGCTATACTTAGAAAAAGTCTTGATACAATTGAGACTTCCGGTGCTGAGCTCACTAAAATGATGGAAGCCTCTGTCACACCAGAGCTTGGACAGAACATAGATATAAGCATTTAATTTTTTCTTTACATTGCAATTATTATGCCAGAAGCCCCTGTATATGGACAAACCATCATCCATATACAGGGGCTTCTGATTATTTAACCTGCAAATTCTATTGCTATCATATAACATATGCATATTGCCAGTCCAACTACAACCGGTGCAGATAAATATTTCTTTATACCTTTTATTCCTTCCGTCCGCACTTTTATGTTTTCCAGTCTTCCATGTCTCTTTGCCATTATCCTGATGCACAAAACCGCCAGCATCATAAACGCTGTTGCCAAAGCCAACAAAACAATCAGCTGCATTACTGTAGCCAGAGCACCTGCAGATGCCGCAAGTTCTCCTTCTCCTTCAAGTGTCCCCACTGCTTGTCCATCTGATGCATATATTCCTGTCATCTTAAGCAGCTGTACCACGCCTATAGAATATGTATTTATCGCAAAATGCGCAATTACCGATGACCAAAGTGAACCGGTAGCTTCGACCATATATGCAAATACAATTCCTATTGCAAATGCATACAGTCCCTGATTAATATTAAGATGGAAGCATCCAAATATTAATCCACTCATAATTGCAGCGCCAGACATACCGGCTTTGCGATAAGAGCCAAAGAATATACCTCTGAATACCAGTTCCTCTACAAGAGGAGGAATTACTGCTAGAAGTATAACCTGCATAAAAAACGGATATGTAAGCAGTGTTGTTGTTCCCTCTTCAAGATAATTGGTAGAAAACAACATCGTAATGCTGTTTAAAAACAACACCATAGGAATCATACAATATCCGGCAGCTAAAGATAATATTCCATCGACGAACCCTATCCTTTTATATGGAATGTCTTTCATGGGATCAATCCTGTTTACTACCATATATATAATAGCAATAACCAGAATTATTCCTTCTGATATCACATACTGTATCCAGTCCGGCATCGGTATTCCCATATTGACTAGTACTGCCATTACACTTCCTGCAAGTATAGACAGTGCAATATATCCAACTATAAATATAGGAAAGAAAACATTAACTTTTCTTACTTCCATGCAATTGCTTCCACTTCAAGAAGAACATCCTTAGGAAGTCTTGCAACTTCTACGCATGAACGTGCTGGAAATGGCTCCTTAAAATATTTCTTGTAGATTTCATTAATCTTACCGAAATCATTCATTTCTTTAATAAATACTGTTGTCTTAACAATATTCTCTACCTTAGAGCCTGAAGCCTCAACAAGATTACAGAGGTTCTGGAATGCCTGCTCAGCCTGAGCCTCAACTCCACCTTCTGCGATTTCACCTGTAGCTGGTATTACAGGGATAACTCCTGATGTATATACCATATTGTTAATCTCGATAGCCTGTGAATATGGTCCGATTGCACTTGGTGCCTTGTCTGTACTGATTACTTTCTGCATAATAATCTCCTTATTTCAACATATTTTACGTTACAAACGCATTAAACATATTGTACCGCAATCATCATATTCATTCAAGAAGCTATTTCTTAAGAACTATTGAATCCTGTGTTATCTCAATTTTTCCTTCTTTAAGCAGTCTTCCTACAGCTCTCTTGAAAGCATTTTTACTCATATTAAAATGTTTCTTGATAATCTCAGGATCTGCTTTATCAGTAAATCCCAGACTTCCGCCCTTCTTTACTATAGTATCATATATCTGTACTGAATCCTCGTCCATCTGGATATATGCCTTCTGCTTAAGGCTTATAACAAGTTTTCCATCTTCTCTTACTCTTGAAACACGTCCATGAATAACCTCACCGACACTAAGGGGCTCAAATACTTCTGACATAGGAATAAATGCGTCGTACTTATCTTCAACTGCAACATACGCTCTGTAATCTGGAGTTATTCCTATTATAGTACCTGTAACCGCACTATCTTTTACAAGTGTTTCTGACTTTTCAAGATATTTGTTAATTCTCATAGTGGCTGCAAGTCTTCCACTCTTATCTATATAGAGAGCAACAAGATACTCTGAACCTTCTGATACATGTGTTGTCTGTTCCTTGTATGGCATGAGCAGATCTTTTTCAAGTCCCCAGTCAAGAAATGCGCCAATACCTGTAATCTGTGATACTTTAAGCCTCTTAAGTTCTCCAAGCTGAATCTTTGGCTTATTAGTAGTTGCAATAAGTCTGTCGCTTGAATCCCTGTAAACAAATACAGTGAGAGCATCTCCCACTTCAACATCATCTGGAACCTGTTTTTTAGGAAGAAGGACTTTATCTTCTTCTGTTCCAAGATATACTCCGAAATCTGTTACCTTTACAATGTTAAGACACTGTGTTTTTCCTAACTCTATCATAACAACACCTATGCTGGCAGCTTCACCAGCCCTTTCATAATAATATATGTGCAAATGTGCTGTTTCCATAAAAACAGCATCTACTCGCACAAAAAAACCTCCCGTATGACTACGAGAGGTTTCTAGCTGGGCTTGAGGGATTCGAACCCCCGAAATGCTGGAATCAGAATCCAGTGCCTTACCACTTGGCGAAAGCCCAATATCGTGACGACATGCTGTATTATACATGAATGTTTTTAGGAATGCAAGCACTTTTTTAAAAAATTTTCAAAAGTGTTATAATCCCTGTCTACTCCGTCATCTTGAGGGTTACTGTACCATCTGCATCAGTACCAAGATTAGGCACCTTCTGCATCTTTTGTGCAGTTCCAATAAAGAACTTGTACTGGTCAAGTACCAGATCCTTCTCCATATCAGATACAGCTTTCTTAATATCAACATCTTCCATGCTGCTTGTAGCGGCTACAAGATTGAATCTGCTTCTGCTTGTAAAGTCAAATGTAAACTTCTTAGGATCAGAATGTGCAGGGGCTGTTGACTGATGTTGCGCTGTCTCTCCTCCTGCTGTAACGCCAGCATCTGTCTCTTCCTGTGTTACAGCAGCTTCCTGTACGCCTGACAACTGTTCATTATCTGACACACTCACTGCTTTATAGCTGTTATTATAATACGAATTTATATTAATTCCACTTACTGACATAGCTGACTCCTTTCCGCCTTTATTACATCCTTGTGCTTTATTTATCGGCAGATGCATCTGATAATTTACCACCTTTATTTAAAAAAATCCAGCAATCCTTATTAAATTTTTATAAATCCCCCCTTTTCCGTTGACCTCCTTTACATATTAACTTAGAATAAGAACATATATTCATCAACAAAGATTTTATATTAAGGAGTACATTAATAATATGAACAAAAAGAACTCATTATTCGTGCTTATTGGCATTTTCCTGATTTGTACAAGATTCTGGATATCAATCGGTTCAGTACACATTGATATCACTAATGACATTGTGGGATATATTTTAATATTTATTGGCATGAAAGATTTAAAATCACTTAACTCAAGATTTAAGAAAGGCATGATTCTTTCTGTTGCCGGACTTATCAGTGCTGTGCTTTCCCAGTATCTCATATCGCGCGACTGGCCTTCATCACCTGAAACAATGTATTCAATAGCAATCGGTATAAGTGTTGTATTTGCAATCTATTTCACTTATTACTACACTGAAGCTCTTATAATGGAAGCCCGTATACAGGAAAAGAATGCTGTAACAAGGAATTATCAGATAACATGGCTTTTACTGTCAGCAGGAATTTTTATCCACTATTTTGCTTTTAAAGCATCAACAACTGTATACTCAATACTTGTTGAAGCTCTTATAATAGTAATTACCATATATTATTGTTTTTCTGTTTTTTCTACAAGCAAGCAGCTATATGAGGATTAATTGCTTAACATTTTTTTATGATTACAGTTACAAGATTAACATTATTCGTTTATACCTGAATAGCGTTGACTTTTAATCTTTACAGTGTTTTAATAATGTCGTCAGTACGAAAGGATATTATCTATGAAGAAATTAGAGATTATTATCAGACCTGAAAGACTGGATGATTTAAAGAACATCCTTAATAGTAACGGTGCTCATGGTCTCATGATATCTAACATCATGGGATATGGAAGCCAGAGAGGTCACAAGCAGGTATATAATGGTGTTGATTTCGGTGGCAATCTGCTTCCTAAAGTAAAAGTTGAGTCTATTGTATCCGATGAAACTTATGAAGCAATCATCGATCAGGTTATTGACCAGATTAATACCGGTGAATACGGAGATGGTAAGATTTTCGTATATGATGTATATGATGCCATAAGAATCCGTACCGGTGAACGCGGAACAGACGCATTGTAATTATAATATTATTTTGTTATCAACGGAGATAACAGTCAGGATTGATGTTCTGACCGTTATCTCTTTTTTGTATATAACTTTCGGTATCTGTATCCCATAACCGTACAGATATATAAATCGGGGCCGCAGGAAACTACCCAGCCTGCGACCCCAGCCCCTTTTTTAGTTATTTGCTTATCGTCTTCAATTCATCTATTCTGTCCCGCGTAGAAGTAATAGAAATATTGTTTACAAAAACAACATTTTCTATTCCTTTATTATCAACCAGTTCTGTTATCGTCCCATTAAAATAACGGTAATCAACAACATATACGTTTTCAAAATTCTCAACAAGGAATGGTATCATTGCGTTTCCAAATGACTCTTTTATTACAAGCACCGAAGAGCCGTCTGTTACATCCGGGTTATTAATCTCCGTATATGCGTTGTCCCCACCTATAAATGTGCTGTATTTACTTGTTTTATTCCATTTAGATACATCTGTAATTATATTATAATCAACAAAATCATTTTCATTATTAATCATTTTTAACGCATTAGTTGAAAAAGGTTCATATGCATACAAAGTATCCGGATGGTTACTAAGTGAAGTAACCCTTGTCTGTGTATAATAACTTCCCACAAATGTACCCATATCATGTTCTTTAAAACTATCAAGAGAATATGCATTTTTACCAAGCTGAGCCATAAATGCAGTGTATGCATAATAAGCTCCCAGAGCTGTCCAATGATGATCTGTCCTGAAATATATATATTCATCCCTGTGGCTTCTCATCAATTCATATATATAACATTTACCAACATTGCGGTTCATTTTACTATACATGTACAATATAGCTTTTCTCTGGTTGCTGCTGTTTATACTGTTTCTGGTTGCATCATCAAGCGTTATGTCAATTGCTGTCGGTATTATCATATCATATACCGTAGCTTTACCTTTAAGCACTTGTGCCATATTATTCACAATTGCCACATATTCATCAGAAATACTGTTAGAAAACGAATAATAATCATATGCGCTGTCACCAAGCACATATACTGAGCCAAGCGATTCACCCGTTTTTGCGGATGCGTTAGTCCCCATTGTATCTGGTTCAACATCATTTCCTATTTCATCAGGGTTAACAATCACAGAATTATCATAAGAATAATTAATCTCTTTATCAGAATCCTGCGATTCTGTCATCCTTTCACTAACGATGTTTTCAATATAATCAAATTCATTCTCGTCAATGTCAGCATCCGGAATTTCATCTCCTTTTATAACTTCGCCATGAATAAGATTTTTACGGATTCCATAAAGTCCGGTCATGCGTTCGTTACATGTAATAAACCCATCCCTGCCTGGAAATGTATCTGAAAACCATGTATCAACTCCTGAGAAATATGTTCCATCCAAAAAACTCTCCATCGAAAATTGAGGAAAGCTGCTTAGTTTTCTTTTCTCAGTTACCGACTCCGACGGCCGCAATGGTATCATAAGTGACACAAATGTACCAAAAACAAGCATTGCCATAAAAATGATTATTTTAACCAGAGCGCCCTTCTTTATAAGATACTGCTTATATTTAGTACTTGTTTTATCAATATTATCAATATTCTTCATAAATGTAATTCCCATACTCTAAATTATCATATGCCAACTCTAAAATCTGAAATAAATAAATGGATTATAACTGTTTCCTACGAGTGCTATTGTTGATAAAATTAATAATATTACCGGCAGAACAATGTTCAGGACATTATAACAATATGTTATACAGACTCTTCCTGAAGCTGCTGACGAACGCATTTTCTGCACAATATATCTGTATAATGGCATTGAGGCTGTTATTGCAACAATAACAAAGAATATATTATTAATTATAACAGTATTAGTTTCTATATTTGTAAATTTATTGCCATTCATTCCAAACATAGACCTTAGACACATTCCAAGCATAGAAAAATCTGAAAATCTAAAAAGCACCCAGCCAAAGAATACTACTATAAATGTATATGCACGCCTTATAATCTGTCCTGCTGCTTTAGGAATCCTGTCAAACAGCTTTAACAGGATAACTTTCTCCAACACAAGAAATACAAAGAAATACATTCCCCATAATATAAAATTAGCAGAAGCGCCATGCCATAGTCCTGTAAGACTCCATACTATAAACATGTTAAGTATCTGCCTTGCAAGTCCTTTTCGGTTTCCTCCCAGTGGAATATACAGATAATCCCTGAAAAATGTTCCCAGCGATATATGCCATCTTCTCCAGAAATCCGTTATTGAATCTGCTACATATGGGTAATTGAAATTTTCTTTATAATGGAAGCCTGTCATTTTTCCCAGTCCTATTGCCATATCTGAATATGCAGAAAAATCAAGATATATTTGCAGTGCGTACAGAAGCATTCCGAACCAGCTTCCAAGTACCGTAACGCTTCCAAGCCGTGCAATGCTCTCTGGAAGTACACTGTCAACAATAGATGCACATGTATTTGCCAGAAGCGTTTTCTTTGCAAGCCCGGTTGTAAACCTTGATATTCCTTCATTCATATCATCAATTCCAGTTTTGCGTTCCCTAAGGTCATCCTTTATATCTTTATATCTGACTATAGGACCTGCTATACACTGATGAAAAAGTGAAGCATATAAAAGCACTTTCCAATACTGTGTGTCAGCTTTAACCTCTCCGCGATACACATCAACGACATATGAAATCAACTGAAATGTATAAAAAGATATTCCAACAGGAAGTAATACCTGAGGTATTATCTTTGGAACACCAGTTATAAATCGTGATATTTCACAAATAAATCCAAGATACTTGAAAAAAGCCAGAATACACAGACTAGCCGCAATATCTGCCGCCAATATATATCCTGACTTTCTTGAATTTCTGAAATGCTCTACCCACAATGCTCCCATATAATTAATCAATGCCATGAACATCATTACCAGCAGATACTTCGGTGAAGTCCATGCATAAAACATAAGTGAAAAAACAAGCAGACAGATATTCTTTTTCTTAATATCCGATATAACTGCATAGCACAACAGATTAACCGGAAGAAAAATATATATAAATAATAGGCTTGAAAAAACCATTGTTATTCTTCCTCTTCTTTATCCTCATTAGTATCTTCTTCTGTTCCTGCTTCCTGTACTGATGGAACAGATTCCTTTTCAAGCTGTTTGAATATGCTTGAGAAAATATATGAATCAACATACAGAATCAATGGTATAGTCACAATAAATGCTGTGAAATAAAGACATGAAAAATATGTAAGCCCAACAGTAGCTATTAACATAATAATAGTCTGTGGAAGATGATGTACACTTATTATAAGAGCATTTTTTAATGTCACTATTATATTATTGTCATATCTTGACAGCATTGAAAATGAATACAGCATAACTGCTGCCCATACCGCCATAACACCAACTACAACAAATACAAATATAACGCCAGCCCGAGAGCCCTGTACAAATCCCCACTGGGCACTGGCTCTTAAATCAACGAAAAGAAGGAAACCAATTACAACATGTATAAGCTCTAATAAAAATCCCTGCGCGAAATTCATCTTGAATGATTTCCAGAAATCCTTATATACATAGCTTTCTTCATCCCTTACAAGCTTAATGCCAGAATAAAATGCTGCTGTAAGCGCTGCTCCGATTGTAATAACTGGAACACAGAATAATACTGTAATAACTGCTAATATAATAAAATCTCCTGCTTTTGTAAGACCTTTAAATAATTTACCATCTAATCCAAATCCATTCATAATTATATACCCCTTTTTTGCTTAAACACTATGATTATACAAAACCTTACATAAAAATCAAAGAAAATTTCAAATATATTTCTTAAATGTTTATAAAAGCTGTTTTTTTGAGTTTATATATGTGTTAAACTGTATGCTATCTTACGATTAATTTAAGGAGAATTTATGGCTAACAGCAACAACATACACGATGAAGTAAAGGAACAGCGTAAGAAGTTAAAAGATCTTACATTTTCCGGAAAGATTGAATACATCTGGAGCTACTACAAAATTCCTATTATTGGCATTCTGCTTGCCATACTTTTTGCAGGTTCCCTTACTTATTCTATTATAAGAAACAATTATGACACCGTCTGTTTTATAGCGGTTCTGGACGGAAGAATAACCGGATATGATGATGATACGGACGCTCTTACTACAGGTCTTACAGATTATCTTGGTATTGACGGTAAAAAAGAACAGGTTGATATATCATATACATTTTCACTTGTAGAAAAGGAAATGGATCAGGAAGCTGCTGTAACAGCCAACAGAATATATACCTATGCATCAACCAATACTCTTGACGGGTATCTATCTGAAAAAGAATATATTGATTATTTCTGTACTGACCGTAATATATTCTTCTGGGATTTAAGAGACCTGTTCTCAACAGAAGAACTTAATGAACTTTCTGATTATATTATTTATTACACTAATTCATCAGGAGAATCATTTCCTATAGCTGTTGATATTTCTGAAGCCCCTGTTATCAAAGGCAGTGACCTTAATATGAAGCAGCCTTGTTACGGCATCATATCAACATCCAAGTATTCTGAGAATGCCGCCAACTTTATAAGATTTGTATTCAATATGGAAAAGCCTTGATATCACAGAACTTTTCTATATATATCCATCCCGTCTGTATCGCCTGCATACAATGTGAAACCCAGTTTCAATGCAAGCTGTATGGACGGGATATTTGTTTTCACTGTGCATATATATAATTCTTCTAAGCCTAACCTGTCCTTAGCAATATTCACTATATGGTTCATAACTTCCCATGCCACACGCTTTCCCTGCCAGCTTTTTTTCACAAGATACCCAAGCTCCTGACAGTTCTGTCCATCTATGCTGCGGTTTTCAATGCCTGCCCTTGCCACAAGTTCACCTGTTTTCTTTTCAAACACAAGCCACAGACCGTACCCGAAGAAGCCATACATATTCTCAATGTATTTTATTGTAAATGCTTTCTCATCCTCATATTCATATAATGGCTCAACATACGGGCAGTCTGAAAGTGTCTGATATAATTCGTATAAATGTGGTAAATCTCCCACTGTCATCTCCCGTATAATAAACCTCTCCGTCTCTGCAATCACAAGCGGCTCATTGTATTTTCTGGCACATACAAGTTTTAACAGGTCGTCATCAATATCTTCCTCATCATATACAACATATGAAGCTTTTCCAAGGTATGCTTCTCCAAGCCCTATATCAGGAATCTCCAGTGTTCCATCTGGTTTTAACATATCTTTGTCATTAATTATTATTTTTCTGCCTTCGCCCATATCAATACATTTTCTCATATATGCCTCTTCATAATTGTTTCTAAAGTTTTAATTTGACTTTTTATACTGTAGTATTTAGAATTAATTACATCACATTTTGCTCATGCAGACAAGCGGGCAATTTAATGAATTTCAGGAGGAATAATATGGCTAATCCAATAGTTACATTTACAATGGAAAACGGCGATGTGATGAAAGCTGAGCTTTATCCGGAAATCGCACCTACATCAGTTAATAATTTCGTTAATCTTGTTCAGAAGGGATTCTATGACGGACTTATATTTCACAGAGTAATCGCAGGTTTTATGATTCAGGGTGGTGACCCTGAAGGAACAGGTATGGGTGGTCCTGGCTACTCTATCAAGGGCGAATTCGCATCTAACGGATTTAAGAACGACTTAAAGCATACAAGAGGTGTTCTTTCAATGGCTCGTTCTATGAGACCTGATTCTGCAGGTTCACAGTTCTTTATCATGCACCAGAACGCTCCACATCTTGACGGAGATTACGCTGCTTTTGGTAAGCTTATCGAGGGTGAAGATGTTCTTGACAAGATTGCAGGCGTAGACACAGATTACAGCGACAGACCTAGAAAACCACAGGTTATGAAGACTGTTACTGTTGAGACATTTGGCGAGGAATATCCAGAACCAGAGAAGTTATAATTAAAGGTCATCCATTGACATCAAAAAGGCGGATACAGTTAATTGCTGTACCCGCCTTTATATTTTTAGAAATGTCCGCCGGAGCCACTGTTTCCACCGCCTCCGCCGCTGCTTCCGCTGCTATTGTTGTGCTCAATATGTCTTGTAACAACTGTTGTATTAATGAACACGTCTCTTCTGTCATTAACCTTAAAGTTATGGTCTTTCGTATATTCTGTGCTGCTTACAGTCATTCTTGCCTTGGCATTATGCATCATTGTAAGAACAGCAGCAACTGCAACACCTGATGCAATAAGAAGCTTAATCCACATTTTGTATGTAAGTTTCTTGACTATGCTTGTAGTCATACACATATTCATGTTCTTGATATACTTAGAAAATGCTTTGTAATAATCCTTATCCGAAAGTTTTTCCTCACATGATTCTCTTATGTCATCAATTGTACTCTGTGAAATATCAGTTCCTGCCTTGCCCTGTGTATACATTCTGTCGGCTCTTGATTTCATATCAACACCATATATTACGGCATTCTGCGAATATCCGTTATCATCAAGAAACTGCTTAAGATAACTATCCATCGTACTGCCATCATGTCCGATATTAGTTGTAATAATAACGATATCACATTCTGAATCCGCAGACGCTTTCTTACACTGGCTCTTTAACTTACTTATCTCATCAGCAGTAAGAATTCCTGCATTGTCATATACATATTCCTTTGAAGAATCCGCATAGACATCACTTTTCATGCTGAATAACACACCAACGCACATAATGCACGCCATAATTATGCTCATGAGAGCTTTCATTTTTCTACTAATCTTCATCATATGAACAACAGCCCTCCAAACATCGTAATAATAAGTGTAACAAGGAATATTCCAGCTCCGAAGCCAAATGCTTTCTTTCCGCTTATCGGTCTGTCAGCAACTATCTTTCCTGTCTGTCCGTTAAGCATGAACTGGAAATTCTTCTTGTTAAACCTGTAATTAAGTACCCATACCGGAAATAATGCATACTGGCTTCCTGTTGGACGCATTGTTATGTCATTGTGAATTATATTGACAGATGAATAACCGGTAATTGTTGACATTGCAATATCTGTTATATATTTGTCAGCTCTTCTTGTAGCTCTCTCCTGTATCTGGTCTGCCGTATAATTATATCTTTCTGAAAGATATCCTGACAGATATGGCATTGAAAATGCAGTTAATTCGTTATAGTTAAATGGTTCCAGCTTATCCATCGCATCATCAGGCATTTTCTCAGATGCATCAGCCGGAATCTTCTCAAATTTTGCAGATATATTTCTGAACACCTGAAAATGATCTGTGTATATATACTCTGTATCACCTTTTCTTGTTGTCCTTACCCTTTCTGCATTAGCATGCATATCAGTCTGTGCCGAATAATCATACAGCCAGTAAGGTACATACAGTCCGCTTATTTTCTCAATTGTTGAATTTCTTGATAAAGCAGATGGTGTGAGCGGTCCTTTCTTACACCAGTTTTTGTAAATCTCTACTGCTTTATCCTTGTTAATCTTAAATGGTATAATTGTTGATGGCTTGAATTCACCTTTAAGTCTGTCCTCCACAAGTGTCGGATTACCACAGAATGAACAAAATGTTGCCGATGTATACTCATCTGCTACAAGCTCTGCACCACATGTATTACAATGGTACATCTTCATCTCTTTGTCATATTCCCCCTGTGTGCTGTTCTGTGAATATTTCTGTTCATATTCCCGCACATCAATCTGCATTCCACATGACGGACAGCCTAATTTCTGTGTTGTACTGTCAAACTCCATAGCAGCACCGCACCCAGGACATTTGTAAATTGTTGGCATATTCCCCTCCTTAATCCACGCATGTTCATAAATTGTTCATATCTAATTCAATAAGATTTAACACTATGCACATTGTTTCTTCACTTTTGTTCAATATAATTCAATCATAAGAACAAGACATTTTCTACTATATGTTTTTCATAAATCGAGTTGTTAATGAACAGCTCTCCTCCCTCTTTCACCGTCTGCTTCTCCGGCAGACGGTGTTTTACTTTGCAGATTATTATAACATAATGAACGAAACAACTATAAGAACAGCTCCAACTATCATTACAATCTGTCCTCTCTTCTTATCCTTTTTTAACTTCTCATTATCTCTTCTTGCCTTCTCGTCGTCAGGCATCATCTGTTCATCATATGTAATTCTTACATCTCTCATATCATAAAATATATTAAAATTATGTTTAGCCGTAAAATATGTTGCAGCTCCTACAATAACAACAACCAGACCTATCAGAAACATCATAAATCCCATAAATGGCAATATACTATTTCCAGCATAAGCTTCATTATTGTAAAAATCTACTTCAAGACTTATCTTGTTGATAAAAAATGATAAATAATCCATGCCAATCTCCTTTCCTAATTAAAATTCAATATACAAAATGCATTATACATCATATTTATTTATATTTATACATAAATATCAGTTAAATATTTCTTTTCATTTTTAATGATATGAGATATAATATTGTCATGCAAAAATCGTGCAATGGAGGTAAAGAAATATGTTAGTTTCAGCAAAAGAAATGTTAGACAATGCTCTTGCCGGCAAATATGCTGTCGGTCAGTTCAACATCAATAACCTTGAATGGACTAAGTCTATTCTCCTTACTGCACAGGAGATGAATGCTCCTGTAATCCTTGGTGTATCTGAGGGCGCCGGTAAGTATATGACAGGTTTTGAGACTGTTGCAGCCATGGTTAAGGCTATGGACAAGTCTCTTGGAATCACTGTTCCTGTTGCTCTTCATCTTGACCACGGAACATACGAGGGATGCTACAAATGTATCAAAGCAGGCTTCACATCTATTATGTTTGATGGTTCTCACTATCCAATTGACGAAAATATCAAGAAAACAACAGAACTTGTTAATGTAGCACACAACCTTGGTCTTTCTATTGAAGCAGAAGTTGGTTCAATAGGTGGCGAGGAAGATGGTGTTATCGGAATGGGTGAATGTGCAGACCCTGATGAATGTAAATCTATTGCTGATCTTGGCGTAGATATGCTTGCAGCAGGTATTGGTAACATTCATGGAAAGTATCCGGCTAACTGGCCAGGATTAAGCTTTGAAACACTTGCTGCAGTTAAGGATAAGATTGGTGATATGCCATTAGTTCTTCACGGTGGTACTGGAATTCCAGCAGATATGATTCAGAAGGCTATTTCTCTCGGTGTATCTAAGATTAATGTTAATACAGAATGCCAGCTTTCATTTGCTGATGCAACAAGAAAATATGTTGAAGCAGGCAAAGATCTTGAAGGAAAGGGCTTTGATCCTAGAAAGCTTCTGGCTCCTGGATGTGAAGCTATTAAAGAAACTGTACGTGAGAAGATTAATCTTTTCGGTTCAGCTGGAAAAGCATGATAAAAACTGATTGGAGATATTTATATTTATGGGTAACTTAAAGACGGATGAAGATGATGTTTTTATAACATCTGCTTCTCCTGATACAGAACCAGACGAAGCAGATGCTGCTTTTGATGCCAAAGAAAAAAAAATTAAACGCTCTAAAATTATAAACCGCATAATTTTGATTATATGTGCCTGCGTTTTTGTTTTTGCAGCTTTCAAATTAGTATCTATTCTTCTAGAATACAAGAAGGGCAACGATATTTATGATAATATCGAAGGTAATATTCTTGAAGATAAACCTGTTAATATTACAATTGGTGATGATAATCAGGATGTAACAGTTCCTTTTGTTTATAACCATCAAGCTTTGCTTAATATTAATCCTGATGGTCTTGGTTTTCTTTATGTACCATCAGTTGACATAAGACTTCCTATCGCCCAGACAACCGATAATGATTTTTATCTGACCCATACATTTGATAAAACCTACAATGGTAATGGCTGTCTATTCGTAGATTACAGAATCACAAATAAGCTTAAGGCTAATCATGTTCTTATTTATGGTCACAATATGAATTCTGGTGCCATGTTTGGTTCTTTATCAAGATATGAAACCCCTAGTTTTTACCAGACTGAGGGCAATGATGTATTTTATATTTATACAGAAGATGTAATCCGTAAATACAAGATTTTCACAGTATATATTACTGACCCAATAAGTGATACATTTACATTTAATTTCAGCAATCTTGCTGGACTTCGTGAATATGCAAAGAATGTTCAGGCACAATCATTGTATAATACTGGTGTTGATATTACCAATACAACGCAGATAGTTACATTTTCAACCTGTACAAATAATTCTAAGCAACGGCTTATTGTATCAGGTACATATGTTGGTGAATCAAAGCTAGATGATGGAACATCTTCTGAATCAGCTTTATCCGTTTCAGAATAAGCTTTTATCACTTATATTTCAGGTGAACTTAATTTTTTAAATATTTTCAAAAAAGCACTTGCAAATTTATACAATATGAGTTATTTTATTTAAAGACAGCAAGCTGTCGCTAATTAAATAAGGTAGAACAAAGGCGTTCCATTTATATATTTGTATAAGTATATACTTGGGCGCCATTTTTTAGTTTTACTAATAAAAAGATAAGAAAAGGAAGGATGAGGAAGTTATGAGTGAAAGATTCAATGTAGCTGACATCTTCGGCGAGAATGTGTTTAATGACACAATTATGAAAGAGCGTTTACCAAAGAACGTTTACAAAAACCTTAAATTAACAATGGAAGGTGTGCAGGAATTATCTTTAGCAGATGCTGATGTTATCGCTAATGCTATGAAAGACTGGGCTATCGAGAAAGGTGCAACTCATTACACACATTGGTTCCAGCCTTTAACAGGAACTACTGCTGAGAAACATGATTCATTTATATCAGCACCTAAGTCAGACGGAAAGGTGCTTATGGAATTCTCAGGCAAGGAATTGATTAAGGGTGAACCTGATGCTTCATCATTCCCTTCAGGTGGTCTTCGTGCAACATTCGAGGCCAGAGGATATACAGCATGGGATTGTACATCTCCTGCATTCGTACGTGAAGGTGCCCAGGGTGCTACTCTTTGTATCCCTACAGCATTCTGCTCTTACACAGGTGAGGCTCTTGACCAGAAGACTCCATTACTTCGTTCAATGGATGCCATCAACGAGCAGGCTCTTCGTATTTTAAGACTTATGGGTAACACAACATCTAAGAAAGTTACTCCTTCTGTAGGCGCTGAACAGGAATACTTCATCGTAGACCGAGAGAAATATTTACAGAGAAAGGATCTTATCTTCTCTGGCCGTACTTTATTCGGAGCTATGCCTCCTAAGGGTCAGGAACTTGATGATCACTACTTTGGTTCTATCCGTGAAAGAATCGCAGCTTTCATGAAGGATGTTAATGAAGAATTATGGAAGCTTGGTGTATCTGCTAAGACACAGCATAACGAAGTTGCTCCTGCACAGCATGAGTTAGCTCCTATCTATGCACAGTGCAACATTGCAACTGATAACAACCAGCTTATGATGGAAGTCATGAAGAAGGTTGCTTACAGACATGGTCTTGTTTGCCTTCTCCATGAGAAGCCATTTGCAGGTGTTAACGGTTCTGGTAAGCATAACAACTGGTCTATCACAACTGATGATGGAATTAACATGCTTGATCCTGGTAAGACACCACATGAAAACTTCCAGTTCCTTCTTGTACTTGGTGCAATTATGAAGGCTGTTGATAAACATGCTGACCTTCTTCGTGAGTCTGCATCTGATGTTGGTAACGATCACAGACTTGGAGCTAATGAAGCACCTCCAGCTATCATCTCTATGTTCCTTGGCGAGCAGCTTGAAGATGTAGTTATGCAGTTAATCGATAAGGGTGATGCTACAAGCTCTATCCAGAAAGGTAAGTTAAAGACTGGTGCTTCTACTCTTCCAGACCTTAACAAGGATGCTACAGATAGAAACAGAACATCTCCATTCGCATTCACAGGTAACAAGTTTGAGTTCCGTATGGTTGGTTCTTCAGATTCTATCGCTCCTGCAAATGTTGTTCTTAATACAATCGTTGCAGAAAGTTTTAAGGAAATTGCTGATGAATTAGAGGGCTCTGAGGATATGCAGATGGCTGTCCATGATATGATTAAGAAGCTCTTCACAGACCATCACAGAGTTGTATTCAATGGTAACGGTTACTCAGATGAATGGGTAGCAGAGGCTGAAAGAAGAGGACTCCCTAATATCAAATCTATGGTTGAGGCTGTTGGTTCACTTGTTAAACCTGAAACAGTTAAGATGTTTGAAGGATTTGGTGTATTCACAGAAGCTGAATTAAAGTCAAGAGCTGAGATTAAGTACGAGGCTTACTCTAAGGCAATCAACATCGAAGCTAAGACAATGATAGATATGGCTGGCAAGGAAATCATTCCTGCTATTATCTCATACACAACAGAACTTGCTAACTCAGTACTTTCAGTTAAGGAAGCTGGTGCAGACGCTTCAGTTCAGGCAGACATCCTTACAGAAGTATCTGGTTACTTAAAGGAAATGAAGGCAGCTTCAGCTAAGCTTGCAGAGACAGTTGCTACAGCAGCTACATTTGAAGGAAAAGCACAGGCTGAATACTTCAGAGATACAGTAAAGGTTGCAATGGACGAATTAAGAGCGCCAGTAGATAAAGCCGAGATGATAGTAGATAAGGAATTCTGGCCATTCCCAAGCTACAGCGAATTATTATTCGAGGTATAATACATAACTAATTGTTATAAATCACTCTCATAAAAATCTCCAGCATTAGACCGGCGAAGTCAAATCTAATGCTGGAGATTTTTCACCCCTTGAAACATCCACTGTGTAGATTGCCAGTCTGGGGGTATCGGGCTGTGGCTTGATTTATTACGAGTTGTGCAGGAGTTAATGCCGCCATAGACAAAAGTTCAGCGTGCAAAAGCTCGTTCAAACGAAGTGCGTTTGCTTTTGCACGCTGTAAAAAGCTCTGTATATGGCGGCATTTACTCCTGCTAGGCGCAGTAATCCATGAAAGCCACAGCCCGATATCCCCAGACTGGCACCACCTACACGCTACTGTGGATAACTCAACCTCTCCTCAACCGGATTATCCAGAACCTCCTCCTTAAACTTCTTCATATATATCTTCGCAAGCTTAAGATTGTTATCCAGATAATTACCACAGTCTCTTGGTGAATATCCAGGAATTGGTGTATTATCGTCATAATTAAGAACATAATCGGCAGCTTCTCTTAATACCCCGATAATATCCTCAGACTTTAAATCTCCTGCAAATATAACATAAAAACCTGTTCTGCAGCCCATAGGTCCGAAATATATAGTTTTCTCAGCCCATTCTGCATGATTCCTTAAAAATGTAGCAACAAGATGTTCAATTGAATGAATCCCCGGAGTATCCATAGGTGGCTCTTCATTAGGTCTTGTAAATCTTAAATCAAATGTTGTAAGACATACATCTCCGATATAATCCTTTCTTGATACATATACACCTGTCAGTAAATCAAGATGATTCACCGTAAAACTTGCTATCTTGTTCATTATGACTCCTTCTTTCTTATAAATACTATTCTTTTGTTATCTGTTGTTTCTATTAGCAGTTCTTTTATGCTTGATACAAATTTTGTCAGAGTTGAATATCCATATTCCTTTGCCTTGAATTTCGGATACTGACTATGTATTCTCTGTCCAAGTATTGCAAGCTCAACTCCTGTTGCCTTGCTTGCTCTGACATTATCTATTGCGTATTTAACAACCTGTTCTTTAATATTGTCATCTTCTTTGAGCTTTACCAGTACTGCATTATTAACCTTATATGTCTTGAATCCATCCATCTCATTGATAAATGTGGATAATGAGCTATACCCATAATTACGGACATCAAAGTCAGAATATTTTTTCTGCAAACGGCTTCCTATCTCTCCTAAATCCGTCTGCTTTCCCTTATTATCATTTTCCTGGATAATCTCAATAATAGCATTTTCGATTTTGGAAATTCGTATAATATTGTGTGATCTGTTAGGCCTCTGCTTATTATTAATAGCTGTAATTTCTTCATCCTCCTGATCCTGTAAAAGTTCCAGATCAGTAAATACTGAACATGCTGCCCTGAATGACCTTGGTGTTTTGTTCTCACCCATTCCAATAACTTCCATGCCAGATTCACGCAGCCTGCTTGCCAGTCTTGTAAAATCTCCATCACTTGATACAATACAGAATCCATCCACATTTTTCGTATACAGAATATCCATAGCGTCAATTATAAGTGTTGAATCAGTAGCATTCTTGCCTACTGTGTTGCGAAACTGCTGTATTGGTGTAATTGAATTCTCCATCAATTCTTTCTTCCATTTGCCCGCCTGCGGACTTGTCCAGTCCCCATATATTCGCTTGTACGTTATAACTCCATACTTAGTCATTTCATCTAATATATTAGAAATATATTTTGATGAAATATTGTCCGAATCAATAAGAACCGCATACCTCTTATCGTCCATAGATTCCCCCTTAATATAAACATTACATCTGATGACGTACTATCTTATATTCATCATTGCTCTGATAATATGGACACTGCTTATATGAAGAACTTAAAAGTCTTGCGTAATCGTCCTCGTCCATATCAACATCACATACATATCCTTCAATCTCCTCGTCATATACAAGGTTGTTGCAGTAATCGCAATTATATTGTGATGACATATTTATTCCATCTCCTTATTATCTGCTGTCTGGCTGCCTGACGCACCGTTGAGTCTTCCCATTTCCTCATATCTTTCAAGGAAATTATGCTTAACACCATACTGCTTATATGCAATAACTGTATCAAGATTAACGTTTTCAACACTTCTGAAAATGTTCTTCTCAATGTAAGGGCTTACCTTAGTCAGGTCTTTGATAAGCTGCTTAATCTCGCCTCTCTTAGAACCCTTTTCTGTTCCGCCACATGAAGCACAGCTCTCTGTAAGCCTGCATGCACACTGTATAAATGCAAGATTATTATAATCTCTCCAATGTATTATATCTGCTTCTCTTATAAGGTAAAGCGGTCTTATAAGCTCCATGCCCTCAAAATTAGTGCTGTGAAGCTTTGGCATCATAGTCTGAATCTGCGCACCATACAACATTCCCATAAGAATTGTCTCAATAACATCATCATAATGATGACCTAACGCTATCTTGTTACATCCAAGCTCTTTAGCCTTACTATACAGATATCCTCTTCTCATTCGGGCACACAGATAACATGGAGACTCCTCTATATCTGCAACCGTATCAAATATCTCTGATTTGAACACGGTTATAGGAATATCAAGAATCTTTGCATTATTAAGAATAACCTGATAATTAATATTATTGTATCCCGGATTCATAACCAGAAATACAAGTTCAAAATTATTCTTTCCATGCCTCTTAAGCTCCTGAAAAAGCTTCGCCATAAGCATTGAGTCCTTACCGCCTGATATACAGACTGCAATCTTATCTCCATCCTGTATAAGGTCGTATTCATTAAGTGCCTGTGTGAACTTTCTCCATATAGGCTTTCTGAACTTCTTGACTATGCTCCGCTCTATTTCCTTAACTCTTTCTTCACCTGAAAGCTCATTCTCTGCCTGTGCTTTCTTGACATAATTCTCGAACTTCCACTTCATATAAGCGCCCCAGCCGCCATACAGACTGTAGACCTCATAACCCATTTCTTCAAGAATATCTGCCAGATCATCACTGTGCAGACCCGTATAGCACAGAAGATATATAGGAACACTCTTATCAAACTGCTGTGTGAATTCCTCCGGTGTTTCTTCAAGCACCTTAATCAGTTCCTCCCAGTACCAATTTCTTGCTCCGGGATATGTTTCCTTCTCGAATTCCTGCTTGTCTCTTACATCAAGCAGAACCTTTTCTCTTTCATCATTCTGGTAATCAATTATTGTTTTCATCATCAACCTCTTCATCCTGCGAATCCTCAAGAATACGCAGTCCTGCCGTACTTGTAACAGGAAGTGAGAACACAATAGTTCCTGCCTTGCTGTCTACGCCGGCTTTGTCCATTATAGCACGCATAATAGCATTTTTCTGTGATGACTTTGCAACAATAAGAATTACTTCCTTCTCTGAAACAAGCGAAACTCCAAGGAACTGCTCTGCCCGCTTCATTCCAACACCCTTTCCATGAAGCACCGTTCCACCTGTTGCACCGCCTTCTTCCGCTGCTCTCATCACCTGTGTATTATATCCATAATTAGCTATTGCAACAATAAGTTCATGTTTAGTATCCTTCAATGTGCTCTCATCTCCTTTCTTATATTCCTGCCCGTCAATTAAGAATCCCAGCTCTCTCTTGCCGCCAATACTGCTTAGCGGCATTATAAATGCGATTCCGGTTCCAGGCACATCTATTCTTAACTTACTCTGAAGCCCCTTCTTAACATTCTTCCATGTCTCCTCTGTAACAAGTGACATATGAATACCCTTCTCGTCATCCTCAAGTCCCAGTAAATCAAGCACATCACTTGACGCTGTTCCACGGCCTAATGATATATCAGCTGCTTCAACATTATAATCCTTATAGCATTCAACAAAACGCGGCATATTTTTTCTGCTGCATATCGTTACCATTACATATACTTTGCTCATATCCATCTACCTCTATAATTCAATAATTGTATCATCCGAAAACTCTGCAAACATATCCACAACAGGTGTAACAGTCTGTGGCACATTCTCTTTCCTGCTGTCCTTGATTCTGTATATAACACCAAGTATCTGCAAAGTTATAAGAGGTGTCATGGCAACCATGGCAACAACACCGAATGCGTCAGTTACAATATTACCGCCTACTGCGAGACATGCTCCCTGTGCCAGTGGCAGTAAAAATGTAGCTGTCATCGGACCTGACGCAACTCCTCCGGAGTCAAATGCTATGGCAGTGAATATCTTAGGAACAAAAAGCGTAAGTATCAGTGCTATTCCATAACCCGGAATAAGAAAATATAATATTGAGATGCCTGTCAGCACTCTTATCATCGAAAGACCAACAGATACTGCCACACCAACAGAAAGACTTATCTGCATTGATTTGCCTGATATGCTTCCCGATGTCAGTTCTTCTACCTGATGCATAAGCACATATACAGCAGGCTCTGCCTTAACAATGAAATATCCTATTATCATGCCAGTAGGTACGATAATCCATCTAAATGATAATGAAGCAAGCACTGATCCAAGATAATTACCTGCTGGAATAAATCCAACATTAGCACCTGTAAGAAAAAGTACAAGTCCAATATATGTATACACAAGTCCAACGCATATCTTCATAAGCGACTTCTTATTCATCTTTGGAGCAAATATCTGAAACACTACGAAAAATACAATTATCGGAAGAAGTGACAGTGCTATTTCTTTCAGATATTTCGGTATCTCATACAGGAACAGCTTACCAAGTTCAACAGAATCGCCTACTTCAGTAATTGCTGTTGTTGTAAAATTACCCTCTGTACTATAAACCATTCCAAGAATAAGAACTGCGAGTATTGGTCCGATTGAACATAATGATACAAGACCAAAACTATCATTGCCGGCATGTTTGTCGTTTCGGATAGAAGAAATACCCACACCAAGAGCCATTATAAATGGTACAGTCATCGGACCGGTTGTTACTCCCCCTGAATCAAATGCAACTGCAAGAAAGCCTTTAGGAACAAACATCGCAAGTGCAAAAACAATTGCATAAAACACCAGCAGAAGCGGTGCTAACGGTATTCCAAAAAGTATTCTTAAGAGTGCAGCAACAAGAAATACACCTACTCCAACTGCTACCGATAATATAAGCACCATGTTAGGTACTGCCGCCACCTGACCTGCAAGCACCTGCAAATCCGGCTCAGAAACTGTAATTATAACTCCAAGGATAAATCCAATCGCTATAATCATCCATAATTTCTTAGTCCTTAACATGCTTCCACCAACTCTTTCTCCCATTGGCGTCATGGACAATTCTGCCCCTAAAGAAAAAAACACCATGCCAATAATAACCAGCACGGCTCCAACAATGAATTCAACCAGTATACTAGGTGAAAGAGGTGCTATTGTGAAGCCAAGAAGCAACACTATAAGCATTATTGGTACTACCGCACTAACAGACTCCTTTGTCTTTTCCTTCATCTTCTCTCTTACCACTGTATTCTGGTAACTAAATTGTGTCCTTAATAATCCAGCCTTCAATAAAATCTCCCTTTGCTCTTAAATATCAGTTTCGGGTTACATAGTAATATATTAACATCTAATAATTGTACTGGCTACTTAAAATTTTATAAAAAGTGCTCTAATCAGAACACTTTTTATAAATTAAAACTCAATTATAAATTGTCATTTTCTTTCTCTCTGAGCAGCTCCTCATACTTTAACTGGTATGCAATCAGCCGTGGAATATATTCTGGTGGAGTTCTTCTTGATGCCTCCCAGTCCTCTAATGTACGCACAGGAATACCTGTGTGCTGTGAAAATTCTTTTCTAGTCATTCCAACGCTTTCTCTAAGCTGTTTTATTGTCTCTGCTATAGTCATAATATATCCCCTCTCAATGCATTTTTATTATTGTAACATAGTCTTGTATGTTACGCAATGCGTTGTTTTGTCGTATGCTTTATTTCAATCACATACTTCTCTTTTAATTTTGAGCATCTATTCTGTGCAATGATACCTTCATGCTACAACATTAATCAATTGCCGGCTGTTCTTTCAAAATCAGTGCCACACTCTCCACATGCACCGTATGCGAAAACTGGTCCACAGGCTGTACCTTAACAGTCTTGTAACCCTTAGCCGCAAGGAGTCCTAAGTCACGGGCGAGTGTTGCCGAATCGCAGCTTACATACACGATACGCTCAGGCGACATCTTGACAATCGTGTCAAGAAGCGACTCATCGCAGCCCTTTCTTGGCGGGTCAACGACTACGACATCAGGAGTAATGCTCTTTCTTGCTTCCTCACGCTGAGCCTCTGTTGCAGATGTGTCTGTTGCCAGCCGCGCCATTTCTTCATAAAAATGTGGTACGACCTCCTCAGCCTTTCCGACAAAGAATTCAGCATTATCAATGCCGTTAATTGCCGCATTGTTCTTAGCATCTTCTATGGCTTGCGGAACAATCTCAACACCATATACCTTTCTTGCATTCTTGGCAAGGAATAACGATATTGTTCCTATTCCACAATACAAGTCCCATACAGTCTCATTGCCTGTAAGTCCTGCGTATTCAAGGGCTTTTCCGTACAACTTCTCAGTCTGTCTTGGATTAACCTGAAAGAACGAAAGCGGTGATATCTGATACTTAATGTCACCGATATAATCTTCAATATAACTTTTTCCCCACAGAGTCTCGCACTGTCTGCCAAGAATGACATTAGTGTTCTCCGTGTTGTAATTAAGCATAATTGATTTGATGCATTTGTCTGTACTTATATCTGAATCAAGCGACACTTCTGTAAGGCGCCCTACAAGCGATTCCTTTAACTTATCAGACATCTTGGTGCCGTTAATAACAAGACAGACCATTATCTCGTCTGTGTGAAAGCCTGTTCTTATAAGGACATGACGCACAAGCCCTTTTCTGGTCTGTTCATCATATGGTGCAACACCGTTGAGCTCCATCCAGCTCTTTATCACAGCAAGAATATATTGGTTCTCGACAGCACCAATCTTGCAGTCTGTACATGAGATAATAGAATGAGTTCTTCCTGCATAGAAGCCCATCACAACGCTTCCATCTTTGGCAGTTCCAACCGGATACTGTGCTTTATTTCTGTATCTGAAAGGCTCTTCCATTCCGATAGCCGGGAAAAACTCATAGCCTTCTATCTTACCGATTCGCTTGAGATTATCGTCAACCAGCTTTTCCTTAAATCTTAGCTGTGCCTGATAACTCATCTGCTGAATCTGACAGCCACCGCACTGTCTCGCAACAAGACAGGCAGGAGTCACTCTGTCAGATGAAGCCTCGATAATCTTTTCAAGCCTTGCATAGCCGTAATTCTTCTTGGCTTTAATAATCTTTGCCTCAATCTTATCTCCGATTATCGCATCCTTAACAAAGAGAGTATATCCGTCAACCTTGCCGATACCCTCTCCTCCGGTTCCTATATCTTCTATTACAAATGTTACTTTATCATCTTTCTTAAAACTCATTAGTTGTCCTTCTTATATTAGAATCAAGCCATCTGTTATAACCAAGCCAGTCGTTGGTATCCTTGGCTTCAAGCGCTTCTCTTAGTGTCTCAAGCTTTGCATCCATATTATCAGCCATAGATAATGCGACAGCCTCTGCTATTGATGGCTTCTTAGGTGAGCCGTACTCAAGCTCTCCGTGATGTGAAAGTATGCAGTGTCCAATCTGCATTGCAAGCATATCAGGGAATCCGTCTATCTGCTTAACCTTCTCCATAACCATCTCATATCCAATAACGATATGTCCTAAGAAATTACCCTCGTCAGTGTAATCATTCTTAGGAAATTCAGATAATTCCTTAACCTTGCCGACATCATGCAGCATTGCACATGTTATAAGCAGATCCCTGTTAAGAAAATCATAGTTGCTGCTCATCTTGTCACATAATCTTGTAACACTTAAGCTGTGCTCTAACAATCCGCCAGCGAAACCATGATGTACTGTCTTGGCTGCTGATACACATTTGAACTTCTTTGCAAATGCTTCATCTTTAAAGAAAGAATATAACAGCTGCTTCATATATGTACTCTTAACACTGTCTACATACTTCATCAGTTCTGCAAACATATTATCAATATTATATCTTGAAGATGGTACATAATCTGCTGCAACATATTCATTCTCTGATGCAATTCTTGCTCTCTCTATCTTAAACTGTAATGCTCCGTTATAGCTTGTTACCTGTCCTGTTACCGCAACATAATCATTAACATCAAATTCAGCAATTCCGCCTGAATTAAGGTCCCATATCTTAGAGTCAATCTGTCCTGTCTTATCAGCAAGCATTACATTGGCATATTCCTTGCCTGTCTTAGTAAGTGCTATTGATTTTGATTTGCACAGATATACCTCTGAAATTCTCTCACCATCTTTAAGAGTCTCTATATAACGCATAAATCCTTCTGCCTCCGTTAATTAAGTTGTTTTAGCTGTACACTTACTGAAAATGCTACATCTGAATAGCCATCTTTTCCCTGCCTCATAGCTGTCACATACATAGCTTCTCCATCAGCGCACTGATATAGTTTCTCACTAAACTGCTGAATTGTCAAAATACTTTGTCCATTAATTGCACTAATTACATCTCCTGCCTGCAATCCTGCATAATAAGCCGGTGAATCAATATCCACATTAGATATGTATACACCACTCGGAAGTCCGTATTTGGCTGCAAGCTCCTCTGTTACATTCTGTCCTGTAATACCACAGTACATGATTCCATGCTCATTAATCATAGTCTCAATCTGTGCCTTAAGGTCAGATATTCCAATGAATTTCGTACTTGTATCTGTTGAAGCCTTAGATACACCAACTACATTTCCTTCAGAATTAAACAATATTGCAAAACCGCCCGCCGTAATGCTTACACTTGTCTCAAAAACCTCATAACCGCTGTCTTTACTATACTCAACCTTAGAACCTGCAATTGTTCCGTATGACACACCTTTCGAAGTCTCATAAAGCTTTCCTGATGCAATAACAAGATCCCCCTGCTTTAACATATAAGAATTATCAAGCTGTGCAACTGCGATACTGTTACGTTGTTCAGCTGTAAGCTTAGATGCATTAATACTCACAATCCCTATTCCTGAAGCCGTGTTTCTGCATACAAATGCAGCTTCTGTCTGGACTTCATCAGAAAGCCTTACTATATAATTCATTCCAGGTTCTAAAAGGCTTGAGCTTGTAAGCACAAGATATGTTGAATTAACATTGGCAACCACAAGTCCTGCCACCTCTGTCTGACTGCTTTCAATTGTCGGAACATCAGAAAATGGCTGTTCAATGTCAACAGAAACCACACATTTATTAACATCCTCAACTTTTGCGCGAAGAGCTGCCATAGCAGCCTCATAATTATCTTTCAGGTCCTTCTCTGTCAATATATCTGAATATTCTGCCGTCTGGTTCTCTGCAAGTATGTAATTATCCTTCTGGATATATATGACATTCTTGTCCTTATTCTTTTCTTCAATCCTTTTCTGCAATACCGGATATAAAAATACCATAAACAAAGTTGCCGCTATTACGACAGAAACAGCAAAAAGCAACAGCTTGCCTATTCTTATAAGCCACTTGTATTTCTTAGCCGGATGAAGAACTACCTGTTCTGTATACAGGTCATACTTTTCCTTATCATCTTCATTAGTTCCCATTTCGGACTCCTTATGTAATTTTCGTCTCTTATGAATACAATTATATCATAGTTTATATTACGATTATGAACAATTTATGACTTACATGTAAATATTTATAAGCAAAATATAGTTTTTTTACCTTAAATGCTGTAAACTTATAAAGTATGAAAAGATTGTTTTTAGTTTTTGGAGGTCTTTCGTGAATAAGAAATCTTTATCCACTTTGGAATTTTATAAAATTACCGACCAGCTTGTTTCCTATGCATGCTGTGACGGAGCTAAGAAAATACTTCGTAACTTAAAGCCTATGACTGATATAACAGACATCAACTTACGTCTCAATGAGACTAATGATGCACTTTCAAGAATTTTTCAGAAAGGTACTGTTGATTTCAGCCAGACTAAGGATATACGTGCTTCTGTTGCGAGACTTAAGGTTGGAAGCTCCCTTAATATATCAGAACTTCTTAATATAAGTGCCATCCTTTCATGTGCAAAGCATGTTAAGGATTACTATGAGCATCGTGAAGATTCTATATCAGGAATGCTTGAAAACCTTGCAACTGTTGATGCTCTCAATTCCCAGATTAAGAAATGTATTATCTCTGAAGATGAGATAAGTGATGACGCAAGTTCCAACTTAAGAAGTATCAGAAGAAGCAAATCAATAGCCAATGACAGAATACATTCTGAACTTAACAAATTGCTTAATTCTCCTACTTACAGGACTTATCTTCAGGATTATGTTATTACCACAAGACAGGGACGCTACTGTCTGCCTGTCAAAGCTGAATATAAGTCAGCATTTCCTGGTATGATACATGACCAGTCATCTACTGGTTCTACTCTCTTTATTGAGCCTGCAGCAGTTGTAAAGCTCAATAATGATATCCGTGAGTTAGAGCTTAAGGAAGCAGCAGAGATTGAAGTTATTCTTGCTGACTTAAGTGCAAAAGCCGGTGAACACACAGAGGAGTTTCTGTGTGATTATGAAATACTTGTCGAACTTGACTGTATATTTGCAAAGGCACAGCTTGCCAGACATATGCATGCAAGCCGTCCAGTCATGAATACATCAGGAATTATCAATATCAAAAAAGGACGTCACCCTCTTATTGAGTCACATACTGTTGTTCCTATTGACATCTATCTTGGAACAGATTTTAAGCTTCTTATCATCACCGGTCCTAACACAGGTGGTAAGACTGTTTCATTAAAGACTGTAGGACTCCTCACACTTATGGCACAGTCAGGTTTATTCATTCCGGCTCTTGACCATTCAGACATTGCCGTATTTAAGAATATATACGCTGATATTGGTGATGAGCAGAGTATTGAACAGAGTTTAAGTACATTTTCATCACACATGACCAACACTGTTAAGATTCTTAAAGAAGCTGATGAAAACTGCCTTGTACTTTTTGATGAGATTGGTGCCGGAACTGACCCTACAGAAGGTGCTGCCCTTGCTATCGCAATCCTTAATGACCTTAAGATGCGCGGTGTTACAACCATGGCAACAACTCACTACAGTGAAATCAAGCTTTATGCGCTTTCTACTGAAGGTGTTGAAAATGCAAGCTGTGAGTTCGATGTTGAATCGCTCCGTCCTACTTACAGACTGCTTATAGGCATTCCGGGAAAAAGTAACGCATTTGCAATCTCTAAGAAACTCGGACTTCCTGATTATATTCTCTCTGACGCATCAGAAAGACTTAACGCGGAAGATGTACATTTTGAAGATATCGTATCTGACCTTGAGCATGCAAGAATTTCTCTTGAGAAGGAGCAGGCTGAGGTTGAAAGTTATAAGGCTGAGATTGCCTCTCTTAAAGAAAAGCTTCAGGCTAAGAATGAAAGGCTTGATGAAAGAACTGACAACATTATCCGTAAGGCCAATGAACAGGCTGCTGCCATCTTAAAAGATGCCAAGGATTTCGCAGATGAAACTATCAAAGCCATGAACAAGCACGGAATGACAGTTGCTGAGCTTGAAAAGCACCGTACTGCTGTCCGTGAGAAGATGAATAAGAATCAGGCAAAGTTAAAGGTAGAGCCTGCCAAGGTTAAAGCACACAAGGCACATGATATATCTGAATTCAAGACAGGCATGCATGTAAAAGTTCTTACTATGAATGTTTCCGGTACTGTTTCTGCAATTCATCCAGCCAAGAAGCAGGTTACTGTTCAAGTAGGTGCATTAAGCACTAAGATTGATATCAAGAATCTTGAAATTCTTTCAGACTATAAAGAGCCAAAGGAAGCTCCATCTAAGGCTGCTGGCGGTTCCGGTAAGATTAAGATGAGCAAATCAGCAGGAATATCAACTGAGATTAATCTTCTCGGCTGTACAGTTGACGAGGCTGTTGCCCGCCTTGATAAATATCTTGATGACGCTTACATTGCCAGGATTCCACAGGTCCGTATCGTTCACGGTAAAGGAACCGGCGCATTAAGAAACGGTGTAATCGCTTATCTTCGCGGTGTTCCATATATAAAGAGCTTCCGCCTCGGCGAAATCGGCGAGGGTGATGCTGGTGTAACTATTGTTGATTTCAAATAATTATTATTGGGGGATATTATTATGGCATCTAAACAGCGAATACTTATTGTAGATGATGATGAAAATATTGCAGAACTTATATCTTTGTATCTTACAAAAGAATGTTACGAAACAAAGATTGTGTATGATGGAGAAAGTGCTCTGTCTGAGCTTTCTGTATTCAAGCCCAATCTCATTCTTTTAGACCTCATGCTTCCCGGTATTGACGGCTATCAGGTGTGCCGTGAGATAAGAAAGAATAACAATGTTCCTATAATTATGCTCTCCGCCAAGGGCGAAACATTTGACAAGGTACTAGGACTTGAGCTTGGTGCAGACGACTATATCATCAAACCTTTTGAAACTAAAGAGATGGTTGCCCGTGTAAAGGCTGTGCTTAGAAGATACCATATGCCTCAGAGTATCGGTGTTGATTCTTCTAATGCCAAATGTGTCAATTACCCCGACCTCTCTATCAACCTCGATAATTATTCGGTTAATTATATGGGCAAAAATGTCGAGATGCCACCTAAGGAACTTGAGCTCTTATATTTCTTAGCATCTGCTCCTAATCAGGTGTTTACAAGAGAACAGCTTCTTGACAATATATGGGGATATGAATATATCGGAGATACAAGAACCGTTGATGTACACATTAAGAGAATCCGTGAGAAAATCAAGGATCATGTCCACTGGAATATTGAAACAGTATGGGGAATTGGTTACAAGTTCGTAACTAAATAAAAAGGGCAGGACAAGGAGGCTTAATATTGAAGGGCTTAAGTACACTGGGGAAGCACATTTTTTTATATATAGCTATATCCATTATAGGATTTATTATTGTATCTACTGTATGTTATAAAATTGATTACAAACGCATATACAACTATTATTCAGACAGATTATATCTTCAGGCCAATGAAATAGCCAATGAATATGCTCTTGATTATTTCAGTGAAACAAGGCTCCGCTCCATAGAACTTGAACTTCATTCCGTATCCGTGCTTAATGACACGCGTATTATTTTTATAACTCCGTCAGGTGATGTCATTCTTGATACTAACGACAGCACTAAAGATAAAAGCAATAATGATGAAAAGATATTATATTCTATTGAAGATTTTGACTATGGAGACCTTCACGGAAAACACGATATACTCTGGAATTTTTATAATTTGTTAAATGAACCGACACTGAGTGTTTTTGCTCCAATATCTAACTCCTTTGAAATAAAAGGTTATGTTGTAATTAATATTCCTGATTCTGTAATCACAGACAGGGTTTATGATACATTTAACACTAACTACCTTACACTTATTATTACCCTTTTCCTTTCAGCTTCTTTCCTCGGATTGTATTTCATTCAGGTTCATAAGCCAATCAAGGAAATCACAAAGGCAACAACTGAATATGGTAAAGGTAATCTTTCTTATCATATCAAGCCAATGCTTAATGACGAAATAGGACGACTTGGAATGTCACTTGACTATATGGCTTCCCAGCTTAATGAATCTGATAAGTTTCAGCAAAAATTCTTATCAAACATTTCTCATGATTTCAGGTCACCTCTAACATCAATTAAAGGCTACTTAGAGGCAATACAGGACGGAACTATTCCTCCTGAAATGCTTGATAAATATATTGGTATCATGCTTTTTGAGACAGAACGTCTTACTAAGCTGACCAGCAACATACTTACACTTAACGAACTGGATCCTAAATCTGTATGCCTTGATATAAGTGTATTTGACCTTAATTCTATAATCCGTCATACTGTTGAAACATTTGAAGGAACATGCAAGAAAAAAGGCATTAAATTCAATATAACATATGCCAACAGCATACAAAATGTCAAGGCTGATAAAGGCAGAATACAACAGGTAATTTACAATCTTATTGACAATGCAATTAAGTTCAGCAAGGACGGCTCATATATTTATATTACCGTAAAAGAAAAGGGCGAGAAAGCTCAGATATCCATAAAGGATACCGGCTGTGGAATTTCCAAAGAAGACATTGATAAAATCTGGGACAGATTCTATAAGTCAGATTCTTCAAGGGGACGTGATAAGAAAGGTTCCGGTCTTGGTCTTTCAATAACTAAGGAAGTTATTCAGGCACATGGTGAAAACATTGATGTTGTAAGTACTTTAGGTGTCGGAACAGAATTCATATTCACACTTGAACTTGCAAAATAAAAAACACACGGACATGCATAACTTGTATGTCCGTGTGTTTTATTATTCCTTCCAGTTAAGTCTGTGAAGATGTCCCTCACAATTCATGTGTGAAAAATCATGCTGTCGGAGTGCTTCGTAAAGAACGATTGCCACTGAATTAGAAAGATTAAGTGATCTTATATCTCCTATCATCGGAATTCTGATACATGTATCCTCATTATCAACAAGTATCTCCTCCGGTATCCCCGCACTTTCCTTTCCAAACATTATATAACAGTCTTCTTCATAATTAACTTCTGTATATGTCTTATGTGCCTTGGTTGTAGCCATATATACCTTAGCACCCGGATTCTTAGCAAGAAAGTCATTATAATCATCATACTCAGTAACATCAAGCTTATCCCAGTAATCAAGTCCTGCCCTCTTTAACATCTTATCATTAATCTTAAATCCTAATGGTCCTATAAGATGCAGCCTCGCACCTGTTGCCACACATGTTCTTCCTATATTGCCAGTATTAGCCGGCATCTCTGGTTCATGTAAAACTATATTCAACATATCCTCTGTCCTTATCAGTCACCTTTTACTGCAATATCTAATTCTAATATAAGATCATCGTTACATGTCATCGGTATACATACATTTCTGGCATATGACTGCGATATCTTCATCGCACCACGGCATACCGTAGGCGGTGTAATATCAATTCCAATTCCTTTTGTAGAAAGAATCGTTGCTGCATTACCCATTATCATATTACCAAGCTCACTTATTGCGCTCATAGCCATATCATCCAGCTCTGGCACTGGCATTCCCATCATCATTCCTGAAGCAACCTGACATGCTTTAGACGTAGTAAATGATATCATAACCTGACCACGCATCTCGCCTGTAACACCAATCATTATAATAACCGAATCACTCTGGAACTCAGTAGTCTTTACATATGGTCTGCCTATCTTCATTTCCATCTGGCAGGCATCACGCATAATTGTACTTGCTGCCATCAGAAAAGGATTGATATGGTCAACATTAATCTCTGCCATATTTCTTATTCTCCTTACTTAAGTGTATTGATAAACTTCTCTATTCTCTCAAGTCCTTCTTTAAGATTGTCAATAGAATATGCATATGATATTCGTAAAAACCCTTCTCCACAGTCTCCAAATGCTGTTCCTGGCACTACAGCCAGCTTCTGTTCCCTAAGCAACCTGTTAGCAAACTCTTCCGATGTGAGTCCAAATTTCTTGATTGATGGAAATACATAAAATGCTCCAAATGGCTCAAAACAATCAATCCCCATTTCTTTAAAAGCATGCATAAGATATCTTCGTCTCTGATCATAAGCAGTAACCATCTTCTCAACTTCCATATCACAATTCTTAAGTGCCTCCACTGCTGCAAACTGGCTGTTAGTCGGTGCGCACATAATTGCATATTGATGAAGCTTAGTCATCTGGCTTATTATTTCCTTAGGGCCACATGCATAGCCCAGTCTCCAGCCTGTCATTGCAAATGCCTTAGAAAAACCATTAATTACTATTGTTCTCTCTTTCATCCCTGGAAGACTTCCTATTGAACAATGCTCTCCGTTATATGTAAGAGCTGAATATATCTCATCCGATATAACAAATATGTCCTTCTCAATTATGACAGGTACAAGCTCTTCCAATTCCTCCCTTGTCATAACAGCACCTGTAGGATTATTAGGAAATGGCATAACAAGTACTTTAGTTTTATCTGTTATACTGGCAAGCAGCTCTTCCTTAGTAAGCTTAAACTCGTTTTCTTCCTTTAATTCAATAATTACAGGCTTTGCATCAGCCATAACTGCACATGGAAGATATGATACATAGCTAGGCTGTGGAATAAGCACCTCATCACCCGGATCGCACATACATCTTAATGCAACATCAATTGCCTCACTTCCACCTACTGTTACAAGAACTTCTTTGATAGGATCATAATGTAAATCCATCTTTCTCGCAAGATAATTACATATCTCTTCTCTTAATTCCTTTAGACCTGCATTAGATGTGTAAAATGTTCTTCCTTTTTCAAGGGCATATATACCTTCTTCTCTTACATTCCAGGGAGTATCAAAATCAGGTTCACCTACTCCTAAAGAAATAGCATCCGGCATCTCGCTTACAACATCAAAGAACTTTCTTATTCCTGATGGCTGTATACCTGTTATTTTCTGTGATAATGGGTTTCTCATGGTGTAATCAGCATCCTTTCGTCTTTAGCCTCGTCCTCTATTATTGTTCCGTAGTCCTTATATTTCTTAAGTACAAAATGTGTTGATGTACTAAGGACTGAATCTAATGGTGCGAGTTTCGCCGCGACGAACTGAGCCACTGACTTCATTGATTTACCTTCTATAATAACAGTAAAATCAAAGCCTCCTGACATGAGATAAACTGATGTTACCTCATCGTATTTGTAAAGGCGCTCTGCAATACTGTCAAAACCTAATCCTCTCTGTGGAGTAACCTTAACCTCAATAAGTGCTGTCACTTTCTCTTCACCAGTCTTATCCCAGTTAATGACCGCATTATATCCGCAGATAATATGTTCCTTCTCCATATCCGCTATTTCATTAGCGACCTCTGCTTCAGAATAACCAAGCATAATAGCCATCTCCTTAAGGTCTATCCTTCCATTCTTCTCAAGAACATCAAGAATCTTCTCTCTCATAACGCAATCCTCCTGCTAATTATATAAATCTGTATATCTCATCCTGCTCAGGAAGACCTAAATATCTGTCTTCCTCAGTATTGTGAATAATCCTGTTATTGCCATCCGTTATCTTACCAATAACAGCAGCTTCAATGCCATTCTGGTGTAACATATTAATAATATCACATCCATTTTTACATGTCATTAATAAACATCCCATTGAGTCCAATATATATGGATTAACATTAAATAATTCACAGATTTCAATAATTTCCTGTTTCACTGGAATCTGCCTTAAATCAACTTCAATCCCCACACCTGAATACTCTGCCATATCCCATAGTGCTGCAAATATTCCCCCCTCGGAAACATCATGCATTGCTCCGTATGCACTTTCCTGCATAAATATTTCAGCCTCTTTTGCTACCAGTAACTCTGTTTCATCCCCAAGAGCTTTATTAATTATGTCCTCACTATATACTTTTAGTATCTCATCTCTCTTGCAGTCTATCACTGTCCTTATGCCGCTCATACCTATATGTTTTGTAACAACAATATCCTGTCCTGCTACAGCCTTATTCTGTACTCTTTCCTGGTGTCCAATCGCCATAACGGATACTACCGGGGAATTCACCTTATCACTTACTGTAGTATGCCCTCCTGCAATACCTACTCCTGCGATACAGCATTGTCTGTCAAGTTCCTTTATAATTTCTTTAAGACGGATTTCTCTTGATTTCTCATCAATAATAACCGTATCCATAATGCAGTCTGCAACGCCACATGCTGCACTTATATTGTTCACAGCGCGGTATACAGCCAGCTCACCCGTTGACACAGCTGCAAGAACAGGTTTCCCCTGCATATTTATATGCGCTGCATCCTGTCCATATGCAGGTTTAACCGTATTCCCTCTTTTTCCAAGCAGCTTAAAAACCGATCTTCCTAAGATTGTATCTGATATTTTACCTCTTTTCATAACATTTGTCTCTCCAAAAATGTTGCATTAAATCAATATTAATTCTATACTCTTATATAGATTCTTTCTTGAATCACATAACTAAGGGATAAGATATGCTACCATTGGAACAACCATTGCAACAATAAGTATCAATATTAATATTGCAGTGAACCAGCTCTTAGTTTTCTTATTATTAAAATTAATCATAATTACCTCCACACAATATAACAGCGGGGTTACACGAAAAGGAATAACATTCATGCATTTCATACTGCCATATTTTATTATAATTCTGATTGTCTTACAATTCGCAATTAAAAAAAGCACCCGAAACCATAAAACAAGAAATGAAGAATTTCTTGACCGTGAGACAAAAGCGAATCAGGTACGCCGTAAAGACATCAGCAGACTTAATTATATATCAATTCCCGATAATCTGCCACTAATTAATTCAGGTAATGATACATTTGACAGATTAATGGCTGAAGACTCCCGTATGAAGCGTTCTTATGATACAATTCAGTCTCTACGGGACAAGAAAATACTCAACCTTACCGGAATAAGCAATACAGAGTTAAAGTTATCTTATGGAGCTGCCAATTTAAAAGACCTTACAGAATATGACGATAACTTTACGTCACTTGTAAAAGCAATCGCTTTTATAGGTCATAATCTTCTTGATTATAAAGATATCGAAGATGCTGCTGCATATCTTGAATATGGCATATCCATTAAAAGTGATATATCATCTAACTATATAGACCTTGCCATCATATATGCATCATACGGCAGAAAAGAACTGATTAGCGCTTTAAAAGAACAGGCATCACAATTAAAAAGCCTTTCCCGGGATTCAATAATCAGCCAGCTTGATGACATACTAAAAAAATAGCACAGCGTGGAATCATTTTCCATACTGTGCTATTATTGTATCTATCTGTCTTGAAGCCATGCTTTTAGTCATTTCTTCCATAGGAATCTCAAGCTTTATATTGTGCTTTTCTACAAGTGCTGCGAGATATCTTTTCTGTGGCAGTGTTATTGGTGAATCCTTCTTCACTGTATACACAAGTTTTGTTGTATTACTAAAGCCTTCATCGTCCGGCTTTATTTCTTCTAACTTTGCATATAACAGGCTTGCACTGACTGCATCATCGTATGCTCTGTGTGACCTGCCTGGATCTATATTAAAATACTGGCACAAAAAGGAAAGACTCTTGTGTTCCACTTCCGGCAAAATCCTTCTGGCTAACTTCAATGTATCAATCCCATCATCATTGATAGTAAGACCATTATTGACTGCCGCCTTTTTAAGAAAACTAAAATCAAATATAACATTATGACCTAATACAGGCCAGTCACCTATGAACTCTGTTATTTCACCTATAATATCCTCTATTCGTGGTTTACCTGTAAGTTCCTCATTATGTATGCCTGTAAGCTCTGTTATGCGCTCACTTACACTTATTCCCGGATACACAAGCGTAGAATACTTCTGTGTTATCTGACCATCTTCCACTCTTGCCATTCCAACTTCAATAATTCTGTCAACAGCCGGATTAAGACCTGTAGTCTCAATATCCAGTGCAACATATCTGTTAATCATGTTTTCTCTCTTTCAGGAATATTCTTCCTATGTAATCACCTATAATAGCAAGGAAATTCATGTCGCTCTCTGCCCATTTCTTATCAAGCTTATATCTTCCATAAGAAATAATATTGTTATTCTTCTTAATATCTCCACCTATAATGTACTGGACAGCCTGAACAATTCCGTATTCAGAATACACTTTATATACTGCTGGAGCCTTTGTTTCAAAAAAGTTGATGTTATCTATTACAAATATGCCATCTTCCCTAAAGTTGGGAATATAATTATCTTCCTTGAAAAAGCTTCCGTCATCATCTGTCATACGCTGGTCACCATACAGAATATGCTTTGTCAGCTCAGTTCTGTCATATATTGCAATAGTATTAATATTAAATGCTACTGCCACAATATCTATCAGTTCCTTTCTTCTTGCGTCATCAGCTTCCTTGTATTCCCTGATAATGGTATTAACAACCTCCATCTTATGGTACTTGTAAAACACTTTATCATTAAGGTCAACAATCCTTCCCATTCCATATACATATTCCCTATGTATATCCTCATGGTAAATGATATATCTGTCTTTTCCCTTTTCTTTAGCAAGGTAAAGAACCTTATCAGCTATCTTAAATAATTCATCATAACTCTTGGCATCATTAGGATAAGTTGCTGAACCAATTGAACATGTAATCTTAATATTACGCGGATCATCATGATACAGCCATTTTGTATTATTGCGGATTGTTCTTAAAACATTCCTTATACCCTCGTTATCATTAAGTCCTTCCATAATGATAAACATCTCATCTCCGCCAATTCTTCCACACAATCCTCTGCTTCCAACTGCATCTCTTAAGATATCTGCAACCTTACAAAGAACTTCGTCACCAAACATATGTCCATATGTATCATTAATAGTCTTAAAATCATCAACATCAATAATAGCAATTGTTACAGTATGTCCCGGCTGTGAATCTATCAGCTTTCTTACATAATCAGTAATAGCGCGCTTGTTAAGCAGATCTGTACCAGGATCTTTCATATCAGATATTATATTGAGTTCTTCAACTACATGATTATCTGAACTCTCAAGTATTATAATAGTACCTATAACGATACTGTTTCCATATTCATCAACAATCGTATTACCTCTCACAAGACATTTATCCAGTCTTCCAAGCTTATTAAGAGTATTAATAGTAATCTCCCGCTTGAATAACTTCTCACCATTAGCAAGTGCCTTGCAAAATCCATCAAGTTCTTTTACCTCATTCAGCCCAAGTGCATCAGTCTTTATCTTATCTTCTTCCCATGCATTTAATGTTCCACGGTAAAAAGACAAAGTCTGGTGTCCATCTGATGTCATAAATATATTAAAGTCATCATTAAGAATATCATAAGAAAACAGGACATTCTCACACATGCCAAGATAGCTAGAATATCTCTTAATCTGCGAATTAAGGTTATCTATCTGTGTAGTAATTAATGCGGCATCAATAATATTAATTTCATACATATGACCTCTTGTCTCAGATACACCGCCATCTGTAATTCTTGTAAGCATCCAGTGATATTCGCCTGTCTGATATAACATTCTTACAACAATATACTTACCGGATTCAGCGTAATCCTTTAATGCTTCTGTGAATCTGCTGACATCGACAGGGTGTATATATCTTGTATATATAAAAAGTGCTTTATTGCCTGAAATTGCTTCAAAATTTTCATCTGCTGTTACAATTGACATTGTCTCATCAATAAGAATGTCTGAATTAACAGTCTCAGCTTTAAAAAAATCCACCATAGCTTAAACCCCTATTTTATAATTAATTGTGCCTCTCCCTATATCATCTGAATTCATCAGAATGTTTCTTAACATATTCTTCATACAAATCCGGTCTGTACTTTTTCGTTCTTTCAATCGACTTCTCATGTCTCCATTTTTCAATATTAGCATGATGTCCTGACAAAAGTACTTCGGGAACCAATTGTCCATTATAGTCTGCTGGTCTTGTGTATTGCGGATACTCAAGCAGCCCATCGGAAAAGCTCTCCGTTTCAGCTGATTCCTCATTATTAAGAACTCCCGGAACCAGTCTTGAAATAGTATCTATAACTACCATTGCCGGCAGTTCTCCACCTGTAAGAACATAGTCACCGATTGATACATAATCTGTTACTATATTCTCCAATGCCCTCTCATCAATACCTTCATAATGTCCACACAAAATAACGAGATTATCTTCCTTTGCAAAATCTTCTGCCATCTTCTGTGTAAATGTATACCCCTGAGGTGTCATATATATAACACGCGGTCTTTTTCCTATATTCTTGACGATATCCTCATAACAGTCGCAGACAGGAGCAGCTCTCATAACCATTCCTGCACCACCACCATAAGGATAATCGTCAACCTTTAAATGCTTATCATTAGAATAATCCCTTATGTCATGTGCTGTTACAGACATAACCCCCGACTTTATGGCTCTGCCTGTAATACTTGTATTAAGCCCATCCATTATCATATCAGGGAACAATGTCATAACATGAAAATCCATTATTTAACTACTCCTGCAATTGCATTAAGCAAGAATGCATAATATCCGCTCTTAAGATTATATCCGCTATCAGTATAAGATGACCCCAGATAACCTGTTCCATCTTTAAATACACCTGCCACATCAACATAAGTAATTCCAAGTGATGCTGCATTGTCTGAAAACTTACTGTTAAGAGCATCTATATTAGTCTGCTTAACCTTGCTTGATGATTCAAATCTCTTGCTTATAGGAAGAACTGAAAGGACATAAACCTCTGTATCCGGAAGCTTACTCTTTAATTCTTCTATAAATGTTTTCTCGTAATTATATATATCATCGACAGATCTGCTTCCATAATTAAGGTCATTAATACCAACCATAATATAAACCGAATCTGGTGAACCAGCTACAAACTGATCCATATATTCTGAAAGCTTGTCACTTGTCATAGAATTGGATGCAATAACCTGCGATTCAGAAGCAAACCCAAATCCTGAAATTCCACTTATAACGAAGTCACCAATAAACATAGCATTCTTATAATGGTCAGATGAACTATTCTCCTGAACCTCAGGTGTTCCGGATACCGTAAGGCTTCTTCCTGTAGCAGCCTTAGTTGCAGCCGGTGTTGATTCCTGTTGCTGCTGTGCCGAAGATGTCTCCTGCTGGCTTGTAATCTGCTCCTGTGTTGTCACCGGTGCTGTTGTTTCATCATTATTCTTCTTATTATTCTTATGTCCACAGCTCTTTAAAACTATTGCAAATATAATAACTGCCACGACTACCACTGCCAGTCCGGCAATATAATTTCTGTATCTGTTCCACATTCTTTTCTTGCGGTTAAGACTAATCTTTGGTTTATCATTATTAGAATTATATGATTCCATTATAATATTCCTTTCTGTTTCGATGCTGTCTCATTGCATTATAACATTAGTCCTGCCCTTGTGCAAATACAACATACAGCATCACCACTTCATCTTATGAAGAACCACAGCTGAAGTCTTTCTTAATCCAATATCAAGCCAGCCATTCTGAAGGTGATAACCAAGCCTGTCTGTACTGTATCCACCTTCAAATGTAACTAGCAGCTGCTCAACATCATCATCAAAACCAAGACCAACTTCCCATGCAGGAATTCTGGCTCTCACCTCATCATCGTTATTATTAACAATAATGATTGCAGCGTCATCACTTGTAAACCTTCCATATGCAACAACATTATATGCTGAATACAGTGACTTATATGAGCCTTTTCTTAATACATCATTCTCTTTATGCATCTTTATTGCAGTCCTATGGAAATCAATCAGTTCCGTATCCTCATGTCCCCATGGATAAGTTCTTCTGTTATCAGGATCAGTGAATCCACACACACCCGCTTCATCACCATAATATACAGTAGGCGCGCCCGGCCATGTCATCTGCATGACAACAGCCTCCTTAAACACAGCCTTGTTAACATTATTATTCGCAGCTTCAGGACCTAGTGTATTGGTTCTTCCGACTGTCCTGTTAGTTCTTGTCAAGAATCTTGAATGGTCATGATTAGACAGTTCATTCATTGATATTGCAACACTCTGGCCGCCCATTCTTGCCATATTATGATGCATAGCCCCGAAGAAATAATCAGGATTACCGTATGAATCAGGTCTTGCCTCATCGCTGTGCTTCTCCATGCCTGTAAGAAACCATGTAACAGGCTCCATAAATGCATCATAGTTCATTATGGTATCCCATTCATCGCCCTGTAACCAGTCATATGAATCACCATAATGTTCTGCAAGAATAATAGCATCAGGATTAGCCTTCTTAACCTCTTCCCGGAATCTCTTCCAGAAATAATGGTTATATTCAGGACTGTAGCCTAAGTCAGCCGCCACATCAAGTCTCCATCCATCAACATTATAAGGCGCAGAAACCCATTTCCTGCCGATAGATAGAATATATTCTTCAAGCTCTTTAGAGCCCTCATAATTAAGCTTAGGAAGTGTATCATGTCCCCACCAGCCGTCATACGAATTATTATCAGGCCACTGGTTTGAATAAAACTTAAAGAAATTGTGGTATGGACTTTCATACCTTTCATAAGCTCCCGGTGCATATTCATCTGCACTGTCCCTGTAAATGTGTTCCTTATCCAGCCACTTGTTGAATGAACCACAGTGGTTAAACACTCCATCTATAATAACCTTCATGCCTCTTGAATGAATTTCCTGCACAACCTTTGCAAAAAAATCATTGCTAGCCTCAAGGTTCGACTTTCTTGTAACTCTGCTAATATATCTCGTCGCATGGGTATTATCAGTGTCACCCTCTCTCAGCACTTCTCCTTCATCGTCCACAATTACGCCAAAATGTGGGTCAATATAGTCATAGTCCTGTATATCATACTTATGATTAGAAGGCGATACAAATAACGGATTAAAATATATAACCTCAACTCCTAATTCCTGTAAATAATCAAGCTTATCAAGCACACCCTTAAGGTCGCCTCCATAAAACTCTCTTATTCCCATCTGTGCAGGATACTTATTCCAGTCCTTAACCTGACAGACATGCTCTCCTATATAGTTATATTCATCATCAAGAACATCATTGCTTTTATCACCATTGCAGAACCTGTCAACAAATATCTGGTACATAACAGCACCCTTTGCCCATGCAGGTGTCTTAAAACCTGGTGTAATCTGGAAATTATAATACGGATTAAGCTCTTTAATCGCCCCAATCTGATTGTAATAACACACCGTTCTGCCAAGCTCTACCTTAAAATAATAATATATTTTGTCGGTTCCGACATTAATCTTAGCCTCATAATAATCAAACATGCTCTCTGATCTTACTCTTGTCATAACATGTTCAACATTATCCACAACCAGATATGCTTTATCTACATTATATCTTCCAGTACGCAGCCTTATAGTCACCTCATCACCTGGCACTGGCTCTGCCGGATTTCTGTAATCACTTGTAACATCCGAAAACAACGCTCTTGGATGTAGCGTTGGTCTTGCACTGCACATATAAAAAAGTCTTTTTTCCCAGGCAGCTAAGTTTCCCATTTCCCCGGTTATTCTCATAGAGAATCCTCCTTAGCATATACTATTCTGATTTTATATCTAAAAGTACATTTTAGCAAGTGAAAAGGATTTTTAAACAGCAAAAAAGGCAGCCATGGGGTGACTGCCTTTTTCAGAGAAGGTATTTCTTTTCGATAAGCATTACTGCTTTATCTATAATGTATTGGGGGTTTTTACATTAATTATAATATCTTATTTCCCACAATAAGTGTTCACAAACATCACTAAATTTATTCAAAAAATTTGTGCATATTTACTATGCAATTGTTGTTCCCATAATACCATCATCATCTGTACCGCTTCCATTATCAAAAAGCGCTTCAAATTCTTCTCTTGTTACCTTTTCTTTTTCAAGAAGAAGTTCTGAACTCTTCTCTAATACATCCATATGCTCAGATATTATCTTCTTAGCCTGTGCATAACAGTCATCAATAATGTTCTTAACCTCTTCATCAATGGCTGTAGCAATATCCTCGCCATATGGTCTTGTATGTGCAAGGTCTCTTCCAATGAATACCTCATCTTCATCACTGCTTGCATAATTGATAAGACCAAGTCTGTCTGAGAAGCCATATTTGGTAACCATATCTCTTGCTGTCGCAGTTGCCTGCTTGATATCCTGTGACGCACCTGTTGTAATATCATCAAATATCAGTTCCTCAGCAACTCGTCCACCAAGACTTACAATGATATTCTGTAACATCTTGCCCTTGGTATTAAACATCTCATCCTTCTCAGGAAGTGGCATTGTGTATCCCGCTGCTCCCATTCCGGTTGGAATAATAGAGATAGTGTGTACAGGTCCGACATCAGGAAGTACATGGAAAAGAATTGCATGTCCTGATTCATGATATGCAGTAATCTTCTTTTCTTTCTCTGATATAATCTTGCTTCTCTTCTCAACACCGATACCAACTTTTACAAATGCATAGTTGACATCCGCATTAGTAATGAACTTTCTCTTGCTCTTAGCCGCATTAATGGCAGCTTCATTAAGAATATTCTCAAGGTCTGCACCTGTAAAGCCTGCTGTAGTTCTTGCAAGGCTATCAAGGTCAACATCATCACCTAAAGGCTTCTTGGCTGCATGAACATTAAGAATCTCAAGACGTCCTCTTACATCAGGTCTTCCTACTACTACCTTTCTGTCGAAACGACCCGGTCTTAATATAGCAGGATCAAGAATATCAACTCTGTTAGTAGCCGCCATAACGATAATTCCTTCATTAACTCCGAAACCATCCATCTCTACGAGCATCTGGTTAAGAGTCTGCTCTCTCTCATCATGTCCGCCACCCATGCCGGTTCCTCTTCGTCTTGCAACGGCATCAATCTCATCAATAAATATGATACAAGGTGCATTCTTCTTAGCTTCCTCAAACATATCCCTTACTCTTGATGCACCGACACCAACGAACATCTCAACAAAATCAGAACCTGATATGCTAAAGAAAGGTACTCCTGCCTCACCGGCTACAGCCTTTGCAAGTAAAGTCTTACCTGTTCCCGGAGGGCCTGTAAGAATAACTCCCTTAGGAATTCTCGCTCCAAGGTTAGTGTACTTTACAGGATCTTTAAGGAAATCAACGATTTCTTCAAGTTCTTCTTTCTCTTCATTAAGTCCTGCCACATCCTTGAATGTAACCTTATTGGCATCACCACTTATCATTCTTGCACGGCTCTTACCAAAATTCATCATCTTGGCATTACCGCCACCGCCAGCCTGTCTAGTCATCATCAGCATAAGTGCTACAACAACGATAAGACACATACCAAATGGCAGAATAGTTGTCATCCATACACTGTCTCTTTTAACATCCCTTACAGTATATGTAATATTTTTATCATCAAGCTTTTCCTGTACAGAAACAACATCAGATACATTAAGAGTATCCCTGCTTCCATCAGTAAATGTAATTGTAAGTGTACCTGTTGGGACTTCTGCATTCTGACTTATAACAACATCTGTAATCCTGCCGCTCTTTAAATCAGATTCAAAATCCTTATACTTATAATTACTTGTTCTCTGGCTCATCTGTGCGATAACAGCCCAGACAATACCAATTATAATAATCATGAAGAAAATGCTTCCAAATCCTCCAGACCTTTTTTTCTTAGTATCCATCACTTCCTCCTTATTAATTATTCCTCTTCGTCAAGGTGTAAAACTCCTACAAAAGGAAGGTTTCTATAGCTCTGGTCATAATCAAGTCCATAACCGACAACAAATTCATCAGGAATGTTAAAGCCATTATACTTAACATCCACCTCAACCTCTCTTCTTTCAGGCTTATCAAGCAGAGTACATATACATATATCTGCCGGCTTTCTCTCCTCTAACATAGGCATAAGTCTTGCAAGAGTATTACCTGAATCGATAATATCCTCAATAACAATTACATGCTCTCCCTCAATGCTCTCATCAAGGTCCTTCTTAATCTTAATCTGACCGCTTGATGATGTCCCGCTTCCATAACTTGATACCTGCATAAAATCAAACTTAACAGGTACAGTAATTCTCTTGGCAAGCTCGCATGTAAATATAATACTTCCCTTAAGAATACAGATAAGTTTAACCTCCTTACCCTCATAGTCTTTACTTATCTGCTCTCCAAGCTGTGCAATCCTTTCATTCAGCTTTTCCTCAGATATAAGGACACTGATAAATGGTTCTTTCATCGTTTCTCTCCTTTGTCAATCTTAATATTCACTCTATTGTATAGTTATATCCAGCACATTCCTTGTTTCATCATCGATCAGGGCGCACTCACTTCTTCTTACCCCGACAGCCCATAAAACTCCCGAATCATCAGAAACAACAAGCACATTATCTCTCATATCGGCAGGTACTTTACGGTCAATGAATTCTTTTTTCAGCTTGCGCCATGTTCCCGCCCTGTTCACAACAATCCTGTCGCCGTCAGTACGGTGTCTTATGCAGAGCTTTCCTTGTATTTTATCATAATCAAAGGATTTCGCATAGCAACTATTAGCGTAATTTCTGTTTTTTTCATAATTAGAATGAAGTGAAATTACAATATGCACCTTTCTTAATTCCGTCTTGCCATCATTATTATAATAAATGTTTTCTTCTATGGTAATATTTTCACCTGAATTAAGTCTTTTAAGCTCCTGCGGCGTAAGTACATGTATGAGGTCCAAAGAAACCTGTGTCCGAGATTCCACATTTTTCCTTCTTATTGTGATATCCTCATACCCTTTTACCGCACACAGCCCATAACATATATCTGCACTGCTGCCAACCTGTTTTCGTATAAGCTCATCTACAGCATTCACATGAACCTTATATATATCCTTTGCTGTCTGTGTAAGTGCATGTACTGCCTTGTAGATAACTCTCTTTCTTATGACCTCATGAAGTCCTGCAAACTCCTCCCCATAAAGCCTTAAAACCACCGTATCTCCCACATATACATGCTTATCATAAGCCTTTTTGGCCTCTGCCTCAATAAAATCAAAATTCTTCTGCAGCTCCTCTGCTGCATCAGCAATATTTTCAACAGTGTGTGCATTAACCTTTTCTGTCATGTACGGAATAACAACATTTCTTAAAGAATTACGCGTATAATCATTGCACAGATTCGTTGCATCAGTGACATATGGCTGGTTAAAGTCTTTAAGTACTTCTTCAACCTCTGCTCTTGTCACTGAAAGCAGAGGTCTTATAATATTATCCCTTACCGGTCTGATTCCACCTATTCCTTTAAGTGAAGTTCCTCGGGAAAGATTCATAAGAACCGTTTCTGCCTGGTCATTCATATGGTGTGCAACCGCAATCCTTGCATTACGCCCTTTACATGCCTCATTGAATATACGGTACCGTTCTTTCCTTCCTGCTTCCTCAACACTCATTCCAAGCTGCTTTGCAAGCCCGGCGGCATCTATATGATACGCCATGAATTCAACACCCATGCGTTCACACAAGGCTCTGGCAAACTCCTCATCATCTCCTGCCTCCTGCCTTATGCCATGATTGACATGCACCGCACATAACTCTGTCTGTAGACGCCTCCTCTCAATATACCCCTTAAGCACCATAAGCAGACATACAGAATCCGCGCCGCCTGAAAGACCGACAACCACTCTTTCGCAGTCCGTAAGCATATTATTCTGTTCAATATATCTGTAAATCTTATCTATAATTTCATTCATGCAAGAATTATATTATACGTTCACATAAGTGTCAAACACTCCCAGTACCATAACTGTACAGTCATCAAAAGCCTCCATATTATGATTCTTGAGCGACTCCTCAAGAATCTTTTTTGCAATACCTGCCGGCTTCTTTACATTTATATTATTAATAATCTCCACCATCTGTTCCTCCTTATTAATTCCAGACAGATTATCAAGCACACCATCACTTATCATTATAATATAATTACCATCATAAAGCTTTTTAGTCGTACAATCGTAGTCCACCTGCTCTAACACTCCCATCGGAAGCGTTGTTGACTTAATAATCTCAACCCAGTTTTCTCTTTTTATAAATGTGGATACCGCTCCAAGTTTAATACAGTTAATAACTCCCGCCTGACAGTCAATAATACTCATATCCATAGTTACCGGATTGTTAAATGTAGTTCCCGCAATATACGCAGAATTAATAAGATCAATCGCTGTCTTTTCCTCGAATCCCGCTTCAATGCAGTTTTCCATAAGCTCAATCACCATGCGGCTCTCTGCAAATGCCCTTTTACCACTTCCACAGCCATCTGCAATTGCTGCAACCATTTTCCCACAGTTCAGCTTCTTTAGCAGGAAGTTATCCCCACTTGTATTCTCTTCCTCTTTACATTTTCTCGCCATACCTGAAAGAATCCTGAAACGATTCTCCTGATAGAACACATACTGGTCCGGTTCTTCATTTATAATCACCCTGTTGTCCTGATTAGAAAAGAATTTTGCCTTAAATACACTGCTCACCGTTTCTCTTAATACACGCTCAGACACACACCCCTTCATAAATGTTTTCGCAGTTACAAGTATCTCGCGCCTCTTTCCGTCAACCAGTTTTACATCCTTAACAGATATCCCCATTGCCATACATTTACGCTCAAATTCCCTGCGCTCCTGTTTATCCGGCGCTTTAGCATCAAGATTCATTGCAACACATTCCTCTAATATATCTGCAGCCAGAATCAATTGTCTTTTAAACCCCGTCTGCTTCTGATTAGTTTCTCCATATGCATCTCCAAGATTTCTGAATGTTCTGGCTGTTTCCTGCAGACGGTTAATAGTATAAGTATATCCGGCATCTTTATATGTATTTTTCATTCATATCCACTTCCTTTCCGGCACTACACCAATGTGAAGTATATATGACTGCTTATAAATAAAATGTCGAAGCATGAAAGATTCAAAAAAATCTTCCAGCTCCGACATAATATTTGGTATGAATTTTACTTGTTATTAGGCTTAAACACCAGTTCGTCAGGATATATAAGCCCGAATTTATTCTTGGCAATCTCCTCAACGAACTTCTTTGTCTTGACATACTTCTCATATTCAGACAATTCATCACTTCTTTTATTCTCGTCATCAATCTTGGATTGTAACTCTGTAATCTGAGCCTGATAATCAGCATTCTTTTCTTCAAGTCCTGCCTTGCCTCTCCACAGAACAACGCCAAGTGCCACGACAACAATAATTGCAATAATCATTCCTGCCAGCGTTGACCTTCTCTGCTTCTTAAGCCTTTCTGCACGCTCTCTTCTAGATTCTAATTTCATATATTCCTCACCCTTGTGCTTCCTTCTTACCCATATCTTTCCTGCGTTTCATATACATTTTAAGGCTTCTTACTGGTATTGTAATAATACGCACCACATTTTTCAATATAAAACATGCCGGTTTTAGTAAAATTTTTATAATTCTTACTGACCACCTTATATAAAAACTGCTTAAAAACTTAAAATACAGAAATGCCCCCACAGCAATCCCCATAATTATGAATCCGCGGATAATTCCGTCTGCAACCTTAAAGCACATCACAAATACACTTAATCCGGCATATATTCCATATATAATATCTTCCACACTCATAAAAACAACTGTTTTATGCCGTACAATTCGTCTGAAAGCCCTTATATTATCGTATATCCATGCAAGCAGAACACCATTAAAGAAGCTTACCACAAGTGCATAAAGCTCCCAATATATAATCTCATTAATCATCGAAGAAGCCTGCTCATGAACGAATCCTGCTTATTCTTCATGCCAGCCTCCGAATAACATACAGAATCCACTCTTCCGTCAAGGTCTAATTCACCCTTCTCGACAGAAAGCCTGTTAACATGCAGTCCTTCACCTTTGATTGTAATATGCCCATAATCAGATTCAAGTACAACCTTAACTGGATCAAATGACACTACATCTGTTATTCCTGTAAAATCAATTCTTTTCCTGTCCTCCATATTCAGCCTGTGTGGACGCTTCACCCTTATCTTTTCCTCCATATACCCTCCTTATAGACATTCCGTTATATGAGAATATATGCATGACCATAATATATGATTACAGGTACTTTGAATTAAAGATATTCAAACATTTCCTTTGCTTCTTCTTTCTTAACAGTATCCTTGACATCTGTAACCCTTGCTCTTACATTCTTGTTACCAAACTGGATTTCAATAATGTCTCCGACTTTAACATCATAAGATGCCTTCACAACCTTGTCATTAACCATTACTCTTCCTGCATCACATGCATCGTTGGCAACAGTCCTTCTCTTTATAAGTCTTGATACTTTTAAATATTTATCTAATCTCATGTTCTTCTCCTTAATCCACAGGTAAATCCAGCCTGCTATCCCTGCAGTACAATCAGTCCGCCTCAAGCCATCTACGATTCCATGTGCTTTCCTAAAAAGTTAGCTGCCGTCTTTACCATTTTCTTTTCATTATCTGTAAACTTTGGCTTCATGTCAATAGACATCATAAGCACAGTACCTAAAACATCTCCCTGACATATTATCGGATACATAATTTCCTGCTTAAACTGCGCCTCATCAGTGACTTTCACAAAGCCATCCTCTCCTTCACCTGCAGCAATGGTACATCTTCCCTCCATTGCCTGATTAAGCTCCTTTGTGACAGGCTTATTCATCAGATTCTTCTTATCATCACCTGATGCAGCAATAACCTGTTCCCTGTCAGTTATACATACTGTCATTCCGGTCGCATCCGACAATGATTCTGCATATTTTCCTGCAAATGTGCTAATATCCCCTATTGGTGAATATTTTTTCAATATAATCTGCCCCTCGGCATCCGTAAATATCTCCATCGGGTCAGTCTCCCTTATATGAAGTGTTCTTCTTATCTCCTTTGGAATGACAATTCTGCCTAAATCATCTATCCTTCTTACAATTCCTGTGGCTTTCATATTAATAATTCCTCCCGATTCTTACATACTTTCCATAATTTATAATGTATGGGTAGTATGTGGAAAACAGGAAGAATTATGCATCTCATGTAATGATTTTCATATGGCCCCGGTTTCGAAAATGTAAATTTTTTCATTTTTTGAAACCGGACAAAAAACGTCTATCCGGTTCAAATTAAGGAACGAATAAACTCTCATCAAATCACAACATTTTTCCATATAAATATTGTGATTTATCCGCGATACATTTATCATATTAATATGAAGTTATATTGGAGGTTCATTTATGAATGGGGTAAATGGTTATGATAATTTTGATGGACCAACATCGGCATATGTTAAAAGAAACCGGAAAACCAGTTTTGCATATAAGTTTAAGAAAATGCTTTATGAAAGAAAAAAAGCTGAGGTAGAAAAAAGCATTTCTTTTGACGATAATCATGCAATTGAGGAAGTATGTCAGTATGTTCAGGAACAATGGGGATTTAAAGAAGCTGACAGAAATTCTGCTGAGTATAAATTCATGTATAAGCAGATAAAGCATGACATAAATAGCGAAATTAACCTGTTTCTGTATGTGCGTGAGGATAATGACGCGCATATGGATATTGAAATAGAAGCTACCACTGGTTATATTACAGGCGGCGTGACCGGAAAGAAGTCCTCAATTAAGGAATTTAACAGAATTTTGCGTGATGTATTCATATATTATGGTGTCATGCAGGACGACATAATCGAGAAAACCAAAAGATACAAGAATCTTGTGAGTATTCTGATGCAGGAAGCTTAAAAGGAATACAGTTTTTCTAACAAATAAAAACGGAGTTATATATATGGACACTATACATTCAGACATTTTCCCAGACGGAACTCCTGTTGATGGCTGGTTTCACAATACCAGCATTCCAGAACTTACCAAACTGGGAAAGCAATATATTATTACAGATTATGGTATACATGATGACGGCAGAATATACACAGATAATTTCCAGAAGCTGATAGACCTTGTATACAATGCTGGTGGCGGTGTAATCGTTATTCCGCATGGTACATACATAACTGGAGCTTTATTTTTCAGACAGGGAGTTAATCTATATATTGAAGGTGGTGCAACACTTATGGGAAGTGACGACATCAGCGATTATCCGGTCTGTGAAACAAGAATAGAAGGTGAAACCTGTCAGTATTTTGCTGCACTTATCAACGCTTCTGGAATTGATGGCTTTACATTGTGCGGTAATGGAACGATAGACGGTAATGGCTTACGAAGCTGGAAAGCCTTCTGGCAGCGAAGAACATGGAATTCCAACTGCACCAACAAAGACGAACAGCGGGCAAGGCTTATCTATATGGCTGGTTGCACCAATGTTACTGTTGCCGGATTGCACATTTGTAATTCGCAGTTCTGGACTAATCACCTTTACAAATGTTCTCATATACGTTACCTTAACTGCCGCATTACAAGCCCGTCTGCTCCTGTCAAAGCGCCTAGCACTGACGCAATAGACATTGATGCCTGCACTGATATTCTTATTAAAGGCTGCACAATTAATGTAAATGATGACGCAGTTGCTTTAAAAGGCGGCAAAGGGCCATTTGCTGACAGTGACAAGAACAATGGCGCTAATGAGCGCATAATTATTGAGGACTGCACATTTGAATTCTGCCATGGATGCCTTACATGTGGCTCAGAATCCATACACAATAAGAATATAATAATGCGTCACATCAAGGTCGACTCAGGTTACAATCTGCTCTGGCTGAAAATGCGTCCCGACACGCCACAGCATTATGAATACATCACTATAGAATATGTTCAGGGAAAGATATTTAATTTCATCAACATTAATCCGTGGACACAGTTTTTCAACCTTAAGGGAAAAACTGATATTTCCCCGTCTTCCACAGAACACATTATAATAAGAAAGAGTACCTGCACCTGTAATGTTTTCCGCAACATAAAAGAAGCACCTGAACAATACACACTCACAGATATCCAGATAGATGACAATATAATAGAAGAAATCGGAACACCTTCCGATAAATCAAAACATACCGGAGCAGAATAACTGCCCCGGTATATTTTATTATGTATAGCTTATTATATTTACCAATTAAGCTACTGTCTTCTCAGAGTTCTTCTCGCTCTTTGCATAGCTCTTTACTGAGTTAACTACGATGATTACACCAAGTACAATAAGGAGTATAGCAATTATAAGCTGAAGTCCGTTAGCGATGAATACGCTTCCCCAAGATGTCTGTCCAGCAGGAATTGTAACAGAAGCTGCTAACTTGATAGCCTTAACCATTGCAATTGTTCTCTGTACAAGTGCTGTAAATGTTACACAAAGCATGATGATAAGAGGAGGGAAAAGCATTTTGTTGCTTCGTCCTGTAACCTTTAAGAATACGCAGAGTGTAAGAATTACAAGAGCGCTTAATAACTGGTTAGCTGAACCAAATAATGGCCAGATATTTGCATATCCAATCTTAGTAAGGATGAATCCACATACTAATGTTACGATTGTTGAGAAGTATGTATTGCACAATAACTTTCTCCATCCTTCTGCATGTTCCATATCATCTACGCTGAAGAGTTCCTGGAAACTCATACGACCGATACGGGCAACTGCATCAAGTGATGTAAGAGCAAGAGCAGATACACACATTGTCATGAATACTGTTGCAAAATGTACTGGAACACCAAACATTTCAAAGAATCCTGCTACACCACTACTGAAGATTGCGAATGGTGTCTTAGCTGGAAGCGCTCCGTTAGTGGCAGCTGCACCAGCAACACAAAGGGCAAGTACTGCAAGTAAACTCTCAAGTACCATTGCGCCGTAACCAACCTTAAGCATATCCTTCTCGTTCTCAACTGTCTTAGAAGATGTACCAGAAGATACAAGGCTGTGGAAACCAGAAACGGCACCGCAGGCAACAGTTACGAAAAGAATTGGGAACATTGTTCCAAGCTTTGCATTATTGAATCCTGTATATACAGGAAGATTCATTGAAGGATGTGCAACTACAAGACCAACTGCTGCACCTACGATCATGCAGATGAACATGAATGTTGTCATATAGTCACGAGGCTGCTTCATTAACCACATTGGCATAACTGCAGCGAAGAAGATATATACAAATGTGATATAACTCCATACATCTTTGTTGAACTCAAGTGGGAAGAACATACCAACAGCAAATGCTGCGATAATAAACACAATACCAAGTACTGCTTCTTTCCAGCCTGAAAGATTTAACTTCTTCTGGATAAGACCGAATACTACGGCAAATACCATAAACATGATAGATACCATACCAGCTGAACCATTTGTCTTAGCTGCTGCTGATAAAACAGTAGCACCATCAGCATTTACTGTGTAAGCATTAAATGTACCTGCAACCATATCTGCAAATGCTGCGATAACGATAAGTGTGAATAACCAGCAGAAAAGTAAGAAAATCTTACGACCAAACTTACCGATGTACTTCTCAATGATCATACCCATTGACTTACCTTCATTCTTAACTGAAGCATAAAGTGCACCAAAGTCTGTAACTGCTCCGAAGAATACACCACCGATGAGGATCCAGAGTAAAACTGGTAACCATCCAAATGCTGCTGCCTGAATAGCACCTGTTACAGGACCTGCTCCTGCGATTGATGAGAACTGATGACTGAAAACTGTCCAGCCATTAGTTGGAACGAAATCCTTACCGTCGTTATATTTAACGGCTGGTGTCTCTGCCTTAGGGTCGATACCCCATTTCTTTGCTAACCAACGGCCATAAACCATGTATGCACCAAAAAGTACAACTGCCGCGATAAGCACGATTACTAATGTGTTCATAATGTCACTCTCCTATAAAAATATATTTCACCAGTCAAACGCAGTGGAAGCGGTGCTATGATTCTCATCGCTTACATAGCTCGTAGCTCATATGTCAGAACTGCGTTCTGACATTGTCGCGGTGCTCCTCGGATGTTCCAACATGAATCTGATTGTATGCAAGCATACATCAAATTCCCGTTGTTCCATCCTCATCGCTACTCGCACAAAAAAACCTTCGTCGATGCACTAATCCATTACTGGATTATGTGCAAAGACGAAGGTATATTATTTCTACTTCCGCGTTACCACTTTGCTTGCCGGATACTCCGACCACTCTACTGCCACTTGGTATATTCTTCTCTTATGGCATGCCCTTTTAACGATGGGTACCGGTTCCAACTACTAGACATCTGCCTGTCTTTCACCAGAACTGCTCGCAGGTGAGGGCTTAATCATTCCTTGCTGCCATCTCTCATCAACTGACGGCTTTCTGTGAGCGGTGATATGAAGAAGTCATTTCCTGTTCTTCGCATTTGACTGTTGATTTGTACATTAAAATATTCCTTTGTTGATAATTTGTCAATAAGAAAATTAAATATTTCTTAAGAATTCTTAAATTTCTTAATAAAATTAATATCTTTCACGCTGTTTCTGTTTATATATAGCCAGATTGCTTTAATATTATTAAGCAAATCCACCCTTTTGATTATTTACCTGAATATTATTATGCTTTGATAGGTTAATTCTTATTCTAACATTGTAGTCATATCTATTTTCTACCTATAAGATGCTTCAAAATGCGACTACCTATCGGTATCACATTCTCCCTATATTTTTCCCCCCCATATTTAAGATATTCTTGTTGAAAATAGTAAATATTTGCTATAAAATAGAGATAGTTTATTTTCGTGATAAAATACTTCACTAACTTAACAATTTTATATTTTATAGGAGATTATTCTATGAACTACGATGCTAATGTTTTTAAAGCCAAGGCTAATATTAAAGCCCGTCGGATATGGCTTGTTTTCTCACTCCTTTTGACCGCCAATTATGGTACTGATGCAGCTAATGGAATCTATCCAAAAAGCAGCTACATAATATTTGTTGCACTTTGCTGGATACCTTTCTTTATTGGAGAATTATTTTTCAGAATCAAGGGAAAAGCAACTGATGCGTACAGATTATGTCTTGTTATTGGTTATGGTATTTTCTATACATTTGTAATATGCACAACTGATTCTCCGATTTCATTCACATACATTCTCCCGGTTATGAGTCTTCTCGTTCTATATAAGAACAAGAAATTCATGATTAACTGCGGTATTGCTAATGTACTCTCTGTTATTGTCAGTGATGTGTACAGATATGTTGTTCTCGGATGCAGGTCTGATGCAGATATGAAGAATTACCAGTTACAGGTTGCATGTCTTCTTCTATGCTACATCTGCTATGTTATGTCTATCAGACACCTTAATGAATCCGATGGTGCTTTGAATGGAAGTATTAAAGCTGATCTTGACAGAGTTGTTTCAACTGTTGAGAAAGTTAAGACTTCAAGTAATTCTATTATGAGTGGAATTACTGTTGTACGCGAACTGGCTTCAGAGAATAAGCATGGTTCTGATGTTATCATGCTTGGCATGAACGAACTTTCAAGCAATAATGAAGATTTAAGAAGCCATACTGCTTCTTCCACTGATATGACAACTGACATAAGCTCACAGGTAGAACATGTTGCTCAGCTTATTGACGATATGGTAAGCCTTACTTCTGAGTCACAGGAGCATGCATACACAAGCTCAAGCGACCTTGAAAACCTTATTACAACAGCAACTACAATGTCTGAGCTTTCTTCAGAGGTTGAGCATATCCTGCATGATTTTGAATCAGAATTCAAGACCGTTAAAGACCAGACAAGTGCTATCGACAATATATCCAGCCAGACCAATCTTCTTGCCCTCAATGCTTCTATTGAAGCTGCAAGAGCCGGAGATGCAGGTAAAGGCTTTGCTGTTGTAGCTGAACAGATTCGTGCATTAAGCACAGAAACTAAGACTTCTTCCAGTGAAATACAGAGTGCATTAGACCGTCTTGCTGTAATCTCCGATAAAATGCTTTCTTCTATTGGAGAGACTTTATCACTTATCCAGGTTACTCTTGACAAGATTACACAGACAAGCGAAAGTATCAGTCTTATCACATCTGATTCTACTCAGATTGAAGACCATATACATATAATTGATACAGCCATTAAAGATGTTGAATCCGCTAACAAGCAGCTTGTAAGCAACATGTCCCAGGTATCAGATATAGTTGATACCATGACAGAGTGCATAACTAATTCAAGAGATATCAGCAGCCGTATTGTAAGTAAATATGACGAAAGTGCCACTAATATCAATACCATGGAAAATACAATACAGGCTCTTATGTGTGAACTTGGTGTTGGCGGTTTCATGGGTATTGAGGATATTAAGACAGGCATGAAGGCATCCGCAATCCTTAAAGGTACTCATGGTGAAAATATTGAATATCACGGAACCATTAAGACACATAATGACAACAGCATAACTATTGAATTTGAGAAGGCACTGCCTGCAGTTAATTCAGCAATTGAATGTGACATGTTAGTAACAGTTGAAAATGTAATATACCGTTGGGAAAACGCTAAGATTGCAGCTGACAAAAAAGCATCTGCAACAACGGGCATTGTTACAATCACAACAAGACCGCAGATTCTTAACCGTCGTAAATATCCTAGAATTGATATGAATAATCACTGTACAATTACAGTAAAGGGTACAGACGAAACATTTGAAGGAAAACTTGATAATCTGAGTGCCAATGGTTTTGCATTTCTCTCAAAAGACAGATTTTTCTCTAATAACAAAGGCAAAATCATTACTGTTTCAATTGATAATTTTGATTTGCCTGCACATTCTGTATTAGAGGGTCAGATTATAAGATGTTCTGATAATGACGGCATCTACATAGTAGGCTGCCAGATGCCAGAGGATAACTACTACATTATGGAATATGTAGAGCAAATGATACGGGCTAAAAAAAATAATAACTAAAATCATAAAATGGAGAAAAGCATATTAATCAGCTTTTCTCCATTTTGTATATTCTAGATAACCATCCAGTCTTCGAACTTATTTGCATTTTCAACAATGTTGACAATTCCATCTGCGCCGTAAGTAAATGCCCTGTGAATAAATACATTTACTTCCTCACCCTTCTTTATCGGGGCTTCCTCTACATTTCTTGTTCCGACAACCTCTATGCCGTTGACATTGACAGTTATCTCGACTTCCTTTCCCATGAAAAGCTTGCCTACAACCACGCCCTTCTCAACAGAAGCGGCTGAATCAACCTTCTCATCAAGCCTTGTGATGTTGACATTCTCAGGTCTTAATACCGCCTTAACAGAATCGTCAAGCTGGTTAAAACCTTTAATCTTATTAATCCGGTCAACATGTACCGGATGTCCCATGAATTCCGCCATAAATGCTGTCTCAGGCTCTCTGTATATCTGTCTTGGCGTTCCAATCTGCTCTATATGTCCCTTGTTTGTGACAATAATTTCATCAGCAACCTCAATTGCCTCATCCTGGTCATGTGTAACGAATATACTTGTGATTCCAACCTTTGTAATCATGTCACGAAGCCAGCTTCTTAACTCCTGTCTTACCTTCGCATCAATTGCTGCAAATGGTTCATCAAGAAGCAGAAGCTCCGGATTAGGTGCTAATGCCCTTGCAAATGCTACTCTCTGCCTCTGTCCGCCTGATAACTGGCTAGGGTATCTTTTTGCCATTCCTGAAAGTCCTACAAGCTCAATAAGCTCATCAACACGTTTCTTAATGTCCGATTTTTTCCATTTATTGACCTTTAATCCAAATGCAATGTTATCATACACTGTCATATATCTGAAAAGTGCGTAGTTCTGGAAAACAAAACCTATTCCACGCTTACTTGCCGGCACATCATTAACAACCTTGCCATCAATAATAATATCACCTGAATCCGCAGTCTCAAGACCTGCTATCATTCTTAAGATGGTAGTTTTGCCGCTTCCGCTAGGTCCAAGCAGCGCAATAAGCTTACCCTTCTCAATTCCAAGATTAATATTATTCGAAGCTTTAAATGTGCCATATGTCTTATTGATATTACGAAGCTCTACATATTTCTCTGTGTCCTGCTGTAAATCTGCCATAATCTGTTCCGCCTTTCTGTTGTAGTGCGTTTCTATCCTTCCTGCCGCTCTTTCTCTGCCTTAGCTGCCTGCTGCCCCTTGTATTCAAGTACACTTCGAAGCACAAGTATAATAACCGCCATCAGCACAAGAATTGCTGACACTGCAAATGCTCCCGTGAAATCATATCCCTGATACAGAAGCTCAATATACAGCGGCATCGTGTTAGTTCTTCCGCGCAAATGTCCTGAAAGAACGGATACCGCGCCAAACTCCCCCATAGCTCTTGCTGTACACAGTACAATACCGTAGAGAAGCGGCCATTTGATATGTGGGAATGTAACCTTCCAGAATATAGTCCAGCCATTTGCACCCATAAGCGCTGCAGCCTCCTCCTCGTCAGTTCCCTGCGAGGTAAGAACCGGTATCAGCTCCCTTGATATGAATGGAAACGTTACAAATATAGTCGCAAGCACGATACCCGGAACTGCGAATATAATTCTTACTCCCATAGCCTTAAGATATGGATATATAAAACTCTGTCTACCGAATGTAAGCACATATATAAGACCTGCTATAATCGGTGAAACTGTGAGTGGTAAATCTATTAAAGTAGATATAATCTTCTTGCCCTTAAACTGGAATTTCGTAATAAGCCATGAAGCAAATATTCCAAAAAATGTGTTGCACACAACCGCGATAAGCGAAACCTCTATTGTCAGCTTAATTGAATGAAGTGCGTATTTATCAGTAACTGCTGCCAGAAACACCTTTATGCCCTTAGAAAATGCTGTGTACATTACATAACTGAGGGGCAGAATAAGCATCACAAATAAAAACAACACACTTATACCTATTAGAATCCATTTTAACGGACCTGAATCTTTTCTGATGTTCATACACTAACCCCTTTCTATGAAATTCCACTTACAATCTTTGATGTCCTGCTCTGTAACACTGCATTTATAAAGAGAATAATAAATGCGATGAAAAGCATTACAAGCGCTATTGATGTTGCACTTGCATAATCATATTCCTGTAATTTTGACATAATCATAAGCGGTGCTATCTCTGTCTCATATGGTGTATTTCCTGCTATAAATACGACACTTCCATATTCGCCAAGTCCTCTTGCGAATGACATTGTGAATCCGCCGATAAGTGCCGGAAGTATCTCTGGAAGAATTACCCTGAATACTGTCTGTCTGTTGGTTGCTCCAAGCATGTTGGCTGCCTCCTCGTACTGGATATCCACCTTTTCTAACACCGGCTGGACAGCCCTCACTACGAATGGTATTCCAACGAATATAAGTGCGAATATAATTCCCAGCCTTGTATATGCAATCCGGATTCCAAATTTGCCAAAAAATGCTCCAAGCCAGCCATTAGTTGTTGTCAGATGTGTAAGTGCTATACCCGCAACAGCTGTCGGCAGTGCAAATGGAAGTTCAATTATTCCATTCATAATCTGCTTACCCGGAAAGTTATATCTTACAAGAACCCATGCAAGAATTGTTCCCATAACTGCGTCTATAAGTGCCGCGATTAACGCAGTCTCAAGACTTACTCTGTAGCTTGAAAGCACCCTCGGTCTTGTAACTGTCGTTATGAATTCCGTAAACGACAGCTTTGCCGAGAATATCACAAGGGTACATAAAGGGATAACAACAATGAATCCTAACATTGCAATTGTTATTCCAAATGAAAGACCAAAGCCCGGTATTACTCTTTTTTTCTTTCTTTTCTTCTCTTTCATTCTGTCGTTTCCCCTTCCCTTAATCACTTCTTCTCATATATCTTGTCGAACACTCCGCCATCCTTGAAGTGCTTCTTTGTAGCTTCATTCCAACCTCCAAAATGTGCTATGTCCGTAAGTTCTACATTGGTTACTATCCACTTTCCATCAGCCGAAAGTTCTGTGATTGTGTTGCCCTTCGATTCTGTGGCATATTTTTCAAGGATTGTTTTATTAGATGGTCTGCAATAATTCAAGAGTGGCTTATCATCTTCCACGGCGTTACAGTTGACTGCAATAACCGGTTATTTCCAAAGGAAGAATCAAAGTCATTCTTTCTTCTGAAAACATACAACAGCAACAACAACTCTCCTGTGCATCAGATGTCTTAAATAAAGCTTTCATGTTAATTCCTACTTCTTAATTCCTACTAAGTTTATATGTTACTATGTTGCAGATTATATACCTACTATGTTTGTATGTCAATAGGAATTTTGAGGTTTCTGTCTTTTTGGACTTCCTACTGCCCTCTCTCCACTCTAACGTCCAATCCGCCGCGCCTTGGCTTCTCTTTTGGACTTTCTACCGCCTTCTCACCACTCCAACGTCCAATCCACCACACTTTGGCTTCTCTTTTGGACTTCCTAATGCCTTCCCTCCTCTCTAACGTCCAATCCGCCGCGCCTTGGCTTCCCTTTTGGACTTCCTCGTGCCTTCCCTCCTCTCTAACGTCCAATCCACAATGCTTTGGCTTCCTTTCTTGACTTTCTGTTATGCTTGTATTATAATCCGTAATACAAACACAACAAATACACTAATGGCAACACATTTTTAGCAAGAAGAAAGGAGCCCGATATGGTTATAGAACTTGATTTTGCGAGCGACACACCCATATATGTACAGTTAAGAAATCAGATTGTTAAAGGAATTGGCAAGGGAGAACTTAAGGCCGGTGAGAAACTGCCGACTGTCAGACAGCTTGCTTCTGACGCAGGAGTCAATACAATGACAGTCAATAAAACTTACCAGATTCTTAAGGCTGAAGGTTTTATTAAAACCGACAGAAGGCTTGGAGCATTTGTCGCCGAGAATATTAATATGGATATTGAATTCAGGGAAAAGCTTGAATCAGAGCTTGAGCTGCTATCCGCAGAAGCAAGCATTACAGGAATGGATAAGGCAGAATTCTTAAAAATGTGCGAAAACATTTATTCCAAGATGAATCCCTGCACAATGTAACATGCCTGTATTCACACGTGCATTAACACACATAGACCCACTATACAAGGAGGTTTCCTTATGAAAATCGCAATGTTTATGCTATTCTTTGTATGCAACATGTTCACAGTCCTGATCATGAGATTTGCATATGAATCCAATTACCGATACAACAACGGCATGCTTATCGGAGTCCATATTCCAGGCGACCATGTTAACGATGACGATGTCACCCGACTTATGACGCACTTTAAGAAAAGCATGAAATATTTTCAGAATATCAATGCAGTACTCTCAATAGCCATATGCTTTCTTAATTTTGTGAACATAATCATTTTCGTTATTATGTATACAATCTGGATTCTCGTGTTCGTTTTCGGAATTATGTATATCCAGCTTTCAGCGCATCGGAAAATGTATCTGTTAAAGATACAGCATGGCTGGTTTGTGGAATCCCAGAAACAGAAGGTCTTTATTGATACGCGTGCTTGTGCAAATGCAGATGCAACTCCAATCAGCTTCAGATACCACATCATCATAATTGCCGCAGAACTGCTGGCTTTGATTCCATTCTATTCATGGACGGACAGAGCATATTTTTCAATGATTATTGTATTTGCAATATGTACTGTCATAGTTTCTGTATTCGGGCTTGTGTTCCACATTTATATGAACAGACGACAGAATCAGGCATACAGCTTTAATTCGGACATTAACACCATTGTTAATCTGACTATAAAGAAATACATTGCTTCAGCAATGCTTGTAATGTCACTTCTTAACTTCGTGGCATGGATAACATTTGTCTTAATGTGTATTATTCAGGATACTGTTGATGATTTAAGTTTCTGGATGTACATTATTCTGCAGTTGTTAAGCGGCTGCACGCTCACTGTCATTCTTATTCTTGCACGCAACAGAAAGAATGAAATGCTTAAGGCTGACACACAGCCGGTATTTGTTGATGATGATGACTACTGGAAGACTGGATTTTACTACAATCCTAATGACCCGCACCTTTTCGTGCCTGACAGGCTGTGTTCGACCAACTACTCGCTTAACTACGCCCGCACAGGTGCTAAGATATTCACCGGAAGCATAACGGCTGTTATTCTTGGATTACTAATATGGACAACTATTGTATTAATTCCATACATTCATGTTACTATCGACATCAGGACTACTGAAAGCACTGTAAATGTGTCTTCATGCGGTTATACAAGCAGAATTAACATTGACGACATTACCGAAATTACTCTGATGGATTCACTGCCTGATGACCATTTTTTCAAATATAATGGCGGTGCCACAGAAAGTTATCTTGTCGGAAAATTTAAGGGCAATACTTATGGAAAATGCAGTCTCTACATTTTTAAAGATGTGTCTCCTGTGCTTATGATAAAGACTGCCGACCAGACAGTGTTCATCAATTCCAAGAAAGATGGCGAGATTGTTAATCTGTATAATACAATTAAGGATAAATAATCCGTGACAAAAAGGACGATAAGAATTAACTTCTTAACGTCCTTTTTTTTGCAATTCTTCTATTCGCGTGACTTGCGCTTCCTTACATCATGCTCCTCATATGCCACACTCACTTTCTTACCACTGAATGCAACTCCGAACATGCCAATCCCAGACACGCCATGCTTTTCAAGATTGGCTGTATAACTTTTCTGCTGAATCTGTCTGACTGCACTGCCGGCCATCTTCTCAAGTTCAGCTTCCTTACATGCTTTGAATTCTATGATATATCCGTGTCCGCCACGGCTCTTCGGTTGCAGCTCTATGTCAAATCGTCCCTCACCTGACTCCCTGTTAGACGAGATATAATAATTGTCTGACAATACCGCAAGCATTCCAAATACCACCCCATGATAGAAATCCTCATGTGCCGTATCAATCACGCTTGCAGACTGCAAAAGATACTGCTGCAAGGTTTCTGTTAATAAATGTGCATTTCCCGTACGGATTGATTCCGCAAAGTTTCTTAGCAGCGCACCTGTAAATATGCCGTTATATCTGTCAATAATCTCCTTCTGGAACACGCTCTTTATCTCATAATTAGGTATCGACAGCGCGCATATCGGAGTGTCGTACAGAGAGCCAATATGCTCTGACACACGCAGATATCCGGCAACCAGAAGGAAGCTGTATATTGTATCAATGTCTCCATTAATCTCAGGATATATGATATCTGTGTCAACAATTGCCTGAACAGTACTGCCCTGCAGCAATCTTAATAAGTTGTCTGCAAATGTGGTATCAGCACTATTAAACAGCTCGCCGATTATCTCATTGCCACTTGTTCTTGACCAGAAAGCTTTGGGAACACATTTGTTATTGAAGTAATTAATAACCGACCACGGATTATATATTCCGGTTCTGCCAAACATATAGCCGTCATACCATTCCTTAATCTCACCCAGCCGGTCAGACACGCCGTAGTACTGCGCCATAGCAGAAACTTCCTCTTCCGTAAATCCAAAATATTGCGAGTATTCATCATCAAGAATTGTATTAACCACAAGATTGTTAAGCCCGCTGAACAGGCTTTCCTTAGCTATGCGGAGAATTCCCGTGAGAATCCCCAGTTCCAGACTTGGATTGTCCTTTAAGACAGCCGACAAAAGATTTCTCATAAAGCCAATCACTTCATCATAGTATCCAAATATATGTCCTTGCTGGATTGGCGTATCGTACTCGTCAATTATCACGATTACATTCCTGCCATAATGCTTTGAAAGCATTGCTGACAGCTTCCCCAGTGCAAACTGATAATCTATTATCGTTGCCTCATCATCAAGTATTGACTTAAGATACTTCTTATCATAGACACTTAATCTGGCGCTTGTCGTCAGTTCAATATGTCGCAAAAATTCATTCCTTAATGTAAAGCAGAGACTTGCGTACATGTCCTGCCATGTTGACTGGTGGGCGTCTTTAAATGTAAGAAAAATCACCGGGTACTGCCCCTGCTTCTCCTTATACAGCGCGCCCTCCCGCCATATCTTCTTATTCTTAAAATACACTGATGTATCCGTATCAGTCTTTTCAAAAAATGTGCGAACCATGTCCATAGTAAGTGTCTTTCCGAATCTTCTCGGTCTTGTAAATAAATACACCTTACTGTGATTATCTATAATGTCCCTGATAAGCAATGTTTTGTCTACATAATAACATTCATTCGACACTTCTTTATAAGATGTTATTCCAACCGGGCAGGGACGCTTCCTGTTGTATACAACGCTGTCTTCCCTGACATAAAGATTCCTATTCTCCCTTAAACAATCCGGTCTGTCCACATCGTCAGGTATCATCCAGAACTTGCCTTCCTTATAAGCTCCCGGCAGCTTTCCCTCTGTACACAACTGGTTAATTCTTCTCGGCGTCACGCCCCATCTTGCGGATAATTCCTTCGCCTTAATATATCTAATATCCATAAAACCCCTCTTTTCTGTGCATTACTGCACGTACTGAAATCCGTGTCATGTACACAGATTCCACACCGCCTCTTACTTAATTCACAACATTTATATACATCTATATTATATTCTACGCAATTTTTCGGAAATATCAAGGCATTTTCAGGAAATATTATTTTAATTTTCGGAAATTATATATTTTTCTTTAAATATTATATATTTTCTCATTTACATTTGACAATCCTGCCCCAAAGTATTATAAATATCAAAGGAATGAAGTACTCCCTTGGGAAACCTAAACTGCTTATTCAGGCTGATGACTTCTACGATTTTATGTCGCAGGAAGCATCAGCTTTTTTTGCGTTCATAAATGCATTTACTATATTTTTAAGGAGGCTTATTATGCTGACATCTTTATCACTTATTTTTCTGGTTGGGCTCGTCATGGGCGCAATCTGCCAGAAGCTGAAACTGCCGAGAATCATAGGAATGCTTGTTACTGGTATTGTTCTCGGACCATATATCCTTGATTTCCTTGACCCGTCAATCCTTTCAATATCGGCTGACCTGCGAAAAATGGCTCTTATCATTATTCTTATCAAAGCCGGTCTGTCACTTGACTTAAAAGACCTGAAAAAAGCCGGACGAAGTGCCATTCTTATGTCCTTCGTTCCAGCTTCATGTGAGATTACAGGTTATGTCCTGCTCGCACCCGTAATTCTTGGAATTAATCATGCCGAAGCCGCCGTAATGGGTGCCGTCCTCGCCGCAGTTTCCCCTGCGGTTGTCGTTCCCCGGATGGTAATGCTCATTGAGAAACGCTACGGAACAGACAAGGCAATCCCCCAGATGATACTGTCTGGCGCTTCATGCGATGACATATTTGTAATAGTGTTATTCACAACATTTTTAAATGTGGCACAGGGCGGCAGGGCTAATGTTATGGATTTCGTAAATATTCCTGTGTCTATTATACTCGGCATAATACTTGGCATAGTGACCGGTCTGGGGCTGTACCTGTTCTTTGAAACATCATACGCCCGCAGACATACCGTAAGAAACAGCATGAAAGTTATTATTGTGCTTGGCTTCTCTTTCCTTCTTATTGCAATTGAAGGATGGCTCGAAGGAAAAGTGTCTGTTTCAGGACTTCTTGCTGTTGTCGCAATGGCATGTACACTTAAGTTTAAATGTGTTCCTGACGTATCAGCCCGTCTATCCGAGAAATTTGGCAAGCTGTGGCTCGCTGCTGAAGTAATATTGTTCGTGCTTGTCGGCGCGGCTGTCGATATCCGCTACACACTTAAAGCCGGACTTCCAGCCTTACTCATGATTCTTGCTGCTCTTGTTTTCAGGACTGCCGGAGTGCTTTTCTGCACCATAAAAACAAACCTTACATGGAAGGAACGCCTTTTCTGCGTCATTGCATATCTTCCTAAAGCAACTGTACAGGCCGCCATTGGCTCTGTACCTCTCGCCGCCGGACTGCCTTGCGGACAGATTATGCTTTCTGTTGCTGTACTTGCAATTATAGTTACTGCTCCGCTTGGCGCAATTGGCATCGACTGTACTTATAAGAGACTGCTGACAGAGGACAAAACCCACTAAAAGCCATTATACACTCAATATAGTAGGTCATTTCCATAGTTTATGCATATACTTTCTGGCTCATAACCTACTATATTGTTAAATTAGCATATTTTCGTATGTCTTTTTCCCACATTTCACTAACAACTGTAAGCAATTTGCGAGCGAAAGACCTACTAAACATATCTTCCTTGATTGATTAGTAGGTCTTATCACTTAAACAACTTATAATATTCTCCGCAGAAACCTACTAAACCAACAACTTGCTCTATATTAGTAGGCTTCATGTACCTGTGCATAGTCAGATTCACGCAGCATATTCAACAAAACATTTTAATTAATCATATATCTTATCAAATATTCCGCCATCAGAGAAAAACTTCTGTGTAGCCGCTTCCCAGCCACCAAAATACCCGATATCCGCCATGTCAATGTCCTTGACAATCCATTTGCCGTCGGAAAGGATTTCCTTGATATTTCTTGAATCACTGGAAGCCTCGTATTCCTTCTGGATATCCTTATTTACAGGACGGTAGAAATTCTGTGCCTCAAGCCTCTGTGCGTCATCGGTGTACAGGAAAGATAGATAGGCATCAGCAAGCTCCTCCGTGCCATTCATCTGCGTGACCTCGTCAACCTTCGCAACCGTCGGCTGGCACAATACAGATGCGGACGGAACGACAATCTCATACTCGCCCGGATATTCCTGTAATGCGAAAAATGCTTCATTTTCCCATGCAATCAGAACATCCCCCTGTCCATTCTCTGCAAATGTGGTAGAAGAACCTCTTGCACCTGAATCAAGCACTGCCACATTCTTGTAAAGCTTGGTAACACTTGCCTGAACCTGTTCCTCAGTCTGTCCCTGCTTCTTAAAATAATACCATGCCGCAAGAAAATTCCATCTGGCTCCTCCGGAAGTCTTAGGATTAGGGGTAATAACCTTAACCCCGTCATTAAGAAGGTCGTCCCAGTCCTTAATATTCTTAGGATTACCTTTTCTTACAAGAAAGACAATCGTAGAAGTGTAAGGCGAGCTGTCATCATAATAATCATTGATATATCCGTCATCAATCAGCCCTTCGTCCCTTATAACATTAACATCGCCCTCAAGAGCAAGCGTGACAACATCAGCCCCAAGACCATTAGCAACCTCAAGCGCCTGCTTTCCAGAACCGCCATGAGACTGGATAACCTCAACCTTCTCCCCAGTCTTACCATACCAGTAATCCTCAAAAAGCCTGTTATACTCCTTATAAAACTCTCTGGTAGCATCATAAGAAACATTAACAAGTTCCGTCTTCTTCTGCCCACAGCCAGAAAGTCCAATAAAAGTCAGGCAAAAAATCATACCTAAACATATTAACTTTTTAAAAAAATGTGTATTCATAATTATAGCCTAACTCCTACAAAATATATTCCAAAACCAAGGTAAAGCAGCAAAGCGCCCTTTACCGCCCGTCTGCCAACACTTCCATCCCTGAAGTAATCCCACGCAGCGGGGAAGACCCACAGCCTACGCATTCTTCTTAATAAACTCAGCCACATCCGCAGTAGTTGCGTCAACCTCAGACTCCCAGCCTGCAAGGACTTCTGCACCATCAATCTTAATATCTGCTTTCTCTTTAAGTGCAAGAATAACAACAATACCTGCATTTACAAGGTGAGTCACAACATTTGTATAATCCTCGCCTTCTGCCGGAGCATACAGATATACATGCTTGCTGTCAAGAAGAAGCTCCTTCTCAACCTTCTTTAAGAAATCAACATTAATCTTGTCTGAAAGAACTGTCTCTACAACAACAGGCTTCTGGTTGTTAAGCTCCGCTCTGAAAGCTGCGTCAACTTCCTTAACATCATCAGCTGCCTCATTAACTTCACGGACAACGCCGCAGGCACTAGTCATATTAGTAACACGGTCTATGAGGATAAGCTCGCCCATAGTCTTGTGAAGGTCAAATTCATCTACAACAATTACATCAGCAAGAGAAATCTTGCATACTGCGATTTCATTTTTCTTAAGGAGAGCTGCTGGCTTCTCCTCACCTGTATTAACATCAATAGTATTAACAATCTCAGTAACAACGCCCGGAATTAGTCTTGTTCCAAGCTTTACAAAGAAGTTCTTGTTATTAGTAAGAACATCATCGTCCATCCAGAGAATAGTAGCTGTAATCTCAGTTGCAAGCTTTAAGTCAGCGCCTGCTGCAAGAACAGAACCTCTTGAAACATCAACCTCACGGTCTAACTGGATAGTAACCGGCTGTCCGATAGAAGCAGTCTGGGCTTCCTTGTCACCGACATGGATACTCTTTACATGAACATGCTCCTTAGTTGGAAGAGTGATAATCTCGTCACCAACAGATACGCTTCCTGCCTCAATCTGGCCCTGGAAACCACGGAATTCATGATTTGGACGGCATACTCTCTGAACAGGCATGTAGAAGCCTTTTTCTTCCTCAGTATCATCAACATCAACCTGCTCAAGATAAGGAAGAAGTGCCTGACCCTTATACCAAGGAATATTTTCAGACTTAGTTGTTACATTGTCACCCTCAGTTGCCGAAACAGGGATAACAACTACATCTGCAAGTGAAAGCTCCTTAGTAAGCTCTGCTATCTGCGCATTAATCTCGTTGAAACGCTCCTCACTGTAACCAACAAGGTCCATCTTATTAACTGCAAATACAAAATGCTTAATTCCCATGAGTGCGCAGATTCTTGCGTGTCTCTTAGTCTGGATAAGCACGCCCTGCTTTGCATCAACAAGGATTACTGCAAGGTCTGCAAATGAAGCACCAACCGCCATGTTTCTTGTGTACTCCTCATGTCCCGGAGTATCAGCAACGATAAAGCTTCTGTTGTCAGTTGTAAAATATCTGTAAGCAACATCAATAGTAATTCCCTGCTCTCTCTCAGCCATAAGACCATCAAGAAGAAGTGAATAATCAATCTTACCTTCACGGCTTCCGACCTTGGAATCAAGCTCTAACGCCTTCTCCTGATCTGCATACAATAACTTTGAATCATATAAAATGTGTCCGATAAGTGTAGATTTTCCATCATCAACACTACCGCATGTAATAAATTTAAGTAAACCTTTCATTCTAGAAGTACCCCTCTTTCTTTCTTCTTTCCATGCTTCCTGCTTCCTCATGGTCGATAACACGGCTTGTTCTCTCTGATTCAACCGCGCTTAAAGTCTCTTCGATAATCTCGTCAAGAGTTTCTGCGTCTGACTCAACACCGCCTGTAAGTGGATAACAGCCAAGAGTTCTGAATCTTACCTTCTTCATCTGTGGCTTTTCGCCTGGAAGAAGTCTCATTCTGTCATCATCAACCATGATGATATTGCCGTCACGGTATACAACAGGTCTTTCTGCTGCAAAATAAAGAGGTACAATATCAATCTTTTCTCTCTGGATGTACTGCCAGATATCCTTCTCAGTCCAGTTAGAGATAGGGAAAACTCTCATGCTCTCGCCCTTGTGAATCTTAGTGTTGTAAAGCTTCCACATTTCTGGACGCTGGTTCTTAGGATCCCATGCCTGTGCTGTATTTCTGAAAGAGAAAATTCTCTCCTTAGCTCTTGATTTCTCCTCGTCTCTTCGTCCACCGCCAAATGCTGCTGTAAAGCCGTATTTGTTAAGTGCCTGTTTAAGAGCCTGAGTCTTCATGATATCAGTGTAAGCTGAACCGTGGTCAAATGGATTAATTCCCTGCTTAACACCCTCTTCGTTAGTGTAAGTAAGCATCTCGATTCCAAGCTTCTTGGCTGTATCATCTCTGAACTTAATCATTTCCTTAAACTTCCATGTTGTGTCGATGTGAAGAAATGGAAATGGCGGCTTCTCAGGATAGAATGCTTTCATTGCAAGATGAAGCATAACTGAGCTGTCCTTTCCTATAGAATACAGCATTACCGGCTTTTCGCATTCTGCTGCAACTTCCCTTATAATATATATCGCCTCTGCTTCGAGTGCGTCCAAATGTGATAAATTACCCATGATATTCCTCCCTAATATTTATTAGATTCCTGTCTGTTGACCTCAAGCGTCTTAACTGTTCCGTCCGGCGAAGTCACCGTCCATGTATTGATGCTTCCATTCTGTCTGAACGAAAGAGTGCTTCCCTTGCCACCGACATCAGCACCCAGAAAGAAATTAATTGCCTCAAAACGACATTCTTTAAGACATGATGTGCAGCCCCAGCAGTCCTTGACATGCTTTATAAATGCTTTTCCATCAGTATCTTTCTTGATAAGGTTGCCTGGACAGGCTTCAACGCACTTCCCGCAGCCAACGCATTTTAACTTATTTATCTGAATGCTCATAGCTGTCGCCTCCTCTCACAAGGTCTCTTATGATTATCTTAATCTCGCCATTCTCCTTGCGGGAGTTGACATATTTTAACCAGTCATCACTCTTAGCCGGATAATCCATATTCTCCGCAAAGCTGTGCCAACGGGTTTCTTTTCTCGCCTTCAAATGTGCTATAACACTTCTGCACACCGTAAGTCTCTCTCGGATTTCATAGATTCTAAGCAGGTCGTCTGCGTCCTGTGCCGCAAGATTATCAATGCTCTGCTCTAAAAATTTAATCTTCTCATCCGCAAGCTCAAGTCTCGCTTCATTGTACTGATAATCAGTGCTTATGCCACCTGCGTACTGGTCCATAATCTTCTGCATTGCTTCCTCGGTCTGCTCGATATCAACCAGTCCCTGCTTATTATTAAGAAATCGCTCATACTCGCTCTTCTTTGCAAATGCGTTCTCAGACAATTCTGAATCTTCCACCTCATTTACAACAAAGCCCTTTCCTGAGCCTTCGAGCCTTTCAGCTATTGCCTGTGCTGCAATCTCGCCCTCTGCCAGAGCTCCTGTTACATATTTCTGAGGACATCCGCCTGCAACATCACCTGCTGCAAAAAGCCCGTGAATTGTAGTCTCGCGGTTATTGTCAACCCAGTAACCACTCGCTGTATGGCCTCCGACTATGTATGGCTCAGTTCCTTCTATCTCAACATTTTCCTCAGAAGGACCGCCCGCTGCCTCAAGCCACTTAAGTGTCTGGCTCGGTGCCATGTTAAGATATGCTTTGTAAAGGTCTTCTTCCTGCTCTTTGCTTATTCCCTTAGTTCCAAGATAGCAAGGACCTCTGCCCTCTCGGTTTTCCGTAACTGTTCCGTAAAGTCTCTGTGAAGTTGTAAGACCATATTTGTTCTCATACACTTCGCCGTTGGAATTAAGCTGCTTTGCCGGAACGCCTTGTGCGATAGTTCCTGTCGGAGCAATCGTATCTTTACATCTTAAAGCAATGAATCTCATTTCAAATGTAGTCATCTCCGCACCTGCATTGATTCCCATTGCATATCCGGCTCCTGTATTGAACGGTGGATACCACATTTTATGTCTTGAAAATCCCGGATTGTTAGGTCTGTAAAGACCTGCCGCTCCGCCAGTAGCCACAAGAACTGCCTTCGCATTTATCTCATAGAACACTGCATCATTGACATCAAATCCGTATGCACCTTTAATCTCGTTATTCTCTACTATGAAATCTGTTATATTCAGGTGATTGATTACAGTTACGTTGTCCTGCTTCTTAACTGCATCTGCCAGTATCGGCTTGATATTCTCACCATTTATCTTAATATTGCGGTTTCCTCTCGCAACATAATCTCCATTCTCATCTTTAAGGATTACAAGTCCTAAGTCCTCCATTACCTTAGTGACATGATTGAGTCTTTCCGACATTGAAAGAAGCAAATCCTCTCTTACAATTCCATCTGCATCTTTCTTACAATAATCAACATAGTCCTGTGGCACCCTGCCCTTAGTGATGTAGGCATTAATTGCATTAACACCTGCAGCAAGACAGCCGCTTCGTACAATGTTAGCTTTCTCAACAATCAGTACATCAAGGTCTTTCTTCTTTCCAAGCGTAATACCTGCAAAACACCCTGCCGTTCCGCCTCCTATAATAAGTACATCTGTGTCAATAATTCTATTCTTCAACCTTCATGTACCTCCTTGCAAAATCTATTTCCATATAAACATAGTATCTTGGTATGTAAATCATTATATTCTCAATTTCCTATTTGTCAATAGGGGTTTTGCAAATTCTTGTTGACTTATTCTAACTCTGAACTCCAGTGGCACACCTTTTGGACTTTATTGTGCCTATTTGCTGCCTTCTCGCCACTTCAGCATCCAATCCGCCATACTCTTGCTCTCCTTTTGGACTTCATCCTGCCTATTTACTGCCTTCCCACCACTTCAGCGTCCAATCCGCCATACTCTTGCTCTCCTTTTGGACTTCATCCTGCCTATTTACTGCCTTCCCACCACTTCAGCGTCCAATCCGCCATACTCTCGCTCTCCTTTTGGACTTCATCCTGCCTTCTCACCACTCTAATGTCCAATTCGCCACCCTCCACCTTGAAGTTAGAACATTCCCTCAAAAAACACTTGATTTTCAGACACAAATATATACATAATTAAGCAATGCCAATATGTTTATGGCAATTTTGCATACTCTGAAGCTGAATGGACATCATATATATATCAGTGGACAGCTCCACCTGCAAAAGGAGGTTTTATGATAATAGATTTTCATACACATACATTTCCAGATGAACTCGCTGACAGGGCTGTTGGTACATTAGCCCACAGTGGCGGCATCCATAACTATCTTGACGGAAGAGTGGACTCACTTAAGGAATCCATGAAGAAGGCAGGAATTGATTACTCAGTGCTGCTTCCTGTGGCAACCAAGCCTAATCAGTGTGACACAATCAATACACTTGCTTTAAAGACTAATGAAACAAGTAAGACAACCGGGCTAATTTCATTTGGGGCAGTACACCCGGCTTGTGAGAATTTCAGAGAAATACTAAACTGGCTCTCCAAAAACGGTTTCAAAGGAATCAAGCTTCACCCGGTTTTCCAGAAAACCAATATAGATGATATGCAATCATTAAGACTTATAGAATATGCGTCATCACTCGGACTTATAATACTTATACATGCAGGCTTCGATGTGAGTTTTCCGGGCTGCGACGAGTCAAGCGTCGACAGACTTGCCACAATGATTCAGGAAATAAAACCAGAAAAACTCGTACTCGCACACATGGGTGGCTGGGGACAATGGAACGAAGTCGCCAGCATATTAGAAGAGGATTACATGAAAAATGTATACCTTGATACATCATCATGCATCAAAAAACTCAACCACAATGCGAGCCTTCCAATAGAAAAATTTAAGAAAATGGTTCTCACCCATGGCGCCAACCGCATATTATTCGGCTCTGACAGCCCATGGGACGACCAGAAAGACGCAGTAGATTTAATAAAAGCGTGTGGATTTTCAGAAAAAGATACAGATGCAATACTTGGTAAAAATGCGGTTACACTCCTTAATTTATAGACTATTAAAAAAGTTTTGCGGTTATAACCTAAAAAGTTTTACGGTTCATTTATTTAACAACGCACATATTCACCAAACACAAATCAAGCAGGCTGTCCCACATAACAGCCTGCTTACAATTTAATCACCAACAAAATCATCCCCACCACATGCACAACCAGCATCGCAGGAACCGTATACTTAAAATACCACTTTTTTGTCTTATGCCTGAACACATGCATTGCAATAAAAGCTCCAAGCGAACCGCCGATTAGCGCTGTAATAAGAAGAGTCGCCTCCCTTATGCGCCATTTGTTGTGTATCGCTTTCCACTTATCAATTCCATACAAAGCAAATGTTACTACATTAATAAACAATAAATATATTCCTATAATCTTAAGCATTACCTCTCTGTAAACGCATAATTCCAAGTCTTTGCGCCATCTGGCTTATTCTGAACAATTGACATATTCCACTTGTCATTGCCATTAATTGAGTAATATGGCGACTTCACACTGTCCGACATATAGATTATGACGCTGTCTCCTTTCGCATCTGGTGTATCCATTGTACCATAAAATACATAAGATGCATATGAATACGCCTCATCTCCAGCCTTTACATAACTGATATATTCAGAATTTGTCTCAGGTTCATACTCCTCTACACTCATTTCGCACTTATCAATCACAAGACTACGGTAATATACCTTAAGATACTCTTCAGCCTCCTTCTGTGTCTGCTCCGAAACCTCTGCCCTGTTATTATCCTTAACCTTGAAAATCACTGGTTTAATAAGCACTATAATAACAATGACTGCAAGCAGAAATACTGCAAATGCAATAGCAAGAGTTACCCTTTTCTTAACAACATTTTTATCATCCATAAATCTTGCCCTCCTTTTTCAATGTCTCTTATTAAAAATGTGCTTCTTTATTTACCACAATTATATAACACGAAACTTACATCCAGCTTACATTCGCATATAATATACATTTGTACTTGCCAATCTCATGATAATCTGCTAAACTACACAGGCTGTGTTATGACACAGTAACAAATCGTGTGTTCGAGACCTTCCACACGCAAAACAAAACTAAAGGAGATAATTGAATATGAAGAAAAAAGGAATGAGTGTGAAATTCATCACACAGGCCGCTGTTATCGCAGCAATCTATGTCGTACTTGTAGTAATCTTTAACTACATCAGTTTCGGACCAGTGCAGTTCAGAATTGCGGAGGCACTCACAATACTGCCTTACTTTACACCTGCAGCAATCCCTGGATTATTTGTTGGCTGTATAATTGCTAACATCCTTGGTGGCGCAATTGTATGGGATGTAGTATTTGGAAGCATTGCAACACTTATCGGTGCAATCGGAACATACCTCTTAAGAAAAAATAAGTGGCTTGCCCCAGTTCCACCAATTGTTGCTAACACAATCATTGTGCCATTCGTGCTTAAGTTCGCTTATGGTTCAGAAGGCATGTTTGCAATGTTCTTCGTTACAGTTGGTGCTGGCGAGATAATTGTTTGCGGAATTATCGGAATGATACTTTTATATGCACTTACACCAGTAAGACATGTAATATTCGGTGATGAAAAGTAATTCTAAAATACCAGCCCGCATACCGATTAATATGGTAACATAATATAAAACACTCAACTATAATAATTTATAAGACAAGGCTGCACTTCTCATGTAATCCCCCCTATATGATATTCCCACGGATATCTTATTAAGATTATTATGTCACTTTTTGTAACATATATCAAATCTTTCATTAATCAAAAAAGTTTTACAACTTTTGAATTAAGAATCACTCCGGCAAGCACCACTCCAACTATTATGCATATTTGTAAAACCGATATTCCACCATAAAAATCAATATATGTTACAATTCCCGGAAATGTATAATAATGCAGTACATTAACACCTATTTTATAAATATAATACAGAACATTTATGGACAGACACGCCAACACGCCCACTCTGTAATTAATTTTTGCCGACAAATATGTAGCAATTGATGCAAATATATTTATTCCTAATATAGCCGTAACTATATTAACAATTATGTAACCTCTTACAGATATGTTAAAAGGATAATCTGCAAATGCCTGAATGCTTTGAATTAATATATCATACCTTTGAATATCTAACACCTTGGTAACACTATGATAATAGTAACAATATACACCTGCACATATTACTGTATTAACCACTGCATTAATAAGCAGCTTCCTTATTATCCACCTCTTTCTGTTCCTTCCTGTCCTTACCAATGCAAGAACATTCTCGTCCTTTTCAAATGAAATTACTCCTACATTAAGCAGGCATGCTGTTAAAAGACATATGCACATCAATAGTTCCTTATTATCACGCTGTCTTTCATCAAATAATTTATTATATTCATATTGATTTATAAGAGAAACATTTACGCCTTCATCATGCTTTTCATTTACATAATGAACCAGACTAATTTCATGATTAAGTATTACCATCTGTGCATTATTGTCTTTTTCTGCCTGCATTAATTGATATTCCTGTGTGAGTTCTTCCTCCAGACTATATAATTCGCTTTCTGATAAGGCACTATTATTCTGGCAAAATGTATACACCGTACTTTCAACCATATTATACTTGAGCTTGTATGCAAATGTATAACTGCTGACTATAACAATCATAAGGCAATACACTATCAGCATCCGCCGTTTTATCAGAATTTTCCACAATTCCTTCATAAAAACAGGAAAATTTGAAAATATCCTATTAAACTGCAGACTGATTTCCCCAAGAAGCCTCTCGATAACCCCTGCCTTACGCTGTGTCTTTTTGAGACTACATGCGAAAGCCATCATCGTTGATAATAATATTATTATCAAACCTACCCATACTGTACTCTCCTGTACATCACTTATAAAATATTTGTAACCCCAGTTCTCATATTTAAACCATATTGTATTATCTACAAGATTACTGATATTAATATATTTAATACCTCTGAATATGCTTTTTGCTGAAATCAATTTAGCAAGCAGAAGTTCTATTCCAACTATTATTACAGAAAATGATAAACCTATATTCTTATTATCAAATAAATTAATTAAAGCATATAAAAATACTGACATTGCAAATGTAACTGCCACTGTCTTAAAAGCAACAGTCAAAACCAGTCCCACTCTGCTCATCCCCATAGAAACAAGATAAATTTCTGAATCCGACCCTGACATTCCATGAATTGAACTCCAGTCATTATATACAAATAATGAAGTCATTGTAATCGCTGTATACGATAATAGTACTACAGCAATAGACAATATAAGCAGCACGATTATACGCTTCAGCTCTAATATCATCCTGCCATTAGGAGCACTTTTTACAATATACTGCATTTTTTTCGAATCTGACTGCATTCCATAGATAAATATAAGCATTATTACAATGATAAAATATCCCATATATTTATATTCTGCCATACTTCTCAGCCATACATCACTACTATAATCGACATCATAATCATATGCCTTCTGCAAATCATTCTGTGTCTTTATTAATTCCAGTCTGCTTTCCCCTGATTGTGCATACATGGCATTATTTTTATATCTGTCTATATTCGCCAGCTTATTCTCTATATTAATCTTATAATTTCTGACAAATTCCACTTTTTCAGAAAAGAGCGTTTTAGCTTCTATATACTGTTCATTATCTGTAATATCAGGATTATCTGATTCATATTGTCTTATATATCCATGATAATCACTTATTTTTCCCTCATTTAATTCCCCGTTATATTCTTTCAGCATATTATCATATATTTTGTATGAATACTGTCCGTTATTAATAATGCAGAATAAAGCTATATTAAGCACAATTATGAGAACTGCTGTCAGAATTCTTTTTAAAGATATTACCTTAACTAATTCCATTCGCATCCCCCTTGTTCCCTCTCAATTTACATAATGCCAGCCTTACCGTTTTCACGAAAGACTGGCATTTTATTATTTACTCCATTGATATATTTTTTTCGCAGTACTTCCCTGCATATCTTTATCAGATAAATCTATAGCGTAGACAGAATATGTATTCACATATGGTTCAACTTTATTATCAAAAAATTCGATATTATTATTTTTCCAGCCTTTTGCATTATTACGCTGCATTCCTACATAGATATTATTGTTATCAATACCTTTAATTTCTATGCCGGAAAATGTTCCATCGCTTGATCCGTCACCAGCAAAACTGCATGTCCACACTACCTGTTTATCCGCATTTACAGCCTTTATATTCCCTTCATTATGTAAAGCCTCATAGAAGTATATATCCCCATTAATATATCTTAGTGATGATATTTCTAATGCTTCCGGATTGTTATATATTTCCTCTGTTTTTCCATCAACTGATACTTTAATAATCCGCTTATTGTCTGTAACAAAATATAACGAATCATTATCATCCGCTGTTATAGAAGTCACTTTACTTATTATACCTGTCTGGCTGCCAAGTATATCTGTTGCATTATCAGTATTAATGTTAAGCTTTTCCTCAAATTTTCCATTATAGATGTCATATCTGTAGATTCTGTACTGCACCGGAGTATTCTTTGAACCATATCTTGTATCTCCACCGGCTATATAATATACACACTTATCTCCGACGCATACCTTACAGCATGCCATATTAAACAATTCGTAATCTATTGGAAATATAAAGCTGCCTAATTCTTCCACTTTAGAATTACCATTAATTGCAATTCTGTTACAGCTCACCTTAGTATTGTAATCATCCTCAACAAGATTCTGTGCATTCGTTGGCTGTACAGAATAATAATACAGGTAATTCTCATGCATGGCAGCCACCGTTGAAGTATTCGCAGATGCTATTCCCACAATCTTTCCGTCTGACGCAAGACATGCTACCTTACTTTCATTATTAAACTTTTCATCATATTCCATAAGATAATCGCCAGACTCGTCCCTTTTTATCATATAAATATGATTATCCTTATACCATACCATATTACCAAGACAATTTACTGATACACCATTTAAGTCATATGGATCATAATCCATCTTATCTGCTGCAAATGCTTTGCACTTACTATCCTTATGTGAGCATGTCATATCCGGACACATCGGAACTGCTTCATTATCAGTCATATCATAAAAATACAGAATTCCATTTGTCAAAAAAATGAATCCGTTATCAGTAAATGCCGCACTGTTGCTCACAGATTTTTCATATAAATCATGATTATATGTGTAATTAATTGTCTGCTCCTGCGTAACATGATTGTCTGCATCCTTAGCCGTTGTACATCCACATAATATTGTTGGTATACTTAGTGCTATCATTGCTATGTTTTTAACCCTTTTATTCATCCAAACGCCTCCTCTTTCACTTTTATATATTATAGCTGATTTAATTTTTCAAAAAAGTAATTTGGCATATTCGGTAATATATGGCATATTCTGCACAATTTTATTTTTCAAAAAAGCTAATATATTGAAAATGTGTCTAATTATTTTTATTATCACTTACAATCCCACCATTTGTCAGATATTACATAAGCAAACCTGAGTTTGCAGCAACACATACATATATTACCGCTATAACCATAGATATCAATGTAAATGTTTTATTCTTTCCTCTTGTAATTCTTCCTCCCCACATCATAACAGCCATTATTATCACAACAATAATTAATTTTATAATAAACTGTGCCAGCATGAACTGTCCTATTGTTACATTAAGCATAAAATTATGTACAATCTTATTCATATATGTACCACTTTCCAGCTTGTCTCCTATAAATGTAAGACTTATCAGCGGAGCATTCAGATATGGCATACCATAAGTTCTTCTCATATATATAAATTCTATGGCATATATCGCTGCTGATATAAACATAGTAAACCAGACATTAGCTATATACTGATTTTTTCTGATTTTCTTTCTTCCATACGCTGAACTTTTCTCCAGCAATATCATTCCTGACCTGTATTCCAGGCTTCCACTTTCTGAGGAAATCATCATTATTCCACATATCAATGTCAGCATTATCATTATTCTTCTATACATTCCCCTGCCGCCAAGAATAACTTCATATCCTCTGTCGGATATCATCCATGCCTGCCTGTTATACACTTCTCTGACATGTCCGATATATTCAATCTTATCTTTATATTCCTGTGCACTTTTTATTTCATTTTGTAGCTGCTGTTGTTTCTGCTTAAGTCCAACATACACTGCTATATCCACATCTTCATCATTTAATGGAAGTGTATATTGAGCCAGTTCTGTCTCAACAATTTTTCGTTCTTGATTCAACTTCTCAATATATTCCTGAAAATAGCTATAGTCTTCTCCTCCACATTCAATATACTGCCTGTCCATATATTTATTGTCTTCTGTGTAATAGTACTGTCCTGTCGAACATACATATACTGTTACAGCAATCATCACCACTATAATCCAAACGCATCTATTAGTGAAAATAAGCTTATGCATTTCTTTAGCTATATCCGGCATACGGAATAACATCCTTTGATATGCTGCTGATATCTTATCCGTAATTCTTTTTATATATGATGTATTCTTCTGAGGTTTTTTAATATCAAAAATGTATACCGCAATATATACAATTATACATGTCGATATAATTAGTGTAAATAAAATAACAGATATAACTGGAAACACAAATGTTCCCATACCCCAATTTCCATATGCAGATAATGTACTATTAATGTCTAATATATTAATTATATTGATATAATGTAATCCGTTTAATACACTGTGTACATCAATATGATTATATATAAACTGTTCAATTGCAGAAAATATCAATATAACAACAAGTGCATAATTGCGGTTTCTAAAGAACACAAAACACGACCATATGATAAGAGATATACATATTATGCATAATGCGGACACACCATATAAAAGTATTACATATTGTAATTTGCTTAATGCATATGTGAATTTTGCAAATTCTTCAACATTCTGGATAGGATTACACAAATCTGATAATCCACCACTCTGTAGCATTGCACCTATGAAGGTTGTCCAATAAATCAATGTATGAATAACTACACCTGCACATATCAATACCAGTACCTGCTTAATCGCATACGATATTCTTCCTTCTGCGCTTCCATATGTAAGTACCCACATTCCATTTTCACGCTGTGCAAAAAGAGCATATATCACAGATAACATCAACGCCATTGTAAAAAAAAATTGATACTTATATGATGTAAAGTTTCTGACTCCTTTAAATTCATCATTAAAAACCTCAACATTTTTTACCCGACTAAAATCGTTAGCCGTTTTAAGTATATTTGCATATGAAAATGATCCTGCCTTTGTAAATATACTATATTTCTTAAGTTTCTCGGCATTGCTGATTATTGTATCTATATTCTGTGAATATTCATTCAGGTATGTCTCGTGCTGTATTGTCTCTTTTTCAAGGATATTATCATCTGTCACAGGCTTATTAGCATACAGAAAAAATATTATATTACAAACAGCCACCAATACTATCAGCATCAGCTTCTTTAAGCTTAATACCCTTCTTAATTCCTGCATATTCCCCATCCATTATTTCTATTTCACTTCTTACTCCAGTTTATCAAATCTATTCCACCATTAAATATCTCATTCCACTCGCTGGCATTTTCTATATCTTTTTTATCAATGTACATAAGTTGATCCTGTCCCATTCCCCGGCAGAACAGAAACCTTTCATCTCCAAAATACAACTCAAGTGCATAATCGCATTTTATATCATTTACCACATTTCCATCTTTATCTAGAACTATATACCTTAATTTGTTCCACTGCTCTTTTCCATATACATAAAATGCGTACTTTGCATTACTAAGATATATGTACCTGCCATCTGATGATACACTGCACATATCCACTTCTTTCGTTGAAGCATATATATTCTGTGATGTTTCCGAGCTTATATCACTTACATATAATCCCTCTCCTGTAACATAGTAATATAGTTTCTGTTCATCTGGCAGAATATAATAATCATTAATATTATTCTCACTGACTACATTTACACCATTGTCATGTGAATACGAATATAAGCCACGACTCCTGACCTGCATTTTATTCTTGTCCATAAAATTCTCTGATTCCTGAACTATAAAAAACACCTTATCGCCAAAGCTCTTTACATTCTTAACAGCCAATCCTTTTCCCGTTACGCTATATACTATATTTCTTGTACCATCTTTAAGCGAAAGTTCAACCAGTTCCTCTGTAAACTCCTCCTCTGAACTTATATGAGATGTGAAATTATATGCATATGCATAATCTCCATTAAATGCAAGATGTATAGCACTTGTTGCTTCGCTAGGCAGAAGCTGTCCTACAATTTCTCTTGACGAACCACTTGCATCCATCCTGCATAATTCTGCCATACCATTATTAACAGGCATATAATAAACATATCCATTATAATAATATATGCTGTCAAATACATAAAGCTGTCCAAGATATGCATTACAGTCATATGTATCATGAAGGCATTCTGGTTTGGCACATACAGGAACAACATCTTTAGTCTCTATATCAAAATATACAAGCATATTCTCCATTGTTACATAATAATATCCGTTCTCCGCAGCTGCCACATCAAGTGCACCATCTGTATTCCAGTAACTTTGTGAATTATTACTATACTCAAGTCCCTGTAAATCAGTATAATCCAGACTAATAGCTGCCTCCTTGTTATTATGAATACTTATATATACCATTATCGCAATTATAACCGACACCACAAATACAACAGGCACCACAAACTTTACTATCCTTCTATTCATATTCCTTTGTCCTTTACTCAACCTGTTTATATATATCCATTGTTGTTATTGCATATTTCCCTGTCTTTATCTTATAATACTCTACTTTTTCTGTTCCATCATTATATGTAACATCAGCTTCTATTATCGCATTATTTACAGCTTTTATCATGGCCTGTTTTTCTTCATAAATGCTTTGCATATATCTGTTAAATGCATCTTCTGAAGTCGGAAGTTCAACAACAATCATTAACTTTATAGCATTATCATCTACCCCCGAAACACCCATACTCTTCATGTTTATATTATTCTTTTTTCTATAGTTATCAGGATCATCTGACATATCTGTAAAACCACATGTACTATTATATATCGTATATTTTATGCTTTTAATATTCTCATCATTATATATTCCATCCCAGTTAATCATACATATATTATGATATGCTGATTTACCATTCTCTGGTTCATCAATTCTTCTTGTACCACTCACATTCCAGGCAGCCACAAAGTCCTCATCAGAAAATGTCTTATCAAGCTTTGGATATGTTACCTCTATTGATTCACCTGACATCTTTTCATATGTCATTCCGTCTGATTCATATTCAGTTATAACCGGCTCCTGATAATTAATACTTCCTGTGGTTTCTTCTGTTACTGTATCCATTTTTTGACATCCAGCTAATAGCACGCTATATGTCATTAAAATCAATATGTATTTTTTCATATATAACACCTTGAAATTCTTTCAATCAATGTTTCCTTGTTATCTATATATACGAAACATTAATCAAAAAAGTTTTAAATATTACAACAATTTGTCATTATAAAAGCTTAATTCTTATGTACCCAAAAACTACAATCATCAGTACAATAACAGCTATATTAAATGCTCTGTTAATCTTACCTTTTGTCAGATATGACATCAACAGACCTGCATTTGCAGCAATACATACACATAAAATGTATATTACTGTCTTAAATGCGATGAAACCGCCTACACTCATAGATATAACAAGCTTCTTAACAGCAGGCAGACTATATATTCCTTTTCCAAACTTGTCAGATATAACCTGAAGGCTGAGTGACGGTGCCTGCATATACGGCATACCATATCTGTGATACATGCAGTAATATTCTATTCCATATGTAACAGCACATAAGACAAGTGCAAAAATAATTAATGATATATACTTTTTGATTTTTCTGCTTTTCCTTCCATTAACAGAACTATTCAATATATACTCAACGCCAGTAGTATATTCAATTTCTATATTCTCCTGAGCCATAAGCATAATAACTGCTACAAGTGTAATTAATATAATTGTCTCTCTGACTACAGAATTGCTTCCAATTATTTCTGCATATCCGCGTTCTGATATCAGCCATGCATCAACACCATATTGTTCCTTTACTCCATCCAGATATTCCAGTTTATCTGCAAATTCCTGAACGTATCCAGCACGCACTCTTGCATACTGATACTCTCCATTTGCGTCATAATATCTGTCTTCCCAGTCATCAAACACATTTCCAGAATCCTTTTCAGCTATCAGTTCATTCAATGCTGCCATTGCATTTTTCAGGTCTGTAAGCTTCTCATTAGTATATTCCCTTATGTATTCTTTATCTTTACCACCATGCTCAAGATACATCTCATCCTTTAGTATCTCTGTATCTGTATATGTCATATAACCATTGCCAGAAAAATATATAGCCACAAATAAAACAACTGTTATATACCATACTCCATGACCAGAAAATACCAGCTTATGTATTTCCTTCATAAGCTGTGGCATCCTTGACAACATTCTCTGATACATCCTGTTTACTGCACCTGCAATTCTGCTCCACAGTGAGACCTTTCCATACGGGCGCATTACACCGCATTTTTCATATGCAATAATTGCTGCTATTGCTGAAACAACCAGTATACTAAATGTTACAACAGACGAAACATGAAATACATATTCTTTAAATCCCCAGTTAATATATGTACGCAATACCTCATTAAGATGCAGTACACTGACCACATTAATGTAATGCAATCCATTTAGGATACTATTATATTCAATATTCTTATACAGAAAACTTTCTAATCCAATAAATACAGCAATACACACAACTGCATAATTACGCTGTCTGAACATTACGAATACAGCCCATATTATCAGCCCCAGAGCTGCTATAAGCAGACTGTTTGCTGCAATAAGCAGAATTACATATTGCAGCTTGCTTATCGGATATGTAAATTTTCCAAAGCTGTATATATTCTGTATAGGATTTCCGAGTTCACCTATTCCTCCATATAACACCAGAGAACACACAAATGTTGAAAGTGCCATCGCAACAACTGATAATACAGCCGCCGTTATGACAACTACAATATTTGCTGCACTTATATAGTCTCTTCCGTTCCTGGTACAGAATGTAATCTGCCACACCCCATTTTCCCTGTACTTAAACAAATCATATACAATAATAAGCACAAAGAAAAATGCTATGTAGTATGAATAATAATAATTAACAAATGATTCAACCGCACGGCTGTTATCATATGAAACCTCAACATTCTGGATACGCCTGAAATCATTGGCTGTTCTTAAAATATTGCTGTATGTAAATGTTTTCCCCTTATTAAATATAGAAAATTTCTGCAGATAATCCGCATTCTTAATTACTGAATCAATCTCATCATGATATGACTCAATGTATTTATTGTATCTGTTAATCTCCCGCTCACTTTGTCCATTTGCACTCTTAGGAACATTAATATACATAAATAAAAACAGATTAATGCACATAAATACAGCAAGCATAATTATCTTTTTATAATTAAATACCCTTTTCACCTCTGACATGCATCATTCCCCCATTTCAACTGCCAATCTGACAGCTTTAATTTCTTTTAGTACATGTCTGATTATTTTGCATAGAATTTAACCCATTTATCCGCATTCTCTATATCTTTCTTATCTATATACGCGTACTGGTCATTGCCATCCTCCGACAATGCAAACATACACCTTGAATCTCCGTAATATAATGTGCTTATATTTTGGCATGAAATTTCATTAACCTTACTTCCATCTGCTGTTAATACCATACATCTTTTATCAAAATCTGCACGGCTGTTCGTACGAATCTGATATAATATATTATCCATATATACATAATTACCATCATATGAAAGATTACACCTATCATAGATTTTATCTGCTTTAATAACCAATTGCGTTGTCTGTTCATTAATATCTGAATAATATAATCCCTGTCCCACTACATAGTAAGCAAATATATTCTTATCTCCAATCATACAATAATCTGAAATATCCTCATCACTTACAAGAGATACCTTCTCTGTATCATAGTCATATGCATATAATCCCCTTGTTTTAGAATTGTAGCTTCTCTTTTCAACCTGTTCCTGAACTGCAAAATACAATCTGTTTCCATAACTCTTTACATCGGCAACAGTAATATTCTTACCGCTTACTTCATATATATTATTCGTGCTTCCATCCTTTAAGGATATTCTCTTAATTATCTCTGTGTATTCTTCATCCAGTGTATAATGAGTATACTCACAATATGCATATGCATAATCTCCATGAAAAACAAGGTGGGTTGATGCATCTTGTCCGCTTGGCATAATCTTTGCTATATCCTCACGGTTATTGCCTGCTGTATCCATTCTTACAAGAACCGACATTCCACTTTCATATTTCATATAATACAGATATCCATTATGATAATATATATTATCCACTATATAGGGAGTACTCCACATATATGCATTACATGTATTATCCTTGTGCTTACATTCTGGCTTTGCACATGCAATAACAGCTTCCTTAGTAGCATAATCAAAATAATAAAGATGAAGCATATTCTGTGTAAGAAAATAATAACCATCTTCAGTTGCTGTAAAATCCCTGAAACCAATCCCCCTCCAATAATTCTGTGAATCATCAAGCTGATATCCGCTTCCAATTGATGAATAGTCTGGTTCCGATACTGAATTTTTCACCTTGTTTACACTTGCATATATTCCTATGGCAACCGCCAACACTACAAGCGTTCCTACAACCACCAGCCATTTTTTCTTACCCATAACAATCCCCCTTATCACATAGTACTATTTTATATTTACCTTATAAACATTAACAGCCGTGACTATATATTTGCTTTCAGTTTCCATTATAAGATACTGTGTTTCTTCTTTTCCATCCGTATATGTTATCTTAGCCTCTATTACACATTTATTAACATTTTCTACTTCTACGGCATTCTCTTCATTATGTTCTATAGTTCTAAAGTCTCCTGCAATTCTTTTACCAGGCACACTTGATGTAAAACATATCCACGGTCCTATGTCATCGTCTTTATTTTCTTCTGTTCTTCTCATTGCCTCCATATCTATATCAACCCATGTACTGGTATACCTTTCTCTCTTTGCTTTATCACTTTTAATACTTCTACTTGTTGTTATTACTCCAGCTGCATTTGCCACTCTCATTTTAAGCGACTGTATATTATCAGCTTCATACAACCCATCAATACAATAATAGCTTTTTACTTTTCTTCTATTAATTTTCTCATTATCATTTGCATTAGCACATCTATTTTCAAGCTTATATGTTCCCACATACTCTTTACTATCCTCATCCACTACTACTTTTGGATATCTTATCTCTACTTCAGGATATATCTCTCTTACATAGTTCTCTCCATTGAGTTTTATATTCTTTATTACCGGATATTCCCGGTTTCTCAGCCTGTACATATATACTCCGGCTATCAGCAATCCCACAACAATTATGCATGCCGCGCTAATTATTACTTTCTTCTTTTTTCCATTTCTCATAAGCATCCCCCTTTGCCATGACAGGGCTTATCAGTAACTGATAAGCCCATTTTCTGTTGCTGCCTGCTCCATTACTATCGATATAATGTAAATGAATGCTCCTCATCTCCGTCATCCGAACTTATATATGCAGTTCCAACATTCTTGTATATTGGAACATTCGACTTAACTGATGCACCTACATCTGTTGTCTGTGCCTGACTTCCTGAATACCAGAATTTATTAATATCTTCGTCTGGTGTACCATATCCTAAAACAGCTAAGTCTGCAGTCTGAACTGATGATACATATGCACCGACCAAATCATATATACCATTATCTTGATCTGTCCAAATATATGCCTCACCTGAATATCCACAAGAACCTGCCATACCGTTATATTTTTCATACAATCTTTGACCCGCAAATGCAGTTATGCTGCTTGCAACCATTACTGTTACCGCTGTTCCGACTACCACTATTTTACTAATAACTTTATTCATAAGTTTTCCTCCTTAAAGTATACTCCGTTGACGCGTCTAGAATCAACACCTTTTAGTTATTTTGTGTAATTAATCACTTACACTATTACTACTTTTCTTTCTTCTTTAACATATCAGGCTCTTTCGGCTGATATAATCCAAAAAAAGATGCTGAATTAGCAGACATTTTTGCTGTTCTCTTAGCTGCTTCTGCCATTCCTTTAAGAATCTGTTTCATGAAATCTACCCTCCTTTCGCATGCCTAATAACAGTAACAGTCCTATTATCAGAAGCATTGTATTAATATACAGGCTTATATGACATAAGATTGTATATTCCCCATATCTTATGACCATGCCCATAATATTTAACATAAATGATATCAGCATAGATGATATTCCTAACATAGTGCTTATAATCATATATTTGTGCTTTTGTTCAATAGTAAGCCTCTTATTATGATGTTCTAGTGGTGCATTAAGTACAATTATCAGATATCCAGCTGCGGCTATAATCCATGTCAGAACATCTCCTTTAACAAGCATCTGGATTCTAAGTATAATCAATGAAATTAGAAAAACTCCACAATAACATATATTACATCCCAGATGCGTATCCGCATGATATCCACCCGTATACATTCTTATGACAATCATCATTGTGTTGTATACAATGGCATACCATATATTGCATGTTATCAATCCTATAATAATTACCAGTGATACATTTATAATTCCTGATATTATTAATTCCATACCATATGCACACACTTCTTTTTCTTCTTCTGTAATCACATCCTTAGACACAAAAAAATCAGCTATAACCAATGCAATTAAATGAATCATTTACATAATTCCTTTCACTTTATACATTGATTATAGCTGTTTTAACTTTTTAAAAAAGTAGTTTGGCATATTCGGTAATATATGGCACATTCTGCACATTTTTATTTCTTAAAAAACTATTGACAAATCTTTTTTAATCTGCATCTGCACATAAGATAATTATCTCCCTGCTGTTCATAGTTGATAGTTCCATTATATTTATCAATAATATCCCTGATATTCATAATTCCAAATCCATGCATACCCTTATCTTTCTTGGTTGTATTCATGTCTGGATTATTCTTTAATACATTGCCTGGTGTTGTATTGCCTATATATATACACAGATTCCCATTATCCTCCGATATCTGCAGCTTTATTGTAGGATTATTGCTCTGTGCTGCCGCCTCAATAGCATTATCACACAGATTCTCAAGAAGTATATACAGATCCATATCATCAACACCTGTAATATCTCCCAGTACATAACACCCCATATCTATTCCATTATTGCGACACTCGTTAATCTTTCTGTTTAACAGATAATTAAGTACAATATTATTACTTATAATCTCTGCAAGATTAACATTCTTCTGACCCGTACTGTATTTATCAAGCATTTCTGTTGCTTTGGCATACTGTTCATCATTGATAAGTTCTCTGATAAGTATTAAAACATTCTTAATATCATGTCTCTGCTTACTGTTCTGCTTCTGCATATCAAGTATTGATTCTATATCCTTTTCCTTCTGCTGATATGCACTAAGCATAACCTGCTGCCGCATTTTCTGTTCATATAACTTCTGTTCCATAATAAGCAGGAATACACTTATAACATTAATTATTATAATACCTGCCATTGCAATAAATGTGTATATTACATTCATCTCGTAACTATTATCTGAACGATATACCATAAAACAACATACTATGACTGAGATTGCCGGTATCATTGACATTATAAACATATATTTATTATCTTTTGCTATTAACAATTTCTTTATCTTTATAAGGAATATAAAGAAAAATACTAATAATAACTGATTAAGCACAGCTCCTGCATACCTGTAAACTGTGCCATATTCAATGATAATAAGAAAATCTTTCTTTACAACAAGTGATACCAATCCGCCACCTAATAACGAACTTCCAGCAAGACAGCATATCATCATAATATTATAGAATATCTTCTCTATAATCGTTCCGCCTAATACTACAAAACTGAATATAAGAGAATACACCATATATATGTATATTCCAACACTTTCAAAGTATACAATATGGTTAGATACTGTAAGATATATGAATGTAATCACTATCCCGATTATGCCTGTGCATTTCTTATTATACTTATCCTTGCATCCAAGACTAACCATAAGGAATACTGTCACAACCACACTCTGAAACAGATTTATGGCATTTTCAAATATTATATCCATCATATAAACATTCTCCTTATTTCATCGACTCTGCTCCTGCTTATGTGATAGATTGTGCCATCCCTCATAATAAGGTTATCTCTTTTTCTTTCTCTTATATAATCCTTATTAACCATCTCGCCCTGTGATATCTTAATGAAATCGAACTGTTTTAATTGCTCTTCATATGTGCTTAGGTTTGCTCTTATTTTTCTCTCACCATTCTCACTTTTGAATATAAGATCATGTTTTATTACATTCACAGACACAATATCTGAAAGTCTTATTATATCGCCTTTCTCAATTACAAGTATTTTCTTTTTTTCTCTGAGAAAATCCATAATATTATACATTGTCTGTACAATATCTTCTTCAATATTATTCTTTCTTATAAAATCAATAGGAGTAAGACCGAATACCTGATACACATAATTGCTATGTGATGTGCAGAATACTATTCCTGCATTTTTATTTAATCTGCGTATCTCCTTTGCAATATCTAATCCGCTTGACTTTCCACACTCAATATCAAGTATGAATATATCCGTATCTTCTACTGCTTCCTCAAGCATTTCTTGCGGAGACTGATATACCACAACTTCTGCTATATCAGTCTCTGGAACATGCTTTGCATATTCAGCCTTTATATATCTACTTATTAATTCGCCATGCTGCGGCTCATCATCGCATATAGTAAATCTCGTCAAATGCTCTCCCCCTGTGTCAATTACTTAAGCATTTCTTCCCAGTTCAAATGCCTTCCTGTTAAGCTCAAGGAATTTAGCAGGAACATTTTTCTCTATGGCATCCTGCCACTGCTCGTCTGTGATATCAGGGAAGTATGTTGAGAATCTTCCCATAAGTGCTATATTAACAGCCTTAGAAGAGCCAGCCTCCTCAGCGAGTGCAAGGAAATCCTTTGCATCTACCTTGGCGCCTGCTGCTGTAAGCTTCTCGATAAGTCCTTCCGGATACTCTGCTGCCCCTGTAATTACAGGCATTGGCTCCATCTTCTGTGTATTGGTGATGATAACTCCGTCCTTCTTTAAGAATTCAACCCATCTTGCAGCCTCTAACTGCTCAAATGAGATGATAACATCAGCCTCACCTTTATCGATTACCGGTGAATATACCTTTTCGCCATATCTTACATAAGTTACAACTGAACCGCCTCTCTGGCTCATTCCGTGTACCTCTGAAACCTTAACATCATATCCCTGCTTTAATAATACATATCCTAACATCTTGCTGGCAAGAAGTGTTCCCTGTCCGCCAACACCAACTATCATAATATTCTTTGTCATATTGAATCTCCCTTCAGTTACCTGTCTAAACTACATTCCTATTGCATCGAATCTGCACATCTGCTTGCACACTTCACATCCGATACATAATGTTGGGTCAATATGTGCTTTCTTATCCTTGAATGATATAGCAGGACAGCCAATCTGCATACATGCCTTACAGCCTTTACATTTGTCCTGATTAATTGCTATTGCAGGCTTATGGACAGTTCCCTTAATCATTACACATGGTCTTCTGCTTATGATTATAGATGGCTCTTTAGCTGCAAGCTCCTCTGTTACTGCTGTCTCAACTGCTGCGAGGTCGTATGGGTCAACAACTCTTACTCTGTTAAAGCCTAAAGCCCTGCATAATGCTTCAAGGTCAACCTTGCCTGCCGGCTCTCCTCTTAAGTTCTTACCAGTTGTAGGATTCTGCTGATGTCCTGTCATACCTGTGATTGAGTTATCAAGAATAATTACTGTTGAATTACTCATGTTGTAAGATATATCTGTAATTCCAGTCATTCCTGAATGCATAAATGTTGAATCTCCGATAACACCTACGCTGTTACTCTCACCAGCTTCTCCCATAGCCTTGTTAAAGCCATGAAGTCCTGAGCATGACGCACCCATGCAGACATTAAGATCCATTGCATTAAGTGGTGCAACTGCACCCAATGTATAACATCCGATATCTCCGTATACCATAATCTTCTTCTTGTGAAGAATGTAGAATATTCCTCTGTGTGGACAGCCGGCACACATAACTGGTGGTCTGCCCGGAATCTGTGCATCTATTGTTGTGTATTCAGGTTCTTCCATTCCCATACATTTCTTAATAAGATTCTGTGAGAATTCTCCACATATTGGAAATGTATCCTTACCATGAACCTGTATTCCTAACTGCTTGCAGTGGTTCTCAATAATTGGGTCAAGCTCCTCTATTACATAGATTTCGTCCTTGCCCTGTGCGAAATCCTTGATAAGCTTCTCTGGAAGTGGATATACCATACCAAGCTTAAGTACGCTTACCTTATCTCCAAATACTTCCTTAGTATACTGGTATGATGTTGAAGATGTGATTACACCTATTTTCTTGCCATTGACAAGGCTTCCCTCTGCACACTCTTCAACTCTGTTAATTCCACTTGTCTCTGCGTACTGTATAAGGTCAAGTGTTCTCTGCTCAACTCTTACATGTGCATCTCTTGAATTCTTAGTCATCATGACCTTAGTTGGGTCTTTTACATAAGGAACCTGTGCAGGCTCTACTCTTTCCTCAGGACATACAACACTCTGTGAATGTGCAACTCTTGTACACATTTTGATAAATACCGGTGTATTGTATTTCTCTGATATCTCATATGCTTCCTTAACGAAAAGTCTTGATTCTTCTGAATCTGCAGGCTCAAGCATAGGTACTTTGGCTGCAAATGCATAATGTCTTGAATCCTGTTCGTTCTGTGATGAGTGCATTCCCGGATCATCTGCTACACAGATTACAAGTCCTGCGTTAAGTCCCTGATATGATATTGTAAATAACGGGTCTGCTGCCACATTTAAACCAACATGCTTCATTGCACATGCTGCTCTTACTCCACCGAGTGTCGCTCCGTGTGCTGCCTCTAATGCAACCTTTTCATTAGGCGCCCACTCGCAGTATATCTCATCATATTTCGCTGCTTCTTCTGTTATCTCTGTACTTGGTGTTCCCGGATAACTTGATATTACCTTACAGCCTGCTTCATACATTCCTCTTGCAACTGCCTTATTGCCCAGCATTAATTCTCTCATAACAATCTCCATTCTATGTATTCTTATCAGCCTTTATTTTCCTGTTCTACAAGTCTGTCTGCGCCGTACATCTTACGAAGCTTCGGCTTCTCAATCTTTCCTGTAGCATTACGCGGAATATCTGCAAATATAATCTCTTTCGGACGCTTGTATCTTGGAAGCTCCATGCAGAAGTCTTCTATCTCTTCCTTAGTACATGTAACTCCGTCCTTAACTTCTATGATAGCCGCTGTCTTTTCGCCCAGTCTATGATCTGGAAGTCCGATAACAGCTACATCTTTAACCTTATTAAATCTTCTGATGAAGTCCTCTATCTGAACCGGATAAATGTTTTCTCCACCGCTTACGATAACGTCTTTCTTTCTGTCTACAAGGAAGTAGAAACCGTCCTCGTCCTGCATAGCCATATCACCTGTATATAACCAGCCGTCCTTAAGAACCTCCTTAGTAGCTTCCTCGTTGCGGTAATAACATGTCATGACACCCGGTCCTTTAACACAGAGTTCTCCGACATCTCCCTGTTTTACTGTATTACCGTCTTCATCAACTATCTTACATTCCCATCTGTAACCCGGAATTCCGATAGCACCAACCTTATTAATATTCTCCACACCAAGATGTACACAGCCCGGACCTGTTGATTCTGAAAGTCCGTAGTTGGTATCGTACTGATGCTTAGGGAAATATTCCTTCCATCTCTTGATAAGTGAAGGTGGAACCGGCTGCGCACCTATATGCATAAGTCTCCACTGATCAAGTCTGTAATCTGATAACTTGATGTCTCCTCTGTCGAGCGCATCTAATATATCCTGTGCCCAAGGCACTAACAGCCACACGATTGTACATTCTTCATCTGATACAGCCTTAAGAATTGTCTCAGGCTTAGTTCCCTTAAGAAGTACAGCCTTGCTTCCTGCCACAAGACTTCCCATCCAGTGGAACTTGGCTCCTGTATGGTAAAGTGGAGGAATACATAAAAATGTGTCATATCTTCCTGTTCCATGGTGCTTCTGCTCCATCTCGGCAGCCTGTGTAAGACTTCTGTGCTTATGAAGTATTGCCTTAGGAAATCCTGTTGTTCCTGATGAAAAATATATTGCACCATAATCGTCTTCTGTTATAGTCACATCAGGTGCTTTGCTTGAGCAGTCAGCAACAAGCTCTCTGTAGCTTTCTGCAAAGCTTGGACAATTGTCTCCAACATAGATAAGGAGTCTGCCCTTTGATAATCTCTCAGCATTTACTTCAATTCGTCCGATAAACTGTGGTCCAAATACAATAACATCTACCTCTGCAAGCTCTGCGCAGTAATAGATTTCGTCTGAATCGTATCTGAAGTTGAAAGGAACTGCTATCGCACCTGTCTTTAACACTCCGAAATATATAGGAAGCCATTCAAGGCAGTTATACATAATAATAGCTACCTTATCGCCCTTCTTGATTCCTCTGCCAATAAGCATGTTGGCAAATCTGTTCGCTTTCTCGTTAAATACACTCCATGTAATCTCTCTGCGGTATGGTGAATAAGTTGTAGGCTCAATAAGCCCGAACTCCTTCCATGTCATCCTTCTTGTATCCTTCTCATCAGGATTAAGCTCTACCAATGCAACCTCGTCTGGATATTCTCTTGCATTGCGCTCTAAGTACTCTGTAACTGGCATCTTAATTCCTTCCCTGCTGCCCCCGACAGCATGCAATTTCATTAAATTATATCATACTATATTTTGCCAAAAAAATCCATAAAACAGCCCACCTTTCAGCCACGCTTTCGTCAAACTTCCCCTTTAATTCCAACCTAAAAAATGCTATGATTAAGTTAGTTAATTTGCGCATGTGTATCCGGCTGTCCGGCACCTGTCTGTGGTGCAGGAATGAATTGTGACGAGCTGTGCAGGAGTTAAGCCGCTGTCTGCAAAAGCTAATCGCACAAAAGCTCGTCCAAGCGAAGCGCGTTTGCTTTTGTGCGATGTAATAAACTCTGCAGACAGCGGCTTTTACTCCTGCTAAGCGAGGAAAACCTGAGTTCCAGCGCCACAGACAGGTGTCGGACAGCCTGATACACACACGCAGCTTACTACTACATAACATTTTTTAAAGGGGGATATATTATGGCGTTACATGTTATGGACGAGGCCAACCGCTGCTTACAGTGCAAAGTGCCTCAGTGTCAGAAGGGATGTCCTATTAACACTAACATTCCTATGGCAATCCGTTTACTTAAAGAAAATAAGCTTAACGAAGCTGGTAAAATGCTTTTCGAGAACAACCCGCTTACAACCGTGTGCAGTCTCATCTGCAATCACGAGAACCAGTGTGAAGGTCACTGTGTACTTGGAAGAAAGGGCGCTCCTGTACATTTTTCTACTATTGAGAATTATATCTCAAGTACATATGCCAACCAGATGACTGAAGGTCCTAAGCCTTCTAACGGCATGAGAGTCGCAATCATCGGTTCAGGTCCTGCCGGTATCACTATTGCAATTATTCTTGCAAGATACGGATATCAGGTTACTATATTTGAAGGAAAGGACAAGATTGGCGGCGTATTAAGATACGGTATTCCGGAATTCAGACTTCCTAAGACTGTTCTTGACGATATTGAATACAGACATCTTGCCTTAAAGGGTATCAAGATTCGTCCTAACACCACTATCGGTGGTGCAATCGGAATTGATGACCTATTCCGTGACGGCTACAAATCTATATTCATTGGTACTGGTGTATGGAAGCCTAACTCTCTTCATATTAAAGGAGAGACTTTCGGTAATGTCCACTTTGGTATCAATTACCTCAATAACCCTGACAGCTACCACCTCGGTGAAACTGTTATTGTTATCGGTGCCGGTAATGCCGCTATGGACGTTGCAAGAACTGCCAAAAGAAAGGGCTCTCGCAATGTCATCTGTTTCTCTATCACTAAGGAAGTTGCTGCAAGTAAATATGAATTCAGCTATGCACAGCTTGAAGGAATCACATTTGAATATAACAAACGCCCTGTTGAGATTAAGGACGATGGCGTTATATTCAGGGATATCATCGAAAATGAGGACGGAACTTTCACTGACATAGAAGGCACTGATACACTTCATCACTCAGACAGTGTTATCATCTCTATCAGTCAGGGACCTCAGAACCGTATCGTCAACACAACAACAGGTCTTAAAGCTACTGCAAGGGGACTTCTTGATGCAGACGAGACTGGTCACACAAGCCGTCCGGGTATATTTGCATCAGGTGATGTTGTCAACGGTGCAAGAACCGTAGTAGAAGCTGTCGCACACAGCAAGATTGTGGCAGAATCAATGCATCAGTATATGCAGTCGCTGCCGAAGGACAGTGAATAAGAACATTTACATTTCGCCATAAAAAATCGTCTACAGCTTACACCTATCGATTAGTGTAAAAAAGGGTTAAAGCAAAATGCTTTAACCCTTTTTTATCAAACGATGTTTTAACATATTTATTTTCTACATATCTGCAAGCAATTCCTTTGCCTTGTCCATAGAATCCATATGAACATATATATCGCACTTAGAATTCTTGCTGTTATTAAGGAACTTGAACACGCCTGTGTGAAAATTCCACTTCTCAAAATATGATATATTGTTTCTTCTAAGCACTCTCTCTATCTTTCTGCTTTCTTCTAATGTTACATCAGAACGCAATAAACGTTCATTAGTTCCGACTTCTGACATACTGCTGCACCTCTTTACTAACGTCTGTTATATTAGTATGTTACCACATTTTTAATGTAAAATCCACTTTAGAAAATTAAAAAATCGGTCTGAACACTTGTCCAGACCGAATAAACATTTAAAGAATATCAATTAAGCGATTGTGTAAATCCATCCCTTAGGAGCTTCAATCTTGCCCATCTGGATACCTGTTAATGTATCATAGAGCTTCTGGATTGTAGGACCCATCTTCTCCATTCCGCTTGGGAAGCAGATTTCCTTACCATGGTCGTTAATCTTACCAACAGGTGAGATAACTGCAGCTGTACCGCAAAGACCACACTCTGCAAAATCCTTAACTTCATCAAAGAGAACTTCTCTTTCCTCAACCTCTAATCCAAGATATTCCTTAGCAACAACCATTAATGAACGGCGGGTGATTGATGGAAGAATTGAATTAGACTTTGGTGTTACGAACTTACCATCTTTAGTGATGAATATGAAGTTAGCACCACCTGTCTCCTCAACCTTAGTTCTTGTTGCTGGGTCAAGGTACATATTCTCTGCAAATCCTTCTTCATGTGCTGTCATAATTGCATGTAAGCTCATAGCATAGTTAAGTCCAGCCTTGATATGTCCTGTTCCGTGTGGTGCTGCTCTATCAAAATCTGAAACCTTGATAGTAATAGGCTTGGCACCGCCCTTGAAGTAAGGACCTACTGGAGTTGTAAGTACTCTGAACTGATATTCATCAGCAGGCTTAACTCCGATAACAGGGTTGCTTCCGAACATGTATGGACGGACATAAAGTGTTGCACCTGAACCAAAAGGTGGTACCCATGCTGCATTAGCTTCTACTGTCTTAGCAACTGCCTCTACCCACTTATCTTCTGGGTAAACTGGCATCTCAAGTCTCTCACATGAATCTTTCATTCTTGCTGCATTCAGATCTGGGCGGAACATAACAATGTGACCATCCTCTGTTGTATAAGCCTTAAGACCTTCAAAACATGTCTGTGCATACTGAAGGACACCTGCACACTCGTTAATGACAACCTTGTCATCCTCTGTAAGTGTTCCGTTATCCCATGCGCCATCTTTATAGTTGGCTACGAATCTCTTGTCAGTCTTGATGTAACCAAAGCCAAGGCTTGACCAATCAATATTCTTCTTTTCCATTGTTAGTACTTCCTTTCATCTAAAGATACTGATGTAAAAAATGTTTTACACGATTTTGAGCATATTTTACGCTCTTAAAAATGTCATGTCAACATTTCATTACTCATCTCCGGTAATTTCTGTGTAATATTTAGCATAATCGGTTCTTTCTGCCTTAGTAAATGCAATTGCTGTTCTTGGATGCTGGTTAGTCTGACCAGTAAGCATGTACTGTACATCACATCCCCACACAACACCTGATGCTTTAAGTGGAACCATATGCTTTTCAATAAACTTAAGCACTGGAACAATATTAAACTTAGGATTTCTTAAGAACCCTAATAATAATTCTGAATAGCAGTTACCTGCACCTCTTCCCATTCCGCTTACTGTTGCATCAAGAAGGCTTACGCCGATTGAGCATGCCTCAATTGTATTGGCAAATGCAAGCTGCTGGTTGTTATGTGCATGTATACCAACACTTTTTCCATACTTCTCTGCTATCTTAATGTATTTGTCAGCAAGTCTTCTTACCTGCTCCGGGTATAATGAACCATAGCTGTCAACAAGGTATATGTACTGTGCCTTGCTCTGTGATGCAAGAAGCTCTAATGCAAGGTCTAACTCATTCTCACCTGCTGTCGATATCGCCATAATATTGACTGTAACCTCATATCCCATATCTGAACAGTAGTTAGCCATCTCAATAGCTGCCGGAATGGTATTAATATATGTTGCAACTCTCACCATATCAACAACTGACTCTGACTTAGGTGGAATATCTCTCTTCATATTAGTTCTTCCGACATCAGCCATAACTGATATCTTAAGTGGTGTATCATTCTCGCCAACAATAGCTCTGATATCTTCTTCCTTACAGAACTTCCACTTTCCGAATTCTTTCTCATCAAATATATCCTTATCAGCCTTATATCCAAATTCCATATAATCAACGCCTGCTGCCACATTAGCTTCATAAAGATCTTTAACAAACTCATCAGTGAATTCAAAATTATTCACAAGACCTCCATCTCTTAATGTACAGTCCATAACCTTGATGTCTGGTCTGTAAGAAGTCAAATTACCCCTGTTTTCTGCCATAACCTGTTTCCTCCTGTAAAATTTCCTCCTGGAATTGTTTCACTTTAAACCGTTACGCTTTAAAGTGTTAAACTGTTTTGAATTATAACACATCTATCAAGGTTGTCAACTGTTGATGTGAGATTTTTACTTCACCATCAGCCTCTCCATAAACACATCCATCAACGCATTAAGCCCCTTAAGGTATTCCTTCGCATTAGTGAATTTCTTCTTAGTTACAGTCCATATGAATGCAGGATTGGCGTCTACTCTCATCTGGATTGCACCGCCATACTCGTCAAGAAGCTTCTTTATAGCATCCGGGTCTAATTCAGCCTTAGGATAAACTGTCATAACTGTACGCCATACCGCAGTTCCTGATTCCTGATGCGCAACGCCGCCCTTTATCTCTATCATGCCAAGCTTATGTGCCTTTGACTTGATAAGCGCAATCATAAGCAGATTATCAGCGCATGATGGCACACTTCCGTATCTGTCTGATAACTCATCCTTCATATCTGATAATTCATCCATGTTCTCAAGTGCTGCAATTCTCTTATATATATCAAGCTTCTGGTACTCACTCTTAATATATGTTGCCGGAATATAAGCGTCCACATCAACATCTATTGTTGTCTCAAACTCATACTCATTCTTAATTCCCTTAAGATTGTTGACCGCCTGATTAAGCATTTTACAGTACAGGTCGTATCCTACAGCCGCCATGTGACCGTGCTGGCTGTTTCCAAGCACATTTCCTGCGCCTCGGATTTCCAGATCCTTCATCGCAATCTTAAAGCCCGAACCGAAATCCGCAAATTCCCTGATTACGCTTAGTCGCTTCTCCGCTACCTCTGTCAGTACCTTATCTCTTCTGTACAGTAAAAATGCATACGCAGTCCTTGAGCTTCTGCCAACTCTTCCTCTTAGCTGATAAAGCTGAGAGAGTCCAAAACGGTCTGCATCTTCAATTATCATTGTGTTGCAGTTGGATATATCCATACCTGTTTCAATTATAGTTGTAGACACCAACACATCTATCTCACCATTAACGAAATCACACATTATCTTCTCAAGCTCCCGTTTAGCCATCTGACCGTGGGCATATGCCACATTTGCATCAGGAACAAGCTCCTGAATGTGTGCAGCCGCCTCATCAATGCTTCTTACACGGTTGTATACATAGTAGACCTGACCGTTTCTGGCAAGCTCCCTTGTGATTGCCTCTCGTATCATCTCATCATTATGCTCTGTAACGAAAGTCTGTATCGGAACACGGTCAACCGGAGGCTCCTCAAGAACACTCATATCCCTGATTCCCGCAAGGCTCATGTGAAGCGTTCTTGGAATAGGAGTGGCACTGAGCGTAAGTACATCAACATTATTCTTTAACTTCTTAATCTTCTCCTTGTGTGTAACACCAAAACGCTGTTCCTCATCAATAATAAGAAGTCCCAGATCCTTGAACACCACGTCTTTAGAAAGAAGCCTGTGTGTGCCTATTACAATGTCAACCATGCCCTTCTTAAGTTCCTCAATAGTCTCCTTATTCTGTGCTGAGGTTCTGAAGCTCGACAACTGGGCTACCGTAACCGGAAAGTCCTTCATTCTCTGTTCAAATGTGGTAAAATGCTGACTTGCAAGTACTGTTGTCGGTACAAGATAAGCAACCTGCTTTCCTTCCTGAACTGCCTTAAATGCTGCTCTTATCGCAATCTCTGTCTTACCATAGCCTACATCTCCACATATAAGTCTGTCCATTACCCTGCGGCTTTCCATGTCATGCTTCGTGTCTTCTATCGCATTTAACTGGTCTGTTGTCTCCTCATAAGGGAACATTTCCTCAAATTCCTGCTGCCATACCGTATCCGGTCCAAACTGATATCCTTCTATTCTCTGTCTTGTGGCATACAGCTCAACAAGGTCTTTAGCCACTTCTTCAACGGCTGAATGAACCTTTGACTTAGTCTTTCCCCACTCTGAACCACCAATCTTATTAAGCTTTGGCTTTTTCTCTACATCTGAACCGGCAAATTTCTGCAGACGGTCAAGCTGTGTTGCGAGCACATAAAGGTTGCTGTTATCTGCGTAAGATATCTTGATGTAATCCTTCTCAACACCTTCAACCTTAATCTTCTCAATGCCCTTGTACTGGCCTATACCGTAATTCTCATGAACAACATAATCGCCAATATTAAGTTCATTAAAGCCGGCAATATTCTTGCCATCGTACTCCTTCTTCTTTACTTTCTTGCGCTTCTTCTCTGTAAATATGTCATTTTCAGCAATGCACACAAAGCCCTGCAGTGGATACTCAAATCCCCTGTGAAGGCTTCCGTAAGTAACCATCACAAGTCCGCCTGCCATGGATTTATTGCTGTCCTCTGTATAGAAGCTCTCAATTCCAAGCCTTCCAAGATCATCAACAATTCTGTTAGCTCTTGTTCTTGAGCTGCACACAAGAAGAACTGCGTATTTATTACGTTTGTACTTCCTTATGTCATCTGAAAGATATTCAAAGCTGTTATTATATGAGCTTATGCTTCTCGCTTCAATATGCATTGAATAATCTATCCCAAAGAATTCAGGGGTGTATTCAAGTGTTGTCAGCACAAGCTGCTTATGTCCGTTCATTGAAAGAACGGCTGTCTCCATATCCATAAACATATGTGTCTGACTTGGTAGCACATAACCGCTTTCTAATCTGTTCTTCATACTCTCACTGTACTCATAGAAAGTCATGTCGCTGTGTTCCTTAAGCCTTACAGGTTCGTCCACGACAATAAGAGTATCTCCCTTAGGGAAATACTCTGCCAGGCTGCTCACTCTGTCTGCAAATGTATATATGAATTTGCTGTAATCTCCTGTCCTTAACGCGTCATCAAACATTCTGTTAAGATGATTGCCAGCCTCTATCTGTTCCTTAGTACGCTTTCTTTTATCTGCTCCGAACAGCTTCATCTGTTCGTCTTTTTCATGTCTGATTTTTTCAATCCCCTGCTCTATTTCATCCTCAGTAAAAAGGAACTCTGTTGCAGGAAATACCGTATAACTCTTATAATTCTCAATAGAACGCTGGCTGTCTGCATCAAACGCCCTTATTGAGTCTATCTCATCATCCCACAATTCAATTCTCACAGGTGCTTCATCTGTATATGAAAATATATCTATTATTCCGCCTCTTATGGCAAACTGTCCTTTGGCTTCAACCATTCCGAATCTCTCGAATCCCATAGCTGTAAGTTTCTTTGCCATATCCTCTACATCGAGTATGTCACCCTTCTTAAGGTTAATGACTGCCCGCTTGAATCTGTCGACTGGAAGAAGCATATCTGATATTCCATCAATGGTTGTCACTATTGTAAGCGGTCCATCTGAAGCTTCCTCTGTTGATTTCTCCATTCCAGATTTGGCGATGTCCGATTTATTCAATCTGTCAATTATGGCTGCTATACATCTGATTCGCTCTCCGGCAATCTGTCGTCCCTGCACATCTGCGTTATAAAATATTACATCCTTCGCAGGATAATACATTACATTACCACTGTTAAAGAATCTGGCATCCTCCGCCATATCCCTTGCTTTCCCCTCATCACTGGTTATAACAAGCTGGAAGTTGTAATTGCTGGCTATGGCACTTGAAAAATGCAGTTTCTGCGTGTCAATACAGCCACTTACCATTACTGTTCTGCCGCCATCTTTAGCAAGCTCTTTATTAAGTTGTTCCACACCGGCTGTATTATACACCGGCTCAAATATTGCTTTCATATTATACCACCAGTTATCCGTTATATTTATTCATACCACTTTCTATTCCATCTGTAAGTATGCATTCTACAGCTTCACATGCTTTCTTATTAGCCTCTCTTAATGTTGCATATTCCTCTGTAGGAAATTTCCCAAGCACCCAGTCTGCAAGATCCCAGTTCTTAGGCTTGTCGCCCACTCCGAACTTTATTCTCTTGAACTTGTCACTTCCAAGATGTGCTATTATACTCTTGATTCCATTGTGTCCACCTGCACTTCCCTTTGCACGGAGTCTTAGTTTACCTACGTCAAGACTTATATCATCGAAGATAACAATAAAATCATCTATGTCACATTTGTAATAATCCATAACTTCTCTTATACACTCACCCGAATTATTCATATATGTCATAGGCTTAACGAGTATTACTTTCTGACCTGCTATTACGCCTTTTCCAATAAGTCCTTTGTGCTTTGCTGTGTCCACACTGATATTATATTTGTCTGCAAGCTCGTCTATTACTGAAAAACCTGCATTATGTCTTGTTCCCATATATTCTTTACCCGGATTACCAAGTCCCGCTATTATATACATAACATCCTCCTGATTAATTATCATATATTAGCAAGTATATAACATATTTCTTCTTTTGGCTATCTTAACGCATCATCTGTAACCTGACAGGTTAAGACAACCTTATCTTTATCCAAAAAGTCCCGCAAGTCATAACGACCGCGGGACATTTTGCTATATTAAACAATTATTTAATTATAATTATTTAACAGATATTCTTCTTTTCTTTGATACAAATACAATTCCTGCTAATGCACAAAGCATTAATACTACATATAATGCAATTGGAGCTGTATCTCCAGTCTTTACAGTTTCACCTGTTGACTCTGTTGTTCCATTAACATTATTGTCTTTTCCTGTTTCTCCACCTTCTGCTACATCACCCTTTGATGAACCGTCATCCTTAGAGATAACTTCTTTGTAATGAACTGGCTTCCATGTACCAAGAACTGTATCAACAGCAGAAACATTTTCTGAATCAATATAATTAACAACAGCATCTAATGTACTCTTAGTGCAGCCTGTTGTCACAAATGCTTCACCCTTGTTTGTGTTATTGTACTCATTGAAGATTGCTGAAGCCTTCTCTCCATTAGACATTTCTCCCCAGCCTTCTGAGTCAATGTATCCATTAGTCTCACACTCAATAAATGATGCATTAGAGTTAGCACCCCATGTTCTACCATACTTACCTAATACTGCTATATCACCATGTGCTCCATCTGTTGTAACCTCACAGTTTCTGAATACATATGGGCTTGTCTTAGGTGCAACAATGTAACCAATCTTTGCATTATTATTCTCATCATTCTTATATGTCTTCCACTGTAACTTACAGTTATCAAATACAGCTGCAAACTCACCACAGATATAATCTACATTACCACCGATTGTACAACCGTTGAAATATGCGTGATATCCATAATTTGCTGAACCATTTCTACCAAGTGTATCCTGTGATGAAAGAATTGAACAGTTGAAAACTTCAATATTATCAGCCTCAATATAGAAAGCATTTGATCTCTCTTTAAACTTGTAATCTGATACATCTGCGCCTTCTGCTAATCTGTCTACTGAAAGATTTGAACCTGCAATATCTGTCTTCTCAGCCTCTGTTAAGTAATAGTTGTATGTATTCAAGAATGTTGTATTCTCTGCAACAAAATTATTACCTCTAACAATGAATACACCACCCCAGAGACTTCCATTTCCTTCTTCAGATGAGTATCTGTCCATAGCAAGTGTCTTATTGTAAAGACCTGTTGCTGGATCTATTGAATAATACTTTGTTCCAACACCATAATACCATGAAATTGTATGTCCATTACCCTTAAGTGTTACATATGGTGCAGCCATAACTACCTGTTCAAATACATCAGATGTAAGGTTAATAGTTACTCTGCCTGCTTCGCCTTCTGGTCTGTTCTGCATACCAAGAATAGCATCTGAAGCTTCATTTAATGTATCATAATCGCCAGGAACACTAATCTCTGACTTGAATTCTGTCATAGGAACAACTGAAATTCCTGTAATATATGTTGTTGCACCAAAGTTAACAACAGCATCACCTTCAACTACCATCTCAAATGTATCTGTCTTAGATGTTGTACCAACTGATGTATAACCCTTATCAGTTTCTGTACTATCGTACTTCTCCCCATTAACTGTAAAGTTGAATGCATAGTAAGTAGAAATAGCAACCTTAGCTTTTCCCTTTACTGGAATTGTAAGTGAAGAATCAGCTCTTGCTACTGTGTGAGGCTTTCCATTCTCTACTGCAATATTACCTGTTGTTGTAAGAGATGGAACTCTTGTATAGCTGTAATCTCTCTTAGATGCTGGATCATCCTTCTCTACATATACATCATTAACATTCTCAGCACCAGCCTTAACAGATGCTCTGTCATATGTTGTTGATCCATCCTTAGTCTCTACGCTTGTTGTATATTCACCAGGCTTTACAGAAACCTTGTATGAATCTCCTGTTATTGTTGCTTCATTTACTGTTCCACTAGTATTATTAGTAAATACGAGCTTTGTAACATTAGATGAATCTGTACCTACAATCTTACCTGTAAGTTCAACATCCGGAACATTATTAAGTGTGATTGTAACTGCATCACCTGTTACTGTAAATGTCTGTGAATCACCTACAAGTGGCTTAACACCGCCATCGTTAGAACTTACTCTGTATGTGTGTCCCTTAAGAAGCTTAAGAGATTTTGTTGTTGTGCTGAGAGATATCTCATCTCCACCTAACTGGTCATCTACTAATGATAACTTTAAACCACTACCAATTGTTGCATCAATATTATTTACAGTTACAGGAACTGTAATCTTCTCATCTGCAACATAGCTGTATCCAGCATAGAACATATTATTAGTCTTTCCTGTTGTTGACATAACATATGTCTTACCAGGAACAACTTTAAATGAATATGATGTTAATCCTGTTTCTGAATCAACATAGCCTTCCTTGGTTCCATCAGCATTGAAAGTATGTACTCTGAGGAATGAAGTTGAGTTATAATAAACTGTCATCATACCCTTAGCTGCTGGTGTAAATGTAGCTAAACATCCATCACCTTCACCTGGAAGATTAGGAATATTATTGGCATCAGCGTGTCTCTTACCTGATGTATAAGCATCATGTTCAACACCATTAATTGTAACCTTCTTATCTGGCTTTACTGTATACTGAGTAATAACTCCGCCTACTGTCTGTCCACCTAATGTAAGTGTGCTGTCTCCGAACTTGTACTCACCAGTCTTAACAACACCATATACAGCATGCTCATCCATAACAAATGTAAAGTTTTCTACATTAGCTTCTGGCTCTGCAATATGCTTTACATCAATGCTTCCAATATATCCATCAGCTGTTGCAACTAAATCTACATATCCTGCTGCACCTGAGTATGTATACTTGAATTCTGTAGTGCCGACTTCTGTTCCTTCAATTGTAGCCTGCTTCTCTTTATATGATCCAATTGTGATTTCACATGAACCCTTAACCGGAATCTTAACAACAGCTCCTGTGTTAAACTGTGCCCAGTCACTTCTTGTAGAATCAAACTTACCAGTTGTAGCATCAATAACTAAGCCATTAACTTCACCTGTAGTTCCCTGAATGAGCTTTCCGTTAGAACCTATTAAATCAGAGCCTTTTCTGAAGTTCCATGTTCTGTCTCCGTTATCTTTTGATTCTACTAATGTTAAATTCTTAATCTTCATCTCACCTGAATCACCGCTTGCAAGTGTATCTGGTGTAAGTAAAATATAACCATCCTCAAAAGCTGCTGATGAAACTGTTACAGTAGCTTCTTTATCACCATTGATATTAACTGCATTAGGAAGTTCCTCTCTACCTGCTGTATTCAGACAGATGACTGCATTCTCTCCGCTCTTGTCACCAACATAAACATATCTGTTATTGTTGTTACTAGAAAACTTTAAAGTAAGTGTAGCTGATGTTGCTGTTGGGTCAACAGGAACAGCAATAACAGCATCCTTTGTTTTCTGAGCTGATAATCCTGCTCCACCAGTCTTAACATATGCTGTACCGGCAGCAACCTTTATTCTGCCAACCTCATCACCTTCTGCTAAAGTAAGTGATTTTTCTCCTGAGTATTTTGAAAAATCCCAGGTTGTTGTTCTTTCGTTATTCTCCCATGTACCAGCGTCTACTACGACCCCTGAATCAGCGGTCTTATCATCGGCTTTAGTATTAGTAATACTGCCTGGCATGAGAGCTGCAACCATAAGAACTGCCATGAATAATGATGCAATTCTTCTGATCTTACGCTTTTTCATAAACTTCATAATTATCCTCCTTAAATATATTTGCACACGATTGTGTCTTTCGCGGTAGTTTTCCGCTTTTGTTACCATAATACATTTATGTAATGTGTTTTGCTACCGCTTTTTTTGTTTCTCATGTTGTTTTTACATATAATTTTGGCTTGATTTTTTAACCATTTGTTAATTACAGCAATATTTCAACATATTTTTTGTGCAAAATGTATATATTGCACTTATTTTGCTCTAAAATTTTCCGTTTTTTAATCCATTTATTTTTCCATTTATCTGTGTTAATATATCTTTAAATATAACTTCAGGAGAATGTATGAATTCAAATTATTTTAACATTTCAAAATTATATCGCACTCCAGAAAATTCAATGTCATCTTCTCATACACACTCTTTCTGGGAATTATTTTACCTTACCAAAGGAAGCTGTAGCATTTTAATAAGAGATGCTTTATATGAAATAAACGAAGGAACCATCTTCCTGATTCCATGTGATATTTCTCATAAAACCATATATTCCAATACAGATAATGAGCGGATTGTAATTGAATTAGGAGACGACTATGTAGCACCAATTATATCAGGTTTCCCCGACTTAACTTTTTATAATAAATACTGCTGTCATTTCTTTACTTTTAATCTGTCAGCATCTAACCTGATTAATTATTATTTTGATACTGTTCTTTTAGAATCTAAAAAACACAGTTCTATATCTTCATTAACTATAAAGCATTCAATTCAGGGAATTATTCTGTGTATAATCCGTTCTGGTTTTGATATAACAGCGTCATTAAATGTCAGGAACTCATTACAAACAGAGAATACAATTATTCAGAATGCCATTGATTACATAGAACAGAACTTTTCCGCCAATATTTCTTTGACCGCTTTGGCTGAACATTTACATCTGAATCCTTCTTATCTGTCCAAGCTTTTTAAAGATGAAACCGAAATGACATTCAAAGATTTTCTGAATAGAATAAGGATTAGCCATGCTGAAAGATTATTGCTTGAAACCAATCTTCCAATGTCAGATGTTGCTTCATTATGTGGATATGAATCCGGTAATTATTTTGGGGATGTTTTCAAGAAAACAAAAGGTATTTCCCCAATCAAATTCAGGGAAGCAAAGGGTTATATTGCATAAAAAAGGTCTGACTCTGAAAATGCGCTAACGCATCTGTCAAAGTCAGACCTTTTAAATGTGTTAAATTGTTACTCCTCTACATCCTCCGCCTTATCATAGGCCTCAAGAACAAGCTTCTGCAGTTTATCTCTTGTCTGAGTGTTGATAGGATGAGCAATGTCACGATACTCTCCGTCTGATGATTTTCTGCTTGGCATTGCAATAAACAATCCCTTCTCTCCCTCAATCACCTTAATATCATGTACAACGAATTCATCATCTATTGTGATTGACACAACAGCTCTCATCTTACCTTCTTTAGCAATCTTTCTAACCCTTACATCTGTTATATTCATAACGCACCCCTTCTAAAACCTTATGGTTCCTGTTATACTTTAGTCCAAACACCTTCTGTTGCAATTCTTATTCTTAATAGTACAATGGACTGTCCTCCACAACAATCCTTACGCCATTCTCACCTACATATCTTGAATTAGCCTTTATTGTACTATTGCTTTCAACAATACAGTTCTCAATATATGCATTGTCTCCAATATATGCATTGTTAAGAATAATTGAATTCTTGATTACACTGTTATTACCAACATATATCTTCTTGAATAACACTGAATCTTCAACAGTTCCGTTCACTATACATCCACTTGAAACAAGGCTGTTTCTTACATTAGCACCAAAATTGTACTTTGCTGGTGGTAAATCCTCAACCTTAGAATACACATCCGGATACTGCTTGAAGAAATAATCTCTTACATCCTTTTTAAGGAAGTCCATATTAGTCTTATAATAAGAATCTACTGTTGATATATTATTCCAGTATGTATCAAGCTTATATCCATATATCTTCTTGACATTCTTATATCTTACAAGAATATCTCTTACAAACTCATGTCTGTCTTCTTCAGCAGCCTTCTCAAGAAGTTCAATAAGAAGTCTTCTTCTTATCACATAGATACCTGTTGAAACTGTTGAAAGATTAGTCTCTAATGGCTTCTCATCAATATCTGTGATTCTTCCTTCCTCTGTCATGGCTACTACACCATAACGGCCTATCTCTGAACGATCTTCTAAATTCTTGACGACAACTGTAATATCAGCCTTCTTCTCAATATGATACTGAAGCACCTTATTATAATCGAGCTTATATATACCATCACCTGATGCAATAACTACATATGGCTCATGGCTCTGCTTTAAAAACTGCATGTTCTGATATAATGAATCTGCTGTTCCTCTGTACCAGTTACTGCTCTCTGCTGTGATTGTAGGAGTGAATACAAATAATCCTCCCTGCTTTCTTCCGAAATCCCACCACTTAGATGAGCTTAAATGTTCATTAAGTGATCTTGCGTTGTACTGTGTAATAACTGCAACCTTCTGGATTCTTGAATTAGTCATATTGCTCAATGCAAAATCTATGGCGCGATAACTTCCGGCAATCGGCATGGCTGCAATGGCTCTCTTATTAGATAGTTCACGCATCATTCTGTTATTTCCGCCAGCTAATATAATACCTATTGCTTTCATTAATTATCACCTGCCTTAATTATTATGCCTCCGCCTGGTAACTCACCATTAGGGTAATCCTGTAATGTTGTCTCTCCTGATATGGCTGTATTCTTTCCAACCTTAACATTGTCTGGAATAACAGACCACTCACCGACGGTAACAAGTCCGGAATTATATATCTTAGGGAACTTAACATTCTCTGCTTCTTCACCAACTCCAAGTTCAACATTCTCTCCAATCGTTACATCTTCTGCGATTATTGACTTGGTTATTGTTGTGTTCTTTCCGATGTGTGAATTATTCATAATAATTGAGTCTCGGATTACACAGCCTTCTTCAATAACAACTCCCGAACCTATTACAGAATTAAATACTCTTCCGTATACTTCAGTTCCATCACCTATGATACTCTTCTCTATATAGGCATCTTTAGCAATATACTGTGGTGGGATTGTATCCGTCTTGGTGTATATCTTCCAGAATTCCTCATAAAGATTAAATATAGGAATAATATCTATAAGTTCCATATTAGCTTCCCAGTATGAGCTTAATGTTCCTACATCCTTCCAGTATCCGTTGTATTCGTAAGCAAATATTCTCTTATTATTATTAAAGCAGTATGGAATTACATGCTTTCCGAAATCGCATTCCTGCTGATCCTTAAGCTTGATGAGTGCATCCTTAAGAACCTTCCAGCTGAATATGTATATACCCATTGATGCAAGATTGCTCTTTGGATGTTCAGGCTTTTCTTCGAACTCTGTAATCTTATTATCGTTATCTGTAACAACCACGCCAAATCTGCTTGCTTCTTCCATAGGTACAGGCATCGCAGCAATTGTAATATCCGCATTGTTAGCCTTATGATAATCAAGCATTATCTTATAGTCCATCTTGTATATATGGTCACCTGAAAGAATAAGTACATATTCCGGATGATACTGCTCCATATACTCCAGATTCTGGTAAATGGCATTAGCTGTTCCTGTATACCATTCACTGTTCTGGCTCTTCTCATAAGGTGGAAGAACTGATACTCCTCCTACATTACGGTCAAGATCCCAAGGAATACCAATTCCTATATGCGTATTAAGACGAAGTGGCTGATACTGTGTTAATACTCCCACTGTATCTATTCCTGAGTTAATACAGTTACTGAGAGGAAAGTCGATTATTCTATACTTTCCACCAAATGCTACTGCCGGCTTTGCCACTTTAGAAGTAAGTACTCCTAATCTGCTTCCCTGGCCACCAGCTAACAGCATTGCAATCATTTCTTTTTTAATCATGCTATCACCTCTGATGTTAAATTTTTACTGCTTTTAGATATTTTGATTATATCATACTATTCTCATTAAGTAAAAAGAATTTCGAGTTTTTTATACACATTTTTATGCACATTTTCTAAATCGTATATTATATAATAAGAAAGGTTTGAAAAATAAGCCGATAAGACATACAATATAACAAACAATAATTTCAAGGAAGGAAAATATCATGTACAAGATTGATTTCAACAACCCTATCCATATTCACTTCATTGGCATAGGTGGTATAAGTATGAGTGGGCTTGCCAAGATTCTTTTATCTAAAGGTTTTTCTGTTTCAGGTTCCGATTCACACTCATCAGCACTTACTGACGAACTCATTGGGGACGGATGTCTGGTATCTGTTCCACAAAGTGCCGGTAACATAACTAATGATATAGATCTTGTTGTATATACAGCAGCAATTCATCCTGATAATCCAGAATTCAAGGCAGCTAAAGAAGCAGGACTTCCTATGCTTACCCGTGCAGAGCTTCTTGGCCAGATTATGACCGTCTATAAGAATGCAATTAATATTGCCGGTACTCATGGAAAGACAACAACTACTTCCATGGTCTCTGAGATACTGCTTGCTGCCAGCATGGATCCTACTATATCTGTGGGCGGTATACTTAACAGCATTGGTGGCAACACCAGAGTAGGCGGTGATAATTATTTTGTAGCAGAAGCCTGCGAATATACTAACAGCTTTTTATCATTTAATCCAACTATGAACATTATTCTCAATGTCAAGGAAGATCATCTTGATTTCTTCAAGGATATTGATGATATCCGTCATTCTTTTAAGCTTTTTACTGAAAAGCTGCCTTCTGACGGAACTCTTATCATCAACACTGACATTGATAATTATGAATATTTCTATCAGGATACTGACTGCGAGGTCATTACATTTGGCTCTGACCCTGCAAAGAGCATGTACAGTGCTTCTGATATCGCTTATGACGAGCTTGGAAGATGCACTTATTCTCTTCTTATTAATGGAGAGAAGGCTGACACTATAACTCTTGGTGTACCGGGGCTTCACAATGTTTACAATTCTCTTGCTGCTATTGCCGCTGCAAGAAAGCTATCTGTTGATATGGAGCATATCAAAGCAGGTCTTTCTAACTTTAAGGGTACTAACAGAAGATTTGAGAAGAAAGGCACATTTAACGGTGTTACTGTCATTGATGATTATGCCCATCACCCTGATGAAATCTGTGCTACTTTAAGTTCTGCCGCACACTATCCACATAACCGTGTATGGGTAGTTTTCCAGCCTCATACATATTCGCGTACGAAGCTTTTATTTAATGAGTTTGCTGATGCATTAAGCCACGCTGACAAAGTTGTCCTCGCCAAGATATACGCTGCAAGAGAGACTGATACGCTTGGAATCAGCTCTGCTGACCTGTGCGAGAAGATTAAATCTCTCGGTAAGGAATGTGTATACATTGACAATTTTGAGGACATTGAAAAATATTTATTAAAAAATTGTATCAACGGTGACTTGTTAATAACTATGGGGGCCGGTGACATATATAAAGTCGGTGAGGACTTGCTTAAATAGTCGGTTTTCCACCTGCCTGAATTTTTTCAACAAAGTTATCCACATTATCCACAATTTTCTGTTACTTAATTGTGCAGAATGGTTGTGGATAATTTTTTATTATAGTCTTTTTTTTATTCCGCTTTTTACACGGTTCTCTGCACCTTTTTTTAATTTATCCACATTTTCCACATTTTCCACAAACCTCCTTTCCGCGCTGAACGCGCTTTGCATTTATTTTTTTCAGTGGTATAATCTGCTCATAACTTTTTTGGGGAGAATGATACCATGAATAATCTGAATTTATCTTCAGAGACTGCATCCGGTTATACAGCAGTTTCTGATCTTTTTATAGACGAATATGTTCCTTCTGCGAACGGTGATTTTGTTAAAGTATATCTTTATCTTTTAAGACTGCTTTCAAGAAAGAATAGTGATTTGAGTATCTCCTCTCTTGCTGATACATTTAACCAGACAGAGAATGATGTCATGAGAGCATTACGATACTGGGATAAGCTGGGGCTTTTAACTCTTTCCTATGACAGTAATAAAGAATTGTCCGGAATTACTTTCAGACAGCCTGATAATAAGCCTTCAGCACCTGACCCTGATGATACGAATATTATACATACTACTTTTAATGAAGCTTCTGACAGCATTCCTGATGCTAAGCCTGCGAAAGAACCTGAAAAGATTCCTTTAAAAGAATCTGTAGAACCTTCCAGAGTTACTGTTTCGCCTGATAAGCTCAGCGAATTATCATCTAATGATGATTTTTCAATGCTTGTCTTTGTTGTCCAGACATATCTTGGAAAGACTTTATCTGAAGGAGAAATTAATGCCATTGTTTACTTCTATGACACATTACATTTTCCGGCAGATCTCATCGAATACCTTATTGAATACTGCGTCTCTAAAGGCAAGACTTCTTTAAGGTATATAGAGAAGGTTGCTTTAGCATGGGCAGATGAAGGCATCAGCACCGTAGAAGCAGCTAAGGAAGAGGTTTCTAACCACAACGAGGTTGCTTACCGTATAATGCGTGCATTCGGAATAACAGGAAGAGAACCCGGTCAGGCAGAAAAGCAGCTTATTTCCAAGTGGACTGATGTATTCTGCTTTGATTCTGACATGATTATTGAAGCATGTAACAGAACTCTTAAAGCTACTCACCAGCCGAGCTTTGAATATGCTGATTCTATTCTTACAAATTGGAACTCTTCTAATATCCGTAATTCTGAAGATGTTAAAAAATCAGATGCCCAGTATGAGGCCTCTAAAGCAGCCAAGGTAATTAAGAACCCGGCATCACTAAAGCAGAATGCCAACCGTTTTAACAATTATCAGCAGCGCCCTAAGAAATCTGATGATTTTTACAATTCATTATTAAGCAATAATAATTAATTAGAAAGGAGTGTGTTATGCCTCTAACTAATACCCAGTATGACTCAATAATGAGAATATATGATGATATCCGCACAACCAACAGACATATTCAGGCTGACCGTTATAATGAAGCTGTTTCCGCTTGTCCATCTATAGCAGATATTGATTCTGATATCATAGATATGTCTGTTAAAAATGCCAGAGCCCGCATAGACACTGGTTCATCTGACACGACTACTGATGAACTGGCTGCTGCACTTAAGACACTTCATGAAAAAAGAGTATCTGCCCTGGCTTCAATTGGTAAGCCTGCTGATTATCTTGATGATATATATACCTGTCCTTATTGCAAAGATTCCGGGTATGTTAACGGAAAAAGATGTACATGCTTTAACAAAAAAGCTATTGATCTTATATATAAGGACTCTAATCTCAAGAACATAACTGAGAATGAGAATTTTGATACATTTTCATATAACTGGTATAATAACATCGATGTAGATCCTGCCACAGGACTCACACCTTATAATAATATGCAGAAGGTTGTCAGCATATGCCATGATTTTGTTGATAATTTTGATAAGAATTTTTCTAATCTGTTATTTATCGGTCAGACAGGTGTAGGCAAAACATTTCTTTCTAACTGCATTGCCAAAGCTCTTATGGATTCTTATCACAGTATTATATATTTGACTGCCGGTGAGTTCTTTGATTCATTTAAAAGCGGTGATTTTAAAGAGTATGGTAACTCTAAATTCGATACATCTTTCTTTACTGAATGTGACCTGCTTATAATTGATGACTTAGGAACGGAGAATTCTTCCAGCTATAATTTGTCGAATCTGTTTTACATTATTAATGAAAGGCTTCTTAGAAAGAAAAGTGTTATTATCTCTTCTAACCTTGATATGCCTGATATTGAAAGCAGATATTCTCAGCGTATCTTTTCAAGGCTTGTAAGTGCCTATTCTATTTTAAGAATTTTTGGTGATGACATCCGGTGTATGAAGAAATTATCAGCTAAAAACTCTTAACGATTATTTATGTCAAATATATCATTGACTTATTTCGCGTCAATGTTTATATTTTTATATGTATGTTTAATTATTATACTTTTATGGAGGATTATTTATTATGCCACGTGATGAAAGACACACAGAAACTATTCCCTACGGAACTTTAGGTATTATCCCATTAGCAAGCTGCACTGAAATGGGTAAGAAAGTTGACGAGTACCTTGTAAAGTGGAGAGAGCAGCGTCAGAATGAGAATACTTCTACCCTTAATTTTGCAGGATATAAGAGAGACAGTTACATTGTAAACGCTAAGACTCCTAGATTCGGTTCAGGAGAAGGAAAGGGCGTTCTTGTAGATTCTGTCCGTGGTCATGACTTATATATTATGCTTGATGTCTGCAACTACAGCCTTGAATACACTGTATGTGGTTTCAAGAATCATATGTCTCCTGATGATCACTATGCTGACCTCAAGAGAGTTATTGCTGCTGCAGGTGGTAAGGCAAGAAGAATTAATGTAATCATGCCTTTCCTTTATGAATCAAGACAGCACAAGAGAACAGGAAGAGAATCTCTTGACTGTGCACTTATGCTTCAGGAACTTACAGATATGGGTGTCGAGAATATTATTACTTTTGATGCTCACGATCCTAGAGTTCACAATGCAATTCCTCTTAAGGGATTTGAATCTGTATCATGCACATATCAGTTTATCAAGTATCTTCTTCTTAATGTAGATGACCTTCATATTGACAGCGAGCATATGATGGTTATCAGCCCTGATGAAGGTGGTATGGGACGTGCTGTTTACTTTGCCAATGTTCTTGGTCTTGACATGGGTATGTTCTACAAGAGAAGAGATTACACTAGGATTGTTAATGGCCGAAATCCTATCGTTGCACATGAGTTCCTTGGAACTAATGTTGAGGGCAAGGATGTTATCATCATTGATGATATGATTTCTTCTGGTGAAAGTATGATTGATGTTGCTTCTGAGCTTAAGAAGCGTGGCGCAAGCAGAGTATTCTGTGCTACTACATTCGGTCTTTTCACTAACGGCTTTAAGAAGTTTGATGAAGCATATGAGAATGGCATTATTGACAGAATCCTTACAACTAACCTTGTATACCAGCCATCAGAACTTCTCTCTAAGCCTTGGTACATCAATGTTGATATGAGCAAATATATGGCTCTTCTTATTGATACACTTAACCATGATTCTTCAATCAGCAATCTCTTAAGCCCGGTTGAAAGAATCCAGCAGAGAGTTAAGGAATATAACGAACTTCATTACGGAAAGTAATTAATAACAGAAATGGAATCTGACACATTTAAGCCAGATTCCATTTTTTAATTTCTTATTGCAGCATCATTCTTTGTTTCCGCTGGTCTGTCTGTACCAGAATTATTTCCAGCAGCTGTACTATCCTGCTTAGTGCTTGCAGTTGCATCATTATCCCTTACCGTTCCTGTTTCCATCTGACTTGAAGCCTGTGTATAATGATGGCTGCTGCTATTTTGCGTCTGCGTTACTGATTGTGTTTCTGTCTGTGTCTGTGTTACTGACTGAGTTTCTGTCTGCGTCTCTGTCTGTGTTTCCTCTTGATTTTCTTTGTGGCTATACTTTGGAAAATCTTTCTTTGCAAGACCATTATGTGCCTGTTCCATAAACTGTCTGAATATTTTCAAAGTCGCATTCTGAGGTATTGATGCCGGATAATCATATCCCTGCCATACTGCCAGTGTATAATATGCACTATATCCACAGAACCATGAATCATAATTAGAATTCGTCGTACCTGTCTTGCCCGCAACAATGGCATTTTCAGGTGCTGCTCCTCTTCCGGTTCCTTCTGTCACAACAGTTTTTAACATATCTGTCATCATCCTGCATGACTCTGAATCATATATATTCTCCTCACGGTTAGAAGTACCAAGCACCAGCTTTCCTCTATTATCGTATATTGAAACTATACATGTTACACGCCGGTACTTTCCATCATTAACTATCGTTGTATAAGCTCCCGCCATCTCTTCAGTTGATACTCCATATGTGAAACCACCGATAGCAATGGCATTATAATCCTTATCCATCCATATTTTATGGAATCCCTGATTCAGAAGATATGAACTGCCAACCTTGGGAGTTATCTCTTTAAGAACATTCCACGCAACAGTATTTCTTGAAAGGCTTACCGCTGTTCTTAAAGTTATATTTCCCATATAAGTTCCATCAGCATTTTTAGGACCATCCTGTATATACTCATCTGATACTATCGTATCAGGTGTATTCCCCTTTTGAAGATATGGAATATAGTCTAATATTGGCTTAATTGAACTTCCAGGCTGTCTGTAGCTTTGATATGCCCTGTTAAGTGTGTATCCCTCCAGCTCCTGACTTCTTGAACCTACAATAGCAACCACATTTCCTGTCATATTATCAATACATGTTGCTGCTGCCTGCATCTCATATATTCCATCCTTCATCGAAGTATAACTGTCCAGATTATCATCAACTGCTGACTGCAGCTTTTTCTGGATATTCATGTCTATGCTTGTATATACACTATATCCCCCTGATAATAATTTCTGCTGATACATTGTATAACTTTCTTCATAAAGCTTCTTATACTGGTCATAATCATCATCATTAATAAAATTTGTTCTGAATATAAATCCGCCTACCTGCATCATTCCTTCCGTAGCACAATGTCTGGCATATGTTTCAACTGAATTATTCCTTGACGAAACAGGCTGCCTAGACAGCTCAACTTGTGAATCAAGTGCTGTATAATAATTCATTGAATTAATTATATCTTCATTATACAGTCTGGCCAGAATATTATCCCGTCGTTCTACAGTGTTATCAAAGTTAGTCAGAGGATTATATCTTGTAGGATTATTAGGTATTGCCGCTATAAATGCCTGTTCCGAAAGAGTAAGGTCTTTTACTTCTTTCCCAAAATATCCCTTTGCCGCAGCTCCTACACCATAATACCCATTACTAAAATATATGTTATTAAGGTAAAATTCCAGTATCTGCTCCTTGGAATATTTCTTTTCAATATCTCTCGCTACAAATATTTCTTTAACCTTTCGTTCCCATGTAACTTCCTGTGTAAGAAAAATATTCTTTGCCAGCTGCTGTGTAATAGTACTTGCTCCCTGCACTATCTCGTCATTTTCAGTATTTGCTATAACAGCCCTTATAATTGCTTTGAAATCAATTCCCTTATGTTTATAGAAATCCTTATCTTCCATCACTATAAAGGCCTGTTCTAATGTATCCGGGATATCTTCAATTCCCACATAATACATATCCTTAGATTCTCTCATTGTACAGAGTTCATTGCCGTCTGCATCATATATAACCGTAGTTCCCGACTCCATAAATGTACTGACAGAACTTTCATTAACCATTGTCTTTGCATCCTGTGCAAGACTGATTACTCTTATTATCTTCGGTAAAAACAACAGCAGGCCTGTAGCAATGCCTAACAAAAACACCAGCAGTATAATTCTTCTTATTAATCTGCGTCTTCTTTTCTTTTTTGATAATCTCTTTTTTGCCATTCTTCACCAATTTTTAATATCTGATTATTTGTAATATGTTACATAAACATTTCCACCCTGTGAAAACATTTTAGCGGCATCATTCATGGAAATATTTTTCTGCTCTCCGGTTAATGGTACAATATAAGCTATTTCACTTGAATTATATGCCACAATAACAATATATTCATTAGCTGCAACCTTTGCAATAACAGGATTTCCATTAGAAACACAGCTAAGCATTTCATCATATGACACACCAGAAACACTTATTCCCTTAACTCCATTTATCTTATTTAAAATATCAACTGCAGATTCTCCCTGCTGCATATATTCATATGCATTGATACCACCACCAAGATAATTACAAAGCATCTGAACAGCACTGGTAAGCGAATTTCCTGCTGACACAGCCGCAACTCCATCCACAGATGCCTGACTGTTTCTATATCTTTTCCACACAACCTTTGAATCACTGTCAATTACAGTTCCATATGTGTTGTTTGCAAGAATTATTGCAGATCCAAGCCCTGTTCTGCTGCCCTGAAACCTTCCATAACCATACACATAATACAAGCCTTCCCATACAAATGTATCATCAAGCTGAAGTTCAGTATTATTCTTAAATATAATTTCACCTGAAGTCCTTAAGCTGACATTTATATCAGCCACCTTAGTTGTTAGATCAATATACAATTCCTGTTTTCGTGCATCTGTGCTTATTGTTTCAGTACCTACGCTGTTATCAGCTACATTTTCATCCTTATTAATAAGCTGATCAATGCTTATTGAAGTATAACCATCCTCTGATTTAACAACTCTTGATAAGGTAATACGCATACCCTCAACCTCTGTTCCTGAAACATATATCCCCGGCTGCTCATACTCTTTTATTGTATTATAGTCGACATCAATAATGCCAACCTTATACATCGCATATACACTGTTTCCATCCTGGGCAGATATTATATCTGACTTATGCGCCACACCATATATAAAATCCGACTGGATATAACCAAGTGCCCTCAGTGTATCACCATCTTCCGCCTTTATCTCAAAAGCACTGTCATTACTCATATTAAGTACTCTTATTGTATCTGTATTATAAATATCTCCTGAAACACTGTATGCAATAGCATCACCATTATCTGAAACAGCATATGTTCCATCCTTGAGATTATCTATCTCAATCATAAGCTCCTTACTGTCAAGGTCTACAGAAAATAATGTATCATCTATAAGAATATAAAATTTATCTGATGATACATATGCCACACCGCCCACATTCTCCGAAAGAATATTATATGGAACTGCAAGTGGTATAAAGAGCCTTTCTGTAACATCATTGTCAGCATACGAATATCTGCACAGAGATACGCCTGTCTGCCCCTCGTGCTCGCCCCTGTTCATATATCCTTTAACTATAAATGTACAATCACCATTCTCCTGTATATCGATAATCTTAATTGTATGAGCATCATAAGACTCCCGCACGGTATCCGTTTCTGCTCCATCAAAAGAAAATACCTTTGTAAACACCTTATTGCTGCTATTAAAACACCACAATGATCCCTGATTAACGAAATATGTATATATTCCTTTCTCGTCTGAATCACATAAAGCCTGTGTCGATGAATTAATTCCAAGGTTTATCTTTGATGAAGATGTAAGATCATTTTTAGCATCAAACACCTGATTCATTTCTCTTTCATAATTAAGAAGATAAAATCCGGTTGCAGTCTGCCTTATCCTATAGTACTCACTAACCCTGTATGTATCATTAGAGTCATAATCATTAGCTGCACCCACTCTGTATTCAAGCCTGATAATTGCTACATCATCCGTTATAGATATAATTTCCGGAATAATATCACTTTCAACAAATGGATCCAGATTTCCCCAATTCACCTGACTTATAGAACTATTAATATTAACCTTTCCATAGTTAGTATTATCCCCTATACTCGAAGTCTCAAGATATCCCGCAATTTCCTTGCTTCTGCTCTGGTCAAATGTAGCTGAATTAAAATCCAGAACAAAATCAATCTTCTTCTGCAAATCATACTCGCCACCATACATAATCCTAGTATAGTAGTATATTTCATCATGTTTTTCTGTCTTTAAAACAATCTCTAATGCATACTCTTTTCCTGTATCAATAAGATTCTTAATATTTAGGACACCTTCTACTGTACTTCCACTTTCAGAATAATTAGTGACCTCTGTATTCTCGATAAGTGACTTATCATCAAGTGCTCTTATCCTGTAAGCTACACCTTCTATCTGCTCCCCATATGTATGAATAATAACAGGCAGCTTCCTGTCCTTATTCACTGGGGTAATATTACCATAGAATAAAGTTGAATCAATCTCCATAGTATATCCATGAAGCAGATTAAACTCTCCCCCATTATCAGTTTTCATGGAAACTGTTGGAAGTGTAGCATCTGCCATTGTAGTAGCTGATGGCATTATCTGCTCAAATTTCATTGATATAAATGTTACGATAACTGTAACTAAAAATATAACTCCAAGTATAAAATACTTAGATCCTGATAGATTATAATTCCTGATTCTTTTCAATTTAATCCTCCAAAAGCTTCTTTAGCGTAAGGTCAATATTAAGCGCCCTGCTCATATTCTGTACTTCCTCATAAGCCTTTGCATCAGGCTTTCCAGTCTTAACAGCTCTTATAAGCAGATTCTTTGGTGTATGCTCCATGTCTATGAATTCGAGTATCTGTGTCTGGTAACCCTTAGATTCTAAAAGCTTTGCCCTTGCACCATCTGTCGCTATTGCTGCAAATCTTTCCTTTAAGATTCCATAATCCATGACAGGTGAAAGAGTTTCATCTGCAATTGTTCTGTTTGCCTCATGCTGACAGCAAGGCACAGAAAGTATAACCTTCGCACCCCATTTTACTGCTTTGGCGAGTGCATAATCTGTAGCCGTATCACATGCATGAAGTGTTACAACCATATCTACAGACTCAACACCCTTGTAAGAAGCAATATCTCCTTCATAGAAATTGAGTCTCTCATAACCATATTTCGTTCTTAACTGGTTGCAATGCTCAATAACATCTTTCTTTAAATCCAGCCCGATTATCCTGATATTGTATCCCTTAAGTACCTTGAGATAATAATACATTGCAAATGTAAGATATGATTTTCCACATCCAAAATCAATTATTGTCTGTTCTTTATCCTTATCTAACTGTGGCAGAATATCCTCTATAAATTCAAGGAATCTGTTAATCTGTCTGAACTTATCATATCTTGTTCTTACAATTGCCCCCTCTTTAGTCATAACTCCAAGATCAACAAGAAAATCCACCTTCTCGCCCTCTTTAAGAATATATGTCTTGGTTCTGTTGTGTGACATATCCTTCTGGCTCTTTATCTGTGCAAGCCTTTTATACTTACAGGTACATGTGCCCTTCTTTGAACTAAGCACTGTGGCAGTTGCATCTGTCATATTAAACTGCGCCTGTTTAAATGTGTTCTCCATATATTCTGTAATTCTTGTCCTAATCTCTTCTTCTGAATAATTGGTGTGAAGCACTTTTCTTCCCACGAATTCTGATGCCTGATATTTTATCTCATCCTTAAGCCGGACCGGACGAATCTTAACCCTCATCACACCTTCTTCATTCTTTACCTTCTGTCCGCTTATTGTAAGATCAATAAGCCTGTCATTAATACATTTATCTAAAAGCTCTTTTAATTCCATATCTGCCTCATCTTTTCTTGATTTATCCTCTGGATATACATAGTTATTTTAATCTCTTTAGACAAAAACCACAATAGCAAGTTTTATGCCTTAAAAATCATCATCAGAAATCCTCATTATATATCGGTGTTGAAAGCTGTATATCCGTCACTCCCCTTGTCTCGTCATAATTCATTGTTATATTAACATTTATCTTGTTCTTTCCTATGCTTACAGAATCCTTAACGCTTTTAGCGTAAGCATACACAACATATGAATCCTGTATCTGTCCCGTAGTCACAGTCTTTGCACCCAGCATCTTAAGCATTCTGCCGCTGACCTCGCTCTTATCATACTGTGACATATCCCCAGCAATGCTTCCTTTCATGCTGACTGTTACATGAGTATCTATTCCATATTCCTCTAACACCTGTTTCATCAGCTTTTCATAATCTGAAGTGCTCTCAAATCCCTTATACAGTTCTATATCAGTTATAAAATATTCTCCTGTACTGCTCTTTTTTATTGATATATCTGCACTCCCATTAACTGATTGCTGTGTAAGATATATTCCTGTTTCATCCTCCGTTATATTATATCTGTTAAGTCCCAGAGTCTTTGCCATCTGTGTCATCATAAGTTTCTTTGCAGTATCCGACATTCCATTGTCAAGCTTTCCTGTCGCTGATATATCGGCGCTTATATCATAGTAAACATTTTCACAAAATGTATCTACAACATCCATTGTCTCACCCTTTATGCCCTTGTATACAAGTCTGCCGGCAAATACTGCCCATATAATTACTGCGGCTGCTATCATCAGCCTCTGAAATCTATATATCTTTACCATATAAAAAACCTCCCATCACCTGAAATATTCCCAGATAATGGAAGGTTTATACATATTATTTAATTAACAGCCTTAATTCTCGCAAGCGATCTCTTAAGCGCTGTCTCTGCTCTTACCATATCCAGATTAGAATCATGGCTGGCAAGTCTCTTTTCAGCTCGCAGTCTCGCCTCATTAGCTCTTTCTACATCGATTTCATCTGACCATTCTGCCACCTCAGCAAGAATAGTTATCTTATCCTTGAGAATCTCTATAATTCCACCGTGTACCGCAGCTTTCTTTACATCATTACCATTGTGTATGCTAAGAACACAAGGAACAACAACTGCAGTAAGCGGAATATGTCCCGGATAAACACCTATATCGCCTTCACTGGTAGAAAGTTCAACAAATGTAGCGTCATCATGGTAGAAAACTCTGTCCGGCGTATTAACCAGAAGCTTTATTGTCTGTAAATCTGCCATTACAACCTCTTTTCTACTTCTCTACCTTAGCTAAAACATCATCAATTCCACCACAGTTAAGGAAGTAACTCTCTGGAATGTCATCATACTTTCCTTCGATAATTTCCTTGAAGCCCTGAATAGTCTCACTTACAGGAACATATCTTCCTTCAAGACCAGTAAACTGTCCTGCAACGAAGAATGGCTGTGATAAGAATCTCTGAACCTTTCTTGCTCTTGAAACAACAAGCTTATCATCCTCTGAAAGCTCGTCCATACCAAGGATAGCGATGATATCCTGTAATTCTTTGTATTTCTGTAAGATTTCCTGAACTGATCTTGCAACCTTGTAATGCTCCTCACCAACAATTCTTGGATCAAGAATTCTTGATGTAGACTCTAACGGGTCAACGGCTGGATAGATACCAAGCTCAACGATTGATCTTGAAAGAACTGTAGTAGCATCCAGATGTGCAAATGTTGTAGCCGGAGCCGGGTCAGTAAGGTCATCGGCTGGTACATATACAGCCTGAACAGATGTAATAGATCCGTTCTTAGTAGATGTGATTCTCTCCTGAAGAGCACCCATCTCTGTCTGTAATGTTGGCTGATAACCAACGGCTGAAGGCATACGTCCAAGAAGTGCTGAAACCTCTGAACCAGCCTGGGTAAATCTGTAGATATTATCAATGAAAAGAAGTACATCCTTTCCACCCTTATCTCTGAAATACTCAGCCATTGTAAGTCCTGCAAGACCAACTCTCATTCTTGCTCCAGGTGGTTCGTTCATCTGTCCGAACACCATGGTAGTTTTCTCGATAACGCCTGATTCCATCATTTCATGGTAAAGGTCATTACCCTCTCTTGTTCTCTCACCAACACCTGTGAATACTGAATATCCACCGTGCTCAGTTGCAATATTTCTGATAAGTTCCTGAATAAGTACTGTCTTACCTACTCCGGCACCACCGAAAAGTCCGATTTTACCACCCTTCTGGTAAGGGCAAAGTAAATCTACGACTTTGATACCAGTCTCAAGAATCTCCGTATTAGTTGCCTGCTCTGCAAATGCAGGTGCCTTTCTGTGAATAGGCATATGCTCCTGTACTTCTGGAGCTGGCTTATTATCTATTGGCTCACCTAATACATTGAACATTCTTCCTAAAGTCTGTTCACCTACTGGTACAGAAATTGGGGCTCCTGTTGCCTCTGCTTCCATACCTCTGACAAGACCATCTGTAGGACCCATGGCTATACATCTTACTACATCATCACCAAGATGCTGGGCAACCTCTACAACAAGCTTACCGCCGTCATTAGTCTTAATATTGATGGCCGAATTGATTTCTGGCAGATTACCGTCTGTAAACTTAATATCGATTACAGCACCGATAACCTGAGTAATCTTACCAATATTATTCTCTGCCATTATTCCCTCCATTGTTTTATTAATTGATAGCATTCGCTCCTGCTATAATCTCTGTAAGTTCCTGTGTAATTGAAGCCTGACGCGCTCTGTTAAACTTAAGCGACAGATCTGATATCATATCCTCTGCATTGCTTGTTGCGCTGTCCATTGCCTGCATACGTGCTCCGTTCTCACTTGCAACGGCCTCAACCATAGCTCCGTATATCAGACTGCACACATACTTCGGTATAATCAGGTTAAGAGCTTCCTCTTCACCCGGTTCATAATTCATAGGTGTGTTATCAGTCTCTTCGCCGTCCTGTTTCATCGCATCTGCGTCAACAGGAAGCAGCCTGATAAGCTTAGGTTCATGAACCACAGTGTTCTTAAAAGATGTATAAGCAAGATATATCTCTCCGACTTCTCCACTTGTAAATGCATCAAGCACCTCATTACATATAGCCTTGGCATCTGTATACGCAGGTTCTTCAACCATATCTGAATAATCTGCTTTAATCTGATAGCCTCTTCTTGAAAGGAAATCTCTTCCCTTTGTTCCTATTGCATATATAAGTGCGTCTTCCTTAGGAATATCACTACCTGTTATAAGTCTGGTAATATTAGAATTATATCCTCCGGCAAGTCCTCTGTTCGCTGTAATTGTGATAATCGCTTTCTTACTTGAATCTCCGGCTTTCAGATATTTGTGATTGATATTTCCTGACTTGGCAAGCATATTCTTTACGGTATCATACATGAGGTCGAAATACGGCTTGGTACTTTCCGCTTTCCCTTTAGCTTTCTGCAATTTAACAGTAGATACGAGCTTCATGGCTTTGGTAATCTGACCGGTACTTTGAATACTATCTCTGCGTCTTTTTATGTCTCTCATTGAGGCCATAAACTATTACCTCCATTCCAAAACATTTACTGGATAAATGTTTTCTTAAACTCCTCGATGGCAGCTATAAGTGCCTTCTCATTATCTGCTGTCAGTTCCTTAGTCTCTTTGATAGACTCTGGAATCTGTGGATACTTGGTATCAATAAAGTCAAATAATCCCTGCTCAAAATCAAGAATTCTGTCAACATCTATATCGATAACATACTTCTTGGTAACTGCATAAATGATTATAACCTGATACTCAACCGGCATTGGCTTGTACTGTGGCTGCTTAAGCATCTCTCTGATTCTTTCACCCTGTGCAAGCTTTTCCTTAGTATCAGCATCAAGCTCTGAACCGAACTGTGAGAATGATGCAAGCTCTCTGTACTGGGCAAGCTCTGTACGGATAGGAGCAGCAATCTTCTTAATAGCCTTAATCTGTGCTGAACCACCAACTCGTGATACAGACAAACCGGCATTAATAGCTGGTCTGAAACCTGAATTAAACATTTCTGTCTCAAGATATATCTGTCCATCTGTGATAGAAATAACATTAGTAGGAATATATGCTGAAACATCTCCTGCCTGAGTTTCAATAATTGGAAGTGCTGTAAGTGAACCTCCACCGTATTCATCTGACATTCTGGCTGCTCTCTCAAGAAGTCTTGAATGAAGATAGAATACATCACCAGGATAAGCCTCTCGTCCAGGTGCTCTCTTAAGAAGAAGTGAAAGTGTTCTGTATGCTGCAGCATGCTTACTTAAATCATCGTAAACAACTAATACATCTCCACCGTTCTCCATCCACTCTTCACCAATAGCGCATCCTGAATAAGGAGCGATATACTGTAAAGGAGCAAGCTCGCTGGCTGTAGATGCAACTACAGTTGTATATGCCATTGCACCGTACTCTTCAAGAGTCTTAACAATACTTGCAACAGTTGAAGCCTTCTGTCCGATGGCAACATATATACAATGTACGCCCTGACCCTTCTGGTTAATAATAGTATCAATAGCGATAGCCGTCTTACCTGTCTGACGGTCACCGATAATAAGCTCTCTCTGTCCTCTTCCGATAGGAACCATGGCATCAATAGCCTTAATACCTGTCTGAAGTGGTACGCTTACTGACTTTCTTGTAATAACGCCTGATGCAACTCTCTCAATCTTACGATACTTATCTGTAACGATTGGTCCTTTGCCATCAATAGGCTGTCCTAATGCATTGACAACTCGTCCTGTCAATGCGTCACCAACTGGAACCTCAACAACTCGTCCAGTTGTCTTAACAGTATCGCCTTCATTAACATTTCTTGAATCACCAAGTAAAACGGCACCAACATTATCCTCTTCAAGGTTAAGTACCATTCCATATACCTCGCCTGGGAACTCAAGAAGTTCTCCCTGCATGGCCTTTTCTAATCCATGAATTCGTGCGATACCATCTGCTACCTGAATAACAGTACCAACATCTGATACTTCAAGTTCGGTAGAATATCTCTTTATCTGTTCTTTTATAACTGAACTGATTTCTTCCGGTCTTAAATTCATTAGCTCTATGCACCCGCTTTCTGATTAATTAAACTAACCTGTCTGATATTCCTATAACTGAATCTTCATCAGACTTCTGGAAAGTTCGTCTATTTTATGCTTAATACTGCTGTCTACTACACGGTCACCGATTCTTATTACCATTCCGCCAATAAGACTTTCATCAACCGAATAATGCATCTGGAAATCAACATATCCTGTAGTTTCTAACAGCTTCCCAGCAACAGCCTTCTTCTGTTCATCAGTGAGTGGCTTTGCTGTGCTTACATAAGCAATTCCTATTTTCTTGTATTCGAGAACTCTCTTTCGAAAATACTCAAGTGTATCAACAATCTTTTTCTGTCTGTCCTTTGAGACCATGGTTATCAACAAACCTGTCATATCTCCTGAAACAAACTGAGAGAAAATGTTATTAATAAGTCCTTCCTTTTCTCCCTTTTCAACTTCTGGATGATTGAGCAGTCTGCCAAACTCCGGATTATCATTAAATGCTTCAATGACAGCCCCGGCCTCATCATACAGAGAATCCACCCTGGACTCTTCTACGGCAAGCTCAAATAAAGCATCACCGTATGTTGCTTCAATTAGCTTAGCCATGTTTTCTCACCCATTTCATTCAAAGTCTCTTCAATAAGAGCATTGCTGTCCTTCTCATCAATAGATCTGGCAACTAACTTAGATGCCATAACAGCTGCTACAGTTACAATCTGCTGTTTAACCTCATCAGCAACCTTCTGCTTCTCAAGTTCAGCTTCAACATTAGCTCTTTCTATAATTCTTGCTGCCTCAGCCTTAGCTTCATCAATGATTTTGGTCTCATTGTGCATAGCAGTCTTTCTTGCATCACTAAGAATCTGTTCTGCCTCCTTGTGGGCATCCTTTAACTTAGCCTCATATTCTGCTTTAAGGGCGCTCGCTTCCTTCTTATCGTTCTCAGCGTTCTCCCTGTCACTTGTTATCTTGTCTTGTCTCTTCTTTAACATATTCCTTACAGGATTGAAAAGAATAAATGTAAGTAAAAGAAACAGTACAAATACATTGACTGCAGTTACTGCTGCATCAAAAAGGAGCTGCGGATCCAGACCGAATAATCGTCCATCAGCCGCTATGGCAACAAATGTATTTCCTGACAAATTCAATTGTAGGCCTCCTTTCTATTATCTTCGCACCTCTTCTTAGTTTCCGAAAGGCTTAACGAACATTAAGATAATAGCTACGGCAAAACCGTAAAGACCTGTTGTCTCGGCTACGGCCTGTCCAAGAAGCATTGTTGAAGTAATATCAGACTTAGCTCCCGGGTTACGTCCTACTGCAGATGCACCATAACCTGCTGCGATACCCTGACCAACACCAGGACCAACACCTGCGATCATCGCAATACCTGCTCCAATTGCTGACATAGCACTAATAAATTCACTTCCTGAAATATTCATTTAAAAATCCTCCGTCTAATAAAAATATTTGCCGTTAATCGGCTATCTTGTCGTTAACATAAACCATAGTTAACATGCAGAATACATACGCCTGAATGCAGCCTGAGAATAAATCAAAGTACGCATGCAGAACTGCCGGGTATGCAACTGTAAATGGACTGAGCAAATCATATATCAATCCCATAAGAACTGTTCCTGACATTACATTACCGAAAAGACGTAATGATAATGATAACGGAACTGCAAATTCACCAATAAGGTTAATCGGGAATAAAAACCATATCGGTTGGAATAATGCTGTAAAGTGCTTAATCCTGTTCTTCTTGATACCATTGAACTGAACCAGTATAAATGTTATCAGACCAAGACACAGAGTAACACCATAATCAGCCGTTGGTGGTCTTAACCCAAACAGACCGGATATGTTAGATATTATTATAAACAAGAATAATGTGGATATATAATTCACAAACTTGTTGGCATTCTTACCCATAATACCATCAACCATAGTGCCTAACATCTCAACGATGATTTCTATGGCATTCTGGAACATTCCCGGTGTATCTGAAGCATCGACTTTATTAATCTTAATCCTTGCTATTACAGCCATAACAAGAATAAAGACTGATACCAGCAGCAGAGCCACATGTGTTGTGTCAATGTTCAATGAAACGCCATTCAGCTTAAATGTGTACAGCGTCTTAATCATGAAACTTGAATCTCCGGCCACCATCGCAGTCAAACTCTCGCTTCCCACCTACTCACTCTCCTTTTCTATTATATTTTTATCAGTCTGCGGAAACTCCCCAGTACTGTTTTCCCCTTTTGTGGACCTGTTCTTGTCCAGTAAAGGCGACAGATATGCCGCTATCTTCTCTGAGAACATGCCAATAATTGCACACAACAGATCTCCTGCCTTAAAGATATACAATAATGCAAGCAGTATTATCATTACAAGAAATCTTACAATGTACCCAAATACAAGTGTTGAAGACTGCTTATGCCCGCCATACACAACCTTTCGTATAGTAAAGCTTAAATGAAATGAACTGAATACGGCATATATAACACCTGCCAGCAGTCCCACTGCACACATTATCTTATTCGGAACAGCAATAAATATAATTATCTGGGCAACAACAAGATAAATACATTCTATAAGCAGCATTCCCGGAAGAGCTTCATTAATATCTTTAATTCTTTTTAACATAAATCACCTCTTAATTTCACTGGAATCTTTTTCCTGCCTCTTTCTGTATTCCTCTACCTTTCTGTCAATTTCATCCTGCTGTGCCTTATCTTTCTTAAGCTTCTCCTGTCGTATTGTGTCCATTGCCAGAACATATGCATTTCTTGCACCTGCTGCCATCCCGATAAAAAGCAGCGGAACAGTAAACCATGTTCCAAACCTTTTATCAAGCCATATTCCAAGTGCCAGACATAAAAATGTTGGCACCATCACACATATAGCGAGCTGGGATATCAGTACAATATTTCGTAATGCTTTACTATCATTCTTCATATCATGTTCCTCACAAAAGTCTGCATTAATTTTACCAATTTATAGGTATATTTTTCAACCCTTTTTATTGAAATTTAATTAATCTGCTGATATAATTTTGTCATTATATTTTGTGTATTATTAACTATACCCGAAAAGGGGGATTTTATATGCCTACATTATACAGAAAAAGACTTATTCCTGATGAATGCGTTAATCTTAAGGACGATAACATAATATTCTTAGATTCTGATGCTATTGTGACCAGCTGGAACACATTTCGTCCAAAAGCTGAATTCACACATGGAACATCATATTATGTTATTAACGAAGGTTTTAAGATAAGCAAATTCTATAAAGCAGATAACTCTCTTGCATATATCTATTGTGACATTATTGACACTTCTTATGATGCTGTCTCTGATACATATATATTCACTGATCTTCTCGCTGATGTCATAATTGAGAATGACGGGCGCGTCCGTGTTGTCGACCTTGATGAATTAGGAGATGCACTTACAGAGAATATCATAAGCTGTGAACTTATGTCTGATGCGCTTCACAAGCTTAACAAGCTTCTTACCGCCATCTATAACGGAACCTTTAATGAATACATCAGGATTCTTGAATCTCATGAATAACAAGCTCTAAAGGGTCTGGAAACCTTATTCGTTTCCAGACCCCTTTTTACATGTCAATTGTTATTGTGCGACCTGTTCTTTCATACTTGTAATATCTGACACCTGCGGCATTAAGCATTCTCTTTGATGCAATTACAGATGCAGTATCTGCATATTTGTCACAGTCATATACAACAGTCTTAATTCCTGCCTGAATAATTGCCTTAGCACATTCGTTACATGGAAAAAGTGTAACATAAAGCTTGGCATTATCAAGGCTTCCGCCTCTGTAATTAAGAATTGCATTAAGCTCACTATGAGTTGTGTAAAAATACTTATTATCTTCGCCATCTCTGTTCCATGGAAACTCATCATCAGAACAGCCCCTTGGAAGTCCGTTATACCCCATGGATAATATCTTATTATCCTGACTTACTATACACGCACCAACCTGTGTATTAGGATCCTTTGACCTCATACCGGAAAGTGTTGCAATTCCCATGAAATATTCATCCCATGATATATAATCTTTTCTCTTATCGCCCATTTATTAATCCTCTAACATACTGATTCTTCTTATATGTCTCTCATCATTAGAAAACTTGGAATCTAAAAATGTATCTGCTATTCTGAAAGCAAGCTCTGGTCCGATAACCCTTGCACCCATACACAATACATTGGCATTGTTATGTTCCTTAGTAGCCTGTGCTGAGAAGCAGTCGCTGCATAATGCCGCTCTGATTCCCTTAATCTTATTAGCTGCCATGCTCATTCCAATTCCTGTTCCACAAAGAAGAATTCCTTCCTCACACTCACCAGAAAGAACAGCCTCAGCCACTTTCTTTGCATATACAGGATAATCACATGAATCCTTAGTATATGTTCCATAATCCTTGCACTCAATGCCTCTCTTCTTAAGATGCTCTATAAGCTGTTCCTTTAATTCTAATGCTCCGTGATCACAACCGATTGCTATCATTATTCTTCTCCTTTATCCTTATCTTCTTTTTCTTCTGATAACCCATCCAGATACTCTGCAACATTGCTGACTAACCTGTATATCAGTTCAAAACATGCGCTATACTCTTCAATGCCTTTGCCATATGGGTCTTTAATCTCCTGTTCCGGCTCTCCCGCATACTCACTCAGAGTATATACATTAATTGCCTCGCTGTATTCATCGTATATCTTCTGTTTCATATGCGAATTCATAGCCAGTACAAGTGTATCATTTCCGAAATCCTCATTCAACAACTGTTTTGCTGAATTGTTCGGAATTATCATATTATGCTTGGCTGCGACCGCAACCGCCTTCGGATTATAGGGTTCTGGGAAAAGCACCACCATTCCTCTGGATTCCGATATAATATCCTGTTTAAGATTGGCCATAACAGTTGCCGCCATTGGACTTCTGCATGTATTTCCATTACATACGAATATCACCTTGTCAAATGTGTTCATAGGAAATCCTCATATCTTCATTAATTAAAAATATATTAATCCAGTTTAACTATTTTGTGCCCAGCTGCCTTGATAAGTCTGTTCATAACAGCCTGTCCCACATTCTTTGTCTCAAAGCTTTCTGAGTAAACAAACTCTATGTTCTGCTTGTCAAAGTCCCTTAATATCGCATACAGGTTTCTTGCAACACTAAGCTCATCATCCTTATGTCCTGCTGAAACAATATCACTGCATATATATTTATCTTTTGTCTCATCAGTTGCCATAACTGCACATCTATGACCTTCTGCTTCCTTTTCTGCAATCTGGGCGTTAATATACTGAACAACCTTTTCATGCGGACCTTCAACAATAGTCACATCAGCATTCGGTGCATAGTGCTTGTATTTCATTCCCGGTGCTTTAGGTACAACCCCTTCTTTAAGGCTTCCCATAATAGCAGGATCAATTATCGTCTTTCCTATAGCTTCCTCAAACATAGCCTGTGTGATATATCCAGGTCTTAATATAGTCGGAACTTCCTCGCTCAAATCAATAATTGTAGATTCCACACCTATATCTACAGTATCATCCTGAATAATCATATCTATTCTTCCAGATAAATCATTAATTACATGCTCTGCCCTTGTTGGGCTTGGCTTTCCTGATGTATTGGCACTTGGTGCAGCTATATATACTCCTGAGCTTCTTATAAGTTCTGCCGCAACAGGGTGGCTTGGCATTCTTATAGCAACCGTTCCAAGACCTCCTGTTATAGAATCAGGTACTTTATCCTTTTTCTTAAGAATCATTGTAAGCGGACCCGGCCAGAATTTTTCTGCCAGCACAAGTGCCTTATCTGGTACCTCTTTGGCTAAGTCATACAATGCATTAACATCTGCAATATGCACTATAAGCGGATTATCAGAAGGTCTTCCCTTTGCTGCATATATTTTGGCTGAAGCTTTTGCATCAAGTGCATCCGCACCAAGTCCGTATACAGTCTCCGTAGGAAAGGCCACAAGCCCTCCCTCTCTTAGAATCTGTCCTGCCTGTTCATATATTTTCTTATCTTCTTCTGTGTGTGTTATCTTCTTTATTATTGTTTCCATAAAACCTTTCGCCAGCTTTCATTACTTCATATTCATCATCAGATATTCTATTATACCACAATACAGAGCATCAGCCACTTTTTCCTGATATTCTTCCGTACACAGTCTCTGCTCCTCTTCCGGATTAGACAAGAAACCACACTCTGATATAATTGTCGGCAGCTTGGAATGAAGCAGTATGTAATAATTAACATCTGACTTAATCTGCCTTGTTGTACCTAACTTCTCACCAAGAATCCCCTGCATTATCTGCGCTATTCTTTTACTTTCCTCAGACTTCTTATAATAAAATACCTGTGCACCTTCTGCCTTAGGTGTGACATAACTGTTCTGATGGATACTGATTACCATATCAGCACCACTGCTATTGATTATATCACATCTTCTTTCCAGGTCAGCTTTCTTTTTACTCTTATCGGACTCCACACTTAAATCATCATCCGTGTCCCTTGTCATAATAACATTAATCTGGGCATCTTCAAGCCGTTCCTGTAATTTTTTTGCAATTGCAAGATTAATCTCTTTTTCATTTGTTCCCGCAACCCCTACTTTACCTGGGTCTGCGCCACCATGCCCACTATCAATAACAATACATTTTTCAGAAAAATTAATATTCATCTCAACGACTTCACCATCACCTGCATCATCTGACAAATGTTGTCTCTCCTGCACATCTTCACTTTCTTTGCTGCCTTTGCCATTGGCCTTTAATGGAAGAAGTACATTGGCTGTCATGTAAACAGCAACAAGAAGTATTATTGACATAAACGGCAGAAGAAGTGTCCTGCTTATATCAGCTTTTTCTGGCATAACGACTCCGAAACCTGTAATTCTCTACTAATTTATTACAGAAGGTTTATGCATATTACTTTTATTTATTATATTTGCTGATAACTGACCATACTGATGACTTCTCAAGACCTAACTTCCAGCCTGCAACACCTGCCACATTATTTTCCTGTATAATCTGCATCTTGGCCTCTATTGATTTCTCTTCTTCAAACCATATCTGTCTTGTGGAATTTCCTACAGTATATGAAGCAACATACTGTCCACAGTCATCATTCCACAATGCAACCTGTCCATCACTGTTTAACTGGTCAACTGCTGCCTGCATACCAACAGCCCTGCTTGTTGTATTTCCATCTGTTGTTGTCCATATTCTTGTATAAAATGGAATACCTGCTATTACATGTTCCTTGCCAACAAGCTGTACTGTAGCCTCAACTGCCTCCTTTACAAATGGAAGTGAAGCTACAGAACCGGCATCTGTTCCTGCATAGTGTTCATCATATGCCATTACAATAACATAATCAACGAATCTTGACTGTTCTTTTAAATTATAGCATCTGTTATATGCCTCCGGTTTATAGTTATCTGTTGACAACACAAGACCTTTTCTTTCACATGCAATTGACAATTCTCTTACAAACTGCAGATAATCTTTGGCATATGCGCTCTTAATATTCTCAAAATCAAGATTAATTCCGTCAAATCCATACTTTTCAGCATCATTAATAAGTGTATTAACCATATTGGTTCTTGCCTTCTTACTTGAATAAAGTGCTGCAAAATCCACATTTGTATCAAAATCACTTACAAGTGCCCATACATCTGTTCCTCTCTGATGCATTTTGTTAACCAGCCCGGCCGATGCATAACATGACATACTGCCTGATGAATCTGTAACTGAATACCATGTTGGTGCAAGCACATTAACACCTGACGCTGTAGCAATATTATTGTCTATTCCTGAATTGCCAGCCACTCCGCTTACCTGAAACCAGGCAAGCGTAACCTTGTCATCTTTCATATTATAATTATGAGTCTCATAATTCTTTTCTTCTCTTATATATTCAAATGTATCTGATGCCTCTGTTTTCTTTATATATCCTGTATAACCTGTCGCAGTTGTTACCTTTATCCAGTCGTCAAGGTCATCCTCGTAAACTAATCTGTCCCCCTTCTGCACATACTCAAGAACAGGACTTTTAATTCCTCCCCTGTATCTTACAGCAGACTTCTTTTTAACTGTAACACACTGCTTGTTTTCTCTTTCAATACTGATATTAATTCTTTCCGGTTCACTTCCATAAGCGTATTCACAATCTGTATGCTCTGCAATATACTCCCATGCAATAAAGCATTCTCCATTGATATCAATCACAACCGGATAATCTGTATTATATGTCTTTCCTGTATCATCCGTGTATACATTTTTACCACTCATATATGTATACATATATGATGAATCTGAATATAATACAGCCTGTGATTCTTTATCATAATAAAATCCGGCATTTATATTATCTGCAACAAATTCCTGTGGCAGATAATGTCTTCCATCTGTCACAACTCCGGTATCTGAATACTGTTTTCCATCTATAATAACCATTGTTTTATCTGTGGATTTATCCAGGTTAAAAAAAACATAACCGTTCATCTTTTCCTTTGTCGGTGTATATCTTACTATCATAAACATTGCTGCCATAACCACAATCAGTATTACAAATGCAGCTACAATAACAATTCTTTTCTTTCCTGCCGTACTTTTATTCATTTCTCTGCCTTTCCTTTGCACATTATTATTATAATTGTACCACTATGCATATAAATCATGCAATAAAAAGGCACACCTTTATAATTGCCCAATCAATCATAAAAATGTGCCTGCGGTCGTACGCAAAGGTATTCCATAAGACCGTATTCGTGATATATTATTGACTTTCCAGATGCTTTACTGCATAAATAAACTTTTAAGTTACTACCCGCTTAAGCATCATGACAGCCTCTCCATTCATTTCAAAAGGATCCATCTGCATTGGCGCTTTATATGCTTTAAGTTCAAATTCACGTTCCATGTTTTTTGCCCTTTTTTCCTGCCATGTCATAGAAACAACCGGCATATTTTTTATACTATAAATCCGTCTTATTCTTCCAAGCCTTTTAATACACTCGCCATATTTCCATGGCACCATTGATCCAACAAGAACCCGGCACTCACAAGACATTACATCCCTTAAACCATCAGCAAGTCTGTCCTTCATATCTGCAAGATTCACCTCTACTATCACCACATCATAATATTCTGTAATGATGTGGACGAAACCTTGTCTTACTCCACTAAAGAAGTCTATCCCCTTATATGAAAATCCTTTTCTGCTACCTGCATAATTCTTCACCTTACAAGTCTGCACTTCTTCTTTTATTCTGTCAAAAGCATCATCATAGCAAGAACTTACGATAGCTGTTTTCAGATGAAGTCCATTAGAGAAATAATTTGCAAGCATAACACCAAGCTGTGTTGTTCCGGCACCGCTGCATAATCCAATCAGTCCGACAGTCTTATAATTTATTACAGCTGTGTTCCTGCTTTTTCTTCTTTTTTCTAAACCACTTAATAACCCTGAAATTTCTAACTTTTTCATATAGCCTTCCAATACACTCCTTTATTCTGTGAGGTCTGTAACCTTTCATTATCCCTGTAAGGTTATCCTGTAAGAAATCATTCATTGTTTCGTCAAATATAGGATTTGCTTCATTCCAGTTATATATGCATGGTATTCTATAACATTTCTTTCCTTTATACACACTGTTTACAAGTTCATAAAATTGTCTTGCCCCTACAAGGTTCAGCATAATAATATCTTTATCATCCATCTTCTTCCCGCTGCAATGTGTAGCCTTTCCAACTATAAAAACCCGTATACATGTATAATTATCCCCAGTAATATCCGTAATTTTAACCTCTCTGCTCTTATTAAAATCACATCCGCAGTCTATAATTACAATTCTGCTTCTCACTCCATTTACAGATATTGCATTATAATAATCCGGTATAACTTTTATATTATCATAAAGATAAAATCCTTCTGGCATTAATGTGCTCCTCACAATTTCCCTGTGCAGATAATCATTACCAGATTTATCAACAATAACACAATCATATTGATTATTCCGAAAAAAATGTGCCATACTCATAACTGCATTAGTAACACCTATACCGGGTTTTTCTCCTGCAACCTGAATGACATAAGAGAGTTTTTCAAATGTACCGCCACCCATTTTCATTATAGATTCCAGTTCTTCACGAACCAATGTAACACTTTCATACCTCAATCCCCATTGATGATGCAGTGATTTGTTGATTAAGTGATACAATACTGAATATCTTTCAGCTGCTCCTGATAAGTTATGATTCTCATATGTCCTGATTTTTCCATGAGAAATCATAAATAGGATGACCATTCCCACACTATATATATCTGACTGCTCCACGGCATCTTCACCTGAGTATTGTTCAGGTGCTGCAAATAACAGACTTCCATTATTTACCTGCATACCGTATCCTGCAATGACTGCATTGTCAAAATCTATAAGTTTAACTTTTCCGTAATTATCAAGCATAATATTATCAGGCTTAATATCCATATGTAATATTCCTTCACCATTAAAGCTATGAAGATATTCCAGTATACAACACAATTCTATGCCAATACGGCATATTTCATGGATATCCAGGCAGCCATTAGTCTCTGTTTCATCATTAACATATTGCCGCAAAGATTTACCATCAATATATTCTTCGATAATGCAGATACTATCATTATCTTCTCCAATATTCTGTTCAATATCATAAATTACAGGAATGTGGGGATGTTTCAAATTCTTAATAAGATGGGCCTCATTCAGAAGTCGTTCTGATTCCTCATGACTGCCCGTAAATATCTTGGCTACACGATATACATCTAGTATAACATGCCTTACCAGATAAATTTTAGAATGATTGGAACTTGCAAGTTCCTTAATGATTTCATATTTCTCGTAAAATCGGTTATCCACCTCCTCTTACGACGATACATGAAAAACATCTCCTAAATATATAATACACTATAATAATTTAATTTTCAATATATTTCTTCAAAAAATTTATATTTATTTTACTACTGCTTTCTTACACCACCTTTACATATCCATAAAAAATGGGTATTATATCTTTACGATAATTAACAAATTTAGTCAGAGGTGGCTTATGAAAATAGAAAGACTTAATGAAAATCAGATCAGATGCACACTTAATAAATCCGATCTGGCTTCAAGACATTTGAAAATCAACGAGCTTGCCTATGGCAGCGATAAAGCGAAAGAACTTTTTCGTGATATGATGCAGCAGGCATCGTATGAATTAGGCTTTGAAGCAGATGACACTCCTTTAATGATAGAGGCAATTCCTGTTTCAGCAGAATGTATTGTTCTTATTGTTACTAAAGTTGATAATCCTGAAGAACTTGATACCCGTTTTTCCCGTTTCTCACCGTCAGATTCTGATGATGATGACAGCTTTGATTTTGATGATATAGAGACAATTGAAAGCAACGGCTACTCATCCTATTCTCCTCCTAAAGCTAACGAAGAACTTGATGAAGAAAGCGCCGCTACTGAGGAAGATAATAACATTTCAGAAGATAATCTTATGAATATATTAGACCGTGTTAAGGAGTATTTTAATAATAAAGAAACTTCCGGCAAAAAATCCGGTGAGTCTGACACCTCAGAAAACAAACCTACTGTTAAAGAAGCATCCAGCCATATTGTCAGAGTGTTTTCATTCGGTTCACTTGATGATATCAGTAGTGCTGCCCGGATAATTAACCGCTTTTACCACGATAATAACTCTGTTTATAAGAATCCATCTGATAAGCGTTATTATCTCACAATTTCCAAAAACAAAACATCTTCTAAAGATTTTAATAAAGTATGCAACATTCTTTCTGAATATGGTAATAAAGAAGCTGCATTCGATAATTATACAGGTTTCTTTTCAGAGCATTGTGAATGTATTGTAAAAGAACATGCCATTCATATTCTAAGCAGACTATAATAACAGAGCCGGAGCAATTAAATCTAATGCTCCGGCTCTGTTATTATCACTCATTGTCTGTATTTATCCAATAGACTGAAGATAATTCTGAATCTCCTCAATAAGCATATCTGGATCAATGCCATGAACCATAGCAGCTTCCTCTAATGTCTCGCCTGCTGATGATGGGCATCCAACACAATGCATACCAATTCCCATAAGAATAGGTATAATTCCTGCATCTATCTGAAGAGCTTCTCCAATTGTAGTGTCCTTAGTAATTCTTGTCATACTGACCTCCTGTTATTAGGTTAATATTATCGGTACTTTTGTACCGCTCAACATACCTACTATAATATTGCCCCGGATAAATGTCAATAATACACTAATTTTGCTTTACTATTCTATCTCAAGTTAGTTATACCTAACAGCAATAATGTATTTTATTGATAAAAATTCATATTGAATTTTATCAAAGGCTATCGTATAATATCACTAAAGCGACTGCCAAAGCAGTTAATAAAGAGATTATTAAGGAGGATATATACTATGGCATATGTAATTAATGATGATTGTATCAGTTGTGGTGCTTGTGCAGCAGGATGTCCTGTTGAAGCAATCAGCGAGGGTGCTGCTCATTACGAAATCAACGCTGATGTTTGTGTTGATTGTGGTGCTTGTGCTGGAACATGTCCAGTTGGCGCTCCTAACCCACAGTAGTCTGAACAAGATACAGATTAACGTTCACCAGATGGTGTTCAATGTACCTGAACGGTACTTACATAAAACCCCGGACCAGTTTAATACTGATTCGGGGTTTTTTTTTGCATGTTCAATTACTGTCTTAAGTCTCTTGAAAGATCTGCAAATCTTGTCTGTTCCGGCAGCCATGCCATCTTAACAGTTCCAATAGGACCGTTACGCTGCTTGGCAATAATAATCTCTGCAATACCCTTCTGCTCTGTATCCTTATTGTAATAATCATCTCTGTAAAGGAACATAACAACGTCGGCATCCTGCTCGATAGCTCCTGACTCTCGAAGATCCGAAAGCATAGGTCTGTGGTCTGGTCTCTGCTCTACTGCACGGCTTAACTGTGAAAGTGTTACTACTGGTACATTTAACTCTCTCGCAAGTGCCTTTAACGCTCTGGATATGTCAGATACTTCCTGCTGTCTGCCCTCCGAACGTCCGCTTCCACTGCCACTCATAAGCTGGAGGTAATCGATAATAATAAGTCCAAGATTATTCTCCATCTTGTATTTCCTGCATTTACTACGTAATTCTGCGATTGAGATACCCGGCGTATCATCAATTATAAGCTTCGACTTGGCAATGCTGTCCGCACCCTCTATAAGCTTGCCCCAGTCATTAGAATCCAGATGTCCTTTTCTTATCTTGTCCGCATCCACTGTTGATTCAAGTGATAACATACGATTTACAAGCTGGACATTTGACATCTCCAAGCTGAATACAACTGTTGTAATCTGCTGCTTGATAGCTACATTTTCAGCAACATTAAGGACAAATGCGGTCTTACCCATTGAAGGTCTGGCTGCAACAAGAATAAAATCTGACGGCTGCAGACCTGACAGATAAGTATCTAAGTCCTTGAACCCTGTAGGAACACCTGTTACAGCACCTTTAGTCTTTGCTGCCGCAGATATTCTGTCAAGTGCCTCAAGAACAACCTTATCAATAGGTGTATATTCCTTTCCACCCTTATTCTTAACAAGCTCAAATATCTTCTTTTCAGTATCAGCAAGTATATCTTCAGTCTTTTCCTTGCCCGCATAACACTGATTGGCAATATCATCATTAACTCTTATGATATTCCTGAGTACTGCTTTTTCCTTAACAATACCCGCATACTGTCTTATATTAGCCGATGTTGGCACTGATGATAACAGTTCTCTTACAAACTCTATACTATAGACTTCAGCCGGTACATCTGTCTCCTTCAATCTTGCCTGCAGAGTAACTATATCTACAGGTTTTCCCTCGTTATTCATGTCTACCATCGTCTGGAACATAGTTCCATACTGCCTGTAGTAGAAATCATCCTGCCTTAAGATTTCAGCGGCAGTTATAATTGCCTGTCTGTCCAGAATCATTGAACCAACAACAGACTGCTCAGCTTCAATGCTGTTAGGCATCACCCGTGTTACCACTGACTCATCCATAGTAATTCCCCTTCTTACAAATGTATCTTATATATTTATTTCTCAACAACCTTAACAGTCAGCTCAGCTGTTACATCTTTATGAAGCTTTATCTGGATAATGTAATTACCTAAAGCCTTAATTGGCACATCAAGCTTCATTTTCTTCTTGTCAATATCAAGACCTAACTGCTTCTTAGCTTCTTCTGCAACTTCCTTAGTTGAAACAGTTCCAAATGTTCTTCCACCTTCGCCTGTTTTCATGGAAACAGTAACTGTGCACTCTTTAATCTTAGCCGCAAGCTCCTTTGCTGCTGCAAGCTCTTCTGCTGCCTCTTTTTCTTCTCTCTTCCTGGCTAACTTAAGGTCATTAAGATTCTTTGCTGTTACCTCAATTCCAAGCTTCTTTGGAAGCACATAATTTCTTGCATAACCGTCATTAATCTTAACAATCTGTCCCTTTTTTCCTAATGTCTTAACATCCTCTAATAAAATAACATCCATTAAATTTCACCATCCTTAATCATATTATCAAGTGTAAGCTTAATTTTATTAACTGCCTGATCAATTGTACAATCTGTAAGCTGAGCTCCTGCAATACTCATATGACCACCTCCGCCCAGCTTTTCCATAACAAGCTGTACATTAACCTCATCTATAGACCTTGCACTCACATATATCTTATCCTCGTAAGGAGTGATAACAAAAGACGCCTTGATTCCAGATATATCAAGCAAATCATTGGCTGTCTTGGCACCGCCAACAGTTGGTGTGTCAATTCCATCGCCATTAAATATTGATATTGCAAATGCGTCCTTATAAATCTCCACACGGCTTACAGCCTTTGCAATCTCCTTATATTCATTCATATTACTTCGAAGCATTTTTCTTACTCTTGTTACATCTGCACCATGTCTTCTTAAGAATGCTGCTGCCTCAAAAGTTCTTGGTCCTGACTTACTGTTAAATCCGTCAGTATCAATATTAATTCCGGCATAAAGTGCATCTGCCTCAAATGCTTTAAGCTTAATATTGTCATCAACATACTGTATCATCTCTGTAATCATCTCACTGGCAGATGACGCATATGGGTCGACATACGAAAGAACTGCTCCTGTTATTGTGTCACTCTGTCTTCTGTGGTGATCAAATACAACAACTGTCTTGCATTTTTCAAGAAGCTCTGGACACTCTGTTCTCTGTGGTCTGTTAACATCAACAACAATAACTACTGTTGATGCATTTATTCTGGAAGACGCATCCTCTGGCTTTATAAACATATCATCCGGATACTCTTCCTTGCCTATGAATCTGTTCACAAAAGGCCGTACGCTGCTTGTAACCTCTCCAAGAACAATATGTGCCTCCTTGCCAAGCTTCTTAGCAATAACATATATACCCAGAGCTGAACCAAATGCATCAATATCCGCAAGTGTATGTCCCATAACAAGCACATTACTGTTATTATCAAGAATCTGTCTTAATGCATGAGCTTTAACACGCACCTTAACTCTTGTATTCTTCTCCATCTGCTGACTCTTGCCACCATAATAAAGAATCTTCTCACCATCCTTGACTACCGCCTGGTCTCCTCCTCGTCCAAGAGCAAGATCCATCGCTGCCTTAGCCACATCATAATTCTTAGAATACTCTGCCGAACCCGTTCCTATACCCATGCTGAGTGTAAGAGTCATCTCATTACCAATCTTAATGCTCTTAATCTCTTCAAGCAGGCTGAATCTGTCCTGCATAAGCTTCTCTAAGAAATTATATCTGAAAACAACAATATATTTATCCTTCTCCAGTTTTCTTACAATTGCTGAACCCGGAGAAAAATACTTATTAACCCTCTTATCAATAAGACCTGCAAGAAGCGACCTTCTTACATCGTCAGTACTATCAAGGGCTTCCTCATAATTATCTATATACACAAGTCCCACAACGAATCTTTCATCCTTTAACTTCTGTATATATGTATTAATATCAGTCTCATCAAAAAGATACATTACATACATTGAAGAATCCATGCTTTTCTCTATTATATCAACACCCTCTGCTATAGAATCTGCGTCAATATTCTTTAATTCAGCCTTATAATCCCTGTCCTGAAATGTAAGTCGTATCTCCTTAAATCCAATCTCACTATCTGGAAATATACTTGGTGTAACTTCTGGAAGAACAGTATTGATATTCTTTCTGAAATCCTTCTTAATTCCTATGCAGTCCTGCATTGCCTTATTAGTCCACATAACATTTCCATTATTATCCAAAAGGCAGTATGGCACACTCAGATTATATAAAAGCTGCTTCTGAACCTGAGAATAATTGGCTGCAAATTCAACCATTCCATACATTATTCTTGGTCTTAAGTAGAAATACATCAATCCGCACGCCAGCAGATATATAACCATAAAAATACTTATAATTGTTGCTGCCATAACATTAATGCAGAACATAACAGTACATATTATAATCAGAATTGCACCAATATACAAAGGCCATGCAAAAAAAGACCTTAAAAGTCCACTATATTTAAATGCTTTTTTCCCATTTTTATTATCTGGCATAATCCCCATCTCCATAATCGAATTAGAATAATTATATCATGTATACAAATATACTACAAGCATACTTTGTGCAAGCACATTCTGGATTGCACGGCTCACTGCTGCGGGCAGCATACTTTGTAAGCCAAGTCTCTCCGTAGCTTCGCTACTCCCGAGCCTTGATAATTCACAACTCCCGGTCTTCGACCTTCGTTGTTCATTATTGGCGCTCGCCGTATAATCCAGAATCTGTGCAAGCACATTCTGGATTGCACGGCTCACTGCTTACAAAAAAAGCCGTAGCAGGTTTCCCTGCTACGGCTCGTATTCTTAATATATATTAGTCTACTGAATATGGAAGAAGAGCTACATGTCTTGCTCTCTTAACAGCTACAGTAAGAGCTCTCTGATGCTTTGCACAGTTTCCTGTAATTCTTCTTGGAAGAATCTTTCCTCTCTCAGAAACATAATGCTTAAGTGTAGCAACATCCTTATAATCTAATACCTTGTTGGCATCTGCACAAAATGCGCAAACTTTCTTTCTTCTACGCATTGGTCTTCTTCTCATCTGACCCTCTGGTCTCTCAGCCTTCTTATCTGGCATGGTTTTTACCTCCTATCTTAGTTGAAAGGCAAACCCTCATCATCTACTCCGTCAGGAATAGCCATAAATCCATCTCCAGCCGCCTGGCTTGGTTCTGGTCTTGATGGTGTGTACGCAGCATAATTAGAGTCTCCTCCATTACCTGCTGCTGCGGATTTGCTTTCTGCAAATTCCTGTTCTTCAACAACTACATCGGTTGTATAAACTCTCTGACCATCTTTGTTAGTATAACTACCTGTCTGGATTCTGCCAGTAACAACAATCTTAGTTCCCTGATGAAGATACTTCTCAGCGAATTCTCCTGATCTTCCAAAAGCAACACAGCTTATGAAATCAGCAGACTGCTCATTATCACTGTTTCTTCCACGTCTTCTGTCTACAGCCAATGTATATCTGGCAACTGCCATAGAACCTTCTGCATTCTGTGAATATCTTACATCTGGTTCTCTTGTCAATCTTCCCATTAAAATAACTTTGTTCATACTTTATCTCCTCTTCTATAAAGAGTTGCAAGTCAAACGTCATCTTTAAAAATCGGGATTAAAAATTACTCTCCGTCTTTAACGATTAAGAATCTTAATACATTATCCATGATACGGATTCTACTTTCAATCTCAGCTGGAGCAGCAGCTTCTGCTTCAAACTTAATGAAACTATAGAATCCTTCGCTCATATGCTGGATATCGTATGCAAGCTTCTTCTTCTCGCTTGTGCCTGGATCTGTAATAGTACCACCGAAACGAGTAATTAACTCATTAACCTTCTCGATAGTAGCTGTTCTTACTTCATCCTCGACGTTTGCGCTAACAACTAATGCTAATTCATACTTATTCATCTACGTCGCACCTCCTTCTGGTCTTTTGGTCCCTTCTATCCTTATACATATAAATGTAAATGAAGGAACAAGGATTAAAAATATATCACAAGACAAAATCTTATCATATCCAGAAGTTAATTACAAGCCTTTTTTAATTTTTTTGTATTTTTTTGTACCAGTGATCTTTTAATAATAACTTCATGACCGCAACCCATGCACTTCATTTTAATGTCTGCACCAGCCTTAAGAATTTCCCATTCGCTGCTGCCACATGGGTGCTTTTTTTTCATTTCTACAATATCACCAGGTTCGTATGGAATAATACCCGCCATTCACAATCTCCGTTATATATTAATCACATAAAATTCTTAAATACATCTGCAAGTGGTGCATTTATAAGAATATCAGCCCTGTTGTCATAAGGCGTTGCTGACTTATTAATAAGAACAAGCTTGTCTCCCCTATAATAATCTATAAGTCCTGCCGCTGGATACACACCAAGAGATGTACCTCCGACTATAAGCATATCTGCTTGTTTTATACAATTCACAGCATTTGTTACATTGTTATCATCAAGACCTTCTTCATACAATACAACATCAGGTTTTATCCTTCCACCGCAGTCACACATTGGAATGCCTTCAGAATTAATTATCTTATCGATACCATAGAACTTATGACATCTTTCACAATAATTTCTAAGCACTGAACCATGCAGTTCAATTACATTGCTGCTTCCAGCTTTCTGATGAAGTCCGTCAATATTTTGTGTAACAACCGCTTTCAGCTTTCCTTCTTTTTCAAGCTTTGCCAATGCCAGATGTGTAATTCCAGGCTTTGCGTCAGGATAAAGCATTTTATCCTTGTAAAATCTATAGAATTCCTCTGAATATCTCTGGTAAAAAGAATGACTGATAATCGTTTCTGGTGGATATTTGTATTTCTGGTTATATAATCCGTCCGGACTTCTGAAATCAGGAATCCCACTCTCTGTAGATACTCCCGCCCCACCGAAAAAAACAATATTATCACATTCACGCACTAATTTAATAAACTTATCAACATTATTCATTAATTACCACACCTAACACATTACATTTATTACTTTCCAACTCATTTTTGTAATTCTGTGCTGCATATTCACCGAATTCACTTTCGTTGTAGATAATGACTGTTCCATCGCAGTATTTAGCTATTCTTCCCTCTTCATCTGAACTCATTACAATCCTGTCATAATCCGCTGAATAGATAAATATAAGCTTCTTCATCATTTCTTCTTCATCTTCAGATATAACACCATCATCTAAAACACCTGTAAATATAATGTCCATATCTGCATTATTGGTTTTACATATAAGATCATTTTGCTTTTCTGGATTACGCATAAAGTCTGCAACACCTTTAAGATTTTTACCAAGTTTGTATTTTCCAAGGAAAATCTCAGACATAATATCTGCATCTATAAACAATACCTTCTCACCCGTTGCAACAAAACTATATGCAATTTTAAATGCACTCAGTCCATCTTTTGTAACAGCCAGACACTTGCTTGTTCCCAACTCAGATTTAAGAGTCTTTACCAGTTCTTCATAACATTTTCTTTCATTATCAGTCATATCAACAATCTTATCAATATTAACACTAAACATCCTGTATTCCTCCTCCCCTATATATTACTTTACTATTCTTCCGAGAATCTTTACATTAAATACAGGTTCTGGTTCTATAAATGGCTCTGGTTCTACGACATCTTCCTCTGATTGTACTGCAAATGCTTTTGCAATCACATCTTCTGCCTCATCTGGCTCTGCTTCTGCCTGTACTTCTGGTTCTGCTTCTATCTCCGGCTCTGCTTCCACCTGCACTTCCGGTTCTGCCTCTGGCTCCGGCTCTGCTTCTTCCTGCACTTCCGGTTCTGCCTCTGGCTCCGGCTCTGCTTCCACTTGCACTTCCGGTTCTGCCTCTGGCTCCGGCTCTGCTTCTTCCTGTACTTCTGGTTCTGCTTCTATCTCAGGTTCTGCTTCCACTTGCACTTCTGGTTCTGCCTCTGGCTCCGGCTCTGCTTCTTCCTGCACTTCCGGTTCTGCCTCTGGCTCAGGTTCTGCTTCCACCTGCACTTCCGGTTCTGCCTCTGGCTCAGGCTCTGCTTCTTCCTTTACTTCTGATTCATACTCTACCTTTATTGGTGCTTCCTGTTTACTAACGGTCTCTGACTCAATCTTTATTTCTTGATTTAATATTGGCTCAGACTCGGACTCTCTTGCAACAGCTGCTTCCTTTTTAAAAGTTTCGTCATGCTTATCAACCGCATTTTTAGTAAGAAAATCTATATTGTCATCATCATCGTCATCATCATCAAACGCTGCTAAAATATCATCCGTACCAGCCTTCTTAGTATTGTCGTGTGGTAATCTGTGCTGTTCTGAATCAATTAACTCCTGCCTTGGATAAACATATCTTCCAAATCTTGCTTCATATTCATACTCATCATCACTGTGATCCTCTTTTTTCTTAAATGCGCATAATATAAGGCACACAACAAGTTCAATAAATATACATACTGCACTTGCCATACCAGCAATTATAACTGTATTTCTATACAAATTTGGTTTAAATGCGTTACCTGTGCTTGTTCCTTCAGACAAAATCTGCATTGACTCAACTGGAATTATTGTTGTTGTCTTAACAGCAGTCTTTGCTATCGCATCTACATATGTTTTAGCAGTATTCTGGTCCGGATTGATAACCTTTAATTCTACAATGTTACTATCTGCTGGAGATGTAACAGTAAGATATTCAGAAATATCCTCCGATGTACCAGCAATCCTCTGAGCAGCTTCAATAACAACATTACTTGAAAAAATTATCATAAAATCCTTATTAAGACCGCCATCCTTCGCCCTTATTGATGCCTCACTGTCACTTCCCGGAACCACATAAATTTTTGATACAGACTCATACATTGGTGTTATTGTACTATCCTCATAAAAATATCCGCCAACCACGCTTAGAATAACGACCAAAATAAGTATCAATAAACATCTCGCAAATTTCTTCATAATAATCCTTCCTCTCCTTTATTTCTGTTCTGGATAATAAAACCATGAAATAGCTGTAATTTTACCATTATTGTCAACTTCAAAATTAATTGTTGCAAAATCATCATCAACAGATGCTCTGTCGCCTTTATATTTGCTATCAAAATATGTAAATTCTATATTATAGCTCTTTGCTGTCTCCAGACTACTGTAGCCATTATAATTAACCAATCCATAGGCAATTGCATCTTTTGTATTAATTTTATCCAACTCCGCCATTGTAAAATCACCATAAAGGAATTTACCATAAGTCAGTGTTTTGTCCTCTGACATATACAAATGATTTTGATAATCGTTGTCTCTGTAATATGCTTTTAATATATCATCTACAGAATCCCCGACATTCATATTTCGGGAAAATTTATCATTGTTCTTTATTGATGCTGCCTGTGTGACCTTATATGTACCATTTGAATCAGGTCTGTTATTGTCATCTAGTTTTTCAAAACCAATCGACATTTCATTATAAGAATAAATCTTTTCATTATTATTTTCTGTCTCCTCAGACGGCTTTCCAAATATAGATTTCACTTGATCTTCTGACATAAGATATGTTATATTTCCTATTTTCAAATCTTTATATGTAAATATATCTTCATGACTTTCTTCCAATGTAGGATATTCTGTACCAGCTTCTGTAATATCCTCTCCATCACTAATTACAGCTTCTGTCCTTTTTCCACATGCCCCCAGAGCCATTGCAGTAAAACATAGAATTGCAAACACTCTGCTTTTTTTTAATCTAATCATTAAATTCCTCCCTACTGCACATTTCAGTTAATTATAACATACATATTATTATTCAGAAAGAAAATGTTTTATAATTCTCTCTCCAACATTATTCCATGTGTAATTTTTTTTGTATTCTTCATGAGCTCTGTATACCATATTTTCATAATATGCTGTATCATTCAACAATTTATCTGCTTTTGCGCATATATCATCAACATCATTAATTCTATACATTTCTGCTACATTATCTAAAATATTCATTCTATATTTATTAGAATCTGTCATGACTACAGTATTATTAGCCATTCCTGCATATATCCTGTCATGCACTCCCATTTTAAAAAAAGGTGATGAGTCTGCTAACACTCTGCTTTGTGCGATTATTTCAAATGATTTCTCAAACGATACGGGTTTAATTATTTTTACATTTTTCTTACATGACTTATCATATTTTTCCCACCATTCACCTGCAATTTTTAAAGGAAAACCGTTATCAGCCAGCGTATCTATCAATTTCTTTCTATAATAATTTCTTATATACATTTCTACAAGATAATATTTATTTAACAGTTCAGCTTTAGGCTCTATATTGATAGAATCTTCTATACTTAATTCTTCATTATTCATAATTCTGTCTATCATTGACAACATATCATTTTTCTCTCTGATTCCACATCTCAATATGTGTTTCATATACACATCTGGTTTTCTGAATGTCCCCATAAATAATATGTTTTTTTCTTTCTTATTTGTATCTGATGTACACACATGTTCAGCTCCAAGATTAATCTGATACGCATCCTTAATCCATGGATAATATTTTTTTATATATTCGCAATGATTCCCGTCTACAGAAAACACATAATAATTATTCAGCCGACACGATAAAGTTGTGTGATGATACAACGGATGATCCAATATAAAATTATAAAATGGTGCATCAATGTTATCCAGATAATAACTATCATCATCCATTATTAGCCTGGGTAATTTCGAGTTAAAATCTATTATGGCATCAAATTTTTTATTCACATACCTTTGTAACAAATCTTCTGCCGACCGTTCAATTATTTTATCTGAATTTATTGATGCTGGTTGTGCAATTTCTGTTCCTGCTGATGGTATTGAATATTCTGGGATTTCACAAAATTCACACTGACACCCATAATTTTGCAATGCTTCAATGATTTTTTCTGCAAAATATCTTCCGCTGTTATAACATAACTGTCTTGTCACAAATATTAATATTTTCATTTTACAATCTGTCCCAATTCTCAAAAAAATCGAAAAAAAAGCTTTAACCCATTCGGATTAAAGCTTTAAGAGGCGACAACCAGATTCGAACTGGTGATCAGGGTGTTGCAGACCCACGCCTTACCACTTGGCTATGTCGCCTTATTATTAATAAATGACTCCAAGGGGATTTGAACCCCTGATACCACCGTGAAAGGGTGGTGTCTTAACCGCTTGACCATGGAGCCGTAATAAAGAATTCATGGGCAAGTGCATGCCACTTATTCTTAGCTCCCCGAGTAGGGCTCGAACCTACAACAACTCGGTTAACAGCCGAGTGCTCTACCATTGAGCTATCGAGGATTATCACTAATGTTTCCATTATGTGAAAAAATGTAAGCCACATAGCAGCTTACTTTTAAAAGGATTGCTCCTTCAAAACTGCACATTAAATATATCATATCGTATCTGTCTTTGCAAATACTTTTTCATCCGATTACTCTTAAGAATAACTCTCTTTGTTCTATCCAAACCGTCTTAACCTTTTCTCTTGGTTAAGCCCTCGACCTATTAGTACAGATCAGCTCCATATGTCACCACACTTCCACCTTCTGCCTATCTACCTCGTCGTCTTCAAGGGGTCTTACTAACTTATGTTATGGGATATCTCATCTTGAGGGGGGCTTCACGCTTAGATGCCTTCAGCGTTTATCCCGTCCCGACTTGGCTACCCGGCTATGCATTTGGCAATGCAACCGGTGCACCAGAGGTCAGTCCATCCCGGTCCTCTCGTACTAAGGACAGCTCCTCTCAGATATCCTACGCCCACGCCGGATAGGGACCGAACTGTCTCACGACGTTCTGAACCCAGCTCGCGTACCGCTTTAATGGGCGAACAGCCCAACCCTTGGGACCTACTACAGCCCCAGGATGCGATGAGCCGACATCGAGGTGCCAAACCACTCCGTCGATGTGAACTCTTGGGAGTGATAAGCCTGTTATCCCCAGGGTAGCTTTTATCCGTTGAGCGATGGCAATCCCACTTTCATACCACCGGATCACTAAGTCCTACTTTCGTACCTGCTCCACCCGTCGGTGTCGCAGTCAAGCTCCCTTCTGCCTTTGCGCTCTTCGAATGGTTTCCAACCATTCTGAGGGAACCTTTGAGCGCCTCCGATACTCTTTCGGAGGCGACCGCCCCAGTCAAACTCCCCACCAGACATTGTCCCCCAGCCGGGTCACGGCTGCAGGTTAGAAGCCCAGTACTGCAGGGGTGGTATCCCAACATCGACTCTGATGCATCTGGCGACACATCTTCTCAGTCTCCCACCTATCCTGTACATGCAATACCGAACCCCAGTATCAAGCTAGAGTAAAGCTCCATGGGGTCTTTCCGTCCTGGCGCAGGTAACCAGCATCTTCACTGGTATTTCAATTTCACCGGGTGCATTGTCGAGACAGTGCCCAAATCATTACGCCTTTCGTGCGGGTCGGAACTTACCCGACAAGGAATTTCGCTACCTTAGGACCGTTATAGTTACGGCCGCCGTTTACTGGGGCTTAAATTCAATGCTTCACCTTACGGCTAACATCTCCTCTTAACCTTCCAGCACCGGGCAGGCGTCAGCCCATATACCTCACCTTTCGGTTTTGCATAGACCTGTGTTTTTGCTAAACAGTTGCTTGGGCCAGTTCTCTGCGGCTCCATCTCTGGAGCACCCCTTCTCCCGAAGTTACGGGGTCATTTTGCCGAGTTCCTTAACAATGCTTCTCCCGCCGGCCTTAGGATTCTCTCCTCATCCACCTGTGTCGGTTTACGGTACGGGTACATCAAACACTATAGCGGCTTTTCTCGACACAAGCTCCACATGCTTCGCTACTTTGGTTCGCTCCACATCGCGCCCTTGAGTTGACAGACGGTTTTGCCTATCTGTCCTCTGCTGCGCTTGTACCGGACTTTCCTTTTCCGGCTCATGCTTCCCTCATGTGTCCCCACATTTCTGATTTGATGCAGTACAGGAATTTCAACCTGTTATCCATCGACTACGTCTTTCGACCTTGCCTTAGGCCCCGACTTACCCAGGGCAGATCAGCTTTACCCTGGAAACCTTAGATATTCGGCCTTGAAGATTCTCACTTCAATCTCGCTACTCATTCCGGCATTCTCTCTTCAAGACAGTCCACCATTCCTTCCGGTATGGCTTCGTTCCGTCTTCAATGCTCCTCTACCAATTCAAAAGAATTCCTAAGCTTCGGTGTTGTGTTTTAGCCCCGGACATTTTCGGCGCAGGACCTCTCGACTAGTGAGCTATTACGCACTCTTTTAATGTGTGGCTGCTTCTGAGCCAACATCCTAGTTGTCTTCGAAATCCCACATCCTTTTCCACTTAACACACACTTTGGGACCTTAGCTGTAGGTCTGGGCTCTTTCCCTTTTGACCACCCAACTTATCTCGTGCAGTCTGACTCCCTGGCATCATCTGTCCGCCATTCGCAGTTTGATATTCTTCGGTAGGCTTTGACGCCCCCTAGGAAATTCAGTGCTCTACCTGCGGCAGACTAACCAGAGGCTAGCCCTAAAGCTATTTCGAGGAGAACCAGCTATCTCCGGGTTCGATTGGAATTTCTCCCCTATCCACACCTCATCACCACCCTTTTCAACGGATGTGTGTTCGGTCCTCCACTACCTCTTACGGCAGCTTCAACCTGGACATGGATAGATCACCCGGTTTCGGGTCTATGATAAGCGATTCAACCGTGCTTTTAACACTCGCTTTCGCTTCGGCTCCGGACCTTAAGTCCTTAACCTTACCACTCATCATAACTCGCCGGACCGTTCTACAAAAAGTACGCCGTCGCACTTTCGTGCTTCGACAGCTTGTAAACACAGGGTTTCAGGTTCTCTTTCACTCCCCTCCCGGGGTCCTTTTCACCTTTCCTTCACAGTACTATGCGCTATCGGTCACTGAGTAGTATTTAGCCTTACGGAGTGGTCTCCGCTCATTCCCACAAGGTTTCTCGTGTCTCGTGGTACTCTGGATCCTGCCTTGCTGCTTTCGATTTCGGATACGCGGCTTTCACGCTTTCCCGCCGGACTTCCCAGACCGTTCTCCTATCAATTGCAGATCAATTATGCAGTCCTAACCCCAAAGGATAAATCCTCTGGTTTGGGCTCTTTCCCTTTCGCTCGCCGCTACTCAGGAAATCGATGTTTCTTTCTCTTCCTCCGGGTACTTAGATGTTTCAGTTCCCCGGGTTCCCTCTCATACACTATGTATTCATGTATGAGTACGCAAGGTCTTCTTGCGTAGGTTTCCCCATTCAGAAATCTGCGGGTCAATGGATATTTGCTCCTTACCGCAGCTTATCGCAGCTTATCACGTCTTTCATCGGCTCTCAGTGCCTAGGCATCCACCCTATGCTCTTTATAGCTTAACCTTTAAATGATGTATAGCGTTACACCATTCGGTTTTGGTTGATTTCTCAACCTGGTTTGTTTCTTGGTTTGACATTTACTTTAAGTATATGTCGCACCTCGGATGTCTAAACATTATTTAAAACAATGTTTTATAAGATATTTTAATATGCAGTTTTCAAAGAACAATTATCATGTGAGTATTCTCACACTCTGACTAGTTTGACCAGTCATCAGGTAGTAGGAACTTTTCCTGCTATCTCATCGCTAATCAAGCTTTTATATATAAACACCGGAAAGCTTTCGCTTTCTAGTGATTTTTTAATTAAAAACCCGATAAAGTTTTTTAATCAAATCTGGCAGCCACCTATTTTTCCATACCGTCTCCAGCATAGTATCTTCGGCCGCTTAAGGCTTAACCATCGTGTTCGGGATGTGTACGGGTGTTTCCCCTAAGCGTATCGCCACCAGAAGCTTCATGTCTGTGACTCTGTCACAGCAGTCATCCTTGATGACTCAATAGAAAGACAACCTTTACTTTTTCTTCCTTAGAAAGGAGGTGATCCAGCCGCACCTTCCGATACGGCTACCTTGTTACGACTTCACCCCAGTTATCAAACCTGCCTTCGGCGGCTCCTTCTTACGTTAGGTCACCGACTTCGGGCATTTTCGACTCCCATGGTGTGACGGGCGGTGTGTACAAGACCCGGGAACGTATTCACCGCAGCATTCTGATCTGCGATTACTAGCGATTCCAGCTTCATGTAGTCGAGTTGCAGACTACAATCCGAACTGAGACGTTATTTTTGTGATTTGCTTGGCCTCACGACTTCGCTTCACTTTGTTTACGCCATTGTAGCACGTGTGTAGCCCAAGTCATAAGGGGCATGATGATTTGACGTCATCCCCACCTTCCTCCAGGTTATCCCTGGCAGTCTCCCTAGAGTGCCCATCTTACTGCTGGCTACTAAGGATAGGGGTTGCGCTCGTTGCGGGACTTAACCCAACATCTCACGACACGAGCTGACGACAACCATGCACCACCTGTCACCACTGTCCCGAAGGAAAGGACACATTACTGTCCGGTCAGTGGGATGTCAAGACTTGGTAAGGTTCTTCGCGTTGCTTCGAATTAAACCACATGCTCCACCGCTTGTGCGGGTCCCCGTCAATTCCTTTGAGTTTCATTCTTGCGAACGTACTCCCCAGGTGGAATACTTATTGCGTTTGCTGCGGCACCGAAGCCCTTATGGGCCCCGACACCTAGTATTCATCGTTTACGGCGTGGACTACCAGGGTATCTAATCCTGTTTGCTCCCCACGCTTTCGAGCCTCAGTGTCAGTTACAGTCCAGTGAGCCGCCTTCGCCACTGGTGTTCCTCCTAATATCTACGCATTTCACCGCTACACTAGGAATTCCACTCACCCCTCCTGCACTCCAGCCTTACAGTTTCAAAAGCAGTTCCGGGGTTGAGCCCCGGATTTTCACTTCTGACTTGCATGGCCACCTACACTCCCTTTACACCCAGTAAATCCGGATAACGCTTGCTCCATACGTATTACCGCGGCTGCTGGCACGTATTTAGCCGGAGCTTCTTAGTCAGGTACCGTCACTATCTTCCCTGCTGATAGAGCTTTACATAACGAATTACTTCTTCACTCACGCGGCGTCGCTGCATCAGAGTTTCCTCCATTGTGCAATATTCCCCACTGCTGCCTCCCGTAGGAGTCTGGGCCGTGTCTCAGTCCCAATGTGGCCGGTCACCCTCTCAGGTCGGCTACTGATCGTCGCCTTGGTGGGCTGTTATCTCACCAACTAGCTAATCAGACGCGGGTCCATCTTATACCACCGGAGTTTTTCACACCATGTCATGCAACATTGTGCGCTTATGCGGTATTACCAGCCGTTTCCAGCTGCTATCCCCCAGTACAAGGCAGGTTACCCACGCGTTACTCACCCGTCCGCCACTCAGTCATAAAGAACTTCAAACCGAAGTAATCTGTTCTAAATGCTTCGTTCGACTTGCATGTGTTAAGCACGCCGCCAGCGTTCATCCTGAGCCAGGATCAAACTCTCATAAAAAGGTCTTTGCTTCGCAAAGCCCTACAAGTTACTTCGTAACTTGAGCTTATTGAAACTAACCAAAGTAGTTTGCCTCGTCAGTTATAAACTAACTAGCTTAAATAGTTTTACCAAAACTTACTGTTTAGGTTCGTGTATCTTTCGATACTCGCAAGATTCATTAATGAATCATTTTAAAATTCTCAAAGAATTTCAAGGTTGTCTTTCTATTCAGTTATCAAAGATCTGTATCGCTCAAACCCAGTATTTATCTGGCGTTTTAAGTCTTATTTGTTACCGCTCACCGCGGCGACTTGTATATAATATCATCAGGTACACACATTGTCAACAACTTTTTTTAATTTTTTTCAACTTTTTTTATTTTCCCTTATATTACACTATATATACGCATTTGTAATACATCCCTACTATATATAGTTGCATTTTATCATTACAAAAAGCATTTTATCTGACCCTCAAATCAGAATAAAATGCTTTTCAAAATCACTTATCGTTTAATCACAACTGTCCTGTCTGCTGATATTTATTCCATGTTTTCTGATATTTAAATGTATAAATTATTGCATACACAGCACATATTATAATAAGCCATCCCCCAGGCCTGCCGGTAAGTATCATCATAAATATCAAATTAAATAATGAATACGCACCAAGTGCAACAGCACATGCCCGGCTTTTTGCGAGCTGGATTCCTAATCCAAGTCCTACAACTATAACTACATCTAATATACCAAATATATTTCCCGCAACAATAACATTTACCACGAATGATATTATACCAATGACATATGTAATTATTGCTGCAACCATAAGATTCTTAGTAATCGGCTTGATACTTTCACACTTATCAAATTCTTTCTTTGTCATCCTTGTTGTTCCAACATATACATTTTCAGATATGTCATATTGCTGATATCCATTGTTCTGCTTAAATGCAGCATCAGAATCCGATGCACTATTGTTCATACCTTGCTGAGAATTATCACTTTGTGACAATTTAGCCCCACAGCTTTTGCAAAACTGTGCCCCCTGCTCATTAGCTCTTCCACACGACATACATATCATTTACCTTCCCCCCCTTCTTATCTTATTGTATGAAATAACAACTTAGTGATTGGATTGCAATTATACAATCCCTCTAAGATATTATTGCCATGTATCTGTAGTAATATCTTGGAAGCTGTCTCCGTTCCGCTTATTGCTGTAACAACTGTAAAAAATAACCATATTACAACAAGGCCTTCAACAAGCCCCAATATTACCCCACCTGCTTTATTCGCCTGTTTTATGACAGGCAGCCTGCTTATAATTCCTGTTGCAGCAATAACAATCCTAAGTGCTATAAATACAATCACCATTATCATTATATATATGATTGCCGTCAGGACTATATTTGCAAGCCTTACCGAGATTATCCTTAAAGTAATTTCTTTAACCGATGTTGATGTATAATCAGTTATAACATTTGCCAATTCAGATTCTGGAATTGCTTTAACTGCATCAGTCAGACTCTCTGGAAGATTGATTCTGTTTCCAACCTCACCTATAACTTTATTGACTTCATCTGAATAGCTGCTTATATGATTAATATTTACATCTAATAAATTCCTCTGATTCGCAATAAAATAATCATCAATTTCTTTATTATTTGATAACAACTCATATATGGATTGTGATAAATTTTCATCCAGATTAGTTCCGCTTTTTACCGCTGATGTTGCCAATGGTGCAACAATTACCGCAGCTATTATTGTTATAAGTATTGACGCCAGCGAAAGAACTATTCTTATAACGCCCTTTCTCCATCCCACAACAGCAAATATTCCAAGAATTAATATCACTCCTATTAAAAGCATTTTGTTCCCCCTTATCACTTCAGTTTGATTGTCTGTATATATTTGGAATTCACAAGTGTATAATCTCCTCTGGTTCCCTTTGGCAACACATTAATAACCGGCATGTCAAATTCTATATCTGCCAGCTTTTTGCCTCTCAGATTCATCAGAACAAATGTTGATGCATTATTCATAATTATACTTTTTCCATCAAACTTAATATCTGTATATTGAACTGCAAATGTAGTGTTAAATATTTCTTTTCCAGCTATGTTGTAAACTACAAGTTTATATGGATCTCCCGAATCAGAATTATTCTCAACAACACCTATGTACTGGTCACTATAAAATATTTTTTCTATTTCATTATTAATTTCAATTGTGTGCTCAAGTGACGGATATTCTTTTATCTTATAAATGCTTATTACATTTTCTCCAACAGCAACAGCCATTGTATCATTTATAAATTTCACATCACCAACAATTATATCATCATAATTAAATCCGCCGACAACTCGTTCCGTTTCATTTTTTCCAACATCAGAAAAATTGTAAAAAACAACATTTGTTTTTATCTCATCACCACTCACCTTTATAAATGACGCTATAAGCTTCTTGGCATCTGATGAAATACTAATATCTAACGGATAACCATCACCCGACAAAGTTGTCTTCACACTGTATATTTTATCTCCATTTGTATCATACATATTAATGTAATTGGCATGATTATCCTCTAGGACTGTCGCTATTTTACCAGTTGAGGAAACCTCAACCTGCAATATTGGCATAGAAGTATCGGCCTTTCCGACTTGTCCATCCTGATTAAATGAATATGCTGTACTTCCATTAATATCAGCAACAGCTATAGAATTTTCACATATGCTTACTGCCGGGTTCTGCATTGAATATGTCTGGTTCCATATAGCCTTGCCATTTCCCTTATAATATGAAATACCATCATTGCTATACCTTACATATCCATCTGCAAATGAAACATACCTGGAAGATTCTATATCATCCCTGTTAGTTGAATTAACAACTGAATATGATGTATAATCATAATTGTCCATAAATCTCAAAGCAATATATACACCAGCTGCAATTAACGCTATTATAAATACTGTTGCACATATAACCCTTATTTTATGTCTGCGTATCTTTCTTTTTACTGTTTCATCATCAAGAACATCCTCTGATTGTTCTAAAGACGCTGCCGCCTGTGAATTTATGCTGATTACTTTTCTGACCGGCGCATTTCTGTCACCATTAAATCTTGATTTTCCAGATATTATATCTGCCATATTAATCCCCTTTTTATTGCATCCTCTAACATAGCTAATTATACAATATTAGGGAATTTAATCAAGGAAGTTTTATCTGCTGTCCTATGTATAATACATTTTCATCTTTTATATCATTATATGCAGTTACCTCTTTACATTTTGATGTGTCACCATAATACTTTTTACATATTCCCATTATTGTATCCCCAGATTTCACCGTATATATCACAGGCTCCTTAACTGTTGCTGCAACCACCTGCTCCTCCGTCTGTACAACAGTTGTCACATCAAAACTTTCCGTTGCTGTCGCAATTATGCTTGTCCCTTCTGTTTCTGCTTCTGTAGGATATACACCGCCCTCTAATTTATTGACTGGTACAACCGTATCCGCTTTTGTCGAATCATTTCCTGACATCTGTACCATAAGACTGCTTATTGATTTGTCAAACTTTTTCATTTTCTGGTAATTATTCATCAGATTAATTCCAATAACAAGAATGACTACAACCATAAATGTGCTTACACCGTACATAAATCTTGTACTCTTTTTCTGTTCTCTCAGTTCCTCTTTTTCCTTAATTATATTACGTATAGATTTCATTACCTTGTCCGGTCCCTCTTCACTTGAACTCCGTTCTCTTCTCTCTAACATATATTCCTGCATCTCATAATTCCGCTCATAAAAACATACATATCCTTTTTGTTTTTTCAACTCACCATTTTCATAAAGATAAAAATTCTCTTCCTTCTCCACTGTATCAATAAGATAAAATGTTTTCATTGTTCCCGCAAAATTATCCAGATGTATTTTCTTTAATTTAAGCATTCTTTCAGGCGTAACTTCAGGAATAGCTGCAAACCAGCCTACAACTGAAAGATCCGGGAAATATTTTTCAACATCTGTATATATTACATTCCATACATTTTCATTAAAATACACCCCTTTTTCTTCAACCTCTTTCCCAAGTTTTGCTTTTATTATACCTTTTATAAAAACACATTTTTCTTCTCCATCCACCTGATTGTCCCCAAGAAGAACTCCAGCCTGTATATCCGATGGATTATTGTATGCTATTGAATTTATATATGTAAAAGCATAATCTTCTATATATATTTTCTTATCAGAGTTCACTTCGCCTATCTGTTTAATATTTTTCGGTCTCCTTATGGCCGCACCTCTTGTACCTTTTTTTGACTTATCTGAATTTTCTTCATTACAAATTATTTCTATCATGGTGCCTCCTTTTACTCTTTTCATCAGAATAATATCACTGTAATAAAGAAAAAATTATCAGATTTTGTCAGCGCGAAAAAAATATTAAAAATAATTTTGTAATAATCATTAATTCTACAGCGTACACATTACTAAAGAGCCTGTCTCTGTCAGATAATAATCGGAGGTATATATGCTTTATTACTTTAATTCAACCAATTCTTCTTCTGGAGTAAAAATGGGAAAAATGCTCTGTGATATCGTATCCAAGAATATTCTCCCTAATCAGGAAATCATTATTTTATGTATAGGAAGTGACCGTTCTACCGGTGACAGTCTTGGCCCACTAATTGGTCACCAGTTCAGGGATTATATTTCCCCTGGTATGTATCTCATCGGAGATCTTAACCAGCCTGTTCATGCTGCCAATCTTAATTACTGTCTTAAAACCATAAGCAAAACATTTGATAATCCTTACATAATCGCAATAGATGCTTCTCTTGGCAAAGAAGATCATGTTGGTTATATGACTCTCGCAACTGGTCCTTTAAAGCCCGGACTGGGTGTTAAAAAAAAGTTGCCCGAAGTGGGAGATATTCACATTACAGGAATTGTTAACTCTTCCCGTGATATGGAATTCTCTACACTTCAGACAACCCGCCTGTCAATAATATTTCAGATAGCTGATGCAATTGTGCTTGCATTAAGAACATTTAATGACGATTATTATATACAGCAAGAGCCTGCGCTATCGTATCTGCTGCGCCAGACTTCATAATTGAATTCAATTCCGAAAGCCTGTCAACACTCATAAATTCTTTTCCTAGATACGCTTCATAATTAGATGATATATATATCCTCTGCTTCTTGACCAGATCATCCAGATCATCATATTCATCCTTTTTCTTTTTTAATTCTGCATCCATGCTGGTTATTTTATCGTCATAACGATTGTTTATTTCACTTATAATGTCAGCTTTGGTTGTATTTTCAAATTCCTCCAAAGCTGCATTTTTTTCTTCCTCAATGCCAGAAATTTCATCATGAAGCGCATTAATCTTTGAATCATAAGATTCAAGACCATACATATCCTCATTCCTGTCCTTGCGTATATTTCTCTCAATTTTCTTGATTCTCTTCTTGTTATCGCGTATCTGCATTCTGGTATTCTGAGCTGCAATTATCGTATCCTTATGTTTCAATAGCACACCCTTATATATTCCTTTAACAAGAATCAAACATAAAATTGGCATTAAAATACTATAAAGCAGAAGAATCCAATCTGGAATCACTGGCAGAAAATACAACAATACTGGTATCACCGCAAAAAGAACTAATAATAACGATACATCAATTACATAATCCAAAAATTTTCTGGCGTTAAAAGCCGCGATAAATATCTGACTGTTACACATTTTTGAAATATTCTCATGTATAAAAGCCTCATTTATCTGTTCTGCCAAATCACAATTTTCCGCTCTTAAAGACGCTGTTTCAGAATTAATCCGTTCCTTAACGCCTGCCATCTTAGCCTTATCTCTGGCAGCAGTAACATTTTTTATTTTATCTTTATCAGCATTGATTGATTTATCGTATCCATCACATATTGCGTCTATACTTGCTTTTATTTTAGAATCAGTTTCATTCTGCTTTTCTTTGTTTGTGTTATCTAACTCTCTTGAAATATCTTTTACGCTTTCAGAAAGCTTCTCAAGCCTTTCTTTTTTAGAGTTATGTTCTTTCATATCTCCAATTATCTGTTCCAGCTGTTTCTGATTCCCATTAAGTATATTCTGTTCTGCCATCTGCTCACCAACTTCCGTATACACTAATATTTCATCTTATTATTTGTTATCTCTATAATAATTAATAAGACATCCATCAAGAATTATCTGTCTTTCATCATCTGTAAGCTCATCAAGCTTAAGTTCGAACTCTTTCATATCTTTATTAACAACAAATGCCTTGATTGTAGACACTTTGTTCTTAATCGCATCCTGAATCTCCGGAATAAAGATATAATCTCCATTCTCAAAAGGAAGCTCTCCCTTATCAATTATGAATGGAAGCATACCCCAATTGATAAGATTTGAACGATATCTCTTAGTCGCATACTCATTAGCAATGTTAGCCCATCCGCCAAGTACCTTCTGACATGATGCTGCCTGCTCTCTTGCTGAACCATCGCCCGGCTTAACTGCAAATATAGTGCTTCCAACACCAACATTAGACTTATGAACATCATATGTTTCTTTAATCTTATGCATGATGTCTCTGAGCTCTGGTAAGGCTTCTCCCATGCACTGTCCAGCTTCTCTTGCCTTCTCTGCTTTCTGTACTTCCTTAGCACGTCCTACATATGCAGGATCCTTTCTTGAAAGCGCGAATTCAGCAAGACCAAGAGGATTAGATCTGAATGATGATGTCTCTCCTGATGGAATAAGTTCATCTGTTGTTGTAACCGGATCATGTATCTCAGATACAACCTTAATAATAAGGTTCTCTGGAAGTGCAACCATCTCTGGCCAATCTTTGATATTAGGTCCGAACTGGATTTCCTGTTCTGGATCTGCAACCCCCTTGCTGTCAAATACTCTGTTAGCATAGATTGAGCTGTCAAAATGGTATGCTGGTCCTGTAAACTCTACATCAACATCTGTAGCTGCTGTAAGGTATCCCTTATTAGCTGCTGTTGCTGCAATAGAACGTGCATCCATAAGTGCAACAGATGATATCTGACCATTCTGTAACTTAGAACCCTCTCTGTTAGGGAAGTTTCTTGTTGAATGTCTGATTGAGAATGCATTATTAGCAGGTGTATCTCCTGCACCAAAGCATGGTCCGCAGAATGCAGTCTTAACGATTGCGCCTGTCTCCATAAGATCTGCAAGTCTTCCATTTCTTGCAAGTTCAACATAAATCGGTGTACTTGCAGGATATACGCTAAGCGTAAACTCATCTGCACCAATAGACTTTCCTTTAAGAATGTCTGCAGCTGCACATATGTTTTCAAAACCACCACCGGCACATCCGGCGATAATTCCCTGATCAACATAAAGTCTGCCATTCTTAATCTTATCCGTGAGCTTATATTCAACCTGTCCATCAAGGCTTACAAGAGCCTTCTTCTCTACATCATGGAGAATATCTTCAAGATTAGCATTAAGCTCTTCAATTGTATAAGTATTGCTTGGATGGAATGGCATAGCAATCATTGGCTTGATTGTGCTTAAATCCACATATACAACACCATCGTAATAAGCCACATTTCCAGGATTAAGTTCCTTGTAGCTCTCACTTCTTCCGTGAATATCATAGAATTCCTTAACCTTATCATCTGTTCTCCAGATAGATGAAAGACATGTTGTCTCTGTAGTCATAACATCTACGCCAATTCTAAAATCAGCACTGAGTGATGAAACACCAGGTCCAACGAACTCCATAACTTTATTCTTAACATAACCGTTACCAAATACTGCACCTATAATAGCAAGTGCAACATCCTGAGGACCAACACCCTTTGCTGGTTCTCCTGTCATGTAGATAGCTACTACTCCCGGTCTGTTAATATCATATGTCTTATTAAGAAGCTGCTTAACAAGCTCTGGTCCACCTTCGCCCATAGCCATTGTTCCAAGAGCTCCATAACGTGTATGGCTGTCTGAACCAAGAATCATCTTTCCACCTTCAGCCAGCATTTCTCTTGCAAACTGGTGGATTACAGCCTGATGAGGTGGCACATATATTCCGCCATATTTCTTTGCACATGTAAGACCAAACATATGGTCATCTTCATTAATAGTTCCGCCAACTGCACAGAGACTGTTATGACAGTTAGTAAGTACATAAGGAATTGGGAATTTTTCAAGCCCTGACGCTCTTGCTGTCTGGATAATTCCAACAAATGTAATATCATGAGAAGTCATCTTATCAAACTTAATCTTTAACTTCTCCATGTTTCCAGATGTGTTATGGTTTTCAAGAATTCCATATGCAATAGTATTCTTAGCAGCCTCTTCCTTTGTTACTGAACATCCTGTCTTGGCAGCTACTTCATTCACAGCCGAAGCACTATCCTCAACAATATCGACACCGTTGATAAGATATGCTCCTCCATCACTTAATTTAATCATGCTTTCTCCTCTTTCTATATATCATTACGGTTTCCCGCTTAATATCCGTTATTCATATCCTCATTATATAACATATACAAACATTAAAGATAAGGTGTAACTTTTTCTACTATTGATGCTATGGTGTCATTATCTGCAGTTCCCGGAACCCATCCAACATTAACTGTATCACCTTTAATTCTAGGAATAATATGCATATGGAAATGAAATACTGTCTGCCCTGCTACTTCTCCATTGTTCTGAACAATATTAAGTCCATCAAAATCCAATGCTTTCTTATACGCTTTAGAAATCTTAGCTGCTACTTTAAATACATGTGCGGCAGTGTCATCATCAAGTTCATATATATTGTCAAAATGTTCCTTCGGCAATATAAGTACATGTCCTTTAGCGGCAGGACTTGCATCGAAAATAACTTTTACAATATCATCCTCATAAAGAGCATTTGTTGGAATCTCGCCGTTTGCCAGCTTGCAAAAAATACAATCATCCTTTTTCATACTATTTCCTCACTTTGCGCGAAATTTGTCGAAATACTTTTGTTTACATGTACTTCGAATATGTATATACTTTATTATATACTTTTATATGATAACTTAAAGAGTGTTCGATTACAACCTCATAGCAAAAAACTTATTAAATTAATGTCTGAAAGGATTTCTTATAATATGCTTAATAATGATGAATATAACCAACTATGTAACTTAGTAAAAAATACTCCTGATTTAAAACCTGTTATCGAAAAACTGTCTTTAATCTCTCCTTCAGAATTATCTATTAGTTCCCATAATATCAAAAATCATATTGCGTATCTGAAAACAAGCTTTCAGCTTCTAAAAAAGAAATCCCCCGAAATATCAGATAATATTTATTTCAAACGCATGGAAAAAGTACTATCTGAACTAATATGTCATATGGACCGCACTACTCTATATCGTTACAGCATGAAAGATTTAGATAGATATCCTGTATGCATTAAAGATATACTTTATGAACTTCCTGATATTATTGATGAAAATACAGACAACGACTGTAGCTTTAATTTCTCTCTTGCCGACTTGCCTGATATATCAATCAATCCTGAACATTTCAAAATGATGATGACAGAAATTGTATTAAACGCATGTGAAGCCTCTGATTATTCTGGTGAAATAACGCTCCAGTCCGATATTAATGACAATATAATTCGTATTAATATAGCAAATAACTGCACAACAGAAATTCCCAAAAATATATCCCTTGAACATATCAGCCAGCCTTTTTTCACTACAAAGAAAGGACACTGTGGTGTCGGTCTTGCAATCGTTCATCAGATATGTATGAAATATAACATTTCTGCTTCAATATATAATGCAGACAATCAGATTATATTCAGTATAATTATACCTTTATCAGACAATTAGCCTATTGAATATTCAGATTCAGATCTCGGATTAATTCTGAAATCTGAATATCTCATCTAACATTCTCAAAGTTTTAAGATTACCTCTTGCAGTCATTGCACCTGTCATAAATGCCCTATGAAAAGTATCTCTGCCTTTCACTACATTGTCAAAGGTTTCTTTTGTCAGCTTACCAATTACATCTGCCCCCTTGTTTTCCCCTAATTCAACTTTTATCTGACTTCCATCAACATATATACTTATTATTTTTTCTTTATCACTTATTGATAACATATATGTACTCTTAAATCCTGCTGCCGGTTTAAAATTATCTTTAAATACATTAATATAATAATCATCTCCGCCATTCTCCTGATCACTAAGCAATTCTTTATATATACTTGCCAGTGATTCAATATCCTGCTTTTGTGTTTTTACAAAATCATCATCAGATGCATACTTTGATAACTGTTCACTTTCTTGTGGAGTAAGTTTAATCGTATCCTTAAGCATATTATTTTTTATTGTCTGACTGCTTGATGGAAGCTGTTTTATTTTCTGTGAAATTGTTCTATATACATTCTCAGCATATTTTTCTATTATGGTATTATATTCAGAATTAAACTCAAAATCAGTTGTATCATCAATATAAGCACTTAATGCCTGACCAATCTTTCCACCAATAATCTCCCATGAATTATTTAATGCCAGAGTAACTTCTCTTTCTCCATATGTCCTAGCCATTACAACTGGAAACATATATATACTTGCTGCCTGAGACTTATCTGAATACAACCAGCATGAATCTAAAAATGTCTGCATATATCCACCCATTCCAACCCATTCAACTGTAGTTGCAAGAATAAGTCCATCTGCCTCAGTAATTGTCTGCGACAATGTTGTTATAGTGTTTTTCATTTCATATAAATTATACCTTGTAACATTAACATTTAACTCTGTAAGTACTTCCTGTATCTTGTTAATCACAAAAACTGTAGGGTCATCAACAAGACCTCTTCCACCATAATATATATTAATATTCATTGCCATAATCCCCATATATGTTTAATTACATTCACTACTTATCTATAGTGATATATCAGTCAGAATATAGCATAAAATCTAGCTTATTTCAACCTTGAAGGCTATCGCCGCCAGTTTAAGTATATCTCCATTACATAATTGTTTTTTCTCATGATTATTAAGCCTTTCTCCATTAATGTATGTTCCATTAGTTGCATTAAGATCCTCTATGCTATATATATCCTCCTGATTGCTCTCATGATATACACAACAGTGCATACGGCTTATAACTTGTGCATTCACAACTACATCTGACATTTTTTCAAGACTGCCGATAATATATGGATATTTGTTCATTGCTATTGACCTTATATTATGTTCATCTGGTGTGTGTATATCTAATTCACCTATCTGATTGTCATCCATAAGATGCAATTTTAATTTTTTCTTTTTTCTCGCTGAACCAATAAAATCTGATAACAGCATTGTTTCATTGCATAAATCATCATACATATCTGATACATTTTTTGTTTTATTAACCAGATTATTATCTTTTATTTCTTCTTTTATTGCGTAAGGGATTTCTTCCTTTTCAACAGACGTTACTGTATCAGCGTATGATTTCTTCTTTTTGAATGTATAAAATAATATTCCAGCGCCTGCACCAGTACATGCAAAAGAAACCATAGCAGGTATATTTAACGGAATCATATCTGGCAGAAACATATTAATAAGTCCAAAAAACATAATTAACGCTCCTGCTATTGGAATTTGAGATAAAGACTTTTCCTGTCTTTCTTCTTTATCTACAAGAATCTGTTCCGGAAATACTGTTGGAATTTCCCTTTTTATTTCTCTTTTAATTTCTCTTTTTTCTTCACTAATTTCTTGTGATGCTATTTTTTCATCATCCCATTGTTTTTCTGACATTCCAAACATTTTTATTAAATTGAAAGGATCATAGTCACCTACCAATACCTTCTGATATATTTCATACAATTTAACAATACACTGTTTATCCAGACTATGATCAAAATGCTCAAGTATAAACTCAAACAGCATTTTTAAGCTTTCATTAAATGTATAAGAATTAAGATTTGTATGATATACAAAATACAATTTTTTAGTTCCAACATCCATATATATGTATTTAGGTTCAATTTTCACATGATCTATATCCAACATGTAATCATCAGCAATCCTGACTATCTCAGAAATATTTATGCATATTGATTTAACATCATCCATTGTCATTTTTCCATATTCATAGAATTTACTCACCTGCTGTTTTGATGTTATATCATAATATATCCCGTATTTATTATTTACCGAATACATAGACACCTTTAAAAAATGATCTGGCTTATTGCGTCTCAGCATTTTATACTGATAATCCTCATATTCTTTTTCATCCTCTATTACCAGATAATTACTGTTATTCTGATGCTCGTATCTTACATTTATATTATCACTCCCCAAATCTTTCCCTCCTCTAATTAACTGCCTCAATTATTGCCCTCATTATTCTTATACTTTTCTCCGGCTGACTTTTCTTTATTGCCGAATCATCCACTTTCACTTTATAGTTATGTGAAAATATACATCTTTCCTTTAAATATTCTTCTGCAATTTTCTCAAAATCATTTCTTCTGTCACTATCCATTTCACTTAATTCGTTCTCTATTCCAATCTGACTTATAACATTTTCTTTTATAATTTCATCATGAATATTACATGTAAATGATATTATTAAAATAATTATCATTGAAAACACAGGAACTATAACTGCATTTTCAACCGTATAAGAAGCTCTTATCCACACAATATCACCCCCACATAAGAAAAAAGAACAAATGGCAAAAATGCTATACTGTCCTTAGTTTTAACTTTTTTCAACAACAATAATATACCTGCAAATACGCTGACCAGAAACAACGATGTCAGAAGCACTCCTAATGCCATTCTCATACCATCTAAAAAGGCTATCAATCCTATTAAAATCATATCTGCAAGTCCGAGCATTTTTCCATATATGCTAATCAGCATAGTTATACCCACAAATATAAAAAAATATATCAGATGAATACCCCCTATCGTCTGCTTCTCTCTTATAAGACATATTACTTTTATGATTATGGAAAATATAGAAAATATAATTAACATCCATAATGGAACTGCTTTTCTCTTTATATCCGTAATCCCCATAATTAACAATCCTGTCATAATAAATATATTAATCATATTCCCCCTCAGCCATTATTTTCAGCACATTTAATACAACATCTCATTGTTTTTTCTGCAATTTCCCTTTTTATGCTTGTGACATTGCGTTGCAACACTTCACATGTAGAAGTTGTATGGTATCTGCGTCCGTATGGCGTATAATAAATTGTATCTGAATTTCCATCACATTTACTGCATTTATAATACTTTGCACCTGCATCATTTCTTAATTGTGAAACATCATTTATACTGGCAGTTCTTATCTGATGTAGTAAATATGTGCAATCAATATCAGTATGAAATACCTGCCCATTTTCTGTAACATAAACATACATATCCCCCTGATTGTATTCAGATGGCACATATGTGTTTCTGTCTTCCCCAAGCCAGGCATCTGTCAGACAATGTTCCTGAATATATATCCCCTGTTTCCCAAATATGTTAAATGGATTATATATTCTGTATGTAAGTTTTACTTCGATTGTGGAACTATTATCAAGTACTTTTGTTCCGGCAAAAACCCAGCCTGCATTACCACCTGTTATATAATTATCTTTGGCATAACTGCCACCTATTTCATCTATAAAAACAGTCACCAATTCAACATTGGTAATAATTTTTCTGCATATACCTGCATCATCTTCACTTTTCTTTAAACTGTTAAATATATCATTTTTATCTTCATCTGACAGTTCCTGCACCGATTCACTTATATACGCATATCTGTTTATTTTTCTTACTGTGTTATACAATGCATTATTTACCTGTGTTCTTACCATTAGTACATGCAGCATAAATATAACCGCTACTGTTGCATAGACAAATAATGGTATTACTAATGCTGCCTCCACAGTTGTCGACGCAGAAACTTGCCTATTTATGATGTATTTTATTTGGGTGAGTTGTTTAATCTAACCGCATCTCCTTTCCTGATGAGCATTCTTAATAAAAATTTTCTGCGTCAAACTGCTATTTAGAAGCTTTATGCTGCTAAATCTAATTATATATACGAACATTTCATATACTGCTTGTATATTTTCGGACGTTCCTTACATTTAAAAAAAGCTCTTGCCTGCGCCGAAACAATATAATCTTTCATTCTGAAATCTTCGTGTCCCATGCTTATCATTTTCAGTTCCATAGCTCCCATTGTCCTGTAATTCTTATGCTCCGCCTTCTCCATTACCAGCAGCATTCTTATGTATCCTTCATAATCAATACCTGAACCATCTTCATCACTGTCAGTTCCAAAATCCATTGCCAGAAGTTTTTCTAATGAAAGATTCCATGTATTTTTTGTCTTTACAAGTTCTACCTTTTTACCTGAATATAATTTCTGCAAGTCTGTAATTGCCTCTCCATATGCCCATACCGACAACACAAGATACTGTCCCGCCTTTATTATTGCCATATTACCAGTAAACCCTAATGCTCCAGATGCCAACGCATATGCCTGTGCTTTCTTTTCTTGATCCGTTATAAGATATGCCAGATTAATTCCTGTTCTTATCCCTGACAGCTTCAGCATAACCTGTTCCAGATTTTCTTTATCACTATCCCTGCCTTCAAGAATATATTCGAGTGTATAATCAAGACAATCATCCAAACTGTTTTCACTTTCTATGTAATCTGCATAACTATTGAATTTCATCATAAGATATTCATTCATAAGTAAAGCATCTTTCGTTTTATTAAATGCAGAATCTCCATTATCATATTTACCTGTCATAGAAGACGCTAATCCTGTATAGTTAATCTGTTTTTTTGATATCTTATCTGTATTAACAACTAATGCAAGAATACCTTCCGTAATCATTTGTTTTATCTTCTTTAATGCCTTCAGCCCTACTCCATTAGAAGAAAAATCTATTCCTGAATAATTAAATTCCATACCCTTTGCAGACAGACCTGATAACAGCCCCTGACATTTAACAACCTTCTGCCTTACTGACTTGCAATTATTCTGTAGTAACCCAACATCAAGTTCGTCAAGTACAGCACACGCTCCATCCAGAATAACCTGATTTCTCTTTAATGCATTTGTTAATGTGTATGTATCACACATCTTTAATTCTTCAGAACCCCCAGACTGCTTCATATCATTAAGATCCTGCATCATTCCGTTATATATCTCTTCTCCGATTATTTCCCTGCTTTTTTCCAGCTTATTAATGCATTCATATATGTTATCATCCACTCCCGACTTTGCAGATGTATAGCCATCCAACACATTTAATGCCTCTTTTGTTTTATTTCTGCTTGTCTCTAATGAATTTTTTAGTGCCTCGTAATTTCTCTTATAAAGCTGAGCATAAGAATTATTTCCAGATAATTCACTTTCCTCATCTCCCATTTCAAACAAACCATCAGTGTCATCTATCATATCCTGCAGTATCTGTGATACATCTACATATCCAAAAGCACTGCCCCTTACAGGATTATATATTCTAGAATCATTAACCCCCACTGTTGCCATTGTTATTTCACCATTGACCGCCATCTTTGCAAATCCCTCTGTGACAGCTTCTACATGTTTGTTTTTTATAACCAATCCGGCTTCATTAGTCCTTACCCCATCGACTAACCGGACGAGTTCCAGAATTTTTTCATCTGCATCCGCCATTTTATTCTCACATGCCGAAATATCAGATACTAATTCATTAATTATTTCTGCCTTTTCGACCTGTCTCTGTGTATCCTTTAACATATCAACAACCTCAGAATATATTCCATAATTCATATATGCAGTAATTTCTTTCATTAAATAATCGCCACCATTAGAGGTCATATATCCAAAATCATTAAATTCAACTCCCGTAAGTTCAATGTTTTTGTTCTCTGATTCTATATTCTGTTTTATATAATCTTCCGTATGCCTTTTTATTTTGTCTGTTTTTTTCATTACCAGAATATCGTATTCATTAAGCATATCATTATGGTAACATGAAAAAGCCCCTTCTATTGCCAGCATACAGGCTGACTTAATATATGTATTTCTCATGCTGTCTGATACTGACTTTATACATGTCAGTATCAGAGATAACACAATTGTCATGCTTAAAGCTGCCATTATTGTAATCTGGGCTTTTACATCTTTTTTTATCACTGAATCCCCCTATCAGATTTTATTCGCCTGATTAAACATCTTTGCAAGAATAGAATTAACCAGAGCTGTTATCTGACTTTTAAATAAAATAACCAATCCAACTAAAACTATAGTTATAAGTACCACCTCAACAACTCCCATACCATCTTCATCTTTCCAGAATTTTTTTATACCATAATATAATGTCCTCATAATTGTCTCCTTTCTTATTCACCCCGGTATTTACATATTAAATTTCATAACCGCTGGAATCATAATTATTGCCATTACAACTCCAAGCATTAAAAGCATCGGAAATAACAGCTTTGTAGTTGCTTCTTCCCCTTTAATCTTTGCTATATTTTTTCTTTTTTCAAATGATTCGTTAACCTCATGCTCCAGCAACACCCGGAGCTGGCTGGTTCCCTTTTTTATATTGGTCTGTAACAATGATGCCAGCTTCATATATTCTCTTGTATCACATTTTTTACCAAATCTCTCATATGCAACAGCCTCAGATATTCCAGCCTGCATATTACAATCTGCCTCATACATTTCGTCATAAGCCGGTCTTACCCCAATACTCCCCGATTGTCTTTTCCGGTTATAATCTTCCACTATCTTGTGCCATGCCATTCTTGTAGTCATCCCAGCTCCTAACAACAAAGTAAGTTTAGATACTATTTCCGAATAATCATATATCAGCTCTTTTTTTCTTTTTTTTAACAAATCTTTATTCTTCTTTTTTTCGAGTAATACAATAAGAACTACTGACACCATTCCTAGAACAAGATACAATGAAGGCGGACTGGTACTGCCTGCTGGCTCATAATCAACAGCCTGCCCATCTATATATTCAGGAAGTACTATATCAGATGCATAAGGACTGCTATCTGCTGCCTTCTTTATGCTTTCCTGGGCACTAACCTTAATCTTTGTCCTGGAGTCATACTCTGGTGCAACAACCTTTACCCCAATATCGTACTCATTTTTATATTCCCCATACCTGGTTATCAGCACAAGCTTAACTTCCTTTTCATCATTTTCGGAAAACCCCTGGTTATTTACCTTTCCATCGTATCCAACAAGCTCATAATCCGTTGAATACCACTCTAGTTCTATAATTCCATTCTGGGCTGTGTCGCACATATTCAGATCCGAAGTTATGTGTCTGACGCTTTCATTGTTCCCAAGCATATTTATCAGCGTTTCCTGGTACGCTTTTTCAAAATATTCAAAAGCCTCTTCTTCTGATAATTGCCTCGGTTCAACATTAATATCAAGTTGAGCCAGCACCCCACCATCTTTATCAAGCACATTTATCTGTCTTATCTCATCAGCTTCTCCCGGCTGTGGGCGCGTCAATGCTGTTGTCTTTACTTTATCTCTCTGATTCATAGCTGCACTTGCCCCGGCAAATATAATACTTATTACTATTGCAGCTATTATTTTCTTTTTCATATCTAACTTGTAACTTCTTTTTATTTCAAACTTCAATATTAACAATCCTCTTTGACCATACATTTGAAATAAGATATACCCCAAGACAGCAAGTCATAATAAGTACTCCAGACAAATTACCATACAAAGGCTCCACAAACTCTCTTGCCGTCACTTTAAGATATAAAATTATTAATGCTGGTATTGCACTCATAACTTTCTGCTCCATTCGTTTTCCACTTACAATAGTTTCTACTTCTGCGGCAACTTCTGTTTTTTGCTGAATAATATCCGCAGTATTCCTGATTATGGATATCAGATCACCTCCACTTCGTTTTGCATAACGAAACACCTCTGCAAAATACATGATGTCTTCAATCTTACATTCTTTAGCAAAATCATTAAGAATATCTTCAAGATTTTCATTCTGATTAATACGGAAAACTATATTTTTAAATTTCATTACTATATCCGCTTCCGATCCATAGAGAAGTATTAACTCATCTATAGCTTGTGAAAAAGCATTTTCAATCGAGTATCCAACATTCAGTGCAAATGAAACTGCCATTATTCCATCCTTAAACTGTTTTGTAAGAATACGCTTCTTCTTTGCCTCTGCTATTCTTCGGGATTCCTTAATATGCACAGCAACATACGGTATCAAAAGTACTGACATAAATATATTTTCATAAAAAATATATGCTGCAATTATTATTACTCCTACTCCTTCTGCAATATATTTTATGTCATTCAAGCCTGATTCCGGCGGCTTCAAGCTTTTCTGTCCTTTTAATACAGGCACTCTGCCTGACAAGCCCACCAAGTATTCTTCCATCTTTTGTCTCACCTTTTTCAACATATTTAAATAATGGCGTAAGTTCAATTTCTCCATTTTGGTAATTCCCAACTTCTGCAATCTGTACCACCTTTCTGCTTTTATCTCTCTGTCTTGCAAGATGAACAATAATATCTATTGCCGAAGCTATCTGTGTTCTGATTGCATCAACCGGCATACTCATTCCCATAAGTACCATTGTCTCAAGTCTGGTAAGCATGTCTTTCGGACTATTGCCGTGTCCTGTTGACAAACTTCCATCATGCCCTGTGTTCATTGCCTGCAACATGTCCAAAGCTTCCGCTCCTCTTACCTCACCTACGACAATTCGATCTGGTCTCATTCGAAGGCTTGATTTAATCAAATCTCTTATTGATACAGCATTTCCACCTTCTGCATTAGCCATCCTTGCTTCAAGTCTTACCATATTACTGATATTATGTAACTGAAGTTCTGCGGAATCTTCAATTGTTATAACCCTTTCATCACTTGGTATATAATCTGACAATACATTAAGAAATGTTGTTTTACCACTTCCTGTTCCGCCAGATATAAATATGTTATATCTGCTCTTAACAAGTTTTTCTAAAAAACAAGCTGCTTCCGGTGTTATTGAACCAAGCTCTATTAGCCGTTCTATTGTCAATGGTGTATCATAAAATTTTCTTATTGTTATAACCGGTCCATCAATCGCAACTGGCGGCAATACGATATTTACTCGCGAGCCATCATTTAACCTTGTATCAACAATTGGAGATGCTTCATTAACCATTCTGTTAGACATTGCAGCTATCCTTTGAGCAATATCAGCAAGCTTTTCCTCACTTTCAAACTGCCTGTCCCATTTTTTTATCCGTCCCTGCTTCTCATAAAAAATGCATTCTGTACCATTAACCATGATTTCTGTAATTTCGTCATCATCTAAAAGCTCCTGTAAAATATCCAGTTTTTTAATAGAATTATATAATCTGCTTCTTAATTCCTCCTTTTGCCTTATTGATATTATTTTTTCCCTGCTTGCCTCATATATGCATCTGTCTATGACCTGATATAATTCATCATCTGTAATATCATGCCCCACATCCAGATTCTGGTACACCTTATGACGTATAGTCTGATATAATCCCTCCATTAAGTTCCACCTGCATTTATCATCCTCTGCAAATTTTCATAATATTCACTGAACGGTAAATTCCCCCATATGTCTTCTACAGGAATATCAGGCTGTACATTAACACTGACTTTATTTAATTTTTCTGATATGTTATCCATTCCCTGCTCAATCATATATTTTTCAAAGTTCCTGATACGACTGTTTTCTATGCTATTCTCACCGCATGTAATGTAATATTCATCACAGCATTCCAGTACAGCCCATGGCATTCTGATACAATCACCTATATCAATAACAATATATGAATATCCCAGTTCTCTACCAATTGCCTGTATAAATGTTCCTATCTCCTGCGACTTTATATCTGACACATCTTCCGCACAGTCAGCTTCAGGTATATAATCCAGCCTGTCATAATGGCTTATTGAATTAGCTATATTTTTATGAAACTGATTATGATTCTGTCTGAATGTGTATAATGCATCTGATAAATTTTCATTATTATCACATTTTAATATATTAGCCACACACGAAAACGACTCAAAACTGACAAACAATGCAGCCGCTCTTTCTGACAGTATTCTTGCAATAGCAAGCGACAACACAATTCTCTTGCCACTGTTAAAACCATACACTCCTATCACCTTCAGCCTGCCACTCCTTAATGCTTTTTCTTTCTTTTCATATTTCATGACAGACTGTAATATCTGATATGATGGCTGATACTTACATACTCCGACTAAATCCTCTCCTTTTCTGGTATTAATTTCATCTGCATCTTCATCTTCTTCACATAATACAACAGTTTTACTTCCAACCCTGTCCGAATCATACTCATATGCCTCTTCACTTATCATCAGCATATCAGCCTTTTTTTCCTTAAGATACCTGTCCAGATCATTCTCTTTTGTGAATACCTGTGCATTGTACGGAATGTCATTATCATCATTAATTACAGACATCAGTCTTTTTGCATAACTTTCGTCCGAATCATATATTACACAGATATTATTTTTCCCCATACATCCACCCCCTTATTGATTTATTCACATCACAACAAATCTGTATCCAAACACAACAACATAAGCCATAAGTATTGCAACTGCATAATGAAATCCATGCATCTGCACATGACTCTTTCCTACTTCGACCCTACCAGTCTTCTTAATACACAACTCAACAACCCCTGTAATACCACCTGTTACAAGAGAAACAATCAACAACTGTGTTATCAGCGTCTTTCCAAGCAATAATCCAAGTACTGCAAAAAGCTTTACATCTCCCGCGCCAACCGCCTTTATAATATAAAAAATCAGCATTTCCGATAATCCCACCAGGGTTCCGGTTATGTAATTTCCTATATGCTCTCCAGAAAAGCCTCTTATAACAAGCATTATTACTCCCGCAATATATCCTGCAATAATCAGCCTGTTGGGTATTCTGAATGCTTTTACATCCTCTGATACTGCCCATACAATTAATATCAGCGCAATTCCTGCTGATATAACATCTGTCACTTATCCACCTCCTCAAAAAAAATGTATAGAATTACCATTTAATGCCTATACTTTTAATACAAGGCATTCAATGCCCCTAATCTCAAATATTAAGGAGTAATTCTATTGAAAATGTTTGGTAAAAAAAAGAGTCCTGCTACATATGATGAAAAATACCTGCTACAGGAACTTATGATGACTAAAAAGGCAATGTATACTGCCTATTCTAATCTTGATAATGTTACTGATCCTGACCTGATAGACTGTTATATCTACCAGCTTAATTCAGAACAGAAACGGTACAATTACCTTCTTGCAAAGGCAAAAGAATCTCAGTTATCCACGTCTGGATTCTGATTCTATAAGAATTGTTGTGTTGTACAGATACTATATATTCTATTCAATAAATTGTCAATACCTTTTCTATATTTTTATTTAAAAAATCATAAGAATTCTAATTGACATTTTGCAAAAGCTAATATACCATTTATACAAGAAATACTTTTTATGAATAACTCATAATTAATTATTATAGAGGTGATGCACTATGAAATCGAAGAAAACCAATCCTTTTGTGATAACAACTTTAATATTCTTTATGACAACTGTAATGTTCGGTCTTCTGACCACCGGTGTCATTATTAAGTACCGAAAATCAACCGTTGCAACTAATACCGATAAGCTTAGCAATGACGAGATTGAGAAACTAAAGTCAGAAGAGAAAGAGGATCTTCTTTCTGATATGAAGTTAAGATTCACTAACGGTGAAGGTTCTCTTTCTATACTTAAGAGCTATTTCCCTGATAATATAGTCTATGTGAACAATAAGAATCAGTATGTATTTGCGCAGATACTTCCTGAACTTGCGAAGAATAATTATAAGGATGAGAATTTCAAGCAGGATGATAAAGGAATTATTACATACAATGAAGACGGTAAAGTTACAACACATATGGGTGTTGATGCCTCGAAGTTTCAGGGGAATATTGACTTTAAGAAATTAAAAGAACAGGGCGTTGAATTTGCCATGTTAAGATGTGGTTTCAGAAGCTATGGCAATGGAATCCTGAACACTGATTCTTCATTTGATACATTTGCAAAAGACGCAATAAAGAATAATATTAAGATTGGCGCATACTTCTTCTCATCTGCAATTACGAAACAGGAAGCTATAGAAGAGGCTGATTATGTTCTTGATATTATCAAGCCTTACAAGATTACATATCCTGTAGTTATTGACTTTGAGGAGATTTCGGGCGATTCATACAGACAGGAGAATCTGACTACTGAAGAACTTACAGATATCATAATCGCATTCTGCGACAAGATAGAAAAAGCAGGCTATAAGCCAATGATATATTCCAACCTCAAGGGATTCGTTGGAAGACTTGACCTTACCCGCTTAGAAAAATATGAGAAGTGGTTTGCCTACTATTCAGACACTCCTTACTTCCCATATGAATTCTCTATATGGCAGTACACTGAATCCGCTAAGTTAGACGGTGTAAGTGGTAATACCATAGATCTTAATATTAGCTTTAAAGATTACAATTAATTGTGACTCACATGCTCACTGCGGAATTTCTCAATCATTTCCCTTGTGAGACTGATATGGTCGTCAATTACATCTATATCATCTGCTTTGACCCATGTGCCGACCGATAACTCATCTTCTTCAAGAGTTATTGTGTCGTCACCGTCAAGCTCACAGAAGTAACCAAGAAGCTGAGAACCGCTGAGTCCCCACGGCTGGCTCTTATAATAAGTGATATTTTTAACCTTCACACCTACTTCTTCCATAACTTCTCTGCTTACAGTTTCCTCTGTTGTTTCACCAATCTCAGTGAATCCGGCAATAAGCGCATAATTCCTGTAAGTTCTTCCTGCATATTTAGTAAGAAGAATTCTGTCCTTATCTGTAACTGCAACAATAACAGCCGGACATATCTTAGGAAATACCATATTCTTACAGCAGTCACAGCGTAACATTCTCTGCTTTTCATCATGCTTGAGTGGTTTTCCGCATCTTCCACAGAAATGATTATCCCTGTACCAGCCATACAGATGAAATGCAGTAATAGCCGCATAAGCATGCTCTCTTGGCTGTGCCTTACGGAAAGAATCGACTCCTATGAATTCATATCCTCTAACGAAAGAATACATATCCTTGTGTACAGCTGAATCAGCCATCTCTCCCAAGAATGTGCCTCTTTCGAGGCTTCCTGTCTTTCTTGCAAGGAAAAAATGTTCCTCATCAATTGACAACAGATATATGAATTCAAAGTTATCCACGGCTTTGTCTCCGTAAGAGGACTTTATCCCCTGAACGAACTCATCATACTGTGGATATATTAATACATTTTCTTCAGGATTCTGTGAGTTAAAATGTCCTGATGGTCTTGCAAGCAACGAGGAACCCTGAAAATAAAACACAGTATCCCCATTGCCTGGCTTAAGATTCTTATACTGGTTGTCCAGATGTTTTGGCCATATATCCTGTATCATATCAGAAGAACACCATCTCTTCCTTAGGTGCACCTGTCTTTTCTACGCTTTCAACGTAAAGAACAGGACCTTTCTTCTTATATGCCATCTGGAATTCATACTTAATAGTAGCTGTAACCCATATCCATTCTCTGTTTTCAAGTGAAGCTATGTTGTTGTAGAAGCTGATATAACCAATAAACTGTGTATCTTCTGCACAGCATGTCATAACCTTTCTTCCCGGAACGAAATTCTTATCCTTAAAGTACTTGTTCTTAAGAACCTGTCCCTTGAATCTTACCTTCTTACCTGCATATACTTCCGGTCTTTCAGACACATCCATATACCAGATACCATAATCTTCGTCATCAACCTGAATAACATCAGCATTGATATCGTATGGAAGCTGTTCAGATATAGCAACCTGGTCACCCTTCTCGTCCTCGAAGATAATCTGAAGTGCAGGGTTTAATGCTCTCATGCTTCTTCTGTAGCTGCCAAGGTCCATACCTGACTTACATCTGTTAAAGATAACCATATCAGCATATTTAACAGACTCTGCAATAATAGACTTCATGTTAGCCCACTGTAAGCCAAATGCATTGGCATCAACTAAAGTTATAGACTGGTATACCTGCCATCCTCTTGGTTTCTCACTTCCAAGAATAAGTGCAGGATCCCACATTCCGTTATATTCAATAATAACAATCCATGGATCATACTTCTTGTCCAGTTCATTAAGAGTCTCGATATTAAAATCTTCCTTCTCTACAACAACCATATCAACTCCGTTGTCCTTAAGAAGCTTCTCACTGTACTCCTCTTCACCTTCTTCACACACAATAAGAAGTTTATTCTTAGCGTCTGCAAACTGTCCCATTGCTATAGTATCGGAGATAAATCTTGTTTTACCACTGTCAAGCTGACCGTTAATCAAGAAAATCGGAATCTGATATTCCTCATTTGCCATATTTATCCTCATTTCCGCGCATTTGCGCTATCATTTCATTATAAATGCGTTGTAAAAATGTGTTCTTCTATTAAACACTGATTAAACTTCAAAAAGTTCCTTAAGTGCATCTTCCTTAAGTTCAGAACCGATTACACAGATTCTTCCTGTGAAATCAGCACTTCCCTCACGAATCTCATATTCTTCTGGTACAAGGTCGAAATACATCCATGTTCCATCTGTGCAAGGAAGCATCCCCTTAGAACGGAGAACCTTACCATAATCTTCACTCTCAGAAAGCTTCTTTAATATGCTGTCAAGCTCTGCCTTCTCATACTTCTTAGGAGTCTCTGTTCCCCAGCTTGTAAATACGTCATCTGCATGGTGATGGTGATGATCATGCTCATGGTCATGATGATGTTCGTGCTCGTGGTCGTGATGATGCTCATGTTCCTCATCATGGTCATGATGATGCTCATGCTCGTGGTCGTGATGATGCTCATGCTCGTCATCATCATCATGATGTCCGCCGCAACAGCAGCACTCTCCATCTTCATGATGATGGTGGTGGTGCTCCTTCTCATGCTCCTCATAAGCCTTCTGCGCTGCCTCTGCAAGCATGTCTAACTCAAGGTTAGTAACATTCTCCATTGCACCAAGAATCTTAGTTCCGTCAATATCATCCCAAGGAGTTGTGATAATATGTGCATTAGGATTAACACTCTTAATAAGCTCAATAGCTGTCTTTAACTTCTCTTCAGAAACATTCTGTGTTCTGCTTAAAATAACAGTTCCTGCATGCTCAATCTGGTTATTAAAGAATTCACCAAAATTCTTCATATATACCTTAACCTTAGATGCATCTGCAACTGTTGAAGCACTGTTAAGAACGATTTCATTCTCAATGTGAAGGTCTTTAACCGCTTTGATAACATCTGAAAGCTTGCCTACTCCTGAAGGCTCAATAATAATTCTGTCTGGATGATACTTATCAACAACCTCCTTAAGAGAAGTTCCGAAATCACCAACAAGTGAACAGCAGATGCATCCTGAATTCATCTCTCTTATCTCAACACCAGAATCTTTAAGGAATCCTCCATCAATACCGATTTCACCGAACTCATTCTCAATAAGAACTACCTGCTCTCCCTTTAAGGCTTCCTTTAAAAGCTTACTTATAAGAGTTGTTTTACCTGCTCCCAAAAAGCCTGAAATTATATCTACTTTAGTCATCTTAATCAACCTTTCTGCAGTATATGACTGCTCTTTTATCTCATATTTTCAATTATACACTTCTTGTCAATCCCTATTTGAAAAGAAAATGTAAAATTTTATTAAAAATATTTAATCAGACAGAGATTCCCATGCTCTGTCTTAATTCATCTGCCTTCTCGCCAATCTTTCTTAACCTGTGGTTTACACCCGATTTACCAACCGGGGGGTCTAACAGCTCACCTAATCCCTGAAGACTCATGTCAGGATTCTCGAGTCTTAAAAGAGCAACCTGCATCAGACTGTCACTTAAACTGTCAAGCCCGACAGTATCTCTTATAAGTTCAATATCCTTAATCTGCTTGACCGCCGCTTCAATTGTCTTGTTAAGATTAGCAGTCTCACAGTTTACCTTTCTGTTGACATCATTACTGATTCCCTTAAGAATCATGACATTGTACAGGTTCATCTGCGAAACAACCGCTCCCATAAGATTAAGCGTATCAGTAATATTATTGCCTTCTTTCATATACACTACAAAACTGTTTTTTCTTACAATAACCTTGGCATCGAGTCCGAAAAAACGCAGCATATCCATAAGAATATCAGCGTCCTCCTCATATTTGCACACAATCTCATAGTGATAGAACTTGTTGGGGTCACTTATAGAACCTCGTTCCATAAAAGCTCCTCTTATAAATGCTTTCTTACAGCAGTCCATAGCTACAATTCTTGCGTCAACAAACACCGGTTCAATCTGTGTAAACCGGTCGTCGCACCATTTTAATGTCTGCAATATCTTAGCAACATCACTCTGTCTGGTTATCCTTATAATAGTTTCCTTGCCATTCTTAACCATTTTATTCGTATCAGCATTCATCTTAATGCTAAATATTCTCAATAACAAGTCACTGAATTTCTCAACTGACAATTCGTTCTCTGTAACGAATTCCAGACATAATTCTCCATTATCTGTCTCGCTTACATTGCCAGACATTCCCATAAACGCAGCAAATTCCGCAATCTGGCAATGCCTCGCGGAATCTGTTTTCTTAACTAACTCTTCTTTTACTTCTGATGAAAATGACATACTTAACCTTTTCTCTTAGAATCTTTCTCAATATCTCTATGCTCAACCTTGCATCCATACTCAGTCCTGCTTATAAGCTTATAGATTTCATTAGCAAGAGTAACTGAACGATGCTTTCCTCCTGTACAGCCAATTGCAATAACAAGGCTGTTCTTTCCTTCCTTAACATAATTAGGCAGAAGGAACTTCAATAAATCATCTATCTTTTCCAGAAATTCTGTTGTCTCCGGAGCTTTCTTCACATAATCCTGTACAGGCTTATCATTACCGGTAAGGTATTTAAGTTCTTCAATATAATATGGATTAGGCAGAAATCTCACATCAAACACAAGATCTGCGTCTGCAGGTATTCCATATTTGAAACCAAAAGAAAGAACTGTAACAAACAGATTCTTGAAATTCTTATCGTCAAAGAATATGCCCTCAAGCTCTGCCTTAAGTTCCCTTGTAAGCATCTGACTTGTGTCAATGATAACATCTGCTCTTTTCTTTAAGAACTTAAGCTCATCTCTTTCCAGCTTTATTACATTATCTATCCTGTCATGATCGTCCATTGCAAGCGGATGTGTTCTTCGCGTTTCCTTGTATCGTTTTACAAGTACATCATCACTTGATTCAAGAAACAGAATTGTATAGTTAAAATGCTTATTAATCATATCATCAAGCACTGAATCCAGCTCAGCAAGTGCGTGACCACTTCTTATATCTACACCAATTGCTATGTTGCTATATCCGTCTTCTCCCGCATTGGCAAGCTCTGCAAACTTAGGAATCAGAGAGATTGGCATATTATCGACACAATAATATCCCTCATCTTCTAATACATTAAGTGCTGTAGATTTACCTGCACCTGACATACCTGTAACAATAATCATCTTCATCTTATCATCTTCTCTTTCTTATCTGCCTTTAATTACTGGTCTGTTTAATTATAACAAGCCTTAGAATCCAACCTTTACAACTTCCAGTTCCAGCCCGACACCGAACTTTCCCATAACTTCACTCTTAATATAATCCGTAAGCTCGCATACATCCTTCGCAGTTGCATCGCCCTTATTGACAACGAATCCGGCATGCTTCTCCGATACCTGTGCGCCACCTCTTGCACAACCCTTAAGACCTGCATCCTCAATAAGCTTTGCTGCAAAATATCCTTCCGGTCTTTTAAATGTGCTTCCGGCACTAGGATACTCAAGTGGCTGCTTCTGCCTTCTCTTAGCTGCCAGCTCTGAGATATTATTTCTTATTATATCCGGTTCACCTTTTCTTAATTTCAAAGTTGCTTCAAGAACAATCATATTGCTTTTCGCTACAATACTTGTTCTGTATCCAAGCTCAAGTTCATCTGCTGAAAGCTCCCTGATAACACCTTCATCATCAATAACCTTTGCACTGACAAGAATATCCTTGAACTCCCCGCCATAAGCACCTGCATTCATTCTTACAGCACCACCTATGCAGCCCGGAATACCTGTTGCAAATTCAAATCCAGCAATTCCATTAGCAGCAAGCTGGTTGCCAAGTCTTGTAAGCTTCATACCTGCACTTGCTTTGACAAGCACTTCATCTGAATTATCCTGTGAATCCTGCAGAAACTCATAATCTGAAAAACCATCGCCAAGCTCAACTACAACTCCCCTGAAGCCTTCATCACTCACAAGAATATTACTGCCATTTCCAATAACAATATATTTAATGTCCGATTTTTTCAAAAATGCGATAACATCTGCTATCTGCTTTTCTGCCTGTGGTGTTACATAATAATCTGCAGCACCTCCGATTCTGAATGTAGTATGTGTCTTCATTAGTTCACCTGTTCTTACATTCCCGGCACCAAGCATTGATATTAATGCTTCTGATAACATTTTATTATCCATATAATCTCACTATCCTTAATACTAATTTCCAAGAATAAGCTTTGCTGCTCCATACATTCCTGCATCATTACCAAGAGCAGCCTTAACTATCTTAGTCTGTCTGCTCGCATGGAACACACATTCCTTATAATACTTATCAATAAGATTGATAAAATATTCCCCTGCGGCAGAAACTCCGCCACCAATTACAAATACCTCCGGGTCAACCATTCCCGCTGCACATGCAAGTCCTTTTCCAAGATACCTGCATACATACTCTGTTACCTGTATAGCAAGGGCATCTCCTCCCTTAGCCTCGTCAAATATAACCTTTGCCGATATGTATGGCACACTTCTTAAAGATGAAGGCATGTCACTTTCTGCAAGCATACGGTTAGCCGTTCTTACAATTCCAGTTGCAGAAGCAACCTGCTCAAGACAGCCCTTCTTTCCACAGTTACAGCTCTCAGTCTCACCTTCAACAAGTGGAAGATGACCTATCTCACCTGCTGCACCGTTAAATCCATAAAGAGGCTTTCCATCAATAATAACTCCACCGCCTACACCGGTTCCAATCGTCACCATTACCATGCTGTTATATTCGCTTCCACCGCCTACCCAGAATTCTCCGAGTGCTGCCATATTGGCATCATTACCAATCTTAACAGGAATACCTGTAAGCTCAGACAGTGCATTTGCTGCATTAAATACTCCCCAGCCCAAGTTGATACATTTGTTGACAGTTCCATCCTCAAGACATGCACCAGGAAGTCCCATTCCGATTCCTGCCACATCCTCTGTTGTCATATTCATATCTGCAAGAACGCCCTTGATATACTCACTTATATCAGGCAGAATCAGGCTTCCACCCTCATCCTTTCTTGTAGGAATCTCTTCTTTTCTTAACAGCTCACCTTCTTTAGAAAATGTACCACATTTGCAGGTTGTTCCTCCAACATCAATTCCAAATATAATCTTACTCATCGTCATCCTCCCCGCCTCTCATAAGATTTTCCTGTACTCTTCTGTATAATTCCTTCGCTGCATTATATCCCATCATCTTCTGTCTGTGGTTGACCGCTGCTGACTCAACAATTACAGCAAGATTACGTCCTGGTCTTACCGGTAGCGTATGGCACACAACCTTATTGCCAAGATATTCTATGTATTCTTCCTCAAGTCCAAGTCGGTCATACTCTCTGTCCTTGTTCCAGTCCTCAAGCTTGATAACCATATCTATTTCCTGAGTTTCCTTAACACTTTCAACACCGAAAAGTGTCTTGACATCAATAATACCAATGCCTCTAAGCTCTATAAAATACTTGGTAACTCCCGGTGCGCTTCCAACCAGAGTCTCGTCACTGACCTTTCTGATTTCAACCGCATCGTCAGTTACAAGACGATGTCCTCTCTTTATAAGTTCAAGCGCAGCTTCGCTCTTACCAATACCAGACTCACCTGTGATAAGTACACCTACACCATATACATCAACTAAAACACCATGGATTACGATACATGGTGCAAGCTGAACCTTCAGCCAGCGTATTACTTCTGCTGTAAATGAAGATGTTGCCTGGTCTGTCATAAGAAGAGGTATCTGATACTTAACCGCAAGTTCAATAATCTTAGGCTCTGGCTTTATACTCCTGCAGAATATAATACATGGAATATTACTTGACAAAAGCTGCATATATCTTTCATATCTCTCCTGCTCAGAAAGACTCGCAAGATAAGCATGCTCCACATTACCAATAATCTGTAATCTGTCATTATCAAACTGGTCATAAAAACCTGTAAGCTGCAAAGCCGGTCTGTTCACATCAGGCAGATTAAGCCAGATTCCTGACACATCTATCTGTGGTGTAAGATTAACAAGATTCATTTTCTGGATAACTTTAGATAACTTTACCCTCTCTTTACCATTATTCATATATTCTCTGCCTCCAAACTCATATTTACGATTTCATATATCCTAAGTTTATCACAGACAAGCTCTAAATGCTATTATAAAAGTATTATCAATGAAAGAATTTGTATATATTCTCTGCCACATTTTCAGTAATACCATCAGCCTTCATAAGCTCATCCACTGATGCCTGCCGTATCTTTTCTATATCAAGAAAATGCTTCATAAGTGCCTTTCTTCTTACAGGTCCGATTCCTTCAATCGAATCAAGTACAGAAGATACCTGTGCCTTATCTCTTAAGCTTCTGTGATAAGTTATTGCAAATCTGTGTGCCTCATCCTGCACCCTTGTAATCAGCTTAAAGCCCTCGCTGTGCTTATCTATCGGTATCTCAATATTGTTATAATACAGACCTCTTGTGCTGTGGGTATCATCCTTTACCATACCGCACACAGGAATATTAAGTCCCAGTTCCTTAAGTACATCAAGTGCAATATTCACCTGGCCTCGTCCGCCATCCATCATAATAAGGTCTGGATATCTCGAAAATCCATGACTATCCTCGAGTCCTTCCCGCTCACGCATACCTCTTGTAAAACGTCTTGTCAGAACCTCACGCATGCTCTTATAATCATCCGGCCCCTTTACTGTTCTTATCCTGAACTTGCGATAATCATTCTTCTTTGGTTTTCCATCCTCAAAAACGACCATTGAACCAACACTTTCAACGCCATTTGTATTAGATATATCGTAAGCCTCTGCTCTGTGAAGTGTCCCAAGTCCAAGCCATCCGGCAATCTCTTTCATAGCTCCTGTTGTCCTGCTCTCCTCACGCTTAATCTTCTCCGCATCCTGTGTAAGAACAAGCTGTGCATTCTTATATGCAAGCTCAACCATCTTTTCCTTGTCGCCCTTCTTAGGTGTGACAATACTTACCTTGCGACTCTTTCTTGCACTAAGCCACTGTGCTATAGTATCCGCATCCTCTATCTCGTACTGCACCATAATAATATTAGGTATAAATGGAGTTCCGCCGTAATACTGTTTCATAAATTCCGAAATTATGTCGCTCTTAGAGTCACCTTCGGCAACCTTCATATGAAAATGATCTCTTCCAAGAAGCTTGCCCTGCCTGATAAAGAACACCTGCACAACTGCGTCCTGACCGTCACTTGCACACGCAATGACATCTCTGTCATTAACATCATCTGCTGTAATCTTCTGCTTCTGTGCAACCTGCTTGACACTCATTAACAGGTCTCTGTATCTTGCAGCTTCCTCGTATTCCATCTTCTCAGACGCTTCCTGCATCTGCGTTGTAAGCCTGTCCATAATCTTCTTGTAATCACCATTTAAGAAAGCTACAACCTCATCAATTCTTCTTCTGTATTCCTCACCGCTTACATATCCCTGACATGGTGCATCACACTGTCCGATATGATAATTAAGACACGGCCTGTCCCTGCCCTCATCTTTAGGCAGATTTCTGTTACAGGTTCTTACCTTATACAGCTTGCATAGAAGTTCAATAGTGTCCTTGACTGCTGCCGCAGAAGTGTAAGGACCGAAATACTTACCTGCTCCATGCTTCATCTTTCTTGCAAAAAGTACCCTTGGATACTCTTCACCAACGGTAATCTTAATAAAAGGATAACTCTTGTCATCCTTTAGCATGGTATTGTACTTAGGCCTGTGCTCCTTGATAAGATTGCACTCCAAAACAAGCGCCTCAAGTTCAGAATCTGTGATAATATACTCAAAGTACTGAATATGTGACACCATCTGCACAATCTTGGCAGACTTATTCCTGCTGCTCTGGAAATACTGTCTTACACGATTCTTTAAAACCTTCGCCTTACCTATATATATTATGTTGTCCCACTTATCATGCATAATATAAACTCCCGGTTTTGCCGGGAGTTTCTTAAGCTCTTCTTCTAAATTAAACATACTATAAGCTTCTTCAATCCTCTGGCTTTCTTAAGTGCGTATCTTCGCACCTGTCTTATAGTATTTATTATCCCAGTTATGTCAGCTTTGTCAACACATTTTACATTACCAAATCTGACCGCAAGGATTGTCTGCACTGCTTTCTCAAGTCCAATTCCCTGTAATTCTTTTTCAGATGCAACAATACCATATATATAATCCTGATAATCCATATCCTCATCTCTTCTGAAACCAGAGAAAGCAAGCAGTTTCTCAAGATATTCATACATTTTAATCAGTTTTTCACTATCAGCAGCATCCAGAAGTCTGTGCCTTGAAACTATCCTGCTGATACATATTATAATCAATATAATAACCGCACACATAACAGCCGCTGTTATTATAAATGCTGCATGCATCGCTCCATTTTGCGGAAAATCAATTGGAAAATTCTTTTTATCTGTTGTAGTTTCCTGTACATTTCCATATATTGATGAATCTACGGTTTCGCGTTCTGTTTCACTAATATCTGTTTCCATCTGCCTGTCTGATTCCACCGCCACGCTATTTGTTGAAGGTTCTTCGGCATCATACTCTTCTCCATATCCCGGAGTCGGATCAACTACAGCCCAGCCATATCCATCAATATACACCTCTACCCATGCATGTGCCGAATTATCTGACACTTCAAATGTCTGATATGTTTCTTCATCAGCACCACCCAATAATCTGGTATCAACTACATATCCTGCACAATACCTTGTTGGAATCCCGGCACTTCTTAAAATAATTGCAGCTGACGTTGCAAAATACGTACAGTATCCTTTTTTATTATCTTTAAGGAAATAATCAACGACACTTCTTCCCTCCGGAACTTTCCCCGGCTTCATGGTATATTTGTAATTTTTTCTGAGATAACCGACAACATAATTAATATAATCAATCTTATCAGTCATGTCAGAAAGCTCTATCTTCCCAAATAAATCCTCTACAACCATTCTGTCCTCAGCCGGCACATCAAGATAGGACTGTTTCACAAAATTGTCATACGATTGAAATACAGCATTTGTCCTATACTTTTTCATCAGTTCTCCCATTTCCTGATATGCTGACAGATTCCCATTTTTTATATAAAACTTATACGGACCATCAAATTGCGGATGTGCTCCATAATTATCTGTAAAAGATGGTGAATACATTTTAAATCTTTTGGCTAACTGCTGCTCATCTTCATCCAGAGAAATGCTTTTCTGTTTTATAAGTGCATTGGCAAATTCAAGTGTTGCTGATTCATAAGAATAATCTCTTTCTCTTGTATCCAGCCATCTTGTCCAGTTATTATCTTCATAATCCCTCGCCTTAAACAGACTTATATATTGTATGTTTCCATTGGCGATAGTAGTATACTTTCCAACAACTTTATCATTATAATATAATTCATCAACCTGACCGACTTTGCCTGTTCCTACTCCTACAGAAGCCTCCTGCCTCTGCGTCTCATCATCATCCGTACCTGAATTTCCATCGAGATCTATTCCCAGTATGTTATATGCCATATCATTTACCATGACTCTTGTTTCTTCAAAAAAAGCAATTCTTTTATAATTCGTCTGCGGATAAGCAAAAATCAAAACAAATGCAGCAATAAATGATAATATAATCATAAATCTGGCATTATTATTTCGTTTTGTTTTTTCCCCAAGTGCCATTGAATCAAATATAAACAACACACATGCTATTACACTTATTAAATCCGGTACTAAAGCTGCTGCAATAAATATACCTGGCAATGGTAGTATTATAATAAACGCAATCAGCATATTAGGGCGTATATTCACTTCCCACGCTGCTAAGACAGCCATTATCATAGTTACCAATATTACTGCCGCTGCTATCCCACCGTTTCCAACTACACTATACTCATACTCTGGATCTGATGACATGCTCTGCATAAACAGATTAACTATATTTTCAAATCCATCTGTTATATTACTTAAATTAACAACAGAATATAACGCTATTACACCAACACTTCCGCATATTTTAATAATCCGGCTATGCTTGCCATAATATGAAAACAATATAGTATACAGCACAGAAAAAAGGGCTGACATTACAACAATAAGTCCCAGCCCTGCATATTGATCTGTAACATTAATCAGGACAGAAGCTGTTCCTCTTGTTCCAAGATATGTCACAATTATGCGTAATATTAAATTATTCCGGTCTATATTCCATGCTTTTTTCATCTATATCCTCTGCAGTTATTCGTTTCCCTTGTATGTAATAATTATTGGTTCTGATGAAAGTTCAATTCCATCAAGATCATATAATTTCTGACATGCTTTATATGCCGCACTGACACTGCATTTTAGATTCATAATGCCCATAAGTGCTTTCATACAGGTTTCATTGTCATAAAAATTATACCTTACAATATTCCCGGCAGAATTATCCCAGCCAACATACTCACATATTACTCCCTGTTCAAGATAAGCAATCCCCTGTGAATACGCATCCTGATATATCCGGCTCATGACACTTAGTCTTTTGTCTTTACCTGTCTCTAATGTATCAACAACCAAAAATACAGTTTTATAAATATTATTATCATATTCCTTTATAATAAAGTCATCCTCAGCCAATATACTGCTCTTTTTCCAATGGATATAACGCGGACTGTCTCCTTCCCTGTATTTCCTGAGTTCAGAAACTTCATCACCCGCAGATTTCAAATACAGCACTGCATCATCCATATCTTCGCTATATCCACCATCAGTCTGTATAATATCTGCCTGTGCATATTCCGGAACGATATAAACCTTGCTTAAACCTGTATATTTTTTCCGCTTATGAAACAACCCAAGATAGTCACACATATCAATAGACTCAACCCACAAATATATATAACCGCAATAGTCCACTGGAATATCTATTACTCCGGCTGACTTTCCCAGACCTGATTTTATATCAACTGTATAACTAAATTCATCACCTGTGTGATAGTACATATATTTCACATGAATCTGTCCATTTACAAATGCAAGATTATACTTATTCTTTTTAATCAACCTCAGATGTACTTTACTACCTTTTAGCACAACATTATTCTTAATATGCATGCTTATTCCCATTCCCAATGCAGATATAAAATATACAAACCATGAACATGCAGGAATCACCAGCATTAACACAAGCATTATAAAAATCTGATATTCCACATAAAATATATTAACGCCCAATACTATCAGAAGACAGAAAATGTATAATATCCTTCTTCTTTTCATATAATTATTATCCTTTATTTCTCCTGCATCTTTGGTACAGGTATCATTCTTAATATATCTGTTATTTCCTTCTTGGCTGCTTCATTACCTGCTGCCCCGGCAACATTAGTAATAAGTCTGTGCGCAAGTGTCTCAACGGCTATATTCTTAATATCTGATGGCAGAACATATTCATTACCTCTTAGAAATGCCTCTGCTTTAGCCATAGAAATAATCGAAATGCTTCCTCTTGGCGATACACCCTGTATTATATTTTCTCTATGCCTTGTCTTGTCTACAATATTAGCAACATATTCATAAATTGAATCATCTACATATATGTCAGATACTGCTTCCTTAATTGCCTGAATATCGCCATTATCAAGTACACACTCTGACAATATCTTTCTTTTATCATTCTCAGACCTGCTTTTCATAATTGTAATTTCATCCTCAACTGAAGGATATCCCATAGAAAGTTTTACCATGAATCTGTCCATCTGCGATTCTGGCAATTTCTGTGTACCTATTGAACCTATCGGATTCTGGGTTGCAATAACCATAAATGGTTCCGGAAGATCATATGTTTCGCCATCAACAGTCACCCTGTACTCCTCCATTATCTGTAACAATGCAGATTGTGTCTTTGGTGATGTTCTGTTTATTTCATCAGCAAGAAGCAGGTTGCACATAGCTGCCCCCTGCTTGAATTCAAATTTTCCTGTCTGTCTGTTATACATTGAAAATCCTGTTATATCTGATGGCATTACATCCGGTGTAAACTGTACTCTGTTGCATTTAAGTCCTAATGCATTAGCAAATGCATGTGCCATTGTTGTTTTTCCAACTCCGGGAATATCATCTAACAGAACATGTCCTCCCACAATTATTGCCATATACACCTTGCATATTACATCATCTTTTCCTATAACTGATTTCCTTACTTCCCTTAAAACAGCTTTAGATTTCTTTAAGTAATAATTATTGTCGTTCATGTAATCCCCCAAAAGCTTATTTTATTCCTGTATTATACATGTGTAATCATATTTACCTTCATCAATATAAACAGTGACAGTATCTCCTGATAATTCACATCGCACATAAACTATATCTTTCCATTCCACATCAGTTGCATTAATATATTGTATAAGACTCTTATTTAATAACGTAACTACAATCTCATCTGCCCCTTCAACTGACTTTCCATCCTTTTTAATCTGACATGGAAAATCAATCTGAAATTTTGTTCCATTATCACACAAAACATTATCAACTCTCTGCTGATAAGAATAGGAATCAGTATTTTGACTATAGTAATTACTTGTAATCTTCGAGATATTAATACCTGCTATATCGCCATATATAATCTGCGAAGTGGTATCAGCCTCATTACCTTCATCAGAACTGCCTGCTTCTCTTGTATATACAGCATCCGGACCATCTGCACTTCCTGTAGCCAGAGGTATCTGGCTTTTTGTTCCTGATGTTTTTTTATTGACAACACTGTAATTCTTAACTGCAACAACAAATATCACAATTGCCGCAGCCGTAACTACAAACTGTATCACACGCATAACCGGAATTTTTTCTCTTACTGGCTTTAATTCTACTATTTTATTACTTTCATGTATAGTCTTATCCTGTGAATCTTTAAACAAATCTGACTTATCCAAAATAATGTCTATCTGGTTTCTAATCTTTTCCCTATCTGGATATTTTACTTTACTCAAGATAATCCCACTCCTTTCTGACTCGTTTAAGCATTGAATAATATCTGCTCTTTACCGTACTAAGTTCAACCCCCTGACTGGCACTGATTTCCCCAAAAGTATATCCCTCGTACACTTTCAGTCTGAATGTCTCCCATTCACAATTCTTATGATGACCATACATTTTTTCCATCTCTTCATATGAAAGCTTATCAAGCACACTCGTCTCCGTGCCTGCTCTTTCATCTGCTACTTCAGGTAAAGTATCATCCATAATCTGGGTAACAATACTCTCATGATACTGCCTGCTCCTGAAATAATCTGTGACCTTGTTGTCAGCAATTCTTGTAAGCCATGTCTTAAATGAAGCTTTTGCATCATTAAAGGACCCCAACCCTCTTAATGCCGCAATAAATGTTTCCTGCGTGATATCCATCCCCGTCTCTTCATCTTTAACCTTAATATAAATGTGCTTATATACACATTTATAATAACGGCTTACAAGTTCATCTGCTGCTTTTCTGTCATTATTATCCAGGATTCTTTTTATCAGTTCGACATCCTGACCTTTAGACAGCGAACCCATCTACTCACCCCCGGTTACTATGTATTACAAACTAAAAACAATTATCTTTTGTTCTTTCATTGATATATACGAAACAACTTTCAAAAAGGTTTAAATAATTTAAAAAAATCCTTTATGCATAAAAATTTCTTACACATAAAGGATTATAACATACAAATATTACATTCAGCTTACAATTTAAGCCATTCCATTAACAGTCTTATATTTATAAAGCATTTCTGCATGATTCTGCTCCTCAATCTGGATATCTGCAAGAATCTTTCTGATGGCTGTATCGGCAAAATTAAACACATTCGTATTATACTCTCCCGATACAAGTTTTTCAGAGCCAATACTGTCTGTTGCTAAAAATGCATCGCTTTCCTTATCATCTGACTTACTCATCACATCATAAGTTGCCTCAGGCTCATACTCTTTTCCCTCACAGTCGTTGCAGTCACATTCAGGAACTTTTCCCTCAAGAATCTGTCCTAATGTGTCATAGTGCTTCTGCTCATTCTTCTCTAATGTAGAAAATAACTCCTTCAAAACAGGATCTTTCGCATCCTGTCCATACTTCTTGTACTTCTTGATACAGGTCTGCTCCTGAGTCTGTAAATCCTTAATCGTAGTCTTTTCTTTTTCATTCAATGCCATAATAAAAAGCCTCCTGATAATTAATACAACCGTATTATTACCAGAAGGCTTAACATTTATTCTTATATGTAATTATTAGAAGTCAACTTCTGTATCATAGTAGCAGCATGTAAGAAGCTTCTCCATCTCTTCCTGACTTGGCTGACGTGGATTAGAACCTGTACATGCATCAAGGATAGCATTGGCTGCGATGTCGTGTAACTTAGCCTTGAATTCTTCCTCTGATACAAATCCCGTCTCTGCTGGGAGACCACCCTCACCATAATTCTTGATGCAGTGAGGAATATTAAGGTCATCATTCATCTTTCTTAACATAGCGATAAGATTGTCAATCTTCTCATCCTGTGTATTGCCACCAAGATGTAAGAAATCAGCGATAAATGCATATCTCTTAGCTGCTGTCTCATCCTTGGCATTGAACTTGATAACCTTAGGAAGATACATAGCATTAGCTGCACCATGGATAATATGTCCGCCTTCAAATGCTGCACCTGTCTTATGTGCCATTGAATGAACGATACCGAGTAATGCATTAGAGAATGCCATACCTGCAAGACATTGTGCGTTGTGCATTGAATCTCTTGCTGCCATATCTCCGTTATATGATTTAACGAGGTTAGCCTGAATCATCTCCATAGCATGAAGTGCCAGTGGATCTGTGTAATCACAGTTAGCAGTTGATACATAAGCCTCAATTGCATGTGTCATGGCGTCCATACCTGTATGTGCTACAAGCTTAACCGGCATAGTCTCTGCAAGCTCAGGATCAACAATAGCAACATCAGGAGTAATCTCGAAATCTGCTATAGGATACTTAATACCTTTCTCATAATCTGTAATAATTGAGAATGCTGTTACCTCTGTAGCTGTTCCTGATGTAGATGAAACTGCACAGAAATGAGCTTTCTTACGAAGCTTAGGAAGACCGAATACCTTGCACATATCTTCAAATGTTGTATCAGGATATTCATACTTAATCCACATTGCCTTAGCAGCATCAATAGGAGAACCTCCGCCGATAGCAACAATCCAGTCTGGCTCAAACTCTGTCATAACAGCAGCGCCCTTCATAACAGTCTCAACTGATGGATCAGACTCGATACCCTCGAAAAGCTTAACTTCCATTCCTGCTTCCTTGAGGTAATCCTCCGCTTTCTGAAGGAAACCGTTACGCTTCATAGAACCGCCACCAACGCAGATGATAGCTTTCTTTCCTTCAAGTGTCTTGAGGGCTTCCAAAGAACCCTTTCCATGATACAAATCTCTTGGTAAAGTAAATCGAACCATAATAAAACCTCCGTACATAAATATTTGATTGTTAAATTATAAACAAACCCTATGCTTTTATTATATGCTTGCCCGTATAATAATTCAAGTAAATTTTATTATAATTTTTTGTAAATATTCCATGAACATTTATATATTTTTATTATCACTTACAATCCGGCCATCACTGATAGTAATTATCCTGTTCGTCATCTTCGCAATCCCTTCGTCATGTGTAACGATTATAACAGTCTTCCCTGACTTATTAATCTCCTTAAGAAGTTCCAGCACCTCTCGTCCTGTCTTCTGGTCAAGTGCCCCGGTCGGCTCATCAGCAAGTATTATATCCGCATTGGTTACAAGTGCCCTTGCTATCGCAACTCTCTGCTGCTGTCCTCCGGACATCTTTCCCGGCAGCTTATTTCTTTCCGACAGAATTCTAAGATGCTCCATCTGCTTTAATATAATTCTCTTCCTGTCCTTACGCTTAACATTGGCTGCAAGAAGCGGAAGCTCTATATTTTCATATGCTGTATAGTAATCCATCAGTGCAAAATGCTGGAATACATATCCTATCTTTTCCTTGCGCAGCTTATGTACCTGTGAACGGCTTGCCGCTGTCACCTCAGTATCATCAAGATAGTACTTCCCAGATGTAGGGCTGTCCATGCAGCCTATTATCTTAAGCAGTGTACTTTTACCACTTCCCGACGCTCCCATTACAGATACAAACTCGCCGTCCTCTATCTTAAGACTTACATCATCAAGTGCCTTCGTATCATCAACCTTTTCATTGTATATCTTTGTAATATTCTCTAATCTTATCATTCCTTATCCTCCAATATTACAGCCGGATTCAGTCTCATTATCCTGTAAACCGGAACTATCATAGTAAATATCAGAGATGTTGCATTAATAAAGATTACTGACAAAATTACTCCCATGTTCCAGTTTATTGTATACAGTCTTATCCTTAAAACATTCACTGCAATTATATGGCACGCCGCGTATATTATAAGTGATGTGCCTCCAAGTGCAATGATGTCTCTTGCTATTCCCCCGATTATCCTTAACTGGCTGTATCCATATGTTCTCTTAATTGCAAATTCTTTTTTTCTTTCTATTATCCAGAACTCTGACATAAGCATACAATTGACAATACAGAATATATATACAATGATATTGATTCTTACATTTTCTCTTTTCAATGTCCCGGCAACAGTACTTCTGCCTTCTCCTGATATATTAGTGCTTTCAATCGCCGCGTTCTTATCTTTCCTGATAATATTGTTATACACTTTAGCATATGTTTCATTGATATCTGAGTAATTACTTCCTATAAAAATTGTATATTCGCTCATGTTCATTACTGCCGACATGACATTATCACCCAGACATCTTTTATCAAACACTATTGTATTATCAAGATAATCTGAACCAGAATTACCTATTATTCCAACCACTTCATAAGATTCATTTTCAAATGTTGCATAATGTTTTCCGTTCTCTTCATATGTATATTCACACTGCGCCCTTCCAAGTGCAACAAGCCTTTTTCCCGCATCATCCTTCTGGGTTCCCGGAAGTCTTCCACTCACAAGTTCATATGGTATATTTTCATTACATGCTAATATTATTTCCGGTTTTTTGTTACTACTTTTTCTTTCAGTATAGTATAGTCCTATATTTTTTGCAATTACATTTCCCTCTGTTATATCATCTTCACTTACATCCAGAATGTCCGATTTATTCAATGACACAGCTTTCATATCAATTCTGCTTTTATACTGTGCAGCCAGCCTGTCAGCCTCTTTCTGATATGCTTTGTTATATATTCCGAGAGCACCGAATATTGTTACATACATTATAAGCTGCCCTATTATAAAAAATATAGCTGTAAGTTTATATCTGAACACATTTCTGAATGCTTTTCTGATTATATTCATACCTTCCCTCATTTCTCCATAAGATCAGCAATATTTCTTTTATGCAGATATATAATAGGAATTAAACATGATATACTTATCATCAGAACCGCCTGCACCAGCATCATGGCAGGTACATATACACAATGTGACATCTTTGTTGCCATATATGATAATTCACTTGCAAATTCATTATTATGTGGTATGATTCCATGAAAAATCTTCCACTGCCTATACACCCATACTACAACTGCTGGCACACATATTAACAACGCATTTTTAACCACAATCATAAAATATACTGCACGCCTGCTTATTCCATTTATAATAAACACTGCATAATCCCTTTTGTTTATAAGACACTCAATAATCGTAACCGCTGAAACAGCTACAATTGCAATAGCATATAACAGTACTGAGGCCACAAATGTTTTATCATCTGTTATCGCATTGTCCTCAATATTCTTTCTTAATTCTTCTCCTTCATTAGTTATTCCTGCTCTTATGCCTTTTTCCACCTGATACTCATTAATGCTCCTCTTTATAATCTCATTATCTTTATAATCTGTAATATAATATACAGGAGTTGTAAATTCTAATGACTCTCCCCAGTCAAACCTCTTATAATTATCGGTAAATACAAGTGCGGTTGATGACAAATCATACTTTCCGATTGAAACACTGCTATTAGTAAGCCATCTCGCATCATCCTTAAGAAAACCTGCTATAACCGCATCTATCCCATTAATCAGACATTTATCTCCAATATTGATTTTCCCTTTATAGGAACTTCCAAGCCATACTAATTCGCACCCCTGCCATTCCTCTTTTGCCTTAACATAAATGTCACTTGTAATTCCAGTATTGCACATCTGAATCAATGCGGCATCACTTACAATACAATCAATCAGTTCTTTGGTGCTATCCATCTGAATATTAGTCCCAGACATTAATCCATAAGCTGATATTCCCTCTATATCAGAAAGCTCCTCAAGCATGTCTTTCTGCTCCTGATATTTACTTCCTACTGAAAATGTTATCTTATTAATATCATATGGATTAATGTTATATGCATCATATTTATATCTGATTTCAAGGTCTTTTTTTATATATGTACTCCACATCTGGTCTGACATATAAAATGATATTGCACATATTAATACAAGCATAAGCGTAACAAATATTCTTTTTCCATATTCCCGATATATAATAATTAATTTATTAACCATTCGTTATTATTCTCTTTCCATGTCTGATAACTATCCCTGTTCTCTATTTTGTAATGCATATCATCATTGATTACCAATGCATAATCCATCGGCATATCATCAAATTCCGCCTTTACTATAAACTGCTTATATTTACCATCTTTGTTATAGCTGCTATAGTCAATATAATATACTCCACTCTGAGTAATATTTTTACCTGCAACCCTGTCGCACCCAGCGAAACCATTTTTATCTAATTCAGCCATATCCCATGTCTCACTCTTTACCCCATACACCTCTACCGTAAGCCCCGGTATCTTATCATAAAAGTCCTCGTATAAAGCAAATGAAACCGCCTGAATATCAAAACTATTATTGTTTCCCGGCACATAGACCTCCGCAAGTCTTTCTTTAAAATAATCTATCTTTGTCTGACGCATATCATCCGATATATCCATGGAGTCGAGATATGCACCTGCATAACATGAAAGCCCAATAAGTCCTTCTTTAACAGATATTGTTCCTTCTGGTCTGTTAATTGTTCTATATACACTTGGATTCTGCACTACAAAATATGCATCATAAAGATACTGGACACCTCTTATCTGCTTACTCTCATCCATGTGTGGCAGATACACCTCCGCATCCCCCACACTTATTTTTTCATAATTACCTGCCATTTCTATATCTGAACTGCTTTCGATGCTGTTTTCAGTTGTACCGTTTCCATCCGTGGCAGCCTGTGTAATCTCTGGTCTTGCCAGTAATTCTGTTTTTGTCTCTCTGGCTTCGTTATCCTGCTTTGTCTGGCATGCCGATAATAACGTTATAAATATTAATGATGACAACACTATTCTCTTTTTCATATACCCACCTGAAAAGACAGATATAATACTAATTCATATCATGTATTATATCTGCCTTACTCTTAACTAATAACTCAATGTTCTCTGAGAATACCCTAATCCTCCACGAATCATCTTATGATGACTTTCAAAACCATCTATATAGCCCCAATCACGAAAGACCTCTGTTGGACCTACACTTACACCATCTCGACTAGTATATTCATCTCCGTTATCATATACAGTTATTAATAATGTTAATGAAGATTCATCCGCACCAGGAACAGTTCCTGCCCTTGCTTTTCTTAATATGGCCGAATTGTCTGTATCTCCGAATAGATATCCATATCCGTTTCCAAAATAAACAGTTCCAGACTGTGCAAAGGCTGTTACTGATGTAGCTACAATAAATGCGCTTGTTATAATTGCTGTTTTTATTGCTCGTCTCTTATTCATAATTTCTATCTCCATTATATTGTGTCGACATATCTAATGTCAACAATCTTCAGTTACCTACATCAGATGTTATACATTTATAAAGTTTAAGTTGTAGTTTTCATTTACCGTATAATTATCTGATACTCGTTCTCCTTGTTACAATACATGGCAATTGCATTAATGATGCTAATATAATTCCAAGACATATACACTTTGTTACAATCATACAATTTAATATACTTGAGCATATTATAATTATTGAATACGCAGCTAACTGCATAACCACTACTTTCTTATAGTATCTGGTCTCTTTTTCATTCAATATCTTATTGTCTGATTGTATTGGCGATACTATACATAATTCTATAAAAGCTATACATGTCGTTATATACATATATGCTGGTTTTATATCACATATTGACATCTTTATCATAGCAGTCAATAATATAGTCGATATTATCATGCATATTGATAATTTCTTAGCGTGATATCCACCACTATACTTTTTCAGAAACATAAATGGAATAATTAACATAATTCCATTAACTGTACTTCCTGACAACCACCCAATCACAATCGCCATAATAACTGGTAATACTAATAATTCTGCACTATATACAGCATATTCATAAAGCTCACGATTTTCCTCTGATATAGCACTGTTCTTTATTAGCCAGTTGATTATTGAATTTCTTATCCTTCTCATTACTTTAGTTTCTTGTATCTGTCTAATGTTGCTGGTGCTTTCGGTTCATAAACAAATAAACAAGATGTTGAATTAGCTTCAAGCTTTAATACTTTATCAAGTACCTTAACCACTTTTTTAGCTGATTCTCTCTTTCTCACAGACATCTCCTCCTTTCTCATTCGTATACAACCAAAACTCTATATTTTTCTTATACCATATATTTTTATTAAATCAATAACCATGGAACCAAATGACATTTTTATGGAACGAAAAGCATCTTTAACTGTATTACACTAATATTATCGTTGCTATTTTATTTCTGTATTGTATAATATATTTATATTTTTAAATGTTACGGAGACCTTATGGATATTTTTATATGTGACGACAATACTCTTATATGTAATGAAATTAATTCTCTTGTATCTGAATTTTTCAGAACCAATAATATGACAATGCCTGTTTTTCATACATTTACCGACGGGAAATCTCTTTTATCATCTGATGTCATACCAGATATTGTCTTTCTTGATATTCAGATGCCGGAAATGTCTGGTATAGATGTGGGGAACATATTACACAACAAGTATCCTAACACTATTATTATAGTAACAACCTCTTTCATGGATTATCTGGATGATGCCATGCGTTTTAATGTTTTCAGATATATATCAAAACCAATTGATAAAGACCGTCTCTTCCGCAATATGCAGGATGCTGTCAACGTATACAATAACCAGAACTCAACACCACTATATGTAAAATGCGGTTCTGACCATAAGGTTATTAATCAGCATGATATTATAATGGTTGAGGCCTCTTTGAAGCAGACTATTATATATACAACTAATGGTAATTTTAGAACTTATCATTCATTTTCAGAAATAAAAGAAAAGCTGGCGCACAATTATTTTTATCAGTGCCATAGAAGTTTTGTTATTAACTTGAATTATGTGGTTTCTCACAATTCGCACAATATATATCTTAATAGTAACTTGTCTGCGGATGTTGCTGCAAGAAAGTATTCAGATTTTAAGGAACACTATGCTGCATATGTTAACTCACATGTCTAGATAAAGGAGATTTATGGATAATTCACTTACATATTATACGGTTGCTTCTGTGATTGAAGCATTTATTTTATGGCTTTATTGTAATAAACTCTTCAAGCAGAGATTAAACACTCCGCTCTCAATATTAATTGCAATAATTATGCATTTGTTATCAGCGCCTGTATATATGTTACATTTCCCTGTTTTGAATATTATTTCTTTCATTCTTATTACATATATTGTTACCATTATAATATCTGATATTTCCTTTTTTTCTGCTATTTTTCACAGCCTTATGCTGACAGTTGTAATGGGGTTATCCGAATTATTAGTTGTAGGCTTTGTTCCTAATCTTTATATATTATTTTTCCGTGAATCAAGTACTATAAATAATAACACCCTGCTCTATGTTTTTCTAAGTAAAACAATTTATCTATTCATATCACAGGCTGTATCCACAATCCTGATAAAAAGGAAAGGTTCATATCCTTATTCTGATAGAAGCACATTTTTTCTTTCTATTATTCCTGCAATATCTATTATTATTATGTTATGTATGTCTTTTATATGTATAAGCATACCGCTTACTTCAAAGGTTAATGCATATATTTCTGTGTCCATACTGCTTTTACTGGCAATTAACATGTTCACATTTTATATGCAGCAGATTATTGTCAGGAAGAACAATGAAAATGCCCGCCTTTTACTTGAATTACAACATGAATCGGATAATGTACAGTATTATAATTCTCTTAAAGACAATTATGATAAACAGCGGATATTGATTCATGATATCAAAGAACACCTTAACACGATTGCATTACTTAATGATGGAAAGCATACAACCGAAATATCTGAATACATATCGGAACTTTCCGATAGCGATGCTCTTAAAGCTTCAAGAACTTATTGCAAAAATCCTATATTCAATGCTATCTTATCGCGTTATGCGCAGATTTGTGAAAGTGAAGGCATCAGCTTCGCTGCTGACATAAGATACAGAACATTAGATTATTTTTCTGCTAATGATTATGCTTCATTATTCGGCAATATGCTGGATAATGCTGTTGCTGCCGCAAAGGGAAATCCAGACGCTTATATTGACTGCAATGTTTCCCTCATCCAGAATGGCAATGCTGACCTGATATGTGTCATCAACTCATGTGCTGCTAATCCTATTGCGCTGGATGGAAGCCTGAACACAACCAAGAGTGATACTGTTAATCACGGTCTTGGAACAAGAAGCATAAAAAGAATTGCTGATAAATATGATGGATTAACCAATTATATATATGATGAGGAAAAACACTGTTTTAAATATGTAATTGTAATACAACATCCCGATATAATGCAATAACTTTGGCACATTCGGTAATATATGGCATATTCTGCACATTTATTAATTTTATAAAATGCAAAAGATTCCGATTGAACTACTCAACCGGAATCTCTTTTTATCACATTATTCTATTATCATTATCTTAGAAAAGACTCTTAACAGTATTAACTACATTCTCTACTGTGAATCCGAAATGCTCGAATAACTGGTTAGCCGGGCCTGAAGCTCCGAAGCCCTTCATGCATATAACCTTTCCATCATGTTTATCAGTTCTTTTATCTGCTCATCAGATATTTGGGCATAACCTTTACAATTATATATTGCCTCATCAGATTCAGCCTCAAACAAATACATTCTATTCTCGTTATATGAAATCTTGATTTTTATCTTATTATTAAAATCTACCACAATATCATAAGATTCTGCTGTATCAACAACAGGCACTGAATTCTGGTAAATGTTACTGACATACTCTGCTATTTTATGAATATTCTGCTTATCATCAATTGAATATGTTTTGTCATCATAGTCAACATTAATCGTCTTACAATACAGCTCAAACCTCGATATACCAACTTTAGGTATATCCGAATTCAATTTTATAATTATGGCAGCTATTGCTGATATAAACAATATCAGACAAAATATAATTTTTATTATAATTCTTTTTTGCATATGTACTCCCCTAAATATATACGAAAAGCATTTCTAAAAGTTTTCATTTACAACTACATGTTTCTCTTAAACAACATATAACTATCTGCTGTTCCAGTCTGAATCCTATAATAACAAGTCTCCTCTTTTCCATCATTATATATAACTTTTGCCTCTATAAGTATGGCGTTAAGCATGTCATTTCTTTCCCTAAGTACTGTATCTGATGATTGTTTATTCATATACCATGAATATGTACTTGTTGGAAATTCCATATACAATATTAAATCCAGTTCTTTCTGCTCTGCTCCCGATATCTTTTTACTTTGCGTTTTAATAACTTTTTTATCAAGGAATTCCTTAAGCTGCACCTCTCTCTTTTCAAACTGCACACGTGCATTATACGCAGTGTATTCTATAAACTTTACAGACTCTTTATCATACAGCACTGGCCACGAAAATCCCATTATATAAAGATATGATGTATCTGTGTCATGTACATCCTGTTCTACAGACCTGCTGTTTATCTTGAATTCACCCACTTGTTCCCAATCTTCATATGTATCTTCTTTTTCGGGATACTCCACCTCCTGTCTGGCTAAACGGCTGCTGTCACTTGCTGTCTTGTCACTCTCCTGTACTTCTTTATTCTTACATCCAGCTGATACACAGCCACATATAATCATTATCATTATTACAAACTGTTTAATTCTCATACATTCCCCTCACATAATAATACATAATATAGCAGTATTAATAACTATAATCATAGGTATTCCTTTTCCCGAATTCTTTTTAAAAATGTGCCTTGAAGCGAATACTGTTTCAAGTCCGACTGCTACTGCGAATAGTATCTCCTCTGCCATGAGAACAAGCATGTACTGGCTTATCGTTATATTCCTGAATACCTTTGCTGTATTCATATATGTAAGGCTTATAAGCGGTGCATTAATATATGGCATACCATATGCCTTATACATTATTATCATTTCGATTATATACAGTAAAAATGCACTTGCCCCCACCAATATGCAGACAGCAGCAGCCTTAACTGTATGTTCCCATCTTCTTCCTCTCTTAGACGAGCCAATAAGCATATTCATTCCGTTCTTATATTCCACTGAGCTTTCAGTCTCTGCAATAAGAACAACTCCAAATCCGAGTATAATATATATAAGCAGTTTTCTCGTTGCTCCTTTACTGCCAAATATCTGGTCGTATCCCCGTTGTGACATAACATACGCATCTATTCCGTACTGCTCTTTTATCTGTGAAACATATTCAATCTGCTGCATATATTCGCTCATGTTATCAAGCAGTCTCGTAGCATCCATGAGGTTGTACACATATCTGCTTACATCATCCTCACTAAGTTCTCCCCTCTCATACTGTTCTCTTGCAGCATCCAGCTTTGCCTGTGCCTCATAAACATCATTTTGTCTCTGCTCTATAAGACTGGTAAATCCACTGTAATCCCTGCCACCATACTGCTGATAATATTCATCACGCTTCTTTTCATCTTCAGAATATGCTATTTTCTGGTTATTACATATAAATATTGTTATAAACACAACAACACATATTACAATCCAGCCTCTTGCTGTTATTAAAAATTTGTACATTTCTTTCCAGAAATGCGGAAGTCTGGACAAAATCCTTTGAACCACATGTCCGATTTTTTCAATCATTTTTCCTATAAAGCCAGCGGTTCTTCCCGGACGGATAACCTTTCCAAGTAACGCAAGAAATATTGCTGATATTACAGCTATAATAATACACACCATGCACAGCACATTTACCATGCTCACAGGAACACCTGCTATCATGATATTATCATACTTCCTGAGTATATTGTTTACATTCATCACATTTATTATATTAATCTTCTTGAAAATTCTTAATCTGCCCTGCATTGATATATTCTGGTATGCAAATGCTTCCGCTCCGGCAATTATACCCACCAGCACAATTGAACTGATTCTTTTCCTGCATAACGCAAATACGAGTGATATAACAAGCACTATTGCAATAACTATTAAAGATATAATCATATATCTTATATAAAGATATGTCATTACGCTTATCGGATAAGTGAAATTATTATACCCTTTCAGACACTGTACAGGTGCTGTAAGGGAATCCCAGCCACCATACACCACAAGCATAGAGACAAGACCGCATAACTGCATAATCAGTGATACAAATAAAGCACCCAATCCGACTGCTGCAGTGTCCTTAACTGCAATTCTCATTCTTCCATTGACAGCAGTATAGATAATCTGCCACATTCCATTATCCCTGTATTCGTAAATGTTATAAATAATATATATCATCAACGCAAGAACGATATAGATAGAAATATCATTCTTCAGAAACTGCTCAACTGCCCTGCTGTTTAATTCCCTAACCTGTACATTTTTAATCCTTTTATAATCATTTTCCGTTTTATTGATATTAGCTATTGATTCTAATGTACCAAACACACTGAATTTTTTCATATTCGAGGCATTTGTAATAACTGCTTTGACACTTTCTGTATATCCATCAATATAATCAGACTTTTCCTTGTATTCCTTTGCAAGTCTCTTAAATATTCTTCTATCATCCTGTGCCAGTTCGTCAGCATGCTCCTGTATCTGTTCATCTGTATGCCCATTAATCAGCCAGTTGTACTCTCTTACTTTAATCTTATAATTATCTATTCCACAGTCTGAAAAGTCCCCTGCAAAAACAGCCACGACACATATACATGCCGCAGCCAGAATTAGCAATATTGTTTTTCTATTAAGCAGTCTCCCCAGTTCCTTCATCTACCTAAGCTCCTTAATATCCCCTTTTTCAATGTTGCTCTTATCAATATATACAATTCTATTATTCACAGATGAGAACATAAACATCTTCCTGCTGTCCCCGTGCATAATTGAAAATATCTTTTTCTCGTCTGGAATCGTTCTCTTTGCTATAAGCTTTCCATCTAAGCCTAACTGATATATCGTATAATCAAGTGAACTGCTCTGTTTGTTAAAATACATTGCCATACTCTTATATCCTTCATCATCCATCCAGATATAATTTCCGTCAAATGTTATATAAAAATATCCTGTATCATTATCGCTTTTATATATGCTTTCTGACTTGCCGCTGCCAAGATCATATTCATATATCGTTCCATCTCCAAGCCCGCTGTAATACAGCTTGTTATTATCTGCATCTATACAGTAACTATACACATTCTTTTCAAGCAGACATTCAGTATCTTCCCCTGTAATTCTGAATATTCCTTTTCCTTCCAACGAATATAATCCCTTATCATCTTTTGAAACAGATGTCTTTAAAAAAAATGTGTCACTGCCATATGTTTTAAGTGAATTAATTCCTATACCATATCCCGTTTCTTCATATATTTTATCGCTCGAACCTGTATCAAGATTAAATCTGTGCAGCCTTACTGTTACATTACCTTCTATATCTCCCGTTATCTCTTGAGATACATATGCATATCCATCATTGAAGCACATTGACACACTATCCTGTCCACTCAGGACGCATATGCTTCCAAGGTCTGTTCTCTGTGTTCCATCAGCACTTATCCGTACAAGATTTCCCTTGGAACTTATCATATATATGTACGAATTATAGTAATACAACTCACTTTTAAACTCACTTCCTGAAATATATGCCATGCACTCTTCTCCATCATGCCCACATTGTGGTTTATTACATAACACAATGCTTTCTTCTGACTTATCATCATAAAACATAAGATTATCAGCTGATGCGCCACATTTATCAAGGTAATAATATCCTGAATCACATCTTGCTGCCTTATGCATGCTTTCAGAAAAATATGACTGCGTATTATCAAGCTTATCACTTCCTACTGTTATCGTATTCCCTGTTTTCCCCTTACATGACACAAGCAAAACTGACATTATAACAATTAATCCTGCTGCAATTCTTCTCATTGTAATCCCCCTTAAAGTTACTACATCTATAGTTAGTTTAATTAACTATAGATATTATGTCAAGCGTAAACAACCAAACCGGACACTATTAATCATGGTCTTGGAACACGAAGCATTAAAAGAATTGTTGACAGTTACGATGGCATCATGCAATAGTTTTGGCATATTCTGCAATATATGGCATATTCGGTAATATATGTCACATTTGTATCGGGTAGTTTTGGCACATTCGGTAATATATGGCACATTCTGCACTTGACAACATAAAAAAATCAGGGATTCCAGTTATATTTAATAACCGAAATCCCTGATTTTTTATATTAATTTTCTTATTATTCTATCATCTTAGAAAAGACTCTTAACAGTATTAACTACATTCTCTACTGTGAATCCGAAATGCTCGAATAACTGGTTAGCCGGACCTGAAGCTCCAAAGGTCTTCATGCAGATTACCTTACCGTCAAGTCCTACATATCTGTACCATCCAAAGTCTGAAAGTGCCTCAACTGCAACTCTCTTTCTTACACTCTTAGGAAGGACTGATTCCTTGTATTCGTCTGACTGCTTCTCGAATACGTCCATAGATGGCATACTTACTACTCTTACATCTATTCCTGCATTCTTAAGCTCTGCCTTTGCTGATACAGCAAGGTTTACTTCTGAACCACTTGCAATGATGATTCCATCCGGAGTCTCTTTATCTGAATCCTCAAGAATATATGCTCCCTTAAGTGCTTCCTTTGATGAACCAGACATCTGTGGAAGGTTCTGTCTTGTAAGAACTAAAGCTGTTGGCTCGTCCTTAGATTCAATAGCATATTCCCATGCAAGTGCTGTCTCTGTTCTGTCACATGGTCTGAATACTGTGAAGTCCGGCATTGAACGAAATGCTGCAAGCTGCTCAATTGGCTCATGTGTAGGTCCGTCCTCACCAACTCCGATACTGTCATGTGTAAATACATATATAAGTGGAAGCTTCATAAGTGATGTAAGTCTTGCCATTGGCTTTGTGTAATCACTGAATACGAAGAATGTTGCAACGAATGGTCTTAATCCACCATGAAGTGCAAGTCCGTTACCAATTGCTGCCATAGCCTGTTCTCTTACACCAAAGTGAAGGTTAGTTCCTGCATAATTCTCCTTAGAGAAATCTCCTGCATCCTTCATATTAGTCTTATTAGATGGTGCTAAATCTGCTGAACCACCGATAAGGTTAGGCATTACATTCTTAATCATGTTAAGAATTGTTCCGCTTGAACTTCTTGTTGCTTCTGCCTTCTCTGGCTTTGCAAGGTATTCCTCAGAATTGAACAAATCGGACATATCACATCCATTGTAGTACTTATCCCAGAGTTCCTTCATCTCAGGGAACTTCTCACAGTATTCAGCAAAGAGCTTATTCCATTCTTTCTCTGGCTCAGCCATTCTTGCTGCTATCTCTTTATAATGGTCATATACTTCCTGTGGTACTTCAAAATCACCCTTGCATGGCCAGTTAAGATTTTCCTTAAGTGCTGCAACATTATCAATACCAAGAGGCTCACCGTGTGCGCTTGCCTTACCCTGCTTTGCAGGACAACCGTATCCGATAAGTGTATTAACCTTGATAAGTGAAGGTCTTTCCTTATCAGCCTTAGCCTCTTCAATAGCCTTGCCGATAGCTTCGATATCATTGCCATCAGCAACCTCGATTGTCTGGAAGCCAAATGCTTCAAATCTCTTCATTACATTTTCTGTAAATGCAATATCTGTGCTTCCTTCGATTGATATATTGTTAGAATCATAGAATACAATAAGCTTTGAAAGACCTAATGTTCCTGCAAGTGAGAAACACTCTGATGAAATACCTTCCATCATACAGCCGTCTCCACCAAGTACATATGTGTAATGGTCTACTACATTGTATCCATCCTTATTAAATACTGATGCAAGATGTGCTTCTGCCATAGCCATACCTACTGCCATAGCCATACCCTGTCCAAGAGGTCCAGTTGTTGCTTCAACACCAACTGTATGACCATACTCTGGATGTCCTGGTGTCTTTGAGCCCATCTGTCTGAAATTCTTTACATCATCTAAAGAAAGATTGCCAATTCCAAGTAAATGGAACAATGAGTAAAGAAGCATTGAACCATGTCCGCCAGAAAGAACGAATCTGTCTCTATTCTCCCACTTAGGATCAGCAGGATTGTAATTCATATGGTTAGTCCATAATTCATAAGCTGTTGGTGCAGTTCCAAGTGGAAGTCCAGGATGTCCTGAATTCGCCTTCTGAATTGCATCTGCTGACAATACTCTGATTGCATTAATTGACATTTCATCGATATTAGTCATAGTTTCCTCCCTGTGTAAGCACATTTGTGCATATAGTTTTATCTGTCTTTAAAGTCTGCCTCTGTCAAGAATATAACATCACCATTCTCGCTTCTCTTCTTCTTAAGTCCGCCAAAGAATCTTCTTGATGCTCTTCTTTCAGAATTGACAATTGCCTGATTGATAATTTCCTTGATATCATCAAGTTTAATATTATCATTCACGTTATGGAGTTTGTCAATCTTAAGATACAGTTCTAGTAATGCATCATCATCAACCTCATACTGTCTCTTTCTTGCAAATCTCTTCGCCATCTCAACAAGTTCATTGACTGTATACTGCTTAAGAATAATTCTGTGATTAAATGTATTAGTTAATTCAGGATTAAAGTTAATCAATACATTCATATCTGTATCTGAATCTTCGAATATAACTATCATTCTGTCAGTATCCTGCTCAAGACAGTTAAGAAGCTCGTTAATTCTCTTAGGCTGAATTGTTCCTGCGCCTTCTACAATAAGTGCAGTACCTTTAAGTCTTCCCATAGCCTTTGCAATTCCGCGCTGGTTTATACTCTCTCCTGATGTCTTTGCAATCTTTTTCTGTTTATCAGGATATAATGTATTGATTGCTCTAATAATTGTTCTTGCCAGATCTGTCTTATCTGAACTTGAATTACCAGAAATGAGAATATTGCCCACTTTAGATGTATTAATCTGCATCTCATCATCGATTGTATCGAATAAATCAACAAGCTGCTCCTCAAGTCCCGGCATATCCCTGTACTTTCTGAATATCTTGGCAAACTCTCCTGTAAGCTTCTTATCTTTTTCTTCTTCGACTTCATCGTTGTCTGTATTATATTCTTCCATACTCTCCGGCTGTCTGTTCTGTCTAGTAAATGGAACTGTTTCTTCTGGCTCAACGCCCGCAGCTGCCTCTTGCTGGGCAACAGCCTCATCACCTTCTTCTTTATTATTATCATCATTCATAATTGAATTGATATCTGATATCATAGATTCTGAAACTGTTGGAATCTGTGCTGTAACTAAAGGAATTTCTTCACTTGGTTCCTCTGCATTAACTGGTGCCTTCTTAGTTACTGCTGCCGCAGCCTTTGCCGCTTCCTGCTCTAATCTTGCAGCAGCCTTACCTGTTCTGATAGCTAAATCCATTCTTGCTGAATCAACCGCCATCTGTGCAAGAGCAACCTGTTTTGCTTCCTCTTTATCAATCTCTTTGCCTGCTACCAGAGCTTCTGCTTTTTTACGTTCAACCATTTTCTCATAGGCAGCGCTTTTTTCTTCTTTTTCGTCAAGATATCTCTCAAGCTCCGACTTAGAAAATTCTCTCGTATCCTGCTTACCATATTTCTCTTCCCTGACAGACTGCATCCATTCTGTTATATCCATCTGGCCTTCAATCTGGTCATCATCATCTGATGTTCCAGTATTTTCAGCTTCATCAGCAATATCAGTATTCACAGATACTGCCGTAGCATTTTCCTTAACAGGCTCTTTCTCTTCCTGCTTTTCATCCTGATGCTTTGAAGCTGGTACAAATGTCTTAACATCCTCATCTTCTTCATCAGCTTTGAACAGATCGCTCATGTTAGCAGCAAGTTCTTCCTGAAGATTTTTTGTATCATAAAGGCTGTAATCCGGAACCGGAACATTAATATCAATGTTCTTTGCCTTCTCATTAATACGAGCCTCTGCTTCTCTTCTCTGCTCGGCTTCATCTTCTTTATTAATCTTATCATAATTATTTTCAAGCTTCTGCTTTGCATTTGCGATAAGCTCCTTTAATGAAAGATTTGCCTTATTAATTTCATTAGAAAATGCTTTTTCTCCAGCTTCACTTAAGGCTTCTGCAACCTCCGGCTTCTCAACCTGTGGAGTCTCAATCTTTCTTACACTGGCCTCCTGCTCCGACAGCTGACTTTTACTGTTATCACTGTTCTTGCTCAGTGCTTTCATAATAAACTCTTTAATATCATTATTCTGGTCATTCTGGACAAGATCCATTGAAAGAGGACCTTCCTCCTGCTGCCTGTCGTACTCTGGAACATTAAGATGTACTTCCTTAGGTGTCTGTGCTGCCTTCTTAGGTAATTCAGATATCTTCTCATCTTCTTCCCTGAAAACATCCTCAACATCATCTCTCTTAAGATCTATTAACTCTTTCTGTTTAGCAAAAAGCTCTTCCTTAGCAGCCTCGATGTCATCCTTTCTCTTCTTCACATCCTCTAAGATGCCCTTCTGTGTCTTCGTAAGCGTAACACCCAGCTGCTCCTTTAACTGTACTGCCTTTTCAACATATCTTCCATCCTGAAACCACAGAACAATATTATCACAAGTCTTGACACACTCTTCTTTTCTTCCCGTCTTATAATAAAGAGTTGCCAGCTCATACATGTATTTCTCATCAATCTCATGATCCCTATAGTCCTCTAAGATTCCTACTAGTTCATTATCAGATGCATTCTGCGCTTTCTTCAAATCATATAAAAGAATGAATCTGCTCACATCATGCTGTGATGTTCTGCTATATTCTTCATAAAGCTCATTGGCATTTTCAAAATCTCCAACTTTAATAAAGAATTCTGTAAGCTTATAAACAAGCTTTCTTCCTCCAAGATTTCTGTTATAAGCAAGAATTGCCATATCTCTTGCTTCTTCATAATCACCAACTGCTTCCTGCACATTAATTGCAGTAGCAAGTGACTGCCAGTCCTTTACCTTTGACCAGTTAAGCTCCTTTGCAATAGCTGCAGCTTCGGCATAATCCTTCTTGGCAGCCAGTTTCTTAATCTGGTCTATCTTAATTCCTAATTCATATTTATTCATGGTTATATATTCCTCATTCCTGTGCTTACTGAATGTTAAAATTGATTCAATTGTCGCATTTTACAACTCATTAAAGTTTAGCACAGCCTAAGTTTGTTGTAAACCGAGTTCACAGAATTGTTACAAATATGTTACAAAAAATCAAATGTTGCCTGTTCGTAATCCATTCTCGTGTATTCCAATTCTGATTCCTTCGTGCTGCTGTAATAATCAACAACCACAGTCTGCTGCCTTGAATCAACCAGCTTCTGGCCAAGTATGTAATTAACATCGAATCTTCCTGTAATAGCAGGAGTTGCACCTCTTGCAGGAACAATAAGCTGGACATGGTTAGTTGCAAGCAGCTTGAATATTGGCTCCCATATGTATATATCCTTTGCCGCACCGAATGGGTTATCTATGAATATTGTCTTACCCTCAACACCTTCATTACCTGAAGAATTCATATTAGATATGTAGTTGATAATCGCAATAAGGAACTGGATATATATACCCTGTGACTGTCCTGTTGAGCCAACCGCTTCCTCATATCTTAAATAACGGCTCTGATCCTTGATTCTCTCTCTCTTATACAGATTAATTCTGATTGAATTCATATCTGTGACAATAACTGAGAAAAGTCTCTTCCATGACAGTCTGTTTCTTATATACTTGAGTCTTTCCGCAGGCTCTTTAAAACTTTCCGCCATAAAAACAGTTTCATCAATATATTCAGACATCTTTTCCTTATATAATTCTTCCTTTATATAAGGAATCTGCAGACTGATTATTGCAATCTGTTCTCCGTCAAGATTGATATTAGACAACTGTGGCAGACGGTCAAGCTCAGTCTTAATGTTACTGCATGTCTGGATACAACGATTTTCGAAGTTATCCTTAATCATCTGCATATCCTCTATACCCTTGGCAATGCGGTCTTTTTCTAACTGTATAAATGTGTTCGTCTCATTTAACGATTCAATCATACTTCTGGTCTTAACCACATTTTCAGGAACATTAAGCGATATCCTTACTTCATCTGCAAGCTCGACTGCATTAAATCCGTTAAGCAGGTCAATAAGTTTAGATTTATTCTTATTAAATTCATCAACCTTCTTATACTCTAATCTGGTAATTGAAGCATATTCTTTATGAACAGCCTCATATTCTGTAAGATTAGCTGTAATTCCCTGTGCATCCTCCGGACGGAATTCTTCTGGAACATGCATGCCCGCATCTGACACAATTCTTTCAAGGTCTTTTCTGCATACAAGTATGTCTTTTAATGAATCAGACATCTGTCTGCATGTCTTTTCCTGAACCTTGGTGTTATCCTCTAACTTCTTAATAAGTACCTTGTGCTGTGTAATGAATCCATCCGGGTCATCGCATGGGAATTCATTAAAGCTTCCATAATTATTCTCAATCTGGTTAATACCATGCGCGATACTTCCCTCAAGTCTGTTAAGAAGTGCTTCCTGTGACTCAAGTTCTTCCCTTACAGCATCACTGCTCTTCACAAGATTATTAAGAGCATCCTTGGCATTCCTTAACTGCTGTGAACCTGCTGCCATAATCTCACCGGCTTCATACTTTGCCTTAATATCGTCAAATGTATAACCTCTGTACTCTATTGCATCACGACATTTGTTCATAGATGCAGACAGATGGTTCATCAGCGCCTGCTTATCTGCAAAGTCACTGTTCTTCTGTGAAAGTGCTGTCTTTAATCCGGTGAATCTGCTCTCTATTTCATCCTTATCAAGACGGTATGTATCGTCATCGATTTCTATCGAAACATTTTCATCATAATAAGGTGCGTACTGCTCCTCCCATGACTTAATGATTTCATCATATGCCTTTCTTGTACTGTCCTCGAAATCTCTCGCGGTATCATACTCAGAATTAGCAGAAGCTGCTGCCTCCTCGCACTCATATATGCGGTTTCTTGCAGCTTCACTGTCTGCCTTAAGTGACTTTAACTTCTCATACTTCTTGTCTATAGAAGAATTCATATCAATAATCTGTGAAAGAATCCTGCATGAATTTTCTTTTTCTTCAATGTCAGCCCTTGTCTGTGAAAGCTGACCTGCAAGCTGTTCCTTTGCCACATTTAATGCACTTATCTTCTTCTCAGCCTCAATAATTGCAGCCTCGCTGCCAGCAATCTTTAATCTGATTGCTTCTGCCTCGGACGCATCCACATTTCCAGACGCAGCATTATATACAAGTGCAAATGTATAATCATTCCACACAAGCCCCATTCTGTCGGCCAGCTTTCCTGCCTGCGCCTTATGCGAATCAAGCTCCTCCTGTGCAAGCTTAATCTGTGTCTCAAGCTTTGCCTCATCACTAAGGAATGACATATCCTTTAATGCGAATACAATCAGGTCTTTGTTAATCTCTAACTTAGTATCAATAAGCACCTGCTCGCTTATAACAGGATAAGCAACCGCACCCTTGCCGAAATCCTTAAGCATCTCATCTGCTTTGATTCTCTCGAAATCGTTCTTTATTATAAATGCGTACTCAACGAAAGGCGTTCTCTTTAATACATCTCTTTTCTGTCCTGCATTCAGGGCTGCAAACCACTCATGTCCCTCAACAACATCTGAACCGTACTGGCTCTCAAGGTATTCCTTAAGCCTGTCTCTTTCAGGACTCTTACAGATATATGTTCCCTTTCTTGCATTGTCAATAAAGTTCTCAAGTTCCTGGGCTGCCTTACACTCTTCTGTATATTCACTGCGCATCTTCTGGTAAGTCTCAAGAATAACCGAAAGCATTGCCTCGTCATTATCTGCACTGTATATTTCACGGATTTTGCCCATACGCTCGTTATCAGCATTTCCAGCCTCATCAGCCTTTTCTAGCTTTTCTGACTGCTCTGTGAATATATCAATAAGTGCTTTATTGGCAGATATTGTCTCATTAAGTGACATTAACTGCTGCTGCACATCATTGAATTTTTCGGACATTCTTGTCTCTTCATTCTTTAACAGTTCTTTATCCCTGAATGACTTGTCATATTCTTCAGACGCATTTTCACATACGACAGTTCCCGCCTCTGATAAAGATGCTCCAAGCTGTGTCTGTAATTCCTGTATCTCATTCTCAAGATTATCAGAAAGACTGCCAAGACCTGCCGCCTCTTTGTCAGCATTTCTAAGGTTATCCTTAGCCTCTGATAATCTGACTTCAAGAGCTTTAACACGGTTAGCTGCTATATCAAGCTTTTCTTTAAGTCTTCTGGTCTCTGTCTCATAGAATTTTCTGTAACCTGCAGCAAGTATCTTTAACTCTGCTGTTATATCCGTATCTTCTCTTAATCTGTTATCTATCGCAATCTGAAGTCCTTTATAAGACTTCTCGTATTCTGCATAATCTTTATAATCACCCGCAGACTCCATCAAAGAAAGCTTTCCTCTTGCCTCTTCAATTGCAGTATTCTTAAGTTCAAGTGCCTTTCTTGTCTCATTAACAAGGCTCTCAACTCCTGCCATCGAATTCTTTTCAGACATAACCTCTGCAACTGCTATAGCTTCCTTCTCTTGGGCAAGCTCATCATACATCTTAGTGATAAGATCGTCCTGACTCTTAAGTTCCTTATCCTTCTTATCACTTTCCCGCATAGCAACAAGAAGCAGGTCATAAAGCTGCTTCTCTATCTCTTCTTTTCTGTTGTAAAATGCTTCATATGTCGACAGATATTCTTTAAAACTGTCGATAGCTGCAATCTGGCTGTCGTATGCTCCAAGCTGTGAGTGTTTCTTTGAAAGCTCCACTAACTTGTCCTTAATATCCATAAGAGTCTTAGCCATCATGCCCTCATCATTATCAACTGACAGCTTGTTATTGAAGGATTTCTGGATAATCTCCTCTATAAGCAGATCCTCAACAACCTTACGGCTTGTCTTATAATTTGACTCGAAATATGTTCTTACATGTCCCTCTGTCTTGTTAATTCCACGCACAATTTCCCATGCACTCTCATATATTCCGTAGTTACTTATAAAGCTCTGGTAATCACCTTTTCTGTCAAATATCTTAACAACATATTTGTACCCGCCCTTCTCAAGGTCACGAAGATAAGCCTTAAGTCCGTTATATGTAATTCTCTCTCCATTACTTACAAGTGGAAGATTCTTAATATCGTTATCGCCAAACTCCCTGTAGAATATGCAATAATTAAAGTATTCAACACTTGCTGTTGGTGCAGCTGTCTGTTCCTGTCCATCCTGATTCTCATCGTCTGTGCCTCTTCCCTTTCTTGCACAGAAACCAGTTGTCATGAACCTGAAACCATCCTTCTGATAACATGGATCTAACTTCCACTCAACCAAAGAATGAATACATGTATTACCGCTTCCCTGCCTGAAAAGCTTCTCAATAGGCTGCTTGTCATCAAGTGTGCAGTTAGGAAGCATATTCTGCATAAGAAGCAGCATAAGCAGACTCTTACCACCGCCATTGGCAAGGTCATATATAGTATTCTGGCAGTTGAAGCGCATCACGAAATCGTCGTACACCTGTGTACCGAAATTATATTTAACATTATTAACTCTGATTCTGTTAATCTGTGGCATCGCGTCCTCCATTCATAAGTTCGGCAAATCGTCCTCTGTAATCATCAAAATAATTCTCTATAAGACTTCTGAATCTGTCTGTAGGATAATATCTGTCCTGACTCTCAACTAAAAGTTCCTGCGCAACGCAGAAATTAAGCACAAGCTTTACCATACCCGACTTGGAATTTCTTGCTGCTCTCGCTCCTGTCTGATCCTCTACTGTTGTCACCGGAAGCTCGTCCCATGTAAGTGCTATCTGCTTAAAGCTGTTCTCCTCAACCTCATCAAGCACAAGCCCTGTGCTCTTATCGACAATACCACCTGTTGTCTTATCAACATTTTTAATGATGTCCTCAAGTCTTATGAACTCAGCATAAGTTGAACTCATTGTATCTGAATAAAACTCTGTTATTATGTTGTAGATTATGAAATACGCAAGATATAATTCTTTGTTAACTCTTAATCCAAGTACATTTCTTAATTCCTCATTAGAATATCCAAACACCCTGTTATTATCACCTGCACTCACATACAGACCATTGTTATATTCATATATGCTAAGATTAAGTTTCTTAAGTGACATATGAACGATGTCATACACTTCTGCATTATTATTGTATTCCTGATAAAGAGCTGCATTCTCGCCCCTCTCAGACACATTTTCCCCTGTGATAAGCTTGGAAACTATGTCCAGCGCCTTATCTAGATTTCTATTCTCCATGTGCTTCCTTTCGTACCAATTCAACATCTGCCATCATACAGTTATCCGACAATATAACCTGCCCGCCAAGCCCTTTTCTTATTGCAAATGTAAAGCTTTCTGTATCTTTAAAACCTTCCCCTAAGTATGCATCAAGAAATGTATCTTCTCCCGCATCACCGCCAAGCTGGTACTCATCCTTCTGGCACAGATTAACAAAGAAAGAGAAGAAATCTGCATTTCTTAAAATCTGCTCACCATACGCCCTCTTCATTGCATCTGCAAACTGACCGAGTGTTATAATGTCCGATTTTTTCAAACACACAATGAGATTTTTCATAAGGAATACATAATTATCCTTAATTCTCTTTTCTTCAATCTCATCTTCGAATTCAATATCTTCCGGTCTTTCATTGCTTATAAGCTCTTTCTCCTCATATCTTGGAGGCTTCACCATAAGCGCATCATCAATGCTTATCAGGTCAAATGTCTTTCTTATGTTCGGCTTTAGAAGCGGACTTAACATTGTGACTAATATATCTGCATTGTCCCTCTTAATCATATCTGAAAGTGCCGATGTGAAATCCATATGGCTTCTTAATCTGCCAAGCTTGGCGCGTCTTACTGCGTCATCGGTCATCTTCTGCATTTCTGTACAATCCTTTAACAGCTCGCTGTGCCTGTTCATTGCCTGCTTAAGCTGAGTCTCAAGACTGTATATTTCGTTCATCGTCCTGTAATAGCCTTCGCCTGTGCTGCCCGATGCATTAAGCTTCTCGATTGATTTTGCAATAAGGTCACGGTTCTTCTTAAAAAGCTTTTCTTCATCATCAAACCATTTCATTCCTGTCTTGACGAATTCCTCATAAGCCTCTATTCCTGCAAATACATCGCCCGACAGAATTGTCAGCACTTCATTCTTCTTTAACTTAAGACGATTGACCTCTTCGTTGATTCTTTCAACCACTTCAACTCCGCCACGGAAGTTCTGTGAATTAATCATTTTTTCAAGAAGAAGCTGGGATACGCTTATCCTGCTCTCGTCCTTGATTTCCTTGGTATCAAGATAGAATTCAATAGCATCAGGGCTTATCGAATACCACACGGTATTGTCTCTTATCGAACTCTCGATTATCTTCATTCTTGATACTCTCTTTTTCCTGTCCACCGGATCAAAATACGAGAATTCAAATGGTCTGCCATCATTCTTTATCTTGTCAAATATATAATCAGCAATCTCTTTGCTGTCCTGTTCATTCAAATCAAGCCCGAAATCTCTCTTAAGTATCAGTCTTAAGAAATCGAGATATTCGGGATATGTAACATCCTTTTCCTTAAAATTATTCTCCTCTATAAAGAAACGGAGAACTGCCATAACTATATAGCCCATATCAAGGATTTCGTATTTGCCATCCTTGAAATTAGAAAATGATGTGTCTATCAGTCTGAAGAAAGGATAATATTTCTTCAGATTAAGCATTCGTTCACGGTGATCCGATATGATATCACCTGTCATATTCTCTGCCATAGTATTCTTCATTTCTGCGCACGCATTTTACACATATTGTCTTAATGCCCGGTACGCCAGGGCATTAAGCTTAAAGCTTGGTTCTTCGCCAAATTTAAAGCTCGGTTCTTCCATCCAGCGCTCTTAAAAGTGTAACCTCATCGATATATTCAAGGTCGCCGCCAACAGGAACTCCGCTTGCAATTCTTGTCACCTTAATTCCTGTTGGCTTTATCATTTTGCTTATGTACATTGCTGTTGTCTCACCCTCCAGATTGGAATTAGTTGCGATAATAACCTCGTCAACATCTCCCTGAAGCCTTACCATAAGCTCCTTTAACCTGATATCAGCCGGTCCGATTCCAAGCATCGGGCTTATTGCTCCATGAAGAACATGATATACGCCCTCGTACTTTCCTGTCTTTTCATATGCCGCCATATCTCTTGTATGTTCAACTACCATAATTGTCTTATGGTCTCTTTTCTGGTCGCGGCATATCGGACACAGTTCTTCATCTGTAAGTGTAAAACACTCCTTACAGTAGTGTATATGCTGCTTTGCATCAATCATTGTGTCTGCAAGGCTCTTAACCTCAGACTCAGGCATGTTTATAATGTGAAATGCCAGGCGCTGGGCGCTCTTCGCCCCAACCCCTGGTAATCTCGACAATTCTTCAATTAATCTGTTAATATGACCACTGTAGATGTCCATTAGAATAAGCCTCCGCCTAATCCTCCAAGTCCTCCAGTAATCTTAGCCATCTGTGCCTGTGACTCTTCTTCGCATTTTCTTAAAGCTTCATTAGTAGCTGCTACGATTAAGTCCTCAAGCATCTCTACATCATCTGGATCAACTGCTTCAGGGTCAATCTTAACCTTAGATACTTCTCTCTTACCTGTAACAGTTACCTCAACTACTCCGCCGCCTGCTGTCGCACTGAATTCCTTATTTTCAAGCTCTGCCTGCTGCTCCTCCATCTGACGCTGCATTCTCTGTGCCTGCTTCATCAGATTATTCATATTACCAGGCATTCCTCCTGGAAAACCACCTCTTTTAGCCATTATATAAGTTCCTCCTTATCATCTACTTCTATATCTATGCCTACGAGTTCCTTAAGATCCACGAATCTGCTGTGGAAATCCTCATCATCGTTAAGCTTAGTCACTTTAATTGAAACCCTTACTCCTGTTCTCTCCTCAATTACATTCTCTATGCTCTCCATAACTTCCTGTCTGCTGAGTGAATTATAGGCACTAAGTGATTCTACCATAATTTCAAGACTAATTCCATCTTCTGCTAATGTAACATGTGCAGCCTGTAAAAATGTCTGATTAACCGGATCATCTATCGTTGCAATGATATCCTTCCAGCCTGCCGCAATTGCCTTAACATCTTCCGGAACAGCGTCATATACACGCTTAACTACAGGCTTCTTTGGAGTCTGCTGCTGTACTGCTGCCTGGCCTCCCGCAGCACCTGCATTTACAAGTCTGCCGCTTTTAATATCATCAAGTACTTTCTGTAACTGCCCTTCAAGCATTGTCACACGGCTTACAACATCGCCGATATCCTGACTGTTATCCATTGCCGGGCGCATCAGCTTTATAAATGTTATCTCTGTTTTAACTCTCTTCTGTGTAGAGAACTTCAGGTCATTTGATAATTCTGACAACACTCTTATATAGTACATAAGTGTATCTATATCAACATTCTGTGCATCATTCTTCAGGTCTTCAAGATTATCTGCTGATACTTCTATTACATCTTCAATTCTTTCTGCATCTTTAGTTGTCTTAATAAGAAGCAGATTTCTAAGATACCATATAAAATCTGTAACAAACTGTGAAAGGTCTCTTCCCTGCATTATCAGATCTTCCATAAGTGACATGCACACGGCAACATCTCCTGACAGGATTGTTGAAAGCATTTTACTAAATACTGCCGTGTCAACTGCGCCAAGAACATCTAATACATTTTCATACTTAAGGTCTTTTCCCAGATAGAATGCCAGACACTGGTCTAACAGACTTAACGCATCTCGCATAGAACCATCTGCAGCTTTGGCAACATATTTTATTGCCTTATCCTCTACATTCAGTCCCTCCGCCTTCATAAGTTCTGACAGTCTGCCTGCAATTGTCTCTATTGTTATCCTGTGGAAGTCATATCTCTGACATCTTGAAAGGATTGTAATAGGAATCTTCGCCACTTCTGTAGTAGCCAGTATAAATATTACATATGCCGGAGGTTCTTCCAATGTCTTTAACAGTGCATTGAACGCTCCTATTGAAAGCATATGAACCTCATCAATTATATAGACTTTGAATCTTCCTTCTGTCGGTGAGTACTGTACTTCTTCTCTTATCTGTCTTATATTATCGACACCATTGTTAGATGCCGCATCTATCTCTATTACATTCATGCTTGTTCCAACTGCAATCGCCTTGCATGTCGGACACTCCCCACAAGGGTTGCCATCAACCGGATGCTCACAATTAACTGCCTTCGCAAATATCTTGGCAACTGATGTCTTACCAGTTCCTCTTGTTCCGCAGAACAGATATGCATGGCCTATTCTGTCTGCATTAATCTGATTTCGCAGAGTTGTTACTATTGTATCCTGTCCTTTGACATCATTAAAATTGTCCGGACGCCATTTTCTGTATAAAGCCTGATATGACATGGTTACCTCCCTCTGCGCTGTCTTTACTTTCGCAGCCCTTAACCTCATGCGTAAAACCATCCGCCTCCGGCGTCTGCCGCTGCTTCGCAGCTTATGTTTTACTTATGTCGGTTAAGTTCCTGCTTCGCAGGATAATTTAGGAATATCATACAGTTTCTTACATGCAAGCATGACGAATCTGCCTGACATTCCTAAATTAGCTGCGACGAGTAACATTTTAATAACAAAAGCCGTGCGTCCGGCTTCGAACTAATATCCACAGACGTTACCGATGCAGTTAGCTCGATTCAGGCACCCTTTCAACACCCGGAAGGTCCCACTTAATGCTGCTTCATTCCTGACCTGACATGGTTCGTGGATTTCCGTCGTGAAAGACCCAAATGTCAACACCACTTACACCGGGCTGCTCCATAAATATCAGCCCTCTGCCGAACATCACCCCTGCTATAGCGGATTGCAGGTTCAAGGTGCCGCTACTACCCCGGCTGCACGGTATTTCAATTATACTTGTTACATATGCCTGTTGTCAAGGTGTGAAGCACTTCCCAATTTCACTTCCCAATTGTTGTTTGTGGAGTCTTTGGACTTTCTCTTGCCTTCACACTGCTTTAACGTCCAATTTCGCGTGCCGACTTCCCGGGATTGGACTTCCACACGGCTTACCACTGCTTCAACGTCCAATCCGTCATGCTTTGGCGCTCTTTTTGGACTTTCTCTGTGACTCACACTGCTTTAACGTCCAATTTCGCGTGCCGACTTCCCGGGATTGGACTTCCACACGGCTTACCACTGCTTCAACATCCAATCCGTCATGCTTTGGCGCTCTTTTTGGACTTCCTCTGTGACTCTCTCTGCTCTAATGTCCAATTTCGCGTACCGGCTTCCCGGGATTGGACTTCTACACAGCTTACCATCGGTTCTTACTCAGATATATCATACCTCGGCAGCTCAACTATCACCGCCTCATGATGAACAGCCGGAAGGAATTTCTCCATCACTTCCTTAGTCTTTAATTTAAGACTTGATGTATTAATGCAAGGATGACATCCGAGAGATTCACCCTCAAGCACTTCCTTATCCATCAGTAACTGCACATGGTTATCCGTATCATTCATAAGTCCCATTATGGATACTGAACCCGGTGTTATATCTAGGAATTCCTCCATATATGATTCATCTGCAAATGAAAGTCTCGCTGAATTAATCTGCTTACTCAGATCCTTTGTCTTAAATGGCTTGTCACCCGGCATCATAAGCATATAAAAATTCGTCTTCTGTCTGTTACATAAGAAAAGATTCTTACATATAAGTGTGTCCAGAATCTTATCTATGTCATTACACACTTCCATTGTTGTAGCAGGCTCATGGTCTGTTCTGTAATATTCCATTCCAAGCTTATCCAACAAATCATATACTCTGATTTCTTTTTCTAGTCTTCCTGTTTCATCGGCAGGTCTTCCTTTAATAAGTTCCATGATATTTCTCCCTGACAATCTGATATTCCAATATTCTACTCAAAATAATACAGATATACATCCTCAAGGTCAATATTATCTCCAACTTTTACTGCTTCTTCTGGCAGCTCATCACCTACAACTCTTAACGCAAGACCGTTCTTTCTCTGTCTGATATTGCCAATCTTGTATTCCTTCTGCAGCTCGCCGACCTCATCAAGCGTACATGTTATCTCACCAACTTTTCCAGCCATGCTTTCAATAAGCTCAACAGGTGTTCCTGTCGCAATTATTTCTCCGCTCTTTAGAAGAAGTACTTTATCAGCAATACATTCAATATCACTTACAACATGAGTTGCAAAAAGAATTATCTTGTCCTTAGACAGCTCTGCAATATAGTTTCTTATTGAGATTCTCTCTTTAGGGTCAAGTCCTGCTGTCGGCTCATCAAGTATAAGAATCTTAGGATTACCAAGAAGTGCCTGTGCAAGCAGCACTCTCTGCTTCATTCCTCCTGAAAATCCTCCAATTTTCTTATATGCAACCTTAGTAAGATTAACTACCTCTAGCAGCTCGTCTATCTGCTGGTTGACAGTCTTAACAACCTCATTGCCATTGTCATCAGTCGTCTTAATCTTCTTAACTCCCTTAATCTCTGCCATATATTTAAGAAATGCTTTAGGCGAAAAATCCTCATAAAATCCCTGCTGCTGCGGCATGTAGCCAACCAATCCCCTGAACTGTTTGCCAAGCTTTAATATATCTTCCTCTGCACTATCCTCGCCAAAAAGAATACTTCCACCATTCATCTTATCTCTCGATACATTATCAGTGATAAGATTAATCATAGTACTCTTGCCGGCTCCATTAGCACCAAGAATACCATATACTCCTGGTGTAAATGTATAATTAATCCCCTTCAGTGCCTGAACTGTACCATAAGTTTTCTTTAAATTCCTTACCTCTAATTTCATACCCTGTACCTTCTCTTTCCTAATGATTTTCCGAACTACATCATAACCAGCATAATAATAAGCTCAGCCACTAACTCTGTCACATAACGCATAGTCATGAATTATCCTACCGATGCATGAAGTATAAGACTTTTGATAGCTCCGATACTGCCTACTGATATAATCATTATACTACTAATCTGTGCCAGTGCAATCATAATTCTGCGCACGTTCCCTCCTTTTATTATTAATACGAAAAATGTTCCAGATAAGTTGACGCATTTTCACAAAAAAGTTAAAATTTTTATAATATTTTGTGGAGGATAATTTAGTGGATAATACTCAGGTGGATTTTGAAAAAGATGATTACAGATATATGAAACAGGCAATCACACAGGCTAAGAAGGCTTATAAACTCAATGAAGTGCCTATCGGCTGTGTGATTGTGTATGAAGGAAAGGTTATAGGAAGAGGCTACAACCGCCGTAACACTGATAAAACCTCTCTCGGCCATGCCGAGATTACTGCAATTAAGAAAGCCAGCCGCTACATGAACGACTGGCGGCTTGAGAACTGCACTTTATATGTTACGCTTGAACCTTGTCAGATGTGTGCAGGTGCTATTGTTCAGGCAAGAATTCCAAGAGTTGTTATCGGTTCCATGAATCCCAAAGCAGGATGTGCCGGTTCTATACTTAATATACTGCAGATTCCGACATTTAATCACCAGTGCGAAATTACTAAAGGTGTATGTGAAGAAGAATGTTCAGAAATGCTCACAACATTTTTCAAGGAACTGCGTAAAAGCAAGAAAAAGAATACTACTGTCACTACTGATGGAGAATGATTATGAAATTTGAATACGATTTTGAAGGCATGAAGCTTAAAGTACTTGATGAAACATTTGCAGGAAAAGTACTTGAATTCTACAGCCGTAACCGTGAAGAATTCGACAGATACGAAGCTGCCAAGCCCGATAATTTCTATACAACAGAATATATTACAGCCACACTTAAAGCCGAATATGCTGCTTTGCTAAAGGGTGAATTCGGCAGATTTTTTCTTTTCTCTGACGACATGCCAGGTGAAATTCTCGGCTCTGTATCTTTTTTTGGTGTTACAAGCATTAATCGTTCATGCCGGATAGGATATAAGATTGATAAGAATTACCGCCAGTTAGGACTTGGAAGCCTTATGGTTAAACATATGCTTGAGATTCTTACACACGAAAAGGAGATGCACAGGATTGAAGCATACATTCACCCTAACAACACCTCCTCTATTAATCTTGTCAAATCTCTTGGCTTTATATCTGAAGGAACCGCCTACTCCTATGTAAAGCTTAACGGCTCATGGCAGGATCATTTAAGATTCGTCTATATCTCCTGATACCAGTACCCGAAATATGGATTTGCATAGTCACTCCTGTGACTCTTCTTAAAATTATTAAAGCCAAACATTGAAGCCATGTAACGTTCACGGTTGCAGTACATTCCCGGAACGCCAATGAAATATTTAGTATTATCAAGGTTATCGCGCACTCTTCCAAAAAGTATGTGCCTGAAATTATAATAACCATGCAGCAGGAAGCTGTTTCCCGTGATATCAATTTCATTCTGGTTAAGACACTTTAACTTCTCTGGCGACACTTCTATACAATCATAGAAGTAATCATCGTCAAATGCATCTATATAATCAGCCCGCACAAAAAGCTTTTCAAAAGGATCCGTCTGCGTTGCATTAGCTCTGTGTGCTTTTTGCTGCAAATGTTGTGTTTCCGCAGGTATTTTAGCTGCTGCTCCGGCAGCCTTTATATCTTCTGTGGCTGTGTCACTTACGCTTTCCGCAGTCACGCCTGTCTGCGGTCTGTATGCTTCGGCCTGCTTTGACTGAACTGCCTGCGGTCTGCCCGCTGACACAGCAGGTTCTGCCTGAGCCATCTGCGATTCTAATGTCTGCGATTCTGACAACTCTGGTCTGACCGGTTCTGACCTTAACGATTCTGCCAGAACAGACTCTGACATTTGCTGACCCCGCTCTTTCTCCTCACTCTGTCTCATACGCTCTTTTATAACAATTCCGGCTTCGACCTGCTTCTTTGCATCCATTCCTGAAAACACAAGCATGTCAGGAGTTACATCCTCATCCTTCCACATAGACATCATACAATCATATCTTGCATCCTCCCTTGCAACCGCAAGCCCGCATATATCCTTAAATCCATAACCGGTTTCATTGATATTATCAGGATTAAATATTCCACTGTATTCCATCTGTCCCATTTTCACAAGACATTCCCCAAGCTTTATAAGCCTGTAACCACCGTCAGTAACCATCATATATATTCCAAACATTTCCGGGCTGTCCGTCTTAACTCCTCTTAAACTGATGTTTAACTTGAACTGCCCCTGATGAACTAATGCCTTTGCAAATCCTACATTTCTCCCCTTTACTCCTTCCGGATATGAATATATGTATGAAACAAGACGCTGATAATCCACAATAAACCTCCCTGATGATTAACTCTCTTATGCACCTTATGCCAGATTTCTGTAGATTATTCCGAAAATTTCCCAGTGACAGTAACATGCCGGCTGTTTTTCTTGACATTTTTTATTAAGTTTCATAACATTATTCTTATAGATTGGAGGCAATATGAGCGATAATAAATATAATAATGTTATGCACCTCGGCAACCCAACTAACACGATTGCCGTGCTTAACAGATATGGTTTTGATTTCAAGAAAAAGTTCGGGCAGAACTTTCTTATAGATGAAAATGTTGTTGAGAAAATCGTCCGTGAAGCAGGCGTTACCAAAGATGATTTTGTTGTTGAAGTCGGCCCTGGAATCGGAACAATGACTCAAATTCTGTGTGAGAATGCCAGAGAAGTTGTTGCCGTTGAGATTGATAAGAAGCTTATCCCTATTCTTACAGAAGATACTCTTTCTTATTATGACAATGTAACAGTAATCAATGAAGATATATTAAAGCTTGATATCAAGAAGCTTGCAGATGAGAAGAATGAAGGCAGACCAATCAAGGTTGTTGCCAACCTTCCATACTATATAACAACACCTATTATTATGGGACTTTTTGAGAGCCATGTACCATTAGACAGTATAACTATCATGGTTCAGAAAGAGGTAGCTGACCGCATGCAATGTGGTCCTGGAACTAAAGATTATGGCGCACTTTCACTTGCTGTACAGTTCTACGCCAGGCCTAAGGTTGTGCTTAATGTACCTGCAAGCTGCTTTATGCCTCGTCCTAATGTTGATTCAGCGGTTATCCGTCTTGAGCGCTTCAAAACTCCACCTGTTGATGTTAAGAATGAACATCTTATGTTCAAGATAATAAGAGCATCATTTAACCAGCGCCGAAAGACTATGCTTAACAGTGTCGGCAATTCCGGCATCGGCATCACGAAAGAAGCTCTTACCAACGCATTAGAAACTATGGGACTTCCGCTTACCATCCGCGGCGAAGCCCTTACACTTGAGCAGTTTGCACAGCTTAGCAACCTGCTGGGCTAAATAACATGATACCTATAAGTAGTCGCATTTTCGCTGCTTTAGTAGGTATTTTTCTTAGTAAAATTGATGTAATACAAGTTTTTTCTACACTAAAGACCTATACAACAACAAAAAACGACTATTTAGTAGGTGTTTTCATGGCTTTATCAATAAAAACCACGTTAAAAGACCTACTAAATAGCCGTTTTATTATAATTTATATGTTTCAGCCCAGTTTTCACAAGAAAAGGGCTGTCCTGCCGGCAAAGTCCTCGAAACCTTACTCCGCAAAAAGCAGCCTTCTCGCATTCTGGTTAGTAACATCAATAACCTCCTGCGTATCAAGCCCTTTAATCTGCGCCAGCTTTTCTGCAACATATTTTATATTGCGGCTGTCGTTTCTTTTACCTCGGTTAGGCTCAGGTGCCATATATGGACTGTCTGTCTCAAGAACAATTCTATCCATCGGTATATACGCGGCTGCTTCCACAAGCTTCCTGGCATTCTTAAATGTAAGAACACCGCCGATTCCTATAGAAAAGCCCATGTTAAGAAAATCTCTTGCGACTTCCCTGCTGTATGAATAACAGTGAATTATTCCGCCTGTATCCTGTCCGTGATTACTCTTTAATATGTCGATTGTATCCTGACATGCATCTCTTGAATGAATCATTACCGGCATGTGTGTGCGGTACGCTACATTCATCTGTGCTGCAAACCATTCACGCTGCTGCTTCTTTTCAGCCACCGCCATATCTGCATCGTCTGACACATAGTAGTAATCAAGTCCGATTTCTCCAAGCGCAACAATCTTTCTTGCCTTAGATTCACCAAGCATGTTTTCCAGCCATTCAATGTCCGATTCTTTCAATCTGACAATATCCTCCGGGTGGAAACCAATCGCTGCGTATACCTTTTCATATTGTGTAGCAAGTGCAAGGGAAGCCTCACAGCCCTGACGGCTTGCACCTACATTAACAATGTAATCAAGCTCCCCTGTATCACTAAGCATGCTACTAATAAGTTCATCTCTGTCCTCATCAAATCTTTCATCATCATAATGAGCATGAGTTTCAAATATCTTCATATCTATCAGCCAATCTCTGCGCCTTCAATAATATCTTTCTCAAGTGTAAGAACTGATAAGTTATCCTTATCATCCCATGCTGAGATAATCATTCCCTGTGACTCAATACCACAGATCTTTCTTGGTTTTAAATTAGTACATACAACTAACTTCTTACCAATAAGCTCCTCTGGCTTATAGTACTTCTGGATACCTGATACGATAGTTCTCTTCTCATCACCAATCTGAAGCTCGAACTTAAGAAGCTTTGTCTTCTTAACAGCTTCACATGTAAGAACCTTGGCAACTCTGAACTGAACCTTTTCAAAATCATCAAATGTAATCTCAGGCTTAACTTCAACCTGTGGATATTCTGTAACACCATTAGCCTTCTTCTGAGCTTCCTGAATAGCATCAACCTTTTCCTTAAGGTCCTTCTCAAAGTCAAGTCTTGCGAAAAGAATCTCTGGTGTCTCAGTAACCTTAAGTCCTGTTTCTCTTAAGCCAAATGTAGCAAGGTCATCAAAATCTCTTACTCCTGCCTCTGGATTAGCTGGGTAAAGCTGTGCAAGAATCTTATCTGTAGTCTCTGGCATGAAAGACTTAAGAAGATTAGCACCGATTGTAATACTCTCAACAAGGTTATAGAGCACTTCTGCTAATCTGTCCTGCTGTGCCTCATCCTTTGCAAGAGCCCAAGGCATTGTCTCGTCAATATATTTGTTACATCTCTTAAAGAGTGTGAATACTTCTGTGATAGCATCTGCTACATGAAGTGTAGCCATCTTTGCCTGAACCTTATCTCTTGTTGCTGTTACAACAGCCTTAAGGTCACCGTCAATTGCAGCATCCTCTACGCCAGTCTTATTAACAACTCCACCAAAGTACTTGTTAGACATTGCAATTGTTCTGTTTACAAGGTTTCCAAGTGTGTTGGCAAGGTCTGAGTTCATACGCTCAACCATAAGCTCCCATGAGATAACACCATCATTCTCAAATGGCATCTCGTGAAGAACGAAGTAACGTACAGCGTCAACTCCGAAGAGGTCTACTAGGTCATCCGCATAGATAACATTTCCCTTAGACTTACTCATCTTACCATCATTCTGTAATAACCAAGGATGTCCAAATACCTGCTTAGGAAGTGGCTCACCAAGTGCCATAAGGAATATTGGCCAGTAAATTGTATGGAATCTGATGATATCCTTACCGATAAGGTGAAGGTCTGCTGGCCAGAACTTCTTGTACTGCTCTGAAGAATTGCCATCAGCATCATATCCGATACCTGTGATATAGTTAGTAAGGGCATCAAGCCATACATAAACTACATGCTTGTCATCAAAGTCAACTGGAATACCCCATTTGAAAGATGTTCTTGATACACATAAATCCTGAAGTCCAGGAAGAAGGAAGTTGTTCATCATCTCATTCTTTCTTGAAACAGGCTGGATGAATTCCGGATGTGTATTGATATGCTCAATAAGCTTGTTGGCATATTTGCTCATCTTGAAGAAATAAGCTTCTTCCTTAGCTGGCTTAACTTCACGTCCACAATCAGGACACTTTCCATCAACAAGCTGGCTCTCTGTCCAGAAAGACTCACATGGAGTACAGTACATGCCTTCATATGAACCCTTATAAATGTCTCCCTGATCATAAAGTTTCTTAAAAATCTTCTGAACCTGCTTCTCATGGTAATCATCTGTTGTTCTGATGAACTTATCATATGAAGTATTCATAAGATCCCATATTCTCTTAATTTCTGTTGAAACATTATCAACGAATTCCTTAGGTGTAATTCCAGCTTCTTCAGCCTTAAGCTCAATCTTCTGACCATGCTCGTCAGTTCCTGTCTGGAAAAATACATCATAGCCTTCCTGTCTTCTGAATCTTGCAATACTGTCTGCAAGAACGATTTCATAAGTATTACCGATATGTGGCTTGCCTGATGTATAGGCAATAGCTGTTGTCATATAAAATGGACCTTTACTCTGTGGCATATCATTTCCTCCATAATCTATTATTTTAATTCATCGCTATAACGCAAATGTAGTGTGAATCATTTATCCGTAAACTTTATCATAGAAAAATTTACAATAAGTGTCAAGTCTGTATTAAGTATGATACAATATGTGAATAATAAATCAATATTTCTTATAATATTAATTAAGACAGAAATGAGGATTAGTATGCGTAATAAACAACTTTGCCTTTTACATCAATTTCTTAACAAGGCTGTGAGCCTGCTGATAGTTTTTATAATGGTAATTACCCTGTCTGGCTGCAGCCTGCCCTGGAATCAGAAGCAGATATCAGAAACTACTATATCTGCCACAGAGGATAACGCTGATTTCACGGATTATGTAAACAACCTGTTTGCTGACCTGTTAAGTGCCGACATGGTATCTTTGCATGCCTATGTCGAACACCCCAAGGATTTCGGAATTAACGATTATGAGATTACTCTTGGCCGCTACGACCTTGACAATCCCGATGACTCCTCAGATTACACCGACATAATATCAACGCTTAAATCATTTGACAGAAGCACACTTTCAGCAAAACAACAGATAACGCTTGACGAGCTTCTTATGTACATGGAAAATGCGCTGGAGTACAGTGATTTGTACATGTTTAACACACAGCTTCATACAACTACAGGTATTCATGTCCAGCTGCCGCTGCTTTTTGCTGAATACACATTTGAAGAAAAGAAGGATATTGACGAATATATTGAGCTTCTATGTGATGTTGATGGATACTTTGAAAATATGGCTGCATTTGAGAAGCTTCGTGCTGATAACGGATATTTTATGGAAGATACCCTTGCCGATGAGGTAATTGAAAGCTGTAACTCATTTATTGAGACTGCCGGTTTAGAAGATGGTGCAATGATATCAACCTTTGACGAAAAGCTTGCTTCTGTTGACGGACTTTCTTCACAGGATATTGCAGATTATAAAGCTAAAAATGTGTCCGCAGTCAATGAACATGTAATCCCAGGATACCAGTCCCTTGTAAATGCACTTACTTCATTAAAAGGCTCTAACAGATATTCAGGCGGTTTATGCAATTATCCTGAGGGTTCTCGGTATTTTGAATATATACTCTCTTCAACACTTGGCTGGAGCAAATCTGTTGACGAATACGATAAGCTGGTTGATTCTTATATCAAGAAATATATGCTTAAAATGCAGTCGCTTGCGCTTAAAGACTCCTCTATTCTTGATAAATTTGACACATTTTCATTCAATATGACAGACCCGGTTGGTATTCTTACCGACCTTAAGAAAAGAATAACCGATGATTTTCCTGAGATTCCAGATGTGAATTATAATATCAAATATGTGTCAAAGGCGCTTGAGGACTACACCAGTCCGGCTATGTACTTTATTCCGCAGCTTGATAACCTTGATATCAATTCAATATACATCAATTCTTCTGGCACTTCTGCGAGTGAATTATATCCTACACTTGCACATGAAGGGTATCCGGGACACATGTACCAGACACAGTATTTTGCCGCAACCAATCCTGACTGGATAAGATACATTCTTGCACCAGGCGGATATGTTGAAGGCTGGGCATCATATGTTGAAGTTCTTTCTTATAATTATGCACAGACTGACAACGATGCACTTAACAAGATGTATGCTGCTAATTATGCCACTGTCCTGTGCCTTTATGCAAAAGGGGATATTGGCGTTAATTACTATGGATGGAGTGAAGATGATGTTTACAAATACATCAGCCAGTATGGTTTTGATGATAAATCAGTGGCTCACGAAATGTATTACGCATTTGTCTCTGACCCGGGCAATTATTGCAAATATGTTCTTGGAATGTTAGGATTTGAGCAGTTAAAGACTAAGGCACAAAGTGAACTTTCTGATAAATTCAATCTTAAAAATTTCCATCAGTATATACTCGACATGGGTCCTGTGCAGTTTGATATATTATTTAACAACCTTGATGCATGGATTAAAAAAGAAAAATAACATTAAAAATGGGATGTTACCTTAACACAATAGTCTGGTAACATCCCTTATTAATTGATTATTATATGCTTCCACCCGGATAATAGCCGCCTGAACCATAGCCACAGCACATAGGCATACATATATTTGAACACAGGCAGAGTGCAACCCACGGAGCACAGCCTGTACAATATGTTGTAGATGACGGTCCCTGATACTGTGTCCTTCTTCCTGCATACCAGCTTCCACCGCTTGCAATACGCTGATACAGCAACTGATACTGCATATTGTCAGGATCAGAATCCAAAGCACGCTTGGCATCTTCCAAAGCTGTAGCTTCTTCCCCTTTTCCAAGATGTGCCAACGCACTGTAGTAGTACCATCTTCCATCACGGTCAGTTATGTTGTTAAGCACATTAATAGCTTCATCATAACTAGAGTTATTAATATAATTAGCTGCTGCCCTCAGATGCACTGTTGTAGGATCATTGCCATTGAGATTATCACTGCCATATCCATTGCCACCATAGCTTCCTGTATATCCACCAAATCCAAATGGACCAAATCCCCAGAAGCTTCCGAAATCTCCATATCCGCCCTGTGACTGGTTCTGATAATCACCATCATAACCATAATGATCTGAACGGCCTGTACCATAACGCGTCTGGCTGTATGACTGACTACTGTATCCGCCCTCACGCTCACGCATTATCTGATTATAAGCCTGCTGTACAAGCTTAAACATCTCTTCTGCCTGATCCTTATTAGGATTATTAATGTTAGCATCAGGATGATACTTTCGGCTCAGTGTTCTGTATGCTTTTTTCACTTCATCATCGGAAGCATCTCTTGATACTCCCAACACTTTATATGGATCTGTCATTATGTTCCTCCAACTGCTTACCGGCAGTATTATTTTTCTTCCTTCTGGCGGCGTAGAACTTTGTCCATACACCTGAATATATGATATTTCTTAACAGTTCTGCATTAGCAAGAATCGGCAGTCTCTCAAAAGCCCTTGCACATCCTGCCATATACGCTTTAAGTATGTTTTCTGCAAATGTATCAAAATCCTCTACATCATTATGATACTTAAATACATTATAATTGTTCTTTTTCTCGTCTTTTTCCAAATCATCATATGCATCTAACAGATATATAAATCTGCCAAGATTATTGCCAAGCACCCTTAACTCATCACTCCACTCATCATTTTTCATGGCAGCAACTTCACCTAACAGTATACCAAACTGCTCTGCCGGCTTGTCAATATTCGTTTCCTGTGCTTTTTCATATTCTGACAACTTAGAAAGGCTTTTCCTTATAATCTCTGCCTTATGCGGATATTTCTTCTCAAGCTTTTTAATATCTTTTTTCAATACTCCGGCATAAGTTCTTTTCAAGACCTTTTTCTCATCGTACCAGTCGTCCATACATTTATAATATGTCAGAAGGACATTCATGTCCGCAACATAATCTGAAACAACGTTACGCCTCACAGGATGCTTTCTTAATGGATGTGTGACGCAACGTTCCTCAGAGTATATAGTTTCCGGTTCATACAACCCTGTAAGAAGTATAACCAGAAATGTCATATCATAGCTTAAGGAAATCTGCCCCTTCAATCCATGCGCTTCTGCCAGCGAATCGCACAGACCACAATAGTATGAGCGGTATTTATCAAATTCTCTGAATTTAAGTTCTGGCTGATCAACAACTATATACCCATACATACTAAACTCATACCTCCATTTTCGCTTATCATATAACATTGAAAATATTCAGTCAATCAGCCTTTCAAAGATTAATAAATTATTAATACTATTTTTAGATATTATTCTTGTCATCAAAATCAGTTCCCCACAAAAGGAAACTTGTATAATCATCTAGCGAATTGACTGGACGCATTACATCACTCTCGTCAAGATTGCTGGCAAATTCATTCTCACCGTCATCATAACCTTTATCGCCCTGCCCATTATCGTATCCGTTTCTGTACTCATCTTTTTCATGATTATAGTCAAATGCTGGAAACATTATGCCACCTCCTTTCGAAGGTAGTATGTTAAGTTTCACCTGGTTTTATCCGATATAATATTCAGCTGATAAATGTGTATTCAATCACACTTGATATATAAGGAGGAAACTTATGCGGATTACATCACAGATGCTGGCAGCTAACCAGCTTAAAGCAGGCATTGAGCCTTCATCAAAGACTTTGCTTGATTACATTCAGAATGATGACAATGACAGCCTTACAAGCCTGCTTTCCAAAAAAACTGATACTTCAACATCTTCACTTACTAAGAAATTACAGAAAGACGCTTACAAGAATATTAAAGATGATGCTGATTCTGTTACAGAGAATGCAGCTAAATTCACAGATAAGAAATCTACTCTTTTTGCTGATGCAGAAAGGACCGGTGATTATTCTGCAATATATGCGGATATCAAATCTGTAGTTGATTCTTATAATAAGCTCTACAACACCCTTGGTAAAACATCAAGTTCTATCAACACTATGTGTTCTGACCTTTTAAAGGAAGCAGTTAAAGAGAACTCTGAAACATTATCTGCAGTAGGAATTGCGCTTAAAGACGATGGTTCTCTTTCAATTGATGAAAAGAAGCTTAAGGCTGCTGATACAGATACTTTAAAGAAAGCATTTGGAACATCATCAGAATTTGCAAAGAGGCTTGGAATTATTGGCTCTAATGTATCATCACTTGCAAAGGCTAACATTAATTATGTTACCAACTCATATACATCATCAGGTGCCGCCTCTAACTCATCAGATGATTTATATTCACTTATGACAAGTAAGTTTAATTCTCGCGGTTAGAATTTCTGATAACGGATATGCATATATGATGTCCGATTTGTTCAATATTGTATATTTTAAAAACCTCTCCATACCAGCATTTTGATATGTACCCAAAATCCTGGACACATATTTATAAGTTAGGCGGACATCATGGATGCTTCTCTGTATTTTACTGGAGGCATCCATTTTGTTTTTACCTGAATCCTTTTGTTATTATAATAATCAATATATTCATCTATAGCAACTGCAAATTCTTCAAAGGATGCATAGTCTTTTTCGAATCCATAATACATTTCTGTTTTTATTCTTCCAAAGAATGTTTCCATGATGCAGTTATCGTAACAATTCCCTTTTCTAGACATAGATTGAATTATTCCATGTTCCTGTAGCCGTTTTCGAAAATAAACATGTTGATATTGCCATCCTTGGTCTGAATGGAAAATCAAACCGTTTACAGACGAAAACTTATCAAAGGCTTTATCAAGCATTCTTTTTATCTATTCCAAATTAGGACTTAGCGCCAAATCGTACGAGATAATCTCATTTGTATTCATATCTAAAATGGGAGAGAGATAGCACTTTCCCCACGAAAAAATTAAATTGAGATATATCAGTTGTCCATTTTTGCAAGGGTGATGTAGTAGAAAAATCCCTATTTATTACGTTGTCGGCCACCTTGCCCACTTCGCCTTTATAAGAATGATATTTTTCTTTTGGACGTTTCCCTAATAATCCAGCATCATGCATAAGACGTTGAACTCTTTTGTGATTCACGTCGTAGCCACGATTCTTTAATTCCATATAAACTCTACGCACGCCATATCTGCCTTTGTTTACTAAAAATATTTCTTTAATAATTATAAGTGATTCTTCGTTTCGTATAGCAACTAAATCCGTTTTATTAATTTCAAAATAGTATGTAGATTTAGCCATATTCATAGCTTTTAATAGATGTTTTAGTTGATATCCTTTTTCTCTGAGTTCTTTGATAAGCGCTGCTCTTTCGGTTTACAAGTCCATTATAACCCCATATTTTATATTTGCGAATCCATTGAGCAAGTAATCCTGTGTTTATACCTACGGCATAAGCAACTGAGGAAATAGTAGCCCCGGCTATAACCTGTGCAACAAGTTCATATTTTTCCTCTGGAGTCCATTTTCTATTTTGGCTGTGGTGTTTTAAACAATCAGGAGATGTTACTTCTTCCAAATGATGCCATTTAACAATCATGTCATGAAAATTCTTTAGGTTTGTAATGTCTGCTGGTGGTTCAATCCATTTCCCTTGCCTGTATAGTTCGACTGCCTTTCGTTTGAATTCGTAACTGTAACGCATAAAAATACCCCTTTCACTGGATGTCCAGTAAAAGGGGTACATATAAAGTTTGGGCAGTTATTTTTTAATTCTTTAATCTACAAAGGCTAGCCGTCTATCGGTAAGTTCCTTTGTATTATCATAATACTCTATTCATATATTTATGTCAAACATTTGTCTTAACATAAAAATAAAAGCCTTACAACCTAGGATTCCCTAAACCATAAGACCTTCCAGTGCACCGCCAGGGGTTCGAACCCTGGACACCCTGATTAAGAGTCAGGTGCTCTACCAACTGAGCTAGCGGTGCGTAACTTATTTTGTTCTGTGCTTTTGTGTTGTCTCAAGCACAAGTGATATTCTATAGCATGGTTTAATAAAATGCAAGCACTTTTTTGTATTTATTTAAGAACAATCTATCTTTTTTTATAATTTTCTTGTTTTTTCATCATTTTACCATGTTTTTTATATTGATATGTGCCTTTATACACCTTATAATTCTATTATATTCCCAATTTTAAGAGAAAATATTTATATTTAATATACATTTATTAAGAAAAGAGAGTTGATATGAAGTTAAAAAAATTTGAACAACAGCCAAAACACGTTGACAATATTCCAATTGAGGCTATTAATCTTGATTCTGAACAAGAACAGCCGCCAAAACCTGACAAAGCTGTTGGCAAGAATGTATTCCAGCCTAACAGCAAATACTTTACAATTGTTATATATGGTCTGCTTTTTGTGCTAGGTGCAATTCTTATATATAAGTTCATTGGTAACTGGCCTGCAACCGTCAAGTCATTGGGCAATATATTCCATATACTGTCACCATTTCTTATTGGTGCCATGATTGCGCTTGTTCTTTATCCGTTTATCAAGACCCTTTATAACAGGTTCTTCATGGGGGTATGCCATATCAAGTCCAAGAAAGCCGCCAAAATGCTTTCAATTCTTGTTGCTTACCTGATAGCAGTTGGCGCATTTGCAATATTAATAGGCTTTGTTGTGCCTCAGATATACAAAAGTATTACAGAGATTGCCAATCAGGCTCCTGTATGGTACGAGAATATCCGCAACTGGTTCACTGAGTTTGAGGATAAGCACGCCAATTCTTCTATTGATTACAATTTCATTAATCAGAAGATTGAAGATGCTCTTCCTAAACTTGTTGACTACATGACTGGTGCACTTACCAATATGGTTCCTTACATTCTTAATACATCCATGGCCATTCTTTCAGGTGTGTTAAATCTTGTTATTGCAATTATCGTATCCATCTACATGATTTCTGATAATAAGAATATCTTTTATCATTTTAAGAGATTTTTATATGCCGTGCTTCCTAAGAAAACAGCAGACAATACACGCATCATCTGTAAGAATTGTGCAAGTATTTTTATTAATTATATTATCGGCAAATCATTTGACTCAATTATTGTCATGATTATCTGCTTTATTATCATGCTGATTCTCAAGCTGCCATATGCAGTGCTTATAAGCGTGATTGTCGGCATAACGAACATGATTCCGTATTTCGGACCATACATCGGTGGCGTGATTGGCGGGGTGATTATTGTTATCGCAAGCCCTATCAAACTTATCATATTTGTAATCATGATTGTCTGCATCCAGCAGGTTGACGGTCTGCTTATCGGTCCGCGTATCATCGGCAGCACTACAGGTCTTAAGCCTGTATGGGTTGTGTTCTCAATAACCGTAGGTGGTGCGTTGTTTGGCGTAATCGGAATGTTCCTCGGAGTTCCTGTATTTGCCGTATTAAGCTACCTGTTAAACATCACAGTGCAGCATTTTCTGGAAAAAAGAAAAGTCACCGTGCAGCCTTATGACTCGCCCGATGACCTCTAGATTATTTCTTGGTATTAAGGATTCTCACGACATCGTCGAGGGAATTCTTAATACCAAGAAATAATCTAGAGGTCATCGGGCGAGTCATAAGGCTGCACGGTGACTTTTCTTTTTTCCAGAAAATGCTTTATTCTTCACAACATTTCTCCCAAAGCCTTTATATAGTATATGCATTTATTATTAATGATTTCTTACCGCAACAAGTTTACATATAGGATTGCCCATCTGTGAAAATCTTGTCTCATACTCTGTCATTACATTACCCTCGTTAAGTACAGAGTCATTATGTAAGTCAAATGTTACAACAGGAAGCTCCCAGCCTGCCTCTTTAATCTCTTCTAATGAAAAATCAAATAAATCTTTATTATCTGTTTTGAATTCCACCTGTCCGTCCGGCTTTAATATAACATCATATCTCGCCATGAACTGTCTTGAGGTAAGTCTTCTCTTCGCATGTCTGTCTTTTGGCCATGGATCTGAAAAATTAAGGTATATTCTGTCTACCTCTCCCTCTCCAAACACCTCACATATTGCCTCTGCATCCATTCTGATGAATCTTAAATTAGGAAGCTGAAGCTCATCCTGTTTCTCTACAGCTCTTAAAAGCACGCTTGAATACTTTTCAATACCCACATAATTAATATCAGGATTATTCGCTGCCAGTGTTGTTATAAATGTGCCTTTACCCATACCAATCTCAATACGGATTGGATTATCGTTACCGAAAACCTGTGACCATGTGCCTTTCATCCCATCTGGCTCTGTAAACACATATTCATTCTCTATCATTACTTCCCTTGCTCCGGGTACATTTCTAAGTCTCATACGTTACTCCTATCTTTTATTTACTCAATCTCCCTGAAAGCATATGCCGCACACAGACATAGCCGAAATCTGAGTTTCCTATATATTATTTACCATAAATATCACTTTTTGCCAAGCAGGGTTTACTTATGGACAATCCTAAGCTAAAATATAATGGTATATTATATTAATCGGAGGAATTATCCATATAATGAAAAAACATTTTCTTAAAGGATTACTTATAAAGATAACCAGCGCAGTATCTGCCACGGTATTAGCATGTTCTGTATTTACCACAGATGCACACGCTGCCGCATATAACATAACCTATTCTGAAACAGGCACTGCTAATACTGAAGTTTCATGGCCTGATGCCCCAGAAGTTAATTCCAGCAGTTGTATTCTTGTTGATGCTGACACAGGCTCTATTCTATTCGAAAGAAACTCACATGAAAAATGTTATCCTGCCAGCACAACCAAAATTCTTACCGGTCTTCTTACCATTGAGAACTGCAATATGGATGATGTAGTAACATTTTCACAGGCCGCAGCCACTTCCATCAATGTATATGAGGATGCTAATTTAGGTTGTAAGGTTGGAGAACAGTTTACTGTAAACCAGCTTCTCCATGGACTATTATTATACTCTGCCAATGAAATGGCCTATGCTCTCGGTGAGCATGTAGCCGGCTCCATAGACGCATTTGTTGATATGATGAATGCCAAGGCAAAAGAACTTGGTGCTTTGAATACACATTTTGCCAATGCAAGCGGATTATATAATACCAACCACTACACAACAGCATATGATATGGCAATGATTGCAAGAGGCTGTTATAATAATGCTTCTTTCGTAAGCATTGATTCTACTGCTGACGCATATGTAATTCCTGCAACTAACATGTCTGCACAGCGTACAATCAGACACAGACATAAGATGTTGAAAGGCCGTTCTTACTATTATGAATACTGTAAGGGTGGAAAGACAGGATATACTGATGAATCCCAGAACACACTTGTAACATTTGCAGAAAAAGATGGCATGCGTCTCATATGTGTTGTTTTTAAGGAAGCAACAGATGATTTAAGATATACTGATACAAAAACGCTTTTTGACTGGGGCTTTTCTAATTTTCAGAAATCAACAACTACAGGAAGTCAGCTCGGAGCTATGTTTTCCAATGATAATTATTATAATTCAGCTGTTTTCTCGACACTTTCACTAAACTTCGGACTGAATGCTTCATTTATCACAATACCTAATAAAAGTTCATTATCAAATGTAACTATGACGGTTGATGATAATTATGACATGACCAATGAAAATGGTGTTATGACAACACATCTTAAGTTCCTGTACAATGATAATACTGTAGGCACAACTACACTTAATATATCTGCTGCCGGCACGGACACTGGAAGCCTGCTTCCTTATGTCAGTACAGATGTTTCTTCATCATATAAGCCTAAGACATGCATTAAAATCAATATCTGGGTAGTTGTTGGCATCGGTGCTGTTATATTATTCATTATTTATATAATTGAAGAACGTGCCAGAAGAAAACGTCAGAGAAGACATTACAACAGAAGAAGACACAGATTATAACAAACAGAGGATTCGGAGCTATACCCTGAATCCTCTGTTTTCTATATTATCTGTCTGTGTCTCATTACTGATTCCGCCCTTAGAATATGTAAGACCTGAATATACTGTCTGTGTATTCTTCATCAGTGGTTCTGATGTATCCTGTTTACTGACTTCATAGAAAGATTCCCTTAAATTCTTCAGCAATCCCCTGACGCGTTTTAATTCTGCTTTGTTAAGATTTACTGATACAGATATAAGAGTTCTTTTTATATGATTATATATCAAAAAAAGATTAGCAGACACTTCATATTGCATATCCAATCCACTTATCAGCTGGTCAATAACTTTACCAGACATATATATGTTATCCCTTATCTGCACTTCTTCATCCGATTCGCATGCATCTTCAAGATACCGGTCTGCTAAATCATACAGAATTACAACAAGCTGTGATGCAGTGGCTTGCGTAATCCTATATTGAAATGTTTTTATCAATTCCTTAGTCATACATTTCCTTTCCAATACGACTACTACAACATTATTACTACATTTACTGTAATAACTGCAATACCTGTGAAGGTCTTTCATTAGCCTGTGCAAGTATTGATGTGGCAGCCTGTGTAAGAACCGTTTCTGATGTATATGTTGTCATTTCCTCTGCCATATCAGTATCTATCATAGTTGATAAAGACTTGGTGAGATTCTCGTTAGAAACATCAAGGTTATTAGTTGTATGATCAAATCTGTTCTCATACGCACCAAGCTTCGAACGTATTTCATTAGTCCTGGTAATAGCCTGGTCTACAGTTGATATAGCCTGTGATGCTGTATAATGAGTCATAACATTAAGATTATCTGTTCCTAATGTATATGTTGTAATTGCCGGTATATCAATAACAATAACCTGATCCTGATTAGCTCCTACATGTATGCTCATTGTACCAACATCTGTAACTTCCTGATTGATTGTTTTTGCTGTTCCTGCACCAGCAACAGACGAACCATTATTGTTGCTGTCATCAAAAATAGTTCCCACTGTATTCCCCGGAACATCCAAAGAAAAATTCTTATTATTAACATCTGTTACTGTTATAACAGTTCCTTTTGTAGAAACAATTGCTGAATTGGCAAATCCTACTCTGTCTCCATTATTATCAGTAGCAATCTCTGCCTTAACATCACTTCCCTCTACGAGAATTCCATCCTTTGCAGCAGCCTGTGGTATTCCAAGCATATTTGCAAGACTTGCATTATCACATGTTATATTCATTCTCTGGTCACTTCCGTACTGATTAGTCATAATAACAAGTGTCGAACCCGCATAACTGGCTGTTGGCTCATAGCCTGCATATTCTGTTCCATTAGCTGCTGTATCATTATTAAGGCTTGCTGTTGCAAATGCAGAGCCACCTGTAATATTAACACCATCAATTATTTTTCCCATTACTACATCCAGAGTATCCCCCTCTGTAATGTTAATACTGTAACCGTTAATCTTTATTACACCTGCCTCATCAGCTGCAATAGGAGTTGTAGCTGACATGCTGATAGTACCCGTACCTACCGCGATAGCCTGTCTGGCATCCTCTGTAACTGTAATTCCATATATGCCTGCTGTATAATTATCAGATACTGAAAGCTGATTAACTCCCTGCAGGTCTGAATATACTCTTCTTGAAAGATTACCGTTAATAAGAGACTGTGTATTAAATTCTGTCTGTTCTGATATTCTGTCTATCTCTTTATTAATCTGGTTTATCTCTTTCTGGATAGCTTCTCTTTCATCATCTGAATTAACATCATTAGCTGCCTGTACACTAAGCTCCTTTAATCTTGTAAGCATACTCTGGATCTCATTGATTGCACCTTCTGCTGTACTTATAACAGAAACTCCATCCTTAGCATTATTCCCAGCCTGATCAAGACCTTTTATCTGAGCTCTCATTTTCTCAGATATTGCACAGCCTGCGGCATCATCCTTAGAACCGTTTATCTTGTATCCTGATGATAATCTCTGTATTGATGTTGACAGATTATTCTGTGATTTCTGTAATGCATTATTGGCAACAATCGCTGCCACATTAGTTCCTATTCTCATATCTTAACCTTTCTGTCTGTCTAATTTACCTGTTCATGCTCTATATATCGGATTTTCTGTGCAAATCTTTAGCCTGCAAGCTGTTTTACAATCTGTGCTGCAATTTCATACAGCTTATCTGTTGCCACACTATCCGCCGCTGCCTCATAAGTCACATATGGCACATCTGACGATTTTGTAGTATTTACAGACACATTTGTAAAGCCAAATACTTCTTTTAAGGATTCTTCCATATCATCAAGAAGCTTGATTCCTTCATCTGAAACTGCTGTGTCACTGACAATGTACATACCAAGACTTTCTCTGTCAGCCTTAGCCTCAACAGAAACTTTTCCTAATACGCTGCTTAGCATGTTTACAGATATACGACCTTTATTGTCGTCATCCTGAACCAATGTAAGCTTCAGCATTCCTGTACTTCCTGAGTCTGTTATATATGGTATTCTGTAATCATGCCTTAATGCCAGATTCTTAATATATCCAATTGTTCTGTCTTTAAGTCTTAAATCCAGAAATCCCTCGTAATTGACATCTATCTGTGTATCAAGGTCTCCCGCTTTGGAAAGAACCTCCTGAAGTTCTTCCTCTGTCTCATCTTTCATTTCTTCATACATAAGTGACAGTTTTTCTTTATGTCCGATTTTTTCAATCGAATCCCTTGCATAATCATGTGTTGTCTTAACACCTCTGATATCCGGGAACTGTCCGGATTCTAAAAATGCTTTCACAGCCTGTATGTTACCACTGTTTATTTCTGTATCTGCATTTCTTATCTGCCTCAATATATCAGCTCCTGCCTGCACTGCTGCCTGCTGTTCCTTAAGATATTCCTCATAATATTGTTCCTCGGCTGCCGCATCATAGTTATCCTCTAACTGTTCAATAAACATTTCAACGGACTGTTCTCCGATTCCGGATGAGTTATCCACATTCTTTAATGTATTCGGGGTAACTAATCCACCATTTGCCATGAATAATGCACTGTAATAGTTAGCAATTCCGCTTACCTCTGCCATTCCTGTATTCTCATCAATAACAGTGTCCATGTCATAATGCTTTCTTGAATTATATGCAGTCATAAGATTATTCATAGTGACCTCAGCTCCCTGCTTAATCAACGCACCTGCTGCCACTCCGGCATCTCTGGTGAATATATTCATCATCTGGTATATTCCTATAAACTGCTTTCTCTGCTCTTTAGTAATACCATTGGTACGGTCAAGCTTATAAAGAAATTTTGAAAACTTCTCCTCATTATCTTTAGATGCTTTATCATTAGCCTCTGTAAGATATTCGTTTACTTCCTCAATTGAAGCATTCATTGGATTTACTCCGTCTTTTATCATATTAAGAACTGTCTCTGGTTTCATATTCTTAATAAGATTATTAATCATTGCATTAACAGATTTGACTGTCTCTACATTTTCCTTTGTCATATCCATGTTATTAGCAGCCAGTACCTTTATTGCTTCCTTGTCCTCATCAGTTCCCTCAAGTCCAAGCTCCCTAATAATATCATCAGCACTTCCCTGTACTGCCTTCTTTAATGAATCACCCAAATCGCCTCTTATCTGAGTTCCGACTGCCTCATAAGTTTCATTCATCTTGTCAAACATACTGGCAAATACACGCGCAGGATTTCTTACTATCTCATTCAATGTCTTTCTTGCTTCAAGAACATCTGTATATGCAATCTGCGCTTCTTCATACATTCCATCCGCCTGTTCATATTCCATAAGCATTGAATTAAGCTCATCTATCGGAGTTGTAAGAATAGAAATGTTATTCTTGACTAGATATACAGACGCATTCGCACTCATAAGAACTCTTGCTGTTACAAGCGTGTCATACGCCTTATCTGCTGCCTGCTGTACATCAGATGCCTGATTTCTAACTTCACTATTTCCTGTGCTTACTGATGCTGCACTGTATTCAATTCTGAAGCTTCTTGCATCCATCTCCAGCTTAAGGCTTGCTATTGTAAATGTTTCTCCTTTTGATACCACATTTGCAACATCTGAATACTCTGCCCTGTTAATAGTATCAAGAGCTGTCCTTATATCATCAATTGGCGAACCTGTAACGAGCGTATTCTCTGCCTTGCCTCCAAGCTTCATGTTATCAAGTATCTTATTAAGCATTTCATCAGGGTCAGCCTGAATCTTTTCAATATCTATCGCATCAAGCTGTGCCTTATATTCAAGATTTTCTTTAGTAACAGGAATCTGTGCATCAATAAATGCTCTTGCATCCGCAAGTGTATTATCATTAACCTCAAGTCCTGACGAAGCAATTATCTTCTCAATTCCCGGCCTTAACGCTTCAAAATCAGCGTCAGATATTGCATTTACACACCTTCCTATTGTAACGCCATCTGCACTGATACTTGATGAGGTTGCCGCCTGTGCCTGATATATTCCAGCAATTGAAGGCTCAATGCCATTAGCAACCATGTAATTCTTTGTGTTCTCTGATAATGGCTTTAACTCTTTACTCTTTTCAAGTGTGCTTTTAACCTCAGCAACACTTTCATCATTGACAGCTATATCTGCTCCCTGCATACGGCTCTCGACACTTGCCGCTGTTGCTGCACTTCCAGTCACACTCTCAATCTTATCCTTAGAAACTGCTGTGCCATAATTAACATAATCATCAGAGTGCATCGCAAGTTCAATCTTAATTTTCTCAATAATATTAACCATATCATCTGGTGTAGCATCTGTAAGATTAAAGCCGTCCTCATCTAGCTTTACCGCATCAGCACCTGATAACTTCATCATCAATGCCTTAAGGCTTATCTTTGCACTGGAAGCACTCGCCATAATCTGGCTCTTTACATCATCTGCCTCCTTAAGAAGTCCCTCATATGTATTGTCAGTTGCAGCTGTCACACTGCCAGAGATTACCACTCCTGCAAATGAGCCTGCCACACCTTCACTTTTAACCGCCTTATTTTCTTTATAATTAATAGATGTTCCCTGTGCCGCAACATCTTTATTAAAATTCGCGCCCGAAACTGTATATGTCATATTCTGCTGCCTTTCTTATTTACTGTCTGAAACAATCACTCATTGTCATATAATAAATATTTCGGCAGATGTGGCGGGATAATTGAGAGATATATTATAGCAAATAAAAAGGAAGCTAATTCAGAATTAATAAAAATCCAAACCAGCTCCCTTTCTCTATATTATTCTCCTATATCTTCGTAGCATGAACCTTAGAAACATCACCGTTAAACTCATACACAGCTATTCCATACTTATGTAAATCAATAAGCAATGACTGCGGATATCCATCACAATCTCCCTTAACGGCTGTAAGAGTCTTCTTCTGGTCAGCTTCATTATCTCCAAGAACCAGCTTATACTTAGTCTTGAACGGAACTCCTATTCTGAAGCTGTCTCTTTCAACGGGTGTAAAATTAAGTACAAAGAGAAGATTCTTCTTTCCATCCGGACTGATTCTCATAAATGATAAAACGCTATTATCTTTATCATTGGCATTAATCCATCTGAATCCTTCACTGCTGTAATCAGTAGCATACAGACATGGATAATTCTTATTAAGCTTCAGACACTTCTTCGTAAAATCCTTAAGTTCTGTATGACTTTCATCCTCTAACAGATACCAGTCAAGAGCACGCTTCTCACTCCACTCATTCCACTGACCAAATTCCTGTCCCATGAATAAAAGCTTCTTGCCAGGATGTCCACACATATATGCATATGCCAGCTTAAGATTCTTGAACTTGTCCTCCCTGTCACCAGGCATTTTACCAAGCATAGAACACTTAAGATGTACAACCTCATCATGTGAAAGCACAAGAATGAAATTCTCGCTGTAAGCATACATCAATGAAAATGTCATCTTGCTATGATTAAACTTTCTGAAATATGGATCGAGTTTCATATATTCAAGGAAATCATGCATCCAGCCCATATTCCACTTAAATGTAAAGCCAAGACATTCCCCATTGTCAGGATCACCACTTACCATAGGCCATGCTGTTGACTCCTCAGCTATAGTTATTGCCTGTGGGAATCTCTTCTTTAACATGCTGTTAAAATGCTTTAAAAAGCTGATTGCTTCGAGATTACCGTTGTCACCATATTTGTTAGGAACCCAGTTTCCTTCTGTCCTTCCGTAATCCAGATACAGCATTGAAGCAACAGCATCAACTCTTAAACCATCAATATGGAACTTGTCCACCCAGAACATTCCATTAGCAATAAGGAAGTTAGCCACTTCATTCTTGGAATAATCAAATACCTTCGTTCCCCAGTCAGGATGCTCTCCCTTTCTAGGGTCTGCATACTCATATACACAGCTTCCATCGAAATTAGCAAGTCCATGTGCATCCTTTGGAAAATGTGCCGGTACCCAGTCAAGAATTACACCAATTCCTTTTTCATGCATATAATCTACAAAATACATGAAATCCTTAGGTGTTCCGTATCTTGCTGTAGGTGCATAATAACCAGTTACCTGATATCCCCATGATCCATCATATGGATACTCTGCAATTCCCATAAGTTCAATATGTGTGTATCCCATATCTGTTACATATTTTGCAAGCTCAGGTGCCAATTCTCTATATGTATAAAATCCGTCCTCTGTTCCATCATCTTTCTTCTTCCATGAGCCAAGATGACATTCATATATAGAAAGAGGTGCTTTAAGATGATTCTCTGTCTTCTTCTTCTCAACCCATTCAGAATCTTTCCATTCATAACCTGAAAGATCGGCAACTATTGATGCTGTCTCTGGTCTTAACTGTGCCTGATTAGCATATGGATCTGCCTTGTAAAGTGCCTCTCCACTCTGTGAAATAATAAGGTACTTATACATATCCCCAGCTTTAGCTCCCGGTATGAACAAATCATATATTCCACCATCTGAAATCTTCTTCATATCATAACCATATGCATTCCAGTTATTAAACTCACCTATAACATAGACTTCCCTTGCAGCAGGTGCCCACACAGCAAAATACACACCTTCTTTTCCGTCTTTTACTCCAACATGCGCACCCATTTTGTTATATATCTCATAATGAGTTCCCTGTCCAAAAAGATATGCATCCACTTCTGTGATTGCCAGCTGCTCGTATTTTTGCATATTCTTCATAAAATCCTCCATTATATTATTATCCTACACGATACTCATGGGTCCCCTCAGATTATCCCATTAATTAATAGTATATTACCACATTAGCAAATTAATTACTACATTTCATATGCAAAAAAAATGTTCATTTCACATATATTATGTTATACTGTAAATCGCATTGAAATAAATGCTTTATATAAGTTAGAAAGATGAAAAGGAGTATTAAATTCTTATGATATACTATATTATTAACGAAAGTTTCACCAACATCATAGCATTTGTAAGCATTTTATTTGCCTTCGCATTTACAATAGCTGCAATTGCTCTTGGCAAGAATCTTCTTCCAAGAGATGCCGGAAGAGCTTATGCCATCAACGGAAGTAAATCAGTTGGAAAGCCAAGAGGCGCCGGCATGATTTTCATTCTTACATTCACAGTCACATGTGCATTATTCGTAAACTTAAGTGCCGAGCTTATCATTTATCTTATACTTGTGCTTGCCGCAATGCTCAGCGGATACCTTGATGACAGTGCTTCATCACCATGGGGTAATTTAAAGAAAGGTCTTATTGACCTTGCAATATCGGTTATGGCGGCAGTTACTTACCTGCATTACAACCCTAACACATTTGACCTTGCATTCTTTGGAAAGACAGTAACTCTTAATCCAATCATCTATGCAATACTTATTATTATACTTATATGGGTAAGTATCAATGTTACTAACTGTTCAGATGGTGTTGACGGCTTATGTGGTACACTCTCTGTTGTAACACTTGCCTCAGTGTATGTACTTTTTAAGTCATTTAATATTGAATCAGCTTACAGACACACCGTTCTTATTATGATTGTGTGTATCCTCGGCTACCTGTGGTTCAACGCATCACCAAGCAAGTTGCTTATGGGTGACGCCGGTTCGAGAGCAATAGGAATATTTATAGCATTTACATTCCTCAAGCTCCATGCACCGCTGCTTTATATTCCAATGGCACTTGTAATTATTCTCGATGGCGGACTTGGTCTTATCAAGGTTTCTTTCATGAGATTTCTTCACATCAACTTAATGAAGAACCTTCGTACACCAATCCACGACCATATGAGAAAGAATAAAGACTGGTCAGATACGCAGGTTGTTTTCAGATTCACAATTATCCAGGTGATTCTTGGTCTTGCAGTAATATATGGATTAATGTTCTGATATTAAATATATTAAAATGGCATGTCAGTTGGATTTCTGACATGCCATTATTTCTGTTCTGAGAGTTTCTCAGCCTGACGCCGCCTGCGTCTGTGTTCCCTCTCTTTTATCTGCTTTTCATATATCTTAAGTGCGCCCTTTTCATCCGTGTGCTTCATAATTCTGACTGCATAATATCTGCCTTCTTCGGTCTGTTTAACTCTGAAACGCCCCTTTATAAGCCCATGTTCATCACACGTAAACAAGCCGTAATAGCATTTCGAATTAGTAGCAAACCACTTAACCGTTCTTGTCATAGTCCTGCCACATAAAAAACATTTGCAGGAACGTACAGTTCTGTCGCTTGCAGCCTTGTCCCTTGTAGCAAATCCCTTTGAAATATACTTCTCATAAGTTCCAAAGTTAAGATATACCTCGTCCTTTCTTGACTCTGGAATTGTAAATGTGTCTATACTGCAGAACTTCTTAACTCTGTCGAAATCCAGCTTCTTCATTATCTTAGCTGTGTACCTTGCATCACTCATTGCTGAATGATAATGCTCATCACCCTTGATTCCCTGCTCATCGATTGCAGATTTAAGATTCATGCGTGTCTTGCCATCTGAAAAATTAATACTGTAAAGTTTCTGAAGATCAAGATACAGAAGCGGCTTTGGGAAATTCTCCGGCACTTCATAAAACTTCATATTCCTTCTTAATTCAGTAATATCCATGCTTCCCCATGTAACAAATGTATAATCCTCACCGCACCATTCAAGAAATTCAGTAACACCCGATACGAAATCCGTTCCGTTAGCAAGGTCATTTTCTGTTATCCCTAGTATCTTCCTGACTGTATTCTGCAGCTTTGTATACACCTGTGGCTTAATGGTACACTGCCACTCATCTACAATATCAAGCTTCTCATTAACCTTCGCCGCGCCTATCTGTATAATCTCAAAAGGAAAATGATCCTCAGAAAATTGTTTTCCCTTGGCACTCTGATTCCACTCAAGATCCATAACAATATAATTCATAAACATTTTCCTCTGTTACTTATTCTAATCTCGTGATATCTATATACTAGAGCAAACAAACATATTATATCATGAACTCCGTTCATGATCGTCATTCGCCGCTCGGGATGAGCATGCAAGCATGTTTCCCTTGCTAACGCTCATTATATCGTGTATGCGCGCGTATGTCGATAATTTTTTATAAAGATATTGCAATAAGCTACGCTCTTGCATCAAATGTATTATCTGGTCCTACTTCTATATTATCACTTTCTTTGCTCTTTAATGCCTTTCTTTCTGCCGAATAAGCTTCATAATATGTTGTTTTTAAAGCAGAATTGACTTTAGTCTCTGCCTTTGTTTCTTTTGCCTGCCAGCCAACAACGCCTGTATATGTAAGTATCTCTTCTCCGTCTTCATTATATACATGAACTGCTGAACCAAAGCCTTTTCCCTGACATTCTGCCTCATACGGCTCTCCAAATAACATGCACAGCCATCTTTTATCTGCTTCCTGCACTTCTTTCATGACAGACGCATTGCCAGAACCTGTCAGATAACTGAATTTTCCAATCAAAGCAGCTCTGTCTGGCGCTACCTTGCTTATTTCTGACTTTCTTAAACTCTTAAATTCATTTCCCATATATTCATTGTTCTGTGCATCTTTTTTCGCCATTTCAGCAATTTTATCTTTTAAAGAGTCTGTCAGTTTCCATTTATTTTTTTAGAAGCTGCAACAACACTGGTATCTGCGCTTCCCATTATATTTGATAAATTCATGCCTGCCCCCTGAAATCACATTTTTACAAATGCTTCTTATTATCTGATATCGGCATAATTGTGTATATATTCCATAAGGTCGTTGTAAAATGCCCATTTTCTTTTAATAACTATTGTTTTCTTCTTCTCCCGCTTTTTAAATTCTTTGGTGAGATTGCCAAACTTAAGATACCTGACAGTAACCTTACTGTCCTGATTCTTATTCTGTGTAACATTTACAATAGAGGTTATTTTCCATATGTCTTTATGCCCCGGCAGCTTTTCTATATCGTACTCACTTCTGATCCTGCTCTCATAAAATATTTTATCAGATTCACCTTTCCTGTATACTTCGTTTGCTAAAAGCGGAACAACAGCTGATGAGCCACTTTTAGCTGATAAAAATGCAGACGCTTCACTCATCTGATTTTTATATCTGAACCGGTACAGTATTCCACCATCTTTCGGTTCATACATATACTGCCATTCCCTAAATTCCTTAGTATCAAAAATAACCACGGCATTTTGCTTTTCTTCAATAGCCTTTTTCTTTTTATACTCTTCCAGCTTTTCCTTTATATCTGCGCCTGCCTGACGATAATATAATGGGCTGTAAGCCATTTTCTTCTTCGCCTCGTCTAATGCAGCATCATAGCTTGCATGGGTTCTTGTGCAACGCTCAACTATATTGTCCTCTCCATCTATTATAACCCCTCTGTAATACTCACACTGATAATCCTTATTCCAGACTTTTTCGACCTCTGGTGTGAATGTTCTTTCTTTTCCCTGCATATTTTCCACTCCTGAAAGCTGGTCTTTATAATATTAACATATTGTCTTATTAAAACACAGTCTCCCCACATAAAAAACAAGCAGCAACGATTCCCATCGCCACTGCCCATCACTTGTTAATATAAATGTTCCCACCCAGAGTCGAACTGGGGATTGAGACTTAGGAGGTCCCCGTTATATCCACTTAACTATGAGAACAACTTGGCTAAACACCAAGAGAGATTTTATCACAAAACATCAGCAAGGTCAATGATACCATGAGATTAAAAAGAAGCTGCCACCCGGCGATTACAATCGCCTGAGTGGCAGCTTCCATAAACACATTTATCGGATTAGTTTAATTATTGTAACTTGAACTTATCAATAGCCTCTTTAAGAGCTTCAGCAATATTATCAAGTTCAACTGTAAATTCATTAAGGTCGTGCATTGTCTGCTCAACATCAACGGCTGATGCTGTAACCTCTTCAGAAGCTGCTGCGGTCTCAGTTGCTACTGCTGCAACATCTTCCATCTTGCTTACAACATTACTTCTATTAGTATCCATAGCTTCATTGAGCTGTGTAATGTTATCAAGACCTTCCTTAAGTCCGTTAACTGAATCAGAAATTGTATTAAACAGTTCCTTAGCATCCTTAATAGAAACATTCTGTTCCTCTATAATACCAACTGACTCATCCATTGTCTGCTCAACCTGCTGTGACTTAATAGTAATCTCATTAACAATCTCCTTAATCTCATCTGTTGACTGCTGTGACTGTTCAGCAAGCTTTCTTATCTCATCAGCAACGACTGCGAATCCTTTACCGCTCTCTCCTGCTCTTGCTGCCTCAATAGAAGCATTAAGTGATAACAGGTTAGTCTGCTCTGTAATTTCTGTAATGGCATCTGATATGAAATTAATCTTCTCTATACTGCTTACCATCTCAGATACAACTGCTTTAGAAATCTTAGAGTTATCAATTGAACGCTGTCCCTTAGTAATAAGTTCATCAACAATTGTAAGTCCCTTATTACTTAACTTCTGTGTTTCAACAGACATATCACTGATATCAGTTACATAAGCCTTAGTTTCCTTTAATCTGTCTGCAAGATTTTCTACTTCCTGTGTTGCTGTCTGTGTACTGTCTGCCTGACCTGATGCACCAACTGCAACACTCTGTATAGCCTCTGAAACCTGACCTACTGTCTCTGTAGTAGACTTAGATACTCCTGCAATCTTAGCAGATGCATCTACTATAACTCCACTCTTTTCCTCAACACCCTTAATAAGAACTGCCATGTTCTCAACCATGTTGTTAAAGTTATTCTCAAGGTCTCCAAACTCATTCTTCTTCTTTACATCAATTCTATCTGTTAAATCACCACCCGCAACATCCTTCATATGTCCAGAAACCTTCTTAATCTCCTTAGTCATAGAAGCTGTAACTGCAAGTGCAATACCAATTCCAATAACAAATGCGATAATACTGAATATAACAGTATTGCTAATCATCTTATTAGTTGTAGCAGATGTTTCTTTAGAACTGATAAAACCAACAAGTGTCCATCCTGTAACAGCATCCTTAGATGTTACTACATGTACCTTTTCACCATTAATGTTTTCATCAAATGAAAATGCTTTATCATAATCATTCTCTGTAAGACCTTTAACTGTACTCCAGCAATTCAGTCCTGATACTGAATCTGTTACATACTTGTTATTATCATTATTAACAAGTATATTACCATCTTCATCTGCAAGGACAACAAATCCTGTATTAAGAAGTCCGATACCCTGTACAAAATCTGTAATCTCAGAAAAATCAATATGCATACCCACAATACCATAATTCGTTCCGTCTGAATGCTTAATTTCCTGTGAAACAGTAATTATTGTCTTATCAAAATCCTTGCTGTAATATGGCTTTGAAAAATAAGCATAAATGCTGTTTCTTGCCTTAAGACCTTTACAATCTGTGTACCATACTTCCTTAGTTCTGTCTACACCATTCTCAAGACCACCCTTACTAAGTGTCTTACCAGTCTCTGGGTTATATTCTCCCCAACCTGTAATCTCAAGATTAGTATTAGTAGCAAAGAACGCTCTTTCTGCACCATTAGTAACCTTAACTGATGCAATAAGAGAATCTCTTACTGCCTTAACATTATCACTTAATGTTCCCTGATCCTCAAGATGCTTTACTTCATTCTTTCTTGTAAGCAGGTCTACCGGCTGCGACAGAGTCTTAAGATATGTAGTAAACTGTTTCTGTGCTTCATTCAAAGTCTGCTCACTTGTTACCTTCACATTATTTTCCATTGAAGACGAAGTTGTTGTAATTGAACTTACCATAAGCATTACAATAGGAATTGTAATGGCAACAATAAAAAATAAAACAAGCTGAAAGCCTAATTTTCTGAAAAACTTCATAGCTTTCCCTCCTCGTTGATAATTAATAATATTTAGTTGACATTTCCGATTTCTTACATGCCTTGTATTATAATACCACATTTGTAAAAATATGTAAATTTCTATATTAAATACAATTTATTATGAAAGCATACATTTAACAACAATATCAGTCAGTAAATCTTACATTTCCCTGAAGCCATATCTGTCCTTTGAATCTACGGCCTACGGCTGGTTCTCCAAGCAGATGTTCCTTATTAACTGCTGTAGTTATAATAAGACTGTTACATTCAAGAACCATAATATATATCTTCTCACCAGTGTATATATTCTCCTCTTCACGCAGTTCAAGAATCTCTCCTATGACGGAATACTGGTCACATTCTACACCGCATGGCATAAATGTTGAGTCTACTATAGTAAATATATCTTCCTTCATGACACGGTTAGAAAGTTCATTGTATGTATCAATATCTTCAATTGTAAGGCTCTCAATTGCATCCTCATCTCCATTCTTTGCAGCCTGAATTAGATTCTTTCTTGCAATTTCATCCTGTCTGCTTTTCTTAGAATTTCTTTCTTTTTTCACTGGAAGCATAATAATTCCACCAAGAGAAAGCCCTGTAAGTGCAACCTTTTTGTTCTTAATCGGAACCTTTGTTATATCATTCTTAATATCAGGATCAAAATCAGGTATCTTAAAATCTTTTCCACTATATAGATACTCAAGATAATCCATAACATTCTGAAGATAGAATATAAGCGTAACTCCTGTCTTTAATTCATCACATATTACTGCATATGACTCCTTATCAAGATGTCTTTCAATTGTCATTTCCTCATTTTCACTTAAATTCTTTCCCACTACAAATGGAAAATAATACTCATATTTAAAAGTATTCTTTTCATATCTTCCATACACATACAAACCTGTTGAATTGCTAAGGCGCAAGATAATAACGCCACGATCTAATTTCTCGTGGCGTATCACAAATCCTTCTTTTATACTTTCCTTAATTCCTGTTTTAATAAATTTTTCTTCAGCCCTGGATGTCATATTATTAAATCCAAGCGCTCTTATATATAAATTCATATATTACTCCGATACTCTATTCTGTATCAACTATAAATATAGTAAGTTTCTTTAATAAATTATGCTCTACATTATCTGTATAAGGTGTTCCATCAGCATGCTGAGTCATTCTTATAACCGGTCTGTCAGCAGCTTCCTTATTCTGCCTGATAACAATACCTTTACCGCCATCACTTGTATAAACAGTACATCCAACAGGATATGCTGCCACAGAATCCAGAAACTTCGCTGCGATTGTAGAATCATACTTAATTCCCGCATGAACCTTTATGTACTCAATTGCTTCATAAATCTTCATTCTTTCACTTCCGATACCACTTATCATGCTATCGAAATCATCACAGATAGAAACAAGCTTAACTTCCGGCTTAAGTCTTTCTCCTTTATGCTGGAATGGATATCCTGAACCATCTATTCTTTCATGATGAAAAAGGACTATTTCCTTAGCCACATCCGGAAGCCATGCTTCATCCTGTAATGAGCTATAGCCAAATATTGTATGCTTCTTATATTCAACAACATCCTTAGGTGTCATATTTTCTTCATTAATATTAACATAAGGAACATTGATATATCTTAACCCGATATCATGAAGTATTGCACCCATTGATACATTATGAACCTGCTTGTCACTCATCTTAAGCCTTAGTGCCATAATTGTAGATAATGCACATACATTTATACAATGAGTGTACATATCCGTGCTTACATTCCTGATTTCTGTTATATTATTAACCACTTCCGGCTCAGCAAGCACAGAATCCAGTATTCTCTGTGCTTCCTCAACAATGACCTTTAGTTCTTCGTTATGTTTATAAATGTGTTTTTCTAATATTCTCTTAACTACCTGCCTTGAATTCTTTGCAGTTTCTTCCAGCTTATATGGATATTCCTCTTCTACATTACCGGACGATGTGTTTTCTGTTAAAATTCCTTCTTGTTCATCCTTTATATATACAGTTCTTGTTCCAAGATTCCTGATTCTGCTAATAAGTTCTGTTGTCATAGGAACATCAGCATGAATAAGTACCGCGTCAGCCTGCGATAATATAGGAAGGGCTAATATATCATTTTCTCTAAGATTATCAACACTTACCTGCTTCATAATGCGCTCCATTCTTAATTAAACATTATTCAACCCCTGTTACTATAGGTAAAAGATAGCATATTTTAATTAATATTACAATGAATATTGACTTATAATTATATTAGTGTTATATTGACATTGTTAAATTATTATCAATCAATATTACACGAATCAATTTATGGAGGAAATGTTATGTCAAAGAATTTAACTGAGAATTACCCAATTGTTGACACAGTCGAAGCTCTTGAAGAAAGACTTGCAGGTGTACGTGAGGCACAGCGCATCTTTGCAACCTATACACAGGAGCAGGTAGATAAGATATTTACTGCTGCTGCACTTGCTGCCAATAAAGCAAGAATCCCTCTTGCAAAGCTTGCAGTTGAAGAAACTGGTATGGGAATTGTAGAAGATAAGGTTATCAAGAATCATTATGCTTCAGAATACATTTATAATGCTTACAGAAATACTAAGACATGTGGTGTTATTGAAGAGGATAAGGCATATGGAATTAAAAAAGTTGCTGAACCTATTGGCGTTGTTGCAGCCGTAATCCCTACAACTAATCCAACTTCAACAGCTATTTTCAAAACTCTTATTTCACTTAAGACTAGAAATGGTATTATCATAAGCCCACATCCACGAGCTAAGAAATCAACAATTGCAGCGGCTAAGGTTGTTCTTGAAGCTGCTGTTGCAGCAGGTGCCCCAGCGGGAATCATTGGCTGGATAGATGTTCCTTCACTTGAACTTACAGATACACTTATGAAGGAAGCTGACATTATCCTGGCTACCGGAGGACCTGGAATGGTTAAGGCTGCTTACTCTTCTGGAAAGCCTGCACTTGGTGTAGGTGCCGGTAATACTCCTGCTATCATTGATGAATCAGCAGATGTAATACTTGCTGTTAACTCAATTATTCATTCTAAGACATTTGACAATGGTATGATATGTGCTTCTGAACAGTCTGTAATTGTTGACAAGAAGGTTTACAAGGCTGTTAAAGAAGAATTTGCATACAGAGGCTGTTACTTCCTTAATAAGAGCGAGACAGAAAAGGTAAGAAAGACCATTATTATCAATGGTGCCCTTAATGCAAAGATTGTTGGTCAGAAGGCTCACACTATCGCTGCTTTAGCAGGTGTTACTGTTCCTGAAGAAACTAAGATTCTTATCGGTGAGGTAACATCTGTAGACCTTTCAGAAGAATTTGCACATGAAAAGTTATCACCTGTTCTTGCAATGTATAAGGCAGAGGATTTTGAAGATGCTCTTTCAAAAGCTGAACACCTTATTGCTGATGGTGGATTTGGTCATACATCTTCTCTTTATATTAATGTTGAAACACAGGCAGACAAGATTGCTGAATTCTCTGAAAGAATGAAGACATGCCGCTGCCTTATCAATACACCTTCATCTCACGGTGGAATCGGTGACCTCTACAACTTTAAGATGGCTCCTTCTCTTACACTTGGATGCGGCTCATGGGGCGGCAACTCAGTATCTGAGAACGTTGGAGTAAAACATCTGCTTAATGTAAAGACTGTCGCTGAGAGGAGAGAGAATATGCTTTGGTTTAGAGCACCTGAGAAGGTTTACTTTAAGAAGGGCTGCTTACCTGTTGCCCTTGATGAACTTGGAACTGTAATGGGTAAAAAGAAAGCATTTATCGTTACTGACCAGTTCCTTTATAAGAATGGTTATACCAAATGTGTCACAGATAAGTTAGATTCTTTAGGAATTATGCATACTACTTTCTATAATGTAGCACCAGATCCAACACTTGCATGCGCTAAAGAAGGCACCGCAGCCATGAGACTTTTCGAACCTGATGTAATCATTGCAATCGGTGGTGGTTCTGCAATGGATGCTGCCAAGATTATGTGGGTTATGTATGAACATCCTGAGGCAGACTTCCTTGATATGGCTATGCGTTTCATGGATATCAGAAAGAGAATATACACATTCCCTAAGATGGGCGAGAAAGCTTACTTTGTCGCTATCTCAACATCTTCTGGAACAGGTTCAGAGGTAACTCCTTTTGCAGTTATTACTGATGAAACAACCGGTCAGAAATATCCACTTGCTGACTATGAATTACTTCCTAAGATGGCTATTATCGATGCTGACATGCATATGAATCAGCCTAAGGGACTTACAGCAGCTTCTGGTATTGATGCACTTACACATGCACTTGAAGCATACGCTTCCATTATGGCAACAGAATATACAGATGGTCTTGCATTACAGGCTATGAAGAATATATTTGAATATCTTCCAGCAGCTTATGAATTAGGTGCACATGATGCAGTTGCAAGAGAAAAGATGGCAACAGCTTCTACTATGGCTGGTATGGCTTTTGCTAATGCTTTCCTTGGAGTGTGCCACTCACTTGCACATAAACTTGGTGCATATCACCACCTTCCACACGGAATTGCTAATGCCCTTCTTATCACTGATGTAATGAGATTCAATGCTGCAGAGGTTCCAACAAAAATGGGAACATTCTCACAGTATCAGTATCCACATTGCAAAGCACGTTATGTTGAGTGTGCTGACTTCCTCGGAATTCAGGGTAAAGATGATGATGAGAAATTTGAAAACCTCATCAAGGCTATTGAAGAATTAAAGGCAAAGGTAGGAATTAAGAAAACTATTGCAGATTATGGTGTTAAAGAGGAAGACTTCCTTGCAACTCTTGATGAGATGACAGAAGCCGCATTTGATGACCAGTGTACTGGTGCTAACCCAAGATATCCTCTTATGAGTGAAATGAAAGCCATGTACTTAAAGGCTTACTATGGTAAATAATCATCATTATTATTTTAAGAAAGGAAGACATGTCGTATGAAAAAATATTTAGCAAAATCCAAGTTAAAATCAGTATATGTAGAGAACAACAAAGCGATTAAGGTCTTTGATAAGAACTACAACAAGTCAGATGTATTATATGAAGCTCTTAATACTGCAAGAGTTGAGGATGCAGGTGTTAATATTCCAAAACTCTTAGAGGTTGCTGTTACTGACGGTAAATGGTCTATCACAAGTGAATATGTTGAAGGTCCTACTCTTACACAGTTAATTGAAAAATACCCTGACAAGGCAGATGATTATATTAAGAAAATGGTTGAATACCAGATATCTTTCCAGAAGAAGTCTAACCCACTTCTTCTGGTATTAAAGGATAAGATGAACCGCCAGATTAACTCAATTGAACAACTTGATAACAGTGTTAAGTATGAACTTCTTACAAGACTCAATTCCATGAAGAATCATACTAAGCTTTGTCACGGAGACTATTGTCCTGACAATATTATTGTATCTGCAGATGCCAAGGGTAATATCGAAGAAATTACAGCAGTTGACTGGGTACATGCAACACAGGGTAATGCATCTGCCGATATTGCGAATACATTTTTACTTCTTAAATTACAGTTTGGTGACAAGAGTGATATTCCTGAAAAATACATAAGTACTTTCTGTGAATTGACTAATACAAAACGTTCATATGTTAATGAATGGCTTCCATTAGTTGCTGCAGCAAGACTTACTAAGAATAAAGAAGAAGAAAAAGAACTTCTTGAGCAGTGGATAAATGTTGTAGATTTCCAGTAGAGTTTTCAACAGTTTTTAACTTAATTCCCCACAGTTTTCACACAGTTATCCACAAAATTTGTGGATAATATAAAATAAATGTGGATAAAGCATATTCATTTAATATGTTTTATCCACATTTTTTATAATATTATATAATATTCCTATTACTTAACTGGAACTAATTCTGTCTTTCCACCCATGTACATACGGAGTGCTTCTGGAATAAGTACTCTTCCATCTGCCTGAAGGTTGTTCTCAAGAAATGCAATAAGCATTCTTGGAGGTGCAACACATGTGTTGTTAAGAGTATGTGCAAAGTACTTATTCTTGTCCTTACCCTGAACTCTTATCTTAAGTCTTCTAGCCTGAGCATCTCCTAAGTTAGAGCATGAACCAACCTCGAAGTACTTCTTCTGTCTTGGTGACCATGCTTCAACATCGATTGATTTAACCTTAAGATCAGCTAAATCTCCTGAACAGCACTCAAGTGTTCTTACCGGAATATCCATTGTTCTGAAGAAATCTACTGTATTCTTCCATAATTTATCAAACCACATTTTGCTTTCTTCTGGCTTGCAGACAACAATCATTTCCTGTTTCTCGAACTGATGGATTCTATATACACCTCTTTCCTCGATACCGTGAGCACCCTTCTCTTTTCTGAAACATGGAGAATAGCTTGTAAGTGTCTTAGGAAGCTCTTCCTCTGGTGTAATTGTGTCAATAAACTTACCAATCATTGAATGTTCACTTGTTCCGATAAGATAAAGATCTTCACCTTCTATCTTATACATCATGGCATCCATTTCATCAAAGCTCATAACACCAGTAACTACATTACTTCTTATCATATAAGGAGGAATACAATATGTGAATCCTCTGTCAATCATGAAATCTCTTGCATATGAAATAATTGCTGAATGAAGTCTTGCAATATCACCCATAAGGTAATAAAAACCGTTACCAGCAACCTTACCAGCTGCATCCATATCAATTCCATTGAATCTTTCCATAATATCTGTATGATATGGAACCTCAAAATCAGGAACTACAGGCTCACCAAACTTCTCGATTTCAACATTCTCACTGTCATCTTTACCAATTGGCACACTAGGATCAATGATGTTAGGAATAGTCATCATTATCTTAGTTATTTTCTCATTAAGTTCCTTCTCATCAGCTTCTAATTCAGCAAGCTTTGCAGCATCTGCACTTACCTGTGCCTTAACTGCCTCAGCCTCTTCCTTCTTGCCCTGTGCCATAAGAGCACCTATCTGCTTAGAAAGCTTATTTCTGTTTGCTCTTAATTCATCAGCTTCTGTCTGTGTTGCACGAGCCTTAGCATCAAGCTCAATAACTTCATCTACAAGTGGAAGCTTTCTGTCCTGAAATTTATTCTTAATATTCTGTTTAACAATATCCGGGTTTTCTCTGACAAATTTTAAATCTAACATTACTCCTCATTTCCGTGTCCTATAATTGACACTATTTTATCAAATTTACCAAATGCTATTATGCACCTTTTTTAGTATATTTTCAATTACATTTTATCTTTCTGTACTAAATCATTAACTTCTTTGCTTAATTCTTCGTCTCCCATACGACCTGCCAGTGCCTGATTAACAGCTTTCTCTTCTTCTTTTCCAAGCTCAATATAAGACTTTCCATTAACTATTTCCTTAATATAAGCAAAACAGCCATCATTGCTGTGCATTACATTTACAACATATCCATTGTCTTTCTTATCAAGCATACATAGCGCAAAGCTTAATTTTCCACCCATTTCATGGAATGCATCATACTTATTAACACCAACCTTCTGGAATGTAAGCTGCATCTTTTCATATATATCCTTAATTGCTTCTGTATTAGCCTCACTTGTCTTCTGAAGATTGATAATGTCATCGGTATATTTTCTTACCATTTTCTCCATGCTCTTTCCATCAGAGCCTTCCATCATCATCTCGTATTTTTTCATCATGGATACTGACTTACATATTGCAACAATTGCAAGTACTATAGCAACAACAGTAAGTACCAGAAGTCCTATAACTACATACAGTGTATCCACTTTAAACAAACCAAATACATCTAACATATTTTTGTAACCTCGTATTTCACAATATTTATTTAATTAATCCTTTAATTTTATTATTCATTAACTTTCTTTAACAGATCGTATATTCTTTCCAGTTCTGCCTGTGAATAATACTGTATTTCTATTTTTCCTTTGTTATTATTTTTGTTCTTAATAACAACCTGTGTTCCCATAATTTTCTTTAACTTTTCTTCGAAATCTCTATAAACAAAATCATTTTCTGGTTTTTTCTTTTCCACAGTTTTATCTAATTTATCAATATTCTTAACAAGCTTTTCAACATCTCTTACACTTAGTTTTTCATCAAATATTTTCAATGCAACCATGTACTGTTTTTCTTTATCTTCAATACCTATTATTGCTCGTGCATGACCGCTGCTTAATTTTCCTTCAATCACCATTTCCTGTACTCTGTCATCAAGTTTTAACAATCTTAATGAATTAGTAATTGCTGTTCTTGATTTAGCTACTTTTTCTGCAACTTCATCCTGCTTCAATCTGTAATCTTTAATGAGCTGTCTGTATGCAAGTGCTTCTTCAATTGGATTCAGGTCTTCTCTCTGAATATTCTCTATAAGAGCTATTTCCATTACTTCCTGCGATGAATAATCTTTTATTATAACTGGAACTTCCTTTACCCCAGCCAGTCTTGCTGCCCTGAATCTTCTTTCACCCGCTATAATCTGATAATTCTTATCCATCTTTTGTACAAGAAGTGGTTGCAAGACACCATACTGCTTTATTGATTCCGAAAGCTCTATAAGAGCATCTTCATCAAATGCTTTTCTTGGCTGATTCTTATTAGGCTCAATTTGTGAAATCTTTAGTTTAGTTTCTGTTGGCACGGGAACTTCCTTAACTACTTCCTTTACAACCTCTTTAACTACTACTTTATCCTCATTACCATCATCTTCTGGAATTAAAGCTGCTATTCCCTTTCCTAAACCTCTTGATTTTGATATTTTACTGGTTTTCTTTTCTGTTACCATGCTATCCTCCACTATTATTATTCTTCTCTTCCCATAACTTCTTCAGCTAATAATCTGTAACTTTCTGCTCCTGTTGATTTAGTATCATACAGATTAATTGGTAAACCATGACTTGGTGCTTCAGCTAATCGTATATTTCTTGGTATTATTGTTTTATAAATATTCTGCTTAAGATTATCTTTTACATTTTCTACAACCTGTAATGACAGATTTGTTCTTGAATCATACATTGTAAATACAACACCTTCGAGTTCTAGTTCTGGATTTAATTTCTTTTTAACAAGATTAATTGTATGTATAAGCTGTGTTAATCCTTCCAATGCATAATATTCACACTGAATTGGCACAAGAACCGTATCTGCTGCTGTCATTGCATTAACTGTAAGCATACTGAGTGATGGTGGACAATCAAGTATTATATATTCATATTTTTCTCTTATTTCTGATATACTTTCTTTTAAAGTATATTCACGATTTTCAACATCTATTAAATCAATCTCTGCACCTGCAAGATTCACATTAGATGGTAAAATATCAAGATTTTCAATAACATCTTCTACTATTGCTTCTTTAATATCACATTCTCTTAATATAACTTCATAAACTGTTTTTTCTATTTCTGTCTTAGATAATCCAAATCCACTTGTTGTATTACCCTGCGGATCAATATCTATAACAAGAACTTTTTGTCCAGCTTCAGCCAGACATGCTGAAAGGTTAATTGCTGTTGTAGTTTTACCTACTCCACCTTTTTGATTTGCAATTGCTATTATTCTTCCCACATTACCCTCTTCTTTCACAAAGACAAATGTTTCATGTGAAACATTTATTTATATTATTTTAGTGCTTGTTAATTACTTTTTTATTATAACACACATTTTTAAGTTATGTTAAAAAATTTGAATTTTTTTAATGTTTCATGTGAAACATTATAGATACGATTTAAAATAAAAAAGAGTATAAACGCATCAATTTATACTCTTAATAATTCATTTATTTTATACTTATTATATTATTTTTAATTGCAAATACTGCAGCTTGCGTTCTATCAGATACTCCAATTTTTTTGAAAATATTTGAAACATGATTTTTTACTGTTCTTTCACTTATGTTAAGTGTTGATGCAATTTCTTTATTAAATGCTCCAGATGCAATCATTTTTAAAACCTCCAGTTCTCTTCTTGTTAGCTCTGATACTTTATCCTTTAATACATCTCTCTCTGCAAGACTAGCATTAAGAAGTGGCATAAGACTGGGTTCAATATATGTTTCTCCAGCATAAACAGAAAATATAGCTTTCTTTAATGTATCAAAATTAGAGTCCTTTAGGATATATCCATCACAACCGATATCAATTGCTTTTATTAAATATTCAATTTCATTATGTATTGTCAACACTATAATTTTACATAACATTTTTTGTTGTTTCATTATACTAAGAACCTGAAGTCCATCAAGATTAGGCATATTCAAATCAAGTAAAACAATATTAGGTTTCGTCTTGTTAGTAATATTAAGACACTCATAACCATCTCCTGCCTCGCCAACAACCTTAATCTCAGAATCTATTTCCAATAATTGTTTTAATCCTTCTCTAACCATCTTATGGTCATCGGCCAGTAAAACATTAATTGCCATTGTTAAGTCCTCCTCACCACACTGGAATATTAATTAAAAACTGTGAGCCATTATTATTAGAATATTGTATTGTTCCTTTTAACAATGAAACTCTTTCTTTTAACATAGCCATTCCAAATCCAGAATGTTTATCCCTGTCATATAGTATATTTTCAAAATCAAATCCACATCCATCATCTTTAAAATTTACTCTGATGCAATTGTTTTTCATATCTAATTCTACATTAACATATATATTGGTACATCCTGAATACTTAATTGCATTACTGTTTAACTCATTAATAATTCTAAGTATTGAAATTGTAATTGTTGAATTAATAGTAATATCATCATTATAATTTATAGAATAATCATATATTACATTATCACTTTCTCGGTCAAATTTATCTAACATGTGTGTTAATGCATTTTTAAAGCCTAAATCATCTATACTCATCGGCCGCAGCTGATATATAATATTTCTCAATTCATTTATTGAATCTTTTATTAAATTAATAGAGTTGTTAATTTCTAATTTTCCTCTATTAATATCTTTATCAGCTATTTGATATATAAATTCCTGTTTATGTATTAATGCTGTTAAATTTTGAACAACACTATCATGTATATCTCTTGATATTCTTTGTCTGTCCATTTCAATAATATCAATTAATTTAACAGAATCATTCTGATTTATGTTTAATGTTTCATGTGAAACATTATCTGATACATCTTCCTGTAAAATGTTGTTTAACATTTCAATTTTTTCTGTTACTATTTGTTTTTCTGTAGATAAATCTGATATAAGTTGTAATAAATCAGATTTACTGTTTTGAAATGTTTTAATTGTTACATTTGAATTTTCTTTTAAAGAAGTAACTGAATGAAATACATCTTCGGTCCAGTCTTTTTCTATATTAAATTTTTTAATATTATTATCTATTGTCTTCAATTCAATATTATATGACCGAATTTTACTTTCAATATCATTTAACTTATCTTTTAATAATTTATATTCACTATCAACATATTTTTTACACGAATCAGACATTTTTACCCCATCAATATTTATATACTAGTTTTATATAATAATTATTATACATATAGATATTATTATATAAAACTATGACTAATTAAAACTATTACTTAAAATAATACTCTATTATTTTCAAGAAATAAAGTACTTTTTTACTATAATTTTTTGAAAATAATAAAATCCCCCCAAAAGTACTAATATTAACTTTAAAAATTAGCATTGCCACACATTAAATAATGACATATAATTATTATAAATATAAAGTATGCGAAATTCTTTCAATAGGGAAACGGAGGAATACTATGAATAAATGGCAGAAAATAGGACTGGCAGTAGGTATGGGAGCTGCTGTTGTTACTACAACACATCTGATTAACAGTATAATATTTAAATCATCTACTGCTAATAATTATACCGGTAAAAGAATAAGAAGCAATTATCAGTGGAAGTTCGGCAATATTGCATATGTAACTGCTGGCTCAGGCTCTCCACTTTTACTTATACATGACCTTAATTCTTACAGTTCAAGTTATGAATGGGAACAGACTATTAACAGTTTTGCTAAGAATCACAAGGTTTACGCTATTGATTTATTGGGCTGTGGACATTCTGATAAACCTAATCTTACTTATACAACATTTATGTATACACAGCTTATCAATGATTTCGTACTCAATGTTATCCGTTCCAAGACGGATGTTGTTGCTACTGCAGCTTCAACACCAATTGTGATAATGGCTGCATTTAATAATCATGCACTGTTTAATAAGATTATTCTTGTTTCTCCTTTATCAGTTGAAGATGCTCTTAAAGGACCTGATAACTTAAGCGGAATAAGAAGACACATTTTAAATGTTCCAGTTATTGGAACTACTGTATACAACATTCTGTTCAACAGACCATCTCTTAGAAAGCTTCTTTCAAGAACTTTCATGGATGGAAAAATTCCTGCTGATTATATCAACGCATGCCATGAGAATGCACATCTTGGTGATACTTCAGCCAAATATCTGTTTATCAGCACTGAATGTAACTTTACTACTGTTACTATCTCAAAAGCACTTGCTGAGCTTGATAACTGCATATACATGATTAACGGTATGCACAATAATAATGATGTTATTGATGAGTATATACATATTAATCCAGCAATTGAAAATGTTATGATTCAGGATGCGAAGAAGCTTCCACAGGTTGAACAGCCGGCTGAATTCGTAAGACAGGCTGAGATATTCCTTAATTAGTTATCCATTATCAGATATTTTTATGCTATCCTGATAATCAACAGTTAATAAAAAATAAACCCATATTATCCACAATATGATGATTTACTAATCATTTTATGTGAATAATATGGGTTTTCTTTATACTATAATGTGTATACAGGCTGCTTACGCAACCGGCTCTTTAGAAGGAAGTCCAGCTTTTCTTGGAAATTTTCCAGATGTAGGCTTAACCTTCTTGATATATACTAAAGAACGGTCAATATCAGTACCCGGAAGCTGAAATTTCTTCACTTCTTCTATTGTTCCACCAAGAACACTTACTGCTTTCTTAGCATTTACCAATTCTTCATCAATATCTCCTGACTTATATGCCACGAAATATCCACCAACCTTTACGAATGGAAGGTTATATTCCACAAGAGTTGCTAAGTTAGCAACAGCTCGTGAGACACTTACATCGAAATGTTCTCTTAAGTCTTTATTTCTTCCACCATCCTCTGCTCTTGAATGAACCGTTTCTATTCCTGTGAGTCCAAGATTTTCTATTACCTGATTAAGAAACTTTACTCTTTTATTAAGGGAATCAAGCAGAACTACATTAAGCTGTGGATATGCTATCTTTAACGGAAGTCCCGGAAAACCAGCACCTGTTCCAACATCAATAAGAGAAATCTCTTTCTTTCCATGTCCGATTTTTTCAATATCTAACACAAGACTGTCAACATAATGTTTCAAAAGAACTTCATCATAATCTGTAATTCCGGTAAGATTCATAAAGCTATTCCATTCAACCAGCAGCTTATAATACATATCAAACTGCTCGTACTGTCTGTCTGAAAGCTCAACACCTATAGAATTCAGATTGTTCTTAAATGTTTCATTTATCATACATTTCTCCTTATCAATGATTAATGTTTTCTTCGTAGAGACTCCAGGTAAACAAGAAGCACTGATATATCAGCAGGCGAAACACCCGATATTCTTGAAGCCTGTCCAATTGAACGAGGTCTGAATTTATCAAGCTTCTGCATAGCCTCTTTTCTTAATCCGCTTATTCCTAAGTAATCAAGGCTGTCTGGTATAAGCTTATTTTCAAGCTTTTTAAAATGTTCAACCTGTCTTAACTGTCTGTCTATATATCCCTCGTATTTCAGATTAATATTAACCTGCTGACATACATCCCAAGGAAGCTCTGGTCTGTGCTTATCAATTGGAGCAAGAACATCATATGAAAGCTCCGGTCTTCTTATAAGTTCTGCAAGTGTAGCACCTGTTGTAAGCTCTGTACTTCCGTTATCTGTAAGTACCTTCTGTACTTCGCTTCCAGTTCCTATATTAACTGACTTAACACGCTCAATTTCTTCATCTATAAGCTGAATCTTGCGGGTAAGGCGGTTCATTCTTTCTTCGCTTATAAGTCCGACTCTGTAACCATATTTGGTAAGTCTTATATCTGCATTATCCTGTCTTAATATAAGTCTGTACTCTGCACGGCTTGTCATCATTCTGTAAGGCTCTGCTGTCTCCTTAGTTACAAGGTCATCTATAAGAACACCTATATAACTTTCTGAACGGTCAAGTATAAGTGGTTCTTCCTTCTTAACGAAAAGGGCCGCATTGATACCAGCAATAATTCCCTGTGCAGCGGCTTCCTCATATCCTGAGCTTCCGTTAAACTGTCCACCAGCAAATAATCCTTCAATCTTCTTGAATTCAAGAGAAGACTTTAACTGAACAGCGTTAATACAGTCATACTCAATAGCATAAGCATTTCTTACGATTCGGACATTTTCAAGACCAGGAACTGTTCTATACATTGCATACTGCACATCCTCAGGCATTGAGCTGCTCATTCCACCAAGATACATTTCATTAGTATACAAGCCCTCTGGCTCAATGAATACCTGATGCCTGTCTTTGTCTGCAAATCTTACAACCTTATCCTCAATTGATGGACAGTATCTTGGGCCTGTTCCGTGGATATCTCCTGAATAAAGAGGTGAACGGTCAAGATTATCCATAATAATCTTGTGTGTCTCTTCATTAGTATATGTAAGCCAGCAGCTTACCTGATCTTTCTGTATGCTCTCAGGGTCTGTTTCAAATGAAAATGGCACAACTCTCTTATCACCGAACTGCTCTGTCATCTTAGAAAAATCCACTGACCTTTTATCAACTCTGGCAGGTGTACCCGTCTTGAATCTTCTCACTTCAATTCCATTATCAATAAGTGACTGTGTAAGATGATTGGCAGCCTGTAATCCATTAGGACCTGTATGATAGCTTACATCACCATATATACATCTTGCCTTAAGATATACTCCTGTACATAAAACAACTGCCTTAGCTATGTATTCCGCACCAGAAACAGTCTTTACACCGCCAATTTTTCCATCATTAACTATAATCTCTGAAACCTCTGCCTGTCTTATATGCAGATGTTCAGTATTCTCAAGAACATTTCTCATTCTTCTGCTATAATCAGACTTGTCAGCCTGTGCGCGGAGCGAATGAACTGCAGGGCCTTTTGATGCATTTAACATCTTTGACTGTATAAATGTAGCATCAATGTTCTTTCCCATCTCTCCACCAAGAGCATCTATTTCTCTTACAAGATGTCCCTTAGAACTTCCTCCTATATTAGGATTACAAGGCATCATTGCTATACTTTCAACGCTTACTGTAAATATAATTGTTTCAAGTCCCATTCTTGCAGCAGCAAGGGCAGCCTCACAACCTGCGTGACCAGCACCTACTACAACTACATCATATTCTTCTCTAATATTAGGCATATTACTTCTCCTTATCAACCTGCATTACTTACCCATACAGAACTTTGAAAAAATTCTGTTGGCGAGGTCATCTTCAATCTCCTCTCCTATTATAAGACCAAGATTCTCATATGCAGCCATTAAATCAATAGTAAGAAAATCTTCACTTACCATGTTATCAATTCCATCAAGTACAAGCTTTAAGCTGTTCTCAGCCTTCTTTAAAAGTTCTTTATGTCTTGTACTTGTAATATATACATCTTCATTAAACTTAACTTCACCGTTAAAAAACATATTCTTAACAGTTTCCTCAAGTTCTTCAATTCCTGTCTCCTGCTTTGCAGATATAGTAACTGTCTCACAATTGATTATTTTCTTAATATCTTCTGCTGTTGTAACCTGTGCAAGATCAGCTTTATTAAGTATTACAAGAACCTTCTTATCCTTGATAAGTTCCATAATCTCGTAGTCATTATCATCAAGTGCCCTTGAAGAATCAACCACATATATTACAAGGTCTGCAACTTCTGCAAGCTTCTTAGCCTTATTAACACCAATGCTTTCAACAACATCATCAGTTTTTCTGATTCCTGCAGTATCAATAAGATTAAGAGTAACTCCCGACAGATTAATCATTTCCTCAAGAGTATCTCTTGTAGTTCCTTCTATATCAGTAACTATTGCTCTTTCTTCTCTTGCAAGTACATTAAGCAGGCTTGACTTTCCTGCATTAGTTTTCCCCAAAATGACGGTACGCACGCCATCATGCATAATTCTGCCATTGTCGCATGTTTTTAACAAGTTATCCACATTATTAAGACAGTTATCCACATCATTTTTAAGGTTATTTACATTAGCATCTATATCAAAATGTTCAGGATCATCAAGTGCAGCTTCAATAAATGCAACATTATTTAATATAATCTCTCTTATATTCTTAATCTTTTCAGATAACTTGCCATCTAACTGATTAACAGATGATTTCAATGCGTAGTCATTCTTTGCATTAATAATATCAATAACAGCCTCCGCCTGTGACAGGTCAATTCTTCCATTAAGAAATGCCCTCTTTGTAAATTCACCAGGCTCTGCAAGCCTTGCTCCAGCGTTAAGTACCGCCTCCAGCACCTTCTTAGTAACAAGAATACCGCCATGACAGTCAATCTCAACAATATTCTCTCTTGTATATGTGTTAGGAGATTTCATTACAATCACAAGTGCTTCATCAATTTCATTCCCGTTATCACATATATTTCCAAAATGTACTGTATGACTCTGCACATTTGCAAGCTTAATATTCTTTTTTGACTTAAAAACTTTATCTCCAATAATTATTGCATCAGGACCGCTTATTCTTACAATACTAATTCCACCGCTTGACACTGTACTTGTAGATATAGCTGCTATTGTATCCTCCATTTCCATCCTCCATATAAAAAATGCTGTGATAATAATACCACAGCATTTAATAAAATCATATATCTAATTATCTGTTATATCTGTTATTATTCTCTCTTTCAAGATAAACAACAACATGTCTGAAAGGTTCTTCACCCTCACTTCTTGTAGAAACAAACTTATCTGCCTGAAGTGCTGAATGGATAATTCTTCTTTCATATGGGTTCATAGGCTCAAGTGAAACAGGTCTTCTGCTTCTCTTAACCTTGTATGCAATGTTCTTAGCAAGAGACTCAAGAGTTTCTTTTCTTCTCTTTCTATAGTTCTCTGTATCTAATTTAACTCTTACATACTTCTCACTGTTCTTGTTAATTACAAGACTTGTAAGATACTGGATAGAATCAAGTGTCTGTCCTCTCTTACCGATAAGAACACCCATGTTATCTCCAGAAAGATCTACATTAACGCTATTTTCTTCATCGTCAAATGTAATATCAGCCTTAACTTCCATGCTCATAGCACCAAACATATTATTAAGGAATGTCTGTATATCCTTCTTAATAACTTCCTTCTGTTCTGCTGTAAATGGCTCTTCCTTAGGCTGTGGCTGTGCTTCAACCTTAGGTGCTTCCTTAACTTCTGCATTCTTGTGATTATCAGCAGGCTTGTGTTCCTTTTTGAACTCTTTCTTAGGTTCAGACTTAAATTCCTTCTTAGGTTCTGCTTTCTTGAAATCATCTGCCTTCTTTTCGAATTTTTTTTCTGCATGAACAGGTGCTTCTGACTTTTTAGGAGTCTCAACAGAATTAACTTCTGGTTCTTCCTGTTTTTCTCTTGCCTTAATCTTAGCAGGCTTAGAATTAAATATTCCTAAAAATCCTGAATTTCCTTTTTCTATAATCTCATAATCAAGCTTATCACTTGGTATACCAAGCTTAGTGCAGGCATTAGTTATAGCTTCTTCAACAGATTTTCCTGTAACTTCAATATATTCCATTACTTAACCCTCTCTATTTTCTTTTATCGTTGACCTCATTGTATCTTGATACCATACCAACCTTATCAGCAAGACTTCCCGGCTTAACTGCCTTACCATTTGCTGCTGCAGATTCCCTTAATTCCTGAATTTTCTTATCATTAGCTTCCTTTTTCTCCTGAAGCTTCTTAGCTCTTTCAGAATTAGCAGAATTCTTATTATTATTTACATTCTTGGTAGTTACAGAAGCTCCCTTGACGATAGTTTCTGCTGGAAGTCCCTTCTTGGCTCTCTTCTTATTACGTTTTTCAACATTCTTTTCTACAATCTTATCTGTTCCAATCTTATCGTAATATCTGTTAATAAAGATAGTCTGGATTGTCTGTATAACAGCAGTCGCAATCCAGTAAACACCAAGACCTGAAGGAAGGCTTATTGCAAGAAATGCTGACATAATCGGCATGAAATAAGTCATCATCTTCATAGATGCTGCTGCTGGATTATCACTGTCAGGCTGCTCCATGCCAGCCTGTGAAACCTTAACAGATATAAACTGTGTAACGCCTGCAAGAATTGGAATTAATATAGCTATATGAAGACCAAAACCTGGATTCTGAGACATGTTAACGCCTAAGAAAGTATTCATATGGTTAATCTTATCAAGATTCTGTGTAATCATATCAGAAAATGCTGGAAATGCTTCTTTTAACTTAGTCCACTGGTCTGCAGTGAATGAATTAAGTGTTGTTACAGCTGTGCTTGTATTGCTCCAGTCAACAGTCTTTCCGTATATCTCATTAAGAGTATCAGCATATCCTGAAACAGATGAGATACCATCAACACCATTAACTCCAAGTATATTAAGGAAAAGTACCTTAATCTGTGAAATATAAAGAGGTATCTGCTGGAATACTCTGTAAAGTGCAAAAAGAATAGGCATCTGGATAAGAAGCTGAACACAGCTTCCCCACTGTGAAACACCATATTTTTCATAAACAGCCTTAGTTTCTGCCTGCATCTTCTGCATAGCAACAGTATCACTGTTCTTTCCCTTATACTTCTCCTGAATAGCCTTTATTTCCGGGTTCATAACTGACTGTAACTTAGTCATTTTCTGCTGCTTAATCTGTAATGGAAGCATTAACATTTTAACGAGCAGAGTAAAAATAATGATTGCTATTGCAATATTACCAATTCCCATTGCATTAAGACCCTTGAAAAGGATGTCTAAAATGTAACCGAGTAACTGTGCAATTGGCTTAATAATACTCAAATTGTCACCTCCGCATAATATAGCACTATCCATATATTCAGTTGTTTATTGCTTTTTTCTTTTCCCATATCTGCCTACCGGCACAGGATCAAAGCCATAAGCGTTCTTATTAAATGGATTGCACCTTAATATTCTTTTAAGTGCCAACCACCCACCTAAGAAAACTCCATACATTTCAATAGCTTCAATTGCATATTGCGAACATGTTGGAATAAAGCTGCAGTATTTTCCTCCCTTATAAGGAGATATTGCAAGCTGATATAATCTTATCATCTTAAGAACTATGAACTTGCCCGCATTCTTTAACTTAATCTTTATATCCTTCATATTAACCGCCTGTTTAATCCTGCTTATAAAGCTTATGAAGTTTCAATAAATGAATCATTGATTCCTTAGTTTCGAAAAAACCCTTATCTTTCAAACTGGCTCTGGCTACGACAACATAATCATATCCATCGGGTATACAGTCTGTACTAAGGCGGAATGCCTCTCGTATCAGTCTTGCCAGTCTGTGTCGGACAATACTATTCCCGACCTTCTTACTCACAGATACACCTAATCGTTTAGTATCCGTTCCATTCTCAGAAATATACATAATAAGATTCTTATTAGCAAAAGACTTCTTATTATTGTACACCTTTTTAAATTCCTGATTACTTCTTAATGTTTCAAAATCCTTATATTTCATATCATTCACCATTCTCATTATTAAAATGTAACTTTAATTAATTATTATTATAATCTGAAAAAAGCAGATGAGAAACTCCCATCTGCCAACAAAATCAAGAAAATATTAATTAAGCTGAAAGTTTCTTTCTACCCTTAACTCTTCTTGCTGATAAAACTTTTCTTCCACCTGCAGTACTCATTCTTGATCTGAATCCATGAACCTTAGATCTCTGTCTGTTCTTTGGCTGAAATGTCATCTTCATAGTCTATGCACCTCCTTCATTACCATTATAGTTTATTATGGTAAGAATATTTTCATATAAAAAATTTCAAAACACAGAACTGATTATATTGTGTAAACATTATAAAGTCAAGAAAAACTTGATATTTACTGTATTTATTTTTAAATATACTAATTATATATAAATAACTTTCAACAGGTTATTAACATAGCTCAAAACTGCATTATTAGGACATTTTCATTAAATATTGTTCAGTATACATTACAGTTATCCACATTTTGTTAATAACTTGTGGATAACTGTTAAAAAAAATGTTATTATTTATTATATTTTTTAAAAAAGTCCCTATTTTCGACATTTTTCGAGTTAATAATGTTTTCCACATAATATATCCATAATTATTTTTCCAGAAAATTATCCACCATTGTAAATTTGCCCATTTTATTGAAATAATTTTATAAATGATATATTATATAAGGGAATGTTTTTAAATGAACAGAAACGCAAATAAGAAGCCAGAAAGGCATAGATTTAATGGAAGAATTAGATATTTTAATAGAAAAATGGGATTTTATCCTCCAGACATTTAAAAAAGAATACGATATTCAGGACATTTCTTTTAAAACCTGGATTAAACCCCTTAAGATTTATTCTCTTGAGGGCAATGTAATTACGCTTATTTCTTCTGAAGGAGAAATGGGTACTGTATATATTGAAAGAAAATACCTTAAATTTATTGAAATTTCAATATGTGAAGTTATGAATAAGGAATATTCTGTACGCCTTATTTCAGTGGAAGAAAAAAAAGAAGAGGATCTTAAGAAAAAAATTTCTTCTGTTTCTGCTAATAATAATAACGTAGCAACTCAGAATCTTAATCCTAATTATACATTTGATACATTTGTCGTTGGTACTAACAATAATCTTGCACATGCAGCATCTCTGGCTGTAGCTGAGACTCCGGGACAGATATATAATCCTTTATTTATTTATGGAGGTGCAGGTCTTGGAAAGACACATCTTATGCAGGCTATTGCTCATTTTATTATAGCAAGCGACCCTTCTAAGAAAGTGTTATATGTTACCTCAGAAACATTTACTAACGAACTTATTGAATCGGTTAAAACTAACAAAAATACTGAGTTCAGAAACAAATACCGTAATATTGATGTTCTTCTTATTGATGATATCCAGTTTATCATAGGTAAGCTTTCTACTCAGGAGGAGTTCTTCAACACATTTAATGACCTGTATTTATTAGGAAAACAGATTGTTATATCTTCCGACAGACCTCCTAAGGAAATGGAAACTTTACCAGACAGACTACGTACGAGATTCGAAAGTGGTCTTCCTGTAGATATCCAGATTCCTACATATGAAACTAAGATGGCTATTATTAATAAGAAGTCAGAGGCATTAGGTATTGATTTTCCTTATGAAGTTAAGGATTATGTTGCTACTAATATAACTTCAAGTATCAGGGAACTTGAGGGAGCGCTTACCAAGCTTTCAGCTTATTCTAAGCTTTCCCATACACCACTTACTGCTGAATTTGCAGAGAATACACTTAAAGACCTTATTTCTCCATATTCTAAAAAAGAAATAACACCTGAGCTTATTATTGAAGTAGTAGCTGAACATTTCCACATTAAACCTGAAGATATAATATCTCACAGAAGAAGTGCTGATATTGCATTTCCAAGACAAATTGCCATGTATCTTTGCAGACAGATGACACAGACACCTCTAGAGGCTATTGGCAAGGCTATGGGAAACAGAGATCATACTACTGTAATTTACGGTGCTGACAAGATTGCTAAAGAAACTGTTACTAATGAATCTACCAAGAATGTAGTAGATATCTTAATAAAGAAGCTTAATCCTTCTTAATAATTAAAAGTTATCCACAATTGTCTTTGGATAATCTGTTAATTTTATGTTATTTGAATGTTGAATTGATTTTATAACTTTTTTTTACTTTTTTTTTTTCAATCACCCCATATTTTTTTCAACGGTGTTTTAACATGTTTAAATGTGTTTTCCAACAAAGTTATACTTTCTTACAAAGCAGTATTTTCATGGCTTTGTAGCGTTTTTAACATTTTAACAGTGCCTAAGACTACGGCGACTGAAATTATATATTTATATATGACACACTCCACCACATTTTTTTTGAAAGGAAGTTATCAACATGAAATTAGTATTCACTAAATCCAACTTAAACAAAGCTGTAGGAATAGTAATGAAAGCAGTTCCTACAAGAACTACCATGAATATTCTGGAATGTATTCTTATTGATGCTACTACCAATGAAATAAAATTCACAGGTAATGACATGGAACTTGGAATTGAAACAATAGTAGAAGGTGAGATTATAGAAAAAGGTAAGGTTGCCATAGATGCTAAGCTTTTTTCTGAAATTGTAAGAAAACTTCCTGATAATGATATTACTTTAACTACTGACTCTAATAATAATGCTCTTATTACATGTGAAAAAAGTAAGTTCAATATAGCAGGAAAATCCGGAGATGATTTTTCTTACCTTCCGGCTATTATTAAAGATAAGATGATTACACTTTCCCAGTTCCAGCTTAAGGAAGTTATTAATCAGACAATATTCTCGATTGCTATTAATGATAATAATAAAATGATGACGGGTGAACTTTTTGAAGTAAATGAAGGTACACTTAAGGTTGTAGGTCTTGATGGTCACAGAATTGCTATCCGTAATATTAAGCTCGAAGGAAGAGCTGATGATGTAAGAGTAGTTATTCCAGGTAAGACTCTTCAGGAAATAAGCAAGATTCTTAATGCTGATGCTGAAAGCTTTGTCAATATTTACTTTACTAACAATCATGTATTATTTGAATTTGACCAGACTCATGTTGTTTCAAGACTTATAGAGGGTGATTATTTTAAGATTAGTCAGATGCTTTCTAATGATTATGAAACTAAAGTATCTATTAATAAAAAAGAATTTCTTGATTCTATTGACAGAGCGAATCTTCTTATAAGAGAAGGAGATAAGAAGCCAATTATTATTAATATATTAAATGGTTTATTACAGGTAAATGTTAACTCTGCAATTGGAGCTCTTAACGAAGATATTGATATTGATAAAGAGGGTAAGGATATTATGATTGGTTTTAATCCTAAGTTCCTTATGGATGCATTAAGAGTTATTGATGATGAAAATGTGACTATATATTTAGTTAATCATAAATCACCTTGCTTTATAAGAGACAAGGAAGAAAATTATATTTATCTTATACTTCCTGTTAACTTCACAGCTTAACAAGAGAAAGGAAAGTTATGGAAGAAATAGTTTTAAGAAATGAGTTCATCAAACTTGGACAGGCAATCAAAGCTGCCGGATTAGTTGAATCAGGTGTTGAAGCCAAGATTGTTATTCAGGATGGTGAAGTTAAGGTTAATGGCGTTGTTGAAACACAGCGTGGTAAAAAGCTTTTTGGCGGGGAAGTTGTAGAATACAACGGCTCCAGTATTCTTATTAAAAAATAGGTGTTAATGTGATAGTCGAATCTGTTGAGTTAAAGGATTTCAGAAATTATGAATTTCTGGATATGAATTTCAATGAGCATGTAAACATAATATATGGTGACAATGCCCAGGGAAAGACTAACATATTAGAATCAATATATATGTGTTCAACTTCTAAGTCACATCGTGGCAGTAAAGACAGAGAAATAGTCAGATTTGGGGAAGATGAATCGCATATTAAACTAAATGTCTTAAAGCATGGTATGAAATACCGCATAGACATGCACCTTAAGAAGAATAAAACCAAGGGTATAGCAGTTAATGGCATTCCTATAAAAAAAGCTGTTGAACTTTTTGGAATTATTAATATTGTTTTCTTTTCTCCGGAAGATCTTAATATTATAAAAAACGGTCCTTCAGAGAGAAGAAGATTTATGGATATGGAACTTAGCCAGCTTGATAAGATATATCTTAGTAACCTTGTTAATTACAACAAAGTACTTAATCAGAGAAACAAGCTTCTCAAAGATATAGCATTTTCACCATCAGAACAGCTGATGCAGACTCTTGATATATGGGACATGCAGCTTGTTAAGTATGGAAGCCTTATTATTAAAGGCAGAAAAAGTTTCATAGAAAAGATTAACATAATAATCAGTGATATTCATTCCAGACTTACTGGTGGTATTGAGAATATTAAAGTATGTTATGTTCCTGATGTTGATGTAAATGATTTTGAAGAAGAAGTAAGAAATTCAAGACAAAAGGATATTAAATACAAGGTTACAGGCAAAGGTCCTCACAAGGATGATCTTATATTTTTAATCAATGATAATGATGTGAGAAAATATGGTTCACAGGGACAACAAAGAACAGCTGCACTTTCACTTAAATTATCTGAGATTGAACTTGTGAAACTTGTAATTAAAGATACTCCGGTACTTCTTCTTGATGATGTTTTGTCTGAGTTAGACAGTAACAGACAGAATTTTCTGATAAACAGCATTGGAGATATACAAACGATTGTTACATGCACCGGACTTGAAGAATTTATTAATAACAGAATGAATATCAACAAAATATTTAAAGTAACAGATGGTCATGTAGTTAATGAGAATTAATTACATTTTGCTTTGTAAAACAAGGAGGAATTAAAGTGGCAGATCAGAATGCAGAGAAGAATTATGGTGGAGACCAGATTCAGGTACTCGAAGGTCTTGAAGCTGTAAGAAAAAGACCTGGTATGTATATTGGAAGTACATCAGGAAGAGGACTTCATCATCTTGTGTATGAGATAGTTGATAATGCAATTGACGAAGCTTTAGCAGGTTTTTGTACACATATTGAGGTTATGATTAATAAAGATAACTCTATCACTGTAATTGATAATGGTAGAGGTGTACCTGTTGATATTAATCATAAGACAGGAAGACCTGCCATTGAAGTTGTATATACGGTTCTTCATGCCGGAGGTAAATTCGGTGGTGGAGGATATAAGGTGTCAGGAGGACTTCACGGTGTTGGTGCATCTGTAGTTAATGCTTTGTCTGAATGGCTTGAAGTTCAGGTAAAGAGAAATGGACACATTTATCAGCAGAGATACGAAAGAGGAAAGATATGTTATGACCTTAAGATAGTAGGTGACTGCGATATTGAGGATACAGGAACTCAGGTTACTTTTCTTCCTGATTCGGAGATTTTTCAGGAAACAACTGTATTTGAATTTGATATTCTTATGCACAGATTAAGAGAAATGGCATTTCTTACTAAGGGAATCAAGATTACTCTTACAGATTTAAGAGAAGGTCTTGAGCAGCAGAAAGTATTCCATTATGAAGGTGGTATAAAGGAATTTGTACAGTATCTTAATAAGAGTAAAGAACCTTTATACAGCCAGATTATTTATTGTGAAGGTGTGAAAGACAATGTTCAGGTTGAAGTAGCATTCCAGCATAATGATGGATACAATGAGGTTGTCGATTCATTTGTTAATAATATTAAGACACCTGAAGGTGGTACACATCTGACTGGTTTCAGAAATTCACTGACTAAGACTTTTAATGATTATGCAAGAAAGAATAAGATTCTTAAGGATAGTGATCAGGGACTTTCAGGTGATGATATAAGAGAAGGTCTTACAGCAATTGTATCTGTTAAGATTGAAGATCCACAGTTTGAAGGACAGACCAAGCAGAAGCTTGGTAATACAGTTGCAAGGGGAGCAGTTGACAGTATAGTAAGTGAACAGCTTACTTACTTCCTTGAGCAAAATCCTGCAGTCGCAAAATCTATATGTGAAAAATCGTTGCTTGCACAGCGTGCGAGAGAAGCTGCAAGAAAAGCAAGAGACTTAACAAGAAGAAAGACTGCACTTGAAAGCACTTCACTTCCTGGTAAGTTAGCTGACTGTTCAGATAAAGACCCTAAGAACTGTGAGATATATATTGTTGAGGGAGATTCAGCTGGTGGTTCAGCTAAGACTGCAAGAAGCCGTGCAACACAGGCTATCCTTCCACTTCGTGGTAAAATTCTTAACGTTGAGAAAGCAAGACTTGACAGAATACTTGGTAATGCAGAGATTAAAGCGATGATTACTGCATTTGGTACAGGCATTCATGAAGATTTTGATATAAGCAAGCTTCGTTATCATAAGATTATTATTATGACAGATGCCGATGTAGATGGTGCACATATTGCTACACTTCTACTTACATTCCTGTACAGATTCATGCCTGATCTTATAAGAGAAGGCCATGTATATCTTGCACAGCCACCACTTTATAAAGTTGAGAAGAATAAAAAAGTGTGGTATGCCTATAATGATGATGAGCTTAATGCAATCATGACTGAGATTGGAAGAGACCAGAATAATAAAGTCCAGCGTTATAAGGGACTTGGTGAGATGGACGCAGAGCAGTTATGGGAAACAACAATGGATCCACACAAGAGAGTATTATTAAGAGTTAATATGAATGAAGATGATGATTCAGAACTTGATGTAACATTCTCAACACTTATGGGTGACAAGGTAGAGCCAAGAAGAGATTTCATAGAAGCAAATGCTAAGTTTGTAAAGAATTTGGATATCTAACAAGCCATGCACAAGGAAAAATTATAAATATGACCGTATGCTTGCATACATGGGCATATTTTATAATTTTGAGTTGTATGTGGCGATTAGCCACATAAGTAAATCCGTAGGATTTACGCATGGCGTATGTAGATTTTACGAATGCGCGTGATTAGGATTTACGCATGGCGTATTCCAGATTTACACATTGCGTTAATTAATAACTTCACGGAAAGGAATTATAATAATGGATGAACATATCTTTGATAAAGTTCAAGAAGTCGATATGCAGAAAACCATGGAAAACTATTATATAGATTATGCCATGAGTGTTATCGCTTCCAGAGCACTTCCGGATGTAAGAGATGGTCTTAAGCCGGTACAGAGAAGAATTCTATATTCAATGATAGAACTTAACAACGGTCCTGATAAGCCACATAGAAAATGTGCCCGTATCGTTGGTGATACAATGGGTAAATATCACCCACATGGTGATTCATCAATTTATGAGGCATTAGTAAAGCTGGCTCAGAATTTTAATACAAGATATCCACTTGTTGACGGACATGGTAACTTTGGTTCAGTCGATGGTGATGGAGCCGCAGCCATGCGATATACAGAGGCGAGACTCAGCAAAATATCTATGGAGATGACAAGAGATCTTAACAAAGATACTGTAGATTTCATACCTAACTTTGATGAAACAGAAAAAGAACCTACAGTACTTCCATCAAGATATCCTAACCTGTTATGTAATGGTACATCAGGTATTGCTGTAGGTATGGCAACTAATATTCCACCTCATAACTTAAGAGAAGTTATAGGTGCTGTTGTAAAGATGATTGATAATAAGGTGGAAGAGGACAGAGACACAACAATTGAGGAAATCCTTGATATAGTTAAAGGTCCTGATTTCCCTACAGGTGGAACAATCATCGGCAAGTTGGGAATTGAAGAGGCTTACCGTACAGGAAGAGCCAAGATAAAAGTAAGAGCTGTAACTAATATTGAGCCAATGAATAATGGCAAGAACAGAATTGTAGTTACAGAACTTCCTTACATGGTTAATAAAGCAAAGCTTATAGAAAAGATAGCTGAGCTTGTAAGAGATAAGAAGATTGATGGAATCACTGATTTAAGAGATGAATCTGACAGAGAGGGTATGAGAATTGCCATTGAGTTAAGAAGAGATGTCAATCCTAACATAGTACTTAACCAGTTATACAAACACACACAGTTACAGGATACATTTGGTGTAATCATGCTTGCATTAGTAGATAATCAGCCAAAGGTGCTTAACCTGTATGACATGTTAAAGTATTACCTTCTTCATCAGGAAGAAGTCGTTACAAGAAGAACAAAGTTTGATCTTAATAAGGCAGAAGAAAGAGCCCACATTTTAGAGGGCTTAATGATTGCTTTAGATAATATAGACAGAGTTATATCAATAATCAGAGGTTCTGCAAATGTACAGATTGCAAAGGAAAGCTTAATAGCTGAATTTGCACTTTCAGAAGCACAGGCTCAGGCTATCGTAGATATGCGTCTGAGAGCTCTGACCGGTCTGGAAAGAAGCAAGCTTGAAGCTGAATTGAAGGAACTTCATGAAAAGATTAAAGAATACAAGGCAATTCTTGCAGATAAAAAGTTACTTCTTGGAGTTATCAAGAATGAAATTTCAGAGATAGCAGACAAGTATGGTGATGACAGAAGAACTTCTATCGGATATGATGAATACGATATTTCAATGGAAGACCTTATTCCAGATGAACCATGTGTTATTGCAAGAACTAACTTGGGTTATGTAAAGAGAATGACACCTGATAACTTTAAGAGCCAGCATCGTGGTGGTAAGGGAATAAAGGGAATGCAGACAATTGATGATGATTATATCAAAGATTTATTCATGACAACATCACATCATGTACTTACATTCTTTACTAACACAGGACGAGCTTATAAGTTAAAGGCTTATGAAATTCCTGAAGCATCAAGAACTTCAAGAGGAACTGCAATAATTAATCTTTTACAGTTAGCACCGGGTGAGACAATCACAGCAGTAGTTCCTGTTAAAATTGATACACTTCAGGATACAGATTACCTGTTTATGGCAACTAAGAAGGGTATAGTTAAAAAGACACCTGTTAAAGATTTTGCCAATATAAGAAAGACAGGAATCCAGGCAATTAACTTAAGAGAAGATGATGAACTTATAGAAGTTAAACTTACAGATGACCAGGCAGAGATTCTTATGGTAACAATGCTTGGACAGTGTATAAGATTTAAGGAAACAGATGTAAGACCTACGGGACGTTCAGCAATGGGTGTTATAGGTATGAGTCTTATGGATGAGGATGAAGTTGTTGGTGTTCAGGTAAGTACCCAGGGAGATACTATGCTTATAGTATCTGAGAATGGTATGGGTAAGAGAACAGACATTGACGAATATACAGTTCAGCATCGTGGTGGTAAAGGTGTCAAATGTTACAAGATAACAGAAAAGACAGGTAATGTCGTAGGAGCTAAGGCTGTAGATGATTCAAGAGAAGTAATGCTTATTACAACAGAAGGAATTATAATCAGACTTCAGTGTTCAGATATATCTAATCTTGGAAGAATAACATCAGGTGTTAAACTTATTAACCTTGATGAAGGAATTAAAGTAGCAACAATTGCCAAAGTAAGGAAGCAGCCAGCTGATGAAGATGGTAAGGATGCAGAAGGCTTTGAAGAAGACACAGATAAAACAGTAGAATCTTAAGATTAATCTTAAGGAAACTGCCACATTTATATATGTGACGGTTTCCTTTTTAGCAGGAGATAATATGGCTTTAATTAATATTAATTATGAATCAAAAATACTTGGTATGCCCGTTATGATTAATGCAATTATTCCTCAGGGAAGAGGAAATTATAAGACATTATATCTTCTTCATGGAATGGGAGGAGATTATACAACATGGATTACAAAATCCAGAGTGGCAGATTATGTAGATAATACAGATATAGCAGTCATAATGATTTCAGGTGATAACAAATGTTATGTAGATAATGTTCATGGAAGAAAATATTTTACATTTTTAACAGAAGAACTTATAGAAACCTGTACTAACTGGTTTGGATTATCATGTGACAGAAAAGACCGTTACATAGCAGGAATGTCAATGGGCGGATATGGAGCTGTACATGCTGCACTTATTAAACCTGATGTGTATGGCAAGGTGTTCTCATATTCAGGACTGCTTGATGTAGAGAAAAGATTTGACAATCCACAGGGAATAAATACATATCAGATATTTGGAGACAGGGAAAAATTATCAGATAACCGCTTTGATATAATGAATTGTATAAAAGAGAATAATTTCAAGACAAATGTGGAAAATTACCCGGAATTTTACATAAGATGTGGATTATCTGATCAAATTCTTACAATGAGCAGACAGTGGAATAAATATGCATCAGATTCAGGACTTAAAGTAAATTATTATGAAACTGCTGGTAATCATGATTTTACTTTCTGGGATAAATGCATACATGAGACAGTTAATATAATAAAAGACCAGTCGTACAGGATGGAGGATATATATGGCAACAGTAATGAATGTTAATCACTTTTCTATATATCTTAAGCGTAATATGGAATGCACAGTTATTCTGCCATCACATATAAAAAATGATGAGAAGCTTCCAGTATTATGGTTATATCATGGAGGCAGTGGTGATAATACCGTATGGCTGTATCATTCACCAATACTTGAATATGTTGATGAAGGCAGGTTTGCAGCAGTACTTCCAAATGTGCAGAATTCATGCTTTGTTAATATGAATATAGGAGATAAGTATGAGTCATATGTTGGAAAAGAATTATTCAATATAATTATGAATATGTTTCCATGTCTTTCTGATAAAAGAGAGAATAACTATGTATCAGGATTTTCTAATGGTGGATATGGTTGTCTTCATATAGCTCTCAAATATCCTGAAAAATATGGAACTGTAGGAGCATTTTCAGCAGGTGACAAAGCTGATGCAGAATTTCTTAATGATGGAAGTGAAAAGTCAATAAGAAGAATACAGCTTTATGGTGATGGAGACCTGCATAAAACAGAATATGGAATCACATATCAGGCAGACAGATTAATAGAGCAGAAAAGTGTAAAACCTGAAATATATCATGCCTGCGGAGAACTTGACCCATGGATAGACATGAATCATATATTGAGAGATTATTTCATGAGCCATATTGAATACAATTATGTATACGATGAAATTGAACAAATCGGACATGAATGGAAATTCTGGCGTGAAGAATTAAAAAGGTTTTTAGTATTTACTGGATTAATTAATAATTAAAATACAAGAAGGAAATTGGGAATGAGAGAGGTTAATGTATCAATAATAACAGACAACATTAAAGAAATGTGCATAGAGGCAAATCATTTTCTCACAGATGATATGAAGAATGTTTTTGAAAATGCAGTAAAAAACGAAGAGTCTGCACTTGGAAAGCAGGTTCTTGGGCAGCTTGAAGAAAACCTAAAAGTTGCAGGAGAGGACATGATACCTATATGTCAGGATACAGGAATGGCAGTAGTATTCATTAATGTTGGTCAGGATGTCCATCTTACAGGCGGAGATATCACAGATGCAATTAATGAGGGTGTAAGAAGAGGATATGTTGAAGGATATTTAAGAAAGTCAGTTGTAAAAGATCCTATCTACAGAGAGAATACCAAAGATAACACTCCGGCAGTAATACATTTTAACATAGTTCCAGGAGACAAGGTCGACATAACAGTTGCACCTAAGGGATTCGGAAGCGAGAACATGAGCAGAGTATTCATGTTAAAGCCGGCAGATGGAATAGAAGGTGTAAAGGAAGCAATACTTACAGCAGTAAAGGATGCAGGTCCTAATGCCTGTCCTCCAATGGTAGTCGGTGTAGGAATTGGAGGGACATTTGAAAAATGTGCATATCTTGCAAAGAAAGCATTAACAAGAGATCTGAATGAAGAATCCCCAGTTGAATATGTCCGTGACTTAGAAAAAGAAATGCTTGAGAAAATCAATAAGTTAGGAATAGGCCCTGGTGGACTTGGCGGAACTCAGACAGCACTTGCAATCAATATAGAGACATATCCTACACATATTGCAGGACTTCCGGTTGCAGTAAACATTTGCTGCCATGTGAACAGACATTCACACAGGGTAATATAATCAGGGAGGCTAATCATGGATAAATATATTAATGCACCAATAAGTGATGAAGATGCAAAGAGTCTTCACTCAGGAGATTATGTATATATAACAGGAACAATATATACAGCTAGAGATGCAGCACATAAGAGAATGGCAGAGGCTCTGTCAGCAGGACAGCCACTTCCAATAGATATGAAGAATAACATAATATATTACATGGGACCATCTCCAGCAAGAGAAGGAAGACCAATAGGTTCAGCAGGTCCGACAACAGCAAGCCGTATGGATAAATATGCACCAGACCTTCTTGATTTAGGACTTAAAGGAATGATAGGAAAGGGAAAGCGTTCACAGGCAGTAATTGATGGAATCGTAAGAAATGGTGCAGTGTACTTTGCAGCAGTAGGAGGAGCAGGAGCAATTCTTAGTAAATGTATTAAGAAATCCACAGTCATTGCTTATGATGATTTAGGAACAGAGGCTATAAGAGAACTTGAAGTGGAAAATCTTCCTGTAATTGTAGTAATTGACAGTGATGGAAACAACCTGTATGAAACAGCTATAAAAGAATACAGCAGAGTATAAATATGGCATAAATGGTAAATACTCCTAATATTAATTTATATTAAGGGCTGTTATTACGGCCTTAAGATTAAATGGGAGGAAAAGCCATGAAAAAGAAAATGACACTCAGGATAATTGTAGGAATGCTTACAATTATCCTGATAGTGACAGGCATACTACCGTTTATGACAAATAAAGCGCTCGCCGCAGAAAATGTACTTTCAGATAATATAATACTTGTAACTGAGAATGAAGTATCAGATACAGCAAAAGACGGTTATAGTAAAGTCACATTTAAAATAGGCGACCATACCAAAGATGTATATATAAAAAATGGCAATACTGTAAAGCTGAAATCCAGCAATAAGGACTATGGTGTAATTGCAGGCGGAATTGAAAATGGAGAAGCAATTACAGAAAACACAGTAATATATGCCAAATCATATTCTTATCAGGGAACATTATCTCTTGAAAAATCTATACAAAGTGAAACACCTGACGAAAATGGTTACTATACACTTCAGTTTTCTGCAAAATCGCAGAATCTTCCATCAATAAAAAGTGAGAATCAGAATGTGATACTTGTATTAGACAGATCATTCAGTATGGCATGCTCAGTTGACGAAGATGTTGACTCAGACGCAATGGCACCGACTTATGAAAAGACAAGATGGAGTGTTACAATAAATGCAGTTGAAAAATTTTTAAATGAATTTCTGCCAGAAGGCACATCTAATAAAGTATCGGTTATTTCATATTGTGGTTCAGCAAGAACAGAGATAACTAATGAATCAAGTAAAGATAAAATAATGAGTAAACTAAATTCTATATACAATAGGAATATGTATAATGAAGATTATAAAAATTCAAGTAAGAGATATAATGTTACTCAAATAGGCAGGGGACTTGGTTCAGCAACTAATATCCAGCAGGGATTAAAGCAGGTATCAGAAATTGCTGGTGATACAACAGGTGCATCAGTAATACTTTTTACTGATGGTGGAGCTAACAGATACGATAATGGGGAAATAGGTGGATATTATTATATAAAAAATAATAATGAAACTAATAGATATAATAAACCACGGGATGAAGTAAACGGTTCGTATTATGCAGGAAAAGCCGGTGAAGAGTTAAAAGCTGCCGGTGCTGATATATACACGATAGTTCTTATGAGTAAGGAATCAGATATAACTGATCTCGTAAAAGTATCATTAGGAAATAAATCATTAACCTATGAAAAATCATGGGAAAAAACTTATTTTACATTTTCAGATGGAGGATATGCTAAAGAATTCTATACAGCAGCAAATGCAGAGCAGTTAAACAACAGATTTAAACAGATAATGACAGAAATGACCAGTCTGCCATTTGAAACATCATCAGTAACAGACACACTGGATAAACATTTTGAGCTTGTTGCAGGTCAGGAAAATATTACAGATAACAAAGATGGAACATTTACAGTGAAATACCCTGAAAAAATTTCTGCAACAGATCAGACAGTTACAGTTAAAATAAAGGCAAAAGACGGAGATACAGGATATTCATATACTAACGATGGCTGTCAGTTTGATGGAACAATAGACGGACTTACCTATACGCAGCAGTTTGAAGAGACTCCGGCAGCAGTAATATTGCCTAATGCCGTCGATGATGAATACACAGTTAATCAGAACGAAGTTCTTGACGCCAGTACAGTTCTTGTCAATGATAATAATAAGATAGTCAATAATCCTAAGAGAAACCTTCAATTGAAGACAGAAATAAAAAAAGATGTGAATAATGGAAAAATTAAATTTAATGAAGATGGAACATTTCAGTATATTCCAGACAAGGGCTTTAGTGGAAAAGACACATTTGAATATAATGTAGTTCTTGTTATAGATGGTAAAGAATATATCAAATCAGCAAAAGTTACTATTAACGTGATTCCTAAGCAGCCAGAGACACCATCAGAAACAGCAAGTGAAAAGGAGACACCAACACCAACAGAGACAGCAAGTGAAAAGGAGACACCAACACCAACAGAAACAGCAAGTGAGAAGGAGACACCAACACCAACGGAAACAGCAAGTGAGAAAGAAATACCAAGTGAGTCAGGAACACCTACACAGACAGAAACTCCGGCAGTTTCTCAGAATGATGAGATTACATCTCAAAACATCAGGACTCCGGAAGTAGCTGCTAATGAAGAGGAGGTTATAGCAAAGACCTCTGTAAAAACAGGAGACAGAAGCAATATGATGTATTTTATAATGCTTATGTTATCAGTTGGTACAGCCATGACAACAACAGTAGTTGTATACAAGAAGAAAAAAGAAGAATAATAATATTAAATAAAAAGCCCCTTGACAATATCAGGGGGCTTTGTTAGAATAATAAATGCGTTTGACGCAGAATTTCATATTATGAGTTAAACATATATGGTTTAGGGCTCGCATTCATGGAATCTGGAGTAGTACTCAAGAGGCTGAAGAGGCGCCCCTGCTAAGGGTGTAGGTCGGGCAACCGGCGCGAGGGTTCAAATCCCTCCTGCTCCGTTGACAGAAAGAAAAAGACAGTCAGAATCTTCTGGCTGTCTTTTTCTTTTATATGATATAATGAGCGTTAGAGAGGGGGAACATGCCTACATACTCATCCCGAGCGGCGAATGACTATCATGAACAAAGTTCATGATATAATGAGCATTAGCGAAGACAAGTTATTCACAATATTTGTAAAGTTATAAAGGAAATGTGGAATATGACAGAGAGACAGAAAATGATTAGTGGACAATTATACAAGTCAGGAGTAAAGGAACTTGTTAATGACAGAATGTTATGTAAAGAGCAGTGCTATGACTTTAATGCATTAAGACCATCGCAGACGGAAGAACAGACTGCAATGATTAAGAAGATATTCGGTAAGGTCGGAAGCAACTGTTTTATAACGGCTCCGTTCTGGTGTGATTACGGATATAATATAGAAGCAGGTGATAATTTCTATGCTAATCATAATCTTATAATACTCGACTGTGCGAAAGTAACATTTGGTAACAATGTATTCATAGCACCGGACTGTGGTTTCTATACAGCAGGTCACCCTGTTGATGCAGCAAGCCGTAATGAAGGATGGGAATATGCTTATCCTATTAATGTAGGTAATGACGTATGGATAGGCGGTGGGGTAAAAGTAATGCCCGGAGTAACAATAGGTAATAATGTTGTGATAGGTGGCGGAAGCGTAGTTGTGAAAGATATACCAGACAACAGCATTGCAGTTGGCAATCCATGCAAAGTAATAAAAAAGATAGAATCAGGCGAAGCAAGAGAATATAATATAGAAGAAAAGCAGATATAACTTGTATATAAATGTGGTGTAAACCCCTATATATAGTGTGTTTTAAAGAAATTACAACTTTTTAAAAAAAAATTAAAAAAAGTTGTTGACAATGTGTGAACCTGATGATATTATATACAAGTCGCCGCGGTAAGCGGTAACAAATAAGACTTAAAACACCAGATAAATACTGGGTTTGAGAAATAGATCTTTGATAACTGAATAGAAAGAC